>Ga0156292_11_pt1 | contig 962580 bp, 972 predicted proteins | sample RifCSPlowO2_12_FD_107940 | JGI IMG/M metagenome (GOLD analysis project Ga0156292, IMG submission 107940) | Candidatus Kaiserbacteria bacterium RIFCSPLOWO2_12_FULL_45_26
CGTGGTTTTGGCAGAGCCAAAACCCCGCCTGACCCCTCCCCACTCACCTCATGATACAATTACTCTTACCATACCGTGAACAACAAAGCCGTACTCCATCTTATAAATGAATTTGCGCCCGTGGTGGCGTTTTTTGTGACCGCACAACTCTTTTCTTTTTATACTGCTACGGCAGTACTTATGACTTCCACCGTAGCCGCTCTTATTGCTGGCTGGCTCCTTGAACGACGTCTTCCGGTCCTACCAATTATCTCGGGCGTCTTTGTCTTTATCTCTGGGTTTATTACCATCTGCTACAAAACACCAGATGCCTTAATTGTCGCCGACTCACTGTATTATTTTTTGATGGGCACAACTATCCTCGCTGGTCTATTCTTTAAACTAAATATCCTAAAGAGTATCTTTGATTCTACTTTTGCGATGTATGACGAAGGCTGGAACATCTTGGCAGCACGCTGGATACTTATCTTCCTCCTCGCGGCCGCCGCCAACGAAACGGCTCGCTTCACCCTCTCACCAGAAGAATGGATTAACTTTAAAGTACTCAAAATCATCACCATTACCGCGTTTGGAATCTACCAATTTACCCTCTCCAAGCGCTACCGAATTCCAGAAGAAAGTAACACTTGGGGCTTCCGCCACTGCTAATGACCTGTCTCCCCGCCCAATAATTTTGAAAATTATAATAAATTTCGTACAATGCAAAGCACTATGTCACACAGCGAAACTATTGTAATGTCGGTCGGAGGGTCACTGATTGTTCCTGATGCTATTGATACCAATTTCCTGACCAATCTTAAAAATTTTATTGTTTCAGAAACGGCTAAAGGCCGTCGTTTTATTATCATCGCTGGCGGTGGTAGGACCGCCCGTCGCTACCAAGACGCGGCCGGCGTAGTAAGTGAATTAAATAGTGACGACCTAGACTGGATGGGTATCCACGCCACTCGTCTCAATGGACACTTGCTTCGTACTATCTTTCGCGATATTGCCCACCCAGTGGTTATCACTAATCCCGATGAAATCCTAGACATCAGCCCAAGCGAGAATGTAATAATCGCCGCCGGATATCGACCAGGCTGCTCGACCGACCTCCGGGCCGTACAGATAGCCACTAGAGTCAGAGCCAAGAAGGTCATCAACCTCTCCAACACCGACTACGTCTACACCGATAATCCAAACACCAATCCAGACGCTACCAAAATCGAAAACATCACCTGGGCGGATTTCCGTAAGCTCATCCCCGAAGAATGGGGACCAGGACTATCTTCCCCATTTGATCCGGTGGCCGCTAGAGAAGCTGAAGCCCTCGGCCTAGAGGTCGCCCAGATAAACGGCTCACGACTTACAGACGTCATGCGATACTTAAGCGGAGAAAATTTCACAGGCACTCGCATCTACTAACCACACACAAGACCCCCACTGTTTATGTATCACATGTGATACATAAACAGTGGGGGTCTATGTATTATGTATAATACATAGATGAAAAGTGGTATAGACAAGCTTGCTTTACGGGCGTTTTCTGTAACAACTGAAAGTGTATCTGATTTTATAATTGTAAAGTTACTCACCCATAAAGAAAAAATAGCCATAGGTCGTAGATTGATTATTGCCGAGGCCATAAAAGCTGGAAAGACTCGAATGGAAATTAATAATAAAATTAGTATTAGTCCAAATACCTTTACCCAAATAAAACACTGGATTGATTCTGATCAAAAAATATATAGCTCAGCAAGAACTCCTGAAGGCGTAAATCGAAAACATATACACCGTCACTCGCACATAAATCCCCTTACGTATGCTGATATGAAAAGACGTTATCCAGCGCACTATCTATTATTTTCAATAGTCGAAGAACTATGGAAAAGAAAATAGCTTTATGTATCACATGTGATACATAAAGCTATTTTGTTTCAAGTGAATCAACGTACTGGCTTTTCTCTGTATATTTAACCTATACAAAATCAACCGAACGTAAGAAGTCCTCTACTTCTTTATACAACTCTTCTATTGTACCGTTGTTGGTAATTGTAAAATCAGATTCTTTGAGAGCACCAAAGATATTTTGTTTGTGAGGGTCAGTTTGATTAGATTCGGCCTGCTCTTGCTCGAGCCATTTCTCGTACGAGACATTGTCCTTCACACTGTTTCGTGCCAAGGAGTGAGCGTAGCGTATTTCAGGCTTAGCATCGATACCAAGGACAATACCACCCAATTCTTTAATGCGCTGCACTTCGGCTACAGCGCGTAGACTCTCGATAACTACATCCCCATCATGAGCCTCTGCCCGTGCATAGAGCGAGTCAATGATGTAAGTAGGTCCATGATCAGCTCGGAGATCATTGGCGACCAAAGCCATCGAATCACGATTAAGTGGTAGCCCACGACGTTCAATTTCTTCGACAATAAAACCGCTGGCTGAGTAGTGAGTAAAACCTTTCTCTTTCTTAAGGTACTCAACGACCGTCCCTTTTCCTGCGCCAAATGAACCAGTGATTCCGATTATCATAAAAAATACTTAACTATAATGATAATTGCTCTAGTACGGGGACGGACCCGTCCCTTTTCCTTACAGGAACTGTCCACTCATTGGATACATTGTTTCGTGAACTCACAATGTCTCTCAATGAGTCTTGCGAAATGTGCCCAGCACATTTCTCACCTGCGCCAAATGAACCAGTGATTCCGATAATCATAAACTATTTTACTTCACGCTTACCACGCGTCCATTCTTCATACATCACCAACAGTGGGTTAGCAATAAAGATAGATGAGTAGGCACCAGCTAGGACGCCGACTAGCAAGACGGCAATAAAGTTTTGAGTGACGGTACTACCAAAGAAGTACAGAGCCACCAAAGCCAAAACTACCGTGAGTGAAGTATTGATGGAACGAGACATAGTCTCATTTACCGCTTGCCCCACAATCTGATCAAACGGCTTCAAAAGAGTATGGGTCACCACTTCTTGATCCAGGCCACCAACCACCTTTACCATTTTCTTGTGTTCTGTGCGATGCTCATGAAGCTTCTCACGCACGCGGTCAAAAATCACAATTGTGTCGTTTACTGAGTAACCGAGAATAGTAAGGAGTACCGTCACAAAGAGGATATCTGCCTCAGCTCCAAGGAAATACCCCATGAGACTCATAGCTGCCATTGGGACCAAAATATCATGGAAGAGCACAAGAATAGTGATACCACCATACACCCAAGAACTGACCGGCCAACCAATACCTCGGAAAGCAAAGGCTACGTAGCAGATGGTCAGTAGTAGCACAGCGCCAATCGCCCAGACCGCTTTGTCTTTGAGTTCTTGGCCAATCACCGGACCAATTGAAGTAAAGCGAGAAATCTCTCCACCCTCTCCAAGAGCAGTTAGGGCTGCAGATAATTCTGCTCGCTCCCCTTCGTTTAAATCACGAGTACTCACTAGATAGCCCTGCCCCACATCACTACTTGATTGGCGAACTGATACCGTACCAAGATTGGTTGCGAGAGCCGCCGCTTCAACCACAGCCTTATCTGGCAAAGTTGAGTAGCGAACTTCTGTTAGTGAACCACCAGTAAAGTCGATACTAGGCTTAAGTCCAAGCGTCAGCACAATTAAAGCTGCAGCTGTTACAATCCCTGCTCCAATCAATAACCACAATTTTCTGTAAGCGATAATTTTCATACTATTTTTTTAGAAGTCCTGTACCAAAGAGATAACTCCACACTCCCTTATCCTCACGCTTCACTTCAGGCAAAGCGATGAGTAAGGTGCGAGTGAAGCCAATAGCTGAGAGCATTGAAATTAAAATACCAATACCGAGTACTAGAGCAAACCCTTTAATGAGCGAGGTGCCAAACCAGAAAAGAATACCGGCTGAAATGAGACCCGTAATATTACTGTCCCAAATGGCAGTCCAAGCTCGTCTAAAACCTTCCAGCGCCGCCTCACGACTAGTCTTACCACTTCGATACTCTTCTTTCATACGCTCAAAGATAAGGACGTTGGCATCCACGGCCATACCAAGTGAAAGTACTAAGCCAGCCAAACCAGCTGCAGTAAGAGTGATTGGCACCAACATAAATACAGTTAGCGACAAAGCTACGTAGAACATAAGTGCGATACTGGCCACTATTCCGGCCACGCGGTACCACAACAACATAAAGAGTGAGATGAGACCAAAACCAACCACTCCCGCTTCAAAGCTTTGCGAAATGACACCAGCTCCGAGGGTGGCATCAATAGTCTGAGTACTAATTAGTTTAATTGGAACTGGCAGCGCACCAAAGTTTAGGTTCTCTGCTAGCTCACGTGCTTCGGCTGCATCAAATCCTCCTGAGATGATGGCGGTACCGCCAACAATTGCTTCATTGATGTTTGGGGCAGAAATAATTTCACCATCAAGGAAAATAGCCAGCTGACGTCCGACGTTGTCACGAGTGATTTCCGCAAATAACTCCCCTCCTTCTTGATTAAAAGTAATAGCAACAATTGGCTCATTAGCTAATTGCCCAGCCTGACCACTAGTGAATTCCAAGCGCGCACTTTCAAGGTAGCGGCCAGTGAGCCCAGTGTCTACATATGGTTCTGGTGTCTCTTCGCCATTTAATTTGACATTATCAATACCGATACCACCACTTGCATTGGCAGTGAGTTGTTCAATGGCAGCGGCAGCAGACATAGCTTCAGCGTCAATGAGTTTAAATTCTAGAAGTGGTGTCCGACCAATCTCTGCCACCGCTTGCGCGACATCAGTTACTCCTGGCAATTCCACTACCAAGCGCTCTTGCTGCACGTCTGATACAAAACTACTACTCTCAACATAGACGAGAGGCTCAGAGACCCCAAAGAGGTTAACTCGACGCTCAATCACATCACGAAGTACATTCATGAGCTCTGGTACTTCAACTGCCGCTACTCCAGTAGTGTCTGCTTCATATACCAGGTGAGCTCCTCCAGCTAAGTCTAGCCCGAGCTTAAATGGATGAGTAGCGTTTTCTGCAGTAGCGTTACTATAAACAAAAAAGCCTAAGTACCCCAAGATGCCAAGAATGGCCACGGCTTTAAAGAGACGAATAAAAGCAGCGGTACGGGGTGATGAATTTTGAGAATTTGTCATAACAATCAATAAATATGCAGCTGTTATAGCATAAAAAACGCGCCTTTTCTATTTGACTTCTTCCAAAAGTGAGCGCAGGTGTGCTGGTTGGAGGGATTTTGCTGACAGAGCCGTATATAGATATACGGTAACCGAGGCAAAATCCTGAAACCAGTACAGATGCGCAGCTTTTGGAAGAAGTCTATTGACGTTTCTGTAGCTCTAAGAGGTTACGGAATAAAAGAGCAATAGTCATCGGTCCAATACCACCCGGAACTGGGGTAAATAGGGCGGCTTTGCTGGCCACGGCTGGGTCAGCGTCACCTACTAGCAGCCCGCCGTCCTCAGACGCACCGGCGTCAAAAACGACCACTCCCTCTTTGACCATGTCTGGTGTTAGGAGATTTGGCACCCCAACTCCAAGAATGATGATATCAGCGGCTTGGGCCACCTCTCTGGCATCAGTGCTGGTTTCAGTTAGTACTGTGACATGAGCCCCAGCTGAAGTAGCAAAAGCCGCCGCCGGCTTACCAACCAAACGCCCCTGACCAAACACCGCCACTCGCTTCCCTGCCCAGTTTAGATTGTATACTTCAGCTATTCTGGCGATGGCCCCGACCACTGGTGGCAACACTGCGCCAAGAGCACCGCTATAAGAAAACGCATCCACATCATGTGAAGCTGGCACTGCCGCTAAGACAGTAGCGGTATCAATTTGTGCCGGCAGTGGTAATTGCACAATCAGTCCCGTAGCAGTCGGCAAGGCAGTGGTTATGGCGGCGCACATATCTGCGGTGGTGGCATCTTCAGGCAGAACTTCAACCGAGACCACTATACCCAACGACTCAGCCTTGGCTTGCTTCAAAGCCAAATACTTCTTGGTTTCAAAATTTGGCGCACAGGTCAAAACCACCAAGTGTGGTGGTTTTGGACTATTTGCTACCGCTACTTTAACTTCAGAAAGCAGTGTCGCTGCTAAAGCCTTTCCATCAACTAACATCGAAGGAGTATACCTTTAAACTGTAATTAAGTCAGCTTGGCAGACCTTGAACGGCGAGCTGGCTCGGGAACATAGCTTTCATATCGGCCATCAGTATATTGAAAAGCGTCTTTGGCGGAATACTGGCACGCATAAAACGATGCGAGTTTTTTTCCACTCATCAATACTGGGTATGAATAGAATCGCCAACTACCAGGACAGGTCGGCACCCGTCCGCGAGTACCATGCCAGAAGAAAAAGAAAGCGATGCGAGCCATCCATGGCTGAATGGGCAAGATCTTTTTTCCAACAGCGGCAGCCATATCTGGCGCCAACACTGGCTCCCCTTCCGGCGTAATATTAAAGACGTTGTACTGCCAAGATAGCGTGTCAAAAGTAAGTTTGGCTACAATGTCACTAACATCATCTTCATGAATAAACTGCCGAGCCCAGCCCTTTGTGGCTGGCACAAATGAAGTAAGAGCCGTTACTAGGCGATACACGAAATTACCCTTCAAGTTACCCTGTAAAGCCGATTGAAGACCAAAACGAATCCGCATATATCGGCCACGTGGTCCAGTAATAGCAGCTGGGCGCACGACTGTCACCTGAGGCACTGCCTTTCCGGCCGCTACCGCAGCATCAAAAGTGGCTTTGAGGTTTTGTTCAGTCGTCATCTTTTCGTGAGCGTAAATATAATCATCAGCTCTGAACCCTTCGTCTTCAGTATAGAAGTGTGAAAGCTGATTATCAGCCCGGGCACTGTATGAAGAAGCAGTTGAAAAATACACCAACTTTTTTACACCTGGGTGTGAGAAGGCAAAATCAAAAACCTTTTGTGAACCATCCACGTTCCATCGCCACTGTTCTTTTGGTTGGCCATACATCGCTCGTATCTGCCAAGCAGTATGTACCACCGTGTCTGGAGCCAGAGCCGCTACCTGCTCCTGCCAACCATCATTGGCTAAGTTGTGCTCGATGTATTGTACCTTTGGCAATGACTTAGAAAACTCTGACTGTGGTTCTTTATCTAACGCAATAATTAAACCTACGTCCTCACGCTTAGAAAATTGATCACAGAGCATCTCACCCACGTAGCCGGCGCCGCCGGTAATAAAAATAGTTCTTGTTTGCATATATATAGTTTCAGTATAACAAACTAACGCCAAGAACGAATAGTTACGCCAAAGCGTGATAGCAAGGTCTTGAAAGTGCGTAGCGCAATGTCTACATCAAGTAACATCGAACGGTTTTTAACGTAATACAAATCGTAGGCCAATCGTGTCTTAGATTCATCAAGTGACTGCGGACTAATGTTATCTCCCATATAGTGCTGGTGGGTCTGAGCCCAACCTGTCACCCCTGGCTTCACAAAATTACGGATGTTGTAGTACGGTATCTCACTGGCTAAACGCTCACCTAGCCCTTTAATATCATTACGAGGACCAATCAGTGACATATCCCCTTTAAGGATAGTCCAGACCTGCGGTAACTCATCGACACTGAGCTTGCGCAAGACTGAGCCGACCCTGGTTATTCTATTGCCTTCAGCCGCATCCTCCTTGGTCCAGGTGGCACTAGCGCTGCGGTTTTCGGTCATGGTGCGAATTTTGTAGACAGTCACTGGAGTATTAAAACGACCAATGCGTTCTTGGGTAATAAACAATGGTCCCCGACCCTCAAGTCGCATTACCACGTAAATAAACGGCAGCATAACAAGCAAAGCAGCACCAAGAATAAGTGAACCGGCCACATCACTCACTCGCTTAGTTACGTCATAGACCAAACTCTTTGATTGAGAGACGTGAGCAATAAACCACTCATAACGAAGGGCCGAGAGTGGTACTCGATCAAAAGTATCTTCGTACACTTTATAAAAATCCAAAAAAGTAAATTGGAAACGCAAAAAGGCTAAATCGAATATCTTTGGCAAGACAGCTGTAATGTATTGTCCGTTTGGATTGGCAACGATAATATCTACTCGCTCCTTTTCAATTAGCTTCAGCAATTTTTCTTCAAAGTTTTCGGTAGTGGACGCTGTGGTTTCATCGATGATACGAATGAAATAATAGTTGTACCGATCGTTATTATTTATCTCGTCTACTAGCTCAATCGCTTCTGGGCCAGAGGCCAAAAGTATCGCTCGGTGTTTGGTTTTTGGAACCACCTTAGGGTATAGATACATTCGCCACCAAGTCAGGAGCATCACACTAATTACCAAATAGATTACCAAGTTAATTTTTGGAGCAATTCCAAACGGAATAATCAAAAATAAAAAAGCCGCAATAATGCCGTTGACTAACTGAGTATTAAGAATTCGGCTAAAGAGCAGCGACTTAAGAAAAACCGTATGTTTATCGTATAGTCCCCCGATATAAAAGATAAACAACCAAACAGTTGAAAGTATCAAAAAGGGACCCAAATGATCAGCAAAAAGAGCGGCACTAGGGAAAGATAGGTACCGCACCAAGAGCATACCCCAAAGCGCAACGATAAACACGCTGACATCGCCAATTATTAAGACCGTGAGTTCGCGTGCTCTTTCACCCATAAATGTATAGTTACTTATATCGTACCGAAGTCACAGAAAATGGCAAGGTACTCATTTTGGCGCCAAACCCCCAAATGCGTTATGCTAGATAGATGATACTAGTCTGTAATGACCAGAGTACGCCCCGCCCTCTTACTAATATCACTCTATGAATACCACCACCTCACGTAAGAAAGTATTGTTTTTGATAACCAAGTCCAACTGTCGGGCTGAAACAGTCTGGGAGACTGTTTCAGTTGTAAGCCCCAATTTCACAAACCCTGTAACACGAGCGCTATGCTAAACAACACCCGAAAAAAAGTCCTATTTCTTATTACGAAGTCCAATTGGGGCGGGGCTCAACGCTATGTCTACGATCTAGCCACTCACCTCAATCAAGATAAATTTGAGGCTATAGTTGCTTTGGGTGGAAATGGTGAGCTTGTTACCCAATTGACTCATGCTGGGATACGAGTCATCACCATCGAAAGTTTGGCTAGAGATATATCCTTCAAGGACGAGTGGGAGTTTACCAAAGAACTAGCTCGGATTATCCGTACCGAACGGCCAGACATTCTCCACGTAAACAGCTCTAAAGCCGGCGGTATCGGTACTTTACTTGGACGTTTACTCCGAGTACCAAAAGTCATTTTTACCGCTCATGGCTGGGCTTTTAATGAGGACCGTCCACTGTGGCAAAAAGGTATCATTGCTCTTTTGCATTATGTAACAGTGCTGCTATCACACCGCACCATTGTGGTTTCTCACGCCTTAATGAATCAACTTCGCCTACCTGGCACCAAACAACGAATGAAGGTACTTCACCCTGGCCGCACTATTGGTGTTATGTATGAAAAAGCCGGAGCACGAGAAACCTTGTCTTTGGACTTCCCTATCCTTACCCCTCACCTACAAGAGACCTGGATTGGTACCATTGCTGAGTTACACCCCATCAAAAACCAAGCTCTACTTATCAAAACTATGGCGACACTGGTTAAAACTTTTCCTAATTTAAAATTATTAATTATTGGTGAAGGCAGTGAACGCATCAATCTACAAAACTTAATTGAAACCCACCGCCTCGCCAACAGCGTCTTCCTACTAGGCGCCATTACTGAAGCTGCCCGCCTACTCCCAGCCTTTGATATTTTCACCCTAACCTCTCACTCAGAGGCCTATGGCTATGTGGTACACGAAGCTGGCCTGGCTGGACTACCGGTAGTTGCTACTAAGGTTGGAGGTATCCCTGAAATTATTGACTCTGGCGTCTCTGGTTTGTTAATTCCAGACAATAATCAAGCTGCACTAACCAATGCACTAGAGACACTGCTAACTAGCGACAGCAAACGAACTTCTTTTGCTTCAGCTCTCAAAGCCAAGATGCAGGAACGCAGTTTAGAGAAAATGGTGTACGCCACCGAAACCCTTTATCTTTTATAAGAACCTACCCACAAACCCCATATACTTTGTTGCTTTCCTCATTCAAACATTCACCGTATAACTGGATACGACTCATGTTTTAGTTTAGTCGCGCCTCGTATCTGAAGGTTTGTGAGTAGGCTCTAAAGCCCTTCTCTAGTTCTTGATAAACAAATCATCGTTATGCTCAGCCTTGATTGGAGTGTAGCGTCGCATCGCTAGTACCATACCCACCGCCACAAACTCAGTCACTAAGTGTGACCCACCGTAACTCAAAAACGGAATAGTGGTACCCGTTACTGGGAGTAAACCAATGTTGATACCAACATGGATAAAGAAGTGGGCCAAGAGAAAGATGGCCACACCAGTCGCAAATAGTTTTTCAAAATTACTGGCTCCATTAACCGCATGCAGTAACAATCGCCAAATCAAAATGGCAAAAGTTAAGAACAGAATTAAGACACCGATAAGGCCCCACTCTTCTGCATAGGCTGCAAAAATAAAGTCAGTCTCATATTCTGGCAAAAACTGCAGCTTGGACTGCGTCCCATACCCAATTCCCTTACCAAATATTTCACCAGACCCCACCGCCACTGTCGACTGGTAAGCGTTGTACCCTGCTCCCCGAATATCCGAAAGCGGATCCATGAAAGTCATGATACGAGTCTTTTGATAATCATAAAATGCATACTGCCAAAGTGCCGTGAGCGTAATCGCCCCCAGCAAAAACACTACCGCCACATGCCGAAACTTAATCCCCGCCACGAGCACCATCCCAAACCAAATTAAGAAAATAATCATCGCCGATCCAAAGTCTGGCTGCAAAAACACCAGCCCAAAGATACCAAGGGTATAGAGCCCAGACACTACCACATGTTTGAAGTCACCAATCAGTTCATGGCGCTTAGCAAAGTACTTCGCCAGAAGTGCAATGAGAACGAGCTTGGCCGGGTCTGAGACCTGGAGTGAAAAGAAGCCGAGGTCGAAACGTTGCCGAGCACCCATCACATCTTCTCCAAAGAAGGCCACTCCTATCAAAAGCAGAATGATACCGAGATACGCAAAAAACGCTGCGTTACCGGTACGCAAAAAACGGTAGTCTGGCACAATCGCCAAGAAAAATAGCAATGTAGAAAAACACACCCAAACCAACTGACGGTTGAAGTAGGCGTTCTCACCAACGTGGGAATACATTGTAGCCAAACCAAAGAAGGCTAGACTCATTAACGACAAAAATAAAATTCCGTCAAAACCAGAAAAGAGTGTCCGTAAAAAACGTGGCATTCCTACAGCATATACAATCTAACGAAGAGGTGCAAAATTTGTGCTGGTTTTGGTTATGACCTCAATTCTAGTTGGTCCTTCTTCACACAAGTCACCGGCAATCTGCTGGTAAACACGTTCCAAATCAGCGATAGTTGGAGCCGTAAAGAACTGGGTTGGGTCAGTGGCTAGGTCACGAATTAGGTCTACATCTCGCTCCACCGCGGCATTAATATCACTAAAAAAGTCACCAAAGCCAATGGTGTAAATGGTCACATCTTGGTCCTTGGCTTTTTCGGCCTGAGTCCGAGCATACTCCGCTGCATACTCACGATCAGCCAATCCATTAGCCGGATTAACTGGACGAGTCACGTCGCCATCAGTCAAAAAGACGATGACTTTGCGAGCATCCTCACGGTGGCGCTCACTCAAGAGTTCAGAGAGGGCTGTATCAAAGGCTGCACCCATGTCGGTGTACTGCACGCCATCAGTACCCATAGCGGTCTCTTGGATAGAGTTTTCGATTACAGCCGCTTCCCCGGTCAAAGTCTGCTCAATTGGGCTACTTGGCTTAGTAGCGTAAGAAAGGAAGCCGATGAGGTCTGTGTTACGAACTAGCCGAACAAACGACTTAGCAGCCTGTTTGGCGCTCTCCAGCGGCTCTGGTGGATCTCCCCCATCAGCTGCCATCGAACCAGAACGATCAAGTACCATCATAATATCTGACGGCACTTCGCAACTACGTACGGTCTTGGCAATAGAATTTGGCCAGGTAAACACGACATTTTGTGTACTGCGAGCACCAAACACATCAATGAACGTCTGTGATGCTGTCACTGGTTGACCAGCCCGATTAAAGATAGTAGCGACCACCTCTACGTTACGCGCTTCAGTTAGCTCCGTGTTTTCAACTGAGACATTAAGTCGTGGCCGGGTGTCAGTGCTAAGCAGTTCCACATCAAGAGTCCGGAACTGAGTACGCCCAATGGTCGCTGGTTGCCAGAGTTCAATTGGCTCAATTTCAATAATAGTCTGTGCTGGCTCTCGTCCATCTAAGGTAGCGATGCGACCTTCAAATATTGGGTAGACACTGTTTGGTGGGAGAATAGTGGTGCCAGAACGCTCAGCGATAGTGGCGCCACTACTATCAATCAATTTAAAGTTGTACGCCAGCGCTGGACTAGCCGCCACCGCGTTTTTGTTTTCTATGTAAGCTACAGCGTTATACTGACCATCAATAATCTTGAAGCTCTCCGACCAGACAATCTCTGGTGGTGTAACAGTGAAGGCACAGATGCGTACGCAACCTCCACCACAATCAAGGCCAATCTCCTGCCCATTTTGAAGACCGTCAAAACAGGTAGCCGCTGAGTAGAAAAATAAGAAATACACACCAAAGGCAAGAATATTACAGACAGCCACAAAACCAAACGCGTATTGTAAACGGCGGTAAATCGCCCAAGGTCTAAACTTACTCATTGCTTTTAGTATAGCAGACCCGACCAAAGCCTTTGGCGATGGCTGTTAAGTAAAATAATTCGAGTGTTGGCGTGAAAGTGGGATGGGTTTATAAAAAAGTTAAATGAGAAAATGAGCGTAGCGATTATTTCGAATTTATGTCCCGATTTTTTCTCTCCTTGAGAAAATCGCTGAACAAAATGTTAAGTATAAATAAGGAGGCTTTAGCCGACTATATTTTACTTATGCAAACACAAGGATGTTTTCGACTTCCAAAGGAGAAAACAGACTATGTGGCCTGCTAGGCGCCTTCCCGCTGCCAACGAAGTTGGCACTCCTATAAAAAGACCCCTCAGTCATATGACTGAGGGGTCTTTTTATAGGAGTATTAAAAACTTAATGTTGGCGCCTACCTACTCTTCCCCCTAAGGAGTACCATCGGCGATGAGAGACTTAACTTCCGTGTTCGGAATGAGAACGGGTGTACCCCTCTCGCTAAAGCACCAACATTAAATTTTCAATTTGATATCTGACTTGCAACTACTGCGTGAAATGATCCCATACATTACTTTCCATTGAAAGTAACTGAAGTATGGGTGGCTGGGATGGCTAGCTTCGAACTAGCGACCTCTGGATTTGAAAGTCCAGCGCTCTACCAACTGAGCTACATCCCCTAAACCATTTCACGCAGTATTTGCGTTGCATATTCTATTTTTTTGTAGGATTCAAAACACTTCTCAAAACTGTACAGCTTTGCATTCACATGTTCAGGAACACTACGTATCGCAATATCATTTCGATATGCAATGTTCCTTACAGGAATTACGCCCTATTAGTACACCTCAGCTCCATACATTGCTGTACTTCCACTTAGTGCCTATCAACCTGATCATCTCTCAGGGGACTTAATGATTCCTAATCTTGGAGTTGGCTTCCCGCTTAGATGCTTTCAGCGGTTATCCATTCCGAACATAGCTACTCTGCGATGCCACTGGCGTGACAGCAGATAGACCAGAGGTTCGTTCATTCCGGTCCTCTCGTACTAGGAACAACTCTCCTCAAGAATCGACGCCTGCAGTAGATAGGAGACCAACCTGTCTCACGACGGTCTAAACCCAGCTCACGTGACTTTTTAATTGGCGAACAGCCAAACCCTTGGGACCTGCTCCAGCCCCAGGATAAGTCGAGCCGACATCGCTGTCGTAACATATGCTTTTTATTTTAATACCGCGTGAGAAGTATTAAAAGCATATGCGGGTCTCACATTACTGTGAGGATCGGACTATATCTTCATCCAACGTAATTAACGTGGGAGATCGGCGTGTAGTCTCTACGGATTCTAAACCAATCTTATATTTCATTGACGGAATAATTGTCGATTCAATAAGTTCAAACAATTTAGGAATACTTTTCTTAAGAAATCGTATTCTAAAATACTGCTTGTCTTTGTTGAGAGTTGCATCAAGTCCAAGCTTTTTTAGGGCTCGGATAAGAATTAACTGACTTTCGATGTCAAATTGTTGTGTATTTAAGTACACATCAGATTCTCGACACCGACTTCCGTCATCCATGAACCACACTGCCAGTGAAACGGAATCGAGTTGCAGGTCATGAGGAATTACTTTTACATTGTCTATATAGAATATAGACTTAAGTTCTGCAAGTTCTGATGATTGCCTGGTATAGAAACGAATTGCTTTGCGCTTTCCGTTACCATTTCGCACTTTTGGTGCGCCAGCCCTGATTCCTTTGAGTACGTTATATTTCCATAAAACGTACTCAGTTTGACTAACTGAGTGATTAATTTCCAGAAAGGCATTTTGGCGACCTGAAACGATACGGATGTATCCATCTCCAAGTATAGTGCCAATAATTACTGACTTCTGAAATTGGTTTAGTCTTTCCACGGTATTGACCATGTCCTTATTCTACTACATATATATGTATTAGTGGCTGGCATGGCGTTCACCGTATTAGCCGATTTGTTTTTGTAGAGTATCGCTACTCTAGGCACCCCGATGTATGTTTTTTGATTTTACTTGCTCAAAATGAACAAGATAACTACATAAGTTAAGGTGCCGAACCGTGCCGTCGCTATGGACGCTTGGGCACGACTAGCCTGTTATCCCCAGGGTTACTTTTATCGGGTAATCTCCGGCCGCATCTAACGCGTACCATCGGTTCACTATGCTCCGCTTTCGCGTCTGTTCGGCATCTACGCCTTACAGTCAAGCTGGTTTATGCCATTACACTATCATCACGGTTTCCATTCGCGATTAACCAACCTTGAGACCCCTCCGTTACTTTTTGGGAGGGTAGCGCCCCACTAAAACTGCCTGCCACGCACTGTCTCAAATAGATTTTGTCTATCTGGTTAGAGACTACCAAAATAAAGATGGGTATTTCACTGACGACTCCATGGTACCCGAAAGCCCACTTCAAAGTCTCCCCACTATACTACGCATTAATTCAATAGCCCCAATACGAAGCTACAGTAAAGCACCTGGGGTCTTTTCGTCTATCTGCAGGTACGCGGCATCTTTACCGCGATTGTATTTTCACCGAGCAGGTCCTCGAGACAGTTTCCCAGTCGTTACGCCATTCGTGCACGTCGGAACTTACCCGACAAGGAAATACGCTCTATATTCCCTTCTCCCCAAAGAATTGCTTCTCTGGATCATTTCACAATAGGACTCTATCTTAACCCACAGCACTTACGCCTGTTTCGGGTTTCTAGCATTTGGTCTCTTGTTGGCTAGATTTGGATTACTCTATCTTTCAATAGGTAAGGTAACTATGGCTAGGCTGTTTAACCTATAACCGTTCCAATCCGTAGAGCGTACTTCACACTTGCGTGGAAATGCGCTCTACCTTAGAACGATTATAGTTATCGCTGACATTTACTGGGGCTTATATAGTCCAGCAGTACAAGACGAATCTCATACCACCCCCCATATTTAACCTTCCAGCATAGGTCAGGCGTCACCCTCTATACATCCACTTACGTGTTCGCAGAGAGCTGTGTTTTTGTTAAACAGTCGCCAGGAAATCTTTCGCTGCGGCCCCCATCACTTTAGATTCGAATTTGATTATTGGTCGTGTACTTATAGGATGACCGAAGATTAGTCTTGAGCTTTGTTATAGCTGACTTTCTTCGGAGATGAATTCATAATGACTGTGCTGTAGAGATGCAACACGCCTGTTTCCGAACAATCGGAGGCGATTACCTAACTTCTTGCGAAGTCCCTTGCCATTATTTTCATCCTATAAGTACACGACGCACTTTTTCAAACCCAAAGTGATGGGGGCAGGCCTTATCCCTAAGTTACGGCCGCTTTTTTGCCGAGTTCCTTGAGGACCTCTCACTCGTTCGCCTTAGTCTTCTCGACTTTACCACCTGTGTCGGTTTGCGGTACGGAACTGTTATGCTTAACCCAAACGAAGTTTTTCTTGGAAGCGTGCTCCTTATATTTGCTTGGCCGTAGCCGCACATTCAGACTCATCTCGGAATATTGCCACGCGGATTTGCCTACGTGACTTCCTCAATGCTCCAGCATCAATCCAATAAGATGCTATAAGTACAACGCTCCGTCCCTCCATAGGAACATAACAGTGTGCAGGAATATTAACCTGCTATCCATCGGGTCCCCCATTCGGGATTCCCTTAGGACCGACTAACCCTTCGCTGATCAACATAGCAAAGGAAACCTTGGTATTTCGGCGGACGGGGGTCTCACCCGTCTTGCGGTTACTTGTGCCGGCATTCTCACTCCTCCTCGCTCCACCGTGGCTCTCGCCTTGGATTCATCGCAGAGAAGGACGCTCTCCTACCACTCGTACATAAATGTACGAATCCGCAGTTTCGGTAATATACTTGAGCCCCGATCATCTTCGGCGCAAGGACTCTCGACCAGTGAGCTGTTACGCTTTCTTTAAAGGATGGCTGCTTCTAAGCCAACCTCCTGGCTGTTTGAGAATCCTCACCTCCTCAAGTTGCACTGAGTATATATTTAGGGACCTTAACTGGCGATCTGGGCTGTTTCCCTTTCGACCAACGGAGCTTCTCCCCCGTAGTCTAACTGCCGTGCTATAATCCACTGGTATTCGGAGTTTGATAAGAAACGCGAGATTTCTCCCTGTCGTTTCTTTCCAGTGCTCTACCCCCAGGGGGACCACACGACGCCAACCCAAAAGCTGTTTCGGAGAGAACCAGCTATTACGTAATTCGATAAGCTTTTCACTCCTTACCACAAGTCATCCCATAGTTTTGTACGGCTAACGGGTTCGGGCCTCCACGACCTATTACAGTCGCTTCACCCTGCTCATGGTAAGCTCATCACGCTTCGGGTCGTACCCCTACCCTATATTCGCGCTATTCACGCTCGCTTTCACTGTGCCTCCGTGGGGCTACCACTTAGACAAAGGATAAAGGTACACTCGCCGGCTCATTCTTCAATAGGCACGCCGTCACCCAGGATAAATCCCAGGCTCCGACTCCTTGTAGGTGTATGGTTTCAGATCTATTTCACTCCCCTCTCCGGGGTTCTTTTCACCTTTCCCTCACGGTACTTGTTCACTATCGGTCTCCAAGAATATTTAGCCTTACCAGTTAGTACTGGTGGATTCATTCGAGCTATTCATGTCTCGAACTACTCAGGAACAAAAACAAAAGAGATATATGCATTTCGAATACAGGACTATTACCTACTGGGGTCGAGCTTTCCAGCTCATTTTTCTATACATACGTTTTGTAACTCTTTGCAACTAAATGCCGTTTTTGCCCTACAACCCCACTGATGTAAACATCAATGGTTTGGGCTGTTCCCGTTTCGCTCGCCGCTACTCAGGGAATCGCAAGAACCTTCTTCCTGAACATAATGGTGCAAAGCACCACCGTCCAAGATAAATCTAGGACGAGATGCAATGCATCTGTCCAGAAAGAAAGTTCCGTCTATTGCTTTCTATTCCTCCAGCTACTGAGATGTTTCACTTCGCTGGGTGCGCATCTACATACGTAGATTCCTGCCAATGACAGGAGGGTTTCCCCATTCGGAAATTTACGGGTCAAAGGTTATTTGGCACCTCGCCGAAACTTATCGCAGCCATAACACGTCCTTCATCGCTTCTTGAAGCCTAGGCATCCACCATACACCCTTACATTCCTGTAAGGAACATTACATACCGCTTACGCGGCAGAAAACGTTTCTTACCTGAACATGTTTTGTGCACCGCTGCACAATTTTGAGTGTGTCCGGTCTCTGAAAAATACAGTAATCAGAACCGGACGTGTTTTTTGATTTGTTGGGGACGAAAAGACCCGCCTTTCAGCAATTGTCTTTACCCAACAAATCGATTTTACCTACAGCGTGTAAGTAGCAAGCTACCTACACGCTATTACCACGTGCGCGTCGAACGCACGTGGATTTTTCGGAACCGACCTTATCAAATCGGTTCCTAGAATATGCAGTTGTCAAATACCGCGTACCTCCTTGAGTTCTGGATAAAAAAGACCGCGTTGCCGCGGCAGGACATTCTCTTGACGAGAGTTCTGCGCGACTAGCTTCTTTTTGTCCAATAACTCATAAATACGTAGGCGCCATTATATACAAAGCAAAAACAAAGTCAAGCGTTTAATGTGACAAAACAACCTTACTTACCCCCATTACTATCCCCACTCTTATACCCACCCCTAAATAGGCTGCAAAAACCTGCTATTGGGGTTTATTTATATATGCCTAGACCACAGAAAAAGCCCGCAGCTAATGCTGCGGGCTTTTGGTTCTTCCCTACCCTTTATATGATCCAGTGTGCAACTCATCGCGCACTCCAATTTTGTCGACAATTATTTGGTGTTTGTAATCAAATACATCACGAGCGAGCTTGTCGTTCATCCCTACGCGGTAGAGCAAATCATCTGAGGTCATAACTGCAAATCGAATTTCCATTCCAATCTCTGCTTCTAGTGAACGAATGGCTGTTTCGATTTTAGCCTGTGAAACTTTCTTCATCGTAATGAGCACATCAAGTGATTGTTCAAACTCCCGGACAAACACTCCCGCCACACATAGGAAATCAATGGTGCCAGCTTTGCGTAAATGATTAAGGAGAGTCTTCCCATCTACTGGTGCAGTCTCAAAGAGGAACGTCTGGAGCGCTTGGAGTTCTGGAAATTTTTTATTAAGACCATACCCTAGGACCTTGGTCTTCTTCTCTTTACCATCACGACCAATGGTCGTGGCATACATCGTACGCTTGGTAATTACCTCAGCGCGTTCTAGAGCTGAGATCTCAGTGCGAGCGGTGCGACGCACGAGCTTGGCACGCTTACACATATCATCAAAGGTAAATTCCCGAGATGGATTAAAAAGGAAAAAGCGGAGAAGTTTTACTCGCGCAGTGCTTCCAAACAAGATAGAAAGTGGCTCTGTCATACCGAAGAAATTAGCTAATGTCCCACGAGTATATCACGCGCCAGGCACTGGCAAATCTGGACAGAAAGACGGGATGTGTCGCGCTTTGTTTCATTGCTCATATCTTGTAAAAAACCGCTGTTAGGCATATAACTACTAATAGTCCCTGTTCCCAATTTGAAAGGAGGCAAATCATGGCCACTCGGGTCAAAACCCCAAAATGCGTACTGGCAATAGGCACTGACCCAGAGTTGATTGAACGGAGTAAAAACCTGTACTCTGGTGAAGTGTTGATTTTGCAGGTCAAAACCTGTGATGCGGCTCTACGTTACCTTGACAGGTACAAGGATGCTGACGAAGTGTGGGTCTACTTCACCGCTCTTGGCGACAGAACACCACAGTTCTTCGAGTCGTCCCTCAAACGCCGACACCCTGACGTTAAGGTATGGTTTGTGGCTACCACCTTCAAACAAATCATGAACACAGCGCCAGAAATTAACTGGTGGATACTGGAGCCAAAGCAAGGTGTCTGATTCCACACCAACCCCAAAACCCGCACACTACGTGCGGGTTATTTTTTATTATTTGTGACCCTATGCTTGTTCATACTACATATACCTTGATTGCTTTTACTTAATTCTGTGCTATACTAATGGAAATTCGGCTGGTCATTGCCTGTTAATGACTTACACTCCAGGAGAGAGAAATGAAATCTCAACACCTTTGCAAAATTATCCTCGGCCTCACCATCTGTGCGGCTGGGGTGTATGCCTTATTTGATATGTTCTTTTTGTCTGCACGGTTCTAGCGAACCGTGTCATGGACGTTGGTCAACTGACCACCAAAAGCCTTGCATCTGCAGGGCTTTTTATTTTGTGTATTAAAGCGAATATGATTTACAAAAACCGCGCACCCAAAGGGTGCGCGGTTTTATTTTGAACTAAGAAATTTACTTAGCAGGCCGCTGCAGCTGACAGCTCCCTTTGGGGTCGCTGCTCAGCTAAGCGTCTGCATAAGTTCACAATAGTCGCCTAACGGCTCGTTTGTTTACTTAAGTGTTACCTTCCCACAAGTCATTAAGTATATTTGTTCGCTACGCTCCAAATCTACTAAGTGCTCGCGGGCCCGGCTCGCTGGTTCGTCGCCCTAGGAAGGGGCGACTCACATCGCTGCGCCCCTAAGGTAACTTTGAAGATTTCTTGCCAAAATAAAAACCCCGCAGTTGCGGGGTTTTTATTTTGAACTAAGAAATTTACTTCAAAGTTACCTTAGCTCCAGCCTCTTCCAATTTAGCCTTAAGAGCCTCAGCATCTTCCTTCTTCATTCCTTCCTTAACAACTGATGGAGCTGCGTCTACAAGGTCCTTAGCTTCCTTGAGTCCAAGACCAAGTACTTCCTTAACAACCTTGATAACTGCAATCTTCTGTGCGCCACCTTCTGTAAGTTCCACTGTGAACTCTGATTGTTCTTCTGCACCAGCTCCAGCTGCTGCTGGTCCGGCTACTGCTACTGCAGCGGCTGAAACGCCCCACTTCTCTTCAATAGTCTTAACGAGGTCGTTAAGCTCAAGTACTGTCATCTTCTCTACAGCCTCAATGATTTGTTCGTGTGTCATATATAATTTTTGGGTTTTTAAAATGTGAGTGAGCAACTATGCCTTAGTCTCGGCAACTTTACTGAGCACAACAGCGAAACGCTGACGTGGTGAGTTGATGAGCTGTGCAAACATTGCGCGGAGTGTATCAAGTGGAGGAATTGATGCAATTGCAATCATTTCATCTTGTGTCTTAAATACGCCCTGGAAAACGCCTCCAACAATCGCGAGATTGTCTTTGTACTTTCCGGTAAACTCCTTGATGCTTTGGGCTGGGGTAATTGCATCGGTACTGTACGCGATAGCAATTTCTCCACCGAGCTCTGGCATAGTTCCTTCGAACTTCTCGCCAAAGGCACGCTGCATAAGAGTCTTCTTAGCTACGAAGTAGCCAACTCCCTTTTCGCGGAGCTCCTTACGCATTGCAGTAGTATTTGCAACGGTGAGACCTTTGTAGTGTACAAAGACGATAGCGTCTGAGTTATCACGTACAGTCTCGAGCTTCGCCAAAATATCTTCCTTCTTGGCTTTAGTGATGGCCATGTTTTTTGTACTAGAACGAATAAATACAGGTCATGGATAGGCAGCAGGTTGCTTCCTATCGATGGCTTCGACCCCATTTCGTTAAGAGATGGACCTCGGTGGGCGACTAGATTCTAGTCATTACCGCACTTCCGTGCGACCAACTGTCATGAGCCTGGTCCGGAGACTATACCAGAAACCTGTGCCGAGGTAAAGAGGTAGCAAAAAGGCGGGAAGCTTCGCTCCCCGCCTTTTCTAAATCTTCCAAAAAACCTAAAATCCGGTGAAAATACTTGAAACAGACTCTCCAAGCACACGTGACCACCCTCCTTTAATAACAAACGTCAGGAGGAGTGCGCCCACAATAAATACCGGGACGGAGAAGGTGAGAGCCAGCACCGCATCAGGCGCCTTAAAAAATAGCGCGACGAGAGCTAGTATTATGGCCAGCCCCGCAATCAAAGTGATTATCGCCGTCGCTTCACATAAAAAATTCTTAATTTTATCTTTCATGATTATTCATTTTGATTCTTCAACTGTTCTGCCTTGTGCCCTATGAGGTTACTTAGAAGCTGCAGGAAGGTCGCTACGGCTGAGATAGCTAGCAGCATGACTGGATACACCGCATACGGTGTAATAAGGTAAAAGAAGATGACTACAGCCGCTGCCCACACACCAAAACACCATGGGCAAGAGAGTAGGTCGGCAATAGTTCGCCGTGGACCAAAGCGTGGTTTCTCTAGTTCACTTCCCTTCCCAACTTTTACCACATCCCAGAACTGTTCCCGGATGAATTTGGTAATTGCGTCATACACGAAGAGTCTGACCAAGCGCCAAGTAGCGAGAGTGATAAGTACATAATCAACCAGCTCCAGTTCCGCCAAAGGAATACGTGCTTCAGTCTCAAGGATAATAGCCGCCATCACCACTACTCCAAAGAAGAAGAGTGAGAACACCAAATTCCAAAAATACTGATCAGTGATTCGTATCATAGTGAGATTATACCCCAAGCCCGACAATCAGGACAAACAACAACGTCCCCGCAATAACCGCGACAAAACTCAGCAGGAATTTATAGAAGGTTTTATTGAACATGTGGGATTAGTATAGCATTTACGCATTGAGGTGCGGAATGGATGTATATAACTAAAGTCACTTGACTACGTTCTTGTATACAACCGAACGGTGGGCAATAAGGACAATATAAACCTCATTTTCTGAAAGGCTAAAAACAACGCGATAGTTACCAACTCGCAAACTACGCAGACCCTTGAGTGAGAATTGGAGCGGTTTACCAAACAGCGTAGGTTCTGACATTAGCTTATCTTCAATCGCGGTCTTAATCTGACGTTTGACGGCCGCTGAAAGACCTTTGATATCTTCCGCTACCTTAGAATGATACGTGACCGTATACATACCCTAGCCCCAGATATCAGTATGGGAAATCTTTTTACCCTTATCGCGCAAACGTTCTTCACCAAGCAAAGATAAAGCCCGGTCCTCTTCTAGGAGCAATGAGCTACGCAATAATTCTGCGACCTTGGTCGCTTGTGGGACTTCATCCCGCTTAGCGATTTCTTTAATTAATTCATCAATCTCAGGTGAAAGTGTGATATTAAGTCTGCGTTTTGTTGTAGCCATATATCCACAGTGTATCAAAAGTGTATCACCTGTCAATAAAAGCGGATGCACGATTCTGTTTCCGAAGGGTGACCCTTCGTAGAATTAGATATCTAGTTCTGGGGTTTTGTAGTACTTTAACTCTGAAGGATTGAGGCTTGCTTTAATAGTGATCCCGTCACCTTTCATTACGAATGGTAGTGATGTTACCTGCATAGCTAAATTCTGCTCGGCTGAATAATTAGCTAACTCAGCATCAGTTGCTTGAACAAGCATCACTAAAGTAAATGAAGCTGCAGTACCCTTAGGGACCATATAAACACCGTTAATCAATTTAGCATCACTTAGCACAATACCCATACTCTTCCCTACTTTTGCTATCTCATCTTCACTATCTACGGTTTTGTAACCAACAGCAAAGCTGTCATCAGTTAATGCAGATTGTGGCAATGCAAGCATTGGCATCTCAAGATCATATTTCTTTAAACCAAAATCGTAAGAAACGGTGTACAGAAAAACGTTCTGGCTCAAGGCCACAGCATTCTGAGAAGTAGTAAAGTACGCGGACGCGCTACCTGGCAAGACACCAACGAGTACGGCCACGCTCGCGATGATAACTGATTTTATATTTAACATACGTCTATTTTATACTAACGCCGGTAAGATACAAAACAAAAGCCCTGGCGAGTGACCAAGGCTTTTTATTTTGAACTAAGTTTACGAAGTTACGAAGGGCCACCCTTCGCGAAGGGTGGCCCTTCGTTGGATGTGGCTGGGGGTTATTCTTTGATTTTTTGGCAAACAAAAAACTCCCCGAAGGGAGTTTTTTGTTTCATCCTAACTTAGACTACGACTTCAATTATGAAGTGATAGTAGTCTGAGCTGTGTCTACATCTTCGTCAGAAACATCTTGTGAATCTGTTGCTGTAGCAGCATCAGTTGTCGCAAAATTGATTTCATCAAGACGAAGCTTGTAAGAACCAGAAGCTGCTGGGTCGAAAGTAACTTCAAGTGTGAATGTTTCAGTTGAACCATCACTTACCTTGAATGAGTTAGTCTCACCAGAACCATCCATGTCGAATGAAGGTGTAGTTGTACCTGTAGATACTACAGAGTTTGTATTAGTGTCGATGATTGAGTACACAACACCTGCTGTGAGGTCAGTTGTACTTGCAGTCGCACCAAATGGTAGATACACAGTATCTCCAAACGCTGTAACTTCAAACTCTAGGGTAAACTTAGCCTCATCGTCAGTTTGATCTGTGTCATCATTTTCGATTGAGAGAACAGATTCGTCAACAAGCTCAACAGATACTCCTTCTGTTCGAAGTGTATGTGTCTCACTGATAACTACTGAACCGTCTACAGTGATGTCATCAGAACCTTCTGCATCGATAGAAGTAGCTGCAACTTGGGCAACGATTGTTGAACCCTCATCAGCAAGCTCCATATCTTCGAAGTCAGCGTAGAGACTTGCAGTAACAACTGAATCTGCATCGATAGTTACGTCACCGTCAATATCGAATACAAGTGTTACGGCTGCTCCTGTTCCTGTGTATGACTCAGCGTTGAATGATTGTCCATCGATTTCTAGACGGAAGTCATTTACTAGGTCATCCATGTTTGAAGCAACAGTTGATGTAGCGATAACTGTAATCTCGTTAAGAGTTACATCACCGTCACTATCTTCTGCTGAAAGATCAAACGCGAAGATCATAGCTTCAACATTGTCATCTTCATCAAGAGCGAATGTTGTTGCATCTGGGTCCTCGTCAGAAGACTCAAGATCAAGATCATCTCCAGCTCCAGCTGCTTCAACTGTGAATTCAGCTGCAGCACCACCGTTGGCAGCGTCAATGTCTCCTTCAGTAGTATCTGTTGTTGCTACACCATCCGCATCAAAGAAACGGATTGAGTTAGCGAAGATATCCCAGTCTGCAAGAGTAGCACTTCCGGCATCATCAACTGAGCCAGCTACTGAAACAGCAACTACGATTTCTAGTTCCTCATCTTCCATTGCTACGATATCAAGACCTGAGAATCGGATAGTACCAGCATCTTCATCTAGGTACTCATCTTCATCTGAAGCATCAACACGAGCAACTTCTTCTCCATCTACCCAAAGTGAGATTTCCTCGAATACATCAAAAGCGTCAGCTTCTGTGTTTCCAGTACCTACTAGAGCGATATCGAGACGTGAGATTGAAGCATCACCATCAGAGAATTCAACTGTGAATTCTGCGGCAGCAACGTCTTCTGAACCTTCTTCTACGTCATCTGCATCTTCACCATCAGCAACTTCGAAAGTAGTGAGTGAAGCTTCACCTGAAAGTTCAGCTGAATCTGTGTCCTCATCTTCGTCAGTATCTTCGTCTGGTGTAGTTGTAGTTGTAGTGTTTAGAGCGTTAGCCTTAGCACGTGTAGATGGTCCGAAGTATCCTGTTGGATTTACGAGACCAGCTGGTGTAAGGATGTCAGCTCGGTACATTACTTGGAACTTAGATACTGCGGCAGCTGTAGCTGGGCCGTAGAACTCAGTTTCCATTCCTGTTGAACCTACTCCTTCTGCTGCTACGCGAGTATCAGCGTTCTTGTTGAGGAACATTTGGAGTTCCTTAACATCAGCACCTGTAGCGCCAACGTTGAGGTCACGTGTCCATGTGTATCCACTTGCTGTTGTAGAACCTCCAGCTTGTGACTGTAGGGCTGCAATTTGAGCAAGAAGTGTATTAATCATCGCTTGCAAGTCTTCTGATGATTGCGCCTGCGCTGCAGGAGCCATCATTGTGAAGATCATCGCAACTGCAACAAAAGCAATCGCTGCCTTTGATGCAAAATTCTTTGCAATAGTCATATATAAGTGTTTTTTGCCCCTTGTTATAGGGCGTGCTCGCTTTCGCGAACTGTTAATTTGATAACTGCTGATAATATGAATTAATTCATATTCATAAAGTGGCTTATCAGACCACCTTACAAAATATCACTAACCCTACACCTTACGATGTAGGGATTAGCTGCTAAGAGGGACTGAGTGTCTGGCTTGTTGCGACCGTGGCGGGAAAAGGATTGGCGGGAATGCACTTCTACCTACTTCTACGTATATATGTAGAAAAGGTAACGCTGTACATAAGCGTATATATGATTGATATGAAAGTTAGGTAGCATCCTACGTAACCCATGAAGACAATTAAGCCTTAACATGTCTAACAAAGAACATTCATAACGTCGTGCTTTTCTAGTTCATGTATTGGGGTGAGTTGTGGTCTACACAACTGGTGTCCAACACTTTAGAAAAAAGCGCACGAGCGCATGTGTGAAGTATACCAAGTTTTTATCCTCGGTATAGCTTACATGCTGACGGAGTGTGGATTATTACCTCGCGTTCGTAAAGATACGAAGCATGGCAATATATAAAGCCCTGTCAGTAAGTAAGCTAGACGATACGATACGTGAAAGTACAGTAAACGTCAATAAAACTTCACTTATTTTGTCTGCCTGTGATGACGACTGAGTATATGGTTCCTTACGCTCAAAAAGACACTATGCAACACATATTTGGGGTACACAAGGGCAGTTAAAACGTTAGTTTTAAGGGCCCTTCCGGGTACGCAGGCAATAGTAAATCTGGCCCTGACTCCCCTACCAAAAATGACCGATACGGAACGTATCGGTCATTTGTGTCGCATATAAATCTCTGAGACAGAATTACTACTTAGTTGCTATGGAGTACTTAGACCAACGTCTTTCTCCTTCTCGTACTACTTGTCCTTTTTCTATGAGACTGTTGAGCTCGCGTTGAATTGTCTTTTCACTCACGTCGGTGATTACTTCGGAGATGTCTTTGATAGTGGCAGCCGGCTTGGCTTCAAGGACTGTCTTTATGCGCGCACCTCTGTCCACTAGCTGACTATAGACCATGTGAGCGTCTGAACTGATGTCCCCTTTCGGAATCGAGACTCGTGATGGACGAGTCGGACCTGAGAGAGATGTCCGAGTAACTCGCTTGATGTCTCCGCCGGAGTTGCCCTCTGTGTCGCGCATCGTAAGTGGGATAGCGCCTACGAAGTGGTTGCGGAGGTAGCGTTGGACTAGATCAACTTCACCGACTAATAGGGCGAGGACTTCGTCATTGAGTACGCGAGCAGCATTGGCGATGCGGAGTGTCCCTTCAAGCGCCACGAGTGACTGTTGGAATGGGAAGATTTTTTCCTTGGCTTCATACTCGTACAAAGACAAAGTGGCGAGAGAAGCTTCATGGACCGCCATGGCTTTTTCACTCATTGTCTTTATGTGAAATTCTGTCTCTTGCTTTCGCTCGATGTAAGACAAAATATAAAATACAACCGAGACTGTTCTCTCTGTCTTTTTGAAAACATTACTGTAGTACTCATTATTGGCAGCTAGTCTTTTTACCGCAAACACGTTGTCTTTGTCCATGTTGTCTGTTATATGTCTTTTAATAGCGTCTCGTCTCGGTCACTTCTTTGTCCTTAAGAGTTAATTACCTATGAGCCATTATAAAGACATTTGCTGTATTTTACAAGGCTTTTAAGTGTGTCTTTGAGTATGGTAATTAGGCGGCACCCGCACTACTCCTTCCCGAATCTGGTCCTCGCTCCGAGCAGAGTCGCTGCGGAGGATTCGTCCAGGTGTAGTGTGGGTGCCTTGATTGCGATATGTAACGACGCCCCACCACCAGCTTCGGCCACAGCGGGGCCTAGTAGAGTCCCATTCGCAGCGACGATGATTGGAGCGAGGACGGGCGAGACTAGGCCCCGCAGTGGAAGAAGCGTCTCAAGGGAAGGTGTAGCGTGGGCGCCACTACTGGGCTCGGAAAAGGTGCGCTTTCCCCACCAAAATAAGAGGGCTTTTGTGCTAGAATTGGGTCATTCAGTCTAGTTTATTTTGTTAGTTTTATGGCCCGTAAAAAACGTTCAGTAGTTGAGGTAAAGGAGCGTGCTCCGATGTTTGATGATCTCTCGCCCCAGGCGCGGCAAGCTATTGCTGCGGTCACAGTTGGTGTCATCGGGCTGTTCTTTCTATTCTCCCTACTGGGGTTTGCAGGACGAGCGGGTACATATACTGAGATTGGTCTAAGCAAGCTCTTTGGGACCGGCGCCTGGCTAGCACCATTGGCCACAGCCTTCTATGTGTTTGTACTCATGAACCCAAAAGACGACGATCATGTGAGTACTTCAAAGATGGTCGGGACTTCGATTTTCTTTATCGCACTCCTCGCCGCCCTAGAGCTCTATGCTGATGGACTCGGTGGTTGGACCGGTCTCTCACTTTCATACCCACTGGAGTTTCTCTTTGGAGAGATGGTCACTAGTATCTTGCTCGCTGGGTTTGTACTCATCGGCATCTTTCTTATATTTAATACTGGACTCTCACTCCCCCGCTTTGGTAAGACTCAGGGTGAGATAGAGGAGTACGACGAAGAGTTAGACATCGAAGCTCTCGAAGCAGAGATAGCAGCAACTGAAGCTGAAAACGCAGACGAGGAAGAAGTGGAGGAAGAAGAAGTACCAAAGAAGGGACTGCAGACAGTGGCAGAAAAAGTAGGTGAGAAGCTCGGCATGAATAAGAGTGACGACCTCGTGGTCAAAAACTTCAGCGGTCCGTACTTACCTCCTCCCCTCACCCTCTTGAAGAAGGACGCAGGCAAGGCCGTGGCTGGAGACGTGAAGGCCAACTCACTCACTATCAAACGCACTCTCAAAGAATTCGGTATTAATGTCGAGATGGATGCAGTTGAAAGTGGTCCAGCTATCACCCGCTACTCACTCAAGCCCGCGCAAGGTGTACGTATCTCCCGCATCGTCGCGCTGCAGCAAGAACTGCAGCTCGCTCTCAAAGCGAGTACTATCCGTATCGAGGCCCCTATCCCAGGCAAGTCACTCGTGGGTATCGAAGTACCGAACGCCGTCCGTTCAACTGTGGGACTAGCCTCTATCCTCAAGAATCCTGAATACACTGATTCCCCACGTCCACTCTTGGTAGCACTTGGTAAGGACGTAGCCGGAGGCGTGCACTTCGCCAACATCGCTCGGATGCCACACGCCCTTATCGCGGGTACGACTGGTTCTGGAAAGTCTGTGACCATCCACAACATCATCGTGTCTCTCCTCTTCCGTAACTCACCAGAACAGCTCCGCTTTATCTTGGTAGACCCGAAGCGAGTGGAGCTCACTCTCTATAACGGCATCCCGCACCTCCTCACCCCAGTTATCACTGAACCAAAGAAGGCATTGCAGTCTCTCTCATGGGCGGTAAAGGAAATGGCCCGTCGTTATGACATCCTCCAGGCTGAAGGTATCCAAGGACTAGAGCTCTACCACACCAATGTCTATCACCCAGCCAAGAAGGCTTGGGAAGCTAATGGTTCACTAGAGGAAGAAAAAGATAACCTCCCAGAACCACTACCATATATAGTAATCATCCTCGATGAGCTCAACGACCTCATGCAGGCTTACCCTCGAGAACTCGAGGCGCTTATCGTCCGTTTGGCTCAAATGTCTCGAGCGGTGGGTATTCACCTCCTCTTGGCGACCCAGCGACCATCGGTAAACGTCATTACTGGTACCATTAAGGCCAACATTCCAACTCGTATCGCCCTAAACGTCGCTTCACAGATCGACTCTCGTACCATCATCGACCAAATGGGAGCTGAAAAACTCCTCGGCCAAGGAGACATGCTTTACCTCTCTTCAGATAGTCCACGCCTCACCCGTATCCAGTCTGCGTACATCTCGGGAGAAGAAATTAAGAAGGTAGTCGCCTACCTCAAGGACCAATCAGCAGACATGCTGCATGACGGTATTAACTTTGAGGACACCAAAGAAGGTAGTGCCGCTTCATTTATGGCCTCTATTGGTGGTAGTGACGACGAAGCTGAAGACGAACTGTTTGATGAAGCCAAGCAAGCAGTGCTCGAAGCCGGCAAGGCTTCTACCTCATACCTCCAGCGTAAGCTGCGTATTGGGTACTCTCGTGCCGCTCGACTCATCGATATCCTCGAAGAGCAAGGCGTTATTGGTCCGGCTGATGGTGCTCGCCCACGCGAAATCCTAAATGGCGGACAAGGTGATGATGAAGAGGAAGAAGAAAATACTCGAATGTAACCATGCTGAAACTACCGACCTCACAAATTGAATTACGAAGCGTCCTCAAGTTCTTGGGGTTGGTTTTGCTCTTGGGTGCGATTGGGATGTATGTGGCCTTTCAGGCTCGGTTCTTAATCACTGGACCGCAGATTGTGCTTGATTTTGAGCCGGCGACCCAACAAAACGAACGGATGATTCGCCTGACGGGTAGTGCGTACAACATCACTCACCTGTGGCTCAATGATCGGCAGATATTTACTGATGAAGAAGGTTACTTCGATGAAGCACTCGTCTTGGAAAACGGGTATACTATTACCACGCTGCGGGCTAAGGATAGATACGGGCGAGAAACTCGCGTAGTGCGGTCGTTTGTATACACTCCAGCTTCAATCATTAAGAGCAATAGTTAGTTACTTCCACGTATGCAGCCACAAGAAAGCCTAAATACTAACGAAAGAATTTCTGAAACTTCTGGGTTCATACCTAAGTTTGATGCTTCTGCTCCCTACAATGGCATGTATGCAAACGAAGCTGATTTCAGAGTAGCTGAAGCTGCGTATAAAATTGATACAAATACCATCTCCTTTGCGGAAGAGAGTCCAACGTACCCCATGGCTACTATGAAAGATGTGACGGCTATGGACGGCGCTATTGAAGTATCAGCTGAGACTATTCCAGATAGTGAAACATCAGTTGAACTAGCTGAAGTAACTGAGCAGACTACAGAAACAGACACTTACCTCACCACAGAAGTAGCTTCGCAAGAAACTGACGAAAACGTCATTGATGTTGAGGCAAAAGAAGTATTTGTTGACCCAGAGTCAGATAGTGACACTGAAGATATTGCTAAATTAATTGAAGACAATAATGAAATTACTGTTGGGCAAGAAAAACTAACTTTTACACCAAAATTAAAAGAATTAGCTAAAGGAGTCTTGGCGGCCATTGATCAATTACTAACTCATCCCGAAGCTGAGTTGCCCGAAGAGGTAGATTGGCGGCCATACATTATGTCTGAGCCAGAGTATGATGACAGCTATGACTACATCCTGCTACAAAAACTACTTAGGGCTCAGTATCGAAGGAGACGAAGAATCCATCTGCTAGGTAAATACCCCAACTTAGCAGACATCATCGCAGCAACACCAATGACTCCTCCTCCCCAAACTCCCGAAGGCAATATCAAAACTGCCAACGATAACCCAGAGGCAGATAACGGGACAGCAGCAGAACTAACGCCCAAGGAACCGCTTAAAATTGAGATGGACAAACTTAAACTAGAGTACAGCGATAACACTCCTCCAGCCCTCACCTACGAACCCACCCTGCAACAAAGTCCGGGTCAAGGTGAAGCTCCACGTATTACTCAACAATAAATAACTTTAAAATATGGTAAAGAAAAAAGTAGCAAAGGAGAAAAAGACTATAGGTGAAGCTAATACCGACAAGCATGCTGGAGTTGAAAGTATTGCTGAGACTCTGCGCGCTATCAAGACTAAGTTCGGGGATGATTCCATCATGACTCTCAATGAGAGTAAGCGAGTTGATGTTGATGCTATTTCAACTGGCTCAATCGGACTAGACGATGCCCTCGGCATCGGCGGCTTCCCTCGCGGACGTATCATTGAAATCTTTGGACCAGAATCTTCTGGTAAGACTACCCTTTCCCTACACGCTGTGGCGGAGGCCCAAAAGATGGGCGGCATCTGTGCGTTTATCGATGCTGAACACGCTATGGATCCTGAATACTCACGTAGTATTGGCGTAAAGCTCGATGAACTACTTATCTCTCAGCCAGACAACGGCGAGCAAGCGCTTGAAATTGTTGAGTCGCTCGTGCGTTCAGGCAAAATTGACGTAATTGTTATCGACTCCGTCGCTGCCCTTACCCCACGTGATGAAATCGAGGGTGAAATGGGTGCGCACCATGTTGGTAAGCAAGCTCGTCTCATGAGTCAGGCTTTGCGTAAGCTCACGGGAATTGTCGCCAAGAGTAAGACAGTAGTTATCTTCATCAATCAGATTCGTATGCAGGTGGGTGTGATGTTTGGTAACCCAGAGACTACCCCAGGTGGAAAGGCCCTCAAGTTCTACACTTCAGTTCGTCTAGACATCCGCCGTATTGCCCAGATTAAGAAGGGTGAAGAAGTAGTTGGCGGTCGTCATCGGGTAAAGGTGGTAAAGAACAAGGTCGCTTCCCCATTCCGTACTACTGAATTTGACCTTATCTACGGAGAAGGTATTTCACGCCAAGGTGAACTCCTAGCCCTTGGAGAAAAGTACGGATACATCAAGAAGTCTGGCGCTTCATATACCTTTGTTCCACCGGGTGGAGATGAAAGTACTGAAGTAAAGCTCGGTCGTGGCTATGATGCTGCTCGTACGTTCCTACGCGAGAATCCAAAGGTGGAAAAGGAACTTTTGACCCACATTCGCAAGTCTTTGAAGGAAGATACTAAGAAGTCGACCGGTAGTGACGCTGATTAGGAAGTAGATACACAAAAAGCGGGGAGGCCTTAAGGCCTCCCCGCTTTTTGTGTAGTACTGCATGATAGAATTATTGTATGGAAAAGGATTTCTCAGGTTGGTCAGACCAAAAAACAAAGATAGACTCAAAGAATCACAAAGCTCCGTTTGTGACAGAGGGAGATATCTGGTGGGCTTCTACAGGTATTAATGTAGGCTCAGAAATGAACGGAAAAAATGAGTTGTACTCACGTCCGGTTATCATATTAAAGAAACTTGCCCATAATTTTTATTTTGTTATCCCAACAACAACTCAAGAAAAGGATGGTTCTTGGTATATTTCATTTATTCATAATGGGATCAAAATGACCGCTTGCCTGCATCAAGCCAGATCATTGGACTATAGAAGAATATTAGGTAAGTTAGGCTCCTTAGATGACAGGGATTATTCTTTGGTAAAGGAAAGCTTTTTAAGTTTGTATAGATAAAATAATCCCCCGCTTACGCGGGGGTCGCGGGAAAATCCCGAATGTACATTTAGTATATATACTTACCGGAAAAAAACAAGGCAATCCTGTAAACTTCAGTACTTATCGCCACTATAGAAAAATCTGCGGTGCGCTGTTTAAAACTTATGCAGTCTGCGCTTCAGTATGAAATAAATCACGAAGTTTGCGTAGCGCTCCTGCCGTCATTAGGACGATACTAGCAGTGATAAGTACGGTCAAAATTTCTCCGCCGGCCAGAGCCCCAGTGATGGTAGTCCAAACATAGTTTGGTATTCCACCTAGTGGAATTTCAAGTAAATTGTGTGTGATAGCAGCGACATGAGTTAGTCGACCAAAGAGCGCCACTGCTCCACCGAGAGCAAAACCGTAGAAAAATCCGCCGCGGGTGAGAAGGGACAACACGTAGCTATACCAAACACGCATCATAATGCGGCGTTTGATACTGCGTAGATTGTGTTCGATATGTTTCATACTATATACAACTGGCCGTTCTGCTTTAAGGTTACAACAAGGCCTCAGCCTCATCCCCTTTACTCTCTCGCCTAAAGGCTTCTTTGGCACGGTGAATGCGGGCTTTGATAGTGCCCACCTTCTCCCCAGTAGTTGAGGCAATGTCTTCATGAGACCAACGCTCTAAGTAATGAAGGCGAAGTACGTAGGCGAAGTGCCCAGGCAAACGGACGAGTACGCGCTCGATACCATCGCGTTGCTCTTCAAAGCCCGAGTGATTGGCTCGCTCGCCCACAAACTGCTCGTACTCTGGTTCAAAAATCATAAACCGCTGCCCTTCTTTAATAAGCTTTTGGTAGCGGGTAAAGGCGGTGTTCATGAGAATGCGATACGCCCAGGAAGAAAACTGAGCTCCAGATTGTGGGACAAAACTGTCGGCGTGGACGTAGATTTTGGTAAAAGTATCAAGTACCACCTCTTCAGCATCGCGAGGGTCACGAACAATATTTAGCGCTTTGCGCAAAAAAGCCGCTTGGTAACGTTCCACCAACTTGCCAAAAAGCCAAGGCTTGAGCTTGGACAGCTGGAGTAGTTCCTCATCTGAAAGCAGAGTCAATTCTGGTTCGCTATTTGTTAGTCCTAACATATATGGTAGTATCTTGGGGCTTAAATAGTGTAGCACTTATTGGTCTGCCGTACAGACCAAGACTAGCCTGCATTCACGATGTAAGCCTAATTTTAAACATATATGGCAGTCCTCTCATACAACGAAATCACACTTAAAAAGGTCATTGTTTTTAATGACGAGCCTTGTATCGTCATCTCTTCACACGTTTTTCGTAAGCAAAAGCGTAAGCCAGTAAACAACACCAAGCTAAAGAGCTTAGTTTCTGGCCGCCTTATTGAAAACACCTTCCACGTTAACGAAGTAGCTGAAGAAGCTGATCTCGATACCTGGAACATCACTTTTGTGTACCGTAAAGGTAACGAGTACGTATTCCATATCACTGGCAAGCCAGCGGAACGGTTTAACCTCTCAGCTGACCTCGTGGGCGACCAAGGTCAATTCATCAAAGACCGCAGTGAGCTATCTGCTTTAGTCTATAACGACAACATCATTGGTGTAAAGATTCCAATTAAGATTGAACTAAAGGTCACTGAAACAGTAGACGCTAGTAAGGGCAACACCTCTGGCAATGCTCTCAAGGAAGCGATTGTTGAGACCGGGGCCAAAGTAATGGTACCGATGTTCATCAATCAAGGAGACATCATCGCCGTTAACACTGAAGACGGCAACTATTCAGAACGAGTCGAGAAGGCGTAAACTCCCCCATCAAGAAAAAAGCCGCGTCCCCAAGGGGTCGCGGTTTTTTGATAGCCTGCAGGCATTACATGCAGGTGTTGTGGGTTCCTTCCATCATCTCGACAGATCCCATGAGGAGGACTGCGAAGATGGCCAGACCGATGAGTGGTATGGCGGCGAGGAGAAGACTCCACCACACGCCGTCCATCCACCAAACAAAGGTGGCCAGGACTGCATACATGACGAGCGTCGGCCAACCCAGGAAAAATTTGCTCCAGCTCAGACCCTCATCGTCCGGCTCGACGCCGCCAGAAGGCAGAATCCAGAGCGGCACCACGCCAGCTCCAAGCGAAAACATGCCACGATGGAGCAGGTCCATGCCGTTTGGTAACGACAAGAACACCAGAATCACAGCGATGGCTGCAATCCGCCACTTCACATACATACTGTACAACATGTTTCAGTCTCCTTTTGAAAATATGGGAACACTACTACCAAACTGTATCTTTCCATTTCTCAAGTAGAAATGCAAGTTAATAGAAAAGAGCCACGAACCCCTTGGGGTTCGTGGCTCTTTTGCTCTGATGCCACGGCTTCACTCGCCGTCGTAATCGCCCATGGCACTGCCCAGAAGTTGGCGCTCGCCTTTTTCCTCAAGGTACTCAATAATCATGGAGCCGGGAAAGCCCCAGAGGCGCGCCGGCATGGCAAAAAGTAACGCCAAGAGGACCAAGACGTACAAACTGGACGACCACCCAAATGAAGCCAGCTTCTCCACGATGTGTTCACCATTCCAGTAGACCAGGAGGCCTGAAAGTATGGTGAGAGGGTGCGTGTAGAGATTCTTCGCGGTGTAGTACTGGTCACGGAACTCGAAATAGTCGCTCCTCACCTGCTCGTTCATCGGGAGTGAACTAAACAGATACGGCGAATCAAAAAACGAACAGACAGCGTGACTGGCCAAGATAGCCAGCACACAGACCGTCCCAGTCGCCAGCGATGGGTCGTATTTGGAGAAGACAATGAAGCCCACTCCAGAGAGAAACAAAGCCAACCGGAATTCATACGAATGCATCATTTTGACACCCCTTCTTAGTTGAAAAACAACAAACCAACACTCAGCATGCCACAGCAGCAGACAAAAGAAAAGCCGCGACGCTTGTGGCGTCGCGGCGGGTTTCGGAAGAAGGCGGAGCTAACTATGGACCAGAACCATGTGCCCAACCGGCGGCGTGGGTGTGCGGCGGCGCAGAACGGCGCGGTCTGTCACAATTTCCGTCCAGGAAAAACCCGGAGGAAGGTTTGCCAGTACCTGCCAAGGCAGCCACAGCACCCAGGGAAACCAGAAAATAATCATGGCGCTTCCCAGAAGAACGAGAGATGAACAATATATATCTAACTGACCAAAAAGACAAGAGCGGCCGCAATTACAAAAAAAGCCGCGATGCTGGAAGCATCGCGGCGGGTGAAGTTGCGGACCCTCAATCTCATCTTGGCGGCGGCTGCCTCGTGCTTGTTCCAAAGAGGACACGGGAGCGTTAGCTAGGACTTGAAAGAGGGTCCGCGAAACATGGGGCTCAAAGGAGCGGCTGGTGACTATAATTCCATTTTTTTATAAAAAATGCAAGTACTAGAAAAGCCGGGCCCCTTTGGGGTCCGGCTTTTCTATTTTTCAGCAATTAGTGCTGGATGTATGGGGTCAAAGCCATAAAGCGTGAACGCTTGATAGCTCGAGCGAAGTCTCGCTGTGCCTTGGCTGAAAAGCCAGAACGACGGCGACTAAACATACGAGCGTGTGGGTTTACATAAGCACCAAGCTTGTTGATGTCTTTGTAGTCAATGTGCTCGAGAGCATCCTTCTTGTGTAGGTTGTGTTGTTCCATGATGTTTGTTTTGGCTGGTAAAGTTTCAAATTCAAATATTGGTCCAGATTTTAAGATTCTGAGGTGCCCAAGCTACGCGGCGCGACTAGCTTTCCGAGGAAGCGGTAGATGACTACCGTGACCGAGGAAAGCGACGTCGCAACAAAGTAGATTGGGTGCATTCAGAATCTTAAAATGGGATGTCCTCGGGATTAATCTCCTCTTCTGGGTAGTCTGGTAGCACTGATGCTCCCTTATCTTGACTTCCGGTATCAGCTGCGGCTCCCGAAGCACTAGTGCTTGGTGCGCCACTTCCCTTCGGTCCAAACTGGACACGGTCAGCAATGACTTCGGTTCGGTATTGTTTTACTCCGTCTTTCTCCCATGAGCGAGTTTGCATTCGTCCTTCGACAAATATTGAACTACCCTTGGTCATGTACTTACCTACATTTTCGGCAGTCTTTCCAAACACTACAATGTTGTGGTAATCAACTGCTTCTTGTCGCTTGCCGTCTCGGTCGTTGTAGACACGATTGGTAGCGAGTGAAAATGAACAGACTTGCATACCACTTGGTAGAGCTTTCATCTCTGGGTCTCGAGTAAGGTTTCCGTAAACCATTGCTTTGTTGAGGTACATACTGATGTGTGGTTAGTGATTAGTACGTCTATTATACTGTTTCTTCCGCACTTTTGTCATCTGCTGCGACTTCAGCCTCAGCTTCAATTGTAGCTTCATCAGCTTCAACTACTTCAGCATCTTCTGCAATCTCTTCAACAATCTCTTCGTCAGTGATAGTTCGAACCTTTCGATCTGCGATTGATTCGTGGAAACGGAAAGGATTCTGTTCCTCTAACTTTGTGAGCTTAACGAGGAGGTAACGGAGAATTTCTTTTTGTCCGTCAAATTCCTCAGTTAGTTCATTTAGTGCTGATGCTGGGAGACGAAAACGTACCCATCCGAAGTAAGCACTACTAAACTTTCGATTCTTGCCTTCAAGATACTTTGAAATATCGTATGCAAGATCAAAACGTTGTGCTACTTCTTCATCAAAAATATCACCTCCGGCTTTAGTAATGAGTGCCTTGAATGAATCAACGACACTTGGTACTTCCCCTTCAGCAACCGTTGGAAGAACGTGGAAAGCAAATTCGTAACTTGTGAATTCTACTTCACTAGTCGAAGTTGCTTCGGCTGCTGGCATTGTTGTCTCTGACATGTTGTCTTTGAACTTATATTGGTAACGGGACAACCTTACCACAAAAAATAGGCTTATTCAAGGAATACAAGCGTGCTAGAATAAACCGTATGGAAATTGAAAAACGAGGCACCAACCTAATGTTTATTGCCGTTTTGGTTACCCTTTTAGCAGTCATGGGTTACCTCTACTATGAGTACTACACTCAAAATCAAAAGATAAACATGCTGCTTGAAGAACGTAATTACTTCCTCCTTGAAAACGCCTCTTCTACTCACACTTTAACTGAAGAACGTGAACTAGCTAGCTCAACCATCGCCGATTTATCTGAACGCCTAGCCCTCACCCTTGAAGAACTCGAAGATGTAGAACGTGACCTCAAGAAAGAGGAGGATCGTAACGAAGAATTCGAAGACCAAATCCGTGAGATTTCCGGCACAGTTGGAGTGCTAGATAAACTATCTAAGACAGACGAAGAGCTACTTCAAAAATACTCTCGCACCTACTTCCTCAACGAAAACTTCGTACCGATGAAGATTCGCCAAATTGATGCGGAGTACATACTGCCCGGCAAGAAGGACCAATACTTCCACGGTGACGCCATCGGCTTCTTGACTGACATGCTTGATGCCGCGAAGCGCGCTGGACACGACCTCAAGATTATCTCTGCCTATCGTTCATTTGATGAACAAGCAGATCTCAAGGGTCAATACACCCAAGTATACGGCAGTGGTTCAAACGCCTTCTCCGCTGACCAAGGCTACTCAGAGCACCAACTTGGTACTACAGTAGACCTCACCGACCCAGTAACCGGAGGTACTTACACCAGCTTTGCCCAAACTGAAGCGTACGCTTGGCTAATTGAAAACGCCCACCGTTACGGCTTCATCCTCTCATATCCTGAAGATAATGGCTTCTACATCTATGAACCATGGCACTGGCGCTTTGTGGGAGTTGACCTAGCTAGCGACCTCCACCGCGAAGACAAGAGCTTCTATGATCTTGATCAACGCCAACTTGATGAATACTTGATTAGCATCTTTGATTAAGATAAAAAACCGCGGGACAGAGTCCCGCGGTTTTTTAATAACATCATGCCAAACGACAACAACCTGTACCTCTTTCAATTAGTGCAAATTAATTTTATAGAGTCGTTCAGCGTTTTGAAGAAGTTGCTCTTGTACTTCTTCTAGTGGTAATTGCTTTATCTCGGCAATTTTCTTGACTACCTCTGCCACATAGCGCGGCTCGCAGCGCTGTCCCCGGTATGGCACCGGTGAGACATAGGGCGAATCAGTCTCAGCGTGCATGTTAGTAAGTGGAATCGCCTTAACTAGTTCTTCATACATCTTGGCAAAAGTAATCACGCCCGTGAAAGATACAGTGAAGCCAAGCTCAAAAAACTTCTCTGCCTCAGGAAGCGTACCAGCGTAAAAATGAATATTGCCTGGCACAAGCGCGTACTGCTTCAAAGTCTGGTATACGTCCTCGTAGACACTGCGGCCGGTTGGACTTTCCTCGCCCGGCTTCGGGCCACGAGTGTGAATCATAAGCGGAAGCCCTAGCTCATTAGCTAGCTTAATTTGAGCGATAAAGGCCTCTTCTTGGACCGCAAAGCTGTCTTTTGGTGTGTGGTAGTAGTCGTAGCCACATTCACCAATCCCGACCACTTTGGGGCTTTTGGCCAGCGTCCGGTAGAGGTCCGGGTTAAATAATTCGCCACCAGTTGGAGCAGGTGTGCCGCCACGGTCGTCTTCGTCCTCGTCTTCAGAGCCTGGAGCAGCTTGAATGGGATGTAGTCCAATAATCGCCCACGACCCTTCGTTAGCATCAGCAATCTCAACCGCAAGCTTACTCGTCTTTTCAGTTGTTCCGATGTTGATATGCGCTACCTTATCGGCCAAGGTACGAACCAACACCTCCTCCCTATCCTCAGCAAACGCCGAGAGGTTTAAGTGGGTGTGGGTATCGATACAAGTGTATTTCATTTTATTGTTCAAGACGAGAGAAGAGGTTTTCGGGTTTTTTGTTTTCAGCGACGGCCTTAAGAATGACAGCTGAAGTGTTTGGCATGATTGGCTCAAGATACGAAGCAATTCCATGCACTTCACGAACAAGGTCTGAGATTATTTCTTGTGCAGCTGCTTTATCTGTCTTTACCAGTTTAAATGGTTCTGTAGTGGCAATCTTTTCATCCTGCATCTGTACAGTGTGCCAAATAGTATCTAGCGCGCTTTGGAAGTTAAATTCATTTAGGGACGGCATAGTAATAGACGGAACAGAATCTATGGCCACTGGTGCATCTAGATGCGTCTCAGCCATTTTCATAACGCGAGCGACGAGGTTACCGAGGCCGTTTACCAGGTTAGCTGTATACCACTCATCCATCTTCTCCCAAGTCACGTCTGAGTCATCAAATGGATGGACGTGGCGAAGGAGGATATAGCGAGTGGCGTCAGTACCATACTTGGCAATCATCTCGTACGGTGAAATCACGTTACCAAGACTCTTGGACATCTTTTGTCCGCCCGAATTAATAAAGCCGTGGTAGACAACTTTGTCGGTCGCTTTAACGTCGGCACTCTTGAGCATCGCTTGCCACATAACTGACTGGAAGCGTATTTGGTCTTTGCCAGCGAGTTGCAGCGTCTCACCTTCAGTCCAAAACTTAGTGAAGTTTCCTCCTTCCTCTGGCCAGCCGAGAGTTGAGATGTAGTTGGTAAGGGCGTCAAACCACACGTACATGACTTGGTTGTCGTCACCGGGTACGGGTATGCCCCAGTTGAGGCGTGCTTTCTCGCGACTAATAGAAAAATCTTCCAGACCTCCCTTCACAAAGTTAATCGCTTCTTGACGTCGCCACTCTGGCACGATTACTCCTTCAGTACTGAGGTACTCTTCTAGGTATGCCTGATAGTTTGAAAGTTTAAAGAAATAATTTTCTTCTTCAATTTCTTGGCATGGGGTGGTATGAATTGGACACACCTTGCCTTCAAGTAGTTCTTCTGGCTTGTAAAAAAGTTCACAGCCAACACAGTACAGCCCGCTGTACTTCTTTTTATAGATATCGCCTTTGGCCTCACAGCGACGCCAAATTTCTTGGGCAGCGAGTTTGTGCGCACTGTCTGTGGTGCGGATGAAGTTATCAAATGAGAGATTGAGAGCACTGCCAAGTTTCTTGAACTCACTTGCGTAGTGGTCTACGTAGATTTGGCGGTCTTCCCCACGCTCGTCAGCCTTTTGGGCAATTTTCTGTCCGTGTTCGTCGGTACCAGTAGTAAAGAAAACTTCCTGACCCAAGAGACGCCAGTAGCGAGCCAAGATGTCGGCCTGGATAATTTCCAAAGCAAACCCGATATGAGGGTCGGAGTTTACGTACGGTAAGGTGGTAGTGATGTATTTAGCTTTCATAGTGAATTTAACTCTAACACAGCGTAAAAAATATAAAAGCCATACCGCAATGCGCTATACTAGGCAGATATGGAATCAAAACGGCTGATTTACCTAGGAATGTTTATTGGTGGGTTTATTGGCGGCTATATCCCAAGTCTGTGGGGTGCTGGAGGATTTTCACTCACTAGTGTCATCGGTAATGCGGTCGGGGCTATCTTTGGTATTTGGGTAATGTTTAAACTGACTAGATACTAATCAAATAAAAGCCCGGCACCCGCGGTGCCGGGCTTTTAAGTTTGTAATAACAACAAAACCACCCTAGTAATTTTCAAGCCTGGTCCTCACTCCAAGTATCGTCGTTGCGGAGGGATCTCAAATCACTAGTGGTGGTTTTATGTTCTTTACTTCAAATAGTTCACTAGTTCAGCGATAGCGACGCGGGTCTGCTCGCCAGTGTCGCGGTCGCGAACTGTTACAGTGTCCCCTAGCTCTGGCTTTTCTTGGCCAAGAGTTTCGAAGTCAATTACGATACACGCTGGTGTACCGATTTCGTCCTGACGACGATAACGTTTACCAATGTTGCCGTTATCATCCCAAGCCACGTTTCCAAATTCTTTCTTCAGAAGTTTAAATACTTCACGCGCCTTCTCTACTAGTTCTGGCTTATTCTTTAATAGTGGTGAGACAGCTACTCGATATGGAGCTAGGTGCTTTGGCAGCTTGAGAAACGCACGCACTTCTCCACCCATTTCGTCTTCGGTATATGCTTCGCAGAGGACAGCTGTAAAAGCTCGTCCAACTCCAAATGATGGCTCGAGCACATGAGGAATGAACCGCGCTCCATCTGGTTCAATGTATTCCATTGATTGCCCACTGGCATTCATGTGACTCTTGAGGTCATGGTCCGTACGATACGCAAAACCAGCCAGCTCATCAAAGCCCTTGCCTGGGAAATTATATTCAAAATCAATAGTCCGCTTACTATAGTGAGCCAAGTCATTGGCTGGTACGTCGTACTCTTGGACATTGGCGCGATTAAGACCCAGGTGGTCAAACCACTTCCAAAGGTCTTGGCGCAGCAATTCAAAACGCTCCTTCCATTCACTTTCTTTTACGAAGTATTCAATTTCCATTTGTTCAAACTCACGTACGCGGAAAAGAAATTCACGTGGTGCAATTTCGTTTCTAAAGGCTTTACCGATTTGCGCAATACCAAATGGAATTTTTGGCGCCATGGAGTCAACTACGTTCTTGAAGTTTACAAAAATACCTTGAGCTGTTTCGGGACGGAGATATACAAGACCTTCTGGACCGGCCACAGCACCAATACGCGTCTCAAACATCATATTAAACTGACGAGCTTTTGATAGCGGGTTACCTTTCGGACTTTTTACTCCCGTATCAAAAATGAGAGAATCGATTTGTTCAAGGGTAAGACCATCAGCTTCAATACCATTGTCTTTAAGAAGATGGTCAGCGCGATATCGTTCACCAGTTTCAGTATCTTCGACTAGCGGGTCACAAAAACCAGCTCCAGTGTGACCAGAGGCTTCCCAGGTCTTGGCGTTCATCAAAATCGCGGCATCAAGTCCGTACATATCTTCACGGTCTTCGACAAACATCTTCCACCATTCCCGCTTGATGTTGTTGTTGAGAGCAACGCCGAGCGGACCTAAATCCCAGGTACCTTTAAGGCCGCCATAAATTTCACTCCCCTGGAATACGAACCCTCGCCTTTTACAAAGGGAAACCACCTTATCCATGCTGTCTTTTGTTGTCATAATGTAATTGAAATTTAATCTGCCTCTACTCGTCCGTTGTCTCGGCCATAGCCAGCTTCACGCGATAGTTCGTTGGTTAGTAAAGCATTCACCACTCGAACAGTTGTTTCGGTAAAACGGTCAGTAGCTCGTACTTCTTGAGAGCCAACTAATGTAGGATTTGTACCAACTTGTGTGACACTTGGCAAGAGCGAGACTTGAACCTTTAGCTGTTTGGACGTTTTGGCAGACATGGCCCCGACATTCCAGCGAATCTGTTTAGCCACCGGATTGTACTCTACCGTACCCTCCCCTTCAAAATTATCAAGCCAGGCAACGTGCTGCGGTAATGAAGTGGTCATGACAGCTGCCGTGAGGTCGTTGGCACCCGCTTCAATTTCAAAGGTTAGCGTATAGGTGGTGTCTTGATTAGCAATTGGTGGCAGCGGACCAGTATCAACAAACGGACCGTCGTTTCGTCCGGCTTGGGCCCTAAGCTCGAGCTGTGACTCATACTTAGCTTCAGCGACCGCCGTACCAACAATCTCTTCGGCGGCACCCGCTTCACGCACGCGTCTAGCATAGACATTGGTTGAAATATCAAAGGACGCTGTCTGCTGATTTATATCAGGCTTCACAAAGAACAAAAATTCACGTGACTCCCCTGGACGCACTTCCGCTAAGTCTTCCATACCAGCCACTTCATAACGAATGACTTTGTTGGTTGAATCATAAAAGCCACCTTTGATGTTGAGGAGATTGTCACGAATTAAATTACCCTTTGGCGACACCTCTACCCGCATATCATAAATAGTTTCATCCAAGGTGTTAGTGATACTAATTACCACTCCCGCCTCCTTCCCTGCTTCCACTACAGCTGCACCGTCCTTGTCGCCGTTTACCGATACGAGAACATCAATAAACGGATGTTCGATAGTGTATGTAGTCTTGGCCTGAGTCATGATTGAGCTCATCACAAACTGATTATCAGAACGTGGTGTTCCAGCCAAGAACTGCAACTCGGACTCTTCGTTAGCCACGCCACTAATACGGCCACGAAGCTTTATCACTTGTGAACCCTCAGGTGCAATCTCACTAATTATCCAAGTATTCTGTCCATATGATGGAGATGGTTCAGACCGCAAGAATGAGAAACTGTTTGGATAGTTAGCAGTTATGAGGATATTGCGCTGCACAGCACTGGTGTTTGATTGCACTGTGAGCGTGACCTCAATCTCCTGCCCTGATGAGGCGCGTTCAATAGCATCCACTCTAATAACTAGTGGTGAAGAATTGATTTTGATTTTTACTGACTCAGCTTCTTTAAAGAAAGTTCCATTTGAACCATTCACTCGATATTCAATAGTGGCCCGCACTTCCTTCTCTTCATTCTCTTCGCCAAAGAAGAGAGCGTTTAATGGGATATTTATTGCTTCACCGGCCGCAATACTTTCAATTGGAATTCGCTGTTCGTATAAGTCTTTAGTCTCAGCGTCATTGGTCTTGGTACCAATTGGGTAATTTACAATCAGGGTAGCGGCTTGAATTGGTACGCTATTTTGGTTGGAGACACTTATCTGCATTGGCACCTGTTCCCCAGCCGCAATTGAGAACGGGGCTTCAATGTTGATGCTGATATTTCTAGCTGAAATTTGATTGTTACCAAAGAAAAGGTAAAGGCTAGAAATAATCGCTACCACAATAAAACACGCGATGCTCACCAACAAAATAATCATTCGATACGATCGCTTTCGGGGTAGTGTCTCCTCTTCTTCTATCTTCATGTCTAATTCTGGTGGACGAGTTTGAGGTGGTTCATCAACTACTGGTGGAGCAACGGGAACTACCCGGGGAGCACTGGTAGCCCAGCCACGAGACACGTCCACCTCGGTCTTTGGCAGTTGGTGTCGAGTATTTGCTGTACCCGAAAAGTCACGGTCGTAGAGTCGCTTGCGGAGTTCGTCGATATTTTCCTGGTCTTTTATCCCTGACATAGTCTTTTCTAGTATACCACCACTACAGAACCCGTCCCAAACAGAATAACTAGAACTAAGTGGTATTACTTAGAGCCTATTCGCAAACCTCCAGATACGAGGCGCGACTGAACGAAAACATGAGTCGTATTGCTATACGGTGAATGTTTAAGTGAAGGAAGCAACAAAGTATATGGAGTTTGTGGGTAGGCTCTTAGAGATGGCTGCTATCCGTAGCTTTGGCTATTAGTACTTCTAATTGGGCGATAGTGGTAGGGCTGGCAGTCATAACAACGTCTTTCAATGTGCGGTTTTGGAGCGAAATTGGAATTGAAGCTTCATCTACATACCCCAACATAGACAAAATCCTTATCTGTATAAACAAGTCCAAAACCGCCCGATTCGGCTGGGGCTGGCTCACCACCTCAAGCGCTTCCACCACAAAATCGTATAGTTCTGATGAAGCTTCCTCGCCGCGGATAAATCGTCTAAGTAACCGGTACAGTAAAACCACACTTCCCCGTGTCTCGCGGTCTGGTGCTCCACTAAAATCATTCTTCAGAGATTCGACACTCCCAATCCGCCAACCGGTTTTGCCTTTAACGAGCGAGACGCGAATGCGAGAAAAATCTTGTAGAGCCTGACGCTGCTTTGAGACTTCTTCACGCACACTCTTGGCGGTAGCAAAAAGCATTCCGTTATCACGCGTAAAAAGCAGAAATGATTTATCTGAAGTGTTTTGTTCGAAGCTCCCACAAACCAACGCTTCGGTAGTGTAGGTAACGTAAGACATCTAAAGTTTTTTGAGCGCTATCACAAAGGTGTGCTCACCAGCTGTAACTGTCTCCCCCTCGACGTCAGTAAACATGAGTTCAGTTGCTCCAACTGTCTTGGTTAACATGTCTTTGAATGTCTCCAGTACTAGTCGACCTTCAGGTGTCGCTTGTACCATAAGAGCGATACGGTCTTGGGGTTCGAGCCCGTCTTGCTTGCGGCGTTCTTGAACTGCGCGCATAAATTCTCGCACTTCCCCTTCGGCCTTTAACTCTGGTGTGATAGTGAGATTAAGTATCACCCGCTCAGTTTGATCTGGCGCAAATGTCACCTCCTTCACATTCACCTCTTCCGCTACAATTGACGCATATTCAGGCGCGAGTTCATGATTCAGACTAAGAGCGCTTAATGGTTGGCGGACTTTGGCATTAGCCTTAGTTCGAGCTTCGAGCGCGAGGGTTACAAACTCTCGGACCAAACTCATTTCTTCCAAGACAACAGAATCAATGACTCCTCCCTCTGGCCACGCGGCCAAGTGCACACTCTCTGGTTCGTGTTCTCCCTTAACAGCACGGTAAAGATACTCCGCATAAAACGGCATAGCTGGCGCCATCACGAGTGCTAGAGTACGTAGTAAGTGACGAAGTGTACCAATAGCCAAAGCTTTGTCTGCCTCGTCCTCCCCCTTAAGTCTTTCACGTGAACGACGTAGATACCAGACAGACACATCTTCAATGAAGTCTGCTATTGGCCTGGTCGCTTTATCAAGTTCGTAGTTTTTGTAACCAGTGGTTGAATCAGCAATCAACTGATTGAGACGAGATACAATCCACCTATCAAGTACATTGGTCGAATCGGCAGTTGGCTTGGTGCCATCAGCAAACATCTCGTACATCGCAAGCACATTGTGCAAACGACCGATGTTCTTGCGTTGTAGTTCAAGTACTTCCTTCTCGGAGAAGTTTAAATCTTCACCGCGCATAATTGGCGATGAGAGCAAGTAGTACCGCATAGCATCGGCACCCACGCGGTCAGCCAGTTCCATTGGGTCTGGATAATTTCGGAGTGACTTAGACATTTTCTTGCCATCTTCGGCGAGCACCAGTCCGTTTACAATCACGTTTTCATACGGTGATTTTCCAAACAGTGCGGTACCAAGCACAATGAGTGAGTAGAACCAGCCGCGAGTCTGATCAAGACCTTCGGCAATGAATTGTGCCGGGAAATTCTGCTTCGCAAAGGTGCCTTCGTCACACGAGAATGGATAGTGGTGCTGTCCGTATGGCATTGAGCCAGACTCAAACCAACAGTCAAATACATCTGGTACACGTACGAGTTTAGTCTCACCTTCATAAAGCACGATGTCATCAATGTATGGGCGATGATAATCAAGCGCGAAGTCGTCGTTGTGTGGCATTGGGGTAAATGGCAACGCCTGCACTTCAGCGTTTTTCATAAAGCCTTCAGTAGCCTTAAGAGTGACGGCCTCCTCACGTTCCAAACCAGCCGCTACCACTCGCAAACCAAAGAGTGAAGCAGCATGACCAACAAACAATACGTTCTTACCAGCGTATTTACTCTCAATCTCATAAAGCATAGCGCCTACCCTTCTTACTACATCCATACGATTCTCTCGTCCGGGCAAATCTTTGAAGAATACTTCTCGCTCACTTTCAAACAATGAGTGATAATCTGGCCAAGTCTTTCCTTCCAAATCCGCGCCAGCCTGGAGCTCTGCCAAACGACCGTCTTCAATTACTTGCTCGGCCTCTAGCCCGAGTTCTCGCGCCACTATTTCAGCAGTGGTTTTGGTACGCAAAAAGCCAGAATGCACAATCAAATCAATGTTCTTGGCTTTAAGGTCAGCGGTAGCAGCCACTACTTGTTCCTGACCCTTTTCGGTCAAATTATCAACGGTTAATTTATCAGCACTAACCTTAAATGAAAGATTACTTTCTGACTCACCGTGTCGCATCACAAAATACTGGTTGCCACTTTTTTTGACCTTAGCCTGCAATTCAGCAAGTGAACTTAGGACCACATAGTCCTTGGTCTCGGGGTTACGCCAAATTGGTAGTGGGGCTCCCCAATAACGCTGGCGACTAACCGCCCAATCACGTGCCCCTTCCAGCCACTTACCAAAGCGGTTAGCACCCACATGGTCTGGCACCCAATGTACTTGGTTATTAGCAGCCACCAAATCATCTTTGATATCAGTTACCTTCACAAACCAAGAGGTGGTAGCGTAATTTAGAAGCGGTGTTTCGTCGCGCCAACAATGCGGATAACTGTGAGTGATATTTTCCTTTTTGAAAACCTTGCCCGAAGCCTGCAGTGCCTTGAGGATTTCAATATCAGCTTCTTTGTGGTCAATCTCGGCAGTATCATCATCTTTTGGCTTTACCAGTTTTCCGGCGAAGTCAGTGATGAAGTCCATAAAACGTCCTTCGTAATCAACATGGTGTACCACCGGCACTCCTTCCCTTTGAGCAAGCTGAAGATCTTCCTCTCCGTAGGCTGGCGCTAGGTGCACTGCTCCAGTACCATCTTGTCCAAGCTCGACATAATCAGCGTGGTAGATTTTCCAAGCTTTGTCTTTACCTTTCATCTCGACATCTTTGAAGTACGCAAACGGTGGTTCGTATGAACGCCCCACGAGCTCAGACCCCTTCATCTCCCCTACCACCTCATGCTGAATATCACCCAGTTGTACCAAACGTTCTTTGGCTAACACTACAAATTCTTCTCCAGCCTCAGTGGTGATTTTTACTTTTGCATACACAAAGTCGTTGTGTACCGCCGCGGCCATGTTCCCCGGTAGAGTCCACGGTGTAGTAGTCCAGACTAAGAGTGACGTATCAGTCTTGTTACCAGCCTCATCAAGCAGTGGTAGCTTCACAGTCACGGCAATATCTTTGATGTCTTTGTAGCCTTGATTAACCTCAAAGTTAGACAAAGTTGTCCCACAACGTGGACAGAGGTGCATACTCTTAAACCCTTCGTATACCAATCCCTTTTTGTTGAGCTCAGAGAAAACCCACCACACACTTTCGGTGTAAGTACTATCCATCGTCTTGTAGTCATCTTCCATGTCGACAAAGCGACCCATGCGTGGCACAACCTTCTTCCAATCATCAGCGTACTCCATCACTGTCCCGCGTGCCGCTTCGTTAAAATTCTTGATACCAAAATCTTCAATGTCCCGCTTGTTAGCCAGACCGAGTTTCTTCTCGATTAAATTCTCTAGTGGTAGACCATGACAATCCCAACCCCACTTACGACGAACTCGAAAACCATTCATTGTCCAAAATCGTGGAATAGCGTCTTTGATGGTACCAGCCAAAATATGACCGTAGTGCGGGGTACCGGTCGCAAACGGTGGGCCGTCATAAAACACGTAGTTTCCTTTTGGAGCACCACTGGCTGGCGTCTCTACACTTTTATTAAAAATATCGTTAGCGGCCCAGAACGCCTGAATTTCTTCTTCGCGCAGAGACACCTCAGACTTGGTTACTTCGGGTACTACTTCGACACTGTCGTTCTCTCGGTTTATTTTTTTAGACATAAAAAGTTATTTTGTGTTGTTTGAAAATAAAATGATTTCGAGTCGTTGGCAACAACGAAGAAAACGTTTATTTCAGGCAACACTATGTATATCAGACATAATAATGTATACGCATATCAGGCGTACTTAGGCATAATAGCAGACACCACCCAAAAGAAAAGGCGTGCACTTAATATGTGCACGCCTTAAGTGAGACGAGATCTCACTCTCAGTTGTAACGGTCCTCGCCGCGGCGAGCAGCGCGGGCAATCCGCTTTTCGAGCGGTACCCCCACCCGTTTGGAATTGGAACCAAAAAAGAGACTGTTAACCATCTTAAAGAACGCCAGTTTCATCTTTCACTCCTGTTAAACCAGCGAATATAATGACAGGCTTTTTAAATCTAGCAAGAACCTATTCAGTTATGCACCTACACCCCTCTTGCAAGAAAAAATAACAGGAGTAGTATGTTCGCCGGACAGGATAGTCCGAATAAGTTCCAAACCTAACCCAAAAATCGTGAGGAGTAAGTAAGTGCAGTCCCAAAAAGAACATATTGTGCTCGTACGATGCTCTGATGGTCGCATCAAAGTACCGGACGAATTCAAACGTTATCTTGTTCATCCGATCAGCTTGCCTGGTGGACCGATAGCTCCCGAACTCTCTTCAGTCACCGGAAACGGCAGTGAAAAGGCTTTGGAAGTTCTCACATGGTCAATCAGCACGATGGTCGAATTAAAAAAACCATCTCGCATCGTATTGGTAGCTCACAGCTACTGTGCCGCTGCGGGTATTGTCGGCTATGACGACAATACGCTCGAACATGCATGCATTAAATATGCACTCGAACTTGGCAGGCGATATCCGCACATACGAGTAACGGTCTTCTTTGACCACCATTCCGAATGTGGCGAACATCGAGATCGCCCGCCTCGATTCATTGACAGTGTTTTGCCTGAAGTTGCAAGCACCGCATGAGGGCATTATCAGAAGGGGTGGTTGCAACTTCGCAACCACCCCTTTCTTCTTATATTTATTACTTTATAAAAATAATTTATGTTTACCCTACCATCAGTCACTACTGTAAAGACTCGCGTCCAAGAAAACTGGAAAGCTGCTCTTACTGTTGCTCTTATTTCTATTCCTCTTTCCATTGCGCTTTCTATCGCCTCTGGAGCAGGGCCCTTGCCTGGACTTATTGCTGGTATTTGGGGAACCTTGATTGGTAGTATTTTTATTGGAAGTGAATACAACGTTATTGGTGCGGCTGGAGCTCTCACGACCGTCCTCTTTGCTGCCACTTTAACAGCACCGCTTGGACTTGGTGCAGCGATTCTACCTATCTTGGCACTATTTACTGGAGCGATAGTGTTTATCATCTGGCTCTTAAGACTTGAACGTTACCTCTACTACATCCCTTCTAGTGTGATGTATGGTTTTGCGGCTGGTGTAGCTATCCTCATTGCTGTCGGACAACTCTTTGACGCCTCTGGTCTTTCTAAACTATCTCGCACTGGTCACCTCACTGGTGATATTGAAAAGTTTTTTGCCAATACCGATCTAGTGCACACTCCAAGTCTAATGACCTTTGTGGTCTTCTTGGCATTTATACTTACCTTTAAGCGTTTTGTAAAAAAGGTACCAGCTGTTATTCCGGCCGCTATCCTTGGTATCGTATTTGGCTACCTTGAAGCCACCTACTTTAGTCTTGATATTATCTCTCTCCAAGATAAATTTGGAACTTTTGCCGCCACCCTTTCTCTACCAGTAGCTTGGGACGGACTTATCGCTATTTTAAAAAGCCATGAAGCCCTGAAGTTGGTTATTGAAGTATCTGGCCTAATTGCGCTCATTGCTGTACTTGAGACTCTTATCACGGCTAAACTAGGCGACAAACTCACCAAGACTGAATCTTCAAGCTCAAGGGAACTACTTGGACTTTCACTATCAAACTTTGGTTCAGGTATCTTTGGTGGACTACCAACTACCGGCGTATTTATTCGTACCGGTGCCAACATCAAAGCTGGTGCCACTCACCGTACTAGTGGTATCTTGGCCGCCATCTTTACCGCCATCATTGCCTTGCTAGTGCTTCCCTTCTTCTCCTTCCTACCAATGGCCGTAATTGCTGCCATCTTGGTTAACACTGCCCTTGGTCTACTCGAACTAGAGAAGTTCACTGAGTACTGGCATCACGAACGAGAAAGTTTTGTCGTTGCTATCACCGTTGCCTTAATTACCATTCTTCATGACGCCGGACTAGGTGTTGGTATCGGTGCCGTAATGGCCTTACTAATCTTTGCTAGTAAGATTGCTCACGGTCGCTTTGACGTTATCTGGAATTATTCGGATGGTACCCAAGAAGAAATTCGTCGAGAACGCCATCTCCTTATCCCATCTGAAAAAACTATCGACTTTGCTTCTTATAGTATTGCCGGCAACATTGGCTACATCGATGCCAGTCGACACTTTAACAACCTCAAAGTAATGGCCCAGAGTCACGCTGTCCCGGCCGTCATTATTCGCTTCCGCAATCTCTTCTCAGTTGACTTTGAAGGAACAGAGGCGCTCAGTGATGCTGTAGCCGAACTAGTAGCCAACAAGACTCAAGTCTTCATTAGTTCAGCTTCACCGCATATTGAAAAAGAGCTAGTGGCTTACCCGGTCTTTAAAACCCTCAAGGACCAAGGCTGCTTTACCGCCAAGACCACCGACGCGATTGCTCTCATCAAGAAATAACCAAAAAGAAAAAGCCACCCTAGGGTGGCTTTTCGGTTCTTGGATGAGGAGGTCTGGTTCAAGCTTTAGCATCCGCCAAGCCATAATTTGCAACCCCCTGCTCATCAAGTTGAAAATTACCGGCCGCAAGTTCAGCCACCATCTGATTAAGCAGCGCCAACTGGCGACAGTACCTGAGCAAACCCTCAGGATTTATGCACTCACCTGAGGATTCAACACAAGTGAGTATTTCACTCTCCAGTTCAGATGCGCAAGCTTCGTCGATCCAGGTCACGAGGCCGGTGGCATCGCGGGGTTTACACCCGGCAACAATCAGCAGCCCTTTCACCCGTTGTTGCCCATCAGTTAACGGAAGCCCTTGAGACGTAAAGAACATCATGTGAATCACCTTATTTTGCCCGAGCGACTGCCGCCGGACTTCCTGCTTTGAACTGTAGCAAAGGAGCAACTATTTGCAAGAAAAAGCCACCCTGGGGGTGGCTTTTTGGAATACAGGTACCTGATCTCAGGTACCACCGCCGCAACGGTCTCGGTTTGCTTGCACTTGGGCGCCGATGGACTCGGCCAACGTGGCGTGTCCGACAACGAAGCGAGCTTCAATTTCATTGATAGCCGCCGCAGTATCGGCCGCCAACATTTGGTCACGCGCCAGTATTTGCTGCGGCGTCAGGCCTTCAATGGCCGCCTGCAGAAAAAGGCGCGTTTCATTGTCGCCAAGGGGTTTCATAAAGGACTCCTGATTTTTGCTTACCCAAACGCCAATCGCTCGGGTTTCCTATTGCGAACTGTAGCAAAATGCCTATTATTTGCAAGAGAAAAGCCGGACGCCCCAAAGGGGCGTCCGGCTTTTCTTCTCCCACTACATCTTATCTGGAGCCTTAATACCGAGAACCCAAAGACCATTCCTGAGCGTCTGCTTCACCGCTTCGGCGACCACAATTTTGTATGGAGCGTAGGTATCTTCTTTGTCGGCAATTTTTTGATGTGCGTAAAAAGTATTAAACGCAGCCGCCAGTTCAGTGAGATACCCTGTAACCTTATGCGGAGCACGGTCGACCAAGGCCTCAGCCACCACTTCTTCAAATTGATACACTAGTCGCTCTGCTAGATAAATTTCCTCCGGTGCGAGCCCAGTGCTTGCTGTCAGTCCGGCTGCCGTCGCTTTGGCTAGCACACTATTTATACGGGCATGGGTGTACTGCAGATACGGACCAGAATCCCCTTCGAAAGACAAGGCGGCTTCTTTATCAAAAATAGAATTCTGCAAAATACTTCCTCGCAGCGTAGAGTACTTAATTGCCGCTATCGCTACATCACGAGCCAGTTCAGCATCGGGCTCAGTGTCTCCACCCTCCGCCATCTTACTGGCCGCAGCCGCCGCCACCTCATCAATAAAATCAATGGCTGGTATCACGTCCCCAGTACGAGAAGACATCTTGCCAGTCGTGAGTCGTACCATACCGTGACCAATGTGTTCAGTCTTATTGGCCAACTCTGGATAGACCAGACCCATTGCCGTCTTTAGTACCTTAAAGTATTCATTAACTTCACTAGCTGTACTAATTACTGACCAGTCGTAATGCCCGAAACGCTCTTCTTTAATTTTGGCTAGGGCCAGCTCCTTGGCTTCATAGGTTGGCAGACCTTCTTTGTTCAAAAAGACTCGGGTATGCAAACCATAGTCTTCTCCTTTAAAAATTCTCGCTCCATCACTTTCTGGAAAGATATCGGGATTATTAAGTACTAACTCTTTCCCGCGCGGACCAGCTTCACTTTCAAAAAAGCTTTCAGCAAATTCAGTATCGACAACTTTGTAGATAGTCTCAAAGTAAGCCAAAGAGACCCGACGACCTGCATCATAAAGTGCATTGATAGACTCGTCTCTACGGTCGTACACTGCTTTATTAATAGTCCGAATGGCCGCAGCGGCTGCTTCATCATTTTTGTAAGTGGTGGCACCAAGTGCGTACGCCTTCCCTAACTCACGAGCGGAAAAATCTCCTTCTGGATCAATACCGAGTTGCTGCATTCCCCACACCGCATGCGCCACATGTAGTCCTACGTCACCTTGATAGTTAACACGTTTGGTATCTGCGCCGTTCATCATAAAAAGACGAGCAATGCTTTCGCCAACAGCGTTGGTGAAAAGATGACCAACGTGAAATTCTTTAAACGGATTGGCGTCAGTATATTCGACCAGCACCTTCTTGCCAGCCCAAGTATCATTCTTCCCCCAATCATCACCCATGCTCACCGCTCGTTCAATCTCAGCACTAAAAAAATCTCGAATAAGATAAAAGTTCAAAAAGCCTGGGCCGGCAATTTCAATTCGGTCGACGTATTCGATTTGGTCTTTGAGTGCCTCAGCCACTTGCTCCGCCACTGCCCGCGGTGACTTACCCACCTGCTTGGCCAGCACCATAGCCACGTTACAAGCATAATCACCATGAGTTACTTCAGCTGGGTGCTCCACAGCAAAATTCGCCTCTGGCAAACCTAGGCTTTGTAATGTCTCAGCAATTGCTGTACGAATGACTCCTTGCATATAAACCCTACAATACCCAATTATTCTGTAACTGTCACGAGTGACTGAGGCTGGACCTTTGAGTCAATCACAAAAGTCTCCCGACCGAGGACCTGACCCCGCACCGTCTCAACACTACAACGCCAAAGCCCATCGCTGATACTTTTGACATTGGTGAAGCCACGATAGCCGTTTTTATTTTCACCGGTAATTGGGTAAGCCTGGGTGTAGTGAGTCTTCCAGTCTCCGTTAGTATCCTGATATTCCCAACGCTGCACAATCTCTGTCTTTAAACTGGTCGGCGCATAGACCCGCGCAAAGCAGTATGCTCCCTCCCCCGCCACTGGATGGAAAGTTACTGGCAGTACACCAAAGTGACTCCACCAAGCAATTTCTTCTTTCTCAATTCGATAACCGCCAAAGGTCGTCCGCTCGACATGCTGGTAAATACTCAATTCAGTTAGGGACAACGGAATCGGTGGAATGATATTTAAGAAATAAAACACATTAAACAACACATAGAGAGATCCAATCACAAACACAATCATTCGCTTCTCGAGCGCAATGAAGTGCGGAATGATTTTAGACAACACCTTAAGTAGTAAGAACACCACCAGAAGTGCCAGCAAGCCACTGCCGATAAACACCAAGTTACCCATCTCGCCAATTAAAACCGGAACCACCAAAACTAAATATGAAAAAATACCAATGAAGTACACCACGAGGTTATAAAGCAAGCGATCAGAGCGCTTCTTTACGAGCTCATTCGCAAACATAACCAAAATGATGAGCGCCAAAAATGGTGCGCTCACTAGGAAGTCGCCACTTCGTCCGTAAAAGATAAGCATTCCGGACAGCAGACCACCGAAAGAATACTGCATCACCACCGGCATAAATGAATGTAGGAATGATACAACTCGCGACGGTGCCTTCTCAGCAATCGCTACATAAAACAACACCAGTGACAGAGTCGCTAGTGAGGCGTACATAAACAGAACCAAATTATCGATAGCGTCATCAACCCGATTCAACAAAATCAAGTCAGTAAAAAAACCAAGCAAGAAAGCAATCGTCAGCCAGTGGCGTTTGGCGAAGCGGATAAAAACAGTGTCAGGTAATGTTAAGAAATTCATGGGGTTTGATGTAAAGTTTACTTTACATTCGAAACAAGGCTGTTTATACTATTAGCATGAAGCTCATAACAATAATTGTACTCGCTATCATTATTAGTATCGGTACTTTGCTTCTTGTTAGTAATAATAGCAAAGTTACTGAAGAACAACCTAACTCTATGCAAACAACACAAACTAAACCAGAGGTTAATGCTACCACTACCCCAGACACTAGAACCATGCTCGTCGCTGGTGGGTGTTTTTGGTGCGTTGAATCAGATTTAGAAAAACTGCCTGGTGTAATTGAAGCCATCTCTGGCTACGCCGGCGGAACGACTAAACATCCTACTTATGAAAACTACAGTAAAGGTGGACACAAAGAAGTAGTTGAGGTGACATATGACGCCAACGTCGTATCGTTTCGAGAAATTGCCATCTATGCCCTGAAGCATATGGATCCAACTGATGGTGTCGGGTCTTTCCATGATCGTGGTGTTTATTATGGCCCAGCTCTTTACCATGAAACAAACGAAGAGAAACAATTAATCGAATCCCTTATCGCTACCATTGATCAAAATGGTCCATACGATAAACCACTTGAAGTAGCCGTACTCGAAAGACCAACCTTCTGGCCAGCTGAGGACTATCACCAAAATTACTATAAAGGTACTTTAAGTGGACTTAAGTACCAGTACTACCGCAACGCTTCCGGACGCGATTCTTTTATTGAAAAACACTGGGGTCCCGACACTGGCCCTACCCTACCTTGGGAAAATAATCTTGAAACCTCTATGACACAAATGAACGAAGCTGCGTGGGAAAATTATGAAAAACCAAATGACGAAACTCTCAAAGCAACACTTGATGAACTCGCCTACCGCGTCACTCAAAAAGAAGGGACAGAACGCGCTGGCACTTCTCCACTCGATAAAGAATATGGTCGAGGAATTTATGTAGACATCTTATCTGGTGAACCACTCTTCTCTTCTCGTGACAAATTCGACTCAGGCACTGGCTGGCCGTCATTCACTGCCGCCATTTCAGCTGATGCAGTCACAGAGCACGAAGACCGCAAACTCTTCTCCACCCGGACTGAAATTCGTTCTCGTTATGCAGACAACCACCTCGGGCACGTCTTCCCTGACGGGCCAACAGACCGTGGTGGACTTCGCTACTGCATGAATGGTGTGGCGCTGCGATTTGTACCAGAAGCCGAAATGGTGGCAAGTGGCTATGAAATATATCTCAAGGATTTATAAAAACATCCGCGGAGCGAAACACGGTGTTTTTGCTAGCATGGGAACCGTCCACCGACGGTACATACTTACTGTCACATCATTCCCTCGCTCAGGCTCGGAACATTCTGTGACGAACTAGTAAAAAAGCCCTGGTTTTCGACGCGCGTGTCGAAAACCAGGGCTATGAACAAGGTCGACGAGGGGAGTTCTCGTGTCCTGCACAACACATCCATGTCTGCAGTAGTCTTCCAAGAACCTAAGATTCACAGGCAACTGCGATTAATAGGTCAGCCATTATAGTAACACAAAAACTGCTTTTTGCAAGCTCTTTGGCTTTCAATTAGACTAATTTTTAGACAAAAAGAGGCCCCTCTGCCGAAGCATACGGGGCCGAAGGAACCAGCAACAAGTCGGACTCGCCAAAGACCGACATGGGTAGTATGTCACACATCTATAAATTTGCAAGATTATAGCCATAATACTCATATTTATAAACACACAATAAAAAACGGCCTGGGATCGCAAGATCCCAGGCCAAATTCATGAAGTAAAACTAAACAGGAGCTGTTTGGATTGGTGGTCAATCCGCGCGACTCCAATTGGAGAATATCATAAACACTAAAGGGCGGCAACGAAGTTGCCGCCCTTTAGTGTTATCTCTTCCCTCTCTACACAAACTTCTCTGGTACTGGGAACGCTTCGCAAAGCGTTTGTACAGTCTTTTGTAGTTCCTGTTTCTTAGCAGCATCGTCTTTAGCCGCCATCGTCTCAAGCATTATTGAAGCCAGCTGGGCGGCATCTGCTTCCATCATGCCTCTGGTGGTCATCGCTGGAGTACCAAAGCGAATACCAGACGGATCCATGGCAGTGCGAGACTCATCAGCAATCATATTCTTATTGAGAGTAATACCTACCTCATCGAGTACTGTCTCTGCCTCCTGCCCCGTGATACCAAGTGAGCCATATACATCAGCTAGAAGTAAGTGGTTGTCTGTTCCGCCGCAAAGTAGTCGTACGTTTGCGTCTTTAAATACCTTCTCCATGGCCTTAGCGTTCTTTAACACTTGGGCCGCATAGACTTTGAAGTTTGAGTGCCCGGCTTCGCCAAAGGCTACAGCCTTAGCCGCAATGATATGCATGTGCGGACCGCCCTGCATGCCTGGAAATACTGCCTTGTTTATCTTCTTGGCCAGCTCCTCACTTTCTCGAACAAGAATCATACCGCCACGTGGACCACGAAGAGTCTTGTGAGTAGTAGTGGTCATGACGTCAAAACCATAATCAAATGGATTCTTGAGTACTCCACCAGCGATAAGTCCCGCGATGTGCGCGACGTCCGCAACAGTGATGGCCCCTACCTCTTTGGCTATCTCCACAAACTTCGCGTAATCAAGCTCGCGACTATAAGCTGAGAAGCCGGCCAAAATAATCTTTGGCTTATGCTCGAGAGCAACGCGTCGTAGTTCCTCAAAATCAATTTCGCCGGTGTTTACGTCCTTCATCTTGTACCGCACAAAGTTAAAGACTTTGTTGATGGCGGTGGTTGGATGTCCGTGGGTTAAGTGCCCGCCGTGACTGAGGTCCATACCGAGCACAGTGTCACCCGGCTCCATAAGCGCAAAGTACATTGAGACGTTGGCGGCAGCTCCACCAAGTGGCTGCACATTAGCGTACGCCGCTCCAAAGAGCTTCTTGGCGCGCTCGATAGCGATGGTCTCCATGAGGTCAGTGTACTTCTGTCCGCCGTAATAGCGTTTGCCTGGGTAGCCCTCAGAATATTTGTTAGTAAAAACTGAACCATTGGCTTCACGCACAGCTTTTGAGACATAGTTCTCACTTGGAATCAGCTCTACTCCCTTTCGCTCCCGCTCCTCTTCCCCAATGAGGGTCGCGTATAGTTCTGGATCTTGGTCTTTGATGAATGGATATTCGCTCATACTATATAAATTATTTACCAGTACTTCCAAAGGCTCCCTCGCCTCTTGAAGAATCTTCTAAACTGTCTACGACCTCCAATTCTGGCTGCTCAATCTTTTGAATCAAAATCTGAGCCACCTTCTGCCCAGGTGCAAACGTGTACACTTCACTGCTGGTATTAAAAAGCCCCACAAATATCTCGCCACGGTAGCCGGCATCAATTACTCCACCAAGGGTCTTCAGTCCTCCCTTCTGTGAAATACCACTCTTGTCCCAAATCAGTCCAACATGCCCTTCAGGAATCTGCATCGCGATGCCGGTAGGCACTGAAGCACGCTCACCAGGGTTAATGATTACCTCGGTTGTGGTACAGAGGTCCAAACCAGCGTCGGTGGTGTGGGCAAAGCTCGGTACCACTGCCGCTTCATGCATTTTTTTTATAAAAAGTTTCATAGGATTTAGATGGCGGTTTTAATGTATGAATAAATATCTTCATGGATGGCTTCTCGAATCCGTATCTCCCCTCCTTCGGTACAATTGATACGGTGCCAAACATTCTTAGTTGAAACAAGATGTTGAGCTTGCGCTTCGGCATGTTCTTGATGCGAATCATCAGCCTCGTGTTGGTCTGCCTTAGTATCAGCACCGTGCTTTCCGGCAGTGATAGCTTCTTGCTTTAAGCGTTTACGAACAGCGAGTGGCACATCAAGGTACAAAATTATGTCCGGCCGCGGCAAGCCAAAGATGCCGTGTTCAACCTTGTCGAGCCAAGTGAGAAACTCCTCAATCTCTTCTGTGTTTCGAAGCTTGCCACCTTGGTGAAGCATGTTGGCACTGACATATCTATCAAGTACCACCACCTTTCCTTCAGCTAGCCAGGTTTCAATTTGTGGTTTTGATTCAAAGCGATCAACAGCGTAGAGAGTAGACGCCACTTTGGCGTCAGTATGAAGAAAGTCACCGCGCTTACCATCCAAACATTCACGAATTAGTGTGCCGAACACATTGCTGCCATAGCGTGGGAAATCAAGCGTCTCCACCGCCACCCCCTCCGTCCGCAAACGCTCAGCCAACATGGCCACTTGGGTAGCCTTGCCGGCTCCATCGGCTCCGTCAATGACGATTATTTTCCCTAATTTCATCTAGATATAGTATCACTTAAATAAGGAAAATTTGATTTAAAATTAACCCCAAAATAGACCTCCGTCCGAGTCAAGGGAGGGTCATTCAATATCTAATGATATACTTAATAAATTAGACAATAAGCCACTGTCATGAAGCAATACTTAGACGTACTCAAGGATATTTACGAGAACGGCACAGACATTGAAGGACGAAATGGCAAAACTCGCAAATTGTTTACCAAACAAATGCGCTTTAATCTGGAAGAAGGCTTCCCAGCTGTAACAACTAAAAAACTGGCTTTCAAAGCCGTGAAAAGTGAGCTCTTGTGGTTTATTGAAGGCAGTGGAGATGATAACCGCCTAAAGGAATTAAACGGTACTGATACAACTATCTGGACCGCCAATGCTGAGTCTGACTACTGGAAACCAAAAGCTAAGTTTGCCGGCGACCTAGGACGCGTCTACGGAGTGCAGTGGCGTCACTGGCGAAAGCCAGACGGAACGACAGTAGACCAACTCGGGGAGATTATTGAACGAATCAAAAAAGACCCAAACGACAGACGTCTGATTGTCTCCGCTTGGAATCCAGGTGAGTTAGATGAGATGGCTCTACCTCCTTGTCATATGATTTTCCAATTCTTTGTCGCTAATGGGAAAATTTCTCTGCATATGTTCCAACGTAGTTGCGATATGTTTTTGGGAGTACCCTTCAACATTGCCTCATACGCCCTACTGCTAGCCATGGTGGCTCAAGTCACTGATTTAACTCCTCATGAGTGTGTCCTCACTCTTGGCGACGCACATATTTATCATGATCACCTGTCAGCGGTTGAGGAGCAACTAAAAAGAGTGCCCCACAACCTTCCAACTCTCTGGTTAAATCCTGAAATCAAAAATATTGACGACTTCACTATGGACGATATAAAGCTCGAAAACTACACCCATGATGAAACCATCAAAGCACCGATGGCCGTCTAATATCTTCATTCATAAGAAAAGCCGAACCAAGTTGGTTCGGCTTTTTTGCATCTACACCACACCCTACCTAGCCAGCAATCCTGGGCGGGGGTGGCGGGCAATGAATCGTGGCCAAGACCGGCACCTCTGCATAAAGCTTATCAAGATCATTATTCAAACTTACCTGACAAGCACTGAGTATGGCAATCAATTCAGCTCGTTCGCTTTGAAGAGCCGCCAGTGATTCGTTAATCTTTTGCAAACGAGCCATTTGAGCAGGGATCATTGCATAATCAACAACTTGAGTCTTGGACATGGGATTCTCCTCAGATAAAGTAGTCAGCAAGTAAACTTCCACTTGCTAATGTATAACAATTAAGACAGATGTCAAAAGGCCGACCCCTACGGGGTCGGCCTTTTGCACATTACTTCTTATCAGCGAAGTGATTGGAGTTCTCACTGTCGAAGCGTCCCACCTCTTCGTATGACTTACTAGTTGGTGAAGTGAGCTTGGCAAAGAGTATCTGCGCCACTTGCATACCAGGCCTGAGTATAATCGGAATATTGCTCGCGTTTACTAATTCAAAAGTTGGGAAAAATTTGTGTCCCGGATTGAAGAGCATAGCGGTGTTGTGAACCACGAGCCCAATCCGCGCCAAGCTACTCTTCCCCGAGAGGAGGATGAGGTGCTCGTTATCAACTCCGATAAATTCGCGCTGCTTACCAAGCACGTTCTCACCCGGATGAAGTACAAACTCTTCCCCGTCAGCTACAAAGAGCTTAGTGGTCTTCGGGAAAATTTTGCGGGCTGGATCAGACGAACCAATGGTATGTCTGTCTACCACCTCAAACTCATTACCGAGTGTTACGTCATAACTGGCGAGTTGCAGCTGCTCTTCATTAAACGGCTTAATAATAAGCGCCCCACTTTCAAGCCCTTTCTTAATATCAACGTCAGATAAAAACATATATAAAAATTATCGTAGTGTGCAACAGTGCAAGTATTATACGTGATAGCTCTACAAGCCTCAAAAGACAAGTCTAGCCGCCTGTGTCATAATAGTAGTCTATGATGCATTTTCCGAAAGTACCCGTAGTGATTGTAGCGGCCATAAGCGCAAAAGACCGAGCTATTGGTTATGAAAATAAGCTTTTGTGGCATATTCCTGAAGATTTAAAACGCTTCAAGAATCTGACCCAAGGTCACCCAATTATCATGGGCCGCAAGACCTTTGAATCAATTGTGGCAATACTCGGCAAACCCCTACCCGGCAGAGTAAATATTGTGGTGACACGTAATCCAGAATACGCCGAGCCAGGAGCAATTACTGCCGGCTCACTCGAAGCTGCTTTTGCAATTGCCGAGCGAGAAAACCCAACCGAAATTCACATCGGCGGTGGCGCTGAGATATACAACGCTGCCCTGCCTTTTACTTCACGTCTTCACCTCACTCTAGTAGACAGTGATGCCGTTGGTGATACTTTCTTCCCTGAATATGAAAATGACTTTGTGGAGACCGACCGCTGGGGCGTCAATACGCATGAAGGAATCTCTTATGAATGGGTAGATTATAGACGTAAAGAATCATAAAAAACTATGAGAAAAGCCCTTCGGATTTCCGAAGGGCTTTTTGAAAAATGAAACGTTTCCTATTCTCGCCACTTTTCATATAACACTCGGAAGGTATCTTCAGCGTATGGCACAAATAGGTCATCTTTGGTGTCGCCCTCCTGGTACACCACGCGTGGGACGTCTCGTAGCACCACCAGTGGCACACACTCATCCACCTCACCAGCGACTACGGTTGCGGCCGCTGCTAGGCCGTCGACGAGGTTAGAGCGCTCATATTGAATCTCCCGACCAAATAAATCTGAACGACCACGATGGTCTTCGATTGGCCGAAAGCCATACCAACCCAGCGCTACTCCAGTGGCACCATAGCGAAAAGGGGTCGAGTGACTGTCTGTCACAATAACGCCCAGGTTAGTTAGACCAAACTTTGCTTTGAGGTGCTCACAGAAGCGCTTGGCGGCCGCAAATGAGTCTTCGGGCAGCAATACCAAATACCCGTCACCATTACTCTCATCGATGCCAGAAGCGCCTAGGAAGGCGTGTTTGGTCACGGTGAGTGGTGTATTCCAGTATGGTCGCGGAATGATGAAGTCCGCTTCAGTTGTTACCAAGTCTTCTTTGTTCGCCTCAGCCTGCGGCACACACCTACCTTCATGAATTGCCACGACTTTGGAAGAGATGGCAATAATGTCCCCTTCTCGAACATTGGTGAGATACTCATCTATAACGGCCAATAGGTCGTCTTTGGGTGGAGTAAGAACCCGGGTCTTAATAGGAATTATCTGCATAGCGCTATGGTAACAAATGGTTGGCAAAACAAAAGAGGCGCCGGCAAAGCAGGCGCCTCTTTTGTAAATCTTGTAGATTATTTGTCGTCAACATCAATGCCCATACTTCGAGCAGTACCCGCTACTGTCTTCATTGCGGCTTCGATTGAAGCGGCGTTGAGGTCAGCCATCTTTTCTTCAGCGATAGATCGTACTTGTGCTTGTGTGAGCTTGCCCACCTTTACCACTGCATTCTTACTTGAACCTTTATCCTTGCCAATTGCCTTAAGAATAAGACGTGACATTGGAGATACCTTTGTAATGAATGTGAATGTACGGTCGTCAAAGACTGAAAGTTCTACTGGTACTACCTGACCCATACGGTCACGTGTTTGTTCATTGAATTGGTTTACGAATTCTCCGATGTTGATACCAGCCTGTCCAAGTACCGGACCTAGAGGTGGAGCTGGTGTAGCCTTACCTCCTACTGCCTGTACCTTAATCTTCTTTACTAGTTTTTTAGCCATGATTTTTATATGGATTAATGTTGTAGGCAGACTTGTTCCATAACCAAGCCGACCTTTGAAGCCTGCGTATCGTACAAGAAAAAGTGAGCTTTTGCAAGAGAAACGGCCGCAAGCTATGCTTGCGGCCGTTTCTGAAGGAGTCCTTTTTCAAGGAGGTTTTATTTTGGTTCCATGGCGCGGCGGACAAAGAAAATTTTCAAAGAAGGGAGAAAATTGAGGAGCTGCGCGGAAGACAAGAAAAAAGACGCGAGGCGTACAGGTCGTACGACGAGCGTCTTTTTTCGTAGTCTGACAAAGCAGATTACAATTTTATACCTTCTTTACCTGGAGGAAGTCGAGCTCAACGGGAGTCTCCCGTCCAAACATAGACACCAACACCTTAACCTTTCCACTCTTCTCATCTACTTCGCCAATCTTGCCTTCAAGATCCTTGAATGGGCCATCAACAATAGTGATGATGTCGCCTGGAGTGAGATCAAGCTTGTGCTTTACCTCATCGGTAGACATTTGCTTCATGAGCGCGTTGTATTCCGCTTCAGTCAGAGGTACTGGCTGAGTACCACTACCAACGAATCCAGTTACACGTGGAGTGTTTCGTACTACATACCATGATTCATCGTCTACGATCATTTCTACTAGTACGTATCCTGGATAGATTCTTTCTTCTTCCATTACCCGCTTCCCTCCCTTTACACGAATCTTCTTCTCGGTTGGAACAACCACATTGAAGATTTTGTCATTCATACCGAGTGAATCGATACGTTGCTTAAGGTTACGAGTCACAGCATTTTCATACCCAGAGTAGGTGTGAATGGCGTACCAGTGACGTTCGCCTGTGCTTTGTTGTTTAGCCATAGCTACAAGAGGATTAGAAGCGGTTAATAATAAAGTCGACTCCTTGTGCAAACACGAAGTCAAACGCACCAAGGAAAAGAGACACGAATACCGAGATAACAATCACGAGAATTGTGTACAAAAATGCCTGTCGTTGGGTTGGCCAAGACACTTGCTTCATTTCTGCAGCAGTTGCCCTGAAGTAATTACTTAAATTGCTCATAGCTAATAGTTTACCAAAATAAAAACGCCTCTAGGGCGGATTGCGCTCATTATACCCCCTTTTAGTAATATGTCAAAGTGCACAAAAGTAACCTCTCACACCCGCCCAAATACAAGGCATGGGCAAATGATTTTTCGTAGGCGTACCTGTACGTACGACGGAGAAAAATCATGGGTGCCCATAACGCTGTAGTTGGGAGGTGTGAGAGGTTACGCACAACAAAAGCAGCATGGCCAAAGGCCGTGCTGCTTTTAATTCCCTTCTATTCCCTCCCTACTTAACCTGGAACGTCAGAGTGACGCGACTGGTAGTGATATTTTCACCAGTTGGCAGGTCTGGGGTAACTGATGACATCTCTTGTTTAACCATCATGTCCCCGCCCATACCGTAATACGGAACTGGATAACCCTCATCTTCGTAGTACCCAACCATCTTAGTTAGACGAACGCCAAGATTATTTGCTAGCACTTCAGCCTTGGCTTTAGCATCAGCAATGGCCATTTCTCGAGCCTCATCCTTTAGTGCAGCATCATCATCAATAGTAAATGAAAGTCCACTGATGTTAGTAGCACCCTTGTCACCAACTAGTCCTAATAGAGCTCCAGCGGTTTCAAGATTACGTACCTTCACCAAAATAGTTTGATTTACTTCAAATCCATCTTGTACTTGTTCTCCTGGGCAGTACATTCCAGCAATACATGGCATGGTCTCGTAGTTGTACTTTGGATACAAACTGTAGTATTCGGTCTTGATATCTTTTCGATCTACTCCAGCGGCCTCAAGAGCGGCATTAATTTCGTTAATCTTGGTAGCTGAAGCATCTTGAGCAGTAACGGCATCATCTCCTTCGGCCATCACTGAGAAACTAAACTGTCCGATATCTGGCACAGCCATCACTTCCCCTTCACCTGAGACTGAGATGGTTGTTGGTCCAGTGTAGAAATAACGAGCTTGCTGCATGGTGTAGTAAGCGTAGGCTCCGAGAGCTACTACCACGAGACCAAGAATAATAGTGGTTAAGAATCTATTTAGTTTTGAACCAAAAAAGTTTTCCATAAAATTGTTTGTTTATAAATATGATAAGGCGGTACGAATTATACGTCGCACCTCGTATGATAACTCATTTCCGTGGCCACACTCATCCAAAAAAGCGACAATGTCTTCTTCAGATAGTGAGATAGTATCTGGCTGTTCTGCCATTAAATAGTACATGAGGGAACTCTCCCCTTCAACGTGCCCTACCCCTAAAGAGTGTCCAAACTCGTGAGCTATGACTTTAGTTAGTTCAGTGGTATCACTAAACTTATAGACATTAATTCGCTCACGCTCATAATCTCCTTGGGTGTACTGTTCAATGTTTCCGTAAATTTCATTGTATTGAAGCACCTCTTTGTTATAGAGCTCAATCAATTGATTTCCGGTCTCACCCAGCTCATTTACTTCATCCGCCCGACGACGAATATCTTGTTCGATGGCCACTAACCTCGCTAATTCTTCCGCGAGCTCGGCTTGTTCTTTCTGAAGCGCTGCAAACTCCTCTTTTGGAGCCCCACCAGCTTCATTATAGGCAGCCACCTGATTGTTATACGCAGTAAGTCTAGTTTCGTAACGGTCTTTCTCCACCACAAACGCCTCTTGATCGGCGCTAATCTCAGCCGCTATCTGACGAACTTCACTCAAAATCCTCTGGCTATCTGCCTCTTGCTTATCCAGCTCAAGGCGCCATTCTTCTTCAGTACTGGCCATTTGCTGCCTTTCATCATAAATGAAGTTAACGGTAAAATCTGACGATTCATCATACACAAACAAATCCCGCTGAAGCTCATCCTCCCAGACGGCTTCAGCGGCTGCCAAAACCTCATGTGCCTCTGCTATAGAAATTGGAAAGCGCTCATCTACTTCACCCAAGCGATACGAAATCGGCACAGGGCAGACGGCCGAAGTACCGACATACCAGAAGGTTGTTGCCACAATAAGAACTCCGACCAGGGTAGAAAAAAGAATTGAACGCATAGTTTATAAAATAATAGCAAATTTTTGCCTAAAATAATAAAAAGCCAGAGGGCGGGGACTGCGCAGTCGCGATGCGTAGTCCCTGCTCTCTGGCCTTTCCTTCCCTATTACTACAATCATACACTGCCCTTTACACAAAAAGTTCAGCTTTCAACACCCTACCAAAAAACATAGTAAAAGCCGCCTTAGGTGAACCTTAGGCGGCTTGTGTATGGTGCTTTTAGTGCACCATTTGAGAATTTCACACCTCAATCAGCATCGATGAACCTGACGTCTCTTTTGGGGATACACCCATCAAGCGACGTTGGCCCACCACATCCGGCAGTTCCCTTTTTGAGCCCCTTGATTTCTTCGTCGATATGACTTTTTACAAATTTCGACAAAGCATTCCCCGAGAGACCTTCGGCTCTACCTTTCCCACGCAAGTTATCGCGGACAAATTTTCTTATTGCCTTCTCGTTGCTCTCGTCTGCTGGAAGCACGTCGCGCGTCTTTGACTTGTCAGCCCTAGAAGGCGTCATGCCAACATGTCGAACGAATCCCCTTTGAGAATTTCTGCCTATTGGCATTTGCTATACTCCATTGTTGAGTTGAAAGACCCAGAACCATTGCTACTCTACAACTCTGTCCGCTTGGTGTCAAACAAACGCCATCCAAATGAAAAGCCGCTGCGAAAGCAGGCGGCTTTTTTAAATTCACTCCGAGGCCACAATGGACGCTAGAGGCAGTGAGGCGCAGCCATTCGGTAGTCATCACCAGGCTGGTCAAAGCCTTCTATCGGCCGCTTGGCCGGATCTGGGGTTTTGGTTGTTGCTTTTTCGAGCTCAGCCCGATTGCCGGCCACGTCTGTGTTGCAGGTCTTGTGGCAACTTCCCTGCATCGTGCAGGGATTTCCGCTACCGAAACACTCTTTCGGCACCGCGCCAAAAAAGTCACCGCCTGTCAAATTTTTACCCATCTTTTTGCTCCTGAAAAGTACTGTTGTCGTCCCCTGCACAAGATAGTGAGAGGTAAAATTTATCGTACTCCTACAACAAAAAGTCTGCAAGTCCCTGGCGGTGCTTAAGGCAAAGTAAAAGCCGGGCCCCGAAGGGGCCCGGCTTTTGCTTATACTTCCCTACTATTCTTTATCCATTGTTCTCTTTCATCTCCTTGGCGTTTGAAGCAAGCTTCTTGCGTACCATTTGCTGCGCAGCATTCATACTGTGCTGGTAGTAGAGAGACTTCACTCCTTGCTTCCAAGCATTGATGTAGAGCTGATTGATATCCTTTACTGGAGTCGCCGGCTCTACCATAATGTTGAGAGACTGACCTTGGTCGATGTGTGGCTGACGATCAGCGGCTTGCTTGATAACTACTGCTTGGTCAATTTCGGCAAAGGTACGGTAGATAGCGCGCTCTTGATCGGTCAAGAAATCCAAATGTTGAACTGAACCATCTGCATCACGAATACTGTCCCATACCTCTTTGGTATCCTTACCCTTTTCAGACAATAACTTAAGGAGGGTCGGGTTCTTAATTGTTACCTTCATCTTGGCCACATCCTTCACGTAGCAGTTAGACCAAATTGGTTCAATTCCCTGTGATACCTGCCCCAAAATAAAGGCTGACGAAGTAGTCGGTGCGATAGCCAGGAGTGTCGTGTTGCGACGACCGTAGCCCTTAAGGATTTCTGGCTCACCAAGCTCAGTTGCTAGTTTCTTGGTAGCTTCATCAGCTTGAGTCTTGATGGTCTTAAACACTTCTACGTTTAAGGTCTCGGCTTCACTAGATTCAAAAGCGAGTCCTCGTGACTGCAATAGTGAGTGCCAGCCAAGGACACCTAGTCCGAGAGCACGGTTGGCCTTGGCAAAGTTGTACGCTCGCTCCATAAAGCTAAAGCTGCGGCGGCGTTCTGGGTCCTCATGGTCTCGGAGTTCCTCAAGCTTCACAATGAAGTCTTCCATCACCGCATCCAAGAAGGCAATCATTGTCTCTACTAGGTCAGTGTCCTTCCAGTCCTCATAGTGCATGAGGTTAAGTGAAGACAGACAACACACAAACGACCAATCTTCACGAGATGGGAGCATAATCTCACTGCACATGTTACTAGCGTAAATGGTCAGACCCTTGTCTTTGTATACATCAACCGTGTTCTTGTTGGCTGTATCCTTAAAGAGGATGTATGGGTAACCCATTTCGCCACGACGCTGAATGACCCGGGCCCAAATAGCTCGCTTCACTTCATCACCACCAATCATTTCCTCCATCCACTTATCTCCCACTGTTACAGCGTGGGTCAATTTTTGAATTGGGTTACCCTCAGTACCAATATCCAAAAACTCCATAATGTCTGGATGCTCTACTGGGAGATACGGACTGAAGTGTCCACGGCGAACTGAGCCCTGAGACACCACGTCAACTAGCGTCTCAAACAACTGCATAAAGTGCACTGAACCAGATGAGTGGCCATTGTCTGAAATATCCGCTCCGCGGGGACGCACCGCACCGAAGTAACCTGAACAACCACCACCAAACTTACTCATCATTCCCACTTCAGCATTGGTATAGAGAATACTACCCATGTGGTCGTCCACGTATGAGCCGAAGCAACTAATTGGCAGACCCTTCTTAATACCAAAGTTAGACCAAACTGGTGAAGCTAGTGAAATCCACCCCTTCCCCATGTATTCGTAGAACTTATCAGCAAAACCTTTACGACCGAGATACTTCTCAGCCGTCTCTGCAATCACTCGTATTCTTTCTTCGGGTGTTTGCCCCGGAGCGAGGTAACCTCTATCTAGAAAGCCGCGACTATTTTCATTCAACCAGTACCAAGATTCCATACAAATACATTATTAATTAAAACAAATCATCACTTGTCACACTCGCACTACGCTTGTTGTAGTTAATTGAGCGCTTGTGGAAGAAGTCCACGTGCTTAGTGGCGATAACTTCGTTATCAAACCAATCAGTTTCTTCAAGCAGAGCTTCACTAACTTCAAAGATACGTGGGAGACCGATAGCAGCTAGAGAATTATTGAAGCGGTTCTTGATAAATTCTTTGACGTTGGTAGCTGGCATAAATTCCAACTCCCCATCTTCGTAAATCCAATCAACGATACCGCACTCAGCTTCATAGGCTTCTTGGCAAGACTTGATAATCAATTCCTTGCAAGCATCGTCAAACCATTCTGGGTGTTCCTTCTTAATGATATTGATGAGATCAATACCAAACATACCGTGGATTTGCTCTTCCTTTGAGGTAGCCTCAACCGCATTACTGATTCCCTTGAAGAGGTTTCGATGCTTGTTGAAAGACATCATGATAAGGAATTGTGAGAACAACGAGACGTGCTCAATGAAAAGTGAGAACAACAATACTGAGTGCATGTACTGACGATTTTCATCAGTATGGGCAAGCTTGATAGTCTTCTCTAGGTACTTAATGCGTTCTTGTATGACTGGAACACTAGTAATCTTTTCAAACTCTGAGTTCAAACCAAGAATCTCAAGCAAGTGTGAGTAGGCGTCGGCATGACGGACTTCACTCTCAGCAAAGGTGGCCCCAACTGATCCAATTTCTGGCTTTGGCATCTTCTTGTAGACATCACCCCAGAAAGTCTTCACTGCTACTTCAATTTGTGCAATCGCCAACATCGCGTTCTTCATGGCATTACGCTCAGACGGAGACACGTTCACATGGAAGTCATTGATGTCACTAGTGTAGTTGAACTCAGTATGAATCCAGTATGAGTGACGAATTGAACTCACGTATTCATTTAGTTCTGGGTATTCGTATGGCTTTAGATTTACCCGCTTCTTAAAGATGTCGCGCTCACGAAGCTTCTTGCGGGCGTTACGATAGATGATGTAAGCCTTGGCGGTCTCAAAGTAGTTGAGCTCCATCAGTGCCTGCTCCACCAAGTCCTGCACTTCTTCTACGGCTGGATGTCCATCTACACACTTCTGTGATTTTGGATCATCTGATGCGGCAGTAGCCGCCTGAACACACATCGAAACAGTCTTTTGATGTACAAGCTCAGCGACTTTTTTGGCATCAGCTGCTTCTCCCTCTTTAGTTTCGTACAACGCCTTTAGAATTGCACTCTCGATTTTATCAAGATTGAATTCTTGGACTGAACCATCACGCTTACGAATGTTCTTAATTTCCATACCTATTAATAATTGCTAATTTTTAAAACCTTTCTATTCAATCTTTAGGATCTCTCACAAACGTAATTGCTCGTTGGGCAACTTTTTCTAGTTGCACAATTAAGTTTAGGAAAGATTTTCGATAGCTACAGGCAGCCCCATGTTGGTTAGACATGGCCCGCAGCTAGCGTGTCATAGTTACCTCCGACACACGATTGGAGAAACTCGTGCGTACGTACATAATACCACTTTTCAAAAAGGGCTTTACTTTACGGGTACGGCTTAAAGCAAGACTTTTTTATCAGTTTCCACAGCCTGATTCTGTGGATAACTTTTAAGGCTCTCAAGTTAGAGCTTCTGTTTGGTTCTTTGGGTAGTGTTCAGCTGTCAGAAAATGTTTTCTGGTACGGTGGTTAAGCAAAAAGCGACCCTCAAGGTCGCTTTTTGCTTGCTCTCTTCCCTATTACCGCCCGCGCAGCTCGTCACGAATTTCACGCAAGAGAATAATATCCTCTGGAATCGGCTTTGGTGGCTCATCTACCACAATTTCTTCTTTATTTTTAAGTCTTGAGAGCGCCTTAAGAGCCATAAAAATGGCAAAAGCGATAACCATGAAGTCGAAGATACTTTGCAAGAAGACTCCGTACTTAATAATTGATTCGCCGATTGTAAATGAAAGACCGCTGAAATCAACACCACCAAGCAGCACTCCAATAAGTGGCGTTACGATGTTTTCTACCAATGAAGAGACAATTTTCCCAAAAGCCGCTCCAATAACTACCGCTACCGCTAGGTCCACCACGTTGCCGCGCATCGCAAACGCCTTAAATTCTTTCACGAAGTTTTTCATATATGAAAATTAGAATTATTAAATAAGTTTATGATAATTATACCGCTACATATAGAGCCTGCCCACAAACCCCCAGATACGAGGCGCGACCAAACGAAAACGTGAGTCGTATTCTGGATACGGTGAATGTTTGAGTGAGGGAAGCAACAAAGTATATGGGGTTTGTGGGCAGGCTCTTAGTGATGATGATGTCCATGAGCACAAGCCACCGCCGAAGGAGCATCTACCTCCCTGTCTCTGAAATACCAAGCTGCCAAAGCGGTAGTAAGTGGTGCGGCCATAATGAGACCAATACTACTCACAATAATTCGAACTACCTCAGCGGCCAAAACCTCTTGATTAACTAATATCGTCATCGAAGACTCTGAGAAAGAGTACAGTAGCAAAAGTGGCAAGGACGCACCCGCGTACGCCAGAGCTAGAGTATTAACTAGCGATCCAACATGGTCCTTCCCCACTCGCATCGCACGTTTATACAATTCACCAAACCCTAACAGTGGGTTAGCACTCTTTAATTCCTGCACCACGGAAGCCTGGGTAATAGAAACGTCATCTAGTACACCAAGTAATCCGATAATAATCCCCCCGAGTAGGAGTCCAGTCAAATCCAGCTTTCCTCCCGTGGCAAAATTCAAATACACAGAAGCATCGTCTCCAAATCCAGTAAAGCGCATCCACTCCACCCACACATAAGCCAAGACGCAGGTCAGTGTCACTGCCCCCATGGTGCCAAAGAAGGTAACTACCACCCTAGGCTTAAACCCGTGAGTAAGAAATAGTGTAATAGACAAAATAACCGCCGCCGCGCCGAGACTAACCAGGGCCGGCGAATAGCCAGCGATTAGGGCCGGGACAAGCACAAACAAGATGGCGATAATGCTCAAACCAAGACTAAACACCGCTCGTACTCCCTGCCAACCAGACAGCCAAACGACCAGCCCCACAAAGATAACCACCAAGGCAACCAGTGGTCCTCGTCTCTCCACATCTTTAAAGATGTAATACTCTGTCCCATCAATAGACAAAAGCCGATTAACAAATATCTTATCTCCGACCGAGAGCACGACCAGGTCGTTTTCTAGTTTAACTACCTCCCCCTCACGCTCACCTTCTTTAATTAAGATACGCATCTCTTGCACCGTGGTCGTAGCGCCAGTCCCCATAATGTCTCGATCAAACTGTTCGACAATCTCAATCACTTCTCCTTTAACAGTTTCCTGAAATTCTTGATGCACTTCTTGAGCCGACACTCCAAGTGGGGCCACTATAGCTAGCAAAAATAAGCTTACCCCACACCAAAATCCCCTCTTCATATATATTGTGACTTAAGCTTATAAACAAATTTTTGCTATAACTCCCTAAAAGAGCCACCGAGCAATATAGAAACCTACCCCTGCACCAAGCATGAAAGTAAAAAAAAGTGTGACCAATAATGGTTCGTGGTCCATATGAATATTAAAAGTGTAGCACTATCAGTTTGGATTCTCAATCAAAAGCTCGACTTTTTCCCAAAAAATAGGTATAACAGTGCGACGTCGACCAGCCTTTTGGCATAGTCGACTAAACACCTGGCGGCTATGGTATAAAGGTTATTACTGGAGTTTGTGGAACTCTCAATTCGGGTTCAATTCCCGGTAGCCGCCCTGAGTAAAATAAGAGTCCGACTTTTGTCGGGCTTTTATTATGAAGGGCGGCTACCGGGCGCAGCTTTTCGCAGAAAAGCGTGGCGCGAATCGAAGCCCGATTGAGATAATTTGTAAGCGGAGCGAAACAAATTATCCAATTGGGGTACTGAAACTGTAAGTTTCGATTCCCGGTAGCCGCCCAGAATGCAAAAAACTCCTTCGGGAGTTTTTTGCGCTCTAGGCAGCCAAGCGAGCGACCTGCGTCGCTTGAGCCCAGGAATCAAAGGTCACAATATGGAATCTGATACACTAAGACAATATGACAAAGGAACTCAAAGAACGGGCGCTTGCTGTCTGTGCTGATAAAATTGAGAAAAAAGGCACAAATGTTGGTATATCTTTTTATGCATTCTTTCAAAACAAGAACGACTGTCCTCCGCTACTAATGGAAGCTGCAACTTGGTGGATTCAAAAACATAAACTTGATCACTTTGAAAAGGCAGTAAAGATAAAGAATCTTATTCTGTTTGAATAGTTAAAAACAAACCGCGACACAATGTGCCGCGGTTTTTATAGACACGTCTTCTGTCTTCAGAAGTGCGTCTCTTCATCGTCTTTTATGGCCACGTACGTTGGAATCTTGCCTGGTGCAGCAGCACGTAGTTTTTGTTTTACATCCTTGAACGACGAACCTGGGGCGCTAGCAATCAGAGTTCGGTTGCCATCTTTATCAATCTGATACAGATAGGCTGTCAGACCAGTGCCGTTTTGCCGACCGCTCCCTTTTGCACCATTGCCGTGTTTATTACGGTCCCCCTTTTTTATAACGACCACTCGACCCAGAACCTCATGCCTTGTTCCCATTGTCACTCCTTGTAAGAAACCAGACTGAACCAAACGCACTATAGCAAAATAAGCCGATCATGCAATATGCAGTCTAAAACAGAGTTTTTTCTTTCTACCTATTTTGCTACACTAACCAACATGAACACCCACACTCTCCACCTCAACTCTTCCCCGTTTAATAAAATCCTCGACGGACTAAAGACAATTGAGTCGAGGCTAAACGACGAAAAGCGACGTGGGTTTTCCGTGGGTGACCAGCTCATATTTATAAACCGCGAAAACGGAGCTGAAATACAGTCGACCATCATAGCCCTTCATCACTTCCCCTCCTTCACAAATTTATTTTTCAATCTACCAAACGAAAAGTTTGGGGGCGAATCTTTCGAAGTACTCCTTCAAGAAATTAATCAGTTTTACTCAAGCGAAGACGAGAAGTGCTGGGGTGTAGTTGGAATTGAATTTAAAATCAACTCCCACAGTATTTAATCCCTGCCCTTTCTCCTACTCTGCGCTATACTATATACGTTATACAAGTAACATTTACATACTATGGACCAAGCAGCTCTCAAAGACATCGTTCGTACTTTTCTCAACAACCATCGCAAAGCAGTTTTTGCCACGACTGATGACCAAGGACTACCAACCACCTCACTCATGTTGTATGTAATTGATGACGAACTAAACGTGTACTTTGGTACCAGAAAATCTTTTTCAAAATATTCCCAAATCACAAACCAACCTTACGTCTCTCTTTCGGTAATTGAAGAAGTATTGGACCCACTAAAGGTGGTGGACCTTCGCGGCAAAGCGTATGAAATCCCTGCTGACCAACTTGAAGAAGTGCATGCTTTCTTCAAAAGTAAAAACACCTCTAAGTACTATGTAGAGGGAGCAGAAGATTTTGTGATGTTTAAGATGAGCCCAGACTTTATCCGTTGGCTTGATGCCGAAAGTGGCGAACTGCAGATTGTGAATGTTCACGAAGTAGCGTAGGGCCCATCTCAAACAAAAAGAGCGCCATCAGGCGCTCTTTTTGTTTATCTTATTTATCGCTGCAGGGTTTTTAGTATATCTTCTTTGGTCCCTCCCACCTTCTTGCCTGGATTTAAACGATTTTCTGGGTCATATATCTGCTTAATCTCTGCAAATGCTCCAGCGAGAGTACTTCCATAAAATGATTCTAGGAACGGGGTGCGGATGATTCCGTCACTGTGGTCTGCGCTCATGTTACCTCGGAGACGTTTGATTAGTGCAAAGACATCATCCATCAAACCAAAGATATCGTCAGTTAATGTCTCTTTACGGAAATCAAAGATTGGCACCACTCTAAATGAGCCATCTCCAATGTGTCCATGGAAACCGTAAGTGATTTCTCGCCTCTCTAGGATAGCGATTAATTCGTGGATGAAAGTTCCCAGAGCTGGCAGCGGCACAATCACGTCCTCAATACATGGCATGGCTCTAAACCCTTCCTCATTATGATCACGCATCAGGGTAAATGAATTACGTCGAACCATCCAGGCCGCTTCGACATCTACTGGTTCTTGAATCTGTTTAACAAAGTAACCTCTAGACAATAGACTCTCATAGCAAGCTGCCGCTTGAGCAGCTGTAGCGTCAGCGGTATCTTCACTTAATTGAATCAGAATAAACAACTCAGCATTTACATCTACATACGGTACAACTTTTTCGGCATACTCACTTAAGTGTACTCGGGCCCGAGCAAAAGTATTTTTATCAAAGGTTTCGAGGCCTTCTGGATTATGCTCGTACGCGGTCGCGATAATATCTGAGAGATCTTCCAGTGACTGGGCTGAGACAACCAGTAGTCCAACATGTGCTGGCAGCGGCACCAAATTAAGTGTTGCCTTGGTGATGATACCGAGCGTACCCTGAGAACCAACCATAAGTGGAATCTCGCTAAACACTCCGTCTTTAACTACCTCATCAAGTCGATACCCAGAGGCACACTTCTTCACGTCACCAATAGCATCTCGCAGAGCAGCTGCGTGTGCTTCATACATAGCTAAAGCTTTTTGTTCTCGTTCATCAACAACCTCATTAAGTGGCTTTCTGGTGAGAGTAACAACCGAACCGTCTGCCAATACTACCTCAAGAGAAATCACATTAACTCCAGTCGCTCCATGACGAAGACTCTTTTCACCCGAAGCGTTATTTCCAAGCATTCCCCCAATACCACAAATACGATTTGATGAAGGGTATCCGGCAAAAAATAATCCGTGTGCCAAAGCAGCATCTTCAACATCTCGAAAATATGCGCCAGCGTCAACAACGGCCGTCTTAGACTCGCCATCTACAGCCACAGAATTCATATACCGAGTGAGGTCGATAATATATCCACTATTGATAGGACCGCCACTCATACAAGTTCCACCAGCACGAACCGTTACCGACACTCCCTCTTCTTTGGCAGACAGTACTACTGCCTGTACCTCTTCGGTACTCCGTGGGAAAAACACGCAGAGCGGAACAATTTTAAAATTACTGACATCGCGACTATATGTCTCAAGTACAGCTGGGTCTTTAGAAACCTCAATGTTGTTTATGTTGGTCATAGAAATAAGGCTAACTTTTACATTTCTTCTGTGTTATTTTAGCACCTTTGTAGATATAAAAATCTCTAAACGCAATAAATGTCCAGGTTGGAACGGTAGCAATTTTTAAAGACTATTTAAAAGTTAATTCCTGACCTCCTCCACTCCAGCTGCCAAACCAATAACCAGCATTAAGTCCACGGTACCCATACTAATAACCTAGAGCACCCCATTACTCAAAATAAGAAAGGCCCGCAAACTAGTGCGGGCCATGGCTTTCCCTGAGGTCATACCGGGAATGTGCTGAGATGAACAAGGGTCACAGCAGTAGCTTCCTCAGCCTGACAGATATACAGGTGGTACTTGTGTTCACAGGCCAGGTACTGGCGCAAGGCAGGGAGTTCTTCTGCATTCACCGGCCGAAAGTAATAGTTGCCCGTTTGCAAGTTAAGTGCCTGGCGGTACACTTTACCCTCTTCCAATTTCTGCCTGAGAAATTCACGAAGTTCACATGAGTTCTTTTTGGCACTTTTGGCCGCCCAGTCTTTGATGAACCCCAAAAGGGTTGAGTGTGCATATTTTTCCTGTCGCCGCATCAAGCGTTGTTGCGTTTTGTTGTGCCGAGACACAAATCCATGGTCGACCACTCGCAGTAGAAGTCGGTGGTTGTGGTCGAAAGTTATTTTTCCTCCAATTTGGCCATCAAAGAACTCGTACTGTGCAATCTTCACAGCATTCTGGAGCCGAACAGTAGCAAACATTTCTGTCTCCTGTGTGGTTATACTGATTACTATTATATCACAGAAATGACGTTTTAACAAGTAATCCCCTATTAAGAGCGGATTTTCCAACCCCTTCTAAATAGCGTAACTACTAGGAACCCTAGTCCTACGAGCAGTCCACAAATAATGATAAGTCCAAGGGTTGTATTGGCTTCGTTTACGCCAATCATACTGCTACGAATACCGTCCGCGAAGTAAAGGAAAGGGTTGAGGCGAGTAAGGGTAGCCGCCAATTCTGGCAAGAATGTAACAGAATAGAAGATACCACCGAGGTACGTAAGCGGGGTAATCACAAAAGTATTTAGAACTTGCAGCTGCTCAAACCCCTCAGCCCAAAGCGCCACAATAATTCCTAGAATGGCGAAAATAGCTGATATAGTCCCAACATAAAATACAAACCAGATTGGGTGTTCAAGTGATACCGCCCCAAAAGCCAGTCCAACACCTAGAATTAGAAACGCCACCATAAGTGCGCGCAGAACCGCGCTACCAACGAGACCGATGAGCATCTCCATGTATGAGAAAGGTGCAATGAGCATCTCTTCAATCCCGCGGGTGAAGCGCATGAAGTATAGAGCTGAAGAAGCGCTAGCAAATGACGCGTTAATCACAGAGAGCATAAGTACACCAGGGAACACAAAAGAAATGTACGGCACACCAGACACTTCCTTAATTTGTGAACCAATAACTGTACCAAAAATAAATATATACAGCGCTGCTGACATCACTGGTGCCACCAGTGTTTGCACCATGACACGCATCGTACGCTTCACTTCTCGCCTAAGCATTGTGTAGAGACCAATGGCGTTTATTTTCATGATAGGTTTGCGTTACTGGCGCGAGTAATCTTGAGGTAAGCTTCTTCAATACTAGTCCCCTCTTTCATAAATTCTTCTTTGGTGCCCTCTGCCACAATCCGACCATGATTAATGATGGCGATGTCTTTGCAAAGGTATTCAATTTCCTCCAAGTAATGTGAGGTAAGAATGATGGTCTTTCCTTCCACTTCATTAAGTTCTTTAAGATACGCCCAAAGATCACGACGCTGCTCAACGTCTACACCAGCCGTTGGCTCATCTAGGATGAGGAGGTCTGGAGTATGAATGAGAGCACGACCAAGCATAGCGCGACGCTTGAGTCCGCCAGACAATTTCTGGAACTTCACATTGCGGTGCTCGGTTAAATCAAAACGCTTGATGAGTTTTTCGATACGCTCGTTTCGTACTTCGGCTGGAATACCGTAGTAGCCACCCATGAAGTCCATGAGCTCAGTTGGAGTTGAAAAGATGTCGACGTTAAACTCCTGAGGAGAAAGACCTACTTTAGTGCGGGCCTTTTTGTATTCAGCCACAACATCGGTGCCGTCAATTAGAATCTGTCCTGAAGTCGGCTGAGAAATACCAGTAATACACTGGATAGTGGTACTCTTCCCAGCGCCATTGGGGCCAAGTAAACCAAAAAAGCTTCCTTTAGGAATAGACAACGAAACATGGTTTACGGCAGTTTTTGCCTTCGGACCAGTGCCGTAGACTTTAACCAGGTCCTTAATTTCTAACATTGGGGTTGATGACATGTTTGCTAGCATACCACGGAATAAACCTTGCCCAAAAGCTAGGATATTGAGCCCAAATCAATTATGTGTGACAATATATGTACTATTAATTCATAATTACTAAGATACCTATGGAAAGACCAAAATCGGGCTGGGATGCACATGATGCAATTAGTGAAGCATCACTGACCGAAGCTGAGCGAAGACTGGCAGGGCTAGACCTTAAGTTAGTGGATAATTTTCCTACCAACGAATCAGACACTATTACTCCTAACGAAATTGATTATATAGTTGAAAAACCGCCAGTTGTCACTGACCCTACAACACCTCAAGAGTCACAAGTAGAAGTTATTACTGACATTCTACAAAGTACAGCGGAGGAAAACGCTCCACGAATTACCAGAAGCGATGGCGAACGAGTAGAAGAAATCACTAAGTTTAAAAATAACGTGCCCGTATCTGAATTTCAAATTTCTGAACTTCCAACTGATATAAACGTTGGCAAACACGCCTTTACACCAACTCCAAGTCCTGAACAAAGAGCGGCAGAAGCAGCTAAACCAAAAGAGAAAGGATTTTGGGGAAAATTGTTTGGAGGCTAGACTAGATAATTTAAAAGCCCAGCAGATGACAGTCCGCTGGGCTTTTATATTGTCTCCCCTACTTAGGAAGCAATCCTAGTAATTCTTGCATAAGCGCAATCTCTCTTTCTTGGGCGGCAATAATTCCGTTAGCTAGCTCTTTTGTTTCATCAGTAATAGAAAGTTTGAGTACGGCTTTAGCTGTAGCAATAGCCGCCTCATGATGGAGAATCATATCTTCCAAAAAAGCCCGATCGAGTTCGACTCCAGATAATTCTTCAAGTGGGCGCATCATCGGGGTGTATGTTCCCACCTCTTCATACGGCACACTATACCAAGCTTGATACCAGTCTTTCATTTGCGCTATCTCAATTGTCTGTCCAGCCACAATATCTTCAGCTAGTTCCGTTAATGGACGAAAAGAAGTCCCCTTCTGTAAGACCAACTCAGCTGCTGCCACCGCCTCCGCATGATGAGGAATCATATGCTCAAGAAAAGCTTGCTCAGAAGTAATTGCTGCCACCTGTATTGAGTGCTCATTACTCATATTATCGTGATTGATATTGCTTGAAGAAACAACCGCCATATAAATAGCCAACATCACAAACAACACTGCCGCTGCTAAGATACCGATTTTATACATACTTACTAGTATAGGACATTTTGCTCAGCTAGGTTGGTTCGTAATTCAGTGCGCAAGCTGACAAAATCTTTGTATTGGTAAAAGAAAAGAATCTTCTTGTCGCGAATAGTATTACCAGTTGGTTTTGACTCACGAACAAACGACACGAACGTCTCAGCCATATCCTCATCTGAATTCATGGTAGCGTAGTCGCTTACAAATCGATTCTTATTATCTTCATAGTACTGCCGTAAGACAGAAAAACGATTTCGATCAGAAGCAGACTTGGCTGCCGCTTCATGTTTTAGATCTGCAGTTGTCCAAAAAGTATCTTTGAACTCGGCTGTCATATCAGCTTTTTCAAACAACAGGACGTGGGCGTATTCGTGGACAAATAAGTTAGCAAAAGACTTAACGGTCGAAGAATCATTAATATCAAAACTCTCCCGATTCACGCCAACAATCCAATCTTCTGTTCCTGCGATAAGTTCCACAAAGGCCCCAAGGTCATTACTTTTGTTTTCAAACACTCGCCATTCACGCACATAAGTATCTACTGCCTCTTGTCCCACAATACCCTTGAATAATTCAAAGAGGTGTACGTCTGAGTTTTCAAATGAGTCTTCACTTCCAATTGCGTACAATTCTCCATCACGCACCAGATACATGGTCTCAAAATCTAGCGGAAAGTATACTGAGGTGTACGGAGTATAAAGAGTGTATTTAGCTGATTCACGCTCTGCAATTATTGCCTGCAAACGCTGTACTTCTTTCAGTAGTAATTCTATTTGCGAAAGCAACTCCGCACGAATTTTTCCTTCTGATACCGAGGCCGCTTGGGCGTCACTACCAAATCCACCAAATATAGTGAGCACGAGGAACAACGCAACTAAGTATTTTTGAGCGGTCATAGTTTTTATCATACTCTATTGATACGCAAAACTGAACCGGTTGTTTCAACCCTTGATTTGGGGTTGGTTGGTAAGGGTGGATTAGGTAATTGATTGTCTTGGTTACGAGTTACAAGTATTACAAGACTGGATTAGGTCACGATAAAACTATCTCCCAGAAAGTTTTATCTAAGCTTTTTATTTCGCTCCGCTCATAAAAATCTAAGTACTCTCGACCCCGCCTCATAGTCGCAAGCGACATATTCCGGCCTTCAAATCCAGGCGACCGTGCCGCAGGGCACGGTCTTCTTGGGCACACACAAAAAATCCCCCGCAGGGGATTCTTTTTGTGTGTGCCCAAGACTGGATTTGAACCAGCATGCCCGTAAAGGCGCTACCACCTCAAGGTAGTGCGTCTACCAATTTCGCCACCTGGGCAGGTACGTCTCTTTCTTTGAGGTGGCGACATTATGCACGAAAAAGGTCGACTATTCAAGGGTCCGGCCTTTTACTGTGGTACGATTTGAGTATGTCTCGGAAACACAAAGCCCCTAAGTTGCGTGAGCTAGATACCATACCGTACGTCGGTGGTTTTTTGGCAATTGCCACCATTCTAGCGGTTCTCCTTGTAGCCCTAGAAACAGTTCCTTCCCTCGCTCCATACTTACCATATTTTGTACTGGCAGAATATGTCTTAGTAGCAATATTTAGTCTAGAATACCTAATACGTATCTACCAAGCTCCTTCAAAACTAAAATATATATTTAGTTTCTTTGGTCTCGTTGATCTCATTGCTATTTTGCCGAGCATGCTCGGGTTTGCCAACCTCACTTTCCTCAAGGTTGGTCGAGCCGTGCGCATCATCCGCCTACTGCGAATCCTCAGACTGGCCAAACTATCTAAAGTTAGCACAAAGAACTCAGCTCCTTCGTCGTCCGTCTACTTATATAATATTGAAATTTATGTAGCCGCCCTAACTATCGCCACCCTCATCCTTGGTAGTCTCTTTTATATATTTGAACACGGACAAGCTGCTGGCTCTAGCATTCCATCTGGAATGTATTGGTCTCTTAAGGTCATCTTAGGTGAGTTAGCGTACCCACAACCTGAAACCTTTGGTGGTGGAGTCACGATGGTATTAACTCGTATCACCAGCCTCGTTCTACTTGGTCTCCTTATTAACCTCGCTGGTACCATTCTCCGCAAAGTCTTAACTGGTAGTGAAAAAGACTCCTAACAAAAAAGCCCGCACAGAATGTGCGGGCTTTTTTAATTGAAGGTTAGTCCTTCTTTTCTTCAGCTGGAACCTCAGGTGTGGCTTCTTCTGCAACTGGTGCAGCTTCAGCGACTACTTCTGGTTCAGCTGGTGTTTCTACTACAGCGGCTTCTGCCTCGGCCTTAGCGGCTGCTTCGGCTTCTGCAATCTTGGCTGCAGCTTCCGCTTCTGCGGCGGCAGCTTCTTCCTTTGACTTAAGCTCAGCTTCTTCTAGAGCCTTAGCTTCAGCAGCGGCTCGGATAGCTGATTCAGTTTCTGATTCAGTAGATGAACCAATCATAGTCATACGGCGCATTTGTCGCTTGATTTCTCGAGCCACCTTCTCACGGATGTAGTAGAGCTTTGCTCGACGTACCTTGGCACGCTTCACAATTTCTAGCTTATCAATAAGTGGTGAGTAAAGTGGGTAGATTTTTTCTACTCCAACTCCACTAGCTACTTTGCGGACGGTAAAGGTCGCACCGGCTTCATCACCGTGTTTGCGAGCCAACACGAGTCCTTCAAAAATCTGGATACGTGTCTTGCCTTTATCTTGAATTTTTTGGTGTACACGAACAGTGTCGCCTGGTCGTAGACCAAGCTCCTTCCGTTCATTCATGTTGACGGGTGATATTGTCACCCCTGTAACTGCTGTTTTCATAATATAATAACTAAACAAATAGGCCGTTTAAGCGTGCCATAATCTACCACAAGCTTCCCTACTCTGCAATACGCTCCGCCGCCTCCTCAAACTCATGGGGTAATGGGGCGATAAATCGCTCTGTTTGGCCATGTGGCAAGATAAGCTCAAGCTGGTGGGCATGGAGCGCCAATCGCTTTAATTCAAGGTTATTTGATATCTTCATCTGTCTCTCCCCATAAAGCATGTCCCCCACGATTGGGCGATCGATAGCCCGTAAGTGTACGCGCAGCTGATGAGTACGGCCAGTCTGTGGCATGAGCTTCAAGTATGAGAAAGCCTCATCTTTGTATTCACCAACTCCAATTCGTTCCATATGGGTGAGGGCTTCACGCATAGTGCCTTTGGCACCACGCTCCGCTGAGCGCTTCTTAAAGTCCTTGGCACTCCGACCGATTGGACGATTAATGGTTCCCCACTTATCGTGAATCCGTCCGTACACAAAAGCCCGGTATTCCTTCTTTACCTTGCGGTCATGGAACTGGGCCTTAAGGAAGGCGTGGGCCTCGGCCGTCTTGGCCATAATCATCACGCCTGACGTCTCGCGGTCGAGGCGGTGCACTACACCTGAGCGCTCAAGAGGTGTGCCGTCTGGCTTTACACTTACTTCGCCAACCCCCTGCGCTTTTGGCACCCGCGCCAAAAACCACTGCACTACCGTGCCTTCGTTACCTGAGTGCCAGTCTTCATGCACCAACATCCCATAGGGTTTGTTAAGTACAATCACCGAAGCATCTTCGTAAATTACTTCCGGCTCTGGCATAGTTTTATTTTCCAATTCGCCGTTCTCTTTCTGCATATGCACTGAGGATACGCGTAAATTCCTCTTTTGTAAAAGCCGGCCAATAGGTTGGCACGAAAAAGAGCTCACTATATACCGTCTGCCACGGGAGAAAATTAGACAGTCGCTGCTCACCGCCAGTACGAATTATGATATCTGGGTCCGGCATTCCGGCTGTCCAAAGCAAATTGGAAAAACTTTCTTCATTTACAACCGCACCTATTTCAATAGCTTTGTTAACCGCTTCAACAATTTCCACCCTTCCTCCATAAGACAAAGCAACCCAAACAGTTGTTTTGGTAAATTGTGATGTTTTTTCTTCAAGCTCCCTCATCGCATCTTGAATATCTTGATCAAAATCTGTTGTACGTCCAATAAATCGAAAGCGGATTTTCTCTTCAATGGTTTTAGTGCTCATTTGTGCTAATTGCTGACGAAACAAATCCATCAAATAATTAACCTCGTTTTCTTTTCGATTCCAATTTTCTGTCGAAAATGCATAGAAGACTGCATTCTCAATATTTAAATCATTTACCCAACGAATAACTTCACTAAACTTTTCAAGTAGCCCTACTTGGTGTCCGTACAAAGTTTCTAGACCCTGATTTGTGGCCCAGCGACGGTTTCCATCCATAATAAAGCCGACGCAGTTCGGCAGCTTGTTCATATTGTTCATTTAGTATTTAACTGAGAAATCCTCAAGTACGTTACGCGCCGTCCCCCAGTCTACCGAGACTGATTCAACTGATGATAGTACCGAACCTTCATGTAAGTACTCCACAAAGGCTCTGAGCGTCTCAGGCTCGCCCTGAGCCAAGACCTGCACTGTACCGTCCGGATTGTTGCGCACATAGCCTACCAAGCCCAATTCGCCAGCGGCGGCTTGGACATAATCACGGTACCGAACCCCTTGGACATTACCAACTATTACACAGTTCATTTCTGTCATAAAAACTAGTATACCGCAGGCCCAAGTTGGCACATATTGAAATTATTTTAAAAACAGGTACTATGTGTGGCACTACTACGGTAGATATGCGCGATTAGCTCAGTTGGTAGAGCAGCTCATTTACACTGAGAAGGTCGGGAGTTCAAATCTCTCATCGCGCACGAGTACAAAAACAGCCCACACCTAAGTGTGGGCTGTTTTTGTTCGTGCGCTATGAGAAAGTGCCCTGCGGCACTTTCGTAGAGATTTGAAAGCCGCAGCGCTGCCGCAGGCAAGCGAGGCGTGGTCAAGAACACTTAGTAGATTTGAAGTCGAAGACGAACAAATATACTTAGTGATTCGTGACCAAATCTCGTAACATCTGTACCACAATACGTGACCGTCAGACAAATCCTATTTAGCGCGATGAGAGATTTGAAGGCCGGAGACTCATGTGAATTTCGTAGCGGAGCGGAGAAAGAGAGAGTCGAGGCGGGGTCGCGAAAAATTTTCGAAGAAAATTTATTTGTGACCAAATCTCATAACCATAAGGACAAATATACTTAGTGATTCGTGACCAAATCTCATCGCGCCATCCCTCCCTTTACAACTCCTCCATTCAACCGTACTCTAAATGTCTGTTCTTTCAGTTCCAGTAACCGAGGAGAAAGTCCGATGACCTCAGAAGACGCCAGTGTCATAAACCCGAAACAATTTCTTGAAGGGAGAGCCGCTGAGCTTGAAAATCTAGCTCTTTACGCCAAAGCCAGTACCAATAGCCCTGTTGTGGTTTTGGTAGACGGAAACTCACCTTGGGCAACCGCCACAAAAGTCCTGCTATCAGCCATGTCGATTGAACCAGACATGCAGAGCCCCGACGGGTTTCTGAAAGGATGTGGTTCCTGGGACATTTGTGAGATTGCGGCTAAGTCAGCCCCAACCATTGCTGAACACCTTTTGGAAGCTCCAAAGGAGTCTACCGAAGTTAGAATTGTCATGTTCTACCAAACACCGACCGGGCTCCGCATTGCCTGTACCGATATCTCACTGGCAGAATATCCGTACCATTGAGTCCATTCCAGATTCCCCGCCCCGTCTTCCTGAGACGGGGTTTCCTTTTATCTCTTTACAAAAACCTCTTCAGCACCTATTGTTCACTTATACCTGTTCTTACCAAATCAAAGGAGTCGATTATGCCGCCAGATGACAACGAAAGCCTTAACATTGCCCTGGACATCCTCAGCAGACACCAAGAGAGATTGGAGGCAGTCGCCTGGAAAGCGGTCACCGACTTTGAACTGGAGCATGCTGAGGTGGCTGTGATTTGTGGTTGCTACAACTTCTTCTGGAAAGAGTTCATAAACGGCCTGAATCCGTATGCAGCTAAGGATGCTGCCAGATTCATCAAAGAAGGCCTTACTCCAGTTTCCATCTCAGTGACCACCCTTGCTGGGTTTGCGGACTACTTAACTGAATTTCCTTCCGATATCAGCCTTCCCAAAGTGGCGGTTGATACAGACAAGGTCTGGCTGTTGATTCTTCACGAAAAAGGTCACGCCTGGCTTCCGCTCTCCGCAGCGGATTCACCGAGACTCACCTCCTGACCCCAAGGGCGGCGCACTATCTGCGCCGCCCTTTCAATATTCCCACCACCCCACTTTTCTGCTATTCTTGCCAACGAAGCACTGCTTCACCTGCCTCTATAGTTAAATGGAGGGAGACAGTCCGGCGGACTGTCGAACCGGCGGACTTCTAAGCCGTGATGAGAGGCCAAAACAGTTTGGGAAACTGTTTTGGAAGGTTGCCAGATATTTTGTGACGCAGGAAACAAAATATCGACAACCTGTACTGATCATGTAATGATCGATTCCCAATCAAACCGAAGCACAATATAATTACCCAGACCTGCCTCTATAGTTAAATGGATATAACTGCGGACTTCTAAGCCGTTATTCGAGGTTCGATTCCTCGTGGAGGCACCAGTACAAAAACTGCACACTTTTGTGTGCTGTTTTTGTTGGTGCCTCCACGAAAAAAGTGCTAATGCACTTTTTGTAGGAATCGAACCAGCGGAGCGATGTTTTTTCGTTCCTAGAAAGAAAACAGACGAGGTGGGTGAGAAATGGGACGGGACCCATTTCGCAAGACTCATTGAGGACTTTTCAAGCTTGCGCAGAAAAGGTCCAATGAGTGGACAGAATCTGTAAGATTCGAGAACACTTAGTAGATTTGGAGTCGAAGACGAACAAATATACTTAGTGATTCGTGACCCAAGACACCATCCCTAAATAACCAACACCGCTTCTCCTGGCACCTCTCCTTCTTCTGGTTCGCTTGCCGGAACCTCAGCTGAATCTGTCTCAGATGATTCTTCAACAGGCTCCTCTGTGGCAGCTGGCTCCTCTTCTGGCTCAGCCGAGACCTCTGCCTGATTTCCAAATAAACCCTGCTTCAACTCTTCATACTCCTGCTTACGAACCTCAAAGTCTGCCAGCGCACTTTCAACTAAACCAGCTCTATAGACCACCGCCTCTTCGGCTACTGGTGTATTAGAAATTGACACATTCTTAAACTGAAAATGTGTTGAAACATTCCAAGCGATTCCAACCCCAAACAACCCCACACCAATAAACACAACAACAAACCACTCTCGTTCCGGATGCATGATGTGTCTATCAAACGAAGCGTTCTTTCTCCCGCGGAGAATACCAGACACCATTTTTTTTATTGTGTTGTTTTCATTCATGATGCTTGAATACTAATGAGAATAGTAAGGTGACCCTCCCAATTACCTGCCCCCACTTCACGTAACTGCAGTGACTCTACGGTTGAATGATATGGAATGACCTCCAGTAATTTTGAGAACATAAACACAGAATTCTTTTTCCCTTCAAAAACAAAGGAGATTTTTATACTTTCTTCCTTGGTTTCTTCATTTACAACCTTATCTAGCGAATCAGTTTCTAATGATAAACCAAGTGCAGTAGCTAATCTCTCCATTTCACCAAGAAATACGATACTGTCCCCTTCGTTAGAAAAAAAGCTTTTGGCCAAAAGCGCCCGTTCGTCTTCAGTATCTTGAGCCAGTCGTCGCAACTTCAGATAAGCTGATTCTTTGGTATCATTTTCGGCCAAGATACTGAGTTGCTCTTCTAGTAAAACCCCGCGCACGTTGATGTTATACAAGAAATATCCCAAAGAAGCGGTTGTGATAATCGCAACAATGAGAGACAGTATGAATATTTTTTTGGTTTTGGTACTCATATATTATTCTGTCGTTTTAAATACTACGGAAATTGAAAACTTAATGTCTCTATCCTTAGCTAAGTTTGAAATCGGCAATACCACATCACTAATTTCTGGTTGCCGCAGCAGTCTATCCCGAAAATCAGCTAGGGCTTGGCGTGTCGTCGCGTCTCCAGAAATCATCACCGGACTAATCTCACCCTTGACCCGATCAAAGTTAAAAGTTTTTATTTTAATGTCTGTTGATTGTAGTGATTCAAGCAAAGTCACTGCCTCGGTAAACTTATCAACTTCACGAAGTTCAAAAATCTTTTGCGCCATTTTATTGGCGCGAATAAGAGCACCAGAAGATAAGTCGTATTCAGCCACTCGCTTTGAGGCCTCGGCCGCTGATTGGGCATATACATCGACCTGATCAGACACCAACACATACACAGGGAGAGCAAATACAAAAATCCCAAAGCCAACCAAGCTAACAACAAACAAAAATACTGAAATTACTCGAGTCCAATACTCTTTTATGACAACTTTTCTAACTACAGGCGGAATAAGATTTATCATAAATTAAACAGTATTCTTTAAGGCTAGACCAATGGCTGTGGCATATCCAAACGAATAGCGTTTCTCAATTGGCGGCACAACCACACTGGTACGAAAGGCATTAGTCCAAACATCCGCTCGCTCACATGGCACCCCTAGTGATTCGGTCAAATACTCTGGTAGCCCCTTGAGGTTTACACTACCACCACACAGAATTATCTTTTTAATTCGACGACTGCCACGATTACTATCCTTGAGATGCCAATACTGCATACGAGAGGCAATCTCGTCTTTTATGACAGAGATAGTTGATAACAAAGCTTCTTGGACAGCTGGATTATCAGCTGAACGAACTAAGCCCGTCTTATTTTTTATGATAGTTAGTTCTGATTCAGCCAAATCCCCCACCACCTTACGAAGAGTCTGTGAGAGCTGTCCACCGCCAATATCAATAGTTGAAGTATAGAGAAGCGAACCCTGGTTAACGATACCAACACCAGTACGCGTCTTACCAAAATCAATTAACATCACTGAGCCTATCATAGCTTGTGGCACTACCGAGCGAGCCATAGCTTGGGCTTCCACTTCAAAAGATAACGGGGTGAGTCCAGCCGCCCGACACACTTCGTAGTACTGCATAATAGTCTCCCTTTGGTACGCAGCCACCACCACCTTGGCTGAATGTGGACTATCATTATCCGCCAAAATTTCATAATCAAAAATCGCCTCCCGAGCTGAAATTGGTACGTTCTCTTCTAGACGGAATTCAAGCAAACTCTGCACTTCTTTGACTGGTACATTTTTCTTTACTTCAGTTTCAAAAATATACGCTCGTTCTTCTGGCAAAGATACGCGAATATACTCAGCCTTGGTTTTATCCTTAAACTCTTTAAGTACATCAGTGAGAATTTTTGAATCAGTAATCACCCCGCGCTGTAGTACGTTATCTGGAATAGTGATGTCGCCCCAACTTTTTAAAGTCCGCACTTCCTCTGGCCGCAGAGACGGCTCAAAAGATACGTACTTCATGGAAGTATCGGAAATATCCACTCCAACACTAGGGAGCGCAATGTAGCTTGGCGGCGGTAAAAAGCGAGAGAAAGCAGTGAAGAGTCGCATACCAATAGTATACGCTGTCAGTTACGAAAAACTGACCAAAACTCACACTCTATTTTACTTTGGCTCCGTGTGGCATTGGAACGTGCGGATGTAGTATCGCAAAAGCGTCTTCACTACTCGCCGCCAGAATCATTCCCTGACTTTCAAAACCGCGAATAGTGCGTGGTGCTAAGTTTGTAAGAAACGGACACTGCTTCCCTACTAATACTTGTGGGTCTTCAAAGAAAGTTCGAATCCCTGAAATAATTTGCCGCGGTGTCTCCTCTCCCACATCTACTGATAGCTTAAGTAACTTATCTGCATCCTCAACTATATCAACTGATAAAATTGTGCCGATTTTAATTTCTAATTTTGCAAAGTCGTCGTATGAAATTTGTTCCATGTTATTTTTTCTTAGGGTTTGTGATAAAGGTATCGAGGATGAGAGTCGCGGCAGCGGCATCGGTCATAGCGTTTCGTCCTTGGATGCGGAGCGCAGCTTGGGTGGTATACAGTTCTGGTACGAGGTGAATTGGCAGCCCCACTTCAAGTGTCAGATCCATCATGAGTTCTTCGACCTTAGCGTGGATGCTGTTTGGATTCCCTTCTTTATCGAGTGAGTGCCCAATGACAATTTCAGAAATGTTTTCTTTGGCTATTACAGTGAGAAGGTTTTTAACCAACTGGGCGTCATTTGGAAACACTGTGTGTGGAAAAGCCATCTGGTGTGACTCATCCGAAATAGCCACGCCGACGCGCTTTTTACCATAATCTATACCTAACAATCGAGACATAGGGGTAGCATATCACGCAAAAGAACCCAACGACAATCTGACCGCCTCGTTCACTGATGTAACGTTTTGGTATAATTAAGCCATTGTATAGTAGAGTGATGCATATATGACAGGAAACGTTGATTTACAAACGTTGCTGACGGCACAAAAAACAGGGCAACCTGAGCAATTTCGTGCCATCTACGACTTACTTGTAGATAAACTCTATACGTATGTGCAATATCGAGTAAACACCCGTGAAGCCGCTACCGATATTGTGCAAGATGTATTTATAGACCTTCATTCTGCTTTACCAACTTTCACATATACCACTGACGCGCAGTTTTATAGTTTCGTTTTCCTTATCACAAAACGCAAACTAGCCAAACACTACAACGAGTCAAAGGTGAAACAAATTTCTGAAACAGTACTTGAAGAAGACACAATTGCTGCAGCCCCTCCTCAGACGGAGGAAGAAGATGCAGTCAAGAGAGCCCTTCAAACCCTTGAACCAGAAACTCGTGAAATAGTTGTATTGCACCATTGGTCTAGATACACCTTTCCTGAAATCGCCTCACTTCTTGATATGACCGAGTCGGCGGTACGAGTAAGACACCACCGCGCCCTCAAGACATTAGCAGCCACTTTAACTTCTCTCTAATACTATGAATGAAGAACAAAAAATCGTTGATGCTCTAAATAAGAGCGTTCCCACCCTCAAAGCTTCAGAGAAGGAGGATTTGTGGCGAGCGCTTGAAGGCAGACTGTCTACTCCCCTTGCCCCGATTCCATCACCATATTTATCATTCTTTAATACCAAAAAACATATGGCCTCAATTGCATTAGCCCTTATCTTGATGCTGAGCACCACTGGTGTGGTTGCAGCTTCAAACGACGCTCGCCCTGGAGATACTCTCTTTTTAGTAGATCAAACTGTGGAAGATGTTCGTCTAGCTCTAGCTAGTGGTGAATCAAAAACAAAATTGGAAGCAAAGTTCGCCGCGGAACGATTATTGGAACTCAGTTCAATTCTCGAAGAGTCAGTAAACAAGAGTGCTGCTGCCTCAGCTAGTACTACTAGTAGTTTTGAAGCTGAAGCAGATGTCTTTACCGATATAACTATTGTTAAAGTAGAGATTAACGGCCGCACCACCATATTCGCATCAGCAGCCAAGACTCGCGAGGCGATAGTAACTGAAATTAATACTCGCTTTGGAGTACCAGCAGCTACTGTAGAATCCACCCTAGACTTTGAAGTCGAAGACCGCGCTAGCCGAGGAGACGAGCGAAATTCTTTGACCATCTCTCAAGAAAATGAAGCTCGTGTAAATGATGCTGTAGCCATTACCCTTGGCTACGTACTCAACGGATCATTTGGAGATGACGAACGAGAAGACCTCCTTGAAGAACTTTCACTTTTAATCGACGGTGTGCCAGTCAAACTTAATAGTGAACGCTTGCGCATCCAGGACACTAATACTTGGGTAGAAGTTCGCGGGGATGAAGACGATAGTCGCGTAGAAATCCGAGACGGTCATGACCGAGTTAGAATTACCGAAAAGGATGGCGAAATCCGCATTGACACTAAAGGTGCTTGGATTAACTTATTTGAAGACAACAATAACTCAGACGATGATAGTGATGATGAAGACAAGGACGATAACGGCCGAGACAATGACGTCTCATTTGAAGCTGAAGCAAACGTCTTCCCTAACACCACTGTTGTAGAGGTAGAAATCAACGACCAAAAGACTAAGTTCGAAACTAGTGCGAATACCCGAGACGCAGTAGTACTTGAAATCATGAGTCGATTTGACGTAACCCGAGCCACCGCAGAAGCCAGTCTAGACTTTGAAGTCGAAGACCGTGATAATCGAGAAGATGACTCTAATGACGACGATCACGATGAAGAAGAAGACGATGATAAAGATGATGACGACTTCATCAATTTCAGCACCGACCTACAGTTAAATGTTGGCGATGATGACCGAGATGATGACGATAATTAAGATTATCTCTTAATAAGTAGGCAATAAACCCCGCAATACTTGCGGGGTTTATTTGTGCTAAAATTTTTATATGGAAAAACACCGAATCTATAGCATGAGCTTTGCGAGTGTATATCCTCTATACATTACCAAGGCTGAGAAAAAAGGCCGCACCAAGGCCGAGGTAGATAAAATCGTGAGGTGGCTCACTGGCTACAGCCAGAAAGAGCTTAATGCTCAAGTAAAATCACAGGTGGATTTTGAAACTTTCTTTGCAGAGGCTCCCCTACTCAATCCCTCTCGGAAGCTAATTACCGGAACGGTGTGTGGTATCCGTGTCGAGGAAATTAAAGATAAGCTCATGCAAGAAATCCGCTATCTTGACAAACTAATTGACGAACTGGCGAAGGGTAAGGCGATGGGGAAGATTTTGAGGGAGGAAAAATACTAAACAACGGCAACAGCCCAAATGCTTTCGCATTTGGGCCGACCTTTTGTGCTCTCGCCAGGAAGTTCGGTCAGGAGTCGACTAATTTCATACTCGTTTCACTCGTTGAAATTATGTCGCTCACGACCCTGTCTCGCTCGCCTGCGGCATCGCTCCGACTTTCGATTCCTGACGTAACTGTGCGCAGGTACAAATCATACGACCCTCTTATGTGGTCACGAGTTACTAACTACAATTGTTCGCTTCGCTCCAATTCTAGTAAGTACTCTCGACCCCGCCTCGGCTGTTTCCGGCTTCAGGAAAAGCCAGAAACATGCCTGCGACCAGCACCAAGGCCCGCTAGCCAAACTGTTGGCTAGTTATAAGAAAATCCCCTGACATAATTGTCAGGGGATTTTCTTGTGCCTTGGTGCTCTCGCCAGGAATCGAACCTGGAGCGCTGGTACCGCAAACCAGCATTTTATCCATTAAACTACGAGAGCAAGTGAGGGACCAAAGAAAAGCTGGCTTTTCTTTGTGTTCCGAACGCAGCTCTCGCAAAATTTCGTAGCGAATGCGTAGAAATTTTACAAGAGCTTTTGACCAGAAAATCAAGACGACTTTCCGTGCCCCAGCATCATACATCAAAATCCAAATTTTTCCAGCACCTTGAACATGAGGGGTTCTTCTAGGAGTTTTTCTTCGAGTTTGCCGGCCATAATGTCCTCAATATCATCAATGTATTCCTCGGGGAGTGGAATAACAATTATGGGCATAAAACGCCGCTTTGATAGCACCAGCAACTGTGGACCGTGTTCATCCTCCTCATCAACGTGGTATGCCGATAAGGTTGAATATGGGTACAATTGGTCATCTACTCGAATTCCCCGCACTGAGACGGCAAATGGGATAACCCGAGGCTTCTTAGCTGCTGAGACAGCCAGCGCTCCTCCTGCCACTCCCACCAATAGTGCAAATAGCACATTATTGAATAATACAGCCGCAATAATGAGCGCACCAAAGATGATGGCAAGCACCACATACCAATCAGCCTTCTTTTCAGTATAGACGTATTCTGGGGCTTCCCACGTGACAGCTCTAGGTGTTTGTTCCATTACAAAAATTGTATCACAGAAAGAGTGTACTTTTTGCAGGTTATTTGGTAGTATCTGTTGCTAACGGCAGGAAATAACTCCCTTGCTTACATATATGGAGAGATGGCTGAGTGGTTGAAGGCGGCAGTCTTGAAAACTGTTAGGGGTGAAAGCTCCTCGAGGGTTCGAATCCCTCTCTCTCCGCAAATACAAAATAATGCGCCTTTGGGCGCTTTTTTGTTTGCGGAAAGAAAGTAAAGCGTGAGACGCTTTACGTATGGATTCGAATTGGGTTGTTTCCGAACCCATCTCAAATTTTGTAGTCAGGAATTTGTTAAGGTTTCTGTCTGATATAATTTCTAATATGTCAGAAAAAGTATTTCACGGTTCTCCAAAAATATTTGATGCAGAAACTGCAAACCCACGTTTAAATGAAAGAATAAATGAAAATGGAGAAGTTATCTTCAGTGAAGAATCTTTTCACGCTACACCACACGAATGGATTGCTCTGGCTTACACCTATACTCCAAAGCCAATTGAGGGATTAAGTGGCGACAATGCTTTTTACAACATGGGAGTTAATCTTTATTCAGATGAGAAAACTGTAGTCATCTTTGGTATTGGCTCACTAGAAGAAAGCTTGGTACATCTCTATGGACAAGGGGGTTATCTATATCACTTTGATAATGGTGACTTTGTTTACAAAGAGGGGCTCGGAAGTCAGGAGGTGATTTCCACTTCACCGACAACACCATTACATATGGAGAGGATAGAAGATCCGGTTAAAAGAATGACAGAGCTAGGAGTAACCTTTGACTTCGTTGATGTTTCTAAGTAATTATCGTATTTACCTGGATACAGTTCTTAAGCTATAACTAGCCTATACATAATAAAAAACACCCAGCCACTGGCGGGTGTTTTTATTTTATTTTTCTAACTACACACTCTTCGCTAACAACTGTCGGTACTGCTCGCGGTGATGCCAGAAGAAGTAGACGTTGATGATAAACATAATATTGCCTAGTAGTGCACCACTGGTTAATAGTCCCCCATCCATGAAAGCATGGAAAGCGACAACGTTTACTGTCACAGGAAATACCAACACCGCAGCCAAAGCTGCTCGCTTAGTCCACAAAAGTACTAAGCCCACCACAAACACTATCGCATTAATCACCGTGATGTACATTGCGTCCATTAATATCTTAATGAACAAATACGCTTCGGGAGTATGGTAGTACTCTGGCTTTGGCTCCACATCAGCCCCGAACATGAGTCCGATTAAACTAACTACTGGTAATAAGATAATAAGACTGAATACTACTTTTGAAACAATATAAATATATTTTTGCATATTGATTATTCTTTACTTGAACAATTAATCATCCAACAGGTTCCAAACTTATCTTTGAATGAACCGAAGTAATCACCCCAGAACATTTCTTGGAGCGGCATCTCTACTACCCCACCCAGAGACAGTGCGGCAAAAAGTCGCTCGGTCTCAGCGCGAGTGTCTGGCTCGAGATTGATGTAGACGTTATTGCCTTGAATCAACTTAAAGCCCATGGAATCAGTAGCGTCAGTCCCCATAAGGACAAAGTCTCCCAAGAGCGGTAGTGCCACATGCATTACCAAATCTTTGTCAGCTTCAGCCAGAGGCGGCATACCTTCTTGTGGTGGTGCATCACTCATACGAGCAATGTCACCAATAAACTCAGTCTTAAATACTTCTTTATAAAATAAAAACGCGGCTTCGGTAGTACGATTAAAGTTTAGATACACACTTACTTTTGCCATAGGTATATTTGCTTATACTTATATACTCATAAGTGTACTCTAGTTAGATGTGAGTTCAATGTAATAACAAAAAAACCTGCGCGTTGGCGCAGGTTTTTTGTTACTTAGCTCCGGCAGCTTTGACCTTGGCGGTCAAGCGAGACTTCTTACGAGAAGCGGTGTTGTCTTTGATAACACCTCGCTTGGCTGCTTTGTCGATAGCCTTGTATGCAAGTGGCAAAAGTTCTTTTGCCTTCTTAGCATCTCCGGCTACAACAGCCTTGTTTACATCTTTAACCACATCACTCATCACGCTCTTGCGGCGAATGTTGAAGATATGCTTCTTTTTTGACTGGCGATTAGCCTTTTCTGCTCCTTTGGTTATCGGCATATGATTTATTTAACGTGGGAGCACTATACGGTATTAAGAATAAAAAAGCAAGGCGTTTTCTTTATGCCGAGTAGTTGTGTACAATAAATGCCATGATTCGTTCACTCAAAGGCCAGATTGCTCAATTGGGCGTAAACAGCCTAGTGGTTTCAGTTCAAGATATTGGGTATTTGGTGTATACCCCGACTGTCCGCAAGCAATACCTGCCTGATTCTGAAATATTCCTCCACACCCACCTAGCCGTTCGCGAAACAGCACTAGATCTCTACGGCTTTGAGACTATTGATGAGCTAACCTTCTTTGAACTGCTTTTAAGTGTCCCAAAGATTGGACCGAAGTCTGCTCTCCAAATCCTCTGCCAAGCAGACGTTCCTCTACTGGCGAGCTCAATCCTAGAACAAGACCCGGACCATTTATCTAAAATGTCCGGCATCGGCAAGAAGACCGCCCAAAATTTGGTCAACCATCTAGCCGGCAAGATTGATGATATGAACCTGGTAGAAGCCTCACGCAATACGCCAGTAGCTCAACTATCACAGACTCAAATCGACGCTATCGACGCCCTCATTACCCTCGGTTACGACCCTCAAGAAGCACGTTCGTATGTAATCCGCCAGGATACTACTACCGACACCAAGACTTTGGTGCAGACTGTTCTCAAGCAAATACCCATCCCTTAGAGCCAAACCACAAAACCCCATATACTTTGCTGCTTCCCTCACTCAAACATTCACCGTATATTCCATACGTCTCATGTTTTCGTTTAGTCGCGCCTCGTATCTGGAGGTTTGTGAGTTGGCTCTTAATAAAATAAGAAGCCCACAGTTATTATGTTTTGGCAAAAAGAATGATTGTCCGTATACTATATATGTATATGGCTCAATTATTTTCCCTCCTCAAACAGCTTATTCCGAAGTCATTTTTAAATATTGTTCGTCCGCCGTATCACTACGCCTTGGCGTATTTAGCCGATGTTCGCTACAAGCACCCTTCTAGGGAAATAACAGTGATTGGCATCACTGGCACCAAAGGGAAATCAACAGTAACTGAAATACTTACTCGTATTCTCGAGACCGAGGGTCACACGGTGGCGTCTCTTTCCACTATTCAATTTAAAATTGCTGACAAAATTGAACGCAATCTCTTTAAGATGACCATGCCGGGGCGGTTTTTTGTACAGCGTTTTTTGCGCCGAGCAGTAATGGCTGGATGTACGCACGCAATTATAGAAATCACTTCCGAAGGCGCCAAGCAATACCGTCATCAATTTCTAGAACTAGACGCGCTGGTGTTTACCAACCTTACCCCTGAGCATATCGAATCACACGGTTCATTTGAAAAATACAAACAAGCTAAACTCGCCATCGCCAAGCGAGTAGCAACTTCTACCAAACGACCTCGCTTCCTAGTGGCTAATGTCGACGACGAACATGGTACGGCCTTTTTAAACTTTGACGTTGAAAACGTTTTACCTTATTCCCTTAAAGACCTTTCGTTGTATTCCCTACACAAAGACAGTGTGAGTTTAGTTTTTGGTGATGTCACCATCCGTGTGCCACTAATTGGACTCTTTAATGTCTATAACATTCTAGCGGCCATTACCCTCGCGCGGTCATTTGGTATTTCTTTTACCACCATCGACAAAGCCCTTCGTACTCTGCCACCAGTAGCAGGACGAGTGGAACACTTCACTACCAGTAAAGATGCCGCGAAGCACATAACAGCAGTGGTAGACTACGCTCATACTCCAGACTCTCTTGAGAAGCTTTACCAATCATTTCCTGATACCTACAAAGTCTGCGTCTTGGGCAACACTGGTGGTGGACGAGACAGTTGGAAACGACCAGAAATGGGTGCAATTGCGGAACGCTACTGTGACCAAATTATTTTAACCAACGAAGATCCTTACGATGAAAATCCCCGCCTCATCGTCGAGCAAATGGCTAAAGGAATTCAAAATAAAGAGAAGCTAGAAATCATCATGGACCGCCGCCAAGCGATTGCGACAGCATTTGCTGAAGCACCAGAAAATGCGTATGTGCTCATCTCAGGTAAAGGGACCGACCCATACATCATGGGGCCACATGGTACCAAGACGGTTTGGAGTGACGCGGAAGTAGTAAAAGAAGAGTTAGCTAACCTTACAGACCAATCACACTAACCGTCCATCCTTCTCCCTTGGCTACTAGGACAGGTTCCAATACCTGTCCTTCTTTGGTATACAACTCACCTCTAACCATATTGCCCGCACTCACAATCGCTACACCATTCCAAAGGGATTGGATTTTTAGCATGGCTTTTTGCTGGTCTTTTAAAATTTGGGAGTCACCAAACCAAGCATGTGAGATTGGGTGTACAACAAACGGAACCTCAGCATTAGTAAGTAATCTTCGGACCGCTAATGGGTCAGCACTAGAGAAGCAGAATAATATCCGAGGCACATCAGACGGGAGTTCATTTTGACTAGCTAGCGGTCCAGGTACAAAATCAAATACTTGCTGTAGTTCTGATACTCGCCCGCCCATTCCTAGCAACTGAAACAATTTACCAAAGTACATCGGAACGTATTCACCCTGTGGTACCAAGTATTGTTTATCTACCTGCCAAGCTTGTTTAGAAACACCATCATAAATAGTGGCTCGTAGTGCGGTATCAGTTGGCGTTAGTTTAGCTCGCCCACTATCAATCAGCATCACCTCAGCGTCGCTAGTTTGAAACCGTAGCCGCCTAGCCAAAGTGTCTGCTGACTGATTGGCGTCGCTGAAGCGTGAGCCTTCTGGCAAAATAATATGCGTAACGTTATTTGCCAGAGCAGCCTCAATTGCTTCACCGAGTAATTCTTCACGTTCGATTATTTCATCTGATGAGCGAATAATTTGATTATTAAATTTGGTATCTACGACAGCAATTTTGTAGTCGGCGGGAGTTGCTTCGCCAAACGGTACTTCCACAAATCCACTGATGATTAATGTCGCCAACATCCCTACCCCAAGCACCAGTCTCTTAGGGCTGGCAATATTTCGATAGCTATACCACAACGCCACTCCAATCAAGACAGCCACAATTGTCAGTAGGTATAGTCCGCCAAATTTGGCGATAAGGATGAGGAGTTTGTGCTCAGCCAAAATATAACCAAGCTGCCCATAACTAAAAGCGGCCGTATAAAATCCATTTGGCCCTATAGTCATCACAGAAAATATTTGTGCGGCCATAACTTCGCCTATAAGCCAAAGAAATGGTAGGGCAAGTAGCGCAAGAGCCTCAAACTTTTTATGTACCAAAAAATACCAGAGCCAGCCAGCGGCAAACGCTCCTCCCACCCCCAAGAACACCGCTCCACAAATCCAGTACAAAGCGATAGCCCAAAAACCAGCCAGCGGCAAACTAAAGAAAAACCAATCAAGTGGCCAGATACTCCAACCCCAAGCTAAAGCAATCAAACTCTTAATTGTCCAAGCGGCAAAGCCTCCCCAAAGTACTTCCCTAGGAACCTTGGCCAAGCTAGTTGCGTACAGAAAGGCAACCACTCCAAGCACCCCCGTTAGCCAAAGTGTTGGTAGAACAAATGGCGTACCGAGAAATACACCAGCTAAGGCGTACCAACCAATCACTCTCACTGAGTTAGACATGCTCTTAATGATACAACACTATCCCACAGGCTACTGAGACATTCAGTGACTCTTTGATGCCAAGCATCGGTATCTCAACCACCCTATCTACAGCCGCCAGAATTTCTGGTGGCAGTCCCTTTGTTTCACTACCAAGTACATACACCACGTCAGCTGGTACCACGAAGTTTGTTAGTGATATAGAGTTGGGTGCTTGCTCAATCGCCACCACTGTACTCCCCGCAGCTTGGAGCTTGGCAATGGTAGCCACTACGTCTGTTGTTACTTCTGAGGGAATGGACTCTTCAGCGCCAAGAGCGGTCTTATGGATTTCTGGCACCACTCGACCAAATCTATCCTTGGGAGACGGAGTCACACCAGCGAGCCACACCTTGGCCACGCCAGCAGCGTCACAGGTACGGAAGATAGCGCCAACATTATAGTGGCTGCGAATATCACACAAAATCACTTGCTTCATGCATGGTACACTACCAGAGAATCTATGTTGAATCCATTTCCTATTCAATTCTTGGCTCTCCTAGCCTACCTAGTTTTACGGGTTATTACCGGGCTGGTCTTTTTTATCCTTGGCTATCGTCACTTTAGAGCTCGCAAAGAACTCACCCAAATTCTGACCCTTCCCCTCTTCCCGTTTGGAGTTATTACAACAACCGTATTTATATTAACTGAGCTGGTGGTGGGAACCTTGTTTATTCTTGGTCTATATACCCAAATCGCAGCGCTACTGGTAATTGCCATGTCACTAAAGATGATTGTGTTGCGTCCAATATTTAGCCATGTAAGCATTCCATCACGACTAATGTACTTACTTTTATTCGCTATTGGTTGTTCGTTATTTATTACTGGCGCCGGCGCCTTTGCGTTTGATTTGCCCATTTAATATGGTATAGTGCTGCAACAAATTTGAGCTGATACTCAGCCTTATTTGGAACAAAACGCCTTAGCCAGCAACGGTACGCGTGGACAGTGTCCCACACTATCCACCCTTGTTAAGGAGGGTACACTTAAAGCATATGCGCCTTAGCCAGCAACGGCACGCGTGGACAGTGTCCCACACTATCCACCCTTGTTAAGGAGGGTACACTTAAAGCACATGCGCCTATAGCTCAGCCGGTAGAGCAGCTCCCTTTTAAGGAGAAGGTCCCAGGTTCGATCCCTGGTGGGCGCACAGAAGCAAATACAAAAAGACCATCCGCCTGGATGGTCTTTTTGTATTTAGAAAGAAAACTACTTTTCTTTCGTGCTTCTGTGCGAGACGGAGACATGTTTTATTCCCTTCCTAGGAATAAAACGGTCGAGTCGGGGTCGAGAGTACTTATGAACGTAGTGAATTAGTAACTCGTGACCACAAGTGCCTCTGTGCGAACCGCAGTGATGCCGAAGGCGAGCGAGGTGGGGCCGAGAACACTTAGTAGATTTGGAGCGGAGCGAACAAATATACTTAGTGATTCGTGGCCACAGACCTAACTGCCTTCAAGGGGTGTGTTTTATTTTGTACGCCCACCAGGTGCAGCTTTTCGTTAGAAAAGCGTTGCACGGATCGAAAAGCTTTTGAGCTAGATTGAGCAAAGCGAAAATATAGTCAAAAGGTGTACAGCCCCTGTTAAGGCGAGATACCCCCGGTGGCTCAAGAGGTCGCGAACACTTAGTAGATTTGGAGTCGAAGACGAACAAATATACTTAGTGATTCGTGACCACAGAAAAAAGTCGAGACTTATTACTAACTCGTGACCACAATTAAAACACTGCCACCCTTGCCTCTTAACTAAATTTATGTCATAGTATTTATCATTCGTTCTTAACCCAACCGGAGGCATTCATGTTCTTTCCCCCAATTAACGGACTGGTGATCTTTACCCCCAACCAGGGTCACGGACACCACGGTGTCATCTGCCACACCGAAAGAGATTTGGTGTTTATCTACGGCTTTCATCAAGGTAAAACCTTCGAGGTGAAAAGCGGTTCCTATCTCCCTTTCACCAAGGATAACTACCGGGAGATGTGCGACCAAAACTACTGGCCTGGCCTTAAGGTCATGGCTCCAAACCAGCACATCTACACCGTGACCGACGGTCGAAGGGACGCGTTTCGTTTTGACTACGAAATCACCACCGACTTCTTCGTACCATTCACAAGCTACCAACCCTGGCTACCACTCCGTTGGTTCACCCCTTGCGGCCACGCCAAAGACGGCTTTCACTGAGCTCGTCAGCGCATCAATCAAAAAGCGGCCTTCTCAGGTCGCTTTTTCTATTTCATTTAAATTACAGCGTGAGCACCCACTCCTCAAGCGCAATATCCAAATCCCGCTTCCCTCTATGTCCCTCATGATAAAGAGTTAGCAACTGTCTAGACTTCTGTTCTACCAATTCAAGCGGAAAGGTACGGAGCGCACTCTTGGCTTTTTTATACGGGTAGTCTTTCATTCCCGCTTCTTCTGGAGTACGAGTCAGTGCTGCCAACCGAATCGACTTAAGCTGCCACCAAAATGTACCGATGATTTCTTCAGCCGCTAGGTTGTTTTGCTTGGCTTCCTGATACAAGAGCCAAAGATTACGCTTATCACGAAGCGCGAGTGCGTCCGCCATCACAAAGGGATTAAATTTAGCCGTCGCTGATTTTTTATACTCGTCTACCACTGATGCATGCTTGGTAATTTTCTTTTTCTCAGCTGCCAACATGTCTCCTTCAATCACAACGAATGTATGCACCGACTCTCCAATTACCTCAAGGGCAGCCATAAAATCCTCTTGAAAAATTGGATTTGAAGCTGGAGACTCAAGGAGATAAACCTCGCTTGGAGCAAATAGTGAGACACTTGAACCAAGAGCCAGCAATTGCCCAGGCTCGTACGTTTCAGCCTCTATCCGCAGACACTCTGCCCCTACCGGCAAGACTGCATCAATGGCTAAGTGGGCATGTTGCCGTACTTTTATCTGATCTGTTCCGTAAAATACTTGAAGCATGTGGTTCTTATTTTTTATCCTCTAGGTCAGCCCAATTAGGGCCAACTGCTACGTCAACTTTTATTGGGACACCAAAGTTCTCTTTTCCTATCAAAACTCCTTCCATAAGACCAACCAAGACGGGAATTTCTTTATCCAACAATTCATTTTTAATTTCAAATACCAATTCATCGTGCACCTGGAGTAACATTCGAATGTCACCCAACTTCTGACTATCTTTAAGATACCCATACACCTCATTCATCGCGATACGCATCACATCAGCGGCCGTGCCTTGAATAGGGGCGTTAATGGCCATACGCTCTGCTTGGGCTCGTATGAATGGGGCGTTGGAGCTAATGCCTGGGAAATGACGACGACGACCGAAGAGAGTTTCGGTGTAGCCATTATCCCTCGCATATTGTTTGGTCTCTTCGAGGTATTCAGCTAAGCGAGTGAAGGTGTTGAAGTACGCATTTAAGAATTGTTGTGCTTCTTCGCGTGACGTATCTCCCCCGAGATTAGCTCGAAGCGCATTAACTCCCATTCCATAGAGGATACCGAAGTTAATTACCTTGGCTTTGCGACGCATTTCACTAGTCACCTCGCTCGGGTCAACTCCGAACACTCGCACCGCTACTCCGGTATGAACATCTTCCCCACGATTAAAGATATCAATGAGCTTCTCATCGTGAGACATGATAGCAGCGATGCGCAGTTCAATCTGCGAATAGTCGATACCGACCATGGTGTAGCCTTTATCAGCCACAAATGCACGTCTAATAGCGATACTCTCTTTGGTACGCACTGGAATATTCTGCAAGTTTGGATCCCGTGACCCCATGCGACCAGTCGTGGTTCCTGTCTGCAGGAAAGTGGTGCGAATTCGACCATCTTCACTGACCTGGAGCGGCAACGTATCGGCGTAAGTTGAGACTAATTTTTGTAGTTCACGGTAGCGCAACAATAACGGAATGATTGGATGCTCGTCACGCAATTTCTCCAACTCTGATTCTTTGGTAGAACGCTGACCACCGGCTGTCTTCTTTTGATTCTTTGGCTTTAGTGCCAGCGCATCAAATAAAATCTCTCCGAGTTGTTTTGGTGAATTGATATTAAACTCCATCCCCGCCTGCTCATAAATAGACAACTTCAAAGCGTCTAACTCTGTATGCATTTCAGCTGCCAAAGTCTTTAGGTAGGGTACATCAAGAGCGATACCGGTTTTGTTTATAGTGGCTATGGCCTCCTGTAGAGGCTTCTCAATTTTTTCATAGACATATTTAAGTCCAGCCTCAGCTTCAATTTTTGCTAGAAGCTTGGCTTTAATTTCTGCAAAGTTGCTGGTCTCAAGATACGCTCGTCCATAATCAATGATGTCTTCAAAAGTGGGGTTGGTCCGCTCACTTTCAAGTAGCCAAAGTAAGATGCCGGTTTCGTGTACCTCCTCATTACTAATACCAGCTGTACTAGCTTCAATTACCGCCTCGGGTGAAAGCTGGAGTGCAGTCCGAACGCGAGTACCGAGAGTGCGGAATCCAAGCTCACTAAAGAGTGTGATGATTCTTTCTGGATCAGCTTCTTCGCGCCAGCTTTGAGCTGGTAATTCAAAGGTCACTGGCACATCCTCGCGAATAGTAGCTAGCATTTTTGAGAAACGAGCTTCCTCCTCTCCTTCTTTAAGTAGCTTCACAATGCGCGGCTTGATACCAGCCTCCAAGAAGGCCTCTTCACCCTTCTTTAGTTTTTTATAAATAGCATCGATGCCGCCAAACCCAACAATGAGTTCGGTCGCAGTCTTTTCACCAATACCAACAATCCCTGGGATGTTATCTGAGGTATCACCTCTGAGTCCCTTGTAGTCTGGTACCAACTTTGGCCCAAAACCAAAACGCTCTTTAACCGCGGCTTCGTCATACATGATAGTGTCTTTGATTCCCTTCTTAAGGGTGTATACCTGCACTCGCTTACCATCCACACACTGCATGGTGTCCATGTCACCCGAGGCAATAATAACCTCTAAATCTTTTTGGTTTTTAGTTTGAAAGGCAATGGTACCGAGGAGGTCGTCTGCTTCAAATCCAACCATTTCATAAATAGGAATACCAAAAGCAGCAAAGATGTCGCGAGAGCGAATAATTTGTGAGACTAAAGTGTCGTCAGTTTTTTCTCGTTTTCCTTTGTAGTCAGCAAAAGCATCGTGGCGGTAAGTTGGTTCCGGTAAGTCAAAACACGCCACCATGTAATCAGGTTGGAAGTCTTCAACAATTTTTAAAACCATCGACACCACTCCATAAAGAGCGCCAGTTGGTTCGCCTGAGGGAGCAGTAAAGTCTGGAAGAGCGTGGTACGCTCGGTGCAAAATCGCGTGCGCATCAAGAAGGATTAGTCTTTTTTTGGTAGTTTTGGAAGTCACACTACCAGTATACTTATTTTTCGATAGCTCTGCACTAAAGAGGGCTCGGGTGCTAATTAATTTAGTTTTAATTATTTACTTTTATGCAACTATTTATTCATAATTCTATGTATCACGAATGATACATAGAAAATAAGTCTTTTTAATTAGTGTTTGAGGTAAGAGATGTTATTTACCTTGATGGTAGGTTATTTGCCGCACCTCTAAGTCAGGCGTGGTGAAGGATAGAAAATGAGTGTTCTCTGGCAAAGCCTCATAAATTCTCTCGGCCCACTCAATACAAATAAGGGTCTTTGGTTGCTGCATAATTTCAGCCAAACGCAGTGGGCGCAGTTCGTCTTTATCTTCTATTCGATACGCATCCATGTGGATGAGAGTTGAGAAAGGTGCGCCAGGCGCAGTCTCATATCCTTTCATGATAGTAAAAGTGGGACTAGTGACCACATCTATCACCCCAAGGAGTTTAGCTAGAATCTGGACGAAGGTCGTCTTACCCGCGCCTAGGTCACCCGTAATACCAACAACCACTGAGCCAGAAACTTCAGATTTAGAAATTTCATTTAAAAACTGTTCGGCAAAAAGAGCGAGTTCCTCTAAAGTATTTATAGTGTGTGTCTTTTCCATAGACGTATTGTACAGATTTCTAAAATAAAAACAGCCACACATGACGAGCATGGTGGCTGAGTTTGGTCTGGGCCGCTGGATTCACTTCTCACAGCCTTTCACGAGGGCCGTGGCCGCGGTCCGGAAGGAAGACCATTCTTCCTTGGCGGCCTCTTTGTAGAGCGCTTTGCACTCCTTGCGCTTGTCGGCCGCGACGGCCTTTGCGCCTTTCTGGTTCCCGGACGCCACGTTCGCAGCGTCATCTTCATAACTCCATATTGCAGCGGCCGCAAGCGCCGGCCCTGCAAAAGGAATCGCCACGAGTCCGACTCCGGTGGCGACTGCACCGCCGCCCAGCACCTTGGTCCGGGTGCTGATGCCGTCGTTTTTTGCGTTGCCGGTCAAGGACATGCCGGCGCAGCCAGGCAGAAAGATGGCGGCTACCAAAATGATGGCAGAGAGTTTGAGGGTTCGCATGATTGTGTCCTTTCGAAGAACAGTTTGAACAAGGGTGGGAGGAGAAATTACCAATACTAATTATACATACTTTTCCAGAAAAAGCAAGTATCTTCCCCATCTGATGGGAATATTACTATGCTTCGCGTGATACAATGAAGCGAATATGGTTCAATTTAATGATTCATTTGCTAACTCTCGTATCGAAATACTACGGCGAGATGAGGAGGAAAAACTGGTGCAGGCGCTCGCCCCACAGTATGGTTTTGAGTACATAAATCTCAAGGGATATACCATTAATCCTGAAGCCTTGGGTATGTGCCCAGAAAAGAAGGCTAGGGCGGCCAAACTAGTGGTCTTTGACATGACCCACAAGTCTCTTTCGGTGGCCGTCCAAACCCCAAACAACCCAGTCACCTTGCAGCTCCTTGAAGAACTTCAAAATGACCGTCGTGACCTTCATGTATTTATGTGTTCTCTGGGTAGTCTTGAACATGCCTGGAAGCGCTATGCCGACTTAATCGCCTCAAACGCTGAAAAGCGTGGGGTGTTTGATATTAGTTCAGAAGACATCATCAACTTTAGTAAACTTATTACTAAAAAGGACGATGTGTCTGCCCAGATGGCCAAAATCAGCACCATGAATAACTCGCGGCGGATTACCGAGACTCTTGAGCTGATGCTGGCTGGTGCCCTTGGTCTGCGAGCATCAGACATTCACATTGAACCAGAACAAAACGTTATCCGGATGCGGTACCGTCTTGATGGTGTGCTTCACGATGTGTTTGATATTGACCGCTATATTTATGAACGTTTGATGTCTCGCCTCAAACTCCTTTCAGGGATGACCCTAAACCAAAAGAATGAAGCTCAAGATGGACGCTTTACCTTTGAGGTGGGCGAACAAGAAATTGACGTACGTGCCTCTATCATTCCTGGTGCCTCAGGTGAATCAATTGTAATGCGTCTTTTGGATGCTGGAGTGGCTGGCTTTACGCTTGATAAAATTAAGCTAAACACTAGACTGCAAGAAATTATGGTTAACGAGCTCAAGAAGCCAAATGGCTTGATTGTAACCACTGGTCCAACTGGCTCTGGAAAGACTACCGCTCTCTACGCTTTCTTGCGCGAGACCCACAAAGAAGGAGTTAAGATTATTACTATTGAAAACCCAGTTGAATACAAAATTGAAGGTATCGTTCAAACCCAAACTAGTGATGAATATACTTTCTCATCTGGACTCAGAGCCATTCTCCGCCAAGACCCTGACGTGATTTTGATTGGAGAAATCCGTGACCGTGAAGTAGCGGAAACAGCCTTACACGCTGCCCAGACTGGACACTTGGTATTCTCTACCCTACACGCTAACAACGCGGCGGCAGCCTTCCCTCGTCTGATTGACCTAGGGGTTGATCCACGTGTACTTGGAACCTCTATCAATATTATTCTCGGACAACGTTTGGTGCGTGTATTATGTGAAGAGTGTAAGGCTGCCTACCCAGCTTCTCCAGCCGAAGTACAGACTATTAAACAAATCCTCGACTCACACCCAGGACACATCGAAGTAACTGAACCATTAACCCTATACAAAGCTGTTGGCTGTCCTGTCTGTCGAAACACTGGCTATAAAGGTCGCCTAGGAATCTTTGAAGCCATCATGATGGATGAAGCGGTTGAAGAAGCGGTTATCCGTGACCCGCGCGAACACATCATTCTTGAAGCGGCGGCTCCCCAACAAATCCCAACCATGCTACAAGACGGTATGGAAAAAGTTATCACCGGCGTCACTTCACTTGATGAACTTGAGCGGGTGATTGAAATCCCCCTTACCACCAAACTCCAGGCCGCTACTACCGAACCGGACGACGATACCGACGCCTTCTTGTCTCACATTGTTACCTAGAGCTCTCGGTAGTCTGAAATACAAAAAACAGCTGGTCAAGCTGTTTTTTAATACATCTATGCTATAGTCGATTTAACATCGTTCTTGAGGGGAAAAAATTCCAGAATATAACTCTCTAAGCAAGCTTCCGCATTGAAAGTGAACACCGCGCTAAGAGAAATTTTGCAGCACCCTCACTCGAAGTGAGAGCCACAAAAACCTCGCAACGTGCTCAGGTTGCTTAGAGAGTTATCCTCTGGAATATAAGGTGCGTAAGTTTGCCGTTGCCGGCTACTTGGAGAACGTTTTACATTTTCTATACTAGCACACTTATAATTTTTTGTCAATACTTTCTCAAGCAGTTTCTTCTCTGTTCCCTCTTTATATATAAATTTACCCTTATTTGTATGGGTATTATCGAATTTGCACCACTTTCCAATAATAATTTGGTAGAATAACGTTATGCAAAAACCAGTTACTCGTGAAGAAGGCGGCAACCTTGATCAGACCCTACGCCCCCAGACTTGGGAGCAGTATATTGGTCAAACCAAAATCAAAGAGAACCTCCGTATCCTACTTACCGCCGCTCGTGAGCGAGGACACGCCGCCGAACATATTCTCCTCTACGGACCACCTGGACTTGGTAAGACCACTCTGGCTCACCTCATCTCAAAGACCCTTGGTACCAACATGCGCACCACCTCCGGACCAGCTATCGAGCGAGTCGGAGACTTGGCCGCCATCCTCACCAACCTCTCACCAGGCGATGTGCTCTTTATTGATGAAATCCACCGCCTCTCCAAGAGTATTGAAGAGGTCCTCTATCCAGCTATGGAGTCTGGGGTACTTGATATCATTATTGGTAAAGGACCATCAGCTCGTACGGTGCAGCTGGATTTGCCACCATTCACCTTAGTGGCGGCTACTACTCGCATCTCAATGCTGTCTGCCCCCCTTCGCTCTCGCTTCTCTGGCGGGACGTTCCGTCTAGAGTTTTATGATGAAAGTGAAATTGCCGCTATCCTTACTCATTCGGCTGAACTCCTTGGTGTAGCGGCTGATGCCACTATCATGCGCAGTGTCGCGAGTCGCTGCCGGGCCACTCCTCGTACCGCCAACTACCTACTTAAGCGTTGCCGAGACATGGCACAGCTAGATGGTGGCGTTTTAACTAACGACATTGTGCTTAAGACGTTTAACTTACTCGAAATAGACAACCTAGGCCTTGGTCGACCAGACCGGGCTGTGCTTGAAGCCATCATACATAAATTTAATGGTGGACCAGTTGGTCTCAATACCATAGCGGCCGCGACTGGCGAAGAACAATCAACTATCGAGGATGTCATTGAGCCCTACTTGATTCGCCTTGGCTTACTTGAGCGAACGCCCCGTGGGCGCATAACCACCGCTGAAGCAGTCGCCCACATCGAAAACCACCTAGCCACACTCTCATAATCTCTAAACAATATGTCTGGACATAACAAATGGTCAAAAATTAAGCATAAGAAAGCCGCCACCGACGCGCAGCGCAGTCGTCTCTTTTCTAGACACTCTCGTGCCATCGCAATGGAGTCACGTGGCGCCGGCGGTGATGTTAACTCCCCTGGCTTAGCAGCCGCCATTGAGCGTGCCAAGAAAGATTCGATGCCTAAAGAAAATATTGACCGGGCTGTCGCCAAGGGTAAAGATGCTGATGGAGCAGCTTTACAGGAAATATTATTTGAAGCCTTTGGTCCTGGCGGCACCGCCCTTCTCATCACCACCGTTACCGACAACAACAATCGCACTGCGCCGGAACTAAAAAATATATTTACTAAGGCCGGTTACCATCTTGGTGCACCCGGCTCTGCTGCCTGGGCTTTTACCAAAACTGCTGACGGTTACTTACCAAACACTCCGCTTGAGTTATCAGATGAAGACGGCGAAAAATTAGCCTCTCTAATTGAGCGCTTAGAAGAGCATGATGATGTTCAAGATATCTACACTACTGCTGATGATCCTAGTCACGGGGAGTAATTATGAAAGTTCTCGCTATTGATCCTGGATACGACCGTCTTGGAATTGCCGTTTTAGAAAATAGCCAGAAAGGTGAGGTTCTTCATCACTCTTCATGTTTTGAAACTGATAAAAAAGCCGACTTGTCTGATAGGCTGTTGGCGCTCGGGACTCACATCGAAGAACTCATCATTAAACATTCTCCTTCCGCTGTAGCTATTGAGACACTTTTCTTTAACAAAAACATCACTACCGCTATTGGAGTTGCCCAAGCTCGAGGGGTAATTATGTTTTTGGCTCGTAAACACCACTGTGTAGTCTATGAATTTGGGCCGTCAGAAATAAAAGTAGCTACAACCGGGTACGGCAAGAGTGATAAGGCGGCAGTAATTCAAATGGTGAAGCGGTTGGTAAAAGGAGCGCCAGAAACAGCCTTAGATGACGAATATGACGCCATTGCGGTTGGAGTCACCTGTCTTGCACACCATGCATAACGTGGTAGAATCCGAAGCGTCGTATAAATAGTTTGAATTTTTTCTGTAACTCTGTTACAACATACCGTAAATAAATGAATGTATGATAATTTTTAGACACAATGATGAGGAAGAGGAACTAGAAACCCCTGATGATGAGGAAGCGGCTTTGGCTGACGATCTTCTTGATGAGGTGGGTGACGATGCAGTTGCCGCTGAAGACGACATGGAGGGATTTGGTCTTTTGACCGAAGAAGATGTTCCAGATGATGATGAAAAAGAGAAAGATGATGAGGACGAAGAAGAGGCAACTCTAGACGAAGATGCTGAGGATGTAGATTTTGATACTTTTGACGATATAGATGAGATGTAATTCTTAAAAATTTAAGAATTACGCCAACAAAACCCGCAACCTAATGGTTGCGGGTTTTGTTACATTTACACCAACTGTGCGTATAAGCTAAGAAGGAGTTTATAGCACACCACCATTCATTAATTGTCTTAGAGCCTGCCCACAAACCTCCAGATGCGAGGCGCAACCAAACGAGAACATGAGGCGTATCGGTTATACGGTGAATGTTTGAGTGAGGGAAGCAACAAAGTATATGGGGTTTGCGGGCAGGCACTAAACAAATCGTGGTAATATAGGCTATATATAGGTATATTTATGAAACAAAAATCTTGGTTTAGAAGGAACATTAAGGACATAGCAATTGATTTTTCAATTATCCTCTTTGCGGGAGGTATTATTTTGGCGGCGGGAGTGCTTTTTTGGGTATCTACCCTTGAAATTCCTGACTTATCAGCTTTTGAAGAGCGCCGAGTTCTGCAATCGACTAAAATCTACGACCGCACCGGCGAAGTCCTTCTCTACGACCTACACCAGGATGTTCGTCGTACAGTAGTACCATTTGAAAACATCTCTCGTCATCTCAAAAACGCTACTGTCGCTATTGAAGATGATAACTTCTATAACCACTACGGAATTGAACCACTTTCAATTATCCGAGCAGTTGTTGCCAACTTCCAAAAAGGAGATCTTCTTGGCGGGCAAGGTGGTTCTACCATCACCCAACAAGTAATCAAGAACTCCATCCTCCAAAAAGAGAAGACGGTGACTCGTAAAGTAAAAGAATGGATTTTGGCTATTAAGCTAGAAAGAATTTTATCTAAGGATGAAATTCTTTCCATTTACCTAAACGAGTCTCCTTATGGTGGAACTGTATATGGTGTTGAAGAAGCATCACAATCATTCTTTGGTAAGAGTGCGGCTGATGTCACACTTGCAGAAGCGGCTTACTTGGCTTCTCTACCTCAACTCCCAACCTTCTACTCTCCATACGGCAACAACAAAGCCTCACTTGATGAGCGTAAGAATCTTGTATTGCAGCGCATGTTAGTAAAAGGCTTTATTACTGAGGAAGAATATAACGAAGCTAAAGACGCAACTGTAGAATTTCAACCACAAGCTTTAACTGGCATTCGAGCACCACACTTTGTGATGTTTATTCGTGAATATCTAGCTGAAAAATATGGTGAGGAAGCATTGGCTGAGAAAGGTCTCAAGGTAATTACCACCCTAGATTGGGAACTGCAAAAAGAAGCGGAGCGTATATTGTTTGAGCGAGGTGCCGCCAACGTTGATAAATTCAAAGCGGATAATGCTGGTATGATTGCCACCGACCCAAAGACCGGCGACCTCTTGGTAATGGTTGGGTCACGTGATTATTTTAGTGAAGAAATTGACGGTAACTTCAACGTTACTTTAGCAGAAAGACAACCAGGTTCTTCAATTAAACCGTTTATCTACGCCACAGCCTTTAGTAAGGGATTCCTGCCAGACACGGTAGTATTTGATGTACGTACTCAATTCTCACCAGCCTGCCCGGCAGACAGCTTCAGCTCTGAATCACCTTGTTATTCACCAAACAACTACAACAACAAGTTCTTGGGTCCAATTAGTCTACGAAACGCCCTGGCTCAATCTCTCAACATTCCAGCTGTAAAAACCCTTTACTTGGCTGGAGTAAAAGATAGTCTTAAACTCGCTGCTGACATGGGTATCACTAGTCTTACTGACCCAGAACGCTACGGACTCACTTTGGTACTTGGTGGTGGTGAAGTAAAACTTATTGATATGACGTACGCTTATGGAGTATTTGCCAACAAGGGTGTCCGGGCTGAGCCACGCAGCATTCTCCGTATTGAAGATAACCGCGGAAATGTAGTTGAAGAAAACCAAGTTCAAACTCAAAAAGTGCTTGATGAAAATGTGGCCTTAATGATTAGTGATGTGTTGTCTGACAACGTGGCCAGAACACCACTTTGGGGTGCTAATTCCTTAGTAAACTTCCCCAACCGATCCGTAGCTTCAAAAACTGGTAGTACTAACAACCTTCGTGATGCTTGGCTAATGGGTTATGCCCCAAATATTGCGGTTGGAACCTGGGTTGGTAATAACAACAACTCACCAATGGGTGGTGGACTATCTGGTTTAATCGTCACCCCAATGTGGCGTGAATTTATGGATATAGCACTAGCTAAACTTCCAGAAGAAAGTTTTGAACAACCAACCATTAATCGAGTTGGAGTAAAACCAATTATTCGCGGTGAATATATAGACACCTCAAGTTTATTGTCACAAATTGAAAGTGGTGAAGAGATTGATATTTCCTCAGTCTACCAAAACATTCACTCCATCCTTCATTATGTAGATAAAAACAACCCACTTGGTCCAGACCCTGTAAACCCGTCTAGCGACCAACAGTACCAAAACTGGGAATATGCCGTACAGCTCTGGAAAAACCAAACCTACGGCATTCCGGCCGCTTCAGGAGAAGCTACAGAGGAGAGTGAGGACTAAAATAATTTTAAAGAACGGTTTGGGGCGAACTCTTCGCTCCTAGCCGTTTTTTTAATTCTGAAAGTAACTCAGGGTGTTTAAATTTAAGCTCTTGCTTAATTACACTCGGCGCATTTATTGCTAAAACACGAGTACTAACTGTATAGGAAATTTGGTTTTCTTTAAGAGTGATATTAGTAAGTTCACCAATAACTCTAATTGCCTCTAATTCAACGGTTTTTTGAGGTGCTTGGAGGGTTTTACGGTACTTCTCAAATAAATCTTTAACCGCCACAATTTCACCGCGACGTTTAAACATATAACTAACGATTCATTGGCATTACTAAATAGCGTAGTGAAGTATCAGAGGCGCCAGTAATTACGAGTGGACGGCCAATACCAGCAAAATTAAGAATGATACTTTCATCAGTAATATGTGATAGTGGTTCAATTACATATTGTTGATTAAAATTAAGTGAGAGTTCATCTCCTTCAACAACCGCGTTGATGGTATCTGTGATATGTCCCACTTCATTATTTTGAGAAGAAATAGTGACTGTTTTATCAGTAACAGTTAATGATACTTGCATGAACTTATTTAAAAAGACTGAAGTCTTTTTAAAAGCATTTTGGAGGTCGTTTTTGAGTAAGGTGGCTTTAGTTACATATTCCTTTGGAATAATTTGTTCATAATCAGGAAATGAACCAGACACTAAACGGGAAGTTATATATACACCCTCAGTAGTAAATGAAAGGGCACATTGATTTTCCGTCACCACTAATAATGGGTCTGTTTGTAATAAGTCACAAATACGAGCTAATTCAATTGCATTCTTTTGTGGCACTAAAAATGAGTGTTGGAGAATTACTCCTTTTTGTGGAACGGTTTTTTCCATTAATCTAAATGAGTCTGTAGAAACAAAAGTAAGTGAGTGTTCTTTCTTTTGTTGAATGAATACACTACCAAGTTCAGGTTTAATTGAAGATTGTGAAGCGGCAAAGGCTGAGGTTTTTATACCTAGCGCAAAAAGAGAGCGATTTAATTGAATACCCTCTCCTTCAAGATGATGGATATTTGGAAACTCATCAGCACTAATTGATTTAATTGAGGTATTGGTTTGTTTTGATTCAATTAACAAAACCCCATCTTCAGTTCTAAGTGTTACATCAGATTGACTGATGTATTGAATACTTTGGAGTAGGGTAGCAGCTGGGATAGCGATAGTACCAACTTCTTGAATTCTACCAGGAAGCTCAACTTCAATACTAAGTTCTAGGTTTGTCGCCTTACACACAATTTTATCCTCCGTCACAATTATGAGTACACACTGAAGTACTGGCAGTGTTACATGTTTAGTACTTATTTTTGTGATTAACTCAAGTGATTTAATAAGTTGTGCGTGGGGGACTATTATTTCCATATTTAAACTATTTTACTCTCTATTATTAGGGTTGTGGAAGTGTGCATATCCTAATTATATGTTGTATTAATTGATTTTTATAGGTGGTCTATTTCCTATCCTAGTTGGGATTTCCTGGGGGTAGTGGTTAATTACTTGGGGAGAACTGTCATCGATTTAATTATGTACGGTTCTTACCTTCATTTCTCCCCAACTCGGAATGATCTCCCTCCCCAATTTCACCCACTTCCTCTGCTACTTATACACGATTTATTATACGTTATCCTCAGGTATTTTCAGAATAAAAAATGAGTACCGTGAGGTACTCATTTTTTTATCTTAGACTCTACTTTAAGAGCATGCGAATTTGGGAAATCTCTTCTTCAAGCTCAGAGTTTGATTTTAATTCAGCCTTTATCTTTTCACAGGAGTGAATGACAGTGGTATGGTCGCGACCGCCAAGTTTTTTACCAATAGCAGGATAAGAAACTTGGAAATCCTCACGAAGAATATACATAATAATCTGTCGCGGCTTCACAATCTCCTTTCGACGAGTCTTTTCATAGATACTAGCTTGATCAACATCGAAGTATCTAGCCACTTTATCTACCACATCAGATACCGCCAAAGTTTTGCGCGGCCTTGAACTGTTTTTAATAATAGCCTTCACTTCATCAAGTGATAGAGTGCGTCCTAAGAGTTGGGACTGACACATAATAGTGTTTAAAGCTCCCTCCAGTTCACGGATATTACCTTCAATTGAGTGAGCGAGGTGCTCCACCACGTCATCAGATAAATTAATACTGTTTTGAGCGGCTTTGGCTTTAAGGATGGCGGCTCTAGATTCTAAGTCTGGTGCTGGAATATCAACAATCATTCCTTGAGCAAAACGAGATTGGAGTCGTTCTTCTAATCCTGAGAGAAGGGCTGGATGGATGTCACTAGAAAAGACAATCTGTTTGTTGGTGTCGTGTAGGGCGTTAAAGAGATGGAAGAGTTCTTCTTGAGTTTTTTCTTTGCTGGCCAAGAATTGTACGTCGTCCATGATTAATACATCATATTGACGGTACTTATCCTTAAAACTATTAGCGGTACCACTTTGAAGTGAGTTGAAGTAATCAACTGCAAATCGTTCACTGGTTACATAAAATACTTTCTTTCCCTGTTTCTTTACTTGGTTACCAACCGCTTGAATAAGGTGAGTCTTACCATGACCGGTCTTGCCGTAGATAAAGAGTGGATTGTAGGCAATTCCAGGCTTTTCACTGACTGTCTTGGCAGCAGCGTGAGCCAATGCGTTATAAGGACCAATAACAAAGTTCTCAAAAGAGTATTTTGGATTAAGGTTGTCACTTTTGTTGATGTAGTACTCTTCAAGTGGAAGGGCAGCATTAACAGTTTGGGTCTTACTTCCCTCACTACGTCTATCACTGCGTTGTACTACCTCGTATTCTACACTTCGCACATAGGGAGAAATATCTCGAAGAGTCTTCAATATCATTGATTGAAATTTGTCTTGCAACCAATCTCGAACAAATACACTAGGAACCGCCAAAGTAGCGGTTCCGTCTTCTAGTGAGAGAATATATGTATCACGGAACCAAGTTTTGAAGTTGGCTGGAGTAATAGAAAGCTCAATCTTTACTAATGCATCATCCCAAAGCTTTTTTACATCAATGTGTTCGGTTCGAACTATGCTGTTGGTAGTAGAAGGGTGTGAGATAGGATTCATAACATTGCAAACAATCTATACAGTAACAAGCATTATACTCTCCTTCTCTGACCTGTAAAATTTCTCTGTCAAAATAAGTAAATATGAACCTCTTTCAAACATAAAAAAACGCAACTGTGAATAACCTGTGTATAAATTATTCTCTCTAACTTTAGATTTAAATAAGAACTAGGAAATATATACATTATGTGAGTGACAGTATCTTCAAGTAAAAATCATAGTTAAGGTGCTTGACATGTCCAGATAAGTATCCCACTATATGTATGGAGGTCATGTTCATTGACTCAACCATCCCCAACCCTACCCTTTTGGAGGTTATCGTGATCAAGTCTTTCAAGACCAGCGTCGCCTGCATCATCGTCCTGATGTTTGCAGTATTTTCAACCAACTTTGCGCATGCGCAAAAAGTGGGACCGATTGGCGTCAAGTACGCTACGTTGCCTTTAAAGCATCAGGTGGTTCTACCCCTTTCTGGCGGTCGGTACTACGGCGATGCTGTCAGACCCAACGTGGAAACGTTGGATGAATTCAAACGGCTCACCAAAGGCGGCCTGTTTTCCAAAGGACCCACCATCTACCTCGACCTGTCCAATATGTGTAAATGGACGGACGTCAGCGGTGTTGGCAATGGAAGGGTCTTTACCTTCTGGGCTCACTACTACATATACGATGAAAACAAGCGGGCTCGGATTTACAGGGTGGCCTTGCCCGATAACGAATATGGTTGGTTGTCCCGTCGGGCGGTAAACGTCAAGCCCCTGCCCCAGTGCTCAATTGAAGGTGTTCAGGTCACCATCACCTTCAAGCGCACAAAGCAGGAAATAGAAGAGATCACAGAGATCCTGAAGGACCAGGTTGCCCAAAAATGACCTGCTCTACACCACCCCCCTCGCGCCAACCCCTGTTGGCGCTTTTTTATTACCCGGCTTATCGTCTCTGAGCCCCCTATTGAATTATTACTACATTCATGTATAGTTGTGCGGTATGAGTAAAAGAACCTATCAACCAAGTAAGCAAAAGCGTGCAACCACGCACGGTTTCTTGGTTAGAAGTGCGAGCACGTCTGGCGCCAAAGTAATTCAAGCTAGACGACGAAAAGGACGAGCCCAACTAACGGTAAAAAAAGCTCAATAGGAGCTTTTTTTCGTTATAGAGGTATACTTTAGTGGTATTTGAGGTATATGTTAAAAAAGACAGAAAGACTAAACCGAGCTGCTTTCTCAATCTACTTTGCTAGTGGTAAGCGTACTCATGGTACGTATTTAACTGTTATTACTGCACCAGCTGAGGCTCTCCTTTCTGCGGTGGTGGTCGGTAAAAAGGTCTCCAAAAAATCACCAACCAGAAATTCTATCAAACGGCGTATTTATGCCCAGGTGGAGGCCTTAACCAAAAAGACCGGGTACACTGGAGTAGTTATTGTTATAACAAAACCAGAGGTGGTTAAGCTGTCTCGAAAGGACTTCCAGGCGGCTGTGCTGGAGGAACTTGGACGAGTTATAAAATAAGGGTAGAATACCAGACATGTTTAATTATATTTGGCACACATTTTTCTTTGACCCAGTCTACAACGGCCTGGTGTTTTTTATTGACGTAATGCCGGGAGGAGACGTTGGGTTGGCTATTATTGCTATTGTGGTGGTGGTTAAGACTATTCTCCTCCCTCTTTCAATTAAAGCCGCCAAGACGCAGCGAGTGATGCGAGAGATTGAACCAAAACTCAAGGAGATTCGCGAAACCTTAAAAGACAAGCGACAAGAGCAGGGTGAAGCTATGTTGAAGTTGTATCGTGAAGCTGGTATTAGTCCATTTGCTAGTATCTTCCTCATCTTCTTACAAATTCCAATTGTAATTGCCCTTTACTTTTCTGTTTATACTGGAGGTGGAATTGCCCTCCCAGCTATTAATACCGACATACTATACTCGTTTGTTTGGATACCGGAGCTGGTCAATATGAATTTCTTAGGAATGCTTGATATTACAGGCAAAAGCCTGGTCCTCGCCTTCTTGGCCGGTGTGACTCAGTTCTACCAAGTTAAGATGGCTATGCCGGCCCTGCCTCCACGTGATCCAAACGCTGCTCCAAACTTCAAAGAGGACTTCGGACGCAATATGCAAATGCAGATGCGTTACGTGATGCCGGTGATTATCTTCTTTGTGGCCTATTACATCTCAGCAGCTATTGCCCTCTATTTCTTTGTTAGTAACCTAGTAGCTGTATTACAAGAGGTTTACATCAAGAAGCATCGATAGAAATTATATGAACAAAATAAAACTCTTCGTAATTTACATTTACGAAGAGTTTTATTTTTGTGGGCTGTCTAAGCTCCACCTCTGGTTCCACGATCATCAGCCCTAGGGTTGGGTGGATTTGGGGTGAAACATCTAGCGGTAAAATCTCCACTTTGGGTGTACTCAGATCCGGCTGGACACTGAGCGCGCGCTGCCTCACAATCAGCGGTCCCGGTTTGTCTATTTTGTCCGCACCTAAGATTTGTCGTTGTTCCGTATGAGCAGGTAACTCTACTGGTGTTTGTTCCAGACTGCACAATTTGACCATTGGTACTTGAGGTGCAAGCGGTTCTAGCTGCTAAACAAGATGGTTCGTCTGCGCACTGTGTGACCACGTTGCCCTCCCCTCTGGCTACTCCTGGTAAAGGAGCTTGCCCAGAGTCTGTTGGTGTGTCTCTAACTGGTCGGCCGGGTGATTGTGCGGCTGGTGCAAGGAATAGACTCATAGCACGCAGTTGGGGGTTGATAGTTTCAAGGATAACTACGGCTGAAATAACAATAAGGAGACCAATTAATGCTCCTTGAATATCACTTTTGGCGTCAGCCTTTGATGTGACCACATCAGAGAGTACGTACTTAACTCCAGCAATAATAATCTTAATCACTGCCAATAAAGCAGCAATACTGATAGATAAAATATACAGGGCATTAATATACTGCCCAATACTGGCAGTATTGGCGTCAACTCCAGGGATGCCAACCAAGACTCTAAATGGAGGCGGTGGGGTTTGGGCAAAAACAATCGCCGGAGTGACGGCAACTATAAAAGTGACAACTGAAAGAATTCTATAATTCATACATCCAAAGGGTGTTATCAAGCTTGTTTATAAAGTATAACACTTCCCCAGTGTCGTTAAGGTCTAGATTAATAATATCGATTTGACGACCACTTTCTTCCAAGGTGTCAAACAATAATTCACCAGTGAGTGAATTACCGTCCAAGAGCCATACAGAGTCAGCGAAGGTTATTTCACCAGCGTACCAGTCCTCCTGGTTACGTAGGTTGGTCTTGCTGCCATCTTGAGCGCAGATAAAGACTCCCTCATCAGCAGCTCCTGTACACTTTTCCACCAAAACGGCAGAATCTAGTGATTCTTTAACCCCAAAGGAGTGATCAAAAAAGTAACTCTTTAGTCGCCGTCCCTCAATAACGTTGTAGAGGGTGATGTTGCCACTCTTGAGTGCTGTAAGGCCAAGTCCTTGGACTGGTAGACGGGTTAGAGTGTCGCCAGAAATTTCATAAAGTTGACCTTCAAGAGCCGTGGCTGGCTTTGGATAGACTAAATGTGAATCACCTCTCTCCTTCCCCCACTCTACTTTTGCTTCAAGGAATGGAAGAGTAAAAAGTAGTGCTGAACTATTGCTTTGTAGGTTGTAAGTTACAGCACTGCTGGTGTCAGCCTCACGACTGAGGATATAGAGTTCTTCATTATTATTAAAGGCAACATCAAGGGCTGTTCCCTCGTAAGATTTAGTGATACTGACAGTTGATGTCGATATGGTACCAACAGTTAATGGTGTTGACTTTGAAGCGCTGGCACTACGCATAGCGTAATAACGGCCAGTGTTTGAGATTTCAGCGGCAATAGTTTGGGGGAAAGTGGTGGCAGAAACTCGCAGTGTCTCCCCACTCTCAGTATTGATAGTGTAGACATGTCCAGTGCCCATCTCTACGTAATATATCAAGGCTGGGGTGGTGGTACTGAGTTGAACTTCTCTAAAACCGGCGACTGGGCCAGTGGTGAGTTGGCGAAGACGTCCTGCATCCACATTTACTACTGGGGATTCCTCAATCACAACTGGTGGGACGACGATGTCACCTTCTGTCACCTCCCCTTCAGTGCCAAGATTGGCAAAAATATCATCAGTGGTTGCGGGTGCACCGTAGACCAGTAAATATACCCAAACTCCTAAGAGTAGTAGGATTACTGCTAGACCACCAATAATAAAGAATTTTTTATTCATAGTACTAGAAGTTTAATTTAAACTGACCACGCACTCCTTGTAGTAATGAATTCAAATCACGGACGTGAAAATCAATTGTTGAAGCTGAAAAAGTTTGGTTTTCGGCAGTTAAGGTTATTTCGTATGGGTTAGTATTTGGATTTTGTACTACAACGTTGTTGATCTTCCATTCAACCAAATCAGGGTTATTGTAAGTTTCTATGTCGAGGTTGAATGGCTCAGCCTGCATAGTGACACTATCACCAGTTAAGTTAAGTGAAGTAACAGAACGATTACTTAGTCCGTAAAGAGAACTCTTTTCATAAAAATGTAGACTTGGTGAGACTGATGGTATTGAGACAGTACGACGAGCTAAGATTTCACCAGTTAAAGTACTAACCTCAAGTCCGATCAAGAATTCACTTCCTGGTGGGGTGGTGATAGAGGTTTTGTTTTTGCCACGTTGGGCTCCACCGCCAATTACGGTGTTGTTCATGCGCCATGTGTAGAGGAGATTATTAGAATCAACAGCACTGTTACTCAAAACCGCCGTTAGATTTACGGCACTGCCGACACTTGGGACTGACCGCCCAAGATAAAAATATGGGGTTTTGGTTTGGGCTTCAACAATAATATCTAAATACCGCGGAGTGACAGTTTGTTTGATGATTTGGGTGCGGCCAGTACTAAAAGTCACAACCGCCTCGATGATAGTTGGCTGCCCACCGTCTTTAGAGCGTAGGTTGATGGTTCGTAGATTGGCTGCTTCAGTCAGTACTTCCCCATCCACTCGCCAAGTGATGTTAGTTACTCGATCAATTGAAGAATAGTCATCCAATGAGGAAGTAAAGGAAGTGTTTGGTTCTGGGTAAGCGGGAGTGGTTTTGATTGATATTCCAGGTTCGGTAATACTGGTACCAATTTGGGCGTAGGTGACAGAAATTGGTAAAAACAGGAATATAAAAATACTGACTAGTAGGTGCTTCATACAGTAATCATAACAAATTTAATTTCATAATTACTGCTTAGGGTGGTTATTTTGGGTATTTCCAAACCACCGCCACGAAGACCAAAAACCAAGGAAATAGGTTCAGAAGTGGGGTGGCGTAGCCAATTAGAGCCAACAAAAATGTCACATATTTTGTACCAGAATTTTCTCCAGACAGTGGCTGTATTAAAGACATCATATATTGGATGCTGGCTGCACACAAAGTGACAAAACCAATAGCAAAAGCAATCATATAACACAATATAAAAGCACCTGCCCCTATGTCGCTAACACTAATTGCTGTACCAGATATTAACCAAGCGCCTCCTTCAACCGCTCGTTCAACTGCCCATCCCATAGCGCTGGTAATCCAACTACTACTAACAGCGGCGTCGCCAATTCCTAAAACCCCAAGAAAAACTATACTCATTAACGCAAACATCACCTGTATCGTCCATAAAGTCATTCCCCAAGCTACAATAGAACCACTAACTGTTGTAGACCTGGCGTATTTTATAGCCTTATTGACAGTTCGCTTCGAAAATAACTTCTTGCGGAGCGACGATGCAATCTGGTTTTTGGCTGACTCTGACTGCTCCGGTTTATGGTACTCTGGCTCATTGACTGCCGGCTGCGCTGCTCGCTCTGCTTGGGTCCGCCTGGTTGGATTTTGTGAACTTAGTAGTCTTGGATCAGCGTTGGCATCAGAAAATTCCTCATTATTTAAATACTGAAAGTCGGTGTTTAGGCCTGGTCGTTCTACTTTTTTGGTATTACGAACCTGGTATTGGTAGGTATTTGGAGATTGCCCTTGGGCAGGTTTTCTTTGCGGGAGCGCCATATACGCATAAGTATACTACATGCGTGAACTCTGGTATTCCTCACGGGCTTTTTTGATTTGTAGGAGTTGGGCTGGGTCGGAGGTGATAATTTGGTTTTCAGTATATGAGCCAAGAATTCTAATGGCCACATGTTTCATTCCGACGAAGAATATCCCCTCCCCCACGTTTGATTCTAGAAGTAGGAACTTCTCCTCATCAGTTAAGTTAAAGGTTTTTTGAATGTTATCAATAGCGGTTGGTGATTGTTTCATCAAAAACTGCATTGATGAGTTGGTAATCATCGGTACACCATATGGAGAACGCAAAAAGTCATCCACGTCTTGGGTAATAGTAGCAATACCGAGGTAATACTTTCTTCCTCGCTTAGCCATACTAAAGAGGAATGAAGCGGTATCTTCAGATTTCATCATCCACCAAGCCTCGTCGATAACTAAGAGGCGCTTAACCATTCGTCTTCGCACTGACCCCCAGATAAAGTTTGTGATGATGTACATGGCAATGGTTTTGAGCTCATCTTCCATGTCTCGTAGCGAGAACACCACAAATTTTTGGTTAATATCAACGTTGGTTGGTTGATTCATAAAACCAGACCAAGTACCAGAAGTGTACTTTTGTAGTCTGGTAATGAGTGAGGCACTACCGTCCATACCAGCTAGCACCATCTCAAAGTCTGAGAGAAGTGGCGGTTCTTGGCTACCAAAATCTGAATCACCGGTAATGTCCTTCAAAGCGTAAGTTTCTTGAATGGCGAGGTCTAGTACTGTCTCTTCTTCTGGACTGAGTCCCCCAAGCATTAAACGGAAAAGACCAATTAGTTCAATAATGTGACTACGAAGAATGTCGCGGGGATTTTCGTCTGGAAGTGGTGGTGGGAGGTCAAACGGATTAATGTGGTGATCAGAAGAAAGTGAAATATTAAAGAATCTTCCACCGGTGGCTTCAGCTAGATATTCGTATTCTCGTTCTGGGTCAAGCACAATCACTTCAGTTCCAAACATTAGTGAGCGCAAAATCTCGAGCTTTAGAGCGTATGACTTACCGGCTCCAGAAGTAGCAAAGGTTACCGAGTTGTAGTTGGTAAGAGAAAATCTATCAAAGAGCACCAAAGATGAATTGTGGCGGTTAACGCCATAGAGAACACCAGTATCTGAGGTGAGGTCAAAAGAAGTGAACGGGAAGAAGCTAGAAAGTGGAGAAGAGTTAAATTTACTATGTACCAAGAGCTCATCAGTCGCGAGTGGTAAAGTGCTTTGTATACCCTGCTCTTGCTGGAAGAGGGCCGGCTTAATGTAGACGAGGCGAGCATCGAGAATTCCCTTAATGTCGTTCTCGGCTTTGTTGAGAGCGGCGTCATTTTCACCATAGATGGTGATGTATAGTCCAACATCAAATAGTTTCTCTTCAGACTGTTGTAGCTTGTCGCGGAGCTCTTCAAGGTTGCGGTAAGCAGCTTCTAGTTGTGGGTCGCGCACTTCTCCCTTCTCGGCTTTGATGTTTATTTGGCTTTGTACCTCCGCTACTTTCTTCTGGAACTTCTTTAAAGTTTCAGAAGTATCAATAGGGTGAATAACAATTGAAATATCTAGCTCTTTCTCAAGGTTGAGAATTGGTTCCATCCAACCTTCAGTAAGGTAGCGAGGGTAGGCCACAGCGTAATACACCCGAGCACTCATACCACTGATGTTGATACTGCGCGGTCCAATATTGATGGCTGAAGGAGCAATAACATCAGTTAGTGTCAGTAGCTGATCACTAACAGATGGTGCGCCCTCTGGCGTCTGGTTGTTTTTTGGTTGTAGAAAATCAAAAAGTGCCATAAATAGATACTTAGGTGTTAAATACTGGAGCCGCCCCAGTTGGATCAGTTGGATTATAAATATGGTAGTACAGCTCAACCAAATCTTCAGACTTCAAAGGGATAGTGCGCACACCAATTCGAGATAGACCTTGTTCGACCACTGATACCCGTTGTTCTAGTTGGATACGGTGCTCCTCAAACTGCCTATCGGCAGGAGTGGCTTGTTGGCCTGGTGAGAAGAACGAAGTAATTCCTTTGCTGATGTTTATGGCAGCTGGGGTGTAAGGTACCACTACAAAGAAACTTTTACTCATCACATCAACTTCGGAAGTAAAGGTGCGGATAAAGTCCATATACTCGCGTAGTTGAATACGCATTAAGTCATTGTCTTGCAGGCTTTCGCGAGTAGCCAGTAGGGCTAGGTACGGTTCTATGTTTAGACGTCGTGATTGCACGTAGATTTGTAGTGAGAAATCTAGAGTGTTCAAGAAGCTTTGAAAGTGATGCAAAATAGCTTGTTGTTCATCACCAGACTTGAGAGCAAAGTTAATTGAAGAAGCCAAAAGTACCGAACACATTTGTCCGCTTTTGAGGATAACGACACCATCTTTGATATCTTTGATGGCAACAAAATCTTGTGATGAAGGAGTGGCTTTTGGCATACTATTCTTTTTTTTGTAAAGCTTCTAATTCTAGGCGACGAGCCAAAGAAGCAATGTTCTTTGGGGTATTTTGGGTAGTGGTGTTGGGTAGCGGTGCGTCTGGGATTTGGGAAGGGGTGAAATTATACTTGTGAACTTGATCTTGTTTTTGCTTCCAGAGGTAAAGTTTGGTCCCACCCAAGTAACCGATGATGGCTTCAAGAAAGAATGAAAACGGACGGTTATTGACTGGATAAAAAGCCAAAGCGCCAGCCAGTAGAGCTAGTGGTAAACCAAAGATAACAAAGATGATAAACGGTGTCGTAAAAAATAACACCACTCCCATCCCTACCCCACCACCGAGGTAGAGGAACTGACGCCAGGTAAGTGGACCAAAGATTTTGTCTTCAATCTCAATAAATTGTGGAACTTCAAATCGCATGTTTCTATTATACACGCTTCGCCTTAGCACAAGACAGAAAATGAAGGAAACTTGTCCCCAAGCAAAAACCTCCGATGGGAGGTTTTTGTAATCCTTATTTATTTTCGTCAATGATATTAGATTGACTACTTGTGTACGTATCCTCGGTAGTACTGCTATAGCCAATCTGTTTGCCGTCGCTGGCCATAGTACGTACGGGATTGATTTGGTGGAGAGACTTTTCAATTTCTGCTAAGTCTTCCTGTATTGACAAAGATGGAGGTGTGACTCGAGCTGGAGTTTCTTCAAAGGCCATAGCACTAATGTCTTCATGAAGTTTTCTTATGTCATCAGGAAGAGCGGTGTGCATTGCAGAGACTAGTACTCCAGCCGTTCCCTTTTCAATTGCACATTCAGCGACTATAAACTCAATAAACTCATTTCTAGTAAGAAAGAATAAGAGATAGAGAGCAAAACCATTTTCTAAAGCCAGTGTTTTGTTCTCATCAAGTTCGTGATATTCACTGAAGGTGTCTGTTACAACTCTAGGTAAATTAGAAAGCACATACTCTCTGTATAATTCTGGCAGTTGCTCAAGTCTTTGTTGTAAATCAATGGTAGACATAGGTTTTATTTATCTTCCTTTTGTTCAGCTCCTATCCCAGCGTCCTTCATTTGTTCAGCCAAGATACGTAAGTTTTCTTTCTTTGATTTGTCTTTTATGGCGGCAGTACCATCAACACCGTAAGTTTTACGTAAGTTGCCAACTGATTCGCGACTTTGTGTTCCAAAAGAATGAGCAATTGGAGCGGCAATCATACCACCACCAAGCACAGAAGCTCCGGAAACCAATACCCCAGCTCCAACCATTCCTGCAGCGGTTCCAGCTCCATACATTCCTGCACCCGTACCCGCAATATTTGTAATACGTGAGGTCATGAAGTTGGCTTCACTTTCTCGACGTTTGATAAAGGCCAACTGTTTCTCATAAGTTACCGATGCTTCAGCAGATTCCAAAGCTTCGCTTTGAGCTCTTAGCAAATCGGCTTTTTTCTTTTCAATGCTATTTTCGGCTTTTTTCAAGTCAGACTCTAATTTAGCAAGACCTTCTTCAGTAATGTTATTTCTATCAACTCCATCAAGTGCGTCTTTAGCTTTTTGTTTAGCAACAGCAGCGGCGTTAAGTTCAGTAGTTTCTTTGAATAGTTTAGAGTTTGGATTAGCCCGCATTTCCTCAATAATTTTATTGACCTTCTTCTCCACTTTAGTATCGGTATATTGCCCCTTTTCATTTTTCTCCACTTTGGTCTCACCAAGTGACTTGGCAAATTCTGCATCCGCTTTTGCCTTTGCATCAATTCGTGATTGGTAGCCACCCTTAGTGCCAGTTCCAACACCAAGATTCTTACCAAGGTCTCCAACTTGGCGTACATCAAAGGAAGTGTTACCAACTGCTCGAGAGGCCTTAAGTATTCCTGCTCCAATCATGCTGTTAGCAGCCCGTTGTTTGGCACCATCAGTATTAGCATAACGTTGTGCCCCATACCCAACTGAACGTTGTAGAGCAATAGCGGCAGCGCCAGCAGTGCCACCACCCACAATCTTTTTGGTTCGACTGCTAAATCTACCTGCCGCTTGTCGACCCATAGAGACGGCACTGTCGGCCCCGTGTGCTCCCATCTTTTGGGCGACCACTAGTGAAGCAACGAGAAAAGCAGCTGTCATAAAGAAGAATGGAATTACTGCTCCAAAGTTGTTCCCCACTGTACTGGTTTGTCCAGAAAATACAGCGCCATAACTACCAGTATTCATTCCATTTGCTCCTTGCATACTGACCAGAACTTGGTTGGCAAAGTACAGCATGAGTAGGTACGCTGGTGCAAAAAAGGCTCGACTCATAAATTTCTTCCAGTAGTCATGTGAGACCGAAGCCATGCCTGGGAATACCCAGCCCAAGAACATAACTGGTGACAGAATCATGTAGATGATAAGCACAATGTAGCGAATAATCAGCATGATGCCTCCAGCCATAAATACAAAAGCCAGGATGATGTATAGGAACATCGTGCTAAAGATGTAGGTATAGCCAACAGAGCTTCCAGCAATATCATTCAAATCAGATCCTGGGCTGAATAGGTCATTAAATCCAAGAATATTCATGAATGATGAAGAAACGGAATGGGTACCATTTTGGATTGGAAAAGCCGCTGCGATTTGAGCCGCTGCAATATTTGAGAAATCAATTACAAACTTAGTGATGAAAAGACTGAAGTTTACCAAGAGAGCAGCTAGTATCAGTGAAATTAGCATGCTGCGGGCTTGAGAGTCATCACTTCTAAGAATCATCTTGAGTCCGATGTATACCAAACCAAAGATAAAGGTAAGGTTAAAGACATCTCGGACTACAGTCCAAAGGATATTAACGGAATACCCAGTACCAGATTCAAGGAAGTTGTGTCCAAAACCAACTACATAGTGAGTTACAGCGTAATTGAGTGTTTGTCCCCCAATCCAAGCGAAGAAACCAAAGACGGCGTTGATAACGCTCCAGAGGGTTTCTTGCAAGAAAGTGGCTTGAGCTAAAGCTAAGTGAGGTACAAACAAAACCACCAAGACTGCTGCAATGAGAGTGTTGTGTAGTAGGCTGGTTTTGTAGAGTTTGTTCATAACAATGTAACGGGATTGGACTGGTCTCTTTAATCGTTGGCGGTGTTGGCTTCAATAGCGTCTAGGGTGGCTTGGGCTTCATCGGCACGGCGGCGAGCTTCTGGGTCTGGTTCGATTGGTACCTCTCTAGTATATCGCTTCCAGTTATTAATTTGGGCATCGACAATGGCATCACTATGTAGCTCGAGTCTAGCGTATTCTTGAGCAATAGCTTGGCGCTCACGACGAGTAATTTCAGTATCCCCAGCTGGGTCTGGTAGACGAGCTTGGCGAGCCAGCAGGTCTTCCAGTGCTGCAATGTTCTCAACAAGAACTGGGAGTAAGCGAAGAATGTTATCAGCTTCATCCAGAGCCGCCGCTTTACGAAGTGGGTGAGCTGGACTGCTGGTAGCTGCAAATTCTAGAAGTAACGGATAAGCAGCTCTTGCTTCTTCACGATACCGTCGTTCAGTAGCTAAGGCGTCTTCCATGTCCATAACGAACTCTTCTTGGTCAATGGTGTTTTCTAAGGCCACGTCACCTAAGTATGAGCCGGACGCATAGCCTTCATAGGTCTGTCCAGTTCCACCAGATAGACCAAGTAATCCAGCGGCACCAGTGATAGCGGTTTTGGTAAGTTGACTAAATAGTGCGGCAAGGATTTCTTGAATTTCATCAGCTTCGATTAGTACATGCCCGCCGACTTCTAGTTGGAAGCTAAGGGCTTCTTGAATGGCCTTTCCAGGGGTTGAGATAACACAGTTTTTCATAGTGCCTTGGCCGCCTATCGCCTCACAAATTCGACTTGATAAGAAACCACTACCGTAATTCAACAATGTCGATTCACGTTTTTTGGCCTGCTCAATTTTTGCATCAGCTAAACGTGCTGAAGTTAAGTATTGTCCGTAAGCGGTGTAGGTCTCTGGCTTGGTGGTGATCTTTAACCAAGCATCCCAGCCACCATCGCCAAAGTTCCCTGCCATAAAGCTCTCGATGTTTTCAAGGGCACCTGAAAGAGTACAACTAGGAGCAGTACGAGTTGATTTGACAGTAGCGAGGGCAATTCGAACATCAAGTCTAAATGGATCACATAAGAAGGACAGGTCAGCCATTTGCTCTAGGAATAGTCCCAGTGTCTCGTCAGCGGTGTTGAGTAGGAATCTATCTAGGTCTTGAACGAAAGCAGGGCTACCTTCAAACCCAGTGTTAATCCAATTAATGATACTTGAAACCATGTTGGAAAGAGTCTGTTTAGCCATGGCCCACATCAAACCGTCGAGGGTTAGCTCTTTATAATTAAGGGTGGTCTGTAATCCAGCCGAAACACCAGTTGAGGCAGCGGTTGAACCAGTGGTGGCAGAGGTAACTGTAGAGTTGGCGTCACTGATTGGCACTGAGACCACACTACCAGAAGCCAGGGCGTGGGCCTTCTTTATCTCATTGAAAGGTTGTGGAGTATAGGTGGTAACAAAGGCTACAATCAGGAGAATTAGCCCGGTTGTGATTTTCTGTACGATATTGTGAAAAGAATTCATAAAATGTCTGTTACCTATTAGTTAGAACCACTATAATCCACGAATAATAAAGCCGAATCGTTACGTTGAAATTCTTTAGCGTACGGTAAAACTGCCTGGTACATGTTTTCCATGGCATACACCAGTCCAGCCGCATCGTCTTCATAACGTTGCAAGCGAACCAGACTGACCATCGGATCAGTAATAGCGCCCTGCATCGCTAAAATATCAAAATACAACGCTTGATAGACGTTGATGAGGTCTAGGTGCATCTTGGCTAACTGTGGTGGAACTACTAATGTCTGGACTTGTTCAGACATGTTTTTGTAGGCAGTTGCGATAATACCTAACTCTTCCGCAGCCTCGGGGTTGTTGGTTTTTAGGAGTTCGTCAAGCACTTCAAGCTCAGGACGAGTCCCAGTCTTGCCGTAGGTGAGGATAATGTCAGCGTGGGCGTTGGTGTAAGTACGTACTGCCTGACCTGATGAATCAGTGCCTACTTCAATACTTCTAACGTCAATTATCTTGTCTTTGGCTAGGGCGGTTAGGTCATTAATTGAATCACTCAAAACTTGTTCTTTTGTACGGCCAATTCCGTCATACCCCTTCATTCGAACGATATCTTGAAAAAAGTTAACTCCAAATTGTTCGGTTATTGTCTCTGGGACAAAAGGGGTGGTGGTACTAGTGACCTTACGAATGGTTTGTGAAGGCGTAATAAACGTCTCACGCCAGTCTTCAATACCATCACTGTTGGTGTCTTGTACTGAAATAGCTACTCGAGTTGGAGCAGCGGCCACTGTCGCCACACTCGGAGTCGGTACTGAGAGGGTGGGTTTAGTGAAAGAACTAATGGTATATGCACCGGCAACGATAGCAAAGCCTACGGCAAAAGCGCCAATGACTCTATTTTTAGATTGGTCATCCATTCATTTATTATAGCAGTTAAACAGAGAGTCCTTCCCTGCCTGTGTATATATCTGTGTATGAGTCGTGTACTAAGTGTGAGACAACTGTGGATTACAGTGTGGATAGATTTTTGGTTAACAATAGCCAGGTGTTGAGTGAGACATCCTCCCCGCGAATAGTTAGCGATAGGTCAAGTTTAGTAAATACTTTTTCTAAATCATCACGCTTGAATTTTTCGGTTAGGTTAGCCAGCAGTTGTTTTCTCTTCTTGCCCAGACCAAGATGGAGAATTTCAAAGAAAAGCGCCGTGTCTACTTGATTAAAGTGGTCACGATTGATGTTTTTTATGGTTAAAATTGCCGAATCAACATTAGGAATGGGGTGAAAATGCCCTCGACCTACAGTTTTGCTGTAAACTGGCTCACCGAAAGCTTTTACTGAGAGTGATAACAAAGATTCTTTTTTGGCGCGAGCAATACGTACAGCCAGCTCTTTTTGGATCAAAAAGGTCAAAGTAGTAGGCTGTATGTCTGTCTCCAAGAGCGAACGAAGCAAAAACCCCGATAAATAATAGGGAATATTGGCCACTACCTTAAAACCATGGTCGGCTAGACCAAGATGGTGAGGAGTAATTTCCCTAGCATCGCCATGATGAATGGTTAATTGACCACTTTTAATCTGCTCAGCAAAGGTACTTTGTAGTGATTCAATGGCTCTGATATCAGCTTCAACCGCGATAACACGCGCTCCAGTAGCCAAAAGAGCCCGGGTCAACATCCCGGTGCCTGGTCCAATTTCAAGAACCAGGTCCCCTGCCCCAACTTCAGCTGCGGTCGCCATCCAACCAGGCACAATGTCGCTAGTTAGAAAGTTTTGCCCCAAAGAGCGTTTATGAGCGAATTTTTCTGGTGTTTCGCCTTCTGTGTCGACGGGCTTCCCTCTTAGTTTCCCGTAGTGTTTAGTCATAACTTCGAGCATACCGACCTAACTCTAAAAGAGCAAGGCCTAATAGACTTCTTCCAAAAGTGTCATATCTAAACTGGTTTCACAATTTTGTCTCTCTCGCCGTATGTCTATATACGGCTCGGTCGAAAAATTTTTCCAACCAGTACACCTCTGCTCACTTTTGAAAGAAGTCTAATCGAGCCAGACAGTTGCCTCGTAGCCAGAGGTGCCGCCACGGTCGTTCGGATTTCCTCCCTCGATGTATTTGGTACTAATGTCATTTAAGAATGACGAAGGGAGATTCACTCGTTGGCTACCATATATGGTACGAAGGTGGGCGTACGTCAAAAATAGTTTTTTGGCTGCTCTAGTAATGGCTACATAAAACAGGCGTCGCTCCTCTTCGTGATCAATACCGGTATCATCGAGACGTTCGTGTGGGAACAGTCCTTCTTCCAGTCCACTAATAAATACGTATGGAAACTCAAGCCCTTTAGCGGAGTGAATGGTCATGAGGCGCACAGCGTCTTGTTCTTCTTTGTCTTTTAGTTCGTCTTGGTCACTTTGTAGTGCCGCTGTTTCGATGAGAGCTTCGACGGCTGCTTCTGGTGACATATCGTCGTATCGACGTCCAAGTGTTACGAGTTCTTGTAGGTTCTCAAGACGCGACAAGTCTTCTTCGGTGCCACTTTTCTTTAGTTCAACTTCAATACCAGTCCGTTTAATAATAAATTTAAGAGTTTCAGATAATGGTTTGGTGCGAGCTTCGTCAGCAATGTCCATCATCATTTGGTCAAAACGTTCAACTTTCTCAAGGGTTGCTCCCTTGAGTTCAGAGCGATTTCCTTCAACCACTTTGAGCATAGTGACCTTACCGATGCCGCGTGGTGGTTCGTTAATTACCCGCACCAAATCAGCGTTACTACCAGGGTTTAGAGCTAAACGCAGGTAAGACAATACGTCCTTAATTTCCTTGCGTTCATAGAACTTGGTACCAAGAAGTTGGTAGGCTACTTGGTAATTTAGGAAAGCTTCCTCCAGTACTCGTGATTGGAAATTGGTGCGATATAAGACGGCAATATCAGTTGGGTTGGCACCGCCTTCAATTAGTGATTTAGCAGTTAAGGCAATGTACTCAGCTTCATCTTGCCCAGTCATGGCAGCGTAAAGAGTAATCTTCTCCCCTTCTTCATTGCTGGTAAATACTTCTTTAGCGACACGATTTTTATTTTTCTCAATGATTTCGTTTGAAGCGGCGATGATGGTTTTTGTTGAGCGATAATTCTCTTCAAGCAAAATAGTTTGGGCACCAGGAAATTCTCGTTCAAACTGCAAAACGTTTTTGATATCAGCGCCGCGCCATGAGTAGATGTTTTGGTCGATGTCCCCCACCACACAGACGTTGGCTTTTTCACCAGCCAAAATTTTGGCTATAGAAAACTGCACGGCGTTGGTGTCTTGGTACTCATCAACATGGATGTACTTAAAACGTTTTTGCAAAGTCTCGCGCACCACCGGATTATTTTTAAGTAGACCTAGAGTTCGAATGAGCAGGTCGTCAAAATCTAGGGCGTGCTCAGCATGCAGAATAGTTTCATAGTGCTCCCAGACATTGGCCGCCACTTGATCAGGAAAAGAACTGGCAGATAGTTTGTACTCAGGAGCCGTAATAGCGTCACCTTTAGCTCGGGAGATTTTACTTAGGATTTTCTTCGGTTCAAATTCTTTAGGGCTATAGCCAGCCTTTTCAACCGCTGACTTTACGGCGCGCAAAGTGTCAGCTCGGTCGTAAATCGTAAAGTGCCGAGGCAGACCAAGCTGTTCGTGGAACTCTCGCAAAATCCGCACCCCAAGGGCGTGAAAAGTCGTCACAACCGGCAGTGAGTCTATGGCGGCTCGTTCACTCGGAGGGTACTTTTTAATTAACGCCTCTACTCGCTCGCGCATTTCTTTGGCGGCTTTGTTAGTAAAAGTGACAGCCAGAATATTGTATGGGGCGGTGCCATGGTGAATGATATGGACAATCCGATGAGTAATTACACGGGTTTTTCCAGATCCGGCACCGGCCAATACTAGGAGTGGTCCCTCAGTATGGATAACTGCGTCGCGCTGTTTACTGTTTAAACTTTCAAGGTATGGGAACGTGATCATATATATGTATTGGAGAACACTATACCATGTCCGTTTAAACTACCTGTTTCTGACCTGGGTCCAAACCACAAAGCATTTTAACTGTAATGTCAATACCTATTTTTCGGCCTCAAATAAGGTTTAAAACTACCATTTTTCCTTTCCAGTACAAATGTGTATTCGTCAATTGCGCTTAAGGGTGGGTTTAGTAGAATTGCTGTATACCAAAAAAGGTAGAGAGTTCACTAGAGAGTCGCAAGACGTAACCCCTTACGCCTCCCAACTACAGCGTTATGGGCACCCATGATTTTTCTCCGTCGTACGTTAAGTACGCCTGCAAAAAATCATTTGCCCATGCCTTGTATTTGGGCAGGTGTGAGGGGTTACTACAGACCTCTTTTTATTTCCGAAATTTTCCGTAGCGGTTGCAGGAGCGGCGAGTCCATAAAAAACTTCGTATAAAACCCACAGCAGAAGATTCTGATTCCAGTGTACATTCAAACGTATCCAGTCAGATGACATATCAGGCCGACACTATTTCTCCGCAGAGAGCTTTTCTAGAATATCTCGCAGTGTTGCTCATTATTATTATTCCAATCTCGGTGCAAGCTGGGATTTTTGGCGGGGCTGATACTGCAGAAGCTAAAGACACTACCCTTTCAAATATTAATAATAGTAATTCTGCTATCGATATTTCAATTTTATCGGCGGGACAAAATCCTAATCCTCAAGGTGCACTTGGCGGTGCTGAGGTGTTAGTAAACGAAGATACTCTTGTATCTTCTGGCCCAGTTGGCGCGGATGTAATTGCTAGTACCAAGGCCTCTTCTGGCGAGATTAGTGTATACACCGTTCGTAGTGGTGATACCCTATCACACATCGCTGAGATGTATGGTGTGACTACTAACACTATCCTTTGGGCCAACGACCTGCCGCGAGCTACCAGTATCCGCGAAGGCCAAACTCTAATTATTTTGCCGATTGCTGGTGTGCGTCACACGGTTGTGAAGGGAGACACTATTAACTCACTAGCCAAGAAGTATGACGGCGATGCGGAAGAAATTATTTCATACAATGAACTTGATGCCGAGAGTGGCCTGGTGGTAGGTTCTATTATTGTGATTCCTGGTGGAGCTATCCATACTGCGCCTGCTGTGTCTGCTCAACCAGTTCGTACCTCAGGTTCAACCTCAGTCTCGGGTGGTGGTTGGCTTTCTCATCCTGTACCAGGTGCTATTAAGACCCAGGGTATCCATGGTTATAACGCTATCGACTTAGCTTCGGGAGCTGGAACATCAATCAGAGCGGCCGCTGGTGGAGAGGTTATTGTTTCAAAGAGTTCAGGCTGGAATGGTGGATACGGACAATATATTGTAGTTAAACACTCAAATGGTGCCCAAACTCTCTATGCTCACCTTTCACAAAACCATGTTGGAGTTGGAGCGTACGTCAGTCAGGGAGAGGTCATTGGGGCGATGGGTAACACTGGCCGCTCAACTGGCACTCATCTCCACTTCGAAGTGCGCGGGGCAAGTAATCCATTCTAAGTAGCTTACATAAATTAAAAGACTCGCACTGTAAGTGCGAGTCTTTTAATTTTGGATGCGATACTGTAGTGCCTCTAGTACGTGCTTGGTTTCTATTTCAGCACTTTCATCTAGATCGGCAATGGTGCGGGAAACTTTGATAAGTCGGTGGTAACTACGTGGTGAGAGATTGAGTTTGGCTGATGATAGTTTTAATAAATCAGACACTGCGGGGCTGAGGGTAATGGTGTGATCAATATCTCGACTTGTCATTTCAGCGTTGGTGGCAATTCCTCGCTCACGAAAACGTGTGGCCTGGGTAGTTCTGGCCTTCATGATGGCCGTTCTGGCGCGATTAGTTTCGCCCTCAGCTCGTTTGAGGTTGGCGAGAGTTTCATAATCAATGTGTGGCACTTCAATCCATAAATCAATTCGGTCTAGAATTGGACCGGAGATCTTGCCTTTGTAGGTTTCCTGCATGGCTCTAGCCAAGTTAACGGTACCGTCTTCTGCTCCGCGATAGGGATTCATGGCGGCCACCAAGATAAAATCAGCTGGAAAAAGCGCAGTGCCTTGGATGCGCGAGATACTCACCACCCTGTCTTCCAGTGGTTGGCGCAGTGCATCTAGTGAACGCCTGTCAAACTCTGGAAACTCATCCATGAATAGCACCCCTTTATGAGCAAGGGTCACTTCTCCTGGTTTGGGGTGGGCGCCACCACCAACTAGGGCTGTGTGCGACGCGGTGTGATGTGGAGTACGAAACGGCGGTGTGCTGGTGATTTCGGAGGTGTAACCACAAAGTGAATAGATGGCTGTGACCGCCAGCATGTCCTCTCGTCCGAGCGGAGGAAGTAGTCCTTGAAAGGCGCGAGCTAGCATAGTCTTTCCGGTGCCGGGTGGTCCAACGAGTAATATGTTGTGACGGCCGGCGGCAGCAATAGTGAGTGCTCGTTTGGCACTTTCTTGACCCTTAATATCTTCGAGCACCACAGAGCTATCACTCCAAATATTTTCCTCAACTACTGTCAGTGGTTGAGGAGTGAGTTTGGTGTGGTCTGGTCGACTGTTATCTAAATGAGATAAAACAGATTGTAAATTCTTGGCCGGATAAATAGTGATGCCATCAATTAAGGCGGCTTCGGTAGCGTTATCAGCTGGAATAATTATTTCTTTATAGCCATTTTCTTTGGCGGCCATGACCATGTTTAGTACCCCTCGTACTGAACGTACACTACCGTCTAAACCTAGCTCCCCAACCAATAGTACATTTTCTGGCACCGTTACTTCGCCAGCGGCTGATAAATAGGCGACAGCAATTGGCAGGTCAAAGAGCGGTCCCTCCTTTTTTAAATCAGCTGGTGATAGTGAGATGGTAATCTTTTGATTTTTGCTTTTTGGTGATTCAAAGCCAGAGTGTTTGATGGCGCTACTGATGCGGTCTTTTGATTCTTCAATGGCTTTACCAGCGAGTCCAACAATTGAAAACGAATGCAGACCTCGTGAGAGGTCTGCTTCAATCCGGATAATAGTTCCGGAAAGTACATGCGGCTCTACAGTATGAACAAGCGCTAGCGACATGAGTTATTTATATTGGCAGCTGTGCTTCTGTATCCATGTGGGCCATACAAGTTCGGGCATCTGGCTTAAATTGTAGTCGCTTCTCCTCAATTGGTTCACCAGAAACTTCACAAACACCATAGGTGCCAGTCTCAATTTTGGCCAAGGCTCGTTTGATGTTGCGGTAATCTCGTTCAAGATCAGATAGAGTAGCACGTCGTTCGTTCCAGTCTTCAACAGAGTCTGCGTTGGTGTTCTCATCAGCGTCAACAGCTATGTCTTCTTCATCAGGAATTGCTTCCCAATTATCAGTCGTCTCATCATAGGTGCCAATAGTTTGTAGTTCAGCTGTGACAGCGACTAACATCTCTTCTAATTTTGTCTTGTAGAAAGTAAGGTCGGACATAAAGAATTTATTTTAAAAGGGTGGTTAATTGAGCATAGCTCGCACTGTTAGTGGTAATTATAATAGTACCATTCTTGATGCCATAGAGTAATCGCTCGGAGCCATTGATATTTTTAAGAACCCGGACGTCGGTGTTGCTGATGTTGGCATCAAGGAAGGTGTCAGTAGCTTCTGGTGCAAGAGATAAGAGCGATGTGAGGTCTTGGTACATGGTACTTTCCCAGATTAGTAGGCCACCATGGGCAGCGGTCTCGTCTTTAATTTTTAGAAGCAAGTATGGTGATTGGTTAACATAACCAACCCGCACCGCGGCAATGGTTTGAGTTAGGTCTGGCGCTAATCTTAGTGGAAGCGCAGAGATAATTTGGGTCGGAGACACAACCTCGGTGCTACCGATAGTTGAGGTGTACATAAATACGCCCTCTGTAGTACCACGCTCATTTTGTAGAGTGTTAAATGCTTCAGTAATTGAATCAGCGGTAATGGTGTAGAGAGAAAGAGTGTTGATTTTGTTATCGACGAGCAGTGTTTCGGGTATCGGAGTATCTGAGACAATTGATGAATCTTTATAGAATTTAAAGTAGCCAACGGCACCAAGAGCAACCAGGACTATTACCACTCCAGAAATAAATAAGGTGAGGGTGTTGGTGTTGATTTTTAGTAAATCAAACCGACTGGTCTTTGTAGGAACTGACTTTTCTGGTGTGACTGCTGGTTCTGGAGTTTCTGTCATAGTCACCTCTTCAGTTTTTACTGGAGGTGTCTCTATCACCTCTGGCAAACTCTCAGGTATCTCATCTTCTACGGCTACTGCCGGTAAATTAATTTCAGAGACTGAAGCTCGAGCTGGAGCTGACCAGCGATTATCGTCCATACTATCTGGCTCTGACACTGGTTCGGGTGCTGGTGCTGGTTTCTCCGTAGCGACGACTGTCTCTTCAGGTACCACCCGGAAGCTTTTGCGAGCCACCATCTGTACGTTACTCACCTGCTGCGTAGTAGTCTCAGCTAAAAGGGCAAAGCCTGGTTCGGTATTAGCGGTCCAGATACGGTCTGGCTGATTATCCTTTAAAGCTTTAGCGGCAGCGGCACTGGCTTTACGCTCCAAAATGCGTTCTTGAATTGAACTAAAATCAGACGAGGCAAATTTACCAGTCTTTGAAGTTGCTTTTTGAATGATGCCCTTGCGACGAGTAGTATCTGGGACAGTGTACTTAGGAATTTTCTTAGCTTTATAATCCTGCTTTTTGGCTAAGTACCAATCACTAATCGACTTTATGATGGCGGGGATGAGCTTAAACTTTTCGTGTTTGGTGTCAGTGATTATGGTTGCTGCCGCCGCATCCTCATTGTCCATAATGATGGTCGGGTCTTTTTTGGTTGGAGCGATAGGCTTAAGAGTTGGTACAGCCAGAGGTTTTTTGGGTGCAGGTTTGGTGGCGGGTACCACAATTTTACTTACCTCAGTGGTAAGAGTATCGGAAGCACGAACCGGCTCTTTGGCTTCTGGTTTTACTGCATCCGCTACACTTGATTTTTGGGGAGCGCTGCCTTTGTGGCTGCGCTTAGCGTCCAAATCTTTAGCGTAGGTACGGATGGCGGCGAGTTTGGCTGATGCTTTAGTTTCCTTATCCATTACAACTAGTATCTCACACTACCACCGCTTTGTGGGAGGTCGCTGTGGCTTTATTCTGGCTTTTCTAATCCGCGTTTGCTGGCAAATTCAGGGTCGGCTTGTTTGATTGATAGTCCAATTTTACCATCCTCTACTTTACTGACTACTACCGGCACAGTTTCTCCAACAGTGAGGACTCCCTCTACTTGCTCAATGCGGAAGGGTGCTATTTCAGAAATATGAATTAAGCCTTCATTATAAGTGTCTAGTTTAGCGAAGGCACCAAAGGTAGCGAGCTTGGTAATTATGGCGTCTACTCTGTCTCCAACTGAGTAGCGTTTAGTCAGGGCTTTGATTCTTTCAGCTGCTGCTTCGGCAGTGCCATTCTTGCCAGTAATGTACACTCGTCCATCATCTTCAATGGCAATTTCTTCCACTCCCGTATCAGCCTTGATGCCATTGATGGTTTTGCCGCCTCCTCCAATCACTAAACCAATTTGTTCAGGCAAGATTTGTAGTGAAATAATCTGCGGGGCGCGAGGAGAGATAGTGGCACGAGGGTTGGCAATTTCAGCCGTCATAACTGAAAGTATTTGTAGTCTAGCGAGGCGAGCTTTTTCGAGCGCTTCTCCCAATACCTTAACTGGTATTCCATCTACCTTTACGTCCATTTGAATAGCGGTCACACCTTCGGTTGTACCTGCTACCTTGAAGTCCATATCTCCAAATTCATCCTCTGGTCCTTGGATGTCTGTTAAGAGAGCGTATTTATCACCTTTAATCATGACCCCAGACGCAATTCCTGCCACTGGTCGGGTAATTGGCACACCTCCGTCCATCAGGGCAATAGTGGAAGCACAAACCGAACCCATTGAACTAGAGCCATTACTAGACATGGTTTCAGAAACAAGTCTAATGGTGTAAGGGAATTTATCGGCTAGCGGAATAACTGGTACCAGAGCTTTTTCAGCTAAAGCTCCATGTCCAATCATGCGACGATTAAACCCACCTACTCGCCCGGTCTCTCCTACTGAAAATGGTGGGAAGTTGTAGTGGTGCATAAACTGCTTTTTGCCGTCACGTTCTTCCATGGTGTCTATCATCTGAGCGGCTTCTGGTCCACCTAGGGTAAGGGCTGAAAAGATGCGGGTACCGCCACGATAAAATATGCCCGAACCGTGTAGTACTGGCGACACTCCCCCAGCCTGCGCGTAGAGTTCACGAACGTCATCCATTTCTCGTCCATCAGCGCGAAGATTGGCTTCAACTGCGCCGCGGTGTAGTTCGTGGTCAATCATTTCTTCAAATAGGGCACTCGCTGCTTTGCCGTCGAGTGGTTCTTCAAGCGAACTGATGGCAGTTAAAAACTCACTTTTTAGTTCGTAGATATGGTCCTTTCCCGCTCGGTTTGAAAATAAGGTGGTACGTAGTTTTTCGGCAAAGTTTTGCTCAAAAAATTCAGTTAAGGCCGCAGGAGTTTCTGGTGCTGTAATTACTCGCTTTGGCTTACCAATCTCGGCGATGATAGTTTTTTGAAATTTCTCAAGTTCGCCGTGGATACCGGTGGCTGAAGTTAGAAGAGCAGTGATGTCATCTTCGGTACATTCGTAGGCAGCAGTTTCAATCATATTGATGTTGCCATCTTTACCACAAGCTAAGACTTCAATATCCAAATCACCCACCACTCGGTCTAGGTAAGTCGGGTTTTGGATAATTTCGCCAGTCGCTTTATTGCGAGCCAAACGAACTACACCGACCGGTCCATTCCATGGAATGTCAGATACCCCCAGGGCAAGAGAAGCACCAACCACTCCGAGGATGTCAGGATCATCTTCACCGATAGCGAGTACGGTCACTACTACTTGTACATCAATCTTGAGGTGAGATGGAAAAAGTGGACGAATGGTACGGTCGACGATGCGAGCAGAAAGTACCGCTTCGTCACTCGGCTTCCCTTCGCGGCGCATAAATCGACTACCCAAAATTTCTCCGGCCGCATAAAATTTTTCTTCAAACTCAACTGAAAGTGGAAAGTACGGTAGACCAGCATTATCACTTTTGCCCATGACCGCTGTGACCAAGACAACTGTCTCTCCGTACTTAATCATCACTGAACCATTGGCGTGAGTAGTAAGGTCGTTAAATTCTGCGGTTAGTGTTTTTCCTCCGAACTCAGTGGTGTAGATTTTTCTTTGCATGTGTAAACATCTATGAGTGGGACATGTTTTAGATTTCAATTTTTTGAAATCTACCTGCACATCCCCCTCGCTTATTAATACACTGAGCATAACAAAATAGCCGCCGGGTACAAGTACCCGGCGGCTATTTCATTTTGTGGATTAATGTTTGTGGTCTTTGTTTCCTGGTTGCGGTTGCTTTCGCGTTTGGGGTCTCTTCTTGCTGGTCTTGTAGCCAATCAAAAATTCATGTGGGTTTTCATCCATGTCGATGAAGTCATCTACCACTTCACGTAGTCGTCCTGAAGCAGAGCGACCGAAGGTGATGACTTCAACTTGGCAACCTTGGTTTTTGACGTACTCCACTAGTGGAATAAAATCTCCATCGCCGGAGGCCAGCACAATGGAGTCGACTTTGTTGGCGAGCTTGATAGCATCAATTGCTAGTCCAACATCCCAGTCAGCTTTCTTGGCTCCTCCATAAAAAATCTGTAGATCTTTAGTTTTGATTTCGATGCCGACTTTTTCAAGAGCTTCAAAGAAAGCACTCTCTTCCCCACTCTCTGTGTTTACCACGTAAGAGAGGGCGCGAATAAGTTTTCGTTCCCCTAGCGCAGCTTTCACCACTGCCGCAAAGTTCACTTTTGATTTGTATAAGTTCTTCGCACTATGGTAGAGGTTTTGTGTGTCTATCAAAATTGCGACCCGTTGTTCGGGGTGGCGTATAACACTCATATTGTATAAATATAAAAACTAATAATACTTTTAAAATAACCGTCGCTTAACTAACTATACCGTGAAAAATAAAAATGCTCCAGAGAGGAGCATTTTTATTATCGCTTAAGACCAAGTTTCTTGATGAGAGCATTGTATGACTTCTCATCTTTCTTCTCGAGATACTTAAGGTGCTTTCGTCTATCAGCCACCATTTGGAGCAAACCGCGTCGTGAGTGAAAGTCTTTCTTATGCTTGCGCAAGTGAGTCGAAAGTTCTTCAATCTGCCGTGTAAGGAGTGCTACTTGTGCTTCTGGAGAACCAGTGTCACTGTCGTGACGACGGTTGTCCTTTAAGACGTTTTCTTTTACTCGTTTTGTTAACATATATATGTATGAAGCGGCCCCTTGTATTAGATACGCACCGAAGTGCTTTACAGGTAGCTCGCAGTAATAACCGCGAAGGTTGTATATACTATAGCATAGATTTTTATATTTTGCAAGCTAGACCGCTGGTTTGCTAGTTTGTCAAAACAGTGTCGGGATGGACGATGTATACTAATAGCATGACTCTCATGGAACTGAAACGACAATTTTTAGAGTATCTCGAAATCGAGAGGGGACGTAGCGTAAAGACGGTTGAGAATTATGACCGCTACCTAAACCGTTTTTTCGAGTTTTCTAAGGCCAAGAACCCTAGTGATGTAACTGAGGAACAGGTCCGTGAATTCAGACTCTTTCTAAACCGCCAGGCCGGAACTAAGGTTGGCGGTAGGGTTGAACCCATGAAACGTCGTACTCAAAACTATTACCTCATTGCCCTTCGGGCATTTCTTAAGTATATGCGTAAGCGGGGTGTGAGCTCACTTTCTCCGGAACGCATTGAATTAGCCAAAGTGCCAGAGCGGTCCCTTGATCTGATTTCAGCGGCTGAGCTGGAACGGCTACTGAGCGCACCTTCGGTAAGTACAATTGAAGGCAAGCGTGATCGAGCCATTCTCGAGCTACTCTTCTCTACCGGCCTCCGTATCTCTGAACTCTGTGCCCTTTCAATTGACAGTGTCGACCTGTCTCGAGATGAGTTTTCGGTCCGAGGTAAGGGAGACAAAGTTCGGGTGGTGTTCCTGTCTGATGATGCTCGTACCGCTATCAAAAATTATTTGGCTGGTCGGAAAGATATGGAAGATGCTCTCTTCATCCGGTATGGGCGCAAGGCGCATATCGGTGAAGATGCTCGCGTAACGCCGCGCACGGTCCAGCGACTTTTGAAGCTTTACGCCACCAAAGCTGGCATCACTCGCAAAGTGACACCTCACGTTATTCGCCACAGTTTTGCTACTGACCTCCTAAGTAACGGTGCTGACCTCCGTTCGGTGCAGGCACTGCTCGGTCATGCCCATATCGGGACGACCCAAATCTACACCCACGTCACGGACGCTCACTTGCGGGAAGTCCACAAGAAGTTCCACACCAACCGCAAAAAATAAAACCTTGGACAAGTGTCCAAGGTTTTTATTTTTTGATTATTAGTACAGTCCGATGAGGGCTTTGATACCCGCTTGGTTTCGCTGCCACTCCGAGCTCGTTTTAGTCTCGAGTTCAACTGTAATTGCTGGTATACCAATTGAAGCTAACCACCCCTCGGCGTCGCCACTAATTGGATACGCATCAAACGACGAGACTGAGTTGTAGTTGGCAGCGTTAGCGTACGCATTCATGATGGCGAGCGTTTGTGGCAAAACTCCCGCTTCACATTCAGATGCGTAGACAGTATTTGCTTGGCTGTGCCAGAAAACTACTGCTACTGGATTTTCGTTTTCCACTACTCGCTTTAAGGTCTTTGCTTCTGGTTCGGAGAAAGCTTCGGTACCAGCACTGACGACTTTACTTCGCCAAGTACTTTCTGGTTTCCACTTACAATCGAAGTTGCGATTGAGATCTACATCGTTCGCGTTGAAGCGACCACGACCAGTGGTGTGAGCATCGTTTGGTGGAATTTCTGCTGCGATAAATCTTCCACTTGTACCTACCACCTCAAATAGTCCGTCGGGATTAAGAGTTGGGATAATCACAAATCGCAGATGTGCAGGTACGATGAATGTACCAGCTTCAAGTGCGTCGATAAATTCATAGGCCAAGAGTGTGCTGTTCCATTCGTAACCGCCGTGCACTCCCCCAACAAAAAGCAAAGTCGTGCTACCAGTTCCGTAGGTGTATGTCTCGATGACACGTCCTTCAACTGAGGTACCAACAATTGCGTTGGTTGGAAGCGCAGGTGTTGTAACAGTTTCTTCAGTCGGCGTTGGTTCAGTGGTTACTTCCGGTGTTTCTTTGTCGGTCGATAAAAATGCACCAACAGCAAATACGATAAGAATGACAGATAGTATGATGCCAATGATTTTGTTTTTTCCGGTCGGCATTATTCTGCGTACTTAGTGAGCATGGCTTGTAGGCCACTCAAGTTTTTACTAAATTCAGTGTCAGTGTGATTGGTGAGAAGAACACTGATGGCTGGAATGTTTTGACCAGCAAACCAGTTGACCATGTCACCGGTAATTTGATAGTAGTCAAATTCTTCGTGGGCGGTATATCCCGCTGCTTTAGCAAACAGGTTTGTGAGATCCTTTGTCTCGGTTGAGATGCCGTTGTTGCAACTTGAAGAGTACACTCCCCCAGCTGCACTGTACCAAGTGACAACAGTTGCCGGTTTGTTGGCTTCTACATAAGCCTTAACAGCAGCACTTTCTGGTTCAGAGAAAGGTGTCTCTCCACCACTTACGCTGCGGTTTTGCCAAGTACCAACTGATTCCCATTCACAGTCAAAGTTTCGGTTGATATCAACCTCGTTGGCGTTGAAGCGACCAGTGATACGAACGGTCTCAGAAGTGTTCACGGCTGACGCCTTAAAGAGCCCGGTGGTCCCAGTTACAACTTTAAGTCCATCGGGATTTAGGACTGGGATAATTGTCACCTTTACGTTCTTTGGAACCTTATCCTCATTTTCCTCGAGCCAGTCAATGAGTTCAAACGCTAGGAGGCTAGTGTTCCAAGAGTATCCGCCGTGGATACCACCGATAAACAATAATTCAGTTTCGCCGGTACCAAAGTGGTAGGCAGTAATTGCTTCTCCTCCGGCTGAGTTGCCAAGGATACTTGTTGGTTCATCCGAAGCTGCTTCTTCGGGGGTAGAGCTGGCCTCCTTGGTCGACATTTCTGGCGTCGCACTAGTTGGAGTGGTTGGGGTATTAGATTCATTTTCGACCAATTGATTGTTTTCGCTCATGAGTATATAGGTTCCTCCACCAATGAGGACTAATATGACCACTGCAATTAAAATAATATTTTTCATAGACTATTATTGTATGCCGATTAGTGGCACTTGACCACCTTTGCCTGCGTCACCCCTCACACCTCCCAACATCTACGTTATGGACACCTATGATTAACCCCACCCGTCTTATACCTAAGTACACCATCCTTAATTTCCATCGCCCACAACATCTACTTATCATCGATGATAAGTAGATGTTCACAGTAACGCATTCACTCAACTTATCATTGATGATAAGTTGAGTGAATGAGAAAGACTCTAAATAAAATTAGTGATAAACAACATAAGGAAGTATTGAATGCCTTATATGATACTGCAGAAAATCTATCATCAAGTCCACAGTCAGTTAAGACTTTTATAGATGATGTTCTGACAGAAGGAGAGAAAATCATTATTGGTAGAAGAATCTTGATTGCAAAATTGACACTAGCTGGTTTATCACAACCAGAAATTAGTGAGCGTCTACAAGGTGTTAGTCCTAACACTTTTGGGAGAATCTATAAGTGGCTTGACGGACAGTTTCCTGGATATGAAACTGCTTTGAAACAAACAAAGAAAGAAGAGAAAGTAAGAGCAGATAAAAGACGTAAGCTTAGACGTGAATATGTACAACCTTTTAGTTTTGAAGATTTAAGGCGTCGCTACCCACTTCATTTCTTACTCTTCAACATTGCAGACGAATTATTCAAAAAGTAGTATACTTATCATCGATGATAAGTATAGTGTTGTTGATATTATTCCAGTACTCTCTTAACTCGCCTTTTTCCTCTAACTAACCCACAAAATAAAAGTTGCTCTTTTGGACAACTTTATCTTTAGTGTATTTTGTGGTTTAATGTTGGTTGCTTTCGTTCCATCCCATTGACACTTTTATTACAGGAAGGAGTCGTCATGGAAACCGTTGACACTGAAATTTTTGACTGCTACCAAAGCACAAATCTTGTGGTAATCCCGCTGCCCCGCACGCCGACAACGAAGTGGTGTGAGGTTCAGATTTTGCCAGCTGAAAAAAAGCCGATGAGTGTTGAGTTTGCGAAGCAACTGCTAGCACACTACCAAAACATCGACATCACCGCGATAATGGACGGTGTCGGCAGGTTGGACTGGTTGGCCTCTGAGTTTGCCAGCCACCTGCATGCGTCCGAAGTACGTTTCCATTTTTACTTGATGGATACTAAAAACGGTCCTGTCGTCGCTGCTGCGTTTGGTAGTCAACTGGACATGTCCGACTACTTCGGTATCTCTGACGATCCGTCAGACTAAAAATCCGCCGCCAAACAATTTGTTTGGCGGCGGACTTTCGTTTTTATATTTTAAGCAGCCAATTCTTCAGCGCTAAAGTCGGCCCTGGTTAATTCAATAGTGCTGCCCTTAGCAGCATTGCCACTGATGATGAGTTGAGCAATTTTTTCTTCAATGACGTCTTGGATGACACGCTGCATTGGTCGGGCTCCAAATTGTGGACTGTATCCCTTTTCCACCAAGATATCCATTAAGTCGCGATTAACGATGAGTTCGTATCCCTGATCTTTGACTCGTTCGTATAGTCCTTTGAGCATCAGTCCGGCCACCTGCCCTTGTTCTTCTTGTACCAGTGGTTCGAAGATAATGGTGCTATCAAAACGGTTGATGAGTTCAGGGCGGAAAATCCCTTCTTTGATAATGTGATTAATAATTTCAGCTGATAGTGTCGAGAGTTCTTTGCGCTGTTCAATAGTCTTTAGAATGAGTTGGCTACCAGCGTTTGAGGTAGCGATGATGATGGTGTTACGGGCATTTACTTTGTCTCCCCTGGCGTCAGTGAAGATTCCTTCATCGAGAATCTGCAAGAAAATATCGTGGACAGATTGATTCGCTTTTTCGAGCTCATCAAGGAGAAGAACTGAGTATGGGTGTTCACGCAGCATGTCTGGCAAAACTCCTGAGGCAACACCATCACCAATTAGTCTACCGAGGGCATCTCCCCCACTGAATTCAGACATGTCGATGCGGTGCATGTTGGTTTCGCTACCAAAGAAGACATGAGCAAGCGCTTTGGCAGTTTCGGTCTTTCCGACTCCAGTTGGCCCTAGGAATAAGAAAGAGCCAATTGGTTTGTCACTAGATTGGATACCAGCCCGAGCCCGACGCATGGTTCGTGCGATAGCATCGAGTGCATGTTGTTGTCCAATTACCCTTTCGTGCAAGGTGTCTTCTAAATTCAAAAGTAAGTCTCGCTCAGCTGCACCGATTGGTCCAGTTGGAATGCCTGTCTTTTCACTAACTACTTCATATACATACTCGGCGGTGAGAATCGTTACCCCAGCTTGGTTGGCTCGGGTGGCGATATCGATGAGGAGCTCGATGGCTTTGTCAGGCATTACGCCTTCAACAATATATCTGTCAGCGGCCGTGGTAATAGCTGCCAAAGCTCCATACGTGAATAAGACTCGGTAACGATCCTCATTAGTCTCCGCCACTCCCTGTAGTACCCGAGTAGTACTGCGTAGGTCTGGAATATCGATAAGGACTTCAGCAAATCGTCTCGCAAAAGCACCAAGTGGTTCGAGGTAGGTGTGATAGGCACCAGGGGTGTCAGTAGCAATTACGTGTAGTGCTGGTGTGGCCAAAAATGGATCGAGGAGCTCGGGAATAAATACGCCCATGGCCTCAGCTTCGCGAATGAAGGTACTTAAGTTTTCAATTACGATGATAACGTTGCCTGCCCGGCTGGCTTCAGCAAATATAGAAAGAATAGTTAGTTCAAGGTCTTGCTTGTTGTTATTCACCGCAAAGAGTCTGGTGGTATCAAGTAGAATCATGCGCTGCTCGGCCACGGCGCTAAGGGCTTTACCGGTACGGAGGCGGCGGTTAACTTCTAGCAATAAGTCCATCTTCCCCACTCCAGCTTCTCCAATCACTAGTACGTTTGAAGCTTTGGCGCGAGCTAGAGCCACTTCAACTTCAGCAATTTTTTCGGCAGTAAAGGCACTGTCTCCATGAGTTAGGTTGGTGTAAATGGCACTAGTACGGATGTCGCGCGAAAATTTTTCTAATATATAAGCTGTACCGTATGACCACTCTCGTCCGATACCGGTTGTTTTTGAAAGTTCATCTTTACCCCACCACCGCTCAATCTTCTTTTGTGCATGATGTGCAGAGACAACCCAATTCAAAGCACCGATAAAATGTTCTTCGAGTACCCCTTGTTCTTTTATAAAAGTTTTAAATGAACTGTCTTGTTGAAGTAAGTAGTTACCTAGAGTGATAAGTGAAAATACACTATCAGACGGAAGTGGAATCATCATTGTGGTGATTTTAGGACGACTACTCCTGAGATAGGTTTCAAGTTTATTAAGGTCGATGCCAGCACGCAGCATTATAAGAGTGCCTAATTTGGAATTACAAAAAGCCGCTGTCACATCTTGTTCGTTTGGAAGTAGGGCCTCTGCTACTTCATAGGTAGTCCCAGTATTAGTTTTACTTGATAGGCCAAGAATAGAGTGTAAGCCAAAAAAGTAAAAGCTGTTGTGGTAACTGTATACCATCATTTGTTCAAGCCAAAACGAAGTACTAATTAATCCTATTCCTAGCAGTACTTCACTATATGAACTTTCTGGCCAGGCTAAGTGTGTAGCGTATGCGCCACCAATAGCACCAATAGCTCCGACGAAGAATATTGTACGAAAATGTGTTAGAGCCCGACGAGAAAAAAACCGAGTAAGAGCGATTGGTGGCTTATAGCGAGTTATGTTGTCTGCGATTGTATACATATATATGTATGATTATGAAAATAACAACGTAATTCCTAGTATTAGACAGACCAATAGTGCAGCCGGTGCCATAACCCAAAACACATAGGTAACAATGGTACAAATTAAAACCACCAGCAGGGCGATAAAACCCAAGATAATGATACTAGTGCGTAGCATCATACCAACTAACCGAGAGAGAATATTAATAATTACAAAACCGGCCAGGTCTTCAAAATTAAAAGTATCCCCTCTCTCTTCGGTCATGCGCTTCCAAGGTGAGAAGAATGAACGAATAAGTTGTGGTAGTGAAAAGAAGTGAATGGTAAACCAAAAAAAGTTTTTGGAAATGTGAGCTATTTCGCCAAAGGCTTTTGTGTAATGCCACAAAAGATAGTGGTGCATGATAGTGAGAAAGAGCATGTCTATAGTATACAATGCACGCGTCTGTAATTGCCCTACATAATAAACAAGAGACCTAGGAATAAATTCCTAGGTCTCTTGTTCGTTGCGGTTAGTATTACGCTCGGCGTACGTTTGTTGCAGCTGGGCCCTTTGGTCCTTGCTCAACATCAAACGTTACGTTTTCTCCTTCTTGTAGATCATCGAAAGCGACGTCTACAAGTGCTTGTGCGTGGAAGAATACATCCTTATCACCATTATCTGGCTTGATAAATCCGTATCCGTTATCGCGCTTGCGAACAATTTGTCCTGTCATTTTTTTTACTTATGCTTTATTAACCACAAAACGTCACTTCGCCTGATCAATGCTTTCACGTTGCTTCAGTGGAGTCAAGTTTCGCTACTTGTATTAAAGCACATATACATATAAACACAAGCCTTTTTAAGGCAACTTGATTAGAGCCTGTCCACAAACCCTCAGATACGAGGCGGGACCAAGCGAAAACATGAGTCGTATTAATATACGGAGAATGTTTGAGCGAAGGAAACAACAAAGTATATGTGGCTTGTGGGTAGACTCCTAGATGTTGATTTTTGAACCAAATTGGCCAACTAGTGGCAGCTCCTTTTCTTTGCGTTGTAGGGTGTTAACGATACCAATGAGAGACAAAATAAAGAGTCCAAGATTTATAAGTTGCATGATTTGCCACATGACAAACATGAAACCGCTAAATACCCACAAAATTAAGTAAGCGATAAAGAGAACTAAACCTTGCTTAATGTGGAACTTGGTAAAAGGGTCTTCTTTATTTGTTAAAAACGGAATAACAATGAGCGGACCTAGATACGAAGCGGCGGCAATTAATGATTTCTGGCTAAAATCAAACGTAGATTCTGGGGTAGCTTCTGTCGCTGTGGCTTCCGGGATAGTCGTCACTGGCACTGTGGTTGAATCCGGTGTTGGTGTCTCCGTTACCTGTGGCTCTTGATTATTGTCCATAAATTAATTAGGTAAGTTCTTATATATGTATGCAAAATTGCACATTACATATAATTGTATGCTCATATTACACTTTCGCAATATATAAACCTGGTTAAGAGCATCCAATTTTTAACTTTTGCGTTATACTGAGTTCGTATGAAGATATACTCATGGAACGTTAACGGCATTCGAGCCGTGCTAAAGAAGGGTGATTTTCAAAGCTTTTTGTCCAAACACCAGCCAGACATCATTTGTCTACAGGAGACCAAAGCAGAGCGTTCCCAGGTAGAAGTCGACCTTGAAGATTATGAAGAATACTGGAATTCGGCCGAAAAGAAGGGTTATTCGGGTACTGCTATTTTTACCAAACATTCCCCACTGTCAGTTATTGAAGGTATTCCATCTGAAATAGCCAAGAAATACGCCCTTTCTGACGAATATGGCGATACCACCAAGGAAGGGCGAGTGTTAACCCTTGAGTTTGAAGGTTTTTATGTAAGTACTGTCTATACCCCCAACGCCAAAGACGACTTATCCCGTATTCCCATACGCCAAGCCTGGGACCCAGCTTATCTGGAGTTTATGACTAGCTTAATGAAAGAAAAGCCGGTCATATTTTGTGGCGACCTCAATGTTGCTCACACTGAACTCGACCTGGCTCGACCAAAGGAGAACAAAGGCAAGAAAGGATTCACTGAGGAAGAGCGCTCAGGGTTCGGCGCTTTCCTCCAAGCTGGCTTCGTCGACACCTTTAGACACTTTCAACCGGAGGGAGGATTCTACACCTGGTGGTCGCATTTTGCTCAAGCTCGCGCTAGAAACATTGGCTGGAGAATCGACTACGTACTCGTGAGCGAGGCACTTCTACCTCTTGTTAAAAACGCCCGCATCCATCCTGATGTCATGGGATCAGATCACTGTCCAGTTTCAATCGAATTGATGCATTCGCTCGAGGTTTAGGTCAGCGGATTAGCTTGGCAGCTCGCTACAGCTGCCTGTTCCCTTGGGGGTCGCAGCTCAGCTATGCGTCTGCATAAACAAAACATAGTCGCACTTCGCGCTCCTTGTTTCTGCTTAACTAAAACTTGCTGCAAGTAGTAAAAGCAGAATCAAACATTTCTCATTTTTGTCAAGAGCTACGTAATGAGGTCAAAATCACGGCCTAAAACAACGCCAAAATTAATATAAAAATTTTCTACACACGCCGTGTCCTTTATAAAGGACACGGCGTGTGTAGTTATGCACAGATATCCACGACCCTGTCCTTTACACTAATCTATAAAGGACATACTATAGTGATAGGCCCAGAAAGGGCGAGCAGGACTCGGAGAGAGTTCTCAACTGAAACACTTCAGTTCGGAACTCTCTCCAAATCCCCTTAAAGAGATCTTTCCAAAAACAATTGAGTATTACCTCCAAAAAACTCAAATAAAAAACGTTCATAACAATCCCACCCTAATAGAGAAGTCCACGAAGTCTCCTGACACTTTCAAAAGGAACAGCCGGTTGGTTCCATCATTGTGTGAGTGAAATTGATTTCAGACATTCTCACAACAACGTAGAGCTTTGGATCAGGCTAGCCATTTTTATAAAGGCGCCTACTAGGATTCTAATATCCTTAATATAATAAAAAGCTCGAAATTAAGTAAAGGCCTGAGGAGACCGGTAGCGAATATATTCGCTCTCGCTCCCCTCAGGCCTTTTTCTAAATGAGCAAATGCCCTTTAGGGCATATTGCGAATTTAGTTCCCGATTTGCCATTTCCTTAGGCAAATCGCTGGAACCCGCAGCACCTAAGCTAAGTAAATGCACTCTTTCTTATGTTTTGCTTAGGAAGACACAACCTTAGCTTCGACCACGCAGGGAGAAGATAAGGTATGTGGTCCGCCAGGCACTCGAAGCAAATGTTCAGGGTGATAAGCAGAAAACGCTTAGCCATGATTCGACCCCACAGGGAGAATCTGGCTGCAGCGCTCTGCCAAATGAGCTGATTTCTGCTACAATGCCCAAATCTCAGTTCTTTTGGAGGAGTTTCGTGAACAAACCAAGCTTGAAAGATACCTGGCAAGACTGGGCGTGGTGGCTTCTTTGGGGCCTAATCATTGCCGCTTGCGTTTCCTACCCGCTCAGATATCTGCTGAACCCCGACTTTTGGAGGCAGCTGAACTGGTGGCAGGAGATTCTGCTTCTGATTGTCACTGTAGTTGGAACTGCCGTCTTTGTGGTGAGGCCATTTTGTAAGAATATGGCAGAGCATCAGTGACCTGGCTCTCAGACGCAAAAAAACCGCTCATTTGAGCGGTTTTTTCTCTATCCAACTTTATGCTCTTTAGCTATGGCCTTAAGGGCGGCCGCTTCTTCTTCAGCTAACTTCTGCTTACCAGCGTCAGCTAGAGTCGCGAGCTCCGTCTCGCTGAGCTTAAATAGCTCCAAAACCCTTGTTTCTAGGTACTCTGCAGTGTTTTTCCCCGGCTCTATCAACACCTCTTCCAGTAGTGCATGCAGTGCATATCCTAGCTTTTTCCCGGGCTTTTCCCCAGTGATATCCATAATCTTTTCCCCATTAATCTTGAGCATTTTGACCGAAATCGGGTCTCGGAGTGCCTCATCCACCATGGCTTTGTACTTACGGAAGCGGAACGGCTGTTCCTTTGGTCGACCAGTCCCAATGCGGTCACAAACACGCAAATTAAGGAGATTTTCAATCTGGTCCTCCCCTATCCGGACGATAGTCCTTCGTACTGCTGCTAGAGTAATCTCATCCGGATCAGAGAAAAACATGTGCCAGCGTACCAACTTTTCAATGATATTTGATTTCTCGCGTGGATATTTGAGGCGGGCAAGAATTTTTTTGGTCATGCGCTCCCCAACCACTTCGTGACCAAAGAAGGTATAGAGTTTGTTTTTGCCACCGGTTCGACGTGTGGCTGGCTTACCGATATCGTGAAATAGTGCGGCTAAGCGGATTTCGGTTGAATAACCCTTATCCGCAGCTGCTTGCATAGTTCGAAGTAAGTGCTCAAACACGTCATAGGCATGTATTCCACCCTGCTCACAACCAATACTGTCTTGTAGTTCTGGGATGATGTGAGTCAATAAACCAAGCTTTTCAAGGAGAATAATTCCCTGCATTGGAGTTTTTGAGTCAATTAAGCGTACAAATTCAACCATTATGCGCTCGATGGCCACTAGCTTGAGGCGATCAGCATTACGCATAATGCCAGACATTGTCTCGCTTTCAATTACAAACTCTAGCTCAGCTGCTAGTCTAACGGCCCGCATCATACGAAGGGCGTCTTCAGCGAAGCGCTCGTCTGGATTCCCAACCGCCCGCAGTCGCTTGGCTTTGAGGTCAGTTAGTCCGTCAAAGAGGTCTACCAAGTCGTTCTTGGTAAGGTCATACGCTATAGCGTTTACGGTAAAGTCACGACGAGCCAAGTCCTCAGCCAAAGTAACGCCAAAAGTAACGGTATCTGGGCGTCTGGCGTCAGTGTACCCACTCTCTGCTCGGTATGGAGTCACTTCGATTATGCCAAAGTCTGGATAAGGCGTGTCTTCCCCTGTTTTGATACCAACGGTACCGTAGTCATTATTGCAAAAACTCTCAGGAAATAAGGCTTGAATTTGGTCTGGAGTGGCACTGGTAGTGAAATCCCAGTCTTTTGGAGTCCGACCGAGGAGTACGTCGCGCACACAACCGCCGACCAAGTGCGATTCAAACCCTGCCCCGACTAGGGTTTCGTGAATTTGTTTGATGGTGAGTGGTAGATTATGTAGAGTAATCATCCGCATTATTGTAGCAGAAAATCGTTGCTTTTTCTTATCTTTGACGTATGATGTTGAAGTTGTCGTGGAAGCGACAGAGAGTTGCACCATTTAAAATAGCACCTGTAGTGAAATGGATATCACAACTGACTTCGGATCAGTTATTCTGGGTTCGAGTCCTGGCAGGTGCACAAAGGCAAAACACAAAAGATTGGCTATTAAAGCCAGTCTTTTGTGTTTTAGAAAGCAAACTGCTTTGCTTTCGGTCCTCTGTGCAAGCCGCAGGCCTATTTTCTGCTCCTTCCAAGAGCAGAAAAAGCCGAGGCGGGTGAGAAATGGGATGGGACCCATTTCGCAAGACTCATTGAGGACTTTTCAAGCTTGCGCAGAAAAGGTCCAATGAGTGGACAGAATCTGTAAGATTCGAGAGTACTTAGATTTTTATGAGCGTAGCGAAATAAAAAGCTTAGTAACTCGTGACCACAAATGTTGCACTCATAAATGAAAAAGCGGGACGAGTCCTGGCAGTCTAGTAACTCGTGACCCTGTCCATCTTTTGCTACAATAACCTCTATGGAACTATCAGAACGTTGTATTCAAACACTAGAAAAGGAAGGTTTTGTTTCTGTGTACGAAACCCAAGATGCACCCGGTGCAATTTATGAAGAACATAAACACGAAGGCAAAGTAACACTTTTTGTTACTGAAGGCTTATTTGAAATTACCCTTCTGGGTCAAAACAAACACCTAGTTACTGGTGATCGTGTTGATATACCAAAGGATACTCCTTATTCAGCAGTGGTTGGTCCGAACGGTTGTCAGTTGGTGGTTGGAGAGATGGTCGACGGAGACTTTTAGTCTATCTTAGTCGGTTTCAATATCTTCTCCTTCTTTCAAACTGACAAACCTTATACCAGCTTCAGTTAATTTGGCTCCAACTACCCCGTGGGTAATCGCCTTGCCCGCTTCGGTTAGAATTGCGTCATGGACTGGAAAAGCCACTCCAGGCTTTATTTCAAGCGCATATGCGATAACCTCACTTACCTTGCACCACGGTCCAGCTACTGGCAGAGCTAGTACAGGCACAGCCCGTCCTGGATTAGTGTAGGCGTCTCCCGGGTAAAAGAGCTTTTCATCAATAAAATATCCAGTATTTTGAACTTGTCCGTACTCCCCGACAATTTCAGCGTGTTTGCCATCACAGGCAGTAACGTTAATTTCAGAAAACTGAGCAGCGTTCTCCCCTTCAAGTACGTTGTATGGAATTTTTAAATCAGTAAGGATCTTCCCGACGCTTGAATTAGTCACCACCACTGCCTCTGGGTTGTTTTTTAAGATACTTTCGAGTGATTCAGTGTGTAGGTGGTCCTTATGTTCGTGGGTGACGAGGATTATATCTATATTAGACAGGTCATTTTGTGAATTGCTCAAAAACCCCGGGTCGGTCAGGATGCGTTTACCATTAGTTTCAATTAGTAAGCAGCAATGCCCTAGTTTTGTGATGTGCATATACCAAAGTATAGCAAATGATATCTGGGTGTGAATTCTTTCAAATCGAACACACGAAGCGGTATATAATATAAAAACCTTTTTATGCCACATTCTAATCAGCCATATAAAAAAGACGCTTATGAGCAGGCCGTAGCACTTCGGAGGCGAGGTCTTTCGTATCGTGAAATATCGAAGATTTGTGGAGTATCCGTAAGTACTGCAAGCAAATGGCTAGCTTCTCTACCAGGAGCGGATTTAATTGTGGCCGAGAACAGACGCAAGGCCGCCAAAGAGAACACTTCAAGATTGTTGTTGATAAATAAGGCTAGAAATACTGAACGCAAAAAGCAGTATCAAGAGGCCGAGCGTGTGGCAAAAATAGAATATGAAAACTACCGCACTAATCCCCTATTTATGGCTGGCTTAGCGCTTTATGTGGCAGAGGGTGACAATACTCATTCTCGTCTATTACGCCTCGCTAATAGCCGTCCAGAGCTTCACAGACTGTTTATTCGCTTTGTCACCCAGTTCCTCAGTGTTGAAAAACACACCATCCATTTTTGGCTTCTACTCTACCCTGACTTGGAAGAGGTTAAGTGTATGAAGTACTGGTCAAAGAAAACTGGTATCTCTGTAGCCCAATTTTACAAAAGCCAAGTTATTGAAGGTAGAAGTAAGAAAAGGACGTTGCATTTTGGTGTGGGTAATACTATAATCGGCAGTACTCTTTTGAAGAAGAAACTTGATCTCTGGATTAGTTTGGCTCTAAAGGAGTGGAAATAAGCGGCCGTGGTTAAGTGGTATAACGTGGCCTTGCCAAGGCTAAGTCGGGGTTTCGATTACCCCCGGCCGCACACACATACAAAAAGTCCCCTAACGGGGGCTTTTTGTATGTGTGTGCGGCAGGAGTAAAGCGCCTGCGCGCTTTACGTGGGTAATCGAAAGCTACGGAGTATATTCCGTCAGGAATACGAGTAGCCGTCCAGGAATCTTAGTGTTCATGAGTTTACGAGTAAACACTTAGAATTCCGGGATCGATTACCAGTCCCCCCACATACCAGGTTTCGATGAAACATTAACAATTACCGCCCCCCTCCACGCCACCCAACCCCCCTGTGAACAACCCACCCCAATGTCCTTTATAAAGGACATTCCCACAAAACCTGTGCACAACTGTGGAAAAGACAGTGCACAAGGGGATAAGAGACAAATTTTATAGGACAACTGCACCTAGGATATGGCTCAAATAGGCCCTATTGTAAAATATAATCTGAAAGTGTGCCACGTGAAACGAACTATCCACCTTTTCACATGAAACCTATGCTAAATAAGCAATGATATACTGTTACACATGGAACCTAGCTCCAAAAAGCACAACAATAAGCTTATTGGTAACTATGGCGAGGAGATCGCCGCCAATTACCTTAAAAAACAAGGATTTGTAATTTTGTCCAGGAATTATCTTCAGAAATGGGGTGAAATTGATATTGTTGCACGTAGAACGGATAAAGTTCACTTTGTAGAGGTAAAGACCGTTTCATATGAAACTAAGGAGCTTTTACGAAGTAGTGTTTCACGTGGTACGTGGAGACCGGAGGATAATGTTCATCCATACAAGATAAAAAAACTCTCGCGAGCCATTGAGTCTTGGCTTATGCAATTTAAATATGATGGAGAGTGGCAGATTGATGTTTTAGCTGTAAAAGTAGTTACACGTGAAAAGTTTGCTACTGTGAAGTATATTCCTAACGTTATTTTCTAGGTTACACGTGAAATGGCGGAAAAGTGTACCACGTGAAACGTACAAACAAGCATTTCACATGGAACAGGTACTCTAATCACTCTGACTTGAGCAAAAGGTTTACTTACAACAGCTGACAGATAAAAACGGCCCAAAGGCCGTTTTTATCTGTCGAAGAGAACTGGTGAGAAGCAAGTGTACGTAGCTTCGCAAGATTCTAGTCAAACTTCTCTTTGAAAATCACAACAGTCTTGGAGACCGTCGGTTATTTATTCATTTCATAGCCTTTCAGGCTGAGTCGGGGAGCCGGGAATCGGACCCGGGCCACACGGTCCCAAACCGCGTACACTACCACTATGCTACACCCCGACTCAGAAAAATAGGCTATGAAATGAAAAAACAACTCTCTTGCTCACAAACCCCAGTATACCGTGATTTGTGAGCAAGATAATACCATCACTTGTCAAAAAATGCGAGTTGTCCCGCTGTTTAGTATACTGTTTTGTATGAAACTATTTGTTGGCGCCAAAGCTTTGATTGTTAAAGATGGTAGAGTCTTACTATTACGTGAAGCCGCTTATGATGAAGGAACAAACGAAGGGAAGTGGGATGTGCCTGGTGGACGTATTAATCCAGAAGAGCCAATACTTGAAGGGCTGGCTAGAGAAATTCAAGAAGAAGCGGGATTATTGAATGTTAGAGTCGGTGATGTATTGGGTATATATGAGTCTTTTGCAACGATAAAGGGAGAAGATAGTCATATAATACGTGTGTATTACGCTGCTTATTTGGACAGTGAGGTGGCAATTACTCTAAGTGCGGACCATGATATCTATGAGTGGGTTTCACTTGAAGATTTAGCAGACAAGAAGCTTGTTAGTAATCTAGAGCAGCTGGTACACAAGGTTTTAGGTTAGTGTATACTTTTGCTATGTTTGAGACACCAGAACACACTGGGGCAGAAACCCTTGAAGCTCAAGAACGGCAGTTTTTCCAGAAACTCAAAGCCTTGCCATTTGACCTTGCTAAGAAGTGGGAAGATGAATTTGATAATTTGGAAGAGATTACCGAAAGCTTTTTTAGTAAGTTTGAGACTTTTCTTAAAAGTCGTTCGGGAGCACTTTCAAATGTGCTAGAAATTGAGCCGGGTCTTAACGAAGAAATTGTAGCGGAAATACATGAAACTGAAAGGGTTATCCGCGAAACCTTTGGAGACCCGCATCATTTTTTAGGTAACGGAAAAGTGGCTGAGGTGTATGAACTTCCTTTGGCGCCTCATTTGTGCGTTAAGTACGTAAAGGATAATGATGCCTACAGCGAAGGCAATCATTTGCGGACAGAGTTCGCTTTTTTGGAGGATTTGCGGGAATTTTCTGCAGCAAAAGTCCGCACTCCACTGCCGTATTTTATACGAATACATCCAAGCGAAGGTCACTCATACGGTATGGAAAAAATACATGGGAAAAGCCTATCCCAGATTTTGGAACGGCCGGCCGAAAATAGTGCATTAATTGAACTGTCAAAAAACTCAGATCGAACACAGGTAAAGGCCCAGTTACTTGAATATATTAAGGCTTTACACGAAAATTTTAAGATTACCCACGGGGACTTATTTTTGCGAAATATTATGATGGATAATCAAGGAAATCTGTACATAATAGATTTTGGTAAAGCGAAGGTTGAGCAAATTGGCGAAGACCACGAATCCCGAAGAAGTGTTGATGTGGCCACAATAACATCCGAAATCAGCAAGTTCTTTGAGAAACTTGACAAACTTAATATAAAATGATATAAATAAAGCCGTTTTGGCACATCAATAGGTACATTTATGGAAATTTCCCAACACATCATCGATCAGGCCAAGTCCATGCTCGCACAGGGTGTGGTATTGCCGGCTGAAATCAAAGGTGCGCCTGGATTTTTCCTGGCGACACACGAGGACTCCACTGTCCACGCGTTTGGATCGGTGGAACACAACGGCATCTTCTACAAAATTGGTGCCAAAAGGACGGCGAAGGCGAGGTAATTTACCCAGCCTTTGCACACAAAGCCAGGACTTCGGTACCTGGCTTTTTCTTTACTAGTTCGTCCAGAATGCCCCGTCCCGCTAGGGCGGGGCTGAATGTACAAATATATAATAGTTCGGCGTAGCCGAAACCTCTGCTAGAAAAAACACCTGATGCCGCCAGCGTATGCCCCCATGGCTTTAGTCTGGGGCTAGCTAGGCGGATGTTTTTATCTTCATCCACAGGTTGCAAAATGGGGGTGGGGAAGGCACAATGGGGCCGTGATTAATTACTACTTCAGGACCGTCAAGGATGACGAATTAAAAGAGGTGGCTGAGCCGCGCTCTGGGGTGTGGGTACATGTTACCAGCCCAACTGAGGAGGAGCTCTTGGCCCTAGCAAAAACTTTTTCGCTTGACGAAGACATCGTGGAAGACGCCCGAGATTTCTATGAAGTCCCACGTCTAGAACGCTCTAAAGGTTCTACTTACTTCTTTACTCGCTATCCACTTCGTGATCAGCAACAAGACAATACCACTGCGCCGCTCTTGATTGTGATTGGTGAGAGTTTTGTAATTACTGTCGCAGAACGGGAAATACCGTTATTTAAGAAGCTTCTTTCGGGTGAGGAGGTATTGTACACAACTCAAAAGGCCAAGTTCTTTATTAAAATTATGGATATAATCACGCATAATTTTGACCGAGAACTTTTACGTCTCCGTAAGGCTGTACACAAGGACCGAGTGCGACTCCAGAGCATTGGTACTCGTGAGATTCAGCGTCTGGTGCAGTTTGAGACTGTTCTAAACAGTATGATTGATGCACTCTTGCCGACCAATATTGGTTTGCAACAAATGACCTCAGGTAACTACATGCAGCTATTTAGTGAAGACGTGGAGGAGATGCAGGACTTGGTGATTGCTAATGGTCAGGTAGTTAATTCCGCTCGTTCGGTTTTGAAGACAATTCAAAATATCCGCAGCTCAATTGAGGCGATTATGACTAGTAAACTAAATAATGCCTTGAGTATTCTCACTGTCTTAACAATCTTACTTACTGTACCGCTGGTGATTGCTTCACTATACGGAATGAATGTTGATTTGCCGTTCCAGGAAGGGAAGTATACGTTTTACTTTATCTTGCTACTAAATGTGGCTATCTTGGCAGGACTGACTGTGGTGTTCAAGAAAAAGGATTGGTTCTAGTATGAAAAAACAAGTAGTGTTTATCCATGGCGGAGATTCCTTTACTCAAAAGGAAGACTTTTTGCAGCATTTGCGTACGGCCCCACTTCGGTCTCTACCAGGTGAGGAATCACCTTTGCGCTGGACTCAGACTCTGGCCGCTGACCTGGGCGAAGAATACGAAGTCTTTATGCCGAGTATGCCAAATAAGCAAAATGCCGACTTTAGGGAGTGGAGTATTTGGTTTGAGAGACACTTTGAATATCTGCGTGATGGGGCAGTTCTTGTCGGTTGGTCACTGGGTGGGATGTTTTTGGCTAAATACCTGTCAGAAAAACAGACCCCATTCACTGTCGGGCGACTTTTCCTCTTGGCAGCACCATGCGGCCAGTACAGCTCACCAGATGGCAACGATTGTGGAAACTTTCAGTTTGACCCAGTAATCCTTACAAACCTTAATCAACATGTTAAAAATATCGAGGTTTGGCACTCCGAAGATGATTTTGTAGTGGATTTTGCGGACGCCAAAAAGTACCAAACATCCCTACCTGAAGCCACTTTTAAAGGATTTATTGATAAAAATCACTTCTTAACCCCAACTTTTCCTGAATTCCTAGAAAGCATCAAAAAAGCCAGATAGTGGTGGTAAGAATTCGTTAATTGCCGCGTCTACGTATATAATGGTTTTCACATATGCTCGGTCGAAAACAGACAGCCGATACTGCTGAAAGCCAAGAAGAACGTTTTTTGAAAGCTTTCGAGGATTACAATGATGCGCTTTTTCGCCATGCGGCGATGCGAATCAGTAATCGCGAACGGGCTATAGACGCCGTCCACGATACCTACACCAAGGTCTGGTCTTACGTCAAAGCTGGGCATCAAATTGATTCTTACCGGTCATTTTTATACAAAGTGCTAAATAACCTCATCATTGATGAGTACCGGAAACAAAAAGAGCACTCACTTGATGCGCTTCTGGAGAAGGAGGGGGTGGACGAAGGTCTGTTCCCGGAATTGTCCGAAAGTAGTGTGGAAGCCCTAGCGGCTACACTAGATGGACGCAAGGCATTTGAGCTCCTAAAGGAGTTGCCGAGCGAATACCGAGAAGTAATTGTCTTCCGTTTCGTTGACGGGTTGGGACCAAAGGAGATTGGTGAGTTGATTGAAGAGTCAGAAAACGTTGTGTCCGTCCGTATCCATCGAGCCCTTAAGCTCCTTCGGAACAAGATTGAAGCCGGGCACGCTGCCGCTGAGACCAAACGAACCACCAAACACAAATAACATAATGAAACGCTTTAGCGAACAATTTAATACCAAAGCCCAAACCATTAAATTGAGTGTGGCTGAAAAGCGCGAACTCAAAGAGCGGGTTGTTTCATATATGGAGTACCACCCACTTCCTAACAGTACCCGCCCAACCAGTGCCCAAGCAGTTGAGCTTACGAGCCCAGTATTTTTTATATCTAGCGCCCAGTTCTGGCGTACTGCTAAGCTCGGAGCGGCTTTCATGCTCATGCTCGTAGTCGGCGTTTCTTACGCTGCTGAAAAAGCTGTTCCAGGCGATGCTCTTTACAGTATCAAGGTGGGAGTAAATGAAGAATTACGCAGTACCATGGCACGTAGTCCATACGAAAAGGTAGTTTGGGAAACTGAACGCCTTAATCGTCGTATTTCTGAAGCTCGCCTCTTGGCTAACGCGGGACGTCTCACTGAAGAAGTAGAGGTTCAAGTGGCACAAGCCGTCAAAGAGCACAGCGATAATGCTCGTAAAGAAATTGAAAACCTAAAGATGACAGATAAAGACGGTGCTGCTTTGGCTTCAATTGAATTAAATACTGCTCTTGATGTGCAGACCACGTCACTTCGTAGTCGAACCGACGTTGAGACAGCTGGACATTCAACAAATCTTATTGAGAATGTCCTCGAGTTCTCACAAGCGGTTGAGGAAAGTGTTGAAGCGGATAGTCTTCCAGCTTACGCACCTTTGATTGCTAAGGTAGAAAGTGAAACTACTCGTGCACATGAATTGTTAGAAGGAGTTGCCAAGTCTGCTACTAATGAAGAACAGCAGGATATTAGTCGACGTTTGGAAGACATTGAGCGAAAGGTTGGAGCTGCCATGAGCCTAACTGAGTCTGAAGAACTAGAAGCTCGACTTAATTTGGTTGAAGTACTTAGACAGACTCACCGTTTGATAGTGTTTATGACCAATATCGACGTACGAGCCAGTCTTGCCGTAAATGACATTGTGCCAGTAACTCCTACCGATGAAGAGCGTGTAACTATTGCTAAGGATCAACTTACTGAGACTAAGTCTATGTTGATACAAATTGAGGAGGCTATTGCCGCCGCTGCTACGACAGCTACTCCAATTAGTACTGAAGTACTCGATAAATTAAATCCAGCTATCACAGAAAGCACTACCACCGTAGCTGCCGCTGAAGCTCTGCTTTTGGTTCTGCCACTTGATGTTGCTCAGTTTGAATCCCTCACCAAGAGTGCGTTTGATATTACTTTAGATGTAATGAAGGTGCTGAATATACGCAAAGTTGAATCAACTGAAATTCCAATTGAGGAAGCGGTTGAAGAAGTAGAAGTGCCGGCGGCAGATGTTGAAGCTGCCACTTCTACTGGTACCAGTTCTGAAACTACTGAGGAAGCAGAAGAAGTTGTTCCTGCTGTTTAATTTATTAATTCACGTACGTGCCAAACGTACCCCCAAGCATTTGCTTCGGGTATTTTTGATTACCGCCATTACTGTAATTGTATGAAGCCGAAAATTTTATTAGTCCAATTTAGAATAAATCCCATTGCCATCGAACAAGAGCGAGCGAGTATTGAGCGGGAAGTGGGCGAGACGTGTGAGGTTGGCTTCGTGAGTGCGCTTGATAAAGCGGTTGATTGGAATTTTCCGGAAGTCCTACTTGAGGGGTATGAAGGAGTTATTTTAGGCGGTTCTGGGGACTTGGACTTTGATGGTGGCCGGCCAGTGGATGATGAAGTGCGACGGATTTCATATGAACTAGTTGGACAACTCCATCCTTTCTTCACGTATTTATTCGATAATGATATTCCGACCTTAGGCATTTGTTACGGACACCAAATACTGGGTGCATTTGCTGGGGCGCAAGTACATAGTGATATCGTCCAGAAAAAAGTAAAGTCACATGAGGTGAAGTTAATCGTGAATAAGAACAATTACTTCTTATTTACTGATTTGCCAGACTCCTTCTATGCTTATTACGGACATAAAGATGTGCTTGATAGGGTACCGGAGGGTGCGGTCCTGCTTATGAATGGCGGCGAGTGCTGCCAAGTCTCTGCTTTACAATACCGCAATAATATATATACTGTGCAATTCCACCCTGAACTCAACTTTGGCGACATGCTACTGCGGGTAAAGAGCTCAAAGGGGTACTTACCAGAAGGAGTGACAGTAGAAGAGATATTCAAAGACGACCCACAGTCAAATGTTATATTGCGTAACTTTGGACGGTTTGTTGCCAGTAGAGCCAACTAAGTAGTTCCACCGGTCTTAATCGAGATAAGCACTTAAGAGATTGAGTGTTGTTCTCGGTTTGGAAATGGGTCCAAATCGAATAAGAGTCGCAAGTGCGACGATAAGTTCATTGAGGAGTAAGACTTGGAAGTGTTAGAAGATAAAAAAACGAGACAGATCGATTGCCTGAAGTACCCCGTGGAGCAGAAGAAAAAAGTTGAACGTAAAGTGGCTGAGGTGGCAAGGAATGAAGTTGCCAATCCGGCAATCTTCATGAGAACGCTCATCAAGCTACGTTCAGCTCCTGGCACTGAATTGGTCCAAAAGGGCCAAAGGCAACATCGGTTCGGGTTCAACTTTCCAGTTGTCATTAAGCCGTTTGATGGACGCAAGATGCAAATTGCGCGTTCACTGGCAGAAATGAAATCGATAACAGCACCTCTCAAGGGCATTGGGTATCAAGTCCAGGAATTTCTACAAGGCTACACTTTTCAGAAGGTGCGGGTCGTGGCGGGAATGCTTGAGCCTGAATTACCCCAGTACGTACGAGGGGCGGCGAGACGAATTGTGAATTACCTTGTGATTCTGGGTGTCTACAACTTCACACTGACGGTCGCGACCAACAAAGTGACGACGTACATCATCGGGGCTCGCCTCGACTAATGTGACTTCGTCACTAAAACAAAAGCCGCTTGGGTAACCAAGCGGCTTTTTTCTATGTATCAAATTTTAATTAAACTCTTGTGATAGTAGTGAGGTTAGGAATGGAGCGAGAGTGTTGGTAAAAATTTCTGATCGATAGGCAATGTCGCCACTAAGATTTCGTTCTAGTGAGAAGCCTGTCTCTTCAAGAATGGTGCGATGGATGTGTGAGAGGGTAATGGCGCGAAGACTGCCAGGACCATCTGTACTGTCATCACCACGAGTCACAATCATACCGATGACCTGACCAGTAGCGTCTACCACTGGTCCACCTGATGAACCTTCAGCTCCAACATCACTACCGCGGATTGAAAACACATCTGCGTAGTTTGAACCAAAGGTGTATAGTTCTGAAATTGAGGTGTCTGCCACCACTGAGTAAAGCGGACTATTGGCGCCATTCTTAAATAAGTCTGTAGCAGGATAGCCAGCGGCCACCACTGACTCGCCTTTGATAGTGCGGGGTAGTAGATCGGTGTTTACATCTAGAGCGGCAAAAGATTCTGGCAGAGGATCACCTGAAACAGTCTCGGTAACATAGAGAAGGGCGTAGTCACGTTCACCGGTACCAGTTGGAACGGCAGCGGTAATCAGACTGGCATTTTCTTGGACCCAGGTTGGTGGGATGTATAGTAGGTCTGCCCGGTAGCGTGGCTCAGCCGGTGTGCCTTGGCGGACAATACACTCAGCCTCACCAAGCGTGTCTGTAGCTCCTAGAAGCAGGTACTGAGCGACGTGGGCATTAGTAAGTATGACGCCTTCACTGTGTACGAAGAAGCCGGTGCCAGTGGTGGTGCGGATAGTGGTAGGTGAGGTAAAGGTACAGAATATGTTTACCAAAGCTTCGTCCGGATTGGTCACTGGGCGCTCATTTTCAGTCACAGACGTTACAGCAGATGCCCGTTGGTACTCAACGCTACGGAGGAGGATGTCTGGTAAGCCACGAGACCCAAAGAGAGAGGGAAGTGACCGTAGGCTGGCCTCAGATACATTCTCACTTTCTTCCAGTACTTCCTCCCCATCAGCTGGGAAATAGGTCAAAATCCTATCAGCTAGGTTATTAGTAAAAGCCAAGTAGGCTGTTAAGATAACTCCCGCGACATCAATGATAAATTGCATATAAAACAAGTATAGCAGGCCAGACTGGAATTTTTGCCCTATTGGTGGTAGAATCGTGCGTACTGGATTTTGGTTCAGTGCAACACCGCGGGTGTAGTTTAGTGGTAAAACGACTGCCTTCCAAGCAGTAGTCGGGAGTTCGATTCTTCTCACCCGCACAAATAAAAGAGCGCCTTCGGGCGCTTTTTTATTTGTGCGGGTGAAGCAAGTACCATTGAGGCACTTGCGTGAAGAATTGAAGCCCAATCGAGCTGGATTGTGAGCCTGTGAAGAAGCTCGGTATGTAAATTTTATCCTTAAAACCATTGCCACGTAAAGTAAAATGTCCTATAACTAGAAGGTATCAAATGTAACCAGATAGTATCAGGTATAGTAAGTTATCACCACCACATGTCATCAGATAAAGAATTTTCAGAAAAGGATGAGATTGAGATTGTTCAAAATGAACTAACTGCTGTCCATAATTATTCTGCTGGATTGGGCTATGCACTTTCTGATACATTAAATAACTACAACGCAGTACTTGCAGTACAAAGAGAGGCGATTGACTCTGCGTATGCGACATTTCGCTCCCCGATTATGTTGGGAGCTATTGAATCAATGCAAAGTGCGGCCGAAACTTATCGTGAGGTACTTACGCCACTCTCAACAGTTATAGCTGATATCGGAATCGCTACTGTCGGTTTGAATAAGTTGCACACTGCTGGTGTTCTTGGTCTGGAATATCTTGGTGCAACAACAGTGTTTTCTACCCTAGCATTAGACAGTGTTCGTGAACAACAGACAATTCTGCAGAACACTTTTGCAGCATATGATGGTGTTGATGTTACACATCTTTTTTCGGCCGTCAGTCCTTCTGTACAAACTGTTGGACAAGGTTTGACACAAATGATTCAGTCGTTGGGAGGGGTAGCAGCAGTTGATTTTGAAACGATTCCTGAACTGGAAGTTGTGAGGGAATCTGCGGAGGTTGAAGATGTTGAATTAGAAGAATATCAAGAAAGACTAGATGCATTGCTCACTGAAATTAATCCTATTTTGGTGGAATATCGAAGGGGAGCATGGACTGCATTTAACGCGAAAAGCGAAGACTATATCGGACAAGCGAGTAGTTCGATGAGGCGAGTTGTCGATACTCTCTTGAGAGAGATCGCTCCTGAAAAAGAAGTGGCTGAGACTGAGTATTTCAAAAATAGCCCTGATGCTAAAGATAAAAATGAGAGACCAACTCGTAAGGCAAAGGTAATGTACATAGTCAACTGGGACGAAGGAAAGGCTGAACACCTGAAAAGATTTACTACCGGTTTTCTTGCTGCATACGATAATCTGTCAGCGTGGGACCACGTTCCCTTAAACAAAGACGGTTTTGTCCAAGGAGCCCTAGTGGTAATTGAAGGACATCTGCTGTCGCTTTTAACAGTAAATGAAGCTTAATTTGCTTATGGATAAACAAATGCTAGAAAGTAATTTAAATAGAGTTCAGGAATGGATAAGGGCTGCAGATAACAAAGTGAGTATACTACTTGCTATAGAGGGAATATTAATCACTTTGATTCTATCAGATTCGATGTTGGCATATGTTAAAACTATTCAGCAAAATTCTTTCACCATTACAATATTAATCGGAAGTCTCGTTTTTTTATTTGTTTCTAGTTACAAGGCTACTTTAACTATTGTTCCTAGATTAAGTCGAAAGAATATGAAGGCTTCTTTACTTTTCTTTGGGAGTATAAGCACTATGGAACTTAAGGATTTTGACAAGAAGATTAAGGAGATGGACGAAAAGCAATATATTAACCAGATAATTGAACAGATTCATATTTCTTCGATTATAGCCTCCTCCAAACATCATAATTTTAAAGATTCCGTTATTGCTCTATCCGTCTCGCTAATCCTTTTAGGTGCAGCGTGGTTCACGCAATTTTATCCCTATGGCTTCTAAAGACGATTTAGTAAAGGGTGTTAATGATTATTTTTCTGGTTCCTACACGATAACCCAAGGAACTGTCGTCCCTGATGTTGAAAATATTCAACTTGGAAAAAATGGTCGTGAACTTGATCTGGCAATGCTTTTTATCGATATAAGAGAATCGACTAAAATTGTCGATGGTTTTAGGCGCGTCACCGCAGCTCGTATGTACAAGTCATTTTTGTGGGGTATTGCTCAAATCGCACGTACAAATAATGGAGAATTACGGAGTTTTAATGGTGATGGTGTATTAGTAGCTTTTGTGGGTGAATATAAGTGCACAAACGCTGTCAAGGCAGCTCTTCAGATGTCATGGTTTTGCAAAAATGTACTAAAACCAAAAATTGAATCATACTTTGCAACCAATAGTCAGCTCAGTGCGCTCGATTTTGATTTTGGTATTGGAATTGACGTTGGTAAGGTGCTAGTTGTCCGTGGGGGAATAAAAGGAGAAAATAATAATGATTTGGTGTGGGTTGGAAATGCAACAAATTTTGCAGTAAAACTATCGCACATAGGTGAGGGATATAACATTTATATATCTGAAGATGTATATAAAAAAATGAATGACACAACCAAGTACACCTCAGGTCAAACTAAAGAAAATATATGGGAATTACGTTTTTGGACGTCAATGAATAAAATGAGAGTGTATCGTAGTAACGGGATTTGGACACCAAAGTAATAAGGGAGAGTAGCATATATTCATTGCATAGCAACATAACACATTATTAGGTTTAAATAGGTTATTAAATTTTATGGGAAAAGGAGCACTTAGAAATCAGAATCCCTGCTTGTGTGGGGCACCAAGAAAATTTAAAGATTGTTGCTGGGGACTTACTGATGAGCAGATCCAAAACAAAGCAAATGGCAAAGTAATAAAAGAGGCGGGCAAACGAGCTAATATCAAAACTTGTCTCTATCCTGATAAAAGCCAGTGTTCAGAAGGAATTATCCAAGCCCATGGTTTACAAAATAATAAGATACTATCGAAGCTGTCTGAAAACGGTGATGTCTACATGGTTGACGTGCTCTTTGGTAAAAATGGACCCCAAATAGAACTGGTTAAGCAGGGTCGAAAAAAAGCGACAACCTTTACTGGTTTTTGTGGGAAACATGATACTGAAGTATTCTCTCCTATTGAAAATCAAGACTATGAAACAGGGAACAAAATGCAAGAAGCGTTATTTGCGTTTAGAGCACTAGCAAAAGAGTGGCACACTAAACTGAAGTCTAAAAATATGTTTGACGGCGTATTGAAGACAAACAGAAATGAATATGTCTTGGCTTTTTACGAAGGAATAATGCTGGCTTTAGATGACATCGAAAAAGAAATGTTAGCGTTTCAAGAGGTGCTACTAGTTGAAGCGCCAGATAGAATTTCTACAAAGCTAATAGTGTTTGAAGGAGAAGCTGACGTTGCTGTTAGTGCTTGCATTACAATGTCACATGACTTTAATGGTAAAAGGCTTGAACATTTCACTTCTCACCCATGGTTAACTCCAGATCAACTCTTTATAACAATTTTTCCACAAAACGGTAAAACCTTTTGCCTTCTTAGTTATGATACTAACGCTACAGAGACCTTTGCTTTTCTTGATGAGCAACTTTTGAATAAGAGTGTTGCTGAGCAAAAAGAGCTCCTTAGTCGTTTGGTAATACACCACTCTGAAAATATAGTATATTCCCCAAGATACATTGATGCCTTATCCGAACAACAAAAAACTTTATTGAAAGAAAGGATTACAGAATCAGTAGGTTTTCTAGAAGACGAACCTTTGTTAAATAGAGAACTTGGCATTTCACTTTTTACTTAGAATTTTCAAATTTGTAGGGGGCGTCCCCCATAAAATGAAAATTTAGCATAGGGAAACACCCACCACCCGAAAAGAGAAAGACGGGATATGGCCGTTTTGAGTCACAACTGTATCATTTTGTTTATGGTCTAATAGATAGAGAGTTCTATTTTTGCGCTTCAGGCATCTCGTTGAGTATTTTTTCAGTTAAAAGTTCTGCTTCAATCCAGTGCACAGTTAGCTCCAGAGTGAGTTTTAGATCAGTCAAATCCTTACCGTCCCATTTTTTTGTATAGTGTGTTTCGTCGTTTCCAAGCCAGGTTGCACGTTTAGCAATCTCTTTAATTTTGGTACTGTCTATGCGCTTTGAAATAGTTGTTCCAAGAAATTCATTTTTTATAGCCTCTTGCTCTCCCTCATCACTTGTTTTTGAAATTAGAAAATCCTTTAATAGAAACTCCAAAGCTTTTCTGTAGCCAACTCCGCAAATTTTATCTAACCCGCTATCCTCTGCTGATTTTGCTTGGTTATATATTGAAACGAATTCAGGCGACAGAAGAGTAATTATGTCAGAAAAGTCTTTTGATTTAATTTGCTTAGGAGCTGTCTTCAGTAAATCAAAATGTCCCGTGTGGCGATTTATTTTATAATAGCCAATAAAACAGTCATGGCATTTTGAGTTAGGACATCGAAAAATCACCTCAAGCTCGCGTTCCGAATCTGGTCGGTTGCTGTTATGAAAAAGTGATATAGGTGAAAAAGTGCCCTTATTGTGGCAGATTGGACACTCATCAGGCAGCCCACTTATGTTTACGCTAGTAGGCTTACCTTCTTTATTTGTGGCCCCGTGATTACTCATTGATTTGATTATATACTTATTTAATTAAGTGTAAAATCGTTCCAACATCGTCCCACAAGGTGCACATATAATTTTCGAAGCGATAAGCTTGCTTACTCTAGTCGTATACAGTAATATCCCAGTATTCATTGTTTAACACAAGGAGGTGTGTGATGTACAAAGTTCTTTATCAGCCCGAACTCAAGGAAAGGCTGTCCAATGCTCCTGAGGCCGCATTCATATGTCTGGCCTTTGATGGTCCAAAAGGCCGTCTTCGGGATTTACTTTATTCCATTTCTACAGATCCAGGGCTTCAACGGGAGCATGTTGAAAAATTTGAGCTGGCTGCTCTGATGCTCAACCATCCGCCGTCACTATCAGAACAGAAGTTTAGGCTTCGTTCAATTGTCGACGTCTGGCAAAAGTCAGAAGCGGCCAGGGAGCGACAGGTTGGGCGTAGGATGCCGATACCACACCGTTCAGACTTTGGCGCCGATTTTGGTCGGATGGACATAGGTCTAAATCCCGGATGGGGAAGAGATTGATTAGCCATGTGTCAGTCACCACAAAAAAGCCACCCTTGGGTGGCTTTTTCAACACTTGAACTTATTACTGTTCCAACAGTGTCTGCCAGGTCCACGATTGTCCTGCTGACAGCCTGTAACTTTGACATTCTTCCTAAACTCTGGTTAATTAGGCGCAGCAGGCACCTTCACTTCATTCTGTTACACTCAACTAGGAGTCATTTCATGATCTTTGATCAACAAATTTTACTTACTGCAGTGCTTCTCATGGTCGTTATCGGTCTCTATGTCTGGGTCTATCAAATAAGCTCGCGCATCAACAGCTACGCTGAACGCATCTGGGGCCCGAGTTGGCTGACGATGCTTCTTTTGGGAATCGTTTGTTTCTGGTTGGGGATACGCACGACCACTGACCGGGAGTCCTTCATTGCCCTCTGTGTGGTCTGTCTCTATATCTCGGGGTGGTTTTACTACCTTTGGTATGCGGGGTTACATGCAGACGATATTGATGACTGAAGTGGACGTAACAGCCACACACAAAAAAGCCACCTAACGGTGGCTTTTAATATGCGAAATTGTTACCCAGCCAGCAACGCCTCCAACTGATCTAGTCCCTGATTGAATCCTTCCTTCATGCCCATGTCGGTAACCACCCCCAGGTCTTTTTCACTGGCGTAGGTAGTAGTCACTATAATCTTTACGGTGTCACCCTCCTCATCAAACTGCACCTCCCAGTGGCTGGTGGGCAAGTCTTCGTTTACCTTTCCGTCTTCATCACAGAAGCTATCAACCGCCGTGAAAGAAGCGAGGGGAGTGATAATAAGGTAGCTGTTAAGACACCAATGCTTTTCTCCTTCTGGTCCTTCCATGTAGTAGTGCCAAGCTCCACCTTCTTTAAATTCAAATGACTTAGTGCGAGCCATCCATGGAGCTGGTGCCCACCATTTTTCGAGCAGGTCACTATCTGTCCAAGCTGCCCACACTTTCTCAAGCGGGGCAGTAAATGAACGTTCGGCTATTAAAGTCTTCTTGTCTTCTCCAATTGTGTAAATTGTTTTCATAAATGTTACTTATTTTTTAATAACGTATCTAGGGCATCAAAGCGAGCGTTCCAGATTTTTTCATATTGGCCTAAGCAGGCGTTCGCTGCTTTGAAAGTATTAGGCTGTATTGACACTATTTGCTCTTTGCCAATTTTTCGCTTGGTGATGAGTTTGGCATCCTCAAGCACTGCCACATGTTTGGCGATAGCCGCAAACGAAAGGGGGTATGGTTTGGCGAGTGTACTAATAGAAAGTTCTTCTTTAGAAACTCTCTTTAAAATGTCTCGCCTGGTGGCGTCAGATAGAGAGTGAAAGACGGTATCTAGAGTACTACTATATTCAACCATATGGTTGAATGATAGTATATTGTACCCCAGTGGTCAAGTAGTCCCAAGTACAACTGACCATCATCCATATTTGTCAGTTGGAGGGTGATGTGTTTTACTACCGTTAGTCTAACTTCCTTGAAAGGGAAATGTTCTATGGAAACGAAATACGCAGTGTTTTTTGGCCCCCACTTTCCGCCCGCGGTTCGGGTTGGGTCAGCGGCTGACGCATGTCTTGTGGCTCAAGTCGGCTGCACGATGGAGGTACTGTTGGCTTTCACGGTGCCGCACCGTCCGCAACCATATCCGGAGAGGGTCCTCTTTCTGAAGAAAAAAGAGGGAAGAGACGAGCTTGAGGGTTACGCCAAAACCCTGAACAGCAAGAAGGTCTCAGCCAAAAACAAAGAAGCGCTGCTCAAAGAGTTGAAGGAAAAGCGCCTGGTTCAGCTCAATGTGACCGAAGTGCTCGCGCGGGCGAAAAGAACTGCATGGAAACCAGTAGCCTCTCGAGCCGACTTCGGCAATTTGCTTGCAGGTGAACGAGAAGGTTCGTTCTCACGACGAGGGGCGGTGGATGGTTTGTGGTGACTAGAGTGCCACAAAGAAACAAGAAATACCCGGAAGACTTTTGTCTCCCGGGCTTTTATATATTCAAATTATGAGTGAGGCAAAGTAAAAGCCCCATGGCTGATAGGGCTTTTACCAAACAATTGTGATGGGAAATAGCGAGGATCGCTTTGTATTTCCACATAGCGTATTACCTCCGCTACTCCATAATAATATCACATGATTTTTATGCTGACTTGTGGATAGGTGCTTAACAAGTCGTTATGTAAATCCGCAAAGACGTAAACTAAAAAACTGCCACTCCTTTGAGGAGTGGCAGTTTTATTAGAGATTTATTTTACGGCGTCCTTAAGTGCCTTAGCAGCGCGGAACTTTGGTACTCGCATTGCTGGTACTGAAACAGTTTCTCCAGTACGTGGGTTACGGGCATCGCGCTTTGCTCGCATCTTAGCTTCGAAAATTCCGAAACCTGCAACTGATACGGCTGTGCCGTCCTTCATTGCTTCTTCGATACTTCCGAACACTGCGTCTACTGCTCGTTCAGCGTCGGCCTTAGTTGAGCCGAGTACTTCATGCACCTTACTGATGATATCTGCTTTATTCATAGAGTTAGAAACTTATAGTCTAAGGATGATTAATTTGTCGTGAGTGAGTGTTCTCTCGCACGATGCCGTTTAAAATGGCTTACCGACATTATATATCAACCTGGAACAGCTGCCACGACTTCCACTAAGTATTTTTTTGTGTTGTAGTTTTTTTAGCCTATTTTCACAATCAAAAAAGCCAGGACATAATGTCCTAGCTTTTTGTTATCGAGCGTAACTTACAACTCGAGTTTCACGGATTACGTGAACTTTAATTTCTCCTGGATAACGTAGTTTTGCTTCAATAGTTGTGGCAATAGTACGAGCCAAAGCGTGGGTTTCAAAGTCTGTCATATCCTCTGGATTGACGAGGACACGTATCTCACGACCAGCGGCGATAGCGAAGGCTCTATCTACTCCCTTGAGCGTAGTAGCGATTGCTTCGAGATCAGTGAGGCGTTTTACGTAGTTCTCAATTGAGTCACGGCGTGCTCCAGGTCTTCCTCCTGAGATCGCGTCAGCTACCTGCACAATGATAGATTCCGGTGTTTCATAAGGGTATTCTTCATGGTGAGCACGCATGGCTAGTACCACTTGGTGGTCTACTCCATACTTCTCAAGGATACGGATACCAATCTCGACGTGTGTACCAGCCACTTCATGACTCACTGTCTTGCCGATGTCATGTAGTAGAGCGCCAGCGCGAGCAACAGCAACGTCAGCGCCAACTTCTTCAGCAATGATAGCGGCCATATGTGCCATCTCCACTGAGTGCCAGAGGACGTTTTGTCCATAACTGGTACGGAAGTGTAAACGACCGAGGATGCTGATGAGGTCTGGATGAAGATTTGGTACACCAGCTTCGTAGGCGGCTTTTTCACCCATCTTGCGAACGATAGTGGCCACTTCTTTGCGAGCCAATTCCACAGCTTCTTCAATCTTGGCTGGTTGGATGCGGCCGTCTTTGAGGAGAACCTCAAGCGCTACGCGGGCAATCTCACGACGGATTGGATCAAATGATGAGAGAACGATGTAGCCAGGTGTTTCGTCGATGAGGACATCAACTCCAGTCGCTCGTTCAAAAGCGCGAACGTTTCTTCCTTCTTTTCCAATTACCTTACCCTTCAGGTCATCACTTGGAATCTCAACGTGAGAAGTCATGACGTTTGATGGGATGTTGTTGCCAACGCGATGGATGGCAGCCAAGAGGATGTTAGATGCTTTGGCTTCGTAGGCCTCATCTGATTGACGGTCGAGCTTCTCAACTCGGGCGCGAAGGTCTTCTGAATGTTCAGCTTCAACCCTGGCAATTACTTTCTCTAGGGCTTGCTCTTGAGTTAATCCGGCTACTTCCTCAAGCTTCTTTTCGATATCGTTTTTGCGTTCATCGAGTTGGGCTTTAAATGATTTGATTTCAGTGATCTTAGTTTGAATTAGTTCCTTTTGAGAATCTAAATCAATCTGACGACTGTCCAACATTTCTTCTCGTTTGAGAAGATGGGTTTCTTTTTGGGAAAGTTTCTCTTCTTGGTTTTTACGCTCTTGCTTTGCTTCCTGCTCTATCGTGGCAGCCTTTGCTTCAGCTTTTTCAATTGTCTCTAGCGCTTTCTTTTCAGCGTTAACCTCCCGTTCCTTAATGTCAATTTCTAGCGAACGTTTCTTTGAGAGGGCGTGAAGATATCGAAAATAGTATCCAGTGGCTACCCCAAGCAAAAGCATTGCAAGTGCAATGGCGAATGTCTGTGGCATAGGTATTCAATATTCAATGATTAAATGGTTTTTCGTGTCTGGCTATCTGCTGCGTACCATACCAGAAGTATAGCAGGTTGACAAACAAAACACCCCAGCGTGTGGGGTGTTTTGGTCAGGGTATAGGATTATTTGTATATTTTGTCGACAATGCCGTAGGCTAAGGCTTCTTCGGCGTCCATAAAGAAGTCGCGGTCTACGTCTTGCTCAATCTTCTGGAGCTTCTGGCCAGTGGCCTTAGCAAGCATTTTGTTGAGTTTGTCGCGGGTCTTGATGATGTGCTTGGCAGTGATATCAATGTCCGATGCTTGTCCATAGGCGCCGCCAGATGGCTGGTGAATCATCACCTCAGCGTTCGGTAAAATTGAGCGCTTGCCCTTGGCTCCTTGTGAAAGGATGAGTGAGCCCATAGAGGCGGCCATACCCACACAGACGGTCGCTACATCAGGCTTGATGTGGTGCATGGTGTCTATGATAGATAGTCCAGCAGTCACACTTCCGCCTGGTGAGTTTACGTAGATGAAGATGTCTTTCTTTGGGTCTTCTGATTCAAGGAAAAGGAGCTGCGCTACGACTAGGTTGGCCATTTGGTCTTCAATCCCGCCAGTAATAAAGATAATTCGTTCTTTGAGTAGGCGTGAGAAAATGTCATAAGCCCGCTCACCACCGAGGGTCTTTTCAATTACCATTGGGACGAGGTAGTTGTTGATTGGCTGTGCTTCGTTTTGTGAATTGTGTTGCATATAATTTAAATTTCAAATCTGTGAATGAAGGTACGAGTGTATGTTAACAGAAAGGCCCTATGTTGACAACGTTATATACTTATCGTATTGTAATTATTAGAAAGGAGGGTACAGAGATGACCCAAGTAGACGACCGTGTGTGGTTCTGGCTCCTGATGTTGGTGATGCTGATTGGAGCAGTGCTTTATTGGCGACAAATACACCAAAAGGAGCAGTTTCAAGTAGTTCTTTTGAGCGGTAATTCGCCCAAAGAAGTTCAAATTGAAGCTGCTGGTGTGTGGCAGGCCAAACAGCAGGCCGAGGCGATGATGATGAAGGCAGGTGTTCGCGGGTATTTGGTACGGAGATTCGAACAGGGTTCCTGGCACGCTGTGGCTGACGGTGAGCATCCAAAGATACAACTACAACAGCGATGAACGAAGATGGTGAAAGATCAGTGACCGCTGGGTACGTAAGTACCCAGCGGTTTTTGTATATAAAATCAGCCCTGTGAAGCTTTGCTTCACAGGGCTGATTTGTTAGTAGTCTTATTTAGCTTCCTCGAGCATCTTCATCACGGCTTCATTGGTGAGTACAGACATTACGTAGACTCGTACACGCATAGCGTCTGCGTCCTTGTAGTGATTGAGTAGCTCTTGAGTCTGGTTCTCAACCGCTGTTTCGTCAGCTTTGATGTCTTCCTTCTTAGCAATTTCGTTTAGGATAAGTTGGAGCTTGGCTCGTTTCTCGGCACTTGGTGTCCATTCCTTCTTAAGATCTTCTTTGGTCTTCTTGATGTGTCCAAGGTAGTCTTCCATTTTGAGCTTTGAGCGGCCGAGGTCTTCTTCCATCTGTGCAAACATTTGGTTGAGCTCTGAATCAATGAGTACTTGTGGTAGTTCAATAGTACTATTTTCTACAATAGCGTCAGTGATGTTGGCTCGGTGGTTGGCAGTGACTTCGTTTTTCTTTTCAATCTCTAGGTGTTCGCGAAGTTTGCTCTTGAATTGTTCAACTGATTCAAATTGGCCTGGCTGACCAAGTCCTTTTACAACTTCGTCTGTTAGTTCTGGGATTTCAAGCTTAGGTTCTTCAGTAGTAGCCTCTTCCTTTGCTGCCTCTCCTTCAACTTCAACTGGAGTTTGCGCTTTCTGTTGTAGGCGTTCGTATGCTGCTTTCTGGCGGAGGATGTCGTTAATCTTCTCGTCCAGTTCAGCCTCAGTTACCTCAAGCGATGGTTTGTCTACGTTAATCTTGGCAGCAATGGCCTTGTAATCTCCGAGAGTGACAGTTGGGAGGACTGCTACTAAGGCAGTGAATCCAAGTGGATTTTCTGGAGCTAGCTTGGTGATTTCAAGCTTTGGGTAGCCAATCGCTTCGATAGCATGAGCTTCGAGGATATGTGGATACATATGAGCGATAGCTCGTTCGGCCATCTCAGAGAGGATGGTCATTTCGCCAATGTGCTTTACGAGCACGGCTTCAGGTACATGACCCTTGCGGAAACCATCAAGCTCTACATGCTTACCAAGTGTCTTGATAGCCGCTCCGCGCTCGTTTTGTAGTTCAGCATATGGAATTTCGCCAGTAATTTTTACCTGTGACCCCGCTTCAGGAGTTACTGTAAAAGCCTTTTTAAAATCAATATCGTGGTGATGATGTGAATGTGACATAGTACGCGCTAGTGTACCCATATATAGGAGAATTGCAACCTAAGCCGTCTTCTTATATAGTGCGTCTCTATGTCTGGCTGGGTGTCGGACTAAAATGGTTCTTTTATTGGAGGTGCCGGAATGGCTAAAGTTGAACAAATGGTCGCAATAGCACAAAAAATTGTGACTAGGGCGCATCACTTTTTGAGGGTCAAAGAAAATGTAAACAAACGAGGGGGTTATTTCGTGGTGGTGAACCACCAACGTGCGGAATTTATCTTGGCGGTTAAGATTGGGCAAGTCAGTAAAGAAAAAACTGAAAAGTACGAAGTGTTGGCCCGTGAAAAAGCCTGGCGCCTCTATGGTCATATAGGCAACTGGACCAGTTTCGAGTCGAGGAATGAAAAGGCTGGCGTGGTGGTCTACGACAGTATTCGTCCACATTGTCCGGCCTGGACAGAGCTCTGGGGTCAGTGGGGTGGCGCAGTGCGTGGCAACCGTTACATTTTTAGCTTCTCAGGATTTCCTGAGTTATTGGATGAAGCGATGATGTTTGTACTTGCCATCAAGATGGGTGAGCTCAACAGAGAGTGGGTACTTGAAAGGTTTGGTGCTCGAAATGAGTACCTGGCTCCGTTCCTGGCTGAGTGCAGCTGGACGGAATAGATTAAGAAGCGCAGTTTGTTCTTGTGAAGAAATGGGCTCCAAACGCGAAGCGTTTGGAGCCCATTAATATTTTTTGGTTATTCAATCACCGCCGCCTCTAGCTCAGTGTCTATTTGGTTTAGTTCAGTATCTAGACTATCTAGGTTTGTGCTTTCGAGGTCTGCTTCAATTGCCGTGAGTTCATCTGATGTACTCATGGCGCCATAACTCTCTACTTGAGCCGTGGCGGTTGTAGTCTCAGGCTCCTTGTTGGTCTCGAGCGTCGGGCGCATTGGTTCTGGAGTCATTACTGGTACTTGTGATGCAGTGTAGTACCAGTAGAATAGTCCGGCCAAAATCACTACTAGCGCCAAGAATAATATGATAATAAACACGCCGCGAGTCTCTCCCTCAGCTTTGTTTTCAAGACCAGATGAAATTGCCTCAGAAGGCATCTTCATCTTTTCTCCTTCGAAGTTTGGTTCGTTATTCATACAATAAAGTTAATATAAATTATTCAGCGGTATCGGTAGTTGAGCTGGCGGTTACTGGTCTTGGGGCGCTCTCTTTTAATAAAGCAATAGTTTCACGAAGGGCCTGATGACTAGCACGGATGAGTCTGGCTGCCTCTTGGTATGTAGTTCGTACTTCTTGCCAGTTGGTAAGTGGTTGTTCTGAAGTTGTAGCGTTGTATACCAAGGTGTCGATATTGCCGAGTAGGGCTCTAGCGCTGGCTACATATTCGGCTGCCTCACGTAGCTTAGCTTCGGCTGCGGCCGTATCAATACCAGCCTGCTTTAGCTTTTCAATTCGAGTTTCGAGGCGCTCTACGACAGAGAAGAGTCTAGTCACAGCTGCGTCCATCCGGTTGCTGATATTAGCTGATAAATTCAATACTCGCTGTTGTCTGATTTCACTTAGGGCAGCTTGGCGATCGGCTCGCACCGCTTGGCGGGTTTCGATACGTCCTTCGCGTGCTTCTTGCCTAGCTTCGAGATTTTCACCACGTTCAGTCGGAAGAGTGTTTTGTCTATCAATGGTAGTTTCGTTGGTAGTGGTGCCAGCTGTCGTGCTAGTGCTTTCTTCAGCGTAGGCACTACAGGTCAGTAAAAAAGCGCTGGCTACTAGGGTGAAGGCTAGAGCGAATTTAAGGTTTGATGAATGAACTTTAATCATGGCTATAAACTAAGAAATAATCTTTACGGCTTTGTCCATACAGTATAACCCCCGCTGCCAATTTTTGGGAGCGGGGGTTATGGGAATTTTGTTATAGCTTAAGGGCGGGGACTATTTGTTTCTTGCGAGAAACAATGCCAGGGAGGACTTCAGTGTCGGTAGTCACCTCAACTTCAAATGAAGAAGAGATTACTTGTTTGGTAAGGTCGCTATAAGTCAAAACAGTTGCTTCTTCATTTAGAATATCGACTATAAAGAAAAGCACATCATCAATATCGCCCTCCTCAGTCACGCAAGCCTTGATGGCTTCAATGATGCCGGCTTGGCGGGCCAGGATGGTGGCCGGGGTGGTGGTCTCAATCACTGACACGCGGAAGTTTTTGTCTCCTACCTCGAACTTTTTACTATCGAGCTTGATGAGACCACTGTCGGTAAAGCCAGAAACGTCTGACTTGGCTGCAAACATTTCCTCTGCGTAGGCGAGGTGGTCAGTCCCAGCAATCATTGCGAGTTTTTCGACTACATCCTTATCGTGTGGGGTAGTGGTAGGGGATCTAAATCCGAGTGTGTCAGAGAGAATGGCTGACATCATCAATCCAGCAATGTTGGCTGGGATAGTTACTCCAGCCTGCATCATGAGGTCATACTGAATGGTAGCAGTACATGCAAGTGGGCGGATAGTGATATCGATCGGAGAATCGGTAGTTAATCCACCCACTAGCTTGTGGTGGTCAATTATTTGGAGGATGTTCGCTTCGTTGATGTTTGTTGGTAGTTCTTGCGGATTGTTGGTGTCTACTATAATTACCTCGTCTTTGGCGGCTAATTCGACGAGCAGCTCTGGTACAGAAAAGCCAAACCGGTTGAGTACAAAACTTGTTTCGCTGTTTAATTCACCAAGTACAAAAGGAGTCGCCTCGTGTGCAGTGTGCTCATTTAAGTACCAAGCCCAAACAATTGCTGAGCAAGTTGCGTCGGTGTCCGGTGATAGATGTCCAAAAACTTTTACCATATATTATTGTTTGTTTATTTGCGTAGTGTAGCTGAGGGAGCGGGTGTCCGCAAGTGGTACAAAAAAGCCGCCGGTCCCTAAGGGACCGGCGGCTTTTTGCCATTAATCTTTAGCTTCCTCCTCTTCTGCCACTAGGGCCTCTGCTTCTTCTGGGGTGTCTACTTCGTCAAACTCTTCATCGTCTGGGTTTATATCTCGGTCTCCCATTTCTTCGTCTTCTTCAGGTAGGGCTGGAGCGGTAGTGGTGGCGTCTTCGTTTTCAAGGACGTCCTCATCACTACCAATTTCGGTATCTTCAGAGGCTTCAATATCTACTGCGCCAGTAGCGTCAGCTTCTGCTAAAGCTTCTTTATTTTCAGCTGAGACGATATCAATCTTCCAGCCAGTGAGTTTAGCGGCGAGGCGAACGTTCTGTCCACCGCGTCCGATAGCAAGTGATTGTTGGTCACTAGCTACTTCAGCTACAGCGTGACCTCGTTCTCCAGCTTCTTCATTTGGTTCAGTCACAATTTTGACTGACATTACTTCGGCTGGTGAGAGAGCGTCTTCGATAAACTCTGCTTGGTCGGCTGACCATTCGATGATGTCGATTTTTTCACCGCCGAGTTCACTCATGACAGTTGAGACACGGACTCCGCGCTGTCCAACTAGAGAACCAACTGGGTCGATGTGTTGGTCATGAGCGTAGACAGCAATCTTTGAACGAGCACCGGCTTCACGAGCGACAGCCTTCACTTCTACCGCGCCGCTTTGTAGTTCAGGAGCTTCAATGGTAAAGAGACCAGAGAGAAAATCAGGATGAGATCGTGACAGTTTAAGGAAAATTCCACGTGAAGTTTCTTCAACCGCAAGCAGAATAGCGCGAACGCGTTCTCCCGGTTTGTATCGTTCACCAGGAATTTGTTCGTCGTACGGCATGATAGCCGTGACGCGACCGAGGTCTACGTAGAGGTTGCCGCGTTCAAAGCGTTGAACGTGACCAACTACGATGTCACCAGCCTTTTGACCAAACTCAGCCAAAGCCGCATCCTTCTCAGCTTCACGAATCTTCTGCACAATTACTTGCTTGGCAGTTTGGGCAGCAATACGACCAAAGTCGTCTTTTGGTTCAAGTGGGAAGATGAGTTCTTCACCAGTTTGAGCATCCTTCTTAATCATGCGGGCAGTTGAAAGCATGATGTGCTTTTCTTCATCAAAACGCACCTTCTTTTCACCGTCTGGCATAGCACCTTCTTCCTCTTCTTCAGCCTCCTCACCATCAGCTAGTTCTGGCTTGAGCATGCTCTCATCAACCACAATCTTAATTTGATTGAAGTTAGTAGTACCAGCAGCCAGGTCAAACTTGGCAGTGATGATTTGTCCACGCTTACCAAACTCTTTTTTGTAGGCAGTAGCTAGGGATTGTTCAATCGCGTCAATCATCTTTTCGCGAGGAATGCCGCGTTCCTCTTCCATTTCTTGTAAAACGGCGTTAATTACTTTTAGGTCAAACATATATAGTTATTAATGGTTTATAAGGTTTATTTTCTCACTGGTATAAAGAAAGCCCGGCGCAAGCCGAGCAGTCATTCACAGTTCACATACTATAGTGCGTTTTTTGAAGAAAGTAAACCACCCCGATACAAGCATCGGTGTATTCACCCAGATATCCTATCCGCTTGTATTGGTAATAGGGGTAAACGTGGGGACTAACAACTGAGAATAGAATTGTTGGTGATGGTATACTTACCATACAAAAGGAGGTAGTTAGTTCTTAATTGTACTTTTCACTGTGCGTATACAAGATGAACAATTGAAACGTTTTGTGCTCGATGCCGGCTTAATCAAAAAGTCGGATATTGCTGCCGTGGAAAAAGTAGCCAAAGATGAGCGTCGGACTCTCGCCGAAGCTCTCATCGCCCATGGTCATATGACCGAAGACGACATGCGACGTGTTGAATCCTACGTACTCGGGATTCCCTTTGTATCACTCAAAAACAACAAAATTGAATTTGAAGTTTTGACCCTCATCCCAGAGCCAGTAGCCCGTACCCACAACATCATCGCTTTTAAGAAGACCGACAAGGAGCTTGAAGTAGCGATGCTTGACACCGCCGACCTACCAGCCATCGACTTTGTGAAGAAAAAGGTAGGCCTAAAGATATTGCCTCGTCTCACTGACACAGAGTCAATGCGCACTGCACTTCGCCAATACCAAAAGACTCTCAAAGATGAGTTCGGCGAAATCATCATGAAGGATGCTTCAGCGCTTAAGGTTATTACCGATGAGAGCGGGGAAGAGTTATCTGAAAAAGACCTCAAGAAGATGGCTGAGGATTTGCCAGTGGTGCGTATTGTCGACACACTACTACGTCACGCTATTATCCAAGGAGCATCTGATATTCATATTGAACCAATGGAAGAAGAAGTGGTGGTGCGTTACCGTATTGACGGTATTCTAAGTGACGCCATGAAGCTGCCAAAGCATGCGGCGGGTACACTAGTGGCCCGCATCAAGGTGCTTTCAAACCTCAAACTCGACCAAAAGCGTCTGCCACAAGACGGGCGATTTAAGATGGAAATGGATGGTCAAAAAGTCGCCTTTCGTGTCTCAATGTTGCCAGTGTTCTTCGGTGAAAAGATTGTAATGCGTCTTCTTCGTGAAAGTCGTAGCGGCTTTTCACTTGAGGGAATTGGTTTTCACGGCTCTACTCTTGAGCGTATCCACAAGGCCACTCGCGCTACCACTGGAATTATTTTGGTAACCGGTCCAACTGGTTCTGGTAAATCAACTACTCTCTATACCATTCTTGACCTCCTTAATTCACCGGAGGTAAATATCTCAACCATTGAAGATCCGATTGAATACCAAATGCCACGGGTCAATCAAAGCCAAGTAAAGCCAGAAATCGGTTTTACTTTTGCGGCTGGACTCCGTTCACTTATGCGTCAGGACCCAGACATTATTATGGTGGGAGAAGTTCGTGATGAAGAGACAGCTAGTTTGGCTATTAACGCCGCGCTAACTGGTCACTTGGTGCTCGCAACAGTGCACACCAACTCAGCGGCTGGAACCGTGGCCCGTTTGGTGGATATGGGACTTGAGACTTTCTTGCTGGTATCGACTCTCCGCGTCGCTATTGGTCAACGACTCGTCCGTAAACTGTCTGACGACAAACTACCGTACACCCTGACTAAGGCTGAACGAGATGAGTTGGCGTCACACGTTAATCTTGATTTAGTCCTAGAGACACTTAAAGAAGAAAAGATTGTAAAAGAAGACGCTACTTGGAACGATATTCCTTTTTATCATCCAAAAGAAAAAGGGGAGACTGAAGATGGTTTCAAAGGCCGCATGGGTATTCATGAAGTAATGGAAATGTCACCAACTATCAAAGATATGGTGATGTCTGGTAAGACGGGTGACGATATTGAAGCTCAGGCTCGCAAAGAAGGCATGCTCACCATGCTCGAAGATGGTATCTATAAAGCCGCTAAAGGACTCACTAGTATTGAAGAAGTGCTCCGTGTGATTAACGAATAATTAATATGCCAAAGTTTACCTATACTGGTGAAGATGGAGAAGGGAAAAAAATCACAAAGACTGTCGAAGCTGATGATCGCTACGCGGTTTACGATATTGCTCGTCGCGACGGACATCGCATTTCTAGTATTGAAGAAGAAAAGCATGGCAGTCTAGGTAAATTACTAAACATGGACCGTATCAACGTAATGTTGAGTCGGGTGAAGGCTGATGAGTTGGTAATGATTACGCGCAACCTTGGTTCGATGCTGACGGCTGGACTGACAGTCACCAGAGCGATTTCGGTAATTGAGCGTCAAAGTAAGAACCCAAAGCTAAAGGATGTTTTGACCAATATCAACGAACGTATTAATAACGGCCAGCAGTTTTATGAAGCTTTAAAAGAGTTTCCAGAGGTATTTAGTGATTTGTATGTAGCGATGATTAAGTCTGGAGAGGAAAGTGGAAATTTATCTGAGTCACTAAAGACCCTTTCAATCCAGATGGAGCGTTCAAGTAATCTAACCAAAAAGATTAAAGGGGCGATGATTTACCCAGCGATTGTGGTTACGGTTATGATTATCATCGGGGTTTTGATGATGATTTATGTTATGCCGCAAATCACTGGGGTGTTTAAGGGTATGGATATGGACTTGCCAGCTACGACCAAGTTTTTGATTGCTACTAGCGATTTCTTTGCGGCTCATACGCTACTGACTTTGGCCATTATGATTGGTACGGTTGTTGGGACAATGTATTTCCTCAAATCAAAAGTCGGACGCTTGGTTACGTCTTGGGTCATTCCTCGTTTGCCAGTAATTGGTACTATGGCCAAAGAGACTAACTCTGCTCGTACCGCGCGCACACTATCTTCACTGCTAAACTCTGGCGTGGATGTAATTCAGGCAATCGAAATTACTGAAGAAGTGGTCCAGAATGTTTTTTATAAAAAAATTCTTAAAGATGCGCGCATGCGGGTTGAGAAGGGAACTCCACTTTCAGAAGTATTTATTGAACGAACTGACCTTTATCCAATTTTGGTTGGGGAAATGATTCTAGTAGGAGAGGAGACTGGACAGATTTCTGGCATGTTGAACGAACTGGCGATTTTCTATGAAACGGAAGTTGAGCGTAAGACCAAAGACCTCTCAACAATTATTGAGCCACTACTGATGGTAGCTATTGGTGCCGGTGTAGGATTCTTTGCACTAGCGATGATTGCTCCAATTTACTCAATCTCTGATGGACTTAAATAAGCTATGAACTTATTTCGCCAAAAACAATCACGCGGATTCTCTCTCGTTGAAGTGTTGGTGGTAATTGCGATAACCGCTCTGGTGTTTGTGGGATTGTTTGCAGCTTTTGAATATTCACTAAAGTTGATTGCACAATCACGAGCCAAGATGACGGCGCTGACTGTGGCTAATGACCAAATGGAATATATTCGATCCTTTACTTACGACTCGGTTGGTACCGTATTGGGTATTCCTGCCGGGTCATTGCCCCAAGTCAGTACTACCACGCTAAACGAAATTGATTTCACTAAGCGGATTTTGATTGAATACATTGATGATGACGCTGATGGGATAGGGGCCGCTGATACCAACGGTATTACTACAGATTACAAGCAAGTTAAAGTCAGTGTTGAGTGGACTATTAATGGAAATACCAATGAGGTATTTTTAGTTAGTAATATCACACCTCGTTCAATTGAAACCAACGTCGGTGGCGGGACCTTGCGGGTAAATGTGTTTGACGCGGATGTTCAACCTCTGCCTGGGGCGAGTGTTAGAGTAGTTAACAATACTATTGTTCCAAATGTTGATGTAACCAGAACCACCGATGCCACTGGCGTAGCGTTGTTTGGCGGTGCGCCCGCTGGCCCTGATTATGAAATATTTGTGACTGGAGTTGGTTACTCCAGTGATCAGACTTACATGGCTACTACTAGCTTGCCGACTCCAATTACCCAGCCAGTGGCTGTAGTAGAAGCTGACATCTCAACCATGAACTTCTTTATTGATAGGACAAGTGAATTGACGGTCCGTACCTTAAGTGGGAAAACCACTCAAGAGTACACTCTGACATTCACCGACATGACTGGCATTGTAGAGTCTACTGATGTGGCTCTGATTGATGGTGCCATGGGTCTGGCTACTTCTGGAAGTGCTTATGTATCTTCTGGTGAGTTGTTTCTAACTCCACTAACACCGTCTCCGCTAGACGCTTGGGAGTTTGTGGTGGCTAGTGGCACTGTACCATTTAATACTGCTGCCACCATCAGATTTTATACCTCAACTTCAACCGCTGACATCATTCCCGATAGCGATTTGCCAGGAAACAGTATCGGATTTTCTATTGGAACCATTGATATATCTACCCTTTCAAAGGTCACCTATCCAACGATTGTGGTCGGTATTGCTTTAGAGACTTCAGATACCAGCATTACACCAACAATTGATGAGGTGCAGGTGTTATATCTTGAATCGGAAACTGGTTTAGCGGGAGTAGATTTGTACATGCAAGGTTCTAAGACAATTGGAACTAACGCCAGTGGTACTGATATTTATAAAACCACCAATTCAGTAACTACTGACAGTAATGGCGAATACGTATTTCCAGCCTTGGAGTGGGATGCTTATACTTTCACTGTCTCTGGTTACGATGTTGCTGAAGCGTGTGAAAACAATCCGTTAGATCTTAGGCCAAACACCACTGAAACTATGGACCTGGTCTTGGCAGCTAATAGCGCCAATACCTTGCGGGTGGTGGCTGAGACTATCTCTGGTACTAAATTAATTAGTGCCGAAGTAAGATTAGAGCGCCCAAGTTTTTCTGAAACTGTTGAAACCAGTACCTGCGGACAGGCGTTCTTTACTGGACTGAGTAGTAATAACGATTATGAGCTCACTGTCACTCCAGATGGCTATGCTCCACAAACAATCTCTGCGGTTTCTATCGATTCCGATATTGTAATGGTGGTAAAATTCTAATAATGTCAGATTATATGGGTAATCACTTTCAGAAAGGATTTACGCTAGTAGAAATGATTGTAGTGATTTCACTCAATGTAATTTTGATGGTTGTGATTACTGGAAGTATTCTAAGTCTCTACAAAAATCATGGTTACACCTATGCTCAGTCTAATGAAATTGACGCAGCTAGAAGGAGTATCAGTGATTGGATGCGTGATGCTAGAGAAATGACTCCAGCCGCCAACGGGGCCTTTCCAATTGTGACTGCAGAAACACATCGTTTTGGATTTTATAGTGATATTGACCGAGATTTTGGCGTGGAGTATGTCGAGTTTGCCCTAGATGGAACTAATCTTTATAGATACACCTATAATCCTATTGGTTATCCAGCCACTTACAACACCGCTTCTCCTGATGAGACAGTACTTTTGTCGGAGTTTGTACAAAACATTCCTCAGAGTGTAGTAACTTTTAGTTATTATAACAATTCCGGAACCTTGTTGGTGTCACCAGCTGCTATGATTAGTGATATCCGTTACATCGAGATGCAAGTGATTGTAAATATCGACCCACTGCGCGACCCCGGAGAATTTATGCTCAAAGGTAGTGCGGCGCCTCGTAACTTGAAAGACAACCTATAGTATGACACCAGCTAATTTACAAAAAAATATACAAAGCGGGTACATGTTGCTACTGGTTTTGGTGTTCTCTTCAATTTTCTTTGTAATCGTTAGTTCGTTTGTGGCGTCAATTGTTACTCAAAGCAAAGTTATTAATCAGCGTGTGCAACTAGAGCAAGCAGGTCAAATTGCTGAAGCTGGTTTAAATTATTACAAATGGTTTTTGGCTCATTACCCTGGTGATGTGACAAATGGGACTGGTTTGCCTGGACCTTACGTTGGTGTGTACTACGATCCAGAAGGGGGGGCTATCGGTGAATATTCAATCGAAGTGGCAAGTACTACTTACTGTGGTGAATTGTCATCAATTGACGTTAGTTCAACTGGACATACTTATGCTGATCCAGACGTTAGTCGAACTGTTAGTGCTAGGTACGCTCAACCCTCAGTCGCTGATTATTCTTTTATTCTTAACGCCGACGTTTGGGTCGGTAATGATGTGCAGATTACTGGACCGTATCACTCCAATGGTGGTATTAGAATGGATGGTACAAACAACTCCAGTGTTACCAGTGGGCAAGCTACTTGGAATTGTACAAGCAGTTTTGGCTGTTCGCCTGGCGGTACCCGAGATGGAGTATTTACCACCACTGCCAACCCAAACACCTCTTTATTTGAATTCCCGTCAGCTCCAGTGAACTTCACTGGTATGACCGTTGACTTGTCGATTATGCAGCCAAAAGCGCAGTCGCAAGGTTTGTATTTTGGCCCATCAGGAAAGGCGGGTTATCACATTATCTTTAGGTCTGATGGTACGGTCGAGGTTAGAAGAGTTAACGCCAAAGTAAATGAACCTAATGGTTATGCCTGGGGATATTATATGAATATTTTAAATGGAACTAGTTTGGTAGGTATCTACACTCTACCAGCTAGTTGCCCTTTGATATTTGTGGAAGACCAGGTGTGGTTGGAGGGTGAAGTGAACGGTAAATTTACAGTAGCGGCGGCTGATGTTGACTCTTCTGGAGTAGATCCGTCTATTATTTTGAACAACAATATCACTTATTCAAATACCGATTCTGGCCTACTGGCCATTGGGGAATTTGATGTGTTGGTAGGTTTGGAGGTACCAGATGATATGGAATTAAATGGTATTTTTATTGCTCAGAAGGGACATTTTGGTCGCAATCATTATGATACCTCTATGCCAAATTCTTGGGAACAATATATTAAGCGCAACTCACTTACTATAAACGGCACTATTGTGTCTAATGGAAGAGTTGGCACTAAGTGGGTAAACTGGCTCGGCACTTATGTTTCTGGGTTTAATTATCGATATAACTCATACGACCGTAACCTAGTATTAGACCCACCGCCTTTGATACCAAGAACCTCTGATTTATATCAGTTTTCGCAGTGGCGCGATGCTAACTAAGCTTTGTCACAGTTAGTGTCAGTAATTGCCAAATCCTGGACGTGCTACAATTTCCTGATATGAAACATGCGCATGCCCTCGTGATGGGTAACTGGAAATTAAACCCCGGCAATACCCTTGAAGCCAAGACATTGTTTGCTGAATTAAAAAAGAAGATACCAAAGACCACTACTGCCAAGGTGGTGGTGGCTCCACCGTTTTTATTTATTCCAGAGTTGGCTAAGGGAGCAGCGTCAGTAATTAAGCTTGGTGCGCAAGATGTGCATTATGAAGAACGAGGGGCGGTTACTGGCGAGATTGGTGCTGGAATGCTTGCATTTTTTGGTGTCGAGTATGTGATTGTCGGTCATTCAGAACGTCGAGCATTAGGAGAGACAGATACCCAAGTAAATAAAAAAGTACAGGCTCTTTTGAAGCGTAAGCTAACCCCAGTGGTGTGTATTGGTGAGCGTTTGCGAGATTCGCAGGGACAGTTTTTTAATCATATTGCTGCCCAACTCAAAGCTCTCACAGAAGGTTTAACTCCACTCCAGCTACAAAAAGTAGTGATTGCCTATGAACCAATTTGGGCAATCGGTACTGGGGAGACTGCCACCGCTGAAAATGTTAAAGAGATGCAGTTGTTTATTGTCAGCACTCTCACTAAATTATATGAACGAAAAGTAGCGGAGAAAGTTCGTTTGATTTACGGCGGTTCAGTGAAAGAAAGTAATGCTAAAGACATATACGAACAAGGAGGAATGAGCGGGTTCTTGGTTGGTGGAGCGAGTTTAGAGGCCGCACAATTTGCAGCGATTATTAAAGCAGTTGAATAATTTACCGTATGGAATTAAAGAGTATTGCAGAAGTCAGTGATTTGCGAGGAAAGGTCGTGTTGGTGCGGGCTTCATGTAATGTGCCACTAGTTGATGGTAAGGTACGTAATTCATTTAGACTTCGTCGCGCCTTGCCGACACTCAAGTATTTGAAAGAAGCTGGTGCCAAGGTGATTGTAATTTCTCACATCGGTCGTGAGGTAGACGAGACATTACTGCCAGTATTTGAAGAACTAGCAACGGCTATTGATATGAAGTGGGGAGGTAAAGTCACTGACCCTCTTTTTACAGAGAAGAAAGCAGCCCTTAATGATGGAGATATTTTATTTTGTGAGAACTTACGCCAAGATGTTCGTGAAGAAGAAAATGACGACAGTCTCGGAGCGCTGTTAGCCGAGGGAGTTGATTTATATGTAAACGACGCCTTTGCTGAGGCACACCGTGAACATGCGTCCACTTATGGTGTAGCAAAGTTGCTGCTAGCTTATGCTGGACTGACTCTTATAGAAGAAGTGACCGAGCTCCAAAAAGTGATGCAGCCAAATCACCCGTCACTATTCTTGCTTGGAGGGGCAAAGTTTGAGACCAAGATGCCACTCGTAGAGAAGTATCTTGCCTTGTACGACCATGTGTTCGTTGGTGGTGCGCTTGCCAACGATGTGCTTAAAGCCCGAGGGTTTGAAGTAGGTACGTCTCTTGTCTCAGAGGTATCGCTTAACGACGCACCGTTCTTGTGGAGTGAAAAAATGTTGGTGCCAGTAGATGTGATAGTTGAGGGGCCAAGAGGAGTGGTTACAAAACCAGCTGATCAAGTTTTGCCAGACGAAAAGATTTTTGACATGGGACCAGAGACTGTTGAACTTCTTACTCGTTACATCGCCGAAGCAAAAACAATTCTCTGGAACGGACCGTTTGGTAATTACGAAGCTGGCTTTGAAGAAAGCACCGAGGCAGTAGCTAAACTCATTGCTGATTCTGACGCCTTCAGTGTGCTTGGCGGCGGCGACACTGTCGCGGCCGTTGAGAAGCTTGGTCTCAATGAAAAGTTTGGTTTCATTTCAATTGGTGGCGGGTCTATGCTTACCTTTATGGAGCATGGCAGTACACCAGTCTTGGATTTGTTAAAGAAATAAGACACATAACAAAAGGGCCGTGAGCATAGCTCACGGCCCTTTTGTTATTCTGCCAAGGCGGCCTTCAGCCGTTCCTTGGTTTCTTGATACGCATCTTCTTTGAGTGTAACGTAGCGGGGTTTTTGGTAAGTGTTGTCATCAACTAAGCGTGGTATGACGTGTAAATGGGCATGAAACACTTCTTGTCCGGCTGCTGTCTCGTTATTCATGACTAGATTTATGCCATCAGCTAGGCCGCTTTTCTTTAAGGCTTGAGCTATCTTCTGAGCGACCTTCATCATGTGGGCTAGCGTTTCAGGTGCGGCGTCAATAGCATTGATGTAGTGCTCTTTTGGGACTACGAGTGTGTGGCCGTAGTTTACTGGAGTAATATCCAGAAAAGCGAGCACTAGCTCATCCTCATAGACAATGTCGGCTGGAATTTCTCTGGCAATAATCTTTGAAAAAATGGTTTCCATAATTTGTTTTAAATAATGGTTCTAGTATACCGAACTGACTGTGGTCATGCTACCATACGCTAATCATGTCTTTGTTTGAAGTCTTTCCACTGCTTTCTGATGCCGCTGCCTCTGAGCTAGGTGCTTATGGTCCGTACCTGCAAACTCTCCTTTTTAACCGTGGCATTACGACTAAGGCTGAGGCGGAGACATTTCTTAGTCCTTCATACGAGACACAACTACACGACCCATTTCTGCTCCACGATATGGACAAGGCGGTAGAGCGAGTACTGCTAGCCATCAAAGCCAACCAAAAGACCATCATCTATAGTGACTATGACTGCGACGGTATCCCCGGCGCGGTGGTACTTCATGATTTTTTTACGGCTGCTGGTTACACCAACTTTTTTGTTCATATTCCTCATCGTCACTATGATGGGTTTGGTCTCAGCGTGAAGGCGGTGGAGACACTAAAGGCCGAACAGTCACCCGATCTTATTATCACTATTGATTGTGGCACGACTGATATCGAAGCAGTCGCAAAAGCTAGGGAACTTGGTATTGATGTCATAATCACTGACCATCACGAACCAAAAGACACTCTACCCGAAGCAGTAGCGGTAGTTAATCCAAAAGTTGGGACGACGTACCCTTTTGATGGGCTTTGCGGCGCAGCGGTTATTTTTAAATTGGTGCAAGCACTCATCGCTCGTGGCGACTTTGCTATTACTCCAGGCCAAGAGAAGTGGTGGCTTGATATGGTAGGTATTGCCACTATTGCTGATATGGTGCCGCTGCGAGATGAGAACCGAGTACTGGCTCACTATGGCCTCACTGTGCTCAGGAAGTCTCGCCGCCCAGGGCTTCAGCAATTACTCCGCAAACAAAAAGCTAGCCAATCACATCTGACCGAAGACGACATTGGTTTCACTATTGGTCCGCGTATCAATGCTGCCTCACGGATGGATACGCCAGAAGATGCTTTCTTCTTGCTTGCTACCAAAGACGAAGGAGAGGCTGGAGCTAGACTCATTCACTTGGAGAAACTTAACACTGACCGCAAGTCGGCCGTGTCGCAAATGACCAAAGAGCTTCATGTGCGCATGAAAACAATTGAGGAGTTACCAGACGTGCTGGTGATGGGTAATGCAGATTGGCGACCGTCGCTGGCTGGACTGGCTGCCAACAAACTCGCTGAAGAATACAATCGCCCAGCTTTCCTGTGGGGACGTGATGGGAATGGAGTGTTTAAAGGTTCGTGTCGTTCTGGTGGTGGAGTGAGTGTTGTGAAGCTCATGAATGCCGTGCCGGAATTCTTTCATGAATTCGGTGGACATCATATGTCTGGCGGCTTCTCAGTGCGTGACGAGCACATTCATACTTTGGCAGCTGGACTCCAAGATGCTTACACTAAGCTTGGAGCTGAGGCGGCGATAGTTGAACCACTCCTAGTTGATATGGAGATTACGCTCGATAACATAACGTCTGAGTTGGTACGAGCTCAGCGCCAATGCGGCCCGTTTGGTTGTGAGAATCATAAGCCACTTTATCTAATTCAAAATGTCACACCACGAGAAGTGGTCGCTTTTGGAAAAGCCAAAGAACACACCAAGCTCGTCTTTGCTACTACTGGTCTGACCAAAGAAGCCATTGCTTTCTTTAAGGCTCCCGAGCAGTTTTCTAAAGTCCCATCAATTGATACTCCGCTGTCACTCTTGGCGCACCTCGAAGAAAGTTTCTTTATGGGCCGCTTGCAGACTAGACTTCGGATTGTCGATATTATTTAAAAAGAAAAGCGCTCGTCAGAGACGAGCGCTTCGTGTGTTGTGGTGGACGGTGTCCAGTCAATAATGCCGGTATCTAACTCGGTTCACATGGTAAGGTGATCTCTTTCTCGCAGCTTGAATCCATCGACTCCATATATGACGGTTGACGTACATCATTACATCTTCTCCTATTTGTTCGTGAACCCGGCAGTGACGCCGGTCACTGCCGGGTAGTAGCGAATCAGAAAGGTTTTGGGTGGTGGGGTGAACTTGTGACGACGCCGCCGTTTTGCATCGACTTCATCAGTTCGAATGATGGTTGCTCCCATTTCCTCCAACTTTTTGAGAGCCTTATCGCGAGCTTTTTCTGTCGGAGCGGGAAGTGTCTGTTGTGAGACCTTACGGGCCATGCGTTTCTCCAGGTTAATAGAACAGGGTGAGCGAAATACAACTTTCTACCCTACAGTAGCCACTCTTATAAATCAAGGGTATACTGCCCTCTATATGGAAACAGTGGTGGTAAGTGTTAGTGGAGTGTCTCTAGGTAACCCTGGCCCAGCAGGGGTGGGGGTGTTTATCACAAAATCTAACGGCGTTTTGATACAAGAATTTAATGAAGCAATTGGCAATGCCTATAATGACTTTGCTACTTATTACGCTGTTTCGCTGGCGATGCAGTCACTCCTTGCTCTTTATGGAGATAAAACTAAAAAGTTAAAATTTGAATTTCGGCTAGATGATAAATTAGTGCGTGATCAGCTGGCTAATGAGCGTGAGATAACCTCACCAGCTTTGGTGCCTTATTTTATTCAGGTTCACAATTATCTAGTGAACCATTTTCCATACTGCGACTTTTATTTAGCAAAAAGAGGTAAGGAAAGCCGTGCACAAGCTTTAGCTAAAGAGGCGATATCTTCATAACTTTACTTTAAAATGTTTGGTTGTAATATGTAGGCCAAACAGTACCTTAGAAGGAAAAGTCATGCTTCAAGCAACAAGAACCGAAAGCGTTCCATCGGCAGAAGTGTACTTCTTGCCACAGGCTCACCTTGCAAAAGCCAAAGCGCTTTTGATTGAGCTACAACTACAAAATCGCCAAGAGCTGGGTTTGGCCCGGCTCATGGCTTACCACCAAGAATTGGATTCGGCAATCAAACACTTCCCAACCTATGTTCATGGACAACACATCCTCCCTGAACTCAAGTCGCGCCGTCTGGCCTTTGCTTGCAGTATTGAACGCCGGCAAGCCTTCGCCGCCTGAAAGTCCGAGAAAGCTCTCGGGCTTTTTCTTTTGTATAATTAATAGGCAATGACTATCGCTCACTTTTATGTCTGCGTAATTAGTTTCCTTTTTGGAGTATTTGTGGCCACAGTGTTTGGATTGTCATATCCAGTTATCACGTGGCTATTTTTTATGGCGATAATTAGTGTACTGATATGGAAACGTTCACTACTGTTAACTCCAAATCCTACTTGGCTCATGATTGGCCTAGCACTCTTCGCGGCATCACTAGGTGCTTTACGTTTTGAGTTCGCTGATTCGCAGTTTGGGGTAAGTCTACTTAGGGAGCAGGTTGGTAAGGAGGTGGTACTTCAGGGTGTGGTGAGTGCCGAACCAGAACAACGCGAGTCAGTGCAATATTTATACCTCAAGACCGAGGACGACATAGTGCTCATATCGACCGACCGTTACCAAAACATCACCTACGGTGATGAGGTTAAAGTTAAAGGCAAGCTCGAAGTCCCAGAATCATTTGAAACTGACCTCGGGCGAGTATTTGATTATGAAGGGTATCTGAAAGCCAAGGGTGTTGAATACCGGGTGTCTTTTGCGACAGTTGAAGTACTGCAAGGTGGACAGGGTAACCCCGTACTCAGCATGCTCTTAATCGGCAAGCGGATGTTTATGAACAAAGTTGAGGAGCTAGTGCCTGAGCCAGCCGCAGGTTTAGGTGAAGGACTCCTGCTTGGGGTGAAGCAAGCTCTGGGAGAGGAGTTAGAAACCGCTTTTAGACAAACCGGCATCATCCATATCGTGGTGCTCTCTGGGCACAACGTTATGCTGGTCGTGATTTTTATCATGTATGTGCTTGGGCAATTTCTGGTACCAAGACCGAGATTGGTGGTTGGTATTATGGCTATTATCACCTTCGCCTTTTTGGTCGGACTGTCGGCTACCGTGGTACGAGCCAGTATCATGGTGTCTCTGCTGCTACTAGTTCAGGCAGATGGACGCACATATTTAGTACTGCGCGGGTTACTGCTCGCTGGGGCGGTTATGGTGCTCCTCAACCCACTCCTCTTGGTCTACGACATCGGCTTCCAGCTATCTTTCTTGGCCACTCTCGGCTTAGTGCTAATTGCTCCGCACCTAGAGCGTCTCCTTATAAAGGTCCCGACTTTTGCTGGTATACGCACATTCTTGGTGGCAACGATTGCTACCCAGATAGCGGTCTCGCCGCTTTTGCTCTATCAGATTGGTGAGTTCTCAGTGGTATCAGTCTTGGTAAACGTGCTCGTGCTGCCGATGGTTCCGGCCGCGATGTTGCTAACTTTTGGCGTGGGTGCGACTGGGTTTATTGTACCGGCACTGGCCCCACTCTTGGTGTATCCGACGGTTTTTTCACTGCAGTATATTATCGAAATTGCCCGTTTCTTTTCAGGTTTTTCTTTTGCATCGTTTGTGGTCCCGGCGTTTTCAGTTTGGGTAGTACCGCTAGCATATGCACTTATGGGTGGGGTACTTTGGTATCTATATCGACCAGAGGATGAACTTGGGTATGGTGATTTAGGTCAAGGACTGCTCACTAAACCAGCTGTTGAATTAGATGATTGGATAATCGAAGAAGAGTTTGACGAACTGCTTACAAAAGCAGCGGTCGTCCCAAGGACAACCGCTGCTAAAGATTAGTTATTTATCTTTTCTTTAAACTCTCGCTGCTACTACTTCCCAGTTTAGATTGCGGAAGAAAGCGTCAACGTATTCCTTTTTGCGACTTGGTGGAACATCAAGCATGTATGAGTGCTCCCACATATCAAGACCAAGGACGATATCGAGGTCTGCCAATTGACCGAGCTGTTGTTCGTCTACCCAGGTTTGCACGAGCTGATTAGTTTGGCGGTCAATGTACATCATTGCCCAACCCACACCGCGAGTCATAGCGATTTTAGTAAATCGCTCTTGCCAAGCTTCAACTGATCCCCATTGTGCGACAATCATTTCTTTAAGTGCTCCTTCAGGCAAAGCTTTGGCCCCACCTTCAAACTGAGTGAAGTAGTACTCGTGGTTACGCATGCCACCAAACTCAAAACCAAATCGCCGCTGCATTTCAGAAATAGCGTAGCTGTTGTTTTCTGGATCAGAACTAAAGGCGGTGATTTTATCAAAAATCAAATTAGCGTGCTTCACATAGCCGTTATATAGACCGATGTGTTCCTCAATAGTTTGTTTACTAATCCCATCAAGTTCAGGGATATCAAATGTTTTTGGTGTGTAGTGCATATGGGAACAGTATAGCACTATGGAATGTAGATATTATGAATAAGTATCAACCAAATGACTGAAATACCCATAAAAATATGGTTATTCTACCACTCCAAAGCTTGACAGAGTGGTCAAAATATGCTATCATATAAACATTAAGGTTCTTTGACAATCTATTGGCTGAAAAGCTAATAGGTGAAATTTACGAAGGACTTTAGCCCGCTTAATGGGCAGTTTAAATCTCATCCTGTACCTTGTGCTCTCGTCACAAAGTACTGCTTTGAATAGCAAAGGATAAATAGTTCTTTACACCCAAACGGGTGGCCCTACTTCTCTAGTCCGAGAAGTGTGAGAGGGTTCTCTAAGGAGATGGACATGGAAGCACAAGTCATCAACCAGCGTTCGTTCGATACTTTCACCCTCGGGTCTCAAATGACCTTCATCCAGTTCTGCATAGCAGAGCTGAGCGAAAGTTGGCCACATCATGCTGTGGCAATTGCTTCCAAGTGGGTGGTCTACACACAGCTTCATGGGAAGCTGGTCGGTTGCCGATTGGCTTTTCAGGACTTGTTCGATTATCACCAGGAGGTGGTCGCTCGAGTTGAACAGGCCGTCTACACCATGGAGGAAGGGAATGTCGATTTCCTTGGTATGGACATCTGGCAGCCGATGCCAGAACAGACCAAGGCTTTGAAGAACCTTGGTCTCGACGGGGTGCGGCCAGTCTCGGAAACGTTGGAGTGGTGGAGGCCGGGATGGAACGACCAGCGGACTCTCATTTTCTACGATGAAGGTGCAAAAACCACCACGTCGGTTTACCCCGACGGAAGGGCAGAGGTCCTGGAGGACTAAGGTCCTTCACAGCAGTTGTCTGACAAAGTCCGACAACTGCAAAAACAATAGGCCCCCGGATTCATTTCCGCGGGGTCTTCTTTTTGTTTAAAATTTACATCATATGATTAAAGTACGGACTTACGATTTTAGAAGTTTGGGGTGTAGTAGAATTAAAGGATGACAAATAATTCTTGGTTTCCAAAGATATTGCTCGGGGCGTATGTGGTCGTGTTTGCACTCTTGGCTATTAATCCATTTAGTCGCGAAGTGTGGGTGGCTGAGAATATTCCTATCGTTTTAATTGTTTTGTACTTGGTGTTTTTGTATTGGCGGGGGATTCAGTTTTCTAACACTGGTTACGCTCTTATGTCGGTCCTCATATTTATGCATACCGTGGGTGGGCACTTTACGTTTGAACGGGTACCGTTTGATTGGTTTAATGACCTCTTTGGTTTTGAGCGCAATATGTATGACCGAGTCGCACACTTCTCGGTTGGATTTTATGCCTATCCTGTAGCGGAATATATTCGCACCAAAAAGTTGGCAGCTACCAACTGGCTAGTCTATCTGACTCCACTATTTTTCATAATCTCGGTCGCGGCAATATATGAAGTGATTGAGTGGTGGTTTGCTGCGACGTATGGTGGCGACGCTGGAGCAGCGTTCTTGGGATCACAAGGAGATATATGGGATGCGCAAAAGGATATGCTGATGGACACCTTGGGTGGCGTGACTGCACTCATGCTTTTTTATATCCAAGGATGTTTTAGAAAAGAACACGCATCTAAAAAATAATACTGTGATTGAACGGCTGTTGTGGGTGAGGGGATTATCTTTGCTAGGATTATTGGTGACAATAGTCGTACTTATGTTGCCGCCGGATTGGTCGGAGCAAGTGGCGACTATAATTGAGGCGGCAGATGTAACTGAATCTAAAGATGATAATCTTTTGACTGTCGCTTTTTTGGATGTGGGGCAGGGAGACGCAATATTTATCGAGACCCCCGATGGTGTGCAGGTACTTATAGATGGTGGGCCAGATAGCAGTGCGCTTCGTGAGTTGGCTCGGCAGATGTCTCACCTTGATCGTACTATCGATATTGTGCTAGCGACTCATTCAGACAAAGACCATATTGGCGGTTTGATTGATGTGTTGAGTCGATATGAAGTGGCGAGTGTTATCACAACTACCAATCAGAATGACACCAGTGTCGCTCGGACTTTTACAGAGGCAGTGCAACTTGAGGGAGCAGATTTATATACAGCACAAGCAGGGCAGCAGTATCAGTTAGGTGCTTCCACTACGTTATTTATATTGTCTCCACTCGGAGACCCAACTAACTGGGAAAGTAACAGTGCGTCAATTGTGGCACTTTTAGAATATGGAGATACGAGCTTTATGCTAACTGGTGACGCGGGACTAAATACCGAAGAGTATTTAGTCTCGTCGTATGGAGAGTTTTTAAAGAGTGACGTGCTGAAGCTCGGACATCATGGTTCGAAGACTTCTTCAGGAGAGGCTTTTCTCGATACGGTGCAGCCAGAGATAGGAATAGTATCCGCGGGTATCGATAACAGTTATGGACATCCGCATCCTTCAGTTGTCTCTTCGCTTGAAGAGCGAGATATCAAAATCCTCGAGACGTCTAAATTAGGCACTATTATATTTAAGAGTGATGGGGGACGAGTGTGGTTCGAGGAATAAATAAAACCCTCAATCAATCCATCCCCTAAACATACCTGTTAACAGGTATGTTTAGGGAGGGTATTATTACAAGAATAAACAAAAGACCGGCACCTCTTGGGGTGCCGGTCTTTTTGTTTTCCTTACACTAGCTTTGCTGCGCGAAGTGTCTTGAACGCACCGTTCTTGGCGATGGTTCGAAGTCCCTTGGTAGAAACCTTTACGGTTACTGACTTTCCAAGTTCAGCTACGTAAATTCGCTTCCGTTGCAGGTTTGGTGCTCGCTTAGTGATTCCAGACGGATTAAACTGAGTAGCACGAGTACGGTTTGAGTACTTGCCGCCTACTTGAGTCTTCTTCCCGGTAATGTCGCATTGTTTTGCCATATCGTTGATTTAAGTCCCGCTATACTAGCACGCATACTTGATATTGCAAGCTTTTCTCCGTACTATAAGGCGCATATGGATCCATTAATGATTGCAATGATTGTCGCGCTGGTACTATCTGTCGTTATTCACGAGATGGCTCATGGGTATGCCGCTAATTGGCTTGGTGACCCAACCGCCCGCCTTCAAGGCCGTCTTTCAGCTAATCCGCTCGTACACATCGACCCTTTAATGTCGGTTATTTTGCCTGGTTTACTTATTATGACAGGCTCACCGTTCCTATTTGGAGCTGCTAAACCAGTTCCATACAATCCGTACAACTTCACCAACCAAAAGTGGGGTGAGGCGATTGTCGCCGCCGCTGGTCCAGCCGCCAACGTCTTCATCGCCATTGTTTTTGCTGTTTTGGTCCGTCTGGCAGACGTTTTGCAGCTGTCTGAGACTTTTGTTGTTTTGGCAGTTCAAATCATCATTCTCAATATTTTCCTGGCTTTATTCAATCTCGTCCCAATTCCACCACTTGATGGCTCAAAAATCCTTCCAAAGTTCCTTCCATTTGGTTTGGCGATGAAATATGCCACTTTTCGCGACGTTATGGAGCGAAATCTCGCCCTATCGTTTGCCGTAGTGATTATTGCCTTTATGGTCTTTCTGGGTGCTCCGCTCCACGCCCTCACTCGCAGTGCCACTATGTTCCTGATTGGTGGGTAGAGGAAGCTCCTCCTAGTTGCAAAAAAAGCTAGATATAGTATTGTACACGGGCTTTATGGCAACAATACAACAATTAACAAGAAAGAAGCGAGTCAACCCAGCTCGGAAGAGTAAGACTGGTGCGTTGCATTCTGGATTTAACAAAATCGAGAATCATCCAAACTACTACAACTCTCCGTTCAAGCGTGGTGTATGTACTCGCGTGACCACTAAGACTCCACGAAAGCCGAACTCTGCGATTCGAAAGATTGCCCGTGTTCGTCTAAGTAATGGACAAGAAATTACTGCGTACATTCCTGGTATCAAGCACAGCTTGCAGGAACACTCAGTGGTACTTGTACGAGGTGGCCGCGTGAAGGACATTGGTGTGCAATACACTATTGTCCGTGGTAAGTACGACGCTACTGGAGTTGCTGAGCGACGAATGGGACGGTCTCGTTACGGAGCCAAGAAACCCAAGGCTTAGTGTTAGATAATACGCCATCTGCTTTGTTGCACTGCGTAAATTTTCTCTCACCGTACGTTAAGTATGGCTCCAGAAAATTTACTTATGCGCCTCGCATCTGACGTATTCTCCAACACTAACCTGAACAAGCAGAAGATTACAAATAGTTTATATTCGCTACAGATATCGGACGCGATTCAAGCCCTAGGCTTCGGAATCAAATTATGCGAAGAATGAAGAATGTCATAACACTCCTCATTCTTAATGTGTAGTAGCAAAGACCTTTAAGAATTATTAAGAAAATTATATGCGACGACCAATTAAGAAGCGTCCAGTCGTTAATCCTGACGTGGTATACAAGTCAGTTGACGTTGAACGCCTCATCAACTACATCATGCTTCGCGGTCAAAAGGAAACCGCTCGCAAGATTGTGTACGCAGCTTTTGAAGAAATCAAAAATGCGAAGGAGTCACAAGACCCACTTGAAGTATTCAACACAGCAGTACGAAACGCTGGTCCAATGATGGAAGTTCGCTCACGTCGCGTGGGTGGAGCCAACTATCAGGTTCCTCGAGAAGTACGTCCAGAGCGCCGTATGGCTCTCGCTCTCCGATGGATCATCGCTGGAGCTCGCGGACAAAAGGGTGTGCCTATGCACAAGGCCCTAGCCGCTGAACTTAAGCTTGCAGCCAAGGAAGAAGGAAATGCTGTGAAGAAGAAGGAAGATACACACAAGATGGCTGAGGCCAACCGAGCGTTCGCCCACTTCGCCTGGTAATTTCCATTTTGAACGAATTACTTCGTTGAGTACACAAAAAAGCCGCTCGTCGTACGTTAAGTACGTCTCGCGGCTTTTTTGCTACTCGCCTCGTACTTCATTTCAAAATGAAAATTACGGACTTGGAAAGTCCAGGTTCAAATCAGCTTACATTTTATAGAAATAAAAATCGCGTTCCCGAAGGGTCGCGGTTTTTGTTGCATAAGTAATTCTTTTAGTGTTTAGTAGTGCAAACGTTCTCTGTTTGTTCCTTCAATTTTGGAGACTGTCATGAATCGATACATCCCTATCTTTACTTTTTTGGCGGTGGTCTTGCTGGTTGTGTTGGTAGTGTATATCGCCGATGCAGCAAGTAAGTCACGATTGGAAGGTTGGTTGGTAACGAAGAAAGAGGTTGAAGCCTTGGATAAGTTCTGCCTCAAAAACGGACTGAGTGTCCCTGGTTTTGAACCCAGTTGGTACAGTTATCACTATGAGCCGCCAATTGATCGCCCGACACCCCCACCAAATAAAGACACGCAGGTGTTCTTGAATCACATCACCGACAAGGTGAACAAGCTCCGGCAGCAGCAAACAGAAAGACCCAACCGCGTCACAACACTTCGTCTGAAGTCGTTGTGTCACATCTACGACCATTTTGCTGGCACGGGCTGGTGAAGCCATAAAGGCCGGAAGACGAAGTCTTCCGGCCTTTAACATTTTAAGAAAGTTGTAAAAGTAAAAGCGACCCGAGGGGGGTCGCTTTGTGCGGTTGTTTGTAGCTCGGTCTTTGTCTAGGCGGGCATTGGCCTGGGAGTCCGAATCGCCATACCCATCAGTCTGTAGTCCTCCATGGTTTGATTGAGTTCACCCGTCTCTTCAAACAGTTCGGGTGTATTAGCGTCAATCTTGGACTTCAGCTCTGTCCCTTTTTCGCGACGGAGTTCTTCGAGGATTTGCGTTACTGCTCCGGCTCTATTGAAACCGCCATTTTTAAGGTGTGCTTCTGCGGCGAATCGGTCAATCTTACGCAAGGCATCGATGTAAGTTTCGAGAAAAAAACGTTTTTGTGCCGAATCCATCGTTGTGCTCCAGTCGATTTTCGTAACAACTTGAAGCAGTACCGATTCCAGTTGTTCAAGGTGATGGATTCGATCGGCTGTTTTCTTAGCGTCGAAGGTGGACAGCAAGAAAATCCAAACCAAGAAAAAGACGAGTGATCCACCTGCCATCGTCATCGCCATGTGTGGCGGGAGTGCGACAGTCGGTTCCCAAAGGACCCAACCAATTGTGGTTGCGATGAGAACGAGTACTGCCCCGAGAGCATAGATTGCCACCTCATGGGCCTTGAAAGATGTGTTCGTGAAGGGGTAGTGTGTTTGAGACATGATCGTGCTCCTTAAATATGAAAGGACAAGAGGCAAAATTGCCAGGAACTGAATACCTACCAATACAACTATATATTAAAGGGCGTGTCAACAAATATCGCTATTTTTGGCTGCGTGATACAATAGATATTATTTCGGTAATGTTGTGCGTATGGAAAATTTTGAGACAGGAACAACAACTGTAGCTGCAGAAAGAGTGGTAGAAGCATACAATCGTGAGGCTGTCGCTGAGGCAGCGATGGAGCAAGCACTCATCATGCTCGATGAGAAATTACCTGGGGTAATGCAGTTACCAACTGCCGAAAAAGTTCCCGTACTAAGAGAAATGATTACTGAGTTGGGTGCTACCATTGAGGGGACAGATATTCCACTTCATAACGAACATCGTGATGTGGTTGAGTCACTCGCTAGACTGCTGCGAGTTGAAGAGACCCGACTTGATTTTGAGTCTGTCTTGTCTCGCCATCCAGAACTTGTTTAACCACTTATAAATTTGTTCCTTCGTTCTTTATGTCCTCATTTGATTTTGATGTAGAAATCCAACGTCATCTCGACGTCTTGCGTACACTCCAGAAACCGACCGGTGTGTTCACTGCCTCTGCCCATGACGTACAGACTGGCTACGACAAGGCCTGGCTCCGGGACATTTACTTTATGACCTTGGGCTTTCTCGAGACTGGTGATTTGCCGGTGGTACAAAAAGCCGCCAAGGCTTTCCTGACTCTTTTTGTAAAACACAAAGACAAAATCAATTGGGCTATCGAACACAAGCCACACGAAGCGTGGCAATACATCCATGCTCGCTTCCACCCAGAGACTTTTGAAGAATATTGGGAAGAGTGGGGAAACAGCCAGAACGATGCGGTTGGTGAAGTACTCAACCTGGTCGTTGAACTTGAGCTCCGAGGTGCGAGTGTCATTGAGACAGATGAAGAGCGGGAGATGGTACAAAAGATTGTTGATTACCTCGTAGCACTTGAATACTGGCATGACGAAGACAACGGTATCTGGGAAGAAAGTATGGAAGTTCATGCTTCATCTATTGGTTCTTGTGTGGCAGCACTTAAGAAAGCCAAGCAACTACCATGGCTTCATGTACCAGACGACGCCATCGCTCTTGGTGAACAGGCTCTGCGAGCCCTCTTACCACGGGAGTCTGTCACGAAGTTTGCAGACCTGGCCCTCCTTTCACTTATTTATCCATTTGCAGTTACTACTGAGGAAGAGACGAAGAAGATTTTGGAAAATGTTGAATACCACCTTACACGCGACCGCGGTGTAATCCGCTACAAACTCGACCGCTACTACAACCGCAACGAAGATGGATACAGTGAAGAAGCAGAGTGGTGCTTCGGACTCTCGTGGCTCGCCATCATCTATGCGGAGAGGGGAGATAAAGATAAGGCGTACTACTACCTGCGCCAAGCACAAAAAACTGTGACTCCCGAAGGGCTAGTGCCAGAGCTGTACTATTCACACACTGATAATCCAAACGGTAATACGCCACTTGGGTGGTCAGAGAGTATGTACGTGGTGGCGCTGAAGAAAGTGCAGGAGATGAAGGGATAGATAAAAAGCCACCGAACGTAGTCCGGCGGCTTTTTTGGTATACTTATAGATATGACAAAACTTATTTATGTGTTTTTGGGAATCGCAGTCTTGGCAGTAATTGCGCAGTTTTTACTCACGCCAGCTGAGGTGGTAGCCCCAGGTGACGGAGAACCGGTTGCTTGTACAATGGACGCCATGCAGTGTCCTGATGGTTCATATGTGGGACGTACTGGTCCTAATTGTGAGTTTGTTTGCCCAGCCTTACCCGAGGTAGCGGATGATATCCAAGCTCATATCGATTCTAAGGCTGATTTAATTAAACTGGCTTCACCAGTACCAAACGGTGTAATTGGGTCTCCGCTTACAATAACTGGACAAGCTCGTGGCTACTGGTTTTTTGAGGCTAGTTTCCCAGTCACTCTTACTAATTGGGATGGGCTGATTATTGCGCAAGGTGTTGCAACAGCTGATGGCGACTGGATGACTGAAGAGTTTGTGCCATTTACAGCCAGTCTTGAGTTTACTAATCCATACGAGGCAGGACAGCCAGACTTTATGAAGCGCGGCTCCCTAATCCTGCAAAAGGATAATCCATCAGGCCTACCTGAAAACGACGATGCGCTTGAAATACCCATCTACTTTGCACCGTAAACTACATTCTTGATATACTAGAGGTGAGTTAATTAGTAGAGTAAGTACAACACTATGGCCAAAGGAAACGACATGCGCAAAGAGAAGAAGAAGCCAAAGAAAGATAAAGAAGTAAAGAAATAACAAAAGCGACCCACCTCTGGGTCGCTTTTGTTATTTAGATAGGATGCTCTTGATATCAGCTGGAGTGTAGTTCAGTCCTTTCACTGCTTTGTGAGGTCCATAATCTTTGCTCATATTTGAGCGGTGTACTTCCGCAAATATTTCGGGCATTTTGTCTTGCAGACCATGTTCAAGAATAGTGCCGTATGTTGCAAAGAGGATATCTGCTAGTTCTTTGGCAATATTTTCTAAATCTTTGTTTATAATGCCTTCTTTGTACTCTGTCACTTCTTCGGATATAAGTGAGTGTCTAAATAAAGCACGTTCTTCATCTATAAGAGTTGGTGAAGTAAGTACAGGACTACCAACTTTTTTATTAAACTCAGCCACTAGCTCAAGTTCTTTTTTCATACCAGTATTAAAGTACATATTTCATATTCTGGCAAAATAGTGTATGGTACTGTCCTATGTCACGAAGTGATGGAATTATTGTATTTAAAGATGTGTCGTATGAGTACGACGCCACTCGCCCTATTCTGAAAGAGGCGAGTTTTGTAGTGCGTCGAGGAGCTAAGCTTACTTTGATGGGTCAAAATGGTGCCGGGAAAAGTACTATCTTTTCTTTGATTACTCGCGACCGTCATCCAGACGAAGGAGATATCAATATTGAGCCGAAGACTACGATTGCTATTTCTAGACAGATTATTCCTCGGTCTGAACTCACCCTAACTGTCCGTGCTTTCTTTGAGCAGTGTTTTTCTGAAAAGGTTTACGATATCGATCCCAAGATTGAGGCGGTGTTGGAAATTGTAAACCTCACTCCAACCGAAAAGCAGCGAGAGACTTTCAAGGAACGAATTATCGGTAGTTTTTCTGGCGGTCAGCAAGCGCGCCTTCTCTTGGCTCAAGCCCTCATCCAAAATCCAGACGTACTTCTTCTTGATGAGCCAACCAACAACCTCGACGTAGCCGGAATTGAACACCTAACCACTTTCCTCAAAGAGTACCCAAAGACCGTATTAGTTATTTCCCATGATGCTGACTTCCTTAACTCATTCACTCATGGCGTGTTGTATCTCAACACTCAGCGTCGTCAGGTAGAGCAATACAACGGTAACTACCATGCTGTAATTAAAGACATTGCCGCCCAAGTAGAAAAAGAACAGCGTGAGAACGCTCGTCTCGCTAAAGAGATTCAAGCCAACAAAGACAAAGTAAACTACTTTGCTAGTAAGGGAGGTAAGATGCGTCTGGTGGCTAAGCGCATGCGTGACGATATTGAGGAAGCGGAAGAAAACAAAGTTGATGTTCGTAAAGAAGATAAAACCATTCGTCCGTTTACCATTGAGCCAGCGGGAGATGTTCCACTTGAAGTAGTGAAGCTAACCTCAGTTACTGTCATTAAAAATCACGAACCAAAAGAAGTGGAATGCGATGTGATATTAAAGCGAGGCATGCACCTGCAGATTATTGGTCCAAATGGTATTGGCAAGACAACTCTCCTTGAGAAGTTGGCTTCTGGTAGTGCCAAGGGAGAGCACGTTGCTCCTGGGGTAACTATCGGATACTACCGTCAGGACTTCTCAAACCTCGATTTTGAAAAGACAGTCTTTGAGTCACTTATGGATTCAATGCAGCGTAAGGTTGAAGAAGAGATGCGCTCAATTGCCGCTGGCTTCCTCCTCTTTGGAGATGTGATGAAGACTAAGGTCGGCAATCTCTCTGAAGGACAAAAAGGACTTATCGCGTTTGCCAAGCTGACGATGGAGCGACCAGGTCTACTCATTCTCGACGAACCAACCAACCACATCAACTTCCGCCACATCCCAGTTATTGCCAAGGCACTACATGACTACAAAGGCGCGATGATTCTTGTCTCTCACGTACCAGACTTCGTAGAACAAATCCACATAGACGAAGTCTTTGACCTAGCCAAGAAGCGCTAAGGATAAAATACAAAACCGATAAAACAAAACCTTCCAATCAATTGGAAGGTTTTTTGTTTGATTAAAGTTAGAAATATTAAAAAGAAAAAGCCCCGGTCGCTAGTGTGCGAATGGAGCTTTGTAGTGACGACACTAAAGCAACTCGCTTTAGCTGCTGGTGTCTTCGGCTGAGTCCCAGGTTCCTGCCCAGAGAGCCAGAGTGCCTATCCCAGCCATCAAGAAGTTGAGGCCGGAGATTATTCCAGCCACAACACAAAGGAATTCTTTGTGGGTACCGATGAATTCCGTTCTTCCGAAATAGCTGGAGATTCCACCATAGGACAGTGTGGCGAGTACTGCCAGGAGAAGTACTCCCCAACATTGTTTGTTGGTCATGATCTCCAACCCTGGTGTGTTGTTCATGCTCATGTAGCCCGGAAAGGTCAGCCAACCCACGATGGTACAGAAAGTCTTTTTCATAATGCCCTCCTAAGGCAATTTTGAACTTCAGAAGAGTGCTACGGCAGATTTGTAGAAATGTGTCACGGCCATGACCGCGAACACAAATACGCCAAGAGCATGAAACCAACGGTGCTTTGAGGTGAGAGAGTAAAGCATCGACATGACCCATGCGAGTAGCATGTAATCAAGGCCGATAAAGATGTTGTGGATTACCCCAGATCCTCCGTGCGATTCCTGATATATGGATATTGCAGATCCGATCAGAAAGCCAATCAAAATGGCTCCCATTTTCCATGACCTGGCAAATCGGAAATACTTTCTGTGTCTCATCTGCATGATGGTCTCCTTAATCTATAGAAGCAAAGTGGGTTACCGGGTTTAGTGGACGTCATTTCAAATAACGGAACTGTTTTTATAATAGCACATTTTATGCAAAAAGTCAAAAAAATGAGGCTGAATTTGCAAGCTAATTGTACTTCTAATACCCCAATCGATTGGGGTATTAGAACGTGCTAATAATTCGCTATTAACTTGTACCCCCATTTAAATGGGGGTACAAACAAAAAACCTTTCGGTTAACCGAAAGGTTTTTATTGTTAGAAGTTTTTCCCGTCCACTTTCTTAATGGTGAGTGATTCGGTGTCAAAATCTTCTAGACAATTGAGGTTGATTGCCATTGTGTCACCACTTTGTCCAAACGGTTGTACGCCGCACACCTTACAAAAACGATGATTAATTTGCATCTTATTAAACTTGTAGGTAGTGAGGGTGGCATCACTAGAAGTTAGGGCAAACTGCGCTGCGGGTACAAAGGCCAGCAACATTCCTTTGCGCTTGCAGTGACTACAATTACAACTGATTCCCTCAGTAAAGTCTCCTTGTACTTCAAATGTTACGGCGCCACAATGGCAGCTTCCTTTATGTGTTGTCATATAGGATCGATTATATCATCTCTTTTAGAGCCTACCCACAAACCCTATCTACTTTGTTGCTTCCCTCACTCAAACATTCACCGTATATATAATACGCCTCATGTTTTCATTTAGTCGCGCCTCGTAGCTGAGGGTTTGTGGGTAGGCTCTTGATTTGCACTTTGGTGTGACTACGGCACAATACTGTGATGGCGACCCATCGCAAAACCGAAAAACTATTTTTACTCAAAGACATGCTCTTTAATGAAAGTAAGGTGCGTCGGTTGGCTACCGAAATTGCGTCCGTATACCCAGCTTTTGATAGTAAGGGCTTTTGTAAAAAGGTGGTTTCGGCGTTTCCCGAACAAGAATTGATGGAACGAATTGCTGGTATACGAGACGCACTCTATGGGTTTCTGCCAAGTGATTACCGGTCGGCTATAAAGGTGATTATGTCTGCACTACCACCAGCGCTTGATAACACCAAAACTGACGATGATTTTGGTGACTTTATTTATGCGCCCTATTCATACTATGTAGCGAAGTATGGCTGCGATAAAAAGTATCTGAGCGTTTCACTTAAGGCACTTGAAGAAATTACCAAACGTTTCTCATGTGAAGCGGCTCTTAGAGATTTTATTAATCAGTTTCCCAAAGAGACGTTGGTCGCCACCAAACGCTGGGCCAAAAGTTCTGAGTACCATGTCCGTCGCTTGGCTAGTGAGGGCACTCGCCCGAATTTGCCATGGGCCAAAAAAATTCAATATGATGCTCTTTCAGCCTTACCGATTTTAGATATTCTACATACAGACAAAACTAGGTATGTCACTCGCTCGGTAGCCAATCACTTAAATGACATTAGTAAGTTTGATGCTGACCTGGTGGTCCGTACTCTTAAGCTCTGGCAAAAAGAAAAGAAGCAAACGGAAGCTGAGCTGACATTTATAACCAAACACGCTTTGCGGACTCTTATTAAAAATGGAAACAGTGATGCTCAATCTCTACTTGGTTTTGAGCAGCCCGAGGTAAAAGTAAAAATCACTCTTGATAAAAAACAGTTGGCAGTGGGAGAGACGCAAGGCTTCACTGTTATGATTACAAATGAAAGTGAGGTCGCTCAGTCACTACTGGTGCACTACTTGATTCATTTTAAAAAAGCGAATGGCACACAATCTCCAAAGGTGTTTCTGTTTGGTAAAAAGATTATTGCTCCCAAAGAGACGATTACACTAACTAAGTCTCATGCCCTAAGGCCGATGACTACTCGTGTCCTTCATAGTGGCGAACACCGTCTAGAGATAAAAATAAACGGCACCAGTTTTGGTGGGCATACATTTATACTTTACTAGCTTTTTTATTTAATTGGCTGCTTGTTGATAACCCTTGAAACTACCAGTGATAGTAGGAAGATAATTGCCGATAATAAAATAAACTTACCATCAATAGCTTCGGCTGTAATACCGTTTAAGATAAATTCTTCCACACTTAGTGAAGCTCCAATTGAGACAAAGGTAGTGATACCAAGTAGGGTGCCGGTAATTGTGCCAAGTAAGAATGGGGTGTAAGGAATTTTAAATAGACCTGCTCCGTAAGCGACAAGGTCGAAGGGAAAGAAAGTTAAACGCATCGTTAGAATAGCCATAAACGGACGCTCATGTAGGAAGTCTATCCAACCACCAAGTAATTTTTTAATACCATTTAGACTTTGACTAAAGAACCGTCCTACAAAATATGCCACGGTAGCAGAAAGACTAGCGCCAATAATGGTGTAGATGATACCTTCATAAATTCCAAAGAAAACACCAGAGAGAATGGTCAGTAAGGTACCAGGAAAGAAAGTGAGGGGTCGAATAGCGTAGGCCAAAATATAAATCAGTGGTCCCCAAGCAGTGCCAGAAATAAAACCAAATAAGCTAACAGCGATATCGGTAAAGGATAAATCGTTTACCATTTTGAAATAGTAGAGCGTACCTAGGCAAATTGCCCAAAAAACCAAGGCGGAGATTTTTAGCTCTAGGCTTTTTATCATAGTAAACTTAATGATACCAGAGCGTAAATGTTAAGTATACTTAACAATTGATACGGCAGCACACAACTTATCGGAGCAGGGCTCGCAGACTAGAATACGGTTGCTGATTATGAGTAAATGTCGTATAGTATCCGCGTTAAGCCGTAACTGGCTTTTTTCTTTTCTCAGAGGCCCTTTTGGGGACGTCGGTATGAAAGGAGTATCAAATTATTAATACATATATAAGTAAGTAGATAAATTTATGGCACGAGAATTCCCAGTAGACCGCATGCGAAACTTCGGTATCGTAGCGCACGTTGACGCCGGAAAGACCACAACCTCAGAACGTGTATTGTTTTACACTGGTATGAGTCACAAGATCGGTGAGGTGCACGATGGTGCTACCGTAACTGACTGGATGGAACAAGAGCGAGAGCGAGGTATTACTATTACGGCAGCGGCTATTTCTTGTAACTGGTCAAAAACTGACGTAGCTGACCGCAAGGATCGGTCACAGATGTACAACTTCAACATCATCGACACTCCAGGTCACATCGACTTTACCGCTGAAGTAAAGCGTTCTATGCGTGTACTCGACGGTGCAGTTGTTGTATTCGACTCTGTAGCTGGAGTAGAACCACAATCAGAAACTAACTGGGGTTATGCTGACGAAGCTGGTGTGCCACGTATCTGTTTCATCAATAAGATGGACCGACTCGGTGCATCATTTGAAAAGTCATACCAATCAATCCTTGATCGTCTTTCTAAGAAAGCGGTTCGTATTCAACTTCCGTGGGGAGCTGAAGATCAACTACAAGGTGTTATCGACCTAATTCGTATGAAGGCGTTCGTCTTTGAAGGCGAGATGGGTACTTTGGTGAAGCCAGTTGATATTCCAGAAGAACTTAAAGCTGATGCTGAAAAGTATCGAGCTGAGCTCATTGAGCGAGTGGTGGAACATGATGATACTCTCATGGAAGCCTACCTATCTGGTACTCTACCAACTGACGAACAGCTCAAGACAACTCTCCGAAAGGCAGTGCTAGCCAACCAACTCTTCCCAGTTATGACTGGTTCTGCCCTCAAGAACATTGGTGTACAGCTTGTACTCGACGCGGTGGTTGATTACCTCCCAGCGCCAACTGATCTTCCTCCAATTAAGGGTATTAACCCTAAGGATGAAAGTGAAATCACTCGTCTTCCAGACGATTCTGAGCCTTTCTGTGCACTTGCTTTCAAGCTCCAGACTGACCCATTCGTAGGACAGCTTACTTTCTTCCGTGTGTACTCGGGTGTAGTAAAAGCAGGAAGTTACATCTACAACTCAACGACTGGCGAGAAAGAACGCCTAGGACGTATCGTTCGACTCCAAGCCGATAAGCGTACTGAAATTGAAGAAGTGTACGCTGGAGAAATTGCGGCTGGAGTAGGACTCAAGGAGGTAAAGACTTCACACACACTCTGTGATGAAGCTAACCCAATTATTCTAGAACAAATTAAATTCCCAGAGCCAGTGGTTGCTCTCCGAGTAGAACCAAAGACAAAGGGTGACCAAGAGCGTATGGGTGTGGCTCTAAAGAAGCTCGCAGACGAAGACCCAACTTTTAAGGTTTCAACTGACGAAGAAACCATGGAGACTATTATTGCTGGTATGGGAGAACTTCACTTGGAAATTCTCATCGACCGTATGAAGCGAGAGTTTAACGTTGAAGCAAACGTAGGTGCGCCACAAGTAGCGTACCGCGAAACTATCCAACGAGAAGCTGAAGCTGACTACAAGTACGTGAAGCAATCAGGAGGTCGTGGACAATACGGACACGTTAAGCTCCGAATCCGTCCAATGAAACCACTAGAACTAGCTGAAGGTAAGTCGCTGGCAAAGAACATTACTCGAGAAGATCACTTCGAATTCATCAACAGTATCAAGGGAGGAGTAATTCCAGGAGAATTCATCCCAGCTGTAATGAAGGGAGCGAAGGAGGCGATGGCGCGAGGATTCGTGGCGGGCTACAAGATGGAGGACGTTTCAGTAGAGCTTTACGATGGTTCATTCCACGATGTGGACTCTTCAGAAATCGCTTTCAAACTTGCTGCCATCTACGCGTTCAAGGAAGCAGCTGCTAAGGCCGGTGCCGTCCTCCTAGAACCAGTAATGAAGGTAGAAGTACGTACACCAGAACAGTTCATGGGTGACGTAAACGGAAACATTTCAAGTAAGCGTGGTCAGGTGGAAGGTATGGATGATATCGGGGACAAGAAGGTAATTACCGCCAAGGTACCACTTTCAGAAATGTTCGGATACACCAACATGCTGCGCTCTATGACTCAAGGTCGTGCCTCAATGATGATGGAATTCCATCATTACGATGTAGTACCACCAAACGTGTCAGCTGAAATTCGAAAGACGAGAGGTGTGAAGGATGTAGTTGAAGAGGCATAAAGAACAGGCGCTCGACTAGAGCGCCTTTCTTTTGCCCGCTACATCCTGCAAGACCTTTTGAGCTCGTTTCGACCAGAGGGAGAAAAGAGCCAAAAGGTGTACAGCTTCTGTTAAGAAGAAAGATGTAGAAGAAGCGTAATAAAAAAGTACCCCTATCAAGGGGTACTTTTTTATTAGCTATACAACATCTTTGACAAGCCGCAGCGATGTGAGTCGCCCCTTTCCTAGGGCGACGAACCAGCGAGGCCGGGGAGGAAGTTCTTAGCAGAATTGAGCGTAGCGAAAATTATGCTTAGAAACTTGACCCTGAAGGACGTAGTAGAGGAGGCTTAAGCCGACGCACGTCTTTTACAGACCTTGCGAGCTACTTTGTGAGCAGAGCGAAACAAAGTAGCCACAAGGCTTGAATAATTTGGGAGATTATTCAAGAAGGTTGCCAGCCGTTTGGAAAAACGGCGACAACCTGCACTGCGGCTGTAAGCCGGACTGAAACTGTAAGTTTTAAGGATGTTGTAGAAGAAGCATAAAGAAAAAGTAAAAAGAGCGGCCCCACAGGGGCCGCTCTTTTTATGTGTCAAAACCGTTTGAATAATGACGAAAGTATGGTATAAAACACGTGAGCAGAAGTTTCAAAAGCTGCTCACGGGCAATGGAGATTGCCCGTTTGGTGTTCTTTTTTCAACAATTCACTGAGGAGTTTTCTGTGAACGCGACAACAATGGAAAAGTGCCGTATTGGCTTGCATGAATCCCTGGCAACTTCTGCGCACTGTGCTGGTCGAAAAACTGCCATGGTTCATGTGGCCTGTGTCACCAAAAGGGGAGAAGTTCTGCTGGTTTTGGAAGGAATGGCTTGGGGCTTCCCCAAGCGTGTCATTCCGCTGGTGGGGGCTCTGATTCTTTTGCCGGACGAGCTCATCAAAAAAGAGCTCGGGCGTGATCCGAAGTACTTGCGTGGGACGAATCCGTCCTGTGCCGATACCAAGCTGCTTGGGCAGTATGTGGACGATGACGGCTTGCTGCACTTTGTGCTGCAAGTCAACATCTCCCACACGCCTTGCCAGCAGTGGAAGTACGTCAGCAAGTTGGCCGAGCTCGAACGGGTCGGCGTGGTTGATGAGGCGGTCACTTTGGCCGCGGCCCGTTTGGGCCTGTCGAGTGCTCCCGAGAAGGTTCTCCAGGCGGCCTAAGCCTTCCCTCAGGGAAGATTAGGTGACAGGGCGAAGTGGATTCAGTCCGCTTCGCCTTTTAGTTTGCCCGAAAAAGTGCTTATTTGTAGCCAAAGTTATGATTTTTATATTGTGAGCCGCAAAACGTTGTTTTGCGGCTCCAGAATGACCTTGCAAAACTTTTCGTCTCTGGTACTATTGCCGAACCGCACACAGCTCTTGGCTGTATGTGGAGCGAACATAGTATTGCTCTTTCACACGCTTGAAGTGTTCATTCTAAGCGCGATTGTTCTCGCGCCGCGTAGAATGTACGCTCGGGCACGGCTTTTTTAAGCAGCTGTGTGCGGTTTATAACTTATAAATAATCTTACATTATCATATGGCAGGAGCATTTGATCGTTCAAAACCACACATTAACGTAGGTACCATTGGTCACGTTGACCACGGAAAGACTACGCTTACAGCGGCTATTCTTACTGTACTTAACCAACGAGGAAATGGTTATAGTGCAACAACAAAGGGCGTTGACGAAATCGACAAGGCCCCAGAAGAAAAGGCACGAGGTATTACTATTTCTCTCTCACACTCTGAGTACGAAACTCCAACTCGACACTACGCTCACATTGACGCGCCAGGTCACGCGGACTACATCAAGAACATGATTACTGGTGCTGCCCAAATGGACGGTGCGGTACTTGTAGTAGCTGCAACAGACGGAGCGATGCCACAAACACGTGAGCACGTTCTTCTTGCTAAGCAGGTTGGTGTACCAAACATTATCGTTTTCCTTAACAAGTGCGACATGGTCGACGATGAGGAAATGATTATGCTTGTTGAAGAAGAACTTCGTGAACTTCTCACAAAGAACGGATTTGACGGTGCAAACGCACCAGTTATCAAGGGTTCTGGACTCCAGGCTCTCGAAAATCCAACATCTGAATGGGGAGACAAGATTATTGAGCTTGCTAATGCAATGGACTCATACTTCCCAACACCAGTACGTGATCTCGACAAGCCATTCCTTATGCCAATTGAGGACATCTTCTCAATTGAAGGACGCGGTACTGTAGTAACAGGTCGTGTAGAACGTGGTGCTGTAAAGGTAGGTGAAGAAGTTGAAATCGTTGGTATCAAGGATACTGCAGTTACTACCGTAACTGGAGTTGAAATGTTCAACAAGCAACTCGACGCTGCTCAAGCTGGAGACAACGCTGGTATTCTACTCCGAGGTACAAAGAAGGAAGATGTACACCGAGGTCAAGTACTTGCAAAGAAGGGCTCAGTAACACCACACACAGAATTTGAAGCGGAAGTATACGTACTTTCAAAGGATGAAGGAGGTCGTCACACACCATTCTTCTCAGGATACAAGCCACAGTTCTACATCCGAACTACTGACGTAACAGGAGACGTAACACTCTCTGAAGGTGTTGAAATGATTATGCCAGGAGATACAGCTACCTTTAAGGTAAAGCTTGTAGCCCCAGTTGCACTTGAAGATCAACAAAACTTCGCGATTCGTGAAGGAGGAAAGACAGTAGGTGCCGGTGTTGTAACAAAGATTGTTGCCTAACCATTATTCGTTTACGGTAACTTACACACTATGGCTACAGATACTACAAAAAAAGAGACCAAAGCTAAAGAAGCAAAAACTGCTTCTGGCGAAATTAATAAACTGCGTATTCGTGTACGTGCTTACGAGCACAAGATTCTCGACGCGAGTATCAAGCAGATTATTGATACTGCACTTCGCTTCGATGCGAAGGTAGTTGGTCCAATTCCTTTGCCGACCGAAATTAAGAAATATACAGTAAACCGCTCAACTTTCGTTTACAAAGATGCGCGAGAACAATTCGAAATGCGAACGCATAAGCGAGTCGTGGATATTCTTAATCCAAGTCCAAAGGTGGTAGAGGCGTTAACTAACCTCTCACTTCCTTCGGGAGTCAACATTGATGTAAAGATGATGTAGTATTCATCCGCCATTAAAACTAAAAACCACCCAATAAATGGGTGGTTTTTAGTATTTTAGGGCCTGTCCACAAACACCATATACTTTGTTGCTTCCCTCACTCAAACATTCACCGTATATCTAATACGCCTCATGTTTTCGTTTAGTCGCGCCTCGTATCTGGAGGTTTGTGGACAGGCCCTAGGTGGCTTGGTGCTATACTCAAATTACTCAAAATACTTAAATCTATGAATAAAGTTATATTTCATAACCTTTCTATCCCGTACTCACATCCTTTAATTGGCATGTATGACTTTGATAAGAATGGAATTTTCTATGCTACTCCGGGGGATATTGTGGTTACGCGGTCAAAGATAAGTAAAGCTTATTTAGGTTTCTTGGAGTCTTGTGGCTACGATTTTGATAATGTCAGATTTGTAAGTAGTGACGAGGAATTAGAGAATACTCACAATTCTCCATTTGAAAACAACAATTTTTTAAAACAAATTAAAAAAAGTATTAATGATCCTAAAGAGTACGTGTTTGATTCATTTATCTTTAGCAAGCTTGAATCGGAATTAGTTAATCAGTTAGGAGTGGTGAGTTTAGAGAAAGCTAATCAATTTCAGGATTTTTCAACTAAATCTTTTTTTCGGGCGACTGCAAAGCAGCTAAAAATCCCTATTCCTAGAGGGTTTGAAGCAGTAACTACTACATATGATGCTTTTATAAAAATCTGTTACTTGTTCTTAAATGGTTTTAAAAATGTTGTAAGTAAATACAACAATGGATCGGCAGGAATTGGTACCAGGCTATATCGGTCTAGAAATTTTCTTTCAGAACTGAATATTCTTGAAAGTTATTTCAAAAAAGACAATAACACCCTGCTCGGGTTTGCTGATTTGGAGGCAAGAAGCTTTGTGATTGAGGGTTGGTATGACAACGCCGCCTATTCACCAAGTGTGCAGTTTTATGTCGATGCTGCAGGTGTGGCTAGTGTTGTATCAATTCATAATCAGGTTTTTTATGATAATAAAATTACCTACCGTGGATGTTGCTCCAAACAAACTATCCCAAAGCAGGTGGCAGAGAAATTAGTTGAAGAAGGCACAAAGTTTGTAAATTATTTGAGTGAACAAGGATACCGAGGTCACCTTGGTTTTAATTCCATAGTACTGACTAATGGAGATTTATTGTGGGTGGAGCTAAATCCTAGACGGGTGATGTCGTCATATGTCTATCAGATGAGTCGGATGATTTATCAATCAGATGCTGCTTCGATTTACTATAAATCACTACAAGTGTCCAAAGAAAAATGGGTAGGTAAGGAAATTGATGAAATTTTGGTTGAATTGTCCAATGTGCTCTTTTCTAAAGATAGGCAAAATGGTGTTATTCCGTTTAATTATGGTCTGCTACAGACTGAAGGAACCCTGTCTGTTGCCGTGTTTTCGACAACCGAAGACGATACTGATAAGATGATTAAATATGTCGAGAGTCTCTAACGCGCTTGCTGGACACTTTATTATGAAGGCTCTGTGTGCCCTTCACGATACGGGAATCCTCGAGTACTTAGGTGAAAGAAACAATGGCGCCACGGTTGAAGCGATAAGTCTAGATTTGGCCATAGACAAGAATATATTAGAGAGTTTGTTAGATTTTCTAGTAGTTAACGTACCAGAATTTTTTGAGAAAAAAGATGGTCTTTATACAATTAAAAGTCAGTTCTATGAAAGTTCCGTGCAAAATTCAATTTATTTTGCGCTGGCCTACGAGGACGTCTTAAATAATCTCCCTGCACTTTTAAGTAAGACAAAGAAATATGGAATTGAGGTAGCGAGAAACGGAAAATACCTAAGTAAATCTAGTACTTTACATAACCATCATGCTTGGCCAGCCATCACAGACTTCATTAAAGAATATAATTTTGAAACCGTTATTGATTTAGGTTGTGGCGCGGGAGATTTTTTGAAACATGTAGCCAAGACTTTACCAGCAGTACGGTTGATTGGAGTGGAGCAGAGCACTGAAGCCGCTGGTATTACCAAAGACGACAAAGACCAAAGTATTAAATTTATTAACGGAGACGCGGGTACGCCAGAGGTGTGGGCTAAGGACCTTTCTATAAACAGTATTGAAAAGACTTTGTTTGTAAGTGTTACAGTCTGGCATGAATTTTTATGGTCAGGTGAAACGGAATTACAGAAAGTTTTTTCAAAATATCATAATCAATATAAAGGTGCGACCTTGCTTTTGGTAGAAAAAAATGGCTATAGCCTAAATAGCCTAAAAGTATTACCAGATTCATTAAAGGATGTGACCTCTGTTTATCAACTGATACATCCAATCACAAACCAGGGACTACCCCAGTCACCAGCTGTCTGGCGTTCATTGATTGAATCATCAGCAGTTTCGTTGCAAGCGGTTTTGCCAGCTCACCCCGATATTAGTATGTATGTCTGTAAGCTGTAAGTATGACTAATATTACAAAGTTATTAGATAGAAAAACAGACAGTCTAGACAATATTGTGTCAGTAGAGGAATTTGTGGTGCAGCGGATGATACAAAACTACTCTCCGTTTCAGCCGCTGCCGGCTTTAGTCACTATCAAAGCCTATGTTTTTATAGCGTTTATTAAGCTGCTCCAGAAAATAGTTAAAGAAAAATTTTATATAAAAAACCCTAAGCGGGAACTCCAGTTAGTTGATTCGAGATTACGAACCATTTTAACTTCATTAATTAAAAAACAAATTGTTTATGGTTGGGATTTATTAAACAATTATCCAGATGCTCCAGCGGTAATTAGGTACGGAGTTTACTTAAAGTTAACTGGGCCAGTTCTCGGCAAAACATATGAAGCTGAAGGGTTTGGAGTTGGCGATGATAAGAACACGGCGCTTTTAATTGCTGTTGCTGAGGCGCTGGAACGTCAGTCAGCTTATGTTTGGGATGCTGGGCGAATTGTATACGGCAGTTACGAAACGTTAAAAGTCACTCATCACTTAGTCTGGCCAGAATTATTTTCTGTAAAGCAAAAGGCCGAAGATAATCAAAAAAAAGTCAGCCGAGACTCAAAGATTGGCTGGGTGTCTGCAGCTGGATTACATGACAACAAAAAATATTTGCTACCAGCGCAAATGGTGTATGTGTTATATGGAAATGAAAATCCAACTGAACCAATTTTTACTGACTCATCAACTAGTGGGGTAGCGGCGGGAGCGTCGTTTGAGCACGCTGCCTGCCAGGCTTTGGGTGAGTTAATAGAAAGGGATGCTCTGATGGGCTTTTGGCTTAATAAAATTCCGCCACCAGTAATTGATCTAAATACAATTGAAGCGAAAGACATTCATCAAAAGATCTCTGCCTTAAAAAAGCATAAACTGGAGTTGTATATTTTGGACATCACCTCAGACATAAAAATTCCCACCTTCTGTGCGGTGCTGCGGGACCCGACTGGAGTGGTGCCAGTATCAATGAGTGCTGTCGTTGATTTTGATAAGAATCGTGCTTTAGAAAAGTTAATTTTAGAAATTAGCAAGTTTGCTCATTATCGAGAGGACGAAAATCCAGATTCAAAAAGGCGTGGCAACATCAGTAACTTTTCTGACATATTTACTATGTCGGAGAGGAGGCAGGTGTGGAGTGAAGAAAAGATGTTTCAGGAGATTGATTTCTTTTTGCAGGGGGAACCAAGAGACTTTGCCGACATAGATGACAGAACAGACATCGTGACATATAAGCAGAAGTTAGAAGAAATTAAAAAATTGTTAAAACAAAAAGGTTTGGATGGGTACTTAACCGATGTGACGTCTAAAGAAGCAAAAGAGGTTGGCTTAAGGGTGGTCAGGGCGGTGGTGCCAGGTCTGATACCGATACACTTTTCGGAGAGAAGAAAGCACTTGGGCGTCAGTCGGCTATATGATTTCCCAGTTATTTTGGGCGCCTCGACAGCCAGAAGTTCAGAAGCTACGATTAATATAATCCCGCACCCATTTTTATGAGCCAAGATCCATTAATTAACTACTTGACCGAAAACAGGAAATCCGTTTCTCAGGATTTTTTTAAGGAAAAAAAGTTGTACAAAGAGTACTTTCGGTCAGAATCAATAAAGTTACCAGAGGCTACATCCGTACAAAAATCACTGTCAGACTTATTGCTCAGCCGGGAGTCACGAAGGGAGTTTGGTGAAGGTGATATTTCAATCGATGACCTCAGTAGTATTTTGTTTTGGTCAGCTGGAGCTGTAACTAGAGCAAAAGACAATACTGTTCGTCGAATGCAGCCGTCAGGCGGAGCCAAATATCCGGTTGAAATATATGTTGCCGTACTTAAGGCGGGTGCTGTCCAAAAGGGTGTATATCACTACAACGTCAAAAATCACAGTCTGGAAAATTTACCAACGACGGATGAGATAGATATTTTGAATTGTCTTCCGACCCATGATGAATTTGCGAAACAGGGACAATTTTTAATATTGTTTTCTTTTGTCAAAAATCGTTCTTTTAGAAAATATGGCGCGCTGGCATACAAGCTAGCTTTTATTGAGTCTGGGCATATTAGTCAAAATATGTATTTAATTACTGAAGCTTTGGGTCACTCCTGTTGTGGAATGGGAACTTCAGAAGGTGGCTCATATGACGAAGTTTTAAATCTAAATGAAGCGGAGGAGTCGATCTTTTACGCTCTAGTGCTTGGTGCTCGTAGTAAATGACGTTATAATTTATTTAGTATTCACTTTGGACTGTTAATAAATATATGAAATCAATTATAACTTCAAAAGACCTTATAACTACGGCTCAAGTATTATTCATATTAGCGATTCTGTATTTCTTTGAATCAGACACAGTGATGCCGTTGTTGGCACTATGCGCCAGTGGAAATTCTGGTTGTGGAAACGGGGCTGGTGGTGAAGGAGCGGGTGGAGATTTTGGAGGTGGCGGAGATGATGGTGGGGGGTCTGGCGACGGCGGAGGCAGTACTCCTTTTTTGACGGTTTGGGATGGCCAGCGATATAAATTTGAGAATGACATTTTATTTGGGAAGCCCACGAGTAGGTTTAATTCAGAGGCCCTTGGTCGGTCTACTTATGAAAAAGGTGGGATAGTCGGAGATTTATATAAAATACAAAATAAGGTCGTGCCAAAAAATGGCTTTCTTTCCTTCCAAATACGAGAGATTGAACCAGAGGAGAGTTACGTTGATTTTCTTTCGCTAGTAAAAGTAGCTCATCCGACAAAAGGTACTCTGATTACTAGCTCAGACTTTAAGGATTTTTTGGTTTTTGATACTTCAGAACTAAATGAACAAGCTGGTGTAGATAGTGCACAAATCATCAGTTCAAACAAAAATAATTTATCAAAGCAGATTGGTAGTTTTGAAAATATTGAACACGAACACGAGATGCAGACTGGCGACTCGTTTACTTTGAAGGCAAAAGTGCGGGATATTGAAAATCCTTTGTACTTTGTACTCGGTTCTTTGTATAGAGATTGGGCCATGGGTGAGATTGAGTCGTTAAATGATATAAGTAACTTTGCCATTATTCGCTCAAAGCTCAAAGAAGTTTTGACGGAAAGTAAAACAGTTAAATCTTTTGTTAGCGGTACAGCTTCTTTAGTCAATTTGACCTTAGTGTTTGTTGCTATCTGGGTAGTTTTGGGAATCCAAAATCTTATATCACTACGCTCACTTGATAATACAGCTGAACCAGATTATCTAAGTGCCGCTTTTGGAGTTAATAAAGCTTCAGCTGACGTTCCTCGTGGCGGTGGCGGAGGAGGCGGGGGAGGAGGCGGTGGCAAGTCACTAAATATTGAGTATTTGACTGAAGCTGGATATCAGTTAATTGATATTGTACAGCCGAGATACTATAAGCGTAATTTGGATGCCGTTAGAATTCCACCAGATGCTATCTCAGCTGATGGTGAAGTAACTATTAGAGTGACTGCCACCAAGAGGCACAATGTCACTAATGCTTTTCTGGTGTCACCAACAGAACTATTGGCTGCTCCAGCTGAAGAATTTAAGGTTCATAAAGCTTACAACAGGCGCACAAAGCACGATAGTAACTCAGCGCTTAATAATAAGCTGTCACATGAGTATCTACACACTATTCCGGGAGATGTGGTTGAAGTTGAGTTTGGTCCAATTGCTGAATCAAGCTTAATAGCTACTGACGATACTACCAACACCTATCTCGTTAGAGCCCATGGTTACTACACTTCATTGTCTCCAAGCTCTGCCCAGGAGGCTGGTGATTGGGTAAAGGGTCTTGATTCTGAATCTAAAGAAATTTTGCGGGGGATGTATTCGCTGCGTGATCATCATAAGAAAAATAAAAGCCTAGCTTAAATTCATCAAAATATGACACAAGAATCAAACGAACCAGTAGTGGTTGAGAAATCGAGATATAGAGATAAGGTTATTGCTGCAGTGGCAGTTGTGCTGGTTCTATCTTTGGTCTGGTTTCTTTACCCAAGTATTAAAAGTAGCTTACAACGTATGGTAAATGGTGGAGATAAAGCAATTCCTTTTGAAAACTTAAGCGGAGATATATACCTGACTTTAGCTCTAAGTGGAACCAAGCTAGCTGATTTGTATGAATATAATTTAGGCACTGGTAATCTAAAAAAGACTTTTTCAGATGAGGCTGATAATCGCCTAAGATTAACAGCCAAACTTTCTCCAGACGCACAGCAGCTAGCCTTCGTTGACACTTCCATTGATCCAAACTCAAACTTTTATTATCCATCAAGTGAGTGGTTTCAGTTGCGAGTGATTGATAAAGCTACTGGTGAAAATACTCAAATAACTAACACTGAAGATCCAAGTAAGCGATTAGGTGACTGGTCTCCAGATGGTACAAAAATCACCTACACTGCCCAAGTGACAGATGAAAATTTTGGTGGTCTAGATAAGCAAGATTTCTTCTACGATACAGATAAATGGGTAGTCTTTGTAGTAGATGTGAACAGTAAAGTACAAAAGCCAATTGATAGAGGGACACACCCGTTTTGGTCTCCAGACGGAAAGAAAATACTGTATATGAAGAGTGACGGTTTGTATCTATATGATGTAAGTAATGATACAAAACAATTAGTACTTCCAACCACAGAAAGTTTTGATGCCACTACCAATATAAAAATGGATGTATCTGATGATGGTAGTTGGTTAGCCCTCAGTCTACCGGCTCATAGAAATATCTACCTTTATAAAATTACCTCATGGGAGCGAGGAATCATCGAGGATAAAACCAAAATTGAAGCTAGTGGTAGTTCAATCTTTTGGCCAGTGTTCTCTCCAGACTCACGTTACCTAGTGTTTCAAGAGGCGGATATATTTCCAGGAGCAGATGCCGCCGCCAATACCCGCTTATCGGTGTATGACCTGAAAGCAAAATCGTATCGAGAATTGATGAAATTAGATGGATTCAATTTTGATGTCGCGTTTATCTCAGACTGGAAATAAAAATTAAAATAAAAAAGAGCCCTACTTACCTTGCGGTAAGTAGGGCTTTTTGCGTCTGGGGTCATGAACTGGTTCAGTCCTTCACGACCGGCAGCAGGGTGCCCATGGCGTAATCGCCGTAGCGAGCCTTGAGGGCCGGGTCCTGGTTGGTCTTCATGTAGCTGGCCTTGGTGCCGTTGCCGAGCGTGAGCTCGAGCACTTGGACGCCGTCGTCCTTCTCGGAGATGGTGGCGTCAAACGTGCCGTGCTCGTAGTAAGGCTTACCGGTGCTGTACAGCACCTTGGCCTTGCCGTCGGAGCCGACGCTCTCAATGATCAGAACATGGCAGAGCGGTTTGCCGGACCCTTTCCATTCGCCGGCGTAGAGGCCACTCCAGCCGGCGTAGGCCGTCGGGGCGGTGTCGGCCTTCATGGGGCTGATGCGCCACGGGAGTGACGTTTGGCCCAGGCAGGCATGCTTGGCCTTCGCCTCATCGCTGAAGCTGGCGGCCAGTGCGGGTTGGCTGGCCAAGGCCAGAAGCAGAATCACGAAAGTGAAGAAGCGGTTCATGACAATTCCTTTCAAGGAACAGGGTGGAGGGGTTGAAAAATCAGACTACCGACTTACTTTATAACATATTTGCATACATCTGTCAAAGATATTTGGGGCGAAGTCAGGGCTAGGGGCGTGATATAGTAGGTTAAAGCAGTGTTATTTAATGATAAATTTCTACAGAAATAAACAATTACTCAGCCTAATTATGGCCTTAGTGGCAGGACTTTTTTTGGTGGGAATGGTGGCGGCGCCATATTACTATAGTATCGGTAATATCTTTTTTGGTGGGCAACCAGCACTCTACAATGTCCGTTTAGCCCAGTACTTTTTTAAGGCCGCTGCGTATCCGCTCTTGGGAGAGGCGCCAGTCTTTGCTCACTATCAACTTTCACGCACTTATTTCATTCAGGGCGAATTAGAGATTTCACTACAAGAAGCTTTACATGAACTAAATCAGTATCCCGATAACAAACGGACCTACTACATACTTGGTTTGACATATGGGTATTTAAATAGAGAAGCGGAAGCCATCGATGCTTTTTCAGAATTTATAAAAGCCTACCCAGAATCTTGGGCTGCCCGCAATGATATGGCTTGGCTACAGTTTAGAGTTGGTGACGTGGAGGGGGCATTGGCCACCTTGGAGCCAGTCTCAACTGTGCAAAATCCCTGGGTACAAAATACCTACGGTACCTTACTTTTAAATAGTGGTAGAAAAACTGAAGCCAAAGCAGCCTTTTTGCTAGCGGAGTCGTTAGCCTCAAATATGACGGAAGAGACTTGGGGTAAGGCTTATCCTGGGAACGATCCGCGAGTTTATGGTATGGGGCTCGAAGCGATGAAGCTATCAATCGCAAAAAATCTAGACTTGGTTGCCGAAAGTGACGAAGGCTTGTTCCAAATTGAACAAGGGGAGTAATTTAAATAACGGCCAGGGCACGTGGTACTATTGAAATAGCTTATAAGAGTAAAATTATTTAACTCTAAAGAGTATGAAAACAATTTTTACGTTTCTACACCGACTCATCCTGCCAACTGTACTAGTGGTTGGAGGACTGGTTGGTGTAACTGCTCTAGCGGCTGGAGTTTTCTTTGTCACTGACGAGAATAATCCACATACTTCAGAACTCGCTTTTGTTGAGCACTCCTCAGATGCCGCTATGATTGGTTCGGTAGTGCCGGCTAGTTGTGAAAGCTCACCACCAAGAAACCATTTTGCTGGAGATTGTCCGGCTTTAGATCCAGTTAATGGTGGTTGGTCTGGTTGGTCAAGATGTTCTGTTACTTGTGGCGGTGGTACTCAAACTCGCAGCTGTACTAATCCAAGACCTGCTAATGGGGGAGCTAATTGTTCTGGGGCTTCATCCCGAGCTTGTAATACTCAAGCCTGTCCACCAGCCATAACCCTAACCGCTACTCCAGTTAATATTGGTCCAGGTGACTCAACAACTCTACGCTGGACAGTGGTTAGAGCCACTAGATGTACGGCTTCAGGGGGAAGTTGGACTGGTTCAAAGTCGGCTACTGGGGGAAGTGATGTGTTATCGCCATCTGCCACTACAGCCTACACCCTTACCTGTACCGGACCTGGCGGGACCGTTAGTAGTCGCGTTACTGTGACCTTACCAACCGGTACTCTCTCAGCCGGAGCCTGTTCTATTCCACCAGAAGTGGCAACCTGTAACTCAAGAATCGTGTGGACTGCCAACAATTTCCTTGGTGAAGCTTGGGTAACTCAAACTACCAGTGGCCAGAGAACCTTGACCAGTCCTGGTTATCTAGCGGTTTCACCAGGGGCTCGGACAATTCTGCTTGATGACCGCGGCAGTCGTTTCCAAATTTCTACCCTAGCTGATGCTACTTGTGCCGCGGGAGGCGTCTGGGTACCGTCACTCAATCGTTGTGCGGCTATTCCAATCATTAATATCAACGCTAATCCAGATGTTATCCGAAGTGAGGAGACCGCCGAGCTTGGTATTACTATCGACTCAATATATGACCTCACCTGTACACTGGTTGGCGGTATTGATGACGTAATTAACCACCGTGGTACAGCAGGAGCTAGAGCAAGCTATACAGCCATTACCGACCCACTCTTCTCGGCTCAGATAGTTCGCATCACTTGTGTAGCCAATATTGCTGCTGAAATTAATAACTTTGCAGAGACTAGAGTAAATGTAGTGCCAATACTACAAGAGACTTAGAGCTTGCCACAAACCCCACATACTTTGTTGTTTCTCTCACTCAAACATTCACCGTATAGCAATCCCTTACAGGGACGGTACACCTTTCGCACAGCCGTGCTCAAGGTCTTGCGAAAGTCCCCCGGACTTTCTCACAACTCATGTTTTCGTTCAGTCGCGCCTCGTAGCTGAGGGTTTGTGGATAAGCTCTTAGAAAAAGTATTAAATCAAAACAGTCCGGCGCCAAAGGCGCCGGACTGTTTTGTTATTGGGGAATTACCACAAATTAAGCTTTTGGCAATGTTAGAATTATAGGTAAGAAATTTAATAATTTTTATTGTACAAATTTATGTCATTTATTAAAAAAGCGATAGCCGTAATCTGTCTAGTTTTTGTTGTATTTTTGCAGCAAGTAGAGGCACAAGAGAATGTAGAGAGTGCTGCTCCAACTGACGGAAGCGAAATCAGCTTCTCCGACGTTGCTCAAATTAACCTCTCAAACGCAGCCATCATTGCTGAAAGTGCTGAAGAAATCACCTTGTCTTTTACCCTTGAAAATCAAGGTCAAATTCCACAAAGTGATATCCGATACGGTGTTCAACTGATGCAGGATGCTGCGGATGGAACACAAACAATCGTAGACTTCTTGGTGGTTGAGGAAGTGGTCGCCTTGAGTGCTGGTGAAGACCTCGCTAAGACCTTCACCTATTCTTTGGCTGGTGTCCCAGCTGGTAAGTACTCAGTCTGGTTGACTGCCCGCACCTCTGGAGGCGTTATCCTTGGCCTCGGTATGGCTGGTGAACTCACTGTTGCTTCTGCAACTGGCGTTGAAATACAATCAAACTCCTGTGTCCTCACTGTGGGTGATTCTCCTGAAACATACAATCTGTATGAAGGTGTTGATGTGGCCGCCTATGAGGATTTAACTATCACTTGTATGGTGCAAAATCTTTCATCTGATTCACGTACAGTCGATCCCGCTTTTAAGACTTTCCGTCGAAGTATTTACGGACCTGAAGTAGCGGTAGCGTATGCAGCGTTTGCACCGCTTACACTCGCGGCCGGTACCGAAGAAGAAGTAAGTTTTGTAATTCCAAAGGCTCCACTGCCACAATCATATGACGTCGTTCTCTCATTTAATGACACCGTTAGTCAGGAAAGAGTTTCTAACCGTCTATCAACTCATTATGTTCTTCAAGGTGCTAGTGCCACTATTCAGTCAGTCAACTTTGACAAGACTAGCTACGCAGCCGGAGAGGAGATAATCATGGACCTCTACTGGACTGGTTCAGCTGATGGATTCTTTGAATCACGTCAGGGAGCAGGTACTGATTTAGGAGGAGATGTTACCGCTCTGGTGTCTGTCACTGACGCTGCTGGTGCTGTTTGTGTCAGTCCTATCCAAACCGTTTTGACTGAAGAGATGGCCGAAGTGAAGCTAGTGTCTACTAGTGAATGTAAGCAACCGGTAGCCAAGGTCTCTTTGGTGTCTTCGGATGGTACCGTACTTGATACACGTGAAGTATTTGTTCCAGAAAACACCGATGAAGCAACCGAAGAAGTAGCCCCAACTATGACCAAGGACAATCTAAGTACCTTAATGTTGGTAACAGTCTTGGCTTTTGCTGGAGCCCTCCTTACTTTGTTATTGGCAATTGGACGTCGCAAAAAAGTGAATGTAGCTGATTCTATGAAGACTATGGTAGTGGTGTTGTTTGCCACTGCTGCCTTTATGGGTGTTGGTGTAGAAAAGGTGGAGGCGGTGAGTTGGAACCATCATTGGTCAAACAGTGAAGGTTGGCACAATCACAATGTGACAGTAAACGCCAACAAGACTACTTTTAATCCTGGTGAGACAATTACTTTGTCATCAGTTATTTATAACGCTGACTGTGCTAATAACTCCATTCCGGTTCACCGCTTGATAGCTACCCTACAAAGTACAACTATCACCCTTTCTGAAAACCCGGTTTCTAATACTTCAGGAAATAAATACGGTGGTGGTACCTTTACGGCACCAACTACTCCGGGAACCTATGTCATTAATCTACGGATGACAACACTCAACCGAAACGAACATTCTTACAGCAGTATTACCATCACTGTAGCTGCACCAACTCCTATACCACCAGCTCCAACTTCAATCTCGGCCACTTGTGCCGTACCAAACGGAGCGGTTGCCATTAGTTGGCCAGCTGCTACGGGAGCGACATACTACGCTTTCCGACTCGATTACCCAGGAGACCCTGTACCACACCTTGTACAGCTAGATTCTTATACTGGAACCAGCTATTCATCATTTGTGCCACAGTCAGGTACAAACTACGCCACTTGGGTGCATGCTTGTAACGGAACTGGTTGTTCAGCTGCGGTCAGTACAAACTTTAGTTGTGTTCAACAACCGACCGCATCAATTACTGCTACTGGTTGTACTATTTCCGAGGGTAATAGTAGCTGTAGTGGAAGCATTACTAATTGGTCAATCTCATACGCCACTACTCCAAACGTCTACAATGAAACATCTGGAGCGACTTTGTACAGTAGTGCCTCTGGTTCAAATCAGCCAGTCACTTTGCCATATGGCACTCAAACTCTCGCTGCTCGTGATGGTGGTACTAACCTAGCTACCACTAATGTGTCAGCCTCTTGTGAGTCTGGTACGGTCTGGTCAAGTGGTGTCTGTGCTGTGGCTCCTCCAACTGGCTCAATTTCAGCTGGCGGATGTACCATTACTGCAGAAGGTTCTAGTTGTCTTTCAACTGTATCGTGGACAGCCAATAACTTTGTTGGATCTGCTCGAGTTACCCAGACTACTAGTGGTGAAGAAGCAACTTCAAATCCAGATACTGTTTCCGTTTCACCAGACGCTCGCACTGTTAAGCTAGATGACCTTGGAAGTAGTTTTGAAATCACTGCTACAGCCAACGTTACTTGTGCTAATGGTGGAGTGTGGGTACCGTCACTCACTAAGTGTGCTGCTCTACCTTTGATTGTTCTCGATATGAACCCTGATGTAATCCGCAGTGGCGACACGGCTGAAGTGGGAATTACTATCACCTCAACTTACGATCTCACTTGTACAGTGACTGGTGGTATCAATGAGACTATTAACCACGTTGGTTCTGGAACAGCTCAGTCATACACAGTGACCACCAATCCACTAACTTCAGCTCAGATTGTGTCAGTTACTTGTGTGGCAGACATCGCTGCAGACTTATCTAATTCATCTCAAGGCCGCGTTAACGTAGTGCCGACAGTTCAAGAGATTTAATCTTGAATTTAAGTAAAAACAGCCCGGCGCCTTTGGCGCCGGGCTGTTTTGTATAAAAGCTTTAAAAAGCTTGCCAAATCCCAAAAAACTCGTATACTAACCCCAGTTTCTAAAAGACCTACGTACAGGTGTCGCCTTAAAAGCACACCTAGACCAATGGGCACAAACCGCGCTATTTAGTGTGGACCTTGTGTCTACATAATGTAGCGCGGTTTGTTGTGGTCTCTTGAAACAGATTATTAGATAGTTCACTTTTAATGAAATTCATTATTGGAACAAAAGCTGGCATGACACAGGTGTTTGATGAAAACGGTGTGTGTAAGGCAGCTACCATCCTCAAGGTGGCACCAGCCACCGTTTCACAAGTAAAAAGTGTTGAAACAGATGGTTATGTTGCAGTTCAAATTGCGACAGGAGATCAAAAAGAGCACCGAGTAGCGAAGGCTCAAAAAGGGCATTTCGGAAAAGGTGTACGCTTTGTTAAAGAGTTCCGTCCCCGCGCAGGCGAGGAAGGTGTGCTCGCTGACATGGCAAAGGATACTGCTTTTGACGCTTCAGTCTTTACTCCAGGAGACAAGATTGAAGTATCAGCGATATCAAAAGGTAAGGGCTTTCAAGGTGTAGTTAAGCGTCACGGCTTTGCCGGAGGTCGCCGTTCACACGGACAAAAGCACTCAGAACGAGAACCGGGATCTATTGGAGCAACCGGACTCAACCGAGTTATGAAGGGGCAGCGTATGGCAGGTCGTATGGGATCTGACGCTACCACAATCAAGAATCTACAAGTCCTACAAGTTAATGTAAGTGAAAACGTACTGCTTGTTTCAGGCGCAATTCCAGGTCGAAAAGGAACATTAGTAGAGGTGCGTGGCATCTAAGGTAACATTCATATATGAACGCAAAAATATATTCTCATGAAGGAGCTGAAGTAGGAAATATTTCTCTCCCAGAAGCAGTGTTCGGTGTTGCCTGGAATGCAGACCTTGTACACGAAGTGGTAATTGGTATGCAGGCAAACGCCCGCGAATCAACTGCTCACACTAAGGGTCGTGGCGATGTACGCGGAGGAGGAAAGAAGCCGTGGAAGCAAAAGGGAACTGGTCGTGCGCGACATGGTTCAAGTCGTTCTCCAATGTGGGTCGGCGGAGGTGTTTCTCATGGTCCTCGCAACGAAAAAGACTACTCAGTAAAGATTAACAAGAAGGTGCGTGCGAAGGCTTTGGCCGTAGTGCTCTCAAAGAAGTTTGTTGATGCTGAAGTTATCTTTGTAGATTCTCTCTCAATTACAGAACCAAAGACAGCTAAAGGAAAGTTGGTCTTGAATGCTCTCGCTAAGGGAACAGGACAGACTTCACTTGCAACTAAGCGAAAGAATACAGCACTCGTTGTACTTCCAAATCGTAGTGAAGCAATTGAAAAGAGTTTCCGAAACTTCGGTAATATCGAAGTGATGCAAGCCAAGGATATCAACCCAGTTGACCTCCTTACTTATAAGTATGTAGTAGTAGCAGATCCAGCAAGTGCGCTTGAAGTATTGAGTAAGCGCGTAAGTGTAACTGCAGCTACACCTAAGAAATAATCTATGTCTCTTTTCAGTCGAAAGAAAGAAGTCAGTGCTGAGCAAGCAGTTGCTCCAGTTACTGGCAAAAGTGCTTCAAAGGCACTTTCAACCGATCGAGACCTGACTAGCGTTATCGCTGGTCCACGGATTACAGAAAAGGCAGTAGGACTCGGCGATAGTAATGTATACACATTCAACGTTCGTCGTGATGCTACTAAGTACCTTGTTTCTGATGCCGTAAAGGCTCTCTATGGTGTGACGCCGGTGAAGGTAAACATCGTCAATAAAAAGCCCGCAGTTCGTCTCGCTGGTGCTCGTAACCGAATGGTTAAGGTCGCTGGACAGAAAAAGGCGTATGTCTATCTAAAGAAGGGCGACATAATCAACCTCGTGTAGTCGAAAGGCAAAACACGGTTGAAATTTATCCGTTAGGAAGATAAGGCGTACAGCCACTATTTTCTAACCTCAACAACATGAAACACTATAAACCAACTTCTGCTGGCCGCCGTGATGGGTCGGTCATCGAATACAAGAAGAAACTTACATCAACAGACAGTAACCCACTTAAGGCTCTTACTAAAGGAAAGCGCAGTACTGGTGGACGCAACAACTTGGGGCGTACAACAAACCTGTACCGAGGCGGTGGTAACAAGCGTACCTATCGTTTGGTAGACTTTAAGTTTGATAAGAAGGACATTCCAGCTCGTGTAGAGACAATTGAGTACGATCCAAACCGAAACGGTTTTATCGCTCTTATCGTCTTTGCTGACGGAGAACGTCGTTACATCCTAGCCCCACAAACTCTAGCTCAGCATGATGAAGTAATTACATCAGTAACCGCTAAGGTTAAGGTAGGAAACCGTCTACCACTGTCAGCAATTCCAATTGGTACATTCATCTATAACTTGGAACTCAAGCCAGGTGCTGGTGCCAAGATTGGACGAGCTGCTGGTAACTACGCTGAAGTAGTTGCTCATGATGGCGGATACACTATGATTAAGATGCCATCTTCAGAAATCAGACGAGTTATCTCAACTTGTTGGGCTTCTGTCGGAGCGGTATCTAACGAAGAGTATCGTCTCGTAGATCTCGGTAAGGCTGGACGTGCACGACACATGGGACTTCGTCCTAAGACTCGTGGTTCAGCTAAGAACGCTGTAGACCACCCACACGGAGGAGGAGAGGGTCGTTCACCACGTGGACACCGTCGCGCTCGTACCAAGCAGGGTCGTCCTACAGGAAAGGGTCAAAAGACTCGTTCACCAAAGAAGTACTCAAATGTCTTCATTGTCGAACGCCGCAAGCCGGGAAGGCTCATGGGCGGGAAGCGGTAACGCAAATAAAAACACCTCCTCCGGGAGGTGTTTTTATTTGCGTTAGTAAAAGCCCAATGGCTTTTACGTACCGCTTGCCGAACCGGAACGATGTGAGCTTGCGAACGAGTGAGGTGGGGTCGACAGCACTTACTACAAATTGGAGCGGAGCGAACAATTTTAGTTAGTGACTGGTGACGAAAGCGCTTAAATAAAACCTCCGACATATGTCGGAGGTTTTATTATTTTGATTTAGCACCTGCCCTGCGGCAGGTGCGTAGCGTTTTCCGGGGCGGAGTCATAGTGCACGGAGCGAAGCGAGTACATAAGACGAGGTGGGTGAGAAATGGGATGGGTGAAAAATGACTAAATGTCATTTTGCAAGAGGTTGCCAGCTATTTTTGAAAAAAATAGCGACAACCTGAACAGGTCCTGTAAGGACCCATTTCGCAAGACTCATTGAGAGATTTTGTGAGGGACGATACAAAATATCCAATGAGTGGACAGAATCTGTATGCAAGCATCCTTGAACTGCATTCGCACCATAAACCCGAGCGAGCTCTGGTTTAGGTACTCATTTGTTCAAGTAAGATTCGCGAGCACTTAGTAGATTTGGAGTGAAACGAACAAATATACTTAGTGACTTGTGACGGAAGCGCTTAGCCCTGCGGCAGTTACGTATATTTTCTCAAACCTAGGACTCCGTATTTACAAACTAACCACTTTGTCATACTCTATCAGCGAATCGGTCTTCGATTCGCCAACTTTTTGAGGAGTGACCATGAGCCAAGAGCTGGTACAAGTACAAACCAAGGCGCCGGGCGGACCGGGTGAGCCCGTCGGACAACGTCCGCTTCGCTCCCTGAGCGTGGAGTCGAACGAACCCGACATCGACCCCGACGACCCCGACGGCGATGGTGTGGTTCTTCCAGACGACCATGTCGGCCACGGCCGCGACTGACTGTTCAGTCCAGCCGTCATCTTCAAAAAGACCCCGAGCCAGCTCGGGGTCTTTTCTTATTTATCTAACACACCTTCGGACCCACCACTTTCTTCGCAAGCGCCATGGTGGTCACAGCCAGAATTAGTAATCCAATCACTCCTAGCTCCGCACCTTGGTAGGGCAGGAAACCGAGAATTGAAGACAGCCCAAGTAAACCAAGCATGGCGGTAAGTAAAGCTGAACCACAGGCCGCACATCCAATCCCTAGGAAAGCCACAAACAGCCCTGCTCCACTATAGACATGATGCTTCACTAGAAGCTCGGCTCGAAGCTTGAAGTATATATAAGCTAGCGTGATGTTGAGTGCGCCTAGTAGTGACCCGAGGAAGCTGAAGATAACCCCAGTTGCTAGAAAAGAACTCTTAACTGAAAAGAGAAATACCACTGCCAAGTGCAACCTCTCCCCAAATGTGAAGTATTCAAATGTAAGTAAGGATTGAAGAGCGCTCGCTTTTTCACTGATGAGAATAAGTAAAGCCAAGAAACAAAAAACTATCAAAAACACCAAAAGCGCATCGTGGCGTTTACTAATTAGTAAGATACTTTTTGATAGGTCGGTCATAAGATTAAATCCCTGGTTTCTTGTCTCTTGTTTTAAAGGCAAACCCAGACAATTTTTTGTGTAGAGTCAGGGTGGTGTAAATTCTAGCTGCCTCAGTTGGGTTGCAGTGTGCTGCCACCTTTTGTACGCCTTGTCCTGAGATAATAAGCTCCAGACCGGCATTGGTAAAAGCTGCCGTCACATGTCGATTGCCACCCTTTCGACTATTTTTGGTAATAATACCAGGAGAGATTTTTGTTACACCAGGAATAGTTTCTAGCGCACGAACCACTAACTCGGCTGTCTCAGTGAGTGTGGTGTGAGTGCCGCCGCGGAGGGAAGTCATGCATGAATTATAGCAGCTGTTAGTCGGCCAGTTGGCAGTAGAAAAATCTAATAAAATGTGGCATAGTATTGGCTGGACAGTCGGTCATTTAAACAAAAGGAGGCTATCGTGAAAGCGCTGTTGCTATTTAGTGCAGTGTTGACCACCGCTTGTATTGGCCCCAAAGCCAATGGATCGTATTACTTTAAAGTAGAGGAGATACAAAGTGCGGAGAGGTATTGTGCCTCTCACGCTGGCTTGCAATACATAGAATTAAAGCTCGGGGAAAACCCCCACTACCTCACACACTGCAACGGCAACGTGGCCGCGGCAGTTAGTCAGATTACTTGCGAGAGCTGCAAAAACGGTGATGAAAAGCATTCTTACTTACTCACCGCCAACAAGATTGAGTCAGCTCGTGAGGCGTGCAAGACTCGAGGCAAGATGGTGTGGATTGAATTCAAATTGCGCAATGAAAGCTTCGTGCCGGTTTGCCAGTTTGGTTAAACAGTTCCAGTGCCAAAGTAAACCGCCTAAGACAAAACAGTCTTCGGGCGGTTTTGTTATTTTGCAAATAATTATGCGATAATAATTGGTAATGGAAGATGAATCATCGTACGTCACTAAATGCCAAGCGGGAGACACCGTGGCCTTTGGTGTTTTGTATGATTACTACATAGATAAGATTTATCGTTTCGTCTACTACAAGACCTTTGTTAAAGAAGTAGCAGAAGATATCACTAGTGATGTCTTTCACAAGGCTTTGGTAAAGATTAATTCCTTTGACTCAAGTAAAGGAGTCTTTAGTGCGTGGCTGTATCGTATCGCCCGCAACGCTGTTATTGATTATTATCGAAGCCAGAAATTTGATGTGCCACTTGAAGATGTATTTGAAGTTGGTGCCGAAGACCGTACTCCAGAATCAATTGATGCACTTTCTGGCTTAGCCAAAGTTACAGAATACCTCGAGACTCTAAATGCAAAGCAGCGGGAAATCATCACTCTTCGCGTCTGGGAAGAAATGTCCTACCAAGAAATAGCCGCCATTGTGGGAGGGACTGAAGACAGTGTAAAGATGGCGTTTTCACGCGGTATCCGCGACCTCCGCGAGAAGTGTGGTGACGTCTCGCCACTGACGGTATTTTTGGCTTGTGGTTCAGTGGCAGAATCGTTACGTTTTATTGATTTCACGTAGTACATAGTATATGCCGGACACGTTTGAACACATGATTGAAGATATCTATACCTTGGAGCCTACTTTGCGTGAGCAGGATGCGGAAGTACGGGCCCTGGTCTCAAGTTTGGTTTCTGCCAAGCCGGTTGTGGCCGTGGACGACACTTTTGTGCAGTCTCTCAGACGAGAGCTACTAACAAAGGTGGTACCAGCTCCTAAAGCCATCCCGTCTCCATGGATGATGTACTTAGCGCCTCTCGGTGCGATGGCTGTTCTTATATTGATGCTTATTCCAGGTTATTTGTCACATAACACTGTTGAGTTACCAACTGCCGCTCCAGAGATAATGAATACTGAATTACAGATGGATGCAGATGATGGTGCGGCTGATATGAATATGAAGCAGCGGAGTGCTGACGTAGCTCCAGAAGGGGCCTCAATGATGATGGCGCCAGGTGAAGAAAGTGACGAAGCTTTTGTGGGTGACATGCTCATTGTGTCTGATCAAGTTGAAGGCAGGGTGGTTGAGGTAGCTACGGTAACACTAACTGCTCCGGGGTTTGTGGTGGTCCAAGCGGATACGGAAGGGGTGCCGGGAGCAGTTCTGGGCGTTAGTCCAATGTTGTTTGCTGAGACTGTGGACTTAGTGGAAATTCCGCTGACTAGTGCTCTCAAGCGGGGTCAGACGTACTTTGTGTCTTTGTATCATGATGATGGAGACGGAGTCTTTGTTATCGAAACAGACTTCCCAGTATTTGATGTATACAGTGGAGCGCAGCTCATGTTTATGTTTGGAGTGTACGATGCTATGCCGCAGTAGCCACTGTTACCCTTTTTCCATAGCGGCGTATTATATAAAGAGGAAGATAACTACTAGTTAATACTAGTAGTTTTTCTTAGAGTCCAACCACAAATCACCACCTACTTTGTTGCTTCTTTCACTCAAACATTCACCGTATACAAATACGTCTCATGTTTTTGTTTAGTCGCGCCTCGTATCTGGAGGCTTGTGGCCGGACTCTTACACTCGTCACAGTGCGGGTGACAATTATTCAATAAAATCTTAATTATGGAATTTTTAAAAAATAACGGAATAACCAAATCATTAGCCGTAAAACTGGTAGCAGTTTTTGCGCTGGGGATGGTGGCAGTAGCTGGTCTTCAGGCCATATCTGGCACCGCCCCGTTCCAATCAGTGAAGCAAGTTATTTCAGGAGATGGTGATTATGGATATTACGATGAAGGTGTCGGTATGGGCATGGATTCTCCAGAGCTGTCTTATCGTAATGTTGAAGACAGTATGATGCCGCCAGTGCCAAGCCCAGAGTTTGCGCCTGGTGAAGATACAGAAACCTATGAGGTAAAAGAATACACTGCCACTTTTGAAACCGGTGATGTTACTAAGGAATGTGAAGTTATTGCCGACCTTTTTAATCGTGACGACGTGATTTTTGAAAGTACTAATGAGTATAAAGAAGGTTGTTCATACAACTTTAAAGTTAAGAAAGAAAGTGTAGATGAAGTTTTGGCAATTCTTGAAGATTTAGATCCAAAGTATCTTAATGAAAACGCCTATACTATTAAGCGCGAAGTAACTGACTACACTAGTGAGATTGAGATTCTAGAAGCAAAGTTGGCTGCGTATGAGGCCACTCTCATACAATCAACCGCTACCTACGATGAACTCATTCGTCTAGCTACCATGAGAGGTGACATAGACGCCCTTACTCGAGCGACGGACGGTAAGTTGGCACTTGTGGAGCGTATCTCAATGTCACAAATTGAAGTTAATGCACAACTAGATCGTATCAACCGCTCTAAAGCTGAGGCCTTAGACAGGCTTGAGTACAGTAACTTCTATGTGAACGTGTATGAGAATCCGTTGGTGAACGGTGATTCAATTAAAGATTCATGGATAGCAGCGGTGCAGGAGCTTGTAAGTGACATTAATACCTTCGTTCAAGAGGTAAGTCTGGGATTTGTAGCGCTCATGTTTATGGTGGTCAAGTTCGCCCTCTACGGAGTGGTGCTCCTATACGTGGCTCGTTTTGGCTACTCATACGCTCGTAAAGTATGGTCACAGGGCTAGTCTGTAAGATATTGCTCTATTCAGCGTCAGCGTAATTATCAAACTGTTATGTACGAAAAAGCCAAAAATTACACCCTAAATCAACCACAGCTCCGCAAGACCCTCGGCGTGACTTTGGTGTTACTTGGCTTTATTGCTCTCATAACACCACTAACGCCTGGAGCAGTGCTCTTGCTGGCTGGAGGTCTTGAGCTCCTCGGACTCCGCTTCTTGTTTACCGACCGCCTACTTGGACGAGGAAAAGGGGAGTAATATCTGCAAAGGACCGGCCTTGGCAAGAAGAAAAGCCGCAAACCCTCTGGGTTTGCGGCTTTTTCTATGCTAAATAAGGCCGTAATCGCTTAAATGTATTGACTTTTACCTATAACTATGCTATTATGTAACCAGTAAAGCCTTATTCCGAGGCATAAAAATGGAGTTCTTCCCATGCGAATCAGCTACCCACTCGCCATCGCTGCCGCCGTCGTTATTGCCACTTTTGCCGGCAAGTACATAGGCAAAGACCTGGCTCCGACCATGAGCGTCAAGCTCGAGGTTCACCATGTGGCCGACTCCCAATAGTCGCTACTGGTATTCACCGCCCCAAGACAAAACTGTCTTCGGGCGGTTTTGTTTTGTCTAATTACCCAGACAAGCTTTGTAAAACAAGGCTTTAATCAGCATATTTATTGACTTTTACTAATATATATGCTAGTGTGTTTAGTAGTAAGCGCCTCATCCCGAGGTGTATAGGAGCTCCTATGAAACTCGTCGTGAATCTTTTAGCTGTGGCCCTTATGGGCATCGGCATCGTTACGCTGATTGACTTCGGCATTGAGGTGCTCTCGAGCAAGAAGGTGGAAAAACCTGGCTCGTACGTGTACGCAAGCGCCATTCGTACAGCAGATGAGCTGTGCAAAAAATCGGGCGGTATTCTGAGAATCGGCAGTATTCGCAGCACAGAAGGTGTTCAATACCATCTCGAGTGTTTTTCTGGGCAAGAAATAACCTTTGAACATAAGCTCGTGAGATGAGTCACTTATCTGACGTTCCACCGCCCCCAGACAAAACTTGTCTTCGGGCGGTTTTGTTTTGTCTATTTAATTTGTATATTCATTGCAAAATAAGGCTATAATCTGTCCTGGTATTGATTTTTGTGAAAGGTAAGCCTAATATGCAAATAGCAATGCCTCGCCGAGGCAGAAAGGAGTTCCTGTGCCTAAAACCAAAGATCTGAAGGAGGTATTCCTCCTTGGACTGCTGCTCATATTGAATGTGTTGGTATGGGCACCGACTGATGACGCTGTATTAACAGCACGAACCCCATATACTTCAGACAGTTACCAGTTTACCGACCCAAACTTCTATGTGGGAATTGAAGCGGTCAATAAAGCTCGTGAAATCTGTCTGAATTCAGGCAAGGTAGCTTACATAGAAGGTTTTGTGCCACACCAAGGTGACAAAACAACCTATGTGAGGTGCGGAAACGGTGATACGCACACCTTCTGAGCCAAGCGGTCCAACCGCCCCCAGACAAAACTGTCTTCGGGCGGTTTTGTTTTGTCCGCCAAAGATTGACTTTTCGGCTCCATTTGGTACTGTAGGCGGGTTCCAACCTCACGCGGGAAGAAGTGTCACCCGCACAAAAAAACCGAAGCGAAGCACAAGTTATTGGGGCTGGGAACCTCTGTTAAGGACGGCCGTTACCTTTCTTTACAAGAGGTTCTCACACAGCGCATCTAAGATGCGCATTTGTCAGTTCCGCAAAAGCATTACTAAAAAATAAATTAATATGTCACGTTCACTCTATAAAGGACCATACATAGACGAAAAGTTACTGAAGAAGATCGCCGGCAAGAAGCCCGGAGAGAGTGGAATCATCAAGACCTGGTCACGCGATAGTGTTATCGCCCCAGAAATGGTGGGATTCACGTTCGGAGTTCACAACGGCAAGGATCACATTCCAGTTGTCGTTGCCGAAGAAATGGTAGGACACCGCCTTGGAGAATTCTCTCCAACTAAGAAGTTCCACCGACACGGAGGTAAGATGCAAAAAGAACTAGAACAGAAGAAGAAGGAAGCAGAAATCACAGCCGCTAAGGCCGCGAAGACAACAACAGCAGCTAAGAAGTAGGAATATATATTATGAAAGCATTTCTAAAAAATTACCGCCAATCACCTCGTAAGGTCCGCTTGATCGCTGACGTTGTTCGAGGCAAGCAGGTAACAGCCGCCCTAGCTACACTACAGTTTGTTGACAAGCGCGCTTCAGGGCCATTTGCCAAGGTTATCCAATCTGCTCTTGCTAACGCAGTTTCTGCTGGCAAGGACCCAGCTCGTCTTTTCGTAGCAAAGGTATCTGTAGATAAGGGAGTTACCATCAAGCGATTCATGCCACGTGCACGCGGATCAGCGTCACGTATTAACAAGCGAAATAGCCACATTACTGTGGAACTAGGCGAAAAATAATACCTATGACACACGTAGCACATCCATATGTACAGCGCATCGGTGTTAACCGCGACTGGAAGAGTCGATGGTTCACGACAGATGCCAAGAAGTTCCGCGAGTACATTCGCGCAGACGCAGCTATCCGAAAACTTCTCGAAAAGAAATTGAAGGGAATGTCTATCGATACAGTTGAGATTGAACGAAGTCAAAAAGATCTTCGCATCATCATCAAGACTGCTCGCCCAGGACTCGTTATCGGTCGTAGTGGAGAAGGAGCAACCAAGCTCAAGAAAGAGCTAGACATGCTTCTCCGTACACTCAAGCTCATCGATAAGCCAGAAATCAAGCTCGACGTAGAAGAAGTTCGTTCACCAGAATCAAGTGCCAACATCGTTGGTCAAATGATTGCGGAAGGACTTGAGAAGCGTCTCACTTTCCGTCGTGTGATGAAGCAAACGATTGAGAAGGTAATGGCCAACCGTGACGTAGAAGGAGTTCGTATCATTCTCTCTGGCCGTCTCGGCGGAGCAGATATGGCTCGAAAAGAAGAACTTAAAAAGGGTCGAATTCCACTCCAAACTCTCCGCGCTGATATCGACTTTGCACGAGTAACGGCTCGTCTACCGTACGGCGCAATTGGAATCAAGGTTTGGATTTACCGAGGTCAAGTATTCGCAGATCGCAAAGCTAATCCAGCTGAAGCGGCTCCACGAACAACTCGACCAGCTCGCAACGCATAATTGAATTCTGTATGTTATTTCCAAAAAAAGTAAAACACCGAAAGTGGCAAACTGGCCGCAAGAGTGAAGCCAAGCGCAACACTCCAGATACACGTGGTATCACTGTATCTTTCGGCTCATTCGGACTGAAGGCAACTTCACAGTCTCGAGTACGTTCAAATCAAATCGAAGCAGCTCGTCGTGTTATCTCACGAACGCTCGGTAAGACAGGTAAAATCTGGATTCGAATTTTCCCAGATCAGCCAATTACTAAGAAGGCGGCCGAAGTGCCGATGGGTAAAGGAAAAGGAGATCTCGATCACTATGTGTTTGAGGTAAAACCAGGCCGTATCCTCTTTGAAGTAGAAGGTGTGCCAGAAGATTTGGCCAAAGAAGCATTCCGCAAGGCCTGCGCTAAGCTCCCATTACAAGGTAAACTCGTGCGTCGCGAAGAGACGCGAGCATAACATTCTAGCTATATGACAAAAATGTCAGAAATCAGAAAGAAAACTGAAGCGGAACTCACAGAGATGGTTTCGGCCGCTCGTGAGACCCTCCGGGCTGAGCGTTTCAAGGATCGATTCAGTCGAAAGGCGAACATCATCCAGAACGCCAAGCGAGATGTTGCTCGTGCCCTCACTCTTTTGTCAGCACAGCGACATAATAAAGACGCAAAATAATGAGTATGACAACTGAAAACACAACAGTACCAAACCGTCGTACACTTCGCGGCACTGTGGTCTCTACAAAGATGCAAGACACTATTACGGTAGCAGTCGAGCGTTACGTACAGCATCCAAAGTACAAGAAGTTCATGCGACGCACGAAAAAATTCTTGGTACATGACGCAGGTAACACTGCAAAGGAAGGTGAAGTGGTCGACATTAGAGAAATTCGCCCGATGTCAAAGCGCAAGCATTTTGAACTCGTAACTAAGACAAAATAGTATGATTCAACCACAATCAATCGTTAAGATTACTGACAACTCAGGTGCGAAGGTTGGTCGAGTATTTAAGGTACTTGGCGGATCAAAGAAGCGTTACGCTGAGCTCGGAGAAATGGTGGTGCTATCTGTACAAACTGCAGAACCTCGTAAGCAAGTAAAGAAGAAGGACGTGGTATACGGAGTAGTAGTACGACAGCGAAAGCCGTTTCGTCGTAAGGACGGATCATACGTAAGTTTCGACGACAATGCCGTAGTGCTTATAGACAAGGCAAAGAAGGAGCCTCGCGCTAACCGCGTGTTTGGTCCGATTCCTCGCGAAATCTCTGAAGCTGGTTATCAGAAAATAGTTTCTCTAGCACCAGAAGTGGTGTAAGGAACTACCTAACTATTTCACTATGAAAATCAGAAAAGGAGATACCGTAAAGGTAATTGCCGGAAAAGATAAAGGAAAGACTGGTACAGTACTCACTGTCCTAGCTGGCACAGAACAAGTAATTATCGAGGGCGTTAATGTTGCTACCAAGCACCAGAAGGGCACTCGTACTCGTTCACAGGGTCAGATTATTGAAAAGAGTATGCCACTTCACTCATCAAACGTTGCACTCATGGAGGGTGACAAGACAGTGCGTGTTGGGTATACCTTTGAGGGCGAAGGCGAAAAGCGAAAGAAGGTCCGAGTCGCTCGTCCAAGTGGTAAGAAAATATAAGTATGGAAACTACAACAACACGACTCGGGACTGTCTACGAAACACTGAAAAGTGAGTTCGGTTACAAAAATGTAATGCAGGCCCCAAAATTAGAAAAGGTAGTGGTTTCAGTTGGTACTGGACGCGTTCAAGATAAGGCGAAAATTGCTCTTATCCAAGATCGTCTCGCTCGTATCACTGGCCAAAAATCTTCACCACGACCAGCTAAGCAATCAATCGCTTCGTTCAAGTTGCGTGAAGGCGACATCATTGGCTACCAGGTTACTCTACGTGGTAAGCGCATGATTCACTTCGTTGATAAGCTCATCCACCTAGCTCTCCCACAGACTCGCGACTTCCGCGGTCTAAAGGTTACAGCTATTGATGAAATGGGTAACTACACACTTGGAATCAAAGAACACTCTATTTTCCCAGAATGTGGAGATGAAGATTCAAAAGACGTATTCTCATTTGCAGTTACTTTGGTAACTACAGCTAAGACAAAGAAGGAGTCAGAGGCTTTCCTCCGACATATTGGCTTGCCGTTGGTAAAATAAGTTTTACTTATTTTAGAAAGCAAACAGTTTTGCTTTCGGCCGAGGAAAGAGACGGAGACATGTTTTCGACCCACAGGGAGAAAACGGTCGAGTCCGGGGAGGAAGTTCTTATGAGCGTTAGCGAATTAGAAACTTGACCCTGCCGCTACACAAAGAAGTAGTAGAAGCTAAGTAACTTCTAATAAAAGCAAAATCAACAAGACCCCGGCGCTTTGCGCCGGGGTCTTATTGATTGACAGAGAGTCGCTAAACTGGTTTTATAGCTACGGCGTCTAGTCCTTACTGTTATGGAGGTGTCTATGTCTTTGCCAAAGCGAAACCTCGAGTCCTGTTCTGCTGGCGGCCGTTCCAATAGAGAGGCCAGAGAAGCAGAGTCAGCCTGGTCCGCCACAGCTGTGGACGATCGGCCTGTCACCAAGCAAGTCCTGCGTGAAAACGGCAATCGTTTCGTGCAGTTTCCAGACAATTGGCACGAGAAAAATGGTCACAACCCCGCCAAACTGTCTCGCCCTCGTACCTACCCTCGTCGGTCCAAAAAAGCATGATCCACTCATTCTGGCCCCCAAAAGCCCTTCCGTCTCCGGAAGGGCTTTTCTCTTGACTTTGGGCCATATTTTGGTACTGTAGGCGACAAGGCGTGGCAGTGAGAAATCTCAAAATATCTCACCGTCCGCTGCTCGACCGTAGGTTGGGCGATTATCAAGAGATAAGTCATGGATTCTCCGTGATACTATCTCATAACTAATAAATTACGTGGCTCGATCATCAGTAATTGCGCGTTCAACGCGCGAACCAAAATATGCTTGCCAAGTCGTACGACGCTGCAAGCTATGTGCACGTAAGCGAGGTTATATGCGAGATTTTGATCTCTGTCGTATTTGCTTCCGCGAACTTGCCCATGAAGGACATATACCAGGAATAAAGAAATCATCATGGTAGGCGATACAATTGGCGATTTCATCATCCGTCTGAAGAATGCGGGAATGGTAGGAAAGAAAGAGGTTTCTGTACCATACTCAAAGCTTCGACATGCAATCGCAGACAAGCTCGTAGCAGCAGGCTACATTGAGAAAGCAGAACAACAAGGCAAGAAGGACAAGGTTCAAAAGACCCTTGCGGTTACCCTGAAGTATGAAGGCGGTAAGCATCGTATCAACGGTGTGAAGCGTGTTTCAAAGCCAGGTCGCCGTTTGTACACAAAGGTCGCAGATATTCACAGAGTTAAGTTCGGTAACGGGCATATGATTCTTTCTACACCAGCAGGTATCCTCACCAATGAGGAGGCTCGCACCCAAAATGTAGGAGGAGAACAGCTCTTTATCATTTGGTAATATGAGTAGATTAGGAAAACAACCAGTAACTATTCCAACCGGAGTCACCGTCTCATTTGAGAACGGCCTACTTACTGTAGCCGGACCAAAAGGAACACTTACTCGTGCGATTAAGTCAGACGTAACCATCAGCATTGCTGAACAACAAGTAACTCTTACTCCAGGTACTACTCCAGATGCTCCAGCTTTGTGGGGAACTTATGCGGCGCACGTGCGCAACATGATTAAGGGAGTAACTGAAGGTTTTACTAAGGTTCTAGATATCGAAGGAGTTGGATATCGTGCTGAAGTAAAGGGAAGTACTCTCGTTCTAAACGTAGGATTTTCACACCCAGTACCACTAGACATCCCAGCTGGCGTAACAGCGTTAGTAGAGAAATCTGCTATCACTTTGACTGCCGCTGATAAGGATCTCCTTGGACAATTTGCTGCTAACGTCCGCAAGGTACGTAAGCCAGAACCATACAAGGGTAAGGGTATTCGGTATCGAGGTGAGTACATTATTCGCAAACAAGGTAAAAAGGCTGCGTAGGCCCGTAATTCAAACTGAAATATGGAAAAAACACAGTACAAACAAACAAAGCGGGTGTCTCGACACAATCGCATTCGTGCAAAGGTGTCTGGTACAGCTACGCGACCTCGTCTTGCTATCTTCCGCAGTAATCGCTTCGTATATGCGCAGCTTATTGATGACGTGGCAGGTAAGACCTTGGCGTGCGTAGACTCTCGAACTGAAAAGGGAGCAACTCTTACAGAGCGAGCTATGGCGGTTGGAACTGCAATTGCAGGAAAGGCTACCAAGCTTGGTATCACCGAAGTGGTCTTTGACCGCGGCGGATTCCGTTACCAAGGAAACATTGCAGCACTAGCTGATGCAGCGCGTGCAGCAGGTCTTAAATTCTAGGCCTAAATTATTTACTCTAAACATTCAATAATGTCAGAAACAAAACAGCAGGAAGCTACAACTGGTTCAACACCAGAAGCTGAAGTGTCAGCAATGACACCTTCTACCGATGCACCCGCTGTGTCTGAATCAGAAGCAACTGTACCGGGAGCGGCTACAGGAGCAACTGACGGACGCGGTCGTGGAGCACGAAGTCAAGGAGCAAACGATCGTCGCAACCAACGTCGTCCACGTCGTGGCGGCCGTCCAGAGCGAGTTCGTCCAGAATTTGACCAAAAGATTATCTCTATCCGTCGCGTAACTCGTGTTATGGCCGGAGGACGACGATTTAGTTTTTCTGTAGCAATGGTTATCGGTGACAAGCGTGGCAAGGTTGGAGTTGGAATCGGCAAGGCCGGCGACACACAACTTGCTATTGAAAAAGCCGTTCGTGATGCTAAGAAGAACATGATCACCGTATCAATGAACAAGGAAGGACACATTCCACATGACGTACACACAAAGTACGCTTCAAGTGAGGTAATGATGATGCCAGCCCCAGGTCGTGGACTTGTAGCCGGTTCATCAGTTCGTACTGTTCTTGAACACGCTGGAGTAAAGGACGTTACAGCGAAGATTTTCTCTCGCAGTAAGAACAAACTTAACAATGCCCGCGCTGCCGTCGAAGCGCTTAAGCAACTAAAGAAAAACTAGTATGCAGCTACATGAACTAAAACCAACAGTTGTTCGAAAGACAGCTAAGCGCATCGGTCGCGGTGGTAAGCGTGGTAAGACATCTGGTCGTGGAGGAAAGGGTCAAACAGCCCGAACTGGTAACAGTACTCGTCCAGAAATGCGTGACTTCATCAAGAAGCTTCCAAAGCTTCGTGGACACGGTAAGAACCGTTCTCGAACAGTGAACGGTGAACGAGAAGCAATCTTCCCAGTAAACCTAACTCGTCTCGAGTCAGTATTTACCGCTGGAGACGTTGTTTCTCCAAAGACCTTGGTCAGTAAGGGAGTGGTCGCTATGGCCAGTAAGAAGGTTCCACTAGTAAAGATTCTTGCTACTGGTGACATTACTAAGAAATTGACTATTGAGGGATGTCAGGTTTCAAAGGCGGCGCAAGCCAAAATTGAAGCAGCTGGCGGAAAAGTCTCTTAATAGGTAGTATTGAGTCACATATGCAAAAATTCTTTCACAAGCTGACTCTTATCTTTACCGAGCCGGCGATTCGAAATCGTATCCTCTTTGTTCTTGCAGCGTTGGTAGTTTTCCGAATGTTGGCAGCAATTCCAATTCCAGGCGTGGATGAAACTGTTTTGCAGCAATTCTTCACCAACAATGAATTCTTGGGATTGCTAAACATCTTCTCTGGAGGTGGACTCGCTAATCTCTCTATCGTGATGCTTGGTGTAGGGCCGTTTATTACAGCCTCTATCATCATGCAGCTTATGACAGTGATGTCACCAAAGCTCAAGAGCATGTACACCGAAGAAGGTGAGGCTGGTCGCGCTAAGTTCACTCAATATGGGCGAATGCTTACGCTACCACTAGCTACTCTTCAGGGATTTGGATTTCTCTCACTCTTACAGAGTCAGGGAGTTATCTCGGGGCTCACAACGTTTGATTTCATCGTCAACGTAGTCCTCATTGTGGCTGGTTCTATCCTCCTCATGTGGATTGGAGAATTGGTTACTGAGTATGGTATCGGTAACGGTGTGTCGATCATTATCTTCTCTGGTATCGTGGCAACACTACCAACGACAATTGGTCAACTCTTCTATACCTTTGATCCATCACAGCTTCCTCTGTACATTGGATTTGCCTTTGTAGCTTTGGCTATCATCTACGCAGTTATCTTTATGACAGAAGCGGAGCGTCCAGTACCAATTACTTACGCTAAGCAAAGTCGAGGAGGAGCAACGTATGGAGCCAGTTCTTCATACCTACCACTTCGTCTCAACCAAGCTGGAGTTATTCCAATCATCTTTGCGCTTTCGATTCTTCTATTGCCTCAGATGGTGCTTAATATCCTCACAGCGTTTGACCTACCATGGGTAGCCGGAGCCAACCAGACGGTTACCGAGCTCTTGAGTAATCAGTACCTATACGGTTCTGTCTACTTCCTCTTGGTATTCCTCTTTACCTTCTTCTACACAGCGGTAACGTTTGACCCAGATGCCATTGCTAAGAATTTACAACGAAATGGTTCGTTTATCCCAGGCATTCGCCCAGGAGCGCACACTTCAGAGTACCTTGGCAGTCTCATCACCCGACTTACCCTCGTTGGTGCGGGATTCCTCGGAGTAATTGCGGTGTTACCGATTGGTATGCAAATCGCTACTGGTGTCTCAGCGCTTGCGATTGGTGGTACTGCTGTACTCATCGTAGTGTCTGTGGTGCTTGATCTGATACGACGCGTGGATGCACAGCTGTCATTGCGGGAATATTAATTCCATAAACAAAAGACCGGCGCCTAAAGGCGCCGGTCTTTTGTTTATATCATCCTTTATAAACTTTTTAATTTCTAGACAGTTCGCGAAGCAAGTGAGGCTTGTGACCAAGACGTACTTTGTAGTACGGCGCGGGAGCAAACGAACGCAGTGACAAAGAAATGTCAGAAATTTAGAAGTTTTAATAGTCGTTCTTGAAAGAAAACCCAAGAGGAATAGCACTCTTTTCCTTCTTCCAAACAGTGGTTTTTAGCCAGCGACGGTACGTATCAAAGATGGTAAGAGCCACTGTCTGCGGGCTGTGTCTGGAGGTGTCGATGATCAAATCATAGTGATCTGGATTGTACGGGTCTACACCATACATATCTTTGAAGCGCTGCTGTTCATTCTCCATTCGAGTTTGAACTTGCTTGGCTACTGCTTCGAGTGAAACAGCCATTTCACCGGCTTTGGTACGCATATTGTTGTTCATCGCGTCTTTAAATACGCGTACGGTAGCAACCTGCATATCTAGGTAAAGGTATACCTTGAATGATTCTGGTAGCCAATAGAATCCCAGCCGTGAGTCAATCACAATGTCTTTTTTGTCACGTAGTCCACGGAGCATGTGGTCGATTTTTTCATCAAGTGAGTGGTCGTCAGTTGCTTGCATGTTGTATTCAGCCAAGGTCAGGCCCTCTCGAGAGAGGAGGTTACGGACCATGTCACCAGAGGAGTAACGACTGTATCCCAAGAGTTCCGCCACTTTGTCGGCTGTCGATGATTTGCCACTGCCAGGCTTACCAGAAATTGTGATAATGTGCTTTTTTTCCATTTTCTTTAGCATAACATATGCTCGGTTGCAGGTCGTGTGAAAAACTGTTACCCTCGTAACGTATATGGAATATAAGACAAAATTTCAAAGTATCGTTCTGATGGGCAAGATTGCTTCCGGTAAAGGGACGCAAGCCAACGCCATCCTTAGTCACTTTGGTGGCGTAATGTACTCAAACGGCAATAAAGTACGTGAGACAGCCCAATTACCCTCAGTCTTCGGTAAGAAAATGAAAGAGATGTATGAGGGCGGGTATCTCATCCCGGAATGGATTGCTTCATACTGGATGACTCATGCACTCGTGAGTCAATTTGAGCACGAACGAGTCGTGTTTGAAGCAGTGGCCAAGAAGCCAAACGAAGCTGAACTCTTTCACGAAATGCATGAATGGCTAGGCCGACATTACGTAGTCTTTAATCTCGAAATTAGTGATGATGAAGTCCGGGCCCGTAGCGCAGCTAGAGCTCGTGATATTGTCGATACCCCAAAGTCAGTTGAGAAACGCTTAGAGGAATACCATACCTACACCGAACGTTCAGTTGAATTTTTCCGCACTCAAGGAACCCTCATTGATATCGACGGTAGCGCCACTCCAGAAGAAGTTCAAGCAAAAATATTTACTTATCTCATGTAATCCATCATATGTTACCGTACACAGTTATTTTTATCGGACCGCAGGGAAGTGGAAAGGGAACTCAAATTGAGAAACTAAAAACCGTACTTGAGAAAGACGATGAGCGTCGTCGGGTGGTAGACATCCAGACTGGTCGTCGTTTTCGTTCACTCGCGGCCAAGCAAGAGACTTTTGCAGAGGACAAAGTAGCTGAGACTCTCAATGCTGGCTCACTCCAGCCAGACTTTCTCTCAGCTGTGCTTTGGGGCCAGGCCATGGTAGACCAGCTTGATCCAAAAAGTCACTTACTTATCGATGGTTTCCCACGTACTGTTGCGCAGATTCCAGATCTTGAAGACGCGTTTCATTTCTTTGAACGAAATGTGGTTCACGTGATTAATCTCGTGACCCCAGAGGACGTGGTACGTGACCGTATGCATAGTCGTGCTCGTGCTGACGATACGGATGATTCTATCGAAGAGCGGTTGCGCTGGTATCGCGAAGACACCTTGCCGGTGGTAGACTTCTACAAGAAGCGCGCCAACACTTTTGTGCACGACATTGACGGCACCAAAGACATTGACGGCGTACACGCACAGATTCTGACCGCCCTTAAACTTAATTAATCAAACATGGAAAAAATTACCAAAAAATCACCCGAAGAAATCGAGATCCTTAAAGAAGGTGGCGCTGTTTTGGCGAAGCTTTTAAAGGAACTAGCCAAGGAGGCGGTGGTTGGTAATTCAACCCTTGATATTGATGACCGGGCTATGCAGCTCTGTGAAGAGTGGGAGGTGGAGCCGCTACTACTTGGTTACCATCCTGGTTTTGCGGACTATCCGTATCCAGCCTCAACTTGTATTTCAGTTAATAACTGCGTACAGCACGGTATTCCAAGTGCGGAAGTAGTACTGCAAGAGGGTGATGTAGTAAACATCGACATGGTTATTGGATACAAGGGTATGGTGGTAGACTCCGGCATCACTGTTGGAGTGGGCGAAATTGATGATGATGCCAAAAAACTACTAGCTGTTACTCAGGAAGCCTTGGCTCACGGTATCAAAGCTGCCAAGCCAGGTAATCACATCGGTGACATCAGTGCGGCTATCCAGACCTTTGTTGAGTCACGTGGTCTTTCAGTGGTGGAGGTGCTTTGTGGACATGGAGTAGGGTACAAGGTTCATGAAGAGCCAACTATTCCAAACTTCGGCCGAGCTGGCACTGGCCCTTTAATTGAGGTGGGTCATGTTTACGCCATTGAGCCAATTGTAAACTTCGGCAAGAAAGAAGTGTATTTTGATGACGAGGGCGACGGTTACTCAGTTTATACCGCTGACGGCTCTTGGTCAGCCCATTTTGAGCACACTGTAGCTATTACCGAAAACGGTCCAGTTATTTTGACCAAATAAGGTAATCTTCATAACTTGAATATTAGCTACCAAAACGCTATACTGCGCCCACATTTAATAATTCCATATGAAAAAATATCCACACCAAGAACGAACTTTTGTTATCCTCAAGCCAGACACCGTACAGCGTAGTCTTGTGGGCGAGGTTATCAAGCGTTTTGAGCAAACTGGCCTTAAGTGCACAGCTGTAAAGATGTTTGTGCCAACTGAAGAAAAGCTTACCCAGCACTACAACAAGACTGATGAGTGGTTCCTCAAGAAGGGTACTAATATCGTTAATGACCTCATGGCTCAAGGACGTCCAATTGAGAAGGAACCAATCGAATATGGAAAGGATATCATCCGTACTATTGTTAAGTACATGACTGCTGCTCCAGTGGTAGCTATGGTATGGGAAGGTAACCAAGCCGTAAACGTAGTAACCAAGATTGTTGGTACTACTGAACCATCTACTTCAGATGTTGGTACTATCCGCGGTGACTATACTATTGATTCATACTCACACGCGTCATTTGAGAATCGTTCAGTACGTAACCTCATTCACTGTTCAGACGCTGTTTCAGAAGCGGAGCGAGAAATTGCTATTTGGTTCAAGGAAGAAGAGATTATGAACTACACTACTGCGCAAGAACGCATTATGTACGACGTAAACCTCGACGGTTCAGCTGAATAATAAACAAAAAGACCCGGCACCATTGGTGCCGGGTCTTTTATTTTAGTGTTTGTGTTAGGAGGAGTATACTGTTTTTACTTAGCTGCTCTACTTCGTGTCCTAGTGATTTTCCTAAGGGAATGGAAAATCTGGCAGGTCGCTGCAGCTGACTGCATAAGTAAAATATAGTCGCGCTACGCGCTTCTTATTTCTACTTAACAAAATTCACAATATGGCCTTTGGCCATTTGTTCATTTTTAACATTGTTTTGCACATTTTGAATTTCCCTTTTTAGGAGTATACTTGGAAGTGGAACCACATTTACGTATGTTCCCTTTAAAGTATCGTTCAGGGCTGCCGGAATTCGTAGAAGAATATGAGAACCCTTGCGGGATTTCAGACCTCGACTAGACATGGTGCCCACCTAGAGTTCTTCTAGGAACATACGTTGGTGGTTCCCTTTGAAAATGCGTCTGCTTTAGCAGGCGCTTTTTCATATCTTTTTAATTTTTGAAAACTTCTTTGTTGAAACAGCGTCTTTTTCCTTCAAAGTACTATTCGTACATTTCAGTCTAAAGACTTGTTTCGCCGCGATTTTTCCCAAAAATCAAAAAGATAATATGCGATAGGGTATAATAATTTGCATGCTCCACCCACTCGTCTATATATTTATATTACTCGGTGTTTTATTTGCCGCCATGCAGGCGGTGGCGGTGTGGGCGCATTTGTATTACATGATTTGGTGGTTTGATATCATCATGCACAGTGTTGGTGGTTTTTTAATCACGCTAGGACTGTTTGCTATTGGTACATTTAGTTTTTGGCGTCGAGCTCCGAAGTTTGTTGAGGTGTTAGTGGTCCTGCTCGTTGCGGTCGTGTCGTGGGAATTATTTGAACAGTCTTATGGGCTATTTAATCCAATTGGGTATCTGGTTGATACTGCCCAAGATATGTTTTTGGGTATCAGTTTTGGACTATTGGCCTATGTTATACTGAAAAAAATTGTAAAGATATCATGAGTTCAACATTAGGCTTTTATGGTGGAGTTGGTTCGGTTACTGGTGCTAACTTCATGCTCGATACGGGCAAGGTGGCGATTTTAGTAGACTGCGGACTCATTCAAGGTGATAAGTTTGCTTCGCTAAAGAATGCTGAACCATTTGTATACAAACCCGCCGAAGTCGATGTCTTATTAGTTACCCATGCACACGCTGATCACATTGGCCGGATTCCAAAGCTCGTCAAAGATGGCTTTGCCGGGACTATCTACAGTACTACTGCTACCAAGGAGCTTTCCCAAATTATGCTCCATGACGCTCTTAAGGTAATGGAGTACGAAGCGCAGCGTTATGGCTATAAGCCACTCTATCAGGTGGAAGATATTGCTAGCGCTATGGCTAAGTGGAAGACAGTGGAGTACGAAGAGAAGTTTACTCTCCCAGACGACATTGAGGTCTGGTACACAGACGCTGGACACATCTTGGGTTCAGGTATGATCCACCTCACTCGCAATGGCAAGAAGGTGGTCTTCACTGGTGACATTGGAAACGTACCGCAACCGCTCTTGGGTGCACCAGTTATCCCTAAGGACTACGACTACCTAATTATGGAGAGTGTGTATGGTGATCGGCTCCATGAACAGGTAGCTGAGCGTACAGCGCTTCTGCGGCAGCATATCGAAGACACGCAGCGCAAAAATGGGGTACTCATTATTCCAGCCTTTTCACTCGAACGGACCCAGGCACTTTTGTTTGAAATCAACAACTTGATTGAAAGTGGCCAGATTCCGTCTCTGCCGGTATTTCTTGATTCGCCACTCGCTATTACTGTAACTAGTATCTATAAGAGCTTTACCCGCTATTTAAGCCCAACTGTGCAGTCTCAGATAGCCGGAGGAGACGATATATTCGATTTTGCGGGCCTTAAGTTCACTGAGACGACCTCTGAGTCAAAAGCGATAAATGCGGTCAAGGGAGCGAAGATTATCATCGCTGGTTCAGGGATGAGTCACGGTGGGCGAATTCGCCGCCATGAGCAGGAATATCTAGGCGATACCTCAACCACCTTACTCTTGGTGGGCTACCAGTCTGTTGGCAGTGTTGGGCGTATTCTTCAAGATGGAGCCAAGGTTATTACCATTGATGGCGACAAGGTAAAGGTGCGGGCCAAGGTCGCCATGATTCAAGGCTATTCAGGTCACGCTGATCGAGACCAACTGGTCGGGCTAGTGGCTGGTGGCTGTGATAAAGCCAAGCAAGTGTTTGTGGCGATGGGGGAGGAGCGGTCCTCGCTTTTCCTTACTCAACGTCTCCGAGACTACCTAGGACTCAACGCCATTGCTCCTGAAGAGAATCAGGAGATACAGATTGATTTCTAGTATAAAATGTGTTCTTATACGCTAGTATAAGTTCATTGAAACCAACCAAAAGTCGGAGCCAAAAGACTGTCTAAAATTAGATCGTCTTTTGGCTCCGACTTTTTCGGTCGAGCCTCTTAACTGGCGAGTAGTCAGAAACTTGAGGGCAAACAGCCCGAAGGAGAATACTATGTCTTCTAATCGTCTTGATTCGGTCAATACGTTCGACCAGTTCGGTCATGATCATTGGAAAGCGCTCGGTACCAAACTGGGCGGCGTAGAGGTGGTTAAGGCCATCCTGCGTGAGACAACTGTGGTCACTGTCGAACCCGTGCGTCGCCCCACTGCCCTGACCCCGGCTGCGATCGAACCGGTGACGAGCTACTTGACTCACCTTGCCTCCGTCACCCTCGCCCCCACCAAGGGCAGTGTCACCATCGCCTATGCTGCCGATGTCTTCGTCGGTTACCTTGACCCCGATTTCAAGAATTGGGGCACAGATGTCGGAGACAAAGACACAGCTGCCCAAACTGTGAGCGTCCATGAGATGAACCGAGACGGCACTTTTGCCCAGATCTTCGGCTCACTCGGTGATCCACAATCACTTTGCTTGACGCAGGGGCAGATTGTGGAGTTCTGCCGTTCCAACCGAGATCAGCTGCGTCAGGGCGGTTACGCCACTTTCTTTCTCTTTGTGGCGAAAGGTGAGCTGTCTGTCGCTCGCGTCCACGTGTTCGACGACCAGCTCAAGGTCTACGTCCGTCGGTTTGGTGACGGCCACGTCTGGGGCGCTGTCTGTCGCCGTCGGGTGGTCGTGCTGCAACAGTGACTTGGTTCTTGGGCTTAGACCTTTGAATCTTTGAATCTTAGACCCTCCCGCTTCGGCAGGAGGGTTTTTTCTTACCAGCATGTGTTGTCGCTAAAGTGGAAACATAAAAAGACCGGCACCCAAGGGTGCCGGTCTTTTTATGTAGTATTACTTTACACTTTCTACCAAGCGAGCAAATGCTTCTGGTCGGTCCTTAGCTAGAGTAGCTAATACCTTTCGGTCAATCTCAACGTTCTTAACCTTAAGAGTATTGATGAATCGACTGTACTTGAGTCCGAAAGCCATAAGAGCTGCATTGATGCGAACGGTCCAGAGACGACGGAAGTCGTTCTTCTTGTCCTTTCGGTGAGCAAAGGCGTAAAGTTGAGCGTGGTAGATCGCTTCGCGCGCTACTCGCTTCTTCTTTGACCGCTGTAGGCGGTAGCCCTTCACTTCGTCGAGGATGTTGCGACGACGCTTTTGCGCCATCAATCCTCCTTTTACACGTGCCATATATTAGTGATTATAGAAATGTTGCTGATAAAGGGTCTACGCACCTGTCTTTGGGAGAAAACGGCGGGTAATTCGCTTACTAAGAGTAAGGAGTTGAGTTCGCTTGCGGCGAAGTCGTTGTTGTCCTGTCTGACGAGCATTAAAGTGGTTTTGACCAGCCTTACGAGCTACCAACTTCCCGTTCTTGGTAACCTTAATGCGCTTACTGAATGATTTATTTGTCTTCATAATTATTTACTGGCTGGAGCCAAAGTGCCGCAACTATAGCGTATTCGGCCATTCCTGTCAAAGCTTTTGGGCGTAACCCTCATACCTCCCAACTACGGCGTTATGGGCACCCATGATTTTCCTCCGTCGTACACCCAAGTACGCCTACAAAAAACCATTTGCCCATGCCTTGTATTTGGACAGGTGTGAAGGTTACTTCTTAGATCTAGATCATTCCTCCGGCCAGTAGATCATCAAGATCTTTCTTCTTCTTTTTAACAACTGGCTCTACTGGGGCCTTTTCTGGCTCTATTTCGGCTGTTTCTAGCTTCTTCACTGGCATTTTGGCGGTATAAGTACCTTTACTGCCTGGAATACGTTCAAGGGTGATAGTGTAGCCCTTTGGACTCTTTTTGATATCGTCAGCAATTTTGTACTCAGTCGGGATAACACGAAGAAAACGGTCGAGACGTTCCTTGAGAAATTCTGGCTCCATGTACTTGTAACGGCCCCAAAGGAAGAGGTCTACCTTTACGCGGTGGCCTTCTTCGAGCCATTCAGCGGTTCGACGAGCTTTGAGCTGTTGGTCGTGTTCACCAGTACCGATTTTTACCTGGACACTTTTGGTCTCGGTCACGTGTGACTTGGCCTTCATTTCACTGGCCTTTCGTCCAGCTTGGTAGCGGAACTTACCGTAGTCCATGATTTTGGCTACTGGCGGCTTGGCTTTTGGTGAGATTTCAATCAAATCAAGATTGTGTGACTCAGCTGCCTTGAGAGCGTCTGCTAGTGAGAGCAGTCCGAGGTTTTCGTTATCAGGTCCGACCACTCGTAATTCAGGCGCTTTGATAGCGTGATTAATACGAGTTTTGATATTGCTTGAATATGATGAAGTATTTTTTAACAGAAAGATTGGTCTTATTAAGTAATGCGTGCCCCGTGTAATGAGTGATGCCGCAGAACCACAGTTGTGGTTTCCAACGTTTGCAACTATTGGTAAGAGAAATTTATCATATTGACAGCATTACGCAACTACATAGTTCTGAATGACTGCTGTAACATGAAGTCTTGGAATGCTCGTACTGTTGAAAAGCGGTGGTCCTGCACCTATAGATTTATAGTACCATCTGTTACAATAAAGTTCGTATGCCAAAAGCTAGTACAGAAACATCTGATGTCCCGAAGCGCGCACCTCGCAAGCGAGCGGTTCGTCGGGTGGTTAGTAGCGATGATGCTCCGGTTCGTCGTACCCGCACTCGGGCTACTGCCGAGCGGGCAATTTCGACAGAACCCGCAACTGCTCGCAAGGCCCCAGTGTACTTAAGTGAGCCAGCACCAAAATCTTCCACTCGGAAATTTATCGTAGCTCTGGTGGCCTTTGTGGTGGTGGTTGGGGCAGCTTCATGGATTGGCTTTTCTGATGCTGGGCAGATTGATGTTACTGCTCGTATTAATACTTCAAACCAGAACGCTGCTGATATTGCAAATTCAGAAAATGGCGGCACTGATGGGGCGGTCACGGTGCCTGTTCAAAACACTCCACCAGCCGCCATCTCTGGTATTCGCCCACGTACTGATGGTGGTGGACAACCAGACCCAGTCCCACCTCCAGTTGAAGAGAGTGCCACCACTACTGAAGATGGAACAGATGAAGCCACTACCACTGAACCAATTGTTGAATCTGAAGAAGCTACTGAAGATACTGGTACGCCAGTAATTGCACAGTAACAGGAATAAACAAAAGAGCGGCCCGTACGGGCCGCTCTTTTGTTTTTATTTATTTAGCTTTCGCCAAGCAACTCTCGCACCGACAGCCGTCTTTTTTTATGAGGTCATTGAAGTACATCTTGCCATAGTTGTAGGTTAGTTCTTCGCCTGGAGCGATAGCGCGCTTGGCGTAGATAAAGATGTGTTCTTCTTTCTCGTCGAGTTCAGGGTAACAGTTTGGCTTGCAGGCATGATTAAGGTAGCGAGCTGTATTTTCACGACCCTTGCCATCAATAGTCCAGTTATCATTCAATTCAAACAAATACTTACCACCGCGACGGTTGGCTTCTTCTTCAGTAATTTTTTCACCCGTGTATTCGATGACTAGCTCACCTTTTTTAAATGCTTCCGTTGCAAACAGTCCGAGACCGGCCGAAGATTTTTTGACTGCTATTTTTTTCATTGCCCTAGTATAACGAAAAAAGTTTTGTTTTGAACAGTCAACTGAGGGAAAGTCCCTCTAATTTTGCTATCATTACTAATATATGAATCAAGTTCTTGAAAAGTTCATTCGAGCGGCAGATTATTTGTCTGCAGTCCAAATTTATTTGCGGGGTAATTATTTATTAAACGAGCCGTTAAAGCGTGAGCATATCAAGCCGCGGCTACTTGGTCACTGGGGCACTTGTCCGGGTGTTAACTTCACCTACGCTCACCTCAACCGCGCCATCATCGAACATGATCTCGATATGATGTTTGTGCTTGGGCCAGGTCATGGTTTCCCAGCCGTTCAGTCAAATTTATTTTTGGAAGGAACACTCTCGAAATACTACAAGAACATTTCTCGTGATAAAGACGGCATTGCCGACATGGCTAGATTATTTAGTTGGCCGTATGGCTTTCCTAGTCACAGTAACCCAGAAGCACCGGGGGTTATTCTCGAAGGTGGGGAACTAGGGTACGCACTCGCTACCTCTTATGGCGCTATCTTGGACAATCCAAGTTTAATTGTGTCTTGTCTAATTGGAGACGGTGAAGCGGAGACTGGCCCAACTGCTACTGCTTGGCATCTCAGTAAACTCATCGACCCTGGTCGCAATGGTGCTGTATTGCCGATTCTTCACCTCAATGGCTACAAGATTTCCGGTCCAACCCTCTATGGACGAATGCGTGACGATGAACTCAAGTCACTATTCTGGGGCTATGGGTACGACCCAATTTTTGTTAATGCCTACGAAGGTGAAGACGTGCATGACCAAATGCGAGCGGCACTCGATAAAGCTGTTAATGATATCCGCTTCACTCAGCACTGTGCTCGGGAGATGACTCTCAAGGACAACCCACGTTGGCCAATGATTATTTTGCGTTCACCAAAAGGCTGGCACAGTATCAAACAAATCCGCGAAAAGAGAATTGAAGACAACCACTATTCACACCAGGTGATTGCTGAAGGAGCGGCTCACAACGACGAAGAGTTCCAACTTCTTGAAGAATGGTTACGTTCATATCGTTTTGAAGAATTATTTGATGGTGAGAAATTTGACGCTGATATTGAGTCCCTAGTTCCGCGACCTGATAGACGAATGGGTGATAATCCACGAGCACATGGCGGTTCTACTTACCGGGCTCTCAATCTCCCAGATTTAAATAACTACAGCACTTCTACTACCTGCAACTTAGACGACCCTATCTGTGGTGAAGTCAGTAGTATGGAGAAGATTGGTGAATACCTCCGCGACATTATGCGCATGAACGAAGGGGAGCGAAACATCCGTCTCTTCTCACCAGATGAAACTTACTCAAACAAACTGCAGGCGGTGTTTGAATACACCAAGCGTACATTTGTATGGCCACACAAAGAGTGGGACAAAGACTTGGCTTGGGATGGGCGAGTGATGGAAATGCTTTCTGAACACAGCCTTCAAGGTATGATCCAAGGCTATGTACTCACTGGCCGCCATGGTGTATTCGTTTCATATGAAGCCTTCGTGCAGATTGTGGCTAGTATGGCCGACCAATACGCTAAGTTCTTGAAAGTGGCTCGCTCTGTGCCGTGGCGCGGAGTAATCCCGTCTTTGAACTATATCTTGACCTCAACTGGTTGGCGCCAAGAACACAACGGTTTTTCTCACCAAAACCCTGGCTTTATTGATGGTGTGCTGCAGCGCCAAGGTTGTTTCACTAACGTTTACTTCCCAGCCGACGCCAACATTGCGCTAGCTACTTTCCACAAGATGATGAGCTCAACTCGTGAAATCAACGTGATGGTGTGTGAGAAGCGCCCGCTCCCAATCTGGCGCAGCCTTGAGGAAGCCAAGATAGACGTTCGTGATGGACTATCAATTTGGAACTTTGCTAGTGATGAAGATCCTCATGTCGTTATTGCTTCGGCCGGTGACTATCCAACCCAAGAAGCTTTGGCAGCCGTCAGCATCATCAGACAAGAGCTTCCAGAGTTGCGAGTGCGGTTTGTAAACATCACTTCATTGTCAGCTCTCGGAATGGGTAATTCTGGGTGCCGCGTCTTGGCTCATAATTTTTCTGAGTACTTTACTGAAGATAAACCAATTATCGTCAACTTCCACGGCTACCCACAAACCATGAAGCAGGTCTTGTTTGATTATGGTTGCGATTCAGACCGAGTCAGTATTCATGGCTATGAGGAAGTTGGTTCAACTACAACTGCCTTTGACATGATGGTTCGAAATCATGTCGACCGTTACCACCTCGCCATGCAAGCCTTTGCCTTTGCCGAAAAAACTGGCGTGATAGATGAGGATACTCTTTTGCGCCTCACTTCACTGCTTCAAGAGGAGTTGGATAAACACCGTGAATACATCATGAAGAATGGTGATGATCCAATCGAAATTACTAACTGGGTATGGCATTCACGTTAATTATTAACCCAGGTAGTTCATCAAAAAAGTTCGCTCTTTATTCAGGGCGGACTTTGTTGTTGGAGGCATATGTTGAAAGATCTGCTGGTGGCTATGAGATGTGTACTGCCATTAGTGGGGAACAACAGAAATGCGATTTACTAAATCGTGATGAGTATAACGGCAGCCTCGGGCAATTTCTTGACGGTGCGATTAAGCGGGAGTTATTGGCTGATTATGATGATGTCACCAGAGTGGCGCTACGAGTAGTTGCCCCGGGGACGTATTTTCAGGAGCACCGATTAATTGATGAAGAGTATTTAAGAAAGCTTGAGGCGTTGAGTAACGTTGCGCCGCTACATATTCCGCACTTGCTCCAGGAGATTAAAGCCACTAGGCAGATTTTGCCACAGACTAAGCTTGTAGGTGTGTCTGATAGCGCCTTTCACGCTAATATGCCAGATATAACTAGGCGCTATTCAATTCCAGAATCTGATGCTAAGCAGTTTGATATTTATCACTTTGGATACCATGGGTTATCTGTAGCTTCGGTGTTAGCAAGGGCCGATACAGTAGCCAGGGAACCACTACGCAAAGTCATTGTTTGTCATATTGGTAGTGGTGTCAGTATTACCGCTGTGAAGAATGGTCGGAGTGTTGATACTACTATGGGCTATGCACCTGGCAGTGGGTTACCAATGGGTACTCGGGCCGGAGACTTGCCAACTGGCGCTCTGTTGTCTTTGATGCAGCAAAAGAACCTCAAGCCTGCTGATGCTCTTGTATACCTCCAAACCAACAGTGGGCTCATGAGCTTGGCTGGTGAGTCCGATCTGCGAATTTTGTTGGAACAGCGCTCTAAGGGTTACACCAAAGCTACCGCTGCTATCGATACATTTATTTACCATCTTCAAAAAGCCATTGGTGGTTATATGGCCACCCTTGGTGGGGTAGAAGCTATTGTCCTTACTGCTACAGCTAGTCAGCGTAGTCCTATGCTGCGGCAATTGCTAATTGAGCCTTTGGCCCCACTAGGAATTATTTTGGATAAAGAAAAAAACGACGCGGCAATTAATCAAGAAGCTGTCATCAGTACCGATGGGTCACCAATAAAAGTTTTGGTAATTAAAACCAGAGAGGCTGAAGAAATTCTTAAAAACAGTGAGTTATTTCGCTAATTTTTTGCCACTGCATCTGGTATAGTTGTGGTAATACGTTCCTGCTTGTTATTTATGTCTTGGTTTGAAGAAAATAAACAAATCCTCATCGCGCTCCTGCACGGAGTAATGGTTTTTATTTTGCTTTTTGTTGGTTTGGTTATCTTTACCATCCAGTACGACTTTACTGACGTAAATATGGCGGTTCTGGCCTTTATTTTGGCGACCACTTGTATTGTATTTTTTGCCAAAAGTGTCTACGAGATTCACGCTAGTACAACGCGTGAAAAGAAATTAGCTGAAGAAATGGCTGAGAAGTACATCAAATCTTCCGAGCAGCTTTTTTTGGAGGTATACAACAATAGCCCGGTCGCTTATTTAATCGTTGGTAAGTTGGGGGATATTATCTCGGCTAACACCGCCGCCGCTCGGTTGTTTGGAGTTTCAGCTGATAAGCTCGTTAAGCGAGACCTCTTTGCTCTTATGAATGCTGGCGGGGAGGAGCACCAGTCTATTCTTAAGCAGAAGTTTCAAACTGGCATCGTGGTTTCAGATGAAGAAGTAAAAGTCATTCGCAGTAACTCTTTCTCTTGGACCAAACTCTCAATCTTTCAATTCTCCAATGCTGATGGCAAGCGTCTCAGTCTAGTTACTTTGGTGGATGTGACTAAGCAAAAGGAGATTGAGATTGCTAAATCTGAGTTCGTGTCTTTGGCCTCACATCAACTCCGCACTCCTATTTCTGGTATGCGCTGGAGTGCGGAGCTCCTACTTATGGATGGTGTTGAGTCTCTGAGTAAGCAGCAAAAGCGTTACGTTGATCGATTGCTTTCTAGTATTCAGCGCATGAGTTCACTCGTGGATGACTTTTTGCAGGTGTCACGCTTTGAGCTTGGAACTCGTATTCTTAAGGAAGAGACAGTGGTGTTGAAAGAATTATTTGACGACATTATCGCTGAGCAAGATGCCAAGGTAACCCTCAATCGCCTCAAAATTTATAAAGAGTATGATCCAAGTGTAGTTAAGATTCAAAGTGATATGGCGCTTTTGCGCATGGTAGTTACAAATCTCTACACTAACGCCGTAAAGTATTCTCGTATTGGGGGAGAGATTTCGGTTGGCTACATGCGACAAGGTGGCGACTTGGTGATTACCGTCAAAGACAGTGGTATGGGTATTCCGGTGGCTGAACAACAACGGGTATTTTCAAAAATCTTCCGCGCCAGTAACGCTATCAAAGAAGTACCAGACGGTACTGGTCTTGGTTTATACATTGTACAAAAAGCCGTTCAAACCCTGGAAGGCCGGGTCAGCTTTGTTTCTACTGAAAACATCGGCACTACCTTCACGGTAGTAATTCCAATCTAAAGTTAAGGATTGATTATTCTTAATCAAGTCAATCATATTAAAACTGGGTGCTAGCACCCAGTTTTAATATGACTCCTTTCTGTGACTTATTTAAGTTTGTCTTTTGTGAGTAGTTCACCCTCAATTCGGGCGGCCAGGTTTTCAATACCCCAGTGTGATTTATGAAGGATGTCTTCAGTTGGTAGGTCTAGGTCAGTTGGAACGACGTCTGTGGTATCTGAAGCGGTGAGTACAAGTACGCGGGCAGTGCGACCCCAGTCATCCATTCGAAGTTTGCGTAGTACTTCATAGCCATCAATGTCTGGCAGCTTCAGGTCTAGCAGAATTAAGTCAGGCTTTTCTTGAGGAGCGATTTTTAGACCAGCAATACCAGTTGAGGCCTTGATAGCGTGATAGCCTTTAAATATAAGCATGTCTTCAAGTGAGTCAGCCAAGTCGGCTGAGTCCTCAATTATCAGAATCTTTTTTTGTGACATATGTGAGTATTGTAGCTTATTTAGAACTGAGAGAGTAGTGGCTATCCAGTAATTGAAAACCCCGTCACATTGACGGGGTTTCTGGTGGATTGCTTCCGGTGACTTATGCACCGATTTTCTCTCTGATTATTCTAGATAAACCAATTGAACTCGATGGTGTGGGTGCACCCCTTTCCACTCTAGCCCTTTTGGCGGCCAGGGCGGCGTCTTCTTCATCGATTTCAGCGATGCTGATGTAGTAAGCCAGTTTTGTTTTGGCCTGCGTCAGTTCTGGTTGAAGGTCGAAGGGTACCCTTGGCCACATCCCGTAAAGCTTGGTCAGAAGGTCGGCAAGTGGCAAATTTGGTTTTGTGCCTCTACCTAACTCCCAGAGGGCAAGAGCTACCAACCTAAGGGTTTCTTTATCTTCAGGTGTCAACATAGCCATCTCCTTGAGTTGAGTGAAAAATGGATGCTTGGAGGGAACAACAGCAACCTTTAGTATGCAGAGCTTCCAAACTTTTTGCAAGTTGAGGGCGGTTCTAATTGGTACGAGCTTGGAGGAGGATGCTGAGGTCAACGGTGTTTATTTTGCCATCATCATTGAAGTCACCCTCTAGACTCTGAGTTGAAAGAAGAATTAAAAATAGACTAATGTCGGTGAGGTTTACCTTGCTGTCATCGTTAAGGTCTGGAGTAGGCAGCTTTCGTAAAACTAGTACATTAGCTTCTGATTTAGTTTCGTGTTGAATACTAATGGTTGGGGTGGTGGTTGGAGTTTCGTGTGCAGCGACAATAAAAAGAGTCTCAACATAATCTTCGAGAGGGGCTTCAGTGCCGAAACCGTCATGCATAAGAACCTGAGTATCTCCCAAGATTAGATTACTGTCACCAACCGTATGTGCTTTAAAAGTAATGGTGAGCAAGGTCTCACTACCAGTGAATCCGCCTGGTCTGGTGGTGCCGCCAGCAAAGCTAATTGTCCCAGCTCCATTTTCATACCACGGAGTTTCGGCCCAAAGATCAGCTAGAGAAGTATTGTAGTCAATATTTTCTACCGCTAGCACCCCTTCGTTAAATCGTACGGTTCCTTTGAAGGCGTTTACCGGTATTTCCGAAGTGGCGAGAATTTGTACTGTGAATGTATCACCTGGCTTACTGACGAAGGTACTTGGGGCCAACATGATGGTGGTACTGGCGTGCTCGCTTGGGAGGAGGTAGATGCCAGTTACTGCTATAAGTCCTAAGATAACGCTAGCGACCAGAGCTGGCGGGACAATCATTCCTTTTCGTAGTGATAGTTTCATATGTATATAGTATTACATATTATTTTTTTATAAAAATCACCCTTTGGTAAGGGTGGTGGGTGATTAGGCCTGTTCGGCCACACCAGGGAAGCTCTCAGGAGCCTTGTTCGAGTCCGGCTTCACAAAGAAACCTTCCTTCTGCGAGTACTTCACGCCCGAGACCGCCGGACGGTCGCGCAGCAGGGCTTCGCGGTCAACTTCGGTGATGTAGCGCAGGTACTGCGTGAGCTTCATGGCTTCCAGGTTTTTGATGACCTGCTCAGCCCCGCCCTTGGCGTAGGTGACTTTGGTCGGCGGCAGCCGCCAGCCGAATTCACCGCCAGTCAGCACGAGGCTCTTCTTGTCGCCAACGAGCAGTGTCTTGCGATTCTGCGAAGCGTAGGTCAGCAGGGCTTTTACGTACTGCTTGTGTTCCTCTTGCAGCGGGGCGGCGGCTTCTTCAGCATTGCTGCGGGCTTCGGCCACATCAGCTTCGAGGTTGGTCTTGATGGTGGCGAGGTCACGCTCACATTCACCAATCTTGAACAGAAGTGCGTTCACTTCAGACAGATTGGCAGGGACAGGGAAGAGGGATTTTTTGCGGGTGGCCATGGTGGACTCCTGGTGGGTGGAAAGAACAAAACTATCTAAGAGAGAGTTTGTCACAGGTCTTGATATTTGTTATAGTGTCGTCGAATCTCGACAAATAATTAAAAACACCATGGATACTATTTTAAATATGCTGGCCGCACTAGGTCTTACTCCACGTACGCAGGCAGTGTATGTTGACCTACTGTCACACGGCCCTTCAGCGGCACGAACTATCGCGCTCCGCCTTGGTATCCCGCGCTCATCTCTTTACGACCACATCAAGCCACTTCTCGATTTGGCCCTTGTATCTGAACTAGAGACTGGTACTAAAGCCGTCTTTGCCGTCCATGACATAAGCGACCTTGATCGACTGGTTGCCAAACAAGAACAATCACTAACATTGTTGCGTTCGCAGTTCACTAAAGCCAAAGCCACACTAGCCGAAGCGCATACCTCTCACGCAGAGCCCAGGATTAAATTTGTCGAAGGCAAGGCTGGGGTGGCAGCACTCTTACTGGAAATGCTTTGGGATACTAAGAGTGAAATTAAAACCGTTTGGCCGTACGAAGCCATGCTTAAAGTTCTTACCCCTGAAGATCTCGAACTTTTTAATCGTAAGCGTATCCGCCAAAACATTTCACTTAAGACTATTTGGACTGGGCCTAAGCCGGGCAAGCAACATCTGTGGCGCGGAGGGGATTTCAAGGTAGAGCGGCGTCAGGCCCCAGCTAAGTACAGTGCTTCAATGGCGTATAACATCTACGGCGACAAAGTCTCTTTCTTTAGTTCAGTTGGTGAGCAGTACGGGTTTGTGGTCCATAGTCGGGATTTTGCCGAGCTTATGACGGCACAATTTAATGCTCTAGCTGAAGTCTCCAAAGCTGAGAAATAGTTTTGACACTGTCCATAAAGTGTGACATAGTACTATTCGGTATTTTCTTTCGGCGGCACCTGCTCTAAGCAAGTGTCTTTCAGTAAAACGTTCATTTGAGGAGTTAACCATGAGTTTCGTTCAAGTCCTAGCCACGGCCACCATCTCTGGCCTGGTCTCTGGTGTGACGGTGGTCTTTGTTTTGGCGCGCTTGTCTTGTGCAGACCCGGTGCCCCAAAAAGGGGCTGATGAAATCACGATGGTGCGCCAGTTGCCGCCGGAGCGTGGTATCCACAACCGGTGTCTCTCGCCGTCTTTTGGCGGAAAAGTTCGCTTTGTGCTGTGAGTCAGAACCTCTGGCCGCCAAACAAAAAGCCCGCATTCGTGCGCGGCTTTTTTATTTATCTAATTTAGATATTTAAAAGGCCGAAGCGTAAGCTTCGGCCTTTGATCTGTGGCCCTCTTGGTCTATCTCACTGCCAACAAACTCATGGTTTCGTGTTGCTGGTCTTTCCAAAAACCAGTCACTTGAAAGCCAGCATGAAGGAACAGTCCACGTATTTCCTCTGGGTAGTAGGCGGTGTGCCAGGCAGATGTTCTGTCGTACTCAATCATGCCGTCATGGCTGAAACCGTGGTTGGGTATCACGGTCATCATGACTCCTTTTGGCATGAGCAAGGTACGAATTTTCTCCAGACTTTCTTTGAAGATTGCCTTGGGAGTGTTCGTAATTGAATGGCAGGCCCAAACACCAGCCAGACCCTTTTCAACATCAAGTCGGTTGAGAGACATGATTTGGAATCTAGCCTTGGGATTCTGCTTTCTGGCCGCCGAAATCATTTCTGGTGAATAGTCGATACCGAGGTACTTGCAGCCGTTTTTGATGAACAGAGGGGTATATTGCCCATGACCACAGCCTAGGTCGAGCACTTTCTTCCCGGGTAGGTGTTCAAGAAAAGTTTGCAAGCACTTTGTGGCAACTGGCGTGGGATTCTTTTCCCAGAACCTGCTTTTGGCCAGATCATCATTGAAGCGGACACCCAAGGCTTCTGCTTGGACGAGTGCGATAGACATGTTTCTCCTTCAGTCTGTGGGGTTGAGTGGAACTAGCGGACTATTTTATATACCTTTAGTTTGATTTTGTAAACAAATTAATCAAACGAGTGGTGGACATCTTCAAAGTTAGTGATGCGACCTTTTTCGTTAACTAAGATTCCTTCTCGCTTATAGAGTGCTCGACGCTTCTTCTCGTGTTCGGGAGTGAGCCAGACACGGCCACCAGCATAGACGATGCGGTGCCAAGGGATGGCGCGTTGGTTCGGCGCTTTACCAAGGATACTTGAGATACTCCGAGACGCCATAGCTCCGCCACCAGCAGCGCGCGCTAAGTCGCCGTATGTCACAACTGTGCCCTCAGGTATAGAGAGTGCCAACTCGTAGACAATAAGTGAGAAAGGGGACATGGAAGAAGTATATCAAAACCAGCAAATAAAGAACTAAATCGTCGTCCAAAGTTTTATTTTAAGAAAAAATCCAGTTTTATTTTATCTCGGACGTGTATCATACTCTTGTATGAAAACACATATAACCCGCTACTTTCTCGTAGCCACTGTCATTACCTTTAGTTGTTTTAGCTTTATTACCACCGTATTAGCACAAACCACGCCGTGTGGTGAGATTATTTATTTCGATCATAGTGAACCAATTACCGATTGTGAGGACCCGTTTGCTGTCCTTACACCTGGTCAAGAAAAGGTGGTGATTATGAACGAAGAGGTAACTGAAGGAGAAACCGTATACACAACATCTGCGGGAGTTGAATATTATTATCCAGTCATCAGCCGCAATGATTTTTATAGAGATGTATATTTCCGTCACGAGAATGGAAATCTGGTGGAAGTAGATTCAGAGTATCGAGAAATTACTCTGGAAGATTACCGAAGAGTAGGGCTAGAGTATTTTGGTGACGCCACCACCGCCGAACCATACGCCCAATTTCAAATGGGTGAAGACATTGATACCGATAGCCCAACCTGGGATTGGGATGCTTATGATGCGTACAATGATTTATGCCAAGCACGCTTTGAGGGTTGGCGAACACCTCTCACCCCTGGTACGTATACAGCGGTATTCCAACTAGTTGCAGTTTCCGTATATAACAATCCTGCCAACTCTGAGTCTTGGTCACAAAAGATGTGGTCATACATCATCCCTACCGCTCACGCACAGTTCGCCAACAGTAGTTACGGCACTGTTACCTTCACTATAGCTGAAGAGGTGGTGGAACCAACTGGCGCTTCTAGTGTGTTGTTCCTGCCGGGCATCCAGGCGAGTCGGTTGTATACAGACGGAATACCTGGAACTGAGAATCAGGCATGGGAGCCGAATGCCAACAGTGATGTAAACGACCTACGCATGAGTGCGTCTGGTGGAAGTATTCATGACATATACACCAAGGATGTGGTTGATGAGGTGGCGTTTCCAATATTTGGCGGAAATATCTATAAAGGATTCCTCGGCATGCTCGAAGACTTGGTTGATGATGAAGTAATTAAAGACTACGAAGCTTTTGCCTATGACTGGCGATACGACGTGGAAGATGTTGTATTGAACGGTACGAAGTATGAAAATGAAGTACGTAGTGTAGTGGCAAAGGTGGAAGAACTGGCCGAAGATTCATATTCGGGAAAAGTTACTGTGATAGGACACTCTAATGGCGGGCTGGTGGCCAAAGTTCTTATTAATGAACTCGAACGACTTGGCAAAGCTGATTTGGTAGACAAGGTGGTGTTTATTGGTACTCCACATCTAGGCACTCCAAAAGCTATCGCAACTGTCCTTCATGGTTATGACCAGCAAAAGCTTGGAGGGTCAGTAATTGAAGATAATACCGCTCGGGCAATAATCCAAAACATGCCCGGTGTGTACGGTCTCCTTCCAAGTCAGCGATATTTGGAGCTGGCAAATGAGCCGGTCATTACTGTATTAGATGGTCCAGCTACTTCACCAATGTATGAAGCTTTTGGTGGCGAAGTGGAAGGTATTGATGAATATAGAAATATATTAAATGGACTAGAAGGGCGAACAGATGACTTTGCAAATATCAGTAATCCTTATCGAACCAATCCACTCATGCTTCAAGAAGCTTTGGATCTTCATGCCGAGTTGGATTATTGGGAGGCACCAGAGGGTATAGAGGTATTTAACTTAGTGGGTGTTGGTCTGCCAACCGTTCGGACTGTGGAATATAGAAATGTAACTGAACGGATAAACTGTATACCTACTATATTTGGCGGGTCTATATGTGACACTGTAAATATCCTCCGACCATACGCGCATTTTACGCAGTATGGAGATAACACAGTTACATCTTTGTCTAGTAAGGTAATAGTAGGTGAGGTGCAGTATTTAGATCTGGCTGCGTTTAACGATAGCTTCTTTAATCCACTCTTAGTTTTTGAACACGCAAACATTACTGAGGTAGACGGCGTTCAGTCATTCGTAAAAAACATACTAAATTCAACCACCACCCAAGTAGAGTACATAACCGAAACACAGCCAGAATTCAACAGAGAGTATGAAGTAACCTCTATTGATTCACCTGTCCGAATAGTTAAAGAAGATTCGGATGGTAACAAGACTGGTGTGGTAATGCAGGATGGTGTAGCTGAAATAGTTACTGATATACCAGGCAGTGAGTATGTTGAATTTGGAGGTACAAAATATGTGATTGTTCCAAAAGATGAAGATGTTACCACGTACTTATACGGAGAAGACTACGGAAGCTACACTCTCACTACAGCGACATTGTCTGGAGATGAGCAAGTAATAGACACACAGATAATTGACGCCACCACGACACCAACTATGGTGGCTCAGTATGAATACATTGATGGCTCATACAGCACCATTCTCACCGACTACGACGGAGACGGTACTACTGATTTGGAAATGACAGTTAGTGGGGAGGTGATACCAGAGCCAGAGCTTACTTTTGATGTTCTGCGTGCCCAAATATTGGACTTAGGTCTATCCAAATCCAGAGTGAACCCACTACTGTTGTTGGTGAATTTGGCCGAAAAAGCAGAGAAGCTAAAAGCTCCGCCAAAAATCTCAAAGCGGATAAGTGAACGGTTGTTGATGCAATTGAAAGATATAATTAAGTTGTATGCAAAGAAAGGATGGATTACTCAAGAACAGAGAGATGTTTTGGTTGAATCAATTAATAGATTGTTAAGTAAATAAAATGAAAAACTATTTAAACTCAAAAAAGATTATTATAACAACAATACTGTTTTCAGCTTTGATTGCAATTTGTTATTTAGTAATCATGATGCAATCAAGCCGGATGTTCAGTCTGGAGGTTATGGTAGGGATAATTAAGCCTATGGTGGTGTTTGCTGTCTCGGTTTTTGTAATATCGTCCTTCTTTATCTTCTTTTCACAAATCATCTTCATAAGCTTCCTAAAGCGCGTTGTGTCTTGGTATTTACCTATTTTGTTCTACCTGACTGCAACAACCCCCATATTCTCAAGTCACATCATGTCTGTAGGTAGAAGTGTAGTGGTCTTGTATGGAATGGTGTTATTGGGAATAATTGCGGTGGCATACGCTTTTGCGATGCGGAAGAAGGTACCAGTTTAAGAGGATAAAACTCCAACAAAAGGCCGCCTTGTGCAACTTGCATAGGGCGGCCTTTTGCTGTTGTTGCAATATTTATCAACTGGTGCGGCTGTATCTATGGGTACCCGGCCAGTTTTTTTGGTGTCTCAGGACATTAATATCTCAAAACAGCCAGCCTTTAACTAATATAAATTATATGAACAATAACGTACTTGTTGCCGTAATCGTAGTAATTCTTATTGTAATCGGGTTCTTCATTTATGGTGCCATGAATGACGAAACTGATACTGTGCCAACAACTGCCACTTCATCGAACTCATCAACTGGTTCTACCAGTGCTGAGATTGAGGCCGAATTTGCACGAAACGCTACTATTCGGGCTGAAGAAGCTAAAGCCAAGGAAGTAGCTTTTACAATTGATGTAACCAAGCTTCCCGAAGCCCAACAAGCATCATTAAAGGTGATGGGAATGAACGATACTTCAATTGATATCACCAACGCCATGCTTACCTGTGCCCGGGTAGATATGAGTGAGACTAGAGTGAAAGAGATTGAAGACGGCGCCAGTGTCACCGCCAGCGAAGGTATTAAGTTGGTTAGTTGTTATAACGCCAACTAAATACACGCAGCGGTTAGAAGAGCTCCGAACCTAGTTCTGGGCTTTTAAAAAAAGAAAAGCCCCACGAGTTGTGAAGTCTCGGGGGACTTTCTCGTGAGGCTCAGGGCGGTATTGATTGGTCATTGGTTTTCGCTGTTGGTTTGCGTGCGCGTCGCTGTCTCTTGCGAGCTTTGATTGCTGGCGTGCTTTTTGTCGTTGTCGAACTTGTCGATGTCCTGCCACGACGCGGTGTCAGGAAGGCCACGGTTTTTCGCATTCTGCTGGCGAAGCATTTCGTCGGAGATGCGACTAATGTCTTTCCAGCTTGCTGTCTCGGGCAAGCCGCTGATGCGAGCTGCCCTCATCCTGGCTTGCTCGTTATCAAGACGGTTGATGTCCCGCCACGTCGCTGTGTCGGGCAGGCCTCGGATTTGGGCGTGACATTTGAGGCGCTCGGCCATGTTGCTGATGGTGGCGCAGTACTTGTCGTTGGCTGCAGATGCCAGCGATACAAAGGTCACGCCGATGAAGGGAAAGATCAGATGAACGATACGCATGGCAGTTCTCCTGGTAGTGCGGGTGAAGCTGTCCTATTAAATACTCAAATACACTAAAAATCAATAAATTCGCTAAATTTAGGGTAGGGAACCACCGATACCACCAAGGTACCTTGCAATGCATAGTACCGTGTGCTAAGGTATAAGCATGAGTGAAGAAAAACAAGAATACAACGTCGAGAATGCCAAGTCGCAAATGCGAAAAGGTTTTCTTGAATTCCCAGTCCTATTAATAATTGGAGCTAAGCCTACCTACGCGCCGGACATCCTCAAGCAACTCAAGAACGCCAACCTGCTAGTAGTGGAAGGTACTCTCTACCCACTCCTCTCCAGGCTGAAGCGTTCGGGTCTGGTCGGGTACGAGTGGCTAGAAAGCCCCAGTGGCCCACCACGCAAGATGTACACCATCACGCTCGAAGGGAAAGAAGTTTTACAACAACTAGAAACATCATGGAGGTCACTCGACACTTCAGTAAACACACTAATCAATCATTATGAAAAAAGTAATTAACATCACGCTGGGCAGCATCGTCTTTGCCACCGACGAAGACGCTTATGGCGTTCTGGCTTCTTATCTAGAACAGATTAAAAGTAATCTAAAGAATGGCGACGATACTAAGGAAATAATTGACGACGTTGAGATTGCGATTGCTGAGAAATTCATTGCGCGCAAGCGAAGTGAAAAAATGGCAGTGACTTCTATTGATGTTGAGGCAGTAATTAGCGAGATGGGTAGTCCAGTGGAGTTTGGTGCGAGCGAAGAAGGGGAGAGTGCTCCACAACAAACCGCTGCACCAAAGGAATCAGCAGCAGAACCAAAGAAGCGCCTCTACCGCGACCCCGATAATGCTATCGTTGCTGGTATTGCTTCTGGTATCGCTAATTACTTCGATATTGATCCGGTGATTGTGCGACTTATCTTTGTTATCTCTATCTTCTTTAATGGGCTTGGTCTCTTGGCCTACATCATCCTCTGGCTGGTGGTACCGGTAGCCGAGACTACTGCCGATAAGTACGCCATGCGTGGCGAGCGTGTGACTCTGCGGGATATATCAGAACGTGTAAAAAAAAACTTAGATGACATCGAGCAGTTTGATTACTCAAAAACCAAAGGAGTGTGGTACACACTCCGTGGCTTCTTGGATAAGTTGTTTCAAATCCTCGGTTCGGTTTTAACCTTTATTATTTCAGTACTTAGGTACGTGGTAGGGATTGGTGTAATTCTAGCTGGTGCTTTTGGTACGGCTGGACTAGTAGCGGCGTACAGCGTGATTCTCTTATCAGAGAAAGTCATGTTCGGAGCGGAGGTACAGCAAGTGTTTGAGACCTTACAGGGCACTACTCTAGGTATTACGGCTTTAGTGTCTCTATTTATCACCATCGCCATTCCGCTTATTGTGGCGATTGTAGTGGGGGTTAGTCTCTTGGCTAAGCGGAACTACTTCACGGTCCAAAAGACCGTTACGCTAGGCGTGCTCTGGATTGTGGCCGGTGTATTAGCAGCGACCACCATTGCACTTCAGGTAGAGCAGGTGGTGCAACAAGTAGGTCCAATTGAGGGACGCTTCGATGATTCTAGTTTTGAAATGGAGTGGGAGAACGGCGCGCTATATATCGAAGACGGCCAAGGTAACTTCATCTATGAAGATAGACAAGAAGTAAGTCCACAATAAATAGTAAAACCCCGGGCTTTACCCGGGGTTTTAGTAGAGGAGCGCAATATAGGGAATATAAGAGAAAATGACATATTCCTCCCGATATATCACAAAAATCAAGAAAAACTGATATATCAAGTACTCTTCCTATGTGCTTGCCGGACTAAATTGAGTTTAGAAACGATTCAATGTCTGGATATCGTTCCTCAAACATGAGATAAAGAGTTTCCGGATTTTCGACCTCGCCGATTATGACCATCTTCTTGCCAAGTCCATGCGCGACGCCTGCCTCCATGTGCGCAGCTTTTCCAGCGGGGAGGAGCATTACAATCGTGTCCGCGTTTTTTAAGCCATTCATATCAGTGACAAAGTGGTGGTGATGGATCGGGTCATTCCAGAAATCAGGATGTGACTCCAGTATCGCCATTTGCTCTTCCCACGGCAGGTCGGCTGCGTTTGGAGACGCTGGCTTGCTGAGGAAGTTATAGCAAGTGAAGCCTTTACTTTCTATACCGTGCACTAGTCGTAAAATGTTTTCTGAGTTTCGTACCCGCCCTATGATCATGTAGTCTGTTTTCATATGGGTTTTAGTATACCAAAACCACGGGGTGAGGAAATAACAAATGAAAAAGCCACCCTCCCGTCGAAACGAAAGGATGTCTTTCTGCTTCGTTGGTTGAGTGGCATCAGTTGATGGTCAAAACATCTTTTCTTGGCTTCAGTTCGTAGATGGTGCATCCTTCGTCTGAAAGAACAATGACCTTCATCATTCCTGCCGGAGGTACTTCTAGGGCGGTATCGGCGATGTTGGGGAGTTTTTCGGCCACAATCTGGCATATGTCCCAACTAGCGGTCCCTAGCGCAATCGGGTCTTCTCCACGGTCACGGATGGGTTGCCAGTCCTGGTCAGGCATAAGCATGTCAACAACATCGCGCCATACTGAGTCCACTTGGATGCAGACCGCAACCATTTCGTCGTTTCGCTGTCCGTGCACATTGAGTGCCCTCCAAGCCAGGTGCTGCAGACGAGGCATGGATTGGGAGTACATCACGTTGCGGTACTCAGCCGCTTCCGAAAACTGGGCTTGGGGTGGAATAACTGCTGTGCCCATGGGATACCTCTCGATTGTTAGGGTTGAACAGGAAAACCAAAAAACATAATGCCTTAAATAATTTAGATGTCAATACAAGTAGCAAATACTTAATAAATGAGACTTCAGGTGTGTTACCGTATTACCATGACTTTAGACCAGCTACTCATCGGCAGCTTTGCTGCTATCAACATCTTGGCTTTTGGTGTGATGGCCTACGACAAGCGTATCTCAAGACGGGGGAGCGGCAACGGTACCGAGCGAGACCGTATTCCCGAAGGGCTCATTTTCTTCATGGCCACCGCCTTAGGCAGTGTCGGTGTGTATCTCGGCATGCTCACGCTCCGCCACAAGACCCGCAAATGGTACTTCCAAATAGGTATTCCACTCCTGATTCTCCAGAACTTGGCTGCGGTGTATTTGGTTTGGGAGTGGGTGGTTTAGATTGTGAAGCTATTAATATGATCAATTGTGAAAATGATCCTAAGGTGATAACCTTTGATCAATATGTCAGACAAGGAGGCAAAGGCCAGAATTAAAATTAACAAGCTACTAGAGGATGCCGGCTGGCGCTTCATCGATACCTCTGAAGGTAAAGCGAATGTGCAACTAGAGGCTGGTGTAAGATTTGAAACACTAGGTAGTGATTTTGAATTTGCAGAGACTCATGACAAGCGAAGTGGGGCAATTGATTTTCTTTTACTTGATACAGATGGACGACCTTTAGTGGTTGTGGAAGCAAAACGTGAAGCTATTGACCCACTCTCTGCCAAAGAACAGGCACGGAATTACGCCAGAACAGTTGATGCTCGTTTTGTTATTCTTTCAAACGGTAATATTCATTACTTTTGGGATACAAAATATGGGGTCCCAGAAACTACTACCCGATTCCCGTCACAGTCATCACTGACACAATTTAAGTCGTACATTCCAAATCCTCAAGAGCTGGCTTCTACAGAGGTAGATGAAAATTATGTCGTAGCTACGCAAATGCCAGGGTATTCTAGCGATCCTGAATTTCAAGATGATTCTACACGTAGCGCTTTTCTCCGTCGTCATAATCTAAAGCAGCTACGACCTTATCAAGTCCAGGCTATAAAAGCACTTCAAGAGGCTTCTAAGGGTGGTAATAAGCGCTTCCTCTTTGAAATGGCTACTGGTACTGGAAAAACCCTTACTTCAGCAGCGGTTATTAAACTATTCCTCAAATCTGGTAACGCCAAGCGGGTATTGTTTATCGTTGACCGTCTTGAACTCGAGGACCAAACCAAAAAAGCGTTTATTCAATACTTAGGTAAAGACTACCGTTGTGTTGTATATAAAGAGAATAGGGAATCATGGCAGAACGCGAGTGTAGTGGTCTCCACCATCCAATCGTTTATGGCTGGTGATCGTTACAAAAAAGAATTCTCACCAACTGATTTTGAATTTGTAATCTCAGACGAAGCTCATAGATCAATTGGTGGTAATAGTCGTGCTGTTTTTGAATACTTTGTTGGCTACAAACTTGGACTTACTGCTACCCCAAAAAACTATTTGAAGGGACTAGATGCTTCCGACACGGAATCACAACGGGAATATGAACGCCGTCTATTGGCTGATACCTATAAGACCTTCGGGTGTGAACCAGGTAAACCAACGTTTTCATATGATCTTCTTAAGGGTTCTAACGAAGGTTATTTGATTCAGCCAACCCTAGTGGATACTCGTACTGATATCACCACCGAACTTCTCTCGAAGGAAGGGTATGCTGTCCACACAACAACAGACGAAGGCGAAACAGTTGACGAGGTATATAAGGCACGTCATTTTGAACGTAAGTTTTTCAATGATGAAACCAATATTGCTATGGCTAAAGCTCTCCTCGATAATGGTCTCTATGATCCCATTGCTACCAAATTAGGAGTGCCGCTCTTTGGTAAAACTATCGTTTTCTGTGTATCTCAAAAACACGCTTCACGTATCACTAATATCCTTAACAGACTTGCGTTCGAAAAGTGGCCACAAATGTATGCTGAAGCCGATTTTGCAATGCAGGTGACGTCTCATGTATCCGATGCTCAGCAAATGACTATCAACTTTGCAAATAACCGTCTCGGGGGTATTTCTAAGCATCCCGAAGCCTATGAGACTAGCAAGACACGTGTCACCGTCACAGTTGGAATGATGACTACTGGCTATGACTGTCAGGACCTGCTCAACATCGCTCTCATGCGCCCAGTGTTTAGTCCGGCAGACTTTGTGCAGATTAAGGGTCGTGGCACTCGCAAACACCGTTTTGAATACCTCGACTACAACACGAATGAGACCACCGTTATAGATAAAGAGCGCTTCAAGTTTTTCGACTTCTTTGCTACGTGTGAATACTTTGAAAACGAATTTCCTTATGATGAAAAAATAAAGCTCCCCAAGATTAAGCAAGTTACTGATACCGACCCTACATCCACTAGTGACCAAGGTGAATTCGTTGATGAGGACGGTAAGAAAATATTCCGTGGTCCCCTTGATTTAGCATCACCAGATGAGATAGCTACCATCGCTGAAACACAAATTGGTGCAGAAGGGATGCGTATTGATCGTGAAGGATTTAAACAAGCCGTCCAAGAAGATATTCTCAATAATGTAGCCCTCACTACATTGTGGAAGAATGGCGACATTACTGGTGCAGAAGACTACGCCAAAACCAACATCTTTGATAAACCAAAACATTTCCTTAGTCTTTCTGGTATCCGCAAAATATTTGGTATTGACCGTCGCATCTCAGTTCGTGAGTTCCTAGAGGTGGCGTTTGGTGATAAGGAAGGCTTTGAAATGAAAGATGATCTCCTCGAAGCAGAGTGGGAGAAATTTACTGAAGTGCATCCGGTTGACCAAGAGCATTACTGGCCAGCCAAAAATTTCTTCAAAGCTTACATTACCGATGAAGACGTGCGTGATATCATAAAACGTAATCAGCCAGGAGACTTCCACTTCTCACCATCCTTCGACTTCAGCGATTACCAAAAGCTCAATGTCTACCGTGAATTGGTGCCTCAATACATACACGATTATGCTTATCACCTCACCAACCTTTAATATTCTATGATTAACGCCGACACCAAACGACATATAGATTCTGCTCGCCAGGTACTAGTTGGCGTGGTCCCAAACCCAACTTCCCAAATCGACCAAATCACGAACGCTCTTATATACAAATTCATGGACGATATGGACCAGTCAGCCATTAAGGCCGGTGGTGACCCATCGTTTTTTATTGGTGACCTTGAGCCATACGCCTGGACCAAAATCATGAATGAAAGGCTTGGTCACCAAGAACGAATGAACCTGTATGCCGAAGCCCTTGTTAAGTTCTCACAAGCCAAGCAACTCCCGCCACTGTTTCGTGATATCTTCAAATCTGCTTACCTCCCATACCGCAGTCCTGAAACCCTAGGTTTGTTCCTAAAGGAAATCAGCTACTTTGATTATGCTCACCCTGAAGACCTGGGTGATGCCTATGAATACCTTCTGTCTATCATGTCGAGCCAAGGCGATGCTGGTCAATTCCGCACCCCGCGCAACATCATCGACTTCATGGTGGATGTGGTAAACCCTACCAAAGACGACAAAGTCCTTGATCCTGCTTGTGGTACAGGGGGCTTCCTCGTGAGTTCATACAAGCACATTATCGAGCAACACGATGGCAAGGATGATCCCGACCATAAGGAAAAACCACTTACTCCTGAACAACGTAAAAAACTATTCACCAACTTTGAGGGTTACGATATTGACCCGAGTATGGTTCGTATTGCGCAGGTAAACATGTACCTCCATCAGTTCAAAAATCCTCAGGTCAGCCAGTACGATACGTTAACGCAGGAAGAACACTGGGGTGAAAAGTATGACGTTATCCTAGCGAATCCACCATTCATGTCCCCTCAGGGTGGTATCCGTCCACACAATAAATTCAGCCTGCCCTCTAATCGGTCTGAAGTTCTATTTGTTGACTATATTATGAACCACCTCAAGCCAAAGGGCCGAGCAGGTATCATTGTGCCGGAGGGAATTATTTTCAAATCAGATACTGCTACTAAGGCACTCCGCAAAGCACTGGTAGAGGATGGACTATATGCAGTAGTGAGCTTGCCAGCAGGTGTTTTCAATCCGTATGCCGGGGTGAAGACAAGTATCCTTTTGTTTGATAATGAGCATGCCAAGCAAAGCGACGAACTGCTGTTTGTGAAGGTGGAAAACGACGGCTTTGATCTTGGTGCACAACGCCGGCCAATTAGTAAGAATGACCTACCTGAAGCACTTAAGATATTAAATGCTTGGCGAGAGGGTGAAAAAGTTGAGTCCCCAATTGCTCAGTGGGTCCTGAGGAAGACAATTGCCGAGACCATTGATTACAATCTTTCAGCAGCAAAATATTTTGAAGCTGTAGATTACTCAAATACTAAGTGGCCAACTATAGATTTGGATGAAGTCTCAGTATTAATTCAACGTGGTAAATCGCCGAAATATGGAGAAGGAGGACCGCAAATCATAAAGTCAGGACAAGCACGAGGTTACTTTAGTTTTGACTCCACTCAAAAGTTTTATGTGGCGAATGATTTTGAAATTGATCATAGAAAATTACAAAAAGGGGACCTGCTAATTAACTCAACAGGTGTAGGAACAGCTGGTAGGGTTACACTTTTTGAGTTAGAAGGGGACTATTTAGTTGATAGTCATATAACTATTGTGCGTTTAGATAATACAAAAGTTTTACCTAAGTTCGTGCTGTATAACTTGGCAAATTTCTATGGCTTTAAAGCTATTGAAGCAATGGCAAAAGGTAATGGTGGTCAAATTGAATTATCTTTAGCAACAATTAAAGCATTAAAAATTCCACTCCCTCCACTTGAAGTGCAACAGCAAATCGTTTTAGAACTCGACGGCTACCAAAAAATCATCGACGGTGCCCGTCAAATCGTCGACAACTGGAAGCCAAAGGTGGAAATAGACCATGCTTGGGAGTTAAAGAAACTAGAGAGTCTGCTCGTACGTATCAGTGATCAGATTGATCCCCAGAAACACAAGGGTGATGTGTTTTATGTGGGACTTGAAAACATTGATTCAGGAACTGGCTTAATTACCGGAAACTTGATGACACCTTGCGATGTTATCAAGAGTCTGAAGAATGCCTTCAAAGCTGGAGATATTCTATATGGAAAACTACGTCCAAACTTAAACAAAGTTTGGTTGGCAGATAGGGACGGTATCTGTTCAACCGACATACTCGTTTTCAGAGGTACTGATAGTACGATTGCTAGGTTCTTTTGGTACCTAATGCTCTCCGAAAGATTTCTTCAGCAGGCTATGTCTGGAATAAAAGGTGCAAATTTGCCACGGGTTGGTTATGAACATATTAAGGAGATATTAATGCCTGCCCCACCAATTAAAGAGCAGCAACTAATCATCGACAGGGTTGAAGCCGAACGTGCACACGTCGAGTCCGCACGTACTCTAATAGACCTCTACACCCAAAAAACCCAGTCTAGCATCGCCAAACTGTGGTCGGAATAAAATTCTATGTACGATACTGACTATAATCGTTATATAGAAAAACTACTCAATGATCATTTTGATGCATCCCTGCTTTTAAATCATGAGCTCACTAAAGGACAGGTTCGTGAGAGATTTATACGTGATCAAATTAATAGCCAGTTTGGCGGTACAACATTATGCACATCTGGTGTAATGTCAGTTAGAGAGGTTAGGGGTCAGGTAGAATATAAGCAGGCAGATTTAGTTATATTTCCTCATTCAATCCGAAGACGAGAAATTGGGGCTGAGTATCTTATAGACCCGAAAGATGTACTCCTTATCGCTGACGTAAAAAGTAGTGTCGAGAAGCGCGATATAGTGGAATGGAATAAAATCGCTGAAAAAATACATAAACGGGAGAAGAAAGAGAACTGGAATAAAGATACACAGGTAGGTGTAATTAGCTATCGCTACAGTAAGGTTGATTTCCGCAGTCTACTCAAACAATTCGGCTTTGTTTATTCAAAGGACTATGGTGTATACATATATAAGAGAGGCTCTGAAGAGATTTCGAACTTAGATTTTTTATTTATTTTACATAACGTGGACGGAGAAGATCGGCGCCTGCTTTTGCGTAGAAACAAAAAGGCTCCTAGACAGAAAGATTTTATCCCTTATACATTGTTAATTGACCAGGCAGCTAGTGACGGATTTTGGGAGATGCTTTATTCATTAACTGGGGTATATTCTCAAACTTAATAATCTGCGGGAAAAGAATTAAAGCAATCAACATTAAATTTGCAATTTGTTCCAACTTATCAAATTTAAGCAATCGATTAATCTTAAATTTTAGATTACAATAGAGGTATGCAAAGTGAACATAAAGTCATTGATTTGTTCTGTGGTATTGGCGGCCTCTCTCATGGTTTTGTAAGAAGTGGTTTTAATGTAGTTGCTGGTGTAGATAATGACAGTGCTTGTAAGTATGGTTTTGAGCAGAACAACAAAGCGCAATTTGTAGATGGCGATATCTTAGACATTACTTCAGATCAATTAAATGATTTGTACGGTGATGTTAAGGGAATGAAGATATTGGTTGGCTGCGCGCCTTGCCAGCCGTTTTCTAAACTTAATACCAGAGGTATAACCGATAAGCAGTTACAGCCTCTCGAAAAGTTTGCACAGCTAATATCTGATATTCAGCCGGATATAGTTTCAATGGAAAACGTGAAAGGGTTGCTAAAAAATCCCATATTTGAAAAGTTCCTAGAAAATCTTGATGAAAATGGTTATCACTACTCGTACCAAATAGTTAATTTTTCTGATTATGGTGTGCCACAAAATCGGTTCCGTTTGGTTCTCCTTGCATCTAAACATGGTGAAATTAATTTGATACCTCCTACTCACTTAAATAAAAAGAAAACAGTTAGAGATACTATTGCGCAGTTAGAGGCGATTACTGACGGTCAGGTTTCTGAGAAAGATCCGCTTCACAGAGCAAGATCACTTAGTCCACTAAATAAGAAGCGTATAAAAGCTACGCCAAAGGACGGAGGCAACTCTCGTAGTTGGAGTGACGATCTTGTTTTAGAGTGCCACAAAAAGAATACCGGCAACTCTTATAGAGGAACTGTGTACGGGAGAATGAGCTGGGACGAACCGTCACCTACAATGACCACGCAATGTACTGGACTTGGTAATGGCCGCTATGGTCATCCGGAGCAAGATCGCGCAATTACTCTCCGGGAAGCTGCTTTATTCCAGACTTTCCCTAAGAGTTACAAGTTTATTGCACCCACTGATCAGATTACAACCTCTAAACTAGCTAGATTTATTGGAAATGCTGTTCCTGTACGGGCTGGGGAGGTAATTGCAAAAAGTATAGAAAAGCATATTCTTGAACTCAATGCAAGAAAATAACAACCCATTTGTATTTGAAATATCGCTGAGTATCTTAGACCATCTCGGGCGAAACCTTTATCGTAATTTCGTTACGATTTTAGGTGAAGCTATTTCAAACTCTTGGGACGCCGACGCTTCAAATGTGTGGATATATGTAGACGGAGACAATTTCGTAATTAAGGATGACGGTATTGGGATGGATTTTGGTGATTTTCAGGGAAAGTTTTTGAGAGTAGGCTATTCAAAGAGGAAGAATGATAATACGCTATCTGCAAAGGGCAGACCTTTTATTGGTAGAAAAGGTATTGGTAAATTGGCTTTACTCTCATGTGCTGAAAAAGTAAGTATAATTTCAAAAAAAGAAAATGGTGAGTATATTGGAGGTACGATCAATAATTCAATACTAGACCAAGTTATTAAGGATGATTTAAAGCCAGATCAGTATCCACTAGAACCACTAGATTTAAAAATATTTGCAAAGTATATAGAAGGTCACAATCAAGGTACCGTAATTCATTTTGAAAATGTTAGAGACGGTATTAAAAACAGCGTAGACTTTTTGAAGAAAATCACGGCGCTATATTTCCGATTTTCGCTAATTGATACATCTTTTAATATATATATTAATGATGACTTAATAACCCTGGAAGATGTTAAAGATTTGTCAGATAAGACCCAGTATTTATGGTCATTAAACAATTTTAGTGATCCTTTTATTGATGAAAATCTTTCGCATATTGAACAGGCACACAGAAAGAATTTTGAGTTACCGGAAGGTATATCTGGTTTCGTGGCTTCAGTTTTGACACCAAAAAATCTGAGCATTTTAGGAACAGGGGAACGAGTCAGTCTTGACTTATTTGTAAACGGAAGATTACGTGAAAGAGACATTTTGAAGAATACACCTACTGCTCGAATTGCAGAGAGCTATCTATATGGACAAGTTCACTATAATGCATTAGATAAAGGGGAAGATAAGTTCACAAGTAGCCGTGAAGGAGTCGTGGCAGATGATCCTGAATATCAAGAGTTTCTTTCTGTAATAAAAGGTGTTGTCGCAGACATAGTGAATGATTGGGATAAGTTGCGTGTTAAAAATAGAGAAGAGGGTGATCCTGAGAATGAGAGAATTACACCAAAAGAAAGAAAATCTCGCGAACTAGTTGGAGTTGTGACAAAAGAATATGCTACAAAGACTAAAGCAGACAACGTTAACACTTGGATGGATGAACTTGCTGACGATGCACAGTTTAATGTGCAGTCTTATACAGAATGCTTCGTTTCTGAAAATCTGGTGCGAAAATATATTACAGCAAAAAATATTCCAATGACTACAGTAGCGCAAGCTCAGATAACAGAGTGGAAAGATAGAGAGGTTGAAAATAAGAGACATGCAAACATAAATATTGACATCATGAGAACGGGTGAGGATATTAGTTATCTTGGAATGGATACACTTACATTTCTCGCTGACAATACAGGTACCGCTAACTCAATGAGGACCGACGCAAAAGAATATAAACCCCTTAGGAATGCTGTGATGCATACATCATTACTTACCGATGCAGCAAAGCTTAGATTGACTACAGTTTACGAAAACATCAAAGCTAGAATTAAGTCACTAATAAACCAACCATAAATAGGAAAAGGGGGCAGGGACAATAAAGCTAAAAATCCCGTATTGTAATTTTAAGCCAAACTAAAACCGCCTTGGGCGGTTTTAGTTTGCTTCATTTTCGTTTAATTACTATGAGCTTTTTACAACAATAAATTCATTTAACATCGCTAGGTATTGATCTACGATTTTTGGTTGGATTTTGCCGTGATGGAATGGTTTGACGGCACCTTTGTTTGCGATGATAGTATCCACTTGATCATAGAAGAAACCGTCTGGTGTAGCGATAAAGAGGGCAGCGTGCCGCCAGGATTTTTCTATCTCCTTGGCAATGGCGTTTACTTTGCCATTAGTTCGTTTGGCCATGTATTTGATTTCAACCAAGGTCACATTGTGCGTGTCTTCGTTTACTATCGCATAGTCTGGTGCTTTGCGAACAATTTCTATCATTGCTCTAGCATCTTCGCTCTTAGGAGCTTTGGCTAGTTGGTGGACTACCTTTTCGTAGCCAAATTCTAGTACGGTGTAGCCTTTAGTGTTGTGTATCATTTGTTCAAAGATAATTTCGGCAATCTTTCCCTTGATCAGTTCGTGGGTGAATTTGATGTTATTCATATGCTGAAATTATACCTTTTGTGTAGTCATTCTATATAGATAGCTTGAACAAACAGGGGAGTAGGTGTAGAATTCACACTAATATGTCACAAAAAGCCCCAGATAAATTAAGGTTTGCCGCTATGGCGGTGGATGTGGTTTTGTTTGCTGTTGTCGATGGGAAGTTGTCGGTCCTCCTTGGTGAAGTAAATCGTCCCCCGTACTACACCAATATTGAAGCCTTTATCGGTGGGTTGATTTTTGCCAACGAGACGGCGGAGATGGCGCTCGAACGTCATATCAGAAGTAAGGCTGAACTAAAGAAGGCGTACACTGAGCAGTTGTATACCTTTAGTGAGATTGAACGCGATCCGCGTAATCGGGTGATCTCAATTAGTTATCTTGGACTGGTGCGACCGGATGCTTTGAAGCAAGAACTGTGTGAGGGACTCCGCTGGTGTGAAGTTAAGAAGCTGCCAAAGCTGGCGTATGATCATGATGAGATGTTTAAGGTAGCGATTAGTAGGCTTAAGGGGAAGATCTCTTATACCAACATCGCGCAGTACTTGCTGCCAAAAGAATTTACACTCAGTGAACTCCAGGCGGTCTACGAACTAATCTTGGGCAAGGAAGTAGATAAGCGAAACTTTAGAAAGAAGATTATTGCGCTTGATATGGTGGTGGAGACAGGTGAGATGCAGCAGGGAGTGAAGAATCGTCCAGCGGCTTTATATCGATTTACTTCTGAGAAGCTCACTGAACTACCACTACTGATTTAAGGAGAAGGGGAGAGCGGCCGCAAGGCCGCTCTTTTGCTGTCTGTAAATAGTGTAGTTTTGACAATAAGGTAATCTTGTATCATAACTTAGTGTAGTGTTGACACTAATACAGGAGAGGAGTATCTTTGTGTCAGATATACACAAAGTACTTCAGCCAAGTAAATGGTCGAAGTATCCGTTCTTTGACAGAAAGGAAATAATTATGACGAACGCACTTGAGGTCGTCCGCGACCAGTTTGCCAAAGCCAGTCGGTTTGCCGATGTCTTTGGGTCACTGTCCGGAGCTGATCTTGATGAGAAGAAGCGGTTGCTGAAAAAGCAATACTCCATCCTCGCCAAGATGACTCACCCGGACCGGGTGAGTGCTCCTGAAGTGGCTCTCGCGACAGCGGTGTTTGCCGAACTGTCTACTCTCTACCGTCGGGCGCAGGATGCGCTTGTGGCCGGGGTGTACGACAACAGCTTCATCCCTTCACGGGGTGGGGCGGCTAGTACCAAGGTGACCGTCTCAGCTGGTACGGCAACGTACCAGCTTGATGTGGAAGCATATCGGGAGGGAGACTTCTCGAACATCCACTTGGGTGAAGCGGCGGATGGGTCAAAAATCTTTGCGAAGATTGCGGCTGATCCCACGCTGAATCCCTACCTGGTCGGTGAAGCCAACCTGCTGGCGCAAGCCAGTAAGTTGGCGGCTCTGAAGGGTATTCTCCCGTTTTTGCCCAAGCTCCTTGATTCGGTCATTTTGACCGAAGCTGGGAACGAGCAGTACCGGGTGAACCTCTATGAGTACAAGCCAGGGTTTGTCTCGCTCACTGAAATCAAAAACGCTTTTCCGGGAGGACTTCCTCCTGAAGATGCGGCTTGGATTTTTAGGCGAGTACTGGGGCAGACGCTCGCAGCGAATATGCTGGGGGTTGTCCATGGGGCGATTGTGCCAGATCACGTCCTCGTGAATCCGCTGACACACGAACCTCTCCACATCGGCTGGGCACACGCTATAGAGCGGCCAGCTGAACGAAATGCCAAGCTCACCACGGTCATCGACCGCTTCAGTGACTGGTATCCACCGGAAGTCTTGGCCCGAGAAGTGCCGTCTCATCAAACCGACCTTTACATGGCCGGCAAGACGATGGTCTACCTCCTCGGGGGAGATGTGGCTCGTGACAGATTCCCGAGCCATGTGCCAGAGCCCTTGGTGCAATTGGTGCGGCGATGCCTTGAGACGAAAGTCGAGAAGCGTCCCCGCGATGCCTTTGCACTCATGCAAGAGTTCACGAAAGTGATCGACAAGCTCTGGGGCAGGAAATATCGGCCGCTTCGGCTGCTGTAACTGTGAATCTAAACTGTAACGCAAGGAGAGTATCATGGGTGGTGGAACTTGGGACAGCGGCGCCTATTCAGCCGCAACTTCTGCTCGTCGCGCCTCTGGCATTGACGATTTCGATTACACCAACAAGGTGCGGTCGGGTACGGTATCGGGTATCCACCCGACGCTTGACCCACTCGGGATGAAGAACCCGGACTCGAGCAAGTATCGGTTCCCGCTTCGCGAGAGTCGAGACAGCGCTGAGCACCCGGATTCGATTCCGATTGCGATCATCTTTGATGTCACCGGTTCGATGCATTCGATCCCGACGGTGCTGCAGCAAAAGCTGACGCGCCTGATGGACGTGGTCATCGACAAGGCCGGCATTCCTGATCCGCAAGTGCTGGTGGGCGCCGTCGGCGACTCCATCAGTGACCGGTATCCGCTTCAGGTGGGGCAGTTCGAGTCGAGCAACCTGTTTGACGAACAACTGCGCAACATCATCCTCGAAGGTGGTGGTGGCGGCCAAAGCATGGAATCCTATGCGCTGGCCTACCGCTTTGCTGCAGACCACACGGCCACCGACGCGTTTGAAAAGCGCGGCAAGAAGGGCTACCTCTTCACCATGGGTGACGAGAAGCCCTGGCCAACGGTGACGGCGGCAGATGTCTCGCGCCTCTTTGGGGTCGAGGCGTCAGAAGACGAGACGGTGGAAAGTCTCATTGCTCGGGCCTCCGAGCGCTGGGAAATCTTCCACCTCTTCTCGCTTGATGGCAGCTACCGCAACGACAAGCAAGTGCACGACACCTGGCGCAAGCTCCTCGGTGAACGGCTTGTGATGGTCGAGGATTCGTCCTTGGTGTGCGAAATCATTGCTGGTATCGTGCACATGATGGAGACGGCCTACGACGTCGATCGGGTGGTGGGTGACATCGGCCTGTCCGGTGCGGCGGCTTCGGCCGTGAAGAATGCACTCGTGCCGGTCGGAACCAGTTCTTTGGTCGCCAAGCGGCAAGCCAGCGCGAGCGGCGCCCTCAAGAAGGGTGGAGCTGCCAGGGGTGGCGTGTCGCGGATCTGATCTTTCAGTTCCTTTACGTAACTGCGGCGACACCAATGGTGTCGCCGCTTTCTTTATCTCAAACTATGGAGCATATATCATGCATGCATCAATTGTGACTGACCTTGGCTTTGGTGATGCTGGTAAAGGCACCATGGTCGACTACTTGGCTCGCCAGACATCTCAGGCGGTCATCGTTCGCTTCAACGGCGGTGCTCAGGCCGCACACAACGTCCACACCGCCTGCGGGAAACATCACACGTTTTCGCAGTTCGGCAGCGGCATGCTCGTCCCGGGTACGCGGACGTTTCTTTCGCACTACGTGTTGTTTGATCCGTTTGCGCTTAGGAACGAAGCGGACGCGCTCTCGAAGCTCGTCCCCGGCGACCCACTCTCTCGAGTGATTGTCGATGGTGGTGCGCTCACGGTTACGCCGTTTCAAAAGGCAGCCAACCGGGTGCGGGAATCGCTTCGTGGAGCCGGACGTCACGGCAGTGTGGGTATGGGTATCGGTGAAACGATGGCCGACATGCTCACGTTTCCGGAATTGGCGGTCTACGCGCACGACCTGCGTGACCTGCCGCTTTTGTTCCAAAAACTGAAGCGGCAACAGGAGCTCAAGCAAGCGGAGTTTGGTGAAAGGTTGGCGGTTGTGTCCGAATCTGGTGTTTTGCCAGAGGAGGTGCGACTCCTGTCTGATCCGAACGCTCCGCGGTACATCGCCGAGACGATGGTCGAGCTCTCGCGGCGGTTTACGCTCGGCTCGATGAGTATCCTCAAACGCCTCTCGTACGAGCATCCACTCATCTTCGAAGGTGCACAGGGAATTCTGATCGACGAGTGGCACGGCTTCCATCCGTACACCACCTGGAGTACAAGCACCAACAAGAACGCCAACGCGCTCTTGCGTGACTTGGGCTACCTGGGGCCGGTTAATCGCTACGGCGTGGTGCGGGCATATAGCACCCGTCATGGGCCAGGACCGTTTCCAAGCGAAGACCAAGGACTCACCATGGCCTTGCCAGACACGCACAACGTGTTTGGTCGGTGGCAGGGTGGTTTCAGGGTGGGGTGGCTTGATCTGCCACTCACGCGCTACGCGCTTGCGGTATCGGAAGGTACCGACACCATTCTGCTCACGCACCTTGATCGGTGGGCTCAGTTGGGAGAGAAGAAGGTGGTGACTGCCTACGCAGTTGAGGCATCGGCATTGTCCACGCGTGAGCGAGCGGCGATTGTCGAGATGAAGGTGGCACGCCCGGTGGCAGGGAAGGTGTATATTGGTTCCTTCAGACCGAAGGAGACGCTTGAAGACCTGACCTACCAGGAGATGCTTGGAGACATACTCGGAAAGTCCGAGCCAGTCTTTGAGTACACTGAGCTTTCAGGCGAGGCGTACGCTGACTTTGTCGGTACGCGCCTTGGTCTCCCTGTCGGGGTGACTTCGTACGGGCGCACTGCTGCTGAGAAGCGCGAGCGGCTGTCACTCCTCCAGGCTGCATGAACAGTTCTTTGAACCACAACTACAAACCGGACGCTTGCGTCCGGTTTTTTATGTGTAGGAATTTTGAATAAAAGAAAACCCCGCCTAGGCGAGGTTTGGTTGGTGGTCTGGTTTAGTTGAGGAGCTGCCTGGGCGGCAACGATTCGAGGTGACAGACATATACCGCGTCCTTGCCCAGGGCCACCAGACGAGCGTTGTTGGCGGGTAGTTCCCGCGCGAGGGACGGTTGTAATTCGGGAAGTACTTCCAGAATCGGTGCCAACACCGTTGCGTCTGCCACACAGCAGGCGATTCTGCCTGGGGTGATGGGTTCGGTGGTCAGCCAAGGAATCAGGTCGGCATATTCCGAATCTGGTTCAATGCAAAGAACCACAATCTCCTCCAGGCTAAGCCCGCGTAGCGCTGCTGCTTCGTAAACAAGACTAGACAGCATTGCTTTCTGGAGACTAACAAATTTTTTCATCAGATACTCCCAGGTGTGATTAAGATAGGCGGCTATACTCCATAAGGATATCGCCAGCGGTAACTGCCTCTTCGTCCAAGTCCCCGAAGAAGCAGAGTATTCTGGCTCGGCCAGGCCGGCAGGGAGCCAAAATCTCTTCTTCCATCTCCGGCATGTTCTGGACTGCGTATTCACACAATAGCCAAGAGCAGTAACCAGTAGTAAAGCGCTGGTGCGGATTTGGGAGAAAGGCTTCTTTGGGGTAATTGGTTGCTTCCGACAAAGCGTCAGCGTGAGCCGACCAAGTTGATTTGGTGTCAAAAACAAAGATGACTGGCGGTTTGAACTTTTGGCTCGCAATTGAAGCCAGGCGCTGAAGTTCATCGATGCGGGCTGCCATCTCGTTGGCGATCGGGGGCACTTTTGGTCTAAACATGTTTTCCTCCAGACGGTTGAAAGAGCAGGATTTAAGCAAGAGTAGTCGGAAAAGAGTTTATTGTAAAGCCGCCTGCTAATTAAGGGAAAGGGGCAGGACGATGAAACTAAAGACCTTCCTTGAAAAACCGTAAATTTGTGATATAATCACAAATAATGAATAACTTTAAACCAGGAGGACAAAGAAATCGTAAAGAATTTCTTGGTGGTCGCCCTAAGTCAGATGCAAACTATGGACCGAAGAAACGATTTGAAAGTAACGACCGGGGACCACGCCGTGATGATCGTGGTGGGGAACGAAAAATAGAACTATTTACTACCGCTTGTACTACCTGTGGTAAGTCGTGTGAGGTACCTTTCAAACCAGATGGCACTAAGCCGGTATTGTGTCGGGACTGTTTTGCTGCCAAAAACGCTGGCGGGGACAATGCTCGTAGTGGCAATCGTTCTACTAGTAATGACTTTGCACCGCGCAAGCCAGAGCGTTCATTTGATGCTCCGCGCGTAGAGCGAGCACCTGGTGTGTCTAGGGAAGACTTCGCTGCACTGTCTCGCCATGTCACAGCTCTAGATGCTAAGATCAATGAGATTCTCGCAATAGTGAAGACTGCCCATGCAACGGTTGAAAAGCCACCGGCGGCAGCTGAAGCTGCAACTGGAGAAGAGGTAACTATTAAGAAAGACCGCAAGCCTAAGAAGGCTGCAAAAGTGGTGAAGAAGACAGTTAAGAAAGCAGCGAAGAAGGTGACCAAAAAGAAGTAGTTGAAACATCTAACTAAAAACGCTCGGCTTCGGCCGAGCGTTTTTTTGTAACTGTGGAGCAGTTTATCGCATCGATACCTTGAGAGACAAATCAAGAGCTTTTGCAATGCGTCCGAGTGTCTGCAGGGAAGGGTTGCCGTCTCCGCGCTCAAGGCGAGAGATCACTGGCTGGCGACTGCCAATGGCTTCAGCAAGCTCAGTTTGAGACCATCCACGCTTAATACGTTCTTTAATAATAGTTTTGACCACTTCATATTCTGGTCCAAGCATCTCGTACTCAGTTTTAGTAACTGGGTTCTTGAGTGCCTTGGCCTTAAATTGTTTGAATGTAGTACTCATAAAGTAAATATAACTTATAAGTTATATTATTGCAAATGATCTTTTGCGTCTCGCGCTCGGTTTAATTCTTTGTCGAGTGTCTTTTGAGTCTTCTTTACACAAGCATGCAGCAAAACAGCCTGCTTGTTATGGAAACAATAAAATATTCTAATTTCTCTAGTTCCTCGTATGCGTAGTTCAAGCAGTCCGCCAGACATATGCTTGCTATGAGGCATTCCTAAGTCACTGCCAAATTCTTCTAGTAATTCAATTGTGCGAATTACCTTCGCAATTTCCTTTTCATTTAGTGATTCAAGAAATGTTTCCACTGAATCTAGTAGAATGATTTGCATAAAGTAATTATAACAAAAAACATCACTGCATAGAGTGATGTCTTTGTGCCTGCACCGCGAAGCTTGAGGAGCTTGCGACGAAAGCGAAGTGGTGGAGATGTGGAGAATCGAACTCCAGTCCGAATCAGGTACCACATTGTGAGTCTACAGTGCGTAGTCTCTCCTTTGTAAGACTTCTGTACTGAGGGAATTTCTTTGTCGTTACGATTTTTTATACAGTCATCGTAGATTTACTACGCCTTCTGTTTAAAAAAATCTAAACTCCGCGAACTCCATCTCAGTACAGAAGTCTTTTTAAAATTAGTATCTATAGAAGCGACAAAACAATACTAATTCGAGTTGTTACAATCTTGAACCTAGAAGACAACGGCAACTAGATCCACAGCCTCGTGGCTATTCTACAACTGAAACGTATGAGGCGTTTATCTCAGTCGCATCACTCCGGATCTAGACGAATGGTTACGCTAGAGCGGGAGCGAATCCAAACGCGTTAGCGTATGGACTTGGTATTGCTTTGTTTGCAAATACGGATGGAACCTTTTAGCGAATTGGTTACCATTTTCGACACTGCACACAATGGGTAGGCTAACCGTCGATGCCTAGCATCCCCAGAAAACACCGAAGTGTTTTCTAGATTGAGTAGTTCACTCAATCTGATGGAGAAAGGGAAGTAACAAATGTACTTCTATGCTTTCTGGGAATATCGTGTGCTGTTGAAGACGAGTGAGTAGGAGATTTCTTTCAACTATTGGCTCTTCATGATTCTATCAATTTCTCGTTTGTTGTCGCGAGCTTTGAGTGTTTCGCGCTTGTCGGCCTTCTTTTTACCGCGGGCGAGGGCGATACCGAGCTTTACTTTACGTTTATTATTATACCATCTGGTTGCCACTATTGTCAAGCCATTACGCTCACTACCTTGCTCGAGTTCTTCGATTTGTTTCTTCGAGAGAAGGAGCTTGCGGGCTCGTTCTGGGTCGTAGCCTTTTGGGGTATTGGCGACCTGGTAGGGGCTAATTGAGGCGTTAACTAGATACGCTTCTTTACCACGAATAATCACGTAGGCGCCGTTTAGGCTCGCTTTATTGGCCCGAATAGACTTCACTTCGTGGCCCGTAAGAACTACCCCCGCCTCATATTGTTCGAGGAATTCGTAGTCAAAATAGGCTTTTTTGTTTTGGACAAAATCAGACATATCGCTTATGACGTTTAACTATAGATGGTATTACGCCCTCGTGCAATTGTGATGTTCCACGCGTATGGGTAAGGGAAGGCTATTGGCTCGTAAACTTTGGTAATTTCTGTATAATGCACCGTACTATGTCAAATTTAGAAAACGAAACAAAACCGGATAATACAACGGAAAAAGAGACGCCGAAGGCGCCAGAACAGCCTGAGGAGAAGAAGGCTCCCGAGCCAAAAAAGACAAATGGTCACAATCCACTTCCACGCCTCCGCGAGGTGGGGCAGCGTGTGCCAATTGGACCAGGTAATTTCTGGAACAACATGCTCTCTACTGTGCTTTTGCTCGTGCTTGTCACGATGCTTTTTAGTTACCTCACTGATACCCGTGTCGAACCAGAACAGCTCTCTGTCTCTGAAGTTGTAAATCAAGTAAAGGCTGGTGAAGTCAAAGAAATTATCGTCCGTGGGTCAGTACTGGAAATCAGCTACCAAGACGAAACTCGTAACAAGGGTGAGGCGAAGCGTGAGACAGATGCGTCTGTGTCTGAGTCGCTCACCAATTTCGGTGTGAGTGCTGAGCAGCTCGCTACTATCAAAATTGATGTCCAACGCGAGACGGGCTTTAGTTACTGGTTTGGGCAATTTGCACCGTTCCTGTTTCCATTACTCTTCCTCCTGCTTGTCATCTGGTTCTTTACCCGTTCAGTAAAGGGCGCTGGTATGCAGGCTTTGAATTTCGGTTCAAGTAAAGCCCGAGTAATTGATCCAAATGATACCAACCAGAAGGTTACCTTTAAGGATGTAGCTGGTGCCAAAGAAGCGAAGCAAGAACTCGAAGAAATTGTCGACTTCCTCAAGAGTCCAAAGAAGTTTATTGATATTGGGGCTGAGATTCCAAAGGGAGTGATGATGATGGGTGCGCCAGGAACTGGAAAGACGCTGCTCGCTCGCGCTGTCGCGGGAGAGGCGGGCGTACCATTCTTCTCAATCTCTGGATCAGAATTTGTGGAGATGTTTGTGGGAGTTGGTGCGTCTCGAGTCCGGGATCTCTTCTCAATGGCCAAGAAGGCTGCGCCAGCTATCATCTTTGTTGATGAAATTGACGCGGTGGGACGAGTGCGTGGTACCGGAGTAGGTGGTGGAAACGATGAACGTGAACAAACCCTCAACCAAATCCTCGTGGAGATGGACGGCTTTGAGCCAAACGCCAAGGTGATTGTGATGGCGGCTACTAACCGTCCAGATGTACTAGACCCAGCGCTCCTTCGACCAGGTCGCTTTGACCGTCGCGTGACTATCGACTTGCCAGATCGCAAAGACCGAGAAGAAATTCTCAAGGTACATGCTCGCAAGAAGCCACTGCAGGATGACGTAAACCTAGAGCTCATCGCGATGCGTACTCCAGGCTTCTCTGGTGCAGACCTTTACTCGCTGATGAACGAAGCAGCTATCTTGGCAGCTCGTGAACTACGTAAGAAGGTTGGACAATTTGATATTATTCGCTCAATTGAAAAGGTGATGCTCGGTCCTGAGCGCAAGAGTCATGTGATGAGTAAGCGGGAGCGATTGGTGACTGCCTACCATGAAGTAGGGCACGCTCTCGTAGCGTCTGTACTCCCATACGCAGACCCAGTGCAGAAGATCTCAGTTATCTCACGTGGACGCGCAGCCGGATATACCCTCAAGCTCCCAGACGAAGATCGACGTATGCATTCAAAGAAGGAATTCTTGGACGATATCGCCATGACGCTCGGTGGATACGTAACTGAAGAAATGGTGTTTGGTGACCTCACCACTGGTCCAAGTAACGACCTCCAGGTAGTAGCGAACCTCGCTCGCGATATGGTGACTAAGTACGGCATGAGTGCGCTCGGCCCAGTTGCCCTTGAAGGTACTGGTGGACGGATGATTGGTGGCGGGATGAGTGAAGATCGTGGTTACTCTCCACAAATCGCCAAGGCGATTGATGACGAAGTAGCTCGAATTATTGAGGAAGGGAAAATCAAGGCCAAAGATATTTTGACCAAGTATCGCCCAGCTCTCGATGCCATCTCAAAGCGCCTCGCTGAAGTGGAGACTCTCGAGCGAGAAGAATACGAAGCATTGCTCAAGCGTGAAGGGGTAGAAATCCAAGACGCCTACAAGAAGCAGCGTGAAGAAGATGAGGCCAACGCTGACCCAAGTAAGATTCTTGAAGATATCGCGAAGGAAAGTAAATAATAAAACACAAAAGCCCCGCGCCATTGGCGCGGGGCTTTTGTGTTTCTAGCTGTGTACAGGACGGAGGTTTTCTTCTTGTACTATTACGCCGTCTTCCATGTAGAGGATGCGGTTGGCACCAAGGGCGTACTCACGTTCGTGGGTGACCATTACTATGGTCTGTCCGGTGGTGTGATTGAGGTCACTTAAAAGATCAATCACTTGCTTACTTGAGATGGAGTCTAGATTGGCGGTTGGTTCATCCGCAAAGATAATCTTTGGTGCACTGGCAATCGCGCGGGCTATCGCGACGCGCTGCTGTTCACCACCAGATAGTTCAGCCGGGAGGTTCTGGTATTTGCCTTCAAGACCGACGCTATCGATAGCAGCGTCGGCTTTCTCTGTCGCTGTCTGCCAATAGTCGCCACGCATTAGAAGGGGCATCATGACGTTTTCGCGCGCTGAGAGGTCGGGTACGAGTGCGTAGTCTTGGAATACATAGCCAAGGGTATTAAGACGAAACGTAGTGCGTTCTCTTTCAGATAGTGACATAACGTCCGTGCCATCTACTATGAGATGTCCACTTGATGGGGTATCAAGGACCGAGAGTTGGTACATAAAGGTAGATTTACCAGCGCCAGACTTACCCATGATGGCAACAAACTCACCAGGCTCCACGGTAATGTCGACACCACGAAGGACATGGGTAAGAAGCGGCTCTTTGCCGAAGGTGCGATGAATGTTTTGAGCAATGATGATGGGCATACTACTTTCTTCCTAGGATAGCATTAAGCGTGTTCTGCTTCGCAATCATCCAGGCTGGGACAAAGCCAGCGATGAGCGTGATTACAAAGAGAATCACAAACTTATAAAACGTTCCTTCGGGATCGGCTGAGAGGATGCCGTCACTAAACGGAAACTGGATAGGGTTCTGATCAAAGTATGGGACAAGGAAACCGTAGGTAAGTAGAGCACCGAGGAAGGAACCAGTAAGGGCATAAAACGCGGCTTGGGCCACGTAGGCAATCTCAATCACTTGGCGCTCAATCCCAATCCCTTTAAGGATACCAATGTGACGACGTCGTGAGAGGGCGTTGATAAAAATAATAATAAAGATAGTGATAGACGCCACCACAATACCAATAGAACCAATGAAGGTACCAAGGACGTTGAAGGTGTTTTTGATATCAATGAGGAACTTCGGGAGGTTTTCTTCGAAGGTTAGGATCTTGGCAAATTGAGTTAGACCACTGGCTTCCATTGAAGCCGCAATCTTGGCGTTGTCCTCTGGGTTTACAGTCCTAATGACTATTTGGTCGGCGTTGCGGTCTAGACGATTGAAGAGACGGCGGAATTCTCGCTCTGGAATGAAGGTAGAGAGATTCACTTCGTCCACCTTAGATTGTACTAAGCCTTTGACCACAAACTCTTTGGAGACGTCACCGAGAGTGAGGCGTACAGTATCACCTGGCTTCACTCCAGCCACACTTTCAAATACGTCACCAAATTGCTGTGCGTATTCTTCAATATAATAAATTCCAATGAGGATGAAACCCTCTTCGTCTGGATTGAGGTATTCACCTTCAATCACCAGGTCACTGAGGCCCGTCATGGTGTCTTCTTGGTGTGGGTCGATACCGGAGACACGAACCGCAGCAATGTCTCGTTCGTTTTGTAGGTTGCGACGTTCTTTGTAGTTGGCTTCGAGGGTGGCACTGCCACTGAAGCGAACAGAGTAGGTATCAATTTCTGGGTAAGCCTCAATCTCACGAATGAAGGACTCGGTCTCGAGGATATGGTCTTCGCCATCTAGTTCGGTGATGACAATGTCCCCAAGGGCGCTCTCACGAACGGCTTTCTCCGCCCCCTCAATAAGACCAACCAGAATCCCGGATACGGCGATGAGGTTGAGGAACGTGAGCATCATCACAAAGATGATGAGGGAAGTAGTCCAGATACTAGCGCGCTGTATCTGGCGTAGTCCGAGCAAAAGTCCGATACGAAGACTGCGCATAGCTTACGGAGCGATTACAGTAGTGCCAGCATCTACACCTTTAATTTCGTAGTAGCTGTCGTTACCAGTAAATAACACTTCAATAGTGGTAGTAGCGACACGGTGGCCAGCTGGGACTAGGACGGACTTGGTGCCATCAGCTGCGGTGGTCACAAAGCGCTTTGGGATACGTACCACGTCTTGCCGCTCTTCAATGATGATATCAATGTCAGCGTTGAGTCCGGCGCGTAGCCAGCTCGGGAGTGTATCTAGTTCAATCGTGATTTCAAAATAAGCTACACCGTCAATTTGCTTGGCGATAGGGGAGATGTAGGTGACTTCACCTGTCAGTGTCTCACTGCTGCGGGCATCAAAGACTGCGTTCATTTTTTGTCCAAGGGCTAGCTTAGTGATATCGATTTCAGGAATGCGCGCCTTAAGTGTAAAAGCGTCGCTAGCAAGTACTGTGACAACTGGGGTGGTTGGAGCAGTCTCGCCAGTAGCAATATCTACTTCAGTCACCACGCCATCAAATGGCGCGACAATTGAACGGTCAGCCAAGCGGGCGTCGATAGCGGCAATACGGGCTCGGGCTTGAGACACAGCAGCCTCAGCCTGTGTGCGGGCTTCACCACGGGCTGGTGCAGTAGTTAGGGTATTTTGGTCCTTGGCTACGGCGAGATTATTCTCCGCCGCCTCTATGGCGTTGTCTGCTTGTGTCTTGGTTAGGTTATAAGTATTTAAAAGGGTAGTGTATGAGCTACTTCGAGTATTGGGAATGGATATTACCCAAGTTGAATTGCTGTAGGTGTCCCCGGCAGTGAACTCTAAGTAAAGACCACAGGTACCAAGGGCAGCTGGTTGGTCGGTACTCACGATACCAGTGCCACTCTCAAGGCCGGTATAGGTAAATGAGTAGCCGGATTCTGTGCTTGAACGGTAGACTTCAACTTCATATGTGCCTTCTTCAGGGCAGATGTAGGTGCCAGAGACAGTTGGGGCAGTGCTATTTTCTTCTGGGTCGGTAGCTACGGCGGTTAGACTGGTAGACAAGAGAGCGGCGCGTGCATTGTTGACCTTACGAGTCTCTTCGATGTTGACGCGAGCGAGGTTGGCTTCGGCTGATTGAAGGGTTGTGTTGGCTAGGGTGACAGCTTCGTCTCGTGGACCAGCTACTACTTCACTGTAGGCAGCTTCAGCTGCTACGAGCGCCGCTTCAGCTTCGTTGCGCTCAGCAACGAGTGTGCTGGCAGCCAAGGTGGCCAGAACTTCACCTTGTGTTACCACCGCACCTTCTTCAACGAGAACGGCAGTTACGATACCGGTAGCCGGGAAAGACATCTCGGCTAATTGTTTGGCTTCAACAAACCCAGACACTGATACGAGCTCACTCACGGTGCCGCGGTCGACAGTAGCGGTAATCCAGACGGGAGCAGCAGGGAAGAGAATTTTATAGAGGAGATAAAAAGCCGCCCCGATACAAAGTAGAGCGAGGAGGATGATATACCAAGAACTAGAACGCAAAAATCGCATTGCTTTAAGTATAGCATTGCGATTTTGGCTGACCTTTGCGTTTTACAGAGGTGGTTTATGCGGGGACCATGCGTTATATGAATTCAATATTTTGTCCATCCACCTGGACTCGAACCAGGGACCATGCGTGTATAAGACGCAGGCTCTACCAACTGAGCTATGGATGGACAAAAAACTTAATTCATACAAGTTTCGTTCATTCGGTCATAAAAGCATATCACTGTGTTCTAAGCTTTTGCGACTCTCATTCACTTACTTGTAACCCCTCGGCTCCACCAACTGAGCTATGGATGGTTGGGTGGTGAAACTATAGCGTATTTGCAGAATAGAGACAAACAAGCCCCTTCGCGAGAAGGGGCTTCGTCAGTCCATTTTGGATCATTGTTTTTGATTCCTCTGGTTTTGCTTGTGACGGCGGCTTGAGCGTCGATTGATGGCCGCAAGACCGTCTTCGCCAGTGTCCTGAATAGAGCTTTGGTAAAGCTTCACCCAAATAAGAAAGAGAAGCCAGGGGTTCATTTCTATCTCCTTTGCGTTTGAGGCGACTACGATTCCAAGTAAAAGTATACGGTATATATAACCAAAAGGCCACCAGCTTTGCTGGTGGCCTTTTGGTTTAGATTAGATTCGAACCACTATATCATCTAGGTTCTTTCGCACTTTTGCATAGTTTTGGGTTTCGTCTTCGGTTGAACGGTAACCAATTGCAAGAATCACAGTGGCGTGTAGGTTGTGTGCACTGAGTCCTAGTATTTCATTGAAACCAGCTGGGTTAAAGCCTTCCATTGGGGCGTTGTCGATTCCTTTTTCGGCAGCAGCGATCATCATGGTACCAAGAGCAATGTACGCTTGCTTCTGTGCCCAGACTAGGCGATCAGCTTCAGTGCGGTTAGTTAGGTCTCCGACCATCATGTCTTTGTATCCATCAACTGCGCCAGCTGGGAGGCTACGGGTGCGTTCAATGCGAGCTGTGTACTCAGCGATGTAAGTGGCGTCCACATCAGTACGAGCCGCCAAGACCAACAGCGCACTGTTCTCACCAACCTGTCCTTGGTTGTATGCGTGTCCCACCAAGGCTTGCTTCTTTTCCTTATCAGTCACTACCACAATCTTGAATGGTTGGAGGCCATAAGATGTAGCGGCTAGATTCCCGGCTTCGAGGATGTATTCCAGGTCATCGGCCGACACTTCCTTGGTCGCGTCAAACTTCTTGGTGGCGTAACGCCACTTTAACCAATTTTTTGTATGCATAGGCAGTGAGTATACGTGGGTAGGGGTGAACATGGTAGACGGTATAACCTGTGTATGGGCGTAGTGACATTGTAATGACAATGTCATATACTGTACCCATGGCTAGAAACAAACAAACTACACTGCAGATACGAATTGATGAAGAAACGAAAGACCAGGCCAAACACATTTTGGGTGAACTTGGTCTCGATATGTCTAGTGCAATTAAACTTTTTTTGCGAAATATTATTATTACCGAATCAGTACCATTAGAACTCCGAAGTGAAAAGGGGATGCTGGCTGAGCGGAAGTGTGAGCTCTTGCGGGATGTGGCGCTGGAGTCGGCGCGGGAGCGGCGGACAAAGTAAAAGCCGCGAGTCCTGGGTAGGATTCGCGGCTGAGGCAGCTGACTCGCTTGGAAAAGTGTTGCTGCCTGCCAAGTTGTTGTGGGGGATGGCGACCCCGTTTAGGTACAGAGACTCATTTCATCTCCTCGGTATGGTTGAGGCGATTGTCCGGCGTGCGCACGCGGCAGGCCAGACTCTTGGCCGCGGGCGCGCGTCAGGTGTAATTGCTGCCCAGGCCGCCGGTGAGGAAGGTGATGCCGCCGGCCACCGCGCTGTTGGTGGTGTGGCGAACGCCCAGATCGAACTTGGTGTAGTACGAGCTCTGCGGGAACTGCGAGGGATCTTTCATGAAGGTTCTCCTTGGTGGAAAGGTCACGCCTCTCGGTTCACTGGGACTCCAGCGAATGAGGCAATGACACAATAGCACACTATGCTCTCAGTGTCAACACCAAAGGAAACCGCCGCAAGCAAGGCCTGCGGCGGGTATCGTTGGGAACTTTTAGAACTGTGCCCAGGTCACTTGAAGTGGCCAAGGTCGTCCGCCCTCACCGAATTGGTGTTTCAGATTGAGACTGAGTCGTCCGATTTGGTTGGTGCAGAATCGGTAACCGTTGTCGGTGGCTCTCTGACTCCAGCCCGGCGTCTGTGAGCTGGTCGACCAGTTGATGCCAGTTCGGTTGATCAGCTGCACACAAGTGTCTCTCTGGTTGGTGTGGAGCTGAATTTGTTGCTCGCTTACCAGTTCCGTTGTGGCGGGGTGTATGTCAGCCATCACTTCGACGAAGCGCGGAATGACAACCACAAAGTTTAGACTGGCTGAACTTTGGCTTTCGGCCCACAGCGGCGAGTAGCCGAGGCAGAGGGCAAGAATCAAAAGAACTTTTTTCACACATTTCTCCTTGTTGTTATTAAGTACACAAAGTGTGTTCGTCTGAAGTCGCCTTAAGCGATTGAAGCAGCGAGCATCGATTTTTCAAATCAAACTCCACCGTACCTTGATTGTGTGTGTACAGTCTGCAGTATTGAGGTGCTTCGAAGGTTGGCATATCGAAGTCGACGTACATAAACGGACTGAGGAACAGACCGTCTTCTGGTGCATACAATGCCCAGAGCATACGATTACGTACCAGCCAAATGTTTTCATCAATTGGGGTGTAGGCGCAGTACGGGCCAAGTATTTTGTCTCTAGGTACTTCAGGAAAGGGTTTGTTGGACATGAGTGGTCTCTGGTTGTGGAAAGAAGAATCTGAAAGCAGAATGCCATTTTTATACAAAAAAGCAACCCCGACGCCTAATAGGCGTCGGGGTTGCTTGTCTGTTATTCCATATGAAGATTTTTACTCAGAAGATCAATTTTCTTGGCGATGACAGGATAGTTCTTGAGGGTTGAATCGCTGGCGATAAGGGCCTGGGCTTCTTTGCGGGCCGCCTCGACCATCTTGATGTTCTTTATTGCTTCCATGCCAAGGTCAGTGAGGCCCCACTGCTTCATGCCATAGAGTTCGCCTGAGCCACGCAGTGTGAGGTCGTACTCAGCCAGTTCAAAACCATTCTTGGCTTCAGTGAGGGCTTTGAGTCGCTCGAGAGTCTTGCCACTTTTGCCGGTTGAGTCTTTGGTGGTGACGGCAAAACAGTACGCTTGGTGTGTTCCGCGTACCACTCGACCGCGTAGTTGGTGAAGTTGAGCGAGTCCAAATCGTTCAGCGCCTTCAATAATGATATTGGTAGCGTTTGGTACGTTTACTCCTACTTCCACCACTGAAGTCGCAACCAAGATATCAATTTCGTGACTGAGGAATTTTAGCATCACTGTGTCTTTTTCTTTTGGAGTCATCTTGCTGTGCAAGATATCGATGCGGGCGTCTTTGAAGACTAGCTTTTTGAGTCGTTCCGCTTCTTGCTTCACGGACTTGAGTTGCAGTGCATTTTCTTTGCTTGGGTCTGGTTCTTCAATGCGTGGACAGATCACATACGCTTGGCGGCCGGAGGCCAGTTCGCCACGCACATGGTCATATACTTCATTCATCAAGCTCGGGGTAAATATTTTGGTGATGATTGGCTTCCGGCCTTTTGGCATTTCATCAAGCAGTGAAATATCAAGATCTCCGTACACGGTAAGGGCTAGGGTGCGGGGTATAGGGGTGGCGGTCATTGAGAGGAGGTGTGGCATCCGCTCGTCCTTCTTGGCTAGAGCGCGGCGCTGATTGGTCCCGAAGCGGTGTTGCTCATCAATGATGACGTGGGCAAGGTGCTTGAACTCCACTGACTTATAGATAAGGGCATGGGTACCAATTAGAATTGGTATCTCACCGTTCTTTACCCATTTCAGTAACTGGGCTTTTGAGATTGGTGTTGGTTTTTCTGGATTACTTTTAGATGGAAACTTAAAACAGCCACTACCGGTAATAAGCCCAATTTGGATTGGTAGATGTTTGAAGTAACCAATGAAACTTTCGAAGTGTTGTTTTGCGAGAATTTCCGTCGGCGCCATGTACGCGACTTGGAGATTGCCGTATTGGAGCTTGGCGGCGGCACCTTCAGGTGGACGAGAAGTAGCGACCGCGTACGCAGTAGTAGCAGCCACTGCCGTCTTGCCACTTCCCACATCTCCTTCAAGAAGCCTGGACATTGGGTGCTTGCCACTGAAGTCGGTGAGGATGTCGTCGATAGATTTCTTCTGGGCATTAGTGAGTGGGAAGGGGAAGCGAGAGGTAAAGGCCTCAATATGTTTCTTGTCTGTGACTACTACATAACTAGACGTCACACTAATCTGTGCGCGTTCTCGCGCTTTGGCCGTTTGAATATAAAATACTTCCTCAAAAGCAAAACGCTTGCGAGCACTCTGTGCGTGCTCGGCTTTCTTGGGGGTGTGAATCCACTGCAGAGCCGTTTGGAGTACTGGTAGGTTGTAGCGTTTGAGAATTTCTTCAGGGATAGGGTCTTCTAGTTTATCCAAGATGCCAGCTCCGAAGCATTTCTGTACAGTATGAAAAAACCACTTCGAGGTCACACCTTTTGTTTCGCGATAAACAGGGTAGATGGTCTCGTCTAAATTAGCGGTGTTATTGAAAATTGAATCGTGTCTATCGATAGGGAGGCTATCGAGCTTTTCGATTTCGGGATTGGTGAGGTAGAGTTTGCCTTCGTCACCAGCGACTTTGCCGACTAGCTTCACATACATACCATCGGTGAGCATCTTGGCGATGTATGGTTGGTTGAACCACATGATTTTCATGCGAGCGGTGCCGTCTTCAACCCAACCTTCAGAAATTGGCACCTTGCTCTTCCAAGATTTGCGGGTGTTGAGACCACCAATTTGCCCAAAGATAATTGCGTCCTGGCCTTTGACTAGTGAACCAACCGCCTGGATATCAGATACGTCTTCGTACCGTTGGGGAAGGTGAAGGAGGAGTTGCTCGACTGTGGCGATACCCAAGCGCTTGAGGGCTTTTTTGTGGGGCTCATCAAGACGGAAGTGGGTGGTGAGTAAATCAGAGGGAAGCATATCGTCAATCATATCAGACTAATAGTACAGGGAGGAGAAAGTCTGGTTATAATTGACTTATGCACAAAAATGTGCTATTATATAAACAACTATGAGACGGGCGTCTTGTGGTAAGAACAGCTCTTTTGGAGTTCAAGAACATGTGCAAAGTTTTCATTGTTGGTGCAACTGGTGTTCGTAAGATTGATTCGGCTGATCTTGAAGCTGGTGTGCGCCTCGCGCAGACGTTCGAGAAGTTGGCGGCCCGGGACAAACCGAAGCCGGTTGCCAAGATGCAGTCGAAGCCGGTTGCCAGGGTCTGCGGTACGTATGCACCGGCACCGCTCCAGCAAGGCGGTCACCTGGTCAAACCTTTCGTCGAAGACAAGGATGACTACGGCGACCATTACCGCATGCGCTGCAACGCATCCCATGAGCGCCGTAAAACACGATTCCTGACGGAACGCCGTCGCGAAGTGGTGCGGTACTAAAGTAAGTCCGCACCCTCGACCAGAGCCCCAGAGAAATTAGATTCTGTCTAATTCCTCTGGGGCTTTTTTAATTGACATAATGCAATTAAATGGCGTAGAATAGTCAGTGACTTAGGTGGGCTAAGTCGCGATCTTTCATTTCAAAAATTTTTGGAGTATAAGCATGCCCGGACTGACATTGTGTGGTGATTTGGGAGAGTGGGTGGGTGACGAGGATCTCTTGAATTGTTGTCCCGAAGACACCAATGAGCCACCTAACGACGATTTTGACACGCGTTTGCGTGTCATGGCCGAAGGGGCGTGGGTGAATCCGCAAGTCGGCTTCTGTACTGAAGAGGACAGGATCAACTTTTTGCCAGGTGTCAACGCCGACGCTGGCACTGAAGAAGGTGAAGTTGTGGTCCAGGTGTCGACGCGCCACACGTTGTCTTTGCCGGTTGACGCTCGGCCTGACTACACCCGTTGAATGGAAGTGGATTTCGCCACTGACTTGCAGCTGCGGGTTGGTTCACGTGAACGTGTGCCGATCGGTCGCTACCGTCGGTACGTCCGCAAGTAAGCAGCGATGCTGTCGAGAGAGCCCGGTAGAAAGAAGATTCGTCTTCTTTCTACCGGGCTTTTTATAATTTGATATACTACTCGTTCGTTTATTACATTTTATTTTGCACACAGCATGAGTACCAAAAAACCTGTTACCAAGAAGACGGCCGCTAAGAAAATGGTAAAGAAAGATTACGGCAAGATGGCGATGGCACTCCATAAAAAACTCAAAGGGAAGTTAGAGATTGTTTCTAAAGGCAAGCTAATCACGCGTGACGACTGGAGCACTATGTATTCACCAGGTGTGGGGGCGGTGTCTAGTCATTTGGCGAAGTTTCCGAAGGATGCCCGTGAGTACACCATGAAGCGCAACTCAGTAGCGGTCATTAGTGACGGTACTGCAGTTTTAGGTCTCGGTAACATCGGTCCAATTGCGGCCTTGCCAGTGATGGAAGGTAAGTGCGCTATCCTCAAAGAAATGGCCAACATTGACGGGTTTCCAATTGTGCTTGATGTACACGATGTAGAGGGAATTGTGCAGGCAGTTAAAGCCATTGCACCAACCTTTGGTGCGATCAATCTTGAAGACATCGCCGCTCCGCAGTGTTTTCAAATTGAGGAGCGACTCAAGGCTGAGCTAGATATTCCAGTTATGCATGATGATCAACATGGTACGGCTATGGTAGTACTGGCCGGGCTTATTAATGCGTCTAAGGTTGTGAAGAAAGACATGACCTCGCTTAAGGTGGTGGTGATTGGTGCTGGTGCAGCCGGCCGAGCTGTGACACTGCTCTTGCTTAAGGCCGGCATCACCAACGTCATTGTGACCGATAGTAAGGGAATTATTTATAAGGGACGCAAAGATCTGGCTGGATACAAACGAGACTTGGCTGAGATTACTAACCCTGAAAAAATTCAAGGTGATGTGATGAATGCTATTACTGGTGCTGATGCAGTAGTTGGTGTGTCTGGTCCTGGTACTATTGCGCAAGCACATGTGACAGCGATGGCGGAGCGAGCGATTGTGTTTGGGTTGGCTAATCCAGTGCCAGAGATTATGCCTGAAGATGCCAAGTTTGCTGGAGCGATGGTAGTGGCGACAGGTCGTTCTGATTATCCTAATCAAATTAATAACTCACTTGCGTTCCCTGGAGTATTCCGCGGAGCCCTTGATAGAGGCATTAATCACATTACTGATGATATGAAGCTGGCGGTAGCCAAGAAGCTAGCTGGTCTCATCAAGAAGCCAACAGCGGATATGGTGATTCCACCAGTGATGACTCCTGGTTTGGTGAAGGCAGTGGCGAGTGTGATTAAGTAGGGGAGAGGTGTAAAAGAAAAAGGGAGGAAAAGCTTTGCTTTTCCTCCCTTTTTCTGTTCCACACAAAGTGGACAAACAGAGCAAAGTATGGTATATTAGTAGCAGTTTAGCAACTACCTTGAAAGGAATTTCATGGTCACCAATGTTCCTAAAAAAGAAAGGCCAGTACCTCAGTCAGTTCTCCGTGCTCAACTGCGTGGAGACCGTGCGGAGTTGAGCCGGCTGGGACTGCTTGGAAACGCAATCAAGCGCGACCGTCGTGAATGGCTCGAGCGACAAGGTGTGCTTCCGTTAAAAGTGAGTCGTGAATGTACGACTCGTCAAAAGAGAGGCCCTGTGACGCCTGAGCAGCGCGCTGCTGCAGCCGAGACACGTTACCTCAACCAGGTACGTAAAGCAGAGTGGGAGGCAATCCTACTTTCTGATGCTGAGGATCATGCCGATGCGACGCGGCCTGGCTGGGAAGATTGATTCCCGTCCAGAAGATATGAGCCCGATATTGTGCACATGCACCGTATCGGGTTTTCTTTTCCTCCAGTTTGGAGTAGAGTTAAAGATAGTATTTTGTGCAACGTACTTTAAGGAGAAAATGGTGGGAACATCGAATACACGAACATTCGCTGACGAAGAAGCTGCGCGTCAGAGGCGTCAACCGCACAAGCGTCAGCGGCAGGCAGATGGACAGATCATCCGACATGCATTTGCTGAACTGGCGGTCGATGAAGGCCCTGAGATTGTCACTGGTGAGGAAAACGACTTCCCGGAACCTTCCGACGGCCCTGACCACATGAGCCAAATCATGTAAGATCCGTCACTCAACGTTTAAATAGCCTGGAAACCGCAAGGTTTCCGGGCTTTAACATGTTTGCGTTTTGGTTGACATTATGTCATTTTGTCGTATTGTTTGGTTTGTAGTCTTTCAAATTTAGAGGAGTTCATTGTGGCCAAACGCAAAATTGACTTTGAGTCCCATAGTCGGATCAATGACGAAAAGAGTCCAGGGTTTGTGATGTGGCCAAATACTAAAGGCAAACTGTGGTCTTGAAAAGCCCCACCAATTTGGTGGGGGCTTTTTTTAATTCTCTTGGTTGGTTTCGTTTAACCAAGTTTTAGTTGGCGACGGTTTTTGTGATTAGTAGCAATAGTCTGGTAGGTGAAGACAGTCAAGAATATACAACCTTGCACGAAGACGATGGTGCCACCAGTAGCGATGTTGAAGTAGTAACTTGAGTAGGCACCAATGAGTGAACTCAAGATACTAATTCCAATGGCGATTTGCAGCATACTTGAAAAGCGTTTGGTTAACAGAAAGGCAGTTGAACCAGGTGTAATAAGCATAGCAATTACCAAGATGATACCCACTGTCTGAATTGAACCAGTGATGGTAACAGCTAGTAGGGCAAGGAAAGCGTAATGAATAAAACGCACGGGCAGGCCAAGTGATTGGGCGTGGGTTGGGTCAAAACAGAAGAGTAGGAAGGTACGTCTAAACATCAGCACCACAACTGAGACTAAGGCCAGGATGATGAAGGTGTACCAAGCGTCGTTATCAGAGATGCCGAGCACTTCACCAAACAAAACGTGAGTGAGGTCAACTGAACTAATGATTTTTGAAATTAGCATCAACCCAAGAGCAAAGAGGGTAGTGAAGACAATTCCCATCACTGCGTCTTCTTTAATCTTGGTGTTGTTCTTGATGTAGCCAATCAATATGACAGCGAGCATGGCAAATACAAAGGCACCAAGTCCAAACGGAATGCCAAGCATGTAAGCTAGTACTACTCCTGGTAGCACCGCGTGTGAAATGGCGTCGCCTAGGAGTGACCAGCCTTTGAGCACTAGAAAGCAAGACAGAATAGCGCAGGCTACTCCAACCACGGTCGATACCACTACGGCCTTAAACATAAAGGCGTATTGTAGTGGCTCTAAAATAAAATTAAGAATATCCATATAAGTATTAATTAAATTTTACGTGATTAAGAACACCGTCAAAAGTTTTTTCTACCAGTTCACGGGTGAATACTTCTTTGGTTGGTCCGTAGGCAATAATAGTTGATTTGACCAAGGCCACATGGTCGCAAGTGTCTGGGAGTGAGAGCAGATCGTGAGTAGCCAAGATAATAGTCTTACCAGCTTCTTTTAGGGAAATTAGTAAGGCAATTAATGACTTCTCGGTAGTAGCATCAAGACCAGCAAAAGGTTCATCAAGCAGCAAGATGTCTGCACCCTGAGCGAGGGCGCGGGCTACGAAGACGCGTTTCTTTTGTCCGCCAGACAATTCACCAATCTGACGATTTTTAAATTGAGTCATGTTTACTCGCTCCAAAGCCGTTGCTACTGTCTCATGATCAACAGCACTGGCTGTCTTAAAAATGTTTTGCGTACCCACTCTTCCCATCATTACTACTTCATAAACAGACACTGGGAAATCCCAGTCCACTAGTTCACTTTGTGGTACATAGGCTACATGTCCGTGTTTTTGGGCGGTATGAGTATCATCACCGCAGATAGTTACTGTTCCTGTCTGGGGAGTGACCAAACCCATGATGGCTTTGAAGAGGGTCGACTTTCCAGCACCGTTCATACCAATCACTCCAGTGAAAGTATGGTAGGCAATATCAATTGAAGCGTCTTTAAGAGCGATATTGTTGTTGTATCGAACATTTACATTCTTCAATGAAATGGCGATGTCTTTGGTTTGCATAGTAATTAGTTGGTAGTTAGTCCACTGATGATGGTGTCGGCAGTGTGTTCAAGTAAATTAAGATAAGTTGAAGCTGGTCCGTCTGCTGGAGACAGTGAATCCACAAAGAGGACTCCACCCAAACGAGCGCCAGTAGCGGCTACTACTTCTTGTTGGATACGTGGCTCAACGGTACTTTCACAAAAGACCGCTGGGATATTTTTGGCTTTTACCACTTCAATAATCTTGGCGACTTGTTGTGGGGAGCCTTGAGATTCTGAGTTGATAGCCCAGAGGTATTCTTCTTCTAGATTATAGTCTGAAGTAAGGTACGAGAAAGCTCCTTCACAAGTCACTAAGACACGGTTGTTCTCTGGTAACTGGCCAAGGGCTGCAGCTAGCTTGGTATCAACGGCTCGAATTTTGTCTGAATACGCGGCAGCTCTGGCAGCGAAATATTGTTCGTGCTCTGGTGCGGCAGCGGTGAGCCCTTTACGGATGTTTTCTACATAAATAAGTCCTTGCTCTGGAGACATCCAAGCGTGTGGGTTTGGCTTGCCAGCGTAAGCATCTTCAGCGATGTATTGTACTTCAACGCCAGTACTGACCCGTACCACTGGGACATCAGGAATACTAGCTCGGAGTTTTTCGGTCCAGACTTCTAGGTTCATGCCGTTTTCAAACATGATGTCTGCTTTTGAGGCTTGGACTAGGTCGTCTGGGGTTGGTTGGTAACCGTGAATTTCTGCACCTGGTTTGGTGAGTGAGATTGAGTTAATTTTGTCGCCACCAACTTCAGCGACCATGTCAGCGATGATGGTAAAGGTACTGAGAGCGGTGATTTTATCACTAGCCTCAGTATCTTCAGGTGATTGATAATTTGTAAAAGCAACATAGCCTGAGATGGCGATGATAAGTACAAAAACGGCAATCAATAAGTTCTTATTCATATAATTTATTATTAGGTTAATTTTTTAATGGGTAATCGGTGAACCGTGTGGGTCATGACTAGGGTGCTTGAGAAAAGTATCTAAACGTTTAATGGCTTCATCACTGAAGGCGTGCTCTAGGCGTTCGGCCTCGGCGTGCACTTGGTCTTTAGGCATCTTGAGGGTTTGATGCAAAAACACTTCAATTAAGCGATGTTTGTAGGTTAGTTGTTTGCCGATACTGACACCTTTAGGAGTCAACTCTACTTGGGCATAGGGTGCAGCAATAGCTAGTCCGTCACGAACAAGTTCTTTTACTCTTTCAGAGACTGTTGATTTGCTTAGCTTTAGTCGCTCGGCAATATTGGTCACGCCGGTGTCACGGGCTGATTTATTGAGAATGTAAATCGCTCGAATGTAGTCTTCTTTAGTGGAAGTGATACTTGGGTGGTCAGGCAACTTTGTTCGCATATACGAACATTACATTATTACCGGTTTTTTGGCAAGAGAGGGAGGTGGAGATTGCAAAGGTATGAAATGCACCATAGCTCGGCTTCATGTTACGTTTTTGCGTTCTTGTCGTTAGTCACTATGTAACAACAGCGTTGTTTATTATCTTAATTGTTACTATGTTTATATGAATAAAACAATTATTTTTGCGTCAATTGGAGCTGTTGCTCTGTTAGGAGTGCTCTTTGTTTTGCAAAATACACCAACTGATTCAGAAACGCCAAAATCAGCCATTGAAAACGCGCAGGTGGCTAGTGAGGCGGTGCTCTTTATCTCACCACACACCAACGAAACGGTCTCGGTTGTGTTTGGTGATGGGTCGGCCAAGTTTAGTAACGACACGTATAAGGATGTGCTAGTTCCGCAAGCGGAAGCCGCTTCGGGTTCACGCTATGTGAATGAAGAGTTAGGGCTCATGCTCTGGAATAAAGGAGCGGAGTTGGTTGTGTACGAAGACGACATTGTAATCTTTGAAGGACAGACCGAAGATTCTATGGGTAATCCAAACCCTGGCGCTATTGATGTTCTTGCTTCTGCGCTTCAGGCCAACTCTTGGGTCTGGAAGGAGACGCGCATGACTGATGGTACGGTCATTAAGCCTAAAGAAGTGGAATCATTCACTCTAACCTTCGACGGCAAAGGGAATGTCATTGGGCAGACAGACTGTAATGGCTTCGGTGGTAACTACACCGTCACTGACGATGTGCTCGCGATGGGGCCATTTATGATGACAATGATGTATTGCGACGGTTCTCAAGAAATGGAATTCCAAGCTATGCTCGATGAGCCAGTAACCTTTATGTTTACAGATGCTGGTGAGCTAGTGCTTACGCTGCCGCAGAGTAGTGGGTCAGTTATCTTTACTCCAGTGCTCTAAATTGAGAAATAAAAAAGCACCCCGTACGGGGTGCTTTTTTATTTGGGCTACTTTCGTCTGAGATTTAGGTAGAGGATGATTAAAAAGGCAAAGGTTATAGCTGAGAGTAAGGGGAATGTCACAAAGCCAAACAGATCAATCACCTTGAGTCCGCAGTCGGCACTGCCGTCGGCTAGACACGGCATAACGCCACCCCCGGCAGCTTCCTTGGGAACCATCTGGTATAGGTAATGGTAAATAGCCACCAAGAAACCAAATATTGATAACGCCAAACTATATAGCGGAAAGTAGACACTCTCTTTGGTTTTGAATGCCATGACCGCAAAGAGGGCCTGTGGGTAGAGGGCAATTCGTTGTAGCCAGCAGAGTGAGCAGGGAACAAATCCAAAGTACTCAGAATATACAAGTGAAATTACCACACTACCAACGGTGATGGTGGGAATGATTATCCAAACAAATTTTTGGATAAAGCGATTGAAGTATTTACTTTGGCAGTAAAAGTAGTCTACGTATAGGCCAATAGTGAGAGCAAGCAATGCCAAACCTGAAGCAGCTAATAGGTAATTCAAAATGAAGAGTAAGGGCATAGAACAATATTTTACTTACACTAATCAATTTTTTCAGTTATTTCTCTCAACCTGTCATTTTCTTTTTTTAGTTCCGCCATTCTTAATTCACGGTCCACCATAAATTTATTCATTTTCTCCAAACTGTTCTTTTCTTTTAGGAGTAACTTCTCAAATTCTTTCTGCTTTGAAATATCTGTTTCCATTCCAATGAAGAATTTCACATTTCCATTACGGTCTACAACCGGAGATATATTGGCGAAGACGTGGTAAAGCTGGCCGTCCTTTCTCTTATTGATGAGTTCTCCTTGAAAAGATTTTTTCTCTACTTTGATTGTGTGCCATAGGTTATCAAAAACTTCTCTTGGCATTTGTCTTCCCCATAGAGCAGGAGTATTTCCCATTACTTCTTCTGGAGGGTAGCCGGTAGTCTTTTCCACCGCCGCATTGGCGTAAACAATAACACCGTCTGGATCAGTAATAATTATGTGTTGAGTTGTATTTTCAACCGCTTCCTCAAATCTGTCTGCTAATTCAATTTCTTCTGTTTCCATATTTGGTTATTGTGGTGATAGACCAGTATTAGTTTGATAATGAATTAAAATTACGTTTAGGTAATTTTAGCACTGAATTTCATTTTTTGTACTGAAGGAGGGGCGGAATTAGTGATTTGAGTATGTTTGTGGGTATTTTGTTTCGCTTCGGTCACAAAATATCTCATGCGCCCGACCCGGGCAGTCTCGGCCCAAAGGGTCCCCGAGACCATCTTTCGAATCCCACATCCTCGCGCTCGCACAAAAGAAAACAACCCTGACGGGTTGTTTTCTGTGCTCGCGGGCCTTATGGGAGGAATTTAGAACTTTTGTAGTTAAAAGTGACTAAGCAACTATTTTTCGCAGTACTTCAGCAGCGATTCGACAATCTTCTAGGGCGTCATGAAGGCCTCGCGCTTGAGCACCAAAAGCTTGGAACATTTCCTCAGAGCCGATACCTCCAGTGTAGCCATTTTTAAGTAGATGTACGTACGCAATCGGCCAAATGTCTAGAATATGAAAATCGTACTTTTTAAAGTCGGTCTTACCTTCCATAAAATCAACACCAGCGGCAAAGAGTAGGGTTTGAAAATGATTGATATCCATGTTTTGTACAAACGAAGCGACGAATATATCTGAGCCAAATTTATCGTAAATCATTTTTCCAACCTCGGTTTGCTTTGGGGCGCCATTTACCATTTCTTGGGTAATACCAGATTTTGGACTGACATATCCTTCTAGGTCAGCATAAATATACGAAGAAAAACTAGCTTTTTCTTCTAGGGTTTCTTTATCTAAAAGTATTGCCCCGATTTGCACTGGCTTTTTTACACCTTCAAAATCAATTACTAGAATGTCTTTATGAAATTTCATTACTGTGAATTATACCAGAATCAAAAATCGAACCAAATTATGGTTGATAAATAAAGATAAATTATGATGAGGAGGATGTGACTCGGTCACGAATCACTAAGTATATTTGTTCGTCTTCGACTCCAAATCTACTAAGTGTTCTCGACCCCGCCTCGCTTGCCTGCGGCAGCGCTCCGGCCTTCGAATCCCAACGTAAAGCGCGCAGGCGCCTTACTCATCCTCCGCGAACAAAAATGGCACCTAAGTGGATTCGGTCACGCTTATGGATATTTTGTTTCCTTTCAGTCACAAAATATCTCATGCGCCCGACCCGGACAGTCTCGACCCAAAGGGTCCCCGAGACCGTCTTTCGAATCCCACATCCTAGCGCAACGGCAAAGGCCGCAAATGTATTCACATTTGCGGCCCGCCGATTGCGGAGGATGTGGGATTCGAACCCACGAGAAGTTTTACCCTCTGGCGGTTTAGTAAACCGCTGCCTTCAGCCACTCGGCCAATCCTCCAATATATTCACTTCACTCCGCCACCACAATCTGTGGTGGCGACATTATAGACCGTAATCCGCCAGATGCAAAATCTTGATTTAGTAGGGAAGTAGAGTAATGAAAAAGCTGCGGGTGTATTTCCGCAGCTTCCTTTTTCAACCTCACTGCTTGAAGGTCGCGTTTTCGTAATCAAAGTCATCCAAGCGAGTGCCTTTGTCGTCGTAGTAAACGTGGGCGGTAATCACTTGACCACCCATCAACACGCGAGGTAGCCATTTTTGGTCCCCTGCACACATGTCGCTGGTTCCAAACGGCAGTTTGGAGAATTTGTACATCTCTGCTTTTTTTGTGCCCGGCGTTTCTTGGGGTTTCCCTTGCCACTTGTGTAGGGTATACACATAGCAGGTAAAACGCAGGGCATTTTGAAAGTAGATATAGAGCAGAGCGACCTGTTTGAGATCTTCAGCTTTTCCAGTCAGATGCGATTCTTCCCAAAGTCTTTGTATGGCTGCTTCATCGGGTTTCTCTCCGAGTCTGATTTCTCCACTAGGCCCAATGAGTTTGTCTGCACCAAAGAGTTTGTCTGCACCAAAGCCAGTCTTCCTCTTGGCTAATAGTACAGACTCATCATCGTCGATGCAGAGGCATATTGCTACTTTCGTTACTTCTTCCATGATTAGGTACTCCTTTTTCCTTCCTGCATACTAACTCAGAGTAGAAATTTGACAAGGGTCTAATGAAAACCCCCGACAAAGAACATGCAGTTTTTCTAAGTCTACTTAGACTGGAGTGGTGTCATTACAAACTCTTCAAGGGTCGAACCTTCCTCATTGAAGTACACTCTGGCCTCAATCTGTTCACTGTTTAGTACTGCCGGCATCCAGTACGGGTCTCCGACCCACATTTGGTTGAAAGGAAGATTTGAAAACTTATTCCATGTGAAGCTGCCCATTTCTTCGGTTTCAGTTGGTTCGCCTTGCCATTTGTTAAGAGTGAAGACTGTGCAGATGACACGTAATTCGCCTCCAAAGTAAAAGTGCAGTAAAGCAACTTCAGCTAAGTCGTTTGAGTTGGCTGTTAGACCAAATTCTTCAGATAGCTCTCGTACGGCTGCGTCACGAGTTGATTCGCCAGACTTTATTTTACCTCCGGCACCATTTAGTTTGCCGGCACCAAAGCCGGTTTTTTTGACCGCTAGCAGCAGTTCGTCATTGCGAGTACAAAGGCAAAGTGTGGTGTGGGTAGGATTCATAGGAGTTGCTTAAATAGTAGCGTAGTTGTATGGGTTTGGGTAGGGAAGTAGGTCCTAACTTTCAAAGATCCTCTCTACCTAAAGTTATATTAGCCAAATCCACTACCTTGTCTCTATCTTCTAGGATTTCTTCAGGTACAGACCACCAGTTTTTAATAACCACCGGCTCCTCCTTGTCTTTGCGGGTGTATGTAAACTGCTGTGAACCCTGGGTCTGGAGTTTTGTCTGAAGTTCTGGTGCTGTGACTTTAAAATATAAAATATCTTCGATGATTACACCAAGCTGCGTACCATATATTATTAGTAAGACCCCACCAAACATTTTGGATGTATGAATGACCCCAAGAGACGAGAGTTGGTCCAAAACGTAATCGGTATATTCAGCAGAGGTGCTCATAAATAAAGATTAGTGTGAATGGAGATGGGTTGGTTGTTGCTAAATGTATTCAGCATCAAGACCAAGAGATATAAATTTATCTAAGATTGATTTATCTTCTCCGTAAAATATGGTCATTTTTTTGAGGTTTGGAAACAAAGAAACATCTTCAGTGTTTGTAATGTTGAATTGATCGTCTGACCCGCTCCAAAACGGGCAAATATTCATGTAAATGTCATTGCCGCCATCTTGATAAATTTCAGAGATATTTTTTAACAAGTCAGTCGGAATTTTAAGTTGCTTAAAATACTCAAGAGCTTCAGGAATAATATCGTAACCTTCTTGGTCGATATCAATTTTTCTACCAGAATAGTTTTGTACAAATTGGTTGATGTCAAACTTTGGAAGTAGCAATTCTTGGTTATACATTAACTCTTGAATTGCACATAGTTTAAAATTAATATCTTTAAATTCAGCTTTCATTTTGTATTCTAATGAGTTTTTAAAAGTATCCAGCCAATATACTATAGCTTATTATTACGGAGAAGAGGGGTGGATTTGTCCTGACGGTCACTATGTCTTTAGGCTGTTTTGCTAGTGCGATAAAAAATGGTATCTTTTAGCCACTGTTTTATCAGTATACATATATTGGAGAAGTGTTAAATGAAATAAGGAACGTAGTGACTATATTGAATTTATGTCCTGATTTTTTCTTTCCTTGAGAAAATCACTGGACCAGAGTGAAAACTCTGTTATGCTTCGGATTATAAAGAGAACAACAGACGGATGAAATAATATGGAGAAGTGTCAGAGTGGTCTATCGTGCTTCCTTGCTAAGGAAGTGGGGTTCACGCCCCCGGAGGTTCGAATCCTCTCTTCTCCGCATTAAGAACTTAGTATCGGTATGATCCGAGTACATATAATTGTGGGGCGATCCATATGCCCTAAGCGGAATTACGATAAGTTTCCAAGCCAAGCTATAATCAGTCTATGCCCAGCATTGAAGAGATAATCGCTCCATACTCCAAAGATAAATGCCCTGGTTGTGCTGTAGGAGTTGTTCAAAGTGGGAATCCTATTTCTGAAATAACTGTCGGGCATGCAGACTTGGAAAACGATATTCAAGTTTCTTCTCAAACAAATTTCCGTCTCGCATCCGTTACCAAGCAATTTGTCGCAGTTGCAATTTTAATACTCATTGAGAAGAAGCAGATTTCTGCAGAAGACACTTTATCAAAATTCTTTCCTGATTTTCCAGATTATGGCAAGGATATCACCATTCATTATCTGCTTACTCACAGCTCGGGTCTTTTCGATTATGAAAAACTTATGCCTGAGGCTCAGACTGCTCAAATACATGACGAGGGCGTACTTGATCTGCTTAGAAAACAGGAAGGCACCAGGTTTCCTCCCGGCACTCGATACAGCTACAGCAACGGCGGATATTGCCTGTTGAGGCTCATCATAGAAAAGGTATCGGGGCAGACCATCGATTCATTCCTTAGGGAATATCTGTTTGCTCCCCTTGGTATGGACTCAACTCTTATAAATCACGAGAGTGCCACAAACATTCCTAATCGTGCATACGGGCATTCGCATAAGGATTCAGAATGGATAAGAACCGACCAAGACAAGACCAGCGCGACTATTGGCGATGGCGGTATTTACTCCTCACTCGAGGATATGCAAAAATGGCCTCAAGCTTTCTATACAGACAAGGTGCTTTCAAAAGAGATGCGAGACCTGATGTTAAAAAGGCATATACTTACGGACGAAGGCGAAAATGTGTATTACGGATACGGAGTATGTTTGAAAGACCACAATGGCAAGAGGATTGCTTATCACGGCGGAAGTTCCATCGGTTTTCAGACGGGAGTATATTATCTGCTCGATGAAGAAAGCGCCGTAATCTTTCTTTCAAACAGGACTGGCGAGAAGGGCTCGGAAATCGCAGAAAATATCGCAGATGCTATTTTAGTGAAATGTTGGCCTGACCCACACACCTCAACTTAGACAGCAAAAATTTGCTAAACTGTCCTTGCAGGGTCTCACCACTCTGGTACTGAACCCACGATGCCCGCTTTTAGAAAATACCACCTTCGGGCGGTTATTTTCTTAAGCGGAGAAGAGAGCAACAGTCTGGGAGACTGTTGCGTAGGGTTCGAAAAGGTTAGTCAGATATTTTAGGAGTGAAACGAACTAAAATATCGACAACCTGTACTGCGGCTGTAAGCCGAGAAATTCCTCTCTTCTCCGCAAATGCAAAAACAACCCAAATAGGGTTGTTTTTGTTATACTATCTCTTAATATGCCAAATTTTGAGAACCCATCATCTAAACCAAGGTCTAATGTTGAGCGGGTCGTCGGAGGTACAGCCGAGCAACAAGAATACATCATGTCTGACCATCTTAGTGACGTCGAAAAATATAGTAATCATAAGTTTGTTAATGAGAGAGAAAAAACAGCTGAGGAGTTGCAAATGATTTCAGTGGCTGAAAATAATGTAAATGATTTACGCGCTAAATACGGACTATCACCAGTGCCACTACCACCTGAAAAAGTTCATATAATTTATGGTGATGAACTTACGCTTGGTAACGCAACGACGCGAAATGCGGGCGGTTTTGAAGCAATGAACCAAGTCATTATCACTACTGACGCAGAAGAAATTGGAAGATCTGGTATAGGTCGTTTTGACGTAATCCAACACGAATCTCTTCATGCGGCACAATATCAGTCCCTACAAAGCAGTGGTGCGATATCGACGTCATACAGAGTCGGAGTTAATGTAACTAGTAGAAAGCCTGATTCTGAATCAGGGAATTTTCTCCAATACCTTAATCCGCTCAATGAAGCAATAACAGAAGAAAATAGTCGGCGCCTTGTACTTAACACATCGGCTGACGAACCTGAAATAGGACATATTATTGCGAAGCGCAATGAGGAGTTTAAAGAATTTAAAGATTTTTGTGAAAATACTCCCAATCACGGTTACCCAGAAGCACTACTGGCTGGAGATGTACTGCAATCTAAAATAAACCCTGAGACAGGACGACCATCTGTAAAGCCTTTTGCCTATTACTACGAAAGACAGACGATGTGGAAGTTGTTTGATAAAATTTACGAAAAAAATCCAGCCGCCTTCCCTGACAAGACACCTACGGAAGCCCGTGAAGAAATCTTTGATATGGTAACCAAGGCCTCATTTGACGGAAACATCATGCCGTTTGGTCGCTTAGTGAATAACTCTTTCGGAAATGGTACTTTTCGAGATTATGGGCATCTGCAAACCGTGGAGGATATTTCTAATTTTATTGATGCGCTTGATTAACAACAATTAAAGTTCTAACTTCCTCCCATACCGCCCTCCTGTATAAAATACTACCGTTGGGTGGTCGTTAATGAGCCAAGGCGACCACTTCTATCTGGCAATCTTTTGGTAGTCCAGTCATTAGAGCATTGCGGGCTTCGAGTAGGGTGGCTCCAGTTGTAACCACATCATCAATCAGAATGATTTTGGTGACTGGGAGTGGTAGGTATTTTTTATTTATCGCAAAAGCGCCGCGGATATTTTTGAGTCGATCGGCCCGCTCAAGCGAAGTCTGGGGTGTGGTATTTCTTGTGCGAGTAAGGAGGGGAATGATTGGTAGGTCACTTCGGCTATGTTTGAGTACGCGTGCGACCTGGTTGAAGCCACGAGATTTTAGGCGAGCGGCAGAGAGTGGGATAGGGACTAGGGCAGTGTCAGCAGTGCTTTCATTTGCTAGCCAGGTATCGAGAAGAATAGCTAGTAGGGCGGCAGCATTATCTGAGTTATGAAATTTATTGGCAGTAATGGCGGCTTTGATGTATGGATTGTGATAATCCGACAAAGCAGTCCAATTAGGTTGAGTGAGTGGTTCTAGGTGTCGATTAAAATTAGTGGTTGATTCACCACGTAACTTAAGGATACTTTCATGAGGAGGGAATATCGTGTCATATATATGTGCGAAGATATCCAGCATATCCCCTAGTATACGTGATAGACATGGTAGAATAATTCAATAATATGGCTTCTCTACGTAAAATATTTTCTGGCTTGGGCACCAAGACGTCAGATTCAAATCGCGTAATGGGTATCGATATCGGTTCCTCTTCAATTAAGGTGGTTGAAGTACAAGAGCGTGACGGAGTATTGACTCTCACTACTTACGGAGAATTACAGCTCGGTCCGTATGCTGATACTGAGATTGGACAATCCGTCATCATTGATCCAAAAAAAGAACAACAAGCTTTGGTGGATGTGATTCGTGAATCAGCCGTTAAAGCTACTAGTGCTGTGTTTGCTATGCCACTGGCTTCGAGTTTTGTGACCACAATTCACTTTACTGCCGATCAAAAAGAAGACATCTCATCTCGTGTTCGAGTTGAGGCTCGTAAATACATACCAGTTCCGATTGGAGAGGTAACACTCGACTGGGCTGAAATTGAATCTGAAATTGAGGATGATAAAAAAGAGAAAGAGACCACTAGTAGACGTGATGTACTTGTGGCCGCTATTCAGAATGAAGCCCTCAATCGCTTTAAGGTCCTGATGCAATTTGCTAACCTGGGCGAACCACCAACTGAAATCGAATGTTTTAGTGCTATCCGGGGAGTGTTTAAGGAAGAAGAGCAGGACATTGCGCTCATCGATATTGGTGCCGTCTCAACTAAGCTCTACATTGCTCGCCAGGGTTTGCTTCAACGCATGCACCGAGTACGGGCTGGTGGAGCTATTGCTACTAAGCGCATTGCTAGCACTCTTGATCTTTCTTTTGAGGATGCTGAGTTACTCAAGCGTAGTATTACCAAAGACGACGCTAAATTTAGTGACGTAAAGCGAGCACATCACAGTTGTTATGATCGAGCTTGGCAAGAATTCAGACAAGTCATTAATGAATATGAGCAAACTCTAGGAACAGAGATTGAAACCGTTTACCTGACTGGTGGTGGTTCATTGTTTCCAGCTACCAAGAACATGATTGAAGATATTCTTCAAAAAAAAGTTGTTTATGTGAATGCGTTTAATAAAGTTGCCTACCCGGCATTTATGGAAGACATGATGAGGGAGTTGGGGCCAACTTTCCATGTTGCGCTTGGTAGTGCTCTGCGCGTTTTTGAATAATAGACTTCTTTCAAAAGTGGCACATCTGCCTGGTTTCAATATTTTATCTTCATCACCGTATGTCCATATACGGCTCGGTCGATAAAATATTTCCAACCAGCACACCTGTACTCACTTTTGAAAGAAGTCTAATGTTCTTCCACAGTTCTAGTTCGTGTTGTAGAAAAAACAACGTATAATCTAATATATGCCTGGTTCTTCAAACACCTCTTTCATTCCAAAAAGAAATCCCGCCACAGGGGATAAGCGAAATAGTAGAAGGCAAGTATACGTAGGTACTTTTGTGGTGCGAATACTTTTTATTGCATCACTACTAGCCACTCTCGGGGTGTTTGTTTATGAATACCGACTCAACAAAGCGCTTGATGCAGAAATTGTCGCTCTAAACACCGCCATCGTTACTTTTAATGAAGCTGAAATGCAGCGCGTGCAAGAAGCTGACCTCCGTCTATCTCAAGCTAATACCCGTCTTGCTTACTCAGCTTCAATCGTCACTCTGCTGGAAGCCGTTGAGGCCTCTGTGACTGACTCAGTACAAATTACCGAATTAGACATTGCCCGAGTTAGTGACGAAGCTTTTGAGGTGCAGGCCAAAATTAAGACCACCTCTTTTGATTCAGTTATGTTCCAGCGCACCATTCTTGATAGCGGACGTACTCTGGCCTTTGCTGAAATTAAAGACTTGGTTCTACAAAATGTTCCCCCAGACACAGCGGCTTTTGCTGAACAGCTAGAAACACAAGATACTGGTGAGTTTGCCATAGGTTTCCAGGTGCTCTTGGCTGTTGATCAGGCCAACATTCCACACACAATTGCTCCAATTGAGAGTCCGGTTGTGCCAGTGTCTGAAGTTGTTTCTACAACAACCGAAGGTACTACCGTAGAGTCTGAAGTTGACGATAGTGCTGCAGAACAAACAGAAGAAACTAATCAAGAACAAATATGATAGGTAACTCATTTATTGTACAAATTGGTATGGCCGCACTCTCAGTGGGAATTATCTTCTTTTATGTGCAGCCAACTTTTTCAAAAATTGGTGAAACTCAAGATGCCATTTCACAATACAAAATAGAGACTGCTAAAGTCTCTGAAGTGAATTCTAAGTTGTCTACTTATGTAAATCGCATCAACAGTATTTCATCTGCCGATATGCGCGCACTTTTGACTTACATGCCTGACGAGGTCGATCACGTAGCTGTGACACGAGACATTTTTAATATGGCTGACTCAACCAATGTCTACTTAAGTGGAGTGCAGTACGATGAATTGCAGCAAGTCTACACTCTTGGTCTGCCTAAGGACTCTGACCCAAAGGCCCATTCATTTACTATTGAGGGTCTGGGTACTTATGAAGACGTAAAAGCATTTTTGGCTTTATTTGAACAAAACAACTATCCGCTTGAGGTACATGAAGCACAATTATCTGCCACTGAAGCTGGGCTAGTGATGATTAGTGCGACGGTGGTTACTTACTCACATAGTAAAAATATATGAGTTCATCAATGAAAAACATTTTGGTAATTCTCGGCGCATTCACTTTAGCGTTTGGTGGTTATTATATGTATGCTCAAAACAAGAGCAGCTCACTTTCAACTGAATCAAATGAAGTGACAGCTGATATTTTGCTTAGTACTCAAGTATTTATCGAGCGAAGAGTTATTCTAGATGCGGTAAAGCTCGACGTCTCTCTATTTGAAAATCCAGTATTTCGTTCATATCGTACCTTTGCTTTGCCGGTTGAAAATGAACCTTACGGTAGAACTAATCCTTTTGAGTCAGCTAGGGCCTCACGAACAGATTCTAGCGAATAATTTTTTGGTAGTATGAATCCATTGGAGAAACTACTGGAGGCTGGGGAAGTGACAGAGTCCTTTGTGCGTCAGGTCAAAGAGACCATGCAGCAAACAGGGCAGTCGCTTGAGGCTACTCTCATACAGTTGGGTATTGCACCACAAGTGGTGCGAACGTTATTTGCAGAATACTACCAAGTCCCACCTTTTATTATTCCTGAAGGGTTTAATATCACTGAGGAAATTCTGACTTATATTCCTGAGGAGTCTGCAATACACTATCGTGTCGTACCACTTCTTGTGGAAGACGAAGTGTTGGTCATTGGCGTTAACGATCCTGAAAATCTACAGATTCGTGAGGTCCTTAACTTCGTTAGTACCAAGTACAATTTGGCTTACAAGCTAGTCTTCATGCTAGAGGCTGACATCAAGAAGGCACAGGAATTTTATTCCAACTTGAAGGGAGAAGTAACAGACGCTCTTTCTACTCTAGAAGGGGAACTCGACGCTGAAATTGCTGTTGGATTGGAAGAGGCATCAGTAGAAGATAAAAAGACGATGGAGCATATTGAGGAAGATGCACCAGTGACCAAAATTGTGGCTACCATCCTACGTTATGCGGTAGACGGAAGTGCATCTGATATTCATATTGAGCCAACTGATGTAAAAGTGGTGGTGCGGTTCCGGGTTGATGGTCAACTTACTACCTCTCTTGAACTTCCTAAGAATGTTCATATGGCTGTGGTGGCGCGCGTCAAAATTCTGTCTTCAATGCGCCTTGATGAGCGACGTAAGCCACAAGACGGTCGTTTCTCGGCTACTTTTGATGGTCGCAAGATTGACTTCCGTGTCTCATTGTTACCGACTGCTTATGGTGAAAAGGTGGTAATGCGTATTCTAGACAACGAACGTGGTGTACGTTCGCTTGAAGATGTTGGTATTTCTCAAAATATTCTTGAGGTGGTGCGTCGGATTATTAAAGAGCCGTACGGAATTATTTTGATTTCTGGTCCAACTGGTTCTGGTAAATCTACCACCCTCTACGCAATGCTGTCTGAAGTAGATCGTTTAACTAAAAACGTACTATCACTGGAAGATCCAGTTGAGTACAACATTGCTGGTGTTAGTCAGTCTCAAGTGAGACCAGAAATTGGCTACACGTTTGCCAACGGTTTGCGAGCTGCCCTTCGCCAGGACCCAGACATTATTATGGTGGGAGAAATCCGTGACAAAGAAACCGCTCAGCTAGCTATCCAGGCTGCTCTCACTGGACACTTGGTGCTTTCTACAATTCACACCAACAACGCCATTGGTGTTGTGCCGCGTCTTATTGATATGGGAGTTGATCCGTATTTGATTGCACCGACCTTGAAGTTGGCAATTGCTCAGCGCTTGGCTCGTCGAGTCTGTGAAGGAACTGGCCTAGTAGAGCCAGTTAGTGAAAGTACCAAGATTATGATGGAGCAAAGTTTCAAAACACTGCCAGAGAAGTATCGCTCACGTATTCCCGAAGCCAAGAGTATGGTTAGACCAGAACCAACACCAGGTTGTGCGACTGGTCTTAAGGGTCGAGTGGCAGTGATGGAAGCTTTGGAAATTACTGAAGAAATTCAGGAACTTATTTTACACGGTGCTTCTGAGGAACAAATGTTACAGGCCGCCAGAAAGAGTGGATTTATGACGATGAAAGAAGACGCCATCATAAAAGCTCTGCAGCACACCATTCCTTTTGAAGAGATGAACGCGTTTGGTACCAAGGTTGGACTGGACATGACCATTGATGAACCAAAGTTACCTGTCGATAACCAAGTGACGGCTGAACCTCCGACCGCTATAATGAATATTAATGAAGATATTGCTAGTTGATGACGACGGATTCCTTCGGGACATGTACACAACCAAGCTCGTGGAGCATGGTCATGATGTTGATGTGGCTGATGGTGGAGCTGCTGTCTTAAGTAAACTAGAGCAGGGCACTAGTTATGAACTGATTATCCTAGACATGGTTATGCCGGGGACCTCTGGCGTGGAGCTGCTGCGCATTATCAAGGAGCAGTTTCCTGAACAGACTAAGTGTTGTATTTTTTTAACCAATCAGGGGCAAGAAGAAGACATTCGAGAAGCAACCGAAGCCGGAGCGGTAGGGTACATCATTAAGGCAGAATCTATACCAAGTGAAGTAGTGAAGAAGGTGGACGAAATTATGAAAAAATGTAAAGCCTAATATTATGTCAGTAGATTACAAGCGAGAACTTCAAGCCCTAATCGACCTCCTCGTAAATGAGAAGGCTTCCGATATGCACTTTGCCGTGGATTCACACCCTCTCATTCGAGTGGCGGGTACACTTATTCCACTCGTAAAAAAGCCTATATTAACTGAACACGATGTAGCGGCTTTTGCGAAAGTCATGATGCGTGACGATCAGTTTGAGCGACTGTCTACCAGGCAAGAAGTCGACTTCTCATTTGAGAACACCCAATCAGTACGTTTTCGAGGTAATGGTTTCTTCCAGCGCGGTAAGATGTCGATTGCGCTTCGTTTGATTCCAAATGTTATCAAGACTTTTGAAGAACTAAATCTTCCGCCAATTTTGGAGAGCTTCACCCAGCGTCCACAAGGTTTCTTCCTGTGTGTGGGTCCAGTGGGACAGGGTAAGTCAACGACTTTAGCGGCGATGGTTAATCACATCAACCGTAATCGGGCGGAACACATTGTGACTATTGAAGATCCGATTGAATATGTATATCAAGAAGAGAAGTCTCTCATTGACCAACGTGAAGTTGGTATCGACACTGTGAGTTTCCAATCAGCCCTCAACGCCGCCTTTCGTCAGGATGTGGACGTTATCTTGGTGGGGGAAATGCGTAATGCTGAAACCATCGCTACCGCAGTAACCGCCGCTGAAACTGGACACTTGGTATACTCAACTCTACACACCAACGACGCGGCACAGACCATCAACCGTATCATTGACTCATTCCCTGGCGACCAGCAAGCACAGATTCGGGTGCAGCTCTCAAGTTCACTGATTGCCATCTTTTCACAGCGTCTTATTCCACATATTTCTGGGGGACTGGTGCCTGCTTACGAATTGCTTATTAACAACACTGCGGTCTCAAACTTAATTCGAGAAAACCGGGTGCATGAGATTCCGTCAATTATCGAGATTGGTCTTGATCAAGGTATGATTGATATGAACCGTTCACTTGCTCGTCTAGTTCAGAACGGAGACATCACAGTTGAAAACGCGTTTACCTATTCAACCAATCCAAAGGGTCTTGAAAGATTAATTTAAACTTTATGCTTTTTAATTACGTTGCAATCGATAACACTAATGTCCAACGAGAGGGGACAGTAGAAGCCGCCACCATTGATGCGGCGATTTCAGCGGTACAAAAGCGTGGGTATACTGTCGTATCAATAGACCCAGCCAATCAAAAAGGTGGTCTTCAGGATATCCTCAATTTTGAATTTTCTTTTCTTAATACTATCTCCAATAAAGAAGTAGTTATTTTGTCTCGGCAGATTGCGACCCTTTTTCAGGCGCACGTGTCGCCGCTTCGTATCTTTAGACTCCTGTCTGCTGAGGTAGAAAACCCTCAGTTACGAATTGTGATGAATAAGATTGTGGAAGACCTGCAGGGCGGAAGTTCAATTTCACGCGCTCTGTCTTTCCATCCAGAAGTATTCTCGTCATTTTATGTAAACCTAGTGCGTTCTGGTGAAGAGTCAGGTTCACTTGAGAAATCATTTGATTACTTGGCCGACTATCTTGATCGTTCCTACGAAATTATCACCAAAGCCCGCAATGCGCTTGTGTACCCAGCTTTCGTGGTGTCTATCTTTATTGGAGTGATGGCGCTCATGCTCACCATGGTTATTCCAAAGATTGCCGAAATTCTTGTGGAGTCTGGTCAGGAGCTGCCAATTTACACCAGAATTGTTATTGGTATTTCTGATATCCTGGTTAACTACATCGGCTTTATTCTCATTGCTGTTGCTGTAGCTGGTGTATCGTTTTATCGCTTTAAACAAACTGAGGTTGGGCAACGAGCGTATGATGAATTTATAATTTCGCTACCATACCTGGGGGACTTGCAACGTAAGCTACTCCTTACTCGTATTTGTGACAACTTGGCGACTATGCTAGGTAGCGGTATTTCAATGGTACAAGCCCTTGAAGTAACTAGTGAGGTGGTAGACAACTTGGTCTATCGAGAAATCATCCAATCAGCTTTGACTGAAGTTAAAGGGGGACGATCATTTGCTGACTCAATCTCACAGTATCCAGAAATTCCAGGGGTGCTAACTCAAATGGTAAAGGTGGGAGAAGAGACGGGAAGTCTAGCTGATATCTTGAACACTCTAGCTAATTTCTATCGTCGTGAAGTAAATAATGCCGTTGATACTCTCATTGGCCTCATCGAACCAATTATGATTGTGCTGCTTGGTCTCGGAGTAGGTACACTCCTCGCTTCTGTGCTTATGCCGATCTACAACCTCACTAGTGCTTTCTAAAGTACTTCTTCCAAAAGTGGCACATCTGCACTGGTTTCAATATTTTATCTTTATCACCGTATGTCCATATACGGCTCGGTCGATAAAATATTTCCAACCAGCACACCGCGACCTAATTTTTAAGGAGGCGACAGCCGACTATAAAAATGGAAGTACTCTTGTGGTGTACTCACTTTTGAAAGAAGTCTACTGTGTTCGTTGTTGTCCACACGTCTTTAAATCGTAGCCACATAAACTCGTATAATAGAAGGTAGCTACGTACAACGTAGTTAAAAGCCCTCGCGTGACATACAGATACGCAGCTGATATCTGAATGTTACTTGAGAACTATTAATAATCCATTCATTAATTATATGAACAAATCAATGCTCACCCGTGGTTTTACACTCATTGAACTCCTCGTGGTTATCGCTATCATCGGTATTTTGGCCGCGGTAGTTATCGGTTCACTCAATGACGCTCGAAGTGGTGGACAGGATGCCTCTGTTAAGCAGTCAACTGCTAACATCCGTTCACAAGCTGAATTGTGGTACAACTCAAATGGTTATTCATACGCCAACCTTTGTACTCAAACATCAGTAGACGGTTTGCTTAGTGCAGCCATCGATGTAGTAAACGGTACAGACTATGCAGGTGCTACTCACGGAGTTAGTACTTACGTAGCTCTAAACACAATTACTGGAGCTGCTTCAGGACGTACTGCTGCTTGTCACGCGGACGAAACCCGCTATGTAGCGGTAGCTCCACTAGCAAGTGTGGCTGAATTCTGGTGTGTTGATAGTACTGGTGCTTCAAAGCAATCAGCTACTGCTCCAGCTTCAGGAACTTACGTTTGTCCATAATCGATTCTTGTAATCTGTTTACAAAAAGCGCCTTTGGGCGCTTTTTGTTTATAAGGTTTAATAATTAAATTTCTCTCCCGTATAATATCTACATGAACTCTAAGTCTGGTTTTACACTCATTGAACTCCTCGTGGTTATCGCTATCATCGGTATTTTGGCATCGGTAGTTATTGGTTCACTTAATGACGCCAGGACTGGCGGCCTTGATGCCAAAATCAAATCAGAATTAGTTAATATATCGAAGCGAGCTTCACTGGAAGAGTCTACTGCTTTCACCTTTGATATGGTCTGCGGCTCAAACGGTGTCACGCAATCTCCGGCTATTGTTACCATTATTAATTCCATTGAGCTCTACTCACTTGGTCCAGTAGTCTGCAACAGTAGCACTGAAGAATACGCTGCTTCAGCACCACTTGAGGTTGGCTTCTGGTGTGTTGATAGTACTGGAGTCTCCCGACCAATTGCCACCGCTATTACTAGCGAAACCACCTGCCCAGCTTCTTAGTTGGAGTAAGCAGGGTGCTATACTGAATTTATATTATGTTTTATTTTACAGCTCTTCCATTTGGTTTGTTTGTGACAATATTTTTTGTCTTCGGAGTTATTATTGGCAGTTTTCTCAATGTGTATTTGTATCGTCTGCATACAGGGAAGTCACTGATGGGTAGCTCACATTGTCTATCTTGCGGTAGTCCGCTTAAAGCTTATGAGTTGGTACCACTGCTTTCATATTTAGCACTACGCGGACGTTGCCGTAAGTGCAATTCACACATACCAAAGCGCTACATCTTGGTTGAGTTACTGACTGGCTTGTTGTTTGTTGGCGTGGCGCTGGTGGCTGCTGATATTTTGTCTTTGCTCCACCTACTATTCTTTGTGTCGGTATTGGTGGTGATTGCGGTGTACGATATTTATCATTTTGTCATTCCTGATGAACTGGTTGGTGCTTTGGCTGTGTCAGCAATGACCTACAAATTTTATTTAATGATAGTCGGTTACCCAGTTCAAGCCTTTTGGTTTGACGTGGCCGCTGCTCTATTAGCGTCTTTGTTCTTAATGTCTTTGTGGCGTTTTTCAAAGGGTACTTGGATTGGCTTTGGTGATGTGAAGTTGGTAATTCCACTGGCGCTCTGGGTTGGTTATCAATCAGCCTTTTCGATGGTGGTGATGGCGTTTTGGATTGGGGCGGCGGTAGGAATTCTCAGTATTGTTAGTTATAAGCTTTACCGCCGTGGACAACCCCACTTACGTTTATTGCCACAAGAGCTTACAATGAAAAGTGCTATTCCGTTTGCTCCGTTTCTGATTCTCGGTTACCTCACAGTCCTTTTCTTTGGCATAGACGTGATTTCGCTTCTAAGTTATGTTCCATAATAATTCTAAACAAAAGTCTGCTTCAAAATCTTTTCTTTCACTAGGATTTGGTTTGGTCGAGCTTTTGGTAAGTATCAGTATTGTTCTGCTGGTAACTAGTATTATCATGGCTCGTCACGGAAGTTATAACGGGGCTGTACTTTTGCGCTCCCAAGCTTACGAAGTGGCTCTGTTGGCTCGTGAAGTGCAGCTTTCCGCTGTGAGTGCGGTGGGTGATGGTGCGGGTGACTACCGTAATGTTTACGGACTCTACTTCAACACTGATGCACCAAACTTCTACTACACCTTTAGAGACGCTAATGACAATATGTTTTTTGACGCTAGCGAACAGGTTGGCGCTCGAAATAATTTGGACCCCCGCTTTGAAATTGATGCTATTCGCCTCGTGGATGGATCAGGGGCAGAACTCTCCAGTGAAAATACGTTGTCTGTAATATTTCAGCGGCCAAACTTTGACGCCATGTTTTATGATGGCGCCAACTCACAAGCTGCTTCTAACGTATCAGCGGTTGAGATAGATGTTCGAGCCAAAGGCTCAACTGGTAGTGGGCTTGGTGAAGTGCGCACTATTGAGATAACGAGGACGGGTCAAATCATTGTTCAATAAATTTTTATGAAGACACCACAGTTAACAGGCGAGAGGGGATTCACACTCATTGAAATGATTGTTTCTTTGGGGGTGTTTTCGGTGGTGGTTACTACGGCAGTTGGTGCGATGTTGGTGTTGATCTCAACCAATCAACAGCTCCAGTCTGAACAAAGTGTGATGACCAACCTGGCTTTTGCACTTGATACCATGACTCGAGAAATTCGGACCGGCTACTACTATTACTGTGATTCAGAAGCCAACTACTCTTCTTCTGGACCAAATAATATTTTTAATAACAGTAACAATCACGAGAATATCGTTGATAGGAATGTTCAAGATTGTCCAAATGGTCGGTCACCATCCACCGACAATCTTCAAGGCATCTCATTTTATGAAGGAGGAAGTAGTATCACTGGCGCAACTGGTGCTCGCCGTATTATGTATTTCTTTGATGGTACCGATCCCGACAACAAGACTATTATGCGACGGGTTGGTAATACTGAAGCACAATCAATTGTGTCTTCTGGACTAGTGATTGTAAACGCGGAGTTTGTAGTGACTGGCAGTGAAGACCTTGATAATGGCGACGCTGAGCAACCAACTGTTACTGTTTATATCGAAGCTCAGGACCGTAGCGACCCAACGGCTAAATCTTATTTCTTACAAACTACCATAACGCAGCGCACCTTAGACTTATGATGTTTTACCAAAACAAACAAAGTGGATTTTCTTTGGTGGAGACACTGGTGGCTATCTCAGTGCTTTTGATTGTGGTGGTTGGACCGATGACAATCTCAATGCGAACCGCCAAGAGTACTAGTTTTGCTAGTGAACAAGTCCAAGCTTTCTTCTTGGCACAAGAGGGACTAGAGCTAGCTCAAAAGGGTCGCGATGATTTATTGCTCCAAAACTTTGCTGGCACAATTAATAACTCCTGGACACGCTTTACTGCTAGTAACGGAACCTATCAACACTGTTATGCTGCAACTGGTTGTGGCCTAGAGTGGAGTACTACAGCTGGAGCCTTGGCGGCGCCTGTGTCTTGTAGCACAGTGGCCAATTGTTTGATGTATAGAGACAGTGCTGGACGGGCTTGGTTTACACACGTAGCAGCTGGAGCTACGGCCACTCCGTTTACTCGTCGAATTTATTTCGTTGATGACGATGAGGGTGTATCAGTTAAATCGGTGGTGACGTGGCGAACTGGTTCTCTGGTCACTGAACAACGCGTTGAAGCAGATACCTATTTATATAACATCTATGGAAATCCGTAACCAACAATCAGGCTTTGCACTTTTGATGGCACTTATCGTGGTGAGTGTGGTGGTTTCAATTGGTCTATCGGTGCTTGATTTGACTATGAAGCAGGTGCGACTTTCAACTAACTCAAAGGACTCAGAGACGGCCTTTCATGCTGCTAACGCTGGGCTGGAGTGTGCTCGTTACTGGCGAACGGCTGAGAGTGACGATATGGAAGCCGGGAATAGCATTAGTCCAGATTGTTTTGGATCTGCTATGACTCCAGTTATTACTAATCTCTCAGGAATAAACGCTTATGTGTATGAAATGGAGGCCACTTGGGGAGTGTCTTCTGCCTTACGCTGTTCACAAATGACTGTACTTGTCATTTCTTCAGATTTGTCTGCTACGACAACCGTGAGTGGTATGCAGACTATCATCCCTGGCTATCCATATGGCGCTACCAAAGATTGCCGACCAGGCGCTCGTTGTACCGCTATTTCAGTTCGTGGTTATAGTCGCAGTTGTGGTGAAATTACGGCTCGGGGTACCGTTCAGCGAGAAGTCTTGCTAGAATTGTAGGAATGCCAAAACCCTTAACTGACCAACAACGCCTCCAGAAACTGCGGAAGCTAGTAGCGTATCATCGTGAGAAGTATCACGCCGAAGACGCACCAGAAATTTCTGATACCGCGTACGATGCCCTCGTACGAGAATTGGCTGTTCTTGAAGAATCATTAGGGACTAAAAAGCGAGTGGCTGATGTGGTTGGAGGAAGTGTGAGTACGGCCTTTACTAAAGTCTGTCACCAAGTCCCACAATGGTCTTTTGACAATGTGTTTGATTTTGCCGAGCTCGCTGCTTGGGAAGAGCGCTTAGTACGCACCCTGGCCAAGGAAGGATTGTCTGTCTCGGAAATTGAATATGTAGCTGAGCATAAGATTGATGGACTCAAGCTCGTGGTTGAATATGAAAACGGTGTTCTTAAGCGAGCTTCAACCCGCGGTGACGGAAAAGTGGGTGAGGACGTGACACACACCGCTCGCACTATTGCGTCACTCCCGGAGAAGCTCAAGGAGCCGGTTACACTTATTTGCGTGGGAGAAGTTTGGCTTAGTTTTATTGATTTTGAAAAGCTAAATAAATTAGAAGAAGCCAGAGGTGAGGCTCCGTTTGCAAACCCGCGTAATGCTGCCGCAGGTTCACTTCGTCAGCTAGACCCTGAAGTAGCAAAAATTCGTAATCTGTCTTTCTTTTCATACGACGTTGATTTGTTTGAACCACATGCTACTGGGGTAGCTGTACCGCAGACTCAGTTTGAAGAATTGGCGTTATTGGCGGAGCTTGGTCTGCCAACCAATCTATATCCAAAGCTTTGCCATAATCTCAAAGAAGTAGAGAAGTACTACCAGACTTGGAAAAGTAAAAGTGAGCAGTTGCCGTACGGTGTTGATGGAATAGTTATTAAGGCAAATGAAATACGGGTTCAAAAAGCGGCCGGGTACACCGCCAAAGCGCCACGATTTGGAATTGCTTATAAGTTTCCAGCCGTGGAGACCACGACCGTAGTTGAAGCGATTGATTTGCAGGTAGGTCGTACTGGGGTGGTGACACCGGTAGCGCATTTGCGCGCGGTGGTAGTTGATGGCTCGACGGTAACTCGTGCCACTCTTCATAACGAAGACCAAATTAAACGCCTCGATGTGCGCGTGGGAGATACTATCGTGCTTCGTAAAGCCGGTGACGTGATTCCAGAAGTAGTTTCGGTCATTAAGGATCTCCGTCCGAAGAGAACTAAAGAGTATAGGTTCCCAAGTTCAGTTGCTGCTTGTGGGGGAGACGGTAGTATAGAGCGTATCCCTGGTGAAGCGGCCTATCGCTGTGTCTCTCTTGATTCGGATTTTCTCAAGCGTCAAAAGATGTACTACTTTGTTTCTAAGAATGCCCTTAACTTTGACGGTGTGGGACCAAAGATTATTGACGCTCTTCTAGACCATGAACTCATTTCTGACGTGGCCGATTTATTTACCCTCAAAGCTGAGGAGGTGCTAACACTACCAGGCTTTAAGCAGAAGTCGGCTGAAAATTTAATTGCTGCGATTGCCGCTAGACAGACCGTGACGTTGTCTAGGTTACTGGTCGGGCTTTCGATTGATAATGTAGGTGAAGAAACTGCCAGACTCTTAGCCACTCATTTCCCGAGTATTCAAAAACTAAAACAGGTAACTATGAGTCAGCTTGTGGCGGTGGACGGGGTGGGTGAGACAGTGGCTGCTAATGTAATTACTTGGCAGAAGGACTCAAAGGCCCAAGCTTTACTTGAAAAGCTCCTTCTCCATCTGGATGTACAAAACACCGACGTTATTCCAACGACTGGAAAGTTTGTGGGGATGAGTTTTGTCTTTACTGGCACGCTTGAGACTTTGGGTCGTAGTGAGGCTGGGGAGATGGTAAAACGAGAAGGGGCTAGTGTATCAAGCTCAGTTTCCAAAAAGACTTCATATGTAGTCGTGGGGAGTGAGCCAGGTAGCAAAGCTAAGGAAGCTGAGAAGCTAGGCGTCCCGATTCTTGATGAGGCAGGGTTCTTAGCCCTCGTGGCACGATAGAGAGGGAAATGTTATGATGCAAATCTATGACTAAAGAAGAAGTAGAACACCTAGCTAAGTTGGCTCGTATTGAGCTTTCTCCAGCCGAAGTAGAGACTTTTACCACTGAAATTTCAGCGATTTTGGAGTACGTGAGTGCAGTGAAAGATATCGCTGGCGATGCGGCTGATACCGCCCCAACTGTCGGAAGACACCATAATATTTTTAGAAAAGACGAAGTAACCAACGAGCCGAACTCATTTACTGAAGCCTTGCTCGCAGAAATGCCTCAGACAGAAGGACGATTTATGGTGGTTAAGAAGATTCTAAATACCGACTCTTAATATGCATACTATTTCTGAACTACGAAAGAAGTTTGTGGCAGGTGAGCTTTCTCCAGTTACAGTTTTTGATGAAGCTATTGCTACCATCACTGCTAAGAATGGAAACATCAATGCTTTCCTGGCAGTATTTACTGAAGCCCGAGACGAGGCTGTAGCCGCTGAAGCGCGCTATAAGGCTGAAGGCGACGCCGCGCCAGCCCTACTTGGTATTCCACTCGCGGTTAAGAGTAATATCTTAATTAAGGGCAAGAACGCCACTGCCGCTTCAAAGATTTTGGAGAATTACACAGCTACTTACGACGCCACAGTAATCGCTCGCTTGCGTGCCGCTGGAGCGATATTTATTGGTGCCACCAACATGGATGAATTTGCGATGGGTGGTTCAACTGAGAACTCAGCTTTTGGTCCTACCAAAAACCCACTTGATACCAAGCGTGTTCCAGGAGGCTCATCCGGAGGCTCAGCCGCCGCAGTAGCCATGGGCGCAGTGCCAGCAGCACTAGGTACCGACACTGGCGGGTCAATTCGTCAGCCAGCCAGTTTTTGTGGCTTGGTTGGTTTCAAGCCGACCTACGGTGCTGTTTCTCGCTACGGACTCATGGCGATGGGTTCATCACTTGATCAGGCTGGTCCACTCACACATACGGTGGAAGATGCTGAATTAATCCATTCAATTATTTCAGGCACTGACAGCTATGACGCCACTACACTTACTAAAGATACTTACCCAGAAGTTCCAGTTAAAGACAAATGTGTATTTGGAGTACCTCGTAAATTCTTAGCGGATGGTATTGATCCAGATGTTCTGGATACCTTCAATGCTCACGTAGAAAAACTTAAAGCGGAAGGTCATACAGTTGTCGATATCGATCTGCCGGTTTTTGAAAAAGGTCTCGCTGCCTACTACATCGTGATGCCGGCTGAAGTATCATCAAACCTCGCTCGCTTTGACGGTATGCGTTATGGACTGTCAGTAGAAGGGGATAATCTCTTGGATGTGTATCAAAAGACTCGAGCACAGGGCTTTGGTAAAGAAGTGAAGCGACGTATCTTGCTTGGTACTTATGTATTGTCTGCTGGGTACTACGATGCCTACTACGGTAAGGCTGAGTTGGTTCGTACCAAGATGCGGGCTGAACTAGCTGAAGTCTTTAAGACTGTTGATGTTATTCTGACACCTACCGCTCCTACTCCAGCCTTTAAGATTGGTGAACAGGAAGATCCGCTGGCAATGTATCGCCAAGATATCTTCACTGTACCGGTAAACTTAACTGGTGTACCAACTCTCTCAATTCCAATGGGAACTGTAGAAAGAGAAGGAATAGATTTGCCAGTTGGGGTACAATATATAGCACCACATGGTGGAGACGCTCGTCTTTTTGCAATCGGTAAAAAAGTCTACGACGAGCGCCAATAAGCTTGTCAAATAATGGAGCCAGCCACAATTAGTTCACCGTCCGCAACTGCGACCACTACCCCAATTTCTCCGGGTGGTTTTGATTTGCTAACCCCGATTTTGGATAAGATTGGCGATAGTGCTCCTGGAGCGATGTCGTTTGATTCAATCTTGGATTTTCTAAATACTATTTGGGTCATTTATGCTTTCTTAGCGTATCTATTTTGTATATTTTTATTAGTCCTTTACGTGTACGCTTCTACTGGCAAAAAGCAGCTTGAGGATCTAGATAATGAAGCTCGCAAGCGTCGTGAGCAAATTTACCAAGAGAACTTCAAAGGCCTGCCAAAGAACAACCGTATCCAAGATATGCTTGACCATATTGCATCAGACAGTCCAAGTGATTGGAAGCTGGCCATCATTGAAGCCGATATTATTTTGGACGAAATTCTCAAAGATGCCGGTTACGCTGGAACTTCACTAGGGGAGAGACTGCGTAGTATTTCTCCAGCACAATTGCGTTCACTCGATGATGCGTGGCAAGCCCACAAAGTTCGTAATCAAATTGCCCACGGTGGAGCTGACTTTATTTTGACAAAGCGCTTAGCAGAAGACACTATCAAACAGTATCGCCGGGTATTTCATGAGATGGGGGTGCAGTAGCGCTAAGCATTATCCTTTTTGACGCAGTTCCGGAATGAGCCACAAGTTACTTAGCTTTTTATTTCGCTCCACTCATAAAAATCTAAGTACTTTCGGCCCCAGCTCGCTAGCCTACGGCATCGCTGTGCTTGTTCGATTCCGACCAGAGCCAAGCAGTTGGCTCTGTGAACCCGCAACAAAATAACAAAACCAGCACTGAAAAGTGCTGGTTTTGTTATTTTGTTGCGGGTTCCGGAATCGAACCGGAGTCTGGAGGTTATGCATACCGCTATAGCTTTCGCTACTCACACGAATGTGTTTGTGGTCTGGACTATACCTTCATCTTTTTTGATTACTCAAACGAAGATGCCTACCATCTAGTCTCTACACCTTCCGAAGTAATTACTTACTAGGGCTTGGCTCGGTATTGCCATGTGTGCGCTTTCACGCCACGAAGGTTTCACCGAATTTGGCAGGATATCCATACATCATTTCTGGTGTATTAGCCCAATTTGAGCCTCCCGAGGTACCTCTCCTCTAACCCGCTATATTTCCTCCAAGTGAGGTGGCAAGACTATACAATATTTGGGCATATAATGCAATTAAATTTTTCTGATTTAAGTAAAGTAATCATAGTCATATGATTACTTTAGACAGTATTTAGCTGTTGTTAGATAGACCTAGTTTGCGCTGTTTTGGTGGGCGGGTACAATGAATGATATGAGTAAAAATCATTCCGGGCGACTATTAAATGTAAATCATCACACCAAAAAGATGATGCAGCCATACCGTGTGGCTTCACGAATGGAAGGTCCGCCACGGACTGAACAGCGCAAGCCGGGAAAGGGTAAGTAATTGATTAAAAGTTGAGTACGAGGCAGTAATCTTATATATTGGTACTATTATGCAATGCGTTATTTTGGCAGCGGGAAAAGGAACCCGTCTACGACCCCTTACAGACAACACCCCTAAACCCTTGATTAAGGTGGCGGGTAAGGCACTCCTAGATCATATTATTGAAGCACTACCTAGTTCAATTGATGAGTTAATTATTGTGACTGGTTACTTAGGTGAACAAATAAGAGAACATTGCGGAGATATTTATAACGGTCGTAAGGTTACTTATGTTGAGCAGTTAGAACAAAAGGGAACTGCCCACGCTCTTTGGCTCTGCAAAGACTTACTCAAGGGCCGTTTCTTATTTATGTTTGCAGACGATTTGCATGGTCCTCAAGATATCGCTAGAGCCACTTCATATACTCGCTCCATGTTAACTTTGACCACTGATACCCCAGAGAAGTTTGGTATTGTGGTGCGGCATCCTGACGGCACTTTGGCTGAAATAATTGAGAAGCCGGAACATGCACCATCTAACCTCGCCTCCACTGGAGTGATGGTACTAGATGACCATATCTTTAACTTTGACCCGTACGCTAAAGAGACCAAAGGGGAATATTACCTAACTGATGTTTTGGCTGAATACGCCAAGCAATACCCAATAGCGGTGGTGGAACAGGCGCTGTGGATACCAATTGGCTACCCAGAAGACATTCAAAAAGCTGAGGAAATTTTGGCTAAATTAAAATAAGTCTCATAACTTACATAAATGAACCAACGACATATGTTATTATATACATATGTCTAAAAGTGAGCATAAACTAGAAGCTCTCCGACTGAGACGGAAGGGGGAGAGCATAAAAGATATAGCCAGGAAGCTACAAGTGTCTCCAGGGTCAGTTAGTCTTTGGTGCCAAGCCATAGTGCTCACCGACAAGCAAAAGAAGATATTGCGTGATAAGCAAATTCAAGCCGGACAGGAGGGGAGGCAAAAGGGAGCTGACATGAATCGTCAGAAAAGATTATCAGCGATTGAGTTGGCTTCTGAGCAAGCTTCAAATGATATTAAGGAAATTTCTAAGCAGGAGTTATTTTTTCTTGGTCTTGGAATTTACTGGGGTGAAGGTGTTAAGTCTCGTACTGGTCAAGCCTCAGTGGTGAATTCTGATCCAAAAATACTCCGAGTGATGACTCGCTGGTTTATCGAGTGTCTAGGTATTGAGCGAACTGAGCTGAGGCCTTATGTCTATATATCATCACACCATAAGCCACGGGAGAAAATTATCATGTCGTATTGGCAAAGAGAGCTAAGTCTTCCCGCTGGTCAATTTAAGTCACCGATATATCTAGAACAACGACCAAAACAACAATACGAAAACCATGATGATTATTACGGGGTTGTTTCCTTACGGGTGGCAAAAAGTACTAATCTAAAATACAAAATTCTAGCCTTATTGGAAGTGATTAGTCAGAGACTAGAATAATTTAAATCTTCTGTTATACTGCTGACGACGTTCAAATGTCGGTGTAGTTCAATGGTCAGAACGAGGGACTCATAAACCCTAGACGGTAGTTCGACTCTACCCATCGACACAACGCAAGATATTGCCCTTTTTAACGAAAGTGTATATACTCTTGCAACTGCGGGCGTAGCTCAGCTGGTTAGAGCGCTTCCCTGTCACGGAAGAGGTCGAGGGTTCGAATCCCTTCGCTCGCGCAGTAAAAAGTCGGCTTTGGCCGGCTTTTTTTGTGCGAGCGAAGGAGCCTAAATGTGCGGGGCACATTTAGGCGTGATTCGAAGCCCGATTGAGCTGGATTTGAGCTTGCGATAAATCCAGCCAATTGGGGTACTGGTCCTGTAAGGACCGAATCCCTTCGCGATGTACAATAGGATTCGAACCGAAGCGGCGGGGACCCTCTGGGCCGCCGCGAGTGGAGGTCAATGGAGTGAGATATTTTAGAAGCGAAGCGAACTAAAATATCCACGAGAGTGACCGAATCCCTTCGCTCGCGCAGAAAGGTACAAAACAAAACACAGCCATCAGGCTGGGTTTTGTTTTGTAGCAAGTAAACTGCTTTGCTTGCGTGCCTTGCTGCGGGTCGGAGACATGTCGCATGCGACAGTCGAGACGGGGTCGAGAGTACTTAGATTTTTATGAGTGGAGCGAAATAAAAAGCTTAGTAACTCGTGACCAGTTAAAAGAAGATGTAACTGAATTCCAAGTATTAAAATAAAAAAGGCGGTTCCCAATGGGAACCGCCTGGTGTCAGAGGCTCGACCTCGCGCAGCTATGTATTCACTGCAACGTAATCCTTGCGGATTGAGTTTCCTCATCGGGGACTTCCGTTCACTTGGTCGTAACCAAGCTTAGAAATTTGCCCTTTATCAGTCGAGCATGAGTTCTGTTAGGTTGTGTCGACGAGAAATTAACACTTCAAATACCTCCAGCGAACATCACCATTCACCTTCACAGGCTTAATGAACGCTCGTCAACCGTCCCAGAACCATATTTAACTTATACTCAATTAGAAAAGAAAGCAACAAAAAATCCCCACCAAGGGGACTTTTTATTTGAGCCAATGTCCGGAATCGAGGGTCAAGTTTCTAAGCTCGTAAACTCGCTAAGAACTTCCCTCCTTACAGGAGCTGTCCACTTCTTGGATATTTTCATTCTTCAAATATCTCAAGAAGTCTTGCGGAAGAGTTCCGACTCTTCCTCACCCGGCCTCACGTGTGGCAAAGCCACATCGTTCCGGCTGTTCGATTCGGACGAAAGCAAAGCAGTTTGCTTTCTACATTGTCCCAAATAAATAAAAGCTCCCAAACGGGAGCCATTATTTATCTGAGCCAATGTCCGGAATCGAACCGGAGACCTACGCCTTCATTTACACCTCAATTTATTAAACGTGATATTTGAGGATTAGACTGTATATTGCGCATACCCATACAGGTGAAGCGTCCCTTGTCAGTCGTTCGGGCCCTCAATTATGAGTGCCACGGTCTTGGCCAGGCGTTGGCTATTAACCGTTATTCAGGATTCGTATACAAAGTTTCTTTTGTATCGGGCAGGGGTCTTATGACCCACCATGGCGTTGCTCTACCAGCTGAGCTACATTGGCAAGTGAGTGACCAAGCGCGGTAGCGGTTGAGTTCCCGAGAAAATGTTTGGGCGGAAAGTTTATTTTCTGAACAAATATTTTCTCGGGAACTAAATGCACGGTAGTGCATTTGTCGCGAGGGCAGACAATGCAAGCTTTGCTTACAATGGCTGTACTCTGCCTGAATCGCTGGTACGACTCAGTGCTCGCCAGAATACCAGAGATTGGGTAAAAAATAAACCTACGTCAGACACAGGTTTGTTTTACACAGGGAGTGGAGGAAGAGTAACTGGTTAATTTATGATAACTGGTGCTATAGTGTAAGTACTCAGCGACATTGTCACTGGGGACGAAATCACAAGTTTCGTTTGATCTTTAAACAATCCAATCTTGATTTCCACGCCGCGTACCGCCTAGTGGAAATCATAGAAGTGCTAACGCGCTTCGCCCAAGGCCCTGGCAACCCCAGGGCCTTTCTAAATTTGCTATACTAAGACACTTATGGACCAGTCTACTGAAACCCGAATCAAAGAAATTGAAGCGGCAATGCTTGAACCAACTTTTTGGAATGAACCCCAAAAAGCACAAGCGATGATAAAGGAACTTCAGACCCTGAAGGACTCCGCTTCAGGAATGGGGAAGTATGACCGCAGCAATGCTGTTATGACTATTGTGGCTGGTGCCGGTGGTGATGACGCTGAAGACTTCGCTCGTATGCTGGTAGAGATGTACCAGCGTTACTCCGAATCAAAGAACTGGTCATTCTTGGTAATTGATAGCAATACCAATGATCAGAATGGTTACCGTAATGTCACTATTGAGATTGAAGGCAAAGAAGCTTACGGGACACTCAGACACGAGTCTGGTGTACATCGTCTAGTTCGCATCTCTCCATTTAACAGCAACGGCAAGCGTCAGACTTCTTTTGTGCTTGTCGAAGTGTCTCCATACATCGACGACCTAAGTGCGGTTGAACTAATAGACGATGAACTAGAAGTGACCTTTGCGCGCGCAGGAGGAGCTGGTGGACAGAACGTCAACAAACGTGAGACGGCGGTGCGCATCCTGCACAAGCCAACCAACATTTCAGTCCATGTCGCCACCGAGCGCTCACAGTTGCAGAACCGCGAGCTTGGTATGAAGTTACTCGCTGGAAAATTGTATTCATTTTATGAAGCGCAGCGGGAGCGTGAGCTCCAAGGATTGTCAGTTGAGAAGACACTAAAGATAGAATGGGGGAGTCAGATTCGGTCGTATGTCCTTCATCCATATCAGTTAGTTAAAGATCACCGAAATAATCTTGAGGTCCGTGACGTATATAAAGTATTAAATGGTGATATTGAGCCGTTTATAGCGGCTTTAAAGTCTGGAACGTAACATGCTATACTAAAACTTATGATTTACTTTGATAATGTTTCGAAACTCTATAACGACGGCCGCAGCGCCGCTTTGCAAGAAGTAACGTTTCAGGTAGCGCCAAAAGAATTTGTTTCAATTGTGGGACATTCAGGAGCAGGTAAGACTACTCTCCTAAAGATGATCATTGCTGAGGATAAGCCAAGTCATGGTCAGGTATTTTTTGAATCACTAGATATCCATAAAATTCCTCGCACTAAACTCCCACACTACCGTCGTAAGATTGGTACTGTGTTCCAAGACTTCAAGCTCCTCCCTCACAAGACTGCTTATGAGAACATCGCTTTTGCGATGGAAGCCAACGGCCGTACTGATGAAGAAATTCACGAGAACGTACCACAGGCCCTCTCACTAGTTGACCTTGATGACAAAGCTTGGAACTTCCCAAGTGAACTATCTGGGGGAGAAAAGCAGCGAGTTGCGATTGCTCGAGCGATTGTGAATCAGCCAGACATTATCGTAGCTGATGAACCAACCGGAAACCTTGACCCAATCGCTACGTACGAAGTGGTGCAGATTCTACGAAAAATTAACGACCTCGGTACAACCGTTATCATGACCACTCACAACAAGGGTGTGATTGATGAATTGGGTCGCCGGGTGATTACCATGGATGAGGGTCGCATCGTTCGTGATGATGCTACTGGGAAGTATGCTCTATAAGTTATTTTGTAAGTGTTTTTATGTTGACTGGAATTAGAAGAATTGTGAAGGCGGGATTTGTAGGCTTTTGGCGTAACGCCTACGTGTCTTTGGCATCAGTGTTTGTTATCACTGTGGCGCTCTTTGTGATTGGTTCTACGATGTTTATCGACCAGCTTCTCACTACTTCACTTCAGTCACTCCAATCAAAAGTAGACATCAATGTGTACTTTGTTCCAAGTGCTTCACAAGATGAAGTCGATGCTATCCGTACTGCTGTAGCGGCTCTTCCAGACGTCGCTGCTGTCACATACACCTCACGAGAAGAGGCGCTGGCCCGCTACCGCGAACGCAACCAAAACGACGAGATTGCGATGCAGGCCTTGGCTGAGCTCGATGAGAACCCACTTGGTGCCAACCTCGCCATCCAAGCGCGCGAGACTTCACAATACGAAAACATTGCTCGCTTCCTCGAAGAGAGACGTGACTCTGCCACTCAGACACCAGTCATTGATGAGATTAACTACGAACGTAACAAAGAATCAATTGATGCCCTTACAAACATCATAGGAGCAGTTGAACAGGCGAGTATCGCCACTATGTTGGTGCTTATCGTTGCGTCTATTTTAATCACGTTCAACACTATTCGCCTCGCCATCTACACCGCTCGTGAAGAGATTTCTATTATGCGTCTTGTGGGAGCTAGTAACATGTTTATTCGTGGGCCGTTTATGCTCCAAGGTGTCATGTACGGTTTGGTGGCTGGAGTGTTCTCACTTATGATTTTCTACCCAATCATGGTCTGGCTTGGTCCACGAACTGAGGCTTTCTTTGAATTCAACCTTTTCACGTACTTTATCTCAAACTTCAGTTACATCTTTGGAGTATTGATTGGAATTGGTGTGGTGCTCGGTTTGATTTCAAGTGTGCTCGCTGTGGCGCGGTATCTCCGGGTCTAGTTTAAGCCATTTTTACCCACAATCTGAGGTGGTGAGATAGGGGCTGAAAATTTGAAAATAATATGCTATGGTATACGGCGCACGCACTTGTGCGTCGTATTGTATAAGAGGGAAGGAAGAATATTGCCCGTCAGTCTGATGGATTGGGTAAAGCTTCATAAATAACATTGCCCGATCGTCTAATGGTAGGACACATGGTTTTGGTCCATGGTATCGAGGTTCGAGTCCTTGTCGGGCAGCACGAGAGTTAAACCGCCTTTATGGCTGTTTTCTCGTGCTGCCCGACAAGCAAAGTGCCAATGCACTTTGCGTAGGACTCGAACCGCCGGAGCGATGCCGGAGGCAAGCGAGGCGTGTCCCGCGGCACCAGCTAGATTATGAGCGGAGCGAAAATATAGCCAAAAGGTATACTGGTCATGTAATGACCGAGACTCCTTGTCGGGCAGCTCGTCTTTTTAATAAAAAAACCCGCCTGTACTAGCGCGGGAATTCCGTGCTGGCAACGAGGCGGGTTCAAGGGTTGCGTTTCAGGTATTGACCGTAGGTCTCCTGGTTGACGTACCAGTTCCAGTACTTCTTGCCATGCTTCAGCAGGTAGTGGAAGCTGAATTCAGACCCAATGGTCATGGCCTTCAGTGCCAGAATCACCAGAACGATGTTCAAAATGTCAGTCAGGTTCATGGAAACTCCTGTGGTTGGTGGAACAATCGCTTAGGATAATAGCACAATTTATGTGAAAAGTCAATAAATTTGGGTAGTTTCAGCCCGTAAAAAAGTTCCAACGTCGTACCACACTACCAGCACGAGAGTTAAACCGCCTTTATGGCGGTTTTCTCGTGCTGCCAGACAGAACAGTCTGGGAGACTGTTCGTAAGGACTCGAAAAGCTTTTGAGTATATTTTGGAGCTTGCGAACAAAATATCCAAAAGGTGTACTGCCCCTGTAAGGGGAGAGGTTCCTTGTCGGGCAGCAGTCACGTGAGACCTATCGAGGTCTCCAAAGTAGGTAACTCACTATCAAGTATTCAGTGATTGAGTTAAAATTGAAATGATGAGTCAAATATTTCTAATAACAGGCGTAAATGGAATAGGTAAAAGTACTTTAATGTCACAACTTAAAAATAAGTTGGAAGGGGACATTTTTAATATCCATGACTTTGACGAGCGGGGCGTCCCCGACAATGCGAACCAAGAATGGCGACTGTCCGAAACGCTTCACTGGATAAAGGTAGGAAAGGAAAATATAAATAATGCAAAAGCCACAGTGATTTGTGGTTTTATGAATTTCTAGAAATTGAGGATGCTTTGTCTCGGTTGGAGGTTTCCGCGCATATCTGCTTGCTTGATGCCAATGAAGAAACAATCTCTAGCCGAATATTAGGAAGATATCCTGATTCTGAGAGTGTGGCTGAACTTGAACGAACAACAGGAAAGACACCCGAGAAGTTTGCTACGGATAACGTTTGGGTATCTTAAAAATTACGCCAAGAGGCTAAAGAAAAAGATTACTTTATTGTTGATACCAGCAAGCTTTTGCCTGAAGAAGTTGGTCAAAAAGTTATTGACTGGATAATGTCGAAATAGAGAATTTCGAGGTGAGACCGAGACACCTCATACAAGGAGTAGGAGGGATCTCAAACGGTGTTGTGGGGTCCTGTCACACAAACTTGTGACTGTGACAGCCATCTCGCAAATAAGAAAAACCGCCTAGGCGGTTTCCGAAGAGTGTTCACTCTTTATTTCTCGCTTCAGTTTTCTGTTACGACCGCGAAGCGTTTTGTGGTCAGCTTTATTCAGACCACTTTTTGGGTCGTCCAGAATCTGGTCGACGGCGAGCGCGGCGACAGTTTTCGCAATTCGCCTCACAGCTGGAGGCAATTTATCGATTGGGCTGGTCATGATTGCTCCTTGGTTGAACTAGCTACATCAATTCTAACACAAAGAAGTTCCAACATTGTCCCAATCGGGCAGCAACAGCACAATCTGTTATAATATTTTGTAATGCAAAACATTGCGTACATTGACGGTCAAAATCTTTTCATGGGCACCACTCGTGCAGAAAATCCTTGGAAAGTGGATCTTCAGCGTTTCCGGGTCTATCTTGAACAACAGTATCAAGTAGACCGCGCTTATTACTATCTGGGATATGTGCAGGACGGTGACGTATATCAATCTTTATACGAAGAGATTCAAAGTGCAGGATTTATTCTTGTGTTTCGTGAACATAATTCGGCCATGCTTGGTACCAAGAAGGGTAATGTAGATTCAGACATTATTTTTTCAGTCATGAAGCGACTATACCGTAAAGAGGATTTTAATAAAATCATTCTCGTCTCCGGTGATGGTGATTACAAAACGATGGTTGATTTTTTGATTGAGGAAGGACGTTTCAAAAAGATTTTGTTTCCAGATGGTAAGAGAGCCTCATCACTTTATAAGAAAATAACCAGACAGTATTTTGATGATATTGGTAAGGAGGACATTAGAAAGAAAATCGGGAAATGAAAAGGGGGCCTTAGGTAATTAACCGTTTGGGCCCCTTTTCGTCGTGATGTATATAATATACTCTCACTTAATAAAAATATCAAGGCCGTATTTAACTTGGAGTAAAGTACGTTGGTGACCGTCAGGATCAGTCCTTGTATCTCGATACAAGTTTCTCTTGTTCTGTCATATCCAAAACTACGCTAGTGCTACGTCTTGGCTACGACGCTTACTCGTTCATTTGTCGGGCAGCTGGCAAATAAGAAAACCGCCATACGGCGATTTTCCGTTGGCGGTTTGAGTTTTTCATTCAAAGAATTGCCAGTTCAAGACGACTATCTTCTTGCCTTGAATGCCATCCCTTTCACAGCCAATGTTCAATGCTTTGGTGAGATCGTCCCCATTGCGAATAGGGAAGTCAATTTCGACATCCATTTGGGCGAAGCCTAGTGATGTTGCTTGTAAAACGTTTCCAAGGTTCGGAACATGGGCGTATGAGATGAAAACACGGCGTGTTTGAGACATGGGTAACCTCCAGTAAGAACACTAAGTTGATTTGAATTAAATCACTGGTTATGTAGATTGTCAACTAAAAAAGTTCCACCATCGTCCCATGCAGCCAGCACGAGAGTAAAGTAAAAGCCCTACGCAAAAGTGAGGTCTTTTGCGTAGGACAGAAAAGTGAACCTGGTCAATCGGATTCATCAGGATTGTCCATGCCGAGCGGGCCATGGTCGACGACCGTTTCAACACCAGGAAGAAATTCGCACACTTCGCGTGCGAAGACAAGATAACTACCGAAGAAGCCATGTTCCACGAACCAATGAAAGGCAGGTTGTGACTTTGCCAACAAGAGGGCAAAGGCATCCCGGGAAAGCACCTGGTAACTACCCAGATTCTGGGCCTTGCCGCCGAGCACACCCATCTGGAAACCACCGGTTTCTTGTTGTGGTAATGGGATGGTCAAGCCAACCCATTCTCGGCGTACTTCCTCAGGGGCTTGCCCTGGGGGAGTGGCGATGATTTTGATTGAATCCATGAAGAGCTCCTAGACGTTTTAGGTTCAGCGATAGTAGCTTAAGTTTGTATTTATGTCTAGAAAAGTCCCAACATGCCCTTGCATAGTCTAATTGCTGCTATAATTAAAATATGAACCTCACCTCAAAAAGAACTTCACTAATAATCTTGGGCGTCATGGCTATTCTGTGCTCCAGAGCCATGTTTGCGTTTTTTAACGACCCAGAAGGTCCAAATCTACTAATCGTTACCGTGATGGCCGCGGTGATATATTTTCTATCTTTAACTGCGTATTTACTCAACTTGTCTCTAGTTAAGAAGTTGGTGTTGGCGATTGTTATTCAGATAACAATTGTCACTAGTCTGTACTTTTTGTTGAGTTAGGGTTTTAGATTCTTCACGTGTAACTACCGACACTTCATTGTGATAGTATTTAAATATGAATACAAAAGTTTTCTATTTGGTTGTGGGAATGCTATTTTTCGCTGGACTGGCCGTCGCGATGTTTTTTGCTTTGAATACCTCAACAATAAAACCAGGTGGTCAGGATATTGCCCTGCCTGATGAATCAATAGAGTCATACGAGTGCCAGGCAGATGCCATGATTTGTCCAGATGGTTCAGCTGTGGGACGGCAGGGGCCAAAGTGTGAGTTTGCCGCTTGTCCGGAAGTTACTGCTACTTCAACGCTGGTTACTGCGTATTTGGGCGGGACTGTGACAGGTCTTGGTGTCAGTGTCTCACCACAGGTGGTGGTTTCGGATAGCCGATGCCCAGCAGAGGTGACTTGCATCTGGGCGGGGACGGTAGAGGTACAAGTTATGCTAGAGACTCCAGATATATATGGTGAGTACGTAATGACTCTGGGCAAACCACAGAAGTTTGGTGACTATAGCGTTACCTTAATTGATGTCTCGCCAACTAAGACTGAAGAGGCTATCCCTGAATCCTCATACCGTTTTACGTTTGAAATTGAACAAAATTAACTAAATCCAATTACAATTTTCTAAAATGACTAAGTACATCCTGCACGGAGGCTTCACTAAAATAGACAATGATTCTAACCGCACTTTTTTCAGAGAGCTGGTTTTGGATGTTCCAGATGGAGGTTCAATTTTGATGGTGCATTTTGCTTCTCGTAACGAAAATCCGATGCAAGACTTTGATATAATGAAGTCAAAGATTCGGGCTGAGGCTGCCAACAAAAATCTCAACTTCGTGTATGCAACAAAAGAAGATTTTGTTACGCAAATTAAAGCAGCGGACGCGGTTTATATAAGTGGCGGTAGTACCAATAAGTTACTTGAAGTATTGCGTTCATATGAAGTTTTGCAACCCCTTCTGGAAGGGAAGACGGTGGCTGGTTCGTCTGCTGGTGCGTATGCAATTGCGAAGCTTGGGGCTTCTCATTCAGAAGATGTCATGCGTGAAGGTATGGGGTGGGCCCCACTACGGGTTATTTGTCATTATGAAAGTTCAGAACTGCCTCCGGCTCCGGGTGCTGTGCAACTACTGCTTCAAAGCTCGCTTGATTTAGAGTTAGTTATACTGCGCGACTGTGAATGCAAGGTGTTTAGATTTTAAGTAAGGGGAGGCAGACATTGATGTTTAAGAAAAATCATTAGTTCACCTGTGTGGTGGTGATATAATTTATATAAGGTTTGATTTTATATAAATAATCTTAAATAATCATCTATGCTTACAATATTTTTTCTAACACTTGCTGGCGTTGTTATATCAATTGCCATTGGATCGTTTTGGTATTCAATGTCTACGCCGATGGGGAGATTGCACATGAAATACCTCGGCTTTGATAAGCTGTCACCAGAGGAACAGAAACAAAAAATCGAAGAAGCGAAGCCGGCTATGCCAAAGGTTTATGCTGGGCAAATGCTGCTCTCACTCTTGGAGTCATTTGCGGTAGTGGTAATTATCACTATGAGTATGCAAAACGGCGTATCGTTTTGGATTGCCTTGGGGTTTGTGGTGTTTAACTGGCTGTGTTTTATGGTGCCAGTAAATGGCTCACAAATCCTTTGGGGTAATGTGGAGCGAGATATTGCGTGGAAGAAATTCTTTTCAGATATTATGGCTAATCTGGTAACGCTTTTGGCGATTGCTGGCATGGCTGGGTTATTTGCGTAAGTCTTGGAGTAATAAAAACCGGGAGCTAAATGCTCCCGGTTTTTATGTTATTTGTTATCAGCGAGTGTTTGCAGATACTCAACTCTGGCCTCAAGTTTTTGGATTAGAATCATTTGTAAGAACTTCACATGCTCCTCTAGAGTGGTCACAATTCCCAGCAAGACCTCTTTCTTTTGCGTCTCAACTTGCTCATTAGAAATAAGGGCTGCTTGGGCAAAAGAAAATTGCCCACAAAAAATCGTTAGAACTGCAAACATACCGGCCATATATCCTCTGGATGTATATTTGAACATGGTTAGTATTTAATCTACTAATGGTCTTCTTAGTTGAGGACGTGCCACATGTAGACTTCTTACCCACTTTGCTATCTAAATACTCAGAGCTGGTATATCATTAACGTATTACAGAGTATGAATAAACAATTCTTAGCCATTGTCGTGACCATACTTAATCTTGCTGTGCCGGGTGTTGGTAGTGTGATTGGCGGGAAATTGAGTGTTGGTTGGAAGCAACTAATTCTTACTGCCGTCGTCGCACTTCTCCTGTACCTCAGTGTACCGCCGTTCCAGGTAGCCTTAGCAGCTGCTGCTGCCTGGCTGTGGGCTTTTACCACTAGCATTGAGTTCCTTAAGGGCGCTTATAAGAATTAAATAAACAGCAGTCTTTGCTATACTTAAGTTATATGTCAGAAAAATTTAATTCACCAGAGAAAACACCAATACCACGGGAAGGGGAGATAATGAGAGTTATCGAGGTATTAGCTGGAGAAAAACCGTTTACAGAAATAATCAGACGAGAAGATGAAAATGGATTATATCGTTTGGTGGTAGAAATAATTGGCGATGATGGTGACCCTGTGCGTTTTGATTATGTGCGAGCGGGTGAATTTGCTGAGGGAAAGGTGTCCCAAACAGCGATAGATATTATTTACCTAAATAGTGACGGTGATGAAGTGGGAGGAAGCTGTGCTGCAAAGTATATAGATGGAGCTTGGGTTAGTGAGTAGTCATCTGCGGACTTTTACTAGCACTGCCTAGAAGGTACAATAAGATATATGAAATACATTTTACTTTGTGTGTCGTTACTATTGCTGGTCGGCGGTTTTTGGATGATGAAAGATGATGGCGACCAAGAAGGGCAGGTCGCAACTCCGTCTGACTACAAGAATATTCAATACCTAATTGATGGAAGATCAGTCTTGCTAAAAGATGGTGTGGCTGAAACTGAAGCTGCTGAGGGTTCTGCTTCCAAGATTGTTACACGGTATTTTGGAAATGAGCTGAAAACGGATCTCGATAGTGACGGACGAGAAGACGTAGTCTTTTTGGTGACGCAAGAAACTGGCGGTTCGGGAGTGTTCTATTATGCGGTGGCAGCGCTCAATTCTGAGTCTGGATACAAAGGTTCTGATGGGTATTATCTTGGTGACCGTATTGCTCCACAGAATATAAATTTAAGTCCAAATCCTCGGCATAAATCCGTAGTGGTAGTGAACTATGCCGACCGTCTGCCAGGCGAGCCGATGACAGCACAGCCATCACTTGGACAAAGTGCTTATTTGAAACTTGATTCAGAAAGTATGATGTGGGGGATTGTTGAGCCGGACTTTGAAGGAGAGTCTCGTTAAGGAAAATAGGAACATATATGCTTCAAACCAGCTATATTGACGAACTAATATAGGTAACGTATGGTAGGAATAGCCCTTTGTTCCAACCAACCCCATATGGAGGTGTACAATGCTCTCAAAGCTGAATTTGGTGCAGAAAGTGCACCTGCCCTGTAACTCTGTCGACCTGGAAAGGTTGACGGTCAATCGTCGTCGAGGACAAATCGACAAATCAGCACTGAGGACCTTTCTTGGTAATCAGTTGATTCGTGAAGTGCTTTTGCATTATCACAACATCAAGCCCGGGTTGCTTGATGAGGTCCTGTCCAGGCTTCGTTGGAGTGTGCGACTGCTTGAATATCCTTCTCGAATCAGCATTTCATACTGGAATGCAGGCAAGGAAGGAAAACAATCCAAGCGTTTCCGCATTCTGTTCGCATCTGAGCGTGTTCCCAAAACCGGATACATACTCACACCCCAAAGTTTCCGTCGTGGCGACGAGAACTGACAACCGCCCCCGAACTATCTTCTATGGTAGCCGGGGGCGCTTTTAATTTGGTAAATAATGCAGATAACAAAAAAAGCCGCCCTAGGGGGCGGCTTTTTTGTTAGGCTTTACTGCGTTTAAAGCAGTCAATACATTTGAGACTGGTAACATCACGTGGAGTAAAGGGGAGAGAGGTGATGGCCGCTCCGCAAGTGGCGCACTGCCAGTTGCCAGTAGTTCGTGGTTTCTCGGCTGGAGCTGTGGCACCAATTGCATCAAGTCCGTTATCTGACATTGGTTCGGACGATGGTGCATCAAAGTCTGCGAAGTCTGGCACGTCTCGATCATCGTGAGTAGATGCGCCAAGAGTAGAAGTGTCAGCTGGCGCTCCATTTTGGTATGAACTGCCACCTCCGGCTGGGTCCTTACTCTTAGCGTAGCAGGTACGGCAAGTTAGACCGGCTTCACTGCGGGGTTGAAATGGTAATTCGGTAATTGCTCCACCACATTTGCTACACTTCCAATTTCCTTGAAACATAATTAAATATTATTTTAGTCCGAACAGTATACATCATAGTGGCGGAGGGGAGTATGGTATTGCTTGATATACGACAAACGAGCAGGCAAATGCCTGCTCGTTTGTCTAAAGGTGCTTCTAATTATTACTACGTAGCATAATCAAAAATATTTCAGTTTTATCTTACGTTACCCTACACAAGGGTTTAATTGTTACATTTTCTTTTGATGTGCGTAATACATAGTATTAGAGAAGAATAACTTCTCCGTTTAATTAATTTTTATGTATCAAAAATCAGCTGTTATTGCACTAATATTTTTTATCGTTGTGGCCTTTTGGGTAGTAGCTACTAATGACCCAGCAATTCCAGAAACAGCAGTGGGAGAGATGTCTCCACAGACTGAAGAGCAGATTCCAAATACAACAAATATGGAAGTAGAAGGTGAAGCCGAGGTGGGCAGACCAACGGCCAAGATTGATGTGCGGGTAGCGTGTGAAAGTGCGCTTATGTACACAAGCTTTGTGGATGGGGCAGCAGCTGAAGCTTATGTAGCTGAATGTGTTGAAGGTAAGCATCCAGAAGTGATTGAGCGCTATATCAATGAGATGGGAGTTGACGGAGCAACCATCTAATAAACTTCTTTCAAAAGTGGCGCATCTGCGTTGGTTTCAGGATTTTGCCTCGGTCACCGTATGTCTATACGGCTCTGTCGGCAAAACCCCTCCAACCAACACACCTGCGTCCATTTTTGAAAGAAGTATAATAAAACTAGTGTAACGCTTCAGTATCTAGGAGTGTTAAGTCAACTGTACATACTTTGCCACTCTATGTATGATAGCTATAAGCGTATGTCCGAAAAAATTAGTAATCAGGTTTCTCTTTATCGTAATGAGAGTGGTGTAACCCAAGAAGAGTTAGCTTCAAAAGTTGGCGTGAGTCGGCAAACTATCATCGCGCTGGAGAAAGGCAACTACACACCATCGATTTTGCTGGCGCTCAAGATTGCGGCCTTTTTCAAAATGCCAATAGAGGAACTTTTTAAAATAACTTATGAAAAATAATATCCTAGAAAAGGTGGTGGCTTTAGCGTTGGTTGTGATTGCAGTACTGCTCCTCAACCCATTTAATTTTTGGATGCCAGACATTATGGTGATGGGAATGTTAGCGGGAGCGTTGGTACTGTTTGGACTGTACGCCAGTTTTATTTTGCGCGAAAATAAACTAGATGAACGCGATGAACAGCATCGGACTCTAGCTGGGCGTAATGCGTTTCTAGCCGGGTCGGGTGTTTTGATAATGGGTATCGTAGCAGAGGGGTATAGTCACGCTGTAGACCCTTGGTTGGTTACAGCTCTCATTGTGATGGTGGTAGTAAAAATTGTAACTAGAATTTGGAGTGATCGAAATTTATAATAATTTTATGAAACAACATCTATTTTTTGGGTTTATCTTGATTGTCTGTGCGCTGGGGGCATTTGTGATTTTAAATGAGTACATCTACCAAGAGAAACAAGAACCAAACCCACTGCCAGTTGGAGAGGTGACGCTAACTGGAGTGGTGACTGCGGTGGATACTGAGCAGATGATGGTTGATGGTCCGGCGGTGGTGAGCTTCATTTCACCGGTCGGTGAAATGCATGACATCCTACTGCCTTCAATGGGGAGGGGACTGTGCGCAGCTGGTGAGGGTGTGGCAGAGGTATCAAGTATAAAAGAAGGATCTGCAGTGGAAGTAAGAGGTGAAATGACGGAAGAGGGTGTAGTGCCGTGTAGTTCAGATACGCACTACCTGCGTGTGTTTGAACGAGTGCTAGAAGCTGATGCTAAGTATGAGTTTACCTACCGGGCGGCGCCGGCTGGTTATGTGACGCAAGGAACTGAGGGAATGAGTGTTGATCCAGATTTTGTATCGGGATTCATTTTGATGTCTGAGGCTGGAAGTAAAGAGATAGCGGCAACACCTGATCTCCCTCGTGAATATCCGCCTACTATCCAAGGTCGCGTGTACAAAAACACTGGTAAAGAATCGGCTGAGGATTGGGCGTCGAATCACCCACTCGAGAGTAACATTGAGTTAGCTATGTCTGAACCACGTACTGTGATGGTTGGGCATGTTCAAGCACTGCGCTATACCGCAGATGGTCTCTATGCGTCTACGGTGTATGTCGTTACTAATGACGACTTAGTTTATGTGTTTACCGGTGCTTACAGTGACGCTGAGTCAGACATCATCAAGGACTTTGAAGACTTGGTGCAATCAATAGAGTTCATAGAATAATTATGACAACACTACAACCAAAAAACCCGCTTCACGGCATAACCCTTAAAGCTATACTTGAGACACTTGTAGAGGAGTATGGTTTTGAAGAATTGGGTTCCAAGATTAAAATTAAGTGCTTTATTGATAAGCCTAGTATTAATTCTAGTTTGGTGTTTTTACGCAAGACACCATGGGCCAGGACCAAGGTAGAAAATTTATATATTTGGACCAATAAGAAGCGCTTAGCTAAAAGTAAGGTAAAATAGAGAACATATGAGTTTTGAAAATACATCAAATGCAGAAGTGCCAAGTCGAGTAGAGTTAAACGACGCGATTAGGCAATATGAAGAGTCGGTTTTGCTACCGCAGGTAGAGCGTTTATCTAAAGGTGCTTACTCCGCTCTTTACAATGAATATAACCAAGGCAAGTTTGGATTTACCTTCATCGACTTTGCTCTTTGTAAAGATATTGAGACTGTTTCTGAACTTTTAAATAAATTAGAGACCACTGATGACGAGAGTGAAAGAAGAGTGGTGGCAGGGCAGATAGCAAAGGAGTTAGTCAAATAACTACATAAAAAACGAGCGCATGATGCGCTCGTTTTTTATGTATTGCTGCCAGCGACAAAGCCGGTGGTCCAGCAGAGTTGTAGGCTGTAGCCACCTGAAGGTCGATTGATATCAAGTAAGTCACCGACGATGTATAGGTTTGGGTAATGCCGAGAACGCATGGTCTTGAAGTCTATTTCAGTTAGAGCTACGCCGCCGCTAGCGATGATGGCCTTCTCTAGTCCGAGTAGACGATGGACATGAAGAGTTAGTCCGCGAATGGCTTGGATGAGGGCGTGGCGCTCTTGTCTAGTGATGGTGTTGACCAAGCGGTCGGGAAGGATTGAAGCTTGAGCCAATATTGGTCCCACGAGTCCCTTGGGGACGAGGTCGGCCAAGATGTTTTTAATCATCTTATTGGCGTGGTCGGTATGGAGGGCACGCATGAATTCCAACACTGCTTCTTCGTTGTGAGTTGGTAGAGTGTTGATGCGAATCTCAACTGGGCCGTGGGTTAGGGTGTCCCCGATGTGTTGGCTGATATTTAAAATCCCTGGTCCACTAAGTCCGTTGTGAGTAAATAGAACTTTGCCAGTAGTCTTCAGAAAGGCCTCGCTGTTTTGGTAGAGGCTAATTTGGGTGTCTTGGATACTGACTCCGGCCACACTTTCTACCCACTTGTCTTTAACTTTGATTGGTACCAGGGATGCTGTTGGAGTAGTTACAGAATGACCGATTTCTCGGAGCCAGGTGTATCCATCGCCGGTCGAGCCGGTATCTGGTCTGCTCGTGCCACCAGTAGCGAGGATGTATGCCTTGGCAGTTAAGATGCCTTCTGAAGTACGAACTCCAGTTATCTGGCCACTTTCGGACAAGATTTTTTTGACTGTGACATTAGTTTTTACAGTAACTTTGGTTTGCTTGAGGAATTGTTCAAGGGTATGAGCGACGTCCTCAGCTCGTTCACTTTCGGGGAAGACGCGATTCTCAGCTTCAACTTTTGTGGCTAGTCCAAGAGTGTGAAAAAATTTCAAAGTTGCTTCTACATCGTGTTGAGAAAAAGCCGAAAAGAGAAATTGCTCAGCCTCTCCGTATTTCTTGAGGAGTTGACGAGTGTCTGGGGTGTTGTTGGTAATATTGCACCGACCACCACCAGTAATGCGGAGTTTCTTGCCTAGATTTGAATTCTTCTCAAGCAGCAGAACCTTTTGTCCGCGTTCTGCAGCTACACCAGCCGCCATCATACCAGCTGGTCCACCACCAATTACAATGACATCAAAGGCCTGATTCATGTTCATATCGTAACATATATAGAAAGGTATGATGAAAAAGGTGATGATGTATACTACTCCCATATGGCAATTAAAATTTCGGCAGACTATAAGCGAGCATTTAAACAGGTAGACATTCGGGGTGAGTACCCGAGCGAAATAAATGAAGAGGTGACGTATTTAGTGGCCCATAGTTTTGTGGCTGAGTACCAATTGAAAAAGGTATTGGTGGCGCGCGATATGCGTTTGTCTTCACCGGCTTTGTTTGATGCATTTTGCAAAGGGGCGACAGATGCCGGTGCAAACGTCATCGACCTCGGCCTTGTCCATACTCCAGTCTTGTACTACGCATCTGGCAAAATGAAGCTCGCTGGCGTAATGATTACCGCTTCACATAGTCCAAAGAATCAAAATGGTCTTAAGATGGTTCTGCCTGGTGCTATTCCACTCACTGAAGAGTTTGGCCTTAAACAAATTCGTAAGCGAATGGAGAAGGGAGATTTTGCTGAACCGAAGAAGCGGGGAACTGTCACGGCCAAAGATGTGAAGGAAGCTTATGCGGACTTTGTGCTTAAAACTGCCAAGACTAAAGGAATGGAAGACCTAGAAATTGTGGCTGATGCTGGTAATGGTATGGGAGCAGTCCTTATGCCGCTACTTGATAAGCGCTTGCCGTGTACGTTTACTACTATCAACGGGACTCTAGACGGACGCTTCCCAAGTCGGGGTTCAGATCCAACTTTGAAGAAAAACCAAAAGCCAGTGGTCGCTGCGCTCAAAACTGGTGGTTATGATTTCGGTATTAGTTTTGATGGTGACGGTGACCGAATTGCGTTTTTTGACGAGGAAGGTAATTACGTTAACAGTGCGGTAATAGGCGCCATTATTTCTAAGTACTTACTTCAGAAACGGAAGGGAGCAAAAATTGTTTACACCAATCTCACTAGTCGAATTCTAGAAGAGACAATTATTGCTGCGGGTGGTGTGCCGGTACCAGCCAAGGTTGGTCATGCGTACATCAAAGAAACGATGCGAAAAGAAGATGTGCTGTTTGGCTGTGAGCACTCAGGACACTTTTACTTTAAAGAATACTTTTATACCGATTCAATTACTCTCACTCTACGTTACGTACTAGAGGCCTTTGCATTGTTCCGTACTCAAGGAGGTAAGTTCAGTGAGTTTGTGGCGCCTTACTTGAAGTACTATCAGGCTGAGGATGTGATTGTCGACGTGGATAATAAGAAGAAAGCGCAAGCCGCTGTTGAAGCTTATCTCAAAGCCAAAAAGCCAGTTCGGTCACGTAAGTTTGATGGCTTATATGTAGACTTCGGTGATGTCTGGGGTTCGGTCAAAATTAGTGTGACTGAACACGCGCTGAAAATGATGTTTGAAGGCACCACCAAGAAGGTGGCACTAGCTCTCCAGAAGGAAGTAGTGGACTTTGTGAAGAGCGTCGCTCACAACTAGCATCTTGCTAAAAACGTGATAGTATGGCGCGATGATTGAATACGAATACATCTTTGGAAAGCATGCGGTAGCTGAAGCGCTGGCGCAACGCCCAGACGTAGTGAAGCAAATCTTCTTAGATTTGAATTTTTCTGATGCCAAAATCATCAAGCAAGTAGAGCTGGCCAAGGTGACGGTATCTCCGTTAAATCTCAAGAACCCACCGCGTGGCGTCTCGGCCAATGCTGCTCATCAGGGAATTGTAGCGGCTATTAACCCAGATAAGTTGATGGTTGATTACAAAAACTTTTCTAAAAATCTAGAAGCCAATCCTGGAACGGCGGTACTTATTCTAGGAGAGGTGCAAGACCCGCATAATGTGGGTGCGGTAATACGTTCGGCTGCTGCTTTCGGTTTGGCTGGTGTACTCATCCCGCCTCACAATCAAGCACCAGTGACTGGTACAGTTATTAAGGTGTCAGCTGGTATGGCTTTTCGTATTCCGCTAGTAGCTATCAGTAATGTGAACGCTGTCATCCGCGATCTGCAGAAGCGGGGTTTCTGGGTCTATGGCCTTGAAGGAGACGGTACTGTCTCTACTACTACCGAGAAATTCACCAAACCAACCGCTTTTGTGTTGGGAAATGAAGGGTCGGGTTTGCGTGAAAAGACCAAAGAAGTGTGCGATGACCTTATCTCAATTCCTATCCATCCCCGTTGTGAATCGCTCAATGCGGCAGCGGCTACAGCCGTAGTCTTGGCTTCTTGGAGTGCACAGCATCAAGGCTCCCTTAGCTAGTCACTTCAGCTCAGTGTGATATTATAGTGCCTAACGTTCACACTATTAGGTGGTGATTCACGTTGTTAACTTTTCTTTAAATTTTACGTATGGATGAAAAAAAGCAAGATGATACTTCAGGAATCATGCCAGAAGCGACGCCTGAAGCGGTAGAGATGAGTGCGGTTCAAGTACCTGAGGCAGAAGCGGCGACTACAGAAGCTGTAGTAGCGTCACCAACTCAGTTTAACTTCAAAGCTTATGGAGCGATGGTGGTTGGTATTCTTCTAATTGCATCTGGACTACTTTTTGTACTCGAGAAAGAGGGAAGAACTTCAACTGGTATTTTCTCAGGGATTATTTCAAAGATGGAAGAAGGTAAGCCGGTAGCTCGAGTTAACGGTACCCCTATTTTGATGTCTGATTTTACTAGTAGTTACAATCAGCTGCTACAGATGTCTACTACCCAAGGAGTAGATGTTAGTGACCCTGCAATGGTAGAGAAGCTTCGTACTCAGGCTATCGATACCTTGGTCAACGCTGAGGTGCTGCGCCAAGCTGCTATTGAAGCTGGTATGACCGCAACCGAAGAGCAAATTCAAACTCGCTACACTGAGATTCAAGATGGACTTGGTGGAGCAGAAGCTCTGACTGCTCGAATGGCAGAGTTTGGGGTAACCGAAGCTAGTCTCCGTCGTGATATTGAAAACGAATTTTTGATTCAAGGACTCTTTGATGCCAATGTCGACAGTACTAATATCGTTGCCACAGAAGAAGAGCTGGTTGCACTTTATGACCAAGCTGGCGGTGCAGAAGCTGGTTTGCCACCAATGACTGAAATTAAAGATCAAATTGAAGCACAGATTATTTTCGACAAAGAGCAAAAACTAATTAGTGCCTTTATTGAGGAACTAAGAGCTAAAGCCACTATCGAAGTATTACTATAAATTTCAGTTAATAAGATGAAAGAAAAAAGGTGTGGTCTTCACACCTTTTTTCTTTGCTCGTCTTGGTAGCTGTTATACTACATCTATATGGAAAAGACTCTTGCTGATGAACTGAAAGTTATTACCCGCGTGCCGACAGAGCGATTGTCTCGTTTGCGAGCGTTGCCGCTCGCTGAACAGAGTACTCTTTTGCAGCAGTTTTCAGCTCATGTGCTGCAAGACATTCTTGGTAAATTAAAAATTGCTGAGATTGTCGACATGCTTGATCATATGGATCCCAGGCAGGCTGAAAATATTTTGGCGCGAATTAAGGACCAAAAGCGTCGTCTCAAAATCATAAAGAAGCTCAAAGATGATGCTCGGGATAAAATTGAATACTTCCTTCGTTTTCACCCCAAGGCAACTACTTCACTGATTAATTTTAATTATATCTTACTGCCCAATACTGCCACTATTGCGCAGGCGGCTGAAGCGATTGAGGAACACTTTGAAGATATTGGAAAGTTTCCAGAGATATTGGTTCATGAAAACGGTGCGTTGGTGGGGGAGATACTGATGTCTACTTTGGTGAGAGAAAGAAATTCAGCCACTCTTAAGCGCTTTGTTCGTCCGGTTCAAACTATTACTTATCAGGCAGAAGTAGCACAGGTAGTAGATACTCTTACGCTTTCTCATCGCAAAAAGGTCATTGTTCTTGATTATGATGAGAGTGTACTTGGGGTTATTTATGCTGATGACGCCATTGCTCTCTTTGGTGATTTGCCAGCTGAGTCACTTTACGACATGAGTGGTATGGATGACACTTCACGTCCATTTGACAGTGTTTCCAAAAAGTTTAAATCACGATACAAGTGGCTTGTTCTTAACTTGGTCACGGCGTTTATGGCTGGTTCGATGATCTTTATCTTTAAAGACACCATTGATAAATTGGTGGTGCTCGCGATGTATATTCCGATTGTGGCTGGTATGGGCGGCAATGCCGCTAGTCAGGTGTTTGCCGTGATGTTGCGTGGGCTGACGCTTGGGACCATTTCATACAAAACAGCTGGCCCAGTTATTTGGCGTGAGGTTCAGGCCGGAGCTCTAAATGGACTACTGATTGGATCAATTGTAGCTGTTATTTCGGTGGTATGGAACGATAGTGCGCTCTTAGGACTGGTGGTCGGTATAGCTATGGTTGGAGTACATATGGTGGCTGGTTTGTTTGGAGCGTTTGTGCCGATTTTCCTAAAGAATCTTGGACTTGATCCGGCCGCTATGTCGACCATGATAATAACCACCGCCACTGACGTGCTGGGATTACTTTTCTTGCTCGGTCTAGCGTCCCTTATTTTGTTTTAGTTTTATGGGTGGCGCAGGTACCACGTAGTGTAACTTCTAGGTTGGTGATTAAAAAACCAGGTAAAGCAAACTCTTTTACTAATTTCTCGTCGTCTACAGTAAAGTGGATGACTTTGTTACATTCATTACAGATAGCGTGATGGTGAGGTTCATCTTGAATCTCGTATTGAGCTTCTTCACCGCCTAGGTTGAGCTTGGTTATGGTACCCGCTTCAACAAAACTCTCTAGATTTCTATAGATAGTAGCCAGGTTGATGTGGGGGAGAGAGGCGTGGATAGCAGACGCAGAAAGGGCTTCCTCAGAATGGTCGAGGACGTCTAAGATTTCTTGTCTGTGTTTGGTAATTCGCATGGCCAGAGTGTAGCCTAAATATGGTACTTATGCAAATGATTTGCATTTAAATAGATTATTGCTATAATGCAAATCATTCGCATTTAGTATTAATATATAAATTTGATTATGACTGAAGTTATTGTAGCTGCTTTTACTGTGATGTTGGCGTCTCTTTCAGGAGTGATGTTTACCACTAGTGCGGCTGGCCGGTTTTTGGAAAACAAACTTTCATATTTGATTTCGTTTTCAGCTGGGGTGTTTTTGGTTACTGCTGGAGCGTTGGCGCTAGAGGTGTTTGAATTAGCGCCGAGTCTAGGGGCTGGAGCCGTGCTGATTGTGGTTGGATATATCTTGGCTGAGGGAGTTCATCGTCTAATGCCAGAAATGCACCACCATCATGATGATGAGTGTACACGAGCTCATGGCGCTGCGGCCCGCAAAATTATCATTGGTGATGCCATCCATAATGTTGCCGATGGCGTGATTATTATTGCTGCGTTTGCTGTCAGTGGGCCACTAGGAGTAGCAGCCACAGTATCAATTGTGATTCATGAAGTGCTTCAGGAGATTTCTGAATTCTTTGTGCTTCGTAGAGCGGGGTACTCAATCAAAAAAGCCCTGATGGTGAACTTTGCAGTATCAAGCACTATCTTTGTTGGAGTCTGGTTGGGGTACTATGCGCTGGCTTCACACGAACTAGAAGTTGTCCTGCTGTCTGTTAGTGCTGGATTTTTTATTCACGTTGTACTGCACGACTTGCTACCAAAGCATCACGAACATGAAACGACCAAGAGCTTTCTACAGCATATTGCCGTGGTGGCCATTGGAGCAGTATTGATGGGGTTTATCGCTCAATCCTTAGCTGATTCACATGCTCATGGGGAGTCTGGTCATGATGATAATGAAGAAGAACATCACGATGAGGATGAATACCACAATGAATTAATATAGTGGTGTGGTTAAAAACCCGGCGAGCGTAGCTCGCCGGGTTTTGGTATACTCATTTATTATGAAAACGAAAGCAAAAAACTACTGGCCGACATACGCACTTTTGGGCGCCATCACCATACTGTTTGGTGGTCTTTCTATCTACATCTTTACTGATGTTGGTAAAGTAATTGAACCAACTGTTACAACCGCTACATCAACCAATCAAGTGGCCAGTACTTCTGAAGCTCCAGTTGATTCTAATTTGCCAGTGACATGGGAGACTCTTTATCCAAATACAAAACCAATGCAGATTGGTTCAACTACTGTATCAGCGTCGGTGGCTGAGTCGTGGACTGAGCGTATTCGCGGTTTATCTGATACACCATACTTGCCAGAGCATGTGGTTAAGTTATTTATATTTGACTCCAGCGGCTATCATTCAATTTGGATGAAGGACATGAATTACTCCATTGATATTATCTGGGTAAGTGAGGAGGGAGTAGTGGTCCACACTGAAGATGGGGCAGCACCAGAAAGTTTCCCAGCGATGTTTGTGCCTGAAGTTCCAGCTAAGTACGTGATTGAGACAGCGGAGGGGTTTGTGGCCAAAAACAACTTAAACTTGGGTGATGTGGTCGTACTACCAAATCTATAAAACTGTGTTATAATATACGGGCATGATGATCGCCTCACTTCGGTGGGGAGGAAAGTCCGAACACGCCCAAGCGTAAGCTTGGAGCAGGGTAGCGGGTAACACCCGTCGTACCAGCAATGGTATAGAGGTGCGAGCAGTGACGCCGGGCGCGAAAGCAAACGGATTCCTTCGGGAATAATCGGTATGGAAACATACCGGGTGAAACGGCAAAATCCTTACTTGCGTGCAAGGCCGCGCTATCGAGGGCTTTAAGCAGAAGTATATTTTACGCTTAAAGCCCTCGATAGAGAGCCGCATGAGGTGAGTGGTAACACTCATCCTAGGTATATGATCATCCGAAGAGCAATCTTCGACAGAATTCGGCTTATATGCACACAAAAGCACCTAGAAATAGGTGCTTTTGTGTAGTAACCCCTCACACCTCCCAACTACTTCGTTATGGGCACCCATGATTTTCCTCCGTCGTACGTACAGGTACGCCTACGAAAAATCATTTGCCCATGCCTTGTATTTGGACGGGTGTGAGGGGTTACTTTGTGTATGGTATACTTTTTTAATACTAACGTTATAAATCGAGTTATTTTTATATGGAGCCAAACATCTTTTCACCGCGTCTAAACCATCTTGTTAAAGACAGCCTTAGTGACACATTACGATCACTGGCTTATGGAGTATTGGTAGCAGTGTTCGGTTTATTGCCAATCTTTTTTGTTCCCGGAGTGTATGCTTCACTTGGTTTTACAAAGACTTATGCAGTGACGGTGGCTATGTTTGTGGCAGTGCTTCTGCTGGCGTTGTCTGTGCTTCGAAGTGGAAAGATGCGTCTCATCATTCCGTTACCATTGGCTTTTTTCTGGGGCTTTGCTTTGACGGCAGTAGCATCAGCATTACTTTCTGGTGATATAAAAGACGCACTCTACGGTATGGTGTTTGAGGTACACACCGCTGGGTTTATGTTGCTCATGGCTTTGGTTATGACAGTGTCTTTGGTGTTTAGTCAGTCAAAGGTAGCAACTAGACGTATCTTCATGGTCCTTGGTGGGAGTGCACTCATACTTCAGCTATATCACTTGCTTCGTTTGGTAATCGGAGCTGATTTTCTTACGTTTGGTATTTTTACCTCATCAACCGCTTCAACAATTGGTGGCTTTAATGACCTAGCGCTGTTTTCTGGTTTGGTTATTTTGTGCGTACTGATTCTTTTGCCACAAATTACCACTCGTTTGGCCGGTAAAGTAATTGCGTCGTTATTGATAGTTGGTTCATTAATTATTCTCTCGGTCGTTAATTTCTACGCAGTGTGGCTGATGGTAGGCTTCTTTTCACTTCTAGCCATTTTGTATTTTCTTTCTCGCGATACGTGGCTTAAAGTAGCTGAAGAAGGTTCGCGACCAGTCTCTAGACTGACCTTGTTGTTGGTTGGGTTGGTGTGTCTGACTTCTGGTGCTTTTGTTATTAGTGGAGATTATATTGCTGGAAAGGTTGGACAAATTACTGGGGTAAGTTATTTGGAAGTACGGCCTTCATTTGACTCAACTTTATCTATCACCAAGTCGGCACTGCGTGATAACGCTCTTCTGGGAACTGGCCCAAATCGATTTGAAGATGCTTGGCGTCAATATAAAAACCCAGTTATTAACCAAACCATTTTTTGGAATACTTCATTTAGTGGGGGAAGTGGCTATATTCCAACTATCCTTGCTACTACTGGTATTGCTGGAGCGGTCTTCATGATTTGCTTCCTATTGGCGTTCTTGCACTTTGGTTACCGTACGTTAATTGCCAGAACAGTTAAAGATGCTGGTTGGTACACCATCGGCGTAGTGTCGTTTATGGCGGCATTATATCTTTGGATTATGGCTTTGGTGTATGTGCCGGGAGCGGTGATTCTTTTGTTGGCCGCTCTATTTACTGGGCTAGTGGGAGCAACCTATATTGCGACCAGTGCGGAGTTTGGGGTAGAGATTAACGTAACTGAGAGCCGACAGTATGGATTGTTATTAATTGCTACTGTGCTCGTGGTTATTATCTCTGCTGTGCTGGTGGTGATTGGAGTTAGTAAACAATTTGTGGCTAATGTTATCTATGCAGATACTGTCCGGGCTTTCCAACAAGAATCTGACTTTGTCGCAGCTGACAACGGCCTAGCCAAGGCCAGTGAACTCTATGCCCAGGATTTGTTTATGGCTGAACGAGCTCAGCTTCGCTTGTCTCAACTTTCAAATCAGGTTGCAACTAACGGAGAAGTGGATGCTGTAACTAGACAGCGCAACTCAAATCTTTTGGCTGAAGGTATTAGTCTAACTGAACAGGCTATTAATCTTGACCCAACTAATCCAACTAATCACATTGTTCTCAGTAACTTCTATGCCTTACTGGACCCAGCTCAGTTTGAAGGAATGAAAGAACGGGTTGAGGCTCTGTTTGCTCGTATGGAAGAACTTGATCCAACTAATCCTTTGTACTCCGTCCTTAAGGCACAATACAAAGTGCAGATAAGTGATGCTGCTGGTGCTCGTGAATCATTAGGAAAAGCGATTGAAAAGAAAAATGATTATACAGACGCCATCTTCTTACTCTCACAACTTGATGTTCAAGAAGGAAAGGTAAAAGACGCCATCATTCTAACCAGTGCACTAATTTCAATTGAACCAAACAACCCAACTCGCTACTTCCAGCTCGGAGTATTGTTGGCCACTGATGCGCAATTAGCTGAGGCTGCCCAGGCTTTTGAAACAGCTATTAGACTAGATGGTTCATACGCTAATGCTCGTTATTTCTTGGCTCTTACTTACCTTGACCAAGATCGAACTGAAGAGGCGTTGGTCCAACTAAAACTTGTTCGTGAAACTAATCCAGACAATGAGGTGTTAGCCGCTTTGATTGCGGCAGTTGAAGGTGGTACTTATGAAAAATCACAAAGCAATTTTGCTCCAGTTGTAGATAGCTCAACTGTGTCAGAAGAGGGAGGGGTCACTACTACCACTGAAGATCCTGAGACTGACTTGGTTACGCCAGTGAACATAACCGGAACTCCAGCTGCAGCAGAAACAGAAGAGACAGTGGTAGAGGAGGCTGAACCGCAAGCTGAATAAGTTGTATGGTTCGTCGCGTTCTCCAACTCATGTACAGCGAAATACGCGGCCTTCATCAGGCGGCGTATATTCTCGCGTTGTTTGCCTTTGGCTCCCAAATGCTGGCCTTGGTGCGGGATAGACTCTTAGCTCATTCCTTTGGAGCTGGCGGAGAGCTCGACCTCTACTATGCTGCGTTTCGTATCCCAGATTTATTGTTTGTGCTGTTTGGTTCAGTGTTGTCGGTGTATGTGTTGTTGCCGTTTGTAACGACGGCTCGGGCTAATAAAGGTGATGAAGCTGGAGCTGAAGTGCTGGGACAGATGTTTACGGTATTTCTACTCCTGTATGTTTCAATCGCTGCCGTTTTGTTTGTCATTGTGCCGTACTTGGTCCCCATATTTTTCCCAGGCCTTATGGTCTATGGTGACACACTCATCGTTTTGATTCGTATTTTACTTCTCCAACCCTTCTTACTTGGTATCTCAAGTTTATTTGGAGTAGTTACTCAATTGTCCCATCGGTTTATTTTGTACGCTATTAGTCCGCTGATTTATAACCTTGGTATTATCGCTGGTATCACGCTTTTGTATCCGTACTTCGGCATGTCTGGTTTGGCGATGGGAGTTGTAATCGGGGCGTTGGGACACATGTTGGTACAGTATCCGCTCGTGAGTCAAAGTGAGTTTGCGTTTAAATTGGTTAAGGCGTTTGACTGGAAGTTCTTACGCTCTGTGTGTATGGTGGCAGTGCCACGCGCTCTCACACTCTCTGTGCACCAGCTTGTACTCCTGGCGTTTATTGGAGTGGCAACAACGATGACTGTTGGTTCAGTATCAGTGTTTCAGTTTGCATTTAATCTTCAGTCAGTGCCACTAGCGATTATTGGTATGAGTTATTCAGTGGCGGCGTTTCCAGTACTGGCAGATTTATTTGCCAAGAAAGATAGCTCAACGTTTAACATGCATGTCATGACGGCTCTGCGTCATATAATCTTTTGGTCGTTCCCAATTATTGCGCTGGTGGTTGTGCTGCGAGCACAGATAGTGCGTGTGGTCTTGGGTAGTGGAGCTTTCGATTGGAATGATACAAGATTAACGGCGGCGGTTTTGGCGCTCTTTATTGTTGCTCTCATAGCTCAATCCATCCTTCTTCTTTTGGTGCGAACGTTTTATGCCGGAGGGAAGACACAGACACCGCTGGTTGTCGCTCTAATTGGGGCCGTGGTCTCAATTATAGTGGCCTACACCGGACTCCATCTTGTGTCTGTTTATCCACAATTTATGGATTCACTTGATGCGCTGTTGCGACTTGAAGGGGTGGAGGGAACTGAGATTCTCATTTTAGCACTTTCATTTATCCTTGGGGTGTTTGTGGAGATGTGTATATTGCTCTATATGACCATTCGAGTATTTGGTCTGCGTTTCGAACGGGTACTTAGACAGTTGGCTGAGTCACTCTTGGCCGCACTGGTGGCAGCGTTGATGTCATACGCAACTCTGGTTTTTATTGTAGACGGCATTAATCAAGAGACTTTTGTCGGTATTATGCTTCAAGGGGCGGTGGCGGCCCTAGCTGGCGGGATTGGAGCGATTTTGACCTACTATATCCTCGGCTCAGCTGAATTACGTGAAATATATCGTTCGTATCACTCAAAAATCTTCAAAACCGACGTTATTGGCCCACAGCCAGACACCCTCTAGTTTTTGTAGGTGGAGTAGGGTAGAGTACACGTACATATATGGATAGACAGATTAGAAATTTTAGTATTATTGCTCATATTGACCACGGTAAGTCCACTCTGGCCGACCGCATGCTTGAGCACACCAAAACCGTTGAGCACCGCAAGATGAAGGAGCAAATCCTCGATTCAATGGATCTCGAACGCGAACGAGGTATTACTATCAAGATGCAGCCAGTGCGTATGAGCTACCTTCACCAGGGGAAGGCTTTTCAGCTGAACCTTATCGACACCCCAGGCCACATCGACTTCTCTTATGAAGTATCACGAGCTCTTAAGGCGGTAGAAGGAGTACTTTTGCTTGTCGACAGTACTCAAGGTATCCAGGCACAGACCCTGACCACGCTCGGAATGGCCAAGGAGCAAGGATTGACCATTATCCCAGTTTTGACCAAAACCGACATGGGGCACTCACGTCCCGAGGAAGTTGGTGATTCTGTTATGAAGCTTCTAGGGTGTAGCCGAGAAGATATTTTGCTGGTGTCTGGAAAAACGGGAGCTGGTGTGCCAGACCTACTTGAGGCTATTTGTGAACGCATCCCGCCACCACGGGACACGGAGCTTGATGCTTATCGTGGTCTTATCTTTGACTTTCAGTATTCAAACCATCGCGGCGTGATTGTCTATATGCGAGTGTTTGATGGTGAGGTAAAGAAAGGGGACGTACTTAAGTTTGCTGCCAGTGGTAAGACCTTCACCGCGCTTGAAGTGGGTATGGTTACACCGGCTGAAGTACCAGTGCCGTCACTCCGGGCGGGAGAAATTGGTTACATCGTAACTGGAATCAAAGAACCAGGAGTGGCCACAGTGGGAGACACCCTGATGCTTGAGAAGCGTATGGCGGAGCCTCTTGCTGGCTACCAAGAAGCCCGGCCGGTAGTGTGGGCGTCTGTCTTTCCTGATAGTCAGGACGACTTCACAATTTTGCGCCAAGCGCTAGACAGACTTAAGCTTTCAGACTCCTCACTCTCATATGAAGAAGAATCATCGGGAGTGCTTGGTCGTGGGTTCCGTTGTGGTTTCCTTGGTATGCTCCACTTGGAAATTGTAACCGAGCGACTCCGTCGTGAATTTGATATTGAAATTATTATTACTTCACCTTCAATTGCCTACGAGATTACTTATCCAGACGGCAAAGTGGAGTCAGTATATGCTGCTACTCGTTTTCCTGAATACGGAGTGTCTTGTACCGTGCGTGAGCCGTGGCTTTTGGGTCAAATCATTTCTCCACCAGAATATGTCGGTAACATCATGAATCTACTCTTTGATCATGAAGGCGGCGTACTGGAGACTGAGGTTCTAAACGATGGCCGCAACTTGGTTACAATCGAAATGCCGCTTCGTGAACTAATGCGCAACTTCTTTGATAAATTAAAGAATGCAACTAGTGGCTACGCGTCGCTCTCATACGAAATTGCAGAGCTGCGTCCAGCCAATGTGGTACGTCTTGATGTTCTTGTAGCTGAAGAGCTTATTACCGCTTTCTCACGCGTGGTAGGGGACAGACGAGCGGAATTTGATGCCCGAGCGACGGTAGACAAGCTCTATGATAACTTGCCTCGTCAGCAGTACGTGACCAAGATTCAGGCCAAGGTCCGCGGCAAAATTATTGCTTCTCGGTCTCTCTCAGCTCTGAAGAAGGACGTGACAGGCTACCTATACGGTGGAGACATTACTCGTAAGATGAAGCTTCGTGAAAAGCAGAAGAAGGGTAAAAAGAAGGCTCTCGAGCTCGGTAAGGGTCGAGTAAACATCCCACAGGAGGTGTTTATGAAAATGGTCAAATCAGATTAAGGTTGAATAAACCATAAATTAAAAGCCGCAACCTTTTGGGTTGCGGCTTTTTTCTTAAAAACCAGCTGAGAAGGTTAGAATCATGCTAACTGTAATCAGTATTGCGATAATTGCCCAAATCCACTTAATAATGCCTTTGCCTCGCTTGGAATAAAGTATACTCATAGTGTTAGAATACTATCATATGTTTGATTTTCATCAAAAAAGACGAATGAGGACAGTCTTTGGTTCTCGTGTGACTCAGGGGATTCTCTTACTCCTGTCTTTTTTTGTACTAATTAGCGCCTATAATCGCTACCTAATAGCCCAAGAGATGGCAGACCGAAGAGAGGCCGTGGAGTCTGAGATATCGGCCCTTGAGAGTCGTCGGTCGTCGATGGAGGCGGAAGTGAAGTATCTTTCTAATGAGCGGGGAATTGAGGCCGAGATGCGCCGTCAATTTGATATTGCTCGGGATGGGGAGCAGGTGGTTATTATTCTTGAAGACGAAACCACAGCAACAGCACCAACAGCGACTGCTACTACCACCAAGCGCGCCTGGTACAAGTTTTGGTAGGAAAAAAGTGCGCAGCCACTAATTTAAAAGACTGAAAATAAGCGTATTTTCTATGTATCATTAGTGATACATAGAATCATGTATAAATAATTGCAGAAAAGCGAAAAATTTAAACAAATTAATTAGCATCAGGGCCGTAGTGTGTATTGTGACACCGATGCCAAGAAATGATATAATCAATTTTGATTAAAAAATAACGTTATTTTATGGATAAAACAGTTACTATTTACAGTACCCCTGTCTGCCACTTCTGCCACGCAGCAAAAGATTTTTTTGCTGAAAACAACATTACTTTTACTGAACACGATGTAGCGGCTGACCTCGAGAAGCGCCAAGAAATGATTGATATGACCGGCCAAATGGGTGTGCCAGTAATTCGCATTGCGGACGACGTCATCATCGGCTTTGATGAAGCGAAGCTCCGAGAATTGCTCGAGATTGCGTAATGATCTGCTAATTGAAAATCATAAAAACCCGCGAAGTATACTTCGCGGGTTTTTATGTATGCTTTATTTTCCGTGCTTAAGAGAAGAGTAGTAGGCGAGTCCGACAAAACAAAGACCAATGAGTCCTGTCACCACTTCAGGAATATGAACCACAAGATTGGCGAGCATGGCAATGGCTAGTCCAAGAATTGCCCAGTGAGCACCATGTTCGAGATAGATTAGGTGTGATAGAGTCTTTTGCTTCACAAAGTAGAGAGTGAGTGAACGAACAAAGTAGGCGCCAATACCAAGACCAGTCACGATGATGATGAGGTCGTTAGTGAGTGCAAAAGCTCCTACTACACCGTCTAGAGAAAAGGCGGAGTCGAGGATGTTAAGGTAAATAAATAATGTCAAACCACCTTTGGCGATGTCGGTTGATTCTACTGAGAGTGAGCCAGCTACTCCTTCCATCACAATAAAGAGCACTAATCCGATTACTCCAGCAATAAGTACGCTAGCTTGATCAGAGTGAGTGAAGAAGGAAAGGGTAGTTAAAAGAATAAGAGCGAGTGCAATTTCAATTGCTTCAATTCTACCCCACTTAACCAAGTGCTTTTCGATAACCTCAATCCAGTGTAGCTCCTTAGCCTTATTGAAAAAGTATTTAAGAGATACCATAAGGAGGAATATTCCTCCGAAGGCCGTGATGGAACCATGGACATCTTCAAGGAGGTGTCCATACGCAGTTGGGTCATTAAAAGCCAGTTGGGTAATATAGATTGGCGAAGCCCAGACTGCAGCACTTACAATCAGAATCGGCAGGACAAAGCGTGTACCAAAAACTGAGAGAAGTATACCCCAAGTTAAAAATCGCTTCTGCCATATGACTGGCATACGCTCGAGAATTTTGGCATTAACGACGGCGTTGTCAAAAGACAAGGTGACTTCCAAGACGGATAGAATAAACACTAGTACTAGTGCTGAGAGACCAGCTTTTACCCCTACGATAGTAAAGGCTGTTAGTGAGATAATAATTGACCAGAAAAAATGGGTATACAGTGTTTTAAGCATGATGTGGGCTATTATAACAGTGGTCTGCTGAATACAGAAACAGTCAGTGGTTTTTTGTGCCCTTACCCGGAATCGAACCAGGATCCTCTCCTTAGGACGGAGTAGCTCTATCCATTGAGCTATAAGGGCGTTGCCTGCTACTGTAGCATAATCGCACATTACAGAGCTAGCTTTTGTTATACTTATACAATATGACACCAGATAATAACCATGAAGAGATAAGGAAACTTTTGGTTGAGAATCAGCGGCTCTTAGTGGAGAACAATCAGCTATTGCACAAAATGCGCCGAGCGGCTTTGTTAGGGTCCCTTTTTAAGATTATTTGGTTGATCATTGTGTTTGGTCTACCAGTTTATTTGTATATGAATTATATTGCCCCAAACATGGACACCATTAAAGAGAACTACAGTGCCCTTGGTGATATTAGTAAAGATACTGGGTATTTTAAGCAGTTGTATGAAAACCTAAGACCGTCAGAACAGAATTAGGATAACAGTTGAAATAAACACCCAAACAGGCTAGAATAGTGCCACTTGCTTGGGTAGCTCAGTTGGTAGAGCATTTCCCTGAAGAGGAAGGGGTCGGCGGTTCGAGCCCGCCCCCAAGCACAATAAAAGACCCCTCAGGGGGTCTTTTTTGTGCTTGGGGAGCATCTGACTAATGTCAGATGCGTGCGGGCTCGAACCGCCGGAGCGATGCCGGAGGCGAGCGAGGCGTGTCCCGCGGCACCGCGTACCTTTGCGAATACTTGGAGCAAAGTACGTTGGTGACCGCAGGATCAGCCCGCCAAACAGACGGCGGAAACACGAAAGTGTTTCCGCCGTTTCTGTTTGTAGCTTGGGGGCGGGCTCGAAGCTCCGGACGACGTTTTGTGAGCTTTCTAGCGAACAAAACAAGGAGGAGCCGACCAAGAAAGCGAGTCTACTTTACGGTACGAAGTGCCGTAAAGTAGCCGCTATTCTGGGTCGAGCACGCCGCCAACACACCTGGTTCCGGTTGGCTGTACTCGCGGCCCTAGCCCGAGGATAGACATCCGGATGTGTTTACAATCACCACAATGCTTCTATAATTAGCCTAGTCTCAAAGTTCTATTGTTTATCGTCAAACCTGGAGGTGTAACCATGAAAGCACAACTGTTGATTTCGTTGGCGCTAGTCGCGCTCCCGGTGCAGGCCAAAATTGATCACAACAAATTAATTTTTAGTGATTGGGAACTTCTCAGCAAGGATGTGATTGTTCTACCAAATTTTCCACGTTATCCAGTACAGCTCTACCCAAATGACCTCGGGGCTGTGATGGCTTGTCGTATGGCTTCTGGTCGCATAATTCATGATGGGGTGGTGACCAAAGCCGTACTTCATTTGGCGGTTAACGGCGGCCTTGTCTATTGTGCCGCTGGTCAGTCGCGTTTTTGGTTTCCAGAATAGGAGGCTTGTTATGAAAGCATTCACAGTTCTTCTGTTCTTGGTCTTTAACTGCTCCAAGCTAACCTCGGTTCCTATTCCAGACTACCAACTCTTGAGTGTGGAGAAGTTCTCCAAACATACCAACGCCAAGCTCATTTTGGTGCGTAACGACACTCTGCGGGCTGTAGAAGTCCACCATGTCGATATCGGATCAGTACTCATCTGTGTGGCTGAGCAGAACCGGTTAGTTCTGCGGGACGTTAGGACTTCAATGTTTAAGCAAAAAGATCACGTGTTGGTCCGCTTCTGGCGTGGAAAGTTTTACTTCTCGAGCGCTTCGGTGTGAGATGCAAAAAAACGAGCTGCCTGTGCAGCTCGTTTTCATATTCTTTTTTATTTACCAGCGACGATATTGGAACGGACTTTGAGTTGGGTGCTGCGGTGCTTATCTAGTTTTGGTAGACGGATCTCGAGTAGTCCATGCTTCTCTTGGGCTTCAGCTTCATCAATTACTACTTCTTCTGGTAGGACGAGAGTGCGAGTGAATCCTCCCCAGAATAGTTCGCGGTGGAAATAGTTGTCGTCGTTGGTTTCTTGGTATTCTTCTCGAACGCCACGGATAGTGACCATGTCGCGAGTGATTGAGATGTCTAGGTCTGTTGGACTCACGCCTGCTACCAAGGCCTTAATGATGATGGCGTCATTGGTTTGATACATATCAACTGGGAGTTCTCCTTCTTGTTGGGTGTGTTCGCCCTGGGCATCAGCGTCCCACTCCTCATCTTCAGTGAAAGTTTCAGTTTCTTGGTCAACCTCATCGCCAAAACGATGCTCTTCATCGAGAATGCGATCGTAATCTTGGGCTGGAACTGAGCCGGTGAGTCGTTCTAGAAATGATGGTTTTTTCATAAAGTTTTATTTACGGATGAGTGGACGCTTCGTTACTTCTAATAATTTTATTTTTTCGAATAAAAGGAACAGGGCTACTATTCCCATCCAGACAAAGAGGAAGATGATTAGAATTCCTCCTCCACTTGCTTCCATTATAAAAAAGTTAAACAAAGCATGCAATAAAATAGCAATGAACAACCCAAAGGTGCCAAACATCACTTTTTCCGCTGTACTGCGATAAAACGCAAAAGCAATAAATACACCAATGGTCGCTGAAGCGAGCACATGGAGCAGTGTAGCCCCTAAGAAGCGGAATGAGCCAGTGACTGCAACGGTTACATAGTCTCCAGCTGAGAGGGGATTTAGCATAAAGAGCGTATTTTCTAGCGCGGCAAACCCGAGCGCAATAGTGATGAGGTAAATGATGTAATCAATTGGTTCATCAACTGCTTTGTTCCAAAAGATGATTATTAACGCCGCAGAGTACTTAAGTACTTCCTCTATGATGACCCAGACAAACATCACGTTGTTTCCAGTGTAGAGATCGATAGCCATTTTTTGAAGAGGGAGGGCTATAGGAACAACCATCATGCCAGCGAGAAAGGTGATGATGATGAGGATAATTGGTTCAGGCCTTTGTCTGTCTTCATGGAGCCAAAACCAAAGCCAAAAGAGTATCGGGATTAGTCCCGCTAAGAAGGCAATAGCAAAATCAGTTGAAGCCATACTTAGTACATTGTACCAGGTAGGACTTCAACTGATGTTGGCTTTTTTGGTTGGTCGGGGATTAAGACCGTTTCTCAGGCCACTTAGCAACCATGAGGAGGTCGGTATCTTTCATAGTTTTTGGTAGTTCTTGCCAGATAGTCTCGGTCACAAACGGCATGAATGGGTGGAGGAGTTTGAGTGAAGTTACAAGATAGTGGTGGAGCATACGTTGACGTGAAGCACGCTCAGCTGGTGTGCCAGCCAAGAGAGGTTTTGATTCCTCGAGTACCAGACTTGCGAAATGGTCCCAAACAAAGTGGTAAATTTTTTCGGCAGCTAGGTCAAAGCGGTCTTTTTCCATGTCAGCATTAATCTCGGCGACCATCGGGTGCAAAAATTCATTTTCAAACTTTGTATCAGCTTCAGTATGTTCAACTGGTGGTACGTAATCTCCGGTATTATCGAGAACAAAGCGAGTAATGTTCCAGAGCTTGTTGGCGAACTTTTTGTAGGCGTTGACCTTGTCTGGGTCTAGGTTCATATCGGTACCAGGTACGTTGTTGACCATAAGACCCATGCGTAGAGCGTCGGTGCCGTACTTCTCTTGAATTTCACTTGGCGCGATTACGTTGCCTTTACTCTTACTCATCTTCTTGCCGTGTTTGTCACGGACCATGCCGTGCAGGTAAATTTTCTTGAATGGTACTTCTCCAGTACAGTACAGACCGAGCATAACCATACGAGCCACCCAGAAGAAAAGAATGTCCTTACCGGTCTCCATGACAGAAGTCGGGTAGAAGTTTTTGAAGTCATCACTCTTGCCTCCAAAATCGGTAGTGGCTAGTGGCCACTGACCAGAAGAGAACCAAGTGTCAAACGTGTCTTGTTCTTGTTCAACTTTACCACCGCACTTGGTACAGGTAGTGATGGTGTTATCAATATCTACCATGCCGTGGTGGCAATCTACACAAACTTTGGCCGGAATTGGAATACCCCAAGCAATCTGGCGAGCAATTGGCCAATCTTCGATATTAGTTAACCAGTGGCGGAAGACACGTTCATCACGCTCAGTGACAAAAGTAAATTTACCCTCATCTAGTGCCGCTAGAGCTTTCTCGGCTAGTGGCTTCATGTTTACAAACCACTGCTCTTTAATTTGTGGTTCAATCTCACGGTTACACTTGTAGCAACAAGGTACGGCGTGCTCGTATTTTTCATCAATTCGTACGAGTAAACCTTTGGCATCTAGCTTCTCAACAATCTTCTTGCGAGCGTCACGAATATCCATTCCAGCAAACTCTTGCGCAATCGGGAGGAGTTTGCCTCGCCAATCGATGATTTGTTCGTAGTCTAGGTTGTGGCGCTTGGCGATTTCAAAGTCGATAGCTGAATGCCATGGAGTGATAGTCATCACACCAGTACCCATTTCTGGGTCACCAGCTTCATCCTTGATAACAGTGGCGGTAATTGGACCATTAATCCATTCAAGTTCGATTTGTTGGCCGTGAGTATATTCTGCGTAACGGGCGTCGTCTGGGTGCATCACTACATACTTGTCTCCAAACTTAGTTTCTGGACGAGCGGTACCAATTACAAATGGTCCATATTGGAAATAATAAAATGGGTCAACTCTTTGCTCGTGTTCTACTTCTAGGTTTGAAAAAGAAGTTTGGTGTTTTGGACACCAGTTACTTGAACGTGCGCCACGATAGAGAAGTCCGTCAGTTTCAAGTTGTTTGAAAGTACTGTATACAATTGTCTTTACGCGTTCATCGAGTGTGAAGAGTCCACGTGACCAATCACACGAAGCGCCAAGAGAACGAATCTGTCCCTCCATGAATGATTTATTGGAAAGAGTAAACTCAAGAATCTCAGCGTAGAGTTCTTCGCGAGTCATTTGGAAGCGAGAGCGACCCTCTTTTTCTAGTTTCTTTTCGTACACCACTTGTGTCTCAAAGCCAGCGTGGTCAGCTCCAGGAATCCACAAAGTCTTTTTACCCTTCATTCGCTCGTAGCGCATCATGATATCCTCGACGGTCACGAAAAGAGCATGACCGGCATGGAGAGAGCCATTAGCGTTTGGTGGAGGCATCACAATAGTGAAGGGTTCGGTTCGGTCACCAGGTAGGTTGTCTGGATTAAAATACCCTGAATCTTCCCAGAGCTTATAAATAGTCGCTTCGTGGGCTTGAGGGTCGTACGGGCTCTTAAAGAGTTCCGGGGTGTTTGGGTTGTTTTGTGGTGTGCTCGCCCCGTTAGAAAGATTCTTATTTTGATTAGTATTTTCTGTTTCCATATGTTGTGAAATTATTTTGCCTTTCTAACGGGTTGAACTCATAACTAAAAAGGTTAGTTTTTCCATACTACCATAAATAAGCCTTATTTGAAGTCTTGGATAGGCTCTTAGAGGGATTGGTTGCCGTCTACTCGGACTGTGTTCATGAAGTTGGTTGGGGTTTCTGCATCTACTAAGTGGGCGTGGCCAGCGAGTGCAATCATGACACTGTTGTCTGTTGAAAGAGACTTTTCTGGTAGAAATACTTGGAGGTCGGGGAAGGACTGTGGGGTAGCGAGGCCTTGGGCGGCATTGCGTAAATATGAGTTCGCGGATACTCCGCCTCCGAGGATAAAGCTTCGAGCCGAGTGTTGCTCTATAGCTTTTATCGATTTGTGGATGAGTACTTCAATAGCGGCATTTTCAAAATCACGCGCCAGTGCAAACTTCTCATCCTCAGTGAGGGTTTTGCCTTCGATGCCGTAGCGCACTGCCGTCTTGAGTCCAGAGAAAGAGAAGTCCAGGTCGCCGGAGTGCATCATTGGTCGTGGGAGGGCGAGGTATTCAGGTAAGTTGACCTCTCTAGCATGAGCAGCCATTTTACTAATCTCTGGTCCACCAGGATATGGGAGGCCAAGTAGGCGAGCGACTTTATCAAAAGCCTCACCAACGGCGTCGTCGCGGGTTTGTCCGATTTTTTGGTATTTGCCCCAATCGGGCATCAAAATAATTTCGGTGTGCCCGCCGGAGACTAGTAGTGCGATTGAAGGAAAGTGTACTTCGGCTAGGTGATGTCCATCAAAGATTGAGGCCAGAACATGACCTTCCATATGATCGACTGGTACTACTGGTACGTTCCATAAGTGCGCAATCGCTTTGGCAAAGTTAACTCCAACCCAAAGGGCTGGCTCAAGGCCCGGGCCACTTGTAACCGCGATAGCGTCAATGGTTGGAATACCGTAGTGCTCATGAAAATGTAGGAGTTGGTCAGCTAAGCCAAACTCACGGTCCAGGATTGATTTAATTTGGGTAGCAGTTTCTGGTAGGTATGGGGCAGCTTCATGTGGAAGGTTACTTTCGTGGAGAGCTTTCTCGAGCATTGGGAGAATGGTAGCGATATGCTCACGTTTGGCGATAGCAGGAAAAACCCCACCAAACTCACGATGAATTTCAATTTGAGAAAAGAGGGCGTTGCCGAGTACCTTGTATGTGGCGTTCGGGAAATCTCCAACAATTTCGACAATCGAAATAGCGGTCTCGTCGCAGCTGGTCTCAATAGAGAGTAGAATCATGGCTCGAACTATACAAGAGAAGAGATGAAGTGTCTATAAAGCGCCGCCCCAATCGGGGCGGCGCTTTTGTTAGGCGTATGGATGGTGTGAATCTTCAATTCGCTTTAGTAGTCCTTCAATAATAGTTTTTTTGGTCTCTTCCGACCAGAGGTTGTCTGGACCCCTAGGATCACGCTTACTTTTTTTGGCAGAGGCCCACAATTCATATTTTTCCTTAACATCACTAAGGGGGATGGTGATGAGCATGATGTCATCAACTTCTGTCTCGTGGATTGAGTTTCTTTTTACTCGCTCAATCTGCTGCTCTTTTTTGGCGGTAGCGCCTGGGTTCAGTGTGAATTGAATACCAAAACTGTGTGGTTCTCCAACCTTAACGCCACGTGTGTAATCTTTTAATTCAAGAATGAAGTCAATTTTGTGTTCAACGTCTTCATATACATCAACACTTTTAATCCTAAATGAAAGGGAAGGGTCATCATGCATTTGTTTGATTAAAAGCGATGTAATCATCTTTTCGGCCAGAATACCTGAAGGCATAGTCTCCAGGTTAAGATTTTTCTCCTTAATGGCTTGGTATGTTTCGCGTTTATAATTATCCGAAAGTGTGTCGACAGATCCATATTCAATTAGTTGCCTATCGTACTCGGCTGCAATTAAGTTACGCACCTGCTTGGACATGATTTCGGTTTGGTCTTCTCGCGGCACGGTATCATCAAACTTCCACCAAAAACCCCACTCGCTAGCGCTCATGACTTCGCCCTTGCTGAGGGTTATGGTTTCTCCACCATTGGTGAATATCTGATATGCACCATCTTTTAGATATAGAGTTTTTGCACCGGGTCTATCCTCAAGCCCTGATTCGTGATCCTTCGCCTCCTCGTCTTCCCAAAACTTTTTTCGCCATTCTTTAAGTTGGTTAACTAAATCTAGTTTTCCTAATTGCAGCTGACGAATTTGGTCCATAGTTTCAGCATCGACAAAGCGCTCAATCATTTCGATAGCATCAGTATCATTCTCCGTCAGTTCTTCTTTGGCTACTGCCTTTAAGGTGGTTTCAAATCGTTCTTTCATATAAGAATTATAGCTTAGAATTGAATATGAGTCAGTGGAGTGCGTGAGGGTGGTGCGTAAGCCCGTTTGTTTTATCGGACACCATTATAAAAAGCCCCGGGTGGGGCTTTTTATAATGGTGTCTTTTTCCACAATTTCCAAGGATGGTTATTTTCATAACTATCGCTCCCACTGTGTTATGTGAGGTGAAAAGTCTACTTGATAATCAGGAATACCGATTGAAATACCGTAAGCGGTCGCTTTGTTATATTGCGCTTTGTCGGAGCGGTCGGTGATGTGAAAAATTTTGTTGCGGTAAATAACAAAGTGCTCTTTATCAGTTTTGAAATCCGCGTACCAATTATGTGTGTGGTCTAGGGCTTTGCTAATTTTTTCTGCAACCCCAACAACTCTCTCTGGTGTAATTTCAACAGTGTGCATAGTCCACTGACTAAACCATGGAGTTTTATGTTCTTCTGTGACTAGTTCGACTTCTGTAGAAACAATTTTTATCTCGTTCAAAATGGACAAATCAGTCAAGCTTTCTTCAATTATTACGCCTGTGAAGTTCATAAATTTTATTTCAACTCTCGGAATCCCTTTATAGGAAAATATAAAGCGGTTTCATCCGAACCCGTCTTTATCGCTCCATCGAATATTTCAAATTCTTTTTCTTTATCAATTTCAAAAGAAAATGTTGCATTGTTTGACAATTGAACAGGTAAACTTTCTTCGCTACTTACGTAAATCTCATGGCTATCACCACTATTCGATTCCACTACCTGTACACCGCCAAAACGGCTGATGCCCATTTGTGTCATTAGTTTTGCTGCTGGATAGCAAGCGGGAGTCAAATTACTGAAATGAGAATCTTCTTCATCGAGAGGATAAAACGCATCGCCTTCATTTTCAAAAGTAGCAAATCGTTTATACATTGGGTCAAAGAGATATACATGCGTTCCGTCACTAATACGCATCCATTGGTGATGAAATGGATGTGAAACTCGTTCGTGCACTTTGCCGTACTGCCCAATAATAGCCTGTGCTTTCAAGTTTGTATGTCGCGCAAGTAACGAACCAAATAGTACTGACTTTGCATCACACATACCTTTCCCAGAAGTCACAATATCACTCAAACTATTGTTGTATTCTGGTTCGTTTATGCCCATTGACCTAATCAACTGTCCGAGTCTGTCTGCAAGCGCACGTACTGCCTCTGGGCTTGCAAAACTACTTTCTCCTTGAAAAAGATTTTTTGTAAATTCAGCCACTTTTGGATGCTCATAATCAAACGTAAACGGAGTTTCCCAGTCCGATGCTCTATCACTAGCGCGAGATAACCAGTCATCTTCGTGTTCTCCAAAATTCCGAAAACCAAACTCAAATTGATAGGCACCAGCCTTCAATTTATAACGTTCGCGTCCCGCTTCGTTCCTTTCAAGAAGCTCTGCACCAGTTAAGAATTGCTGTTTTGGTTGTCGGTATTTCTCCATAGTTGTATTCGTATTTTATCACTTTTTGTATTCCCTTGATAGTGCCGTCGCACTCCAAAAATTTCTTTTCCATATCTTTTCGCCTTTCGGCGGAGGTGTCGGCGGAGGAGCCGATAAAAAGATAAGAAAATTTTTTGTAAGTGCGCCACGCGAGCTTGCTAGCGTGGGCCGAGGCGTCACCACGAACGTTGAGCGCACGGAGAGGTACAAAACCACCACGAGCTCGGCGCGTATGACATCATTTGTTTTGGAAGCAGGTTCGGACTTGGTACAATTAAAGACACCATTATAAAAAGCCCCACCCGGGGCTTTTTATAATGGTGTCCGATACAGGACTTGAACCTGTGACCTCTTCGATGTCGACGAAGCGCTCTACCAGCTGAGCTAATCGGACTTAATTATCCTATTCTGCGTGGCACGATAATAGCATAATTTATTGGTAACTGAAATATTAAGTTCTTGGGAGCTGGCTGTAACTAAAACTGTAAAATGGGAGTAATATTAGATATATGTGTGGAATATTTGGATACATAGGAACTGAGAAAGCAGCACCATTTCTGCTTGAAGGATTACGTACCCTTGAATACCGCGGCTATGACTCAGCTGGTATTTTTGTCCATGGTCACGGTGTTATAAAAGCCGCTGGTCCAATTAGTAGTCTGGAGGCCAAACTCCCCAAAGATATCCAAGGTACTGCTGGCATAGCTCATACTCGTTGGGCTACCCACGGTGCCCCATCAGAAAAGAATGCTCATCCACACCACGATATGAGTGGACGGATTTGGCTGGTCCATAACGGCATTATTGAAAATTACCGTGAACTTAAAGAAGGACTGGCCGTACAGGGAATTACTTTTTATTCTGAGACGGATACCGAAGTGTTGGTTAAGCTCATCGGTTCGTTTTATAAAGGTGACTTACTCGAAGCTACACGCTTGGCCTTGCGAGCGGTGCGTGGTACGTATGGTCTGGCGGTGGTGAGTGAACACGAACCAAACAAAATCATCGTGGCAAGAATGGGAAGCCCGATTGTGCTTGGTCTCGGAAAAGAAGGAAACTTTATTGCCTCCGATCCTTCTGCACTCCTGGTACACACCAAACGGGTGGTGTATTTGGATGACGGTGAAATAGCTAGTGTGAGCAAAGATTCTTTTGAAGTAACTACTATCCGAGGCGAAAAGAAAACCAAAAAATCTGAGATAGTGGAATGGGAACATGAGGCAGTACAAAAAAACGGTTTTGCTCACTTCATGCTGAAAGAAATGTTTGAGGCACCAGAGGTGGTCTTGAACACCCTTCGAGGCCGACTCAATGTCGAAGAGGGTACTGCCAAACTCGGCGGATTGGAGATGGTTGAAGAACGCATTAAACATATTCAGAGACTGCATATTATTGGTTGCGGCTCTGCGTACTATGCCGGAGAGGTGGGGCGGTACATGCTAGAAGAGTATGCTCATATCCCGGTTGAGGTAGAGCTCGGCAGTGAGTATCGTTACAAAAAGACTTACCCAGACAAAAAAGCGGCAGCGTTGTTTGTGAGTCAGTCTGGTGAAACGGCCGATACCAGAGCTTCAGTTGAAAAAGCCAAGAGTATGCAGATGCTCACCCTTGGTATGGTAAACGTGGTCGGCTCAGCCATTGCGCGTGAGGTAGATGCTGGTATCTATAATCACGCTGGCCCAGAGGTGGCAGTAGCGTCGACCAAGGCCTATATATCACAACTTACTGCTTTTGCTCTCATGGCTCTATACCTGGGGCGCCAGCGAGGTATGTCCAAGGCAGAAGGTTTGGATATTGTTAAAGCTTTGCAGTCACTACCTGAGACCATGCGGGCGGTCCTAAAGAAGAACGATGAGATTGCTAAGGTGGCCAAGAAGTATGCACAATATAGAGACTTTATGTATATCGGACGAACGTTTCATTCGCCAATTGCCTATGAAGGCGCTCTTAAGTTGAAAGAGGTTTCGTACATTCACGCTGAGGCGTATGCGGGCGGGGAATTAAAGCATGGCCCAATTGCCATGCTCGATAAAGATTTCCCTGTACTGGCTATTGTGCCGCAAAACGATGTGTATGAAAAAATGATTTCAAATATCGAAGAAGTCCGAGCTCGTCTAGCGCCAGTAGTGGCATTGGCCACGGAGGGAGATCTACAAATCTCAGCCGTAGCTGATGACGTTATTTATATGCCAAAGGTTCATCCACTACTTCAGCCAATTGTGGCAGTGTTGCCATTACAGCTCTTTGCTTACCATGTTGGTGTAGCTAAAGGACTTAATGTTGACCGTCCAAGAAACTTGGCCAAGAGCGTGACGGTTGAATAGTCTGTTTATATCTGTGAAGGGGTATATCTCTAGGCGGTGTAGAATAGTAGTAGAGTTTTTAAATAATCACTATGAAAAATATAACTACAGATCAACTCGTTATTTGGGCTATTACACTTTGTTTTGCATTTACGGTTGGTAAGTACTGGGGTGGGATTGTGGCTTAATTAGTTCATGCTGTTTGAAAATAGGCGCCATTGGCGCCTATTTTCAAATATAAGCAAGCTTGACCAACATTGCCTTTAGGAGTTATATAGTCATAGATTGTCTTAACCTACGGAGGTGTGCTGTGAACTCACTTGATGTGATAGAAACTCTGGCTCGCCTGATAGTAGATCAGTGTGAGCGTACCGCGCGCCTCTTGTTGCAACTTGGTTTGCCAGAGGAGGACAAGCTCAAATTGCGTGCTGGTATTCGTTACGAACTTGATAGTCTGGACTTGGTCTTGCGTTCAGCTGAGCGAATGATGCTCGGGGAGCTTGGCCAAGTGATGGCTTCATTTTCGCTTATGCAAAAGTCAGAGGGCGAGTTGCTCCAAATGGACAAGTCTACCAACAGAGTTGAGTCAAGGTTTGTCTTTGCCGCCCAGCTATCTGGTCTGGAGGCTGAAGTGACTGAGACGCGCGAGCGGATTGCTGATAAGATTGCCGAGCTGAGGCAGCTGGTATCAAATGAGCGGCAACTACTGCTTGGGATGTAGTCCTCAAAAAAGTCGGGCGTTATGCTCGACTTTTTTCTTGACATAGTACCTGGACAGGAATCTAATTAGTGTAGAACTCCCATTTTGGAGCGGGTCTTTGAAACCGCGGAGGTGTGTGATGATTAATCTGGACAAGTATTTTAGTGTTTGGAAACAACGCCTGGCTGCGCTTAGGGCAGCCAACGATAAAATAAAAGTACTCCCCAAAGAAGCTCAGTACATACAGGCACTCATTGTGCGTAACGCCTGCACTGATTTTGTTACGGAGCTGGAATCTGGCTTTGAATCAATTTTGGCTGATTACGTGAGTCGGCAAGACGAGCTCTTCTTGGCTGCAGTAGATAATATTCACTGGACTGCTTTTACAGAAAAGATTCGCCCACCTGACTTGGGTCTTCAAGAGCAGAAAAAAGCTCTGACTGCTGACGTATCGAAGTGGGCGGTTCAAGCAGCCGAATTTGAAGCAAGTGTTATGCAGGTGCAGGCCGTATACATTAAAATGGTCAGTAAGATCACTTGTGAACTCACGATCACGTACGGCGTTTCATTGCCAGCTCGCAAGAAGCGGCGCTGAAGCTCAAATCAAACAGCTCGACCTTGGTCGAGCTGTTTTCAATTTTAATATTTAAGTGATTGATAGGTGTATATAAATCGTTGTCTTAATAAGGCAAAGTTATATACTCAATAGTAATTGTATGTTTCAAAAACTAAAGGATCTGTCTATTACCCAGAAAATGATTCTGGTTATTTTGGTATCTATTTTGTGTCTAGCTTCAACTCTTTACGTAGTTTCTTCTAAAATCCATCCGCAAAGTTATTCAAATATTGAAACCAAAGAAATAATTAAGGATCTGGAAAGAGCTGATGATGCTATTAAAAACCTTTTCCCTCAGCTAACTGTAAAGCTGCAGGACTGGGCAACTTGGGACGATACTTATCAATTTGTTACTGATTTAAATCAAGAATATTACGACTCCAATCTCAAGTCATACAGCATAGCCAATCTTGAAATAAACTCGATGATTTTTGCTAATCCAGAAGGTGGTGTCGTGTTTATACGAGTCATTGATAGTAAGACTGAGGAAGAGGTAGACTCCACCGAAATAAGAGAATACTTTGAATCACATCGTGAACTGATAACTCATCCTGATACTGAGAGTTCTATTTCTGGTATTTTGCAATTCACTAACGGGCCATTTTTATTTACTTCACTCCCGATATTAACGAGTGCCGGGGAAGGTCCAATCCACGGCAGCCTTACGTTCGGAACCTTTATAGATAAAAACGTTATTGCCAAGATTCGTGCTCTCACTCATCTTAACTTGGAAGTCTTTCCATACGGAAGTCCAGATTCTCCTGCTGATGTTATAGCTGCTGAGCAGTCTCTAACAACTGAGAATAATCAGTTCGTTAGTCCACTGTCTGAAGCGTCTATCGCTGCATATAAAGTAATCAATGATTATTATGGGAAACCACTAATCACTTTAAAGATAGAAGAGACTAGAGACGTGTATATGCAAGGAAAGGCCACTCTGTCTTTTTATATGATTGCTACCAGCGCTCTCTTAATCTTTTTCGGACTAATTCTCATTGTGCTTCTTGAACTCTTTGTGGTGGCCCGCTTCACTAGACTAGAAAAGAAAGTGAGGCAGATAGGTGATAAAAAAGATTTATCTATTCGAATCAAAGAAGGGACTAATGATGAAATTGGGGTGCTGGCATCATCTATAAATGGTCTGCTCGATAAAATTGTTGCCGCCGAAAAAGCGGAAGATGAATCAAATGAAAAAGTGCGAGAGATTGGGGAAATTTTGAAAAAACGCTTAGAAGAGACAGAAAAAATGAATAAGATGATGATTAATCGGGAGTTGAAAATGGTGGAGTTGAAGAAAGAAATTGCTGGGTATAAAGCTAAAGGGTTGTAGAGAAAATAGAAAAAACAGCTCGACTAAAGTCGAGCTGTTTTGATTTTAATAATTTGAATTATAGGGAAGATAAGTGTTTAATAGGTTTAGAACTCCCATTTTGGAGCGGTACCTAAAACAGGAGGTGATTATGGACAACAAATTCACTCTTAAGGAATTTGTGTTTTTTGCCCGGCACTTCCTCCTGATCGAGGAGTTGTTGCTTAAAAATCTATTTGAAGGAAAGGCCACATACAAACAGGAGTTGGTGGCCATTTTGGACAGGCTGCAAAGGCTTGAGGAGTGGTTTTTTATCAGACAGAGTGATTATCTCGCCTTGGTTAGGACCGAGTTTTCTTTGCTGGAAAAAGAGATGTGCCAGTCTTTGGTTGACTCGGCTGATGAGAATTTGACCAGCGAACAAATCACCACTTTGATGAGTCAACGTCTTACGCTTATTCACCAAAGCTTGGACGAAGCGGAGGAAGTGATAGAGGATATGTTTCTCAAATTAAATAGTCTGGTTTTGGATATAAAACTAGATGTGTACAATAAGTTCCCGTCCTAGTGGCTCCTGCCGCCACAAGCACAAAGCCGTCCTTCGGGACGGTTTTTTAAATGCTACAGGTAACAGTTATCCGGCTATAGAAGCAATTCAGATTTTATAAACAAAAACAGCTCGCAGAAGCGAACTCCTAGGAGTTGTTTTTGCGAGCTGGTGCTCAGTGCTGTTGGTTCAGGCGTACTTCAGGAGAGCAAAAGGGTCTTCGTAGACCACAAAGACCTTGCCGACCTGCAGGCCCGAGTCGTCGATTGACGAGACCTTGATGTTCGGCCCCTGCGCCGTCACGTACACGCTGTGCGTACGCTCCGTTTTCATGTCGGCCGTTGCGATGAAGTGCGCGCGGTAGGTCCTTCCACGGATGTCGAATTCGACATAGGGGTCGCAACCACGCTTAGCGACTTGCCGACGACTCGGCCAATGCACGCGCGACACGAACTTGCGGACACGGGAAACGGGAGAGGAGACTTTGACGAGTTCCATGAGACTTTCTCCAGGTGGTGTTGATAGGGACACTGTCGCTTTCTGGGCGGACATTGTTGACACAATAGCACGTTATGTGCTGTTTGTCAATGTTAATCTACGGAGAATCGTCCCGCTTTTTCTGTACCCGTTGTGACACTAAGTATTACGAATTGGAACCAACTTGTTAAGGAGATGAAGTCTTGGAGGGGTTTGGGAAGTAGATAACAATTACTAATATTCTAGACTAGCTATCATCTTGGCTACAATTTGTTTAGCCTCATTATTATTTGGAACAACAATGTCTAAGCCATACACCTCTTGATATCCAGTATCATTGTAACTTTCGTTGACATAGTATTTTTTTGTCTCTTCAAGCAAAACTGTCTTTATAATTCTTTCTTGTACTTTTTCCGCACTAAACATTAAAGGTGTATTAGCTAGACGGAATCCATCTTCATCTTTTGGGTTTATTTCTTGTAGTTTCTCCTCTAAACGATTTCTTATCTCTGGTGAAACTGGATTTGGTTCAATATAGATGTAGTTTGGTTCTTGAGTAAGCATTTTACCTTCGTTTGAATATGATGATGCTCTATTTATTGTCTCTAGCTGCTCTTCTATTGTGTCAGGAGAAAAGACAATAATTTCTGCTCGTTGGATATCAAAAACTTTATCTTCATATGTTATAGATCCTAATTCAAGGTCTTGATTAACAAATTTTGTATATTCTTCAGCCACTTCATATCCATCTGGTAAAACTACTGAATAACCAAGTAAATTATTAGTGTAGGTAACCTTTTCATTTGAGGGTAAATCATTATTTTTTACATTTGTATAAATAAATACTCCTACCCCCGATAGTAGTATCAATAAAACTACAATGAATATATTTTTCATATATTAAGTCTACACCACAAAAATGATTCCAGAGTATTCTTTGGGTATAAAACAAGTCTTATTATATAGCTCAAAAAAGTGTGACCCTACGGAGAATCGGGGTCAAGTTTCTAAGCTCGCAAGCTCGTTAAATAAGGTCTTCGCTCCACTCAGTTCTGCATTTGTGCCACGATAAAACTATCTCCCAGAAAGTTTTATCTAAGCATAATCTTTCGCAAAGCTCAGATTCTGCTAAGTACTCTCGACCCCGCCTCGCTCGCCTCCGGCATCGCTGCGGCCTCACAGCAGGCCGCAGGCAACATTGGTGGTCACTCCTGTGGTCACGAGTTACTAAGCTTTTTATTTCGTTTTACTCATAAAAATCTAAGTACTCTCGACCCCGTCTCGCTTGTTCGCAAGCTCACAGTGCTCCGACTGTCACATCGGTACGAAAGCAAAACTCTTTGCTTTCTATTAAACAAACGACCACTTCCTGAGAAGTGGTCGTTTGTTTAATACCGATGTGACCCTACGGAGAATCGAACTCCGATTCCAGGAATGAGAATCCTGTGTACTAGCCGTTATACGATAGGGCCATATAACTTCTGCTCTGTGCGCACTATAGTAGCAAAGATACCAGAAAACTCCACTCTTTTGGTTGCTTTTGATTTGAGGTAGAAATGGGAGGAAAACCCACTTACAATCGCTAAATTAATGCAAAGACTTTTGCTCATAGTTATCACTGGGGATATACCAGTGGTTATACATGGTGTTTTGCACAGGTTTATGCACAGGGTGGCTCAAAATAAGGTTTAAATATTTCGTTGACGCTCGTACTTACCCATGGGAAGCTATACACAGGTTTGCGCGGTGGTGATGTATCTCTATACAACGCTCGGTAATACGAGCAAAGCGCGCAGGCCAAAACTCTACGTTGTACAAAGTAAAAGGCGCCTGGAGGGGCGCCTTTTACGTTGCTCGGGTGTTTTGGTTAGTGTGCTTTGAGAGCCATGTAAATATCTTCCAGGGCCCGCACCGCATCGCCAGCAGCGATGTTGTTTTGGTGGTAGAGGACGTTGGTGCAGTCACCAGCGGCCCAGATACCTGGGGTAGAGGTCTTTTGAGTCCAAGGATCAATCACTACTCGTTTGTATTGGTCTAGCTCGACAACGTCTCCCAGGTAACTTGTGTTTGGCAGCATGCCAATTTCAACAAAGATTCCCGCTGTCGCCAAAGTCACAGGAGTATTGGTGGTGGCGTCTAGATAGGTGAGGCCTGATACGAATTTATCTCCAGCCACTTCTGTTACATGGGCGTTTAGGATACCAGTCATGTTGGGATGTGAGAGGACATGCTCTACAGTCACAGGATCTGCTTTGTAGGCGTCGCCGCGTTGGAGCAAAGTTACACTCTTGGCGTACGCTAGAAGCTGCGCTGCGGTCTCAAAAGCTGCGTTACCACCACCAACCACCACTACGTCTTGGCCACCAAACATTGGTCCGTCACAACTAGCACAGTAGGTAAGTCCCTTGTGTTCAAAGATGTCTGCATTGATAGCATCAAGCTTGCGTCGCTCTGAGCCACTGGCTACCAATATTGTCTTGGTAGAGATAGTTTCACCTGAAGTCATATGGATGGTAAAGCCTTCCTCCGCCTTTTCAATCTTGGTTACTAGTGAACCTGATTTGATATCTACGTACTCTCCAGCATAAGCTTCGAGGTGACCACGGAGGTCACTAGCGAGCTTGCTGCCGCTGATTGATGGAGTACCAATCCAGTTTTGAATATCTGTTGAAACGATACTTTGGCCACCCCATTCTTTAGTAATAAATAGTGTTCGAAGTTGCTTGCGTGAAGCGTATACTCCGGCTGCTACTCCGGCTGGCCCTCCTCCAATAATCGTTAGTTCGTACATATCAGTATTCAATATTATGTGTTAGTGGAGCCTATTGTACCGCAAGAGGAGTTAACAGCAAAACCCCATCGGCGTGGGGCCGGTGGGGTTTTGGGGAGAGGTATTGTCGAGGGACTTACTTGCAGGAAGTATATATTATTTTCTCCCTTGTGGGTCGAAAATAATATTACTTCTGCATAAGTTCACAATAGTCGACGCTTTGCGTCTCGTTTGTTCACTTTTCGCTGCGGCCGGCAGTGTCTGCTAGAGGGCGATATAAGAATGATTAATTTTAACAAAACCCGCCTAGAGGCGGGTTTTGTTAAAAGATATACCGGCACCGGTCACGAATCACTAAGTATAATTTAGCACTTCGTGCAAAATTCTACTAAGTGTTCTCGACCCCGACTCGCGGTTCGTCGCCCTAGGAAAGGGGCGACTCACTACGCTCCGTCCGGCAGTGCCTGCTACAGAGAGTAATAAGTACTACGAGGTAAGTAGATACTTCCTATTTCAACTTTGACCTACGTAGGAAAGCAGGCACTGCCCCCCAGTCATCCCCATCATCCTCGTCAATAGGATCAACTGGCTTTGGATCACGCTTTAGCATTTCTGGTGCCTTAGGTGCAGCCTGAGACATGGTTGGTTCTGGAGTCATCTCTGCTTCGGGACGTCGTGGTACTGATAGAGAGTTGAAGATTTTGCCACGAGATGGCTCCACCATTTCATCTTCTGGCTCCACTCGACTTGGCGCTGCGGTTGGTATGCGACGAGAGATGGTGTTTTGTGTACCACTAGTTTCTTCTGGGAAACCGGTTGCAATCACAGTTACTTTAATCTCATTCTTCTTTAGCTTCTCGTCTTTAATCGCTCCAAAGATAACCTTGGCATGTGGGTCGATTGATTCTGTAATGATACGAGCGGCATCTTGTACTTCGAGCATGGCGAGGTCGTCTCCACCAGCAATGGCAAAGAGTACACCCTTAGCTCCAGTAATAGATACTTCAAGGAGTGGGGAATTAATCGCTGAGCGAGCGGCTTCTTCAGCACGCTTTTCGCCAGTTGATACACCTACACCCATGAGAGCTGAACCAGCGTTTTCCATCACACTACGGATGTCGGCAAAGTCGACGTTGATGATACCTGGCATTGTGATGAGGTCAGAGATACCTTCAACAGCTTGCTTGAGTACATTGTCACACTGCTCAAAGGCATTGCGGACGGTAGTTTCGCGATCAACGATAGCGAGGAGTCGGTCGTTTGGGATGGTGATGAGAGCGTCTACTTCCTTCTTGAGCTCTTCAATTCCTTGGAGGGCCAAGCGCATACGCTCTTGTCCTTCAAATAGGAATGGCTTGGTTACAACACCAACAGTTAGGGCGCCACTTTCGCGAGCGATCTTGGCAATAACTGGAGCAGCTCCAGTACCTGTTCCACCACCCATACCACAAGTAACAAAGATCATGTCTGAGCCCTTGATGGAGTTATTAATTTCCTCACGTGTCTCTTCAGCGGCTCGGCGTCCCTGTTCAGGATTACCACCAGCTCCTAGTCCACGAGTAAGATTTTTACCGATGTGAATTTTCTTCTTTGCTAGTGAGTGATGCAAATCTTGTGCGTCACTGTTAATGGCAATAAATTCTACACCCTTAACTTTTGAGCCCACCATGTAGTTCACGGCATTGTTACCAGAACCTCCAACTCCAATTACTCGGATACGTGCGAAAGATTCAACGTCTGATTTAATTTGTTCCATAAATTTTGTGTAATAAAAAATTGTGCTCGTACCCACCCCTGAGTACCTTTATTTAATAAGCTCCGTAATCATACAGCGGATAAAACTATCTGTCACGATATTGACATCAATCAAATTCGTGTGTTTGACACAAAAGAATTTGTGTTACGGAAGGAATTGATTAAACCAAGAAAATAGGCTCTTTTTTGTTTGCTTCACAATTCCTAGAGTAGAAGTATCTTCAGTATCACTCGCGCCCCACATGCATAGTCCGTAAGCTACAGCCCAAGTTGCGTCCTTTACTTTGGTGTTCTTGCCGATTTCAAGAGTAGCAGTTCTGGCTGGAAGAGAGAGAATATTTTTGGCCACGTCAGTGATGTTGTGGGTATTTGATCCTCCACCAGTAAGGATGATGCCAGCCGGAAGTAAACCATCGCGTTTGATTTTTTTGAGGTGTCCGTCAATGAGGGTAAAGATGGTAGTGAGGCGACTTTGGATAATTTCATCTAAGCGCTTCTTGGAGTAAGTAGCACTCGTCATACCGCCACGTTTAATCTTCTCTGCTTCTTCGATTGGTACCTTGAGTCCAAGGGCAATGTCGTTGGTGATATCGTTTGAGCCAGTCGGGAAGATCTTGAGTGAGATTGGGGTGGCGTCTTCAAAGACGACGATAGAGGTGGTCTCTGAGCCGATATTGGCCAGAATGCAGCCAGCCCGTTTCTGGGTCTTGTTGAGCATTACAAAGCTAGCGGCCAGTGGGGAAGCAATGACATCCTCCACGTATACGCCGATACTTTCAATGGCACTCATAAGGTCGTTGATGTGCTGCTCGTAGGAAGTAATGAAAAGGGTATCAACTTCAAGCTTGGTCCCACGCATGCCCTGAGGGCGGCCAAGTACTTCAGCACCGTCAACAGTGTAGCGAAGGGGGATACTGTGTAAGATGCGTCGATTGGGAATGTGGTCGATAATGCGGTCTTCACTGTCTTGCATGACCTTCTCAACGTCAGTTGAAGTAACCTCTGAATCAGCTCGGGCTGGGATAATTTCGCCCCTAGAGTATGTTTCCTCAAGTCCGATACTTCCAATCGCTACATGGGCCCGTTTGACGATAACGCCAGCACTCTTCTCGGCTTGGGCGATGGCACTTTTGATGCTGCGTGCCACTTCGTCACTTTGGAGAATGTAGCCACTTTTGAGGCCACGAGTCTCAGCAAAACCAGTCCCGATGATTTCGGGTACAACTCGCTCGTGGCCGTTTTTTGGCAGGCGAGCAATCGCCACTTTTACATGGTAGGTTCCGACGTCGATACCTGTGATGATGTGTTCGGCCATAGTGGATTACAAAGAGCTTACGCGATGTTGAAGCGTTTCATATAGCGCTGCTCTAATGCTTCCATTGTAGCGCCATGGTCATGACCTTTCAAATGAAGTAAGCCGTGGATAAATAGAAATGCAATGTAGCCGTCTTTGGTTAGATTGAAGTCTTTGGCCTCAGGATAGGCAATTTCTGGGCAGAGGTAAATTTCGCCGTGAGCATCATCTAGTGGGAAGGATAGGACGTTTGGTACATACGTCTTCTGGCGGTAGGCAACGTTTAGCTTTTGGGCTCGGGCAGTCCCAACAAAGGCCACTGATAGCTCGTACTTCTTGCCGAGGATGGCATCTTTCATTTCACGATAAGGAAAGGTTGGGTAGTGGGCGATGGTGCTCGAAAGAGAAAATGTGTTGTCTGACATAGCTTCAGTATGACATACGGTTGAGCAAACAAAAACCCCTCTCAGTAGAGAAGGGTTTTTGGTTTAGCGGCGATAGCTTCGTTGTTCTGCAATCTTTCCTAGCTTGAGAAGTTTTTCGTAAGTTTCTTTCTTAGCGAGCTTCTTTAGCTTTGCAAAACGTTGTACGTTTCGACTCTTTAGACGAGTGTAGTAACGGCCAGCTCGTACCTTTGGTACGATACCTGCGCCTTGCACACGCTTGGTAAAGCGGCGAATTACGTTCGCACTGCTTTCGTTGTTATTTTTATCTACTTGGACGTTTGTTGCCATATGTGAGCAAGAGCTTATCATTAAGCGCTCATATGTGCAAGGGGGTAATCTAGACGGGTTCTAGCTGACGGTCAGTTGCTTCTTGAGTCTTTTTATCATGGCATCAAGTGGGATATTCTCCTGATTTCGTTCGCGCATATCGCGGAGGATGACGGTTTGGTCGACAAACTCCTTCTGGCCGATAATGACCGTATAACGCACGCCACGAGCTTCGGCGTCACGTAGTTGGGCTGAGAGCGAATCACTAGCCAAATCGTGCCGTACGGGGATTCCAGCGTGCTTGAGCTGGTCAATTACCATCAGACTACGGACCTTTGGACCAAAACCTAGCTGTACTACATACACTTCTGGATTCACTGACTTACCCTTCGGCATGCGAGCTGGTTGCTTGCCGTTGCTGTAGGTGATTACGGCACCGGCGGCTGGGATACGACTGCGAGTCTTGCGGTACATGTACTCATCGTAGCGACCACCTTGGACTGACACAGTTGGTGCTAGTGGTTCTCGCTCACCAATAGCTTCGATAGAGAAAAGGGCATCTGAGTAATACTCGTGGTGTCCAATCATTTTTGGATCAATTTCGTATGGTGTCTCTGTCATATCCAAATACTCCACAATCTCTCGGAAGTGTTTGCGACTTTGGTCACTCAAGTATTCGAGTGGATTTGGGCTACGGTAGGCGAGGTCATGCTCTTGCTTCAAGAGACTCATGAGGGCTAAGAGTGGGTGTTCTTTCATTAGTTCACGAGCATCAGTTGGCATGACATCAAGTCGCTTACGAAGGAAGTTGGTGAGCTCTCGACTGTAGCGAGTACTTGATTCGGTATCGCCAAGTGAATTGATACGTACTACATGGTCCTCATGTCCGAGCTCTTGCATGAGTGAACGTCCAGCTTGAATGAGGATGGCTTCAGCAATACTTTTTTGGACGTTGAAAATACTAAAGGTAACGGCAGTACTGTCTATCTGTGGGAGTTGCTCAAGAGAATACAAAAGTACCGGTGCTTTGATGGCGTGGAGGTTGTCGTTGCAGAAAGTTGAGACACTGCTCGTGAGTAGGAATTGTTCGGAAAAGTTCTTTTTGTCTTCGGGGGTGTCTGAGTAGGGCAGTGAAACTTCACAGTTTTTGCAGAGTGGGTCTTTTTTGACTACGTCAGCTGTCCGGAAGCCGAAGTGTTCCGCGGTATTGGTCGCAATCTTGAGAAACTCTGTTGGTGAATATTTCATAAGATCTAAATAATTATTCGACACTATTCATAACTGCTTCATCAGCTGCTCCAGGTAATACGTCAAACACTTTTGGTGGGAATAGGCGCAAAAACGCCTTACCAATAATTCGCTCCTCTTGGAGTACGCCCCAGACACGGGAATCAGAACTTTCGTCACGGTTATCTCCCATCACAAAGTACTCACGGTCACCGAGTTCTTCAGTAATAGTGACACCATCGCGCATTGATTTGATGTATGGCTCGTTGACGGTAAAGCCTTCTGGGTTGGCTTCGTTTACGATTGTGACCGTACTGCCTTCAATGGTGATTGTGTCACCAGGAATACCGATAATTCGCTTGATGAAGTACTTGGACGGGTCACGCGGGTAGCGGAAAATAACCACGTCACCACGCTCTGGTGAATGTAGGTGGTAGCTGACTTGGTCAACAATCAGGTATTCGCCATTGTGGAAAGTGGTTTCCATTGAGGCGCCAGAGACGATGAAAGGCTGAGCGATAAACATCCGCACTGGTACCACAATCAAAAGGGCAATCAGTGAAAAGCGGATAATTTCCAAAAGTGAGTTTTCGGACGGTTTGTTGTTAGATGTCTCTGTCTCAACTGATCCATCGATATCAGCATCAGTGAAGTCTTTTTGTTGGTGTGAGAACAGATTCATAGCAAAAGTTTCACTATTATACTTTAAGAAAAAACTAAAAACAATGAGTGAAAAAACGAGACGTAAAACGTCGACTATTTTGAACTTAGTCAGACACTTAGTCGAGCCGCGACCCCGCAGGGAGCGGTCGACTGTAGTGGCCTGCAAAGTGAATTAATAAGATTTGTTACTCGTCTAGATATTCATGTACAATGTCACTAATGTTTTACATCGTCGGACTCGGTAATCCTGGAAAAGAATATGAACACACCAGACACAACGTCGGGTTTTTGGCGCTTGATTTTATCGTGGACTCATTACATCTTCCGGTCCCAACTAAAGCTGGTCACCTAGAGGGTCGATACGCTGAGGGAAGTTTGTGCGGCCAGTCGGTAGGGCTTTTGTATCCAGAGACTTTTATGAATAATTCTGGTAACTCAATCAAAAAATTGGTCTCAAAAGACGAGCTTAAAAATCTCGTGGTGTTGTATGACGATGTAGCGCTGCCGTTTGGTGCTATAAAGGTCTCATTTGATCGTGGTGACGGGGGACACAACGGACTAAAGTCAATTATTGGCGTAATGGGTAGTAAAGAATTTGTGCGGGTGCGAATCGGTGTTGGCCCAACTAGCTTTTGGACAGGGAAGCCGAAGCAACTAAGTGGTGACGCGTTACCACGCTTTGTGCTCGGGAAGTTCACTGGTAAAGAACGGACCCAACTCTCTGAAGAGATTTTGGTAGACGTCCAAAAAGCCGTCTGCGAAATTGTGCGCGAGGGGTATGTGAAGGCGATGAATACCTGGAACTAACTATGACAACAAAAAGCGACGGTGGCCGAAGGCCACCGTCGCTTTTTCTGTAGTATTACTACTACGCTCGAATTATTACTTAGGATGATAATTTCGAGTACCTGGCGGACCACATACCTTATCTTCTCCCTGTGAGGTCGAAGCTAAGGTTGTGTCTGCCTAAGTAAAACATAGTCGCGCTTCGCACTCCTTGTTTCTACTTATGTATTTGCTTCCTTGTATGAAAGTGTCATACGTTGGTCGTTTGGTTCAAAGAGGGTAATCTTGAACTTGTAAACATTTCCAAGTGAAAGTGTAGACTTAAGCATTTCTTCCTTCTCGAATTCTGAGATGTGGACGAGTCCAGCTACTCCTTCTTCGATTGAAGCTAGAGCACCATGCTTGTTGTACTTGATAACTACCGCGTCAACAATTTGGTCCTTCTTGAACTTCTTGGCTGCTTCTTGCCATGGGTTCTCCTTAAGTTGCTTGATTGAAAGAGAAATCTTGTCATCCTTCACTTCAATTACCTTAACCTTTACTTGATCTCCTACCTTGTAGAGGGCACGAGTGTCTTCAACGAGACCCCAGTCGAGTTCAGAAATGTGAACGAGACCTTCAAGACCTTGCTCCACCTTAACGAAGATACCGAAATCAACTGCTCCAGTAACTTCTCCAGTAAGAACATCTCCGACTTCGTACTTACCAACCTTTTCTTCCTTCTCTTCTTTTTCTTGGAGTCCCTTTTCAGAGAAGATGAGCTTGTGCTCCTTCTGGTCGGCAGTAATCATTACTACTGAGAGGTGCTTACCAATGAGGTCGTTAAGCGCAGATAGGATCTTGTCCTTGTCGCCATCAGCTACGCGTGGGTAGTTGTCAGCTGAAAGCTGTGAGGCTGGAAGGAATCCTTGGATACCTTGCCATTCAATGATAAGTCCGCCCTTGTTGGCTTCCTTAACCTCAAGACTGAGGATAGAACCACGCTTAACTGCTTCTTCAGCATCAGCCCAGATGAGAGCTTGGCGAGCTTCCTTAAGTGAAAGTTCGATGTAGCCGTCTTCGTTTTCTGACATTACTACCTTGGCAGCAATTCCGTCTCCAACTGAAACTTTGCGAAGGATGTCTCGCGCGTTCATGTACTCACGGCCGTAGATGATACCAGTACCAAATGGTGGTAGGTCTACAAAAACCCGTGCTCGGCCGATAGCTGAGACGGTTCCGTCTATTAATTGTCCTTCCTTTGGGGCAGCTGGGATACTTGCAGCATACGCTTGCATAGCTCCAGTGTTTTCTACGTTTGTAGAATCTGACATACTCTTTTTCTTTTGTTATTCCGACGCCACAGGTCCAGACAACCGTTACTCGTAGCCGTGTGCATGAGTCTGGGGGTTACCGTGTGCCGCTAGGAAACTATTAATTACCAAAAATGGTCCGCCAAATATAGTATAGAAACGTCAAAATGTCTAGGGAAGTTAGCTTAATCATATATATGAAAACCGCACAACTTTAAACCGGGAGGGTGTAAAGTGGTGCGGTTTTGGAACCGGCAGAGCCGTCATTTGTCGTAGATGCTGGTTTCGCAGTGTTTGCAGGCATACCAGGTCGATGGATATGTGCCATGTTTCACCCATTCGTGCTTTTTGTCTTCCGACTTAGGGCACTTGGATTCGCGGATTTCGTCAGCCTGCTTGGCTGAATTGCCTGCGTCTAAAGAACTGGACATTTGAGTCTCCTCAAAAGTTGTGATGTAGCTAGGTTACCATAAAGTATTTTGTCTGTCTTTCGTAAAGGAATTGATTTTGCTATTGAAAATGATAATTAAAGCGACAAAATTTCTAGTTCTGCCGACAGTATCGTATACTAGTGGCACTATGGTTATTACATATCAGGGAGGTCAGTGTTTTAAGGTGTCTTTTGGAGACACTACAATCGCTTTTGACCCTATTGCAAAGAATTCCAAATTACCAAGCACTAAGTTCGGAGCAGACGTAGCTTTTATTTCACTCAATCATCCAAACTTCAACGGAGCCGACCAGGCGGCCCATGGCAACAAGGCGCCATATGTGGTGCAAGGCCCAGGTGAGTATGAAGTAGGGGAAGTAACTGCCCGTGGTTTCGGAGTTAAGACTATATATGAGGGGGTAGAGCGTTACAACACTATCTATCAAGTTCGTCTGGAGGATATTAATATGATTTTCCTAGGGGCAATTAGTTCAGCTGAAATTGATCCAAAGATTCTCGGTGAATTCGGGGATATCGACATTCTCTTTGTTCCAATTGGTGGTGGAGATGTACTTGATGTACCAGCGGCCTCAAAGCTGGCTGTTAAGCTCGAGGCCAAGCTCGTTATTCCGATGCACTACGACAAGACTGCGCTCGGGGCCTTTCTCAAAGAAATTGGCGCAGAAGGAGAAACTGCTACTGATAAGCTAACTATCAAAAAGAAGGACGTTCTCGAAATGGAAGGACAAGTTAAGGTTCTAAAAGCAGCTTAAGTAAAAGTGGAGGAGGGGTGGGTTATATATGCGTAAATTTTTACAAAACATCTATCGAAAGCCAAAAGAGGTACGCGATAACTACGCTCTTGTCACTGCCGGTGTCTTTACGATGGTGGTCTGCGTGTTTTGGGTAACAGCTAGGCTCCAAGCTCCAATTAATGGCGACTTAATTGTGAGTGATAGTATTAGCCCCTTTGCGACTCTAATTAAAAAATCTAAGGAGCAACTAGCAGCCCTCAAAGCAGCCTCTACGGAAGAGCCAATAGTAGACCAAGGAGCTCCGACCCCTGCCGCTACTACCACTGCCGCTAACCTGATTCTCACAGAAGAAGACAAAGCTACAGCCTCGGCCAAAGCTTCGTCTACAGCCACTAGTAGCCAAGAAGTACAGTACAAAGAAGTGTTAATTGGCACCACCACAGCCACTACGACAGAGCAGTAATTGTGGTATACTCTTTATTATTTTTAGCGGAAAGCGAGTCATAGACATATGCCGAAAAAGACAATTGTTGACGAAACACCAGCCTCACCACGCGGAATAGTGGCTCAAAGTATCACGAGCGAAATGGAGACCGCATACCTAGACTATGCGATGTCGGTTATTACGTCGCGAGCCCTGCCTGACGTACGTGATGGTCTAAAGCCGGTACACCGACGCATCCTCTATTCGATGCGACTCAATGGACTTACCTCAACGGCTAAGTTTAAGAAATCTGCGACAGTAGTTGGAGACGTTCTTGGTAGTCTTCACCCTCATGGAGACGCCTCTGTATATGAAGCTATGGTTAAGTTGGCACAAAACTTTGCTACTCGCTACCCACTCGTACTTGGACAAGGAAACTTTGGTTCAATCGACGGAGACGGAGCTGCGGCCTACCGATACACTGAAGCCAAAATGTCTAAGGTAGCTGAAGAGCTACTGCGCGATCTTGAGAAGGATACAGTTGATTGGCGGCCAAACTTTGACGGCACCAAGAAGGAGCCAGTGGTTCTCCCAGCGGCTGTACCAAACCTCCTCTTGCTCGGTTCGCTTGGTATTGCGGTGGGTATGGCGACTAACATCCCTCCACACAACCTTCGGGAAGTGGCGGCGGCAGTGGCGCACCTCATTGATAATCCAGGCGCTACTACAGACGACTTGCTCAAGTTTGTGAAAGGACCAGATTTCCCTGTGGGAGCGGTAGCCTTCAATCAAAAAGACATTGCGCACGCTTACGCTAACGGTAAGGGCGGAGTAGTAGTTCGTGGTGAGGCAGAGATTGTGGAAGATAAGCGTGGGGCGTTTTCAATTGTCATCACTTCAATTCCATATCGCGTCAACAAGGCTGACTTGCAGGTTAAGATTGCAGACTTGGTACGCGACAAGCGTATTGAAGGTATTCGTGACATGCGCGATGAGTCAACCTCTGATATCCGTATCGTGATTGAACTTAAGACTGGTGCTCAGCCACAAACTATTTTAAATAAACTGTACAAGCACACTCAGCTCGAAGATACCTTCCACTACAACATGGTGGCGCTCGTAGACGGAATTCCACAGACTCTTTCACTCAAGGTGATCCTCGAGGAGTATGTAAAACACCGAGCTGAAGTTATCCGTCGTCGCACTCAGTATGACCTCACCAAAGCTCAAGACCGCGAGCATATCTTGCTTGGTCTTAAGAAAGCGCTTGATCATATCGACAAGATTATCAAGCTCATTCGTGCTGCTAAGGACGTACCGACTGCACACGCGGCTTTGATGAAAGAATTTAAATTCTCAGCTATCCAAGCCCAGGCGATTCTTGATATGCGCCTGCAGAAGCTGGCTGGTCTTGAACGCAAGAAGATTGAAGACGAACTAGCTGAAGTGCAAAAGCTCATCAAGGAACTTCAGTCTATTCTCAAGAGTAAAGAAAAGATGATGAAGATTGTAAAAGATGATTTGCTCGAAATTGCCGAGAAGTATGGCGATGACCGTCGCACAAAAATCGTAAAAGGTGGTGTAAAGCAAATGTCTCAAGAAGACCTCATACCTGACGATGAAAGTGTGCTTGTACTCACGGCTGGAGGTTACGTAAAGCGTACCAACCCAGAAGAATACAAAACTCAAAAGCGTGGTGGGGTAGGGGTGATTGACCTAAACACCAAGGAAGAAGATGTGGTTACTACACTACTTACTACTTCAGCTCACAGTGATCTCCTCTTCTTCACTGATAAGGGTAAGGTGTACCAAAGTAAGATGTTTGAAATCCCAGAAGGACGTAAGGCCACTAAAGGTAAGTCCATTATGAACTTCCTTTCAATGACACAAGAAGAGAAGATTACGTCAGTGCTAGCAGTTCGCAAGGAGGAATGGGCTGGTGAATGGGGTCTCATGATGATTACTAAGAACGGTGTAGCCAAGAAGAGTGACGCTTCTGCCTTTAAGGATGTTCGTCGCAGTGGACTCATTGCCATCACCCTCAAAGAAGACGATTCACTCATTGCTGCCAAGTTCGTTGGTAAGGGAGACGAGGTCTCACTTGTGACACTGCTAGGGCAATCAATCCGTTTCAAGGAAAATGATGTTCGTGAAATGGGTCGTACTGCCGCTGGAGTAACTGGTATGAAGCTCGGTAAGGGAGACCACATTGTCTCAGCCGATGTATTTAAGAAAGATGATAAGAAGACTGAAGTCCTCATTGTGACCCAGCTCGGGTATGGTAAGACTACTCCAGCCAAAGAATACAAAGTCCAAAAGCGTGGTGGATCAGGTATCAAGACCGCCAAGTTGACCAGTAAGACAGGACAGATTGTTTGCGGAATTGTGCTCAAAGAAGATGAGCGAGCTGATGGAGAGTTGGTTATCATGAGTCAGAAGGGGCAGGTGATTAAGCTTCCACTCAAGGACGTCCCAACCCTCGGTCGCCAGACCCAAGGAGTCCGCGTCATGAAGATGCGTGATGGTGATGCAATTGCCAGCGTGGTGTTCGTTTAAAAATGAGCCAACGAGCGTAGCGACTATGGCGAATTTTGTCCTCAATTTGCCCCTTCCTAGGGCAAATTGCTAGGACTCGAACTCTAAAACTTCGCTGAAGGTGATTGCCATAGACGATGTTAAATTCGATATCTCCAAAGGGCATATTACGAACTAAGTCCTTGATTTTCCATTCCCTTGGGTGCAGGCCGCATATGTTTGTTTCTCCCTGCGGGGTCGAAACAAACATTGCGTCTGCATAAGTAAAAGCATAGTCGCCGACGGCTCCTTGTTTTACTTAATTCACTAGGACTCGCGCTCTAAGGCGTCATTAAAGGTAATGACCATAGACGATATTAGATAGAGATTTAAAAACCACCCACTCACCTGGGTGGTTTTTTATTACACAGGCCGGAGTCTCTAAGGATGATGGTCGTGTATAATATACGTATGAATTTTGTCTTACCTGGTCGTTTCGTAATACCTGAAGTTGTTGCAACCCACTTCCACTTGAAGCCCGGAGAAAGAGTGGCTGATCTCGGTGCTGGTGGCGGGTTTTTTTTGAAACCGCTTTCTGATGCAGTTGGTCCTGAGGGTAAGGTCTATGCCTGCGAAATCCAAAAGCAACTAGTGGACAAGCTAGGTGAATTTGCTCGCCTTAGTGGCCTCTCAAATATCAGTCCACTTTGGTGTGATCTGGAAGAAGTTGGTGGTATTAAGCTACCCAATAACACCCTCGATGCTGCTATCTTGGTCAATACTTTATTTCAGTTTGAACTTAAAGAAACTGCATTGCAGGAAATTTACCGGGTCCTTCGTCCTGGTGGTGTCCTGCATATTATTGATTGGACAGAATCTTTTGGTGGACTCGGTCCACAACCGAAAGATGTAATTACTCAAGAGCAGGCGACTGCTCTTTGTGAGGCGGCCCGCTTTATACCAGAGCGGGAGTATCCAGCCGGTGAGCATCATTATGGCTTAGCTGTTAGAAAAGTATGAAATTAAGACCATTTGAATTAGTGCTGGTAGTTGTCTTTGGGGTCCTCATGTTTGTGGCGCTTATTCTTTTGCGCGCATATGAGCCAGCACCAGATGAAAACGTGACTGAAGTGGGAGCGGTGGCAATTTGGGGTGATGTTCCAGCTGAGGTATTTGATTCGGTACTTCGTGAGGTGCGTACTGCTGACCCAGGTTTTAATGCTGTTACCTATAAGTACTTTCCACCAGAAGATTTTGATACGGCGTTTGTAAACGCGCTGGCCGACCAGACACCACCAGATTTGTTGTTTATGTCTCAGGAGCGTTTGGTGAAGCATCGCGTTCGCTTGCAACCATTATCATATGAGACATTCCCACTACGTGATTTCCGTACTACCTACATAGATGGAGCAGAAGTTTTTGCACTAGCTGATGGCCTCTATGGTATGCCAGTGGCAGTTGATCCACTAGTGCTATTTTGGAACCGTGACATCTTCGCTCGTGGGGGATTGATTGTAGCCCCAAAGACTTGGGAAGAAGTGGTTGCAAATACCGTACCAACTCTGACCGTGCGCGATTTTAGTCGTAATATCCAAACGGCTGGTATCGCGATGGGCGAATACCGTAATATCAAAAATGCCTTCCCGATTATTTCACTGCTGGCCATTCAAGGAGGTAGTGCCTTGGTGACAGAAGCCCGTGGCACCTACCAGGTCTCACTCAATCAATTACCTGGTGAAGTGACTGCCGCACAACCTTTCACCAATGCCGCAGCTTTCTTTACTAATTTCAGTAACACCGGTAACACCCTATACAGTTGGAATCGCGCCTTGCGCCTAGATAGAGACATGTTCCTCAGTGAAGACTTGGCAATGTACTTTGGCTTTGCAAGTGAAGGACGTGACTTGGCAGCCAAGAACCCAAACCTCAGCTTTGATATTGCTGAAGTGCCACAAGGAGAGACGGCTTCGGTTCGCCGCACCTATGGCAAGTTTTACGCATTTACGATTCCCAAAGCGTCTATTAATAAAAATGGCGCGTACGCCGTGATGCTACGTCTAGCTGCGCCAGAGACAGCCAAACAACTAAGCGATGGTTACAACTTTGCTCCGGCCAACCGCAGTCTTTTGATTGCTGGTAGTAATGACGTGTATGGACGGATCGCTTATACCTCAGCTCCATATGCACGTGGCTGGCTCAATCCCGACGCCACTGTCTTTGGTGATATCATGACGCAAATGCTTGATGATATTAATGCTAATCGTCGTGATATTAGCTCAGCTGCCAACGACGCTGTTAATCGCGCTCAGCAGGCGTATTATTAATTTTAAAATAATTAAATCTTCATGCTAAAAAGTATTCCAAAGACTCTAGAGACCGCTCTCCTTACTGCTGTAGCCTGGTTGGCTTCGGTATCAGTGGCCTTGGCGCAGGGTGCACAGGGTCAGGTGGTTACACTTGCTAACCCACTCCGGGTAAATACCATCACTGAACTTTTGGCGGCTATCCTCAATATCGTGATTGTGCTCGCGGTACCAATTATTGTGTTCTTCATTATTTACGCTGGGTTCTTGTATGTGACAGCCAAAGGTAACGCTCAACAAATTGAGCAAGCCACTCGCTCACTGACGTACGCCATCATTGGTGGCGTGCTAGTACTTGGTGCAGTAGCGATTGCCGAAATTATCAGTAACTTAGTACAGTCATTCTAAATATCATAATTTATCATATGCGACGCTTAAATTTATTTGCCGGATCAGCAGCTGCAACGCTCCTTACACCGATGGTAGCACTTGCTCAGGTTACAACTCCCACCACCTTTAATGGCTTTGTAGATCAAATTCTTGGGATTATAAATTTAATTATCCCAGCCATTTTCTCGGTTGTCTTTTTATTTTTAGTTTGGAAGATATTTGATGCTTGGGTCCTCAATGGTGGCGACGAACAAAAACGTGAAGAAGGGAAGAAATATGCGACGGTCGCAGTCTTTGTTGTGGTCTTGATGGTAATTGCTTGGGGTGTCGTGGCCATGCTTCGGCAGTCGATATTTGGCTTTTAGGCCTAGTATAGACTTATACACATACCTGCTTAAGCTAGCGCGCTACGCTACAATTTTGTGTATAATTATAGGTAGCGCGTTATTATTAATATCAAAATTGTTGTATGCGACGTTTAAATTTATTTGCCGGATCAGCAGCTGCAATGCTCCTCTCACCGATGGTAGCACTTGCTCAAATTGCAACCTCAGGAGGAGGTGGTCAATTTGAAACATTGCTTCGAAATATTATTGAATTTACCAACGAAGTACTTATTCCGTTTATCATTGGTATCGGTTTCCTCGTCTTCGTTTGGGGTATGTTCAAGTTCTTCATTGTTGGCGGTGCTAACGATGATGCTAAGGAGCAAGGAAAGAGTTTGATGATTTACGCAACACTCGGTTTCCTCCTTATTATTGTATTCTGGGGAGTAGTAAACCTTCTCGCTAGTAGTACTGGACTAGAGGGAGATACTCTAGATAACATTCCACAAGTAGGAGGTCTTTAATTAACCTCTTAACTTATGTTACACAAAAGCCCCTAACGGGGCTTTTGTGTATTACGGCTAGGCTGCGGCAAATTTCTGGTATTATTATAAAATATGACACCACAACAGCAGGCGGCCCAAGCAGGCCAAGGAGCGGCAGAGGCGGCAGAATTTGTAGGGCGATTTAACGATGCTATTCTGTTTCCACTCATTGCTTTATTGTCTGGTATCGCTTTCTTATTCTTTATCTATGGTTCTGCAGTCTACATCTTTAATGCTGATAATGATGCAGCACGCGCAGATGGTAAGAAGCATATTATGTATGGTCTTATCGGACTCACTGTTATGGTATCGGCATACGCAATTCTCACACTTGCAGCAAATACCTTTGGACTTGGACAGCAGCTTGATTGTGCGGCTACTCCGGGAGCTAGTGGTTGCGGTTCGGCTTTTACTTTGCCAAACCCTCCACAGTTTCCAAATCCATAATATATAAAATAATAAAGGCCTGGAAAGTAAAACTTCCCAGGCCTTTTGTGTGGCTCCAATTTTCTTACTTCAGAGCAGGTTGGCGCACGGGTTGTCCGGTGCCACTGCCAGTTGGAACGTGACCTCGATAGCGGTGGTACCGTTCTCGATGAGTTCCGCCTTGCTTGCTTGCGTCAGAACAATGTGGTTTTCGGTGTTGTAAGCACCGGCTGCCACTTTGAACTTTGGGGCGAAGGGGAGCTTGGCCGGAGTGGTGGTAATTGGGCAAGCCCAGAAAACACCGTTGTCACGACCTTTGATGGCCATGCGGAGTTTTACCACCGCAGTAGTCATCAGCTCCATCCGGACCGTCACAGTCTCTCCGACGTTTGCACGCCGGAAATCGACTGGTACAGGCCTTGAGCTCGTGTCCCCTTGGACATAGGCTTTGAGGCCCCAGTAGAAACCAATGGCCAGCATCAGCACGATTGCGAAGGCAACCATCACCCCTCCACCCCAGTGGACTAGGTAGAACACTGCCACAGCCAAGGCCACAGCAGCGATAGCCAGCACGAAAGGTGCCAGAGTGACACCGACCAGTTCTGCAACTGGTTTGCCGAAGGTTGTATTGCTCACATCCAGGTAGGACATGAGATTGTAGAACCAGCTTACGCTGGCCACTTGTTCTGGCGTACTCACGGTAGGCAAGGCCTGCCAAATGAGCGCCAGAATCAAGATGCCAATCACGCCACCAACGATCCACTTGACCCGCTTTGAAACAGGAGTGGATGGTGCTGCTGGTGCCGGAGGGTTGCCCGCTCCGGTTTGTGCTGCTGGTGTGGCTGGAGTTGCCTGACGTGGCAAAAGCTTTACCAGCTTCGGCCACGCAAACAATCCAACCACCAGTAACGCAATCAAAAACTCAATCACGGATTTCCTTTCTGGCCAGACTTCTGACCGTTTTTACCGAGAGTGGCATTGACGACGCCGAGGAGTTGGCCAAAGCCATCTCCACCGACCACGACAGTGTTGCCACCTTCGCCAATTGCACGAGCCACTTCCGCGGCCTGGATTTCTTGAGCTGTCAGCCCAGTAGCCTTCATTGCTACCTTGAGACCTTCACCGCGACCTTTGAGGGTCTCGGCTTCGAGGTCATGAGCGGCCGTAGCTGCACCTTTTCCTCGCTGGATAGCGAGTTCCTTGTCTGCGCGTCCAGTGAACTCCGCTTCGCTCGCTTCACCAATGGCCTTGTTGAGGCCGTGATGCAGTGGCAGGTTTTTGATAAAAGCGCCGATGACATCGACACCCCAATCTTTACCCGCTTCACCATCGCGTTCGATGCGATCTTCAACCGTCTTTTTCAGGTGGGAGTTGAACCAAGCTTTGTTGGCCAAAGCTTGGCCGATGCTCATGTTGGGCATGAGCATGTTGATGACGCGAAATACTTCATCTTCCAGCACCTTTCTGAGGTCGGCGGTTTGGGCGAACCGGGTGATAAAGAGTTCGGGGTTTTTGACCACGTACTCTACCACTGGCACTACCGGTGCCGTCACACGCCTCGAGAGGCCGTCTTTGGGGACGTCTGCCTGGAACACTGTACCGTCCGGAGCTGTGAATCTGCCACCGAAGATCTGCCGTGCTTGTGCCTCCGTAATGGAATCACGGAAAGATACTCGCAAAGCAGGTTTTTTGTCGCCCGGAATGGCGTCAACGTCACCGAGCCATATATTCTCTGGCTCGTCAGGCAGTTCGTCCTGCTTGATTTGCATATCGACCATCTGGAGTTTGTAGATCCAGAGAGGGGCGAAATGCAGACCAGGCTCGAGAGTGTCCACGTTTTTTCCGAAGCGCTGCAGGACGGCGTTGAAGCCAGCCTGCACTTGCTCGGTCCAGCGCCAAGAGAAAATGATGTAGAAGAGGCTGAGCCACATCCACATCATGTGGATTCTGACATAAGACTGTTCGGTGAAAAAATTCACACCGAACAAAATGATGCCGATGATGAAGGAGAAGAGGACAGTCATAACAAGCCGTCCCAGATTAGATTTTTCCATGATCGCTCCTAAAAGTAAGAAAATTGTCAAATAACTTTTTAGGTAAAGTCGGGAAGGGGATTGCTCCCAAACCTTTCTCTACCCACCTGGTGCTATATTACCATACTTTGACCCAAAAGTCAAGTAAATGGCACTGAAAATACCCTTGTAAAATAGGATTATTTTGCAGTTTGGCACTAGAATGCCCTTGTGGGCCGGCTTGATTTAATAAGGGTTTAAAAAGCGACTTTAGCCACTTAATTTGGTGTTTTAAGTAGTGATGTGCGCTTAGGTTAAACTAGACCATTATCCGTCTGAAGGAGGTCGAACCTCCTTCAAGATTCATTGCGCTAGTGCATAGTCTCTGGTACCATTTTGTTCTTAATTATATCTATGCCAACTCTACTAAAAGATCTTCGTCCACGCTCCGAAAAGCGGGCTGCCGCCCTCAAAGATACTCGTCCGCGAGTAACTTTGTCTTTTTATCGTTATGTCAAAATCGGTAACCCGGACGCTTTTAGACTACGACTCCTAGAAGCTTGGGCAGCGCTTGGCTGTATGGGGCGCATCTATGTGGCACATGAAGGTATTAATGCTCAAATGAACGTGCCTAAAGAGCATTTTGAGGCCTTTGACGCGTGGGTACAGGCACAACCAGAACTAACTGGTGTTCCATACAAGATTGCAGTTGAAGAAGGTCCTATGCCGTCTTTCTATAAACTCACCATTAAGGTGCGAAATAAAATTGTGGCTGATGGACTTGATGATGATAGCTTTGATGTCACTAACACTGGTGAATACCTTACTGCTGCGCAGATGAATGAATACATCGACGACCCAGAGGCAGTGGTGATTGATATGCGTAATGCGTACGAGAGTGAAATTGGTCATTTTGAAAATGCGATTATTCCTGATGTGGATACTTTCCGCGAAGAGCTTGAAGTAGTCCCTAAGCTCCTGACTGTTCATAAGAATAAAAAAATCGCTCTATACTGCACTGGCGGAATTCGCTGTGAGAAGGCCAGTGCCTGGATGAAGCACCAGGGCTATACAAACGTAAAGCACCTCAAAGGTGGGGTGATTGACTATAAGCACCAAGTGGAGCGAGAGGGTCTGCCAAACAAGTTTAAAGGTAAGAACTTTGTGTTTGATGAGCGCCTCGGTGAACGAGTGGGTGACGAGGTTATCTCACATTGCCACCTGTGCCGGACCGCCAAGAGCGATACCCACTATCACTGCAAAAACCAGGTCTGCCACGTGTTGTTTTTGGGTTGTGATGCCTGTATTAAGGCACGAGACGGGTATTGTTCTGCTAAGTGTCGTCTGACTGATAAGGCCCCAGAAAAGCTGAAGAAGCTATATGCCCGATACTATAACCGATACTTTAGACCAGCCCAGTTTAAGAAGACGAAGTTGCGGGCGGGGTAGGAAAATTTTTAAGGTAAACAAAAAGACCCTTTCGGGTCTTTTTGTTTGTGCGTAGAGGAGTCTTTCTCATTACATGAGCGGTATAGGTTTTGATGAAGGTTTAAGCAAGGAGAGGACTTGGTCACAGATAAATCTCTTTCAGAGATTTTCCGCGACCCCGCCTCACTCGCCTCCGGCATCGTTCCGGCTTTCAAGTCCTACGCAAAGCGCATTAGCGCTTTGCTCTCCCGCGCACAATAAAACCGCCAGAGGCGGTTTTATTACTGTGCGCGGGAGAGGACTTGAACCTCCACAGGTTACCCTATTAGTTCCTAAGACTAACGCGTCTACCAATTTCGCCACCCGCGCAGGTGTGGGGAAGAGTATAGCATAAAATATAAATATGGCGAGAGATACGGGTATTTAACTGTTGGGGGCACGTGTGGTCACGAATCACTAAGTATAATTGTTAGTCTTGCCTTCAAGGGGTATCTCCTTTTGTGGTCACGATAAAACTATCTCCCAGAAAGTTTTATCTAAGCATAATCTTTCACAAGCTCAGATTCTGCTAAGTACTCTCGACCCCACCTCGCTCGCCTCCGGCATCGCTGCGGTCGGCACATACGCACGCATCTGCCGCAGGGCAGATGCTAAAGCAAAACACCCTATCCATGTGGATAGGGTGTTTTGCTTTACGTATGTGCCCCCTCAAGGGATCGAACCTTGGACCTTCTCCTTAAGAGGGAGCTGCTCTACCAGCTGAGCTAAGAGGGCGGATGTGGCAAGAAGTGTACAACAAATGTTTATAATATACAAGAAGGAAAAGAAACAGCCCCACATTTGTGGGGCTGTTGTCGGCGCATCGGCTTCATTTGACGGCTTTTTAGGCCGAAATTTTCTCGGTCATCATGAAGATGTCCGACGCTTTGGCAAACACCGGTCGGTGGTCGTAAAGGACCTTTCCCGACTTCGCATAGGCTTTGTCGCCGGTACGTGGCTGCCAGGAGGTGAGTACAAAAAGACTTTTGATTTCACTCGGCTCAAAGGAGCCAAGATAAATTTCGCCGGGCAGTTGTTCCGGATGCTCGTCTTGGCGAGCAATACGTAGCAGGTTGTCCTCGGGGAGGAGGCGTACTTGCTCACGTGAGGTCAGTGGCCGGTAGTGGCCTTCGGACTGGTCGAAAACCTCATAGTGCACAAGTAGCGCATAGGCTACTTTCTTGCGCATTTCCTGAACCATTTGCAAGGTCATTTGCTTCCCGATTCCATGATCGAGAACCAAAAAGATGATGTCGTTCATGGTAGAGTCTCCGGTTGTTGAAGGGGCAATCTCCCTAAATAATACAATGTATGCGCAAAATGTCAAATTATGGGGTGGGGGACTTGACCCAGAATCGCGGCTCTTTTATTTCGCTTTACTCATAAAACAGTCTCGCGTTCTTGGTCGGCTCCTCCTTATGCTCTGCTCTTCACAGAGCAGAGCATATCGTCCGGAGCTTCAAGTCCCACCGAAAGCAAAGTAGTTTGCTTTCTTTCTCGGCACAAACAAAAATCATCAGCCAAAGCTGATGATTTTTGTTTGTGCCGAGAATGGGACTTGAACCCATATAGGCTTTCGCCTACAACATTTTAAGTGTTGCGCGTCTACCGATTTCGCCACCCCGGCGGTTTCTTTTGATTTTTTCCTCGATGCGTCGGCTGCAGACTATGACAATTTGGGCAGAGAACTCTTAAATTTTCTAGCCGATTATCACGGTGATTACCGTTTATATGATCGAGTTCGACTGGGATTCTACCATCTTTCGACACCTCTGCCCAGCCGCAGAGCTCGCATTTTGGCGTACTTTATCATTATGTCTGGGGTTTATAAACAAAGGGAAGGGTGATACAGTGTAAGGCACCAATTTGACCAGATGGCGAAGTGGTTAACGCTGCGGTTTGCAAAACCGCCACGCGCGGGTTCGACTCCCGCTCTGGTCTCAATATAGAAAAAGCTGCTCAGTTGAGCAGCTTTTTTATTATTTATCAATCTCGCGAGCGATCTCATCGATGTGCTGACGATGACGTTCGCCATAGTCTACTGCAAACTCGATAAATGGGATGATTTTGAGGTTACTCTTCTTCTTGATGTAGCCACGAAGCTCACCACCACTACGCATGAGGAAAGCAAGGGCTGCTGCTTCTTTCTCTTTTCCTTCAGGCATGGTGGTAAAAAAAACAGTGATACGGCGGTAGTCAGGTGAAGTGGTGACGTGAGTAACTGTGATGAGCGGGTCTGTATTGGCTTCATGCTGAATAAACCCCGCGACTAATTCGCGAATAAGTGATTCAACTCGTAAATGACGACCAGTAGACATATAAAATAATTAGGTAACAACAATATCGTAAGGCTCTAGGTGGTCACCTGGGGCTACTTCGTACTTGGTATCAAGCTGGAGACCAAATTCACCCTCCTCAACCTGCTGTACATCTGATTTGTATTGTTGGAGGTTCTTAATAACACCTTTACCAATTTCTACATCACGGCGGGTGATTTTTACTCGCTGATTCATCTTGATGTGACCTTCTTCAACACGAGCGCCAAGAACATGGAGGTGTTTTTGTGAACTGAAGTATTTTAGTACTTTTACCTTACCGGTAGTCTTCATTTCTTCCATACGTGGAGTACGGTTTTTGAGCGCGGTGTTTAGCCAGTCTGAAAGTTCGTAGATAATATCAAAAGTATCAATTTCTACACCGAGACGTTCAGCCAGGTCAGCCGCTTGGCGTTCTACCTTTACGTTAAAACCAACCACAATTGCTTCTTTAGTGGCACTAACGTTTTGGATGTCGTTTGAAGTAATGTCTCCGACACCCGTACCGATTACTCGAACGATGATACGGTCAGAAGAGAATTTACTAAGCTCATGTTCAATGGCTTCAATTGTGCCAAGTACATCAGCTTTGATGAGAATTGGAATAATAGGGAGGGTCTGCATGACTCGCTTCTGGTCCTGGAGGACCGGACGACTAGCTTCAATAGCAGCTTCTGCTTCTTTCTTGGTAGCGACTGTATAAAAAGCGGCACCAACGGCTGGGATTTCACCAAAGCCAGCAATTCCAACTGGGGTCGCTGGTCCAGCCTCACTAACTGGCTTACCATTAAAATCTTCCATGATACGCACTGGTGTGTATGAGTGTCCTGATACCACAAAGCTGCCTTTCTTGAGGGTTCCATCCTTTACAATGAGAGTAGCGGTATTGCCACGCTTTGGATCCATCTTACCTTCGATGATTTGTCCAATGGCTGGTGCGTTAGTGTCTGCCTTGAGTTCAGCGATGTCTGCAGCGAGTACCACAATATCTAGGAGGTCTGGAATACCTTCGCCAGTTTTGGCTGAGATACCGACCCAGGGAATGTCTCCACCCATACCTTCAACATAGATCTCATTTTCAATGAGACTGGTTTGAGTACGCATGATGTCTGCGCCCGGTTTATCGATTTTGTTGATAGCGACAATGTATGGGATGTTCGCTTGCTTGATTGAAGCGAGGGCTTCAAGGGTTTGTGGCTTTACGCCGTCTTCAGCAGATACTACCAAAATAGCCACATCAGCGATGTCTGCGCCACGCAAACGCATTTTTTGAAAGGCCTCGTGTCCAGGGGTGTCGAGGAAGGTGATTTGTTCTACTGCCTTTTCTTTGGTGGTGTGGGTAACCACATAGGCTGAGAGATGCTGAGTGATTCCACCAGCTTCACTGTCCACACTATTGCTCTTACGGATGTAATCAAGGAGAGTTGATTTTCCATGGTCAATATGACCCATAACCACTACGATTGGAGGGCGCTTTACGATATTTTCTTTGGTTTGGGTCTTTTTTGACATATATTTGTAATAAATTTTAGATTAACACTTACCGATTGCCGCCAGCATATTCTCCCTGCGGGGTCGAATCTGCCGAGGCAACGGTATAAATTCACAATAGTCGCACTGGCGTGCTCGTTTGTTCATTTAATAATTAAGTGCGGGCAGTATAGCAAAGATTTACATAATTTACACCTTGTGTCATGATTTTGAGATGTTTAGTCTAATTCGTAAAAAGCGCCGCATTTATCTGGACACCGCGGCGGCCACGCCACTCCGGAAGGAGGTTCGTGCCGCTATGCTGCCGTATTTGGAAACTGAGTTTGGAAACCCGAGCGCTATCCACGCGGAAGGCATCGCCGCTCGCTCTGCTGTGGAGTCATCTCGGCAGAAAGTTGCAACTACTCTTGGTATTCGCCCGGAAGGGGTGCTTTTTACCTCTGGTGGTACTGAGAGTAATAATCTTGCTATCCTCGGCCGTCTAAAATATCTCGCCCGTAAGGAAGGAATTGCTTACAGTGATATGGAAGTCATCACTACTCGCATTGAGCATCCTTCAATTATGAGTCTTGTGCCAGTGATTGAGGCGACTGGAGTCACCGTACGGTTTGTTGAAGTAGATGGTGAAGGCAAGATAACGGTTGCCGCTCTAGAGAAGGTCTTGAGTCCAAAGACGGTGCTCGTTACTTTTGCGTATGCCAATAGTGAGGTGGGGGTAGTACAGAATGTGTCACGTTTGGTGCGTACGGTTCGGCAATTTGAAAAGACGCACACTCATGGTCGCAGAATAGTGATTCATATTGATGCGGCTCAAGCACCACTTTGGCTTCCGTGTTCACTTACACCGCTTGGTGTCGACATGATGTCCCTTGATGTTGGAAAATGTAACGGACCAAAAGGGGTTGGTATGCTGGTACTCCGTGGCAATGTACCACTGTTGCCAATTCTTTATGGTGGAGGACAAGAACAGGGTCTGCGCCCGGGTACTGAGAATGTCGCTAATATCGTTGGTGCCGCCACTGCACTCACGCTTGCCCAAGCTGATTACCAAGAGCGAGCCGTTAGTGTGAGTAAGCTCCGCGATTCATTCATCGACCTCTTAACTGAGGCTCTGCCAGAAGTGCTACTCAATGGTCCACAAGGGGAAGAGAGACTTGCTAACAATATAAATATCTCATTACCAAAACTTGATACCGAATACGCCGTGGTGTACCTCGATGCACAGGGAATTGCCGCTAGTACTAAGAGTGCTTGTGCTGGTGCTGGGGGAGGAGAGAGTACGGTTGTGTCTACCATGACTGGAAATAGTGAACGTGCCAAGTCTACTATTAGACTATCTCTATCTACTGATACCACACTCGCTGACGCCAAGTATGTGGTTGAAATTCTCCTTCGCTTCAAAGCCAAAATGAATGAGTTGACTAGGTAGTCTTTTCGTTGCAATATAGAGTAACTACACACGTACTAAAGAGTGACCGTACGCTTAGCAACATCTGTTTTTCTGTTTACGCAATTACGTGTCGTATAATCAATACTTCCTATGCCTAACTTTCAAAATTTTACATCCAAAGCCAAAGAAGCCATCCGAAAAGCCCATGAACTAGCGATTGAACGTGGTCAGAACCACGTCAGTCCAATTCATCTGTTAACTTCACTCGCTATGCAAGACGAGAGTGCGGTTATTTCTGTACTTGATAGACTCGATATAGACATTATTGCCTTTACTGACCTCCTCCTTGAGGCGCTTGAAGTTGCTGAAATGCAAAACACGATTTCACCATCGTACCAGCTCTACCTCACTCCAGAGCTAGCCAAGGCCCTTGAATTCTCAGGACAATTTGCTGAGAAGATGGGTGATGCTTATGTGGGAGTAGAACACCTCTTTGTGGCGGTGCTTGAACACCCTGGTCCAGCGGCTGATGTCCTCATCCGAGCGGGTGTAGATAAAGAGAAGGTAATGCGCACCATTAAGGATGTGCGTGAAAATAGTGTGACTGATGTACATTCACCAAAGAAGTACCGTGCGCTCACTAAGTACACACGTAATCTCACCAAGCTCGCACAAGACAACAAACTTGATCCGGTTATTGGTCGTGATGTTGAAATTCAACGAGTGATTCAGATTTTGTCTCGTCGTACTAAGAACAACCCAGTTCTTATCGGAGAGGCGGGAGTGGGAAAGACGGCTATTGCAGAAGGATTGGCACAACAAATTGTCCTTGGGCAAGTACCAGAGTCAGTGAAGGAGAAGGAGATTCTCTCGCTTGACCTCGGTCTCTTGGTGGCTGGTACAAAGTTCCGTGGTGAATTTGAAGAGCGTCTCAAAGCGGTGATGAAAGAAGTTGAAAGTTCTGCTGGCTCTATTATTTTATTTATTGATGAACTCCACACTATTGTGGGCGCCGGCCAAGCCGAAGGTTCAATGGACGCTTCAAATATGCTTAAGCCGGCTTTGGCTCGTGGTGAAATGCGCGTAATTGGTGCTACTACTCTCAAGGAGTACCAGAAACATATCGAAAAAGACCCAGCTCTCACTCGACGTTTCCAGCCAGTGTTTGTTAATGAACCATCCACTGATGACGCTATCGCCATTTTGCGTGGACTATCTGAAAAGTACGAACTCTTCCATGGTGTGCGTATCACTGACGACGCAATCGTGGCCGCTGTAAACTTATCTTCACGATATATCACTGATAGATTCTTGCCAGACAAGGCAGTGGACCTTATTGACGAAGCGGCTTCGGCTCTGCGTATCTCGCTGGAGAACAAGCCAGAAGAACTAGTGATTTCAGATCGTAAAATTCGCCGTCTCGAGATTGAGCGTGAAGCTCTTCGTAAAGAAGTAGAAATTTCTGAAAACAAAAAGAAAATCAAGGAACGCATCAAAGAAATTGAACACCAAATTGGCGAGTTGCGTGAGACCACGTCTGCAATCGAAACTAAGTGGAACAACGAACGCACTGCGCTTGGTGAAATTAGTGCACTCAAGAAAGAACTTGATGAACTTAGGGTAGAAGCTGAAAATGCTGAAGCGGTGGCTGATTTAACACGTGCTGCTGAGATTCGTTACGATGCTATTCCGTCAGCTCAGCGTGAACTAGATACCAAGCTTAAGCGACTAAAGAAACTCCAACGAACTCGACGTCTTCTCAAAGAAGAGGTGACCGAAGAAGACATTGCGAGTGTGGTAGCACGCTGGACTGGTATTCCTGTCTCCCGCATGCTTGAAGCGGAAGCAATGAAGCTGGCTCGCATGGAAGAAGTGCTCCAAGAAAAGGTGGTAGGACAGACCCATGCCATCAAGCTGGTAGCCGACGCTATCAAGCGTTCACGCGCTGGTATCTCAGACCCGAACCGACCAATTGGTTCATTCTTATTCCTTGGACCAACCGGAGTTGGTAAGACTGAATTATCTCGAGCTTTAACGGAGTTTATGTTTAATGACCCTGATGCCTTGGTGCGTATCGATATGTCTGAGTACATGGAGAAGCACTCAGTCTCAAAGATTATTGGTTCACCGCCTGGTTACATCGGACACGAAGAGGGAGGCTCTATCACCGAGCGCGTGCGTCATCGTCCATACTCAGTGATTCTACTCGATGAAATCGAAAAGGCTCATCCAGAGGTATTCAACATCTTGCTTCAAGTACTTGATTCAGGGCACCTTACCGACGCTAAGGGGCGTAAGGTAAACTTCCGCAACACTGTTATTGTGATGACCTCAAACATCGGGGCGGAGCATATCGACCGCATGTCTAACTTCGGCTTTGCTTCAGAACGTGATGATGCAGCCCAGTATGTACAGGCCAAGGACAAGGTGATGGATAGTCTAAAACTATTCTTCCGTCCAGAATTCCTCAATCGACTCGATGAGATTATCGTCTTTGATATCTTATCGGCTGAAACTATTCGCAGTATCGTCAACATTCAAATTGAGGATGTTGAGAAGCGTCTAGCCAAGAAAGAAATTGAACTTTCTGTTACTGATGAGGTACTCGATTACTTAGCTAAAGAAGGCTACGATCCAAAGTTTGGTGCTCGTCCACTCAAGCGAGTGATTCAGAGTAAGATTCTCACTCCAGTTGCCAATATGATGGTGGGAGAAGGAATGCTTCAACGAGGTAGTGTGAAGGTCTCGATGAAGAAGGGTGAACTTGTCTTTGATGTGAAGCGACAAGGCGCCAAGGTCAAAGGGGTAAAGACAGAGAAGCCAGCTGCTGCCAAGAAAGAGACGACACAAGTAGCGTAAATAAATTAGATAAGAAATGAAAAGCGCGGACCTTCGGTCTGCGCTTTTTATGATAATACAAAAAAGCCCCGCGCATGGCGCGGAGCAGAAGGTGCCTGCTGAACTTGTGTTCGTTCAGATCGAGGCGACGTTGGATTGTTCGGCGAGCGGTACGTGCTGAGCATAAAACGCACCAATTGTGCTCGCACGCATCTTGGGAACCAAGGGCATTGCCTTCTCAATACTCTTCACGTGAGCGTTGTGGCGGCATACATCAAGGATGGTTGCCAACAGGGCCTGTCCCCGAGGCCTGCCGTTGAGTAGTTCAAACATGACTTTGATTTCAGCGGCGTCGACCGTCTTGAACGGCAGGCGAGCGCAGGCCTGTTCACCTGGTTCCTGGTTCAAGTGTTCGTAATTGACCAAAAGCTGGTTGAACTCCCACTCGGTCAAACCGTATAGGCTCAAAAACAAATCCTCGGTCGTTGCTTCTTCGCTCATCGCGTACTCCTTTAAAGAACAAAAAATACCGCCCTGGTGGGGCGGTTCCGTTTTCCTAAAATTTAGGACATTAACTAGACCACCCGACTTGATGCGGTATAAAAACTAAACCAAAAAAAGTTTCGTGTGGTCATGTCATTAGGGTAGCAAAAGGAAGGGGAGTGTGTCAAATAAAAAAGAACCCACAGCCGAAGCGTGGGTCTTTGGTCTTGGGTCGGAGCGCTTTTCAGTGTTCCTTCCACATCGGCTGGTGCCACTGGTACTTGAGCAGCTCAATGCTGCTCCAGAGCAGGACGCCGGCGCCAAAGGCGTAGGCGCCCAGCTGCAAATCGGTAGCCAGCGGCAGGTCCACCACGAATGGTAGTAGGCCGCAGATGGCCATGGCGATGAAGGCGAAGATGGCGCAGCCGATGGCGCCTTTGACAGACAAGTGCATGGAGATTCTCCTGGAAGTTGAAAGGGCGGATTACTGATGTACATTATACATAAAAACAGTCATTTGTCAATTTAGAGCGCTATTATAACCATATTAATCAACCTAATTTGATGATTGTCTCTCTACGGAGTACGATTAAGACATGAAACAACCTCTAGCAGCCAAACTACGCCCAGATACCCTAGCTGGGTACGTCGGACAGGCACATCTAGTGGCTCCCGGCAAGCCGCTGTTTGAAGCTATTGCCAAGAAACTACTCTTCTCATTCATCCTTTGGGGTCCGCCTGGGGTAGGTAAAACCACCTTGGCGCGTATCTATGCTAATTCACTCGGGGCGCGGTTTTATGAACTTTCAGCGGTAAGTGCTGGCAAAGCCGATATTAAAAAAATTATAGATGAGGAAGAAGGGGTACAGAAGGTACTGTTTTTGGATGAGATTCACCGCTTTAATAAAGCCCAACAGGATTACTTGTTGCCGTTTGTGGAAAGTGGCGCTTTGGTTTTGATTGGGGCTACCACTGAGAACCCTAGCTTTGAAGTGATTGGTGCGCTCTTGTCTCGCTGCCGGGTCTTTACTCTGAAGCCACTTAGTGAAGAAGAGATGCAGGAAATTATAAAGAGAAGTGGCGCGGCTTTAGATGCTGAGGCAACTGAGTGGCTGGTTAGAATGGCGGGAGGGGACGCGAGGCAAGCTTTGACATTGATTGAAGCAACAACCGCTCTCTATCCTGAAGTGACGGTTGCGACTCTGACCGAAGCGCTCCAAAATTCTTTTCTTCGTTACGATAAACAAGGCGAAGAACACTACAACACCATCAGTGCGTTTATTAAAAGTATGCGGGCTAGTAATTCCGATGCGGCACTGTACTACCTAGCGCGTATGACTGAGGCGGGGGAAGATCCAAAGTTCATCGCGAGACGTCTTGTTATCTTCGCTAGTGAGGATGTGGGAATGGCGCAGCCGACGGCGCTCGTAATTGCAAACGAAGTCTTTCGGGCAGTTGAGACTATTGGGTACCCTGAATGTACTATCAATCTCGCACATGCAGTGGTGTATCTAGCGACCGCCAAGAAAGATCGGCGAGCCTATGATGCACTTCGCTCGGCCGAGCGTGATGTGCGTAACTTTGGTAATTTACCAATTCCACTTTCACTGCGCAATGCGCCGACCAAACTCATGAAGGATGAGGGTTATGGAGAAGGATACGAGATGTATCCAGAGGAAGGTACGTCACTCCTGCCAGATAAGCTAAAAGGCAAGAAGTATTTTAAATAAAAGAAAAGACGCCACGGGTGTGGCGTCGTAGGGCGGATATTTATGCGACAACAGCAGCGTTGTTGAAGGCGTTTTCCATGTACTGATTGTAATCTTTTTCTTCAGTGCCGTGGCAGGTGCTTAACTGAACGATTTCAGGGTAGAGGTTTTCACCGTCTCTCCAGTCAGTCTTGTACTCCCAGTCTTTGCTCGGCAAAACCATCATATGGTTTCGAATCCTCCTTGATCCAGCTATCCACAGTTGGTCGGATGTCGGGTCGGCAAGAATTATTCCTGTTCGTCCTGTTTCCATAAGTACAAACGGTACGGTTACGTATGAGTGGTCATGTGAGTAGTTATGAGTTGATACTGCTGCGACCACGCCAGCTTCCCAGAGGGCAGTGGTCAAGTTGTGAGCAGAGTAACCACAGCACATTCTCGGAAAAGACCACTTCATACGAGTATTTCTTCCTAGGAAGTAATGAAAGTACATTAGCTGGTAGATGACCCCCAAGCTGTCTGCTAGGTCTGCAAGCGTTTCGTACCGCATGCATACAGGTTCTTCGCAAGGCTCAAAATTTGTCTTAACCAGATTTCTGTAGAAGCTTTCTGATTCGCGGTGATGCATAAATTGTTTGATGTACCGTTTACAGGTGTCCACCTGCTCAGGCGTGCCATCGCCTAAACCAACATCTCTAAGGGTCCAGCCTAGAAAAGAATCCATTTGCTTTTCCAGTTGGTGAGAATCAATAGTTGCTGAACCCTCGATACTTACTTTGAGATTTAGTTTCAGTTGTAGCGTCGTGGATGCTCCATTGCGCTTGATTGTAACGTGCTGCATTTGAGCACCTCCTAATTTGGTTTTGTTGATTGGGAAGAGACTTGTCTGTGTGAAACTTTGACATAATATTAGAACAAAGTCAATTTTTGAACCTAGAACCTAGAGATTTTATTTAAGTATAAAAGAAAACCGCCCAACCCAAGACCGGTCAGCTATGCAATATGTCAACTGAGGGGAGCAGACTGTGGGTATTTATTAAAATTAGAAATCTTTAAAAGTCTTTGTACGTTTTTTCACTACGTCTGCTTATCTCTAACACCTCAGCGTGCCTTTTGTCGTCAAGGAAAATAATACGAATATTACCAGTCCGTACTCGGTAGACGTCACTATATCCAGATAATTTTTTAATATCCAAACCAGTAGTATTTTTGGACAAAATCTTTCGCAAGACTATTTCTACCGCCGCAAATTCTTTGCTACTTAGTCTTTTTAGAAACCTTTGATTTTTGTCCATACACTTTCATTGATTTTAGTAGTTCTTCAACCGGGACACCTCGGCCAGTTTCTTTTGTAAAATCAACCACTGTCTCCCAGCCAATTTCTTCTGAATCGACAGGGGATATACGAAACAGGGGTGTTGAGCGACGAAACACAGTGATGGACTCGCCTTTATTGATTCGCTTTATGTATGTCTCCATGTTTTCGCGAAGTTCCTTGAGACCAACGATATTAGATTTTATTTTTGCATTCATAGCTTAAGTTTAACTTAAGTTAAACTTAAGTCAAACGGGGTTTAACTGCGAGATAAAAGAAAACCGCCCAACCGAAGCCGTGTGGCTTTTGGTGGGGCGGGGGAGACGTTACTTCACGAGGAGTGCAATCTGTTCGCACATGACCTGCTGGTTTCGGTAGAGGGTGAGACCTGTGAGTTTGCGATAGTGGTTGGGCAATCCCATACGGAGTGCCTGATCGGGCCAGCCGATAAACACCCTGTGATTTTGTGTTCCTGCTAACAGTTTGCCGATATCAATACCCAACTCAAGGTTGCTGTTGAGGCCGAGCAACTCGTTACTGTCGCGCGGAATCCAGAATGAATTACAGGATGCAGAGAAGCGTCGACTGGATTCCCATTCGTGGATGTATCCACGTTCCGTGAAATCTCCAGGTTCTTCGTGGCCTCGTGGTTCGGGGGCGTAGATCCATCCGTTGAAGCCGGCATCACGCAGATACTTCACGGACAGGCAGCGGTGGTTGAACTCAAGGATTTGGTGACGCGAAGTCGGGCCGTTGAGAAAAACCGATGGAGCATCATCTTTTGGCGGCAACTCAACATCGTTGTATAGCTGTACCTTGGGGTCGTTCCACATCGCTTCAAGCAACTGGAGTCGCTCGCGTCTGGATTCAAGATATTGCGAAATGCGGTTTTGGTTCATCTAATCTCTCCTGAAGAAGAACGCATGCCAACTTAGGCAAGATGTCCAAAAGTAAACTATAGGACTCAGGCTGTGTCAAATTAGTGTGGTAAAATACCCATCAACATGATCAAGAAAAAGCTAGAGCAAAAGATGGTAATTTACCAGACTAAGTCGGGGGCTTTGGAGCTGCGTGAGGATCTAAAAACAGAAACCATTTGGGCTACTCAGGCACAGATAGCTGAGATGTTTCAAGTCGATCGTTCTGTTATTACCAAGCATATTAGAAATGTCATAAAAGATGGAGAGTTAGAGGCTGATTCAGTATGTGCAAAATTTGCACATTGCTAATTCAGATAAACCAGTTTTATTGGGTAGGAGTGAAGGGGGCTCGCAACATCAATCCAGCTGCCCTCACTGCTATTACTCTATTAATTGCTGAAAGTGATCCACGGAAGAAAGATCAGATGGTGGCATTGGTTACGACGATGCTTAAATAAAAGAAAACCGCCCAACCGAAGCCGGGAGGCTTTCTGGTGTGGGCGGGGTTACCTCTTGGGTAGGATCGCGCTGATGTCCGGCGGATTTGTCCGGAGAAGGATCTCTGTGACCACTTCATGGGGCTCGTCGGTCGACGGATCGAAAGTGAGCACCTTGTCAGGATGCGTCTTGGCGCGAGTTTCCGCCATCTTGAGGAGCGACGCGTTCGCTTCTTCGGGTGTCATACGGAGGAGCTCGGGCTCGAGACCGTTCTTCACCATATAGGCGACACAGCCGACGACGTTCGCAATCTTGGCGAGAGAATAACCATGCAAGCCATTTTCGAACTTGTCGCGTGTATCGCCCAGGATGGGAGAAAGCGCGTCTACGATCACTGGGACTTGCTGCTCCTTGAACTTCTTGAAATCCAGGAGTGCGTAGGCCCGATTAGAGACGTCTCGTTTCCATTCCGGTGAGAAGTCGGGGTAGGGAGTTGTTCCAGCGAACACCTTTCTAGTGACCGCTGTTGCGTATCCCAGAAGCAGCGTCTTCACTCGGGGGTTGGGTTTCTTGAAATGCCGTTGCGTCCAATTGCCGATCGCCTCGTCGATGACGTCATTTGTCATCTCATTGGAGAGGACATCCAGGATCTTTTGATCTCCTGCAGAGTAGTCCGCCACAAGCTTGATGGCCCCGCTGACGGCCCCGGCCGCATTCCACTTTGCCCACATGCGTTGGTCACGAATCTTGCTTTGGTTCATTGTCTTCTCCTACAAAGGAACACAAACACACCCTGTGTTTGATAGGGACGTATTAAACATTGATTTTTTGAAAAAGTCAATATTTATACTTGAGTGTTGGTAAAAAGAAAACCGCCCAACCGAAGCTGGGAGGCTTTCTGGTGTGGGCGGGGTTACCTCAGTCGTCGCTGCTGATTTTCAGCAAGTTGAGGAAGAGGTTGATGATGTCGAGGTATAGACTGACTGCGACATCCACAGCGTTATCCAGGTTCGCTGGAATTTCGCTGGCTCGCCACATGTCGTAACCGATGTAGAGAGCAAACAGTCCGGCCGCTGCGTAGTCGACGAAACCGACGTTTTGCAGATTCGGCACAAACATTTGGAGGATGCGCACTCCAAGAAGGCACAAGAGTGCCATGAAGAGAGCGCCGCCAATGTTTCGATAGAACTGCGGGAACATCAAGCCGGAGAGGCCCATCATGCCCGTGACGGCCGCGGTCAGTAGAGCGGCGCGGGCCACCACGCCGGGTTGTGACAGTTCGTACTGTGCGAGCAGTGGGCCGAGGACTGCGCCAAACGGGATGACCACCAAGTTGAAGCCGATGAACGAGATGATGGCAACGCGGCTGAAGCTGCTGAGCAGGATGCCCACTATCGGCAGAACAAGCCCAACCAAAAGGAAGGAGACCAGGCCAGGCTTCCATTCGGCAGTGGCTTGTGACACCAGGTTGGTGGCAAAGAAACCCCACGTCAGGACGCAGCCGAGTGCGAAGTAGAAACTTCTCCGTGACATGGTGCTTTCACCGTCATTTTCCCAGACATTGCTCTCTATCATTTTCAAACTCCTGTAAAGGAACACACAAACACACCCTGTGTCTGATAGGCAAGTATTAAACATAGATTTTGTGAAAAAGTCAATATTTATACTTGAGTGTTGGTAAAAAGAAAACCGCCCAACCGAAGCCGGGTGGCTTTCTGGTGTGGGCGGGGTGTAGGTGACCTAGTTGATCACTGCTGTGTTTTGGCTGTTTCGCAAATCTTGCGGTCGTGTTCGTTCAGGGGATTGGCGCAGTCCGCACGCTGTTCAACCTGCTGGCCGTTGATGACACTGAACCAGATCACCCACAACAGGATGTTGTTTTGGTACACGGGTGTGTAGTTCCGGTTGTTGTAACTGAACGACCGGACCGGGCTTGGTGTTGGAGTAGGCCTGACCGGAGAGGGTGGTGGCGTCACGCGAGGTGTCGGCGTTGTTGTGCGTGGCATGGTTGGCATGATGCGCGGCATGATCAGTCTCGGCATCGAAGGCCCGCTCCAGACATTGGTTGCGACCAGTAAAAGAACTGCAAGGAAAACCTTCATGGTTATCTCCGTAAATGAAACCCAACTCAAGATTGGGAATGAAAATACAATGCCTTAATAAGGCTGTGTTGTCAAGTTATTTATGATGTGTGAAATTACTTCATCGGTATTGAATTCATCGGTGTTAACGGTTTCAGATATCTCAATAGGATTATCTATATAAAATTGATGATTTGGTTCGAAATATCCAGCTAATTCATCGATTTTCGATTGGGGTAACTCCGATACTTCCATCATACATTTTGTTCTCTCTAGAACTCTGTTCCAGCGAATCTCCTTTGGGGCCGTTAGCCGGTATCCATGAAATGTTGCTCCGTTCCTCTCAGTTATTTCTTTTAGTAGATGTGCACCATCCGCTTTTGTAATTTGTTCAACAACGACGCTGACATCATTTTTAAGATATGTTTCAATCATCGCTCGCATTACTTCTCTAATTGTGTTTAAAGTTTTGGAGTCTTCTCGGAAATTTGGAACAAGACGCTTGATGTCTGGTAAAGCGACACGAGCGGTATCAGGGAGTTTTTGATTGAGTAGCTTACTGGTGGTAGTTTTTCCAGAACCCATTGGACCATCAATTAATACAAGAAAAGTCTTTGGCATAATTCTTTAAGTATAGCAGAGTGTCGAATCATCTATTTCGGACTATAAAAATACCTTGTTGAGCAAGGATTTTTAACGCGTGCGCCGGGAGGGAATTTCGGTCGTTACACGACCAGTACCCCAATTGGCTAGATTGATGCGCTTTGCTTTCAATCTAGCTCAATCGGGCTTCGAATCCCACATGAAATGTCTCCCAGACATTTCACTTCCCGGCGCACATTAGAAAAAGCACCATTTGGTGTTTTTAATTCTAATGTGCTCCGGGAGGGGAGGGATTCGGTCACAAATCACTAAGTATATTATTTCGCTTCGCTCATAATCTACTAAGTGTTCTCGACCCCAGCTCGCTCGCCTACGGCATCGCTGCGCTTTTCGAATCCCTCACGCAAGGCATGCAGATGCCTTGCTCCGGCGCACGCAATAAAAAACGCCCAAGCTTGTGCTTGGACGGTTTTTTATACGCGTGCGCCGGGAGGGATTCGAACCTTCGTAGACATAAGTCAGCAGATTTACAGTCTGCCCTCGTTGACCGCTTGAGTACCGACGCATTTATTTATTTTGTTGTATCACTTGGTCCTATCAGTTATATCAGCAGACTGGAAATCTGCAAGATTTACTGGTGTGTCGCGTCTAGCGACTTTAGACAGAGTCTCCGGTGGGAGACACCTATGCCAGCATGACTTCCTGGTGCGCAAAGCGCAAGTCATACAGTCTGCCCTCGTTGACCGCTTGAGTACCGACGCGATTAATACGGTATGCCGTATGTGGCATACAAATTACCACATCTTGCCTGATTTTCAAAGAGTGGTCATGCTAGTATATACCTATATGTGGAAAAGCTTCCTGCCTACTCTCATTCTTCTTTCTCCGTCTGTGGTGGCTGCAGCCGGGTTGGTTCCGTGTGGTGGGATAGGTGAAGAGCCATGCCAAATGTGCCATGTTGGAGCACTAGTGGCGACGGTTGGTGGCTGGTTGGCGACAGTTATGGGAATTATAGTGGTTATTCTCATTATGCTGGCTGGACTCAGGATGGTGGTAGCGGCTGGTGATCTATCAGCAGTGACAAACGCTCGTAAACTAATCAGTAACGCTATTGTTGGGTACATACTATTTTTGGCAGCGTGGATGCTAGTGGATACTGGCTTGCGCTTCCTGCTCAGACAAGAAAATTACGGTGTTTGGAATGACATCATCTGTACAACTCAGCCAGCACCACAACCACGTAGTAGTTTTGCAGTACCTTTAGATAACTTGGTTACATTGCCGGCAGATACATATATGTGCTCAACAGCAACGCCGTTAACCCAGAGTTGTAATATAATTATTTAATATGAAATTTATACCAGTTGCTGTTATCGCTTTTGCTCTGATGTTTTTGCCAACTGATGCCGTTTTGGCACAAACCGGACTCGTGACTTGTAGTGGTGCAGACTGTGGGTCTTGTCAGTTGGTGGCCATGATTAACCTCATCATTGTTTGGCTTATCGGCATCTTGTTCATACTGTTTGCAGTTATGATGGTGGTCGCTGGCTTTGGACTCGTGACATCAGGTGGAAATCAGTCAGCTCTTGATGCTGCTAAATCAAAGTTCCAGAATGCTCTTATTGGAATTATTATTGTGCTAGCCGCTTGGTTGATTGTTGATACGGTTATGAAAGGTTTGGTGGGCGGTGGCTCTAGTGGTGCAGCCATGGGTGAGTTAGTTGGCTGGGGACCATGGTCACAAGTGCAGTGTACTACTCAAGTAGTGCCACATGAGTACGTTGAGACAAATCCTGAACCGGCTGGAACAGTACCAACTGACCCTTCGGCTCCTAGTGCGCCTGGTACACCGCTAACACAAGCAGAAGCCGCATCCAGATTAAGTGCTGCTGGTGTTGGTGTAAAACCAGGAGCTAGGCTTGAAGGAATTCAACCACATGTGATTGATGGGGTAATTGCACTAAACCGATCTTGTGGTTGTAATATTGTGGTTACTGAAGGTACTGGTGGAACTCATCAAAACGGTACTTACTCCCACTCTAATGGATATAAATTAGACTTAAGAACCAACAATAATCCTGCTTTGGTTAGTTATGTTCAAAATAATTTTACTCCTGGAGCACCTTGGAGAGACGGCACAAGAACTTATGTAAATGGAAATGCTACCTACGCAGTTGAGAGAGACCATATAGATGTTGTGTACAGGCCGTAGTAAGTGGCTGTCAGTTTCTGGTATTAATCTAGGAACACCAGATAGACGGAGAGGCTGCAACGCCTTAACGCTGCAGCCCCTCCTCAACGAGTCAAAATACATGTCGATGATGTATCAGTACTAGGTGTATTCGCGATGACCATAGTATATCTTGTTCATTTGTTGATTCCTCAAGAACTGATAAAGAACTTTTATTATCGTGCTCAGTACCATTCCAATATTCTTGGGCAAATTACACATTTGGTATAACTGATGCCGTTCTATTTGAAGTAATACGTCGCTATACAAACAAATGCGTTTGTCGCCCCATAATACATAGGGTAACGTGAAGTATTTATGAAGTCTTAAGCTGGCTTTGCTACTGCAATATTCTGTGTGAAAAATCCATAGACAGTTCCTCAGTGTCACCCTTTGAGGTAATTTCTCGGGTACTTTGCAGGATTGAAACAATGACTTTGGTCCCTTGTCCTTCTGTGCTCCGTATTTTTATTTTTCCACGGTGCATTTGTACAATTTCATTTACAATGGCTAGACCAAGTCCTTTGCCACCATTTTTTGGAGCAGTACGTGCTCTATAGAATGGCTCAAAAATATGAAATAAATCACTGCGAGCAATACCACTACCGGAATCAGAAACTGCTAAATCTATGTATTTGCCATCAGTAGAGGGTTCAATTTCTATGGTTATTAGGCCACGAGCCTGCGTGTGAGTGATGGCATTTTTTACTAGATTAAATACCACTTGCTCTAGCGCCACAGCGTTACCAAGAACAGCCTGATTGGTGTGGGTCTTTAGGGCCAGAGTGATGTCTTTATGATTTGAGGTTTCCTCTAGAGTATCGAGTACCCGCTGCACCACAACACTCAGATCAACGTCTTCAAATTTTAATTGCTCATTCCTCATGAAATTACTGAGGCTGAGCAGATTGTTCATGATTTCTGAAATTCGACTTATCTCCTGACTGTTGTTTTGTAGGGTTTGGCGAAGTCTGGCCGGAACGTCACTATTTAGGAGTGCCACATCTGTATTGGTTTGTATGACCGCCAGGGGAGTTCGTAGTTCATGGGCAATATTGCTGATGAACCGCTTTTGTCTTTCCATTGAACGACGGGTCGGGGTCAAGGCTACGTAGACAATAATAAATCCAAAGCACAGCATGAGAGCAGTACTGATTACCATTGTCGGTAAAAAATGATTAGTGCGCACATCTTCAATACTGGCCCTTACGTTGTCTGGAGTCACTGATTGACCTTGCAGCATTTGGGTAAAGGTACTCATCAGTGCCTCAGTTGTGTCTCTCATTAGTAGGTCCATAACAAACCAAAGAGCAATAACCACAATCACAGTAAAAACTACTTGCAGGACAATAATGTGGCAAGTGGTCCTAAAGAAGAGGTCGGTGCGGTATTTACCCCACAAACTGGTAGCCGACCCCTCGAACTGTTTTGATGATTTTATTTCCATCGGTGCCTATTTTTTTACGTAAGTTCTTTACGTGAACGTCCACAGTGTTACTCAATGACGAAAAGTCAAAGTTCCAAGCATGATCAATTATATCATCTCGAACAATTACTTGGTTGGGATGCCGCATGAAGTATTCAAGCAACATAAATTCTTTTAGAGTCAGTGGGAGTTTTTCTTCAAAGCGAAAGATTGTATGGGTGGCAGTATTAAGAGTAAATTGACCAACTGATAATACATTCGGTACGGTCTCGTCTGGACGACGCAAGAGTGCTTGGAGGCGAGCGAGTAGCTCACTAAACGCAAATGGTTTTACCATGTAGTCATCAGCGCCGCTTTGTAGTAATAGAACCTTGTCTTCCGTTTCTCCTCTGGCGGTTAAAATTAGTATTGGTAGGGTAACGCCTAAGCCCCGAACAGTTTTGCAGATGGTGTGTCCATCAATATCAGGCAGCATGAGGTCGAGGATGACAATGTCATATTCGTTTCTATATAAAGACAGGCGATCAACGGCGGGTAGACCCTCAGCGAAATGGTCAACTACATAACCACTCTGCTCAAGCCCGTGCTTAAGTGAATCTGCCAATCGTTGTTCATCTTCAACTAGTAGGATTCTCATATATATCTATACTCTCACACAAACATGAAGTTAAGATGAAGAAGTTATACAGTCTCTTCTTCAATTATTACTATTGTCTTATTTAGAGCCAAAATTAAAGTCTGAATATTATCGTGGCCAATACTTCACGCTTTCTTAACCTCACTTTCATTAGTATGTACACATGGTTTATAAAGCGCATGATTTTTGCCGCGTCTTATAGACCGCTTACATATTTACTAATAATTAACTGTATAAATTATAAAAGATTATGAAACAAGCAACAATAAAAAATAGAATGATTGGATTTGGAACATTAATACTCGCCATGAGTATTATTATGTCGGGCATGATGTTCTCACCTAATAATGCTAGTGCGTTTTGGTGGCCGTGGGGTGAGCACCACGCCCATGCTCAGGGTAATAATGATGACGATGATGATGAATCAACTGTCACTGTCACCATCCAAAAGTATATTGATGGTGAATTAGCTACTAGTGAAAGCGCGGACGGTAATGCTTTTCCAATGACAGCATCCTGGGATGACCCAGATGGTATTGGTGAGGGAAGTGGTGCCTATTCGCTATCAACCGCCACCACCCCAGACTACCAAGCTGTAACTTCTGAAATGGAAGTCGGGGCAGACTACAGCACGAGTGAAGTGCTTGATGGTGATATCGTCGCTGCTATTTGTGATGATGATACACCCTACGTGCTAGTTGGTTACTCAGTTGGTACAACTAGTGCCGCTGCCGCCGCGGCTACTGTGTCTACCACCACACCGTCATTTACTAACCTCACATCAGATCAATACGTTATCGTTTGGAACGAAACTTGTGACGATGATGATACAGACACTGCCACCACCTCAGGTAGTATCAGTGGCCAAGTAACTGGCGGGGCCTCTGACGAAGATCCGGGTGAATTGGAGGTTACGTCAATTGAAGCTCTAAAGACCACGGCTGTGGCTAATGGACAGTTTGCTGATGGTTGGCGATATTTGTTCAATATCACCGTGCCAACTGATGAAACAGATTTAGCTATGAAGTTTGCTGATTGGACACAGTCTGGCAATGACCATATTCTTCCGGTGGCTGGCAATATGCGAATTTCGTCAGACCAAGCTAGTGATTCTAATCTAGTGGTAACACTAAGTGCTGCTGACACCTACTCTACTCCTGAACTTACCATGACTGGAGACCTTAATGAGGATGAGGAAGGCCTACAGGTACAAGTGTTGGTTGAGGTAGCTGTACCGTCTGGTACCTATAATGGTACATATAGCACCAACTATGGTGTACGCACCCTTCCTTAATCGAATATGACTAATATTCGTAACAACTCTGTAGTACTCCTCCTTCTAGTCATAGCGTCACTTTTGAGTGCTGTTCATTTGGCTGTTGCTTCAGAGGTTACTGGTTCATTGTCTTCGGACGGCTCTTCTTCTGCAACTGGAACAGATGAAGAAGCGGTCATAGATGGTGAAGTAACAGCGCAAGCTACTGGTCAAAGTAGTGGACAGATTCAAGGTACGGTCGTCCAGGGTAGGGAAGAAAGTGCTTTGTTGGCAACAACTGACTCCACTGCGTGGAATGCAGCTATGTGGGCAGTTCCACTAGCTGGGATAGCTATTGCTACACTAGTTTATCTGCTCTGGCGTCGCGGTAGTTTCTAAGGACTGCGTGCCTGACAAAACAAAAACCGCCTTGAGGCGGTTTTTGTTTTGTTAAGTTTATGAGGATTCGTCCTGACGGTCACCAAGTTATATTGTCTCGCTATGCTCACAATCTAGCAGGTGCCGCGAGGCCCGCATGCGGTCACGAGTTACTAAGTATATTTGTTCTATTTAATCCCACGATGATTCGGGGTCAAGTTTCTAAACTCGCAAGCTCGTTAAGAACTTTCTCCCCGGACTCGCCGGCCCAAAGGGTCCCCGGCTCCGTCTTTCGAATCCTCGTGGGCCATCGCAAAATTAGAAAAACCAAAGCTTGACGCTTTGGTTTTTCATTTTGCGGGCCCACGAGGATTCGAACCCCGGTCAACGGTTTTGGAAACCGGCATTCTACCACTGAACTATAGGCCCTTACGTATTGTTTTTTTAGTCACCAATTGTGACTCTAGTACTCTACCAAATAGTAGAGTGGTGTAATAGTAGGGGAAAGGGGACGATTTGGCAACTTTGCTCGGGGGAGGTTACTTCTTAAGAAAAGCTTCCGTTTCAGGTAGGAGGTCAGTTCCTTTGACTGGAAATTCTTTCCAGATAATCTCCTCGTCACGCTTGAGCCAAGTCAATTGCCGCTTGGCAAACTGCCGAAGTTTGGCAAATAGCTGTTCAACCATTTCTTCATAAGTTAACGTCTCATGTTGGCGTAGGGTGAGGTAGCGGTATTCTAGTCCAAAATCAATCAGGCGCTGCGGATCAACGCCATTAGTTAGAAGATTAGTTACTTCTTCTTGCATACCGTTCTCTAGGCGGTCATGGAGGCGAATCTCAATTCGCTTGTACAAAGTCTCTCGATCAATTTTGATACCAAAGACCAAGAAATCAAATTCACTATCTGGAGTCTCTGGTACAGGTACGTGCCCTAATGTAGCAACTATCTCAAGAGCGCGGACAAGTCTTCGTCGGTTACCTTGTTCGATATTGGCCGCCCGGATTGGGTCGGCCGCTTCAAGTTTCGCCAATAGTTCTTCTGTAGATAGTTTCTCTAACTCAGCTTGGAGGGGGAGGTTCGGTGGCACACTCGCTGTCTGGAGTCGGCCACGGAGGAGGTCGGTGTAGAAGAAGGTACCACCAGCAATGATAGGTACTTTGCCGCGAGATACAATGTCTGCGATAGCGGCCTTGGCATCATTGACGAAGTCCGCTCCACTGTAACGTTGTTCTGGGTTGGCGATATCAATGAGATGGTGGGGGATGCCCTGCATCTCTGCCTCAGTTACTTTGCCTGAACCGATATCGAGGCCTTTGTATACTTGGCGGGAGTCAGCCGAAATCACCTCGCCGTCAACGAGTTTGGCGAGTTCGATAGATAGCGCAGTCTTTCCAGACGCGGTTGGTCCGAGAATTACAATGACTTTGGGCTTTGACATAGGGGGAATATAGCACACCTGACCAAAATTGACACTTATAAATATGGATGGTATCGTGTGAGTCGCTCAACAACCAGGAGAATAACGTGTCCTTTCTCGCTTCCGTCCGCCCCCAAATGATTGCTGCCGCCAGCTTGCTGGTACCAGCCATTCTGATGGCGGTCGTAAGGCTCTTCTAAAGAGCCCTGTTCCTCAAGCCGTCACCCGCCAACTTTTGTTAGGCGGGGATTTTTGTTAGATAAATTATGGCGTTAACATTGACAATGGTGCGTAAATGTGCTATTGTTGTAAACAGTTCAATCAACTGGAGAAAATCCATGTTCCACCCCCTCGCATTTGTCATTTCCGCTGCAGTGTCCATTGCGTTGTTTTTTATCTCTGTTTTGGGCATATATCACAACCCGAGCAATTTCACGGTGGTTGTGTACGTTGCTCTCGGCGCCATATTTTTTGGTGTCGTGGCTTGCTTCACGCTCATTGGCGCCATCGGCATAGATATGCAAGAAAAAATTGCCGCAATGAAGAAGTAAGATGAAAAAGGCTGAAACCAGCCCGCTAAGCAAAAAACTTTGCTTCGGCGGGTTTTTTGTTTGTCTTGTTGGGTTGGGCTGGAGATGGGTCGGTCAGGTGGTGGAAAGACAGGGGTCGGTCACAGATATATAATTGGAGATGGGTCGGTCACGAGTTACTAAGCATAATCTTTCGCAAGCTCAGATTCTGCTAAGTACTCTCGACCCCACCTCGCTCGCCTACGGCATCGCTGCGGTTTTCGACCCCCTACGCAAGCAAAATTATTTGCTTGCTCCCGAGGCACAAAATGACCACTCCTGAAAGGAGTGGTCATTTTCTGTGCCTCGGGAGGGGGTCGAACCCTCACACCTTGCGATACACGATTTTGAGTCGTGCGCGTATACCAATTCCGCCACCGAGGCAATATTTATGCTTATGTAAGCAGTGCGCAACAGTCTACCAGATAATTGAAAAGTTATAAACAGTGTACCTGGGAGGGGTGTGATAGAATGTTAATTAAGACAGAGCGGGAGCTTTGTGGAGGTAATTATTGGCAGTTTTTTCTATGGCATTTCAGGGAGATTCAATATTTTGGGTAGAGGTTGAGAAAATTGTTCCAAATCCGTTTCAACCACGGAGAGAGTTTGATGAACAAAAATTACGGGAGTTGTCTGAATCGGTACGAATGTACGGAATTTTGCAGCCGCTCACGGTAACACGAAAAGAGATTCAACGTGAAGATGGTACGTTCTACACAGAATACGAGCTCATTGCTGGTGAGCGCCGTCTACGAGCGAGTAAGCTAGCTGGACTGTCACAAGTACCAGTGATTATTCGTGACGGTGAAGATACTGAGCAAGAGAAGTTGGAGTTGGCGATTATTGAAAACTTGCAGCGTGAAGACCTCAACGCAGTTGATCGAGCACTAGCATTTCGCCAGCTGGCTGATGTGTTTGGTCTCTCACACACTCAAGTAGCTAAGAAGGTAGGACGAAGTCGTGAGTACGTCTCAAACTCGATTCGTCTCCTTGCTCTTCCAGACTACATGCTCAGCGCACTCCGCCAAGCTGAGATGACCGAAGGTCATGCTCGCACACTCCTTATGCTTAACGATCGTCCAGAAGAACAGGACGTAGTCTTCCGTGAGATTCTTATGAAGAAGTTATCAGTGCGTGAAGTTGAACGCATTGTGCGCAAGATTGCGACTGATAAAGTCCGCAAGAAGCACCCAGGTGAATTTGATGCTGAGCTTATCGAAATTGAAAAGAAGTTTATGGAGACACTCGGTACTCGTGTACAGATTCAAAAGACTGATTACGGTGGACGCCTAACTATTGATTACTTCTCAGTAGATGATCTTGAAGGCATGCTGACACGGATGAAGGTAGAGCAGGCCGTAGTAGCTCCAGCGGCAGCCATGGCGACTCTAACTACCCACACGCCACTTGAAGTAGCCGAGGATGATACTGGTCGTGAAGCGGCTGATGTCACAGACGAGGAGGTGTTGACTGAAGTGTCTCCAGTAGAGCCGGTTGCAGAAGCGGCGCCGTCAACTCCTGAACCAACACCAATGTCGACCTTTGCTCCGACGTTTACTGCTGGGCCGGTTGGAAATCATTCAGCTATGCCTACTCCTTCGCCAGAGCCAGTACAACGACCAGTTGAGCCACAGGTATACACACCCGCTCCAGCTCCAATTCAGGAGTATGCACCAACTCCAGTACCAGCCTCACCACTGCCACACGATGTGCAGTCATACGCTGCTCCTGCAGTACCAAATCCATACTTGGTAGAGCGTGATGTGATGGTACCACCAGTAGCTGAAGCACCAGCTCCAGTAATGCCACCGGCACCAGCTCCAGTAATGCCACCGGCACCAACTCCAGAACCAACACCGGCTCCGGTCCCAAAGGATGAAGACGAAAGTGGATTGTATTCGATTAGAAATTTTGGAGTCTAGATTTTAGAACTTATCTCAAATATAAAAAGGCCGGGAGCTACGCTCCCGGCCTTTTTGTTATTTATTACTTCCGCCTTCTTTTTCTTTAATTTCTAGAGCGGCTTTAATACGCCTGCGGGCGAGTGAGGTTTTTACAAACGTCAGCCACTTAGCCGTTGGCTTATTTGATTTTCGAGTTTCGATTTCAACAATATCACCGTTCTTAAGTTCACTATCGAGCTGAACTAGCTTCTTGTTTACCTTTACCCCAAAGATGTGGTCTCCCACTTCAGAGTGAATGGCATAGGCGAAATCGACTGGCGTAGCGCCAACCGGAAGGTCGACCACGTCACCAACTGGCGTAAACACGAAGATACGGTTACTGAAGAAGTCGGTCTGAGCGTCAGCTACGAATTCTGCCGTAGTTGATTTGTCTTTGGTGTGAGTCTGACCAATCTGGGCAATCCAGCGAGGGATTTTGTCGCGGTGGGGAGCGGCTTTGGTCTCTTTAATTTCTGCTTTCTCTTCCTTTGGTTTACTAAATGGTCTGAAGAGGGAAGGAATGAGACTGGAGAAGCGTGATTGTCCCTCAGCTGGCTTGCCGTCAATTACTACTTCTTTGTAACTGATGTGTGAGGCCACACCAAACTCAGACTCATGGTGCATACGCTCGGTCCGAATTTGGATTTCCAAGATTACACCGTTTGGGGTCGCTACCGTCGTATGGAGTGATTGGTAGCCGTTTGGTTTTGGAAAGGCAATGTAATCCTTTACGCGTCCTGGTAGTGGGCGCCAAAGTTTGTGAATAATGCCAAGCGTACGGTAACAGTCTTCGACAGTTGGTACTACCACTCGCATGGCGAGGAGGTCATACACAGCCGTGATGTCCCATTCCTTACGCTTAAGTTTATGGAAAAGGCTAAACAGTCCTTTGACGCGGTATGAGGTTTTAAAATCAAGTAAACCAATTTCCGCTAGACGCTTTTGCAGTACTTTGCGTTCACGTTCTAGAAGTTCATTTGATTTACCAGCTTTGGCTTGGAGGAGTTTACTTACTCGGTCATACTCCTCAGGATAGACGTACGGGAAGGCTAGGTCTTCTAGCTCCTTGCGTACCCGACCCATACCAAGACGGTGAGCAACTGGTACATAAATTTCTAGCGTCTCTCGCGCGATACGCAGCTGCTTCTCAGCTGGTACGTGGTTGAGGGTCTGCATGTTATGGAGACGGTCAGCCAGCTTGATAATAAGCACGCGAATGTCCTGACTCGTCGCCACAAATAGTTTGCGCAGACTTTCGTTGTGACGGTCTGATCCGTAGTAGCGAACGGAACTCAACTTGGTCACGCCTTCAACCAAGAACAGCACTTCTTCACCAAACTGCTCACGTACGGTTTCGGCTGTGACGTCTGTGTCTTCAATGGTGTCATGAAGGAGACCGGCCGCAATGGTGCGTGCGCCCATACCCATCTCAGCGAGCTTGGCGCCGACGGCAGTGAGGTGATTGAGGTATGGTTCGCCTGAGTAACGCTTGTGTCCAGCGTGGGCTTTTTCGGCTAGGTCAAAGGCTTGTTCAATGAGTGCCTTATCGGCATCACTGGGTTTCTGCATGAGGACGATGATATCTCTGGCTGTCATATTTTTATTGTATGACCCCGCACTCAAAATAACAAGTTTATTAAGTTAGAGACCCAGGGGTGTATCAACAAAAAACCACATGCCAGTGGCGTGTGGTTTTAAGCGGTCTTAACCTTGTTTTAGGAGGTCAACGGCGATTTCTATGGTGAGGTCATCAGTACTGACCTGGTCGGGGATGCTGATTCGTTTGAATCCCTTCTTGAGGTAGCGTCCTGACTTTGATTCAAAGACGTTTACCAGTTTACGGGTAGTTGGGTGGATACCAAGTTCCTTGATAAGCTTCTCACCCTTACGAGTCCCTTTTGGTTCTTTGTATATTTCCATTGCCCGGTCAAAGGTGATGGTGTATGGATCGTCTCCACCCTTAAGTGAACGGAAGTCGCCAGCGTGGGCGATGTATGGTCCGTACTGTCCAGTGTTGGCCATGACTGGCTCGCCGGTAGTAGGGTGAAGTCCAAGTTCACGCGGTAGTGTGAGGAACTTGAGCGCTAACTCGAGCGTCACATCTTCCGGTTTGGTGCCGGCTGGTAGGGAAGCGCGCTTGGGAGCGACCGCCTTCTTGCCTTTAACCTTCTCTGGTGTTTCACCGAGCTGGACGTATGGTCCAAATTTACCATTAAGTACGTAGACTGGCAGATTAGTTTCTGGATCATTTCCTAGTGGAGCGTCTGGCTTCATTTCGCTACCATCGATGATGCGTGCCCCGTTACAATCTGGGAAACGGATACAAGACAGGAAGGTGCCTGAACGACCGAGTTTAATAATCATGTCTGCACCACACTCTGGGCAAGGGAATTGTTTTGGTCCGGGGCCGAGGTTGGTGATTTTTTCAATGTCCGCCTTAGCCTCTACGTCTTTTTGGAAAGGGAAGTAAAAATCAGTAAGGGTCTTGAGGTAAGTACGTTTGCCTTCAGCAATTTCATCGAGCTCGTCTTCCATTTCACTGGTGAACGTATCGCTGATGTACTGCATGAAGTGTTGCTCTAGGAATGAAGATACTACATCACCCGTATCAGTTGGGATAAGGGTACGACCTTCTTTGAGGACGTAGCCGCGGTCAGTAATTGTCTTCATGATTGAAGCGTAAGTAGATGGACGACCAATACCGCGCTTTTCAAGTTCTTTAATGAGACCAGCTTCAGTGTAGCGGTTTGGTGGTTGAGTTTGCTTGGCTTCAATCACAATGTCTTCTATAGCTACCGCGTCACCAATAGACAGCTTTGGTACTTCTGTGTCTTCACCACGAGCTCTGGTGTCTACCTTTAGCCAACCATCAAATACCACCCGTGAACCATTAACCGCAAAGTCTGGAATAGTCTTCTTGGTGTCGGTGATATTAGTGATGAGCTTTGAGCGCTTCATAGTAGCGTCGGCCATTTGTGAGGCGACAGCGCGCTTCCAGATAAGTTCGTAGAGGGCTTTTTGATCTCCGGTACTACCAACTGAACGCTTGGCGAAGTTGGTTGGACGAACGGCTTCGTGAGCCTCTTGAGCTGACTTACTCTTACTCTTATAGGTGCGCGGCATAACATAACTCTCACCAAAGTCAGCATGAAGAAGAGCGAGGATTTGTTTTTGAGCAGCTGAACTTAGGTTTGGACTGTCAGTACGCATGTAGGTGATATGTCCTGCTTCGTAGAGCTTCTGCGCTGCACCCATGGTCCGAGATGGTGAAAAGCCAAGCCGAGTTGAGGCTGTCTGTTGCAATGTAGAAGTGGTAAACGGTGGACGTGGACTGCGCTTGGCCTCACTTTCTTTAAGGTCAGTAATCACCCAAGTAGATGCCTCACCAATTTCTTTGATGCGATCAGCTTCAGCTTGTTTGCCTGGCTCTTCAGTACAGATGAAAGGAATCTTCATTCCTTTAGCTTCAGTATTGGCAGTGAGGGTAAAGTAGTCATCAGGAATAAAGGCTCGAATTTCTCGTTCCCGTTCCATCACAATACGCAGGGCTGGAGATTGTACTCGACCAGCTGATAGTCCGTAGCGAACTTTCTTCCAGATAAGACCAGAGAGGTCGTAGCCCACCAATCTATCAAGTACTCGACGCGCTTCCTGCGCCTCCTTGAGATTGATGTCTAGGTCGCGGGGATTAGCGATAGCTTCTTTGACCGCCGTCTCAGTGATTTCATTAAAAGCCACCCGCTTGAGATTCGGGTTTACGTCTTTGATGAGTTCAGCCACGTGCCAAGCAATAGCCTCTCCTTCACGGTCGGGGTCGGATGCTAGTAGGACTTCGTCAGCTTTTTTGGCGGCAGCCTTGAGGCCGTCGATGACTTTGCCTTTACCAGGAGAGATGATGTACCGCGGGATAAATCCAGCTTCGATATCGACGGCGTCTTTATTGCTCTTTGGGAGATCTCGCACGTGACCAATCGAAGACAGCACTCGGTAGTTTTTACCGAGGTATTTTTCAATAGTCTTCGCCTTGGCGGGAGACTCTACGATAACAAGCGTGTATGAACTCATATATATGTGATGTCTGTTACAAATACTAGGGTTCGGGATTTATGTCAAATGATAAGAGTTTTTGGTGTACCTATATAAGAGAGCGATAGTGGGGTGAATCATAAGCAATATAGCCCTGCATTTCCATGTTCATAAGGAGGATGTTGGCCTCAGAAACTGGTAGGGTAAGTTGGCGCAGTAGAGTGTCTTTGTCTCGTGGTTCAGACAGGATGGTGATGACAAGTTTTTCGTTTGGGGTGAGGGTGATTTCGGTTATCTTTGCGGTCGGTTTCACTGGTTCGATACCAAGCGCGTAGAGGATGTCTGTAGGTTCCGTCACCATGGTGGCGCCAAGCTTGAGGAACTGATGAGTGCCGTATGAATTATGGGAAAAGATACTGCCAGGAATAGCGAGGAGTTCACGATTGTAATCTACTGTCATGCGGGCAGTGATGAGGGTGCCAGATTTTTCACCAGCTTCCACTAGGAGGGTCCCTTTACAGAGTCCGGCGAGGATGCGATTACGGGAAGGGAAGGTCCACTTAGCGGCCCCAGTCTCGGGTGATAGTTCGGAGAGCAGCCCGCCGCCTTGTTCTAGAATCCGCTCAGCTAACCCGCGGTTGGTCGCTGGCGCCACAGCCGCCAGTCCGCTGCCGGGTATGGCCAGGGTGTATAGATTATTCCTTAGGGCCGCCTCGTGTGCGAGCGCATCGATGCCGAGCGCTAGTCCAGAGATAATACCAATAGGATAGCCACGTAACCCATCCATAAGGTAATCGAGAGCTTGTTTGCCATAGGTGGTGTATTGGCGAGAGCCGACAATGGCTAGGAGGGTGATATCGTCCGGCGGCAAATTGCCTTTACTCCAGAGTTCTTGGGGTGGCTGGGGAATCTCCAGTAGAGGGCCAAGGTTATGTTTCCGATAATCGCTCAGATTTATATGAGTAGTATCCATATCTACCTAAAAGTGTAGCATGTGGTTTTGGCTCCCAGGTGGTATTTCCGCAGTTGGCTTAGGTGCGCTATAATGCGGAAACAAATTTTAGGAAGTTCAGCTGGTAATTACATTTTATGTTAGACATCAAATTTATTCGTGAAAACGCCGATATCGTAAAGATGGCCGCAACGAAGAAGAAAATCAAAGTCGATATCGACCGACTGTTGGCTCTGGATGATGAGCGCCGTCTGCGAATGACTTCACTTGAAACAAAGAAGGCTGAACAAAACAAGGTATCTAGCGAAATTCAAAGTGCTGACGACTCTCGTCGGGCAACATTAATTGCGAGTATGCAGGCACTCAAGGCTGAGATACAGAGTGAGGAAGAGTCTCTCAAACCGGTAATGGAAGAATGGCAAGCACTTATGCTCCAGGTACCAAACATTCCTGATATGACTGTCCCAGATGGCGATAGTGACGCTGATAACGTGGAGATACGTACTTGGGGTGAACAGACGAAGTTTAACTTTGAACCAAAGGACCACATTGAGATTATGTTGGCGCACAGAATGGTGGACTTTGAGCGTGGTGCCAAGGTGCACGGCTTCCGTGGTTATTACCTGCTTGGTGACGGTGCTCGTTTGATGTGGGCTATCTGGAACTATGCCAATGACTTCTTCACACAACGTGACTTCGTGCAGATGATACCGCCAACTATTGTGCGTAAGCAGAACCTCTACGGTACAGGACATCTTCCAAACGACGCTGATGATGTGTTCCGTACACAAGACGACGATTATCTGATTGGTACTAGTGAAGTGCCGGGAATGGGCTTTTATGCGGACGAGGTGCTCGATTTGGATCAGTTACCGGTTAAGTTTTTGGCTTTCTCACCATGTTATCGAAGGGAAGCCGGTAGTCACAGCAAAGATGTTAAGGGTCTTATTCGGGTACATGAGTTCTACAAGGTGGAGCAGATTGTTATTTGTGAGGCCTCACATGAAGTGAGTGTGAACTGGCACGAGGAGATTACCAAGAATACTGAAGACTTCATGCAATCACTCGGTATTCCGTACCATGTGGTTCTCAACTGTGGAGCTGATATTGGCCAAGGGCAGGTCAAGAAATATGACATCGAAGCCTGGGTACCAAAAGAAGGAACGTACCGAGAAACACATTCCGCTTCATACTTCCATGACTTCCAGACTCGCCGTTTCAACATCCGTTACCGCGATGCTGAAGGCAAGGTGCGTTACGCTCACTCTCTAAATAACACCGCTGTGGCTGCGCCTCGTATCCTCGTATCCTTGGTTGAAAACTTCCAACAAGCTGATGGATCAATTCTAATTCCAGAGGTTCTTCGTCCATATATGGGCAAGGAGAAAATCGGATAGAGGAAATAAGACGGGCGAGCTAGGCTCGCCCGTCTTTGTATACACATGAAATTACCATCACGAAAACAAAAACCGAAGAAATATCTAGACCCTGGCACTGTCGTTTTGATTAAGCAGGTGTTTTGGGGTGTGCTGGTGTTTAGTGTGGTCGCTCTTATCATCACCGCTGTGTGGTACTTCACGAGGCTTAATAGCCTCACTCTTTCAATTGTCACAGTTGAAGGTGGTATCACTATAGACAAGGCAAACGTAAAGGCTATTACCGAGCAGCAACTAGAAGGCAGCTATCTCAAGCTCATTCCGAGACGTTTTGCTTACGTGTATCCAGAAGAAGAAATTGTGGCTAAGGTGAGTGAGGTCGAGCGTATCAAAGACGTAGCGGTGGAGCGTATTTCTGGCACCGAGCTCCATGTTACTTTTGATGAGTACTTACCAGATACGCTGTGGTGCAATCTTGGTGACGAGGCGAAGTGTCTGTTCTTGGACGAGACAGGCTTTGCTTTTGCGTATGCACCCGAGCTCTCGGGAGAGAGTGTGGTGCGGTACTTTGCCAGTGAGCGGGAAACTGAACTCCGAGCTCAGCCTTTTACGGTGGAAGATTATAAAAACTCTAAAGACTTCACTGATTACCTAAGTGACATTGGTTGGTTTGTGACCAAGATTGAGATTAACTCCACCCATGACGTTTTTTATACTCTAGCTCAAGGTGGCGAAATTAAAGCTACCCTAACCGAACCAGCAGCTAAGCCATTCTCAAACCTTGAAACCATCCTCCGTTCTGAAGAATTTGCTCACCTCAAACCCGGCAACTTCCAATATCTTGATTTGCGATTCGGGACAAGGGTGTTTGTGAACGAAGAGCCACTAGTTGAAATGGCTACTTCTACCGCCACTACTACAGACGATGTGTTAGACACACTCATTGAAGAAGTACTTGAGTAGTTATTTCACCAAACCCTAAAGTGTGATACAAAGTGACCATGTCTTTTTGGCAAAACCTACCAGCTCCGTTTTTTGTACTAGCACCGATGGCAGATGTCACGGATGCGCCTTTTCGCCGTGTGATTGCTAAGTACAGTGCACATACACGGAGTGACGGTACCGTCGGTGGTCCTGATGTCACTTGGACTGAGTTTGTCTCAGCTGATGGACTAGTCCGAGCGACACCGGAAGGGAAGGTAAAACTTCTAGCTGATCTTATTTATACTGAGGAAGAGCGACCAATTGTGGCGCAGTTGTTTTCATCAACTCCAGAGCATATGGAGCAGGCGGCCGCGCTTTGTCTCGAGCTCGGGTTTGACGGTGTTGATATCAACATGGGTTGCCCAGATAAATCTATTGAGAAGCAGCGCTGTGGCGCCGCGATGATAAAGAACCCAGAGCTAGCGGCAGAGATTATCCGTGCCGCGAAGCGTGGGGCCAAGAGTGATGAGGGCGGTATTCCAGTTACGGTCAAAACCCGCCTGGGGTACAACCAAGACCAACTCGAAGAGTGGCTGCCACATTTAATTAAGGAACGACCAGCAGCTATTACGGTACACGCCCGCACTCGCAAAGAAATGAGTAAGGTCCCAGCCCGCTGGGAGCGTATTAAGCGAGCGGTCGAAATCCGCGACAGTATCTTAGGCGAAGACAAACACTTGGTGCGTATCATCGGTAACGGCGACGCACTTTCATTGGAGGATGCTAAAGAGAAGGCTCTAGCTAGTGGCGCTGACGGCGTCATGCTCGGCCGCGCGATCTTTGGTAATCCTTGGTTATTTCATCCTGATACTGACGCGAACCTGGTCCCGCTTGAGGAGCGTTTGCGCGTGATGGTGGAGCACACCAAGTTATTTGAAGAGTTACTGCCGTTCAAGAGCTTTGCCCTCATGAAGAAACACTACAAAGCCTACATCAAGGACTTTCATGGTGCGGCTGAACTACGAGCTGAACTAATGGAGCAGGAGACTGCCGCGGACATCGCGCGCGTCGTTGATACTTTCCTCAAAGAACACTACTCAAACGTTCACACAGGTTAGTTGTCCACAAAACCATTTCTGCGCTTGGCTAGATTTGTTACACTTACGTCAGATGAATGAGATTTTACACGCTAACATTTTCTTTTTAATCGCCAGTATTGCTACGGTGTGCTTTTGCCTGCTCGTTAGCTTTATTTTGTATCAGGTTATAAAAATCATGCAGCTCGTTCGTTCAATTCTTGAACGTGTCGAAGCTGGTAGTGAAGTGTTGGCGAGTGATTTGGCTCACATTCGCATGTTTTTTTCCGAGGACGGTTTACTTACTCGCATTCTAGGTCTGTTTGGTGGCGCAAAACCATCTCGGCGTAGACGCAAGAAAGATGATGATGAATGAAATTATTATTGTTATCTAATTTACATATTTATGGCAGCAAAGAAAAAAGTCGCAGCCCCAAAAAAGATTACTAAAGAACAAGCCGTTGGAATTGGTATCGGTCTCACTGCTGCAGCTGTAGCCGCAGCTGGAACCTACTTCCTCTATGGTAGTAAGAACGCCGCTAAGAATCGTAAGGCAGTAAAGAGTTGGACTCTCAAGGCCAAGGCAGAAGTGCTCGAGAAGATTGAACAAGCCAAGGAAATGACCCAAGAAGAATACGAACAGCTTATTGATACCGTATCTACTACTTACGCTGGAGTAAAAGACGCTTCAAAAGCTGATCTATCAACTTTCAAGAAGGAAATGAAGGAACATTGGCGTTCAATTGCCAAGACAGCAGCACCAAAGAAGAAAGCCGCTAAGAAGGCAGTAAAGAAAGCGGTTGCTCCAGTTAAGAAGGCGGCCGCAAAGGTAGTAAAGGCAGCGAAGAAAGTAGCAAAATAACCACAATCTCATACACAGAGACACCACTCCCCGGGGCTTTCGCCTTGGGGAGTGGTGTATTATTAGGGAGACATGCCCGCCACTCTACACAAACCCCTCCTCCTTGTTGCGTTTTTGCTGGTACTATTTGCCTTCAGTAACTTCTTCTCATCCGACCGCGGTCCGGTTAGTGCTGCACCGGCTCCGATTTTGAGTGTGTCTGGTGAGCCTGACGTCGTCAGTGCCTCAGCTTATGCCATCTTTGCTTTATCAGACGGCACTATCCTCGCTTCAGACAACACCACAGCTGTCCTCCCAATTGCATCTGTGACCAAACTCGCCACTGCCGCAAGTATCGTAAAGAACGCAAACCTCGAAGAGACTGTTACCGTCACCACAAGTGACCTCCTAGCAGAAGGACGAGCTGGCAAGTTGGCAGTAGGTGAGGAGTACACTATGCGTGAACTGCTATTCCCACTCTTGCTAGAGTCGTCTAACGACGCTGCGGCAGTGTATGAGCGCGCCACCGACGATGCGGTAATCACACAGATGAACCAGTTGGTTGAAGAAGCTGGAATGACTACCACTCACTTCGCTGATGCGTCTGGATTGTCTGATAGAAATGTCTCAACTGTAAGTGACTTGGTGACCTTCATGCAGTACCTAACGAAGGAACACCAAAGTGTGCTCGATATCACTCGTTTAAAGACCCATGTGGGGCCATACAGTGGACTTGTAAACAACAGTCCAGTCATTGATGGCGGCTACCTTGGCGGCAAGCATGGCTACACCGTAGCGGCTGACCGCACCTTGGCGGCAGTTTTTGAAGAGCAGCTAGGAGCTGGTCCAGTTGAGGTGGGGTATGTGATTTTGGGGAGTGAAAACTTAGTGGCAGACACGGAAATATTACGCTCTTTTGTCCGTGATTCTGTCCGTTTTGAATAATCTGATATACTAGAAAAATTATGGCAGAACACGGCGCTTTATATCGAAAATATCGACCACAGGAATTTAGTGAAGTACGAGACCAAGAGCACATCGTAAAGGTACTAGAAGGAGCAATCAAAAAAGGCGAAATCCCGCACGCCCTTTTGTTTTCCGGTACCCGCGGTACAGGCAAGACGACTTTGGCGCGAATCTTTGCGAAGGCCGTCGGGACTAGTAGTGTCGACCTATACGAGATAGATGCCGCTAGTAATCGCGGAATTGATGATGTCCGTGAACTCAAAGAAGCAGTACATACACTACCGTACGAATCTAAGTACAAGGTATACATCATTGACGAAGTCCACATGCTGACCAAAGAAGCTTTTAACGCGCTTCTAAAGACGCTAGAAGAGCCACCAGCCCACGTGCTATTCATCCTCGCTACCACTGAAGAGGAGAAGCTCTTAGATACCATTCTCTCGCGCTGCCAAGTCTTCCGTTTCCGTAGTCCTTCTCGCGCAGTACTAGCAGAGACCGTAACTGATGTGGCGAAGAGGGAAGGTTTCACTCTCTCACCAGATGCTGCTGACCTTATCGCGGTAGCGGCTGATGGATCATTCCGTGACGCGCTCGGCGTGACTCAAAAAGTCATCTTGGCCTCGGGTGATGTGATTGGGGATGCGAACGAAGTGGCGGCTATTATCGGGGCGCCACGTAGTGAGATATTACTTGGTCTCATAGAAGCTCTTCACGAAGGTTCTGCAGACAAAGCTCTGACCGCTATTGGCGAAGCGGTGAGCCTTCATGTAGACATGAAGCTCTTTGCGCGTCTCTTACTTGAGAACCTCCGCGCCATCATGCTGGTCCGTAATCAGCCAGCCAAAGCTGACGCACTCTTGGCCAACTTCGCTCCAGTAGCCAAGGACACACTCCGCACCCTAGCGGCTGCCACTCCATCACCACTTAATTCTCAGCTCCTACTTCGTCTCCTTACTGCTACTGAGCAGATTACCTATTCACCAATTCCACACCTACCACTTGAGATAGCCGTAATTGAAGTAACGACCAAAAAGTAACATGGACGTATACTTTGTTCGTCATGGTCAAACCGATGGTAACGTGGCGCGTCGGCACCAGCACCCCGAGACGACTCTCAATGAAGAAGGAGTACAGCAAGCCAAGCGTGTAGCTTGGGAAATAGCCGAACTCCGCCCAACTCACATCATCAGCAGTACACACCTGCGAGCGGTACAGACTACTCAAATCATCGCCTCGTATTGTGAAAATGTCATCCCAGATACTCATCCCGCTTTTGAAGAGCTTAAGCGTCCAGACTGGCTGGTGGGTAACCGCTACCAGAGTCTCACTACTCTCTGGTATGTGTGGCTGTGGTTTTTAAATGTTGCCCAAGAAGGTGGGGAGTCGTATCAAGACTTGCTTCTGCGGGTCAAGACCGCTCGCACTTTCCTTGAGTCATTACCTAATGACGCCAGAGTCGTGGTGGTGTCCCATGCTGTCTTTACCAACATCTTCTTAGAGCATGTCTGCACCGACAAGCCAATGAGCTTCTGGCGTGCCTTCCGTCGCTTCATTGCCATCCTCAAGATTCGCAACACTGCCATCCTGCACCTGCGACACATAAGCACTGTGCCAGGCGTCTGCGGCTGGCGGTTTATTGGGGGAGTGAGCAAGCACCCAAAGTCATAAGAATAAACGTCTGTTAGTTGCCACTTTAATATTTGGCCATAGTATGGCAGTATAGTGCCACCAGAGGAGGGAGTAGAGGAAGGAAAGAAGAACAAAATAATATTGCCCGATCGTCTAATGGTAGGACTGCGGTTTCTGGTACCGCCTATCGAGGTTCGAGTCCTTGTCGGGCAGCAATGTATAGAAATTACGAAACCTCTCTCTTGTTTCACTCGCTCATTTGTCTGTAGGACTCTGATTTTTTTGCTATCATATTTATATGACCACCTATGTAGCGTTACTGCGCGGGATTGGGCCGATAAATCCCAATATGAGACCAGCTAAATTAAAGTGGGGATTTGAGGAAATGGGTTTTAAGAACGTCCGAACTGTCATTTCAAGTGGCAACGTGGTATTTGAGTCTAGCTCGAAAAGTGAAGCGTCACTAGAGATAAAGATAGAAGAAGACTTACCAAAGATCCTGGGCTTTGTCAGTACCACCACAGTTCGCAGTCTGAGTGATATGGAGAAGCTCTTAAACAAAAACCCAGCCAAGGGTATTACCCACGGCAACGAGAACTACATCCTCGTTACTTTTTTTAAACACCATTCAGCTAAATTACGAACGTTACCAAAGAGCGGCGCTGGTTATAAAGTGCTCGGTGTCTATAAAAAAGAAGTGTGTATAGTCTATAACAACCAAGAGTCGAAAACTCCGCTAATCATGCAGAAGCTTGAAAAGGAGTTTAACAAAGAGATAACATCTCGCACTTGGAAGACGGTAGAGAGGATTGTTAACAAAATGAATGTAGCTACATAGGCCTTTCTTATATAACCAATTATCCTGCCCTTATTTCTCAGGATGATTTGAGGGTTAGGTGTGGTCTAAACCTACTTGTTAACAGGTAGGTTTAGAGGGGTACAAAATAAGGGGACAGGCACATTTATTTAAATTTTAGAAAATAAAGGTGTCTGACACCATTATCCTGACCCATTATCCTCACTACTTTAGTTGTTGGAAATAAAATCCTTCAGGGCTATAGATTCAGTTGTTAGCAGCCAGAGTAAACCATCTGGTTTATTGTTGCTATTCCCTTGATTTATACGAAGTTGAGAAGGAGAAGCTGTCCATATTTTGAGACGTGATATACCAAAGGCACTACTTAAAGGACCTCGTGAACTGTCAGTATTTTGTATCTGATCAAAAGATATAGATATAGATCGTTTAAACAATATCCCTGAGTTAATGGTTAATGTTTTGTCACTTACAATAAAACTTGTAAATTTATATGATAAAACAAGATATATCCAAATAGGAAGAATAAATAATATAAAAGCCGACCAATAAAAATTTAACCATTCACCTGCAAATGTGAAAGGGATTGAGATTAAAAGTAGGATTAAAAGCAATTTAATCAATGCGTACCATTTTAGATTATTTGGCAGATTGTTTAGAGTGTTTAAAGCAGGCATATATGAAATTTATTAATTTGTGTATTAATTATATCGTATATGCACAGCGTGGTTGGTATTTATTCATCCAAAGAGCATAAAAAAGTTCTAACATCGTCCCAAGCTGCCAGCAATTTATAGCTAATAATAAAAAAGAACCTCGCGCGGGGGCGAGGTTCAAGATCCTTGGGTGGTTTTTAGTACAGAAAACTGTACTCAGGAATGTACTGATCCACAAAATTTTTCCCGATTCCGCAGTCTCGCGGCGTAATGTTGTTGTCCTTCAGCCACTGGCGAAAGTGTTCGATACGGGTGTTTTTGCGGTCCCGGGTTTTTGCTGCTTTGTCCAAGCTGGGCATCGCGAAGAATAGGATAGAGAGCAAAAATTTCGAGTCGAAGTCATCATGTACTTCAAGTTCCGAAATTTCAAGCGCTCTTCGGATGGCTTCTTCCTGCAGAGCAGAAATCTCAGCTTGGGTTCTGGTCGGTTTTTGGTCCATGGTCTATCTCCTTGGTTTCCTTGAACAGGATTTTACTCTACACCAATTAAGAAAAAAGTTCCAACGCTGTCTCACACAGCCAGCTATATATACATCACAGGTTTTGATATACTTTTAAATATGTTTATTAACAAAGGGGAAAATACCTACGACGAGCAAATCAAAGACCCTGTCTTGTTCTATTGTGGAGAGTTTGGATACTGCTTTTCCAACTTTGCAGCTTTTACAGTAGTCTTGAGAGGTCGCACATGGCAAACTTCAGAGCATGCATTCCAAGCAGCTGGATTTGATGACGAAGCAATTTATGAAGAGATTGCGAACGCTCCCTCTGCACACGACGCATTAAAACTTGCTCATAAGTACCAAGATAAAAAGCGACCGTCGTGGGAAGAAGAAAAGCGAGCAGTCATGAAAGACATTTGTCGGGCAAAATTAGCTCAACATCCTTATATTGAAAAGACTTTGCGTCAGTCAGAAAATGCAAAACTGGTTGAAGATTCTCCAAAAGATAGTTGTTGGGGTCGTGGGGAAGATTGGCAAGGTAAAAACTGGCTGGGAGAAATTTGGATGGAGCTTCGGTCAGAGTTATCTAACTAAAAAAGTTCGAATATCGTCCCAAACGCCCGCTAAAGAAAAAACAAAAGCCCTACGCAAAAGCGGGGGCTTTTGCGTAGGGCCGAGAAGTGAACGTACTCACGCGAATTCATCTGGATCGTCCATGCCGAGCGGGTCATGGCCGACGACCGTTTCGACGCCAGGCAGAAATTCACAAACTGCACGTGCGAAGACCAGGTGACTGCCGAAGAATGCATTTTCCGCGAACCAGAGGTAGGCAGTTTGTGACTTTGCCAACAAGAGGGCAAAGGCGTCCTTGGAGAGTACTTGGTAACCGCCGAGGTTATTGGCAGTGCCACCGAGGACACCCATCTGGAAACCGCCCTTTTCTTGCTGAGCTAATGGGATGGTCAAACCTACCCATTGCTGGCGCACTTCCTCAGGAGCTTGCCCTGGGGGAGTGGCGATGATTTTGATCGAATCCATGAAGAACTCCTAGACAGTTTAGGTTCAGCGATAGTAGCTCAAGTTTGAATCAATGTCTAGAAAAGTTCCAACTTCGTCCCAAACTGTTTGACCCGCCAGGGCAGTGAGCGTATTATTTTAATGAGTGAAACGATGAATCAATTATAAATAAGTGGTCACATAGGACTTTTCTATTTAATCACTAATGTAAATAATAATATTCATATGAAATTTTTAGTTATGTACCAAATGCCCATGCTGGGCTTGATGGTTTGATGAAACTTCCAGAGGAAGAACGAAAGGCTCAGGAACAACAAATGCAATCCGAGTGGAATGCTTGGATGGCAGAACATAAAGCATCCATCATTGAGACTGCTGGTGTTGGAAAGCCAAAGCGCATTACTTCAGCTGGAATCGAAGATTCTCGTAATGACATCATGATGTATTCGTTTATAGAGGCAGAATCTCTTGATGTAGCGGCACAATTGTTTGAGAATCATCCTCACTTTGGAATTCCAAATGGGTGGATTGAAGTTATGTCCGTAAATAAGGATATAAGCTAGACGTTCAACACGAGGGCATCAGCTTTTCTTTATAAAGGTTCTAACATCGTCCTAGACGGCGAGCTGTAGAGAAAGAGTAAATTAAAACACCCACCTTTATGGTGGGTGTTTTACTGCAGGCTTGCGATGGTGAGAATTGTCACCGTTATTAAGCCAAAGTAAGCGAGGGTTTTGAGGAAGTATGCCAGTGCTTCTGACTTTTTATCCTCAAATAATTTAAGGACTGGTTGGTAGAAAAATAGAAAGGCCATCACCGCGGCTGAAAATGTGAATAGTGAAATTGCAGCCATGCCATCAATGAGGGTGTCTGGGGTGTCGTGGCGTAATGACTCAATAAAATGCAAAAAGGTCACCACTACTCCAATGTAGCAGACAGCGGCCAGGGCATTTAAAAAAGGATTCCAGTTCATGTTACTTAATACAACTATACTAAGTGTCCTAAGGTTACTTCATGAAATAAAAGCACCTTTCTGGCGTAATAACTAGTGAACACTGTTATACTTAAATCATGGATATGACTGATGAACAGCTCATAAACGGTTACCTTGAAGGCGATGATACGTCTTTGGGGTTTTTGGTTGATAGGTACATTTCTGATGTATACAGATTTTCTTTGCATCTAACACAAGATGCGGCAGTGGCTGAAGATGTGGTTCAGGAGTCTTTTATAAAGGCTTGGAAAAATATTCGGTCTTATAGAAAGGGGACTAATTTTAAAGGTTGGTTGTTTACTATTGCTCGCCATACCGCCATTGATTATTTGCGACAACGCCGGGCTCTGACCGTATCTTCATTTGAAAATAAAGAGGGTAAAAACGTGCTACTAGAAACCTTGGCTGACGGAACTAAAAGTATTGAAGCGCTGTTGTCTCAAGCTGAAGATGCTGAGTATGTAGCGTCACTATTAACAAATCTGGACCCTAAGTACCAAGAAGTATTGAATCTACGTTATACAAATCAACTGACATTTGAAGAGATCGGCCAAGTGCTTGGTCGGCCACTACATACGGTCAAAAGCCAGCATCGTAGAGCGATTGCTGGCCTACGAAGACTGACAGAAACTAAATTTGCCTAAAAGAGATGCACCAAAATGCATCTCTTTTACGTTATGTATATATGGTTCAAAATCATATTGAATTACCACCTAATCTACGCGCCAGAGTATTACTTGGGGTTAGAAAGGAAGAAATTAAGAGAGCGCGGGTTTTCTTGCTGGCCTCAGCTCTTGTTATACCTGCTTCTTTGGTCGGGTTTTGGTTTGTATTGCAGTATTTACTAACTAGTTTCTACCAAACTAGTTTTTATAGTTACCTGTCACTGATATTTTCTGATCCAGACGTGGTGCTGGCCTATTGGCAACAGTTCTTGTTGGTACTGCTGGAAGCACTACCGGTGGCGAGTATGATTGTCGCTTTGATTGTGTTTGGGGCTCTGCTTACCGCCCTTAAACTATTTGTTGAGAATAGTCGTTTGGGTCTATCTAAATTAATAATTACTACTGTCTAACTTTATGTATCAAGACTTAATTACATTTACTAAATCAAAATCTTTCCAAGGTATATTAATTGGAATTGTCATCTCTATTGTGGCTTTGGGAATCTTTCAGACGGGAGTGATGGTTGGAGAACACAAAGCCAGATTTTCTCATCATTTTGGAGACAATTTTGAGCGTAATTTTATTGATGCAAATCGACCAGGAGCCATGCCCTTTGCTGAAGAAATGGGGGATATGAGACTGCCGGTTGGTCATGGTTCAGCTGGAGAGGTGGTGAGTGTGACTTTGCCAACTTTTGTGGTGGCTGGTCCAGATAATGTAGAGAAGACTATTCGTGTATCAGATGAGACACTCTTTCGTGAATTTAGGGAAGAATTATCTAGTGAAGATATTGTGATCGGCTCATTTGTAGTAGTGCTTGGTAGTCCAAACGAGGGTGGTGAAATTGAAGCGACTTTAGTGCGCTTCCTTCCACCACCACCGGATTTTATAAGTAATGACCGTAGTGAATAGTATGAATTTTTTAAAAAAGCTTACAAACTATAAGTGGCACCTGATGGCGGTAATAGTATTTGCTAGTGGTGTGTATTACTACACGCAAGTTTATCAGGCCAACGATACTGAAGAAGCTCAATCTTTTTATGTTGTTGATACAGTTGAGCGGGGTGAAGTCACTTCAGGCATTCAGACTACGGGAGATATTATTGCCGCCCAGAAACTTGATATCGACGTATATAAGCAACTGAGTAGAATTGACGTTGTTAATGTTTCTAACGGAAGTCACGTTGAAGCAGGGGACGTCCTAATCTCTTTTGATAAAAGTGATGCTTATGTAGACACAGAGTCGTCAAAGGTGGCGGTGGCAGAAGCCAGACTAGCTCTTCAGGAAGAGCAGGGAAATGTAAATGACCCAAATACACAAATCAGAACTAAAGAAAATCAAATTGAAGGATATAAAAAGACTATTACCGATTCCAAGCAAGATATTGAAGATGCCTTTCGTGATTTTTTGAATGAGGATTTAGAAACTGTACCTCATGCCGATCTGCTAGCTGCGCTCCAGGATAGGACCGAACCAACACTGTCTGGACGATATGTTAGTGATGTAGAGGGTCAGTATATTATTGAAGTTTATGCTTCGGGTGCAGATTCTGGATATAGCTATAAGGTCAGTGGTTTGGAGTCCATGACGGAGGCAGTGATTTTTGGTAAGGCGGTAGACTTGGGAACTCGTGGTCTAAAAATTACTTTCCCGAATGACACCAGAACCAATGATAAATGGGTGGTGTATGTTCCAAATACTGAAATTGCCACGTATTCTGAAACCAAGCAGAACTACGAAACTACGGTAGCTGATTTAGAAAAGGCAATTGTTGACGCTGAGGTGAATTTGGCCAATGCTGAACAGGAGCTTGTTGATTTAAAGCAGACTGATTCAAGTAGTTACCGTGACTTAAATGTTGAAAAGGCTGAGACCACTCTTGCTGAGGCGCAGCAACGCTTGTCACAAAACTACGATGTGGTTCAAGAGCGAGACATCGTGGCTCCATTCTCGGGAACGGTTGAGGGGATGGAAAACGTGGTGGCCGGAGCCACTCCAACTGGAGGAACTAGTGACACGATAAATTTAGGCACGCTTATATCTGATGAATTTTTGACCACTTTCTCACTGGGGGCTACTGATGTCGCCAAGGTTTCGGTTGGTCAAAAAGTGAAAGTGACGGTTACTTCTTTTGCGGAGCAGCCAGTGTTTGAGGCTACTATTACCCAGATTAGTTCTCTACCAGAATCTACTGGCGTGGCTCAGTATGAAATACAGGCCAAGCTTGAATATGATCGAACTACCGCCGAGCTAGTGTTGAGAGAGGGGATGTTGGCAGACATTGAAGTAGTAGAGGAAGAGAATGCAGATGCGCTTCGGGTACCAGCTTCGGCTATTACCTATGAGCAAGGAGTGCCAAAGGTAACGGTTGTCGACAAATTGACTGAAGAGCAACAATTAGAAGCCAATCGGATGGGTATTGTTAGAACTTCAGGAGCAACTATCGCTACTTATGAGGTTGAGGTGGAGTTAGGTATTGTCGGGCAATATTACGTTGAGATTGTGGGAGGTCTGTCCGAGGGAGACATTATAGTCTCTTCGTCTTTGACCGAGTCTACAACTGAGTCAGTGGTACAACAGGCCGGCTTTGGGCCAGGAGACGGTGGCCAAAGGCCCGCGGAGGCACAAACTAGTGAGGGTGGAGCAGCGCCAAGTAATTAATTATTCATGACGAATATTGCAACACCAACAAAACTGATTGAACTAAAAGATATATCCAAAAGCTTCTATTTGGCTGGAGGTCTTGAGGTCCCAGTACTGCACCATATCAACTTAGATGTATTTGAAGGAGATATGATTGCGATTCTTGGTCCTTCTGGTTCTGGAAAATCTACGCTGATGAATATTATTGGCGGCTTGGATATTGCTACTCACGGTGAGTACCATTTTGCTGGTCAGGCTGTAGATAAAATGTCGGGGAATGAACTAGCTGAATTACGTTCAACGGATATCAGTTTTATTTTTCAGTCGTTTCATTTGCTGCCTGGTAAAACTGTCTACCAGAATGTGATGCTGCCACTTATATACCAACGATCATTTACTGGTGATTATGATGAGTACGTCACACACGCTTTAAAGAGAGCGTCGCTAGAAGAAGCACATTGGCACAAGAAGCCAAATCAGCTTTCTGGAGGGCAGCGCCAAAGAGTGGCCATCGCTCGGGCTCTAGTGGCTCGTCCTAAACTATTGTTGGCCGATGAACCGACCGGTAATCTAGACTCAAAGACGGGTGAGAATATTATTGACTCACTGACGTATTTGAATGAAAAGTATGGCACTACGATTGTGATTGTAACTCACGACGAATCTCTGACTGAGGTAGTCCATCGCGTAGTCAATATTAAAGACGGACTCATTAATGAAACTGCTGGAAAGAAATAGTATGCAAATAAAATTCCTCATCTCTGAATCATTGCAATCATTACGTAGTAATTTGTTGCGTTCTTTCCTGACAATCATTGGTATTGTGGTCGGTATTTTTTCGGTTACGGCTATGCTGTCGCTAGGCGAGGGGTTGTCGGCAAATGTACTTGATCGCTTTAGTTCATTTGCTAGTGGTGATTTGACTGTGTCTGGTGAAATTAATTTTGCAGATTTTACTTGGATTAATGAGCAGCCCTATGTCACAGAATCACTGGCCTCACTTTCTATCAATAACTCTGAAGTGATTGCGCTCGGTTCTGATTTTTCGCCAACGGTTCAAGTGGTGGTGGGTGATTATGAAGGGGTGCAAAGCTACGACATTGTCAGTGGTGAGGTCTACGACTGGAACGACAGTAATTTTGGCGAAGCGGTAGCGGTGGTATCGGACGGCTTTGCGGACGCCGTACTAGAAGAAACCAGTCAGTCAATTCTTAATCAGGACATTACCATTGGCGGCCAAAAATTTACCGTCATTGGTGTAATTGAGTCTAGTTCGATGCAGTTCACACGTGGTGACGGAGTCATTCTGGTGCCATACAGTAAAGCCATTGGCACTCTGACCAGTACCAAAAATTTATCTTCGGTCGCAATATTGCTTCAAGATTCAACTTATTATGAAATTGCCGGACAGTATATATTGGCGTCTCTTAATGCGTCACGCCAACTGGCCGCAGACAGTGAAGATGTGTTTAGTGTTGAGACAGCACAGTCATTTATTGAGACGGCAGAAGAAACTACTCAGATGATTAGTTTGTTCTTGGGGATCGTGGGTAGTATCGCACTATTTGTCGGGGGTATAGGAACGATGAACATGATGCTGACTACTGTCACTGAACGCACCAAAGAAATTGGTCTCCGGAAGGCGGTGGGGGCTCGAGATCGAGACATTATGTTGCAGATCTTGGTTGAGTCAGTTGCTCTTACCAGTCTCGGCGGTTTTTTGGGTATTTTACTCAGTCTAGGTGTGGGGAGAATTGCTAACACTATTTTTGCTGATAGTGAAATTATTTCGATTCTAATTAATACCAAAGTTATTGCCTTGGCTGCTTTTGTGGCGGTGGCGGTTGGAGTGGTGTTTGGACTTTACCCGGCGCGTAATGCCTCTAGGTTGCAGCCAGTAGACGCGCTTCGAGCTGAGTAGTGGTACTCGTGTCGTAAGTTTCTAGCCTTAAATACAGTTAAATCACGGACCATAGTTGTGCTTATTGATAAGAGGAATATACTTTGTTTATGAATTTTAAAAAATTATTTGACTACTCAGAACCACTGGTAGCCGCAACTACATTGTTTGCAGTAACGTTGATTGTTATCACTGTGTATGGCGCGCAGGTGCTTTACGATATTAAGTTAGCTGGTGATACAGTAGAAGTGACTGGTTCAACCAAAGAGGCGGTAGTGGCTGACCGTGGCCGGTTGGTGATTAATATTGAGACTAAAACGGGCTTAAATGATCAGGCTGCCGGTACTGCTCGAGCGCAAAAAGCTGTTGATGACACCATTGCTTATCTACAAGCACAAAACTTCACTGAGTACGAAACCCCAGCTGGGTACGTCAATACTGATTATTATTATCCTCAAAATGGTGCGGCTATTCAAACTGGCTACACCATTTCTCGCTCGGTAGTAGTGCGTAGTGGGGAACTGGAAAAGCTAACGAGTCTTGCTAATGACATGGGGCCACTCTCTGGAGCAGGCTACACCGTTACTTCTGGTGGTATGGAATTAACTTACAGCAAGCTCGATGAGATGCGAGTTAAGTTACTCACTAGCGCCATCAAAGACGCCACAGACCGAGCTGAGGCTATTGCCTCCGAGTCTGGACGAACTGTCGGTGCTCTCCGCAATGCGACTGGGGGTGTGGTCCAGGTGCTAGCTGCTGATGGAATAGAAATTAGTGATTATGGTTCATATGACACTAGTAGTCTCAATAAGGAAGTGATGGTGACTGTGCGAGCTACCTTTGAGTTGAAATAATTGACTCAGTAACAACTACAAATTAAAACACCGATTTATCGGAGACATTTGCCTGTTCAATTTCCTTAGTTTTATGATAGTTGATGGGTAGAGTGATGGTAAATACGGTGCCAACACCCCGCTCACTTTTTACGGTTATTTCACCGTGGTGTTTTTGGATAATGGCATTAACGATAGCCAAGCCCAGACCAGTGCCTTCAATGTCACTGTAATCAGCGTCTCGGACACGATAGAAGCGTTTAAATACGTGTGGTAAGTGTTTGTCATCTATGCCGTGACCAGTGTCGCCTACGGTCATCACAGCTTCAGTGGGCGTGCTTTTGAGGTTAATTGAAACAATCTGGGTTCGGGCTGGGTCGCGATATTTACTGGCATTTGATATCAGGGCTAGTAAGACTTCTTCAATTTTCTTTTTATCTCCAACGATATTGATATCGTTTTGTATGGATGACACAAAGACTACTCCGGACTGGCTTAAACTAATCTCACTGTATTCAACAATTTCTTCAATTGCTTCACTTATATTGAAATAAGTAAAATGTAGCGTTGTTCCAGGAGCTTCAATATGAGATAAATTAAGAAGACTGCGGATGAACTGAGACAGGGAGTCAATTGTTTTTCTAAATGAGGCAATGTGGGGTACTTGCTCAGCGGTGAGTAGGGAAAGCTCGTTGCTAATAACAGCAATTGGTGTTTGTAGGCCGTGAGATATTTCATCCAACATTTGTCGTTGATATGATTGGAGGTCTCGAATTTCGTTAGTCCGCAGAGCAACCTTTTTTTCTAGGTCGTGGGTATACTCGCGGACGGTTTCATATAATTGAGAACGTTCAATCGCTACGGCTACTTGGTTGGCGATAGTAGATAACATTTGCCTGTCTTGTTTGGTGTAGTCGTCTCCAGACTGCCGCTCTCCAAGTTGCAGGTAGCCCACAACTCCGTTGTTGGTTGTGAGTTCAAATGAAAGTTTGTGACTAAAAGAAGTATCGTTTGGTAAATCATTAATTTCTATCGCTACATAACTAGCTCCAAATATATTTGCTAACTTATTGGTGGCTTCAGCTGTAATTTTTTGGACATCGAGGGTTTCTTGTAAAATCTGACTTAGTTCAAAAAGAGTTTGGGAATAATCAAACTGACCTTTAAAAAAGAAGCGATGGGTCATTCTGCGTAGGTGGTAATCAATGCTCGGTACGGTAAAAATACCAATGATGGTAGTGATGGCTCCGGCAGTCAGAGCACTTATCTGCAAGGTTGGACTGATGAGGTGACTAATAAGCGTCACTAGTCCGAGGTAGACAATAACCACCAGTCCCAGTAAAAATAGGTAAATCAGTCCCCGTTGGATGAGAAGTTGAATTTCCAAAAATTTGTAACGGTAAATGTTGTGGATGATAAAGGCGACTAGAATAAGTGAAAATACTGGTCCGATACCGTTGAAGAAGTTTATACCAAATACTACAGGTAGAAGGCTATTGGTGAAGAGGTTGGTAATAAAGAAAATAATAAAACCATAAAGTAGGTATTTAGTCTGATGGCGCAGTTGCTCCCCAAGGAGGACTTGTTGTTTGTAGGCGAGGAGAGCGATGGCTAATATGATGTAGCAGACAACAAAGAGGGCATAGACATTAGACAGCCAACCAGCCCGAACAATGGTGTACCCTTCAGGCATAACTTCAATTGAAGAAAAAAGGGCGCCAGGAATAAAACTGGCAAAAATAAATACAGTACCTAATCCAAGAGTGAAACTGATTACTTGGGTTAGCCAAGGCTTTTGCTTTTGTGCTCCAGGATATAAAAAGACAAAGCCAAGTTGAGATACCAAAGCCAAAGCAGCAAAAGCAAATATAAAGTACTCAACAAATTCGCTTTTAAGCCAGAGATTTATAAAGATACTAGATGTCCAGCCAAGGATACCGAGCATTTGTAGGAGTAAGACTTTGTTGGTCAGGGGTTGGATATTTTTTGTAAATACAAACAATATCAAAAGAATATTGATAATAATGGTACCACCAAGGACCAGCTGTGTGATGAGTAAAGTGTTCACTTTCTTCCATTGTAGCAATGGTTTAACGCCTTATCAAAAAAGCGCCACCGGGGGACGGTGGCGCTTTGGTGGGTTTAGGCAGAAACTGCCAATGTGCTCGTCGTGGAGTCAAACAAGCTGGAGTCAAATCCAAACCCTGATTGGCTCAGTTGTTCGCATACTTTCAAGCAACCAGCGGCCGCCTGGGCCAAATCAAAGCCATAACAGCCGCGTGGAATGTCAAAGTAGGGTTGCCAGCGCTTTATATACGCCGCGTCACGACGAGACAGGTCTGGCGCGCCAAACTGCATGAGATTGACCCGGAGTTGTTTGGCTATGACTTGTACAGACCGATCAGCGGTAAATAGAGAAAATTGTCCTCCTTCTTTGTGCAAGTGCAAGAGCAGTGCCGCCGACATTGCTACCGAGGTGCGGACACTGTTCGTACCGCACCCAGCCGGCAGATTGACTACCCGAGTGCCTATCTCACAGAGTTTTGCCCGTGGAAAGGTCGAGAGTGGGCTACCAATGTAGGTAGTAAGTGCTTCCTCGGGCACATACCATTCGGTGGTTAATCGGTAGTGATTTGAACCCCAGGAAGCTCCGAAGCAGGCGACAATCTCACCACTTGGAGTGGTGCCATAGACGAACATGTCTGGAAAGGTATCCAGACTAATACCGTAACGACTTTGGTATTCTGCGGCGGCAAACTGGCAGATATGCTGGTGAATGGCGTCATCAGCAGCACTTATCTGGAAGGATATGATGTTTTCCATTTTGGTTATTCCCGAGTTAGGACGATGAGAAAGTTTTGGTCGGCGTACGTGGTATGGATATCCATAAGTTGTAAGCCGGCACTGTGAACCAGTGTGCGTAGTTCTTGTTCAGTAAGAAAGTGGAAGGTTCCTGTCCCAGCGATTCGCCGGTTGTGGGCGGCGATGGTACGCATGTCTTTTGCTAGTCGTGATTGGCCAAGGGCCTCTTTGATGAGTCGTCGTTCGCGGTAGGGTGAACGGTGGGGATCATGCCAGAAGGAATCTGGCCTGGTATCTCGGCAGTGCGCCTTGAGTATCAAGCCGTTATCGTAACCAATCTTCGGCGTTACAACAATTATGGTGCCTCCAACTTTTACTGTCTCTCGAATATGCTCAAGAAACAAAAGTGGGTTGTTCATGGTGTAGAGAACGTTGGTTGATACAACGCAATCATATGGACCACCCCAGTCTGACATAGTCTCTAAATCACCCCTTTGCAATTTTGCCGGGCTGTTAGACAGCTTTTTTGCTGCGATAGCCAACATTTGTGGCGAGTTATCTAGGCCAGTCAGTTGTAACTTGCGAATACTGTTGATACGAGCCAAGAGCGTGCCGGTGCCACAGCCAAGGTCTAGTACCGATTTTGCGCCCCTGGGTATCAGATTCGCCACTTCGGCTATCATCTCCGCATAAGGGCGGAGCCTGGTCAGTGTGTCATAACACTGTGCGTACACATCCCACTCAGCATAGTTAAACGTTGATTCATGTTCCATTTCTTACTCCTGTGGTTGGTAAAGAACTTGCCGGAGTTAGTATGGTGGATAGGAGTTAATGTAAAAATGTAAAATTCTTAAATTAATTTTCAATATTTTATAAAATCTTTTGGGAGAATCTATTATTCAATTTTGTAGCCATAACCAGTAACGGTTTTTATGATATCTTTTGATACGTTAATGTTTAGCTTTTTGCGTAGGCTGAGGATATGCGACTCTATAGTATTTGAAAACGGATCAGCGTTCATGTCCCAGACATTTTCGATTAGCATGCCTCGTGACAAAACGGTGCCACGATGTCTCATTAGGCACTCTAGGAGCATAAATTCTTTGCGGGTTAGAGCAATTGCTGTGTCACCTTTGGTAACGGTGTGGCTTTGGCTATTTAGCGTGATGTCATGAGCTGTATAGACGGGTCCGGTCATAACATGTGAGCGGCGTAATAGGGCACGAACGCGGGCGTGGAGTTCTGTAAACGAAAAAGGCTTGGTGAGGTAATCATCAGCGCCAGCATTAATGACTTGTGTTTTGATATCTGTCTCACTATTCACCGATAAAATCAGGACCGGTGTCGTCCGGCCTTTAGCCCTTAAATCCCTACATATTTCCAGTCCAGTATGGTTGGGAAGCATGTAGTCAAGAATAAGCAGGTCATATTCATTAATTAAAGCCAAACGCAAACCGTCGGCCCCGTTACCAGTTGCGTCCACAGCGAAGCACTCCGCTTCAAAGCTTATTTTCAAAAAATCCCTAACTTGCGTCTCGTCTTCAACGATTAGCATCCTCATAATTTAATTATTTTTTAGCCTAACTTTACCATTGCACGAGTCTGTATTTTGAAAATCAAATATTGAGATACTAGACCAACCTTCAAAACTTAAATCACTTTTTAATATAAAAATAAGCCTTGTTTAGGTTATTAAACATCAAAACTTGGATACTTCAGTTTTATCACATCTTTTCTTCATAATAATTTTATCTTAGTTTTGTCATCATGTATACAAGTATCTTAGTATTTTAATTAAGTACTTGTAGCCTGTGATGGTCATTCTATGAAAACAGAATATACGATATTACTCTGTGATGATGATGAGTTTTTGATTCGATTGTATACATACAAGTTAGAGTTTGAGGGGTTTAAAGTTGTCGAAATTCGCAGCGGGGATCTGGTGGTCGCGCAAATGAAGGAAGTAATGCCAAGTCTAGTTATTCTTGATTTAATATTGCCAAATAAAACTGGATTTGAAGTACTTCAAGAATTGAATACGGAAGAAAATCTTTTTCTTAGAAACATTCCAATTATTGTTTCATCTAATTTAAGTCAGCAGTCTGATATTGATACCGTAAAAAGCTTAGGGGCGGTTGATTTCTTAGTTAAGTCTAGAATTACTCCAAATGATTTAGTGGATAGAATCCGTTGTTATCTACCTCACTGTTTACCCAATTAGAAGCCAGTGTTTTGACAAATAGTCTTAGTGGGTCTAGTATCAAAAACGGGTTCTTTTCAACTACTTGATGAGGTGAATAATGACGACTCTTCCTAAACGTTTTTTCCCGGTGATTCATTGTGTGTCTCCGTTTACCAAACAGGGGACGGGGCATGCTTTGTTAAACACCCAAATTGCGTTTCGTGGCGGCGCTGATGGGGTTTTCCTCATTGGGCATAATATGCCATACACTGAGGTGCTTTATATCTACGAGCAGGTGCGCAAGCAGTTTTTCGCTCGCTGGATCGGTATCAACCTGCTGGATGTCTCGGCCGCTGATGACTGGCCGAAACTAAGGGCTATTGCCCAAAGGGAGAAGGTTAACGCTCTGTGGATGGACAGTCTGCCCGAAGCCTGCCGCGCCATGTCTCAAACTGACGCGGAATTGTTCGGCGGAGTGGCCTTCAAATACAGAGACTCTGACCTGATGGGTGAGGGGCTGTTTATGGCCTGCCAAAATGCCTTGAACTATGTGGATACCGTCACCACCAGCGGCGACAAAACAGGCTCTCCGCCTGATGTGGCCAAGGTCCAAGCGATGAGGGAGGCTATTCGCCCTCATGATTCCTTGGCTCTGGCCAGTGGCGTGTCGGTGGAGAATGTGGCCCTCTTCAAGCCTTATGTCGACACCTTCCTCGTGGCTTCAAGTATTACCGAACGGCGGGCCGACCGTGGCGGCCAAGAGTACTTGGTGCAAGAGAGGGTCACAGCTCTCGCTGCTGCCATCCATTCCTGACCGGCCGGCAGGTTTTACACAATCGCGCTACCCAAATGGGTAGCGCGATTTTCTTTTTATTAAATTGAGATGGGGTGAATTTTGGATAGATAAAACTTGAAATCAGTAGTAAGTTTACCCGCCCTTCAGAGCTTTAATTTCTTCCTTTAGCTCAATCATCTTAATTTCTCGGTCGACCATGAACTGGTTGAGTTTTTGTAGTTCTTCATTCTTTTCTTCGAATTTTTTGGCCGATTCAGCTATCTCCTTGTTTGATTTATTAAGACGGTACACCTTGTCTTGGAGGCTAATAGCCATTTGATCAAATGAATTAGCTAGAATTCCAGTTTCGTTTGGCAAGGCCAATAGTTCCTTTTGAATACGGACATCAATTTCACCTGCCGCTAGCTTTTTGGTAGCAACGGTTAGGTTGTGAAGTGGACGGACAAACTTCTTGGAGAACTTAAGCACGTATAACATGCAACCAAAAATAAAAAAGATAAGCAGGATGGTTCCACTTATCAGTGTGGTTTTATACAGGTTGCTTAGTTCCTCACGTCGACTAGCGATGTGTTCAAGTTCACCAAATAGCAGGATGGTACCGTTGTCTTGAACAAATTCAAACTGCTTAGTGGCGGCATTATAGTCGTCATAGTATGAATCGATGTTGCCACCTCGAAATCTAGCCACTCCTTCATCTACTAGGTTGATAAATTCATCAAGACTGGCCGCAAAGCCTATGAAGTTGGCTTTTGATTGGATGTCAGTTAAGTTTTCTTCAAGGAATAATTTTTGGGAGGCAATATCATTTTTTACGTCTAGTAGTTGTTGGTCAGTTTCGTGTACGTCAGTATCAATACTGAGCATGATGGTATTGAAAGCTTCGTTCAAAGCGGCGCCAGATTCTAGGAGTTGATATTTGGCAACCATCACGTCTGTAGCTGTTTTATACTCTTGCGTTACTTGCAGATTGATCATCAACACAAAAGTAGTGGTAAGCGAAAGAGCAGCGATAACAACAAGAAATGCTTTTAGTAACTGTCCCTTGATTCCGTACATACTTACTCAGTGACGTAGATTTGACTGCGGGTATAGGTGCCGTCTGCAATAACAGTGCTGTCGATATTGGCTACGGTAACAGCAATTGGGTCAATTAGATAACTCGGTACGTCCATAAACCCATTATTGGTGGTGGCGTTTACTTCGGCTGGTTGACCGCTGGCAAAGAGAAGAGCTTCAGCTACAGCCTTTTCGGCAAGGAGTCTACCTGGCTTGTAGGCTGAGACGGTTTGGGTGCCCTTAAGCATGCGTTGCATGGCTTGGAGTTCTCCATCTTGTCCAGATACTGGAACTTTTCCAGCCAGGTCATGTTCTGCCAAGGCTTGAATAGCACCATAGGCTAGAGCATCGCTGGCAGTAACTACGGCATCCACGTGTCCATCATTATCTAGAAAGGCTTTGAGGTTCTTGTAGGCAACATCAGGACTCCACTCGGTAGTAAATTCATTGTATACAAGATTTATTGTGCCGCTGGCTACTAGTGGTTCTAGTACACTCATGACACCGCTTTTTACTAGGTGGGCATTGTTGTCATTTGAAGATCCGCCAAGGTAGGCGACATCTGGTACGGCAATGGTGTCTGGGATTGCGTCAATCACATATCTAGCTCCTACCTCACCAACTTTTACACTGTCAAAGGAGAGATATAGGTCTGGAGCGCTGCCTTGAGTAAGACGATCATAGTTAATGACTTTGATACCAGCGGCTTGAGCTCTTGATAAAACTGCGTTTAAAGCAGTGGTATCGTGTGGTACCACGATAATGACGTCAACTTTCTGAGAGATGAAGTTTTCAATTTGTGAAATTTGTTTTGCATCATCACCTTCGGCTACTAGAGTGGTTACTACCGCTCCTTGTTCTAGGGCTTTAGCAGTCATGATATCTCGTTCCACTGCCCAGCGTTGTGTCTTTAGGGTGTCTAGTGAAAGGCCAATTCGGACAATCTTTTCCGGGGTTTCAACTACATTGGTGTCTGTGTCTTTTCCTAAAAAGAAATAAGCTCCAGCTGCCAGCACTGCTAGCAGTAAAACACCAGTTAGAATTTTAATGAGGCTGCCTTTTGGAGCTGTGCTTGGCTCAAGCTCGCTGCCGTCGCTTTCAAGATGACTGGTAACAATATCCATCCCATTATTATTAATATTTGTCTCTACGCCTTTATCTTCTCCAAAGTTTTCATTCATATATCAATTGTAGTATGCCTACTGTCTCTTGATAGAACTTATGCACTATGTTTATAAAGACTCACGGAGTTTGTTTTATAATTAAATTATGAAAAAGACAGCTGTAGATAATAAGAAGATCTTAAAAGATTTGAATGCTGAGCTGAAGAGACTCCAAGCCGAATTAGTAAAAGCCAATAAGATAGAAGGGAAGGATGCTTATATAGATGTAAAGGTAAAAAAGAACCAAGCGCGGTTTCAAAGAGTTAAACAAAAGGGTGTCGAGGATAAAGCCTTTGGGAAGTTTTATATTGAAATAGATATCACAGCTAAGCAAACTGACGTGTTTGTACCAATGTCAGTGGCTTCAGGGAAGAAGGCGGCTGGGTTCATGTATCAAATTGAGGGTACTGCCGAAGGTTCGATAGTAACTACTGATATAAAGGTGCGGGGTGAAGGATTGTCGCAAGTAACGGTAGGGACACTTCTTTATGCCAAGATTCCAGCTGGTAAAACTGCTTCATTTCAAATCCAAGCCACCATCCGAGGGTCTTTTGGTAAAACATACAAAATTGTCTTCACTCGCCTTAATTACAAACTACAGCTAGCTGATGCGCGGTACCAGCAGTACCTCAAAGAGATATCTTCAAGTAGTGTGAAGTTTGGTTAATTGAGCTAGTCATAATAATTAAAACAAAAACCGCTCCGGCGGTTTTTGTTTTAATTTGCACTATACCCCCATGGGGGTATATACTATCAGTATATGAAATACATGGTGGACAAAAATAAAGGGGCACTGGTTAGACGCCTCAAACTAATTGAAGGACAGGTACGTGGTTTACAAAAAATGATTGAGAGTGATACGTATTGTATAGACATAATCACTCAAACCTCAGCCGTGAAGCAAGGACTTTCTAATGTGGAAGACTTGCTACTAGAGAATCACCTTGGTGGATGTATTTTAAATCAGGTAAAGGCCGGCCAGGTTGAAAAAGCCAAACAAGAGATTTTGAAAGTGTATAAGCTAAAGAGAAAATAATATGAATAAAATTTCTAGCGGAGTGAAAGCACAAACATATGCGGTGAAAGGGATGCACTGTGCCTCATGTTCATCAGTTATTGAGAGAACTTTTAAAAAAATTGATGGTGTGCAATCAGTTGAAGTTAACTATGGTACGGAAAAGGCTAAGATTACCTTTGATCCTGCCAAGACCAGTCCTCATGAACTGTCTAAGCATATTGAGCCACTGGGTTATTCACTAGCAGTCCCTGCTTCGGCAGAAGAAATGGGTATGTCAGCAGACGAGCACGCTGCTCATCTGGGACTAAATCAATCCAAGGCTGAAAAACTGGCTGAAGTGGCTGATATGCGCACCAAGGTACTTTCAGCTATTCCGCTCGCTATCTTTGCTGCTTTTGTCATGGGTTGGGATATTCTTGCTGAGTATAATCTGGCTCCGGCGATGAGTTACACCCTCAAGGAATTCTTCCACCACTTGCTGCCGATTTTTGCTACTTACATTTTATTTGTGGTGGGTAAGCCATACTTGCTCGGCTTCTACCGATTTCTCCGCTACGGTAAGGCCAACATGGATACACTTATTGGTATCGGTACGGTCGCTGCCTTTTTATACAGTTTTGTGGTCAGTGCCTTTGAGGATGTGCTTAGTCCGTTCATAAATGTTGAATACCAGTACTACGATGTCACTATTGTCGTTATTACTTTTATTGCTCTCGGGAAATACCTGGAGGCCCGTTCAAAGATAAAGACGGGAGATGCCATTGAAAAACTTTTGAATCTTCAGGCCAAGACGGCTTTGGTGATTCGCAACGGCGTGGAGGTGGAGGTATCAATAAACGATGTTAAGCATGGTGATTTAATTGTGGTAAAGCCAGGTGCAAAGATTCCTGTTGATGGTGTCATTACTGAAGGGGAGTCGTATATTGATGAGTCGATGGTGACTGGTGAACCAATGCCAACTCAGAAAAAAGTCGGAGACGTAGTGGTGTCCGGCACGATAAATACCAGCGGCGCGTTTATATTTGAAGCTACTAAAGTTGGATCAGAGACACTCTTGGCGCAGATTATAAAAATGGTTGAGGAGGCACAAGGCAGTAAGGCTCCAATACAGGCACTGGCAGACAAAATCTCAGCAATCTTTGTGCCTATTGTTCTGGTGATTGCCTTTTTGTCATTAGGAATCTGGTTGATTGTTGGGTCACAGTATTTAGGATTTTCCCAAGCGTTATCCTTTGGTTTGGTCTCGTTTGTCGGCATTCTAGTTATTGCTTGCCCGTGTGCGCTTGGACTGGCGACACCAACCGCCATTATTGTGGGTGTCGGGAAAGGTGCCAAGGAGGGGATTTTAATTAAAGATGCCGCTACTTTGGAGAAACTACATAAGGTAAATACCGTGGTGGTTGATAAAACGGGAACTATCACTAAAGGGAAGCCAACTTTGGTTGATATACAAAACCTTTCAACTCAAACCGATGAGGAACTAGTGTCGATATTGGCATCTCTAGAGAAGAAGTCTGAGCACCCAATTGCCAACGCTATTGTGAATTATGCTAAAGAAAAGGGTGTTGCCATCACAGAAACTTCAGGCTTTGAAATTATTCAAGGCAAAGGTCTTAAGGGAGTAATTAATGGCACTGAATATTTTGTTGGCAATACAAAGCTGGTTAGCGACCTTGGGGTTTCCTTTGATGCTACAAAATTGAATGAGTTTACTGCTCAAGGTAAGACACCAGTTATTTTGGCGACAAAAGAGGCTGTGCTTGGTTTTGTAATGGTGGCAGACGAAATAAAACCAGAATCAAAGCAGGCGGTGGCAGATCTGCACAAGCTAGGCATTAAAGTAGTGATGCTGACTGGTGATGATGAAAAGGCAGCTAGACACATCGCTTCACTAGTTGGAATTGATGAGGTGGTGGCTCATGTCTTGCCACAAGATAAGCTAGAAAAAATTAAGGAGTTGCAGGCGCAAGGTCATATTGTGGCTATGGCTGGTGATGGGGTAAATGACGCGCCGGCTCTGGCACAATCTGATGTGGGAATTGCTATGGGTACTGGAACTGATGTCGCAATTGAGTCTGCTGGCATCACTCTCTTGGGTGGAGACATTTCTAAGTTAGTGAAAGCCATTAAACTTTCAAAAATAACCATGCGAGGAATTAAACAAAATCTCTTCTGGGCTTTTATCTACAACATTGTCGGTATACCACTGGCGGCCGGGGCTTTCTATCCAATCTTCGGTTGGCTCTTGAATCCTATCTTTGCTGGTTTTGCTATGGGGATGTCTTCGGTATCGGTGGTATCAAATTCACTACGAATTAAAACTAAGAAATTATAATTATGAGCACATATACATTTCATGTTTCCGGCACTCACTGCGCCTCTTGCAAGATTCTCATTGAGGATATATTAAGTGAACAAAATAATATACATAGTGTGCGGGTTGATTTAGAGAAGGAAGTAGTGGAGGTAGAAACTGACATCAACTATGATTCTGTTGAGCTAGCAAAAATGCTCACCGACAAAATCCAACCAAATGGTTATAGCTTGTCTGTAACCAAAGAATCAACGACAAAAGTTGAGGGTGATGTAATTTGGCAAGCGATTCCTATAGGACTCGTGATTCTGATGCTCTTCTTCCTGCTTCAGAAATCTGGAATTCTTAATTTAGGTCTTGGTGGACAAACTACTTATGTCACCAGCTTTATTATTGGCCTAATTGCGTCTGTCTCTAGCTGTCTGGCGGTTGTGGGTGGGTTGGTGTTGTCTTTGTCGGCCAAGGTATCGCAAGACAACATGAGTGACACCAAGACGTTTACACTTTTTCATGTCGGAAGATTGGTGAGTTTTGCTGGGCTCGGTGGAGTACTCGGGGCAATCGGTGGCGCAGTGGGAATTAATTTTACCTTCACGGCTTTACTGGGTATTTTGGCTTCAGTGGTCATGTTGCTACTTGGTTTGAACTTAGTTGGAGTTTTTGAAAAGAATAAAATTTCTTTACCATCAGGAATATTTAGTTTCTTCAGAAAGGTTGAACATAAGACTCTAACTCCGCTTATCCTAGGCTTCGCCACCTTCTTCTTACCTTGTGGCTTTACGCAATCAATGCAGGTGTCTGCACTAAGTAGCGGTTCCTTTACGTCTGGCTTTCTTATTATGTTTGCGTTTGCGCTAGGTACGTTACCGATGCTCTTGTTGCTTTCCTTTGGTTCAGCCTCTTTTGCTCACTCAAAATATGCGCCACTATTCTTTAAGTCTGCTGGTGTAGTGGTTATCGGTCTGGGGTTATTTGCGCTTTTGGCTGGGTTAGCTGGTCTCGGAATTATCAGTCCGTTATTTAATATATAACTAAATTTTATGAATAAAATTGCCTTATCAATTGTCACTGTCAGTCTAGTTATTGGCATTGGTATTATTTTCCTCGATGGTTTAAAGGGTGTGGAAACTGCTGGTGTGCAGTCAGGACAGAATATTGAAATCAGAGATGGTGTTCAGTACATAACCATAAACGCCAAGGGTGGATATTCTCCTAGAGTAACTACAGCGGAGGCTGATATTCCCACCAAGCTGATTGTGAAAACCAATGGCACATATGATTGCTCTACAGCCTTGGTGATTCGATCAATTGGTTACCAGAAGATTTTGCCTCAAACTGGGGAGGAGGTAATAGACATTGGAACAGCAAAACCAGGTACAAGCCTGGCTGGTACCTGCAGCATGGGTATGTATAATTTTTCTATAAATTTTGATTAAGAATTCCACAAAAATTTGCTTTCGCATGATAATCGTGTGCTAATCACTATTAATGTAATTTCCAGGTGGATGGGGCGTCATAAATAATAAAGAGAGGGCATTTTATTATTAATAATTTATTAGTATGGGTCTATAAGAAAATACATATTCTATGTCTAAGCAAAAATTAAATGTATCGGTTTTTATTAACGCACCAAGGGAGAAAGTCTGGGATACTCTTCTAGGATACGATTCATATAAAGAGTGGACAAAATCCTTTAATCCAACTTCACGCTTTGAAGGGGATTGGAGTGAGGGTTCAAAAATTCGTTTTTTGGGCACTGATGAGAATGGAGGGAATGAAGGTGGAATGGTTAGTCGAATTGCTAAGAATATACCTAATCAATTTATCTCCATACAGCATCTTGGTATTATCGAAAATGGTGTCGAAGATACCACTAGTCCTAAAGCTAAGATGTGGACGCCGGCCTTTGAGAACTACACCTTAACAGCCAAGGATGGTGGTACGGAATTGGTAGTGGAGCAAGACCTCGACGAGGAGTACTTGGCGGGGTTTACCGAGATGTGGAACAAGGCTCTCCAGGTCTTAAAAGAATTGGCTGAGAAGTAATTAAGTACAAAATTGCACCCCACGAAGGGTGCTTTTTCTGTTCTGATATACTGGGTGCATGGCTCACTTAAATTATTATCTCGACCTTTGTGTTGATACTTATGTTGTAAATAACGGGGCGGTGTTGTTGCGTCTTCATGATAAATATAATTACTGGGGTGCACCGGGAGGACATATTGACCCAGGTGAAGATGTAAATGAAGCTGCTCTGAGAGAGGTATGGGAAGAGGTCGGTCTAAAAGCCGAGTTGGTCGGTCCAGCTTGGTGGAGTAAAAATGATAGTGATAAAAATAAAGACTTAGTCCCACCAATATTTGTGAATCGACATAAGATTACTGATTCACACGATCACTCGGCTTTTATTTTTGCGGCAAAGGTGTCATCAAGGGATGTTAAGCCACAGTTACATGAAGATGTGGTATCCGCCGCTTCGTGCCTTTGGGTAACTAAAGATGAACTAATTAAATTGAAAGAGACTGACGACCGATTGGGTCATGATACTTATAGATACGCTATGGCGGCCTTGGCTTTAGTAGGAGAGTAAAAAAGTCGGACAGACTCACCTGCTGACATAACTAACTAAGCCAGTGCAAAATAGTATGGTTAACCGTACTAGTTTGCACTGGCTTCTGATGTTCTGTGATAAACAAAAGCCGCCCGACAGGCCGAGTTGGCTTCTGTGGGCGGCGGTTCACTTTGGCTTTTTTAGGTTAGCCATGAGATTGAAGTAACCTCGACGGGCGCAGGTGACATCGCAATACGTGGATGTTCGACGAGCATTTGCAAGGGTGACATTATGTTTCTCGGCGTAACCTTCAGGATCTTCCATTCTGACTACCACAGCCGTCGTGTGTTGACGAATAGGGGTTTGGCAATTGCCACAGCGTTTGCCCAGCTTAAGCTGTTCATGATCTGCTTTCCAACCCGGACGGACTGGTACGTCAAGTCCAGATTCATTTGGCGGCAGAATGACTATTGGAGGGGGATTTTCGGTGTCCATCTAGTACTCTCCTGTATGTTTGAAAGAACGATTTGTAAGATTACCGCACTTTTTCATTATGTAAAGAGCTTATCCTAAAAGTGGGTTATTTTGGGCGGACTAGTAATGACCTGCTTATTTATTTGCTATAATGTGGCTATAAGCAAAGGTTACTTTATTTGGATAATGTTTTGGTAATATATACGGATATGAATGAATCAGATAAGCAGGAAGTCTTAACCTTTTTACGATCACACCAGCTAATGGCTCTCTCTACAGTCTCGCCAATTGGTGCTCCGGAGAGCTCGGTTTTGTATATGTATGTAGACGATGAGTTTAATACTTATTGTCTAACCCGTGAAGCTACCCGCAAGTATGTAAATGTTATGTCTAATGATATGGCTAGCATTATTACTGTTGATGAGGATTCAGTTGAAGTGGCTGAGATAACTGGTCGAGCTAGTGTTGTGTATGATGAAGATGAAATTGCGCGAGTGACAGAAGAGTTACATAAAATTGTGGCCGTACGTAAATCTGAATATTGGTTGCCGCCAGTTGATCAGATTGATGGAGATGTTTATGTACTGATAAAGGTGGTGCCAACCATGGTGAAGTATGTAGACTACGCTGACGTGACCAAGAATATGAAAGCTCAACCAAAATACATCACCTTCAATTTTGCCTCTCTGGAATAATTGTATATATGAAAACTGTAATTGTTGCCTCAGAAAATCCAGTGAAGGTGGCGGTGGCTGAAAAGACATTTGCAGCTGTGTTTCCAGAGGAAGAGTTTGCTATTATCGCCATGAAGTCGCAGTCGGGTGTTGGTGAGCAGCCGTTTGGTGAAGATACTCTTATTGGTGCACTTAATCGTCTGAAGTTTATACAGAAAGCGCATCCGGAAGCTGATTATTGGATGAGTCAGGAAGGTGGTTTGTATGAAGATGAAGATAAGAACTTCTACAATCGAGCCTGGATGGTGGTGACAGACCAAAGTGGATTTGTTGCTAAGTCTTCAACTTCTCTGTTTTATATTCCAGCTAAAATTGCTGAGAGTGTGCGTACTGGCACTGAGATGGGTCCCGCTTCAGACACATTCTTTTCTAGTGTGAATATTAAGCAGGGAATTGGAACTGTTGGAAAGCTGACTGATGGTCTCATCAGTCGAGAGGAGTACTATCTTCAAGCCAGTATTATTGCACTCTCACAACTAAAGCATAAAGACTGGTATTAAGTTGTATACTATGGAGGTGAACGCGTATAAAACACGAAATACTATCCTCCTAGGTTTGTTTTTGCTAGCCGCTCTCCTCAGTAGCGCATTTTTATATATGCAGAGTGAGCATAACGAAACTGCTGTGACTACACCAGCCGCCGATACTATTTATTTAGATGAAACACAACCGATTGACGCTCGAGTAGCTGATTTGTTGTCTTATATGACACTCGAAGAGAAGATTGGGCAGATGACGCTGGTGGAGAAGAATAGTCTCAAGCACCCAAATGATATCGCTGCATACCATCTTGGTGGTCTACTTAGTGGTGCCGGAGCCAAGCCAGAAGTTAATACGCCAGCAGGGTGGAAGGAGATGATTGATGGATACCAAACCGAGGCAAGTGCAACGCGACTAGGTATTCCACTTTTGTACGGAGCTGACGCCATTCATGGTCATGCACATGTGCCTGGGGCAACGGTATTTCCGCACGCTATTGGTCTTGGTGCTACCGGCAACTTAGAATTAGTGCAAGCGGTAGCACAAGCAACAGCGCGTGAGATGCTTGCTACTGGAGTTAATTGGAGTTATTCGCCCAATCTCGATATCCCACAAGACATTCGTTGGGGTCGGGTATATGAAGCGTTTTCGGATGATTCAGAGTTAGTCTCTAAACTAGGTGCTGCCTATGTAAAGGGTCTGCAATCTGAAGCTGATGATGGGGTGTTTGTACTAGCAACACCAAAGCACTATCTAGGACTGGGTAGTATGGGGTGGAACAGTTCACAAAATAAAAATTTTAAAATTGATCAAGGGGTGACTCCGGCCAATGACATGTCGCTTCGCAGAGTGTATCTGCCGCCATTTAAAGCGGCAATAGAAGCCGGGGCCTTGAGTATTATGGTTGGTCTAAATACTTGGGGTGATGAGCGTATGGTTCTTCAAAAAGAATTACTGACTGACGTATTAAAATCTGAGCTTGGGTTTAAGGGGTTTTTGGTATCAGATTGGTATGGGGTGCATGAGGGAAGAGTAAATACTTTTTGGGCAACAGTGCAGGCAATTAATGCTGGTGTAGACATGGTGATGCTGCCGTTTGACTATGAACAATTCACTAAGCATGTGAAGTGGGCAAATCAGCTAGGACTAATATCGGATGAAAGAATTAATGATGCCGCATCGAGAATTTTGTACGCGAAGTTTGAGCAGGGGTTGTTTGATGAAGAAAAAGACGCGGTCCAATTAAGCGAGGTGGGCAGTGCTGCCAACCGTGCCTTGGCTCGCACAGCGGTGGCAGAGTCATTGGTCTTACTTAAAAATGAAGATACCGTTCTGCCACTTAGTCCACAAACTGCACACATTCGGGTGGCTGGTAGCGCTGCTGATAACATTGGTAGACAAATGGGGGCTTGGAGTATTGAGTGGCAAGGTATTGATGGTAACTGGCCAGCCGGAGCCACTTCAATCTTGAAGGGAATAGAGGACAGGGTTAGTCCTGCAACGCTTGTTGAATATAATCTTCAAGGGGAGTTTGCTGGTGGCAAAAAAGCTGATGTGGGTATCGCAGTAGTTGGTGAAAAGCCATACGCTGAAGGTTGGGGTGATACTGAGTATCCCGTTTTGAGTGACGAAGATTTACAAACGATAAAAAATCTTCAAGTTAACTCAGAGAAGGTGGTGGTGATTATTGTATCAGGCCGTCCGCTTTTGATAACAAATGAGGTGGAGTCGTTTGATGCGCTTCTAGCAGCTTGGTTGCCAGGTAGTGAAGGAGCAGGTGTGGCAGATGTCTTGTTTGGTGATAAGTCATTTACTGGCACCTTGCCACTGCCGTGGCCGAGTCATGCTGAGCAACTACCGATTACTACCGCCGGCGATACAAGTGATGGAACTGCCGTGCTCTTCCCTCGTTATTTTGGACTTAAAAATAAACAGATAAATTAATTCTCTATGGTCCAGACACTTAAATCCCTGCTCCTATTCGTTGCACTTTTTGGTGCAACCAGTTATGTATATTATTTTCATCATGATGAATTAGCGTGGTTGTTTGTACGTTACGGAGTAATTACAATACCGATATTTGGGGTATTGCTAGTAGTTGCTTCGCTCTTACTAAGTAAGCTAACCGGCATGCCGTTTTTTAAAGCCAAAAAGAGAGTGTTTGAAGTGACTGCAGATACGTCACAAAAACTAGTTTGGTCGCAGTTGCTTCTGGGGGTGGCACTCGGACTGGTCTTTTTGGTGCCAGTGATTATCTTGCTCATTTGGGTGGTCTCTGTACTCAGATAGTACTTGTGTCACAGCTAACTAAATAGCGCAAAATAGTACGGTTAACCGTACTATTTTGCGCTGGTGTGTGTGACGTCCTGTGACCAATCAAAGATTGTCTGTGGGATTAGGGTATTCTGGACGAACTAGAAAATTTTATTTTGTTATAATTTAAGTATGAATAAAAATATTCTTATCACAACAACAGAAAATGTGGCCGGACGTGAAGTGGCGGTCGTCTTAGGATTAGTAAAAGGAAGTACTGTTCGAACAAGACATGTTGGTAGTGACATCATGGCTGGACTACGTTCACTGATAGGAGGTGAGGTCAAAGGTTATGTCATTGCGTTAAATGATGCTCGTACAGAAGCCACTGGCCGTATGTTGGTTGAAGCTGAGGCGATGGGAGCTGATGCTATTTTGTGTACCAGGTACACTACTTCGCAAGTCATGGCTGGAGCAGCTGAGATTCTGGCTTACGGTACAGCCGTGAAGTTTCGCTAGAAGGTAGTTTTTTAAAACGAGGTAAAAGAAAAACCGCGGACATGTCCGCGGTTTTTATGTAGCGTGGTGGGAATTATTAGTACCCACCATCGATTTCCCAATCTTCACCATTTACGAAGGATGAAGCATCGCTGCAGAGGAAGGTGGCAAGGTTGCCAACTTCAGCGGCAGTGCCTTGTCGACCAAGGTAGATTTTTTTGATTTCATCCTTAAGGTCAGGAACGTCGTCATTCATAGCGGTATCAATCCAGCCTGGAGCAATACCGTTTGTACGGATATTGTGTTTACCGTACATCTTGGCCATGTTGCGGATGGTTGGCCACAGCGCAGACTTTGAGCCATCGTAGTGGTTGCTGTGTGACGCATTCGAATCTTTGCCGTTGGTTGAAGTGATGAAAACAATAGAACCCTTTACACCTTTAGCTTTCATGCGGTTGGCAATTGAGCGGGCGGCAAGGGTCGGTCCAAAGGTATTTACCTCGTAAATCTTGCGGTATTGCTCAATGGTTTGTTCATCAAACGGTGTGTTTGGTGAAGTTCCAGAAGCAATCACAGCAGCATCAAATTCCAAGCCAACGGCTTGAACTGCTTCTTCAAGAAACAAATCAAACCTCGCTGTGTTCACCATGTCGACTTGTGCGATATAGACGGACACCCCCTCAGCTTGAATCTCTGCTTGTAGAGCTTCTGCCGCAGTTTTGTTGCTGTTGTAGGTGATGGTGATGCCTTTGGCACCATTAGCTACTTGTGAACGCACAATCTCTGATCCAATGGCCCCACTACCGCCGATAACGAGGATGTGTTTACCTTGTACGCCGAGGTTGTATTTTGCTTTGTCCATAATTGTCTCCTGAAGATGAATGAATTTTGAATAAGAACTTTCTCGCTTTCAATAGTAGCTCAGAGCTAGGATGTGTCAATGAGTGGTGCTATTTGATGTCTTTCGCTTGAAATAGAAGTAGGCGAGGGAGGCCGCCAAGGCTGCTAGGAAAATGGCCTGGATGATTGATTCGATGTTGGTAGAGTGAGTAGCAAAGGTACTTAAAACTTGGGTGCCGCGGTAGCCAATATAAAGAAAGATAGCGTCTCGGAGAACGGTCCCAATTAAGGTGGTTGTAATAAATAGATAAAACGGAATCTTCAGTAAGCCACAACCAATTGATACAACTGCACTTGGTATGACCGGCAGAGCCCGAAAGGCCACTAGTAAAAAATAGTCCTTAGGACTGCCGGTTATTTTTTGGCCGAAGTCAGTAATAGCTTCATGAGTAACACCAAAGAATTTACCAAAGCGTGTGATAACTGCGCCGCCAATTTTATCTGAGAGGTGATAGACCAAAATAGCACCAATCGTCTTACCAAGGGCGGCAATCAGTACTAGTGGTATGAGTTCAAGTAGAGTACGTTCTTGGACAGCGGCAAACGAGCCACTAATAAGTAGAACAGCTGAAGAGGGGACAGGAGCAATTACTTCTTCAATAAAAGAGGCGACAAACACAAATATCTCAAGTGGCAAAACTTCAATGTAGCTTATGAGCATTGCCTCGATTTCGGTAAACATAGGTATGGCTAGTATAGCAGCCTGTGACCCTTTGAAGCTAGCCTTACTATTTGCAAATAAATTGTGTACTCCTGGTCTCGTGGTATTTGTAGAGTGCGGTATACTACTGGCATATGACTACACAATTATTTAGTAAGCAGCAGCTTGGAATTATCCTAGCGGTGGCTTTGTTTGGGGTTTTATCAGTAGCGCCTTTTAGTGCCAGTGCGGCAACTTGTACCTTTACTCGTGATCTACAACTCGACTCCGTCGGTGAAGATGTACGTTGTTTACAACAGTTTTTGAATAGTAATGGTTTTACCATCACTACTAGTGGTGGCGGAGCAGCCGGAAATGAAACAACAGAATTTCGGTCGTTGACTAAGGCAGCTCTCATAAAGTGGCAACAGGCTGAGGGTATTTCTCCAGCTTCAGGTTACTTTGGGGCTAAGTCTCGCCAAGCATACAATGCTTCAATCGGAGGCAGTGCAACACCATCTACTCCAAGTCCAAGTACTAGTGCTGGAGAAACTTCAAACGCTAGTTTGCTCGCTCAAGTGGTGCAGTTGAAAGCTTCTCTAGCAGCGGCTTTGGCCGGAACGGGAAATAATACTTCAGGTGGAAGCACTAGTGCTGAAACCGAAGATATGCATGATCTCATTCGCGATACTCTAGAGCTACTTGAGGAGGCAGAAGATTCAATTGAAGACATTGATGACGCGGATGATTTAGAAGACGCTGAAGATAGTCTTCAAGACGCTCGGGCAGATTTCTATGAGGCTCTCTTTGCGTACCTTGATGGCGACTATGACGAAGCGGAAGATTTGTTGAGCAGCTCTGAAGACAGCATTGATGATGTATTGGAATACGCTGGAGCCGCTGGTGAGCGTGAAGACTCTGCAGACTTGATAGATGAAGTAGATGAAATGATTGATGACGCTGAAGTTGAGATTGAAGAAGCGGACGCTGATGGCGAAGCTACAAGTGAGTCTGAAGACTTACTTGACGAGGCTAGGGATGTGCTAGATGAAGCTGAGGTGGCTTATGATGAAGGAGACTATGACGAAGCTCTTGATTTAGCTGAGGAAGCTGAGGATTTGGTAAGCGACGCTCTAGATGCTATTGGAGATAATGGTAGTAGTGATATAGAAGACAGTCTCGATGATGCCTGGGATGATTTGGATGATGCCCGCAGCTCAGTAGAGAATGCTGATGAAGACGACACCGATATTGGCGATGCTGAACAATTACTTGATGAGGCCGAACAAGCCCTTGATGATGCTGAGGATGCGCTTGATGACGATGATGAGGATGAAGCTGAAGACTTAATCGATGAAGCGTTAGATTTAATCGACGAAGCTCTAGATGAGTTTTAGGAAGTAGATTTAAAAAGACCGGGAGACTTTAGTCTCCCGGTCTTTTTATATAATGAAAACACCACCCGTTTAATTGGGTGGCGTGGCAGCGAAGCTTGAGCTCGGCGGCTACAGTGTGAAGTCCGTCAAATCAAATTCGCCGATGAAATCTTGCGGCCGAAAGAAGTTTTCGGACATGAATGCCGCACAGGCATCGTCGGTGGCGCTGTTGCCGAGAATTCCCTTAATCAAGTTATGGGCCGCTTGGCGGCTAAACAAATTTCCCTTTCGGGTGTTTTTGAGCCGAGTGTCATAGACTGGCTTGATAATCAGGAAGTCACAAGTGTGTCTGGTGCCTTTGGCAGTGACCAAGAATTCGACCACCGCATGCCGCAAGGCAAACCACTCATCAACAGAGAGCGTCATCCCTTCTTCTTGGTAGAAGGGAAGTTTGTTCACGGTTCTGGCATACAGGCGAGTGCCAAACGGCCGCAGGTCTTCGAACTGTTGGATAAAGCCCAACAGTTCGGTCGTTACCACCAGCATGTGTGGTGCCGGCAGGTCAGCAGCTTCCAGTTCTTCGTTGGTCTCGGCAAATTCAATAGCGTAGCTCATTTCGTCTCTCCTGGTTGGGTGGTGGGGTGGTCAAACTTTATCTGGGGGGAATTACAGCATTTTTATGTATTGTTGGCAAGTGGCCAGGCGCAAGATTCAACCAGTGCCTTCCGTACCAGTATAGATGGCTAGCTGGATGTTTTTACGGTAGTATATTGATTATGAAAAATCCAGCCGAAGTCCTCATGGAGGAGCTTGCAGAAGAACGAAAATCATTACGAGTAAACGCACTATTGACTGCTATTACCCTGGTTGGGCTACTAACTGGAGTGTATTTTCAGCTAACTGGAGGTGACAAGCTATTTGTCGCTATTTCGTTTCTAATTGCCTTCTTGGCGGGGGGAATTCCAGCGGCTAAAGGTGCCTTTGAAAACCTTCTTCAAAGAAAGCTCGACATTGACCTCTTGATGGTCTTGGCAGCGCTGGCGGCCGCTGCTGTGGGTGAGGCGCGCGATGGTGCGATTTTGCTTTTTCTCTTTAGTCTCGCTGGTACGCTTGAGGAGTACGCCATGGGTAATACCAAACGCGCAGTGGTAGCCTTGATGAAGCTTCGACCAGATGAGGCAAATCTCGAGGGGGCTGATGGCCAACTTACTCGAGTGGCCGTGGAGTCACTGGAGGTGGGACAGATTGTAGTAGTTAAACCTGGCGAAAAAATTCCTGTTGACGGTAGTGTGGTCTTTGGTGTGAGTGCAGTTGATCAGTCATCTATGACTGGTGAGTCTGTGCCAGTTGATAAGGAAGTAGGGGAGCCGGTATTTGCCGGAACTGTTAATGGTCACGGAGTACTTAAGATTGTGGTAGAGAAAACCGCTAGCCATTCAACACTAGCTCAGATGATTACGCTGGTAACTGAAGCTCAGTCAAAGCGCTCACCAAGTGAACGTTTCAGTGATTGGTTTGGTGAACGTTATACGATACTAGTATTGGTTGGTAGTGCCCTGGCTCTAATCGGCTTCATTTTGTTTGGTATTCCGTATGCAGAGGCCTTCTACAAAGCTGCGACGCTGCTAGTAGTAGCCAGTCCGTGTGCCATTGTGATTAGTGTGCCAGCGGCGATTCTCTCAGCGCTCGCCGCCTCAGCTCGTCGCGGTATGCTCTTCAAGGGCGGTGCCGCTCTAGAGACCTTTGCTGGTATTGATATTGTGGCTTTTGATAAGACGGGTACTCTGACTGAAGGAAAGATGCAGGTAAAAAAAGTTGTTCCGCTTGGTGTGAGTGAGCATCAGTTAATGCAACTCGCTGCTTCTGTTGAGGCACACTCTGAACACCCATTGGCAAAAAGTATTTTGAATCACGCCGCTACTTTTGGGATTACTCCAGCGGCAGTGGAGCATGTAGAGGCAATACCAGGCAAAGGTATCTACGCCACCATCGAAGGTCATCGTTACTTCGCTGGTAATAGAAAAATGCTTCTTGAATCCGGAGTAGTTTTGGATGAAAAAACTGAAGCGGTTCTTAGAGGGCTTGAACTAGAGGGGCAGACAGCAATTATTATTGGTAGTACTTCAGTTCTGGGAGTGATAGGTATTGCTGATACTGTACGGGCATCTGCTAAGGAGACAATTGCGGCGTTGCGTAAATCAGGAATTAAGCGAGTGGTAATGCTGAGTGGTGACAATGTAGTAGTGGCAGAGGCGGTTGGTCTGGAAATCGGCATTCCTTCAGAAGACATCTATGCTGAGCTAATGCCAAGTGATAAGGTGGCGATTGTTGAGAAACTACGCCTAGAAGGCAAGGTGTCGTTTGTGGGTGATGGTGTAAACGATGCCGCGGCTCTAGCTACTTCTCATGTTGGAGTGGCGATGGGTACCGCCGGAAGTGACGTCGCTCTTGAAGCGGCTGATGTAGCTCTGCTATCAGATGACCTTGGTGCTCTTATGCGCGCTCGCAAGCTTTCGCTTCAGGCTAATCGCATCATCAAACAAAACCTCACCTTCGCACTTGGTATCTTGGTTTTGATGGTGATTGTAACTATCTTCTTCTACCTACCACTGCCGCTTGGTGTGATAGGGCATGAGGGAGGCACCTTGCTGGTGGTTATGAATGGTCTCCGAATGCTCTGGCAGAAGTTCTAGAGCAAGTGAATAAAGAAACCCCGGCACGTTTGCGTGCCGGGGTTTTTCTTTATTCTGGTATAATTAGGGTATGAAAAAATTCTTTACCGTATTGTTCGTGTCGATGGGCGTGTTGTTTTTATTGCAACTAATTGCACTGGCGTATTTGTTTGTTGTTGACCCGTACAATCTCAAGCCAATTTTATTTCCAGCTGATAGAGCTGTCTCTACCACACCATCAAGTAGTGTAAGTGAAAGTGGTGATGAAGGGGCGTCAAATAATGAGGAGTCGGCGACTGAAGCCTCAGGCATGACCGCAGCCCAGGCTGAGGCGCTTAATTCTGTAGGACTGGATGCTAGTGCCGCCCAGTCATTTACTCCTGAGCAAATTGCTTGTTTTGAGTCTTTGCTTGGTGCGCCGCGCGTGGCTGAAATTAAGGCTGGAGCCGTGCCAACTATGGCTGAGTTCTATACCGTACGAGGGTGTCTATAGTCTAAGAGCCTACCCACAAACTCCAGCTACTTTGTTGCTTCCTTCACTCAAACATTCACCGTATATCAAATACGCCTCATGTTTTCATTCAGTCGCGCCTCGTAGCTGGGGTTTGTGGATAGGCTCTGGCTTATAGGTACTAAACTAAATCAGAATCTGTTAAGCTAGTAGTATTAATAGTGGTCTAAATAGTTTCTATGAAAAATATTCTTTTACTAAGTATCTTTGGAGCGGTGGTAGTGGGAGGAGTAGCGCTATATATGATATTTGGAACAGCTCCTGATAAAGCTACAACAACTGAAGGAGGTGAGGTGTCTACTCAAGAACAAACAAATAAAGAAGTTGCCAAACCGATGTCTGGAATGGGCAGCCTTTCTTCACTCTTGGCATTTGGGCAAAATCTAGAATGTTCAATTGTCTATACTCCACAAATTGAAGGTGGTGCAGCCACCGAAGGTACCTACTTCACCAGTCGGGGACGTATGCGAGGTGACTTTGTCGTAGATTCTATGGGAACTCAGGCCGTCTCCTCAATAATTATTGATGATGAGCATATGTATTCTTGGTCTGAAATCGATGGAAAGAAGTATGGTATGAAAATGACCCTATCTGAACTTCAAACTTCTCAGACTGATGACAGTGCTCCAGAGGCCAACGAAGCGGTGCCACTTGATGAGTCAGTAAAATATAATTGTAAGCCGTGGGCTACAGTAGACGGTAGTATTTTTGAACCACCAAGAGATATCATTTTTACTGATTACAGTGCGGTAGTAAATATGGGCATGGAGTTTGGTACTACCTATGAAGGTGGGGCTAATGGCGATGCCTGTGCTGCCTGTGATCAGGCGACTGGTGAGGCTAGGACTCAGTGTCGAGCAATGATGTCTTGCGAATAGTACATGATCACACAATACCCCAAAGATTCTGCTGGACGATTGATGACGACGGCAGTTCCAGTAGTCTCTAAAGAAACTACGGTTGGTGAAGTTGAAAGCTTGCTGCGTAGTAGTGCCCTTACTTTTGAGACGATAAACTACATCTATATACTCAATGGTCACAACGAACTGATTGGAGTGGTTTCGGTTCAGGAGTTATTCCGGATGAAGAGTTATGAAAATCTTTCTGCTTATACAGACAGAGTGCTTGTAACTGTACGCCCGCATACTGACCAGGAACGAGTAGCGCAGCTAGCGCTCAAAGAAGGTATTAAAGCTATGCCGGTGATTTCAAAAGATCACCGTTTCTTGGGAGTGGTACCATCAGATAAGATTCTCGAAGTTCTAAATCATGAACACACTAAAGACATTCTTCAGTTGGCTGGAGTTAGTCATAAGCATCATGCCGAGGCTGGAACAGCACTCTTTGTGACTTCGCCATTTGCTCATGTGCGGATGCGATTACCGTGGTTGGTCTTGGGATTGCTGGGAGGGGTGTTGGCAGCGGTAGTGATTGGCTTCTTTGAAGCCACCTTGGCTGATGAACTAATCCTAGCAGCCTTTATTCCTGCCATTGTGTATATGGCTGATGCGGTGGGTACACAGACAGAAATGCTCTTTGTGCGCTCACTCTCAATTGACGGTAATCCAAAAATTAAAAAATACTTCCTGCGCGAAACAATCGTAAATGCCTTTTTGGGCTTGATACTCGGTTCGATAATATTTGTGGTTTCTTGGCTATGGATTGGTTCATTACTGGTAAGTACAATCCTCGGTATTTCTATTTTCTTAACTATCCTTGCGACGGTAGTTGTGGCTATTACTTTGCCTTGGTTCTTTTATATGAGAGGACAAGATCCAGCAGTAGCTAGTGGTCCCTTGGCTACGGTTATGAGTGACGTTCTCAGTCTTTGTATCTATCTCCTAGTAGCTAGTGTGTTTTTGGCTCAATATTAAAAAAGACCAGTACGAGAAAGACCAAGCACTAAAAGTACAATGAATAAGAAAAGCCCAGCAAGAAAGACGGCACCAGCCGCCATGTCTTTGCTGCGACCAACTTGCTCGTGCAGGGTTGGGTGAAGATGGTCTAGGGCTACTTCAAGCGCTGAGTTCTGTAGTTCGGTGATGAGAATCAAAAAGTAGCCGAGAACTAAGAAGAGTAGTTCAGTTTCAGTTAAGGGTTTAACAAAATAAAACACGCCGGCCAGTATTGTTAAAATTCCATAGAGTTGAGTTTTAAAACCAAAGTCAAAGCGGCTAGCATAGACTAGTCCGCGCAGAGCGTGTGGGAAGCGACCAAGGTAACGTTTTATCATTGCCTAAATTATATCTCAGAGCATGTCCATAAACCACCAGATACGAGGCGCGACTAAACGAAAACATGAATCGTATCTGTTATACGGTGAATGTTTGAGCGAGGGAAGCAACAAAGTAGATGGGGTTTGTGGGTCGGCTATTATTGGTAGCGGTCTTTTTCAGCGTAAATAGTAATAGTTCGGCGCTTCATCGCCTGGCCACGGAAGGCGTGTTTGTGGGAACGATAAATTTTGTGAATGATGAATTTTTCGGCCAAAAAGTCTACCAACTCTTCTTCACTATATACATATTCAGCCACACCCATGACTGGATGGATGTAACTACCAATTTCAGTTCCAGGGCGTTCGGTAATCAAACGTTTGGTGTGTAGGTCGCCGTCCTTGAGGAAGGTTTTCATAAACAGTAGTCCGCCTGGTTCGAGGGTTCGAAAGATTTCATCACGAAGACCAGCTCGCTCTTCTTTGTTTAGGAAGTGAGAGGTCATCATGTCGAGCACAAGAGCTTGTGAGTTATCTGGCACATCAAGTGGTCCCGCAATACTGCGAGCGGTGTATTTAATAGGTAAACCTTTTGAAGCAGTTAAGGCTTGAGACACCGCAGCTTTAGAGATGTCGTAACCAACACCCTTAGTACCAAAGTTTTGACTAAGGAAGATAAGGTTGCGTCCATTACCACACCCGACGTCTAGTACTGAGGCAGCAGGGGAGAGCACGTCTTCACGCTTACGACGACCTACCCAGCGAGTAAATTTCTCAAGGTCCTCACTTTGTTTGGTGGAGAGCTTGAGGTGAGTTGGGTTTTTGTATTCAGCATCCCAAAAAGCCTCGCCGTGAACTTTGCGTGTTTTCTTTCGGGTGAAGTTTGGTTTTCGAGCCATAGAACCCGAATTAGAACACAAATACTGTTTTATAGCAACATATTTTGGGGAGAACGTATAAAATCATGTGTTACACTACTTGGTATATAAAACCTGTTAAAAGATTTTTAACAGGTTTAGTCGTTTAAATTAGTCTAGTTTTAGTTATGTCTACATTTTTTAACGGGTTGAAAAATCCATGGGTAGTAATCGGAATTATCGTAGTGGTGTTATTTGGTGGTTCTTTTTGGTATGCAGGTAGTACTGCAGACAAAAACAACGAAGGGATTACCTTTGAATCACATATTAAAGGTAATCCGGAGGCTACTGTAGAGCTTGTTGAATATAGTGATTTCCAATGTCCGGCCTGTGCCACTTTTCAACCCGTGTTAGAGGATGTACTTAGTCAATTTGGAGGTTCAATTAAATTTGAATATAAACATTTCCCGCTACCAATTCATCCATTAGCTGAGCCGGCTGCTCGTGCGGCTGAAGCTGCTGGTCAACAAGGCAAATTTTTTGAATTTCACGACATGCTTTTTGCTAACCAGGCTGGTTGGTCAAATAGTGTAAATCCAGCCATTCAGTTTGTGCAGTACGCCGAAAAACTTGAACTTGATATTGAAACCTTCAAGCGTCACCTCAACTCTTCAATGGTGCGGGAGCGAGTAAAAGAAGGGTTGACTGAAGCTCGCGGACTCGGCCTCACTGGTACACCAACTTTCTTCCTAAATGGTGAGAAGATGGTTATTACTACTTATGAAGACTTTGTAAATCAAATTACCGCAGCGGTGAATCCAGAAGCGGCTACTGGCACTTCAACTGCGCCAGTTGTTGAGTTTGGTATCTAAATCTATGACGTTACACCTCATAGTTATCTTTAAAGAAAGTTTTAGCGTTAAGTTTCTCATTAAAGCTGCCGAAGCCCGCGGAATCAAAGTTAATTTAGTTGATGCTAATGAGGTTGATTTCTTTAATTTACCAGTATTAGAAAAGGGCGACTTACTATTCAGACTTACTGGATCAGCAAGAGCCAAAAGAGTGGAAAAATTAATTATCAACGATGACGTTGCGCACTTCTATAAAGACTCCAGCTATGCAATTAGTGGTAGAGATAGTTCGTATTTCTACAATAAACAAGCTGGTCTGCCAGTAATCAAGACCATTCCTTTGCCACCAATTTGGCAGTCTGATATCCATAAACATGTAGATTACCTCGGCGGGTTTCCTTTGGTGGTAAAAATAATGGGCGGTCAGGATGGGGTTGGTGTTATCCAGGTAGATACAATTGAGGGTCTTAAGTCATTGTTCGACTACGTGCGGATTCAGAAAAGGACAGTTTTGCTTCGTTCGTTTGTACAGCATCAATATTACGGTCGTCTAGTTGTGGTGGGTGATAGAGTGGTGGCCAGTCATCGTACTTATAGTTCAAAGAATGAATTTCGCACTAACGCTCTAGGGAACACTGATGAAAAAAAAGAAGCTATAGTATTTTCTGAAGAGATTCAAAGAGTGGCGGTAGCAGCTGTTAAGTCAATTGGTATTGAATTTGGTGGAGTAGACATTCTATTTTCTGACAATGGTGAATACTATATCTCTGAAGTAAACTCACCGTGTGCTTATAACCATACTCAGACTCTGACTGGCATTGATATCGCTGGCGCGATTGTTGATTATTTGATCAACAAGTCCAACCTTAAATCTAATTAGTACTAACTTGGTTTAGTTCCATTAGGACAGTTTTTATTTTTAGTAAGTGTTCATATTTCATCAATTGTTCGTATTTTGGAAGATTTTCCAAAGTAGTCATTAGGGTGGCTTCCTCAATAACCTTTGAACCAGTCTTATACTCAAACACCAAAGTGTCGGTGCTGTATTCAGCTGTATTAAAGTCTTTTATTTCGTGATTAAAATAAATCTCAGGACGGCAGCCTACTGACAACTTGAAAATAGCTAAGCCGATTGAAGCATTCAAACCATATGGATTTTTATCAACTCCGTGGGCTAGGTACTCTAAATTATTATCTAGGGCATGTCGCGCCAGTAAGTATTCGGCCAACAAAGCTGGTGAACAGCGAACGGTTGGATTTTTGTCCCAAGAAGGTTTAAAAACTCGAAAAGCAATTGAAAGTCGGTTTTTTCTTAGTGTAAAAATAACCCCACCGACTGGTGTGTCTGACTCAAAAACAGTGAGGCTGAAGTATGGAAATATTTTATTTTCACGGTGTAGAGTTTTGGCGATGACATTATGACCGCTAAAGTTTTTCTTGCTGCCAACCTGTTTTTCGTATTGAGGAGTAAACCAAGTAAAAAAGTCTTCATCGAGTGGTGAAAATTTATACGAAATATTGGTGTCTCCTAGCTTGGCTAAAAGTTGCGAAATTTTCTTAATTCCACTTTTACCAAAATCGGGAAGGATGTCGGGGTGAATTCGTTTAACCCACCTATGTTTATTTGCGTATAGCATAAATAATTTTGATGAATTTTGAACTGCTACAAGTTTTTGTCAAGAGTTGCTTATAATGACATATGTGTTGTGGTGTGATTTTTTTGATTTTTCATTGTATGCTTCTAGCTGTCTGAAGATCTGTAAGTCAGGCCACGTCTGAATATCCTGCACATCACTTACATAACCTAACTCTATTTATGCAAAAACCAGTGCTTGAGAAAAACATTATTGTGTATGTCATGGCTCTTCCTGAGGGAGCGATTGATAGTATCCGCCGCCACGGGAAACTCACAAAAACGAAGTATCGAATCATGCTCTTGCGAGACTCGCGAGTAAAAGATGTAAATAATAAACTCGCCAATCCAAACATAGATATTGCGATTAACTGTGACTTGTCTAAGCCAAATAAGATTGCTGAGGCACTTTTGCCGTACCAGGATGAACTCCTAGCTATTACTTGTCGCTCAGAACAGAGTATGGCCCGCTTTGCAGCGGTCATCCCGCACGTACCGTATCTTCGCACCCCAACGACTGAGTCACTCAAGTGGGCTAGTGATAAGTACGAAATGCGAAAGCGCATGAAGTTGTTTGATCCTTCTATCACGCCGATTTTTACTCTCGTAAAAGAAAATACTAAAGCTGAACGAGCGCGAGTGGTAGAGAAGGTTGGTTTTCCAATGATTATCAAACCAACCAATCTGGCAGCCAGTTTGTTTGTGTCTATTTGTTACCATGAAGAGGATCTGGAAAAAACCCTGCGAACAACTTTAAGTAAACTCAAAAAAGCCTACGAGAAGGATAATAGACTAGAAGAACCAAAGTTGATTGCTGAACAATTCATGGATGGCGATATGTACTCAGTTGACTCGTACGTTGGAGCTCGTGGAAAAGTTGAGCATTGTCCACTCGTCAAAATCAAAACCGGGAAGATGATTGGCCACGATGACTTTTATGGTTACCTACAAATTACTCCGCCAGTTCTAAAGCGGACCACGGTTGAGAAAGCACAGTTGGCAGCTGAGAAAGCAATTCACGCTCTCGGACTTCGAAGTACAATCACTCATACTGAACTAATGAAGGTGGATGATGAGTGGAAGGTGATTGAGATTGGAGCTCGTATGGGCGGATTCCGTCATGAGCTTCATATGCTCACTTGTGGTATTGACCATTCAATCAATGATGTACTGGTGCGTATTCCTGAAAAAGTACAAATGTCTAAGAAGTGCACTGGCTACGCGTGCGCCATGAAGTGGTTTGCAGCTAAAGAAGGAAAGATTTCAGAAATGAAAGGAATTAAAAAGATTGAGCAACTAGAATCATTTCACCGTATTGAGGTAAATAAGAAAGTGGGTGACCGGGCGGTCTTTGCTCGTAATGGGGGTCGTTCAGTGTTTAATCTCTTCCTAAAGAATGTCGACCGCTCAAGCCTCTTGGCTGATATCCGTCGTGTAGAGCAGATGGTAGAAGTTAAGGTGGCTTCACGCGAGACTGTTAAGTAATCCAAGCATTGCGCCGCTTTGTTTGCTATGATGCATAGATATGCCGTTTAGAACTCGAGATTTTACGCTATTTTTGCTAGCAGTTGCTTTTTTGGTGGTGGGTATCACCGCTACCGTCGAAGAAGACCTCTCTAGTCGCAGTCAATCGGCTGCAGTTGTTTCTTTTGCAACCGATACAGAAGTGGCTTCGTACGAGGCGGTGGTACCACCAGCTCGAGAAGTTCCTAGAGCCAGTAGACTAGCAGAGTTACGAGCCAAGATTGCGGATTTTGTATTTCCTGAAACTCCAGTTGTTGAAGAGGAGGTAGTGGTTGAAGAAACAGAAGAAGTGCCAGTAGTACCCGGCAGCATTGTACTTTGTGGTAATTACCACACTATAAATCCCGCCTGGTCTCCTGCTGGTCTGCAGTTTGAAATTGTCGAAGGAGCTCGTCTAGTGTATCGCGAGACCGAAAAGGCCGTAGTGGATGAGTTTGGAGTCTCAAGCGTGATGCCAGAGCGTGAAGTAGTGGCACAATTACCACTCCGAGGAGCGCCACAAGCGTCTAAGTCTTGTATTCCAACTGATGTTGTCGGGATTGCGCTCGATGGGTCACTAATCCGCAACAATGAACATACCCTCTACCGAGTATTTGGTGAAGAGACACTTATTGGTTACGCGCTTGATGGATTCCCAATTTATGGACTAAGTTCTAGAAACAGTGATGAGTGTGGGGGAGTAGCGATGTCAACTGGATATGGCTATGTTCTATCAACTGAGCGAGAAGGGGTGCTTGGTTGCTTTAGTGGAGCCCCCGTTTCTTTGTAAGAAACTCGACTACCTTGCCTTAAATACTATGCTCCCAATTACACCAGAAACGAAGTGGCAAATCGGTCTTGACTGCCTAATGTTGCCCGTGATGTATATGTTGCAGGGAAATATGTCCGACGTACCGCAACGAACGCATTTTTGGAACTACACTCGTGTTCCTGAGAAAGAGTTGGAACTTAAGCTAAATACTAACAGTCTACTAACCTTACCTGGTGAGGACGTGGCCTCACAGCGCTGGCTTTGGTGGCTGCCGCTTTTACATATGCCGATTTTTGGAGGCTGGCGCCACTATTATGTTTTAGAACCAGAGGAGAAGGTTTCTGACTATTGGTTTGTGGGATGGGTGGTCGGAGAATATTCAGGGATATCCCATGTGAAGCTAGAGAGGCAAGTTAGAGTACTAAAAGGAGATACAGAAGCAAGCTTTTTTGGGTTTAATTCGGAAGGAAAACAAATAAAAATAAGGCTAATTGGAGAGGGAAGCTTGGGTGAGTCGCCGGAGTACTGTAAAATACCATTACTTTAATTAAATGTATGACAGAGAAAAAATTTCCGGACGGTTTTTATTGGGGGGCTGCGACAGCGTCATACCAAGTAGAGGGAGGTATTTATAATACAGACTGGGCAAAGGCAGCGACTGAAGGTCGAGTGCCAGTGTGTGGCGAGGCATGTGATCACTATAATCGGTACGAAGCAGATTTTGATATTGCTAAATCACTTGGCAATACCGCTCATCGGCTTTCGGTGGAGTGGGCGCGGATTGAACCAGAAGAAGGAAAGTTTAACGAGGAAGCAATAGCGCATTACCGCAAGGTGCTTCAAGCTCTTCATGTGCGTGGCCTAAAGCCATATGTGACACTTTGGCACTTCACTGCGCCGTTGTGGTTTACCGAAGCTGGTGGCTTCGAACGCAAAGATGCTCCAGAAGTATTTGCGCGCTACTCGGCATACGTTGTAGGTCAGCTTAGTGATCTCTGTGAGCATTTCTCAACTATGAACGAGCCGAATGTCTATGGTAGTAACGGTTGGCTTCGTGGTAGTTGGCCACCATTTAAGCGTTTTGTTTTAACTGACCTGGTGTCTATTACAAATTCTGGTCGACAGCATGAATCACGAGCCAGTCGCGGTCTCGCTCCAGTATTTTTATACTTCCGTGTAATGAAGAATTTGGCTTTGGCCCACAACGCTGCTTACCGGGCAATTAAAAAAGTCTCACCAAGTACTGAAGTGAGTGTGGTAAAGCATGTGATTGTTTTTGATGCTACCGCTAATCCGTTCTATAAAATCAAAGCCGCTCTCGCTAACTATTTTTGGACATATAAGTTTATGAACCGAGTTGCAGATTGTTGTGATCAAATTGGCCTCAATTACTACTTCTATACGCAGTTTGGTGACAAGCGGCAATGGCGGAAGACTGATATGGACTGGAACTTTGCGCCTGAACATATCTACGATGCAATTATGATTCTGGCTAGGTATAAGAAGCCTATCTTCGTTTCAGAAGGTGGTATCGCTGATGCTCATGATACTGGTCGTGCTGAGTACATCACAAAGCAGGTTGAAGGTACTTGGCGCGCAATTCAAGCGGGTGCTGATGTACGCGGACACATGTACTGGTCTCTACTCGATAACTACGAATGGGCGCTTGGATTTGAAAAGCGATTTGGTTTGGTAGAAATAAATTACGAAACCCAAGAGCGAACTATTCGCCCTTCTGCATACGTGTATAAGAAAATCATTGAAGAGAGTAGAATGCTAGAATAAGACTATATGTCTTGGATATTCCTGGCAACAATAGGCCAACTGCTGAATGCAGTTGTGGCGTTTTTGGATAAGTACATTGTATCTGATGAAAACGCTTTACCGCGACCATTTGTGTATGCTTTTTATTCCTGCATTTTGACCGGCTTTTGGGGCGTGATTTATTTCTTTGGCTACATTCCAGGATTAACTGATTTGGGAATGCCATCGTTTGGTAATGTACAAAGTCCTACTATTCAGGTAATTGGCATGTCCTTCTTGGCGGCGTATACCTTTTTTATGGCGCTGGTGTCTATGTACGATGCGCTGAAGCGAGCAGAGGCGGTCAATGTCATTCCGGTCATTGGAGCGGTGTCGGCACTGGCTACCTTTGCCATGAGTTATCTTTTTTTAGGGACTCCACTGACTGTTAACTTCATGTGGGGTGTGATCGTACTCTCACTCGGTACACTTCTGGTGGCGCAGACTATTCCAAACCGCAGTATTGTGCTCAATGTACTTCATAGTGGTGTGTTCTTTGCGCTCCACTTTGTGGCGATGAAAGGTTTGTTTGTTGAAACAAGTTTTGATGACGGATTCTTTTGGTCACGAGTTAGTTTTGTGGTGTTTGCTTTATCGCTGTTAATGGTCCCTTCTTATTATGAAAAGGTGTTTAGTCAGAGTAAAAAGACTAGTAAAAAAACTGGCGTCATTGTAATCGCTACCAAGGTCCTCGCTGGTGTTGCTGCCTTTCTCATTCTCAAGGCGACTGACCTTGGTGATGTGGCGGTCGTGCAAGCCCTTGATGGTTTGAAGTTTGTGTTTATCCTGGCTATTACCATTGTCTTTGGTACTTTACTACCAGACTCTGCCGTTAGTCACGAACCACGCCCCAAGGAAGTATTAAGACGTGTGCTTTATGTAGCTGTGATTGCCGTTGGGTACTTAATTTTGTTTTTGTAATATGTCTTGGTGGAAAATTATTCTCATTGCACTGGCGGTTAAAATTACACTGCTGTTTTTGATAATTGTATTTCTGGCCCAGAAGGAAGTACCGACCGAGATTACTTACGGTATGTCGTTTAATACTATGTACGCTACCGAGCTTGGTCTTGATTGGAAGGAGACGTACGATGCTTTGCTAAATGACCTCGGAGTTAGGTACCTTAGACTGGCCGCTCACTGGCCGATGATTGAACCAGTTGACGGTGTCTACAACTTCACTGAGCTTGATTACCAAATAGCTGAAGCAGAGCGAGTGGGAGCGGAAGTGGTGTTGGCGGTTGGACGTCGTCTTCCACGCTGGCCAGAATGTCATATACCAGAGTGGGCCAGCAAGCTCCCGGTGAGCGACAACAACACGGCTCAGCTTGAATATGTAACACAGGTTGTGGAGCGCTACCGAAATAGTCCAGCAGTAAAAATCTGGCAAGTAGAAAACGAACCATTCTTAGAAGTGTTTGCTTTTGATCATTGTGGTTTTCTTGATACAGAATTTCTTGATAAAGAGATTGCTTTGGTGCACGAACTAGATCCATCAAGGCAGGTCTTGGTCACTGACAGTGGCAACTTAGGCTTGTGGTATGGTGCGTACAAACGCGGCGATATTTTTGGAACTAGTGTGTATGTCCATTTCTGGAATCCTGACATCGGACAGTTCCGAACCTTACTGCCGCCATTTGTATATCGCGTCAAAGAAAATTTACTATCCTTAATCTATGGTGAGAAAGAAACGTTTTTGATTGAGCTCTCAGCTGAGCCGTGGTTAATTGCGCCAATTTCGACGGTGCCACTGGAGACGCAGTTTAGTCGAATGGACTTAGAAAAATTTGAGGATATTTTGGCGTATGCTAAAGAGACTCGTTATCAAAAGCAGTATTTGTGGGGCGCTGAGTGGTGGTATTGGTTGGTCAAACAAGGACATCCAGAAATGTGGGAGATGGGTAAAGGGTTATATCAGTCACCAGAAATCACAGCAAAATAATATTTTGTATGAGACCGGTATTTATTAATTTGTGTCACATCAGAATTTTTTGTTCTTCACATATCCCCTTAGCTTAAGCTAGGGATAGTAAATCAAATGTTTTTGCTGATAGACTATATAAAAGTTAGGTTAACACACATGACATTCTGGCGTTTTATATTTTCGTTTCTTTATGTACGAAACTGGCACACAGGCAATATGGAGCTCTCTAGGCCCCGAGTGGCACTTTTCTTTGCGTCATTGTTTTTACTCATTTTGGCAATTACACTCATTACTTTTTTGCAGACTCCAATTGCTTATTCATCTCGTTAGATAGTCTCTTTGTATTTGATTTATATTTAAATTAACTATGAAAAAGTTTTTAATTGCCACTGCCTTGTGTATGTTAGTCGCTTTGTTGGCGCTGCTAGGTAGTTATTTGTATATACAGCAGTTGCTAGGCTCGTCTCGTTAGAGGATTCTGGTCAAGGCATTACTGAGTTTGTATGCCGAAAAGGTTGGTACTTAAGCCAGAATTAATGCACAAAGCCAAAATATAGACGATATTGTAATGTCTAAATAGGACTACAATTATGATATACTTAACCGTATTATTATATGTGTACTATAACATCCACTAAGCATCGCTTTGGTAGTTATAAATAAATATTTAAGCTGTAACTTCTATGTCTCGTTTTGCTACCCTTCTCGTTGTGATTTTGGCTATACCGTCGGTGGCTTTGGCGTCTTCGGTGATGCGGACGGGAGAGGCGGTCTCGGTGGCGGCTGATCAGGCCGTGGAGGGAGACTTCTATGGTCTTGGTAACGATGTGACAGTGTCTGGCGAGGTGACTGACGACTTGCTCGTCATTGCTGGTAAGGTGAAAGTAAATGGTAAGACTGGTGCCGACCTGGCCGCTCTAGCGGGGGATGTGCAGATTGATGGAGTGATTGGCGGTGATGCACGCATCGTGGCTGGTGAGGTTACGGTGGCTGGGGAAGTGCAGGGTGATTTGGTGGTACTGGCCGGTACTCTCAAGGTACTTTCAACGGCCAAAATCAGCGGCGATATTCTTTTCTTTGGTACTGATGCTGAAATTAGTGGCGAGGTAGGAAAGTCAATCTTTGGCACAAGTGAAAGAATGCGAGTAGAAGGTGTAGTTAGTGGTGATATTGATGTAAAAACTGGCACCCTTACACTAGGTGAGCGAGCGGATATCACTGGCATGGTTAAGTATGCTAGTAGTAATGAAATTGTACGGGCCCAAAACGCTCGGGTGGCTGGTCAAGTAATCCAAAACGAGACCGTGGTTGAAGTTACTTCTCCTAAAGATGTCCTGGTGCCGCTGTTGGTCCTGTTGTTTGCTGCCCTAGTGTGGCACCTACTATTTGGTCGCTTACTAGATAGAGTTTCAACTCAAGTAGTGGTACATCCACTGCGCAGTATGATGATTGGATTTGGGTTATTTTTCTTGATTCCAATTGCGGTTGGTATCTTGATTGTAAGTCAGCTTGGAAGTTTGCTCGGTATTACTTTGGTCTTTGCTTACTTTGCTGTGCTGTTTGCAGCCGTTACTATCTCGGGAGTGGTGGCTGGTACGTACTTATTTACACTCGTTTCGCCAAAGCGTGCTACTGGTATTCCAAGTGTGCTATTTGGTACTTCAGTAGTCTTCTTGTTCCTGTTTATACCAGTCATTGGACCAGTACTCTGTATTGCGCTGATACTAACCACTATGGGTGCTCTAGCTACCCATTTATACCGAACTATCCGCTTCTCCTAGTTTTAATTGAGGGGCTCGCTTCAGTCTATGAATACCTTTCTGGAAGTAATAAAAGATTTGTGGCAGTTTGCTTTAGAGCAACTTACATTTAGTGATTCACCAAGTGTGGTGGTGGAGGCGGAGGTGGAGCCAAAAGCAACACCAATTGCTATAACTACACAACCAGTTCAAGCCAAGCCAATGACTCTGCCGCTACACACTGCCGGAACGGGAGTGTATGTGTCTGCACTTGAGGCGTCAGTATTTTATCGCCCAGTTTTGACCTACGATGGAGTACTGACTCGGTTGCCGTACTCTACAGCCCTAACCGTACTCGGATTTGAAGGTCGGTTTGCCCGAGTGGTAATTGGAGACACTACTGGATTTGTCCTTAAAGACGACATCACTGAGCAGAAGAAAGATATTTTTCCAGATTTTTTGTCTGAAGAAATTTATTCATTTAATCATCCAGATACCAAAAAGGTTCGTAAGTTTCTAAAGGATGAGTTTTTTGCTGAGCCGCTATATCTTCCGCTTCAGGCAGTTGAATTTGTTCTGTTTAGACTTAACTGTGAAGGACGAACCATCTCTTGGCCTAGTGAGCGACCACGATTGGCTGGACGGTGGCAGACTATCCTCAAAGGCCGTGCTGGGATTCAGATTGGAGTGTTGCCAAAGGCTGGTGCGGTCATGGAATTTTTAAAGCCAGATGGAACTGGATTTATTGGATACACCAAAGCGGTTCATGTTGATGATGCAATTGTGCTGCAGAGTGTCGGACGTTTGATTGAAGGGGAGTATCGCGAGGAGATAGTTAGTAAAGAAGTGTGGCATGAATGGCGACCAGTGTGGATTTCAGTTTCTTAAACCTAGCCATCGCAACTACTTCGTTGTAACCCCACACACCTCGGAGCTGCTTCGTAATGGGCACCCATGACCCCCGTCGTACGTCTAGGTACACCATCTTTAATTTCCATCGTCCACAACATCTACTTATCATCGATGATAAGTAGATGTTTAAATTAACGCATTCACTTAACTTATCATCGATGATAAGTAGAACGTGGTTGATATTATCTTCGTATTCTTTTGACTTGTCTTTTTCCTCTAACCAACCCACAAAACGGGAGGGTCATACTATCGCTATAGTCATACATGATTTTTAATGTGGTACCATTAGTCTATCTATGCAGAAAATAGCCTTTTTTGATATTGACGGTACGGTATTTCGCTCTAGCTTACTCATTGAATTAGTTGGGGCTCTTATTGATAGGGGACATTTTCCCCCTGATGCCAAAGAAGAATTTAGGGCAGAGCACGAAGCGTGGCTTAATCGTGAGGGAACCTACGAAGATTATATTGATGCGGTTGTGCAGACTTTTCGGAGTCATTTACAGGGCGTGCACTATGGCGACATGGCTGATGTTGGGCGACAAGTGGTGGCTGTACAAAGACGTCGAGTATATCGCTACACCCGTGATTTGATTGCTGATCTTCAGAAAGATAATTACCACATCATCGCCATCTCACAGTCGCCAAAGACAGTACTTGATGATTTTTGTATGCAGTATGGTTTTCATAAAGTCTATGGTCGTCTCTATGAGATTGGCCCTCAAGATAGATTTACTGGCGTGGTAACCGATGAACATTGGATCAAGAATAAAGCCAACATCGTGAAGCGGGTCCTAGATCATAATCCCGAATTCACACTTAAGGATTCCGTGGCGGTTGGCGATACCGAAGGGGATATTTCACTTCTTGAGAGTGTTGAACATCCAATTTGTTTTAATCCCAACCAAGCGCTATACACACACGCCAAACGCATGAAGTGGGAAGTGGTGGTGGAGCGAAAAGATGTTATCTATCATTTATAAAATATATTAAAAAGGCTCCCAAATGGGAGCCTTTTGATTGGGTTCAAACAGGACAGATAAACCCCTCCTTGGGGCGGTTTTGGAGCTGTGGGAGGGGTATAAATAACAAGTCCTGGTTATCTGCTGTCGGTGAGTCGTAGGGTACTAAATGCACCTAAGACCATAAGCAGAGCCAATACTATAAAAGCGAGGTTAAAGGGAACAAAGAAGAGAGAGATACTGGCCACCAATGTGCCGACCAAGATACCTAACGGTCGCGTTAGTCTAAACAGACTAATGAGATTTGAGTCACGCCCTTTCACCTGCTTAAAGAAATAACTCTCGGTAGTAACTTCAACTAGGCTGGCTCCAAATCGACTAAAGAACATTACGGACATCCAGGTGGCTATGCTAGAAGATGACATGGCATAAATGCTAGCTGAAGCAATAGCGAGGACAACAAAACCAAGGGCCATCATTTCTTTTTCACCAATTAATTTGTCGGCTAGAACACCGGTTGGATATTCAAAAATCACAAACGCTAGCAATCCAACCGCAATAATTTTACTGATGGTTTCCCAATCAAATCCAACTACAGTAGCTAAGAATAATGGTATGTAGATAATCGCCCAAGTGTAAAATATTTGTAGTAAAAATTGAGTGAACATAACGGTCGAGACGTCTCTATTTACAAAAGCCGCTTTAACGAGGTCGCGGACGCGAATGGTGACATATTCGGGGTCGTAGAAGTTTCTAAACTTAGCTATTAAGACACCAATAAATAAAAATCCAATGGCGGCTGAGACGAAATAGACACCAGCTAGGTTGTCTGTATCACCAATGATATAGCCCATGGCGATGGGTGAACAAAATGCCGCTAAACTCATTAAAGTTAGGATGAGACCACGCTTACTGCCAGTAGAGCCTTCAGCATCGCCAATTAGAGTCTCGAGAAAAATATCAACGTTAAAATAAATTTGCGGAAAGAGGGCGGTGTAAATAATAAACGCGATAATGGTGATGGTTGGACTAGGAGCTGAGCCCACAATAGTGAGCATGAACATGATGGTTAACATCATTGATATAGTGGCGGCGACGTTACCAATAGTACGCAAGATTCTCGGGAGCAATAGTGTGATTATGATTGCCAAAAAAGCCGAGACCGCAAACACCAAACCAACAAACTCTGGTCTGATGAATTGCTCCAGGTAGGTAGAGCCGACGTAAGCCGTTACTAGCGACTGGAAGGTAAAGATAATTGATATTATGTATACCAGCGTAAATGATATCGCTTTACCTGGTCCATCATTCGTAAAAAGGTGACGATAAAAATCCATAGTACTAGTGTACTATGGATTTTTATCATATCTCGGTTGTGCTTGTGGGTTGTGCCTTATACTCCGATTAGAACGGGAATTACCATCGGTGTCTTTTGGGTCTTTTGCATCAAGAAACCACTAACAACATCGGTAAGTTGGTCTTTGACCAAATCAAGATCAATTGGGTTCATGTTTTCAGTTTCTTTCTCGACGGTACGCTTGATGAGTACTCGGGCTTCAGAAAGTAGTTGCTGGTTTTCACGTAGGTACACAAAGCCACGAGAGATGATGTCTGGTGATTTGCGAAGCTTACCAGTCTTGCTGTTTACAGTCGCAATAATCACAAACATACCATCTTGGGCCAAGGTGAGACGGTCACGAAGTACCACTTCTTGTTTGATACCAACAGTGAAGCCGTCCACCATCATGAGTTCAGTTGGAATCTTCACTGAGTGACGGATAAGTTCAGTTCCGTTCTTGATATCAATGATTGTTCCGTTATCTGGAACGACAATGTGATCCTTTGGGAAACCGTTTTCTACAGCGGCGTACATGTGACTCTTGAGGTGGTAGTGGTGTCCATGAACTGGTACCAAGAACTTTGGTTTAACAGCTTGGTGTACCCAAACTAGTTCGCCGGCGTTACCGTGACCTGAAGAGTGAACGTGTGAACCTTTGTAGTTAATTACGCGGACGTTCTTGCGGTAGATATTGTCCTTAAGTTTTTGTACAGCAATTTCGTTTCCAGGAATAATTGAAGAGGAGAGGACGACCGTATCGCGTTCGGTAAGGATAATTTGCTTGTGCTTGTCAGTCGCCATACGCATCAGGGCAGCAAATTCTTCTCCCTGGGCTCCAGTTGAGAGGATAACAATCTTGTCACTTGGGTAATCACCAATATCTCCTGCATTGATGAAGGTGTGTGGCTTTACTTCAAGTAGTTTAGCAGCAATGGCAATGTCGATGTTGGTCTTGATACTGCGACCTTCCATTACTACCTTCTTACCAGTGTCTTCACAGGTCTTGATGATACTAATGAGGCGGTCGAATTGTGACGCAAAGGTACCAATGATGAGACGTCCAGTGGCAGCGCGGATGATGTTATCTAGTGTTTCGTACACTAGATTTTCTGAAGCAGAAAAGCCTTCACGGTCGGCGTTAGTTGAGTCACACAAGAGTACAAGGTTGTTGTTTAGACCAACCTTTTCCCAAGAAGCACGCTCTTCAACAACGACTTTACCACCTTCGTGAACGAGCTTGATGTCTCCGGTAATAACCACGTCACCCCACTTAGTTTCAATAGCTACTCCCATCGCGTCTGGAATAGAGTGAGTAACCGGGAAGGTCTTTACTTTCATGCCACCAACAGTAAAGCTTTCGCCTTCTTTAACGACCTGCATAGTCACAGGGTCCATGTGTGGGAACTCTTCCTGACGCTTCAAAATCATCAGTGAGGTGAGGTATTGAGTGTAGATTGGTGGATTACCAATACGTTCCATAATAAATGGAATACCACCAATGTGGTCGAGGTGACCATGAGTCACAATGAGGGCTCGCAACTTGTGTTTACGCTCCTCGATGTACTGGGTGTTTGGAAGAATGTAGTTGATGCCTGGAGCATTACTTTCTTCAGACACGAATTGGAAACCGGCGTCAATAACAACCATATCGTCTTTGGTTTCGACGATAATCATGTTGCGACCAATTTCTTCTACTCCAGAAACTGGAATAACACGTACGGTGTTGTCATCAATTACTTCTGGTAGTACAGGGTTCTTTTCGTTAGTAAGGGTCATGCGGTGAGTCAGGGCTGGAGCAGTATTGCTGCGACGGCGGTGTTGTTGTCCGCCACGGCGCTTGCCACGTCCACCTTCGGCTTTGTTGCGTCCGCCACCGTTTCCGCCGGTGTTCGGTCGGCCACCTTGTGGGCGAGTCTGAGGGCCGTAGCCACCACTGCGTGGGGTACGTGGTCGTCCACCATACTCACGACGAGCAGGTGGTCGGCTACCAGTTGATGGCGTGGCTGAATTTTGGATTGGTTGTGAATTTGGGTTCATATGTTTAATTTATTTCGTTAATTGTATCGGTTGAATCATTTTGAAAAATTGGCCACACAACCTCTGTCTTGGCGTACCAGTTTGATACGTTCATGAATCGGTCTGATGGTTTGCCGAGTGTGCTCATCGGTGTCGTCGTAATCGTCTTGTCTATCACGTACGCAATCGTTGGTGCAAAAAGGAATATGGCAGGAGTCTCTTGATTGATGGCGTTACTGACTTCATTCTGCAATTGTGCTCGTTCAGCGGGGTCCTTTGAATTTCTGGTCTTCTCTAATAGTCTGTCCACAGCGATGTTGGTGTACTGGGCAATATTGAGTCCCGGGTCATCTTTTTGGGATGAGTGCCAAAATGGATAGAGGTCTTCAGTACGGTTGGTGTCTAATCCAAAGAGTACAGCTTGAAAATCACGAGACCGGATAACTGATTGTACGAGACCGGCCTGCTCATATTGTTCAACTTGAATTTCAACTCCAAGTTCGCGCCAGATGGCGGCAATACGGGTCGCTGTTTTATCAAATAACTCGCTGTTACTTGTCTTTAAGGTGAAACTGAGTGTTTCAACAGTATCGTCTATTTCCTTTTCCCAGAAACCAGCGGCATTTTGTTCCCACCCTCCGTCTACGAGGATATTTTTGGCGGTTTCAATAGGAGAGATGATGCTTTCTTCTGTCTCAGTACTCTCTGATTCTAACTCACTACTACTTGATAGGGTAGGTTTAGTGATGGGGACACCGTAGCCGTTAAGGATTTCATCTACTAGGGCATCTCGGTCGATAGCTACATTTAATGCTTCGCGAGCAGCTTTGTCACGGAGTGAAGCAGAGCGGTTTTGATTAAAAAAGACCCCAAAGATACGTGGTAGTGGTTCTGTTAGGACGCGAGTATCGTCAGTGATAAAGTTTTGAATCTCAGCTGTGGGTAGGTAGACAGTAGCACTCAGCTCCTTGTTGGCAAAAGCAGTTTTGAGTTGGTCTTCATTTTGGAAAAATCGGAGTTCAATACCAGATAGGTTTGGATTGTTTTGGTTGTTTGGGGCTGGCTTCAGAGAATAGCCACTGATAAGTCCAGAGGCATCACGTCGTACTTCTTTAATACTAAATGGTCCAGAACCAATTGGTTCAGTGTTGTATTGGCTAAATGGCAATTGCTCAATCGGGAGATTGCTCCAGATGTGGCGTGGCATGATGCCGAGGGTAAAGTTTTCGATAAACGGAGAGTAAGCTTCAGCTAAGTTAACAGTTAGTTCATATTCGTTAACTTCTGTAATAGTGACATCACTCCAGTTGCCTCGCAGTGGACTCTTGAGGTCTCCGTCTTGCACTAGGCTGTAAGTGTAGACCACATCACGGGCAGTCAGGGGTGTGCCGTCGTGGAAAGTACGATCTTTGCGAACAACAATGGTGTAGGTTTTACCGTCTTCAGATAGGGTAATACTTTCAGCGATATCTGGCACCAATGTACCCTCTACGTCGATTTTCATGAGGCCACTATAGACCAGAGCAACGGTGTCTTGGTCGGCGCGTGTGATAGCGAGCGCTGGGTTAATGAAACGGGGAATTCCAACAATACCTTCGGTCAATATACCACCACGGGCTGGGGTTGGGTTAGAGTTTTCTTGATTCATTGAATACAGGAAGAAGATGCCCGAAAAAATAGTCAGGAAAAACAAACTACGAAGGAGAAGACGGTCGCTTGGTTTGCGACGTTCAATTAATCCAAATAATCCATCAAGAGTAAGCATAAAATGCGTGCAAAATAACTAGGCAGAGATTAGCTCTGCTTAATTAATTTGAAAAATCGATTCAGTTAATAAGACTCAGGAAGACTTATACAAGTATGTTCAAGAAAGTAGCAAAGACAAAGAGAACAGCCATTCCTGCTGCAAATTTGAAGAGGAATAGTTCTGCTCCGCGACGCTTGTGAAAAGCGGAACTAAAATTGTCGCCACCGAAAGCTCCTCCTAGACTTGAGCCGCGTTGCTGAAGCAAAATAGCAGCCACAAGTAGAATAGAGAGAGTTATCTGAACGTAAGGCAGTGCCGGTTGCACTGTTTGTATGATTTCCATGTGAGGCGATGATACCAGAAACCCTGCTTTGTGGCAAGATGAGGCGGTTGGGTTAAAGAAGTATCACCTTAGGTGGTGGTTTTCCGAGTACGAGGCAGGCTGCTGCAGCCGACCGCTCCCTTTGGGGTCGCGGCTCGGCTAAGCATCTGCCAAAGCAAAGCATAGTCGACACTTCGTGTCTCTTTGCTTATGCTTTATACTACATATATACTCATGAAATCATCGCTATCCACTTTTGTTACCAAACTTCAGAATAATCCCTGGTATGCCGCTACGATGGTGGTCCTCGCTTTTGTCGGGGCTGGACTCTTGGGGTATGAGTTCACCGCGTACGCTAGGCCGGAAATTGTCGTGATTACCGTTCGTCTCGACATATTTATCGCTTGTATCTTCATGACTGATTTCTTCCTTGGGTTATTTTTTAATACTAAGTACACCAAAGCTGACTACTGGAAGAAAAACTGGCTCGACTTCATTTCTTCTATTCCAGTGACGGCCGACATGGCTCGAGCTCTGCGTATCTTGCGTGCCTTACGTGCGCTGCGCGTTATCTCATCCACGCTTGATGTGTACTTCACACGACGCAGGTATTTGAGTATTAAAAGTAAAAAATAAGTTCATCGGCCACCGCTGGTGGCCTTTTTTGACACCCCTGTTGGCTGCACAGTATAATACGGTCATCACGTGGGAAAGATAACGGCTGAAACGGATTTTTTGCGTGGTCAAATCTAGATTAATGTTAATAACGTAAAGTATTTATAAAAATATGTCAGAAAATAGTAAGACAAACGAAAGTCCAATCAAGCCTCTAGGAGACAAGGTCATTGTCCGACCGCTCGCTGAAGAGGAGTTTGGTGCAGTATCTCCTTCAGGCATAATTATTCCGGATACCGCCAAGAAAGATAAACCAGAACAAGGTATTGTAATTGCGGTTGGTCCAGGTAAATGGGACGAGGACGGTGAAAAGCGTCTTCCACTTGATGTAAAAGTCGGTGATCGAATTATCTTTTCTAAATACGGATACGACGAAGTAAAGATTGATAAGAACGACTACTTCATTGTCGGAGAGAACAGTATTCTTGGAGTGTTCCTTACAAACTAAATTTTCAGCTATGGCTAAACAAGTAATTTTCGGAGAAGAAGTAAAGAAGAAGCTACAGAAAGGAGTAGATACGGTAGCAAACGCAGTGAAAGTCACTCTCGGCCCTCGCGGACGAAACGTCATCTTGGATAAAGGTTACGGTGGTCCAACTATTACCAATGATGGTGTATCTATTGCACGTGAGATTACGCTCAAGGATAAGTTTGAGAACATGGGCGCTGAGCTCACCAAAGAAGTAGCCAACAAGACCAATGAACTCGCGGGAGACGGTACAACCACCGCTACGGTACTTATGCAGGCCTTGGTAACCGAAGGACTGAAGCAAACCACTATGGGCTTGAACTCAATGGCGGTGCGGACTGGTATGGAGCACGCTGCCGCTGATGTGGTAGAAGCGCTCCGTGGTATGGCGACCAAGATCAGTTCAATTGATGAAATCAAGCAAGTAGCGACCATCTCAGCTGAAAGCGCTGAGCTCGGTGAAAAAATTGCTGAGACTATCGACCGTGTCGGAAAGGACGGAGTGGTGACGGTAGAAGAGTCACAATCATTTGGAATTGAAACTGAATTTACTGAAGGAATGGAATTTGATAAGGGTTATGTCTCACCGTACATGGTGACAAACCCAGAGCGAATGGAAGCTGAATACAAGAGTGTCCAGATTCTTCTCACTGATAAGAAAATCACTTCAATTCAAGATATCCTGCCTCTTCTCGAGAAAATCGCTGCTACCGGCAAGAAGGAGTTGGTGATTGTGGCTGACGATGTCGACGGGGAAGCGTTGGCAACCTTTGTGGTTAATAAGCTTAAGGGAGGTTTCTCAGTCTTGGCAGTAAAAGCTCCAGGCTATGGTGACCGTAAGAAGGAACTTCTCGCTGACCTCGCTATCACAACTGGAGGACAGGTTATCTCTGAAGATCTCGGACTTAAACTCGAAAACACTGAGCTCGCTCAACTCGGACGAGCTGATCGGGTAGTGTCTACTAAGGACAGCACGGTAGTAGTTGGTGGAGCTGGTGATAAGAGTGAAATTGCTGCGCGTGTTACAGCCCTTAAGGCTCAACTAGAAACCACTACTTCAAAGTTTGATAAAGAAAAGCTTGAAGAAAGAATCGCTAAGCTTTCAGGCGGAGTAGCCGTTATCCGAGTAGGAGCAGCTACCGAAGCTGAGATGAAGTATCTCAAGCTCAAGATTGAAGATGCGGTAAATGCTACCAAGGCGGCAATTGACGAAGGAATTGTGCCAGGCGGAGGAACTTCTCTTGCACTAGCCGGAGCAATTGTTGAAAAGGTGATGTTGACTAAGAAGAACCTCAGTCCTGAGGAACTAGTTGGATACAACATCGTGCTCAAGGCACTTGATGTACCACTTAAGCAAATTGCAGACAATACCGGAAAGGTAGATGGTTCAGTAATTGTCTCTAAGGTCAAAGAAGCGGGTGGCAACGCTGGTTATGATGCAGCCAAGGGTGAGATGGTGGCTGACATGATTAAGGCTGGTATCATCGACCCAGTAAAGGTAGAACGTGCCGGAGTACAACATGCAGTCTCTGCCGCAGGAATTCTCCTCACTACTGAATGCGCGATTGCGGACGAACCAGAAGAAGGAAAGCCAGCTATGCCGGATATGGGGGGTATGGGCGGAGGAATGTACTAAAACCCGCTCTAAACCCTAGCTACTTTGTTGCTTCCTGCACTAAAACATTCATCGTATACAAATACGCCTCATGTTTTCGTTCAGTCGCGCCTCGTATCTAGAGGTTTATAGACAAGTTTTAGTTAGAGTGAAAGAGCAATATAAAGATAGCAAAAAGCCTGGTCTAGACCAGGCTTTTTGCTATCTAAAGTAACTTTTGTGATATAATTTAAGCGCTTAAAAGCAAACGGTAATAACGTAACTAAAATTTATGACTTGGATTATTATTTCGATAGTAGGAGTAGTGGTGGTGTACGTTATCTTTGCGTACAACCATTTCGTTCGCCTAACACAACGAACCAAAGAAGCATGGGCTGATATAGATGTGCAGCTCAAGCGTCGTTATGACCTTATCCCAAACTTGATTGAAACAGTTAAGGGATATGCCGCCCATGAACGAGGAGTTTTTGAAGAAGTGACCAATGCCCGAGCCAAGGCAACTCAGATTCACGTTGACCCAAGTAACATCACTGCGGAACAAATCACAGCCATGGCTGGTGCAGAATCAGCCCTTGGTGCTTCACTAGGTAAATTGCTCGCAGTAGCAGAAGCCTACCCAGACCTCAAGGCCAACCAAAACTTCGCACAGCTCCAGACAGAACTTACAGACACTGAAAACAAGATTCAAGCTGCACGTCGTTTCTATAACGGTAATGTCCGTGACCTGAAGATTGCACTCCAATCATTCCCTTCAAATATTGTTGGAAGTACTTTCAACTTCAAAGAAGAACAATTCTTTGAACTAGCTGAGGGAAGTGAGGAACGAGAACCAGTTAAGGTTAGCTTCTAACAATCTCTATCATGTCTGACATATCTCGCATCTATTACAACAAACTTGTCCGGGACAATATTCCAGACAAGATTACGTCCAAGGGTGAACAGTGTGAGGTAAGGCAGATTAATGATGTTCAAGAGTTTCAGCAAGAATTGTTTAAGAAGATACGAGAGGAGGCTACTGCTCTCTCAATGGCTCGCACCAAAAAAGATTTTTTGGGAGAATACTCAGATTTAATGGCGGTGTTTGAGGCTATCATTGAGCAGCTAGAAATTACTCCCGAAGAAATCCTGGCCGCCAGAGAAGAAAACAATCTCAAGAAAGGTGGCTACAAACATCAGCACTTCTTGATTTGGTCTGAAGATACAGACTACCAATCAAACGAAACTCCACAAGGAATATCAAATTAATTATTGATATATAACAAAACCCAGTCTCAACGACTGGGTTTTGTTATATACTAATGTTATGCGTACTTTCTTTGTGGCGGTGTTCAGTTTTTTATTCTTTACATTACCGGGAGTAGTCTTGGCTGAGGAGATTATTAGTTTCTCTGTGGAGTACCAAATAAACGCTGACGCTTCAGTCGATGTAGAAGAAACGATTGTGTATGATTTTGAATCTGAGTATCGTCACGGAATTTTTCGGACAATTAAAACTGCTCATGCCGAGCCAGCTACCGTCTGGTACAAAAATCGCTCGGTAGAAATAACCGATATCATGGTCGAGCAGAACGGGGAACCAGTACCATTTGAAGTTAGTGGTGGAAGTAGTCGCGAGATTAAAATCGGTGATCCAGATACTACTATCACTGGCTCCCATGTATACAGTATTAGCTACACTTTAGTTGGCGCTTTGTCGTACTTGAGTGGTGACGAAGTAGAGTTTTACTGGAATGTCACTGGAAATGAGTGGCCTGTCTTTATGCAAGAGGTGGCAGTCACCGCTAGTAGTGAAAGTCCAATTGTATCAAGTAGCTGCTATGTAGGTGAATTTGGTTCTACTGATGCTTGTACAGCGCCACAGCCTCATATATATCTAACAAACAATCTTCCAGCTGGAGCGGGAGTTACTGTGGCGTACCTGTTGTCGGCAGAGAATATGCCAGTAGTAGTGAATGAAGAAATTAATTACATACCGTTCTTACTCGGACTCTTTGCGGTAGCGCTCGTGGGTATGATTGCTCACGTCTGGCGGCATCAGACTTACCATCACAAGGATAGACCAGTAATTGCCGAGTATGAGCCGTATCCTGGAACGACACCCATGATGGCTGGCGTACTATTTGACGATAATCTAGACGCCAAAGATATTTCGGCTGGGGTAGTGTATTTAGCTGAACAAGGTTTCCTTAAAATTAAAAAGACTGAGCATAAAGTCGCGTGGCTCTTTGACGTCACTGATTATGAAGTGGAGTTGCTAAAGTCCGTTAGTGAAATACCGGGTGAGTTTTTACCAAAAGTAATTTCACTCTTCTTTAAAGATAGTGTTGAGGTGGGTACAGTAGTGGCGCTCTCAAGTATTAAGAATGACAATGCCAAAAAGCAGAGTAATGCAGTCATCTTATCTGAACTCAACACGGCTATTCGAGCGGACTTACGCCAGAGCGGTTTCTTTGAAAACGAAACGTATACCTTCTCAACCTTCATGATTCCAAGTGCGGCATTAGCTGCTGCTATATTCCTAGGAACGATTAATGTAATTCCTGTTTCGGTTGTAGTGTTCTTGGGTGCGGTATACCTACTGTGGCTTATCAGTGTGGCCATCAAACACCGCAGACGAACCGCCAAAGGTTATGAGGCGATGTATCACCTCAAGGGATTCAAACACTTCTTATCTGTGACTGATAAAGAGCGTTTTGATTTCCATAATGCGCCCGAACGGAGTCCAGAGCAGTTTATGCAGTATCTCCCGTACGCGATTGCGTTTGGTGTAGAGGAGAAGTGGGCTGCCGTGTTTGCTGATATGCAAATTTCTAACCCAAGTTGGTATGAAGGTAACGGAGCCCATGGCGCTTTTGCGGCCGGTGCGTTTACTCACGACTTAACTTCATTTACCAGTGCTGTGACCACATCAACTCAAGCTTCATCTGGTGGTGGTAGTTCAGGCGGTGGCGGGGGAGGCGGAGGTGGTGGTAGCTGGTGACCTAGTCTTTATCTATTTGGTGGTTTTGCGTTATACTACTCTCTACATATGGCTACCTTATATACACACCAAGCGAGTAATGTTCGAAAGACGTGGTTTTTAATGACCGGATTTTTGGTCACAATTGTAGCCATTGGCTACGCTGCTTCCTGGTACATGGGTAATCCATCCCTCATCTACATAGCGTTTGGTTTTGCAATTCTAATGAATATCGGTAGTTACTGGTTTTCAGACAAGCTAGTACTTAGTATGACTGGCGCTCGCCTAGCTACTAAGGAAGAAGCGAGAGAGCTGTACAATGTGGTTGAGAATCTTTCAATCACCGCGGGCCTCCCAATGCCAAAGGTTTATATTGTAGAAGACCCGTCGCCAAACGCCTTTGCAACTGGTCGCGACCCTGAGCATGCAGTAGTAGCGGCTACTACTGGTTTGCTACAAATCCTTGATCGAAACGAACTTGAAGGCGTGATGGCTCATGAGTTATCACACGTTGGTAACCGAGACATGCTCGTTATGACTGTGGCTGTGGTACTGGCTGGTTTTGTGGCCATGCTCGCAGACTTTCTGTCTCGTTCTATGTTTATGGGTGGAAACGATCGTGACCGTAGTCCTATTTTCTTGATACTAGGTATCGCTGGCATCATCCTTGCTCCGATTGCAGCCAAGATGATTCAACTCGCTATCTCACGTAAGCGTGAGTACTTGGCTGATGCTTCTGCAGCTCTTCTTACTCGCTACCCAGAAGGCCTCGCTTCAGCACTGGAGAAAATCAGTAGCTCACATCGTCCGATGAAGCGTGCCTCTCACGCCACTGCCCATCTATTTATCTCAGACCCATATGCAGCTGAAGGCAAACGTTCCTTCGGCGAAAAGCTGAGTAGTCTATTTGCAACTCATCCACCAGCAGCTGACCGCATCCGCCTTCTTCGCGAAATGGGGAAGTAGGAGAGGTGATTACGGAGGGGTGGCAGAGTGGTTGAACGCGCTACCTTGGAAAGGTAGTATATGCGAAAGCGTATCGGGAGTTCGAATCTCCCTCCCTCCGCAGAGAACGAAGTGAGTAAGAAAAGGGATTAATTAATGAAAAAGTAAAAGATTTTTCATGATTGTTGTCTGAATTACAACTTGGACAGCAACATATTTTCAATGTCACGGATAGATTGACAAAACACAAAGAATGTAGTTTATTAGCGGTAGATTACACTTCTTTTACAACTGAATATCATATCGGAGAAACAAACTCATGGTACTAGACATTTGTGTCGTGGTCCCTGCGCGGAATGAAGCAGCGGTGATTGAAGCTACTTTGCGTAGTCTCATCGCTGCTGGAATACCGCCAGGGCACATCTATCTGGTGGACGATTGTTCATCAGACAACACTGGTGATATCGGGCGAACGCTCGGTGTCATTGTGCTACGAAACGACCCCAACTTGGGCAAGGCTCACGCTATTGCTCGGGCGGTCGGAATGTTCAAGCTCAATGAGCGCTTTGAACTGATTTCGCTCATGGATGCAGACACAATCGTCAACGAAGATTATTTCGCAGTAATGCGGAAGGCTTTCGACGATTCGGAGGTAGTTACAGCGTGTGGTCGACATAAAAGTCGTCCCTGTAACTGGATCACTGCCTATCGTGCGTACGGCTACAGCTTCACCCACTTTGTCTACCGTGGTGCTCAGAGCAAGATGCGTGTCATCAATGTGGCGCCGGGGTGTTCAACAACCTATCGGTCCTCAATTTGGCATAAGCTTGATTGGAACAAAGATACGATCGTTGAGGATATGGACGTAACAATCCAGATTCACAAAAACAAGCTCGGCCGTATTGTGTACGTACCTGACGCTATTGTGCACACCCAGGACCCGCAAACATTGGCTGACTACGGAAAGCAAATGTTCCGCTGGAATACTGGATCTTGGCAGGTAATCAAAAAACACAAGCTGTTTGGCTTCAAGAGCAAGATTGACTGGGAGTGCGCATTTCTCTTCGGAGAAGGGTTGCTATTTTCGTCTCTCTACCTCTTGCTGCCGCTCTTGTTGCTATACGACGTGTTTTACGACATGCCGTACAGTTTTCGCTTCGGCTATATGGCCCTGATTGATGCTGGGTTCTCGTTCGTTATTGCGCTTTTTGTGGCCGCAGCTGAACGTCGGAAGGATATCCTCTTTTCGGCACCGCTGTTTCCATTGATGCGTGTCTTTGATGCTTGGCTTTTTATTAAAGGATTCTGGAAGGTCATTATTCGCAGACAAGCGGTAACCACTTGGTTTACCCCGGCCCGCTACATACAGGAGAAAATTGAATGGAAAAGTGCTTTACTCTCATCGTGGCGTTCGTTACTTTCGTTTTCGGCTTTGCGGCACCTGCTTCGGCAGAGGTTGTAAAGAAGCCGTATGCGGTCGTGACCTTCACCTTCGACGACGCTCCCCGGAGTGTCTATACGCAGGCTTATCCGCTCCTTAAAGCGGTTGGCCTGCCGGCCACCATCTACCTTTCAACAGGGTTCGTTGAAGTGTATGGTTATATCAAATGGACAGACATCAAAGAGCTCGAAGCTAACGGCTGGGAAATTGGTGCGCATACCCATACGCACGCAGACCTGACCAAACTTGCGCCGGGTGACATGGTGACAGAAATAGCGAAATCTCAGCAGCTCTTCAGTGAGCATGGGTATCGTCCCGTTTCTTTTTCTGCGCCATATGGTGAATATGGTGAGCGCGAGCTCACGGAACTCAAGAGGGTCTACAGCAGCAATCGCGCCGCCTGGGGCAATGGTGGCATCAACAACTACCACAACCGTGACGCCTACAACTTGGTGTCTCTCGGGGTAACGCTCGAGACAACACTTGATGAAGTGCAGAAGCAAATAAAAGCTATCAAAAAAGATGGCGGCTGGCTGATTTTGCAGTTTCATCAAATCGACAATGGGCAAAACGAGCCAATGGCTTTTTCAAAGGAGAGTATCTTTACCACGAAAATTTTCCCGGAAATTCTGAAAATTATTTTGAAAGAGGAGGTGCCGGTTCGTACCGTTCGTGACATCATCGAAAACCCGTAAACAGTCAAGGAATTCACATGAAAAAGTTTTTGTCTCTCATGGCCACTTTGCTGGCCTTTGCTTTCTACATGCAACCCGCGTTTGCGGACGGCAGTACCTGGGGTTCGATCGAGAACTCGCCGGCCGAGGACGACAACGTCATCGGTACGGCCTACGCGGAAAAGAGCTGGCCGGTCTTGCAAAAAGACAAGCTGAAGCTCTCGCCGTTCCTGAGCGGCATGGTCGTCGTCGATGACAAGGGCTACAACTGGAACAACAAGGCCGTCGCGCGAGCTGGCGGCAAGTTGGACTACCAAGTCGGACCCTTGGGCACTCTGACGTTCCGCCTCGGCGCGGCCTACGAACATCAGTTCAAATCTGGTGACTCGTATACCGAACCATTCGCATCGGCCGAGTACTGGTTTGGTTGGGGCTACGGCACCAGCTTGCCCGGCTCGTCCTGGGGGGTGGTCGGCAATACCTCTCCTTCGGAAAAGGGGAACGTGATTGCCATGGTCCATGCCGAACAGGGGTTTCTGGCGTTCAATGCAGGCAAAGGAAGGGTCACACCTTTCATTGACTTCACGATCGCCCGGGATACCAAGGACTTCGTCTGGAACAACAAAGAGGTCTATGGCCTCGGCGTGAAGTACGTTCATCCCGTCGGCAACGGCGTGGTGAATGTCGGCACCAAGTACCAGCACGAAGAACGTGAGGCGGGCCGCGGAAGCGGCGCTGTCTTGTTTCTGACCTACTGGTTCCCACTGTAAGAAAAGGAAGGAAGTCATCATGAGCTCAATCATTGGAGGTGCTTGGTCCACCGCCTGTCACCTCTTCGTCCAATACCCGTTCACTACTGCCTGCGCCGTTGTCCTTGGGGTCGGAACGTATAACGTCCTGACCGATGAACAAAAGGCCGAATGCAACAAGATTGTCGCGGCCTGCCAAACGGTACCCACTCCGCCACCACCTGTGGTCATTGCGCCTGTTGCCCCTCCGGCACCGGTCGTGGTGGTCCCGGCCAAGCCGGCGGTGGTTGACCCGTGCGCTGATGCGCCGGTGATGACCACTGCCGACCTGTTCGTTTCGACGGGCAAGCCCTTCCTGTGGAAGAACCCGGGCATCGATCCGGTTCGTGGCAAGGCTCCTGGGCCCTACCTCGCGCAGTTGAAGTTCACTCCGGCCGAGCAGGCGATTTTCCTCAAGAAGATCGCCGAGCAGGACGGGGAGGTGATCAACCTCAAGAAGGGTGATGTCATCGGGCTCATGACCAGCGGGTCGGGCAAGCTGAAGACCAACACCACGGTGGCCTTCGACCCGGTCTTCCGGACGACGGGCAGCGGCGACTACAAGAACGACGGCCGGATGCGGATTTACATCCACGAACAGCATGTTCGCCTGAATGGCGACTGCGTGCTGAGGCAGATGGTTCTCCTCGAACCGTTCGTCTGCCAGAACTGGTCTCGTATCTCCGACATGATTTCGCCCCTGCGGCGCGTACCCGACGCTGTCACTCCGGCGACCAAAGAAGCGAAGTAAAAGTTCTTTGACCGACCGCCCCCGCCGTGCCTAACAAGCACGGCGGTTTTTTTATATCTAGAACGATAGAAGATGTAGTATACTAAGCACAATAAAGCTACATATGGTGCATCAAGACAAAATCAGTATTTTAATTACGTTTGCGGTGGGATTGGCGGCGGGGATGTATCTTTACCTAACGGGGTTTGCAACTACTTTTAAGTTGCCGGAAGTTACTACCGAAAATGTCTATACAGAGTTTGTGGTGACGGCCGAAAATTACGGTGCTTGCCGTGAAGAGCGAACCTGTCTGACCTTCCAAGTACTAGAAAACGGCACATACCGTGCTCTATACGATGACCCGCTCGGGGGTGAGACTGTTGTGAAAGAAGGGAGAATTCCGCGTTCGATTCGTAATGAACTTTTAAAATCACTCACTACCGAACAATTACTTTCTGATACTCGTACTTGGTCTGTACCAAACTGTCGAGATGGTGCTCTTGGCACCAACCATAAGTTCCGTATTACCCGCGATGAGGTTAATTATGAGATAGATACCTGCCAATCGGTTATTGATTATGAGGGTCCTGGCTGGAAGTCCCTTGCCAAATTGTGGAATTATTTTGCAGCTCTCGAGCGGTGAAATAAGTGATTATAGTAAACGTATGAATTAATGTGAGCAAGAGCTCACAATGAATTTTTCTAGTTAATTGGAATCTTACACATGCCATCTAAATCATTACTTATTGCCATTGCGGCGTTTGCAGTTACTGCAACCGGTGCCCAGGCATACGTAGGGACACATTATTCACAACAACTCGGCCTATCATCTGTACAAGTCCAGGCCTTTCACCAAGCTCGAGACCTAAGACGTAAGGGAGAGGTAGAAAAGGCTCGCGATGTGCTAGTGAAAGCTGGAGTAGATGAAGAGACAATGTCTTCACTGCGCCACGCTTCACATGAAGCTATTCGTGAGGCAGTTGAAGACAACGACTTTGCTGCTTTCCAAGCAGCGGTTGAGGGTACTCCACTTTATGACCTTGTAAACACTGAAGCGGACTTTGCGCTATTTAGGCAAGCGCACGAACTAAAGGAAGAGGGTAAGTTTATCGAAGCCAAGCTTATTTTGGACGACCTTGGTCTCCAGGCTAAGCCAGGTATGCGACATGGCCATGGTCATTTATACGGAGGAGCATTTCCTGGTTTAACAAATGAGCAAAAAGATGCTCTTCGGGCTGCCAAAGAGGCCAACGACAAGGAAACTGTAGAAGCGATTCTTCGTGAAGCAGGAATTAGTGAAACTAGAATTGAGAAGGTGCTAAATCGGCACACTTGGGAATAATCTTTTATTAAGCAGCGCGTCCTTTAGGACGCGCTGCTTTTTTGGTATGATATAAAGAATTTATGAATACACGCTTTCTCCCGCTCATAGTACTTACGGTTTTTTTGTTGCCCATTATTTCTCATGCTTACAATCCAACACTAAACTCAACAATTGTTCCGTACGAGCCGCAGATTATCGATAGTACAATTAGTAATCAAGCGGAGTACCTGGGACTCTTGGCTGGCGACCCACACATGTATGAATTTACTATTGGGGAAACCGCTACGCTCACCCTACGGGTATCACAACTAGCAACTGATACTCCAATCCCATTTTCACTCATTGCGGTGCGTGAAAACACACAGAATGCCGGAGTAGTAGAGGTTGGTCGCTTGCGAGCTGAGGACATAACTTGGGAAGAGAAGCGGGATGGGGGATTGGGGCTCACACTGGCTCATAGTTCAGTTTTTGAGACGGAGATTGGTCCAGGAGTTTACCGAGTTGAGGTTAGTACTCCAGAAAATGCCGGTGCATACATGCTCACGGTGGGAACTCTGGAAGTACCAGCTGGATATTTCAAGACTATAGCTGATGTACGGATGGTTCAGAAATTCTTTGGAATCTCAATATTTGGAATGTTGCTCTCAACTTACGTACTCTACCCACTGGGTATTCTGGTTCTCATTGGGCTCTTTTATTACACCTGGCGTAATCGGACTCGAATTCAAAAATATGCTGCTTAAATTTCTAGTTATAGCCGCCGCCGCTGCAGTTTTTGCGTACTACATGAACCAAGCCTTTCAGGGTAATCTCTAATTCATGGAAACTAACTGGTTTGTGTACATAGTGCGCTGCAAAGACGCCACACTCTACACTGGGGTTACTACTGACCCAGAAAAGCGGGTGATAGCACATAACGCCGCCAAGGCCGGAGCCAAGTACACCAAGATGAGGCGACCAGTTGAACTAGTGTATGTTGAGTCGGGATTTAACCGTAGTGACGCCCATAAGCGGGAAGCGGTCATCAAAAAGCTAAGTAAAGCCGCCAAAGAGGAGCTTGTCTTAGGGGTGGACAAATAGGCATTTTATAGGTATTCTATTCAACGTTTCTGGGCGCGCCCATTTCATGAGTGCGCTCTTCTCGTTTATACGAAGCGAGTTTATTATTTTAAAATTATTTCAATGTCAAAGGAGATTCGCAATATCGCCATTATTGCTCACGTGGACCATGGCAAGACTACACTTACAGATGCTCTCATGGAGCAAACTGGAGCCCGCGAAAAGGGTGCTTCAATGGATAGTAACGCGCTAGAGTTAGAGCGTGGTATTACTATTTATGCCAAGAACACCTCAGTTGAATACAAGGGTACCAAGATCAATATCGTAGACACTCCAGGCCACGCGGACTTCGGTTCAGAAGTGGAGCGTGTGCTTCGATCTATTGACTCAGTGCTTCTAGTGGTAGACGCGCAGGAAGGTCCAATGCCGCAAACTCGCTTCGTACTCAAGAAGTCTCTTGAACTTGGTCTTAAGCCAATTGTAGTTATCAATAAGATCGATAAGCCAGCCGCTGATCCGGCTCGGGCCGAAGAACAAGTACTTGAACTCTTTCTTGAACTTGGTGCTAATGACGAACAATCAGACTTCACTGTTGTATACGCTGTTGGACGAGATGGTACAGCTAAGCGCAAAATGGAAGATGAGCTAAAGGACCTCTCTCCACTGCTTGATGTAATCATTGAGCAAGTTCCACCAGCTCGGGCGTACGTTCCAGGCGAAGGACTCCGTGCTCAGGTGTTTAACCTCGGCTACGACAACTTCCTTGGCCGTTTGGCTGTGGCCCGTATTTACGAAGGCTCAATGAAAGCTAATCAGCAGCTTATCGTTATGCACGAAGGTCAGGATGAAAAGAAGAAGGGTAAGATTGTAAAGCTCTCAACCTTTAAGGGAATTTCAAAACTTGAAACTGACGAAGCTTTTGCTGGAGACATTGTGATGATTGCTGGTTTTACCGACATCAATATCGGTGACACTATGACTGATTCTGAGTCAGCAGAACCACTACCATCTATCAAGGTGGATGAGCCAACTATTGCACTTCAATTCATGCCAAACTCATCTCCGTTTGCGGGACGAGAAGGAAAGTATGTAACATCACGACAAATCCGTGAACGACTTGAGCGTGAGCTTGAAATCAACGTAGGACTACAAGTGGACTTCTCACAGGGAGATAGTTACGAAGTACGTGGTCGTGGTGAAATGCACATTGCGATTTTGCTCGAAAACATGCGACGTGAAGGCTATGAACTCGCCGTGTCTCAACCACAAGTAATTGTGAAGGAGATTGACGGAGTTAAGTCTGAACCGTTTGAAGAAGTTACTGTTGACGTACCGTCTGAATTCCAGGGTGCTGTTATTGAACGTCTTGGAAACCGTGCCTTTATCATGACCAACATGATCATGCACGAAAACCAAGTTCGTATGATGTTTGAAGGACCAACTCGTGGTCTCCTTGGTTACAAGAACCAATTCATTGTTGATACTAAGGGTGAAGGTATCTTGGCTTCACGCGTGCTAGGCTTTAAGCCATACGCTGGTGAGATTAAGAAGCGCCAAGTCGGTTCTATGATCTCTATGATTCAAGGCAAGGCTCTGGCGTTTGCACTCTTCAGTCTCCAAGACCGTGGACAGCTCTACATTGGAGCCGGTACTGAGGTATACGAAGGTATGGTGATTGGAAATACTAGTAAGGGTGAGGAAATGGTGGTAAACCCAACTAAGGGTAAGCAGCTCACCAACATGCGTGCTTCTGGTACAGATGAAGCGGTAGTGCTTGTTAATCCAAGACTTATCTCAATTGAAGTTGGGCTTGAAATCATGTCTGAAGACGAATATCTCGAAATCACTCCACAAAGTGTCCGCCTCCGAAAGGCAAAGTTGAAGGAAGGAGAACGAAAGAAGGGAAGTTAAAACTCCACTTAACACTAATTAAAAAGCACCGCACCCCGTAGGGGTGCGGTGTTTTGTAATACTCCATTTTAAATGGAGTATTACAATCAATTTGAATACTGGCAAAAATTATTTTAATAGGCTCATACCAGTATCGGGTGTAGACTTAGTGTTATGCAATTAATTGGACTATTATTGACCGTCATCATCATAGGTGTGGTTTTTGCCTGGTACTCACCCAGTACGACCACAACACCGGGAGTAGAAGAAAATACCACTACTTACAGTGAAGCGATTAATGCTGCTAAAGAAGTGGTTGAAAAAACAAATGAAGGTGGTGGCACACAAGTGGAGGTGTACGCCGGCATTAGTGTTGGAGATTGGAGTACTGTCCTAGATTTGTCCGGCAGACAACTGACAGGCTCACTAAAAGCAGAAGTGAGATTACTTACAGCACTGACCAAACTTAATCTTAGTGACAATCAATTTACTGGTATTCCAGCGGAGATTGGTCAGCTTAGTGAATTACGGGTACTTAATCTAGCCGGTAATCCAGTAACTGGTTTGCCACATGAGCTTGGTAATTTGCAAAAGCTTGAGGTGCTCGACCTGCGAAATACTTCATACTCGAAGCAAGACTTGGATGTGATTGTGTCCAGGTTACCTGAAACGACAACTGTTTTAGTTGACTAGATGGCTAACTAAAAACCGGCACCAAAATGTGCCGGTTTTTTGTTATTACATTTAAATGGAATACTACAGTTTGTTTTGTAGACCAAGAGTGGTCATGAGCTCCTTGAGCTCAGCTCCAGCTATCTTGCGGTACTGGTTTGGCTTGAGATCACCTAGTTCAATATTCATAACACGCAGACGCTTGAGGGTCTGGACTTGATAGCCGAGGGCGGCACACATGCGACGAATTTGGTGCTTCTTACCTTCAGTAATTACTAGGGTAAACTTCTTTTGGTTGCGGGGTGAGGCTACTACTGTCGCTGGTTTGGTGCGGTAGCCTTCGATGTCTACTCCGAGAGCCATTAACTTCACAAACATGCCAGTAACTGGCTTGTCTACAGTTACTTCATATTCTTTCTCGTGATTGGCTTCTGGATCTAGGACTGGTCCAGTGATACGTCCGTCGTTAGTGAGGAGGATGAGTCCTTCTGAGTCTTTGTCTAGACGACCAAGTGGCGCTACTCCAGTAATACTGTAGTCCTTCTTGAGGCGAGTGATGATATCAACTTCACCTTCACTTGGTGAGTGAGTGATAATACCGCGGCCTTTGTAGTAGGCGAGGTAGAGATACTTTTTGGTAGCTCCAACTACTTCTACCTTGTCTCCAGAATTGATGTGTTGGCCTAGTACGGCTACTTTGCCGTTAACCAAGACCTTCTTATCACTAATGAGTGTATCTGCTTCACGACGTGAGGCGATTTTTTGGTCAGCGAGGTATTTATTGATACGGATAGGGGAATCTGTCATAGGTCAAGATTATAGCACAAAAATTGTATTTTTCAAGGCATTCGTAATGGTTCAATAGCTTGTGAACGCTAAAGGTATAAAAAAGCGCCGGGTGGGTACCGACGCGAGTGTGGGTGGACAGAGTCATCTGTCAGGGTGCTTGACCTGAATGTTGATGTATCGCTCGTCGGGGTCGACCCGGCAACGACCAACTAAACCAGGTGCAACAGCTTTTTTAATCACGTCAGTCATGTCGACATCTGTGTAGTACATGCGGTTGCCCTTGAAATAGCTGAGCCTGATGTTGTATGTGGTGAACAACCTCCGGTGGCGTTGGCTATATGCGCGGGTGCACATATCGCCAGTGAACAGAGTCACTTCCCGGCCACGAGCTTTGTCCTTGAACTCATTGAACCCTAGCCAAGTTACTGAGGGATTGTCAGGATTGATTCTCTGGTCTATGGCTTGTTGCATTTCAGCCGGATAACGCACCACAATGTGGAACGGAATCTCGGTCGGGAAGGGAACTCGCACAAACGCAGTCTGCGCTTGGGCCTCAGGCGCATCCGTAAACACGGCAAGGGTCAGGGCAAAGGCGGCGAAGAGAGAGCGGGCAAAGGTGGTCATGGCAAATCTCCAAAGGTGAAAAGAAGGAACGAGACTTTCTGAGTTTCATAGTGGGATACTTATATGGATATGTCAATAACTTTTGTTGAGACAAAGTGCTAAAAATGGTTAAAATCACTCAAAAAATTTGCCTGGTATCTCTAATTTAGCCAAAGGTGGTAGAATTAACTCTACGCACATATGGACAATACAGAGTTCCAACTCAGTGATGAAGAAATAGTGGCTATGACTCTCCGTGAGCATAGCTCATTTGGTTTTATTATTGAGCGCTATGAAGCCAAACTAAAGCGATACATTGGTCGACTTGGTGTGCGTAACTATGATGATCAAGCTGATGTCTTGCAGGAGATTTTTATTAAAGCCTACAAGAATTTAAACAGCTTTGATACCTCACTATCCTTTTCATCGTGGATTTATCGCATCGCCCACAATGAGGCGATTAGTTGGTACCGCAAACACAATGTTCGTCCCGAAGGTCACCTTATAGCTGATGGTGAAGAAGTGTTGGCTCTCCTCAAGAGTAAAGAAGAGGGGGTCGAAGCAGCTTATGATAAAGAGGTAAACGCTGAGGAACTCGGGCGAGCCATGGAGGAAATTGATGAAAAGTACCGTGAGGTGCTGATTTTGCGGTATTTTGAACACAAAGAATACGAGGAAATATCAGATATTTTGAAGATTCCAACTGGTTCGGTCGGAACCCTTATTTCCCGCGGCAAGAAACAGCTTTATAATGTACTAAACCAAAACGCCCTACGTATATAACAGATATGGAAACATCACAGACAAACCAGCCAGATTTAAAGAATCAAATTCTGAGTAGAATTGAGAAGGATGCACTCTGTCCAGACTCCAGGCTCATAATAAGTAGTAAGGAATACGCTATGTGGGGGCTGTGGTTTTTGACCGTTCTCCTCGGCGCTCTGTCTGTAGCGGTGACACTCTTTGTGCTGATGCATCGCCAGTATTCGTTCTATCAGGTCACACATACATCGTTTTTAACCTTTATGGTTGATGTCTTGCCATATCTGTGGATCGCTATGTTTTCTGTCATGGTCATCTTTGCGGTGTATAACTTTCGGCATACCAAACACGGCTATCGCTATCCGTTATGGAAGATTCTTGGTAGTAGTGTGATTTTGAGCTTGGCCGGCGGGGCTTTGCTGCACTTAGGTGGAGTTGGGTTTAGTCTAGACAGAACCATCGGTAATTTTTCTAAAGAATATACCTCACAAGAGAAGTTAGAGATGCGTTTCTGGCAAAACCCAGAAGAAGGTCGGCTGGTCGGTGTATTTCTGGGTGCTGAAGACGGCGTTCCGTTACCACTAGTGGTCCTTGAGGATGCGCGCGGTACTCGCTGGGAGATGAATGTTGCTGAATTAAATGATGTTGATATCAGAATAATTGAAAGTGGTAAGCGGGTGCGAGTGCTTGGTGTACTTGAAAATGCTTTACCAGCTCAGTTTTATGCTTGCGCCGTCTTTCCATGGATTTATGAACAGAGGTATTCAATGCACGAGCTCGGTGAAATGAAGCGGTCTATGCAGGAACGTATTTTGCGACATACGCAGGCTTTACCTGGAGTGGTGGAAGAAGGAAAGTGCAGTCACTTGGTACTTAAAGGTGCGTTTTAAATAAAAGGGCACAATTTGCTTTTATAAAAATCTGTGTCCTGAATTTACAATTGTGAAATAGAGGAGTACTATTATGCGTATCACGCGGCTCCAAACAAACCACGTGGAATTGTTAGCGTTTATCCGAGGTTTTTAGCATTTAATCTTATTATATTTATGAATAATTTATACGTACAAAATAGTTCGCTCGCTCGACTTTGGGCAGCCCTTACTATGTTAGCTGTTGTTTTAAGCGCCTTCAGTGCGCCTTTTTCTGTGTTTGCACAGGAAGTGCCAGAGGTAGTAGATCCAACTCCAATTGTTGACCCAGCACCAACAGATCTTCCTGATGGAGATGTAGATGGTGACGAAGATGAAGGAGATGGATTGCCGACGACCGGAGAAGAGTCGCTTCGAACGTTTAATATGTCTACGCCAAACGGCGGACCAAGTCCAAAGGTGACTATTTGCCATGCTAACGAAAGTAACGAGCAGGCGAACAACCCATTTACGGACAATGATGTTGATGAGGATGGTCTAAATGGTCACGGTGACCATGCTGATGATATTATTCCAGTAACTGATGATTTTCCGAATGGTCAAAACCTAACAACAGTTTATGCTGAGTTTGGTGGATTGACTGGTCAGCAAATTCTTGATGATGAATGTGATACACCAGAAAAGGAAGTAAAAATTTCAATCACCAAGATTATCTGTGAAGATGAGACCTTGCTTCCAAATGACGGCTATACTGAAATTACAGCCGCTACTGCCGCTAATTTCTTGGCTGAAAATCCATCTTGTTATGAAGGTGAAGGTTTTGAGTTTCAATGGGCCAAGGGTGGAGTAAATACCACTGAAGATAACAGTGGTGAACTTGGTTCACCGTGGACAACCACAGACGAAACAGACAGTAATGGTAACGTAGTCATAACTCTATCTGAAAAGGATGTCAAAAATCAAAGTAAAATTTCAGTGCGAGAAGTTTGGAGCGCAGACTACATTCCATTTACTGGAAAGAACGGCAGTAATGTTTCAGCTGAACTATACTGTGCCAATGATGCAGCTAATTTCGATAACTTGGAATGGGTTGGTCAGAACGGAACTCTAGCACTTGATGAGACCTATCACTGTGTAGCCTGGAATGTTCCTGTACTTGAGGAGATTGAAATGTGTAAATTTAATGCACTAGAAGCTCCAATTGCCGGCTGGGAGATGACACTAACTAATGGAGACCAGTCATACACTCTTGAAACTGGAGAAAACGGTTGTGTATCAAAGATGGTTAATCCAAATATTGGTCCATGGACAACAAGTGAAGAGATGCAAAAAGATTGGGAACAAGTTGATGTTTCTGTTCAAAACGGTTTTATTGATACAGAAGATGAAGTAACAGAGTACTGTGTATTCTTTGATGGTGAAGTAAAGCTTCCTATCACTAACTTCGTAGAAATTCCTGATACAGATAAGAGTTGTACATTCACTAATGAATATGTTGAACCTTGTGAAGATAAGCTTGATGGGGATTGGGCTAATAGTGTAGTGACGTCTGATCAGGGACTAAAGAAGAACGGTGCAGCTATAACTGACCCAAACCGCACTGATGATGAAAAGGTGCTAGGAGTAGAGGATTGGGTAGTTAACGGTTCAACTGGTTTCTTTTCTCTTGGATTTGGAGGTTCTGTCACTGTAGAGTTTGATAACTTTGTGCCAAATGTGCTTGGTAACGACATTGCTGTGTATGAAGCAACAAACGGCACCTATCCAGCTGAAACAGCAAAGGTAGAGGTTAGTCAGAACGGTACAGATTGGGAAGAGGTTGGTACGGCAAGTAATCTAAATGTAGATCGAATTTCAAACTTTGATTTTGATTCAACTGGATTGGCTTGGATTAAGTTTGTTCGTGTCACTGACACTTCAAACCCAGCTCTCCATGTTAATGATGCTGACGGATTTGATGTAGACGCAATTTCTGCCACGGAGTCACTTTGTGATGAACCAGAAGGACCAAAGTTTTCTGATGTGACTATGTGTAAGATTGATGGAAATCAAAATGCACTTTCAGGTTGGAATCTCATGCTCCTCGGAGCCGAGGTAGATACTGTTAGTGTTTCAGCTACTAATGGTGCTGGTACAGACGTAGCTTTAGCTGCTGGGCCATACGTAGCCATTGCTTCAGGTACTTGGGAAAACCACCGTACTCCGCTTAACACTGTTGATGCGGAATACTCAACTGAAGACAATTGGGCTACTAACATGGACGGATTTACTGGTTATGGAACTGAAATTCTAGAACTAAAAGTCGGTGGAGCCTTTGGAGATTGGGGTGTTTACAATAGTTTGCATCGCTACGCTCGCGCTTTCGCTCAAGTAGCGGACGGAGTTACAAACTTTGCCGTTTCTGACAGTTATTATGGCGATAACACTGGCTCACTAAACGTGGCTGTGTATGAAGGCTACGCTGGTCTAACTGGTGCAAATGGCTGCGTAGTATTTGAAGATGTACCATTTGGCACTTATAACGTCGATGAAATCATGCAAGACGGTTGGCTTAATGCTTCGGGCCTTGGTGAGGTAACAGTTGATTCTGAAACAGAAAGTTTCACTGTTATTAATCGACCTGTAGATACTCCAGCTGAGGAAGTCGCTACCGTAGTGGCACACAAGATTGTGTGTACCGACGAAGCTGAGTTGCCAAACTGGGGTGCTGCAAACCTTAATAACATCTCTTCTTCAACAGCAGCTGATTGGGTAGCCACTCACGACTCTTGCGAATTTGAAGCTGGTTGGGAATTTGAATGGGCCCCACAAGGCACTTCAAATCCAGACAACAACCTACCAACTAGTGGCCTTTATGGTGCGGCTGGTGGAAGCTGGACAACCTTTGGTCCAACAGACGTAAATGGAAAGACTCAAGTTTCTCTCTCTGCTGCGCAAATTGCTGGTATGAGTAACATTTGGATGCGTGAAGTGCTTAAGGATGGATATATTCCTTTCACTTATGGTCCAGGTAATCTAACTAACGAAGACGACTACTCTGCCGAAATCTACTGTCATACTGACGCGTTGAATTATGACAACTACGACCGCGTAGACGGTATTGCGGTAGATAATACTTACTACTGTGTGGCGTGGAATCACGCTGAAGTACCAGCACCGGTTTGTGAAGCTGAGGTGGACTTGCTTACAAACGGTTCATTTGAAGATCCAGTAGTTACCAATAGTGGATTGTGGCAAAAATTCCCTAGTGTGACTGGTTGGTTGATTCAAAAAGTGGCAGATTTAACCGCCACTACACTTGAAATTCATAAAGGCTGGAGCGGTAATCAAGCCGCTGCTGGACTGCAGTATGTGGAGCTAGATGGTGACCATAGTACACAAGTTAGTCAGACTGTAGCAGTAATTCCTGGCGAAACCTATGACTTATCATGGGCTTTTGCTCCACGACAAAACATCGCTGCTGAACAAAATCAGCTTGGAGTTTATGTTGATGGTGTACAAGTGGAGTCAGATGGACCAAGCTCAATTGGTACCGCTCTAACTATTGCTGATTGGCAAAATGGTACTGTGAGTTTTGTAGCCACAACCAGTTCAGTAACTATCTCTATGGTTGATGCTGGGCCAAGTAATTCATTTGGTACTTTCCTTGATGATGTATCGCTTAAGTGTAATCCAGATGGTGGAGATGATGAGGGTGATGGAGACGGTGATAATGACGAAGATGATACTTATCGTCTAGAGGGATATATCTGGAATGACGACGATAGAAACACTCTGTGGGGTGAAGGTGAGCTTTCACTCGCTGGTTGGACTGTAACAGCCACCAAGGGTGCAACTACCTACTCAACAACTACTGATGAGTCTGGCTACTACTACTTTGATGTACCAGCTGGTACCTGGACTATTTCTCAAGAAGTTCAAACTGATTGGGAACAAACCACGACTCCTGAATCATATGAGGTAATTGTGCCATCTCTAGTAACTCAAAGTTTGGTAGAACGAGTATTGGCGTACATTATCCCAGTAGCACACGCTGCAGTTGTAGAAATAATCGATGACCTAGACTTTGGTAATGATTTTATTGGTACTACACCAAATCCTACTTCAAACGGTGGTGGCGGTGGCGGAGGTGGACGACTAGTTCGATCTACTCCAACCGTAGCTGGAGATTCAATCTCTACACCAACACCAATGCCGCTAGTATTGGGTGAGCAGGTATCAGTAGTGCCTTATGGTGCTCCTGGTACAGGACATGGTGGAACTTCTTCATCTATGAACGTTCTATCATTATTACAAATCCTTTTTACTAACCGAAAGACAGAACTCGTTAAGTAATTAGTGAAAGTACAACAAAAGCCCGTTGCCGCAGGCAACGGGCTTTTGTCTTGCTAAATGAATTAAATAAGCCTACTATTAAAACGTTATATGGACACTAAGGCAAAAACTGACGTAATAGTAAAGGCAGTCACCTCGCGGCGAGGCAGGGCCCTACTATTTGGTGTTATCGTCGGCTCCCTAATTGGCCTATATCTATTTACTACCGATAATCAGCCAACTGCAGAGTTGGTGGTTGAGGAGGCAGCAGCGCCACAAGAAGCGTATGCTTTGGCTCCATCAGAACCAACTAGGTTGCGGATTCCTAAGCTAGATATTGATACTACTTTTGTGCCGCCGCTAGGTTTACTACCAAACGGTGAAGTGGCCGTGCCTGATTCTGATACAGAAGTAGGTTGGTATAAACACAGCCCAACTCCTGGCGCTCTTGGACCGGCGGTTATTTTGGGACATATAGATTCATATACTGGTCCAGCCGTGTTTTTCTATCTAGGCCAACTTGAACCTGGTGACGATGTGTTTGTAGATCGTGCTGACGGCAGCACCGCTCACTTCAAGGTAGAGTCACTGGAACGACCACGTCAGTCTGAGTTTCCAACGGAGCGAGTGTATGGAAATATTGATCATGCTGGCTTACGACTCATTACTTGTTCGGGTATTTATGTAAAGGGTAATCAACGCTACACCCACAATTTGGTAGTGTACGCACGTTTGGTAAGTGAGGGTGGTTAATTTGTTGCTATAATACACACATTATGAATTGGCGTAGATTATTCCTTCCAAGTGCCGAAAACGACTATACACCGCACCTGCTTCAGCGGGCGGCGGTGGTTATGATGGCGGTATTAGTACTGCTGTCTTTTGTTGCTACAAATCTACAGGCACTCTTGTGGCAGTCTTCTGATTGGTTGGTTGGAACTATTCTGCCAGCTGTAGTGGTGGATTTAACCAATGAAGAGCGAGCCGATGAGGCAGCTGTACCCTTGGTACGAAATTCACTGCTAGATGAGGCTGCCCGTCTTAAGGCTGAGCATATGGCCAAGAACAGCTACTTTGCACACCATAGTCCAGACGGCGTATCACCATGGTATTGGTTTGAACGGGTGGGCTACACTTATGCTCATGCTGGTGAAAATCTAGCTATTCATTTTACTGATTCCAGTGCAGTAGTAGAGGCTTGGATGCAGTCTCCGACCCATCGAGCTAATATTGTAAATAATAACTACACTGAGATTGGTGTCGGTACAGCTAAAGGAACGTATGATGGCTTTTCAACCGTGTTTGTGGTTCAGCTCTTTGGTACACCAGCCGCGCCAGTAGTGGCCCCTGCACCCGCACCGGCCGTAACTCCAGCTCCAGTGGCGGTAGTGGCGCCAACACCAGTGCCAGCACCGCTCACTACAGAAGAAGTGGAGGAAACTCCAGCCGTAGAGCTGGTCCGAGCTCCTGAACCGGCCTTTGCTGCCGATACTCCAGTAGAAGTGCTGGGTAGTACTGAAGATGTAACTGAAGTTGAGGCTGCTCCAGCCCCAGCGGCTGAGGAGTCAGTAGTGCCAGAACAAATAGAGGTAGCTGAAGTGGTTACAGATGCTTCACAAACTTCAATCTTTTCAACACACTTTGCGACCAGTTCTGGATTGGAACCAGTCAGTATTGGAAGTGTGAGCGGCACCACCGCAGATAATTTTTCATTTGTTGAAGTAGCAGCTACCCAACCAAGTACTATTTTGCAGGCGGTGTACTTAGGTATTGGAATGTTAGTAGCGACTCTCCTGCTCCTCTCAATAATTATTGGTATTAATCACACGAGACCACTGCAGGTGGTTTATGGTGTGGGACTTATGTTGCTCATGAGTGGATTGTTTTATCTACATGTAACCCTCACTACTAGTGTAGTGATTGCTGCTACTCCGGACGTTGTTGAATTAGTCCCATAAGGTATGGCTACTCCTGGAGAAAGTAAGGTGGTGGCTATCTCAAGTGCCGAGAAAGGTACCTCTCAAATGCACGATTTGTATGCTACTCGTCCAGCGGCTGGGTTTCCAGCGCCTGGCGATGACTTAGTGGAAAAACCATTAGATATCAACGACCTACTAATAGACAACCCAACAGCGACGTTTTTTGTAAAAGTTGAAGGGGATTCAATGGAGGGAGCCAAGATTTTCTCTGGAGATATTTTGGTAGTAGATAGATCAATTATCCCTACAACTGGTAAGATTGTGGTGGCGGCGGTGTATGGGGAAATGGTGGTTAAGCGCCTCGTTATACAATCTAATGGCACTTTTCTCATGTCTGAAAAGGATGGATATGAGCCAATTGTGGTTAGTGATAATGATGATTGTTTTGTGTGGGGTGTGATAGTTGGGAGTGTAAGGGTACTTTAAGAAGTGTAAGATGTTCCACATACTGGCGTCATAAAAAGATAAGAGGAAATTTAAATATCATATGGTTCAAAAAATAACAAAATTCAGTCAAAGACTGGCGCTAGCAGCGCTTATTGCTGTTTTGGTAGTGCCAAGTCCGGTCACTGCTGCAACTGTGGATGTAGCAGGATGGATTCCGTGGTGGCAGGCAGAGGAAGGTATAGAGAGCGCTACCAAGAATATCGATAAATTAGATACGGTCTATCCATTTGTCTATGAGGTGGATGAGGACGGAGATATTGAGTCAAAGACCAGCCTCACTACTCGTACCTGGAGAAACTTCTTTAAACTGGCTGATAAGGAAGATGTAGAGATTATCCCAACCATTGCTTGGTTTGATGGAGAGCAAATTCATGAAATCCTGAGTGATAGACGTGACAGAACTGCACACATTAATGATATTTATGACCTTGTCCAAAAAGGTAAGTACGATGGAATTAATATCGACTACGAGCAGAAGTTAGCTGAAACCAATAAATACTTTTCGCTATTCCTTAAAGAATTAAACAAGAAACTAGGTCGCAAGCTGTTGACCTGTGCTATTGAGGCTCGGACTCCAGCAGAATCACGCTTCAAACAAGTACCAGCTGTACTTGAGTTTGCCAATGATTATGAAGAAATCGAGAAGTACTGTGACCGGATAGAAATCATGACCTACGACCAACAACGGGCGGACTTGAAATTAAACGAAGAGCGAACGGGAGTGCCATACATGCCGGTCGCTGATAAAGACTGGGTAGAAAAGGTGATTGACTTAGCGCTTGAGGATTTTTCTAGCGATAAGGTATATCTTGGGGTTCCGACCTACGGCCGAGCTTGGGATGTAAAGGTGTCACCGAACTGGTACCGTGACTATGTGCTAGCAGGTACTCTCAACGTGCCACGTCTACGTGAATTAACTAAAGAATATAAAGTAACAGAAGGACGCTCAGCTGGTGGTGAAGCAGTGTTTAGTTACTTCCCAACCACCTCTCCTTTTGCGCTTTTGGCTTCTCTCCCAACTCCTCCGGGAACAGCCAAGGGCTATGAGAATGCTGCCAAAGCGCTTCTATTCGCCAATATGACTGGTATGGAAGTGCCGGTAAGGTTTGCTACCTACTCAGACTCTGAGGCGATTGAAGATAAGGTTAAGTTGGCGGAAAAGCACAACTTGGCCGGCATCGCCATCTTTAAGATTGATGGGGAGGAGGATCAGGATGTCTGGAAACTGTTTTAGAAGTATAAGAAAACAGCTTTATGTATCACAAGTGATACATAAAGCTGTTTTAAGAAGCATTGTAAATATAAAAACCGCACGGCCAGGCCGTGCGGTTTTTATATTTAATTCTTAATGTGTTTGGCGAAGTAATCAGACAAAGCTCGAAATACATCGTGTTTAAAAGTATCTGGCAGAGATAGCAGGTGATCAAAGGTAGACCACTTTACCTCTAGGAACTCTTTATCTACAGCTTTCTCTAAGTCTACTTCGACTCCCGGCTTTAGTTTGAGGAAGTACCACTGGTGGGCTTGCCCGAAGCAATTAGGGTCTTTGAGAGTGTGGCGGAGGTTTGGGGTGTATTCATATAGTAACCAGTCTGGGTACTTGGTGACTTGTTCGATGTCATTTGGAGTCAGACCTGTCTCCTCCAGAAGTTCACGCCAGAGGTTTTCTTCACTGGTTTCGCCGGGGTCCATGCCACCCTGTTGGAACTGCCAGAGGTCGGGGAAGTCGGCTCGGGAGAAGAGGAGAATCTCACCTTGGTCGTTGTAAATTACACTACCGGCTCCTACTCTGAAATACTGGTTTTGTGACATAATGGTAAGAGTGTATCACATCATTTTATGAAGTATATCGCCCTCTTAGATTGTAATAATTTCTTTGTTTCGTGCGAACGGTTGTTTCGACCTGACTTACTGGGGAAGCCGGTCGTGGTACTTTCTAGTAATGATGGCTGTGTGGTGGCACGCTCAAAAGAGATAAAAGACAGAGGGATTGGAATGGGTGTCCCTTACTTTCAGATAAAGGACACGTTAAATGAAATAGGGGCGACAGTTTTCTCCTCACACTTCGCACTGTATCGGGACGTCTCCAGGCGTGTCTTTGAGGTGGTGCGCACCTGCCAGTCTGAGATTGAGCAGTATTCTATTGATGAATGTTTCTTCACCTTTGAATCTTACGATCCCCACACCCTAGTGGCGGCGATTAAGCAGCAGGTAGAACAGGAAGTAGGGATACCGGTTTCGATTGGAGTAGCGTCTTCAAAGACACAAGCCAAGTACGTAAATACCGTCGCCAAAAAGACAACTGGTATTGCCATCTGGGGAGAAGAAGAGTGGGAGAGGGCCGCTGCCGATATTCGGCTTTCAGAGATTTGGGGAGTGGGCCGTGGGCGAGCTAGGCAGTTTGATGAGAAGGGAATTAGAACCGTAGCTGATTTACTCAAGTGCTCTAGATCAAGGATTGATGCCCTTTTTGGAATAGAAGGGGTGCGTTTGCAAGCAGAACTGAGAGGGGAGCCGGTCCTTGGTATTAAAGCCAGTCGGCCATTACAAAAAAGCCTGATGAGTACGCGCTCGTTTGCCAAAGAGACTAGTGATTATGATGTGCTTCTAAATGCCATCAAATACCACCTCTACCAGGTGGTTAAAGATTTAGAGAGTATGGACGCCAAAACCAACGTTATTCGCGTGATGATTACCCCAAGTCGTTATGGTGATTATGCGTTTTATGGTGCTAGCAAGGAAGCGTTACTTACCGCCCCAACTAGAGACTTATTTACCTTACAGCAGGCCGCTGTGGGTCTATTAAAACAATGCTTTAATCCAGAAGTACCATACAAAAAAGCCGGGGTTGTTTTATCGGGAATTTCAAGCACTGAGGCTGAAACTGGATCGTTGTTTGATAATTTTGAATCAGCAGACAATAACGGAAAAAACTCGCTGTCCGCAACGATTTTTTCTATCAATAAAAAACATGGTAAACCACTAGTGCAGCTAGGCAGTGTGAGTGGCACAAATAAAAAATGGGAGTCAAGAAAGGACGCTGTCTCACCGTCGTATACCACCAGTTGGTCTGACCTAAAGGTGGTCAGAACATAGGCTCTTGGACAAGTGTTCTTGATGAACTATACAACCACTGTCCGCAACCTTTATTTAAAAGCTATACCGCACAACAAAATAATTAGAGTCTTGTCTGTAACTTACTGAGTTATCAACACGAGATAACAGACACTCTGTCTCTTGTCACGGTATAATGTATGCAGACGATTGAAGTGGTGTCGTAAAAATTGGCTGAGCTTTTTCAAAAAATTCTCACGCACCTTCTCCACAGAAACTTCAGTCGGGTAGTTCTGCAAAGCTTCGTGCATCGCAAAACTTTAGTTATTTAATAAAATTTAATACAAACACAACATGTTCGTAATACCAACACACGTTGGCTTTACGCACCGGGTAGTCGCGATGCTCGTTGCGTGTGCAGTTATACTCGGTTCAATCGGAGTATATACCACAGCACAAGCAGCTAACCTTACTTTTATTAGCGACACTTTGACTGACTCAAGTCCAAGTGCACAGTCAGGACATGACATCAGTTTCACAATTGCAACTGGTTCAGCTCTGGTAAACACTGAGGACATCAGTATTACGTTTCCATCTGGATTCACTACTGTAGCTTCAACTACTGTTGGTGATATCACTGTTACAGTTGACGGGGGTGCTGATACAGCTACCAACTTCTCTGCAGTGGGACAAGTCGTTTCCTTCGATGGAATTGATGCCACCCAAGGTCAAGTGGTACGTATCGTCATTGCAGCTGATGCAATCACAAACCCAGCATCACCTCAGTCATATGAAATAGTTGTTCAGTTGGCAAACGCCGACTCAGATACTGGACGACCTCGAGTGGCGATTGTACAAAACGTAACTGTTTCAGCAGTTGTTGAAACTACTTTCGTATTTACAGTTAATTCTACTGCTAGCTCAACCGCAATCAACGGTGAGACAACAACTGGAAGTACAACTGCTACAACTATTCCTTTCGGAGTTCTACAGGCAGATACAGAGTACACACTTGGTCAACAGCTGACCGTTCAGACTAACGCAGCTAATGGATTTGTGGTAACTGTCGAACAAGACGGAAACCTAGAATCATCAACAGGAGCTGATATCGATGGATTCCTAAATGGTGAGTATACAAATACACCAACTGCTTGGGCTGCACCTTCAGACAGTCTCCTACAGGAAAACACCTGGGGACACTGGGGACTTACTACCAACGACTCTGACCTTGGAGGTACCTTTGGTACACCAAACACAGGAGAGTTTGCCAATGGCGGCAGCGGGGATCGTTGGGTCGCGGCAAGTACTACACCACGTGAGATCTTTTCACACGATGGTCCATCTGATGGAACTTCTCAAAACACAGGTCTAGCTAGTGTTGCTTACAAGGTAGAAATCACTCCACTTCAGGAAGCGGGAGATGACTACACCACAACACTCATGTACATCGCTACTCCTACTTTCTAAGTAAGAATACTTTGCACAACAATAAAACCACCTTCGGGTGGTTTTATTGTGTTATCATATTTTGTATATTCATTAATTTTCCGCACCATGTCTCACACGTTTCATGTAAAAGTTTTAATACAGGTCGTTTTTGTTTTACTTGCCTTTGTAAGTTTTCTTTTTATCAATACTAAGGATGTTTTTGCTTCTGCAACATCTACACCACGTCTGGAGCAACTCGTTAAAGATACTCAAAATACCCTATATACTGGGCAGAGACAACATCTCTCATGCGATGACCTGAGTGGACACATTGAGTCAGTGACTATTTCTATGGCTAATATCTATCCGAATACAGACGGACAATATCGGATGAGTGTTCTTGGAGGTGTTGGTCCTACCCGCATAAGTGAAAACATAGTTGTTTTGGATGGAGATGACTATAGCGTTCAGCGAGACGTGACATTCACTTTCAATCCGGCCATTGATGTTGACACTGATCTGTGTGCCAATGGTGGGACAGTGAGGTTTGAACTCGTGAATTTGAGCCTATCAGGGGCAATTGTTTTTGGCTCGGCTGCAGACACATACCCAGGCGGTTTTTTCTCAAAGGGTTCAATCACACCAAAAATTGCCGATATGTATTTCATTATTAACGGAAATGCAGAGGTGAATCATCTACCTGTTCTGAATGAAGTTGGAGACAAGGCTGCTACTGAAGGATCGTTACTAACTTTCAGTTTGAGCGCGACGGATCAAGATCAGTTTGCAAAGCCAACATACAGTGTCACTGGACTTCCAGAGCACGCAGTCTTTATTGGTGATACCTTTTATTGGGTGCCTGGATTTGATCAGGCTGGCAGTTATTCAATTGAACTAAAAGCAACGGACGCTGGAAATGCTGGTATGCCATCTGAATTTGACACAGAGACCATATCTATAATTGTTTCTGAAGCAACACCAGAACTTAATAATCTAAGCCAACTCGTTAAAGATACTCAAAGTCTCTTATACACTAACCTAAGACAATCTCTCTCGTGCGATGACTTGAGTGGACATATTGAGTCGTTGACTATTTCTATGGCTAATAACTCTACGGTAACGGATGGACGATATCAAATGCAAGTTTCTGGAGGTATTGGTCCTATTTATGTTAGTGAAAACATAGTTGTTTTGGATACAGATGAGTATAACGTTCAGCAAGATGTGACGTTTACTTTCAATCCGGCGATTGATGTTGATACAGATTTGTGTGCTGGTGCTGGGACAGTGAGGTTTGGTCTCGTGACTTTAGACACATCAGGGGCAATTGTTTTTGGCTCGGCAGCAGACACATACCTGGGTGGCATTGTCTCGCAGAGTGTACAGACACGAAAAATTGCCGATATGTATTTCATTATTAACGGAAATGCAGAAGTGAATCATTCTCCTGTTTTGGATGAAGTTGGAGACAAGGCTACTACTGAAGGGTCTTTGTTAACTTTAAAGTTGAGCGCGACGGATCAAGATCAGTATGCCAAACCAACATACGGTGTTACCGGACTTCCAGAACATGCAGTCTTCATCGATGATACCTTTTATTGGGTGCCTGGATTTGATCAGGCTGGCAGTTATTCAATTGAACTAAAAGCAACGGACGCTGGAAACGCTGGCATACCGCCTGAATCTGACACGGAGACTATATCCATCACTGTCTCTGAAGCAACACCAGAACTAAATAGTCTCAGCCAACTCGTTAAAGATACTAAAACTATCCTATACCCTGGGCAAAGACAATCTCTCTCATGCGATGACCTGAGTGGACATATTGAGTCGTTGACTGTTTCTATGGTTAATATCTCTCCGAATACGGACGGACAATATCAGATGAATGTTCTTGGTGGTATTAGTCCTACCTATATTAGTGAAAACATAGCCGTTTTGGATGCAGATGACTATAACGTTCAGCAAGATGTGACGTTTACTTTCAATCCGGCTATTGATGTTGATACAGATCTTTGCGCCAATGGTGGGACAGTGAGGTTTTCTCTCGTGAATTTAAGCACAGCAAGTGCAAGTGTTTTTGGCTCGGCGGCAGACACATACCCGGGGGGTATTGTCTCACAGAGTGTATATCCACTACCAAAAATTGCCGATATGTATTTCATTATTAACGGAAATGCAGTTAGTAACAGTGCCCCTACCTTAACTACTATTGGAAATCAAATAGGAACAGAAGGAGAAACTCTTCAGTTTACTGTGGTTGGTAACGACATCGATGGTGATGCGCTAACTTATAGTGCTTCTGGAACTCCAACAGGAGCGACGTTCGATGCAAATACTGGTTTGTTCTCTTGGACTCCCGGATATTCAGATGCTGGAATATATGATGTAACATTTACTGTAACTGAAGATACACCCGAAATGCTTTCTGCTTCTGAGACTGTTTCTATTGAAGTCCTCAATACAAACCGTGCACCAGTCCTTGAACCAATTGGCAATCAATCAACTGCCGAAAACCAAAACCTCTCATTCACTATCTCAGCAACCGACCCCGATGGAGACAGTCTCACATACTCCGCAGCAAACCTTCCGTCAGGAGCAACCTTTGACGCACAGACACAGACATTTAGCTGGACACCAGGATTCAACGATGCAGGGAACTATAGCGACATTGAATTCACTGTCATAGACAGTGGTAGTCCAATGGAGTTGGATATTGAGCTTATTACTATCACAGTGGGCAATGTGAACCGCGCTCCAGTTATCGACAATCCAGGACCGCAAGAAGTCTTGGAAACAGAGACATTGTCATTTAGTGTTTCAGCAGTTGATCCAGATGGCGATGCTGTTACATATAGCGCAAGTAACACACCGGCAGGAAGTACATTTAGTCCTGCAACTGGAGTATTTTCTTGGACACCTAGTCTCTCAGATGAGGGTGTCTACATGGTGACTTTTATTGCCAGTGATGACGGGTCACCACAGGAATCAGCAGAACTTACAGTAGTTATCACTGTTGGTGATAACCCAACACCAACTGAACAGGCAGAAGATTTAGTTGAAGATATTGTTGTCTTTGCTTTTCCGGCAAACGTAGAAAACTCTTATTTGGCAAATCTTCATAAGGTTGAGCAATTTATTCTTGATGGAAAAATTAATGCTGCCTTAAATCAATTAGATGCCTTTGTTAATAAGCTTAATCAAGACTACAATCAGGGTGTTATCACTCAACAAGAGTATGATAGTCTTCTTGGTGCAGCCAATAACTTAATCGCAGATTTGCAGAATTAAGAGAAGGAAAAACTCCCGAAATGATCTGACCACAACCAAACCCTCTCAAGACTGGGTCTTGAGAGGGTTTGGTTGTGTTTATAAAATTTAAATGGACGGTTGGCGGGTGGTAATATAAGCTGTATATCTCACTTATGAATTCACAATACTTTCCACGAACAGCGGTTGTTTTATTTGCGTTATTAGCCTTCATTTTCTTCATATTTAGTCCCGCCCAGGCGTTTGCTCAGGGAGCGGGTGTGGGAATCGTTCCAGCGGTAATTGATCCAGCCAAACAATTTGAACCTGGTGATGTGGCTCAGTTCTCCATTCGGGTTACGAACCTCACTGACGGTGACATGACGTACTACTTATATAAGAGAGACATTGTCGGTGTACGTGATCAGGGAATTCCGATTTTTGCTGATAGTTCATCTGGTACTACTGGGTATGAACTTTCTGATTGGATTACTCTACCAAGTGACAGTATATTTATTGAAGCTGGAAAAGAAATTGAGGTGCCGTTTACTATGACTGTGCCGCAAGATGTTTCACCTGGGGCTCACTTCGGAAGTATTGCTGTCACTGCTGAGCCGCCAAAGCTGCGTGAGTCTGGTGCAGGGATTGGTTATGAAGTAGCCAACATCATCACCATTCGAATTGCTGGAGACGCGGTTGACCAAGCGCGCATTCGTCAGTTCTCAACCTCAAAATATATTTATGGTTCAACCAATGTTGAGTTTAGCGCTCGTATTGAAAATGAAGGAAATACACTAATTAGTCCAACGGGACCACTTGAAGTCATCAATATGTTTGGTGAGCGAGTAGCGATACTTACTTTTAATGAGTCAAAGGCTGGAATTTTCCCAAAGACTTCACGAAGTGATGGACTGCGAGATTTTAAAGTGACTTGGGCTGATGAATCTCCAGGCTTTGGTCGTTATGAAGCGATCTTGAGTGCTGTCTACGGTCCAGAAGGCAAGATGAATACTATTTCTAGTACAGTTACCTTTTGGATTTTGCCGATGAATATTATTACTCCGGCTTTGATAGTGCTTGGTGTACTATTCTTAGTAATATATGTATCGGTCAAGATGTATGTCCGTCGCTCAATGGCCGTAGCAACTTCAGGAGTGACTCGTCGCTTGGTGCGTTCACGTCGTCAGAATGAGTTCCCGACCTTGTTGGTCCTTATCTCGATGTTGGCACTTGGAGCTCTCTTCTTTATAATCCTGCTCCTCATTTTTGCCTAGAGCATATCCACAAACCTCTGAACCCATCTCATATAGAAAAGATGCTTCATGTTTTCGTTCGGTCGCGCCTCGTATCTGTGGGTTTGTGAATGCGCTCTTAGTGATATAATTATCATAATGAAATCTATCGAAAACAGTCTGTACCATAGCTTTCTCAAGATTGCGGTCTGTGTCTTTGCGCTTACCTTGGTGTTTGATAGTGGGTTTGCTATTCCAGCTACCGAAGGCATGTCTAGTCTGACCCAGCAACACTTAGCTAGTGTGGTTGGAGTTACTCTCGGTGTGGCACCAAATGATGTCAATGTATTAACTACTCGTATAACTGAACTAGAAACTGAACTAGAGGCCAAAGAGCGATTAATTGCCGTTAATCTTCAAGATGCAAACTCTGCCGGTAGCTTTGATGTTTCTACTTTTGTGCTTAGTATCATCGTCTTTATCTTACTGGTGCTCATTGTATTAAATTACGCACTTGATTATGTCCGCCAGAAAAAGGTAACTTCAAACTATGAATCGACTACTTCACAAATGGCCTAAGGGAATATTAGTTGGCCTTGGTGCAGTTATTCTCTCAACTTTGGCTATACAAGCCAGCGACTCACTCTCTGGTGTGTCTGGCCAACTAGCATCATCTATTACTGGTAATAACTCAGTTTGTGGTGAAGGAGCGGAGATTATTTTGTTTGGTACACATTCGGTGTGTATGGATATATTTGAAGCTAGTCCAAGTAAAAGCTGTACTTATGAGATGCCTAAGAGTGAAGTTGAGACACAAGTGAACGTTTCCAAAGATTCTTGTGTGGCAGTGTCCAAGGAAGGTGCGGAACCATGGCGATTTGTAACTTACACTGAAGCTAGTCAGCTTTGTGCTCGTGACGGTAAGCGGCTGCCGACGGCTGAGGAGTGGTACAAAGTGGCACTTGGACATACCGATGTAACAGCTTGTTTTACTGCTACATTGGCTAAGACTGGCGCTAATAATTGTGTGACTCCAACTGGTATTCATGATTTGGTGGGTAATGTTTGGGAGTGGACGGCTGACACTGTTACTGGTGGGATGTATAACAATAATGAACTACCAAATTCTGGCTACGTGGCTTTAGTAGATGGGTCGGGGTTGGTAATTGAAACAACTGAGACACCAAACCCACAGTTTGGTGAAGATTATGCCTGGATAGATAAGTCTGGTGTGCGGGGTCTACTGCGTGGCGGATTTTATGGTAGTGGGGACGACGGCGGTGTGTTTGCTCAAAACATCGCGGTACCACTTAACTTTACCGCTACTGGTGTTGGCTTTCGTTGTGTAAAGGATGTGTGGTAGTAGCTTATTCTGACGGAACGGTACGATATACTTAGTCTATAAAGTTATGAAACGGCTGCTCAAAAATGGAGCAAGATTTTTACTGGTTACTGTTGGTATTGTCTTACTGACCAGTTTGGCTATTAATGCGTCTGATTCTTTAACTGGTAATGGTGGGAATTTTTTGGCGCAGTTGGTGGGAATAGAACAATCAGTGTGTCCAACGGGAATGGTACATGTACCAGCCGCCCTGACGTTTTCGTGTGTGGACGAATATGAGGCGACACCAAATAAAGATTGCCCGGTCTCACTGACTGCTAGTCAGCTAGACACCGATATCAATCTTGGACAAAATACTTGCATGGCCGCAAGTCAATCTGAGCTACAGCCGTGGCGGCATGTTACTCGTGAACAGGCAGTAGTGCTTTGTACTAGAGCTGGTAAACGTCTACCCAGTGCGGCCGAGTGGTATCAAGCCGCTCTTGGAACTGAGGCTGGTGTCTGTAATGTCAGTAGTGGAGAAGTTGCTACTGGAGAGCAGTTTGCAGAATGTCGTTCAGCTGTCGGAATTAAAAACGCGGTGGGAAATGTCTGGGAGTGGGTGAGTGACGATGTAATTGATGGCATGTATCAAGGTAGGAGTCTTCCGGCCACTGGATATGTAGCGCAGGTTGATGCTGGTGGCGTGGCTACAGTGACTGGTGAAAATTTAACCGATGAAATGCTCGGAGGGTATTTCTGGTCTAAGGGAGAAGGGGCTTTTGGGATAATCCGCGGCGGGTTTTATGGTAGTAAAGCGGATGCGTCGTCATATACTATGCACGCCTACACCGTCCCAACTTTCCGTGGGGCAGCCGTCGGCTTTCGCTGTGTGAAATAGTCTAATTCTGGTATAGTGTCTGGCCATGAAATTAAACCCCTCCACAATTGAACAAGTGAACATACCAAACACCCCGTACCGGTTTTTTGTACATATAATTGGTAAACACAAGGGCTGGGCGACTTTGGCAGTGCTCGCGGTAGTGGTAGCGGCTGGAGCCAGTGCCGCTTCAAGTTACTTTTTTAAGTTAATTATTGATGCAGTTGAGTCGTCTGACCTCGAGGCTGCTTTGATGTGGGGACTTTTGTATCCGTTTTATATACTCATAACTCAATTGGTATATCGTATTAGTGGTTATGCTGGAGCTCATCTAACAAATGACAGTAATAGAACAGCCACCAATGTCTTGATGTCCTACATCTTAAAGCATAGCCATAGCTACTTTATCGATCGCTTTGCTGGTTCAATTAGCAATAAGATAAAGAATGTCACTTCAGCGTTTGATGAGATGATTCCAGATATTTTGTGGGCACACCTTAATGCTGTGGTGGCGTTTTTGGTGACCTTTGGATTGATTCTAAGTGTAGATTTACAGTCTGGCTTGATATTTGTTGGGCTGATTCTTTTGTTATTAGCAGTTAATCAACGCTTTTCAAAAACTAAAGCCCTGGTGGCTAAAGAAAATGCTGCAGCTGGTTCGTTGTTACAAGGCTACTTAGTTGACGCTCTTTCAAATATTCATACCATACGACAATACGTGCGTCGGGACTTTGAATTTACTGAAGTGCAAAAGTTAACTCAAAACAAATTTGAGAAAGGAGTGAGAAATTGGCTGTATACGGAGAAGCTACTTACCGTAAATAGTTTAATATTATTCGTATTTGCGACCATGATGTTTTGGCGCTTAGTTACACAGTGGGGTGAAGGAGTTGTTTCTACGGGAGAATTTGTGCTGGTGTTAGCGCTTATGTCTAACATTACCGGCACACTTCTTTTTATTGGACGAGCCTTTAACGCCACCGCTCGAACGGCCGGAGAATTACGCGAGGGCCTTGATGATATTTTGGTTCCTTACGAGATAGTGGATGTAAAGGGTGCCAAGCCGCTAGTGGCAGAAGGTGGGCAGATTGAATGGAGTGACGTCACCTTTAAGTTTGGTGAGTTAGCGGTATTTGAGAACTTTAACCTCACTATTAAACCCAAGCAGAAACTTGGCTTGGTTGGTTCGTCTGGAGCTGGCAAGAGTACGTTTGTATCACTGCTTTTACGTCAGCATGATATTTTGGCTGGTCAGATAACTATTGATGGTCAAGATATTTCAACCATCACTCAAGATTCACTTCGTGAAGCCATTGCGCTAGTACCGCAAGAACCATCTTTGTTCCATCGGACTATTAAAGAGAACATTGCCTACGGTAAGCCTGAGGCAACTCTAGATGAGATTATTGAAGTAGCCAAAAAAGCTGAGGCTCACGACTTCATTATGCGACTGCCGTTAGGGTATGACACTTTGGTGGGTGAGCGTGGGGTGAAGCTTTCTGGTGGACAGAAGCAGCGGGTTGCCATCGCTCGGGCGATGCTTAAAAATGCTCCAATCCTTATTCTTGATGAAGCTACTTCAGCTTTGGATAGTACTAGCGAGCAAGCAATTCAAAAGGCGCTCCACACACTAATGGAAGGGAAGACAGTAATTGCTATTGCGCACAGACTCTCAACTTTGCGCGAGATGGATAGAATTGTGGTTTTAGAAAATGGTGAAATTACTGAAGATGGTAACCATAATGAGTTGCTAGCCAGGAAGGGACACTATGCGCAATTATGGGAGCACCAGGCTGGCGGATTTATTGTTGAATAGTTGTGCACGAGCCTTGGTTTAGGGCACTGCTTCACAAGGTATACTATATAAGTAATGACCATAGTGGCCAAAGCTTGGGCGTTTTTCTTCCTCTGCCTCTCACTGGTGCTTTTGGTGGTGTATCTAATTAATCCCTCTACTCTCTTTGCTCGCAATATCACACAGTATAAAGACACTATTTCTGATTCTGCTCCAGAGTTTGCTTCAAACCATACTTTGGCGTTTCGTTTGGGTACTACTATTTCACCGGGTGCATATATTGAAGTAACGCCACCGACTGGGTTTGAGGTCTTGGGTACAAGTACGTTTGTGGCTGAAAGAAACGTTGAGTTATACGTGAACGGTGCGCTGCGTGATTCTAGCGACACGCTCTCGGCCAGTACTGACTTGGTAGAAATTTTCCCTGGTACTCCTGGGATGATTCGTTACACTTTAAATACTTCTTCGGGAATTGCTGAAGGTGCAAATCTTGAACTACGTATCGGCAACAATACCTCAAAGGCATTAGAGTACAGTGTGGAAGTTAGTACTACCACTGGAACCACAACCACTGAAGCTGATATTAAACCAATTATTAACGATACCAGTATCGGCACTAAGGAGGTTTTGGTAGAAATTTATGATGGGGGACTGGTGGCTGAGGCAGGTTTTTTGATTGCGCTTATTGATCAAGTGAGTGTTGGTCCGGCTGACACTCGTGAAGACATTCCGCCGTACCGTTTTAATGGTGCACCAAGTAGTACAGTGACGGGTGTGACTCTAAATGTGGAACTATTTCTTGAGACAGATGAATTGGCGGTTTGTAAGTACGATCTGGTAGCAGGAACGGACTATAATAGTATGCCAAATACCTTCACTGGTACTGGTCTCATTTACCACACGATGGTGGTCGCCGTCACACCAGAAACACAACATACATATTATGTGCGTTGTGTTGACGATGAAGGAAACTTCAACACAGACGATTACATAATTACCTTTTACGTAAGTGCAGTTCCGACTGGAGAATCAAATACTGACGGAAACGTTGATGGTGATGGTACTGGATCAGGAAACGAAGGAGGCGGTGATGGTTCTGGCGGTGGCGGAGAAACTGGTTCATCAGACGGTGTAGCACCTACAGAAGGCGGTACTTCAGGAGGCGGTGGATCAGGTGGGGGAGGCGGCGGTGGATCAGGTGGAGATTCTGGTAGTACCGCTGGTGGTGGATTTGAAACATCCGATGCACCGTACCGTAGTGGTGACGCCCGAGTAGTTATTAGTGGTTACGCTTTTCCGGGCAGTACAGTTACTGCCTTAGTTGATGGTAAAAGTGTTACCACCGATAGAGCTGATAATAGTGGTAACTACTCAGTTACCATAGATGCTATTGCTCGTGGTGTATATACCTTTGGAGTGTATGCCACTGACTCTGCTGGCACCAAGTCATCAACCTTCAGTACCTCATTTACTGTTACTGGTGCACGTACTTCAACACTTTCAAACATCAACCTGTCACCGACTGTGAAGGCGACACCAGATCCGGTTAATCCTGGGCAATCATTGACTCTAAGTGGTTATGCGTTACCAAACTCAACGGTGACAATTGAAAACGAGAAGGATAAAGTGGCGGCATCAAGACAGAGTTTCACTGCTACCGCAGCGGGCAATGGCTCATGGTCAATTAATGTACCAACTAGTGGCTTCACTAACGGTACCTACAAAGCTCGTGCCAAATCAGCTCAGACTGATGGTGCTACTACCAATTTCTCAAACTACACATTATATGGAGTGGGACAGCAGGCCACTAGACCAATTAATGCTGACTTAAATCGCGACAGCAAAGTCAATCTTACCGACTTTTCTATTCTTCTATTCTGGTGGAATACCAATGGAGGAACTTCTAATCCATCTGCTGATATAAATTCTGATGGAAAAGTTAATCTGACGGACTTTTCTATTTTGTTGTTTAATTGGACTGGGTAAGAATAATCACCTTGGTGAAGCGGCGGACTCGACGGCGGACCACATACCCTATTTCCTCTTTGCAGACCTGCTTTCGCAGGCCGCTACAGCTGACCGCTCCCTTGGGGGTCGCGGCTCAGCTAAGCGTCTGCGTAAGTTCGCAATAGTCGACGCGTTGCGTCTCGTTTGCTCACTTGTGTGGGTAACATACACAAATGTAAATTAAACAATACTATAATGTAGTGGTATGTCCTTTCTACAAAGACTAAAAAATCGAGGAGTCCGTTCCGGGCAAACTTCCTTGCAGTCTGAATCCGAGGAGACAGCTGTCGACAAAGTCGCACAGCTGAATGTTGATGTCTATCAGACTGAAAACAAAATTGTTATTTACGCCCAGGCCGCTGGAGCTGACATGAACGACGTCAATGTCTCGATTGAAGGCGATGCGGACATTGTACTTATTGAAGGGCGACGGATTCGTCCTGAGTATATTGTATTTCCTAAGAGTAAAGAACAAGGTGCTTACTTCGCATCTGAATGTATTTGGGGAGATTTTTATCGACGAATTATTTTGCCTGAAAGTGTAGAGATAGAAAAGGCTGAAGCAAAAATTAAAAACGGCGTACTGATTTTGGTTCTTCCTCTACTCAAATCTTCAGAGAAAGAAAAAGTACGTTTGCGAGTAAAGCAGGAGCGTCGTCAACCAAGTAGTAAATAAGTTCTTCAAGTACCTTGATACCTATGCAAAAAACAAAAATTAACACCATTACGTTTTTTAAAAACTTTTCACTAGTTATATTAGTCGCAGTCTTCTTTTTTGTTGGTACTGCTATTGCCAGTGCTGCCACTCTGCAGCTAAATCCAAGTACAGGTTCATACAGCGCTGGGCAAACCTTTACTTCATCATTGCGGGTAGTGCCAGCTGGGCAAAATATAAATGCCGTTGAAGCCACCCTTAAATTTGATCCAAGTGTCGTCTCGGTGGTTAGTATCTCAAAAGATGGATCAGCCTTCTCACTCTGGACTGTTGAACCATCATTTTCAAATAGTGCTGGAACTATCACCTTTGGTGGCGGAAGTCCTTCACCGTTCTCAGCTACTTCAAACCTAGTTAATATCACCTTCAGAGCCCTTAAGGCTGGCTCCGCTTCAGTAAGTTTTACCGAGGCTTCAGTATTGGCAGCTGATGGGCAGGGAACTAATGTATATCAGAATTCTAGTCCAGGAACATTTACCATTGCCGCCGCTTCTACTCCAACTCCGACACCAACTACACCAACTCCAACCCCGACCACCCCAAAGCCAGAAGCAGAAGATGATAGTGAAGAGGCACTCATCTTTGGAGATCCACCACGAGCACCGGAAATTGGTTCACCAGCTTTCCTTGATCCAGAAGTTTGGTATTCTAATACTGAAGGACTATTTAGTTGGACACTGCCATTTGACGTAAACGCAATGGCGATTGAAATTGCCACTTCAGCTGACAACGTACCAAATTTAAATGAAGATGCGATTCTTGAACCGCCAGTAGATGAATTTAGAATTACCAAGGACATAGTTTCTGATGGTATTCAGTACCTCAGTATTCGATTTAAGAACCAGGTTGATTGGGGTGTTACTTTGAACCGAAAGCTACAGATAGACACGACTGCACCAGAAAAGTTTGAGATAGTTATTAGAACTGGCACCACACCGTCTGACTTCCCACTTCTAAACTTTGAAGCCCAAGACAAGACTTCAGGAATTGCGTTCTATGAGCTAACCATTGCTGATAAAGAACCGTTTAGAGTCACTCCAGACGAAGCTAGATTGGGTTACTTACTGCGAGAACTTGAAGATGGTACTTACACTGTAAAGGTCGTAGCGCACGACATGGCTGGCAACAAGCGTGAGAGCACTAAGCCAGTTCTGATTACCGCAGGATGGGTGAAACCAGCTGAGGTGGTAGAAGAAAAATCATTCTGGGATTTCTTTACTCCAGCTAATCTCTTTATCTTCTTCCTCATTGTTATCATAATCCTACTCAGCATCTTTATTTGGTACGAACGAAAGCAATTAAAGATTAAGGAAGAAAAATTGCGACGCGAGACACGAGAAGTTCAAGACCAAATGGAGAAAATCTTCTCAGCGCTACGTGATGAAATCTACGATCAAATCAACATGATAACCAAGCGAAAGCGTTTGTCTAAGAGCGAGAAGGAGGCCGTTGAAGGACTCAACCAAGCACTCGAAGTTTCCGAGACCTTGATTGAAAAGGAAATCAATGATGTAAAGGCAATATTGAAGTAATTTCACTCTTCAATCCACATAAATGATATTTATACCGCGCGTTCCGAAAGGAACGCGCGGTATAATATAATAAACCTATTTCTGTCTTGGGAAGACAGAGGGGTTGTTATGTAATGTATTTAAAGGCTTTTTTCACTAAAACTACATTGTGGTCAGTAGCGGCTTTTTGCCTACTTGTGGGTGTTTTTGTGTACGCCACAATTGACCGTACGGTCTACGTTACTGAACAGCTCGTTGTGATTCCTGATACGGTGGTGTCTGATACTTGGCTTGGGGTGGAAAACATTCTAGTTAGTGACATATCTGGAGAATCTTTGTACCAAGAATTTACACTTTCAAACGCTGCCGTGCTGGATGAGGGACTTATGAATGCAAATCCACCAGCAGAAACTTCTGCTGATAATTTGCCAACAGCTGAAGTTGGTGCACCAACAGAAGGTGAAAATAATAATGGCGCTGCTGATGACTCACCAGTAGTGGAAGGGGATGCAGAAGTAGAGCCAGCTCAAACAGATGCTGGAATTCAAACAGATGAAAATGCGACAGTACCAACTGACGGAACTACAGAGGAGGTGGCACCGGTACCGACTGTGGACGAGGTTGAGACAGCCCCTGAACCCGAGACTGTATCTGAACCAGAGCCCGAGCCGGTTGATGAGCCAGAACCTGCGCCTGCACCTGAGCCAGCAGCTGAACCAGAAGTTTCTGCAAACTCAAATTCTATTTATTGGGGTTTGTTACCGTTGTCTACAAATTCATATCGACTTACTCAAGAGACTATTACAGAGGAAGTTACTCCTGCACCTGTTGCGGAAGAGGCAGAGCCTGTAGCTGAACCTGAACCAGTGGTAGATGAGCCAGCGGCTGAAGAGCCTGTTGTCGAAGAAGTTCCGACAGAAACAGCTCCTGAACCAGTGGTTGAAGGGGAAGCGACAGTAGAGGTGGAGACAGAACCAGTAGTTGAAGAAGAACAGTTGCTAGACACTACAGAAGAGTCCTCTAATGAAGAAGGCTCTGAAACAGGGGTGGAGGGGGATGAAGTATTAACTGAAGAAGAAATCAATAATGTTGAAGAAGGTGAAACGGAAGAGGAGTTTGAAGAAGAAATAGTTACAACTATTTACGACGTTTGTGTTGGTAACGAAGAGTGTAAACTTTACAGTACAACTTTTACTGGATTCTCAGTACCAGAATTTGAGGAGGGAAAGTTTTTGGCCTCAGCGCAACTACGACTATCACTGGCTGCCAAGACCAAGTCATCTTACACAGAAGGTCCGCAGCGGTTTGTGGTTGAGTATTCATATGAAGCGACTGGAGAGTGGCGTACTGCTACCATTATTGATATTGAAGAAGAAATTGCCAACAGTATTAATGGCGACTATTTCCTCGTGTCTCTTGATAAGCCGCTTAATCAAGCTCAGTTGGCCAACCTTCAAGTACGAGTTTCATATCAAGGTGACATCAGTGATCTTGACCGAGCCTACATTGAAAGTCTCTGGCTTGAAGTAACCTCGGCTTCATTTTATGAGGAGACTGATCCTCAGTATCTATCGGGAGCTATTGATTATTCTCGAGATTTGCTTAGTCCAGAACTTCATGAGCTTAATAATCCAGACTTAGATCCGGCCATGAGTGAATTACCATCATTTACTCTAAGTTATTCTCCACAACAAAACTTCATCAAGCGTGCTCTGACCGCCGTATTTAGTGAAAACGAATACGCGGTTGATTCGGTACGAATTATTGATGCTTTAGGTGATGTCATCACCGTGCCTGTTGATGTTGAGTATTATGACGATAAAACTTGGACTGTGCAGTTCTTGGAGCAGCCGCAAAAGATGGTGCCTGGAAAATACACGGTGGAACTGGTCATTAACGAAAACGAAACCCTATATACAGACAGCTTTGAGTTTTACTGGGGAGTGTTGGCGGTCAATACCACTAAGAGTATGTACTTCCCAGGCGAAGATGTTACTTTGAACTTAGCTGCCCTAACGGAAAAGGGAGATACTATTTGTGATGCAGCACTACTCCTCAAAGTAATTGATCCGTCTTACACAATTTCTGAAATTCCGGTGGAACAGTCTGGTGCTTGTGGTAAAAACAACGTCACTGACATCCCCGACTACCTAGCGTACTTTAACGATGCCGACGAACTCGGAGAGTACACCATTCAACTTCAACACTTAAATCGTGAAGGGGAAGTGGTACATAGTATCCAAGATCACTTTGAGGTACGAGAATACATTCCGTATGATATTGAACGAACGGCTCCAACTCGTATTTATCCACTGGCTCCATATGATGTAACTCTTAAGGTGGAAGCCAATCGAGTTTTCACTGGCGATATTGTGGAGCGGGTACCACGTGGCTTTACCTTCATTAATACCAGTGGAGCGGAGGTAGTGACATTACCAGAATACACTGAACTTATTTGGCGTAATATCTCACTGGAAGAAGGTGATGATATTGAACTCTCGTATCAATTTGACGCTCCTGATATCAGTCCTTACATGTATTTGCTTGGTCCACTCAATATGGACGGCTTTACTGAATTACGTCAGTGGCAGATTGCCTCTGACGCTCTTACTGCCATGGGTGTTTTCACTGGTACTAGGTCAGTCGCTAGCACTAACCTCAACCAAGCAGCTAGTCCGCTGCAGTGGAGCGGTTCTGATATTGATCCATTTTATTTTGATCATTCAACTTCAACTAATTCTCACGAAGTCACTTTTAGACAAGCTGGTGATTACTATTTAGCGGTTAATGTACCGCAGGTACGAACTGACGGAAACAGTAGTCGTACCCGTGTGGGAGTTGAAGTGCGAGTAAATGGTGTCCCAGTACCTCAAGGTTTAGGACGAAGTTCATATATTAGAAATACCAGTGGTCACGCTGAATCTTCTGCCTACGCCAACATATTGCTCACTGATATACAGGTGGATGATATTGTCGAGGTGTATGTAGAAGGTCTTACAACGGTTGATGCTGGAGATATAGTAAACGTTTCTGGACAAGCCTCGTTATCCCTTGAGTATGTGGGAGTGGGAGCTGGTGTGTTTGCGGCTACTACTACACAGACAACAAATTCGACTAACCTCAACCAGATAACAGCTTATCCGCTTGAGTGGACTGAAACTCGTCAAGATACTGGTTTTGTGCACTCTGATGCCATTAACCCAGAGCAAATTATTATTTCTGATCCGGGTATTTACCATGTGACAATTAACGTACCGCTAACAAACAACATCGCCCAGACTAACGTTCGTGGTGAAGTGCTCCTCGATGGTGTTCTTGTGCCGGGAGGAGTTTTTGCACAAGGGTATGCCCAAAACTCAGGAACTGAGAGTGATGGAGATTCTTCAATTCACTGGACTGGAGTAATTGAAACTACAGCTGTTAATCAGGTCTTATCTGTTACAGCCGAGCGAGAAGCAAGAGCCGGTACGGTTACTGTAACTTCGGGATTTTTTGGTTCAATTTTTGTGCGTGAATTGCCAGTTGATGATGTACTTGTTCTTCGAGGTACAAACTTGGTTGGTGGTACTAACTGGAACCCGGCCGCTGCGGCTGCGGTTCAGTGGGTCACTGAGGATTTTATGGATGCAACTGTATTTACTCATTCAACTACTTCAAACAGTCATCAAATTACAGTTAATGAAGACGGGGATTATTATTTATCATACAACGATGTTCTTAATGGAGCAGTATTTCGTAGCAATTCACGTGTCGAAGTTCTTAAGAATGGTACACCAATATCAGGAGCGCAAACAAAATCACATTACATTAGAAATCAAAACGGCCATACTGAATCTTCAGGTGCTTTAGCTATTGTACTTCAAGGTCTTCTAAATGGTGATGTTATAACTGTTACAACACAACAAGAAGCGGCCGCTGGTACGGTAAATGATACTAGTGATGCGATTATTATGATGTGGAAGAAAGCCACTCTCGATCTTCGTCCAGATGCTCCAGTCACTACTACTCCGTTTGATAACATTCGTTTCGCTTCATCGACTCCGCACTTTGATTTTTCTGCTACTGACCCAGACGGTACTTCAGATATTGAATATGAATTTTCAATTGCTACCAGTACTGGCTTTACTGCTTCAACCACCTTTAATTCAGTTACTGATAGTGAGTTCTTTAATACCTCTTCGTCCACAGATACTTCACCATTTACCGAAGGGAATACCATCCGACTTCAACTTACTTCTGGAGATGTTTTGTCAGACCAGACAACTTACTATTGGCGCGTCCGAGCCAAGGACACCACTGGCTCGGGCGAATTCAGTGATTGGTCTACTACCAAGAGCTTGACGGTTGATATGGCGGCCCCGGCTGATAGTTGGTTCCAGTCCTATAGTGGTCAATTCGAGGGAGATTCTTTGGTCGGTGCGTCAAGTAATAATGACCAAGTGCAGGTTGATGCTAGTGTCAGTTCAGAAGTTTTGATTGCTTATGGAGAGGGGACAAATACTACTCCTAGATATCGCTTCTGGAATGGTTCTTCTTGGGGTCTTGAGGGCGGAGCACAGACAGTATCTGGAACAATTAACTGGGTACGCACTGCCGCATCTGTAACTCGTGATGAGTATGCGCTCATTACGCTTGATTCTGCCAGTGACTCATTTGTGCAAATTTACAGCGCCTCAACTTCAGCTTGGGGTAACCAAGTGTTGATGTCACCGGCAGTGACTGGTCCACAGTATCGTGGAATAGCGGTTGGCTATGAAAGCACATCAGGCGATTTGATGGCCATATCATGTACTAATAGTCCAAATCCAGTTTATCGTATTTGGAACGGCACTACTTGGTCTGCTACTAGTACCATTACAGTTAGCTCACTTAATAACTGTAACTTCCTTGAGCTGGCTTCAGATCCAGCTTCAGATGAAATGATTTTGGTAGTTCGTGATACTGGAACTCAGTATGAAGCCTTGGTGTGGGATGGTTCAGCTTGGGTTGAGAGTCGAGTAATCGGTTCATCAGCAAAAGTAGCGCGTGAAGGTATGTCGGTAGCTTATGAAGCGTCTGGAGACCAGGCTGTTGTTATTGTTAGTAATGGAACGGCAAATAGTTTTGCCTATACTACCTGGAACGGGGTTGAGTTTAGTACAAATGATACTCAAACTCTCGGTAATGACTTTGAGTTTGGACGTTTGGCGGCTGATACCGACTCTGACAATTTAGCTCTTTGTTATATTGATGAAGATAATGACGTTGGAGCCATTCGTTGGAATGGTGGAGTGTGGTCAGCTACTACTGAGCTTGATACTGGCGGTAATATCGATACTGGTCGTCCAGTGGATTGTGAATTTGAAACTACGGCCGGACGCAGTGAGTACTTAATGGCCGCTTACAGTGACACTGTTAATGTGCGCCATCGCTCCGGTACTTCGACTGTGTATTCGACTGAGGCAACAATCGGCACAATGGAAGACTCTTTCTGGGTGCAAACTGAACGAGCTGGTGACGGTATAGTTCTAGCGGTTGCTCTTGATGATACGGTAGACAACCTAAATTCTTCATACTGGAATGGTACGTCATGGGCAGCTCAAGATACACTTGAAACCAGTCCATCATCAGTTATTGCTTCTCCGTACGAAATGTATGACATGTCTGCTAAGCGTTTCCAGTTTGCAGAAGGAGTAGTACAAACCCCGCCTATTAACTTTACTGATGTTCCAAACCAACCAACTTGGGGAGATATAAACTTTAGTACTACTGAACCGTTTGGTACGGATGTTTTGGTCCGTGTTAAATATTCAAATGTTGGCACTTGTGATGCTTATGTTCCGGATTTGGCGTTGCCAGGCAACAGTACTGGCTTTGACGCTGCTAACTCACCAATTGACTTGGTTTCAGTTTCCACAACTACCTATGATCAAATCTGTCTTGAGGCCACTCTTACCACCCTTGGTGATTCATCTGCTTCGCTCGATGAGTGGACCTTGGCGTGGGTGCGACAGCCAAAACTAATTCAGAATCGCTATCGCTGGTATGTAAATGGAAGTTTCTTAACACCAACTGACCCGTGGCCAGCCGGGGTGGATGATACAGCAGAAAATACCTCAATCAATTCTTCAATTGCCATTAATAACAGTGAAGCTATTCGTCTGCGAATGTCACTCCAGGGCAGTAATGTTGAACTCCCTGCTTTTGCAGAAGCGTTTAAGTTGCAGTACGCAGAAGGCTTTACTTGTAGCAATGCCTTAACTTGGCATGATGTTGGCGACACAGCTTCAACTACTGCGCTTTGGCGTGGGTTTGAAAACTCAATTGTAGGCGATGATTGGTATAGTGCTAGCTGGGGCAAGCGAGTCAAGGTTATTATTGATAGTGCGCTCGTGTCTGACAGTCAAACTAATTTCCCGGTCTATCTAAACCTAGCTGATTTCCCAGCAGCATTTTTTGATAACGTACAAGCCGATGGAGATGATATTCGTATCACTCGAGCTGATGGTGTGACTGAAGTACCGTTTGAACTTGTGACCATTGATACTTCAGCTGATACTGGAGAACTACACTTCAAAGCTGATGTGTCATCTACTACTGACACCTCTTTCTTTGTCTACTATGGTAACGGTAGTGCTTCTGGTTATTCTAATACTGCTACCTATGGTCGTAATAATGTATGGACCAATGGGTTCTTGGCTGTGTACCATTTGGATCAAAGTCCGACAGCTAGTGCTCCACAGTTTATCGATAGTACAGGCAATAATACTGGTACAGCCGTGAACCTAGAAGCCGGAGATAGGCTTACTGGAGTGGTTGGCCGAGCCATTGATGTGGATGGAGCGGATGAGTACATTGATACCAACATAAATCAGAATGTCCTACGTTCAACTTGGTCTCTTTGGATTAATCCAGACGGAGCGCAAGGAGCTTACGACGGTGTCATGATGTCACGAGGAACTCTCACTCACGGTATTAACATAAACAGTGGAGCTAATAGATTAGGCTACCACTGGCGAGACGCTTCAAATACCTGGAGCTGGAATGGAGGGCCAATTTATCCAACCAATCAGTGGTTTATGGCTTCTTTGGTGATAGAACCATCTCTGGCTACGCTATACGCACATACTGGTGGAGGAGTAACTAGTGCTACCAACGCTGTTACCCATGCTACAGCTACAGTTGATGCACTTGATATTGGACGCGACCCACTCGGCGGACGTTCATTTAACGGTATAGTAGACGAGGCTACTTTGTCTAGTGTCGCACGCAGTGCTTCTTGGTTATCGACAACATATAACAACAAATCAAATCCAACCGGCTTTTATAGTGTGTCGAGTGAGGAGCTCATTAGTGACGGTCGCTTGTTGCCGTCAGTGGTTTTGTCTGAATCAGATGTTTCTGAAACCTACGAAGAAGAAAATCCAACTCGTGATAATCAAAATACACTTCCAGTAGGGGATGATGCTGAGTGGGACTTTGTCCTAGAGAACAACGGTGCTACCCCAGCCACCAATTACTGTTTCCGGTTGGTGTATGAAGACGGTGCTCTTTTGAATACCTATCAAAACTATCCACGATTAATTACTAACGCTCCGCCACTGGTGCCGACACTAATTGCTCCATTTGATAATGAACGATTGGCTTCCACTACACCATCGTTTGAGTTTTCAGCGGACGATGAACTTGAAGATGAGGTAGCGTACGAAATTCAAGTATCAACTGACTATGCTTTTGGTAGCACGGTAATTAACAACAATTCGGTTGCTAGCTTCGCTTTGTTTACAAACTTGATTCAACCTTCTGAAAAGGGTCAGTTTACTAGTGCTGATACTATTCAATTTATTTCACCAACTGCTTTATCGAGCGGTACTACTTATTGGTGGCGAGTGCGAGCTCAGGATCCAGATGGTTCAGGTTCTTATAGTGAGTGGTCTACTCCAGAAAGCTTTACTGTGACAACTGGAACAACAATTACTACTTGGTACCAAACCACAGGCGAGCAGTTTGCTACTAACAACTTGCTTGATGCAATAGCAAACTCAGGTGATACCGGTATTGATTCTGGCTTTACGGCGGCAACTACCACCAGTACGGTCATTGATTATGACGATCGTGACACTGGAAACGCTTGGGGAGATTTTAGTTTTACTCATAATGTCACCTCAGGTTCTATTCGGTATCGTGTTGAATATAGAGTCTCTGGTGAGACGTTTGAACTGGTGCCGGATGTAGACCTGGCTGGTAATAGTACTGGCTTCACTACTTCACCGGTTTCTTTGGCTGCACTTAATACCACTACTTATAACGAGCTCCGATTAGTGGCGGTATTGTCTGGTAACGCAACGTTACCAAGACTGCAGGACTGGACAGTGACTTGGAGTGAGACGATTGAATCACCAACTCATGTTGATCCATTTGATAATGCTAAAGTCTCTACTACCACTCCGGCCCTTAAATTCTTTACCTCTGATCCAGAAAATGAAGATTTACAGTACGAAGTGCAACTATCAAGTACTTATGACTTTGCCTCACCGTCAACCTTTACTTCTGGAGTTGAAGCTGGATTTAGTAACACTGAAGATGCGCTCGACACCTCTCCATTTACTACTGATGAGCAAATTCAGTATTTGGTGCAAACACCACTCACAAACGGTAATACTTACTGGTGGCGTACCCGAGCTCGTGACCCACTAGGCGCCAACAGTTGGTCAGACTATTCAACTCCAGAAAGCTTTACGGTTGATACATCAATTACTACTTCAGTCTGGTATCAAACAACCGGTGAACAATTTGAGACAGATGAGCTGGTAGATATTGAAACTACAGCTGGGGCTGCCCAAATTACTTCCACTATTACTGAGGTGATATCTGTCTATGGTGAAGGTACTGGTCAGTCGCCGCAGTATCGTTTATGGAATGGTACTAGTTGGAGCGCCCCATTTTCAGCGCAATCAGTTGGAGCACAGATTCGTTGGCTCGAACTTAAGGCTTCACCAGCTCGGCCAGAGTATGCGCTCGGAACTTTGGGTACTGACCTAGATGTAAATTTCCAAATTTACAACTCAGAGACAGATACCTGGGGTGATGTGGAAGAGCTGCAAACTAATAGTGTCGCAACCGATAAGCGTACCTTTAATTTGACCTACGAGAGTCAGTCAGGAGATCTATTGGCTGTCGCCTGCAATGGAACTGAGGCGGTATATAGTGTTTGGAACGGTACTAGTTGGTCTGCAACCAGTACTCTTTCACTAACTAACGCTAATAACTGCGAATTTGTGCAAATGGCATCAGACCCAACCTCTGACGAAATTATAGTTGTCTTTAGGCATGCTGTTACTAGTGCTAATGACTTTGAAGCCTTTGTTTGGAATGGTAGTTCATTTGGTAACGCTACTCAATTTGGTGAGTTGGTGCAGTCTGCTCATGAGGGTATGGCAGTGGCTTATGAAGAGTCGGGTGGACAAGCGATTGTGGCAGTTTCAAACGATGCCAATACTACACTGCTCTACAATATCTGGAACGGCACTAGTTGGTCTGGTACAGCTACCCATGCTCTAGGTGATCACTTTGAGTGGGCAACTCTGAAAGCTGATGTTGGTACTGATAGATTGGCTTTCTGTTACCTAGATAACGATACTGATGTGGGAGTACTAATTTGGGATGGTTCCGCTTGGAATACTGTCACTGAACTAGATATTGACGGCAATGACATTCGTGGCCGGGCTATTGATTGTGAGTGGCAGGTCGGCACTAATGATGGGGAATTGGTCGTTGCGTATTCAGATACAATCGGTACTCGCTATCAGACCTACAACGGTACAACTTTTTCTGGTGAATTTAGCTTATCAATTATAAATGACACCTTCGAGATTAATACGGTACGAGCTGGAGACGGACTTATCCATCTCTCTGCCTACGATGATGCCCTAACTCCAGACCGCATCGATCATAGTCGCTGGGATGGAGCTGCTTGGTCAACCCGCGAGCGGTTCTCAGACAACGCGTCTCTAAATAATGTACTTCCGTACGTCGGTGGCGTTAGTATGGCGCCGCAGATTTATCCAAACTTTGTGAGTGGTTCAATTCGCTCTACCCCAATTGCTTTTGCAGATGGTACTGGTCCGCGTTGGGACACAGTTTCTTGGAGCGACACTACCCCTGGCGCTAGTGAGATTTTGTATCGTTTGTACTATGAAAGTGCACCAGGAGTGTATAGTCTAATTCCTGATATTGATTTACCTGGTAACAGTGCTGGTTTTGTAACTTCACCACTAGATATTTCTGATGTAAGTCGCACTACCTACAGTGTGCTACAGCTTGATGCACAGTTTGCTTGTGTGACAGGCGATTGTCCAACTCTTCAGGATTGGTCTGTGGCGTGGTCTGAAGGAATTACCATGTCTGGAACAGCTAAAGAATTTGATGGTATTGCTTCCACTACTAGTGGCACAGTTGGTGTAGCGGTAAATGGCGTGATTCAATCTGGTAAGACTGGTGCCATTCAAGCCAATGGTACTTGGTCAATTGCTAATGTGACGGCCTTCCCTGGCGATACCTTGGTGGCCTTTGTCGACGGTGCCGCCGACGCTGATGAGGCTGTTGGTATCGCTACCTATGATGGAGTTGGAAACGTGACTGGGGTGGAACTTACTAAGCGTCACGTGACGATTGGTTACAGTAGTGTGTCTACTACCACTATTGCCGGCTTTGCTGGTTACGATAACGCCGACGACGAAGATATCTTCTTTACAGTTGGAGCTGGTAATGCTTTTGCCTTATGTGCTGAAGTGGCTTGTGCTGATGGACAGCTAAAAATTAAAACTGGAACTACTTTTATACCTGGAGCCACTTTAACTACTCACGACTTCTTGAACCAAGGTTCTTTTGAGCCGGCCACAAACACTGTGCGGGTCAGTGGCGGTTGGGATAATCAAGGAACATTCGTCTCTGATACTTCAACTGTTATTTTCTCAGCTACATCAACAGCGGAATCTATCACCACTTCAAGTAGTACCCTTGGCTTCTATAATGTCACCTTTGGTGAGGGAAGTGGCACTGCAACTTGGACTGTGGCTAAGCCACTCTCGACCACCAATAACTTGGCAGTCACTTTTGGTACGCTAGCGCGTGGTACGTCAACTATTGCCATTGGTGGCAATCTACAAGTTGGTGCCACTGCTTACTTTACTGGACTGGCTACTACCACCTTTAATGGTAGTGGTAGTCATACTTGGTCTGATGCTAAGTCAGCAACCACAAGTAGCAACGTTGGGTACGTAGTAATTGATGGTACTACTAAGACAATCACACTGGCTGGTAACGTGGGTGCGCAGTCAATCACAATCGGTGCTGATGATACGCTTAATGCGTCGGGTTCTGGCTTTAATATCAATGTGGTTAGTTCTTGGATAAATAATAACGCTTTTATTCCACAAAGTGGCACCGTTACTTTTGTGGGTACCACAACTGGCGTAATTGCTCGCGGTACTTCGTCCTTCAATAACCTTGCCTTTACTGGAGTGGGTGGTAACTGGTCATTCTCAACATCAACCTTGGCTCTTAATGGTAACCTAACTATTGCTACTGGTACTGTGACCTTCCCAACTGGAACTACCACTATTGCTGGTTCATTTAGCAACACTGGCGGTACCTTCTTGCACAATAATGGTGAAGTTCGAATGACTAGCACCGCTGGTGGTCGGACCATTACCCAAAGCGGTACGCCATTCCTAAATGCTTTCTATGATTTGGTATTTACTGGCAGTGGAGCGTGGAGTTATTCTGAGGCATCTGCTACTACTACCCGTAACTTCCGTATTCAATCTGGAACAGTAACGCTTCCAAGCAGTACCTTAACTGTGGGTGGTGATTATTCAGTAACTGGTACTGGTGCCTTTATTCATAACAATGGTGAGGTAATTCTGATTGTACAAAATACTAATTTTGTTCGAGGTAATGGCTCAAACTTCAACAACTTGCGCACTACCGGCTCAGGCTCAGAGGGTTGGTATGATGACTCATTTAGCTACCGGATTCCTATAACAGTTATGGCTTCGTCAGCAGCTGCGACATTGACTGATTATCCAATGTATATAGATTTATCGACTTTAGGAAATCAATTTTTCCAAAATGTTGGTGCGGCCGGAAAAGATATTCGCGTCACCAGTGCTGATGGTGTGACTGAACTTCCTGTGGAAGTAATAAATGTGAGTACGAGTACCCAAACCGGAGAATTATATTTCAAAGCTCCTACCTTATCATCAATAACCGACTCAACCTTCTATATTTATTATGGAAACCAAAGTGCGATAGCGTATGCGGAGAATGCTACCTACGGTGCACAAAACGTGTGGAGTAATGGCTATGCTGCGGTCTACCACTTAAACGGACTGCTAGATAGTACTGCAAATAATCGGGATTTGGTGGCAGTAGGGACACCAACTTTGTTTGGTAATTCAGCCTATGAATTAGATGGAAACACGGATTTCTTGCGAATGCCAAATAATTTCGGATTGTTTTCTGGAGCAGTTGATTTTACGACCGAAATTAGTTTTGATGCTGATGCGGTCGCACCATCTACTGATTATTCAACAAGTCCGGTACTCATGATGTTTGGTGATGAAAACAATGCAATGCTTACCTTTGGTGACGGGTTGCCTGGAAATACACTTGGCTTCAGGTACCAAGGCTGGGTTACGCCGGTAAGTATTCCAAACATTCAAATTGATACTCCGTATCAGGTAGGGTTGACGTATGATCAAGGTGGAAGCGGACTAGCTATGTACTTGAATGGAACATCTGTGTCTACCGCCGCTGGTAATATCACTGTTGCTGCAGGTACATTTGACAGTATTATCGGAGGAACCAATACAGCTGATGCGAACCGCGCCTTTGATGGAGTTGTCAGTAATGTACGAATTTCTTCAGTTGCTCGTTCTGCAGCTTGGCTACGACTATCAAATATAAATATAGTTAGTCCTACCAGTGTGTACGCAACCAGCAGTCAACAAGGAATAACACTGAGGACATTTGCAGATACGAACGTAACGGTGTTAGGTAATTTGGTTCATGATCTCGGTGGTGATGTAGTGTATCCAACTGGAGTTCTTAGTGTCCAGGGGTCATTTGATAACAATGCTACCTTTGCAGCTAATAATGGTACCGTAAGATTCAATTCAACATCTGGTGCTGAAACAATTGATGCTGGTGATTCTTCATTTGCCACCCTTACCTTTGATAGCGCAACGGGTGACTTTACGGTAACTGAAAATGCTACTGCGACGGTAGCAATTAATCTCACTAGTGCAGAGCAGTTTACTCTAGCTAGTGGACGAACTTTGACTTCACAAGGAACATTTACTCATGCGGCAGACGGTGCCAATACCACCTGGACTGGTTCAACCCTTCGTCTGTTAAGCGGTACAACCGTAACTTTGAATGCCAAAACTCACGCTGGAGATGTGTATGGCACATTGGAGTCAGCCAGTAGCACCTTGGCAAAAATGTGGAATTCAAGTGCTACCACTTACATCACAAGTGGAGCCACTGGAGCAATTTACTCACAAGACCACGCCGGGGTGGACGGTGATTTGAATATTTATGGTAACTACACTCGTAGCAGTGGCACAGAGTATTGGAGTTATGCCACCGACTTCGATGGTACTTCATTAACTGGCACAGAGCGACAAGTTGATGTACGGGTGGCTTCAAGTTCTGTATTGAACATCCAAGCCTCAACACTGTCAGTGGTGGGAGGATCTAGTGCCACCACGACAGTAGATGCAGTGGCTGGTGCTTTTGCGATTACTGCCACAAGTTCAACTTTTAATAGTTCTTACGCTTCATTTGCTGGTACTGGTGTAAGTGGACTGTCTCTAACCGGCTCAACTACCATCGGCACCTTTGCCAGTACGGACTTTAATGTTGTGCCTGGTCGTTCTGGTATCACTATTGATGCTTCAACTATTAATACCAATCCAGCTGACCAATTCTTTAATGTTAACTTTGCTACTACTTCAGCTGGACTTGGAACAAACGTCACTCTCACTGGTTCACCAGCTTCATACGTATGGTTTAGAAACGGAATCGGTAATCTATATGGAGAAGCGTATGATGCTGGTGACGGTAACCCAGGCTCAATTCGCTTTGATGATTCATCATACTTAATCACGGTGTCAGGAGTGGTCTATAGTGATGCTGGAACCTCTGTAATGGGAGCACCAACTTGTGATGGTGTAACACCAAACGTTCGAATTGTGATTGATGGTGGTACTTACACTGACGCGGTGTCATGTAATGCCAGTACCGGTGCATATACATTTAACAACGTTGCCTACATCGGTGACCCATCAGTCGTTGTGTATCTAAATACCAATGGTGGCGCTCGCGGTGCGGTGGTGTCAAAGACTCCAACGGCTAATATCACTAACTTTGATATTTACGCTAATAGAGTCATTGTTCGTCACGAAGACATATTGTCAATCACCATCGCTGACATGATTGATTATGATGGTAGTGACGACACTGATATCCCATTTGTGGCTGCTGTTGGCAGTCCAGATACGTTGACCCTAAACGACAATACTGAACTATATGTATTTACTGGTAAGACCTTCACTCCAACTGGTAACCTAACTCTGCTTGGAAATGGCAATGCCAATAGTTATGAAGGAACTTTGCAAATTGGTGCCAGTGCTTCATTTGTAGCAACTAGTACAGAGACTCATACTCTGGCCGGAAGGTTGGTGCTAGCTAGTACTACTTCATCATTTACAGCGGCGTCCTCTACCTTTGTCTTTAACGCCACTACTACTGGTAAGAGTATTACTGGTACCAACCCAATCACCTTCAATGAAATTCAATTTACTGGCGTGGGTGGTGGTTGGAACATTACTGCACCACTCATCGTGCAGGCTGATATGCAGGTAAATGCCGGTACTGTAACTGGTACAAGTGATGTCACTCTACAAAATGGTTCACTTTACGGAAACGGTACACTTTCATTTGGGTCTGGTACTACCACTATTGCCCGCACTAACACCTTTGGTGGTACAACCGCTTGGACACTAAATAATCTAGTTCTTGGAAATGGAACAGTAGTTGGTACCACCACACCAGCCACCACTGCTACTACAACTATCCTTGGTCGGTTAACTATTGCGAACGCTCACTTCTTAGATGCTGGAGCAACAGTATGGGACTTGGCTGGTACGGGAACGGTGTTTACTGAAACTGGAACTTTCCTCGAGGATACTAGTACCATTCGCTACAGTGGAGCTGGTGCCAATGTACTTTCAACCAACTACTACAATCTTCTAGTGTCTGCTGGGGTTGGTAGTGCTACTTACACTGGAGTTGGTACTGGTATCTTGGTGCTAAATGATTTAACAGTGGGTGGGGGAACTAACTCAACCTTCACAGTAAATACTACTGACCAAGTACTTGAAGTACGTGGTGATGTAAATATCAGCACTAACGGTACGATGGAAGCCAGTAACAGCGCTCTCTTTACGATTCAAGGCGACCTCACTAACGACGGTGTGCTAAATGGTAACAACGGAACTATTCTATTTAATGGTACTGGTACTTCAAATATTGCGGCCGGAAACGCCAATCTCAGTAACATAAACATTAATGGAACTGGTGATTACACTGTAACTGAGAATGCAACCAGTACTGGTAATTGGAGTTTGATCGCTCACAATAACTTTACTGTCAGCAGTGGCGCTACCTTGTCTGTTGGTGGTACCTTCCTTAATAACATTGCTGGTGCTAATACTACTTGGACTGGTTCAACTCTCCATTTATTTGGAACTGGCACTTATGAAATTAATGATTCGGCTACAAGTGATACTTACGAAACTTTGTCTGTAGCAGCCAACACTCATATTCGAATGTGGAATTCAAGCGCTACTACTTACAACGTAAACGCGACTGGCTCACTATATTCACAAGATCATGCTGGTGTGAACGGTGATGCTTATGTTTATGGAAGTATGGTACGTACCTCAGGAGATGATTACTGGAGTTACGACCAAGACTTTGATGGTAATGACCTTACTGGTGGAAGTGAGCGACAAGCTCATGTCTACTTCGCTAGTGGGGCTAGTGCACTCTGGTCTGGCACTTCTTCACTTTCAGTAATTGGTACTTCAAGCGCTACTACCACGATTGAAAATCAAGGCAGTGGTACATACGGAATAACTATTGGTACTGGTGCCACTACCGAATGGAACGTCGCTCAAATTAGAGACATCAACGCTTCTGGTGTGGTATTTGCTGGAGCGCCGACGGTGGTTGATTTCTCACGCACTGATCACTTGGTTGAAATTAATAGCGGTACAGCTATTACCGTTGGTGGTACTGTTATTAATGCCAACGAAGCCAAAAACTTTACCAACAACATCTTTAATGTCGGAGGCGGCGCGACTTCTCCAAAGAACGTAACCGCCACAGGCACTGCCATTAGCTCATGGCGCTTCACCAATCACACTGGAAATATTGCCGGAGAAGCCTTCGACGATGATCCGGCTGGCGATCCTGGATACGTGGTTTGGGATGACTCAGCGGCACTCATTACAGTGTCTGGAAATGTCTATAGTGATGAAGGGGTGACAGTGTCTCCGGAATGTGACGGTGTAACTAACAACGTGCGCTTGGTGGTAGCTGCTTTGACCACTTATGACACTAGTTGTAACGCTACTACTGGAGCCTATAGTATTCCAAGTGTGGCTTTCAGTCCGTTAGACACCCTCACTCTTTACCTAAATGGAGAAACTTCAAAAGCGGCAAACGTAAGTATTTCACCAATTTCTTCTATCTCGACTATGCACCTCTACCACAATCGCGTGATTGTGCGGCATGAAAATACTGACCCAATTACTATTGCCAAGATGGCTGTGTGGGATAGTAGTGATGATGCTGATATTCCATTTACAGCTGTTGACGCTGGCACTGATACCTTGACTCTGCCCGCTAACACTAAACTTATTGTTTGGACTGGAAAGACATTTGAACCAAATGGTAACGTCACTCTTAGTGGTGGTGGACTTGGTGATGCTTGGGACGGTACTCTTGAGGCCCAAACCAATGCTCGCTTCCGAGCTAAGGGGACTGAGTCACACAGTGTGGGCGGTAGTGTCATCTTTGGTACTGGTGCTGAGTTTGTATCAGGAAGTTCAACTCTCACTCTCACTACTACCGGCAGTGGTCGAACCTTTGATGTAAACGCTAATACATTACACAACCTAACCGTTTCGGGTTCTGGTAGTTACACAATAACTGACGCTACTCTAACAGCCGCTGGTACCTACGCTCAGTCTGCTGGAGCGGTGACTTTCCCGACCGGTACAACCACTATCGGAGCCACCTTTAATGCCACTGGTGGTTCATTCACTAATAACGGCAGTCCATTTGTCTTTACTGGAACAGGCGCACAGACAGTACGATTCAATAACTCAACAGTGGCTTCGCTTGCTTTCACTGGCGCCGGCACCTTTACCATGTCTGACACCAACGCCACTTCAACTGGCTCAGTTGTTATTACAGCTGGTTCTGTGACACTACCAAGTGGAAACTTTGCAGTGGGTGGTAGCTTTGAAAAGAGAGCTGGTACTGTCACTCACAATACCTCAGAGATTATTATGACCTCAGCTACAACCGCTCTTCTCACCGCTAGTTCATCTGACCTCTACGCCGTTAACTTTACTGGCGCTGGAGCGTTTACTATCACTGATGAAAACATCACTTTCCTTGATTCGTTCACAGTGGCTAATGGTTCAGTACAAATGGCTTCAGGTACCACGGCTGTCGGCGGATCATTTACTGCTACCGGCGGTACCTTTACTCATGCTACGGGTACAGTACTCTTTAATGCGGCTGGAGCAGGACGAACAATCAACCCAGGAGCCAACACCTTCCATAATCTTCAAATTGGAGCACCGGCTGGAGGCTACACACTCTACAGCGCTACTACAACTAATAACTTCACAATTGCTAGTGCCAACATCCTAACTGTAGACCCTACTGCAACTGTGTATGTAGGTGGCGTCTTCACAAACTCAGTTGGCGGTGCGGGCACAACTTGGACTGGCTCAACTCTTATCCTTGATAGTCAGACTGCTTACAGTATTAATAGTCGGACTAACAGTGGTGATGTGTATGGCACTCTTCAAATTGGCGCTGATACCGACATCAGAGCTTGGTACAGTAGTGCTGCTTCAATTGTGGTCGATGATAGTAGCTCACTCTACTCACAAGATAACGCCAACGTAAATGGCGCACTGTATATCTATGGAGATTTAGTATTGGCTACTTCAACTGAATACTGGAGTTATGCCAATGACTTTGATGGTACGGCTCTAGGTGGTAGTCCACGAGCTGTTACTGTCTCTCACGCCGCAAATGCCACCACTACCCTTACTTCTGGCACGTTACAAATAATTGGTGCTAGTGGTTTTGAAACAGTCATCCAAAATCAGGGTTCAGGCACATACGCTATGGAAGTGATTGGTGGTACGTTAAACGCTGAGTACTACGAGTTTGGTGACTTAAATATTGAAGGACTAAAACTTCAAAACACCCCAACTATTACTGAGCTATCAAATGGTCTATTTGATTTGGCGGTAGACACTGGTTCACTCATCACTCTTTCTTCTACGACTCTAAATGCCAACCCTTCAAAGACGTTTGATAACGTTGGCTTTACTGCTACTACTGGTATTTCAGGCTTCAACATTAACTTGGTCGGAGAGACAACTAACGCTTGGCGTATTACCAACAACTACGGAAATATTGGTGGGGAAAGTTTCGACATTGACGGCATTGATGCTTGTGGATCAATTCGCTTCGATAACAGTGCTTGTCTCTTGACTGAACAAACCCAAGTCAGGTGGCGAGCTGATGATGGCGGGGAAGGAGCGCCTGATTCTGAATGGTTTGATCAAAGCTTTGACTTCCGCACTAGTGTACGAGTGTTAAATAATGATAATCAAGCTTACGCCAGTACAGCCGTTAAAGTAATTATTCCGTATGACAGTGCGATGCAATCTGACTTTGAAGACTTACGCTTTACTGGGGATGATGGGCAAACAGCAGTACCGTTCTGGTTGGAGCGTTATACAGCTAGTAGTGAAGCACAGGTTTGGGTATTATTGCCAACCTTGCCAGCAAGCAGCCAAGCCGTTGTCTATATGTACTACGGAAGTACTACCGCCAGCCTGGCTAGTGATGGAGCCGCCACCTTCGGAGCGTTTGATGACTACGAAGACAATAACATCACTGAATACTCTGGCGACACCACACTCTTTACTACGGTAACTTCACCAGTCTACGGAGGAACCTATGCTCTGCGTCCTTCAAATACTAGTGGTCGTACTACTGATGGTATCTTCCGTTTCGATGACACCGTTGCCCAAGGTCAAATCATTCGCTACATGCAGTATGTCGATACAACGATTGGGGCTGGTAGCGGTGACGAGCCATGTACACTCTTTGGTGTGCAGTCTCCTGGTACTACGAACCAAAACTACGCAGTTTGTCTTGAGCAGTTTGGTACTGATCGTATTTCTATATCAGAAAATGTAACTGATAATGATACTTCAGGAACGGTCTTGGCGTCTTCAACGGTCACATATTCAACTGGCTGGTACGAAGTGGAAATTGACTGGCGAACAAACAACACTATGACTGCCGCTCTCTACAACGCAGCTGGCACATTGGTGGCAAGTACTACTGCTACGGATTCTTCTTACACTTCTGGTGGATATGGTTATACCTTCTGGTTCCAAAACGGCGCTTGGGACAGCTTTACTGCTCGCCCACGGGTCGCGACAGCACCAGATGTTTTCCTTGGTGCCAAACAAGCCAATGGTGGAGCAAATTGGATTTCATTACAGAATAGTGCTGGTAGTGCTGTGCCAAATGATGTGGTTCGTCTCCGTGTCGCAATTGAAAACGGAGGACTAGACGTAACCGGACAACAGTATCGCCTTGAGTATGCAGCCAAAGCGGCAGCGCCAACTTGTGAGTCGGTCAGTAGTGGTTCATATGTAGCGGTTCCAAACCAAGCCTCATGTGGTAGTTCACCAGTTTGTATGCAGACTTCTAGCTTCGTCAGTAACGGAGCGGTCACTACTGACTTGTTACTAAATACCGATGGTACTTTCAGTGCTGGTGCAATTGTAACCAGTCCACAGAATGAAACAGCTGGTCTTGATGTTAATCAGGATTACTACACTGAACTCGAGTATGTCTTAACTCCAACCGTAAACGCTACCGATAATTATTGTTTCCGTGTTACTAATGCCGGCACTACACTCGACTTTTACTCCAAGATTGCAGAGTTAGGTCTGCAGTTTGATCCAACCTTTGGTGCCATTAGTCTTAACGGTGGATTACCAATCAGTCTGGTACCTGGTACTACCACAGCCGTAACTGTGCTTGGTACAGTCACTGACTTTAACGGAACTTCAGATATCACTAACGCCACCGCCACTATCTACCGTAGTGGAGCAGGAGCTGCTTGTACAGCCAACAACAATAACTGCTACATCGCTTCAACCGAAAACAGTATGTGTGCTTTCACTAACTGTGCTGGTAATAGTTGTGACTTATCATGTACTGTCGATATCTTCTTCCATGCAGATCCAACCGATGCTGACACCTACGAAGGGGAAGAGTGGTTGGCCTTTGCTGAGGTGGAAGACTTTAGTAATGGCTACGACTTCGCTTCAGCTCCGGGAGTTGAACTAAATACCCTCCGCGCTCTCTCGGTAGACTCACTTATCAACTACGGATCACTAGCAGCTGATTCAGACACTGGATCATTTAACCCAACCACGACAGTAACCAACCTCGGTAACGTGCCAATTAACATCGATATCGAAGGCAACGACCTCACTGACGGTGCTTCATCACAGATTACAGCTGACAACCAAAAGGTTGCGACCTCAACCTTCACCTACAATGCCTGCATCAGTTGTCAGCAGCTATCAACTTCAACTCCGGTTACTCTTGGAATTAATCTTAGTAAGCCAAGCACGGTTTCACCACCAGTTGAGACAGAAGTGTATTGGGGTATCGCTGTGCCATTCACTGCCAGCAACGCAGCGCACACTGGTACTAACATCTTCACTCCTATCAGTGTTAATTAGAGTGTTATGATACTAACTATGAACAAGGTACAAAAACTCCTCACCCTCATCTTGGTAATTACCTTGCAGCTGGCTACCTTGCCGACGTCGCTTCTAGCTCAATCAAGTGCTACACCGCCAGAAATTAGCGATGTACAAGTCACTGGTGTGACCGATAGTGCTATGACTATTACTTGGGAGACAGATGAAGATGCTGACTCTTCAGTAAACTACGGTTTGCAACCAGACCTTGGTATTGTTCGTATTCCAGTGCCAGATAGAACTTCACATTCAATTACGCTTGATAATCTTGAACCTGGACGTACTTATTATTTTCGGGTTATCTCGGCTGATGAAGATGGTAACCAAGGAATTTCGGCTGATTACAAAGTTGAAATGAGTGGCACTCCACAAACCGGCGACGGTCCTGGACAAGGTGAATCTTCATCTGACACCACCTCATCAACACAGACACCTTCAGTGCAAGAGATTGTTGAGCAAATTAACGAAATAACTAACCCGCAGCAGCTACAGGAAATTCTTCAAGAAACCGTTGAGGCCATTCAGGGTATTACTGATGACTTGACCATTATTGGTCCGCCGACAGTTATTCCCGAAACTACTACCGCCCTTATTAGTTGGACTACTGACCGCGAAGCTAGTTCTGAAGTGCAGTTCTCACCATCAGCTAGTTTTAATGGTGGTACCTACGCCTTCTCCCAAAAATCTACTGGTGATGTAACTACTGATCATGAGATACGAATTATTGGACTAGAGCCATTTACAGAGTACAGCTTTAAGGTGCTTTCAACCGACGCTTCTGGTATCACTGGAGAGAGTCGCAATTTCACTTTCATGACCAAAGCTTCACTGCCAGAGATTCGAAATTTGCGAGTTCTCAAGGTAGAAGAAAATGCAGCTACACTAGCTTGGGATACCACCGTACCAGCCAAAGCCTTGATTGAGTATCAAGATCAAACTACCGGCGCACAAAACTCCGTCGGTCGTCCAACTCTGGCTACTTCACACCAAATGCGTTTGGCGGACCTAACCTTAGGTACTCGATATGTGGCCTTTGTGATTTCTGAAAACTCTGGTGGCGACCGTGTTCGTAGTCAGCCAATTCAGTTTATTACCGTGCGCGATATTGCTCCACCAATTATTTCCAACGTCACCAACGAATCAACACTTTTCCCAGGTAGTGAATCACGAATTCAAACTATTGTGGAGTGGGCAACTGACGAAGCAGCTTCTTGTGAAATGACTTATCGTGAAGGAGTAGCAGGTGGAACCGAGCCAACTGTTCGTGAAAAAGAAGCTCTTGAATACAACACCAGTCACGTTGAGGTAATTGTTGATTTTGCTCCAGCAACGGTGTATCAATTCTGGCTTAACTGTGATGACGAAGCAGGGAATACAGTCCAGTCAGAAAACTTCGTACTCTTTACCCCAATCCAAGAAAAGAACATCATCGACCTGATTCTCGAAAACTTCCAGAGTACCTTCGGTTGGGTGAAAAATATAGGAGGTGGTGGTTAGGCGGATTAAAGTGATACTGTACGATTTCGCTGTGCAAACACTAGCAGCCGTTGCTCCCTTGTGGGTCGCAACGGCTTGAGTGTTTGACTACGTAAAATATAGTCGCCTGACGGCTCCTTATTTCTACGCATCGGTTGGGTGAAAAATATTGGAGGAAACTAGCCCTGCGGCTAGTTTCCTCCGGTCCCCGCGAGAGGCGGGGACTTTCCGATGTCGAAGACGAGGAAAGAGGAGGGTCGAACTCTATCTTTATTACCCTGTGCCGCGAAGTGTCTTAGTTTTTCTCCGTCTGCGGCTAGTTTCCTCCGGTCCTCTTGGCAGGACACATATAGTATTTTCTCCCTGCGGGGTCGAAACTACTATTGTGTCTGCATAAGTTCGTAATACTCGACACTTCGTGTCTCGTTTACTCACTTAAGAGCAAGGACTCCCCGATGCTGCTAGGCAAGGGGGCAGGACACATACCCCATCTTCTCCCTTGTGGGTCGAAGCGGCTTCTGGTGTTTTACATCTCCTTTCTTATCAATTTAATTAACACAATATAGCTAGTCAAATAGTACGGTTAACCGTACTATTTTATTTGGTATGACTAATATTTCAAAAAACAAATTGCCGGAAGAAGATTTCCAAAAACTATTTAAAAAAATGACGGAGATCATGACCAAAGCACAGCAAACTGATATAGAAATATTTTTAAGTGATCTACTAGGTAAAGAAGAAAAAATCATGTTGGTAAAACGCTTCATAGCTGTTGTTATGCTCTGTGAAGGAAATTCTTCCTACCGAATTTGGCGAACACTTAATATCAGTCCTTCAACCGCAGATAAAATTCGTCTAGATTATGTGTCTGGCAGGTACAGAAAGCTCACTTCTTTATTTAAAAGACAGCCAAAAAAATACCACAGACTATGGCAAACTCTAGAATTGGTTCTCCAAGCTGGTTTACCACCCCGAGGCAGCGCCCGCTGGAGCTCTTTACTAAGAAGTGTTAGTAAACATAAATAGTACGGTTAACCGTACTATTTGTTAGCCCGCTTATTTACGTCAGGTCACATTTAGTTCTACAAAGGACCGGCCTAGGCAAACTGCCTAGGCCGGTCCTTTGCTCGTTCTTACGTGGTGGATGATTTAGCTCAGTCTAGCCAGATGGGGATAGATACCTACGTAGTACTGTCATAGTAATGTCATAATAGACACATGGCCAAGCCGCTGATTGTTTGTCGTGACCTTTCGATTATCTACAACAAGGGTAAGTCGAATGAATTTAAAGCTCTCCAAGGTGTAAATACTGATATTTACGAAGGGGAGTATATTATTCTGTTCGGCGCTTCTGGATCTGGTAAGTCTACCTTGATGTATTCAATTCAGGGTTCACTTCCGCCAGGAGAAGGCACACTCCTGATTCGTGGTGATGATATTTACTCGTACCCACCGAGTGAGCGTGTTTACTTCCAACGTTACGTGATGGGAATTATTTTCCAGTCCTTCAACCTCATTGGTTCACTTTCTGTGCTCGACAACGTTGCTCTGCCAATGATCTTCTGTGATGCAGACAGAACTACTCGTGAACGACGTGCTCAGTCTTTGCTCGAACGTTTCGGAGTGGGGCATGTATCACACAAGATTCCCGCTATGCTTTCCGGAGGTCAGCAACAACGTGTGTCAGTAGCTCGCTCGATGGTTAATGACCCAAAGATTCTCCTGGCCGACGAACCAACTGGAAACCTTGACTCCGTGTCTACTCAGCAGGTAATGGACAAAATTGATGAGATTAACACCTTCGATAGACGAACGATTATTATGGTGTCTCACAATGCGGCTCACCTTAGTTATGCGCACCGTGTGTATTATCTCAAGGACGGTTTTGTCGTACGTGAAGTGGTAAACCCACAGCGAAAACAAATTAAACCGGTGCGTGAAGGGGAGACAATTGTAACTGAGCTTGAGCAACTAGCTCGTCTATTTCCATATGACTCAGTTGATACGCTGCGAGTGAAGAGTATGGTCAACTATTTGACTCAACAATACACATACGACCAACTGATTCGTTTGGAGCACGCTATCTCTTTGTTTATTAAAGGCAAAATTAATAAAGACACTTTCATTAGAGCTTTAATATTAAAGCTTGAGCAGGGTGGAGTTGAAATTGAAGAAAAAGAAGCCAAGCGGATGGCGCATACGGCTGAGCTCCTTATGCATCAGGCCGATGACATCCGCCGTTTCCGTGCCAAAAAAGACAACGATGATATTTTCTTCAGTCAACACAAATTGGCAGAGCGACTGAAAGACCACTTGCTCCATACTCATGGTATGAATTTATCAAAAGAGCAAAATGAAAATTTGGTTGAAATGATTGCTGACCGAGTAACGGGTGTAGTTGAGGAGGCGCAGTTTAACGAACGACTCATGAAGGGTGTGCGTGGTCGTGGCTTGGCACTTGATACTAAGGAAGCTGATGGACTTACTCGTTACTTTGAAAAAATTATTGCTCAAGGTGTTGATGTTAGTTATAAGAGCTAAAGCAGAAACAAGGAGCGCATAGCGCGACTATGTTTTGCTTAGGCAGACACAACATCAGTTTCGACCCCGCAGGGAGAAAATGATGTATGTGGTCCGCCAGGTACTCAGTATTTTCATTAAGGGTAATAATTTGTCATCAATTTGCCCCTCCCTAGGGCAAATCGCTGGAACTCGAGGTCTTGCAGCTAAGTAAAGGTAATAATCCGACCTAAAAGATAATAATTCTAAATAGTTGTTTTTCAACCGTGAATAGCCGTCAATCAAGCTTTGGTTCAATGCTACAATTAGGCTTAAATATGAGCGTTGGGTCGTTCCAGGAATTTTCTCTAGGAATTGAGAAAATTCGGAACTAAATTCAATATAATCGCTACGCTCATTATTTCATTTAATGAGAATTCAAGACCTGGCACAACTTTCAACTCGAATGTTTAAGACAAACCCACTTCGTACGTGGCTTACTATTCTTGGTATGGGAGTAGGTACTGGTGCCGTGGTGGTGTTGGTGGGCCTTGGGTTTGGTTTGCAGAAAATTATTCTAGAACAAATTGTGTTCGGTGAGACACTGCTCTCACTCGGTGTGTCTGCTACAGGTGCACAGAATTTAAAACTCACAGTTGAGACTGTGGATGAATTTAAGCGTTACGAAGAAGTACTTGATGCTGCGCCGCTAGCTCGCTTCCCAGCTTTGGTAACCTACAAAGGTCTAACCGGAAACGTTTTCATTCAAGGTGTTGAGCCTCCTTATTTGCGTTACGCTGGTGTGACAGCGACAGAGGGAACTGTCTTTACAAACGAAGATGCTGGTGACACCTCGAGTATAATGCTCTCTCCTGCGGTGCTTAAGCTTTTTGGTATTGATGATGCAGAGTCATTTGTGGGAGAGAAAGTTTCATTTCGACTTCTAGTTCCAGCCGAAGATGGTAGTGACAGTGTGGTTGAAGTTCCAATTGACAAAGAGTATGTCGTGCGTGGTATCACCAAAGAAGAAGGAGTTCTAAATGCCATGATGATGTTACCCGAACTCCGCAACCACGTCGGCATCGAAGAGTACGAGCGTATCCAAGTGCGTGTAAACTCAAATGAAAATCTACCTATTGTTGAAGCGCGTTTGATTGAGGCTGGGTATCGAGTGACAGCGCTGTCAAAGACGGTGGAGCAGGCTTCAAAAATCTTTCAGGGTATTCAAGCGGTCCTCGCTACCTTTGGTGGGATTGCACTTTTGGTATCTGCTATCGGTATGTTTAATACCATGACAGTGACCTTGCTTGAACGTACAAAGGAAATTGGAATTATGCGTACTATTGGAGCGTCTCCGAAGGATGTAAAAAATCTCTTTATTTCAGAATCAATTGTGGTGGGCTTTATGGGGGGCTTAAGTGGAATTGTGATGGGAGTAACCTTCGGTGTCATAGTAAACGTCTTCCTAAATGTCATTGCTGGCCAGTTTGGTGGGCAAGCAGTGAATCTATTTTCCTTCCCAATTGTCTTTTTGGTTTTCATTGCGCTGTTCTCTGCAGCGGTAGGGTATTTAACAGGAGTGTTTCCAGCTAGACGAGCTTCAACCCTAAATCCTTTGGACGCCATTCGCTACGAATAAACTGTTCATAAAATTGTGTATAACTACTGCGTAACTATACGCCATATTAGTTACAATAGTATATGAAGTAATATATTTATAAATAGTTCATTATTATGTTGTACAACCTTGAGGAAAAATCTAACTATATTCAAACAGCCGGCAAAATCACCATTGCTGCGGCTTTGTCTGGTATTTTAGTTTTTGCCTTTGTGTTTCTTTTTAACGCAGGCAAGACAGAGTTATTAAAAGTAGAAGCTCAGACCGCGACCACCACTATTACTGTGCTCAACACCCCTCCAATTTGGGTTGACTTAGCAGTAGAGGAATTCGAGTCATCAACTAACACACCGACCAACTCAGGTGATGAAATCTCTTGGGTTGGACTAGCTGACAACTCTGGTGGCGCACCGTACTTCCTTATTGTCTGTAGCGGTAGTGCCACTCCAACTCCAACGGCTGCCGCTGACTTAGGTAGTCTTGGTACAGCACCACCGGTCTGTACTAGTGGTGTGCAGTGGGGAGTTTCAACTGCCACTGTTGCATCAACTCAAGCTCGTGTCTCTACCACTACTACAGAAACCGGAGCTTTCTCTGGTGAGGTCCTCGATTGGTACGCTTGGGTATGTGACGACGATCCTGTGAACCCACGCTGTAACAACACATCCTCTCAAGGTTTGAACGCAACGAACTCATCTCCATTTCATGTGAACTTCCGTCCTACGTTCACAGCATCAGGAAGTGATTCTCCAGCTGACCCAGGAGAACTTCTAACTTTCTACTCAACATCTAGTGATGCCAACGTAGTGCGAGGACCAGACAACATCTTCTTGTATGTATGTAACGGTAACGACTTTGTTGCATCAACACTAAGTTGTGTCAGTGGAGTGTTGGCAAGTACCTCTGGCTCAGTCACTAGTGATGCCTCAGCTAGCTTCACTCTACCGTCAGTATTCCAGGATGATGACTACGATGCCTATGTGTTCGTTGTTGACCAATACAACCATCCTGCTACCGGTGGAGCACATGCAACTAACGAAGGATTCACTGTTAATAACGTAGCGCCGACTGTTGCTGGTGGAAACATCTCAATCAACAATGGTGGAACTATGTCACTAACAAATCCGGCAGGAGAGACAACTGGTTTTAGTTTGGAGTTTGAAACATCCGATGCTAACAGTTGTGAGAACACTGCCACTACCGATGAAATTGTTTCTTACACTGCATCATTGTTTAGAAGTGGACTTGGTACAACAACTTGTACGGGACTTCCAGGTTCATATGACCCAAACAATTGTTATCCAAGTTCAGTTGCTACAACCACTTGGAACCTAAGTTGTACTGCTTCAAGTACTTCTTGTGGAGGATCGTCCGATCCAACAATGGACTGGTCATGTACCTTCCCACTCTGGTTCATTGCAGAACCAACGGATGCAGACTCACCATTTTCTGCTGAAGGTTGGGTAGCAGCAATTGCTGGAGTTGATGATAATAACGCCACTGGTACCGCAACAATTGGTACTACACCGGTCGAGCTCTTCAGTTTCCCAGCCATTGACCTCATTACAGCTGAGATTCCGTATGGTTCTCTTGAGCCGGGTGAGAACACTGGTACTCTAGACGCTACTACCACAATCTTGTCAGTTGGTAACACTGGTCTAAACCAAGAAGTAGAAGGAGAGGCTATGTGTCCAGGCTTCGCGGTTGGTAGTCCATGTGGTAATAACTCAACATCAACTATCCCAGACTTTAGTCAGGAATTTGCCACAAGTTCAGTGGGGTATAGTACAACTGGTCTAGACTTGTCTTCTACCACACCTCAACTGCTATTGCTCAAAGTTCCAAAGACAACTTCAACTTCAACACCATCACAAGGTGTGACGTACTGGGGTATCGAAGTTCCAATTGCGATTACTACCGCTGGTGCCTACACAGGACTCAACACCTTCTACGCAGTAACCTCAAGTGGAACCGACTGGGGAATCTAATTAAACTAAAATAGAAGTAAACAACAGCCACTGTTATCCATACAGTGGCTGTTGCTTTTTATTCATTAATTTTCGATAATGAATGGGTGCAACTAGCTCGCGTGATTGTTATATGAAAAAGATAGTAACTTTATGTTTGCTGTTTTTTGTGCTCTCTGCCGATATCGCGAGTGCTGGTTTTGGTATCACTCCTCCTTACGTACGAAATACGAGTCTTACGCGCAACTCTACTTATGAACAACAGATTCTTTTGGTGCGAGGTAATCCAGACGTCCCACAGAAGGCCCAGGTGACCATTGACGCCCCAGAGATTATTGATTGGATAGAGATTGTGGAAGGCGATTCAGTTCCATTGCCACGAGGCGTACAGAAGGTCCCAATGACTGTTCGAATAAAGGTACCAAGCGATGCTGACTTTAAAGACTACAATGGTACCATCCGTATCAAGACAGTTCCTGATGATGATCAGGTATCTGCTGGTGCTGTTAGTATTTCACTTGGAGCTCAGGTGGATATTGCTCTTACTGTAATTGATAGAGAGATTCTAGACTTCAGAGTTAGAAAGATTGACGTAACAGATTTGAATGAAGGTCATAAACTTGGCTGGCTATATTTCCCAGGTAAGATTGATTTTTCAATGTTGATTGAAAACACTGGTAACGTAGATAATTCACCATCAAAGGTTGAGTTCAGAATTTTTGATTTCGCTGGTAATGTACTCCTTGAAGAAACTCAGAATAAAAACAAGGTACGTAAAATTGCACCATACGCGACTGAAGAAGTATTTGCGGAAATACCAACACGACTACCAGCTGGTAATTACATCGCACGATTTAAAGTCTATAACGGCGAAGAAGTGAAACAGGAAGGAGAAGTAAGTCTTAGTGTGTTGCCATACGGAACATTGCAACAAGCTGGCTTTGGTTTCAGCGGTCTTTCTGTAGCACACAAAATTTCTATCCTACTTCCAATCCTAGCGCTAATAATTCTAGTACTATACATTTTCTATAATCGTCGTTTAGGACGTCGTCGAGGTGAATAGTCTTATGTATGCCCGACTTACTTTTTTTGGCATAGTACTGGCGACTGTCCTCCTAATACCTTCTCTAACAGCAGCTCAGGCAATTTTGACTGGTACTGCTACAACTACTCTTACCTTGAGTATTTGTGGTAACTCGTTGGTTGATGATGGTGAACAATGTGATGTACCCGGAGAAACCGGCGTTTACAGTACCTCAATCGCTGGCCGTCAATGTAGTCTGTCTTGTAACTTTGGTCCGTACTGTGGTGACGGGGTTTTGCAGACTTCATTTGGAGAGGAATGTGACGATGGTAATAATGATGACGCTGACTTTTGTTCAGCTATTTGTATAATTGAACCAGCTGGTTCTGGAGGAGGTGGTAGTTCTGGAGGAGGTAGTGGCGGTGGCGGTGGTAGTGATACCGAACTAGGTGATACTGTCATTAGTGTAACTGGACTCGCATACCCTGGCCGAACAATTAATATTTTGCTCGATACTGAAAATGTCGGTAGTGTGCGGGTTGGTAGTGATGGTAAGTTTGACTTCACAACTGACGCTTCACCTGGAACTGCTTCACTGGGATTTTGGGCGACTGACCAAGGTGGCACACGTTCAATTACTCTTAACTCTACCTTTGACGTAACTCAAGGAGCGGTTACAAACATCTCGGGAATTATTTTGCCGCCATCTATTAAGGTATCTAGTGCAAATGTAAATCCAGGTGACATAGTTACTGTTAGTGGACAGTCTATACCAAACGCCCGGATAGAACTACATATTAATAATAGTGAAAAGATTGAGACCACAACCTCTAGTGCCACTGGTCTTTGGACTATTTTGTTGAATACTACTTCATTGCGTGTGGCTGAGCATACGCTGCGCGCTCGCTCAATTGGTGGTACTTCATCACTTGCTACCCAAAGTAGCTTTAGTACGACCATACAGCTCTTTGTGGGGGTTAATGGAAAGGCAACGACGCCATCTGATCTAAATCGTGACACCAAAATTAACTTGGTGGACTTTTCTATTCTTATCTTTTGGTGGGGGACTAACGGCGGTAATTCAAACCCTCCAGCTGACATCAATGGTAATGGGAAAGTTGGGATTGAGGATTTTTCTATACTCCTCTTTAATTGGACTGGGTAAGTAATATTTATCACAACGAGCTGACGACTTGCTTCGCAGGCCGCTGCAGCTGACCGCTCCCTTGGGGGTCGCGGCTCAGCTAAGCGTCTGCGTAAGTTCGCAATAGTCGTAGCTTCGCTACTCGTTTGCTCACTTGTGGACAGGGTAGTATTTATTACGTTGGGTGAGCAGTCGACTCGCTTGGCGTATTGCTTACAACCAACTTAATTTAGAAAATAAATAGTACGGTTAACCGTACTATTTTAGTTTGTAGCGAATAGCAGTGCTAAACATGTATCCACTGGTGGATAATACTACCGCAGACTCAAAGACCAGACTTCGCACTGCGAATGTTTTTATTAAGTAGGCTACTTATCATCGATGATAAGTAGAGGTTGCAATATTGTTTCTGTACAGAAGCTGCCTGTCTATTTGGTCTTTTGCTCACTTCAAACATGCTGCATATTTATTTTTGAGAAAATGGCAATTTCCAATTTGAATCAGACTTCAAAAATGTATTTACTGAGCTGCAGACTTCGAGTCCTGGTGACTTTTCTTTAGAAAATAGAATTTACTGAGCGTTCGATTGCGAGTTCCAGTGATTTGCTTAAGGAAAATAAAGTCACGGGCGGACCGCCACGGTTGGATAAGTAATATTAAGTAGACTCTAAATATACCTGTTAACAGGTATATTTAGAGTCGCGCTGCGCGCTCTTTGTTTCTGCTTAAAAATTCTAAGCACGTAGCTATCCGTAGAGTATTGTATGTAATTAAAACTCGCCGCACATTTTCTTGTGAAAATAGTAAGCTGTAATTTTGAATCATGCTTCAGAAGATAAACTTTACTCAGCGTTGGAGTGCGAGTTCCAGGAGTTCGCCCTAGGACGGGGCGAACTCGGAACAAAATTCGCAATACACCCTTCGGGTGTTTGCTCATTTTTGTGTATAAGTTTGCCTCTGAAAAAAATAAGCACGCTACAATGAGTGAGTACTTGTTTTGGAGGTAAACCAATTAGTGTTACCGCTAGTACGGCGTAGCTGTATTAGGGCACTTCAGCCAAGTGTCTCATCACAAGTATGTTTTGCAGCGCACTTATAAGCGAAGGGAGTGGAGACCCGACGCTGCATGAGTTATTGCTCATTTAGTTTTTTCGGTCGCGACGTCAGATCTAAGCTGAAAAACTAATACAACGTAGAGTATATGTTCAGAACGAATTCAACGTTCACATTACTCCAAGCCCTAACTGCAGTTGTTACTTTTGCAATCATTTTATGGTTTGTAGGAGTACCTTCATTCCGTGCGGAAGCTGCGAATGTCACCTCCTTTAGTAACACGCTCTCAGATTCTGCCCCTGCGGTAGTTTCTAACCACACTCTAACCTTTGTTACACCAACTGGTCTTGCGGCCGGCGAGACAATCTCGATTGATTTTGGTACAACTAGCTTTTCAGGAATCGGTTCTCTGGTCGCGCAGGATATCGATCTAAATGCTAGTGGAACCGAACAAACGTTGATTGATGGTGCAGCCTCTGGCGCAAGTTGGAATGTAACTGCCGCTGGTACCACTATTGATCTCACTAGTGGTACAAGCACAGTTGGCGCTAATGCAACAATTACAGTTGAAATCGGTACCAACGCCACCACAGGCGGTACCGGTACAAACCAAATCACCAATCCATCTGTAGGTTCATACGAAATTACAGTCGCGGTCGGAAACAGTGATACTGGTACAACTCGAGTTGCAATTGTAGATGTGGTAACAGTAACTGCAGCAGTTGAAACCATCTTTGACTTTACAGTCACTGCTGTTAACTCTGGTGGTACCGTCAATGGCGACACCATCACCGCTACTTCAACTTCTACAGCAATTCCATTTGGAATTCTGTCAGCTGACACAGCCGCTACTGCCGCGCAAGACCTTCAGGTCAACACAAACGCAGCTAATGGCTTTGTAATTACTGTGACAACTGACCAACAACTCACATCAGCCACAGGCGCTGATATTGATGGGTTTGCTGATGGCGTGTTCACAACCACCCCTACATTATGGAATGGTCCAACACCTGTTCTTGGGGATGATAATACGTATGGACATTGGGGTATTACCACCAATGACAGTACTATCTACTCAGGACTAACGGACGCCTTTGATGTAACTGGAACTGGTCGTCTGTATGTTTCTGCTTCAACCACACCGGTAGAAGTATTTAGAAACGACGGACCATCTAACGGAACAACACAAGGTCTCGGACTTACTCGAGTCGGATACACCGTAGAAGTTTCTGCTTTGCAAGAAGCGGGAGACGACTACACCGCTACGCTGACATACGTAGCAACACCAGTATTCTAGCCGAATACTGACTCTAAGCTTGGAGTTAAAACAAAAAACCCTATCTCCCACCACGAGACGGGTTTTTTGTTTGTCTGTGTACAGCCCGAATCATCCTTAGCTTACTTTGTTATACTGTACTTATGTTTACATATGCTCGTTTTGCAGCCTTGTTGTTTTTCTTTTCTTTTGGGTATGCACAGGCGGCAACTATTTATATTGATCCTGGGGTAGCGACGCTTGGTCGCGGTGATGCTATTACAGCCGCTGTGCGCATCATGCCAGACGCTTCGCTTGGAGAATGTATTAACGTTATTGATGCTGTCGTTACGTATTCCGAGAACATTCAACCAGTTGATATTTCGATTGGTAAATCTATTTTTAACGTTTGGGTAGAGCCACCAGTTATCAATAAAGATAATCGCACCATCACCTTTGCGGGAGGTATCCCTAATGGCTATTGTGGCCGTGTAGAAGGTGATCCGCGCTTGACCAATATCATTGCTGAAATTATTTTCCGGTCACCTGGTATGCAGGTGGGTGGTGGATCTGATGATACGCAGGCACATGTAGATTTTGCTCCTGAGACGCAAGTCTTGCTTAACGATGGAGCTGGTACTAGAGCTCCCTTGACTACACTTGGTGGTACTTTCACTCTAGAGAAGTCAGCTGGTTCTGATGGAGTGGTTGATGCTTGGCGAGAAGCGGTGAGACAAGACTCTAATCCGCCAGAACAATTTAGTATTACTTTAACTCGTGATGAAACAGCTTTCGCTGGTAAACATTTCATTGTTTTTAGTACTACTGATAAACAAACTGGTATTAGTCACTACGAAGTGATGGAAGAGCCGGTTTTGGAATTTAGTGCCTTTAAATGGGGTGGTGTAGGAGTTCCATGGATAAAAGCCGAAAGCCCATATGTACTAAAAGATCAATCTCTAAACAGTATTATTCGTGTTAAAGCATTAGATAAAGCTGGAAACGAATACATCGCTACCTATATTCCAGACGAATCGCTGCAGACAATTTCAATGAACGAAATTATTACTTACACGGTAATGGGTGTACTTGGCTTTATTCTACTAATAACTATCGGACTACTTTGGTTTATTATTAGCCGCCGTCGCCGGGCTAAGGCTGCTGTGGCCGTAATGGAAAATGAGGCTGATGGATTAATTGATTAATATGACACTTAAACTTAATACAATTTTAGTAGGAGTTTTTCTCATATTTTTTCTTGCCCCGCTTACATCATTGGCGGCTACATTATCTCTATCACCAAGTACTGGGGTTTATACCACTGGCAGCACCTTTACCGTGAGGGCGGTAGTAAATACACAAGGTAAGCCAGTCAACGCTGCGGAAGGAACTATTAAGTTTAATCCAGCTGAAGTCACGGTTGTGTCAGTTAACAGATCAGGTTCGATTTTTAACCTTTGGGTAACTGAACCAACTTTTTCTAATTCCGCCGGAACGATTTCGTTTAGTGGCGGTATGCCTTCTGGTTACACTGGTTCAGCTGGTACAATTTTTTCAATTACTTTTAAAACCACCAATGCCAGTGCTGCCAAGGTAAACTTTACTAACGGCTCTGTTCTGGCCAATGACGGAATGGGTACCAACGTCCTCTCTAGTATGAATGGTGGTAGCTACACCATTTCCGCTGCGTCCGTCACTCCTACTCCAGAAGTAGTTGAGTATGTAGCCCCAGCCAATACCCCAGGCGCACCAGTTATTGAATCAAGTACTCACCCAAACAGCGAAGGTTGGTATACCAGCAAAACAGCCACCCTAAGTTGGAATTTGCCAGCTGGTGTCACTGAAGTTCGTACACTACTAGACGACAATGCAAATTCTATTCCAACTAGAGTCTATGAAGACCCAATTTCAACTATCACCATTGAAGACCTTGATGAGGGAGTGCAGTATTTTCACCTACAATTTAGAAACGAAGATGGTTGGGGTAAGGTCAGTCACTATCGTCTAGCAGTTGATACTGAAAAGCCAACTAAATTTGATATAGCGCTAGCTGAGGATGCAGATGGTGCTAACCCAGCTCAGACACTACTCTTAACGGCTGAAGACGCAGCCTCAAAGATTGCCCGGTATGTGGTCAAAATTGACAACAGTGATGCTTACGACTTCATCGACAGTGAAGATACTGACCGACTAGTTTTGCCGCAGCTAACACCTGGCTATCATTCAGTCATCATTGAAGCTGTGGACGAAGCTGGTAATGGACTGATTAGTTCTTTCTCATTTACCATCGAATCATTTGATAAGCCAGTCTTTACTGAGTATCCAAGTGAGATAAATGAAGAGGTGATTCCGGTCTTTAGAGGTTTGACCCGCGCTAACGCGGCAGTGGAAGTAACTATCCAAAAAATCGGCGCTGAGCCAGTTGTATATAGTGTCACAGCAGATGAGGCTGGAGTTTTTACAGTGATACCGTCTGGTACATTTAGTCTTGGTGTATACGAACTCACAGCTCGCGCTACCGACACCTTTGGCGCACAATCTGAGCCGTCAGATACCATCAAAATTGCTGTGCAGCAGCCAGGATATATTCAAATCGGTTCTTTCTTGGTAAATATACTATCCGTGATTATTCCGCTAGTGGCCATGACCTTGCTCCTTGTTTTGGCCAGTTGGTTTATGCTACTTTATCTACGTAGATTCCGTAGCAAGGTGAGGGTGGAGTCCCACGAAGCGGTGGCAATAGTTTTCAAAGAATTTGCCTCTCTCCGCGCGGTACTGGCTGAAAAGCAGTTAGCCTTGTCGGAGTCGCGAAAGACCAAGAAATTAACGAAGGCAGAAGAAAATACTTTTGCTACCCTAAACGAAGCTCTCCAGGCAGCCGAAAATAACATTCAAAAGGAAGTTGGTGATGTTGAGGGACTGGTAGACAAGAAGTAATTACATATATAAATTTCAGAATATGAATCGAAATCAGATAATTGGCGGTTTGATAGCAGGATTACTTATAGTGTATGTATCAGCTAGTGTAGTAGTGGAGAAGCGGTTGTATGATTTGCGACTCAATACTGATGCAAGTTATGAAGTGCAAGAAGCAGCTGTTGTGGCTACTGCTAAGTTACTAAGTCAGGGTGCAGCCAATGAAGCTATTGCGCAGGTAGTATCTGAGTGCCCATTATCTGAAATGTCTCGTTATGATGATTTACTTTCGTCTTTAGATAAGGGGTTGGCCCGAGCAGACTTAGTGGATCTAGAGACACTCTTTAATCGTTGTGGCGATACTGCCTCTAGTCGTCGAGCTGGTATGGCGCTGCTACTGGAAAAAGAAGTAAGTTATTTAACTCATCTGTCCGAACAAAAAGCTTTGTTGGGATCAGAAGTTGATGTTCAGACGCTAACTAGTTGGCAGACATTGTCACAGAAAGAAAAAGAAATCAGTGTACTTTTTAGTAAACTAGTAATTGCTCAAGGAGAAATTATTAAAGCTTTGCTTAATAACGTAGCTCCTACTGAAATTACCGTAGAAAATATTCGCGCCAGTGCCCAGAAGGTGCGTGAAGATTTGAGTGTGCTCACTGGGGAGGCTTCAGCACTTCGCAAGACATTAATTAAATAGCCATGAAGCGACTTGTGCTACTGTGGCAAAAAATATTTAAAGCCAAGGCGGTGCAGAAGCCGACGGTGAAATACATGTTTCCACTAGTGCTGGGCTTTGCGGCTATTTTTGCGGCTTCGGTAGTTTCAACCGAAACGTCATACATTAAGCTTGTGCCGTCAGCCACCTCCGTGCTCCAGGGTGAACGATTTTCCATTGAAGTATATGCTTCTGCCCATGTTCCAGTAAATGCACTGGACGTCACGATTGATTTTTCAAAAGATAAAGTTGAGATACTGTCCGTAGACAAGTCACAGTCGGTGCTTACCATCTGGACACAAGAGCCAGAGATAACTGCAAATACCATCAGCTTTGGCGGGGGCACTTTTAGACGAGGCTTTGTTGGCGAACACTTGGTCGCTACTATTAAGGCAGAAGCTAAACAAACCGGACAAACTGAATTTTTGGTTAGTGACGCAGAACTTTTGGCGGGGGATGGAAAGGGGACTCCGGTTGAAGTGGCTACTACTGGTGCTGATTCGCGAACTAGTTTTTATATTTATGATCAAAACGAAGACCCAGCTGAGATTTCAGCCAAGGTGGGCTTAAATATCAATGCTGATATTGACGGCGACGGTAAGGTTACTTTGAAAGATATTAGTACTTTTATGGCCGCCTGGCACAGTAAGTCTGAAACTCATGACTTTAATAATGACGGACGGATGAATTTTATAGACTTTTCTATTATTTTGGCTCGCTCATTCACTAGTTGAGTTCTGTTGATAAAATCAAGATATTTAGTCTAATTTGTTGCTACACTATATATGTGATGGGATAAGACTTACTCTCTGCTACAAATGGCTGTCGCTCGATGAGTAATAAAACCCCTAATAAACGAATAAGAAGAGCAAGTCAACCTGCTTCGTGCTTTTTACCTTATCTTAAGGGTGATTTAAACATGGCCATTGGCCAAGATTTAAATACACAGAGTCCTAACTTGTTTAAGTTTATGACTGCTTCAACCGTCAGCTATTTGGCGGCTCTTTTGCTATGCGCCTCATTCTTTTTACAGGGAGTTAACTATGCACAAGCTGAAACTTTAGAGGGCACTGATACTGCTAGTGCTGAACCTCAAGAAGTGTCGGCACCAGAACCTGAACCTGAACCAGAACCGCAAGAGGAGTTGGTGTCTGAACCAGATATTGTGGAAGAAGAAGTTGACTCAACGCCAGAGGTTGAGACTGTAGATAGTGAAATAGTAACTGCCAGTGATGAACCAGAAGATGCTTTTGATACCGCTCCAAGTGAAGAGGAAATTTTGAAATCAGAAGAAACTGCTCCATCCACCACTGATGAGACAGAGGAAGTGACTGATGAAGTGGAAGAAGGCTCTGGTCAAACTGAATCAGAGTCAGATGCTGTAACTGAAGAAGTGGGAGTTGATGAATCAATTTCAGAGTCGGAGGAGGTTATTGATACTGATACAGACACCACTACAACTGATGATGTGATTGAGGATGAAGAGCCGGCCACAACTGATGATTCTGTAGAACAAACTGATGAACAAACTGAAACGGCCTCTTCGACTGAGTTAGTTGAAGAGGAGTTACCTGGCACGACCGAGAGTGTTTCAGTGGTTCAAACAGATACTGCCTATACCTTTAACCAAGAAGAGTGTACTAAGCTAGCTACTGGTTCGTACTACTGTCTCAAACCGGTGGTAGACATGCTTGAAGATGCTTTGTTTGCAGCACCAGATGAGGACGGTGATTTAGAAATCTTTTTGGTACGCGGTGGTGTACAAAGTCAGGTTACTTCTAACCAAGTAGATGACGCTGCACCATACTTTGATGAAAACTCAAACACTATCGTTTGGCATCGACTTCATAATGATCGTTTTCAAATAGTTTCTTATGAGATAGATTCTGGAGACGAGACCATGCTTACCAATACCAGTGAAAACAACATGGAGCCTACTCGTCAAGGAGATTATACAGTTTGGCAGCGCTGGGTGGATGGCTATTGGAATATTATTTTGCATGATGGTCAAAGAGAAACCAAAATCACCAATAACGGTGGACATAACGTGGCACCATACGTTCACGGTAGTTTAGTAGTCTGGAATCGACACAGCTCAGATGGTCAAAAGACAATTGAAATGTACGACGTAGATACTCGTTCATACGTTTCGGTACCAGACGCTGAAGGTCTGTCTGTTTCAAATCCGCGTATGGTGTTTGTCTTTGACTCATTAACACCAGAAGGGGATATCATTACTAAAGGGTATGACGTTCTGTCTCGTAAATTTATTGACCTCGATAGTCTACCGGTAAATCTACCTGATGAGATACCAAATTCAGATAGTACGGGTGAGACTCGCGCTCTTATTCAGTCCAAACCAACAGTCAAGACAGATATTGAGGAACTGACCGAGCCGGAGATTGATGTACCTACAACCGGGCCAATGCCTGAACCAGAGCTTGAAGCGTTGACACTTGATTTATCAACTACTACCACAGAAGTAGCTACCAGCAGCACACCAGAAATAGTTGAGACCATGGCTGAATATGAGCTTGTAATAGAGCCGTATAACGGAACAACTACTTCGTCAAGTAGTGAACAAACGAACCAATAGATACTAAGGCTCAAGGTATACTAATACTATCCGTATGAAATTTCGGGGTTTGTTTTATGTAACAAAAAAAGCCATCGTCTCGGTTTTAATGATGGCGATGGTTTTGGAGGTATCAGGCATGACGCTTGGTGTTGTTTTTGAGCGCCTGGTTAATATCGCCGAGGCAGCTCAAGTGGTCATTGAGGCCAGTCCCAATACCACTGCTTCAGGACACACCAAGGCTGGTAGTGGTGTTGTCTTTATTGATGACCAGATTGGCTACAAGTTCTATAAAGCCGGATCAGCACCCGATAACGGTATGTGTGTTTATAGCAAGACTACAGATGGGGGAAATACTTGGGGGGCAAGAGTGCGGGTCGATAGTCAGACTGACTGTGTGGCAGTATCGGTTTGGTACGACCAGTGGACTCCTGGTGATACTGGTACCATAATTCACATTGCTACTTTTGATACTGGTAACGATGAGATTTTTTACAATAACCTTGACACTTCTACCGACACATTACTTGTGTCCACTAGTATCAGTACTATGCCCGGGGTCGCCACTACCTACGCAGCGGGCACAAACGTTGTCTCAATCACTAAAGGAACTGACGGCACTGTTTATATAAACATAGACGACAGTAATGGTACTCATATCCGACGCTGCTCCACCAGTTGTGGCGTTAGTGGTAACTGGTCTGCAACTGGTACAGCCCCCCAAGGCAACGCTAACAGTTGGTCTTTGCTTATGCCACTACCAAGTGGAAGTGTTTTGCTCATCAATCGTAGTACCACACATGTTATCCGTTCCAGTACTTGGAATGGTTCTTCTTGGTCTGGTTTTAATACTATTGACGCCGCCTCAGCTGGAAATGCCACTTATGACGTAGGTATGGCTGCAACTGTCGATATTGCTAGCGGTGATATTTATTTGGTTTACGCTGCTGATAACAATGAGTTTGTGACTGCTGATCATGATATCCGCACCGCTATATTTTCTGCTGGTTCATGGTCTGCTACCGCAAACGTGTTTACCAACATCGCTGGGCGCGGACTACATCAGGTAGCTGTAGGGCGTGATCTTAACAATGGTGATATATACGCTGCCTATTCCATTCGTGACACCCTCGCTACAGCTTCCACCGGACGAGTTTACTATAGACGTTCAACTGACAATATGAATACCTGGGATGCTGAAGCTGGCCCACTCACAACTACTGCTGGTGATTTGTACGGCGTTGATATGAACCTCATGGGTTATGAAAGACTGTATACAACCTGGTATAACGCATCAGGAGCTTTGGACTTGTATGGAGAGACAGTAGCTGACATTGGCCCGCAGATTATTCTCACCGGTCTTGGCACTCAAGTTAGTCAAGTAAGAAATTCTGTGACTGATCAGTATATTGGCGGTTCATTTAGTTTGGATGCCAAGTCGGCTCAGACCGTCTCATCAATTGTGATTTCAGAAAATGGAACTCTAGATGCCCAGGGCTCGGTCAGTAATGTGCGTCTGTTTTATGATCTTGATACTTCCTCTCCCTACGATTGTAGTTCTGAAAGTTATGCGGGAGGGGATTCACAATTTGGCGGTACTGTCTCAGGTGGATTTTCTGGTGCTGATGGTGTGGCTTCGTTTACAGCGTCACCAGTTTCAATCAATACAACTCAGACAATGTGTTTTTATGTAGTGTTTGATATCAATAGCAATGCCCAAGACGGAGACACTATAGAAATTTTGGTAGCTGATCCAGTTAACGACATTCTCGTTTCGGGAGGACTGGAAGTGTTTCCTTCATCGGCAGTGCTACTTCCTGGTACGACCACTGTAGTGGATTCCAGCCTTACTCAATTTGCTTATCATTGGCGTAATGATGATGGTTCTGAAAGTGGAGCCACTTCAGCGACTGGTGGCACCGAGAATACTCCATTAACGTCATTACAAAAAGAGGAATTAATTAGACTCCGTCTTGGTATTGCCAATCAAGGTTCAACTAGTAGCGTACCTACTACTTATAGTCTTGAGTATGGTGTGGCGGCACCAAGTTGTACAGATATTGTCACTTGGTCGACAGTGGGTGATGTGAGTGCCGTGTGGCAAATGGCTGACTCGTCCAATATTACTGATGGCTCAGATACTACCGACATAACTGTTGGTAACGGCGGACTGACAAATTTGCCAAGTACAAACTACCTAACAACTAACGGAGCCCTGCGTGACAGTAACAACACCACACCGTCACTGACCCTTAATCAGAATGACTTTTTTGAAGCAGAATTTTCTATTATGGCTTCAAGTACAGCCGAGGAGGGATTGACCTATTGTTTCCGTATCACTGGCGGGGGTCAGCCTCTGAGTGTGTATTCAAATTACCCAACTGTTACTATCAATTCGGATGTTACTGTATCCAGTCTGGGTACTCTTACTACCAATGCCACCGTTGGTGCTAGTGATGTTTATGCCGGCGGTAGTTTTGCCATTATTGAAAACTCCTCATCACGTAACATAACTTCAGTTACGGTCACTGAACTTGGCACAATTGATGAAGTGGCTGGGCTGGATAATATTAGGTTGTATTATGATTTAGATAGCAGTGCTCCTTATAACTGCTCATCGGAGACTTATGCTGGTACCGAAAGTCAGTATGGTAGTACCGTCACTGGAGGGTTTACCGATACTGCCGGCAGCGCGATTTTTACAGACTCAGTCATAAGTTCAACCACTGCCACACTTTGTTTGTATGTGGTCTATGACGTTTCGGCTGACGCCAATAACGGTGATACCATCAGTCTAGCTATTAATTCTCCAGCCACCGACGTGGCGGCTAGTGGTGGGGCTAGTATTGGACCATCTGGTCAAGTGATGATCTCTGGAGAGACAACGGTGGTTGGTCCAATTCTTACTCAAACAAACTACCATTGGCGAAATGATAATGGGAACGAAACAGCAGCTACTTCAGCCACTGGTGGCACCGAAAACACCCTTCTGTCTGACTTTAGTCTTGAGTCGCCAATTCGTCTACGCTTAGCGGTTACAAACACTGGAAGTGTAACTGGTCCTGAGAATAGATTTAGGCTAGAGTACGCACCACGTATTACTACTTGTGATACCGCTACAGTTTGGACAGACGTTGATTCATCACTTGATGGTTGGGATATGTTTGACTCTACTTTTTTGACTAATGGTAGCGATACCACCAACTTGGCTGTAGGTAGTGGAGGAGTCAGTAATTCACCTGGTACCTTTATTACTCCCAATGGTGGCGTGCGTGACACTGAATCCCTATCAGCCAGCACAAGTATTCCTACCAATGACTATGTTGAACTTGAATACAGTATAACTTCGACTGAATTTACCTCATACGGGACAACTTATTGTTTTAGAGTGTCGGCTAATGGTACACCGTTGTCTGTGTACACTAACTATGCAGAAATAACTACTGCTCCCAAACGTGACTTCAAAATTCAGCGCGGCATAACCCAAGTCTCAGGCACCAGTGCAACTTTGGTGGCTGGTACAGACTATGTAGCTCCGGCCAGTTCAAGCCTGGCTTTTGTGCGCATCACAAATTCACACCAGACGGGTGCGGGTAACACCTCAGCCACTGCCGGACAAAACGCTGACGATGTCACTGCTTACATATCAAATCCAGAGAATTTACTTACCAGCTTTACCATTACCAGGCCTCCAGCTGCCACCTCAAACACCAGAGTAGAGTGGGAGATTGTTGAGTTTATCGGAAAGCAAGATACTGACAACGAGATAAGGGTACGTTCGGTTGGTACTGTCTCTTATACGACAGCTACTGTTGTTGCTACTGGAACACCGGTGACTGGAATAACTAACGATAGTGACGTGGTGGTCTTTGTGACTGGCGTCGAAAACCGTAATGCTTCTCGAAACTTTTACGCTGGTCTAGTGACATCCGAGTGGGACAGTGTGACTCAGTCGCCTGTATTTAGACGTGGTGCCTCTGGTGCCAGTATTGCTAATGTTAGTTATGCGGTAGTTGAATTTGTGGGTACTAATTGGCAGATACAACGAGCAGAACATAGTTACGCTGCTGCCGGTGTCACTGAAACCGAAAGTATCACCGCTGTGAATAGCTTGGCTCGGACTTTTTTGCATGTTCAGAAACGGATGGGTGCTACCACCAACGTCGTGCATTTTGGTCACGAAGTATGGCTGTCTAGTATTGGGGCAATTTCTTTCCAACTAGAAACAGGCGCCAGTGTGGCAGTTGAACAAACTTCCGTAGCTTGGGTAGTCGAAAATATTCAGAGTGGTTTAGGTGAAATGAATGTGCAGCGCTCCAATGGTGCCACTAACGGTGGAACTGGGCCGTTAACTCTGACTGTAAACTTACCAACGCCAGTGGCTTCGGTAAATAATACCTCCATTATGGCCAATACTAGAGCAGCTGGAGCCAACACTACCTACCCAAGACCATTGGCGGGCTTTGGGCTCACTAGTACCTCTACTTACACAATTTGGCGTAGTAACACTGGTACCAACATGACGTATCGAGTAGAACTGATTGAATGGCCAGTGGCTGATTTGTCACTTCGTCAGAATTATTATCGTTTTTATGTCAATAATGGTGAACTAACTCCAACGGAAGCCTGGCCACCAAATCTGGCTGGTCTAGGAGAGAATACCTCAATTACCATTGCAGACGAACCACTTGGTACTGGCGATCGGGTACGAATCAGAATGACGGTCAGAACTAGTAACGCCAATATGCCCGCTGGGTTTGTTAACTTTAAATTACAATATGGAGTGCGCGCTACTACTTGTTCGGCTATAGATAGTGGTTCGTGGTTTGATGTTGGAGCCATTAGTAGTGGTACAGTCTGGCGTGGTTTTGCCTCAGCCACTACCACCGATGGACAATCATTGTCTACCAATCCCCCAAATCCTGGAGATTTGTTAATTTCGGTAGCTGATATTTCTGGTTCGTTGGCTCAACAAAATCCTACAGTAGCCAATCCGTACCCAACTCTTGATGGAAATGATATTGAATACGATTGGCACCTGGAGCATAACGGCGCCATCCCACAATCAACTTATTGTTTTAGAGCCGTAAAAAGTGACGGTACTCCGCTTGATGGATATAACAACTACCCACAAATTAGAACCGCTGGTTACACCCCAGCCACTACCGTTTGGCGTTGGTATAGTGACATAAACAATGAAACACCAGTGACGCCACTGGCTCTTGAGGAGGTGGCTCCAACTAATATCGCCAACAATGATACATTGGCCCTCCGCATTGCCGTGACTGAGCGACGAAACGTTCAGGGTGACAATATAAAATTCAAACTTCAATATTCAGAGGATCCAACTTTCGCCACCGCCTATGATGTGACGGCCACTTCTAGCTGCTTGGAGGGATCACTGTGGTGCTACGCCGAAGGGTCTTCTCCAGATAATCAAACCATCACCACTAGTGTACTTACTGGTAGTGATAGCTGTGTGGCTGGGGCTGGATTTGGTTGTGGAGTTCACAACTCATCAGGAGAGTACGCCACTGGCGACATTCATTATGCCAGTACCACCAAGGAGCACAGCTTCACTATCAGACAGGTGGCAGCACGAGTGCAGGCCGTGTATTATTTCCGCTTATATGATGTGTCAAACGACGCTCCGGTAAATCATGTCGACAGTAATACATTTCCGTCGCTCGTGATTGAAGGGCCGTATTTGAACTTCTCCCTAAGTGGGCTACCCTCAGGCACTTCAACAGCAGGAGTAATAACCGACGTCCCGTCTTCTCCAACTGGTATTGGGTTTGGCTTTCTTAATCTCGGCACTGAGTATATCGGTGCTCATCGTGTCACAGTAGAAAGTAATGCTACTGAGGGCTATCAGTTATTTAAGTTTGCTCGTCAGCAACTTCAAAGTCAGGCTGGGGTATTTATCCCGCCAATTGCGGCCACTAACTTGGTTCCTGATAGTTGGGCGGACGCCTGTGCTCCAACTTCAACTGGCTGCTTCGGTTATCATGTGACTGATCCAACTCTCAAAAATGGCTCTACTCGCTTTGCGGCCACAGACACTTATGCGGCACTGGAAACCACTCCAGTTGAGGTGATGTATAGTGGAATTCCAAGTTCTGATACCCATGATATAGTGTATCGAATAAAGGTTAATCAGCTTCAGCCAGCCGGATCATATGAAACCGAAATTGTTTACTTAGCCGTACCATCGTATTAGTTACCTATGAATTCAAAAAATTTCTTTGCGCTTATCTTTGTCCTCCTGGTTCTGCCGTTTGCTTCGGTACAGGCTGAATACTCAGTTTCACCAATGATTATTGATATCGAGGCTGAGCCACACGACACTTTTACCAAAACTCTTACCATAACCAACTTTGACAGCCGGCCAGTCAGGCTGTACGCCTCAGTAAACGAAATTACTGTTGGTGACGAGAGTGAAATAAAAAGTTTTGTACCAGCTTCCATGAGTGAGCGAACCACCGCTGTTACAAGTTGGATTGAAATTACCCGCGGTCGAATTGAATTACCAGCGGGAGAAACAACCGAAGTTCCACTCACAATTAGAGTCAATCAAAAGGCACCGCCTGGTACTTACCACGCTTTTGTCGGCTTTGCTGCTGGATCAAATCGTGATATTGCTCAAGCCAAGGTGCTCGAGGGGCAGGGAATGGGTGCTGTGATTCGCATTGTGGTTGGTTCTAAACAAGAAGAGTTTCTTCGTCTGGTGTCATTTACTACCGACCGCTTCAGTATTTCGCCCGACAAAGGCCAGATAACTTATATTCTTGAAAACACTGGTGATGTGCCGCTTCAACCGACCGGCGACGTGATTATTTATGATTCTCGCGGCCGAGAGCTCACCTCAGTTTCTCTTGAGGACGAGTCAAAGACTATTATCGCCCCTGGCGAGAAGGTCACTTATACCAAACCGCTACCTTTTATGAACCGGTTAGGTAAAAATAAGGCTTATTTGTCACTAGAATACGGAGTACAAAACCGGGCAGCTCTTTATGACACTAATTTTTACTATTCAATACCTTGGTTCTATTTGGTCATTATCATGGTATTATTAGCCATAGTTTTAACCATTTTGGTAATCTTGCTCCGTCGAAATCTTAAACGTTCAAGTTATGTTGAAGAGGCAGAGCCACAAGATGTTCCAATGTTTGTCGGTAAGAAACGTGAGCACAATGAATACGATCATGACATCAATCTCAAGGGCGGGGCTTAAATTTTTTGGAGTACTAGTCCTTGGTTTTGTTGTCTTTGGTGCAAACGCGGTTCAGGCTCAAGAGTCGCTTACACTGAGCATCTCGCCGTCACTCTTTGATATGTCCGTAAATCCTGGACAGGAGTGGCGTAGTAATCTTCGGGTTATTAACGTAAACGATTACGACCTAACTGTTTATGTTGATGTGGTGAACTTTGTGCCCCGCGGTGAGAGTGGAGAAGGTAGGTTTATGCCGGTTACTCCAGGTGAGGGTGAAGGGGTTACTTTGGCCGAGTGGTTCACAATCGAACGTGGTGCCATCATAGTCCCACGTGAACAATCACTAGAAATTCCTTTTTCAGTTCGTGTACCATTTGATGCTAGTCCAGGTGGACACTTCGCAGCAATTCTTGTTGGCACCAAACCGCCAACTCCTGAAGCTGGACAAGCGAAGGTTCAAACTTCACAGATGGTCACTTCACTTTTCTTTGCTAGGGTAGCTGGAGACATTATTGAAGAAGGTACCATTCGTGAATTTACCACCACTGATCGTTTCCTCGGATCTCCAGAAGTAACTTTTGATCTTCGTTTTGAAAACAAAGGTAATGTTCACCTGCAACCACAGGGAGAAATTAAAATCACCAACATGTGGGGTGAAGAGCGTGGTTTAATCCCAATTAATCAAGCTTCACAGTTTGGTAACGTTTTGCCCGAGAGTATTCGTAAATTTACTTTTTCTTGGAAAGGAGAATGGTCAATGGCTGATATTGGCCGCTACACCGCAGTAGCCACTTTAGCTTATGGTAGTGAATCGCGGCAATTCGCTTCCATGCAAACCGAGTTTTGGGTGATTCCATTCAAATTATTATTTGGTATTTTGCTCGGATTAGTACTCTTCGGGGCACTAATTAGTTGGTTTGTTCGTCTATATGTACGACACATGCTGGTGATGGCGGGTATTAATGTAGAAGAATATCAGGCAGCCAAAAAGAACGGCTTGGTGGTAGAAAAATTCCGTGCCCAAAAAGCGGTTAAGCTTCATACGCCTGTGACCAGAGGTTATGTTGATTTAAAACTTCACTTGGCAACAGCCAAAGATGCCCTGGGTTATTTGCGTCAAATTCTGGTGTTTATTAAAAAGTACCAACTATTCTTTATTGGTATTCTAGTGATAGGAATATTTATTGGTTTTATTGCCTGGTATGTCGGAAGCGCTACCACTAATCAACGTAATTACGAAGTGGTGTATGAAAATGCTGATAGTAATGTGACTTTGACATCGGAAGAGATTATTTATAATCAGCTCCGTAACGAGCGCAAGCTAAGTCAGTTCACTGTCAGTGAACACCTGCCACCGGTGGCGGTCATTAATCGGAGTGGTGTACCTGGTCTTGGAGCTGAGGTGAGACTCAAACTTGAAGCTCTTGGTTATAAGGTAACCACCTTAAAGTCAGAAACCACTAGTCCACAAAAACGTACGGTTGTTATCTATAAGGCTGGAGAAGAGACCGAAGCTCTTCGTCTCAGTTCAGTCTTAAATAATGCTCCTATTTCAACGTACGAAACAAACGACGTTAGTGATAAAACTTTGACCGTCTACGTTGGAGATGATGCGAAGCGTGAATAAGTGATATACTAACAATAGTTACAAGCATAATATTTTAACTATGGACAAGCGAACAATACTTCTAGTAGTAAGTTTTTTTCTACTTATCATCGTAGGGATGTTTGTGTTTGCCTACTTGAAGCGAGCTGAGATGGTGCAAACACCAGTCGTAGAAACTCCAGTTGAAGAAGAAGTAGTGCTCTACCCAGGCATTACTCGAATTGATGCCAAGCATTACATCATTGATGGTGAACATACTTTTGCTGGTGAACTTGTTCTTCCAACACCATGTGACTTGCTTGAGGTTGATACAACGGTTCGAGAATCATATCCAGAGCAAATCGTCCTTAATTTTAATGTCATCAATAACTCAGAGATGTGTGCGCAAGTTATGACTACACAGCGGTTTATCACAGAGTCAGTCGCCGCTTCACCTGAAGCTACAGTAACGGCTACTTTCATGGGTAGAGTGGTTGAACTAAATCTAATTCCGGCCGCTCCGGGAGAAAGACCAGAAGAGTTTGAGTTATTTATTAAGGGGTAAGTCAAAGTCATGAGTAGTTATCAAAAAAAAGTATTGGGCGGGCTGTTTTTACTATTGGCCCTTGGGGCAGTAGCTACTTACTTTATCGTCAGTAAAAGCAACAATAAAATTAACGAAGACACGGTGGCACTTTTCTCTAACCCAGAAGGGGAAGCGCCTTACACTGACTTACTTGGTAATCCAGTGTCATTAGAGCAGTACTTAGGAAGGACTTTGGTGGTAGCTACTTGGGCATCATGGTCTCCGTTTTCTACAGCGGACCTAAATACACTTTCTGAGCTCAGTAGTGAATTTTCAGATGAGGAAGTGGTCTTCATGGCGATTAATCGTAAAGAATCCAAAGAGCAAGCTGCTCGTTTCTTACAGACACTACAAAATATAACTGGAGTAGTGATGGTGCTTGATCCTCGCGATGCGTTTTATCTGACAGTAGGAGGCTACGCCATGCCTGAAGTAGTAATTTACAACCGTAAAGGGGAAGTAGTTGAACATTTCCGTGGCGTAGCCAACAAAGCGGACATTAAAACTGTGGTAGAGAGCATAATTAACTCTAAATAAAGCAGAAACAAAGAGCGCAGAGCGCGATTATGTTTTGCTTAGGCAGACACAACCTTAGTTTCGACCCCGCAGGGAGAAACTAAGGTATGTGGTCCGCCAGGTACTTGAAGCTACCACTATAAGTAATAATCTTATACAAGCGCTTAATCAGATTAGACTTCGCAGGGAGCTGTCAGCTGAAGCGGCCTTCCAGACAAATCCCTGGAACTGGAACTCCTTTGATAATTAAAAAGGCTCAAAATAGACTTATTTTCTATGTATCATTAATGATACATAGAATTATGTATAAATAGTTGCAGAAAAGCGAAGAATTAAAACAAATTAATTAGCATCAAGGCAGCTAAAGCTAGATTTGCATAAACTCAAAAAATGTGCTCTAGTATGAGCAGGTAAGTTCATTGTTACCAATTGCCGCGCCCCTTTCATTTTACATGATGGCCTTTTCGAAAAGGGTCTCAGGGTCGCAATACACTTTGTATGCGAAAAGCAATTGGTTTTGTGATAATCCTTTGGGCACTATCACACTTTTTGAGCCAGACATTTTCAGCATTAAATTCCGCTGCAGCACAAAGTTTCAAAACAATCGAAACTGCAGCCAGGGTCGCTGAAATTCAACTGATTCAATAACGTTCACGAGGACTAGGTATACCCAGTGTATATACCTAGTCCTTTTTGTATTGTCTTGCTATAGTTATGGTATGTCTATGAGTAGAGTTGTTGAATACGCGTTCTTCTTTGCTTTGCTAGCTGGAGCGGGATATTTTGTGTGGATTATCCTCTCACCATTTATAAGCGCTCTAGCGCTCTCTACCGTTATTGTAACCATCTGTTACCCAATGTATGAGCGGATTAAGTCACGCGTCTACAAACAAAATAAAACTCTAGCGGCCGCTATCTCCACTTTGGCTGTTGTCGTGATAATTATCCTGCCACTAATCTTCATCTCTTCACTGTTTGTAAAGGAATTGGTTAGCTTTTATCAAACCCTCGGTGCTGGGCAAGAGCTTACCATTGAGAAATATGTCTTAAACTTTGAATCTGTTGTTCAAAACTACATTCCTAGTTTTGATTTAAATATTACTGAACAGATTCGTCAGGGTGCAGAATGGTTGGTCCGCAACATTGGCGCCATCTTTGCTGGCACTGTCTCAACAGTGTTTATTATCCTTATTTCACTCATTGGTTCGTTTTATTTCTTCCGGGATGGTCGTGAGTTCTTAAAGATTGCTGTAAAGATTAGTCCATTACCTGACAAGGATGATGAGGTTATATTTGGAAGATTAGCGGTGGCAGTACGAACGGTAGCTACTGGAGTAGTACTGGTCTCGCTTATTCAAGGAACGTTGGCGGCGATCGGATTTACTATATTTGGTATTGATAGAGCTGTCCTGTGGGGTGCGGTCGGGGCGATACTAGCCATGATTCCTGGTCTTGGTACTTTGGCAATTATGGTGCCGGGAATATTCTTCTTGGCTATTTCTGGTGCTGTCCCAGCGGCAATTGGATTGGCTATTTGGACAGTAGTGACGGTTATCGTCGTTGATAACATAATCGCTCCACACCTTATGAGTCGTGGCAATAACCTTCATCCTTTTATTATGTTGACGTCTGTTATGGGCGGTATTTCAACTTTTGGTCCGATTGGCTTTATCATCGGTCCGGTGATAGTAACTCTCTTTACTGTGCTGCTTGAAGTGTATAATCAGTATCTGGCCAGAGAGAAAAAACGTGGATAGCAATTTCTATCATGATTCAAAAGCAAGACATTGAAACAATTCTAAAAATTAATGGTGTAGCTCCGACTGCACCCGATGAGGAAATTCGTTCTGTGCTGCTTAGTGCTCGCTATAACAATGATGAGGTAGATACGGCGATGATGGTATTGCGTGAAAATAGTAAGACCCACGAGACTCGCGTAGACGGACTTCATAAAATTTTTCATACAGACGAAGCTTTGAAGCCATCAGAAATTTCATCTTTACTTGGCATTGAAGTACAGTTGGACGATTTTACAATTCAAAACAACCGACGACGTGATATGTCCTTCATCCAGACCACGGTAGTGACAATCGTAGCGACCTTATTGGCGGTGGCTGGTGTAGCCTTTGCTATGTATTACTACCAGGTTGGTATGTTCCACCCAACTGTCTCAATGTTTGGTAATTAGTTATGTCGATTTGGTACAAGCTATCACTTATCTGCTCACTATTAATTGCGTTTCAATTTTTTTGGCCAATAACCAGTGTGTCATTTTTGGAAATTGATGAAGAGGTTTTAGGTAATCTTACTTCAGAGCAGTCACCTGCACCTGAACTTATAAATACTAAAACAAACGTGTATTTTTTTGGTGATATCATGTTGGCGCGTGATGTAGAGAGGAGAATGAGGCAAAGTGGTGTGGATTTTCCCTTTGCCCAATTTTCAATTCCGTCGACCTCATATGCGGTGGCAAACTTTGAATCAGCTATACCAGAGACACATGTACCGACTGCCAATAACACTTTCCGGTTTTCTACACCTGTGGCTAGCTTAGAAGCGGTGGCGGCCGCTGGGTTTACACACTTGGGGTTAGCCAACAATCACACCTTTGATTTTGGATTGGCTGGATACAACCACACTGTGAGTGCGGTTTGGGATAGGGGATTGGTACCATTTGGTCACCCAAGTGTAGTTTCTGAACCGTCCTATACAGTGATTGAGGTTGATGATAAGGAGGTGGGAGTATTAGCTCTTCATACTCTATATAGTTATCCAACCAAAGAAACATTAGCTCCTGTGTTTCAAGTTATGCAGGAGGAGACCGATATTCAAGTAGCGTATGTACACTGGGGGGAAGAATATGTTGATACCCCAACCTTGGCCCAACGAAATTTTGCGAAGCTCTTGGCGGAATTAGGTATTGATTTAGTCATTGGCCACCATCCACACGTGGTGCAAGGCCTAGAAATGATTGAAAATACCCTAATTGTCTACTCTTTGGGTAATTTCATCTTTGATCAATATTTCTCACTAGCCGTCCAGCAAGGATTGGTTACTAAATTGGTGCTAGGAGAGCAAAATTACCTAGAAATCATACCGGTATCTAGCCTGGAAACACGCAACCAACCTACTCAAATGAGCGCCCAAAATAAGGCTGAATTTCTAGAATATCTAGCTTCTATTAGTGATCCAAGTCTTAAAGAGAGCATACTCTTGGGACGTGTACCGCTCGCTTCTTTGCTTGCAATTACCCCTGAAGTCGTTATTATGACAGAATAATTAAATATTGTATGTTGAGCAAATTTGAAATGGTAGGAATCGGACTAAGTGTGCTATTAATGGCACTGGCTTTGTATTTGATTCGAGTAGAAACTTCGTTTTTGACTGCTGCCACTGGAACTCAGTTAGCGTCAGTTAATCAAAGTAACGTAGTGGTAGTTGGTAGTGGAGATGATATTAATAATGAACGTGCAGCAGCTCTCAGAACTGCCTCTGATGCACGTGGTAACATCAAAAGTCTTGTGATTGACGACATTGTAGTTGGAAATGGTGATGAAGTAAAAGTGGGTGACACAGTTGAGGTGCATTACATCGGAACCCTTCAAGGTGGACTTGAGTTTGATAACTCAAAGAAGCGAGGTGAGACCTTTGAATTCACTGTTGGTGAAGGACGAGTTATTGCTGGTTGGGAGCAAGGTTTAATTGGCATGAAAGTTGGTGGACAACGAATTCTCGTCATCCCACCTGAACTAGCTTACGGAAACCAAGCTATTGGTCCAATCCCGGCTAATTCAACTCTTGTCTTCGCTATTGAGCTTATATCAATCAACAAGTAAGCACCATAATCACTAAGTATGCCGGTCACAAGCCGGCATTCTTGTTTTCACATGTCAGCACCAGTCACATTTACCATTGAAAAGAAACTCCCAGGCACTCTAGCTCGGGTTGGGGTTATTCATACTCCGCATGGCGACATACAGACGCCAGCTTTTGTGACAGTTGGAACTAAAGCCACTATCAAAGGCGTGACTCCAGAAGAAATGCAGCAATATGTTGGTAATCAAGTGGCCTTGGCTAACACCTATCATCTTTTCTTACAACCAGGACATGAGGTCATTAAGGCTGCAGGTGGCCTACATAAGTTCGCTAACTGGCAACTGCCAACCATCACTGACTCCGGCGGATTTCAAGTGTTTTCACTTGGTGCCGCCTTTGGAAAGGGTGTTACTAAGTTTGCTAAAGGCGAAGCTCCAGAAGCTGAGTCGGTAAATAAAAAGGGGATTAACGTCTACTCGCGTGAAGCTGCTACTGAGCACGGCAAGCTTTGCATCATCGATGAAGAAGGTGTTACTTTTACTTCGCATATTGATGGTTCAATGCATCGCTTCACAGCTGAACGCTCAATTGAAATTCAGCAAGCTATTGGGGCAGACATTATCATTGCGTTTGATGAATGTACTAGTCCAAGTGCTGATTATGAATACCAAAAAGAAGCAATGGACAGAACCCATCGCTGGGCTAAGCGTAGTCTCATGGCTCATAAGCAAAACTATCAAGCTATTAAGAAGCAGGGCTTGTATGGTGTTGTTCAAGGAGGGCGCTTTACCGACTTACGGAAGGAGAGTGCTCGAGTGCTTGGCGATATGGGCTTTGATGGTTATGGTATTGGTGGCTCATTCAGTAAAGAAGACTTAGGTGACTCACTCAAGGTCGTAAATGAAATTCTTCCCGAAGATAAGCCGCGTCACTTACTTGGTATTGGTGAACCAGAAGATATTGTTGAAGGGGTACTCAAAGGCTGTGACACTTTTGACTGCGTCGCCCCAACTCGTATTGGCCGCACTGGTACAATCTACGCTTATACTGGACGTACCAAGACCTCAGCTTGCGGTACGATTACCTATCCTGAGACCGTTAAGCTAAATTTACGAAATCAAAAATTTGCTAACGACCACTCACTAATTGACCCACTGTCTGATGGACATGTAGCGCAGACTTATACCAAAGCCTATGTCTCGCATCTCTTCAGAGCGGGTGAAATGCTCGGTCCACAGCTGGCCTCAATTCACAACCTTCACTTCATCGTGAATTTTACAAAGAAACTCCGTGAACAGTTGTTAAAAATTTAAAAAAGCTCTGGTGTACACCAGAGCTTTTTTATGACATAGTTTCAATATCTTGAACCAGTTCCAGAAAGGAGGACCAAATGCTGGATGATCTCAAGCAAGTTATTTTTGAACATCGACACCGGCGAAACTTCTTTCGACTGGTAACCCGGAGTTTTAGAGAAGACTCCGATGAGTTTAAGCTCATTGTCAAAGCCTACTTTGTCGCCCGGGATGAGTTCTTCATAGTTAGGCGCAAGGATGGTACTCGTTACTTCTATCACAAGGTAGCGGTGGCGGTAATCATTATGGCCTATCTTGGTATTAAGGACGCCAACCTTATCGTGGCTGCGCTGCTACATGACCTCATTGAGGACAGAAAGGGTTGGACCAAGAGACGGATTGAACGAATGTTCAATGCCGATGTGGCTGTACTGGTTGAGGCAGTAACTAAACCAGACCGAAAACTATATGGTTCTGATCATAAGTTTGAAACGGCAACTTTTGCCAAAGTGCGGGCTGCTGGTTATCGCGCCATCGTGCTCAAGCTCGCTGATAGACTCCATAATATGATTACGTTGTGGGGAACTCCAGAAAAGAAGCTGTTGAAGACAGAAGAAACCATTGACCACGTACTTCCGCTCGCGCGCAAGGTCGACCGGTTGTGGAAAGAGCTTTTGCTCGCCTGTACTCCGCACATCAGTCACAATAAAGAGGGTGACTCCTAACCAGCCAACGTACCAAAATACGTTGGCTTTTTTTCTTTATAAATACAAGCTATACTCTTTCTATGGAATTTAAACTCGCCACCGACAAAAAGCCAGCTGGAGACCAGCCACAGGCTATAGAAAAGCTCGTAAAGGGTATAAAAAATGGTGAGACCCACCAGACTCTCCTTGGTGTAACTGGTTCTGGAAAGACCTATACCGCCGCCAATGTAATTCAGCAGATAGGAAAGCCGGCTCTGGTAATTGCCCACAACAAGACACTAGCGGCTCAGCTGGCGCAAGAGTACCGTGACTTCTTCCCAGAAAACGCCGTACACTTCTTCGTGTCGTACTACGACTACTACCAACCAGAGGCCTATATGCCGACCTCTGACACCTATATCGAAAAAGAAGCGCAGATTAACGAAGAGATTGACCGTCTCCGCCATGCCTCAACTCAAGCCTTGCTCACACGAAAGGATGTGATTATCGTAGCGTCTGTGTCGTGTATCTATGGCCTTGGGGCTCCAGCAGAATACTTGAAGAGACACATGAAAATTGAGCGTGGTTTCAAGACTACTCGCGCTGATATGCTACGAAGATTGATTGATATGTACTTTGAGCGTACTAACGCTGATTTAGTGCCAGGACACTTTAGAGCCGTTGGAAACACCATCGAAATAATGCCTACCAACGAACGGGTGATTTATCGTCTAGGTTTTACTGGTGACAGTGTTACAAGTATTACCAAAATTGATGCTATAACCAGAGCCATTATTGAAGAATCAGAGACTTTTTTCCTCTTTCCAGCCAAACACTTTGTTACTCCAGAACATGAGCGCAAGATAGCTATTGAAGAAATTCAGCAAGAACTTGAGGTTCAACTAGCTAAGTTCAAATCAGAAGGTAAGTTGCTAGAGGCAGAACGACTACGAAGACGGACTCAACATGACCTTGCTCTCATGCGTGAGGTTGGCTACTGCAATGGGATTGAAAATTACTCTCGTCACTTCGATAGACGCAAATCTGGTGAAGCTCCATACACACTGCTTTCTTACTTCCCACACAAAGAAGACGGTACACCTGACTTCATCACCATCATCGATGAATCACATGTTTCTATTCCACAAATTAATGGCATGTACGCTGGTGACCGCTCACGTAAAGACACGCTAGTAGAGTTCGGTTTTCGTCTGCCTTCAGCGGTTGATAACCGCCCCCTTAAATTTGCTGAATTTGAAGCTAATATTGGTCAACGAATCTATACTTCAGCCACACCTGGTAAGTATGAGTATGAGAAGGCGGCGGAGTCTGGTATCGGAATGGTAGAGCAAATCATTCGTCCAACAGGACTAGTAGATCCAGCCATCGACATCCGCCCAATTACTGAAGTTGGTACTTACCCTGGCCAAATTAAAGATTTTATCGACGAAGCAGAAAAGGTAATTAAGGGTGGGGCCCGTGTACTTACTACTACTCTGACCAAGAAAATGGCTGAGGACTTATCAGAGTTCTTAACTGAACGTGGTATCAGTACCAAGTACATCCATAGTGACGTTGATACCATCGAACGTATTGAAATCCTGACTGACTTTAGACGCGGTAAGTTTGATTGTTTGGTCGGCGTTAACTTGCTACGAGAAGGTCTAGACCTACCAGAAGTTGAGCTAGTAGCTATTCTTGATGCCGATAAGCAAGGTTTTCTTCGCAGTGAGACAGCGCTTATTCAGACCATTGGACGAGCTGCTCGTAACGTCAATGGTCGAGTTATTCTCTACGCCGATGAGATGACTCCGGCGCTTGATAAGGCTATTGGCGAGACAACACGGCGCCGTAACAGACAGCTGGCCTATAACAAGGAACATGGTATTACCCCAAAGACTATCGCCAAAGAAATTAAATCTATTACAGACCAAATGCGTACCGAGCATGATGAGACTGTAGATACCCTGCTCAAGGTTGATATGGATTTGTTCCAAAAGAATCCTAAAGGTGTGCTCAAAGAGAAAAAGCGACAAATGGATGAAGCTGTGGCAATCTTGGATTTTGAAACTGCCGCTATTATTCGAGATGAAATTAGAATTCTTGAAGCCAGTGTAACCAAAAAGTCGAAGAAGAAAACAACTAAGTAATGTTAGTTCGCCAAGCAAGGGGCTTAGTTGTGCGATTCTATTTGAGATGGGTTCTGGTATTGTATACTTAATACATAAAAATATTTTATGACAGACAATAAAGACAAGGTGCACGGCAAAAGTTTTGTAATTTTTGGAGGTGATGTCCAAATAATAAATTCAGCAGAGCGAATGCTATCGTCTGCCGGAGCAACAGTAGTTGCCATCACCACTGGTCGAGAAGGTCTGTCTAAAGTCCAAAGTATTCATCCCGATGCCATCATTATTGATGATACTGTCACTGATATTGAGATGGATGAGATAATTGCCACCCTGCAAGCTGATGAGTCCACCAAGCTCATTCCGCTTATTATGATTACCTCACTACGAACCAGTGACGATTATAAAAAGTTATTTTTGGTAGGGGAGCAACATTATTTGGTACGCACTGAATTTGATGCCATGACCTTGGTATTACTGGTTGAGTCGATACTTCGCAACAAAAATAACGACGGTTCAACAGAAGTTTTTGACTTCTCTGAAGAAATTGCAGAGGAACCTCATGTAGACGCAGTTGGAGCAGTTAGGCTTTTGGTAGTAGAAGACGACCCCTTGTTGCGCAATCTGCTATCAATTAGACTACAGAAAAGTGGTATTACTCACGAATTTTGTCATTCTGGTGATAAGGCTCTGGAACAGATTTTTGAATTTAAGCCAACGGTCGTAATTCTTGATTTGATGCTTCCAGGCAAAAATGGCATGGATGTCCTACTCGACATTCGAACTAATTCAAGTATTAAAGATTTGCCAGTGATTATTTTTTCAAATAAAGACGACGACGCTGAGCGAATGCGAGCCAAATCACTCAAGGTTGATAATTTTCTAGTCAAAGCGACCACTGACCTTAGTACGCTAGTTTCGTTGATTCTTTCATACGGAAAATAGCCGTTAATAAATTGCCAATTATGGCAACTGATGCGTGTATACTATATCTAAATGGGAACTACTCTTGGTAAAAAAGAGGAGGTAAAGAAGTCTGTACGAGCCAAAAAGGTTACGGCAGTTAAACGTGTGACCAAAAAACCAGTAACCAAAAAAGTGGCTGAAATTAAAGCCAAAGACATAGCCAAAGTTACCGTTAAAAAGACAACAGCACGTACCAAAAAGACGTCTGACAGTAAAGTTTCTTCAACTCCTGAAGTAGTCTTTGTGCCAGGTCAGGCTAGTCTCCGGCTTTTGGAAAAGGTACATCTCTATACTGTATGGTACGAACAATACGTACCAAGTATGATGTCTGGTGTTGCTAAAGTCGGTGGTTATGCCTTCATTTTCTTGGGAACAGTTTTTGCTGTTTTCAGCTATATTGATGCCAAAAATATTATAACTACTCCAGCAGCGCTAATTTGTAGTGGGTCAGAGTGTGAGGATGTGCCTGATGATGCATTGCCTTCCACTGCTCCAAAAATAACTTTTCTTAACTCAATTCCAGCTACGCTAAACAGTGATACTGATTTTAAAATTACCGCTTTAAATACTACAGACCCAACCATAACTTTGACCGCCATTGAAACCGGTAATACAGTAATACTTGAACCAGCTGACCGACAAAATGAATCAGAATACCGTTTCTTAATACCGGCCGGACACCTAGCTGCAGCTACCTATAAAATTGAAGCAACTGTTCAACAGAGCGGTACGACCTATACATTTGCTGGACCAGTTTTTGCAGTTAGTCTAAAAGAACTTCCAGAAGCAGTTGTGCCAGAAGTTACTACCGCTGTAGTAGAAGAAACAGTGCTGGCAGATACTGCGGAAGAAGATGAAGTAATTACTTCTGATTCTGATTTAACATATGAAATTTCTACGTCTTCAGACGAGGAAGAGTTAGTTGATACAGAACCCGTTTCTACCACTAGAACTCTCTCACCAATTTCCATTACACTCCATGATCAGTCAGGTTCTTCATATGTAAAAATTCTAACCGGAGACTTTACGCCAAGTAAGGTTGATGTCTACAGTCAGCTTTATGCTGCTGGCCAACCACTACATCTTGGTCAAGCCACTCTAGTTCAAGGAGAATGGGTCTTTAATATATCCGCTCTTAATCTACCTCAAGCCAGTCACTATTTATACGCATCATTTGCTGCGACTGGAAAAACCTATAAAACAGAAGCGGTTAAATTTGAACCGATTACTGAAAACTTAACTTCACCAAACACCGAGACTGATTTAGCTGTCTTGGTTCAAAAGATCGAACTAGCCTTGTTAGCTTCATCAGTTGATAACGATAATCGTCGTCACTACTTCGATTTCTTTACCACCCAACCCGAAATACTGTTTACAGAAAGCGAAGAATTACTTTTTGCTAATAAAGACTTACTGACTGCAATTGATAGTAGTATGGAGCAAGATGTGGAGTCATTAAATCCACTGCTACTTCAATACGCAGCGGCAACACAGGCTGAGAGTCAGTTTATAACTACCTTAAGTAACCAGGCTTTGACTGACCATTACACTAAACAAGCTTCAACTGTAGCTAGTTTGACTGGAGAGCCGTCAGCTGTCCCTTCTATCCATACCGTAATGGCCCTACGTTATCAAATACTCAAAGATAAAGTGCGTGAAAGTGAGGAGCAAATTAAACAAGATACCAATAACCTCACGACCAAAGATTCTGATCAAGACGGTCTTTCTGATTTTGATGAAGTAGCCAATTTTGCCACAAACCCACTCTTAGCTGATACCGACAATGACGGTGTGGTTGATAGTGTTGAATTAATTCGAAACTCAGACCCGCTGGTCGTTGACCAGATTGTGGTACCTAATTTAAACAAAAATATTGAAGAGGTTACATTTGATTCGGTAGTGGAAATTGATTTAGTCTCACCGCTCGTGTCGGCCACCAATAACAATGAGCAGGAAGAATACTTTGTTACTGTTGAAGGGCGTAGTATTCCAAATTCATATGTTTACTTACTCTCGCACTCTACCGATATTGTTGGAATTGTAAAAACTGGGTCAACCGGCTTATTCTCATACACTATTGAACAGAACTTCGATATTGGCGAGCACCAACTAACGGCAGTGCTGACTGATGTAACTGGTGAGATAGTTGCTAGTAGTAAGCCACATCGCTTTGCTCGTACCCAAAACACTTTCGTAGCGGCTGCCACCATGAGTACCGCTACTCCTTTGAATAATGAATCAAACGAAGATAACGTATTACTTAATTTACTGGTGGCAGCAGTTGGAGTGATTACCTTCGGCTTTGTTTTACTATTACTCAGTAGCACTTTACGAAATCGACACCAACAAAAAGTACGGCTAGCTTAGCCAATCAGTACTTTTGCATGTTTGCTCAAAACAGTTATACTGAGTGAGTTATACCTTCACCATCATGTGAAGGCCGTATTTTATGGCTAAAAAACAAGACAAAACTAAAACTGGTTGGGAAGCAGATGAGCGGGCAAACGACCCAGGTAGCAAGATTATTATTCGTGGCGCGCGTACTCACAATCTAAAGAATATTGATGTTGAAATGCCTCGCGGCAAGATGATTGCCATCACTGGACCATCGGGCTCGGGTAAATCTTCACTAGCCTTTGATACTATTTTTGCTGAAGGTCAGCGTCGGTATGTTGAATCATTGTCTCCATATGCTAGGCAATTTTTGAACAAACTTCAAAAGCCAGATGTTGATGAAATCAGTGGACTATCACCAGCTATTTCTATTGACCAAAAATCTGCTTCTCGAAACCCACGTTCAACGGTGGCAACCGTAACTGAAATTTACGATTACTTGCGTATTCTTTATGCTCGAGTCGGCCAACCATATTGTCTTGATGTAGATGTACCAATTCAAAAGCTGTCACAAGATGAAATTCTCGGCATCATTCTAAAATCAATTGAGACTAAAGAAGTAAAAGAAGCCACCCGTAAACAATCAGAAAAGGTGATGGGTATTGAGGTGTCAAAGGGTCGAGTATCCATCTTTTCACCGGTAGTGGTTGGACGCAAGGGTGAATACTATCAACTTTTGTACGACCTACTTGGTAAGGGATATGAAGCAGTAAAAATTGATGGGCAAATTAAGCAGCTACGCGAGAAGATTGAACTAACTAAGACCAAACGTCACGACATCGATGTTCTAATTGATGAAATTTATGTCAGTGAATTTACCGACGACCCAAGGGGTTCACACGAACGCCTTTCAGAAGCTGTTGAACGTGCCCTTCATGAATCAAATGGTTTGGTAAAAATTGAAAGTCCTGATGGTTCAGTTCGTACACTGTCTGCGAAGTTTATTTGCCCAATTGACGGTTCGTCATTTCCTGAAGTTGAGCCACGTCTTTTCTCGTTCAACTCACCGTACGGAGCCTGTCCGGAATGTAATGGTCTTGGTGTAGTTGGTATCTTCCAAAGTGATGAATGTCCAGCTTGTAAGGGTGCAAGACTAAGACCTGAAGCCATGCGAGTTTACCTCGGTGGTGATGGCAAAAAGGATCTCGGTATTAATATCGTGGCTTTTACTGCCATGACTGTCAAAGAAGCGACTAGTTTTATCGACAACTTGAAGCTATCAAAGAAGCAACAGGATATTGCTTGGCCAGCCTTGCGTGAAATCATTGAGCGACTGCAGTTCATGAACAATGTCGGTATTCAGTACCTGACGCTTGATCGTCGTGCCAATACTTTATCTGGAGGAGAAGCACAGCGTATTCGATTAGCTTCTCAGCTTGGTTCTGGCTTGGTTGGTGCACTCTATGTACTGGACGAACCAACCATTGGACTTCACCAGCGAGATAATGACCGCCTGATTAAGACTTTGACTGAACTTCGTGATTTGGGCAACACTATCATTGTGGTTGAACATGATGAGGACACTATTCGTGCCTCTGACTACCTAATTGATATCGGCCCGGGGGCTGGTGTGCATGGTGGGGAAGTAATTGTGTCTGACTACCTGCCAAAACTACTGTCTTCACCAAAGAATGAATCTAAATCAGTCACACTCGACTACCTTCGTGGTGACAAAGTAATTCCAATTCCAGCTCGTCGTGAAAGTGAGAAAGGATCAATCAAAATCCGTGGCGGTAAGGCCTTTAATATCAAAAACCTTAATGTCGATATTCCACTTGGTCGGCTTATCTGTGTAACCGGAGTATCTGGCTCAGGAAAGTCTACGTTTATGTACGAGATTGTAGATCGGAACCTCAAGTCTCGACTAGAGAAAAAACACCGCACCCCACACACCTACAACTGTAAGACTTTCACCGGAACTGAATATCTTGGACGTTCAATTCTAATTGATCAATCACCAATTGGTCGTACACCACGCAGTAATCCAGCCACCTATACTGGTTCATTTACTCATATCCGTGACATGTTTGCGGCTTCAGGCGAAGCGCGAGCACGCGGCTGGAAGCCCGGACGATTTAGTTTCAACGTTAAAGGTGGGCGCTGTGAAGCTTGCCAGGGTAATGGTGAAATTGCGGTTGAAATGCACTTCTTACCGACGGTGTATGTAACTTGTGACGTCTGTGATGGTAAGCGCTTCACCAAAGAGACATTGGAAGTGACATACCGCAAGAAAAATATTCACGAAGTGCTCCATATGACCATTGAAGAGGCTTACCAGTTTTTTATGGATGTACCTTCCATCCAAGAGCGTTTAAAGTCGCTTCTTGATGTAGGACTGGGCTATCTAGAACTTGGACAGAGCGCTACCACCTTATCTGGAGGAGAGGCACAGCGGGTGAAAATTGCATCTGAACTATACAAACCACATACTCAAAAGACTATTTACCTACTGGATGAGCCGACGATTGGTCTTCACTATGAAGATGTGAAGAAGTTAATTGAAATTCTCCAGCAACTTGTTAATCAAGGCAATACTGTGATGGTAATTGAGCACAATCTTGATTTGATTAAGTCAGCGGACTACATCATAGACATTGGGCCAGAAGGTGGACAGGGTGGCGGTGACATCGTTGCCAAAGGCACTCCAGAGGAAGTAGCTGATACAGAAAAATCTTTTACTGGTCAATACCTCAAGCACGTACTGTAATTATTGGAAGATTAAAAAAGCGCCCTAGGGCGCTTTTTGGTTGAAGAAGCCAGTCTTCCGCAGGCCGGCAAAATTGCGAAGCATTTGCCGCCTTACTTGCACTTCATCCCAAAGCGGATCAAAGACAATCTCCTCTTTCAAGTCATCATTAATCTTGACTTGATTTACTGGCACCTGGCCGGTAATGTGGAAACAAATTGCTTCCCAAAGTTCAGTTGAAAGACTGACGTCGTCATTAAATGAATCTTGAGCGTATTGCATTCGGATAAACCAGTACGGATGACATCTAAAGAATGTAACCAACATTCCGTAAATGGCCGGATGGTCGTGATTTTCATCTTTCACAATGCACCAACCTTTCTATTTGGATAAATGGAGCTTTCTAGAAATATAGTGTAGCATAATGTCACATTTATGACTAAAGAAGATCTAAAAAGCCTTGTTTTACCTGATGCACCTGGGGTGTATTTCTTTTTAGATGCTAGAAAAAAGATTTTGTATATTGGTAAAGCTACTTCACTCAAAAACCGGGTACGTAGCTACTTCGCACCAGACCTCAAAGATAAGCGTTCGGAGTTGATTGAAAATATGGTAGCTGAAGCTATTAGTATAGATGTTACAGAAACCGAATCGGTACTTGAAGCACTTATCCTTGAGACGAACCTGATTCGTTCTCATAAACCCCGCTTTAACACCAGAAGCAAAGACGACAAAAGCTACAACCATCTGGTGATTACCAATGAAGAATGGCCGCGAGTACTTGTGGTACGAGGTCGTGACATTAGTGAAAAGTTTCTTAAAGAAGAAATTAAATACGAGTTCGGTCCATTCCCAAGTGGACTCTTACTTCGTGACGCTCTTAAAATAGTGCGCAAATTATTTAAATTTTATGACACCAAGCAACCACTTGGTAGCGAGAAGACCAAAATGGCTCGGGGCAAAATTGATTTTAATCGGCAAATTGGCCTATACCCAGAGCCAGATAAACGTGACGAGTATTTAACTACCATTAGACACTTAGGGTTGTTTTTTAAAGGTAAGAAAAAAACCATCATTAAAGAAATTGAACGCGAGATGATGCGGGCTGCCAAAGCTGAAGAATTTGAATTAGCTTCAAGGTTGAAGAAACAATTGTTTGCATTGCAACACATTGAAGATATTGCCCTAGTAAAGAGCGATAACACCTTTGCGCGAACAGTGTCCGCCCGAGTAGAAGCTTACGATATTGCTCACATGGCTGGCCAGGACATGGTGGGTGTCATGGTGGTGATACAAAACGCTGAAGCTCTAAAGAGCGATTATCGAAAATTTAAAATTAAAACTCTTAAACAAGCCAACGATCCAGCAGCACTACGTGAAGTATTACGCCGGCGATTTTCCCACACCGAGTGGCCACTGCCAGACCTGATTGTAGTGGACGGAAACTCAATCCAAAAGAACGCCGCCGAAAGCTTACTTAAGGACTTAAATCTAGCTATCCCAGTTGCTGCAGTAGTCAAAGATGATAGACACAAGGCGGCTGGCATACTGACTACCTCAGAAATTGAGAGTAAATATAAGTTTGATATTCTGCTGGCCAACGCTGAATCACATCGTTTTGCTATTAATTACTATCGTAATTTGGCCCGTAAAAGAATGAAATTCTAATTTTATAGATAGAAAAAATCATTGACAGATATCATTCCTTAATTATACTGCCTTATTAGTTCTTTAAGATACAGTTCACTAACAATCAAGAATGAGACGAGCTTTTTGTGGCTTATTTTAGGCCTCAAAAAGTTCGTCTCATTCTGAGATAGCCGCTCGCCCAGCGTTGGGCAACATACAGGAGTATGACGATGGACTCGATCACCTCTAATCAGCGTAGGCAGTACAACCGATTCACGCAGGATGGCGCGCGCAAAGCACTCACCACCGTGAATCCCGACAAGGATGGTCTCCAGCGACTCTTCGGTCGCGGGGATGAGTGGCAGGACCACCTTGCCGCTGGTATCGCGCGGTTGACCGCGAAGATGCCAGACTACAGTCTCGCCCGATCCATCCTCGGCGCAGATTTCATCACGCCGGAGGAAGTCGCCAAGGCTCGCCCGAGCATCGTGTACACCCACGACCAGATCACGGCGCTTGCCGAAAGTCTGCCTTCGAAAGACATGCTCATGTGGTGCAAGGACAACAGTTACGCCACTGTGCCCGCACCAACCTCGGCGATGTCGCTCCTCGACGTTCGGGAAATCCAACCCACCCACTTCAACTCAAAGACGGGCGGATGGTATACCGACCAAAAGTTTGCTCGCGAAGATAAAACGTCATTCGGATGGCTCGCCATCAAGAAGACGCTAGTCTCTGACTCAACCAACAAAAATTGGGACGACCAGAACAAGCTGCTCTCTGCATTCGAGCACGTGCCGAACGCCGCCGAGATGAGTTGGTTCATTACGACCTATTTCGAGGTCCGAAGTATCCGACTCTTTGAAAGCGTCTACGTTCGGACGTCCAGCCTCAACTCGGGCAGTGGCTATATCGGCGTCGGAGGCTTTAATGCCGATGGTCTGGGCGTTAGCGGTTTCTGGAACGGCAGCCGTGGTGGTGGTCTCGGGGTGTCCGCTGCCAGGAAGTTCTGATCCTTGACTGATTTATAACTTTGAAATAGCCTCTCAGACTATTTCAATGCTTAAAACCTAGACCCTTCGCTTTTTGCGAAGGGTCTTTTTTAAATTCACGCCCATCTCTGCGGACTGTTTAAAAAGTGTGATAAAATATTGCCATATGAGTCATCTCCAAGTAGCAGTTTTGCGTGGCGGCCCAAGTGTCGAATATGGTGTATCCATGAACACTGGCGCAGTTGTACTGCAAGCTTTGGCTGAAAATGGCTTTAATACTAAAGATATTGTCATCACCAAGCAAGGTCAGTGGCTAGACCGAGGGCTGGTTAAGAGCCCCGAGGTGGCTCTCCAGGCGGTCGACGTAGTGTTTATTGCCCTTCACGGCACTTACGGAGAAGATGGGGAAGTGCAGCGCATCTTACAACGACTCGGTATTCCGTTTACTGGCAGTCGCGCGTTTCCGTCAGCTGTAGCCTTTAATAAGCACCTAACAAAGCAAAGTCTAGCTTCTCATGATGTATTAACTCCAGAATCTGTTGTAGTTAGTGACGATGAGGTTGATGAATTGGTTACCATCAGTTCAAATATACTTGATTCATTTGGTCCAGAATACATAGTGAAGCCAGTGGCTAGTGGCTCTTCATTTGGTGTAGAGCATATCAGATCCGGACAATCACTTGAGGAAGCCATTCGCTCGGCTCTAGAACAAAGTGACCGTGTCTTAGTGGAAGAGTTCATTCGTGGACGTGAAGCAACCTGCGCCACCCTGGAAGACTTCCGCAATGATAAAATCTACGTCTTTCCAGTGGTAGAAATTATTACACCACGCGACCGTCAGTACTTTGATACTGAATCAAAATATAACGGACAAACTACTGAAATCTGCCCATCACGTTTTTCTTATGGTGATAGAGCCAAGATTTCAGAAGTGGCCGCGCAAGTTCATGAGGTTTTAGATTTGGCTCAGTACTCACGCAGCGATTTTATCGTAAGTGACAAAGGAGTTTATTTCCTTGAGGTTAATACTTTGCCAGGACTAACCACTGAGTCACTATATCCAAAGGCAGCTGCTTCAGTTGGGCTAGATATTAATGCCCTCATTAAGCATTTAGTTCTGACCGCGACCTGTTAAGAACTTCATTTAAAAATTGCCTTACAAGTTATAATTACAGTATATGGAAGGAACAAGACATGAACGAGCAGCCCTGGTGCTGACAGCATACGCTATCGGTTTTACTACCGCTTTTATTTTGTACGCAGCCAATATTAACAATAATTCGACTCTTATTAGTACCCCAAGAACAGATGCAAATACTGCTTCAGTGGCCAATGCTTTAAAGAAGACTCCGGAATCAACAAACATATTGCCAATTGAAGAAGTAACCTCATCAGGAGTTACCTATAACAACGGACTACTTGAGGTAACAAAAGGTGATGAAGTAAGTTTGCTTTCATTCAACACAGAGGTCGCAGGTCTTGATGTTGACACAGCCAATTTAACTCAAGGTTTTCACTTTGGAGAGATTAAATACCAAGTATCACCAGATGACAATTTTGTCTTCTTCTGTGAACGACAAGACGTAACCAGTACTACTTGCCTTGGCTTTGTTTATGACATTGAAGCAGAGACAATTTACCCAGTTGTAAAAAATGGTGCCCCAGTACTCATCAGTGCTGACAGCCTCAGAGCGACAAAATTCAACAACGACGGCTTGGTAATTGGTACAAATTACTCAGCTAATGCCAAAGCTCCTTGGATACTTATCGACAACACTGAAACGCTTGACTTACAATAAGGAAACTCGTATTATAGTGCGAAATTAGAGGGGAAACCCTTTAGTTTCTTGGGCCAGTAGCTCACTTGGTAGAGCGCCTCATTTGCACTGAGGAGGCAGGGAGTTCGAATCTTCTCTGGTCCACGAATATAAAAAAGCGTCCGTCACACTAGTGACGGCCTTTTTTATTCGTGGACCAGAAGAAAGGTGCTAATGCACCTTTCGTGAAGATTCGAAAAGCGGAGCGCTGTGAGCTTGCGAACTAGCGAGCTGGGGTCGAGAGTACTTAGCAGAATCTGAGCTTTGCGAAAGATTATGCTTTAGTAACTCGTGACCGAATCTTCGACTAAATACCACCCACGAAAGTATTGCGGACTTTGCCGTTGTGCGATCAGAGAAGATTCGAAAGACGGAGCCGGTACACAAGACGAGCGTTAGCGAGTGCTTGTCGGCGAGTTGGGTGAGAAATGGGAAGGGACCCATTTCGCAAGACTCATTGAGGACTTTTCAAGCTTGCGCATAAAAGGTCCAATGAGTGGACAGAATCTGTATGCAGGCATTCTTGAACTGCATTCGCACCCTAAACCCGAGCGAGCTCTGGTTTAGGTACTCATTTGTTCAAGTAAGATTCGAGAGTACTTAGATTTTTATGAGTGAAACGAAATAAAAACTTAGATAAAACTTTCTGGGAGAAAGTTTTATGGTGACCGAATCTTATATAAATATCAAAACCCGCCAGGTGGCGGGTTTCTTGTTGTTGAATTCATTCGTATGTCCTCCCATTCATATAAATTCTTTCTTGGTACCAAGACTCGATGGCGTAGTACACAGCAATGCAGCTGGCCACGGTGGAAGCTAAGGCCATGGCCGCTGAGGCAAGAAGCACTACAGCATTCACGGTATAACTGGGGTGTTGAAGAGTGCTCAATGCATACCAGGCGGTATACACCATAAGCAGCATGAGTACCACGACCAGCACCAGCGCTTGAGAAATAAAACGGTTGTAGACAACCATGTATCTGGCCACCATGATCCTTTCTCCGAGCTTTGTGTAAGAAAGCGTGAGCAAACTAAAGATCAGCGCGTAAGCAGCCTTTATATCCAAAGCTTGCCCCCAAAACGGGAGTACAGCCGGATACATCAGCAGGCAAAACGACAGCACTGCCGTGCCCACAGAACAGACTCGCAGGAAGGAAAGAAACGATTCAATCATGGCAGATTCTCCTGGTTGTTTAATAATCCACTCTAAGTAAACCATGAATACGCCAACCCTCCTAGTTTGTAACCGCCTTAATATTCAAGAATTTTCACCAAAACACTAATCATTCACTCTAAAAATATTCCATGATACAATCGACCTGTGCCAAATCTTCATTCAACAATAAACAGCATGGGTAAAACCGTTACACAGATTATTCATTTTTCAAACGGAAACAAGCGAACTTTTAGTGGAATTATTACTGAGACTATAAAACAAGGTGAATTTACCAAAATGACTTTAATGGATGGCCGAATATTGATGGTGAATACTGCCAATGTTGACTGTATAGAAGTTTTTGATGAATCTATAGATGTAAAAATGCAAAACTTAGCCTAACATAACAAAACATTTTAGCTTAATGTAAGCCTATAAGTTGCCTAAATTAAGTGATATACTAGAAAAATCGTACCTCCTTACTTCTAACTGGTACAAAATTCAATTGTGAACACAAAAAAAATTATAATTATCGGTGGAGCAGTTTTGGCTATCATTGCTGTATCTGTCTCACTATTTAAAAGTAGTAAAGATTCTGACGGCGTATCAGAAACACAAATTCCACAGGAAGAAGCACTTGATGTAACGATGGTATTCTTTGATCAGTGGCTAGCGGAATCACAAAGTACTACCACTGATCCATTTCAGTCTGGTCTTATTAATTCAACCCGTATCAGTGACGAAGTACGGAACATGATTCTAGACAAGAAAGCCAACAAAGCCGAAGGGGACTTGGATGCGGTTTTTTGTCAGTTAACTGTACCAGAACGACTTGGTGGCAAGGAAATCTTTAAAGCAGATACCGAAGCACAGATTATGATACTGGCTCGAGGATTTGAGACAAAGTCTCCATACCAAACAGTGGCTACTCTAAGTGCCGTTGATGGTTTGTGGCAAATTACTAAAATTGAATGTCTACAAGGAGAAGTTCCGCCAGAGCGTGAGTTTGACTTTGAGCGTAGTGGATTCCTCCTTAAGAGCGTACCGGCTCCGTACACAGCCGGAAACTGGCACTTAATTTACGAAGAAAATGGTACACCTGGACATGTGCTCCCACTTTTCTTTGACGCTGAAAGTATCTGTGTAGCTTTGGATGGTACAGAAGCAGTCTGTGACCCAAATCAGTTTGTAGAGCCAGCCAAGGCCCTCCTACAAGCTGATATGCTCGATACTGGCGCTGATGTTCGCCGCATCACCTTTGAGTCATAACAGTTAGAAGCGACTCCTAAACCAGCCCAGCAATTGATAATTGCTGGGCTGGTTTTATTAATAGTTTGTGACACATCATTACTGTAAATTGACACCACATTAAAACCCAAAACATTAATTAATTTGTTTAAATTATAGCTTTTGCACCTATTCATACATAATTCTATGTATCACAAGTGATACATAGAGAATACTCCTATTTCAGTCTCTTTAATTAGCATTAGGAGAAAGGGTCTTAATTGACACCATACTACAATAGTGATTTAATTTCAGCCGGATTTGTTAGTATCAATCATTTGGAGGAAAAGTGAACCTTAACGACATTCTTGTACTGATCTTTGTGTCCATTGTCTTCACTGCTTGCGGGGAGAAGACGGAAGGATACACCCTTAGCACCGGCACAATCGTGCAGGTGAAACCACAAGGCGACCATCGTTATAAGGTCGTTAACTTCGACAAGCTGACGCACGGAGAGATCATTGAGTTCTACTTTGTGATTTCTGGTGGATGTGTCATTCGCCAAAAGACAGAGGAGTCGCCAGGTATGTTTGGCTGGCTTACCAAAAGCCAGGTCATCGAGCGTGACTGCGCTGTGCCCACCCTATCACACCCCGTAACCAAAGGAGACAATCATGCCCACAGTTCTCACTGAAAAAGAGTTCAAGAACATGTTTGTGGCAGCTGCTACACACTACATCCTGGCCATCAACGGCCAAGACAAGTGCCTGACGGACAACTTTGTTGAATTGGCCAGGACGGCGGCGTTTAAGGTCAGCCTCCCTTGGACAATGCCCAGCTATGAGCTGGCTCGACTGTTTGAGCACTTCCGTAACGAGCCCAATAACCGGGCGGAGGTGGTCGACACGTCGACGAAGCTGTATGTTGAGCAGACGCTCAACAGCTTGCAGGCTCGGTTACCTCTGGTGCAATCATGACCGTGGAAGACTTCCTGGACGAGTTCAGGCAGGCAGCAGAGGCATACAACCTCCGTCTGCAACAAAGCCAAGCGGATGAACAAGCTCGCTGGCAACTGGCTGCAGAGGAGGCCAACAAGCTTCTGCTTAATGGCTTGACGCATAATCTCTTGGTGAGGGCGCTCGAGCAATACCAGCGAAGCACACCGGCAGAGCAAGCGGAATTACTGGCTGCGCTGCAAATTGATTTCAACAGAGCCAACGCAGCCGAGTCCTAAGCAGGACACTGACAAGGTACAACAAGCGGCCCCAAACACGGGCTGCTTTTTTATACCCTTTTCATTTTTAATTCCATCCGTATAATAGTCGAACTCACGGGCTCTTAGCTCATTTGGTAGAGCGCTTCCATGGCATGGAAGAGGTAAGGGGTTCGATTCCCCTAGAGTCCACAACAGCCGACCACTAAGCATTTGCTTAGTGGTCGTTTGCTGTTGTGCGAATCTAGGGGAATCGAACCGAAGCGGCGGGGCCCCTCTGGGCCGCCGCGAGTGGGGGTCGAGCGAGTGAGATATTTTGTGAGGAACGAAACAAAATATCCACGAGAGTGACCGATTCCAAATTGCACCCTGCGTGGGAATCGAACCGCCGGAACGATGCGAGTTTACGAGCGAGCGAGGTGGTAAAACAGTGTATAGACACTGTTTTACGGCGGCACCAGCTAGATTATGAGCGGATGCGAAATAATATAGGTTGGTGACCGTCAGGATCATTCCCCTCAACCCAACAAAATAGTACGGTTAACCGTACTATTTACGTTTGCATGGATTGCGTTATGTAGTAAACAAAACTAACTAACTTAGTCACAAGGATCATTCCCTATACACCATTATTACTGTTTGACTTACTCTAGACTCCAATATAGAATCTAAGCCGTTCTTTGTTCATAGGAGATATAGAGATGGGTAAACACAGAATCAATAAGCACCGCTCATCGAAAGAAAAAGAGCTTGACCGTGAGCGCAATGCTCGCCGCAAGACAACCATCAACGCACGAACGGCTGGTCAATTCAACGACCTGCCGCCTGGCCAACGCCAAAAGATCGTCAACAGTCTGCGCAAATCAGCCTGAATAACAGAAAGCCCCACGAGGAAGTCCACGCGACTTCAAAACTCGTGGGGCTTCTTCTTTTCGAAAAAACCCCATTGACATATTTCATCAGTAGTACATAATTTTAATAGATTAGACTTATTAACAAACCGACCGATTAGCTCAGATTAGTAATGTTTACTAGTTTGTCACAGAATGCCCGAGCTTAAGCGAGGGAATGAATGTGACATTAAATATGTATTGCCGGCGGCGATTCTACTGCTAGAAAAAACACCAGGTTCCGGCGGCATTATGCCCATGGCGGAGCCTGGGGGATAGCCAGCCGGATGTTTTTACTACTATGCAAATTCAAAGAGCTCTAGAGCAGCTTGGGTATCCGCATAATGAGATAAAGGTATATTTAACTCTTCTAAGATTAGGGGAGGGTACAGTTAGTGATATGTCTCGTGCGGCTGATTTACCGCGCTCAACTACACAATTAGTCGTTGAAGCATTACAAAAGAAAGGCTTGCTAAGTCATTGCGTTAAGCCACAAGGTTCAGTTTGGTTAGCTGAAAGCCCTAGTCGTTTTCTAATTAATTTGCAAGAGAAAGAAGTATTGTTGCACAAACTACTGCCGGAACTGCAGGCGCTAAAGCACGAATCTAAACTAAAACCGCTTTTCAGATATTTTACTGGACTTACTAATGTGCAACATATTTTTGATGAGGTATTAAATTCTAAATACCCAGTTCAAATAATGGGATCAGTGTTGCACATGTCCCAATACCTGGATGACACCATGGTAGAGGACTTTTTTCATGCATTATTTGCTAGAGAAGTACCAACTCAACTACTAACTAGTGACTGTGACTTTGTGAATGTCCTTAAGGACATTGTACATGGTACACAGCATCGTATTCGTGTCTATGAAGACGAGCGTTTGCATCGAGTTGTATACATAATGTTTGATGACCACGTAGCCTTAATTTTACTTAGCCCAAAAGAATCAATCGGAATTATTTTCGAAGATAACGGTTTGGCAGAATCTTCAACTTTATTTTTTAAACGACTCTGGGATGATGCTAACGCATAAGCCACAACATTTTTGTTGTCGCTCACATTCTAGTTAATACAATTTTAAAATTCTCACACGCAATTCTGAACTTATAAATAAGTGCTATTTGAGTATAGTTGTTGACACAAAATAAAAAGTATTGTTTTAAAAATTTAATGACAGCTGGAAACTACTGCTTAGTTAACTTTACTGGCAAAATTCTAAACAGACTGTTCTTTGCAAAGCGCACCGTATGCTCTCACCATTGGCATTGTGCAGAGTCACGACGTATGACTGTTACAAAAGATACCAGTCGCGCAATTGCTTCACTAATCAGACAAGGCACAGCTTTAGACTCATCCTCCAGGATTGTGAGTTAGAGCTTTGAATACATATTATATACCGACCGTATGATCATACTCTTCACCAAGTTTTCATACGATTGATGCAAAATACAAGAGTCCTAAAAAGCGCGTAGAGTGATTTCTGAATTCTACTGCCACCTGTAGTAGAAGAAGGAAAGAAGGACAAGAAATAGTTAAATAAAAAAGACAGTGACAGTAATCGTTTTTATTTGAAGTTTTAATAACATCTTAATTTCTAAAATATATGTTCTTCGATAGACGCGCTGCCGGTGCAAGACTGGCTCAAAAATTAAATCAATATAGAGGAGAAAATGCGGTTCTATTTGCTTTGCCAAAGGGTGGAGTGCCAGTAGGTTTTGAAGTAGCTAAAGCGCTTGGATTACCGCTAGATATTTTGATTGTCCAAAAAATTTGTCATCCAATGAGTCAAGATTATGGAATTTGTGCCATCGCCGAGACTGGAGAGACTGTTTGTTATGAAAGTGGACTATGTGGGCTTGATGGTAGCTGGTTGAACTACGAAATGTATCTTAAGCAAGTAGAAGCGCAGCGACGCCGTGAAGTTTATAAAAAAAATGAACCGTCTCTCTCAGCTGAAAATAAAATTGCCATTATTGTTGATGACGGTATTGCAACTGGTATTACTATGAAGGCAGCTATTCAAGCTCTGCAGGAGCAATGGCCAGACAAGATAGTGGTAGCAAGTCCAGTAGCGCCTCATGACATTGCTAGGGAACTTACCGCCCTAGTTGATAGTGTAGTCGTGGTTAATGATGACCGTGAGTACCGTGGTACAACTGCTAGCTACTATATGGACTATTCAGAAATTTCTGATCAAGAAGTGGTTTCACTACTTTCTGAATCAAGTCACCGTTTTGTGCGACAAGTCTACAATCTTCCAACTGCTCGCAACTTCATCCCAATTCATTCTCGCTTTGCTAAATAAAATGCTCTCTGTGTGCGATAGTCCACACAGAGAAGTTGAGTACAACACTTCTCTGTGTGGGTTACGTGCATCATCCCGCACAGGTGTATTACTGCCGCTTAGTATGCAGCAAACACTTATTTAATTCATTACAAATTAACTGATTATTAATCAAGAAAATTTTATGACTAAAATAATTCAAGTACTATCTATTTCTAGCATAGCTACAGTTGCGATGATTGCACTTTCATTTGCTTCATTTGCATACGCTGATGATGTGACGGTAAACAACTCTAACAGCGCCACCGTATCAAACTCACTTTCTGTTGGTGCCAGCACTGGCGGCAACGACAGCGATGGTGGCGACGGTGAAGAGGGTGGTAATGGTGGAGAAGCTGATTCTGAAGATGGTGACGCTACTGGTGGAGATGGAGGCAACGGCGGTAGTGGTGGCACCGGAGGCAATATCAGCACTGGCGGTGCTCTAGCAATTGGTACCATTGATAATGACATCAATCGTAACGAGACCGAAGTCGAGGGATGCGGATGCGATGATGATTTTGACTTCCCATTCTTCTTTGGTGGATCAGACGATGTTGACGTAACCAACAATAATGAAGCCAATCTAGAAAACGAACTTCAAGTCAGAGCTCGCACTGGCGGCAACGACAGTGATGGCGGTGACGGTGAAGAGGGAGGTAATGGCGGTGACGCCGACGCGGATGCTGCTTTTAGTTTCTGGTGGTGGCTCAATATGGGTGATAACACCGCCGTTGGTGGAAATGGTGGCACTGGTGGAAGCGGTGCTGCCGCTGGCAATGTTCAAACTGGCGTTAGTCAGTCAGACGGCCTAATCACTAATGTGCTCAACCGAAACATCACTCGTGTTACTCGTAACTAATCTAAGTTCGAGCAAAGTGAAGTGGGGAAGTATTTCCCCCCTTCATAAAGGTCGCCATCAAAAAATATTTTAAAGATGACTGCCTTTAGAAGGGTATATGTCACACAAACACTGCATAAAAATAATCGTGTGGTCAACAGGAGTTTTATTTTTCTGTGCCAGCATCATTGCATCAACCGCGGTAGCGGCTACGGTGACTAATAATGTCAGTGTAGAGTCGTCATCTGATAATGGCACCAATAATTCGTCATCCATCTCTGTAAAAACAGTGGTAGATGGCCAGGTGGTAGAAGATTATCAAGAAACAAGTGCAACCGGAAAACTTTTCTATAGCTCAGAAATCAACGAAGATGATTTTGTGAGAATTATAGTCGCCAGTACTTCAAACAGTAACAAGGAAGCTGAAATAGCTAGACTTGTAGAATTAATGTCACTATTAGAAGACTTGCTCCGACTACTTACCAAGATTTCTGGATCTACATAAAGCCAATTTATATGTATACAAAACACCAGAGCAAGACTTTGTTTTCAATACTAGCGAAGTTTCTTGTCATAGCCATAACACTAGAGTCACTTTTTTTGCAAACTAAGTATCTATTAGCAGAAGAATTGCCAGAGGAAACTTCAGAAGAAGTAATTAATTCAACCCCAGAAGAAACAGTGGTAGAGACTGGTGATGCCGTCTCAATTTTGGAACTTAATAACGAAGCAAATACAAATATAATTGAAAATTCAACCGAAGAATCAACCACCACTCCGCAAGAAGAAGCGATTGAAGAATTTTTAGGGCTTGAGGATACTTTGACAGCGTCCGCCACCAACACAGCCACGATAGATAACTTCGCTACTTCTACCGCCGAAACCGGAGACAACACTATTACCGATGCTACAGACGCCACCATCATCACTGGCGATGGTTATGCAGTAGCCAACGTAGTGAATTTAGTTAATACCAATATCCTAAATTCTGATGGTCTAATTCAGTTTTTTACCGCTCTTGGCCTCAGCTCACTCGATGTCCGAAACCTATTTTCAGTTTTTGAAACTGAAACTTCACAAAGTACCACCCCTTGTGTTCCTGGGGTGTGTGGAGATGGTGGTTTTGTAAATGAATCTAATACCGATAATACCGCCACCATCAATAACACCGTGATTGTTCGCGCCAGTACTGGTGAAAATAATATTGAGGGCACAGGAGAGGGTAGTATCACAACTGGAGACGCCTACGCCGCCGCCAATATTTTTAACTTGGCCAACACCAATATTGTAGACTCCAATTATCTATTGGTATCAATTAACAACTTAGGTAGTCTAGATGGCGATATTATTCTTCCTAATGCCGACTTACTAAATAAGCTTTTCGCTGGTAGTGGAGTGAGTGGCGGTACGTCTGCCAATAACAACAATACCGCTGATATTGATAATAATGTTGAAGTTGGCGCTGAAACTGGGCTAAATTCCAATGAGGGTGGTGACGTCACTACTGGTGACGCTAGTGCCTCGGGCAATATAACCAACCAAGTAAATCAAAATCTAATTGGTGGAGATTCTTTCCTTATCCTAATTCGTGTACATGGTAGTTGGTCAGGAGAAATCTTTGGACTACCAAACAATATGCTGTGGAGTGAAACTCCGCAAGGTATCACTGTCTACAATGCTCCGGCCGAAGGGGAAGCGGGAGCGGATGCAAACTACACAACCAATAACACCAACCAAGCCACCATTCAAAACAACGTCTCTGTCTTTGCTCTAACTGGAGATAACAAAATTGAAGGTACTGCTTCTGGAAATATTAATACCGGCAACGCCTATGCGGCCGCCAATATTACCAACCTAGCCAACTTAAATATCCTTAGTCAGAACTGGGCCTTACTTATCTTTGATATCTTTGGTGACTGGGGTGGAAATATTGCCTTTGGTCGTCCAGACTTGTGGGTAGGAGTAGAGGCTACTTCAGCTGATAATCCGATTATGCCCGGTTCAGAAGTAAAATATACTTACACCGTATCAAATCTAGGTGACACTACTGCTAGTGATGTAGTTTTGAATAATGTCTTTGCCGCCCCACACTTAAACTTTTTAGACAATCCGGGTGAATTATTGGCAGATGGTAAAAAACAATCATCATGGGAAATTGGATCAATCCCAGCTGGGGCGACTCGTGAAGTAAGCTACACCGCCATTGTTAGAACTGACTTACCGGCTAGTAATATAACCACCATTCCCCTCACTGTCTCGGCTGAGGCAACAGAAAATGAAGACGTGGTAGACAATAACAATGACACAATTGTGATAGAAGCTGGGGTAATTAGAAGGTCTGGTGGTGGCTCAAATACCACCAAACCAGCTGAAGTCAGTGTTAGTAAGCAGGTGGCTTTTCCAAACACCACCGTACCAGCCACGATGGACTACACGGTGACAGTAGAAAATTCTGGTGGCCCGCTCTACAATGCCGTGCTTTCAGACATACTAAGAAATGAAGCTGGGGAATTGATTCATGAAGAGTTCTGGGAGCTGGGTACGGTGGCCGCGGACGAACTGATAACCGTTACTTACACCATAGAATATTCAAGTTCAACTGAGCCAGGCGTATACACCAACTCTGTTCAAGTAATTGGAAACCATCGGAAGAAGACGCCAAGCACAAACAATGTGTACATGTCACTTAGTGCTAGTGTAGACTTAAATATTTCCAACCTTGCACAACCACTGGTCTTGGGTGCATTTACCACCTGTGACCCATACCTAAAGTCATTTATCCGACTTGGTCAAAACAACGATTCTGTCGAAGTAGAAAAACTGCAAACCTTCTTAGCGGAGCAGCTGACCATTGAATTACCAGCTACCGGCGTATTTGATGAGCTGACCGAAGAGGCGGTTATTAATTTCCAAGAACAGTATCGCGAAGAAATACTAAGTCCGTGGGGCATTGCTGCACCGACTGGTTATGTGTACTTAACCACTCGTAAAACAATTAATGAGTTAGTTTGTCAGCGTGAAGTAGCTTTTCCACTTACTCCCTTTGAAGAGCAGGTAATAGCTATGAGCAAATTAAAGTTATAAAGAAAAATTAAAAGAACACCGCCGGCGTAGCTAGACTGCGTCGGCGGTTTCTAATTCTCTAATGCATCGTTTCAAAATGTTGCGACAAGTACCCTTTGGCTTCAGTTAGATTAATTTCATCCAAAGGTCGGTCAGTATCGTTGGCAATATGTTCAACAACCTCAGGGTGTTTAATGACCATCTCTCTAACATCATCCATGATTTGAGCCAAAACAAGGAGGACGTACTCCTCAGTTTCAGGATTAGGTTCCATTAAATCACTTTCATCATGAATGTTAGAAAAAATATCTCTGGTTTCGTCTTTAGTGTGTAGAATATCTAACGCTAGGGCCAGCTGCATCTTATTTTTTGCTGCTAACAATTTTTCATTTCTATCAATCTGTTCAGGAGTAAGAGCTGTAACTTTAGCTTTCTCAACACTCATATTTGGTGCTTGTTCCATAATGCTTTAAGTGTACACCTCACCTCTAAAAGTACAATTAGTTATCCTTTGCCATTTCTACTTTCAATCAGTATTCTTAATATTATATTGATTTATCACCACTAATCATCCAAATATGAACACTGCCCTCAAGATTCTTGCTCCCATCATTCTCGTAGCTATCCTTATTCCAGCTCTATTTTATACTGGATTAACTATCTGGGGTGACTGGCATGATGAGTGGAGTGGATTCAACGCCAGTACCTACATTGGGGATGGCTACTGCAATATTGCGGTTTTGCCGATTGAAGGCGAGATTCATGGCTATGGAAGCGTTACTGATGATTATGGTAATGAAATGACTTCGACCAATATGAAAGACGCCCTGTCATTTCTGGAACAAGCTGAAGCAGAACCAGGTATCTATGGAGTACTTGCTCTCATTAATTCAACTGGAGGCTCTGGAGCGGCAGCTGAACAAATTGCTACAGAGTTAAAGAAAAGCGTAATGCCAAACGCCGCTTATATCGTAGATTCAGGAGCGTCAGCAGCCTACTTAATTGCCTCAGCCGCGGACACAATAATCGCCTCTCCGTTTTCAGATGTAGGATCAATTGGCATTACAATGTCATACTTAGACTATTCTGCGCAAAATGCCGCCCAAGGTATTGAATACATTTCATTAGCTTCTGCTAAATATAAAAACTATGGCGACCCAGACAAACCACTAACTGAAGAAGAGCGTGGATTGTTTGAGCGCGACCTATCAGTCTGGCACGAAGCATTGGTGGCAGAGGTGGCAGAAAACCGCAACTTACCAATTGAGACGATAGCCAAGCTAGCGGACGGTTCTTCCATGCCAGGCAAACTTGCCTTGGAAGCAGGACTGATTGACGCAGTTGGGAACAGGGAAGTGGCTAGAGCGTGGTTTGCCAACCAGCTTGGTATGAGTCCCGAGGAAATAGTATTTTGTGGATATTAAAATTGACCCCGCCAAGTTTGGCGGGGTTTAAATTTGTATATAATCCCATCACTGTATTGTCAGAATTCGATTTTGCTATATAGTTTATAAGTATATGCATAGGAAGCGCACATTAGCCCTCCTCACCCTGCTACTACTTATTGTTGTTGCCAGTGTTTTACTTCGCACAACAACGCCCACCCTAAGTGTTACTTCAACAACAAACGATTCAACCTCAACTCCACCAACGTTATCTGAAGAAAAACCGATTGAACCAATTGATACACCAGTAGAAACCCCAGCTTTACCGGAGCCAGCTTCGTCTACACCACCAGCTGAAGAAACCCCAGCCCCAGTGGCACAAAAAGGTTGTTATGTTGGTGGCTGCAGTAGTCAAATCTGTTCTGAAAATAGAGATGTAGTATCCACTTGTGAATGGCGTGAGTCATATGCCTGCTACCGAGAAGCAACTTGTGAACGCCAACAATCCGGCGAATGTGGCTGGACAGAGACACCAGCTCTTAATACCTGCCTCATGCAAGCAAACTCCAATACATCAGTTACATACTAACTAGCATCTACTCAGACGATGCTTGATATCAATCTAGCTTCGAATAATTTTTAAAACTTGAGCGAGTTTTTCTTCCATCAAATCTTTTGTGTTAGCCTCAAGATTTAACCTGAGTACGGGATCATTAGCTGACGGACGGGTATTGAACCACCAGTCAGAAAAGGTTACTTTTATCCCATCCAGCATACTAACTTCACCGCCAGGGAACTCTGCTTGAAGTAACGTATAAATTTCTTCAGGAGTTTTAGTTACCTCACTATTAATTTCTGTTGAGTGATAGTATTTTTGTACTTCTTTCACTAGAGTGGACAGACTTTTACCGGTTTTGTGTAAAAGCTCAAGAATAAGAAAGGCTGGCAAAGGCCCACCTTCTGAGAAGTAAGTTTCTTTAAAAAAGTAATGTCCGGCTAATTCAATTCCAAAAATTGCATCTACCTCACGCATTTTGGTGCGAATGTTTGTATGTCCAACTTTCCACTCTATGGGGATACCGCCATGACGCTGAATTTCTTCTCCCACTGCTTTGGAAGAACGAGTATCATAAACAATGGTTGAGTTGGGATGTTTCTCTAATAGAACACCAGCAATTAGCGCCCCAATTATGTCTGCTGGAACAAAAGATCCTTTTTCATCAACAAACCCAACCCGATCGGCGTCGCCATCAAAAGCGATTCCAATATCAGCTTGATTTTTTAACACCTCAAGCCCTAAGTCTTTAAGAGTCTCGGGCTTAATGGGATTAGCTTCATGATTTGGAGTAGTATGATCAAACTCATCATAAATAACGAAAACCTCCAAGTCTGGTTCAAAAGCACGAAATGTTTCAATTTCTAATCCTCCTATCATGTTGGCAGGATCAATAACGATACGTAATGGTCTGCCACCAAAAGAGTGGGCTGCTTTAAATTTTGATTGCCACTTTGAAAGAGGAGAATTAGTTTCAATAACACCAATAACCTCAGAGCTTGAGTAGGTATGCTCACCAACAATTCTCTTCAAATCTTGAAGCATATCCTTCGTAACCGGCTTACTGTCATCAACGGCAATTTTTAAGCCGTTATATTCAGAGGGCATATGTGAGGCAGTGACCATCACTGTTGCGTCAACGTCTGTACTTCCACAGACGTAGTACGTCATTGGGGTGGTTACAAGTCCGAGATCAACCACATTACAGCCAGCTTCAGTTAAACCTTTTATCAATGCATTTTTTAGTGGCAGAGAAGAAGGACGAATGTCATAGCCAACAGCGACTTTTTTTGTACCAAAATTTTTAACTATGGCGTATCCGATTTTTTCAACCTCATCTTCAGTAATTTCATTTGGATAGAGACCTCGTATGTCATAGTTCCGATAAATACTTTCCAAGTGCTCAAAGTTATGTTTGTTCATGTGTTAAAAGCTTACCTCTAATCAATCAAAATGTGAATCATATTTTGGACATAATCTACCATCAGTATTGAGATGAATACACACTAAGGGGTAGGATATTCTCAGTCATTTGCTATGATTTTATTATATGGAAATATTAGTTCTTGGTCTCTCAATTATTCAATCAATGGGTATCTCACTAGGAGTGGGTACCTCTACCCTCGCTATCCTTAATTTCTTCTACGCCATTTCAGATGGCAAGATTGATGAAACTGAGCGTAACTTCATGGGTGTTACTTACATCGTGCTTCGGGTAGCTATGGGATTGATTCTTGTTTCCTCTCTAATTTTGGCCTTCATTGGTTACGCTACTTTAGGCCAAGATTACTTTACCGGTTATGTCACTGCTCAAACAATTCTAACGGCCGTACTCTTTATTAACGCTTTTTTGATGACAGTCCACATAATGCCTAGTACTTTTGGTCCAGCCATTCAAGCCTCATCTTGGTATTCACTAGGCTTTTTGCTAGCCCTCTTTGCTCAAGGATATTCAAATGTCCATATTCTAGTTTTCTTGTTTGCATACGCTACATTCATGTTTTTTGCTATTTCATTCATAAACAGTGTCATGGCCTACCTCAAAGAGAAGCGTGAAGAACAACAGCCGGTTATTATTTAGAACCCACCGCAGACGAACCGCCAAGCTACGTCATATTTTAATGACTTTTTTATAGACCAAACTTAACTTCCTGTGGTACAATCGACCAGTTATGTTTGGAAAATTAAAACAGTTTGCACTCAAGAAAGTGCTACAGTCACAGATGAAGGATGCTCCACCAGAGCAGCAACAAATGATTCTTGAAATGGTTGAGAAAGATCCAGCTTTGTTTGAGAAAATTGCTAAGGAAATGCAGGAAGAACTAAAGAAGAATGGTAACAACCAAATGTCAGCAGCGATGAAAGTATTACCGAAGTACCAAAAGGAAATCATGTCAGTCATGAGCCCGGAGATGAAAGAGCAAATGGTAAAGATGCAAATGGGAGCACAAGGGAAGTTCAATCCTAACGGCAGCATTCGACGATAACTCTGTATTAAGCTGAAAGTAATCAACACAGCCCAAGCTTCGCTTGGGCTGTGTTCCGTTATACTAGAGCTATATGCAAAATCCTAAAAACATTGTCGTGCTCTGCGGACATCCCGACAAAGATTCTTTTACTGGTACAGTTGCAGATCATTACCAAGTTGGTGCTGAAGACGCTGGACACCACGTTGAACGAGTTAATATCGGTGAACTAAACTTCGATCCAATTCTCCATAAAGGCTACAAAGAAATCCAGCACCTTGAACCAGACCTCCTGGCTCTCCAAGATAAGTTCCGTGCCGCAGATCACATCGTGATTATCTATCCTAACTGGTGGTGCACTATGCCTGCCATCCTTAAGGGACTCTTTGACCGCTTCTGGTTGCCAGGTTTTGCTTTCAACTTCAATAAGCAAACCAAGAAGATAGAGAAGCATCTAGCAGGGAAGACTGGACGCGTGATTATTCTATCTGGTTCACATAGTCCATTTAAGACCTGGTGGCAGTTTGGTGACTACACCAACGAAATTCAATACGGCATCCTTGAATTCGCTGGTATCCGCACCAACGTCAGTTCATACGGTCCATGTGAGCGTGTGACAGATGAAGTTCGCACTAAGTGGATGAAGGAAGTTGAGAGACTTGGCAAAAACGCCTGCTAATAACTTTTTTTAGAAAAACCATAAACCCCGTGAGTGAAACTCACGGGGTTTATGCATTAAGGAAAAAACCTATGTAAATAAAGGTAAATTCACCATTTGTACCCGAATTTGGATTGACTTTAAGCTGTTTTTGTGCTATTGTATAGAGTAGTAAGCACCTTGATTTGAGGCGCACAATTCAACCAAAGGAGTTCTCGTGAACGCACATATCGCTCTCATTTTCTCGATTCTGCTGGCGCTGACTGGCTGTGGTTCCACAGTTGTCCTGCGGCCAGTCCCGGTTCACACCATGCAATTTAGCCGCCCCGCTGAAATACCGGCGCCTCCGCCGGCGGCGTACCTGCGGCGGGGTCTCGGGTGCAAAGTCGTGGACAGCTCCTACGAGAGCAGTTCGCGCAGCACCATGGCCGTCAAGGTCGACGTGGAAGATTGCCGGTGGATTCAATGGAGTGAACGCGGCCATCAACAAACTTGCCGCAGTCGCTCCAGGTTCACCACCTACCTCGGAAAAAACCATGCTTTGGGTACTGTCCCTGAAACGCGTCTGGACAAGGTCACGGACTGCACCTGGCGCGATGGTGGTGGCCGGTGTCACTTGGTGGTCGACGAAGAGGCCAAACTCGTTCCCAACGTCGAGTACGGCACCTTGCGAAGCTACCGTAAGGTACATACGTCCAAGCCCTATGAAAGTCTTCGCTGCCGTTAAAGGTAGCGCAGGCTAGATAAAAGACCCCAATGCGCATGCGCGCGGGGTCTTCTTTTTTATACATTATCGTCCTTGTCCGTAGATTTCTTTTAACTTAGCTACATGCTCTTCGTAGGTGTCTGTACAGTAAAATCTACCATTATCATCATGGAAGTAGAACATACACTCCGTCACTCGAGGATTGAGAGCAGCCATAATTGATTCCACAGAAGGATTGGCAATCGGAGCTGGAGGTAAGCCAGTGTTCTCGTACGTATTATACGGAGACGGTGTGAATTTATCCTTAGGCACAATCTTTGGCCACCAATCATTAGCGGCCGCACCAAGTGAGTACTGCAACGTGGCATCAAGTTGCAGTGGCATATCAATAAATAAACGGTTCCAAATCACTCCAGAGATATAGCGCATATCAGTAAAGTCATAAGCTTCGCGCTCGAGAAGTGAAGCAATAATCAGTGCGTCTTTAAGTGGCACTTGGGCTTCAACTTCTGATGTGTAGCGAGACAAAATTTCATTTGAAAATCGCTCATGTAGCAAATCAGCCACCAGTTCTGGAGAAGCATCACTTGGTACCACATAGCGACCTGGATAAAACGTTCCGTCGTCAAGGTAAGGCTCAGTCTCTGCAACGTAGTCAGCAAATAATGCGCGTTCTTCGTCACTCCACTTTAGAATATCACCGAAGTTCGCCACCACTTGCTCACCTCGTTCGCCAGAATAAATAACCAAAATGCGGCTGACAGAAGAAGCTAACTGCTGATACCAATCCCATTTAACGACCTGAGCCAGGAGCATGTCTAACCATTGGGTTTGCCTTGAATTATCTGAATTAAATGAGAGGTAAGTCTCGACATACCAATCTACGGTTGGGTCTTCAACAATCTTATGTTGAATGACCTGAACACTTACCGGAAAGGGTTCTTGCTCTGTCAGCAATACATCATTTTGAACTACTGTTTCTTTTAATATCAAATGTTTGGTCCAGACAAAGAAAGACAAAGCTACTAAGAGACAGATAGCTGCCAACACGCCGATAATAATAAGAGTGGTGCGGAGGGGTTTCTGAAGTAGTTCCATCATAGTCGTTGTTTATTGTACACGATAAAAGCCCTATATCCAGGGCAAAATATTGTCTACATGATGGCTAGTTATTCGTCACTCAGACTATCAATCGCCTCAACCATGAGAAGTTTCTCAGTTAATTGTTGATGGAGTTCAATTCTTTCATTAATTGAATGTAGTAGGTCTTGTTGTTCCGTTAGCTTACCTTCAGCTAAGCTGGTAACTTCAAGTACGTATGACTTATCACTCTTAGTTAGTTTTTGTCGTTGCTCAAGTGTCGCAATAAAGTCTCGCAGCTCAAATAAGAACGTGGCCGTAGCCGTGATGTTATCCATGAGCTCTTGTTTCATTTCATCAGCTTCAACATACCACTCGTCCCAATAGCCTGCGAAAGGCCCGTACTGTTTGTGTGTATCGCTTTCTACAGAGGTAATAGCGCTGGTACAGTAAAGGGCACGTACTCGGAGTTTGCCGAGGTAACTCTGATTTTTTATCAATAGTAACCGTAAGCCTTCCATATATTAATAATATCACTTTAGAAACTGATACCGGGAGGCAGTGTGCATAAAATTTGCCTGGTGGCTTGTCTAATTTTTAATCTGCTGTACTCTAATTTTGGCCTGAAATTGTCAGGTATCAGTACATTACAAGGAGTTATAGGCATGACCAAGGCATCTGATCGTACTCGACTTTACTTTTGGGAGCTTCGCAACAAGATTGACGTCGTTCCGGCTGTAAATCTTTTGGCCCAAAAGGGCATGGTGGTTACCTTTGCGGTAGACGTGGTGGACAGCTTTGTACAACTGGCTGTCTCACAGCAACTGAGCCCAGACCCGACCATCCCTTTTGTGATGATGAACGGGCCAGTACGCACACTCTACCAGTCCCTGCTGCAGGAAGATGAATCTTTCTTGGCCGAACTGGAAGAGAAAGCCGGCCTTAAGTGGGCAGAACTGTCACTTGGTGGTGTTAATCAGTCGGACTTTAACACGCCGGAACTGATTACCCACACCTTCAACCGGCTACAAGCCGATTACGGCACTCACCTGGCCAAGAACCTCCAGTACTGGTGGAAGATGCCACAAGTACGCTATGTGCCCATCAGTCTGGTGTGGTCAAGTCATGGGTATGAACACCTCACTGGGGTGACAGTCCATAATTGGCAGCAGACCAAGCAACGTGAAGCCGCCCGGCAGTAACCCGAACACCGCTGACGCCAAAGCCGACCTTACACCGGGTCGGCTTTTTTCTGTCTTAGCTATTGCTATGCAGTGCTTTTATGATACGGTATCAACAACATCTGGCATCGTGCTGGTTGCTCTTTAAACTCTTTACTGGGGATTCGTAATGGACAACAGACCTTTCTCGTCCAAACTCACGTTGCTGCAAAATGTTTTCACGAACTTCAGCAAACAACAAAATGTCATTGAGCTGGGTATCTACGACTTGCCAAGAGTCACCTCGGCCTTGGCGCAATGGCTCTTGGCTTATTCGGAAACTCCCAGGAGCGTGCCTTTCTTTCTGCGCCAAGACGACTTGGGGGCACTCTATACGCTTCTTTGTCTCAACACTGACACAAAGAAGGAAGTCGAAGATGTGATTGAATTTGAGCTTCAGACATCATCGGTGTCAGTGAGCGAAAGCGATCTGATTTATGCCCGTGGTCAGTACTTGAAAATGCTGACTGAAATAAAGGGACTGTTCGGCATGAACACGTCTCCTTTCTTCCATTTCGACGAAAGCCCGGAAATCCCGTTTATCATTTGCACACAATGATTTACGGTGAGCCAACCACAAAAAAGCGTCCCAAGGGACGCTTTTTCATTTACATATTGGTCGCCGCTACGGGCTGTAGGTTCTCGTGGGTAGGTGCCTGAGCAGTGGCTGTATATAAATACGCACAAAGAGTGATGATAATCACCGCAAGAATATAGCAGAGGGCTTGGCCTTTAGTCATATGAGCATGTCAAACTAATAAAGCGACACTGACTAGTTGTACTGCAAATATTTTACCACATTTTAGAACCCAACACCTCAACCTCACAGCACTTAACTCTAAAAACTTAAATCTTCAGCACTGAAAGCTCCACCTGGACTGATGTCATAGACTTTTGATGGTCTGAGGATTAATAATCCTTTAACTACCCGAGAAGCATTTTGGGTCTTTACCCATGTCACTGCTTCTTCAAAATCACTTCCACTAGTAACGTACTGTAGCTCCGCAATAATTTGTACTCCAACCATATCTGTCCAAGCAGTTAGAGCAGCTTTTTCTCCCGCCTCCGCATTCTTAGCTGTCTTGTCCATAAAAAAGTCAAACAACCAGATATCGTTTTCGTTAACCCTAATCATTGAGACAGGCACAACATTAATTCCTTCTGGTCCATTTGTAGCCAAGGCCTTAGCAGCGGCAGTTTCCAATGTAGATTTGAGAATGTTTGTAAACATAGATAGAAGTTACGTCAATAATTAATTTGGGTGAGTTAAGGTGTTTGATTATTACCGCGACTATCACGCTTATTCATGAGAAGCAATCTTCAAACACCTACATCGTGGGTGGTTGTTCAAGAAAACTAATGGCCAGCAACCACTTACATAGATTGGAGTTGGAAAAGTTTATAGTGGTAATAAATTTCATGTAGGAAGTTAAGTGTACACTATGCCAAGTCCTATCTACCAGAGTGCTACAATAACAACATGATTGAACACGATTTTCACAATATTGAGAAGTTGTCCTGGGCTTTAGTAATAATGTTTATTGTTGGGGTAGTGATAATTAGTGGAGGTGTTCTATTTCTTGGTGGCGTTGAATTATTTCAATTTTTAAAGGTTTCTTTGATCCAAGCCCTGGGACTTGGCATGGCTATCACAGCTATGCTGTTCTTCGCTCTGCGCCTAGTCTGGCGACTAAAAGCCGCACCCATGGGCATTTCCATGATATTTTTTGCCATCGGAATTAGTTTATTTGTCTCTGTTTCAGTTGGACGACTTTACGCCCTACAATATCCTGTTTATGTTGAGTCATTTGGCCCTGGTTCTGGACCTGGTTTACCAATGAAAAATGTAATTTCATTCTTTCAACATATCGACCAGTTTGCACACATTGAAGACATTGCCCGCGACCCCAGTGATGTCCCTCCACCAATTACCGTACTAGACCCAACACCAGTCACTGCCACACTCTTAAGTGAAATGTCGGCTAGTGGAACATTGGCCGTTGTCGACGAAGACGCCGCACCAGAAGAGGGAGGTCAGATTAGAGAATTACATCTTGAAACGACCGAAGTATTGTCTGAACTAGCTCCAGGAATCACCTTTAACTACTGGACCTTCAATAACACCGTTCCTGGTCCATTATTTAGAGTAAGAGAAGGTGACATTGTTCGCGTTACCATCACCAATAATGCCAGCAGTCTTCATCACCACAACGTTGATTTCCATGCTGCTACTGGCCCAGGTGGTGGTGGAGCTGTGACTATGGTAGCACCAGGAGAGACCAAGACTTTCACCTTTAAGGCACTCAACCCAGGCTTATTTGTCTATCATTGTGCCACCCCAAACATGGCTGTGCATATGGCGCACGGCATGTACGGCATGATTTTGGTTGAACCAAAAGATGGCTTACCAGCAGTAGATAAGGAGTTTTATGTAATGCAGGGGGAAATATTTACCACCGGCGCCATTGGCCGTCGTGGCTTACAAGCGTTTGACGCCAAGAAAATGATGTTAGGCAATCCAACTTATATAACTTTCAACGGTCGTCCAGATGGAGTAGTAAATAAAATGAAGGCCGAGGTTGGAGACAAAATCCGCATGTATGTTGGTAATGGTGGAGTGGTTCACAATTCTTCCTTCCATGTAGTGGGCGAAATTTTTGATACCGTGTACCCAGAAGCTTCAATTGGTGGTGCGGAGTTTAAGAATGTCCAGACCACAAACGTCCCAGCTGGGGGAGCAACCATAGTTGAATTTACTGTCGATTACCCAGGCACATACGTTCTGGTGGACCACGCCCTGATGCGTACAGACAAAGGGGCTTGGGGTACTATAGAAGTAACCGGCCCAGCTGACCCAACTATTTATGAGGGAGATTTTACTAAGACCAGTGGATCTGGACATTAATATATGTCAAAACTAAACCCAATCGTTATACCAGATACTTTTTCCGGTGATGTAGACAATAGCAATCGGGTATTGGAGCAATATAGTGAAGATACAAGTATTTTTAAAATTCGCCCAGAATTAGTTGTCTATCCAAAAAACGTTGCTGACCTACATACCTTAATTCACTACGTCCACACTAGACGTGGCGAGCTGTCTCTCACTGCCAGAAGTGCTGGAACAGATATGTCTGGCGGGCCACTTTCAAGTTCGATTGTGGTAGATTTTCTTCGCTACTTTAATCAAATACTGGAAGTAAACACAGTCCATGCCACCACGCAGCCGGGCGTATTTTATCGTGACTTTGAAAAAGCCACACTAAAACATGGAGTGATTATGCCAAGCTACACCGCCAGTAGAGAGCTAAACACCGTTGGTGGTATGGTGGCCAATAATTCAGCTGGAGAAAAGTCACTAACGTACGGCAAAACTGAACGTTACGTCCACACCCTCAAAGTAGTGCTACAAGATGGAATTGAATATGAATTTAAGCGTCTAACCAGAACTGAACTTGAAGCCAAAAAATCACAAGCTAATTATGAGGGTGAGATTTATCGTCGAGTTGAAGGATTAATTCATCAGCATCACGATGCAATTAAATCTGCCAAACCAATAGTTAGTAAAAACTCCGCCGGTTATGGCATCTGGAATGTTTGGGACGAGACCACAGACACCTTTGATATGACACAACTCTTTGTTGGGTCACAGGGCACCCTTGGTTTAATTTCAGAAATTACTTTTAATCTTGTAAAACCAAAACCAGCTTCAAGAATGTTGGTACTATTTTTACGACCAAAACACTTCGCTCAGTTAGGCAAAATTGTAAACGCGGTCTTGGCCCATAAGCCAGAGAGCTTTGAATCATATGATGACAAAACTTTTAACGTAATGCTAAGAGTATTTCCTAAATTATTTTGGCGACTAGGTGGTAACCCCTTCACACTACTACGAGATTTTTGGCCTGAGATAAAACTGGTGTTCCAAGGCGGCATTCCAAAGTTAGTACTAATGGCAGAATTTGCAGCCGACACTGAAACTGAAGCGGCATTAATGGCCAAGCAGGCTGAACTATCAATTAAGTCATTTGGCGTTTCCTCACACATCACCAAGAATCAATCAGAAGCCCAGAAGTTTTGGACAATCAGACGTGAGAGCTTCAAACTTTTGCGTGAAAATGTTTCAGACAAACACACCGCCCCTTTCATCGATGACTTTGTAGTACTACCTGAGCATCTACCAGAATTTCTTCCTCGACTGTACGCCATTCTTGATGAATATAACTTGTTGTACACCGTGGCTGGGCATGTGGGCGATGGCAACTTCCACATTATTCCTCTAATGGATTTTTCACGTCCCGACTTTATCCAAATCATCAACAAACTATCTGAGCGAGTATATACACTGGTAGGAGAATTCCATGGTTCAATTACCGGAGAACATAATGACGGACTAATTAGAACACCCTATCTACACAAAATGTTTAGTCCAGAAATACTAAATGTATTCCAAGAAATCAAAGAAATATTTGACCCACACCGCATCTTTAATCCTCACAAAAAAGTTGATGCCGACATGCAGTACCTGCGCTCAGCAATTAAAAGCCAGTCCTAGACTACTTCTGCCACATATTAATTTTGGATTTTAGCAAAACTCTGTTAGTCTAGCGCGTATATGTCATTATCTGTAGGAATTGTAGGACTTCCAAACGTAGGAAAGTCAACCCTGTTTACCGCCCTCACCAAAAATGAGGTTCTGATTGCTAATTATCCATTTGCCACTATCGACCCATCAGTGGGTGTAGTAGCTGTACCAGATGGGCGCCTTGCTAGCTTAGCGGCTATCTCTGGTACCGCCACTATCATTCCGGCCGTAGTTGAGTTCGTAGACATTGCTGGTTTGGTGGCTGGTGCTGCTTCAGGAGAAGGACTCGGCAACAAATTCCTCGCCAACATCCGCGAAACCGACATGATTGCTGAAGTAGTACGAATCTTTGAAGATAGTGAAGTTCACCATGTCTCAGCAGAAATCGACCCGCTATCAGACATTGAAGTAATTAATCTCGAACTCATCTTGGCTGATGCTGAAACAGTAGAAAAGCGCCTCAATAACGTGGAGCGTGACGCGAAGCGCGGAGACAAGGAAGCCGTAGTCGAGCGTGACGTCCTCGCCCGCTTGAAGCCACATCTAGCTGGTGGAAACCTCGCTAATGCACTGCCAATGACTGAAGATGAACTCAAGGTAGTGAAGGGGCTACACCTCCTCACTATGAAGCCTTTCCTTTATGTCTGTAACAAGAAGACTGATGCTTTTAACCTCGATGACCAGAATGATGACCGTTGGATAAAGTTGGTAGAATTTTTTGAACGTACAAACGCTGAGTACGTAGTGGTCGACGCGGGTATGGAACACGAACTTCGTGACCTCTCAAATGAAGAGAAGAATGATTTCCGTCGTGAATATGGCGCACAGGGAAGTGGAGTAGAGAGTCTTATCCGCGCTTGTTACAACCGTCTTGGACTCATGAGTTACTTCACTACTGGAGAGAAGGAGACTCGGGCTTGGACAGTACCAATTAGTTCAACCGGACCAAAAGCGGCTGCCGCTATCCACACTGATTTTGAAAAGAAATATATCCGCGCTCAAGTAGTGACCTTTGATGACTTCGTCGAATGTAATGGACTGGCTCGAGCTCGCACTGAAGGTAAGTTACGAACTGAAGGGAAGGATTACATAGTGAAAGACGGAGACGTGATTGAGTTTTTGATTTAGACATATAAAAAACCGCAGGTGCAAAAGAGTTTGTGTGGGTTGTTCGTTCGCCACTACTAAACCCCTCCAATGCATCTGCGGTAGCCAACCACCATCCAAGATGTGAGCAGAAGTTGGCCAGTCCCTTCTGTGTGGTACAGGCACTATAACAATTTCAAAATAATAGTAAAGTAGTTTAAAAAGAAAGCCCGGCGCCTTTAGGCGCCGGGCTTTTCTTGACATGACCACCAAAAACTCTATGCTGTATTTTATTGTTCTTTTACAAAGGAAATCACCATGGCCAAAAAAGAAGCCTCGCTGACGTCCTTTGCCGGACGTTTACTCACCGAAAATGAGCTGGCGGTCTTTATGGAACTCATGCAGTACACCAAACCAGTGCTCGTTATCGACATCTACGACGGTCTCTTGAAGAAGATTCACGACAACCAAATCGTTCTGATTCTCGACACGTTGACCAGAGGCCCTGAGCCGCTAGTCAAACGGGTTGTGAAAAGGCGCTTTTACATGAAGCAGGAGATACTCGTTGAGTATTGGGAGCTTAGCACTTACGCCAAGAAGTTCGTTGATGTGAATAATCAATCCGTATCCACGTCTCACAACTAGGAGATACAACATGTCACTTAGTCCACGGGCTGAAGCCCTCATGCGGAAGTGTGAGGCAGACGGCAAGGAACTCCAGCGACTAGCTGGTACTCACAGACTCCTCATCTACGACGCCGACGGCAAAACCGAAGCTGAGATTGATGACGCCAGTCAAAAGCTCATCGATACATTCATGCCCAAAAACACAGAGAACATGACCTTGGCCGAAGCAGTTGAGGCCATGTTCGACAACTTCAATCAGGCACTTGAGGCAGCGCTCACGACGGAGCGGCTCATCCATAGAAAATGAGACCGACGAAAGACAAAGCCAAGCCGACCCAATGGGTCGGCTTTTCTGTTGACTTGCCTCAAATTTACTCTATTCTTTAAGTAACCTCGCCATTGTTCATTCAAGGAGAAAATCATGGGTTACAACGCACATACCCTCAATCTCTTTGACGAGTGCGAGGCCTTAGCTGAAGAATTAGCCAGAATTAATCCGGCTGATGAGCTACTTTTCTACTCAAATGCTGACACAAAGAGAACTGAGGGTGAGAAAGAGGAGATGACAGTTTTGTTCATTGAAAATTTCTTTCCTGATGGTGCTCCAACCAATGACGTGCCAGAAGAAGTGCTAATTTTGGCTCTATCAAGCTTTAAAATTGCCCTCCAGCAAAGCATACAGGCGGCACCACTCATGATTGAGACCATCAAAGAAGCCAGAAGGAATTGGCTGTAGCCAAAGCAGGAGTACTAGTTCCACGATGACAAAAGCGACCTTCCTGGTCGCTTTTTCTTTTAACTCAACTCAGTTGGAGGATTCATGCGCTGCACTGGACTCACGATGTTGGGATTCCACTCAGCTTTAATTTCACCGTTCTGCTTTTCAAACTCAGCTATCTGGTGGGTGAGGTACTGCAGGAGTCGTTTAGTGTGCTGCGGGGTAAGAGAATAAATTGCCCCTTGAGTACCAGAACTCAAACCCATCACAAAATACTCGGGTGTAAATCCAACATTAATACTTTCACAAAATAGCTTCGGCGCCTTCTTTAAGTCTTCTGATTTCATATAGGTGCATTATATCACTCAAATTTAATTAGTGGGGACTTATCTTTTGTTACCTTTTACCACCGAAAGGCGTATAATATGAGTATATGGAAAACAACACAGCCAAGCACACAGTGCTACAGCTCGGAGCTTTAATAACCCTTTATGTATCAATTTCATTTTTAGTAGTTTTACTATTTAGTATTATCAACCTACGTTTTGAAGATGCTGCCGAAAGTTATTGGCAAATTGAAAGTTCAACTAGTAGTCTACGGGTGGCTATAGCTATGCTTTTGGTATTTTTCCCAACTTACCTAGCCCTCACTCGCCAAGTCAACAAAAACCGTCGCACCGAAACCAACAGTGCTTATCTTGGACTTACTAAGTGGCTTTTATACCTATCACTTCTAGTAGGTGGCGGTGTGCTTCTTGGAGATGCTGTAGCCGTTATCCTTAGTTTCCTAGAAGGGGAACTTACAACCAGATTTGTACTCAAGGCCGCAGTATTGATGCTCATTGTGGGAGCGGCCTTTTATTACTACCTTCAAGACGCCCGTGGCTACTGGCTCACTCGTGAGAAGGAATCAAAACTCTACGGACTAGCGATGGCTGTTGTGGTGACTGCGGCAATTGTTATGGGATTTTTCAATAGCCAGACACCAAACACCATTCGTGAAATGAAGTTAGACGAAACACAAATTTCTGACCTACAACAAATTCAGTGGAAAATTGAAGAAGCTCTAGCGGTAAGTAGTAGTACTGTTCCAGCTAGTCTAGAAGAAGCTTATGATGGATTCCCAATTCCAGAAGCACCAGAAGACCGTGCTGCTTATAGTTACGAAGTAACCGAGCAAGGCTTTAACCTTTGCGCCACCTTCTCTCGTGACTCAAACACCGAACAAGAGATGTGGGGGCCAACCTTCGACAAAACTGCCCTCATCAGAAATGGCAATAGCTGGCAGTATAAAGAGGGAAGATACTGTTTTGAACGGATAGTGAACTAACCCAACCGAAAGAAAAGCCGCACCCCAAAGGGTGCGGCTTTTCTTTTTCTAAATTTATGGTTTAGTTGTAGACGAATAGTTCCAACCCACACCAAGGAGTAGACCATGATTGACCAGTACTGTGCCAAAACTGAAAGCGGTGTCGAGTTTCATATTCGCATCGAAGACATCAAGCCGAGCGAACGGAGTCCCAATGAGTGCTTCCGAGTGCTTTGGTCGGTAACGGAAGGCAAACAAACAGTCCGCGCATCTTTCACTGTGAAATTCACCGATCCATTGTTCCTCACACACAAAATCACTCCGTACAGGGACACTGAAGAAAACAAAATTGTGCCGGCAAGAGATATCGCCAGCACCTTCTTGAACAGTGTTGTCGTCTTTGAATACGACCGTGACATCGATACCACTGCTGAAATCTTTTTCGCAGAAAGACCTGATGGCACTGGTCGTTTCGATGGCCACATCTTTTGGTCGCACAAAGGCGACTTCTACTCGTTTTAAACCTTCAACCAGGAGAATCTAAGTGAATAGAATAATCCACGACAACAAAGGTCGTGAAATTTCCATCAGCCTCAGACAGACCGTCCGTGGCTGTGGCAACGAGCCGTCTGAAATTACTTTTGTGGTTAAGGCCGAACCTGGGCTCGGTACGACCATGAAAGTCTTTATTCCAAACGACGGAACGCTTTATCAACGAATCAACAAACAAGTTTTGGTTGTGAAGCGTGATTGGGCAAGCAAAGATTTGGTACTGGAAGTAGCCTCGGCCATCCACGCCACTGCCCTCAACAACGGAATGACCTTTGTTTTTGTGGAGGCCACTCCTTACACCGCCTACCACAGCATGGCCGTGGTTTGAGATAAGCACAGCCAAAACGAGCCGCGCCCCAAAGGGCGCGGCTTTTCTTTTTTTCAATATATGATTTAGTAGTTGTTGCCTCGTTCCCATAAATAACTGAAGGAGTAATCATGCGTCATGAACATCAGGTCATTCGTCGGCAGCCTATGGGCCGTTTTGGCGTTCGCTTTGACGTTACCGTTGCGAACATCACTAAAAACCTGGATGGCAGCGAGTCGTTTTGCGTGGAGTGGTATGTAGAGACCGAGGGTGAAGTTTCACCTCCACAAGTTCTCATCGTTCCTTACGCCGAAACACCGTTTGAAAAAACTCAACCCACCCAGGCGGTATCCATCGCAAACATGGTCCTACAGACCGTGAACATCCGCGAAGTGGAAGAAAATGTTTTGTCTTTGACCATGTTTGATGACAGTCCAAACATTCCAAAAACAAGTGTCTTTTGGCACACTAAGCACAGGAGCTTTAACCCTAAAGCCTGGGCCAAAGCCGCCTGAACGACCCCAGAGCTTCGACCAAGCCGCCTGCCAGAAACAGGCGGCTTTTCTTATTTGCACATTCTCACCGTCTCATGCAATACTACAAACCTAAATAATTACTATGGGATTTGAAACAAAATTAGAGTTTGACGGACGAATTGTGTCAGTCGGAGCCATCCTCCGAAATCAGGAAGGGTATATTCTTCTGCAAAAACTACCAGTTGAAAATATCACAGACACGGCACTTATAACCGGGTTTGGTGGGTTCACCCTAGGGGACGAAACCGCCTACGACACCCTAAAGCGAGCCCTGGCCGATGAGCTTAAGTTTAAAATTGATAAGAACGGTTCAAAACCGATTCCATTTAAATATGTAGAGACGAAGACTCCTGACATGTACGATGTGTACGTTTATATAGAAGATGTCGATGAATCTAAACTAGAGACAGCTAACGATCTAGTGAAAGTTAAATTCCTCACTCAAGTCAAGGAAGCAGAAAAGGCTGATTGGTTACTAAATATCAAAGACGACGAACTACCAGGTCGGGTTTAGTTTTATTACGCACGCTTACTATATTATATTAAAATTGACATCAGCCGAATACTGTTATATGTTCCTGGTTGGCTCAACAAACAACCTTTGGAGGTATTATGTACATGACAAAATTTGAAGGAGAGATTTCTGGGTACCGCATCGAAAAACTCCTCGAGCAACTTCAGAGAAATTACGGTTCGGCATGTGTGATGATTGACTCACCAGGCGGCACGTTCAACTTCTTTTCACGCTTGGCACCAGCTCTCGCGCGTTCAGGGTTTGTCTCAATCGGCGAACGTGTTGCCTCGGCTGCAATTGTCTTGCAATTACTCGGAAGGGAACGTCTCGCTTTACCTGAATCGACATACTTCTTCCATGAAGTAAGGACAATCTTTCGTCCAGGTTTAGAGGTGACCATCTGCGACGTCGAGCACGCGCTTGAGATTGAAGAAGAAATGGCTCGGCAGTCGAAACGTCCACAGCAGGAGTTCCTCAAGCAGTGGCACGATCAGCTGCGACGTGGACAAGAGTGGATGCTCGATTTCATGTCGAAACAAACCGGTCTTCCTTCTTCCCTCTTTTTGAACCTGATGCGCGGCAATGCCACCCTCTCAGCCCGAGAAGCAGTTCAGTATGGCATCGTGCACAGAGTGATTTCTGAAGAAGAACTTATAGCTCTCTATCGGCGCTAAAAAGAACCGACGACAACTAGTGTGTCCATCTAATTCAATGGCCGTCCCCAGGAAAAGCTTCCTTTGGGACGGCTTTTCTTTTATTTAGGAATTTTTACATCTGTCCAAACCCGTGGCATACTAAGCCGTAATTAACGGTTAGGGAGATTTGTTATGCATAAAAAGTTTGATTCAGGCGAAATTGAGAAGAAGTGGCAACAGATTTGGGAGGAAGAGGGCATATACAATGTCGGAGAGCGAGACAATAGCAAAGAAAAGGAATACGTCCTCGTCGAATGGCCATACCCGTCTGGGAATCTCCATATTGGACACTGGTACGCTTTTGCTGTGCCAGACATCTACGTACGCTACAAGCGTATGATGGGGAAGCAGGTGCTCTACCCAATGGGCTTTGATGCTTTTGGTCTCCCTGCCGAAAATGCTGCTATCAAACGAAATCTCGACCCTAAAGCCTGGACCAACGACAACATCGCCTTCATGAAGACCCAACTCGCTAGTATGGGTAACGCTTTCTCATGGGATAAGACCACCAGCTCAACAGACGCCGACTACTACAAGTGGACCCAGTGGATGTTTACTGAATTCTTTAGAAAGGACATTGCGTACCGCGGAAAGGGAATTGTGAACTGGTGTCCAGGCTGCAATACAGTAATTGCCAACGAGCAGGTGCTAAGTGATGGCACTTGTGAACGCTCGGGCGATGTCATCGAAAAACGCGAGATGCCGCAGTGGATGCTTCGTATTACCAAGTACGCTGACCGACTGACTGATGACCTCGACCCGCTTGATTGGCCAGAGCACATCAAAGAAGCGCAGCGACAGTGGATCGGCCGCTCAAATGGTGCGACGCTAGACTTCAAACTTTCAACTGGTGAAAGTGTTACTGTCTTTACTACTCGTCCCGACACCCTATACGGGGCGACTTACCTCGTTCTCGCTCCAGAGCACCCACTAGTAGCTCAAAACGAGGCCAACATCAGTAATTACGCTGAAGTTGCTGACTATGTAGCTCTAGCCAAACAAAAAGACGAGCAAGACCGTCTAGACACCACCAAAGAAAAGACTGGGGTAAAGCTAGAAGGCGTTACGGCTACCAATCCTGCCTTGGGTGAGGAGATTCCAATTTATATATCTGACTACGTCCTAGCTTCTTACGGAACAGGTGCGATTATGGCGGTACCAGCACATGATGAAAGAGATGGTGCGTTTGCTAAGAAGTTCAGCATCCCTGTGAAGCAGGTGGTGGCAGAAAAAATTGTTTTCACTGGCATCTCAGCGCCGAAACCAGAAAAAGAAACTCTAGTACGCGAATGTGTCGACCTAATGATTGAACACCCAACAAATGGACAGTTTCTCGTTCAAAAGGAAGTAGATGGGACTCATACCCACATTCACTTTGTAGGTGGAGGGACTGACGGGGAATCACAAGTGGTCGCGATTGGACGCGAACTAGAAGAAGAAACTGGATTTACAGAATATGAAATCATTGGCGATGTGGTTACAACCTCACAAGGTCATGGCTACAGACACACCAAGGATAAGAATCAACTTACAATAAGTTCTTTTTACCATATCAAGTTGAAGTCGCTCGACCAAAAGCCCTCTGAACTAGAAGACGGTAAACACACTATTGAATGGGTAGATAAGTCAGAGGTAAAAAATCTACTTACGTGGGAAGGACACCAGAAGGGTTGGGCAGCCTTCACTGAAGGACAAATTTTCACTGGAACAGGCGTGATTATCAACTCTGGAGAATTTGATGGCCTGGACTCTGAAACAGCAAAAGAAAAGATTGTAGAAAAAGTTGGCGGCAAGATGTCTTCAACCTACCGTTTGCGAGACTGGTCAATTGGCCGGCAACGTTATTGGGGTGTACCGATTCCAATTGTGTATGACCCGGAGGGCAACGCTCATCCAATTCCAAAGGAACATTTACCATGGCACTTGCCCGAGGATGTAGACTTCAAACCAACTGGCGTGGCGCCACTAGCTAAGAGTGAGGAGCTGAAGAAGCGTACCGAAAGTATCTTTGGGGCTGGCTGGACTCCAGAAGTTGAAACGATGGACACCTTTGTGGATTCGTCTTGGTATTTCTTGCGCTATCTTGATAACAAAAACAGCGAAGAAATCGCCTCACTAGCTCACCAGAAAGACTGGATGCCGATTGATATTTATTTTGGAGGAGCGGAGCATACGACCATGCACCTTCTGTATTCTCGCTTTTGGCAGAAGGTGCTTTTTGACCTTGGATTGGTAACCGAAAATGAACCATACCGTCGTCGCCTCAATCGTGGACTTATCCTTGGTCCAGACGGCAACAAGATGAGTAAGAGTAAAGGTAACGTCATTGACCCAGACGAACACGTGAAGCGGGTGGGAGCTGACACCGTTAAGATGTACTTAGCTTTTATGGGACCTTACGAAGGTTCTAACTATCCGTTTGACCTCGGCGGTATCGCTGGTGTACGGCGCTTCCTTGAGCGAGTGAACGGTCTATCTGAGCATATTGTTGATGTAGCATTCGACACTGACAAACTTCTTCATAAGACCATAAAGAAGGTGAGCGAGGATATTACCACCTTTAAATTCAATACCGCCATCAGTGCCATGATGATGTTTGTTAATCATGTGGAAAAAAATGGCATCACAACGGGTGACTACGAGACCTTCCTTCGAGTCTTGGCGCCATTTGCTCCACACCTCACTGCTGAGCTATGGGTAGCAGCAGGGAAGACTGAATCAATCCACCTAACTAAATTCCCTGAGGCAGACGAAAGTCTGATTGTGGATGATATTGTCACAATTGCTGTCCAAGTTAATGGTAAAATGCGTGGGACCATTGCAGTTTCTCCCGAAGCCAGTGAAGCCGAAGCGCTTGAAGCTGCTCGTCATAGTGAAGGAGTTGAAAAGTATTTAACAGGTGAGATTAGGAAAGTTATCTACGTACCTGGTAAAATCTTAAACCTAATTGTATAAGCACTTAATACATTAATAATGAAAACTATTTCTACCAAGGAGTTTCTCGAAGTACTCCCAAATCTCACACCAGAAGATGTAATTGTTGATGTGCGTGAAGTTGAAGAGTTCGAAAGTGAACATATCCCAAACAGTCTCAATATGCCATTAAGTACCATCGGCAAACACGTTCCAATGCTCCAGAAGTTCAAGAACATCTACCTCATCTGCGAAACCGGTGGACGCAGTAGTTATACGAACGAAGTACTCAAAACCACCGGTATCGAGACCATTGATGTATGTGAGGGATTAGCGTCATTAAGGGAGGCCGGACTTGGTCTAGCTACCGTAGTTAGACCCAATTAATTACGAATGGAATAAAGTAGTTGACCTTCTGCAAGACTCATGTTATAAATGGTCATCGCATTGAGGGAACTATTGGGCAAATAACAGTTTTATGATTTCATTCAAACCAAAACAAATCAGTAAATCACTTCTCGGCGTACTGCCTGAGCGTGCACGTGACGTCCTCACAAAGCGCTATGGTCTTGGCCCAAATGGTGAAACATCAACCCTAGAATCAATTGGTCAGGCTTACGGTATTACTCGTGAGCGTGTTCGTCAGATTGAAAACTACGGTATTCAAGCTATCCAAAAGTCAGAAGAATACAAGAAGCATTACGATCTTTTTATTGAAATGCAGGCTCTTATCGACCAACTTGGTGGAGGAGTCATTGCTGAACACGTCTTTTTGGACGAACTTACTTCTGATCCAATTGTCAAAAACCACCTCTATTTCTTATTGGTAGTTGGAGATCCATTCTATCGAGGTAAAGAAAACCCTACCTATACACATCGTTGGTTTACTGAGCGTAAAGTCGCTGACCAAGTAGAAAAGGCCCTCAAGCAAGTGCATGGCACTCTACAATCTGATGAACTTATCAGTGAACAAGAGATTCTCAATCGCTTCCGCGGAGAACTCATGGAGCTGGCAGATAAGTACGATGAGCAAGTTCTAAAGCGCTGGCTACTCATGTCTAAGCAAATTGGCAAGAACCCACTCGGAGATTGGGGTCCAGCAGAAAGTCCAAATATTAAAGTTAAGGGTATCCGTGATTACGCCTACCTAGCTGTGAAGCGCCATGGTTCACCTATGCACTTCCGTGAAGTAGCAGAGTCTATCGACAACCTATTCAAGCACAAGGCTCACATCGCCACCACTCACAACGAGCTCATTAAAGACCAACGGTTTGTCCTAGTTGGACGCGGTCTCTACGCTCTCACTGAATGGGGCTACACGGCTGGAGTGGTCAAGGACGTCCTACGGGAAATTCTCGGTAAGGAAGGTCCACTCTCTCGTGAAGAACTTATCGACAAAGTACGCAAGGAGCGCTACGTGAAGGACAACACCATCATCGTAAACCTCCAAGATGCCAACCTTTTCCGTCGACTAAGTAATGGCACCTACACCCTCGCTGAATAAATTATATAAAGTCCAGCAAAACCCCCACCCGACACCCGTCCGGTGGGGGTTTTGTAGTACAATAGGCAGACATGGGTGAAATTATAAAAACTATCTTTGGAGCGACCGCTGGGCCGCTCATGCTCGTACTTGGACTTTTGGTATTTATTTACCTTCTCAACCTAATGAATATCGACCCAGGGCCGATCTTTTCGGTGATGGTGGCTCTTACACCAATCTGGTTGCCAATTACTTTGTTCTATTTGACTTTCGATAGATGGATGTATTACATTCAAAATAAATTTGCTGCCAACCAAGGCCGCTCAACCCTGCGAATCCACCTACCACAAAACGTCTTTAAGTCTCCGGAGGCGATGGAGAGTGTAATTTCACAGATTCACAACGTAAACAGTCCTGATAACCTCATGCAGACGTACCTAGACGGCAAGCACCCGTTGACGTTTAGTTTTGAATTGGTCTCCACAGGAGGGGAAGTACGTTTTTATATCAACGTCCCAACCAAGAAAACCAAAAATGCACTGGAAGCTCAACTATACGCTCAGTATCCAGGGATTGAAGTGGTAGAAGAAGATATTGATTACACCGACGAAATTCCTTGGGATCCTGAGCGCTACGAATACATGGCTTTCCATATGGGAAAGAAAGAGGACGAAATTTTTCCAATCAAAACTTACATTGACTTCGGACTAGACAAACTCCCTAAAGAAGAAGAGAAGTTTGAACCGATGGCCGCCATGCTAGAACAGCTCGGAAAAGTAAAACCACATGAACGTGTCTGGATTCAAATCTTGGCAGTGCCTCATGTTAAAAAAGTATTTAAGAATGGCCACTTAACCGAAACTCCGACCTGGGATAAAAAGGCCATTGCTAAGATTAATGAAATTCTCAAGCGCGACCAGAGACCTGATCCTGATTCAGAGACTTATGAAAGGGCTCCAATGCTCACTATGAACGAGCGCGACACCATCGCTGCTATAGAACGCAACATTGGCAAGTATGCGTATGAGGTAGGAATTCGCTGGTTATACATTACAGAAAAAGGGAAGTTTGATGGTGACCTTATTTCGCCAACCCTGCGCTCCTTTTCACAATATGACATTATTGGACGCAATGGATTAAGTCCTCGTTGGCGAACTGACTTTGACTATAAGATGTTCTCCGACCCGAAGGGGCGACGAATCAAGAAGTGGAAAGAGCAAGAACTTGGGCTCTACAAAGGTCGCGTCTATTATCACAGAGATAGAGTTGGTGGTGCAGACGCCATGAAGGTGTTTTCAGCTGAAGAATTAGCCACTATTTACCACATCCCAGGCACATCAGTGGTAACACCGTCACTCCCACGTATTACCTCAGCCCGCAAGGAAGCTCCAAGCAACTTACCAACTGGTTTAGCCACCGGAATATAACTTTTGTTTAGCCATGCCCGAAGAACCTAATTCGTTTGATGATAATTACCTAAATGATTCTCTATCATCTACATCAGAGCCAAATTCAAAGCGTGGTCCACTTATAAAAGTTTTTACCTATCTGGTGTTGTTCATCGGAGTACTTGCTAGTATTGGCTTATACCTTTTCTCATACCTACAAACTCCACCAAGTGGCTTTGTAGACGGAGCCACGTTTGTCGTGGAGCCAGGTTCACCAACCAGACTAATTGTAAAAGACCTAAAAGAAGGCGGTTTTGTGCGCTCTGAACTTGTCACCTTGATGGTGCTGCGACTAAAATTTTACGGAGAATCACTGAAAGCTGGTACCTACACCTTTACCGAACCACTGAGTGTACCAACTCTTCTTGAATACCTGATTGCCGGAGAACCAAAATCCGACTTACTGCGTTTAACATTTATCGAAGGGGAGTCGGCCGTCTCATATGGCAGGCGGGCTGCCGCTGTTATTCCTGGCTTTGATGCAGCAGCCTTCGTGGATCAAGCCCTCCTCTATGAAGGAAAACTTTTTCCTGAAACATATTTAGTACCAAAAGACTTCACACCAGTACAATTACTAACTGTCTTGTTAGAGACTTTTGAAAAAAATACAGCAAACTTAGCTGACGCCATTACCAAGAGTGAGTTCACCTTAGAAGAAATTATTATCTTAGCTTCTATTGTTGAACGTGAAGCCAACAATGAAGAAAGCATGCGACTAGTCTCTGGCATATTACAAAATAGACTAGATATTGGCATGGCTCTTCAAGTAGATGCCTCAATGGAGTACGTACTTGATAAACCCCTATCCGAACTTACACCTGAAGATTTAGAGTTAGACACACCATACAATACTTATCTCTATCCAGGACTACCACCAACAGCCATCGGCAACCCTGGCTTATTAGCAATTGATGCGGTCCTTAATCCAACACCATCTCCATATTTCTTCTATGTCACAGGAACTGATGGCAATTTTTATTACGCTGAAGACTTTGAAGCTCACAAGGCGAACATTGAGCGCCACTTGCGATGATGCAGAAAAAGCGCTAGCGTGTAAGAATCTATGAGCAAAAAGACCGTATTTGTTGGGATGTCTGGTGGAGTCGACTCTTCAGTCGCTGCACTTAGACTACAAAAGCAAGGCTACCGCGTGGTTGGGGTCTTTATAAAGGTCTGGCACCCGGATTTTTTGGTGTGTAACTGGGAACAAGAACGACTTGATGCTATGCGAGTCGCGGCCCACCTAGATATTCCATTTCTCACCTGCGACGCCGAGGCAGCGTATCGTGATGAAGTAGCGAAGTATTTTATTTCCGAGTACACACAAGGCCGCACCCCAAATCCAGACGTAATGTGTAACCGCTATGTAAAGTTTGGAGCCTTTATTGAGTTTGCCAAGAAACGAGGGGCGGACTACATTGCGACTGGTCACTACGCGCAAAAGCTAGCCGGGGAGATAGGGGACGAACTTCACCGCGGACTTGATGGCAACAAGGACCAATCGTATTTCTTGTACTCACTTTCGGGAGAACAGTTAGAGTACACGCTACTTCCAGTCGGAGACACGACTAAAGACATCATCCGTAAAGAAGCTGCAGCCGCTGGTATTCCAACCGCGACCAAAAAGGATAGTCAGGGCGTTTGCTTCCTGGGCCACATTGATATCAAAGACTTCCTCTCACACTACGTGGAGTTACTGCCTGGTGAAGTATTAAATATAAACGGGGAAGTAATTGGTCGACATGATGGTTCACTTATCTATACCATCGGCCAGCGTCAAGGCTTCCATATCTCTACTCACGAAGAACATCGGGCTGTTTATTATGTAACTGCAAAAGACACCAAGAAAAACACCATCACCGTACATACCGAAAAACCAGTCTTGCACGACAAGAATCTTTTAGTCTTACATGACATTGAACTCAGAACAAAGCTCACGGCTGGTGAGACTTGCGAAGCCCAAACACGCTACCGCCAAAAACCATTTTTAGTTAAAGTGTTAACAGTAGAAGAAGACAAACTTATTCTCGAAGTACTACAAGACACTGAAGCTGCTGCTAGTGGTCAATCCTGTGTACTATATCGGGGCTCTCTGTGCCTCGGTGGTGGTATCATAGCTTAATGCAAGCGCTCATTACCAAGGCCGACGGCTCGACCGAATACTTTAAAGTAGAGAAACTCCGTCGTTCACTCAGGCGGGCAGGAGCTGCCCCTAATGAAGTAAACGTAATAGTGGCGCAGATAACCAAAGAACTTTACGACGGTATCAAAACCCAAGAAATCTATCGTCACGCTTTTACTTTACTTCGTGCCAGTGAGTTACCAGCCGCTACGCGCTACTCACTTCGTCGCGCCCTATTTGGACTTGGTCCAAGTGGTTTTCCATTTGAGAAATTTTTGGCTAGACTTTTTGCTAGTGATGGCTACAGCACACAGACCGGCATCATACTAGAAGGCAAGTGTGCGCCACACGAGATTGATATTGCTGCCTACAAGAGTGACCACAGTTTTGTCGGGGAAGCCAAGTTCCATGCTAGACCAGGCATCAAGACCGATCTTCAAGTGGCTATGTATTCATATGCCCGTTTACTCGACCTAAAAGAGATTCGTATTTGTACTGACGCCATTTGTGGCATCAAGGAATTTTGGCTTATCACCAATACTAAATTCACTTCAACGGCTGAACATTATGCTGAGTGCTGTGGCGTTAAACTCCTTAGCTGGGATTACCCAAGACGCAACAATCTCCACGACCGTATCCAACGAGCAAAAATCTACCCTATTACCGTTCTCCAGAGTCTATCGGTCAGCCAAATAGCCACTCTCATCAATCGAGATATCATTGTTTGTAAGGATATTATTGACAATCCAAGCATTCTCCGAATCCTACATATTAGTGAGAGCAAAATAGAGCAAGTATTGGCCGAAGCCAGAGCCATCATCATCACCAGCAAATAACCGCTCGAAAGAGGGCTGTTGTCAATATCGACGTTATTTTGCCTATGTTATAATTTTTGTATTACTTTATTCAGAAATTCAAACAACCAATATGTCAGATGATAAGCAAGAAGGGCAGAAGACAGTAGTCTCATTTATCGTAGGTCTCCTCATCGGTGGACTTCTAGTCTGGGCGTTTTCTGGCCCAGCCGCCAGTGCTCCAAAGGAGAATGACCGCAACGATGATGAAACTGAGGAAGTTGTTGAAGGTGAAGAACTCGAAGTTACTGAAGAAGCTGACGAGCAAAAGGAAGAAGTTGCAGCACCAGTAGCCACTCTACCAGTCGGAGACGGCAAAGTAGTTGTAAACAACCAAGCCGCTGGATCAGTAGTAACACTAACTAGTGCTACCTACCCAGTGAGTGAAGGATGGATTGGTGTACGCGATTACCAAGCAGGTCAACTCGGTGGACTCCTCGGTGTATCACGTTTTAGTGAAGCACAAGGACTTGTTCCAAGTGGAGTTGCACTACAACGCGCTACAGTAGCTGGAAAGGAATACGCTGTAGTAGTTTATACAGAAAGTGGAGACCGACAGTTCAATCTCGCAGACGACAAGCAAATTGACTCTGTATTCGCAACCTTTACTGCACAATAATCAGTTGTACTATTAGACAAAGGCCCTGCGGGGCCTTTTGCTATGCCTCAAGGTAGGGTCGATGGTATACTTTAAAAATCTATGGCCGAATATAAATCAAAATATAATCCAGACCGCAGTAGTGAATGGAATTACGGAGGTTATAAATGGCGATTGTCCCGTTCAAAAATAGATTTCTTTTTTGAATGTCCTCGTTGTTTTTATTTGGATAATAAACTAGGTACCAAGCGTCCTGGTTTTCCATCATTTAATCTAAACATCGCCGTTGATGAACTATTCAAAAAAGAATTTGATATACATCGCCAAGGGAAGACACCTCACCCGATAATGACCAAGTACAAAGTCGACGCCGTGCCTTTTCTTCATGCTGACATGGATAAGTGGCGCGACCCGTTTGTGGGAATTGAATACAAAGAACCTGAAACCGGACTGACAGTCTCGGGCGGCGTTGATGACATCTGGGTTAAGCCAGACGGCACACTTATTATTGTCGACTACAAGTCTACATCTAAAGACGGCAGCATCACTGAACTTTCAGACAGTCCTTGGGACCAGCAGTACACTAGGCAGCTCGGTGTTTATCGTTGGTTACTAGAACAAAACGGCTTCACTGTAGACCCACTAGGCTATCTGGTGTATGCCAATGCGAGCAAAGACCTAGACGCCTTTGATGACAAACTAATCTTTGAAACTACACTCGTATCAGTACCAACTGATGTGGAGTGGATTTTGCCAGCACTACGCAACATCAAAGCTTGTCTGAACAGTGGGGAGCTGCCAAAATCTGGTGCCAGTTGTGAGTTCTGCCCCTACCGCGAAGCCGCTGGTAAAAAACTCCAAGCCGTTCATTTCGCCAATAAAAATGCCAAAAAATAGCTCATTTTCAGATCGGGTCCGCAGTGTTGTAAGGGCTATTCAAGCAGGCCAAACTCTTTCCTATAAAGAAGTAGCAGCCAAAGCTGGCAATCCAAAAGCTGCTAGAGCAGTGGCCAGAGTCATGAGTGCCAACTATGATCCCGAGATTCCTTGCCACCGAGTTATCAAGAGTGACGGCACCCTTGGTGGCTACAACCGTGGTGGTAGCGCTGCCAAACATGCTATATTAGAACGTGAAGCAATAACATCTTAATATATGTTTTCTGACCCAACTTTAGTACGTTACGAAAGAGAAATTGAAGGTCTTCGTCGTGACCAACATCAAAATGAAGAGGAACTCCGACGTCTCCAGACAGATTATCAAGCTGATGTCCGTCGACTAGAAGATGAATTTAGTCGTAAAAGCAAAGACCTAGACAACAAGCGAACACATATACTGCACCAAATTAGCAATAAAGAGACTGAATTATCTCGTCATCGTGACCGCCTTCAAGCGGATTACGAACGTGACCGTAAGTAATTTCATATGTATTCTTATCGTATCGAACAAGCCATTCGCGCAGCGGCTGTACTCCACAAAAACCAACTCCGTAAAGGTTCGATGCCGTTTCCATATATCACACACTTGGTGGCTACAGCCTTTACGCTCCATGATTACACCGACGATGAAGATGTGATTATTGCTGCGCTATTACACGATACACTTGAAGATACTGATTATACTATCGACGAACTACAAGAAGACTTCGGCGGCAAAGTCCGAGATTTAGTTGAAGCCGTAACTGAACCAAAGAGCACCCCGGAACAAAAGATTTCCTTTAAAGAAAAGAAACGCATCTACGCTGAGCAACTAAAGAAAGCTCCCGAAGGTTCACTCCTAGTGGCCGCCGCCGACAAAATCCACAACTTCCGTACCACTGTCGAGGATTACACCGACGACCACGAACGGTTTATCCAAGACTTCGGCAAGAACTTTGAAGAAAGACTAGAGTCCTACCAAAATATCGCCAACGTCATAAACAACCGGCTCTCTGGCCGTATCCTCGCTGAGTTTAATCACGTTTTTGAAGAATATAAACAATTCCTGTATCACGTCAAAGAGACTGAGGATAGTAAGTACACCATTTAATTACCACCTGAATAATTACGCCTAATGAAAAAACCAAGTCTACAGTACACAGCCAGCCCAGAACTCCCGAAACTTTCAAACTATAAAACCGAATGGGATTTAACGGTGTATTACAAAAACGAAAAGGATCCAAAAATTGATAAGGACATCGAGGCTACTATTGCTATCTATAAAGCCTTTGCCAAAAAATGGCGTAACAAAAAGTTCACCACCGACAGCAAAACCCTCAAGGCTGCCCTCACAGAATACGAAGCTTTAGCAGGAAACCCAGACACCTCAAGACCTGGACGATACTTTGGATTGCGTGCCGAATTAAATGCTACAGACAGTACAGCTGATAAAGCGCTGGCATTACTGCGCAAGCGTTTACGACCAGCCGCTGATGAGATACTATTTTTTACTCTCGAGCTTGGCAAAATTCCAAAGAGCGCACAGAAATCCTTTTTAAAGGACCCCGCCTTGGCTCATTTCCGCTACTTACTAGAACAAATATTCAGAGCTGCCGCTCACGATCTCACCGAAGCTGAGGAAAAAATCATTCGTCTTAAGGCTCAGTCATCAGGTATGTGGCAACAAGTAACAGACAAGTTACTCAGTACTAGCGAGATAACCTGGAAAGGTAAGAAGATGCCACTGCAAGAAGCCATAGTAGCGATTGATTCACAAAAGAGTTCTGACAAACCAAAACTCTGGAAGATAATTATTGATACACTAGAAACTTTTGGTATTGTCGCCGAGCATGAGTTTAATGCCATCATTACTGATGTGCGCACTGAGGATGACCTGCGTAATTATAGTAAGCCATACAGTGGGACAGCTATTGCATACCAACACGACGAGAAGAGTATTGAGTCATTTGTCGAAGCCGTGACCAAAAAAGGTTTTGCCTTAAGTAAAAAGTTCTACGAACTAAAGGCGGCGTATCACGGAGTAGAAGCGATTCACTACTCACAGAAATACGATTCCATTGGTACAACCAGTTTTATTTCTCTTGATGAAGCACTGACTGTCTGTCGTGATGTGTTTTACAAAGTCAATCCAGAATACGGAAAGGTTTTTGATGGCATGCTTGTAAACGGACAGATTGATGTCTATCCAAAGAAAGGTAAGAGCGGTGGAGCATTTATGTCTTCTGAAACTGGACACCCAATTAACGTGATGCTAAATCACACCGACACCATGAAGGGTCTTGAGACAATAGCTCACGAAATGGGTCATGCTATTCACGCCTCTCGCTCAGCCTTGAATACACCACTATACGCTGGACATACCATCCTGACAGCTGAAACAGCCAGTACCTTGTTTGAAAATCTAGTCTTTGACGCACTATATGAGGTCGCAGACACTCAAACTAAATTGATTTTACTCCACGACAAACTTACTGGTGACATCGCCACCGTACAGCGACAAATCGCTTTCTTTAACTGTGAGCTTGAGATACACAACACCATTCACAGTAAGGGCGCCATGACTCACGGCGAGCTCAAAGAATGTATGTACCGTCATCTGAAGTCATACTTAGGAAAGGCAGTAGAGATAACTCCGGAAGATGGTGTCTCCTACATTTATGTCGGACACCTCAGATATGGATTCTACGTATACACCTACGCTTTTGGACACCTTCTCAGTAGCGTCATGGCCGCTAAGTACAAAGCGGATAATAAATTCAGTACAGAAATTGACACCTTCTTGACTAGCGGTCAGTCAGCATCAGCAGTAGACATCTACAAACGAATTGGTTTTGATATCACCACTCCTGATATATTTGCCGAAGCTCTCAAAGCCCAAGAACGAGATATAACAACCTTTAAGAAGTTGCTGCAAAAGCAACAAAAAGCATAAGGTATACTAAAACGATATGAACTTACTATTTTGGGGACTGACAGTTGGAGTGATTGGTAAAATTCTTGTCGCTATCGGCATTATAAAGGTCCACCACATTATGGCTCTCGAGCGCAGCATCGACGCCAAAGTAATCCGCTCATTTGCTTTTGAGAAGACCCTCACTTACCTGGGTATTATCTTTATTGTGGTAGGTTACTTAATGGAGCTGTATTTCTACGGCGCAATTACAATGCTGACTTGTCATGGTACAGATTGTATCCAGACCGCCAGCGCTGTGCTCTCGCAATAACGCCATTTTTTGGTATAGTGCATTATTATTTAAAGTAATTTTTTGGTATGGGGGGAAATGAAATTCGCACAAAATATCTAGAGTTTATGAAGAATAACGGTCATGCCGTCATTCCTTCTTCTGCGCTCGTACCAGAAAATGACCCGACCACACTCTTTACAGGTAGTGGTATGCAACCACTTATCCCGTATCTCATGGGCCAAAAGCACCCAATGGGCGTACGACTCACTGACTCTCAGAAGTGCTTCCGCGCTAACGACATTGAAGAAGTGGGCGACAATCGTCATACCACCTTCTTTGAAATGCTTGGCAACTGGTCACTTGGAGACTACTTCAAACGCGAGCAACTACGTTTCTTCTTCACCTATATGGTAGATGAAGTGGGACTTGATCCAAACAAAATTTATGTAACTGTCTTTGCTGGTGATGAATCACTTGGTATTCCTCGAGACGATGAGTCTGTCGCTATTTGGAAAGAACTCTTTGCAGAGCGAGGTATTGAAGCCAAAGATGTCTTCATTGGATCAGAAGAAGACGGATACCAAGTTGGCATGCAGGGCGGACGTATCTTTTATTACGACGCAGCCAAAAACTGGTGGAGCCGTTCTGGCAAGCCAGTTAATATGCCAGCTGGAGAAATCGGCGGCCCAGACAGTGAAGTGTTTTATGATTTTGGTCCCGAACACGCTACTCATCCAGTCTTTGGTAAGCAAGCGGCTCACCCAAACAGTGACTCTGGTCAATTCTTAGAAATTGGAAATTCCGTTTTTATTGAATACATCAAACAACCAGACGGTTCATTTACCAAGCTGCCACAAAGCAACGTGGACTTTGGTGGGGGACTAGAGCGTATTGCTGCCGCCAAGAATGGCGACCCCGATGTCTTTAAGGTAGATCTGCTTCGGAATGTTGTCTCACATATCGAGAGACTCTCGGGTAAGACCTACGCCGACAACCTGACTGCCTTCCGCGTAATTACCGACCACATCCGTGGCGCAGTCTTTCTAATTAGTGACGGCATCATGCCGGGCAATGCTGACCAAGAGTACTTTGTCCGTCGTCTTCTTCGTCGCGCAGTACGGTTTGCAGACCAGCTCGGAATTCCAGCTGGTAAATTTGCTGAAATTGCGACTAGTGTCATCACTACTTACAGCGCACAATACCCAGTCCTAGCTGAAAAGCAGGGAGCTATTACCGAAGCCATCGCTCGCGAAGAAGAACAATTCCGCAAGACGCTTGAGAGTGGTCTCAAACAATTCAACAAAATCTCACTACAAGTACATGTAACTAGTACCGAGATTGATGGTAAGCGAATAATTGATAGGTCAGTGCCGCCAACCACCAAACAAGCTATCAGCGCTCAAAACGCTTTTGACCTCTATACCACTTACGGTTTTCCAATCGAACTAACAGAAGAAATTGCCGCTGAGCGTGGGCTCATAGTCGAACGCGCGGGCTTTGAAAAACTGATGGAGGAACACAAGTCAGCCTCACGTGCTGGCGCTGAACAGAAATTTAAGGGCGGGCTAGCTGATAGTTCAGAGAAGGTGATTGAACTCCACACTGCCACTCACTTGATGCTGGCCGGCCTACAAAAAGAACTAGGTGGGCATATTCACCAAGCTGGCTCAAACATCACCGCTGAGCGACTACGCTACGACTTCACACATGGAGAGAAAGTGGAACGGGAAATACTGGATAGAGTAGAAGCTTTTGTAAACAACGCCATCAAGATTGGTGGGGAGGTAACTATTGAGATGATGTCTAAAGACAAAGCACAAACTGACGCCACAATTGAGGCCAGTTTCTGGGATAGATATCCAGATGAAGTGAAGGTCTACACCATGACCGGCTCTGATGGAACTGTATTCTCACGCGAACTCTGTGGCGGTCCACACGTAGAGCGTCTTGAGAACATCAATGGCACTTTCAAAATCACCAAAGAAGAATCTTCTTCAGCTGGCGTGCGACGTATTAAAGCAATCCTCGAATAGACTTCATTCAAAAGCGGCACACCTGTACTGGTTTCAGGATTTTACTTCAGTCACCGTATACTATACGACTCTGTCTGCAAAATCCCTCCAACCAATACATCTGTACTCACTTTTGAAAGAAGACTAATAATCCCCGCTGATAGTGGGCAGGTAAGTATTTAAGAAAGAAACCCATGTATAATTATTAGACATGGGTTTTCTTACGTTCAAAAAAAGTAACGTCCGCTATGGCGTGATTGTTGATATCGGTTCAGGCAGTGTTTTGGTTAGTATCATCGCTTCAGATATTGAAAAGCCTTTCCCAGAAATTATCTGGTCAAAACGCGAATACACCCCACTTCGTAAATCATTCACTCCAACTGACGCCGCCAAGAGTGTCATGACTTCACTCATGAACGCTTTAATGGCCTTAGACAGTGAGGGTCGAAAACAATTTCAAGAAGTAGCCAAAGGTCAAAAACTTGAGTATCTTCAAGTCACCGTAGCAGCTCCATGGTCATACACCGTCACTAAAACTATCAGTTACAAGCAAGAAGAAACTTTCGAGGTCACCAAGACCTTGCTTGAAGAATTACTGCGCACTGCTTCAAAGAAAGTTGAGGAAGAAATGCTTGAGAACGAAAAAGTCCAAGACCTTGGCCTGTCTATTATTGCCAAAACCACCTTACAAGTAATAGGAAATGGTTATCCAATTACTGTAACCGGTAAACAAAAAGCCAACACCCTAAAGGTGATTCAAGCTAGTTCTGTGGCTCAAGAGTATCTGCTTGACGCCATCCTAGATGCCCAAGACAAAATACTGCCAAGCACAGAACTGTCACAGTATTCTTTTATGCTGCCGTACTTTTTTGTTATTCAAGACATTGTGCCACCAGGAACTGACTACTGTCTCGTAGACCTAACCTACGAAGCCACCGAAATTGGTATCGTCCGGGAGGGAGTCTTGACCTACTGCACTCATACCCCGTATGGAGCATTTACTTTAGCCAGAGAAATTTCTGAAGCCCTGGGAGTACCCCTTGAAGAAGCTTATAGTTATTTAACCAACGAAGAGCTAAGTGAATTTGCCAACACACTTTCAGAAGCCAAAAAAGAGGCCATTAAAAATATTTTTCTAAATTATCAAATCCATTTAAGTGAATTGTTTAAGGAAACTGGAGACGAACTCACTGTCCCAAGACGCATCTACATTCACGGCAATTTACAGACCGAACCTTTCTTTAATGCACAGGTGCAAGCAGCCGCCACAATGGCCACCAAGATGCCTCATTCGGCCCACAACGTGACTGGGGAACTATTGACCAAAAAATTCCCGGAGGAGGTAACACAGAGCCTCAAACAAGCTAATCAAGACACAGCTCTACTCATCTCAGCCCAGTTTTTCCACACCAGGGAATACCAGGACCGGTTTGAGCAATTATAAGCAGCTATACTGTACAATAAGCATATGACACAAAAATGGAATCTTCAGGATATTAGACCAGCCGAGCCAAGACGACGTACACCAGTTACTCGTCCCATTGACCAGCCTCGACCAGTTGAACGTGGTGGCACCATGGATTTGAGTGTACCTCCTGATGATTCTGAAACCATTGATGTACGCGATGGCAATAAAGAGAGCAAGAAGAAGTACATTCTCTTAAGTAGCATCGTGGCATTTTTGATTATTTCTGTGTTTGGACTTAGTGCCATGCTCTCCAAGACCACTCTCACGGTCTACCCTGAATTTCGTGAGCCAGTAGTAAATGCTGAATTCATTGCTTACCCCGATCGTCGCGAAGGTTCACTCAGTTATGAAGTCATCACCATTGATTCTACTGGCGAAATGCAGGTGAAGGCGACTGGTGAGGAATTTGTCGAGGAACAAGCCAAAGGCTTTCTAGAAATCATCAAAACCACCCCAGGTTCTGAACGATTGATTAAAAACACCCGCTTCCGTTCGCCAGACGGTAAAATTTTCCGTATCCAAGAATCAGTAGTGGTTCCAGGTGCCATAGAAGACACTACCGGCAAGCTAGTGCCAGGCACTATCCGTACTGAAGTGTTTGCTGACGCTGTTGGTGAAGAGTACAACCTTGCCGCTAACACTCGCTTTGACGTACCAGGCTTTAAAGAAAGTAATCTAAATGAACTTTACGACGCAATTTACGCAGTAAACCGTGACGCCATGACCGGCGGCTTCAGTGGCCAGAAGTTCATCATTAATGACGATGAACTTAGTACAGCTAGACAAGAGCTTCAGCTAAAGCTTCGCAACGAACTTTTGGCTCGCATTGAGACCGAAAAGCCAGCTGGGTTCACAACCTTCCCATCTTCAGTGGCTTTGACATTTGAACCCCTTTCAACCGTATCTTACGGTGAAAACCTAGTGACTATTCGTGAAAAAGCTGTACTGCAAATGCCTCTTTTCAAACAAGAAGACTTTGCTGCTTACCTAGCCAAAGAAACCATCTCAACCTACAACCGTGAGCAGGTACGCATTGTAGACACCTCTGTTCTAGACTTTAGCTATGTAGACCTAGCTACCAATTCAACCAACATCGCTAATTTAACCTCATTAACCTTCAAGGTAGTAGGGAAGCCGACCATTGTGTCTGAATTTGACGCTGAGCAGCTCCAAAAAGACCTAGCAGGCAAGTCAAAGACCTCAATTAGTACCGTTTTGACCGCTCACCCAGGTATTCGTAGCGCTTTAGTGTCTAGCAAACCCTTCTGGCGCCGCTCTTTCCCAGAAGAACCAAAGGATATAATCATCGTAGAAGTCATTGGGGAGGAATAAAAACCGCTACTAACACCCCCTTGTCTTGACTCAATCAGTATATTTTGTTACACTCAGCGACGTTTAATGGACCACCAAGAACTATCAACAAAAGATGAATTAGCGTATGGAATTGTAGAGGAAGCTCTACCCAATGCTTTTTTTCGTGTTGTTCTTGACGACACCAAAGGGGAAGTGATTGCTTACCTTGCCGGAAAGATGCGCAAGTTTAGAATTCGAGTCCTCGTTGGTGACAAAGTCGGTATGGTACTTGATCCATATGGCGGAAAAGCGCGTATTACAAAGAGACTCTAATAGCACAGTATGAAAGTACGATCATCAGTAAAAAAAATGAGCCCTGATGACATTATTGTTAAACGAAGAGGAACAGTTTTTGTCATCAACAAGAAGAAGCCACGTCACAAGCAACGTCAAGGATAAATAAAATATGAGAATTTCAGGTATTACAATTCCAGATGAGAAGCAACTAGCATACGGTCTAACCGCAGTTTTCGGTATTGGACTTCCACGTGCTAAGGCTATTCTTGCTGAACTAAAAATCGAGGAGACCATCAAACCAACTGCCCTGACTACTGATCAGGAAAACGCTATTCGCGACAAGGTAGAATCTTTCCAAATTGAAGGAGACCTTAAGCGAGAAGTTTCTTCAAACATCAAGCGCTTGAAGGACATTCAGTCATACCGCGGATCACGCCACGCCAAAAAGCTCCCAGCTCGTGGACAACGAACCAAAACTAACGCTCGTACTCTTAAGGGCGCTAAGAAGACTATGGGAAGTGGACGTCGTAAGCTCGAAAAGACTTAAAAATATTATTAATATAACTACGTACGACATATGGGTAAGAAACGTATCATCAAAAAAGGAGGTGGGTCAGATGTTGCAGGAACATCTCGCGCACTTAATCGCATTCCAAAGCGCAAACTTGCGTCAGGTAAGCTTAATATCCTAGCAACTTTTAATAACACTCTTCTCACACTTTGCGATACAAAGGGTAACGCAGTGATGAGTGCATCAAGTGGAGCTCTTGGTTTCAAGGGGTCTCGTAAGAGTACACCGTTTGCAGCTGCAAAGGTTGGTGAAATCATCGGCGAAAAGGCTCAGCAAATGGGTATGAAGGATGCAGAAGTAGTAGTGCGCGGCGTTGGAGCTGGACGTGAGTCTGCTCTCCGAGCATTTACTGGAAAGGGAATTGGTGTGACTCGTATCACAGATATGACACCAGTACCATTTAACGGCACACGACCACCTAAGCCACGTCGTGTCTAATTACTAAGCAAATATGAAAATCGGTCCTAAATTTAAGATTGCGAAGCGTCTCGGTGCTCCAATCTTCGAAAAAACTCAAACTGCAAAATTTGCTTTGTCACAGGCACGCGGAGGGCGAAAGCTTAAGCGACCAGGTCAAGCTAGTGACTACAAGCGTCAGCTTATCGAAAAGCAAAAGATGCGATTTACCTACGGTATTACCGAAAAGCAACTTCGCCGTTATGTAGACGAAGCTATCGACAAGAGTACTCAACCAATTCCACACTTGATGGAACGTCTCGAGTCACGTCTAGACAACACTGTCTACCGTCTTGGTCTCGCTAAAACTCGTCGTTTTGCTCGCCAAATCGTGTCTCATGGACACATCTTTGTAAATGGCAAGCGTCTAGACATCCCATCTCACAAGGTGCGAGTTGGTGATGTTGTTTCAGTTCGTGAAGGCAGTAAGCAAACAGGTTTGTTTGTTACCCTCGCTGAAACTCACGAATCTGCATCAGTTCCTGCATGGCTATCAATTGATATCAAGAAGCTTGAAGCTAAAGTAACCGGAGTCCCTGTATACAACCCAGCTGAAACTTTGTTTGATCCTGAACAAGTGATGGAATACTACAGTCGATAGGATATTGAGGTTAATAAGCGTAATTGTAAAAACTATGTTAGAAACAAACGTCACTCTACCTTCAAAGCCGCGAGTCGTATCAGAAGATGGTCTACGAGGAGTCTTTGAAATCGACAACCTCTACCCAGGATACGGCCACACTCTCGGGAACTCACTGCGCCGCATCATCCTTTCATCACTCCCAGGAGCTGCGATTACTCAAGTGAAAATCGAAGGAGCTGAACACGAATTTAGTACACTCGAAGGAGTACGAGAAGATGTCATCACGATTCTCCTCAACCTCCGTCGCGTACGACTCACTCTCCATGGAGATGAGCCAATGACAATCACTTTGAAGAAGACCGGGGCAGGAATGGTAACCGCCGCAGACCTTATCTGCCCATCACAGGTAGAAGTCCTCAATGGCGACCAGCACATTGCAGAAGTTACCAACAAATCAACTTCATTCGAAATGGAGATTCTCGTAGAAAAGGGCCTCGGCTATGTACCACGAGAAATTCACCAAAAGGACAAGGTTGAGATTGGTACTATCGCCCTTGATGCAGTCTTCACTCCAATCCGCCGTGCTAACTACGAAGTAGAAAACATGCGCGTAGGAGACCGAACAGACTACAACCGACTTCGAGTATTCATTGAAACAGACGGTACCTTCACTCCACGAGTAGCGCTAGAGAAGTCTATCGAGATTATGATTCACCAACTGAAGTCAGTAATTGGCTTCCAGGAGGAATACATCTCACAGTCAGCTCCAGTAGTTGCCGAAGTGAAGGCTGAAGAAGCTTCACATGAACCAAACCCAGACGTACTTAAGACCCGTATCGAGACTCTAGATCTTTCATCACGAACTCTCCAAGCACTTGAAGAAGCCAGCATCCGAACCGTTGGGGGGCTTGTGCGAAAGAAAAAAGATGATATCCTAGCGCTTGACGGAATTGGACCAAAAGGTCTTGAAGAGATTATGTCTCTCCTCGACAAAATGAGCCTTTCACTCACTGAATAAACAATATGAGACACGCAAATAAAAACAGAACACTAGGACGATCAAAGGATCAAAGAACATCTTTGCTCCGCGGTCTTTCTGTGTCTCTCATCCGCGATGGACGTATCACTACAACCCTAGCTAAGGCCAAGGAACTCCAGCCACGCATTGAACGCCTCGTAACTTTCGCTAAGAAGGATAGTGTAGCGTCTCGCCGCGTAGTTGCGAGTCGTCTCGGAGAACCAACTGATTCTATTATTAAGAAGTTTTTTACTGATATCGCTCCAAAGTTTGCTACCCGAAATGGTGGTTACACCCGCGTTATCAAACTTGGTCGCATGCCATCAGGTCGTGACGAAGCGGTAATTGAATTTGTCGAATAAACGTATGACAACACAAACTACAAAAACCCACACGATTGATGCTAGCGGAAAGCGCCTTGGTGCCCTCGCTACTGAGACTGCCTCAGTGCTTCTTGGTAAGACATCTCCTGATTACACAAGACACCTTGTCGCTGATGTAACAGTTGAAATCACTAACGTGAGTAAGCTTGATGTACCAGAAAAGAAGAAGACTGAAATCTACCAGACCTACTCAGGTCACCCAGGTGGACGTAAGACTGAAACTCTTGGTCACCTAGCTACCCGCCGTGGTTTTGCTGAGGTTGTTCGTCGAACGGTTGCAGGAATGCTTCCAAACAACAAGCTCAAGAAGCAATTACTCAAGCAGCTCGTTATTTCTGAATAATTATTATGGCAACTACAAAGACAGCGTACATTGAAGCAATCGGTCGTCGCAAAACTGCGACTGCTCGCGTGCGTCTAACTCCAGCTAAGGAGTCTTCAATTACCGTAAACAACAAGCCACACACTGAGTACTTCAAGCACCTATCACTCCAAGGAGTCCTAGCTGCAGTACTTGATACCAAGGATGCTGGTATCGAAACCTACACCATTACTGCCAAGGTAGTTGGTGGTGGTATTTCATCACAAGCTGATGCAATCCGTCTCGGTATTGCTCGCGCTCTTGTAAAGGAGAAAGAATCTCGTCGTATTCCACTTAAGCGTGAAGGTTTCCTCAAGCGAGACCCACGTGCGGTAGAACGAAAGAAGTTTGGTCTACGGAAGGCTCGAAAGCGACCGGCCTGGAGTAAAAGATAGGTTGACTATCTTTTACTCTGTCCACGAAGTGGCGCCCGATGTAATTTCGCCTTTACTAGCGAAATTACCAGGGCGAGGAGGGAACCGGCTCCAACATTCACGGAAGGGAGAACGAGAAATAAAACACCTGTCACTTGTGACAGGTGTTTTATTGTACGTAATCGGCAGCTATATGCCTCCAATCTTTACCGCTTTGATGACAGAACCATATTTCATAGTTTAGTTTGAACTCACACTAAGGTGTAAGGGTATTCAACAAAACTCCCTCTGGGGAGTTTTGTTTTTTAAAATGTGTGATACTATCAAATTTGAGAACTTCACCCGCAAGGGAGGGAAGGGCTCGCAAGCTAGGCGACTTCACCGTCACCTCATCTTTGTTCCAGTACTGAAGGAGAATACCGATGAAACGTTCCCTCATCTCGCTGGCGGTGTTGCAGGCGACTGCACATGCCAAGTCCACGGAAACGCTGGCCGAAGCGGCCGGCTGGTTGAAGCCCATCATCACCAAGGAAATGAAGGCGGGCACGCAGTCCATGCTGGCCGACGACCGCAAGCCGGTGCACATCCAGGCCGACAAGAAGCCGCGCTACATCAAGAAGATCAGCGGCCGCGAGGACCTGAACCCGGTGAGCCTGGCCGACAAGCGTCCGATCCACATCGGCGGCGGTTGCAGCGACATCGACCATGGTGGCGGCTCCGGCGGCATCAAGTGCCGTCCCGAAGGCATCACGAAGCAGCATCCGGCCCAGTTCGGCCAGCAGCAGGTCATCGCTGCGTCGGTGGCCTTCGCCTGACCACGCGAAGTGGTCAAAGGCAACCCTTCGTCCCACTCGTAGTGATACGAGTGGCCCATAACGCCGCATCCGAAGGATACAGCAACATGAAACACGAACTCGCTCTCGCTTAAGACCACCGCCCTCGGCCCAGAAACAGAGGAGACTCTGGTTCTCGAATAAACAAAAGCCTGTAGCCAGGCAGCTCGCATAGACATGCGAGCTTTTTCTTTGTTCAAATATTGTTAATGCTAATTAACCAACTTTTATGTATCACACGTGATACATAAAAGTTGGTTACTCTTATTTGAATAAGATAATTATTCAGTAGAACTTGATACTTTTGACAAGAACCTTTTTCGAATTTATAATGCAGGCATGGTGAACAAAAAACATAAAGAAACAACTCAGGATGACGTAGAACTCACCAGCGAAGACACTGAAATACACGAACCTGAGCTTGAAGAATTAGAGGAAAAACAAAACGGATTTAACAACACCCTGCGCGACAAACTAAAGGTTTGCGAGGCAGAAAAACGAGAAATTTTAGAAGAATCACAGCGTACTAAAGCAGACTTCCTTAATGCCAAAAGACGACTGGAGGAAGAACGAAAGCGAGACCGCGAACGAGGGACTATCTCACACATCGAGGACTTGATTCCACTTTGCGATAGTTTCCAGGTGGCCATGAGTAACAAAGAAGTATGGGAAAAGGCAGATGAGAACTGGCGGAAGGGAATTGAGGGTATCTACTCACAACTCCAAAACATTCTATCTAGCAATCAAGTATCGGTAATTAATCCAATACACACCACCTTCAATCCGCACCAGCACGAAGCACTCTCGACCATCCCAGTCACCGACGAAAAAGAAGATCATATGGTAATGGCTGTGATTCAGATGGGTTACGAATTAAAGAAGACAGACAATACCACCGAAATCATTCGTCCCGCTCGAGTTATCATTGGAACCTTTGAAAAGTAATTTAATCTCTTAGTACTTAACGAATAGAAGCATATGGCTAAAATTTTAGGAATTGACCTTGGAACAACCAACTCAGCAATGGCTATTATTGAGGCTGGTGAACCAACTATTATCGAAAACACAGAAGGCAACCGTACCACTCCGTCTATCGTTGCTATCTCAAAGACCGGTGAGCGCCTCGCTGGCCAAATCGCCAAGCGCCAAGCGGTAACCAACCCGACCAACACCATCTACGGCATCAAGCGCTTCATGGGTCACACCTATGAGGAAGAAGCGGTCCAGAAGGACAAAGCGATTGTGCCGTATGAAGTGAAGAAGGGTGCAGACGGCGGAGCGGTAGTAGTGATGGGAGACAAAGAATACCGTCCTGAAGAAGTTTCAGCGATGATTCTCTCAAAGCTCAAGGCAGACGCAGAAGCCAAGCTTGGTGAGAAAATCACTGAGGCAGTTATTACTGTACCAGCTTACTTCAACGACTCACAACGAAAGGCCACTCAAGACGCCGGACGTATTGCTGGACTTGATGTAAAGCGCATCATTAACGAACCAACCGCTGCCGCTCTCGCTTACGGTTTTAATAAAAAGAAGGATGAGAAGATTGTTGTCTACGACTTCGGAGGTGGAACCTTTGACGTTTCAGTCCTAGAGGTGGGAGACGATGTTATTGAAGTTCAATCATCAGACGGAGATGCTCACATGGGAGGACGTGATATCGACCAAGGTATTGTACGTTTCCTCATTGATGAATTTAAGAAGTCTGAAGGTATCGACCTCGGCAAGGACAAGCTAGCCCTACAGCGCCTAGACGAAGCAGCTGAAAAGGCTAAGCACGAACTATCAACGACTACTGAAACTGAAATCAACATACCGTTTATTTCATCTGATGCTAACGGTCCAAAGCACCTTCTCATCAAACTAACTCGCGCTAAGCTCGAAGAGCTAGCTCATGAGTTTGTTGATAAGTCTATCGAAATTACCAAGCGAGCACTAGAAGCCTCAGGTCTCAAGAAGGAAGAGATTGATGAAATCATTCTTGTTGGTGGACAGACTCGTATGCCAGCTATCGTGGCGGCTGTAAAGGCACTCTTTGGTAAAGAACCAAACAAGTCTATCAACCCAGACGAAGTGGTAGCCCTCGGTGCTGCTATTCAAGCTGGTATCTTCCAAGGAGATGTCCAAGACATCACCCTAGTAGACGTTATCCCTCTTTCACTCGGTATCGAAACCATGGGAGGCGTAAACACCAAGCTCATCGAAAAGAACACTCACATCCCAACCAAGAAACAACAAGTGTTCTCAACTGCCGCCGATAACCAAACCTCAACCGAAATTCACATCGTCCAAGGTGAACGACCAATGGCGGGAGACAACAAGTCTCTTGGTAAGTTTGTGCTTGATGGAATTCCACCAGCACCACGCGGTGTACCACAGGTTGAAGTAACCTTTGATGTGGATAGTAACGGTGTACTTAAAGTTACCGCTAAGGATAAATCAACTGGCAAGGAACAATCAATCCGTATCGAAGCTAGTTCAGGACTCACTGAAGCTGATATCGAACGTATGCAAAAGGAGGCAGAAGATCATGCTGCCGAAGATGAAAAGAAGAAGGCGCTTATCGAATCTCGCAACGTCGCTGAACAACTTATCTACACGGCTGAGAAATCTCTCAAGGATCACGGTGACCAAATCCCAGCTGAGACCAAGACTGAAATTGAAGGCAAGGTAACTGAACTGAAGTCTGTCCGCGAGAAAGAAGATAAGGCAGCAATCGACACAGCGACTGAAGCCCTTTCAACTTCACTCCAGAAAATCGGCGAAATTATGCAGAAAGCCGCTGAGGCGAAGTCACAACCAGCAGATGGCGGTGGAGAAACAGTCCGAGACGCAGAAGTGAAAGACGAGCCGGGTGAAAACAAGGCCTAACCTGCAGCTTTTGCAGTTAAGCGCCATCTGTGCCATAATCGGCCAAAAGCAGCATAATATTGCAGTATGAAAGACTATTACCAAATACTCGGACTCCAGAAGGGAGCCTCAAAAGACGAGGTTAAAAAGGCTTTTCGTAAGCTCGCCGCTCAGTATCACCCAGACAAAAAGACGGGTAACGAAGAGAAGTATAAGGAGATTACTGAGGCCTATGCCGTCCTAGGAGACGATAAGAAGAAGGCTGAGTACGATACCTACGGCCATGCCTTTAATGGCGGTGGCGGAGGACAAGCCGGTGGCTTTGGTGGTTTCAACTGGGCAGACTTTGCTGGACAACAAGGTTTCAATGGCCAAGGGTTTGAATTTGATATCAGTGATATCTTTGAGAACTTTGGCTTTGGAGGACAGGCTCGTCAGAATCGCGGCCGAGACATCTCAATTGAAATCAACTTAAGTTTCAAAGAAGCTGTCTTTGGTAGTACTCGCAAAGTACTCGTAACCAAGAACTCAACTTGTGTTGAGTGTAAGGGAACTGGCGGCAAGCCAGAAGCTGGCACCACAACCTGTACTACCTGTAACGGTCAAGGAAAGGTGCGTGAGACTCGCCAGAGTATCATGGGTAGCTTCACCACTGTACGCGAATGTAACGTCTGTATGGGACGTGGTCAGGTACCAAAGGAACGCTGTGGTCATTGCGCCGGAGCCGGTATCAAACGTGCTCAAGAAGAAATTGAAATCAAGGTACCGTCTGGTATCGAGAATGGGGAAGTGATTCGTATGACTGGTCGTGGTGAGGCTATCACCGCAGGCCAGCCAGGAGATCTCTATGTAAAGATTCATGTCGAGACTCACAACACCATCAAGCGCGATGGTACCACTCTCTTTACCACTCTCCCAATCAAGCTTACTGATGCACTACTTGGTGGTGATTACAAAATCGAAACTCTTGATGGCGTCATTGAACTAAAAGTTCCGGCCGGCGTATCACATGGCGAACTCCTACGCGTCAAAGAGCGCGGAGTCCCAACCGAACGTGGCCGCGGCGACTTCATGGTCCGCATCAATATCGAAATGCCAAAGAAGATGAGCCGCAAAGCTCAGAAATTGGTAGAAGAACTACGAGAAGAGGGAATCTAACTGACTTCAAAATTAAAACCGGCCAGGACAAAGTCCTGGCCAGTTTTGCTTTTCGTATTAGTTATCCCACACCACCCTCATATGCACAATAAAAAGGGACTATAATAATAGGAATACTCACAAAGTATTCCATTTATGGACAGCACGACTATTATTCACTTCCTGTCTGAATCAGCCTACCTTCTGGTAGTATTTGGAGTTTTTCTTATCTTTGCTATTTCTAAGGGAAGACAGTTTCTAATCAATATAATTTGCGGCCTATATTTCGCTCTTTTGATTACAGTCCATTTTCCATACTACGATGTACTACTAAAAGAAATAACCCACAGTTCAGTAGTTGCCGCAGTAAAGCTAATTGTTTTTGCTGTCATTACTATTCTTGCTACTTATCTCTTTAAGCGATTAATGCCGAGTGAATACCAGGAAGGGAAGTTTGAAAGTTTTCACAAAAAAATTGTTCTCTCGCTTGCTGCCACCATACTAGTAATGAGCTTTAGTTTTAATGTGCTACCAGTAACCGAATTCCTAACCCCAGGCACACCAATTCAATCTTTATTTGCCCCACAACATTTATTCTTCTGGTGGCTTATAGCACCACTAGCTGTGATGTACTGGAACTAACTACCGACCTTCATGAATCAAGGAAAACCACACCTTATGGTGTGGTTTTTTACTGTTGTTGTTGCAAAATCCTCCGTCCGCTTTGCGGCGGGGGGGGTGAGTGCAACATATAAATACGCGTCGTCGGAGGACGACACCTATGCAGCAAAGAATACCTGGCTCACCCCCAATTGTATGGACTTTTCCATACAATTGGGGGGTGATATTCTTTACTTTTAGTCAAATCTATGCTATAGTATAGGTGTGTCTGCTAGTGCAGACTTGTTCATCACAACCCACAACCAAAGGAGCTAATCCATGTACACAGAACCTACCAATTTTTTGGGGGTTCTGGTTGCAGGACTCTTGAAGATTGCCTTTCCACTATTACCAGACGTTCTGGTGATGCAAATAATGGCATTGCCTGCCGTTGTTCACCTTGGAATTCTGGCAGCAGGACTTCAAGTTGTTGCTTACATCCTTTACATTAGGGATGATGAGATTGACCCCAATCCTACAACATGGTTTATGTTTGCCTATGGCACTGGCTTACTTGCAATCATGGAGTGGGACAGCGATGCAACACCTGCTGAGCTTTTTTTGCCAACAGTCTGCGCACTCTTCTCGATCTATGTGTCGCTGAGATGCTGGATAAGAGCAAGAAAAGCTGATCCAAGTAGACTGTGGCCTAGGGGATGGTGGCCGGATGATTTCTGGGAGAAGGTTTCCTTCACCCTCGACATCATCATTACGGTCATCTACGTAGCAGCGTGGATATTGGGCGAAAGCTCGATTTTGACGAAAGAACAAAGGTATTGGGCAGTGCTCACATCTTTGTTCCTGTCGAACATCTCAACCTTTATCCAGTTCTATCCCATGCTTCACGAAACCCACCTCCATCCGGAGAGAGAGAATTCGAAGCCTTGGACAATCTGGGCGGCTGCCTATGGAACACTGGCACTAGTGACTTATCTCACCCACGGTGAGGTTTGGCATCACCTTATGTTCTACCCACTGAGTAGCTGCTTCTTGCACTTGCTCATGGGTTGGCTGGCCAGACCAAGCAGACTCAAAGACAGGGTTCCTGTCCACGCGTAAATACCACGCACAGACACTTCGGATTCCCAATCCGAAGTGTTTTTTATTTATATAAACTAAGTTATAATTCCCGAGACTAAAATATGACAGCAGTTCCAAATTTTAAAACAGAATGGCAGGGCCCAATAATCATTATAGGTTTCGGATCAATTGGCAAAGGAACACTCCCTCTGATTTGTCGCCACTTAGAATTTAGTAACAACAAAATTCATATTTTCGACCCAAGCATTTTAAATAAAAGTATTGCTGAACAATACCAGGCAAATTTTATTAACACTGCTCTTACTGCAGAGAACTACCAAGACCTCTTAGGAAATATTATAGATAATGACGATGAGCAATCACTAATCGTTAATTTGTCTGTGGATGTAGCTACAAAGGAAATCATCAAATTTGCTCAGGCCAAGAATGCTCTATACGTAGACACCTCAATTGATCCTTGGGCGGGATTCTATTTTAATGACAACCTTTCACTTAGTGAGCGCTCAAACTATGCACTTAGAGAATCACTACTTGAATTAAGAACCACTAACCCTAGCCAAACAACGGCCGTTTCTTGTTGTGGAGCCAATCCGGGAATGGTATCTTGGTTTGTTAAACAAGCACTATTGAACCTAGCCAAAGACCTTGGCCACGAGATAACAAAGCCGGCTACAAAAGCCGAGTGGGCAAACTTGATGATGACCCTAGGTGTTAAAGGTATACACATAGCGGAACGTGACACGCAAAAATCCAATGTAGTTAGAGAACCTGGTCAGTTTATAAATACCTGGTCTGTTGAAGGATTAATGTTTGAAAGCACACAACCAGCAGAATTGGGATGGGGTACACACGAAAAGACCATGCCAGAAGCCGCTGGTGTTCATGACTATGGGTGCAAAGCCGCTATATACATTGATAAACCAGCAGCCACTGTTAAAGTAGATACTTGGACCCCAAGCACTGGCAACCACTTTGCCTTTTTAATCACACACAACGAAGCAATCTCTATTGCTGACTACTTCACTGTTAAAGATGGGGAAGAAGTTATTTATCGTCCAACCTGCCACTATGCATACAGACCAACCGATCTAACGGTAGATTCTTTAGATGAATTGTTTAACAATAACAATGGCGTACCACAAACAAACTTAAAGATTCTTACCGAAGATGAAATTACAGAAGGTAACGATGAACTTGGCGTTCTACTTTACGGACACGATAAAAATGCCTATTGGTATGGATCTCAACTTACCATCGAAGAGACTCGTGAACTGATACCCCACCAAAATGCTACAGGACTTCAGGTTGCTTCGGCGGTTTTGACTGGAATCATTTGGGCTATTAACAACCCTCAAGCTGGTCTTGTTGAAGTTGATGAAATTGACTTTGAAGATTGTTTAAAAACACAAATGCCATATCTTGGAAAGGTTGCGGGTTACTACACTGACTGGAACCCTCTAAAGTCAGCTGGAAAAGATATCTCAACATTAGACAAAGAGGATCCATGGCAATTTAAAAATATTTTACTTCAATAACTTATAAACAGTTATTGAAAACTGGTAGCCGAACCAGAAATAATAAAATGTTAAACTGATGTTAATGAAGAGACAGTCAGTTATATGATGAGTCCTAAACAACTTATAATTGTATTATTTTTGTTATTGACGATATTGTCTATCGCTTCTATTTATTACCGTTACATTATCCTGGAAGACTTTGAATATGAAACGGTAGATATTTCTGAAGTTGAAATGTAAGGTTGCAATAGATATTCAATAATAAATAGAACACAAAATATGAATCCATTAATCAAAGAAGTAGCTGAATTCTGTGAATGGGCACCAGCTACTTTTTTGTTTATATCTAAAAACGTAGAGGGGCCACTAATTTATTACTCTCATATTGTGCCCGTTCTATTTTCTCTACCTTTAGCATTTATTATCATTGCCAGAGATTACAAAAATCGACTTAATCAATACTTTTTTCTAGCAGTTTTTCTATTTTCAATATGGTCTTTTTCTGACCTAATTCTATGGGCAAATCCAGATCCGAAGATAATCATGTTCTTCTGGTCTCTACTAAATTTACTTGAGCCATTTATTTATGTATCAATATTTTTATTTGTCTATACACTTCTATTTAAAAAGGAAATTTCAACCGTTATTTTAGCCAGTCTTTTTTTAATTACTTCACCCGTCGTTATCTTTCTCGCTACCAGCCTTGAGATTGAATCTTTCAACCTCACAAATTGTTGGAGAGAGGTGACAGAAGGCCCTTTAGTTTTCTATAGTTACATCATTCAATTGATAATTTCTTTACTGGTTATACTTTTTACTTTCATATATTTAAAAAGTACCACTGAAACCAAAGCTCAAAAAAGAATGTCAATCATTGGCGTCCTGGGGTCTCTATTATTCTTGGCATTTTTTTCATCTGGAAACATCATTGGAAGCATTACAGAGAGTTGGGGAGTAGCGCCACTATATGGACTTTTTGGCATGCCGATAATGGTGGCCTTCCTTGCATTTTTGATTACAAAATACCGAATGTTTAAAGTTCAGATGCTTACTGCTCAATTTTTGGTCAGCACTCTTGGAATACTAATTATTGGAATTTTGTTTGTTCAAACCGTTGAGAGAGTTAGGCTTATTGCCATTCTCACATTTATACTGACGGTAATTCTGGGTACTGTTCTTATTAGAAGTATCAAAAGAGACCTTGAACAAAAAAGTGAAATTGAAAAGCTGGCTCACAAACTAGAAAAAGCTAATGTCCGTCTACAACAGATGGATAAGCTGAAGTCTGAATTCGTTTCTATTGCTTCACACCAACTTCGCAGTCCAATTACAGCTATCTCTGGCTACGCCTCTCTTATGAACGAAGGCAGTTACGGCGAAGTACCAAGCAAAATGAAAGAGCCAATTGAACGTATAGTACAATCTGCTCGAATGATGGCTACTTCAATTGAGGACTATTTGAACGTCTCACGCATCGAAGCAGGGAATATGAAGTACAATTTTACTGACTTCAACCTAAACGACGAAGTGGAGCACATTTGTGATGACTTACGAGCTGAAGCACTAAAACGAAGTTTGGTTCTATTATTTAGAAAGCGCGTAGACGGACAAGGTATTGTTAAAGCGGACATTGGTAAGGTACAACAAATCATCCACAATCTCATAAACAACTCTATCAAGTACACACAGAAGGGTGCCATTACCGTATACGTACATGACGACATTAAGAATAAAAAAGTCTTTGTGGACATTATTGATACTGGAATTGGAATGAGTGCAGAAACTCTTGCCGGTATTTTCCAAAAATTCGAACGTGGGGACAAGGCCAATACTGTAAACGTAACCGGAACTGGACTTGGTCTCTATGTGGCCCAAAAGATGGCTGAAGCTATGAGCGGCACTATTAGCGCCCACTCAGACGGGGAAGGACAAGGTTCACGCTTCACTCTCGAACTTCCATTGTTTTTGTAAAAGCACCTATACCCAAGCTGAAGCATGGGTGTGACGAACTGGTAGCTAAAAAAGACCGCCAGGAACACCGTTCCGGGCGGCCTTTTTTTATAGTGTATAATTTGCTACATTGTAGCTATATATATTTATGAATATCAATACTGACCCAGCGAAAATTGAAGATATTTTGACTCGTTCTGTCGAGGAGATTTTACCGAGCAAAGATGAATTTCGAACCGTACTTCAGTCTGGTAAGCGCCTTCGTATCTACATCGGCACTGATGCTACCGGCTCATCCCTCCACCTTGGGCACGCCACCAACTACATGATCCTCGAAAAGCTCCGTCAGCTCGGACACGAGGTTATTTTCCTAATTGGCGACTTCACGTCACGTATCGGTGACCCAACAGACAAGAACGATTCAGCGCGTAAGCAACTAACTCGTGAGGAAGTGGTGGAAAACACAACAACCTGGCTCAAACAAGTTGCCCCTGTTATTGATATCAATAACGCCGAGAATCCAGTAGTTCTTAAGTACAACCACGACTGGCTAGCCGCTTTGACCTTTGAAGACATCATCAATCTCTCATCAAACTTCACTGTCCAACAAATGATTGAGCGAGACATGTTCCAAAAGCGTATCGCTAGTGGCAAGCCACTGTACATGCACGAACTGTTCTATCCACTGATGCAAGGCTACGACTCGGTAGCCATGGACGTCGATGTAGAGATGTGTGGTACAGACCAAAAGTTCAACGCACTCGCTGGCCGGACACTACTGCGCAAACTAAAAGATAAAGAGAAGTTTGTCTTCATTACTCGTCTACTTGAAAACCCAATCACTGGTGAGAAGATGATGTCTAAGTCACTAGGCACTGGTGTCTTCTTGGACTTTGACGCCAACCGTATGTACGGTGCACTAATGGCACAGGCCGATGAAAACATGCGTCAGCTATTTGAAGACTGTACGTGGCTTACTATTCCAGAGATTGATACTCTCCTGAGTGAGCTTGGACCGCGCGACGCCAAGATGCGCCTCGCGTTTACCATCACCGAAATTTATCATGGTTCTGAAGCCGCCAAGGTAGCCGAAGATGCCTTTGTAAAAACTTTCCAAAACAAAGAAGTCCCAGATGATATACCAGAGATGCATCCAGCCCCAGAATCCAGCATCGTTGATATCTTGGTTGAGACCAGTATCGCGACCAGCAAGAGTGATGCCAGGAGAGCTATCGAACAGGGTGCTGTGAAGCTTGATGGACGAAAGGTAGACATCGCAGAAGCTGACCGACCAATCGGAACTATTACGACCAAGGTCATCCTCCAAAAAGGGAAGCGACACTTTATTGCACTTATCTAGTATTTATGAAAAAACGAATTTTAACTGGCCTTCAAGCCTCAGGCACACTCCATATCGGGAACTACTTTGGTGCCCTAAAGCCACTCGTGGACCTAACGAACCAAGACGATAACGAAGTGCTACTTATGGTGGCAGACTACCACGCCATCACTTCACTTAAAGATGCAACAGAACTAAAGACCAACATCTACAACATCGTCCGCGACTACCTAGCCGCTGGAGTGGACCCGAAGAAAGTTATTCTGTTTCGTCAGTCAGACAACCAGGACCATATGGAACTCGGGTGGATTTTTAACTGTCTCGTTACCGTACCATTCTTGATGCAAGCACACTCATACAAAGACAAGGTAGCCAAAGGACTTGAGCCAAACGCCGGCCTTTTTACCTATCCGATGCTCATGGCGGCGGACATCGCTCTCTATAACACTGACATCGTGCCAGTTGGGGAAGACCAACGGCAGCACATAGAATACACACGCGAAGCTGTAACCAAGTTCAACAACGCCTATGGTAAGACCTTAAAGGAGCCGAAGGAGCTCGTAGTAGCTGGAGTGGGTATCGTACCTGGTACAGACGGACAAAAGATGAGTAAAAGTTACAAAAACACCATTCCACTCTTTGGCACACGAGAAGAAATCCAAAAGGCGGTGATGAGTATTGTGACTGATTCTTCAGGTGACCGACCACTCAATGTCTACAACATCCATCACGTCATCTACCGTGCGCTCGGCAAGAGTCAGGACGAACTTGATGCGCTGTATCACGAACACGCTGGAAAGTACAAAGCACTCAAAGACATCTTGGTGGACGACATCGAAACCGTCATCGGACCAATGCGGGCCAAACGAGAACTAATAACAGACGACGAAATCCGCGCGGTACTAGCGGACGGAGCCATCCGCGCCAAAGCTATCTCAAACCCGATGATTGAGAAGATCCGCAAAGCAGTTGGTATAGCCTTATAAAAATTAGCAAACCCCGGTGCGCATAGCGCACCGGGGTTTTGTTATGGCTCAAAGATGATGGTCCGTGGTCGGTCGATGAGTTTCGAAAGGAACCCCATCGTGTTTGAGTGGTACAGGCTCTGCAGTTCCAAGCAGCGGTTCTTCCAATCCTCCGGCAAGAGGACGGCATCATGGAGCAGTGGCGGATGGTCAATTGGCAAATTGAGTGACTTCAGCCAATCCGCAAACCCATCCACCAAGAGTTGAAATTCATAAACCCGCAACTGCTCGGAAGTGAAGGATTTTGTGACCGGTGGGTGTCTTTTGGAAGAGTACTGACAGGCGGCATTGAAGAGTTCACAAATCTCAAAGTCCTCTGCAATCCCGACGAGAACATATTGATAGCCATCAAATACCGGGTAAAGGTAGGCCGCTCGCAAGCCACGAATCTTCCGAAGATTTTCCGCCAGCCGCTTGGCGGCGTACGGGGAAATAGTCGGGAAATAATTACGGGATGTCAGCATCGCTTTCTCCTAGGTTTTGGTTGATTGGGTGATGTACCAAGGTACAAGCTACCGACAACCATACCACATTAAAATTATTTTTCTAGTCCTACGTAACGGTCCTATCTTGGACCCTGATGCTAATTAAATTATTTAAATCATTCAGTTTTCTGCAACTATTTATTCATAATTCTATGTATCACAAGTGATACATAGAATTACGCCTATTCTCAGTCTTTTTAATTAGCATCGAAGTAATCTGCGTAATCTTGACGGAGAGCACAAGCACTTATACAATCGTGTTAAGCCTATGAAGCAGCTGACACTGCTGAGGTGAGGGAAGAAAAGTGAGTAAACGAGCGTAGCGACTATTACGAACTTTCGTCCCGATTTGCTTTTTCCTTAAGCAAATCGCTGGACGCCGGAACTTTGTAGTACTACTAAACTCACCAGTAGAACCCTCCGTCTTTTGCACGATACGCACATCCAAAAAGAGTCCTGCCATATGGCAGGGAAGTAGGGTGGCACCGCGGCATCACAACCGCCCCTATATTATTCAACTAATAATATAATTCGGGCGGAAAAACTTAAGTGAGTTTTACGTTCCCATACATTTTATGGAAAGAACACTTATTGCAAAGCTCAATGCTCACAAAGGAGCTGAAGTAACCATTCAAGGTTGGATTGATGTAAAACGAGACCAAGGGAAGATGGCTTTCTTTGATTTTCGAGACCGATCTGGCAAGGTCCAGGGTGTGGTTTTTGGTAAGCCTGAAGTGCTAGAGGTAGCGAAGACTACTCGCGAAGAGTGTGTGGTTGAAATAACCGGCATCGTCAATGCGCGTCCAGAAAAAATGATTAACGCCGGAATCCAGAATGGAGACATCGAACTTGAAATCACCGGTATAAAAGTATTAAACGAGGCAGCGGTATTGCCGTTTCCTATCAATGAAGACACTCGAACTATTGATGAATCAATTCGTCTCAAGTATCGCTACTTAGACTTGCGTAATGAACGCATGCAAAAGAATATTCGCGTGCGTCACTCAATTCAAAAGTTTGTTCGTGACTACTTGACCGAGCAAGATTTTGTGGAAGTAGAGACGCCGCTTCTATCAGCCCCAACACCAGAAGGCTCTCGCTCATTTGTTGTGCCTTCTAGACTTAGTCCTGGTACATTCTACTCACTTCCACAATCACCACAGCAATACAAGCAGCTTCTAATGGTGGGTGGCTTTGAACGATATTTCCAATTTGCTCGTTGTATGCGAGACGAGGATACTCGTGGTGACCGTCAGCCTGAGTTCACTCAGCTGGACATGGAGCTGTCGTTTGTGAAAGAAGAAGATGTAATGAGTCTAAATGAAGCTATCCTCATTGAACTTGTGAAGAAGTTTTATCCTGAAAAGCGCATCCAGCAAGTACCATTCCCACGGATGACGTATCACGAAGCAATGGAAAAATATGGCAACGACCGACCGGATATCCGTGAAGACAAAAACGACCCGAACCTCCTCGCTTTCCTTTGGGTAACTGATTTCCCAGCCTTTGAACGAACCGGGGAGGATAACGTGGACGGAACAGGTGAGTGGACTTTCACTCACAACCCATTTGCCCGACCAAAAGATGAGTGCTTAGCAGATTTTCTCGCTGAGAAGAATATTGAGGGTATCATCAGTACTCAATACGACATCACCCTGAACGGGTTTGAAATCGGTGGGGGAAGTATCCGTAACCACAAGTCTGAATGGCAAAGAAAGACCTTTGAAATCATGGGCTATGATGCAGCTCGGATTGAATCAAACTTTGGTCATATGCTAACCGCTCTAGACTTCGGCGCACCACCACACGGTGGAATTGCTTGGGGGTTTGATCGTCTGGTAATGCTGCTCGAAAACGAACCAAACATTCGCGAAGTAATTGCCTTTGCTAAGACAGGAGAAGGAAGAGACCTGATGATGGACGCTCCGGCAAACGTGAGCGCCCAGCAAATGAAGGAATTGGGAATTAAGATGTAACGTCCCAAACAAGACACAAAGGGCCACCCTTCGCAGCTGCGAAGGGTGGCCCTTTGTTTTTGGTCATATTTACAATTCACCAGTAAAGACGTAGTGTACTACCTAGCCTAGCCTTCTGGCTTTGTCCTTTCACAACTTCCTTTAGGGGACCGACATGTCTACTTGCCGCTTCTGCTCTCTGTTCCGTTTCTGGTCGAAATTTCTCACAGCCCTTTTGCTGCTTGTAGCAGGCAGTCAGTTTTCAGTTTGGGTAAATAACCACCAAGTTGAACCCAAGTACCAAGAGCCGCTTTCAGCAAAGCAACAAGCCATGAAGGATGCGTACCTGGCAGCACGCTTGGTACCAGAAATCCTCGTTACCAAAGACGGCACCAAGCTTTACTACAACTCCAAGAGCCACCAAGCTGAAGTCAAAAAACCAGCCTGGCTGGGCGACTCCGGAGAAATAGTCCTGACAGTTTTCGAAAAGTGGGACATTGCCAGAGAAGGCATTGTGACAGAAAAAATCTTTGGCCTGGAAACAAAATCCATAACCGTAGCTGATTTCAAAATCTACATTGAGCTTGCGTCGTTTTTGTCTGCCTGTGGTCTTTTGCTTGGTATGGCAACCTCGCTATCTCGACGGGATAGCAAAAGTCCTCTGTATGTGTTTTATATCGGATTTGGTCTTTGCTTGGTATCCTTCTATTTCTTTTTGGGTACAAATACCTTTCTGATGGCCACATTAGCCTTCACCATAAATCTCGCTATCGGTCTGCTTCTATGGCCAACTTGGTCACTCATCGATTGGGTAGCTGGTTGGATGAATACCACCACCTCAGAAGAATCAGCCTGACCCCACCGCCACCGCGACAAATCGTCACGAGTGGCGGTTTGTTTTTTATTTTTAGACTGAATTTGGCAAAATGGTATACTTGCTTTCATATGCTTAAAATTTCCACCACACCCAAGAGTCTGACTGAAGCGCCGAAGAAATATTGTCGTCTGGTCCTCACTGATAAACCAACTTCCGTTCATCGCTTTGTCGAAGCAGCTGATGGCGTAACTGAATACCGCATGGGAGCAGGGAAGCCGACGTCTATGACCGTGCGCACTTTCCGTACCTTGGTGCGCTCATTTGTCCAAGCTGCTAAAAGTCACCAAGTAGAATTCCTCGCCATTGATATCGAGAGTGTACGATTTAAGACACTTGAAAGTGAAGGTGGTGCATGGCTGACTTCAACCCTCGTAGAGAACCTCCTCCTTGCTGACTACGAATTCACTACTTACAAAACCAAAAAAGATAAGTCTAATAAATTAACTGAAGTACTTCTTTGTGGCAAGTTATCGGCTGAAGAAACCACCGGTCTTAAGCGTGGACTTATCGTAGGAGAATATACTAACAAAGCCCGAGACATCGCCAACACCCCGGCCTGTGACATGACTCCAACTGATCTCGCAGAAGCAGCCAAAAGCCTCGCTAAAGGGACCAAAATGACCGTTACGGTACTTGGTGAAAAAGAGCTCAAAAAGCTCAAAATGGGGGCATTATTGGCCGTTGGACAGGGTACCAAGAGCGAGACAAAGCTCATTATTGCTGAATACTGGGGAGCAGGTAAGCCGACCGCCAAAAGCGCTAAGTCTTTGGCGCCAATTGTGCTCGTCGGGAAGGGTATTACTTACGACACTGGCGGACTCAATGTGAAGCCAAGTGGCAGTATGCATGACATGCACCTTGATATGTCTGGCGGGTCTTCGGTCCTCGCTACCATCGCTGCTGCAGCCAAGATGGGGCTCAAGAAGAACATAGTGGCTCTTGTGCCATCTGCGGAAAATGCCATCTCAGCTGAAGCCATGCGCGCGGGGGATATTGTGACAGCTATGAATGGCAAGACTATCGAGGTCCTTCATACGGACGCAGAAGGACGAATGGTCCTCGCCGATGCCCTCACATATAGTGAACGATACAGTCCACGCGCCATCATTGATGTTGCTACACTAACTGGTGCCGCTCTAGCAGCCCTCGGACAGCAGGCGAGTGCCATCATGTCTAAAGACGACGCCATGGTAGCCACTCTACAGAAGCTCGGAGAGAAAAGTGGTGACTTAGTTTGGCCACTACCACTCTGGGATGAATACAAGCAGTACATCAAGAGTAGTCGAGCAGACATCAGTAACATCGCTACTAATTTCTCACGCTTTGGCGGCACCATTGAAGGCGGAACCTTCTTGTCTTACTTTGCACCAAAAAATGTGCCTTGGACTCATATCGACATCGCACCACGTATGGAGAGTATCTCTGGCGATAAACTCGCTAAGGGCTCAACCGGCGAACCAGTTCGTCTCCTTATCTCATACGTCGAACAAGCTTAAGTTAATAAACACCACCAGTCCGCAAGGACTGGTGGTGTTTTGTATTAGTTATAGATAAAACTAACATGGTATGATTTCAGTAATATGCAACCGCAACTTGCAAGTAATTTTTCTGTAAAAACCTCAGTCTTTGAGGGGCCGCTTGAGCTACTCTTGGACCTAGTCGAGAAACGAAAGCTCCTTATCAATGACATCTCGCTTGCATCAGTAACTGATGAATACATGCGACACGTTAGTGAGATGCAAGAAATGTCTCTCCCGAATACCGCACAGTTTATTGCGCTCGCGGCCACACTGCTGTTGGTAAAATCTAAATCCTTACTTCCAGTCCTTGAACTCACTGAAGAGGAAGAGGGGACCATTGAGGACCTGGAGGAGCGTCTACGTAAATACCAAGTCATACGTGACGCGGCAGTAGTAATTCAAAACAGCTACGGCAAGACCATGCTCTATACAGCGCAGTTCACGCCACCGACCGTTAAAGTCTTTGTGCCAGACAGCTACTGTGACTTAAACGCCCTGCGAGAAGCCATGGACTCTGTCCTGGCTGACCTCCCAAAGAAAGAAGCGCCTGCCAAAGCAGCTATCAAAGTCGTGATTTCACTGGAGGAGATGATGCATAAACTAGAAGACCGCATCAAAAAGAATCTCTTGGTTAAGTTTTCTGATATGAATGCCGGCGAAACGGAGCGAAAAGTAGTTATTGTTGGGTTTTTGGCCATTCTTGAACTGTTTAAGCAAGGGAATCTCCTCGTGCGCCAAGGTGAACGCTATGCAGACATTGAAATTGAACTAGACCATGGACAAACGCCGAGCTACTACTAATACAAATTATTAACCAAAAAGCGGGTATACTGCGTAATCAGGCCGTATATTGTGTGTTAGAATGTCCGTAATGCCAATAGACGTACTCATTGAAGGACTTCTTTTCTATAAATCTGCTCCCCAAAAGAAGCAGACGATTTTGAAGTTGTTTGGAATTACTGAAGCCGAACTTGCTACTGCTACCGAGACACTTCGTACTAGACTCACATCAGGTGCTACCCGACTTCTAGAAACTGAAGAAGATTTACACCTAGTAACCTGTGCTGAGCTAGCGCCAATAATAGAAGCGATGCGTAAAAGTGAACTTAAAGCTGATATTGGTAAAGCTGGAGCTGAAACTCTCGCCATTATTTTGTATCAAGAACCAATCTCTCGGGCTGAGATAGACAAAATTCGTGGCGTTAACTCATCCTTTATTTTGCGTAACCTGTTAATTCGCGGACTTATTGAACGTAACCAAAATAAAACCACCAACAGTTTCCAATTTAAAATCAGTCCACAACTTCTGTCACACTTAGGTGTTACTCATAAACACGAACTACCAGACTTTGCTAAGGTTGTTGATGCGCTCGAAAAGTTTAACGAGGCAGTAACAACTACTGATCTATGATTGAAGAGGAACGGTATATCATAGAAGGACCAGATGAAGACACAAACGAAGTGGAGGCAGCTGCCACTGGGCGTTTTCCGGTGCGTACACAGCTAGTGTTACTGGCTTCATTTATGATTTTGTTGTTTGCTGGGGTGGTCGTACCAAAAACCCTATCCTTACTTTCTGGGGATGCTCATCAGGCCGAAGTAGGCGGCAGTACTGAGGTGGTGACCGAAGCCAGCAATGTTAATCCGAAAATAATAGATAACATTTCATTGCGCGCTGACGCAGTGTATGTTTGGGATGTAATCGGACAACGAGCACTCTACGAAGAAAATCCAGACAAAGTCCTGCCACTGGCTTCTATCACCAAACTCATGACGGCACTCGTAGCTTATGAGCTCGTACCAGACGATACTCCAGTCACTATCTCACGCGCGGCAGCAGCCCAGCAAAGTGGTGGTAGTTTGATGGCTGGTGAGACGTTTGCCGTTAAGGAACTAGCTGACTTCGCACTCATCTCTTCATATAACAGCGCTGCTTATACCCTCGCTGGCTCAGTTGGGGAACTCCTTGGAGAAGGAGACGCCATGGCGCAGTTTATCGCCGCGATGAATATCCAAGCTGATGAACTAAACCTCAACACCCTTGAGTACAAAAACCCTACTGGTTTGGATATTTCAACCACCGAAGCGGGGGCAGTTGGCAGTGCTCGCGATACTACACACTTGATGGAATACATCTTGTTAAATTATCCAGAGATTCTTACTCCGACAGTGACTGAACACACTAGACTCTACAACACCGCTGGTGATTTTCACGAAGCTTTTAATACCAACTCTATTTTGGCTGATATTCCAAACCTGCTAGGCTCAAAGACTGGTTACACTGACCTCGCTGGTGGCAACCTAACCATTGCATTTGACGCTGGGTTTAATCGGCCTATTATTGTGACAGTGCTTGGTTCAACCCACAGCGAACGATTTAGCGATGTAAAAAAAATCGTCGCCGCGGTCCAAGACTCTATGATTTCTGAATAATATGGAAACACTCATCATCAAACTTCTATTCCCAGCCATCTTGGCTTTTTGTATCGGTATCTTGATTACACCTTTAGTGACCTATCACTTATATAAATTTAAAGCCTGGAAGAAAGAAGGGGGGAAGACCGCTATCGGTGGACACGTTGCCGCTGAATTTAATCGCCTCAAAGGAGACGAAGAAACCAAGACACCGCGCATGGGTGGCATTGTAATTTGGGGAAGTACTTTCATCACTATTACGGTTTTGTATCTACTCACCCTCACTAGTGACAATACATTTTTTAACGACTTATTTTTCCTTAGTCGGTCTCAGACCTGGATTCCATTTGCCACTCTACTCATTGGTGCCATGTTTGGTCTCTTAAATGATTTTTATGATATCGAGCATGGGGGCAGGGGAGTTCGTCTCTCAGTGCGTCTAGTGCTAATTACAATTCTCTCAGCTTTTATTGGTTGGTGGTTTTATGCCAAGCTTGGAGTAGACAGCATTGGCATTCCTTTCGGCGAGCCGCTTTATGTTGGCGTATTTCTAATTCCGTTTTTCATTCTCCTCACCAACGCCCTCTATGCTAGTGGGGTGATTGACGGTATCGACGGTTTATCTGGCGGAGTCTTTGCCACCATCTTCTCAGCCTATGGTGGGGTAGCCTTTATGCAATCACAGTACGACCTGGCCGCCTTTTGTCTTATGCTCACTGGTTCAATCTTGGCGTTCCTTTGGTTTAATATTCCACCAGCCCGCTTCTGGATGACCGAGACCGGCTCAATGGCACTTACTCTCACCCTAGCGGTAGTAGTACTAACTACCGACGACCTGGTCGGCGGACACGGCATCGCACTCTTGCCGATAATTGGATTTTTGCTGGTCATTACTGTTCTGTCTAACGTCATCCAAATTGGGTACCGCAAACTAACTGGCAAAAAATTCTTTCGAATTGCACCACTGCATCATCACTTTGAAGCCATCGGTTGGCCCTCTCATAAGGTCACAATGCGCTACTGGGTTATTAGTATGATTTGCGCAGTAATCGGACTAGTGTTTACAGCGCTCATCATATGACCAGCCGCTCTCCTAAATCCATCGACTCACTCCTCTTGATACTGGTTTGTATACTGGTAGTTGGTGGCTTTTTTATTTTCTCTTCAGCTTCGCTTGGACTACTAGCTCGCAGTGGTGCCAGCTTCAGCTCAGTGGCGTTTAGCCAATTCTTCTTTGGAATTGTTGGTGGGGGAATCGCCATGCTGGTGGCTAGTAACATCTTCTACCGAAATTGGCGCCAGTATGCTTTTTATATTTATGTAGCTACCGCTCTATTCACCTTGGCTGTGTTTATTCCCGGTCTTGGTATGACCCACGGCGGCGCCACCAGATGGCTTGACCTTGGCTTTACCACCATACAACCATCAGAGTTATTTAAAATTGGTTTTGTGATTTATGTGGCTACACTACTATCTGGCACTCATCGCCAAATCGAAACCTTACGCTATGGCGTAGTGCCATTTATAGCTGTCATTGCAGCCACTGGACTAATTGTCCTTTCGCTACCAGACACCGACACCTTCCTCATCATGGTTATGGCTGGGGTGGCGATGTTTGTGACGGCTGGCGCAAAATGGAAGCACATCTTAGCAATGGCTGGAGCCGGTTTTATATTGCTAATGGCGATTGCCTTTATGCGCCCTTACGTAATGGACCGCATCACCACCTTTATGCATCCAGAAAGTGATCCCTTGGGTAGCGGCTACCAAATTCAACAATCCCTCATTGCAATTGGATCAGGCGGCTGGTTTGGACGTGGTTATGGCCAGAGTATCCAAAAATTTGAATATTTACCTGAGCCAATCGGTGACTCTGTTTTTGCCGTATACGCTGAGGAGTTCGGGTTTGTTGGTTCCTTTGCCTTGGTACTCATTCTGGCTTTCTTTACCTTTAGAGGCTTTAAGATTGCCACCCAATCAAACGACTTATTTGGCATGCTGCTCGTGGTTGGATTTATGACTCTCATTGTGGCTCAGGCCTTTCTCAACATCGCGGCCATGGCCGGCATTGCACCACTTTCTGGTCTACCACTACCGTTTATCAGTCACGGAGGGACAGCGCTCATGACTACCTTGGGCATGCTCGGTATTGTGCTTAATGTGTCGAAATATCAAAACTCGACAATTCGTACGTGATACACTGTAGGGAAGTATGCGGATTTTATTTGTAGGCGGCGGCACCGGCGGACACTTCTACCCACTAATTGCAGTGGCTGAGGTGCTAGTAAATAGTGAAAAGCGTCCCGAACTTTACTACATGGGACCAAATCCGTACCAGCCAGAGTTATTAACTGAGCACAATATTAAATACGTCTCTTGCCCGGCTGGTAAGTTGCGTCTTTATTTTTCTATCCAAAATTTCTTCGATTTATTTAGAAACTTTTTTGGTTTGTTTGTGGCGATTTGGAAGCTCTACATCATTTACCCAGACGTAGTATTCAGTAAAGGCGGATACACTAGTGTACCGGTCTTACTTGCTGCTCGCTTCCTGCGCATCCCAGTAGTCATACATGAATCAGACGCTGTCCCAGGTCGAGCCAACCTCATGGCCAAAAAGTTTGCAGAGTACATAGCCATCTCATACCCAGATGCGGCACAGTATTTTGATGCGAGTCGCACTGCCTTAACTGGTATCCCAATCCGCAAATCAGTGAAGCGGATTTCCGACGACCCTTTTGCCGAGCTTGGTATCCCAAATGACCTGCCACTCATTTATGTAACCGGCGGATCACTCGGCGCTGAACGAGTAAACAACATCATCCTCCGTTCTCTAGACGAACTTCTGCCATACTACCGAATCTTTCATCAAGTCGGACCAAATCGCAAAGAAGCGACAGTACAAACCGCCAAAACTCTCATCAGTAATCCCGAACTCCAAGACCGCTACTATGTAGCTGAAGTACTTGATAGCAAAATGGTAAATGCCCTTTTGAGTGCTGCGACATTAGTAGTTACTCGCGCTGGCAGCACTACACTTTTTGAAATTGCCCTTCATGGCCGTCCATCTGTCATTATCCCAATTCCTGAAGATGTCAGTCGTGATCAACGCAGTAATGCCTATGCTTACGCCCGCAGTGGGGGAGCCAGTGTGGTAGAAGAACACAACCTCACCGAAACCTTGCTAAGCGCCGAAATTACCTCTATTATTGGCAATCCAGAGAAGTGGCAGACAATGAGTCAGGCCGCCACAGCCTTTGCAGCCGCTGATGCCGCTGAGAAAATCTCAGATATTTTACTCTATATTGGAGAGCAACATAAATCCTAACTTTCATGATAATCACCAGAATTCCCCCAAGTCCAACCGGAAAACTACACATCGGTACGGCTCGTACCGCGCTTTTTAACTACCTTTTTGCCAAGAAAAATGGTGGCAAGATGGTCTTTCGTAGTGAAGACACAGACAAAGCCCGTAGTACCAAAGAATCCGAAGCGGAAATCATGTCTGGACTACAGTGGCTTGGTATCACCTGGGATAATGAGGGAGAGATTGTCAGACAATCAGAGCGAGCGCCCATCTACCGCGAATATCTAGAAAAAATCATCGCTAACGGCGGAGCTTATGTCTCTCGTGAAGAAAGTAAAAATACTCCAGGGGAAATGGTGGAGGTGGTTCGTCTCAAGAATCCCAACAAGGTCCTAACTTTCAACGACCTTATTCGTGGCGACATTACTTTTGATACCACCGAACTCGGCGACATTGTTATCGCTCGCAATCTAGACGACGCTCTCTATCACTTCACCGTAGTGGTTGATGACTATTTAATGGGTGTCACTCACGTCATTCGTGGTGAGGACCACATCTCAAATACTCCACGCCAAATTCTTATTCAAGAAGCGCTTGGTATCGAGCGTCCAATCTACGCTCATTTGCCACTCATTTTGGCTCCAGATCGTTCAAAGATGTCTAAGCGACACGGCGCTGTTTCAATTGAGTCATACCGCGAGCTAGGTTACACCAAAGACGCGATTTTGAACTACCTAGCACTCCTCGGCTGGAATCCAGGTACTGACCAAGAACTCTTTACACTCGCTGAGTTAGTAGAAAAATTTGAAGTAACCCAAATCCAAAAGAGTGGGGCAGTCTTTGATATCAAAAAATTCAACTGGTTCAATAAAGAATACCTGAGGCGAATGTCTGCCGAAGAATTTATGACTTATCTTGACCTCTCTACCGCCGAAGGTTTGCCAAAGTATTTTGACATCACTTCTGATTCATTTACTCGTCTACTTCCAACCATCCAAGAACGCATCAGTATCCGCCAAGAAGCTATTGATGAAATCAAAGCCGGTGAGTATGACTTTGTATTTGTTAGTCCAACCGAATACACTACTGATATGCTGAAGTGGAAGAACGACCCAGATGCTTCAGCAGCCCTGCCACGTCTAGAAAAGGCCGCTGAATTGCTTAAGACAGCTGATTTCAGTACCCCAGATACCATCAAGGCTGCCCTTTGGGGATACGCTGAAGAAGTAGGGAAGGGAGAGCTCTTTTCGCCACTCCGTATCGCGCTTTCTGGCAAAGCTCAGTCACCTGACCCATTTACAATTGCTTATATTGTTGGTTTAGAGGAAACCCTCCGCCGAATCGCCACTGCTTGTGATAAAATAAAGGGGTAATGTTACAAAAACCCTTTGTTTCTTTCTTAATTGGCATTCTAGTACTGCCTTTTTTTTCGTATGTGGTTCCATACGCTTTCGCTCAGTCCATCTCAGAGATAGACCGTCTCCAGCAAGACATTGCTGACCGCGGCTCACGGCTAGCTGAAATCGAAAAGGAAATTGCTAAGTTTGAAGCAGACCTCAAAGTAGTAGGGGCAGAAAAACAGACTCTCCAAAAAGCCATCAACCAGCTTGTGCTCGAGCGCAAAAAAGTTACTGCCGAAATTGCTCGTACCGAAAATCTCATCAGTTCAACTGACCTTGAGATCAACAAACTTATTTTAGAAATATCCAAAACCGAAAAAAATATTGACCAGATTGAATCTGCTATCGCAGAGATTATTCGCACCCAATATCGTGAGGGGGAAGTGACGATGGTTGAGCTGCTACTCAATCACAACCAACTCTCAGACTTCTGGAGTACTTTTGAAGCGCACGAAACAGTACGCAACAGTATGTCTTTCAAGGTAGCTGAGCTCAGCTCACTACAACGCCTCCTTGATGATAAGCGGAAGGAAAACACCGACAAGCGTTCAGAGTTAGTATCACTACAATCCCAGTACAAAGACCAAAACAGCGTCCTCACTAGCAACCAAGCTGAGCAGTCTGACTTGCTAGCCGTCACAAAAAATGAAGAAAAAAACTACCAACGACTCTTGGCCGAGAAGCAAGAAGCCCGCGACCAAATCATTAAAGACCTGCGAGACTTCGAGGCTAAGCTGCAGTTTATTCTTGATCCAAATACCATCCCAACCGCTGGTACCGCTGTCTTTGCTTGGCCACTTAAGAACGTCATTGTGACGCAGTGGTTTGGTGGTTCTGAATTTGCGAAGCGTAATCCGGGTATTTACGGCGGACGAGCGTACCATCCAGGTATCGACATGGGCACACCACGGGGTACTTCTATCCACGCTCCACTCTCTGGTACTGTACGCGCCACCGGCAATACCGACCTAGTGCCAGGTTGTTACTCATGGGGTAAATGGACTCTTATAGACCACGCCAACGGCCTCTCAACCCTCTATGCTCACCAAGACGTCATTAGTGTGACGCCAGGCCAAAAGGTCACGACTGGAGAAATCATCGGCTACTCTGGAAATACCGGCTACTCAACTGGTCCACACCTTCACTTCACAGTGTATGTAAAGGAAGGAGTAACAGTGCGCCAATTCAATGAAATCAAAACTGTCACTAGTTGCGGTCCAGCCTCTACACCAGTAGCGGCTACCGATGCCTATGTCGACCCAGCTCTCTACCTGCCACCATTATAAAAGCAAGGACAAGGACATATAAACCCCGCCAAAAGCGGTGGTTTTTATATACATTGTATTTTTGCCGTTTCGTGGTACTGTTTTGACAGCGTTCTTTTTACAACATTCACTCAAACACCAAGGAGTTAGCATGTTCAATGCGGTAATGAATATTTTCTGCCTGCTGGTAATTGTCAGTGCGCATGAGTACGGACACTATTACTTTGCAAGTAAATACGGAGTATTTGTTCAAAACTTTTCTGTTGGACTGGGATGGGAAATATTTGGATTCACCAACAAGAAGGGGACAAGATTTTCTTTCAGAGCAATTCCGTTTGGAGGCTATGTTCAGTTCGGAAACGAGGACAGTGAGGACCCTTTAAAATTTCTCACAAAGTGGCAGAGAATCAAGATTTATTTTGGTGGCCCTTTAGCCAACTTACTGCTCTGCATCCTTGCCGCTTTACTATTAACCACCTCTGGTTTCCTTAGTGAATTTCCATGGTACCTTCAGCTGCTTATGGTGACCATAGGAACAGTGGCGGTGTTCATCTTTGCTGTGCCGGCTACTGTTTATGCGGTCTTCAAAATTTTCACAAGTCCTGTTAAGAGCATGGAGAATGTCTCAGGACCAATCGGGATTATTTCGGGACAATCATCAGAAGCAGCGGCTTCAAGTAGCCTGGGTGACAGCCTGCCACTTGAGCTGCTGGTAATCATCTGGACACTATCATTAGCCGTTGGGTCCTTTAATCTAATCCCGCTATCAATTCTTGACGGCGGGCAAATTTTCAAGGAGGTATTTTCCAAACACACAACTCTAATAAAAATCTGGAGATGGTCTAGCGGGGCACTGCTAATGACTTTATTCGTCTATGTGTTCGGTACGGACATCTTCAAGTTTTTTACCAGAGATTAAATCTGCTGAGGCAGACAAATCTAAGAATCGGCCACAACAAGCCCGCACGACACCAGTCGGCGGGCTTTTTCTTTAAGTAAAAATATTTTAATGTCGCACAATATTTTGGCATAGGGAAGTCGGGGTGGTAGGTAAGGGAGGTGCAGTTAGTGTTAAATGGGTTTAATCGCGAGCCACGATAAGTATCTGACACTCGGCCAGGACCAAGAAATTTTTCAGCTAGTTAAATTTACATACTAGTGTACTTGAAGACAAAATAATTTTGTAAAAAATAATTTGAAAATATTTTGTAAATTTAAAATTAATTAAAATAAAATAGTCCAATCGATTGGACTATTTACGCGAGGGTTAGGTCTAATTATCTCTTGAACAAGAAATCGCCTCATGAGCGATTTTACACGATACATCTATCGGCTCGCGCACTGATTTGAGATGACCTGACCTACGTCTCAATTTGACTCACGAGCCTCATAATCGATCCTAGAGCGTCGGATTATATGAGTCGAGACTTATATTGGCCCAAAGCGCAAAATTGGCCGTAGAGGTGTACAAGGACTCGAGACCCGATGTAAGTCATGCAGTAAGTCAGACGGAAAGAAATAAAAAAGCCAGAAATAAATCCGGGCCAGAAAAATCTAAACAGAGAAGAAGTTAAGCAGGTACATACATAATTGGTACATAACTGTACCAGCGGGTCTAAAATCAAAATAAAGCCCTAGGGAAGTGGTTCTGCGCAGTTTAAGTAAATAACCTTATATTACTATATGTGTATTGTCGCAAAAGATATATTGTGCGACATCTATCAATCCATTAAACTAAGCTTCAATAAAGGCACCTCCTAGCAGTTCCCTAATCACGTGGTCATACCGGGCGCTGTTATCGGTCAAGTACACATTGCGAGTACTTCCCTCTGATAGCTTAGATTTTATTTCTTCATGACGCTCTAGGTAGTCGGCGAGTTTAGTTGGAATAATTTCATCTTGAGAAATTATTTTGAGCTCTGGTAGCGCAGCTCGTAGTCCATCCTTTAGTAAACTGTAATGCGTACATCCCAAAATCACAGCATCCACCTCCCCTACTCCCCGGACTGTGGCCACGAGTGACCCAAGCGCCGCTTCAGCTTCGCCAAGTTCAATCAATGGCACCAGCTCTGGCGTCGCACGTGAAGTTATCAAAGGAGCGTCAGTCAACTTAGCCAGCTCGCGTTCATACTTACCTGAAGCAACTGTTCTTTTGGTACCGACCAAAAGCGCATGTTTGATGTCGCCACTCACGAGCTCCTCCACAGTTGGAATAATCACCCCAAGTACTCGATGATCTGGGTATTCTGTTTTTAGAAAACCATCCTGTAGCCTACGCAACGTTTCTGCTGATGCAGTATTACAAGCAACAATCACCAGCAAGCAGTCCCGGTCAAAGAGGTGCTTAATCCCCGCTTTGGTTAGTGTAAATATTTCTTCTTCACTTTTGTCTCCATACGGCAAGTTAGCGGTGTCACCATAAAACTCGTAGTCATACTGCGGCAAAGCCTTAGCTACCGCTTTAAGCGCAATCAGGCCACCGAGGCCAGAATCAAAAAAACCGATTTTCATAAATTTATACTAGCATGATTGGAGTACAAAACGACACGGCGCATATTACGCCGTGTCAGATGTCGTCAGTCCCCCAACCCATGGAATCAAGCACATTGAACTCACTGACGTCAATTGCCACTTCACCGGGATACGCCCGAGTAGTAGCAGCAGCAGTGGGATAACAGTGGAAACAATACGTGAAGTCACAACGTATTGTATGACGATCTTCGTTTTTGTAGTAGTGGAAGATTTCACCCCCTTCACACAGTTCACAGCCGATTTTCACTCTCGTGTTCATACCATACCTCTCTTTCTAAAAAGCTGAACTACTTTAAGTGTAGCGCTACTTCCCCAGCTTTACCAATGAGTTATACTCTGTTTTTGTGACCTGGAAGGCAGATAGCCGGTTCCCTGCCCGCAGCAAAATCATATCTTTAAAACGCCCATCTGCCCGAATAATGGCCAAAGGCACCAACTTATTAAACTTAGCCACAAAACGCACCTTTGGCCCGAGCCAGCGCGGTGCGTCTTTATTGGACTTCGAGTCATAGTATTTACTCTTCTTGTCAAACTGGGTAGGGTCTACTTCAGCCGGAGACACTATCTCCATCTCCCCCACCACTCCCACCTCCTTGCAGCTAGAATGATAAAACAGTGCCTTATCTCCTGACTTCATAATGTCCCGGAAAGAATTCCGTACTTGGTAGTTTCGGACACCATCCCAGACCTGCTCCCCCACCCTTTTGAGGTCATCAATGCTGAATTCTTGCGGCTCACTCTTTAATAACCAATACTTCATAATTTTGCTCTAGTATAACAAAAAATGCGGTATAATTTAGCTAGAGGTTATTACATACTAGTTAAACAATTTCTATGATGTTAAACGAATCACAACGAATGATGGTACAAACGAAGGGTGTTGTTGTTGGTAGAATTCTTATTGGCTTGCTATTTTTGGCCTCAGGTTTGGGTATGCTTTTGACTCAAACTCCAACTGGTGTCGCTGCTTACTTTGCATCACTAAGTTTGCCGATGCCAGTTCTATTGGCTTGGTTGGTAATTTTACTTAAGGTGGTAGCTGGTGGTCTAATGGTGCTTGGTAAGCACGTTGGTAATGCTGCCTGCGCTCTAATTGTTTTTACTTTCCTTACTATCTTGATTGCTCACCGAGACTTTGCTGATGTAAACCTATTCAAGAACCTCGCTATCATTGGCGGTCTCTTGTATGTGATGGCTTTCGGAGCTGGACGCTGGAGTACAAACTAAGTCCAACTTAAATGTTTTAAAACACCCCGCAAAAAGCGGGGTGTTTTATTTACTCAATACCCAATCGATTGAAGTATTAAGTAAACCTTTCGGTTAACCGAAAGGTTTTATTCTAGTCGGCTATTCAATTTAAATGGAATAGCTGTCTCTTAAAAGCAAAACCTTCGAGTCGATTAGAAGGTTTTGGTTAAAGTAACTCCCCAATTTTGAAAAAGAAAACACCCTCTCGCGAGGGTGTTTTCTTTTGGAGAATTAGATATTCATAGCCAGTGACTGGTTCCAACAAGGAGCCGAGGCACTCCATGGCTGTGTACCCTGTGTCTCATAGAGATGTCGGGCATACGCCATGTTGTCATAAATATCTTCAAGATCGAGTCGCATAGCAGCGGCTGCTTTTTCATGGTAGCGCTTGTTAATTTGCATAACACCGGTATCTGCCGGGTCTACCACTCCTTTGAGCACACTACCATCTGCGAGTGTATGACGGAACGTCGATTCACAACGTGCCACCTGAACCATCACTGGAATATCTTCGAAGTAAGATCGAACAATTTGTTCGGTATCATTTATTGATACGGCAACAGTATTCTCTACTACGGCCCCAGTACTTACAATTTGTCCATATGAAGTTTCAGAAGGAACAGTCGAGCTGATTGACGTCATCGCCACAATCGCAAGTATTACGGTCGATAAAATAAGCCTATTGTCTTAACTAACAAATATCAGCGGCAAAGCTGACAACCGAAAGATGATAGCACGGAATTCGGATTTAATAAACTATAGCATCTTTTTGACTTACTGTCAATGTTAATGACCATTAATTTACCTATTCTAGGTATATTTAAAGCCATATTTTGACTTCAGAGCGATGTTTGACATTACCTATTTATAGTTGTATTCTGGTTTTGCTGTAAGTCCAAACCCTACCCTACTTCACATGATTGTCATGTTGAGAGAGACTGGAATTTGGCTGGCAAAGGAGTTCTTTATGCAAAATCCCTTCGGTAGCGTGCTGAAAGCCTGTCTGAGGCACAACATTCCGGCCGATCTCTGGTACACAGGCAACAACAACGGCGTCACCCAAGTGGCCCAAGCCCGCTTCGTTGAGACAAAAATCAACGGTATCAGGCTCATGCTGCAGCCTGGACACAACCTCAAACACTTCAAGGTCTGGGAACCAGGCGACGCCAGCGGTAAAGTGCTGCACTTCAGCGACAATCCGGAGCTGCAGAGCCTGAATGCTGGCTATCGACAGGTCACCGGGATTGTCGGCAACATGGCCGAGTTTCAGAAGTTCTGCAATCACTTCGTGGTCATTCCCAGCTTGGCCCTCTACGTACCTACCCTGGCCGAGCTGAGTCAGACCTGGTCTAGCATGAAGTACGGCAAACTCGACCACTCCGAGCACTTTCAGCAGGTTCTTGATATGGCGAAGCATGTCGTCGAAGTCTCCAATTGGGAATACTGACCAGCTGGCCGCCCACCCCAGCCCTACCTGCAACAAACAGGTAGGGCTTTTCTAATACAAAACCGCGGCACCTTCGGTGTCGCGGTTTTTAAAATAAAGCTACTTCCCTTCTTTTTGTTGCAAATAGGCCATCGCACCGTATAGTCCAGCCTCATCATTTAGGGTTCCAACTGTAATAAAAGGACACTCCACAAAACCATCAAGTACTTCTACTGTATACTTCCGGACAGCTTCAATTGGAATCTTGGGATCACCTTGAATCATTGATCCACCAAGTACAATTACTTCTGGCGACCAGTAAAGAGTTGTGTTGCGAAGGCCTTGAGCTAGATATTCAGCCAGTTCGTCCCAGACGGTATCCTCCTGGGGAATTTCTTTTGGCTTCATCCCGACTCTAGCTTCTAGACCTGTCCCAGAGACAAGGTTCTCCAAAGTCGGAGTAATGTCATCACCAAGGATAGTACGGTCAATATCGAGCACTTGGTGTCCCGGCTCAAACCCAGAGGTAGCGTCATCAATTTGTCCACGTTCAATCTTTACCCCTCCTACTCCAGTACTGACCGTATGGTAAGCAATAATATCCATTCCCTTCCCGGCTCCATAAACAGCTTCGCCAAGTCCAGCTAAGGCGGTGTCGTTTTCTAAGTAAACGGGTACGTTGTATGTCTTATGCAAAAGTGACTTTAGTGGCTGACGGGCCCACCCACTTAAAATACCGTCGTTTTCAATTCCTGATTTGTCTTCCATGAGCATGCCGCGAATACCACCAGCCATAGCTGTGATTGGAGTGGTTGGTTTCATTTCATCAATAACTTTTGTAAGCGCCGCCAAGCCAGCCTTAAAAGACTTTGGTGTGGCAAAAGACTTTATATTTTCAAGCGTTACAAAATCATCGGTCAGAGCGACCCGAGAATTTGTTCCACCAATATCAAATACTAAATAACTCATAGGCTAAGAATCTCTTTGGTTTTAGTTTTGTAGAGCTCAACATTTGGCTGATTAAAGGCATCAACGTTAAGAATTTTGGCCACATACATCACTTCACGTAAACGCATTGCCATAAAGAGGCCAAGTGAATACGGTAGTGATTCCTCAAAGATAGTGGCCCGGTATGGCAATTGTTTTTCTTGGTAGGCTCCGACTACCCCACCATACAAAGCAGTAGCCACTTCTTGCATTGTGTAACCATTGAGCGCCGCGGCCATTTTGTTACCACGAGCAATCTTTACATCTATAATCTCATCATCAAAAGTTACAAAGTCTGTAACAGTGTCTGGCACTCCACTCATGTAGAGCTGGCCTGTTGAGTGAAGCTCAACTGGTGTTGATACGGTTGGCACCATGGCGTGGATAAGAGTCTTGCCCGCCAAATCCACTTCTTTACCAAGACTTTCTGCAAATAATTGTCGGTACCACTTCCCTACCTGTTCGAGTCGTGGTTCAAAGGCAAAGAAATTGTAGTGATGGTACTTAAGCTTATGATAGACAGCGATTCGCGCTGCACTCTCAGCTACTAGTGATTCAAAACGTTCTTCCCCAGCATCTAGATAACCTTCTATGAACTCATCAACATCATGTCCAAGGAGCGTAAGTGGCACTAGACCAACCATGGTGGCTACTGAATATCTCCCACCAATCACTTCTGGCATGGTAAATATATGAGCGCCTTGCTTCTTACCGTATTTCAAAAGTTCCGTTCCAGGATTACCAATGAAGATAGTCTGTCCGTAGATAGCTGCACCATAAACTTCCTTAAGAGCATCAAGTAGCACCGCGGCGTTGGCAATAGTCTCAGTGGTTCCACCAGACTTACTAATAACACAAACGGCAATCCTAGAAACTTTCTTTTCCGCTACCACTGATTTGATAACTGCATCAATCCGAGCCGCTGAGACAGTATCAAGAACTGAGAGCTTCACTGCTCCAGTATCAAGTACGCTATGAATAGCTTCTAGGCCTAGGCTAGAACCACCGATACCGACCAAGACTACATGGGTAACACCCTTAAACTGCTTCTTAAGAGCCGCGAGTTCTTCATGAAGTGCAAACTCTTTACAGTGGTAAAGAGAATACTCAGGCACAGTGGTAGTACCAGCGGTAGCAGACGCGGCAATCTCGGCTCTATAGGCAGCGAGCTTTTTGATGTTTCCATTAATAGCGTTTTCGGTCACCCTCTTGTCGTCGAAATAGGAAATGAACATAGATATCAATTTAAACTTGGCGGATATTGGAACAAGGTACGTTCTTCAAAATATATTTGTAAGCTTCATCTACTGAATCAGTCACGTGGAATAGCTCCAAATCTTCTTTGCTAATAGTTTTGTATTTTTTTAGCAAATCTTTTTCAAAGAAACGAATAAGCGGCTCCCAGAAGTCTCGTCCGTAAAGAATGACCGGTAGCTTCTCGATTTTTTTGGTTTGGATTAAAGTGATGATTTCGAATAATTCATCTAGTGTTCCAAAACCACCTGGGAAATATACGTAAACTTCAGAAGCAAAGGTTAGCATTACCTTACGAGAGAAAAAGAAGTCGAAATTAAGAGACTCAGTAGTGTAGGGGTTTAGCTTCTGCTCAAAGGGCAATTGAATATTGAGACCAATAGAATTGCCGCCCACCTTAAAGGCACCGACGTTTGATGCCTCCATGATACCCGGGCCACCACCTGAGATGATGGTAAAGCCTTTTTTAGCTAGCTTAGCCGCTAGCTCTTCAGCGGCTTTGTAGTATGGATCGTTTGGTTGCAAACGAGCACTACCCCAGAAGGTGGCAGCCAAACCATATTTACGAAGCACTTCAAAGCCCTGAACGAACTCCGACATAATTCTAAATACGCGCCAAGACTGAACCGCGCCGTCGTTATTCTGAGCATTCGGATCCAATAATTCATTTACCACTCGACAATGCTCCACTTCCTTTTTAGCAGATTTCTTACCTCCAAAAATATTTCTAACCATATCTATCATATTGTAACATCCGATGTGTCCCACGGAATTTCAAATTGAGAAAATTCGGGGAGAAGCTTCTTGTCGTAGAGAAGTCTTGAAGCTACTTCGCCATGTGACAGTGCGCCCGTAAGGGCGTTGTGCGGTTCTGGTTCATCTGGGATACCACAATAATTCAAAATAGCGTCGAGATTGAGAGCGGAGCGACGGTGCTGTTCATCAATTGGCGGTGTCAGTCCCCGCTTTACCATATGCATATAACATAGTGTGTGGGTATCTAGAGTACGGTAGGCCAAGTCCCACGGAATACCAGCTCGCTCACACGCGTGCCTGACCATGTCTCTATCAAATGAGATGTTCTGCCCGACCAGAGTGCGATCAGCCATATGTTGTGACCACTCCAAAAATGCCTGTACGAGTTCTGCTTCTGATTGTTTATTGGGGTCGGTAATCTCGGCTTCAGTATAGCCATTAACCTCTAGTGCCCCCTCCATAATGTGCGCCCCATCCCAGATACGACACTCACCATAGAACCGACGAGTTGGGTCACTAAAATCAACAGCTCCAAGCGAGACTATAGAGTGTTTGGTGTATTCAGTACCCGAAGCTTCGACATCAATAATAATCATGGCAGAAATTTAAAATTGGTAACTATTATTCAACAATTTTACCATAGATGCCCGCCACCGCTGCGCCGTAGTAAATAAGTGCTGCAAGTACATAAACCCACACAAACAGCACCAGGATGAGCCCAGCCGCGCCATAGAAGCTCAATATTGGTGTGGTAGCGATGTAGAGGTCGACCAGACTCTTAATAGCGACAAACAACACTGAACTCACAATACCTCCGACCACACAGCCCTTAAGGCTTGGCGACTTAACTACTAGGAAGCGGAATAGTGCCGTGAAGAATACCGCTGAGCTTAGGAACAAAAAGCCGGAAGAAATATATGAGTTTGAACCAAATACCGCCGGCATAATAAAAAATTCCATCCCAATTACAAACACTAAGTAAATTTGCAGAACGAAGAGGAACACCAAGGCTCGTGAACTCTTAATTAAAAAAGAAATGAAACCAGATGTTTCCCTACCCCACAATCGTTCGAAGCCATCACTAATGACATTGAGGGCAATAATATAAAATCCCAAAAAGAATAGTCCGGCGACAATTGGTACTCTAGACGTATTGGCTTCTTGACTTAGATTTTCGACAGCACCACGAATCACTTCAACCAACTCACTTCCGAGTGCGGCGCCCCAGTCGGCAAAGACTTGGTTCGCAAAGCTACCACCATAAAAGAAAGTTGCTACCGCAATCGAGAAAAAAATTAATGGCACAAGTGCCAGCGGCGCATAATAAGAAAAAGCGGCGGCATAATAATTTGATCCTTTATCAATCCACAGCTTAGCGGCGCTATACAAAACAAATAATAAATTCACGATTGGAGGGTTATGTCACTATTCTATTGTAATTCAGGACAATTAGCAGCTGGTTTATACCCTGCTGCCTCAGCTTCCAGGACTGTAGCAAAATAGACTTTGTTTTCTTCTTTAATATTTTTGGCACCGGGACAAGTTAGCAAGTGATACTTCGTACCAGACTTTGAAGCCACGTAAGTGGCGGCGGTAGTCGCTGTAGCTGGCCGCGAAGAAGCCAAAGCTACAGTTGGAGCTCCAGCCTTTTCTGTGGTAACTGAGACGGGCGGTACTGAGACGTCTTTGATTGCAACCGTTGGCTGGCTTTCAGGTGCTTCCTCTATCAAATCAGCCATAGACGCCCTCCCCAGCCCAAAAGAAGCCAGGGCCACCAAAATAACGATAAATCCATAAAAAAGCTGGTCATTAAGTAGCAAAGACTTGAGTTTTTCGTTCATATGTCGTATACTCCTCCCGTTATATTTCGATTATTAATTATATACTATGGCAACCAAGAAAGCGGCGGGTACCGCTAAAAACCTGCGTGATTCGCAACCAAAATACCTAGGCATCAAGAAGACTGCCGGGCAAGATGTAAAGGCGGGTCACATTATCGTTCGACAACGAGGAACTAAGATTGAAGCTGGTAAAGGTGTCTTTGTTGGTAAAGACCATACACTATACGCCGCCGCTCCAGGAAAAGTTTCTTTCCGAAACATTCGCAAGACTCGTTTCAATGGCGAGATTGTAAGCAAGAAAGCAGTAGACGTTATCGCCGCTGCTTAAGCTAAACAAAAAACCGCGCTCCCTAGGGAGCGCGGTTTTTTGTTTACCTCAACTCAAAATAGATGAGGGGTTGTAACTGAGCGCTTAACGACGGATTGAAAGATTTTCAATCACTACCGGTTCAAGCGGTAAATCTCTATCGTTCACTTCCACTTTAGCAATAGCGTCTACTACCTCCATTCCACTAAGTACCCGGCCGAACACTGGGTGCTTTGATGAGAGTGGCTGCTTATCAAAGTCTAGGTTGGTGTTATCTGCGACGTTGATAAAGAACTGACTACCACCTGAGTTTGGACCACTGTTGGCCATTGAGATAGTGCCGCGAACGTTAGTTAGAAATTCTCCAGCTATGTGTTCATCTGGAATAGCGTACCCTGGTCCACCAGTACCATAACGAAATACTTCGTCAGTCTTAGTGATTGGGTCTCCACCTTGAATCATAAATCCATCAATCACTCGGTGGAATTGAATACCGTTATAAAATCCTTCTTCAGCTAGCTTAATGAAATTACCAGCCGTAACAGGCATAGTGTCTTCAAAGAGCTCTAGTTCAAAAGTGCCGAGATTAGTAGTAAATACGGCTACTGGATTACTTTCATTTGTCATAGATACTTGATAGGCGGCTAATTCTTCTGCGTTTAATGGTAGTACTGTCTCTTCGGCAACTTCTTCAGTTTGTGTGCTCTTGGATGGTGTACTTGGTCCAAACAAGGCAGCTAATCCAGCCACCAAAAGTCCACATCCTATGAGGACCAAGGCAACTGAAATAATGTTACTTTTTTTCATACTTACTTAGCGATTACATTAATTGATAATGTAAATGTCTGACCCTGACTCTTCACTGTCACCTCATGGGCCCCAGTAGTCTTGATGGGTGCAGCGACTGAGACTGTTTCCTTTGGCAAACGCACACCACGAGCTAGTGCCGCGGCTGCCACATCCTCCGCATGCACACTCTTAAACAAGTGACCTTGTTCATTGGCCTGCATTGGTACCTCTAGCGGTGTCTCAGCCAAGCTGTCTACCATTGCCTTGATTGATGACAATTCAGCCGCTTTATCTAGAGCACCTTTGGCGCGCATATTGGTAACCCTCTTTAGGTTATCTGGAGTCGCTGCTTGAGCATCCCCTTTTGGAATTAGCTTATTTAGGGCAAAACCATCAGGTACATTCACTACTTCATAGCGCTTCCCGATTTTGGCTACATCTCGTAACAGAATTACTTTCATACTTAAAAACGCAGATTACTACTCATAAACATGGCTATCATAACAAAAGCCATCGTTCCCCGCCAACTTAGTGCCTACCCACAACCCATCAGCTACGAGGCGCGACTGAACGAAAACATGAGACGTACCCTAATGTACGATGAATGTTTGAGTGAGGGAAGCAACAAAGTATATGAGGGTTGTTGGGTAGGCACTACTCTGAGACGACTACCTCACCCTTAATATGGCGAATAGCTGCATCCTGTTGAGGATCTACTTCATTCACTCGGTCTTCTGGAGTTCGGGTAATCTTAATATCTGGAGCTAGTCCCCCATCAGAGATAGACAGACCATTTGGAGTCAACCAACGAGCCACGGTGATTTTAACTGACGAACCGTCTGGTAGTGGAATTAGTTCTTGAACAGACCCCTTACCAAAGGTGTCTTGACCAATAAGAACTGCAACGCCGTGTTCCTTGAGCGCTCCTGCCAAAATCTCCGAAGCTGAGGCGGAACCACCATCAACCAGCACCACTAGTTCTTTTGGCGTAAACTCACGCAGAGTCCGTCCCTGACTACGGTACAACTTCTCTTCATCATTCTCACCGTAGTGCTCACGCACTACCACCTTACCAGTCGGCAAGAAGTAACTAGCGATAGCAACAGCGCTCTGTAGGTATCCACCTGGATTACCTCGCAGGTCTAGCACCATAGACTTGGCGCCACTTTCTACATACTTACGAAGAGCTTCTTGGGTCTTCATTTCTGCCAAAGCGTTAAAGCTATAGAGTCGTAGGATAAATACCCCATCCACCATCTCAGTTACTACAGTTGGAATTGAGATAGTGTCTCGTACAACTGTAATCTCACGGATTTCAGTGTCACCTTCTCGATAGATTGAGAGCTTTACTTCAGTCCCCTTTTCACCACGAATCATTTTGACCGCTTCGTCGATACGCATCCCTTCAGTACTGACATCATTAATACGAGTGATGATATCACCACTAATCAGTCCAGCGCGCTCAGCTGGTGTTTCTGGTAGCGGAGCAATGACAGTTACCATATTGTCGCGAATACCTACCTCCATACCAATACCACTGAAGTTACCAGAAATATCCTCGGCAAAAGCAGCGCTCTCAACTGGTGGCAAGAATACTGTATATGGATCGCCGTAAGTTGCTACCATTCCTTCAATAGCGCCGTTGATTTTATCTTCTGCAGTAAGAGTGCTAGTTGAACTGGCAGCAATGAATTTTTCATCAAGTAAATTCCAAACTTTCCAAAATTGAGTTAAGTCAGGATTTTCTGAAGCAGATGTTACGGCTGGGTTACTAAAGAACGAAAACAAACTTGCACTCTGTGACTCTTTAGAAATCAATGAGTCTACTTGGAGTCCGGACACAAACGATCCAGCGGCCAATACGAGCGCCAATAAAATCCCTAGAAAATTGTTCTTTTTGGGCGTCTTAAAACGAGAGGTCTCTCGCTCATCCGCAACGTGTTCTTCATGCATGCCTACCATTATCGCACAGACTTCAAGTAAGACAAAAAGAGACATGTGACTTCGTGTTTTGTCTCCGTTTTGGTACACTGTTTGGTATGTTTATGAACCTATTTAAAAAGCGGCCAGCGGCGCCGTTGCCAGAGATTTCACTCTATAATACTGAACACAGTAAGCTTGAGCCCTTTATTCCCCTATCTCGCAAAGCCGTAACCATCTATTCTTGTGGTCCCACCGTCTATGACTTTGCCCACATCGGTAACCTCCGAGCATACGTGTTTTCGGATATTCTCAAGCGTACCCTACTCATTCATGATTATGAGGTGAAGCACACCATCAACCTGACCGACTTCGGACACCTGAGTGACGACGCCGACTCTGGTGAAGACAAAATGATGAAAGGCCTTAAGCGCGAAGGCTTGCCTGTTACCCTAGCCGCCATGCGCCAGCTTTCAGACATATATATAGATGCCTTCTATGAAGACATGGACTCGCTCCGGGTCATGACCCCAACCACCTGGTCACGAGCTAGTGATTACATCGAAGCCCAAATCCGTCTCATCGAAACTCTTGATGAAAAAGGCTACACCTACGAAACCAGCGATGGTGTGTATTTTGATATCCAAAAGTACCCCGCCTACGGCCGACTTGGCAACATTGACTTAGAGCAAATAAAAAGTGGCGCCCGCGTGGAGGTAAATACCGAGAAGCATCATCCAGCTGACTTTGCTGTTTGGAAGAAAGGTCTCCTGGGTTGGGACAGTCGCTGGGGCAAAGGTTTCCCCGGTTGGCACATTGAGTGTTCAGCTATGGCCATGGCGACTCTAGGTAAAGAGATTGATATCCATACCGGCGGCATCGACCACATCCATACCCACCACAACGCCGAAATTGCGCAGTCTGAATGTGCGACCGGCAAACAATTTGTCCACTACTGGATGCACAGTGCCTTCATTACTATTGATAGTACCAAGATTAGTAAGTCACTTGGCAATACAATTACCTTGCGTCACCTCGTTGATCGCGGTTTTACCGGAGATGATTATCGCTACTGGCTCCTGACTGCCCACTACCGCCAGACCGTGAACTTCTCATGGGATGCCCTCACTGCGGCCAAACAAGCCCTCTATCGTCTCAAGCGTTTTGTCTACGAAGACTACAAGCAGTCTGCTAGCAAGCCAGACGAAGCTTACGTTGCTAAATTCAAGAAGATACTTGCTAACGACCTAGATACTCCCGGCGCGATTGCCCTTATGTGGGAAGTAACCAAAGACGACACTCTGGATAACAAAACCAAATGCGCTACCCTACACTACTTTGATAGCGTGCTTGAAGTTGGACTAAGTGATAACCTCGAAGACGGCAAGAAGACCCTCGGTATCCTTGGAGAGGATGAGGTTCCAGAAGACATCCAAGCCCTAGTAGATAAACGTGAAGCGGCTCGTGTCGCTCGTAACTGGACAGAAGCTGACCTACTCCGCGAAGCCTTGAATCTCAAAGGATACACTGTCGAAGACGGTCCACAAGGACCAAAAATCAGTAAAGTCTAAAGCAACCCCTCACACCTCCCAACTACGGCGTTATGGGCACCCATGATTTTTCTCCATCGTACACCCAAGTACGCCTACAAAAAACCATTTGCCCATGCCTTGTATTTGGGCGGGTGTGAGGGGTTACGGATTAGGCTGTTTCTACCTCAAAAAAGTTGTGCACTAGTCCACAACCCTGTGCAAAAACAGTCAAATGACTATCCGTGATACAATCTACCAACTATGGCCGAAACCCAAAAGACTAATCGTTCACTCCGGACTCCACCACACAGTGTTGATGCCGAAAAGGCTCTTTTGGGTGCCATTCTCCTGAAGCCCGATGTAATGCATGATGTATCTGTTACGGTTTATCCGGAGAGTTTTTATGCAGACAAACACCGCGCTATCTATGAAGCGGTAGCGGCCATCTTTGCCAAGGGCGACCCGATTGACGTCGTCTCACTCGTAACCAAGCTCAAGGCCAACAGCTCACTAGAACGTGTCGGTGGAGCGGCATACATCACTGAACTCATCGAGACTGTTCCTGCCGCCGGTAACGCCCACTACTACGCTGAATTGGTACAAGGTAAAGCAGCGCTACGTAACCTCATCTACGCCGCAGACGACATCGCCGAGATTGGCTACTCAGACCCTGAGAGTGTGGACGAGGCTCTAGACCAAGCTGAGAAGAAAATCTTCCACGCTACTCAGTCCCCAACCGCTCAGAAGTTCAAGACTATCGGCACATCGCTTACTGAAGCCTGGGAGCGTTTTGAGTACCTGAGTGCGAACCAAGACGAGCGTCGCGGTGTGCCATCTGGCTTTACATCACTAGACAACCTCTTGGCTGGATTCCAAAAATCCGACCTCATCATCTTGGCCGCTCGCCCTTCTATGGGTAAGACTACTTTTGCGCTAGACGTCGCGCGTAACGCCGCGCTTAAATTTGGTGCGTCAGTTGGTATCTTCTCACTGGAAATGTCCGACCAACAGCTAGTAGATCGTATGCTGGCAGCGGAAGCGGGCGTAGACTCATGGAAGCTCCGTACTGGTAAACTCAGTAACGATCAAGAGTTTGAAGCAGTGCAACAAGCGATGGCCAAACTCTCTGATGCCCAAATCCACATCGACGACCAAGCTGGTAACAACATCCTCAAGATGCGCTCAGCAGCGCGTCGTCTCAAGAACGAACATGGACTCGACCTGCTGATTGTCGACTACCTCCAGCTTATGTCCCCTACTGCCACCAAAGCCAGTGACTCTATGGTGCAGCAAGTGACCGAAATCTCTCGTTCTCTAAAGATTCTCGCTCGTGACCTAGAAGTACCTGTTATCGCCCTCTCACAGCTCTCTCGTGCCGTGGAGCAGCGTGGTGGTAAGCCTCGCCTCTCCGACCTCCGTGACTCTGGTTCTATTGAGCAGGATGCTGACGTCGTGATGTTCATCCACCGTGAGGACAAAATCAACAAAGAATCAGATCGTCCAAACATCGCTGAAATTCTGGTGGAGAAGCACCGTAACGGACCAGTTGGTTCAGCTGAACTTTACTTCGACGGCAAGCATGTTCGCTTCCTCAATCTCGACACCAAGCACCACAGTGAAGGTGGTGGTCACGGCGGTGGTAATGATGACTTCTAACTTTAACCATGACCCCGCTCGATAAACTCATCGCTTATTTTGAAAAATTCCCCGGTATCGGTGGCCGCCAAGCCAAGCGTTTTGCTTTTCATATTCTCACTCTCAAACGCGAACAAGTAGAAGAATTAGCTGGACTCATTACCTCACTACAAACCTCGGTAGCAGAGTGTTCGGAGTGCCGACGCTTCTTCTCTCCCTCATACAAACAAAGCGGTAATGTCTGCCAAATTTGTGCCGACGAAAAGCGTGATCGCACTAAGCTAATTATCGTATCAAGAGACACGGACATCCAAGCCATTGAACGTAGCGGCGTCTACGACGGCCTATACTTCGTGCTCGGCGGCACCGTCCCCCTACTTGGAAATCCTGACACCAGTGCCAGACTACGCACTCCCGCCTTCCGCGCCCTCATCATGGAGCGACTAGAAAATGGACTTGCTGAAGTTATCTTCGCCTTTGCAGTAAATCCAGACGGTGAGAACACTGGACGGTACATCGAGAATGTACTTTGCGAAATACCAGGTACGAGTGGACTCAAAATCTCCGCCCTTGGTCGTGGTCTTTCTACCGGCAGCGAGCTTGAATACGCTGATTCTGAAACTATTAAAAGTGCGCTAAAAAACCGCTCTTAATTGACAATTAAGAAATCTCGGTGTTCAATTCATTTAGCAGCACATCAACTTTTTTGAAACGGAGTACCACATGAACGATTTTGTTCAAATCACTGACGAAGACCGGGCCAACATCGAAAGGTTTGTCGGCCGTCGCCTCTCAACCGTCAAGGACGATGAAAAGGCCATTTTCGAGAACCTGCTCAACCGGGGTCTCATCGGTTGGCCGCAGAAGATTGCCGGCACGGAAGACCGCCTCATCGGCCAGTCACTGTTGCCGCACGAGTCCTGAGTCAACCAAAACCACTTCAGGAACGCAAAACGCCTCACTTAAGAGGCGTTTTCATTTACCCAAAAGATTCCTAGATAACTATTCGCTGACCTTCTCCTTTAAATCCTCCAGCGCAAAATTCAAAAGTTTCCTTACACCAGCCTGATCTGTCACCGTACCAAAACCCACTCCCTTTGTTACAAATTCCCTTCCATCATCATTTAAAACGCGCATAATAACTGCCGTTAGTTTTTCATTTACTCCATATTCCTTAACTTCTGAATGCTCCAAGTCAATCTGGACCATTCTAACTTTAGGTACAATACTGGCTAATTTAGCCCCTAGTGCCGCTTTGTCGTATTCAGTTAAATTAATATTTCTACTTAGTTCAATTTTAGGTTTTTTGCCGGCGGCCTCGGCTGACTCTGGAGTCATACCTACAGCTGCCATACCAGCCGTTGCAGCCACAGCCACACCCTGCCTCAAGAAATTACGTCGTCCCGCATCCACGTTGTAGTCTTCCGCTGCACCTACACTCTCCTCCACTGGCTGCACTGCTGTCTCATCTGCCTTTTTGCTTCCAAATCTTTTCTCAAAGCCAAACATGTCTTGTAAATTAATTCATTAATATACCTAAGTATATCAGCACAATATAGTGTAAAAAGAAAAATCCCCTGACGGGGATTTTCTTGCTAGATAGATTCAATCTTAATCTTTGCGTAGTGCTGACGGTGTCCGATGCGACGGTCACGGTTACTCTTAGCCTTGTAGCGGACGATAGTGAGCTTTGGACCCTTATCTTCGCCGAGGTAAGTAGCCTTTACCTTTGTACCTGTTGTAGGTGTTCCTACCTTTGCTGTCTTTCCGTCGTCTGTCATGAGAACACTATCAAATTCGATAGCATCACCTTCCTTGTGTTCGCCAAGTAGCTCAACAAGCAAAGTATCGCCTACTGAGACGATGTATTGCTTGCCGCCAGTTGCGATAACTGCGAAGGCTTCTTTGTTAGCTGTATTTGTTGCCATAGTGCGGGCTATAGTACTAGAAAACCTTAAAAAAAGCAACTTATTTAAAAATAGGGCCAGAGCATGGAAGCTCTGGCCCGTTTGGCTACCCTGGCCACCCATGGTTTCCTATCAAGGGATACCCGATACCAGCTCCAACCTAGCCAGCCAGTTTACCAGCGGCGGATAGGACAGGAACAAGATCAGAAGGCACAAAGCAATGCCAAACCAAGTCTCTGCCGCCTTTTCTTGACCACGCTTTTTGAGTTTGTTGGCAAAAATCGCAAGGATAGGTGCCGACAAAAACAAGGAAAGCCAGACCACAAGATGAAGGTATGGATTCATACGCCTTCTCCACTTCTGCACGGCAACAGCTGTGCTTCTGGGGTAAGTTTAACACTGTTTGAAATCACAGCAACAAACCCCGAGGCGTTTTGCGCCTCGGGGTTTGCCAACTTACAACCCATATCTTCTCTATTAGTATTTTATGTATCACACATGATACATAAAATACTATTTTGTCGGGTTAGCTTTTAACTTTACATTTATAACTTTCACTACCTTAATCTTCCTCTCCCCTCTGCGGTTTATCTAGAGTCATTATCTCTACGCCCGCTGTCTCACCGGTAATCTTTAAGATATCCTTATCAACTTTGCCCAACTCCTTGTAGCCGGCATTGTAGTGATTTACTGTCGTACCTAGTGCCGTACCGAGCTTGTTGTAGAAGTCTTCGTATTTGTCTATGTGTCCCCTAAGCTTCTCGACGTTCTTGATAATGTCTTGTGCCTTCTCCTCAATCTCAAGCGCCTTCAGTCCTTGAAGTACTGTCTGCAAGTAAGCCAAAAAAGAAGTTGGCGATACAATAATCACCTTATACTTCCCAGCGGCTCGCTGAATCAAATTCTCTTCACCGGCTCCGACGCGATTAGACAATAGATCGTAGTAGATACCCTCGTGTGGGATAAACATAAAAGCGAAGTCCATCGTGCCTTCACTCGGACGGATGTACTTAGCCGTTTCAGTAATACGAAGCTTGAGGTCGTTCACAAACGTCTTTTCATAATTCACTTTGTCTTGTCCATCAGCAGCGTCAGCAAAGCGATTGTAGTTTTCAAGTGAAAACTTTGAGTCAATTGGAATCACCTTACCCTTCACAAACACGGCTGCATCAACTATTTCACCATCCTTAAATGCATACTGCATTTTAAAACTTTCTGGTGGCAACACGTTTTGAAGAACAGTCTCAAGGTAGTACTCACCAAGAATTCCACGCTGCTTTGGGTTCTTCAAAATACTTTGGAGCTCTTTGAGCTGGTCTGCGACCGCAAACACCTGCTTACTACTCTCACTTACCTCAGTCGTCTTCTGCACCACATTACGAAGCTGCTCGTTCATCTCGCGATTGATTTCCTGAATCAGCTCGCGACTCTCCCGAAACTGCAGCCGACTTCCCTCCTGCATAGCCTTATTGGACTCAGTGAGTTTACTATCAAGAGTACGAGACAGGTCTTGGAGTTGTTGCTGCATTAGAAGCAGACTATCGTCTTTCTGAACTGGCTTATCAGCCCGAATAAAGAAGACGTAGACCAATAAAGCAAAGATAGCGAGCAAAAGCCCAATAAATATAAATTCCATGGATGTAAGTTTACCATATAAAAAGTGAGCAAAAATATGCTACTATACCCTTATAAACCTATTGTAATTATGTCTACACACACAGATTTGCGAGTCACTTTAAAAGAAGCCATGAAGGCTAAGGACGAAGTGCGTTTACGTACTGTTCGCGGCATTATGACTGCCTGCACCAACGAGCTCGTTGCCACCGGTCGTACCCCACAAGACGAACTAAAGGATGAAGAAGTGATTGCCGTTATCAAGCGCCTAGCTAAGCAGCGCAAGGAATCTATCGTGCAGTACGAGGCCGCTAATCGCCCAGAGCTCGCCGTACCAGAGAAGGAAGAGCTGGCAGTACTAGAAGCCTACCTCCCTACTCTCATGACCCAAGACCAGATTCGCCCAATTGCTGAAGCGGTAAAAGCAGAGATGGGAGTTGAAGACAAATCAAAACTCGGCCAACTAGTTGGCGCAGTAATGAAAAAGCTCCAAGGCCAAGCTGACGGTGGAGATGTAAAGGCAGTGGTAGAAAGTCTTTTCTAAGCTACTGTAATTAAATATGAAGCTAAAAGTACTCTCGTGGAATATTTGGCAAGGGGTGTTTTTAACTGAAGTAATTAATTTTTTGAAAGAAGCAGATGCAGATATTATTGCTCTCCAAGAAGTGTCTAATGACGAACGAGAAATAACCCAAAGAATAGCTGAAAGCCTCGGTTACACCTATGTGACAGCTTTTGATATGAACCTGCCAATGAAGTATGTGCCAGCGGCAATTCGTTCTGAAGCAGAAGCACTTTCATACGGGAGCGTCATTTTAACCAAACATAAAATTCTTGAAGGCGGTTCTGTGTTACTAACGGAAGAAGACAAACGAACAATTGCAACAGCTAAGGTTAAAATTGGAGATACAGTTTTATCTGTGTTTGGTCTCCATCTTAAACATACGCACCAAGAACCGTCTGACCTCCAAAACCAACAAGCGGACAATCTTTTAAAACTACTCCCTCACAACAAGACTATTGTTCTTGGCGACTTTAATGCACTGCCAAATAGTTACCCGATTGAGAAAGTATCTGCAGTTCTACAGAATACTGAAGTCGACTCAGCCGAACCCACTTGGTCTATGTACAAAGACGGCTGCAGCGTCTGCCAAGAAGACCAACTAAAACACAAATTGGATTATATTTTTGTATCCAAAGACATCAACGTAACTTCTTACGAAGTTGGAAAATCAAACGGCGCAGATCATCTGCCTGTCATGGCAACAATAGAACTTTAGAAATCCTGATCAAACAGAATTTATCCTATACAATACCCCCATTTAAATGGGGGTATTCATTGTTCAAAAAAATACTCGAATCGATTAGGGTATTAACCTAGTTGCAATAATTTGTACAAAATGTACAAATGTAGGTATGAAAAACATATCTACACAAAATAAAAACGTACCTAAAATGCGTCCCGCTGTAGATTTAGACGTAACTACTATAAATACAGAATCAACTAGTTTTGATTTTCTCAAAGACGAAGCTGATATTTACACAACCACTGATGTAACTAAGAAATATTCCCAAACTACTTATTCTGACGAATCATAGCTGGGATTTTACTTGACTCAGACTCTTTCGGGTATATAGTAGCCACAGCAATTTTGCACAAAATCCCTGTTCTTCTGGAGGCTTTCATGAAAGTTACCAACAATACTTCTTTTGTTGTCATAGCATTTGGCTACCGTGCCCCACAAGGCTACGCCGAGGATGTTGAAATACCACCAGGCGAAACCAAGGACGTGAATGGACCCTACCTGGGTGAGATGGATGGAGAAGCTTGCCATGTCGCTATTTTGGGCGAAGTAATTTGCCAAGAAGAGCCAGATGACGACGACGGCAACGGCTACCAAATCAGCCTCGGCAATCCCATCTACCTTTTCGACGACGACCGCGGCATCACCATTCGTCACCATGAAGACCCTGCAGAGCCTGAGGTGCTCGAATGGAGAAACAGCTTCCAAGCCTGACGCCAAATCGCACCACATACACAACACAACCCCACCACACACTGTGTGCGGCTGGGGTTGTTTTATTTACCTAGGTCCATCCTCTGGAAATACAGGCTATGTTGACATATTTACAATGTAATGGAATAGTACTCACAGCAAATTCGCCCTTTCACCACAAGTTACAGGACACAAAATCATGACCACTCTTAAAGTTTCCCATGACGCTTGGATTACAAAAAAATTCCTTACCGTCGTAGTTTTTGCAGAAATGACGTCGGTTCCGGTAACAAAAATAACACTGTACTCCAATTTAGATGCGGAACAGCTGTTTGTACTGGAAAATCTGACCCCAGAAGAAGTACTTGAGGTCAGGAAGTTGCCGCATCCGTCATTCTTGATCTACGAAGAATGAGTGGGTTTTCGACCCCTCATTTTTGAAACCAACCCCACCACACACTGTATGCGCTGGGGTTGTTTTATTATTCTAATACCTCAATCGATTGGAGTATTAGAAAACCTTTCGGTTAACCGAAAGGTTTTATCTTACAAATAGTCCAATCGATTGGACTATTTTTCCCAAGGGCCGGCCTAGTTTCCCGAGGAAAGACCTAGGGAGAATTACCAAAACTTTAGCTTATTCAAAAGTCTTTGGGCGAGCGTATCAAACTCCTCAAGTCGCTTTGCATCTTCAATTCGATATTCCCCCACCTTCGTCCGGCGCAAATCAGACATCACAGCTGGGTAACCAAGCAGTCTTCCTACCTCTTCTGCTAATGAACGGATGTATGTACCACTTCCCACTTTGAACCGGACTTTCATTTCTAGACGTGGACCATTTTCAGTTTCTATTTCTTTAATTTCCAAAAGCTCTGTCTCGTAGACCTTCATTACCCGACGCGGTACGTCAATTACCACCTCACCCTTGGCGGCTGCCTTGCGAGCCCGCTTGTACATTGGCATGCCGTCTTTCTTGATAGCGCTGTAGGCTGAGACTGGTAGTTCTACCTCTCCCTCTAAAGCTCTAAGTGCTTCTAGAACGGCTTCTTTACTCACATCACCAGCATATGAGCGTTCAGCCAGTATCTCTCCTTCCATGTCTCCAGTAGAACGTTGCTCACCAAGCAGTATTGAAGCTACGTATTCTTTATCGAGTCCAACTAGTCCCGTTAATTTCTTGGTCCCTTTCTCTACCCCTATCAGCATGAGGCCTGAAGCTAAAGGGTCCAGCGTCCCAGCGTGTCCCATCTTACGCACGCCCGTCTTGCGACGCAGCTGACGAATAACCGTAAAGGAACTAATTCCCTTCGGTTTATCAATGAGTAGTAATTCGGGTAAGGTAGACATAACCCAGACGTAAAACTTTTATAGCACCAACAATCCAGGGTTAATGACGAGAATAGTTCCCAAGACCAGCATCAAGACTCCACCAATAATTAGTGAGAGCTGAGCGTACTTGCCGCCATGAGACTCAAGGCGTGAGAAGCCCCAGATAGCGAGACCAAAGACAACTAGGTCATCAAACATGTACCCGAGGGTGTATACCAGTATGTACCACTGACGTTGTATAAAATCTAGTCCGTTTAATTCAAGAATCTTGGTGTATGCCTGTGGGATACCAATTGAACAAGCAAACTCGATGATATTGACCGAAAACGCAATTACCAAGATAGCGACAATTGAAGTGATGGTAATTGGTGAATCAATCACCTGTTTTAGTTTATTAATAGTTCGTGACTGACTATCTAAATCAGTGATATCACACACCAAAGCCGCATCTTTATTTTTGTGCCAACGCCAGATAAAGAAGGTACCGCCTCCCAAGGCCAAGAAGCCAACGAGCGGAGTCACAATTTGATCAAGCGCAACGAAGTCCCAAGTCTTGTACCAAACGTTCAAAATGAGGTTGTACATGATGGCCTCAGCCAACATAAAGACAGTGGCCAAAAACACCATCTTCTTCTTACTACCGGCTTGCGAGAGTAATACCAAGAAAGTAATCAGCACCCACATCGCACATGGATTGAACCCATCAATCACGCCAAGCACTACTGAGAGTGAGAACAATGAGAATGAACGCAAATCGACAACACCAAAATACGGCAACTCAAACACAAACTGTCCGGTATCTCCTTCGTCACAAGTAATACCAGTACAACCTCCTCCCACCTCTACTGTCTGCACTGGTGCAAAAGCAATATGGTCTTCTACTGTTCTAATAGACGAGGTCTCCGCCTTAATTAAAGCGGCTTTGATTTGTTCTCCGGTTGTACGTGGACCATTAAAGCCAACAAAGATATCTTCCCCCACAATCGTAACTGGTGTTACTTTTGTTACTCCATGCTTGGCCGTTACTTCGTCATATAGACGAGCCGCGTTCTCGTCAGTATGCAAATTGAGATATACGTATGGCAAACCCTCCTCTTCTAAGTAGGCAATTTGCTGCTTACAAAAGCCGCACTCATCACGTCCAAACATGTAAATTACAGCATCACCTTCTGGTGTAGTAGTTGAAACAATCTCTTCTGCGCTACTCGAACTAAAGGGGGTAAAGACGGCAAATAAAAACACCCCCAGGGTGATCCACGCAAAAGACAATAATTTCATAGATGCCCAGTATACCAAAAAAGCCTCTCTCCTACACCACCATTAGCCGTTTAGCTAGCTGTCCAAAGTACGAAGTCTCGGTATAGGCGTGCTGAGACACTACCGCCCCAAACTTCTTTTCAATGACCCGTAACTCTGCCTCACTCGCTTTATACTCCGGCATCACCTTTTCTACTTCTGCCCAAAAGTTTGGTCCATGATTAAGTTCCTTCAAGTGACAGAGCTCATGCACAATTACATAATCACACAAATGGGCTGGCAAAAAGACCAGCCTGTAGTTGAAGTTGAGATTGCCAAGTGATGAGCAGCTCCCCCACCGCCGCCGCTGGTTACGAACTGCTACTCGTGTATAGGTAACTCCACACAGCGGCGCAAAGTGAGCTAGACGCTCATGGATAAGTAGCCGAGCGGCTGCTTGATGATTCTTGAAGTGCGCGGCTGCGGGCGACTTTTTAACCAGACGCTTTTTGGTCCGACGTAGTAGTTTCTTCCACATGCGGACTATAGTAGCACGGGACCTTATAGACGATAAAAGACCGGCGCCTTTGGCGCCGGTCTTTTATTGGTTCTTCCTTCCCTTAGTGCTCGCGAGCCTTTCCACAGACCCTCAGCTACGAGGCGCGACTGAACGAAAACATGAGAAGTGAGAAAGTCCGGGGGACTTTCGCAAGACCTTGAGCACGGCTGTGCGAAAGGTGTACCGCCCCTGTAGGGGGTTTGATATACGGTGAATGTTTGAGTGAAGGAAGCAACAAAGTAGATGGGGTTTGTGGGTAGGCTCTTAGTCCAACACAGCAATTCCAGCGTAAGCAGAAAGCTTAGCTTTGGTGGCTTCAGCAAGAGCGGCTTCGTAGTCTTCATCCGCAAAGAATTCTTTTGCGTCTGCTAGCTCTTCTTCAGCACGTGCCAAATCTTCTTCTGCATCATCGACAACATCACCGTCTTCATCTTCATCAATTGCATCCTCGATATCCTCTTCCAAATCAGCAATAGCATCTTCAGCTCTTTCAATCATATCATCCGCATCATCCATTGCTTCTTCTTCTGCATCCTCATCTTCATCCTCATCTTCATCTTCATCCTCATCTTCGTCTTCGTCAGTATCATCATCGTCATCCTCTTTACAGAAGACACCAGCCCCCTTCTTATCATCACAGTTGAGGAAATAGTGTCCGTCTGCATCCTTCATAAATCGGTCCATCATCTTCTTGTGGATTCCTGGAGCTCGGAGTAGACCTGGAGGAACTACACCGTTGTTATCCTTGAAGTACTCGAGCATAAAAGCCTTTGTTTCTTCATCAACTTCTCCAGTCTCAGTGAGACCATGTCGCTTCTGGAAAGCCTTCACTGCTTCCTTAGTTAGCGGACCATAGTAGCCACTAATTAATCCTCTTGGATAAATAGTTGGATCAGTTGCTAGGAGCTCTTGAATTTTCTTAACATCTTCATCGGTCACACCTTCGCGTAGACCATCCTTTAGTTCAGCTGTCACTTCTTGTACTTCACCACGAAGTGATGTGAGTTGCTTTTGCAAATCTTCAACTTGCTTCATCAAACTCTTTAGGAGTGTGAGCAAACTTGATACATCAGTAGTGGCAGTTGTAGTACTGGTCGTCTCTGCTCGTACCACCGCAGGTGATACAGCTACTGTAGCCAACGCTACAAATAACATGCCGGCAATTAATCGCTTCATAAGATAATTAAATTATGATTAAGAATATTAACAAGTTAGGGTAATCCACTAACTCCTTAATTATACGCCATGTTCAGACCTAAAAAACCACCTCGTCCTGTATATCGCTGTTGGTTTCGTAGAGGGCTCGAGCCAAGCGTATGAGCATATAGTCATACTTCTCTTTAGTGGCTTCAAATAACGGTTTTAGTTTTTCCGCGCCGTGTTCATCAATGGCTTTAAAAATGTCTGATTTAGCTTTTTTGGTCCAGCCTGGTTCCTTTTCTGCTACTACTTCTAGCTCAGCCTTGGTTAACTCCCCATTCTCAACCATCGTCTCGATATGGGTCAAAATAGTCGCTGGTGTAAATTCACGCGCTTTAGCAACAGCGGCGATACTACCAAGCTCAGTTAATAGTCGCTTCGTCTCAGCATAAGTATTCACCTTCTCCATACGTTGCGCTGGAGTCTTGGCTTTGGCGACAGCCTCATCAGTTGGTAGCGAGCCACCACTCGCGATAACAAACTGTGTATGCAAAGTTTCCAGTTCATCCGCTTCCATTTCAGCAAAGGTCTCTTCCGCAGCATCAGACTCCGCCATGAAGCGCGCATCTTGTGCGATGATTTTTGGGTCTACCATGAGTGCGTTGGCGTTCATCCCCAGCACCTTGAGTCCAGCTAGTGAACGCACCCGAGACAGCGCTACGTATCCTTGTCCATACACAAATGACTTCGAGAGATCTACCTCCGCGGCATCAAGGGACATTCCCTGACTCTTATGCACGGTAATAGCCCAAGCCAAACGAAGTGGCAGCTGCTCGATAGACGCGAGTATCTTTCCCTCCTCTGCTACTTCCCAAGACACTGGCTCAATAGTGATGCGACGTTTATCGGCTGTCTCAATAATTGGATTACCAGCATACGAATCAAACCCGACTACGCGCGCGAGTGTGCCGTTTACATATCCCGCTTCAAAGTTATTTTTGGTACACATCACCATGGCGTCTTCCTTCAAGTGCAGCATCGCTGGTGAGAGACAGTTACGCATGAGTGACTCTTGCATAATCTTGTTGCCACGTGCCGCCATCTTGTATGACTTCACTGGCGTCTTTAGTTCGCCGAGCTTGGTAGCATTAACAGCATCTACATCCGCATTGTGTGTATACAGCCGAGTTGGCTCGATGTCTTCATAATCAATAGACGTCTGCTCATTAAGTAGCGTGTAGTGATCTTCTTCAATCTCGCCGCGGCGAATTGAACTGAGTAAGCTCAAGAGTAGTTCATCCTCCTGACGGAATTGTTCAGTGATATAGCAGACGAGCGGTCGGGTATTCTCCCAGGCTCGTGATTCAAATGCGTAGCGCATCATCTCACCTTGCCTAGCAATTGGTGGCAACTGAAAGAAGTCCCCCACACACACCACCTGCATACCGCCAAAAGCTTCGGTAGACTGCCGAATCGTCCGGCAGATGATATCCACCATATCCAGCAGCTTCCCATCGAGCATCGAGATTTCATCTATTATAAGTACGTTAGTTTTTTTGATTCGCTTCACTAACTTTTCTTTGGTGGCAATTTGATCTAGCTCATAAGCATTAAGAGAGTCTCGTGTACCCACTCCACTCCAAGAATGAATTGTGAGTCCGCCGATGTGCGTAGCTGCAATACCAGTTGAAGCCGTGACCGCCGCTCGTAGTCCCGCTGCTTCTAGCCACGCGATGTACTGATTGATGACATACGTCTTACCCGAACCAGGCTCTCCCGTTAGAAATACATTTGCTCCAGTTTTCAAAATCGATAGCGCAGTCTCTTGTGTCATAGTTGGGAATAAGCGTACCACATTTTTTCGAGACATGCGGTAAAATGAAAGTATGAAAAATAGTTCTTCAACTACTCTTGCCATTACGAACCTCGATACCAAGCGCAAAGCTCCTTCTATCAAGACAGCCAAGGTTGCGGTGGCCAAAAAACCAGCCAAAAAGGCTGTAGTTGCTCACGTCCACACCGACTCTCATACCCACACCCCAGCCAAACCCAAGAAAACCACCAAGAAGGCCACAGCCGCTTCAATCATGAAGCCGAAAGGCCCACTACCAATAATTAAGCGTAATCCGCTTGGTCACCTTCTAATTGAGAAGATGCTTCGTGAAGCCGGCTTCCGTGGCGGCATTTCGAGCGACAAACGCGTCCTTGAGAAATACAGTACTGATGAAAGTATTTTTTCTATTCGTCCCCAAGTAGTGATCCAGCCTCGCAATCGCCACGATGTTGAAATCGCGGCCACTGTTATCGCGCGTGAGACCAAACGCTTCAGTTCCCTCTCCCTTACCCCACGCGCCGCTGGCACCGGACTCTCTGGTGGATCACTCACTGACTCCATAGTCGTAGACGTCTGCGCTCACTTACACAAAATCGGCGAAGTAATTGAGAAGCGAGACATTATTACCTTTACTTGTGAACCAGGTGCCATGTGGCGAGATGTGGAGAAGAAGCTCAAGCGCCATGGCGCTTACCTACCGCCATACACTTCATCAAAAGACATCTGCAGTATCGGTGGCTCTATTGGCAACAATGCCGCTGGCCCAGACTCTCTCCGCTACGGTCACTGTGCTGACTGGGTAGACTCACTCGATGTCGTGCTCTGTGATGGACACACTTATACCGTAAAGCCTCTTAGCTACCGCGAATTTAAATCTCTAGTAAAAGAAAAGAACGAGTACGCTCGTATCACTCGTGAGATTTTTGCCTTGATTGAAAAGAACGAAAAAGAAATTAAGTCTGCCAAGCCAAAGACTCAGAAGAACACCGCTGGATATTCACTCTGGAATGTACTTCCAGAAGGGGTGGCCGCGTTCAAGAAAGGTAAAGGTAAATTCGACCTCACTCGCCTCATCTCTGGTAGCCAAGGGACAATTGGTATCATCACCAACATCACCATGCGCGCTCTCCCGATTCAAGAAGACACCACCTTACTTGTAGTACCTATCTTCGACCTACAAGAAGCGGCCAAGGTTGTCACTGATGCTCTCAAGTACAACCCAATAAACATCGAACTCTTCGATGGTCTTTCTTTTGACCTCGCCCTCAAGAATCCAGACTTCTTCAAGAAGCGACTGTCTGGCGTGGACTACTACCGTACTATGCTCAATATGTACTCTACCTTCCATATCCGTTACGGCCGCAAGACACCAGAGTTCACTGTTCTCATCACCCTAGACAAAGAGACTACTGCCAAAACTCCAAAGGCAGACATCGTCAAAGCCATCAGCACCCAAAAGACCCGCGCTCGTGTAGTGACCAGCAAGATTGAAGCTGAGATGCTGTGGCAAGTTCGTCGCGCTAGTTTCACCCTATCTAAATTCCAAGACCCAAATCGCCGTCCCGCCGCTTTCCTAGAGGATATGACCGTACCACCAGAGCATCTTTCTAAGTTCTTCATGGAGATAAAGAAACTCCTCAAAGAATTCAACGTCACGGCAGCTGTGCACGGACACGGCGGTAATGGTCACTTCCACTTCTATCCCCTACTCGACTTCACCAACAAGACCACCCCGATGTTGATTGAGAAAATGTCTGAGAAGTTTTTCGCTACCGCCATCAAGTTCAAGGGCAGCATCTGCGGCGAGCACAACGACGGCATCATCCGCACCCCACACTTGAACAAACTGTTCAGTAAGCGCATGCTCGAGATTTTCAAAGAAGCTGAAGCCATCTTTGACCCAGACGACATCTTCAACCCCGGCAAAAAGGTAAATCCTCGGTTTGATATCAAAGAATCAATGCGAACAACCAACTAAATACAAAGAGACCTTGATTGTTTAATCAAGGTCTCTTTGCTATATTACAAAAGTACCAATCAAGTAAGAATCCGTTCGCTTCAGCTCTTGTACGACCCTCCTTTGGGTTTACCTATAGACAACGGTGTGTAGCAGGCTGCACACCAGCACAAAACTGAGATGGAGTTTGATTGTCCGGAAGGTAGATTAATAGGTATAGCTTTCCCTCAAATCGAGAAACCGGCTAGGTACGCAGATCAAAAAGCACAAGGCGGGTACGGCAAGCAATTGCAAGGTCGCTATAATACGTACCAGGGGCGAGACTACGGTCTCGCCCCTTTTATAATTGTGAACATTAAAATGTACTTTGACTATTTATGATTCTGTTGTAATCTTCAAATCAGCAAACTACCCACCGAGGAGAATTCACATGTTCCTTTCCATCGACCGCTTTGTTCTTTCACAGGTTGAGAAGGCCTATCAGTTTCTGCAGAGGCACTTTGGACTTAAACTTAGCACCGCTATTGAGGCGTCAATGCTAATTTTCACACTTTGTTTTTGGATCACCTGGTATCTTCATAAAGATATGCCGACTGCCAATTCTTATTCAAGAAATACCATAGCTTTTTTAGCTTCTGTGGGCACGCTATTCACATTGAACTACATTTGTTTTAAAAGTTCCCGTGACCAGGCTGCAACAGAAAAAAGGGCTTCGGAGGGTGTTTCCAATCCTCTTAAAATCATTTTGAACTTCGTGGCTATGCGTATGTTTATGCACGTAGTTGCGTTTGAGCATTTGTGTCTTTGGATATTTCATGACAAGCACATCACTGTTGTGGCGTTAGGTTTCTCCATGTACGGTTATTGGCTAGCCACACACTTAATGGCCATCGATATCCTGCCACCTTCTTCAAGCAAAGAAGGTAGCTGGTTCAAAAACCTGTTTCGAAAGCGAAGTCTCTCGACCTAAACAGTTGACACAAGCTGACCTGAGTCAGTCTCGTCCCTCAAAAAGAATCCCCCGCTAGCCAATGGCTTGCGGGGGGTTTGTTTGTCCAAAAAAGGACATAGGGATGTACAGTTCAGTAATCACCCTTCAGAATTCTGTCGTGCAGCACCCTCGCATCCGAAAACGAAGTGGGGCCTTCTGCGATAATCTTGACCACGAAGGCAATCTCGTTCGCCCACGGCATTTTGACGTTGCGAATTCGCGCCTTGGCAGACATGTAACTGACACTCTCCACCACCCTGAGAGCTTGCCCAGCACCATAGCTCGCATCAGCACAAGTACTCAAGATCCGATCCTTCAGAAACGGATACCACGCTGGCTGAATACCAAGTGTGATACCAGGAACGAAGTCATCAAACTTCATGGTGATGATTCCTTGGTTGGTCTGATGGACAACGAACTTCCCACCACTACGGTGGCAAATACCTACTCCCAAGTAGAGGAGCAGGTCTCCGCTCGTAGCTGGCAACTTTTCGAAGTCTCGGGCTGGCGAATGGAAATTACCGTCGATTCCATTCATCACGTCGTGCGCGTCGATTTGCACAAAGAATTCCATGGTTTTCTCCTATGTTACGGAACTGAGAGTTAGAACTTGCGGCAGGATTACCTAAAGCTGTGCAAAACAATATAACACAAATTACGTTTTGTAAATACATCCGTCAATTGTTGGAAATTACTTATTTTGACTACCCCACCCACCCGTGGTTAACCCCCTTCACTTATTGGGATTTTTCTGCTATAAATATGCGCACTTGATTGTTGCGCCTTGCTGGGCTTAACAATGGAGTATGGCCCTATCGTCAGTGGGTACTGGAATAAAAATCGTGTAGATTTTTATCTGGTCAGAGCGAAGTGATGAATTGCCGATGCGAGCTTGCGAGCAAGGCAATAAGAGGGTTTTCATCAATGAAAACCGAACGTCAAAGCAAGCACAAAACGCAGAGTTACCACACAAATATATTGGCCCTATCGTCTAGTGGTTAGGACACAAGGTTTTCATCCTTGAAGCCGGAGTTCGATTCTCCGTAGGGTCACAACGCACAATACAAAAGCCACCAGATTCTAATCTGGTGGCTTTTGTATTAGTAAGCAAACTGCTTTGCTTACGTGTGCGTTGTGAGGCCGGAGCGATGCCGGAGGCGAGCGAGGCGGGGTCGAGAACACTTAGTAGATTTGGAGTCGAAGACGAACAAATATACTTAGTGATTCGTGACACAAATTCAGAACTGAGCGGAGTGAAGAGCTTATTAGAAAATCGTAAAATTACACAACACTTTCTCTAATTTAATTGTGCTTATTCTCTTATGTCCCCATCTACCCCTATATTTTGACTTTACAAAATATAGTTAGTAATCCGCCTCTTGTAGTACAAATTACCGAGCGTATAATTGTAGTCAATGGAACCAGTTTTCAATGATTTTATTCACTCAATAAAGCTCACAAAGAGACAGCGAGATGATGCTAAAACAAAATACAGTGGTGTCTGTAGGGTTCTTCATAATCACTATTATACTGACACTGAATACTCAGGAAAGACCAAACTTCTAATCGGGTCATACGGTAAGAAAACAAATATTCGACCACCGGGAGATATAGATGTGATTTTTAAAATGCCTGCAGATACTTATGATACTTATCTAGAGAAGGAGAACGCCCAATCACAATTATTGCAAGACGTCAGGGGTATTTTAAGCAAATCTTATACAACTACTGAAAAAATATCAGCTTTTGGCAAGGTAGTTGTAATTCATTTTACAGTTGGTAAACACAACGTAGAAGTACTGCCAGGATGGGAACAAAATGACGGTAGTTTTATTATTCCAAATACCTCAAATGGTGGTTCATGGGAGCACTGGAACCCAGCTGCTGATATAACGGCAATCAATGCATCAAATAACGAATCAGGAAAAACAAAGTCCCTTATACGCCTACTGAAAAAGTGGCGGGTTGTTTGCGGTGTCCCATTGGACGCTTTTAAAATTGAAGTTCTGGTAACTAATCACTTAGCATATTATTACAACAATAATGTCACAAACATAGGATATGACAGATTACTAAAATCATTTTTTGAAAATCTACTATCAATTCCCAATAGCTACATCACTACACCATCAGGTAGCTATGCTCAACTTGGTTCTGATTGGTATAGCAGGACACAGTCGGCATTAAGCAGACTTGAAAAAGCAATCAAGGCTTATGAAGACAAAGATTTTAATGAATGTACCACTGAACTACGTAAGATATTTGGAGACAATTTTCCTAAGGTTGAAGTGCAGAAAGAATATCTCAGCGATACTAGACTCTCTGAGTTATTTAAACTTTATCCAAGCAGTGAAGACGAGTTCATAGACAAAGATTACAGTTTCCCTATACAAATTAATCCTGATTATAGTGTGTTGATTGATACTAGAATTGAAGAAGCTAATGGATTTCGTAAGGGCTTTCTACTAGATAAACTTTTAAATAGTATGCAATTTACTCTTCCTAAGAGTGCTAGCTTATCCTTTTACATCAAGCATGTAGATGTTCCTCAGCCCTACTCTGTATATTGGAAAGTGCGAAATTTTGGCGAGGAGGCACAGCGCAAGGAGTGCTTGAGAGGTAAAATAACAAAGGATGAGGGTAAATATGAGAGAGTAGAAAGTACAGCTTACACAGGCATTCATTTTGTAGAGTGTTATATTATTAAAAACAATCAATGCGCAGCTATAGGCAGGATTCCAGTACCGATTGGTAGCTAAATTAACATGAAAGACAAAATTAAATTAGAATTAAAAAAGCTATTTGACGACTGCAAGTATACAGCAGAAACTCATTACACAATTGCTAGTCGAAGTAAGACTATTGATTTTTGGTCACGACTAATCCCTGCTGTACTTACAGCCTCACTTTCAGTTATTGAAGTAGCATTTGAGCCTGAATCACAAATACTTATTACTCTTATTCTTGCATCTGCAGTTACAACAGCAACCACAAATGTATTAGGAGCAAAAGAAAAATATGAATCCCATAACAATGCTGGTAGAAAGTTTACTCGACTAAAAAAACTTTGTAGCAAAACACTAGTTATTGATTCTGAATATCTTACCGAAACCGAACTTAATGTGACTTATGACTCTTTACTTTGTAGGTATTTAGATGCTATTGATGAGACACCACCAACTGAAAATTGGGCATTTGGTAAAGCTCAGATACGTATTCAAAAAGACAAAGTTCATGAACCTGACTAAATTTTACATAAAAGGAGCCGGGCACATTTATTTTTACATTTTTTTGCTTAATATTTGAAATCAAAATGATAAACTTTTTAATATGGAAATAATAATACTTCTACTAATTACTGGTGTCGCTGTTTTCATTATTCGTGCGCTTGTTAATAATGAATGGCGAAAGAGCGCACAAGAAAAAATAGACAGCATAAGGAAAGAACGCATATTTTGGCGTCTAATAAACGGATACGGCGGCTTTGTATTTGGAGTAGAAGCTATTTTTACAATTTGCCTCGATCCAAAGCGCTTCACTACTTATATGACAGATTCACAACAGCTAAGTGTGGCAGACAAGAAAGTTTTGAGACTACTCAAGAAGAACCGAGGCATTGGAAATATTAATATTATTAATACCGAACTAAAGAAAGTGGAGGAGTCTATTTCAAGTGTTCTCAGCGATAGTTCAAAGATTTTGAGCAAGTCAGAATTGGAAACAGTCTTTGACGCGCGAAATAAAGACAATTTTTTAGCCACGCCGCAGCACGAGAAACTTGTTGATATTTTTTTACTTCTTTTAACTACAAATTCTAAGGTTAGAAAAATCGATATTTGGAAAGCACGCAAGTTACTGGACGAGGAGGCTACTAGACTCGAGTGGAAAAATGAAGAAGAAAAAGTTGATACTGAAACACTTTTTTACTTAAAGAAGTCTAATGTAGACATAGGCGAAACCGTGGCGGATATCTTAATTGTGGAAGCCCCTTCTGACTTAAAAGAAATGCTCAAGGAGTGGGAGCTTATGCGGATGATTAAATCTAGCATCGTTGACTATGCCGTCAGACAGATTGGAATGAACAGAATTCAACATTTTGGTTGGAAGTTAATTGCAGAGGTTGCTGGTTAAATCTATATTAGACCAAATATAAACACCCTCCCACAAGCCAAAGCTTGTGGGAGGGTGTTTTATTTTGTTTAGATTAGGACTCCTTTACACAAGATGTACCTGCTTCACTCCACTCATAGTTCTTTTTACACTTACAAGTTGGCACAGCATCCTCTTCGTCATACTTCCCTGTCCAAAGACTATATTTGCCAAAGCTGGCTCGACAGATCTTGTCGTTGGTCTTCTTACTAGTTTTCTTGCAACCGTCTTTATCCTTGTTTACTTCGTAGCCAATATTGCAAGTACATTTAGTTGAATCAACTTCGTCTTCCGAAGAATTCTTTGGACAAGAGTATAGTGAGCTGAGGTCATAATCAGAAACTGGATATCCAGACGTATAACTATAACCACTAGAAGACTTTTTAATGCAACTACTGTAATACAACTCGTAGCCATAATCGCAGAAAATTGAACTGCCAATTCTAGTACCATTATCAACTTCTGGCAGACATTTTTTACTTAGACCAAACCCCACTTCGTCGTACCCGTAGTTACAGGTAAAGCCAGAAAAGGCAGACTTTTTTGCATTACTTGGTAACTCATAACAAGAACCTAGGTAAGCAAAACCGTATGACGGACAATCTGAATTTGATTTAAAAGTCGAGTAGGTTGGAGTATATGTAGGGGTAGTGTATGTCGAATAACTACTACCACCGTGAGAATGCCACTGCCCATAAACCTCTCCCCATGATGAACAATTAGTCCAGCAATTATGTCCTCCACTTGAATCTAATCCACCTGGATGAGCAAATGTCATCATAGGAGTAAATAAAAGCACAGCCGCCAGCAATAGATATTTAATATTCATATGCACAAGTAATACCATAGAAAAACCTGCACAACAATGATTGGTTACATAGGTCTTTCTTATGTAACTACTAGTATTTTATTTTTATGAAGGGTATCATTCATTTATGTCATTTTGGAAAGAAGCACCCCCGCCAGATGTGGTTCTGGAAATGGAGCCTGAAGAATTAGCCCCATTTATCCTTAGATATTTAAAAACTCAGAGACAAATCAACCGATACAACTTCACTTTGAACAATGATGCCGAACTTATTGATCGGCTAGGTCATGCAAACGCAGACCTGTATTGGCGTTGTGTTATGGAGGCATGGCTGTATCTTGAACGTCAGGGATTTGTTGCTCCACAACCAGGAAACCAAAACGATTGGATGTTTGTAACACGCCGTGGAGAGCAAGTCGTAGATGACTCAGACTTTGATGCATATAAACAAACGTATCTACTCTCAGTGGACGGGCTTGATCCTGTATTGCTTCAAAAGGTAAAGGCGGACTTTTTGCGAGGTGACTATGAAAGCGCTGTCTTTAAAGCATTTAAAGAGATTGAGGTCAGGGTTCGTAAAAAGGCTAACTTAACGGCAGCAGATATTGGCGTTCAGTTGATGAGAAAGGCGTTTAACCCAACTGATGGAATACTAACCGACCAGACATCACCGCCAGGTGAACGGAGTGCACGAATGGAACTATTTACTGGTGCAATTGGTGTTTACAAAAATCCCGCAAGCCATCGTGACGTAGACCTTACTGACCCCCGAGAAGCGGCAGATATTATTCACACAGCCAACCAACTGTTACGGGTAGTGGAAAGAATAACTTGAAACACGCTAAAATCACCTCCCAACAACCACTTCCGCCATCGCATCTGCCACCTTGTCTCGCTCTAAATACAGGTCACTTGTTTATTAATCTGCGATATAAAAAATTAACAAAACTACAAAATGCAGGTGAAAAGTAATACGCATAAAATTTTAACTACAAGCCTCGTGCTTGGGTATCTTTATCTTTTAATGACAACAACATTTTATGGATATAGCAATTATTTCAATCTTCCTTTAAGTGACAGTCTCTTTTCTCCGCAAGTGCCTTTTCTGTTTTTCTTTGATTTATCGCGGATCATTTTTAATGTCTTAATAAATCTTCCTTTGATGGTGATTGTGTCATTCATACTTATTATCGCCTGCCTTACTTGGATGTATTTCTTTACTAGAATTACGAAATATCTTGTACTGGTAGGTGGGGTTGTATTATTAATATACATACCTTTTGGATTTTACAATTTTGGTGGCGCGCTCGCCTCAATCTCAACTGAATTCTACACAAGCCCATCTGAATGCATCCCTGGTGCAACAGATTCATTATATATAGTTCCAACTCTTTATGGTGATTTAGAGCATGTGGTATTTGTGTCAATTGACCCTGATAGCCGTGTTCTTAGGAACGGATTCTTGCCAAGAAATACTTCAGATTTATTATGTCAACTTACAAAACAAACTGTTGGCAAAGTAATAAAGCCGTAGCACATGGTGGCTGACCCTATTTCCTGCAATTACTAAATGGCTGTATGGCCTTTCTATGCAATAGTCTTTATTTACCTTATTCTCCTCTCTTTTCTTAAATTTATTGCTAGATAGCATTTAGATGCTATTATATTTTTCGACTCGTTCCCTTTACTTTTCTGCAGGAGGTTGCCGTGTGCAATCAAAAAGTTCTTCACAATCTGATTGTTCCATCGTGTGGGTATCCGCCACTGTGTCAGGTGACTACAGCGCGCATGCGCGAAGCCTTCTATCTGATAATGTTTCAGAAACTCGACGCTCCTTTCCTTTGCTTTCCACAAGCAAATGGTCTCGGTAAGAAATGCCAGGCCCATTGGATCAAAAACTTCCACCAGGAACGGAACGTTACTACCATGTCCCTCAACCAAACCTGGGGTACTTGGGACGACACATTGCGCTCAGTTGCTGAAGCTGAGAAATTCGCCAAAGAGAACTGTTTCGACACTGTTCACCATTACCTGGTGAGCGACCCGACACAGCTTTGGCGCATGTGGCTCATTTGCAAATGCAATGGCATTGAGAACATCCATCGCGTTAGCGTCTATAACTCCGGGCGCCCGTGGCGCGACATCTTTCCGCACGAAGTTTATTCGTACGGTAAGGTATTCCTCAAGGGGAGCCGTGTTCTTCTTAAACGAATCTGGGAGTATCTCAATTGATCCCTACGGAATACATTCAAAAAATGCCCTTCGGGGCATTTTGTTTTACTACTTTGCTGTACTTGAATCAGGTTAACACCATTGTGAAAAAATGGTGACAAGGACATCAGTGTCCCTAAGTCACTTATTCAAGTAACTTACTCTTAATAACTTCGGCGGGTGTAGTGACGGCGATATTCTTAAATGACCCAAGTGTCAGCAAATCATTGTCGCCAGTGATGATGTATTCACAGTCTCCAATAACAGCAGTCTCTAGTATCATGTTGTCATTACTATCACGACAAATCGTGACCACTACCCCACCTAATTTAATAAGTATTGCATTTTGTCTCAGAAACGATTCAAAGACTTCATACGTATTTAAGAATTTTGGAAATTTTTTATTGATAACCTTGCGCATCTCTGTAAAAATTTCTTCGGACATGATGACTGTATGACCTTCCAAAAAAGCCACTTCGACCACTTGGCGCGGATTTCCACCAAACAGTAACGCTAACAGGTAGACATTGGCATCAATAACAATACGCCTTGAATTCACACACAGAATCTACTTAAGTGACATCGCTTGCATTGCCTCAGTTTCATTTTTAAACTTCAGTGACTTTCCTCTTTTATTTCCGCTATCGAGAATAGATTGTAGCGCCTCCCTACGAGATAAGTCAGACAGTGCCAATCGACGAAAATACTCACTACGACTAGCCATTTCTTTTTTGACGACTGAATCAACTTTTTTAAGTAAACGTTCATCAAGAGCAATATTGAGGGTTTTTGTTGCCATATACAGATATTGTATAGATATTGTTTTTCCTGTAAACGAATCTCTCCCCTACCCACTACGACAGAAATAGAATCAGTCACCATTTTTACAAAAAATGAGATACGTCCATCATTTTCGACATTCCCGTGATCTAATTTTAATAAAAAAAGCCCCAGACACTTGCGTGTCTGGGGCATGAGTCTCTCACGAGACGAGTTACTCGGTCTTGGCTTCCGATGCGCCTTCATCGCTCGGAGCGGCGTCGGTCAGCTTGTCCGGGTTCGGGTTGGATACCTTGGCCGGGTTCGGGTTGATCAGCTTGTCGACCATGGCCTGGCCGAGCGGACTTTGCGCGAACGCTTCGACCGCCGATGCCAGATGGGTGCCACCCTTGGAAGTGAACAGGTCCATGACACTGGTCATGCCTTCGCCGGGCTTGCCCGTGTTGGCGATAACCTTGACGTCGGCCTTCTGGAGCGCTTCGGCCTGCTTGCTGCCGACAACCACGTAGCCCTTGATACCTTCGATAGTCATCAGGTACTGCTGGTAGCCGACGTTGCCGCCGATTTCTTTCGCCAGAACGATCTGCGCTTCGACGGGAGCGAGTTGCATGGCCTTCTCGGCCGCTGCCTTCGCTTCGCCGACAGCTTGAATACCTTGCGCATTCCGGCGCTCGGCTTCGAGGTTGCCTTCGGCGATGATCACCGTGGTCTGCTTGTCCTGTTCGGCAGCCACGACCTGCTTGTCGCGCTCGATTTCGGCCGTGCGCACTTCTTCGACGCGCTTCACAGCCATGTCGCGTTCCTTGGTCTCCTTCTCCTGCGTCAGAACTTCCTGGCGTGCGAGTTGGTTGGCGATACCGACGGCCTTGTCCTTTTCGGCCGTACGTTCACCAACGGCCTGTTCGGCCTGCTGGCGCTGGATGTCGATTTCACGCTTGGCGGTGATTTCGGCCATCTCGGCTGCCCGCATGTTCTCAGCAACGTCACGTCGGCTCTCCATCTCGATCTGCGAAGTCTTCTTCGCCATGATGTTGGAGATGACCTGACTGCCAGCACCGTCCCGGATGTCCATCAGTTCCATGGACTTGACTGGTTCGACGCCCCACTGCTTGAGCTGCTCAACGACTTCATCCGTGAAGGCAGCGCCGAACTTCGCACGCTCCAGCATGATGCTGTCGACCTTGTCGCCGGCGAGGACCTTGCGGACCGCGCCCTTCACGATCAAGTGCAGCTGTTCATGGAGTTCTTCGATCGTAGCCACACGCTGAGCGGCGAGTGCTGTATCGGCGATGCGGAAGAAGGCCGTGACATCGACCTTGAACGGAACGCGGTCGGCGTCGTAGGCGTCGTAGCCATCGAGAGGAAGGTCGAAGTTGCTGACCGGCAACTTGATGACCGTGACACCGAACTTCGGAATCCAGCTCGGCCACGCGTAGTACACGTTGCCACCTTCAAGACCAGTGCCGTAGGGCATCGTGGTGCGACCGCGCTGGACAATGTGCACCATGTTGGTGCTCACAACCTTGCGGTAGAGGATGGCGAGACTGATGGCAAAGACCACCAGTACACTGACTAAGACGAACCCGATCAGAACGGGGATGCTAAACATGTGCTTCTCCTGTGGAATTGGAGGGTATTCTCCGTTTTCTACGCTAGCACGATATATTGTATTTGTCAACCCTAATTCCTGAAACCCCCCTCTAAGTTACGGTTGATAAAAAAATATGGTCAACCACCGTCTCCCCCCCACCATCTGTTTTGCACCACTTAAGTGTTGACGGTGCTTAATATAAAGGAGTACGATAAAGTTTGGAGACAGCCCCTTTTGTACAACCAAGGAGACAGACATGGCCCACCTAGACCGCTTCCCGCATGCAATTACGCCAGGCGGCGAATGCACCATCCACGAAGCAGTGATGAACAACGCATCCATCACGGCAGTAAAAGACAGCGACGGTGTGGTACATCCTCCGACCGACGCAGACCTGCAGCTCATCAAAGCTGAACAAGACGAGTGCGGCGAATAAAGCCATCACAACAACCTCAGACCAGCGGCTTACACCGCTGGTTTGTTTGTTGAAGTTGCGCCAATTATAACTTCTAAAAAAAGCCAGTACCAGGTGGTACAGACTTTTTTATTTAGCCTTTGTAGTTGTCTGGCTCCTCGTAATAGTATGACTGTTCGATACCCTTCATAAATACTTCGCGATCATTTACCTTGTCAGTGAGCGCAGTACGGAGTAATTCACGGAGCTCAGTAACATTCACATGGCTACGCACAACAGCTTCAAAATAATCATTCTTATGGACAGCTGCCCAATCAATACACTTACCTAAATTCTTTTTTAAAATGAGGTCAAGCCAAATTCGTGTACTTCGGCCATTTCCTTCCATAAAAGGGTGAGCAATGTTCATTTCTGCATACTTCTCAATAATTTCTTCAAAGGTCGTTTCTGGCATCTCTTCTATATGATGTAGGGCATCTTTTAGGTATAACGAATTAGCAAATCGAAAGCCGTCCTTGCTGATGTTAAGCGTTCGTATTTCACCAGCAAAATCATACAGACCACCAAAAAGATAAGTATGGATTTGTTGCAAACCTTTAGTTGTGCCGACTTCAAAAGCAGCTAAATCTGGGCTGCCAAATAGCTCAATGGCTCGCTTTTTACTTGTCTCGTCTATGTTATTCATTAGATACATTATACCAAAATAACACCAAAAAACAAAGGTATTTTGCCACAATATTTACTCTTCTTCCTCAAAAATTCATCTATGCTGCGTTATGATACAACGTTTATTCAAACTACTCTCTTGACACCACAAGAAAGATAAGTAAGATACTTACATATATGACAAGTAAGAAAATAATTGAGTCTTCTGCGCAAAGTCGCGGGGAGGTACTGCGAGAAATTTCAAAGACATGGCGTGGAATTAAACAACACATGCACGTGAGAATCTCGGAGCGAGTACGAGAAGAAGGAGCCGCTTCCCTCTCACAGTGCTCAGTACTTGGTAGCATTTGTGCACACACTGATGTAACAGTTAAAAAAATCGCTTCGTATCTCGGCGTTACCAGCCCGGCAGCAACACAGATTGTACGTGAACTTGAAGACCAAGAGCTATTGAAAAAGGTGCCAAATCCAGACGATAGCCGCAGTGCCTTCCTTCTCCCGACTGCCGCCGGCAAACGCCATCTCGCTAAGACAGAAAAAATGTTTAGCGCCGAATTTGAAAAACTGCTCGCCGTCTTGACCGATGAAGAACTCGCCGATTATGCCCGACTTAGTAACAAAATAGCCAAATCATTTTATGACAAACAATAATCAATCATTTTTTAAACGCACGTATGTACGTATTGGTGCAATTACACTTGCACTTGTTCTTCTTGCTAGCTTCTTCATGGGTGACAACGAGACCACCGAAGCAGTAGAGGAAGCTACGGCTGCCCCTCGTGCTGTTTCATTACACACAATTTCTGAAGATAATGGTACCGCCGTACGCACCGCTGATGGCAGTGCCTTTATTGTACGCGCCCAATCTGGCGGACGAGTCGACCGCGTCGCAAAAGTTGGCGACACCGTCGCTGCTGGCGCCACTGTAGCGCAGCTCGAGAACAGCGCACAGCGAGCGGCCTATATTCAAGCCGAAGGTGCTTATGACGCTGCAGTGGCTGCAGCTGGTGGCAATACGACCTCACAATCTACCGCCAAGCAAGATGCCGTTCGTACCTGGAATAATGAAACCGTAAGCACTGCGCAGATTATGCATACTTCGATAGACACTTACTTCTCACTATCACGCACTAGTTCAATTACTGGTTTCCGTGGACTTGAAGCTTTTGGTGAAGCTGGAGCCTTTAATGAACGTCGGGTAGCGATTGAAGAAACTCTTAAGGCATGGGAGCGTGATGCTGCCACTGTCACCGAGACAAATGCCGCCACTATGCTAAGTTCACTAGCAAACGATCTTTCTGTCATTGGTACTTTTATTGACGACTTAGCTGCACTCGTACCACAACAGAACGTAGACGATAGTTACACTGATGAACAACGTTCAGAGGACATTGAACGTATTGCTGCTGCCCGAGCCAGTATTACTGCATCACAGCGTTCAGTGGACGCTGCCGAGACCGCAATGACCAATAGCTCTGGCTCAAATGCCGCCGCTTCAAACGCACAGGTCAAACAAGCCCTTGGTGCTCTTGAGAGTGCCCGGGCTGCCCTAGGCAAGACAGTCATTAAGACACCAGTAGCTGGTACAGTAACAGCTGTCAGTATTTCAGTAGGAGACATTATCAATGTCGGTAATGATGTGGTATTTGTCGCTAGTGACACTACTGTAGAAACAGAAAACACCGTTACTGTCCCCCTCACGGCTGTTAAGTTTACCCCAACTAAAGCTTTTATCTTCACTGTTGAAGACGGCAAACTAGTTGCCCATGAAGTAGAAACTGGACTAGTAACAAATAAAAGTATCATCATTTCTGGAGCTGAAGGGATAACTGATATCGTTATCGATGTTCGTGGATTAAAGGAAGGAGATGAGGTAGTAACACAATAACTATGTACTCTCTCTGGAACTTCTTGCTGACACGCTCAGCTTTCACAAAACTTCTCATGGTTGCGCTGGTTGTGACGGGTATGTATGCCCTAATGGCTATGCCAAAGGAATCAAATCCTGAAATTAAAATTCCAATTGGTATTGTCACCACCGTGCTTCCTGGCGCCACTGCCGCTGACATCGAGCGACTCATCACCGATGAACTCGAGCCGGCTGTGCGCAATGTTTCAAATATTGAAAAAGTGACGTCTCAGTCTCGTGCTGGCGTCTCAATTATTACGGCTGAATTCATCGCCTCTGCAGACATCGAAACTTCAATTCAAGATCTACGCAACGCCATTGAAGGCGCTAAGCGTGATCTTCCGACTGATGCCGAGAGTCCAACTGTGACTAAAGTCGACTTCGCCAATCAGCCAGTATTGATGGTTGCTATTGGTAGTGACTTACACCCGGCTGCCCTCACCAAACTGGGCGAAGATTTGAAAGATGACTTGGTTAATATTCCTGGCATTTCAAAGGTTGAAGTGGCTGGTACTCGCGACCGCGAGATAGCCCTCATCACAAACAAAGACGCACTTTTGCAGTACGGTATTTCGCCACTCCAGATTGTTGGCGCTATTAGTGCTGCCAATGCAAGCGTTCCAGCTGGTTCACTCACCATTGATGATGTGTCCTACCCAATTCAATTCAAGGGTGACATCACAAACATAGAGGACATTCAAAATGCACCGATCCAAACACAGAGTGGCACCATTAAAGTGTCTGATGTCGCTCATGTAGTTGACGGCTTTGTTGAAGCCAACACCATCTCACGCCTCTATATTGATGGTAAAGAAACACAATACGCCCTTACACTCAATATTTACAAGAGTTCAGGTGGAAACATTCTCGCCGCCGCTGATGCTGCCACAGACCGCTTAAAAGAACTTGAAAGCACATTGTTAGCTGGTTCAGAGTATGTGGTGACGTTTGATGCCGCCGACGAAGTACGTAAAAGCATCAACGAACTTACCCGTTCGGGAATGGAAACAATTCTATTGGTTGCTGTTGTGCTTTTCATCACTATTGGTTTTCGTGAAGCACTCGTTGCCGCCCTCTCTATTCCACTGTCATTTACCATGGCCTTCATCGGCATGTGGATGACCGGCAATACCATTAACTTCATTTCCCTCTTTGCGCTCATTATCGCTATCGGTGTACTTGTTGACTCCGGTATTGTGGTGGTTGAAGGTATTCATACAAACAAGGAACGTGGTATGAGCAAACTCGAGGCGACACAAAAGGCCATTAGTGATTTTGCTTGGCCACTTATCGCTGGCACCATGACTACCGTCGCTGTCTTCCTTCCCCTATTTTTCCTTTCAGGAATTCTTGGACAGTTTGTTAAGGGCATCCCCTTCACTATCGTGATGGTGCTTCTTGCATCAATTATTGTGGCCCTCGGCTTTGTGCCGCTTATTGCAATGGGTTTCCTCAAGCACAGCGAGAGTCCATTTGCTGTCTATCGCGAAAAACTCTGGCACACGCTAGAAAACTGGTACGCGGGTATCCTTACTCGACTTATGCAGGTAAAGTCACTCCGTGTTTCCTTCTATCTTTTCCTAGTAGCGGCGCTTATTAGTGGTTTTGCCCTGGTTGGTACTGGTGCTCTTCCAGCTATTCTCTTTGCTAATGATGACGTTGATTACTTCACTGTAGACATCGAACTTCCACAAGCCAGTACCCTTACCGCCACAGACGCTGTTGCCAAGCAAGTAGAAGAATTCTTTGCCAAAGAAACTGAGTACCTCACCTCAGTTCAAACCACCATCGGTGGCACCTCGGCTCTTTCACAAAACCCACAAAGTGGTGCGAAGTACGCATCACTTACCATCAACCTCACCAAGGGCGACACCCGCGAAGTCCGTAGTGAAGAAATCACCAAAGCCCTTCGTGCTAAGCTCGCCGCCGAAACCTGGCCAAATGGTGCAAACGTCCGCATTGTCGACGTCGTAGCCGGTCCTCCGAGTGAAGCCCCGGTCGTTATAAAAGTCTGGAGTAACGACACAGCCAAGCTCGCCGCCGCTACCGAAATTGTTGAAAATGCCCTCAAAGCACAAGAAGGCACCCGCGATGTGACATCTGCACTTGCTAACGACGGCACCGAGCTCGCCATCCATATCGACCGAGCTCGCGCTCGTGATTATGGACTTTCAACTAGTGATATTGCACAAACACTTCGTGCTGCTATCGCTGGTGTGGAGGCAACAAAAGTCCGCATTGATGGTGACGATATTGATGTCCGTGTCCGCGTCGCGTTAAATGAAGATTACGTACAACCCGAAGACACTATCGTGACCACCGCTGACACCATCTCTCAAATCCCTGTCGCTACCGCACGCGGAAATGTACCACTAGGCACTTTCCTTACCATAACTGCGGGCCGTACCTCAGCCGTGATTAATCACGAAGACGGTATGCGGGTAAGTAATGTAAACGCGCAGTTGGCACCAGGTGGCAACGCAATAGAAATTACTACCGCCTTTCAAGCAAAAGTGGCTACCCTCAATCTGCCTGAAGGTGTGACCCTCACTTACGGTGGTGACTCTGAAGAAATTCAAAAAACCTTCACCGAAATGTTTGTGGCACTAATTGCTGGACTCGTGCTCATGTTTGCGATTGTAGTACTTGAGTTTGACTCACTTCTACAATCAATGAGACTACTGACCACAATCCCACTTTCGCTAGCGGGTGTGCTCTGGATGCTCTTCTTGATGGGACAACCACTCTCATTCACAGCCTTCCTCGGAATTATTGCCCTAGCTGGTATTCTAATTAATCACAGTATTCTCTTGCTTGACGGCATGAATGCCCGCAAGGCCCGCGGTGATTACGAGACACCAGAAGACCTCGTTCGTGTATCAGCGACAAATCGTTTGCGACCAATTCTACTAACAACCCTCACGACCATTGTTGGTATGATACCGCTCACTCTTGTTTCTGCTACTTGGGCACCGCTCGCCTTCACCATCATGGGCGGTCTCCTCTACGGAACACTACTCTCACTTGTCTACATCCCGCTCCGGTCACTGACTGCCGAGCAGAATATTGGCAAGCCATCTATCTTCACTAGACTGTATCGACGAGTGTTCTAGGGGCATACATTAAAAAAGCACGTTGCTAAAGCAACGTGCTTTTTTTAATTAAGGGTAAAAAATGGCGGTTAATATTTTAAAGAATTGTACGATTCAAGATAGAATTCAACCACTTACATTGACATCCCTTACTTACATAAGTATTGTTCTCACGTACCTGTTCCCTATCTGTACATCAACAACCAAACGGAGCGATAGATGAGAGTTTACATTCAAAGATTTGACGCGCAGCTGGTCCGCTTCATGAGGTTTCTGACGGATGGTTTCATAAAAACCATTGTCGGCAAAGTTTTCCTCGGCTTGGCGTTAGTCGGCCCACTGACTTTCATCCCAACCGTCTGGACAGCCTTTACCGCTGAAAACATTGACGCCCTTCGCACCCTGACCTGGCCGATGATGGTGGTCGTCAACTTCGCGGTCCTTGCCGGACTCTGCCACAACGGAGACTGGCGCACCAGACTGAGCCTGGTCATGTGGATTGTGCTCACGTTCCTCGTCTGGCTTGCGACCATTATCCGCTAAAAGACCCAGCCCGCAGAAGCAACCCGTAAGGTTCGCTTCTGCGGGTTGTTTTTATATCACTAGCAACAATACCTTCCCTACCATAGTTATAGTAAGTACAGATATGAAAATACTTAAGATAGTTGGATTTATTCTGCTGATAGCGTTTGGAATCTTTATGATTGTGTATGGAGAACATGACGACAGTCCCGGCGGACAAGGTCTCGGGCTTATAGCTGCCATTACGGGTGCTGTATATCTATTTAAAACTTTTAAACGTCAGTAGTTTGTCAGCACAAAAATAAACCCCGTCAAACTTTCGTTTGACAGGGTTTATTTTTTATCTTTCACAGCCCCAACCGTCGTTGTCTCTATCTAAATCAAATGGATCAGAACCGTAGACTTGTACTGCACCAGTATAGTTTGGCCCATTACCTGAACCACTGGCGCAGTCATAATCACCAGCATTCATCTTGAGACAGCCAGAATAACTAGGGTGGCAATTAGAGGCAGGTTTTGGTGCATCTGGTGTAACTGGCTCTGAAACTGCGGTAGTAGTTATTGGCTTTGGAACTGGTTTTGTTTCAACTACACTAGGCACAACCACGGCGGCTGGAGTACTAACCAGGGCAGTATTTGAATCAGACGCAGCAAGACCAAGCGCCAAAGCAGCGCCAGCACCAATTATCCCTAGAGCCTTTAGACCATTAGACATAAGCGAAATGTACTCTTATTTTTTCATAATTACAATGTTTGCTACAATTACCCTATGACTAAGACACTAATCAGTACTGGGGTTGTCCATACGGTACCAAAAGACCTGCGGGTAGTTCTGGAAAAGAATGCTGATGTTTTGGAGTTATGGAATAAACTCACTCCCCTTGCCCGCAATGAGTGGATTTGCTGGGTCACAATTGTAAAAAAGGCTGAGACACGAGCTGAGCATCTGGTTAGGCTCACTGAAGAGCTCCGAGACGGAAAACGTCGCCCTTGCTGCTGGCCAGGCTGCCCACACCGTAGGCCAAATGCCGCCAAGTGGTTTGGTAAGAAAAAGTAGTGCAATTCGGGTTAAAACTGAAGGCGTCCAGTTTGACAAAATATTAATTTATTGTAATCTCTTGATTGGCTTTATCTACGCATGTAGGTATTTTTTTGTTCATACCACAAAGGACACATATGGAAACACTCCAAGAGCTGGGTGATGCAATGGACGCGAAGAGTGACGCCACTTTGGTCAAGCTCGTTGTCGACGCTCTGTGCGACCGCACAGAGCCACCCGAACCGAGTTTTCTCACCCAGTACACAGCGGGCTACCACGAGCCGCCGCTTGGCATGCTCACGATGAAGCTCAAGCACCTGTATCTGGTGTACGTCAAAGTCACCGTGGAGCTACTCTGCTTTCCCGAAAGCAGCCTTCTATCTCGCCGGCACGGATTGATTCGCCAGTTGTTCTGCCAGGAAGTGCGTGCCCACTTCAAGATGGAGCTGGCTGACGATCGTGAGTTTGAAGTCTGCAAGGGCTTCCAGCTGTGCCTGGTCGCCGAAGAAACCAGTGACGCCGTCGGTGTCTTTGCACCTAACCAGGCATCTTTTCAGTTCACGACGGACATGATGCCGCAGTGACTAACTGAAGAAAGTCCCCCCCCAATCAAGGTCCGCACCAGTATCTGGTGCGGGCTTTTCTTATATATCACTAACCTAATACAAAATTATAAACCTGCCCACGTCCAAGCAATACTTTAAAGTTGTACAATAGACATAGGAGCAAAATCATTAATCAATAACTATTTTTATGTTAAAGAAATTAACCGCTGAGTTTATTGGAACTACATTTTTATCACTTGCTGTCCTGCTATCAGTCACCGTGACGGATAGTGTACTTATTACTCCTATCCTAGCTGGTTTGGTGCTTGGTTTATTTGTTTATTCTATTGGCTCTGTTTCTGGTTGCCATATCAACCCAGCCGTAACTCTTGGTCTGTGGTCTATTTCTAAAATTTCAACTAAAGACGCAGTGCAGTATATTGCAGCACAAGGCCTTGGCGGACTGGCGGCTTTTGGAGTTGTCGCAGCTACTATTGGTGGCGTATCACTTGGTCTAGTCCCCGAAGATAGTTCAGTATTCTTGGCTGAACTAATTGGTACCGCCGTGTTTACCTTTGGTATCGCTAGTGTCGCCTACGGCAAAGTAGCAGAGGCTGCTAACGGCTTGGTAATTGGCGGTTCCCTACTACTCGGTATCACCCTAGCCGTAGCGCTTGGTTCTGGCGGTATTCTAAACCCTGCGGTTGGTCTTGCCCTTGGATCAACCAGCTTAAGTTATGTCCTTGGCTCTGTTGTTGGGGCCATGATTGGTATGACTACCTATCGCCACCTAACAAAATAATAGTCCTGTACACCAGGATACAAAAACCACTGGCCAAGCCAGTGGTTTTTGGTTTTTGTTTTATCTTCCGCCAAATTCCTTAACAATCTCCTTCTCGTTTACAGCATCAAGGGACTTCTTGAACCTCGTCCCCTTCTTCCCTTTTACACGCGCTTCACATTCAGTCCAAGTCTTATGTATCTGAATCACTCCATCAACCATACTCACATACGAATACGCCTTTAGCGCTTGGCGCTTGCGAGCGTCGCTCCTGTCTTGAGCCTTGGACTCATCGTATGATGTATCGGCAATATCAATTCCGTAGTTACTCTTTGGACCATTGTATAAAGCAAAGGTGCCCTTATCAGCAAAATCAGAAGCAATGGTGTCTACCCGTTCATTACCAGCAATACCAACATGTCCTGGTACCTTATGCCACTCTATCTCTACCTTACCCAAGAGTGGAAGAAGTTCTTGCCAGAGTTCTTTGTTGGCGACATCTGTTTTGGCTTTGGTCTGCCAACCGTTCTTAGCCCAACCAAACACCCAGCCCTTAGCTCCCTCTACTGCGTACTTAGAGTCTGTGTAGATAGCTACCTGTACACCACTCTTCGCTACTACCTTTAGTGCTTCCACGATAGCCTTCAGCTCCATTTCATTGTTGGTGGTCATCTGCTTAAACCCACCAATCTCTACTACAGTATCTGGATAAGAAATAACTGCTCCGTACCCACCCCGGCCGGGATTTCCTTTAGCTGCGCCGTCTGTGAAGATGGTAATTTTGTTGTTCATTATGAGAGAAGTTTAGCATAAAAGTACTCCTTGTCGTCTCATTTTTCATATCTTTAGTAAGTTGACAAACCTTGATTAAAAACTACTATAGCTGAAGTATTTCTGTTCCCAGCTCACAACCAACCCAAGGAGATAGTCATGAGCGACCAAACCCAATCGCAGCCACTCGACCTCGCACAGCGGATTGCTGAAGCACTCAGCCGCACCGATGAACCTCGGCCGTATGTGTTTGATTTGATTCGCAGCGGCGGAGACAACCTCGGCAAACTTCCATTTCATCTCAGACACCTGCTCAATTTGATGGATGATTTGGAAAATGAAGCAGAAGAGGCACGCACCAAAGCCGTCGTAACCGAGACTCAAATGATAGGGCTCGTTTCTAGTGAATCAGAAATCGAAGACATCGTGGACAAATTGAAAGCCATGCAGGTTGCTGTGAACCTGGCTGAAGCAGCAGCTGACACGGCATACACACTGCTGTATACCAGCCTCGAGAGACACATACCGACAGAGGGAATTTACGACAGTGTCTTCATTCTCAGCGATTGGTCTGTGGTGGGTATCAACGACGGAAACGAGGTTGTTGTGGACATGACCAAATGGATACAGATCGGTGACTGAGTCCACAAGTCAGACACCATCCCAAAAGCCACCCACGGGTGGCTTTTTTCTTTTTATGCTAGGATGCAGTTATGAAAATCACGTCTGCTGTATTTAAACTCGGAGTAAAAGGAGATAATGCCATTCTGGAAGATGGCGTGCCGCAAATCGCCTTTATCGGGCGTTCCAACGCTGGCAAGTCTAGCCTCATCAATTCTCTCACTGGTGTGAAGGGTCTGGCTATTAGTAGTAAGACTCCAGGGCGCACTAAGGAGATAAACGTCTTTCTAATTAATGATACTCACTACTTCATGGACTTGCCTGGTTATGGCTACACCAAGACTCAAGTGAAGATTTTTGAAAAGCTTGGCAAGTTAATTTTTTGGTACCTGTTTAACTCAAACAATAACCCAAGAGTAGTTCTCCTGGTTGATGCCGAAATCGGTCCAACTGATAGTGACCTCGAAATGCTCCATGAACTTGAGCAAGCTGGCAAAGATATTGTGATTGTACTCAACAAAGTTGATAAAATCCAAAAATCAAAGTACAAGAGTCAGTTAGATAAACTGGCACTGAAACTCCGTGGCCACAAACTCTTCCCCTACTCTTCTACTGCCAAGATTGGTATTGAAGAACTGACAGCTGAGCTTCTATCGTAAACTCGTTTCTTGGTAGTTTGACGATAACCAAAAACAGTACTAGCATTGCCTCAGCTCGAGCTAAAGCTCGATTCCAATGTTCCTTTACATGGGAGAGAGCCATGAATTTTGAAAGAAGACTTCGCGACGCGTTAAATGCACGCACTTACCCTAAAGACCCTGAGTACGGCCTAGATGAGATGCAGCCAGTGGATGAGCTTGTCGCCCGTATCCCCCGTGACGCTGCCCACCTTCTGGTTCTGTTTAACGAGTACATGATGGGACAAGCGATGTCCATCAACTCCCCACCCCCAGACAAACACGAACTATTGGTCATTGAAAACCTCTGGTACATTCACCTCCGGGAACTCGTGGCTGAGGCACTCGGCATGAGTCCACAAGAATTGACGGAGGAAATCATGGCAGACTATGAAGTACGCAAGGGCTGGAAGCTCTGCAAAACCCGCCAATGGAACGCATAAGTGTCCACCCATCCATTCATCCCGCACCATATAACAAAGTGGCTGCGGGATTTTTATTATTATTCTAAAGCGTGCTACCCTACTCTCTATGAATTTAGAAAAGCTTAAAGAGCAGTTACTTAAAGAAAAGTATGCGGGCGTGGAAAGCGAAGCTTTCCACGCTGATTGTGTACGCCTAGAAGCTGGCGAACCATACGAGTATGTCCTTGGCTATGTAGACTTTCTTGGAGCGCATATTGACCTCTCATACAAACCAATGATTCCCCGTCCCGAGACTGCGTTTTGGGTGGCGCGTGCTATTGAGGAACTTAAGACACAAGACCGTCCCCTTCGTCTGGCAGATACCTTTGCTGGCGCTGGTAATGTCGGACTGGCGCTACTCACCAACTTACCTAACGCCACAGTTGATATCTCTGAACTAGACCCAGCCCTTGCTCCGCAAATACAAAAGAATTTAGAGCTTAATCACATTGCTCCCGAGCGCGCTCGCGTCATTGCCGCTTCAGCCCAAGAAGGACTAACTGGCACCTACGACGCCATCCTCGCTGTGCCACCGTACGTACCTTACGATGCTCTACCCGACCTAGATCCAGAGATGCGTGACCATGAACCACACTTAGCCTTCTTTGCCCACGATGACGGCCATGAGTTTCATAAAATATTAATTGAAAAAGCCTACGACTTGCTCAACCCTGGAGGTACGTTATATATGGAAGCAGACTTTGACCACAATGACGCTATAACAAAGCTAGTGGAAGGCACGCCCTGGAAATCCTTAGAATTCTGGCCTGACCCATATGGCGCTACGCCAAACGTAGTGTTGCGTAAATAGCGACTTGCCAAATTATATAAATGTGTCATGATATAGGTTGTTATTGATCTTCCATCTACAACCAGGAGCACTTCATGGAGCACGTTACCTTTGTCCACCAGGATACGGTCATCTACTACGATGAACGAGAAAAGTTTGGTGTCCGAGCCATTTCTTCTGACGTCTCGGTGAGCATTGATTTGCTCCCGGCCGTCTACGAGGAGGTGGTCCCACTCATCAACCAAAAAGTCCTCATCGCGTTTGAAAAACAAAGCGAAGGCCGGGTCGTGATTGGGGTTTACTCCCCCACCAAGCGCAAATGGGTTTGCGAACCGAGGTTCACCAACGTGGAAACCTATGGACGACGTGCCTTGCGCATCTTTGTCGACAGCCAAGAAGGATTTCTGGACATTAACACGGGGGACATCACCTGGCTGCACTGACCAGCAACCCACCGTCATCAACAAAGCCGCTTGCTTCACACAAGCGGCTTTTCTATTACCCGCCAGACTTTACAAATGCAAAAGATATTATATAGTTCAAAGGTTCTTTTTGTTCTTCTCATCAATCCAGCAGGAGTTTTCCATAAATAACACCGTCCTCTCTGACGAAGAAAAATCTCAACTGATCCAAGCGATTGGCGGAGTCAGTGCAGCCAGAAGCATCATCTACGGCACCATGCGTGTCATTGACTGCTACCCTGTTTTTACCAGCGTCGTCGTCGGTGGCGTTGCCTACCGCTCGAATCCTGTGATGTTGCTGCAACTTAAAAACAAAGGTTGCCTGAATGATTCAATCACAACGGAAATTTTGAGTTCAAAAGCCTACACATCATCCCTGCGAAGACTTGACCTCAAGCTGATTCGAGTCACACCACGAGAGCTCAATCTGCCTGACGGTGGCTTTTACTCCGACATCATCGCCGTGGCCAAGAGTCACGGACTTACGCTCTGCCCCCAAGACACAGCGGCGGCCATCATGACCCAATTGCATAGTGAGTGGACCACCAAAAGTCGACTGATTGTGGTTTCAAAACCCATCGTGTTTGATAAACAACCCTGGTTCATGTCGGTCAGCCCAAAGAGAATTAAGGCGGAGCCGGGAGACAATGGACACCACGTTGGCCCTGATGAACACCTTTTGTTTCGACGCTTGTGACGGAACAAAAAAGCCGGTCGCACATTTATGTGCGACCAGCTTTTCATATATTTTATATTTGTTTTATTGAACTGTGATGCGGCGACTGGTTGCTACTTCGTTGCTGTCACGGTCGTAAAATAATCGAAATTCGTAGGTTCCTGCTTTTTTAATCTTAAAGGTCAACTCACCAGATGCCTTCTTACCTGTATAACTCCAATATGAATAGTCACCATCAGAGGCTCCTACTTCATACACACCAATCCAAACACTAGAGTCAGCACGTGATTTAGGTACGGTAAATGAAACCGTCACCTGGTCATAGACCGCATAAGTGAGCTTTGAAAGTGTCAGTGACCCACGACTATTACTTACCGAGTTCGTATTACTAGTTGTAATCATTCCCCCAGCCAAAGCGTATGATGAACCTGAACCAAAGGTACGGACGGCACCGTAGTACTTAGCACCACTTGAAAGTTCAAAGACTGGTCGATAACTGTACTGCACCCCACTCTTGAGGCCGGTAAGTGTAACTTCATAATCTACTTCACCACGCACCTTTGAGACACGGGTACGAGCTGTTTTCTTATTAAGGGTACTGCCTTCACCATACTCAAACCAGGCGTAGACTGATGAACTGTTACCAGCATCAAATGATGCTTTGAGTTCGACTTTGGTAGTTACTGCAACATTAGCAGTACCAGTCTGGACTCGAGACGAGCCAGAGCCACTGACAGTTCCGCCAGCGGCTGCTTGAGCTTGTAGAGTGTCTACAATCCCCTGCATATATGAAACCAACTCTAGTTGAGTTTGCGGCACGTACGGCAAAGTAGCCGCACTAGTAGAGGCCGGCACCGCTAGGGTAGCCAAGACAAAAGCCACGAGTCCAAGAATGGCAAACTTCAAGATTTCTAGTTGAGAAACGGTGATAGTCATAAATAGAATAGGCTTATATAATAACGTTAGATTCATATTATACCATACTTTTACCCAAATTGCAAGATTAGAGTAAAAAGTTAGCTTGGTGGTGGATTACATAGAAAAGCGCGCCTAATGGCGCGCTTTTCTGTTCCTCTCCCCTTCTACTAGTTCGTCACAGAATGCACCGAGTCTTAGCTCGGGGCTGAATGTGACATTAAAACATGTATCGCCGGAGGCGATTCTGCTGCAGCCCCAAACACCCGATTCCGGCGACGTAATGCCCCGTGGCATGAGCCCGGGGTGAGTTCGCCGGATGTTTTTAACGATACTGCCAAGCAGTGTCTTGGCGCACCAAGGTATAGCTGGCCTCTTCTGGATTAGCCATCACTTCTTCTACTACTTTTTCCATACGCATACCCTGTGAACCCTTAATAAGCACAACGTCGCCGGGTTGTAGATAAGCCTGTAGTTCCTTACCAGCCTTGGTGCCTTCTTCATACTGGAAAATAAATTCTTCATCTAGACCGAACTCTAGAGCCCCCTCAGCAGTCTTGCGTGAGCGAACACCAACTGTGAAGAGCGCGTCAGCAACTCCAGCCACGACCGAACCAATACGTTCATGTTCGCCAGCTGAGAACTTTCCTAGTTCTAGCATGTCACCAAGTACGGCAATTTTACGCTTCGCATGCTTAACTTCCTTTAGGGTTGCAAGAGCCTGCTCAGTCGCAATTGGTGAAGCGTTGTATGTGTCATCAAGAATGATGCTACCCTTCAGTCCTTTAATGATACGCATGCGACCACTTGGTGGTTGGTGTGTAGCGAGAGCAGCTGCGGCATCATAAAGTGAGATGCCACACTGGACAGCAACCGCCATAGCGCCAGTGTAGGTGTAAACAAGCGGCACCCCAATCGCACCGTTGACACGAACTGGTACACTCTCGTTAATATAACCAACGGTAAAGCCAACCCCGACCGGAACGTCGTCATTATAGATAACCTCATCAGCAGCAGCATTGAACTGAGTCGGAAGATACCGACCATAACCAATCGCCTGCTGTCGCACTTCTGTAAGCTCAGCTTTAATACGTTCATCATCATGATTGTATACAATCACTCCGTCTGGTGTCAGTGCGTTGGCCAGCTGCATCTTTTCTTTAATAACTGCCTCTGGTGTGGCGAAGTATTCAACATGAACTGGAATGTCTGGAAAACGAGTTAAGACCAAAATACTTGGTGACAGCCATGAAGCCAACTTACTCATGTCACCAGGACGATCTACTCCTGTCTCAAGGATAAGGTAGTCAGGATACTCACGACTGAAAAAAGCGATAAACAATCCGTCTAAAAGATTTTTAATCCAGAGGAATGGATTATTCCAAGCATTTGGTAGGCCGAGTACGGTAAGTGAAACACCAATATCTGAATTAAAACTCTTTTCACTTTTACGAGCGCTGTGATGGTGCTTCAGGATACTGTAGATAGCATCTTTCATCGAAGTCTTCCCGACACTACCAGTAACTGCAATGATAGTTGGTTTGTGGCGCTTGAGGAGCACCTTGGATTCAAACGTGAGAACGGAAACGACAAAATTTTTAAATAGGTTTTTCATACTTTATCGGTCTGGTGGTACTGCGTAGTAATTAATTAAAAAACGTGTTACGTCCATGAAGGGTTCAGTCAACGTCTCAGACGCGTACTGCACCCCCTTTGGCTCTACAGTATACATGAAGACGAGGAATTTTGGATTAAAGGCAGGAAAATAGCCAAAAAACGAGTGTAAATACTTGTCTTCATAATACCCGCCACCATTTGGGTCAGCAATCTGGGCCGTACCAGTTTTGGCACCAATAGTGTGGTGAGGGAGAGCGTATTTACCATGCCCCAACGCGACATCAACCACGGTGGTCAGCATTCGAGAAATCTCTTCACTTGATTCAGCTGAGATAACCTGTGCCCCTTTTGGATACAAAATGTCTTTGCTAGTGCCGTCTTGGTATTCAATCTTTGAGACCAAGTGTGGAGTTACAAGATACCCACCGTTACCCAGCGCCGCCAACGCCCGCGCTGCCGCAATCGGCGTCAGCGCAATTCCCTGTCCAAATGAAGCTGTGGCGTACTCCACGTCACGCGGTGAGTCGAGGTTGTCCACTAGACCATACGCTTCGTTTGGCAAATCAATACCAGTCTCACTACCAAGTTTAAAATTCAAAAAGTATTCACGGAATTTTTCTTTACCCATTTTCTGCACAATGTGCGACACACCAGTGTTGAGTGACTGATTGAGCACTTGCTGCATATCAACGGTGCCGCGACCGCGGCCATCGTAATTCTTGATAGTAAAGGTATCAAGGGTAATTGAACCCGAGTCATAGTAGGTAGAAGTGCGTGTAATGACACCACTATCAAGACCCGCTGCCATAGTTAGCGCCTTAATAGTTGAACCAAATTCATACACATTCTCAACCATTGGGTTTTGGAACTGCTCAATAGTGGTAGTGCCACGGTCATTAAGGTCAAAGCCTGGCACGGCGTTCATAGCGTAAATCTCCCCCGTTTGCGGGTTCATAATGATGGCGCCTGTAAGGTCACTACTATACTTATCGTTAGTCTTCATCAGAACTGAGTCGAGCATACGCGCCACAGTTGGCTCCATAGTCGTCACAATGTCACCCCGCAAGGTCTTGTCTTTGCGATACACTAAATCACCAAGATTACTAAAAATCTCAGCAAAGAAATTTACCGATTGAACTTCACTTTCTTTGAGGAGGACCTCATCGTAATAACGCTCCAGTCCATACTTGCCATGGAGCTCACTTTCAGACTTATCGGTATAGCCAACAAAGCCAATACTTCGGGCAGACATACTGCCGCCCGGATAATAGCGCCATTGATTACGGTAGAGATGTACGCCATCGAGTTTAAGCGCAGCGATAGCATCAGCCGCTGCGTCACTCACAGCAGTATCAAGTTCCACATAAGTCCGGTCTTCGAGAGTTGCCCGATCAACACAGCGCTCGATAGTTACCTCAACATGGGTCGTTAAATTCTCACACAGTGACTGTGGATCTAGAATTTTGGCTGGATTTAATGCCAGTACATAGCCAGAGCGTACCGAAGCAGCCGAAACCTTCTCCCCTTCTTTGGTTGTAAAATAAATTGAGCCTCGAGAATAGAGGTCTTGTTTAGTATGAATATATTGACGCTCAGCCCGCTCAGTATAGTGATCGTTCTGCAGTACCTGGAGCTGGTAAAGTCGTCCAATCAAAATAACGGCCAAAAATAGTATGCATCCGGTAATGATGCGTATACGTAATACCATTTGCCGTCTCATAGTCTATTCAGCCGTGGTGCGGAGTACCAGGCTTTGGTCACTTTTACTTATAAAAATCTTATTCTGATTTTGATTAAAACCATCAAGGCTGGCTACTCGAGCGCTAATTTGGTGCTTGGCTTCAATATATGTCGCTTCTAAGCTAGCAATTTCAGAACGTAGATGACCAATTTGTTGTGAGGCTTCTTTGCGCATAACCACATGCACAACCGAAAGACTCAAAAAGTACATATAAGCAACAACAGCAAACACAAATAAGCCGATACACATTGTGGTGATGAGATGATTATTGAAGTGGAGGGGCTTCGTGTTCATATTAATTGTTACGTAATTTTTTGGATGACTCGGAGCTTGGCACTCCTGGCACGTGGATTGGCTAATAACTCTGCTCGGGTAGCTACAATGGGCTTTTTGGTGATAATGAAGTATTCACCTGTCTTGGCAAATTCTCTAAAGCGCAGTTTTACAATTCTGTCTTCGAGACTGTGGAAAGTGATGATGGCTAGTATTCCATCGGTAGCCAAATGACTTAGGGCTGATGCTATGAAGCGCTCTAGCGTACCAAGCTCATCGTTTACAGCGATGCGCATGGCTTGGAAAGTCTTAGTGGCGGGATGGATTTTGCCGTTTTTGTAGAACCCTGGGACAGCAGATTCGATAATTGCGGCTAAGTGGCTAGCAGTCTTTATCTCATCACTCTTTCGAGCTTCTACTATCGCGCGAGCAATTCGCCTGGAGTGGCGCTCTTCGGCATAGCCGTAGAGTATGTCTGCGATATTTTCTTCTTCCCAAGAATTCACAATGTCGTAGGCGGTAAATGGGTACGATTCAGGATTACCGTAGGTCATAAGCAGTGGTTCGTCTCCATTAAAGGAGAATCCCTTGCCGCCATCGGTAAACTGATCAGTCCGCCAACCAAGGTCTGCGAGCACTGCGTCTACTTTTTTAATATGTAAAGAACCTAATACATCGCTCAAGTTGGCAAAGTTGTCATTGACTAAGTGGATAGTCGGCGCAACCTGCTTCCCTTCTAGCGTGTTTCCTTCAAATGCGGTCTTGTCTGCATCGATACCGATGTAGACTCCTTCGTTACTTAATTCTTCACAAATGAGCTTTGCGTGCCCTCCTGCTCCAAAAGTGGCATCAACCACGATGCTATTTGGGCTAAGTTCGAGCGCGGCAACTGCTTCTTTCTGTAAAACTGTGATGTGCTTCATGGGTAGATGAGTTATAGGACGCCAATTTCTCCAAGCTTTTCTGCTAGTGCATCAGCTTGTGATTCGATCTTGCGTTTATACTCGATCCATTTAGTCTCATCCCAAATTTCGATACGATTGTGAATTCCTGCGAGCACCACATTGGTACCGAGGGTTGCAAAATCTTTCAAAAAGTCTGGCACGAGAATACGTCCAACTGAATCTACCTCCGCCTCTACTGCACCTGATAAGAAGAATCGATTGAAACTTCTCGTATCCGCCTGTCCGAGTGGGAGTTGACCAATTTTTTCAGTGATCTTCTCCCACTCCCGGAGCGGATATACAAAGAGACAGTTATCAAGACCTCTCGTGACTACAAGTTTTTTCCCAAGTTCCTTCCGCCATTTAGACGGCAAGGACAGCCGTTTCTTGGGATCCAACGTGTGCTTGTATTCGCCGATTAACATATCTTGATTAGTCTATACGACTTTCGCCGTATGTTCCACTATCTCCCACCACTCCTACATTGTATACCACTTCAACCCACTGTCTATCCACTTATGCACACAATCACATCAAGAAATATGGCAAGAAGACCGAGCCTGTCGTAATTACTTCGTCCGGGTCCTCGCTCCTGACTTTGTCGCTGCGGCGGACTCATCCACAGGTTTGGTGTGGTGGTAGCATTGGTGCAAATGATTGTATTCCCTGCTAGGTTTTGCTATGTTTGGCGAGGTACAGCCCGTGTGGCTACACCGTTCGTCTCGTTCTTTCACAACCCGGTACTCCTTGAAAGGAACACCATCATGAACTTCATGTTCACCCCAGAGCAGGCTGCTCACGCGCAACAAGTAGCCATGGAGCTATTCAAGAAGCGCCGCTTCTTTCTGCCCAAGGGCGTCAGTACAGAAGAACCGCTGCCGTACTTGTCACCTAAGATTTTTGCCGAGCTATACAAGCTTGAAAAAATGTTTGAAGATGAGTATCACTTCACAGCCAGGACGGCTGAAGCCAAGTTACGTAAGTTGGAACTCGACTACGGTCTTGCTGCTCCAAAAATCAGTGACAGCAAACAAGTAGTGACTTGCAGTCGCTATGGCAGCGGTATCGACATTGTCGCCGTCGTGCCACTCAAAAAATTGTTGTTTCAACTCGGAGCGCCAAAAAACCATTTTGCCGAAGAGCTTTTTGAGACACACTACCCTGCTTCAGTAAGGGGTGACCTGACTCAAAACACTCTTGCTAAGCTTGAACGTGAGTTCACAAACTACAGCGATGGTTTGAAAGATGAGTTATGGAGGTTTTCACACGACGCTTTTGCTGACACAAGAGCACTTGTGGTACTCAACACTCGGTTTGAACCATCATCGGAACACGATGATTTCATGGAGGGAAAGCTTGATGGATTGGTAACATACCGCCACCTCGCCTCTTGGGTGCTGTATAAAAATGCCCAGAGAGGCATCAAACTCAGCAGCAATTACTACACCATATTCAACAGCTTGAGAAGAGGACACCTAGCACTAGAATTGAACAGTTCAACGCCACGTTTACTGCCCAACAAAAAAGATGGGCACTACGGCAGGATTGCCTTCGCGACCATCCTCTGACCTGGAACACTGTCCAAAGCAAAAGCCACCCTAGGGTGGCTTTTTTATACCTGTTAGTTAATTTTAATAAGTTTATGTATCACATGTGATACATAGAGATGTTTTACTGTTTGAAACCTAATTTAAAAACAAAATCAAAAACCTCTATGTATCGTATATGATACATAGAGGTTTTGACTGGGTACTAAAGTTTCATTTTCTGTAGAGGGACAAAGAAATTTTCCAATTTTGGAAGCTTACTCTACTTTTGGTTTTACTAGAGGGAATAGTTGCACATCCCGAATCGGTTTATCCTCCAGAATAGTGAAAAGTCTTTCTCCAAAACCAAAACCACAAGCTGGTGGCATACCATGCTCAAGCATCTCCACAAATTCCATATCAGGCATCATCGCCTCAGCGTCGCCCCTATCGATAAGGTCTTGCTGGAGAGCAAAGCGGGCATGTTGTTCAAGCGGGTCATTAAGTTCTGAGTAGCCATTCCCCACCTCAGTACCGGCGATAATTGGCTGGAAGCGCTGTGTTGCATTTGGATTACCTGGTACCTCTTTCGCCAGTGGTGACACAAGCTTTGGATGATTGATAAGGAAGGCTGGACCAGCGATATTCTTGCGGCAGTATTTCCAGAGAGTATCAGTCAGGCGTTCGAGATTTTCTCCTTCATACTTAACCTGCAGATCACGAAGCTTGGCAGTGATTTCTTCAACTGAGGTGTTTTCTAAATCAATACCAGTCTGACGTTTAATCTCTTCAGCGTAATCAAGTCGTACCCACTCATCATGTAAATCAAAAGTGTGTTCACCTCGGGTGAACTTGGTCGTACCATACACTTCGCGTGCAATTGTGCGGTAGAGATTTTCTACCAACTTCATCCCGTCTTCATAATTAGCAAAGGCCTGGTAGAACTCAATGTTGGTAAATTCTTGGAGGTGATTTGGACTACTGCCCTCGTTGCGGTACACGCGACCAATTTCAAAAATCTTTTCAAAACCAGCGGCTAAAAGACGCTTCTGCCAAAGTTCTCCTACTGAGATACGCAAGAAAACATCAATGTCGTAATCATTATGATGGGTAGCAAATGGACGAGCCTCAGCTCCACCAGTTGTGACTTCAAGGGTTGGAGTCTCTACTTCAGTAAAGCCCTGCTCTTTCATAAAGGCACGAGTCACATCCCAGAACTTCTCCTTACGCTTAAAGAGCTCGCGTAGTTCATCACGAGTAAGGAGGTCGAGGTAACGCTTACGTAGACGTTCTTCTTCGTCTTGTAGTCCGTGAAATTTATCTGGGAGCGGTAGCAGAGTCTTCGTGACCATACGCCATCCTTCAACCAAGACTGACTTCTCACCACGCTGAGTGATGAAGAGCTTACCTACCACTTCAATGAAGTCACCCCCATCAACAGTATCTTTAAATAGAGTAAACAAATCTGCGTCGATACAGTCTTCTTTGAATACTGCCTGGATGGTACCAGAAGCATCCTTGAGGACCACAAACATAATGGCACCTTGTCCCCGGATAATCATCACGCGTCCAACTAAAGTCACGATAGTCGCCTCTTCAGCCAAGGCTTCAAAGTCTACTAAGGCATCCGCCACCATATGTGAACGTTCAACAGTCGCTATATACGGATTGATTCCCTTCTCTTTTAAGATATTTAGTTTTTTGATGCGCTCGGCGCGTACTTCATCTAGTGCTGACATAATGAAAACATGATAGCCTGCCTAAGCCAAAAACGCAAAAGACCGGCGCCATAGGCGCCGGTCTTTTTGATTTTATAGGGTTTCAAAATTCCGGAAATTTCGAGGAGCACATTTTTAAAAACCAAATCAAAACCGCCAGCTACGAGGCGCGGAGGGAGCGAACACAGGAGGTGTACAAGTTGTACATTGACTGTGTGAGCGACGAACGCAACAAAGTAGATGGCGGTTTTGGTTGGTTTTGATTATTCGACCTTTAAGACTTTATACTTCTGCTTTCCTGCCGGAGTTTCAAAAGTAAACTCATCACCCTTAGTCTTGCCCATGAGCGCTTCTCCGAGTGGAGAGAGGTATGAAAGCTTCTTCTCGTGGATGTTGGCTTCATCTGAACCAACGATAGTGTAAACTCGTCCGTCCTTTTCCTTTTCCTTTTGGATAGTAACAATTGAACTGAGTCCAATTACGCCACCCTTCTTTTCGTGAGCCACAATCTTGGCTTCCTTGATAGTTTTCTCGAGGTAACTAATTCGTTCTTCGATAGCTGCCTGCATATCGCGGGCTTCTTGGTACTCAGCATTTTCTGAGAGGTCACCGAGACTTCGAGCGTACTCGAGGGACTCAGCTACTTCCTTACGACGAACTGTTTTTAAATGATCCAGCTCTTTCTTCAACTCATCGAACTTCTCAGCGGTTAAAAAAGCTTGTGTGTCTGTCATATACAATAAAATTTACCCAATTATACGCACTTAAAACTACAGGTCAAATTTTTTACTCATTCTCTTGGTTTTCCTTGATTCCTAGGTACTCTGGACGATGGACGCTCATCCATTCTACTACGTCTCCCATAATACGGGTGGCCCCGAGCGCGTTACTACGCGGCGCCTTATCCATCATCAAAATAAACGCATACTGGGGCTCTTCGTACGGGAAGAAGCCGGCCGCCCAAGAGTTCACGTAAGCATTACCAGCACCAACTTCAGCGGTACCAGACTTAGCCGCAATCGCCACGTCGCTGCGCTCGAGTGAACGAGCCGTACCACCATTAAGGATTACTGTCTTCCGCATACCCTCATGAACTATCTGAAGATACTCTTCATTTAATCCTAAGTCTGTAGTAGCGCCTTGCTCCCCTTTTATTACGTGAGGAGCAACTAAGGTTCCGCCATTAGCTATAGCTGAATACGCCCGCAACATCTGTACTGGTGTGGTCAAAAAACCAAACTGTCCAATGGCGGTGAAGTAAGTATCACCCAGTCTCCAATCATCATTGAAAACTTCTTGCTTCCAAGCCGGGTCTGGTACAACCCCAGCCTGCTCTTGCGCAATATTGATACCAGTCAGTGACCCCAATCCAAAGAGACGGAAGTACTCCGCCATCTTGGTAATACCAAGACCCTTCTGGTCGCCGTAGCCACCACCAATTATATAAAAGTAAACGTTTGAAGAAAACGCAATCGCTTCACGCATGGTCATAACACCATGAGCGCGCCAGTCGGTGAAGTGAGCGGGGTTACTTGGGTTGTATGGATTAGGAATTACAATTTCACCAGTACTAACAATTTCTTTCATGGGGTCGATAATATCTTCGGACAACGCGGCGTACGCCACAAACGGCTTCACAATCGAGCCAGGGGTATAGGCTCCACTAATGACCTTATTGAGAAACGGGAGTCGGTCGTCAGTGTTATATGACTCAATGATTTCTACTTCGTGGCCATCTGCCATTATTTCAGGGTCATAAGACGGGAAACTGGTCATCGCTAACAGCTCACCAGTATGAATATCCATGATGGCGGCAGCTCCACTACGGAAGCCAGCCTTCTCACTTGAGGTGGAAATAATTTGATACATCGCCTCAGATAACTCCGCGTCGATAGACAGAGTAATTTCCTTGCCGTTTATACCACCAGAAATGGCGTGCTCACTTACCGTCTGCCCGTGGGCATCAACCACCACAATTTTGCTACCGTTAGTGCCGCGTAATTGTTCGTCATAGGCAGCTTCAACACCGTTCCGTCCTAGGTATTCAGTTCGGAAATAAAACCCGCGATTATCTTTCTTTGGGTAACTCACATAACCAAGCACCTGCCCCAGTCCGAGTCGGTCGGTATACGCCCGAATCGGAAAGTCATGAATACCTCGTTCATCAACTTCATTCCATACCACCATCTCACCAGTGCGGTCGTAGACGACACCACGCTCGGCAATAATTACCGCTTGGTTCACACTGTTGTTTTCGGCAATCGCCCGAAACTCCGCCCCTTCTGTCACCTGCAGAGTAAAAATTTTACTAAAGAATAATGCCGCCACGAGAGCAGACGTAACCCCCACCACATACATAGTACGCGGCGGAATTGGTAGTTCACGCTTGCCTTCTAGACGGGCTTGATTGAAAGCCGGAATATTTGAAGAATCAAGGAGCACCTCCTCGAGCTCAAGGGTTGAAGTGTATTTTTTACGAAACCATCTCATTTCCCCCAGTATACATCAATAACTGAGGCTTGATAAAATCAAAGAAAATAATGAGTCCAATGGTAGCCAAACTCAAAATTGGCACCTCATAAAAGGCTTGATAATAACCATCTACCAAGATACTGACCAAAATAAGCTCGTGTCCATCTACCTTAAATAAGTACCAAACAGCAAGCGGGACCGCGATTAAATACAGCTGTGCGACCAAGCACCAGGTTATAAAAACTAATACTGCAATACGCCAAGGGATTGTCATATTATTCTATTTGAATTAGTCCTTCCTCAGCCGTGGTGGTCGAAGTGGTAGCAGCTTCTTCAATAAATATCTGTGAACTTGAAGCAAAGGTGCTCATGGTTGTAGTACTTAGTCGCAATGAATCACGGAGCATGGCGCGAACCGTCTCATTAATTTCTTCAACTGGACGACTCTCAATTGAATTCAGACCAACTGAGACATAAAGTAAATTATTCATCGCCAGCGGCGGAGAAATGTAACCGTACTGTTCTGGCTGAGTGGGTTCATTTTGAACACTAACAATCTCACCATACACCCCACTAGAAACTCCTGGCAAAATTACCAACTGACCTTCGGTTATAAAAACACCTTGAGGTAATTTAACGCGGGCCACCCCACCCCCAATTCCCTCAATCGGAGCAAAGACATTAGGGCCGAATATGTAAGCGGTTGATTCAAAGCCTGGTGAAGTAAACAAATCCACAAAAGCGTACTCAGTCGTAGCATGAACAACCAAGCCCACAATTGAATCGACTCCGGTATACACTGGCGCGCCAACCACTACCCCATCTGACGTCCCCTTATCTATCTGTAGAAGGTCGTAGGCGAGGTAATCTGGCCGGGCTAGTACTCTGGCAACTAATCGCTGTTCTTCCCCGCCAGCGCGAGCCATAGAGCGTAACTGCATGTTTTCTTGGAGCAATCTACTAAATGACGTTTGCGCTGCAGCACCAGTGGCTAGTTCTGTTTGTAAGCGCTCAACTTCGGCCTGAAGTTCGCTTTTGGACCGAAGATAAAGTGGCAAGACGCTATCAGAAGTTTTTATCCAAGTTGAAGTGGCGTGAAAAGGATAAAGTACGACTGCGGAAATCTTGGAAATAAGCCAAGGAAAAAGGATGCCGAGTAAAATCGTGACAAGCGCAATCCCTAGCCAACGTCGACTAGGTTTACGTGAGTTGTGGCGATAACTCGCCTTCATTGTCGATGAGTACTTCTTCATATAAATCTAAGTTTTCAATCACAATACCAGCGCCACGCACTACTGCTCGCAGCGGGTCCGGCACCACAATAACTGGCACCTGGAGGGCTTCTTCAAGGAATGAAGCAAGGCCTGGGATTAGTGCCCCACCGCCAGACACATGAATTCCCCGTTGCATGATGTCAGCCAACACCTCTGGTGGAGTCTTTTCTAGGACGGCGCGGGTCGCCTCAACAATTACCTCAATTTGGTTAGCAATCGCGTCATGAATATCACGGGCTGTGATAATTACTTCCCGTGGCAAACCAGTCATCACGTCTCGACCACGAATCACCATTTCATTCGCATTACCTTCTTGCTCTACAGCAGCCAAGGCAATCTTGGCTTCTTCGGCTGTCTTCTCCCCGACGTAGATTTTGAATTGGTCACGAACATAAGACGTAATTGAAGCATTGAGATGATCTCCAGCCACCCGAAGGTTTTTGGCCACCACAATTCCACTAAGTGAAATCACTGCGATATCAGTTGTACCGCCACCGATATCAATAATCATATTGCCGACAGCCTTGCCAATTGGGAGCTTGGCGCCGATAGCGGCAGCCATTGGCTCTTCAATCAAAAACACCTCACGGGCGCCGGCGTTTTTGGCGGCGTCGCGAGCAGCCCGCATCTCGACGTTGGTGATACCGGATGGTACTCCAACCAAAATACGAGGCGCGATAAACGTACGCATATCAGCATGGACTTTATTAATTAGATAGCCAAGCATTTCTTCCGTTACTTCAAAGTCTGAGATAACCCCATCCACTAGTGGGCGCACCACTTCGATGTGTTGTGGTGTTCGCCCTTGCATGGTCTTGGCCTCTTGCCCGACCGCTACTAACTGGCCAGTTTTTTTGTTAATCGCCACAATCGTTGGCTCGTTAAGCACAATCCCTTTACCCTTCACGTACACCAGGGTGTTGGCAGTGCCCAGGTCAATAGCAATATCGGTTGATACAGTGGCCAGGAATTTATTTAAATAGTTGGAGAAAAAACTCATGAATTACAGAACTTAGGTGTTGGGATTATTATCAAAGTCAGCGTACAACTCGGTTTCGGTTAATTGTCGTACTTCGCCAGTAGCGCGAGTCACCACTTCAAATGTTCCATTCTCCTTACTCTTCTTACTCACTACCACTCGATACGGAAGACCAATGAGGTCACTGTCAGCAAACTTCTCTCCTGCCCGCGCTTCAATTCGGTCATCAAACAAAACTTCAATACCGTTATCAGTTAAGTTATCAAAGATACCTTCTGCCCAATCTCTGATTGAAGCATCATCGAGATTTAATCCAACTAAGTGCACCTTGAATGGAGCAACGCTCTCTGGCCAAACAATACCCTTATCATCTGAAAGCAAGTCCACAATTGTACCCATTGAACGAGCTGGGCCAATACCATATGAACCCATGATAACCGGCTTCTCTTCGCCATTTTCGTCAGTAAAGCGAAGATTGAGGGCTTCAGAAAACTTAGTCCCAAGTGAGAAGATGTTTCCCACCTCAATACTCTTTCGCTTCTCCAGTTCTCCTTCAGTTACACCAAGTTCACTTAAGTCGGCTTCTTTAACCACTTCTTCATTTACCGCCACTCCCTTAGCCTCTGATACATACACAATGTCTTCACCAGCTTCAGCCAAAGTCTGGAATTCGTGACTGAACTTTGAGAAAGCTCCGCCTGAGGCAAAAGTCTTGTAGGTCATGTGACCAATTCCAAAACGATGGAAAATCTTCATGTAGGCGTCACTACAGGCATTATAAAAAGCATCGTGTTGTTCTTGAGTAGCAGAAAACGAATACAGATCTTTCATATCAAACTCCCGTGTGCGCATGATGCCACTTTTGGCGCGCATTTCATTGCGGAACTTTTTTTGGATTTGGTACGGAAACTTTGGCAGGTCTTTATATGAAGAAATATACTGGCGCATCAAATCTGTAATGACTTCCTCATGTGTCCAACCAAACCCAACTACTCCACCAGCTTTGAGCTCAGACTTGAACCACACATCGACATTGTCATCACTCCAACGATCTGAAGCTTCCCAAAGTGCACTGTCTTGGAGGGATGGCATGACCATCTCTTGTCCACCAATAGCATCCATTTCCTCACGAATGATGGTGTTGATTTTCTCGATTACTCGCAGGCCGAGAGGGAGAAAGGTGTACGCCCCAGCCATGTTCTTATAGATATAGCCAGCACGAATCAGGAGTTGTGCATTTTTGGCCACCTCATCAGCCGGCGCCTCACGACGGGTTTTGGTAAATAATTGAGACTGGCGCAGACTTTTGGTAGACATAAATAACACTATTTGAATAAAAAACCCTCCAAAGGGACTGATGCGCCCATTGTATCGTCAAACGCGAGGCGGGTCAAAAGAAAACCGCAGTCCAGATGGACTGCGGTTTGGTCACAAAATCAGAGGTCAAAGACCAATGAGTCGGGCTTCGTTGTAAAAAGCGACAAAAAAAACCTTCAAACAATTGTGGGTCCAAAGCGAATGGCTGTTTGTACGTTCCTGCCATTTTGGGGCGGAGAACCATCTCTGGCATTTTTTGATCTGGGGTTATCTTGAGAGGACCCCAGTCACGCACCAGTGCGTCGCCCATCAACAGATACGGCCCCATAAAACCGTACCTGGCCAACACCGGACCAAAAAAATCTTCTGACTGACCAGGATCAATCATCACGAACTGATTGGGCTCAGTGATTATTTTGGCAGCAAAGGCCCTGACCACAATCGGCAATGATGTTGCATTGTAAACCTTCATGTCTGTCTCCCAAAGAACACCCCGCACGGCGGTACAAAAAAATCCTACTCTCAAGTAGGATTTTTGTCTAGTTGCTGATTATTTTATAACAACTTCGAGATATCACTCCAAGTCACAAGAATCATGAGGAGCATTAATAGCGCAAACCCAACCAGATTAACTCGTCCCATCCAGACTGGATTAATTGGCTTACGAGTAATCGCTTCAAACACCACAAACAGAAGTCTTCCGCCATCAAGAGCCGGAATTGGCAGCATGTTAATTACAGCGAGATTAAGTGAAATCATGGCAGTGAAGGTAAGGAGTGCTACAATACCAAAAGTAGCCGCATCCCCCACCATCCCCACAATTCCAATTGGCCCAGCCACTTGTGAGAGGTCAGCAGTCCCCATGACTGAATCAACCAAAAGTGTAGTTAGTCCAACTGCAATATTAACGAGGCCACTATAGGTCGCCTGCAGTGAAGCCGTGATCGCTCCCCAAACTGTATAAGACTTTGTCTCTACCATCGCCAACTCCACTCCGACCGCCACCTTCTCTTCATTACCAGGAATAAGTCCCGCTTGTGGGGTTACCGTAACTACACCAGACTCATCACCGAAGGTGTAGGTAATATCAACCGGCACCCCAGCTTGAGCTTGAATAAACTCACTAAAGGTAGTTGGCTTTGGGTCTGTGAGTTCACTAGTTGGGCTAGTGAGACTTAGAATTGAAGAACCAGCGGGCAACTGTCCAGATAATGGACTGTCTGGCAAAATCGCAGATACATATAGACTGGCTTTTGGACCGGCAGTAGCTTCTTCTACCAAGGTCGGCACGCCAATCATAAAAGTAACCAAAAATAGGAACCAAGCAAAGATGACGTTCATAGTCACTCCTGCTACTAGCACTACCGCCTGGGCCCAGTATGGACGAGAACCAAAGGCCCGAGCCTTATCTCCGTCAATGTCCTCAAGAGCCGCTGGGTTTTCACCAAAGATTCGTACAAAACCACCAATTGGTAAGGCGTTAAAAGTATATTCAGTCTCTCCTTTCTTCACTCCAAATAATTTTGGGGGGAAGCCGATTCCAAACTCGTCCACGCGCATGCCGGTTTTTTTGGCAGCAATGAAGTGTCCCCACTCGTGTACCAAAATTAGTACAAACAGGACGAGGAAGAAAATTAAAATTGACATGTGTTAAATATTACGCCGAAAGCTCTCGCTCCTTACTATTAAATAATGATTCGAGTTTATTGTTAGTTTCTTCGACACTCTTTTGAATAGTTTCTTTTTTGGTGAACTTCTCATCTTCACCCATGCCACCAGCTTTGAAATCCTTTTCTAATTCCTTCATCTCTTCATCGCGTACGCCACGCACTGAAATACGAGCATCTTCAAGTTTGGTCTTAGCGAGTTTTAAAAGTTGCACCCGGCGCTCACTAGTAAGCTCTGGGAAAATAACCCGTAGTCCTGATGAATCAGCTGATAAAGAAACTCCGAGATCAGCATCACGAATTGCCTTCTCTATCGCAGACACCTGACTAGCATCCCAAACTGACACTCTAAGGGTTCGTGCGTCTTCAATGCTAATAGAACCGACTTGCATAATTGGCATGTAGGTACCATATGACTCAACCTTTACACCATCAAGTAGCCCAGGATTGGCTTGGCCAGTTCTGATACCTGAATATTCTTTTTGTAACCACACCACGACTTCATCTAAACGTTGTTTTATTTCAGAGTTCATATCATTCATTAATTTTTCAAGTAGTGTAAGTGTACCAATTTTAAGACTTTTTTGCAGCTAGAAGTAGGATTACCTCAGAGTTAGGGCCAATTCTTCGAGTAATTGTTTATTTGAAGCGCCGCGAGTCTGGAGGTGGTCGGCTATCCAGTACAACAAAGCTAGATTGTCTGGATTACCATGAAAGGACTTGTTGGCTAGCTTGGCAATCAGCTGGCGCTTCAAAGTTGTCACCCACAGCATATCTTTAGCCGCCAATTGATTGGTAATCATTGAGACTCGCTCCCCAACTGGTAGTGCCAGAAAGGAATCAAGTTCAGTTGTATCAATCACCTCACTCACATCTACCTCAAGAGATAGAGTACTAAAACGTGAAAGTAAGGTCGGCAAAATAAACAATGACGACGGAACACAAAGCAAAAACATCGTACCTACTGGCGGCTCCTCTAGTAACTTCAACAATGCTTGCTGTGACTCCACCGTAATAGTGGTGAGCGACACAACTATCAATTGTGTATCTCCTTCACTGGGACGCATGAAGGCTTTCTCGGTCAGAGTCCGCACATCATCAATCAGAAAAGCATCAATCTGAATAAAAACCGTAGCTGGTATATCAAAAGTATCAGCTACGGTTTTAACCTTGGTTTGTGTAACCTCTGGCATTCGGCAGAGATAGGCGTGGTGCGCTAACATCACATCATTATGCTTACGAACGCTTTTTTTGCAAATCTAGGATTTGTTTGATAACCCGTCTTAAGTAGTGTTCAAAGAGTTCACCCTGTTCGTAAATGATACCTTGCTCGTAGCGCCAACCATTCATGTAGTCAGTGATGCTTTGTTTTATTTCTTGAGTTGAACCCTCAAATCGTCCAGCTAGCAGAAGTGGGATTGGTAGTCCTGCGATTTTCTTGAAAAGTGGGTGCTCACGGCCATGTGGACCAGTGCCGAACAATCCACTCTTCTTAAACAAAGACCAGTCAGATAGAAGCTGCTCTAGTCCATCATCAATTTCACGAGTCATCAGAGGGTCACCAGTGATACTAGTGGCTACTGATTCAGCGGCCGGCAAGTCGGCCGGAGTCATTATCTTCGCATCGGTCGCGACTGAATGGATTGCTGGGGCTGGAGCTGGTGGTACAGGAGTTGGTGCCTTAGGTTCAGGGACTGGGGTCGGCATAGCATCAAAGCCGCTTATGATTTTTTCGGGCACAGGTGCAGCAATCGGTTGTGGCTTTGGAGCAGGTGGTACAACTGGTTCTGGCTTCGGAGCTGGTGGTGGCGTAACTGGGGTGACTGGCGGTCGTGCTGGAATCGGCTCGGGAGTTGGCATGGCATCAAAACCGCTTATGATTTTTTCTGGTTCAGGAGTTGGGACTGGAGCAGGGGTTGGAGTAGCCACTGGTTGTGAAACTGAAGCAGATGATACTGGCATAGTGCCGCCATTCTTGTCATGTTCCGCTACCGCTACTTCAACCGCTTTAAAAGCTGTCTCAAGACGCTCCATGGCAGGAATGATTCCACCCACTCCGCCACTAAGACGCTTCATAGCATCAAGAAGCGCATTCATGTATTCGCGCCCTACTTCATTATTGATATCAACCAAATTAACTGGATTGCCAACTTTGCTATTTACTGCAGATTTGATTTCGCGAATTCGATTTAAGTATTCAACATTCTCTACTGGCGCTGCAGCTGCAGGCGCTGGGGCTGCTGGCATAGCTGGAGCAGTTTTTGGTGCTTCAGCAATTGGCTGTGGCGGTGGTACCGGTCGTGGAGTCGGAGTAGCTGGAGCTGATTGCACAGGCACCTTTACCTCGGTTGGTGAAACTGGTATTGGGGCTGGGGTCGGTACAGCCGCTACTGGCTCAGGGGCCTTCGGCACAGCTGGTGCTGGAGTTGCTACTGGCTTTTGTTTAAAAACTGGAGCTGGTCTTGAACTACCAAAAGACAGTACTGGCGCAGGAGCTGCCACGGGCTCTGGAGCCGGCTTAGCAACTGGCGCAATTGGAGTGATCTGGTGAGTGGCGAGCTTTTGTTCAAGTGCGAGACGCACTGAATTATCGCCACCACCGTTGGTGTATAAAAAGACTAAATCGCGCAGTTCATTCTTAGCGGTTGCACTTAACTGACTACCACGAATAGAAGCGAGAAGTGACATCACTCCCGCCTGCGAGTGTAAATCAAAAGAAGAACCTGAAGAGCTGTGTTGATCCATAACATTTACATCATACCATCTGCACCGAGTGAGTGGTTAAAACTAAAATTAAAAACTGTGTATTAGTTTTGAAGCGAGTGCACATCAGAAGCAAACGCCATCATTTCTTCCTTCAAAAAGTTTTCAAACTCTGGATACTCCAGACACAAATCATCCATAAATGATGGCTGAGCGACGTGTTCTTCTACATAGACTTCAAAGACACTTGATTCTTCATCAGTGTGCGCAGCCAAGTAGCGCATAAGCGCACTTTGAAACACAAGAGTACCCACCTCTTCAAGGAAGCGTTCAGCTTCTTCACTTTTAGTTTCATCAAACGTGAAGAGATTTGGGAGAATAGTTGTTTGTGTTGTCATAACTAATTGCGATAAAGGTTACGATTTGCCTGCTCGGTCACTTTGTCTTGGAATACTGACTGCTCAAACATTGAACCAATAGTGTCAGTTTTGGTGTGTGGAATATTATTTCTGAGTTCTTTTATTTTATCCTGCCATTCTAGAAAGGCTTCATACTTAATTTTGTTTTCTGCCAAGAAAAATCTTAGTTCAGGGTTTGACTTGGTCATAATTTCATTTTCAAACCGCTCTAAAGTCATCTCACGAACGAGATTGTATGGACTCTCGTAGTTATTGAAGGAGGTATCGAGGAAGTCATACGCTCTTGAACTCACGCGATCTGCTGCCCGTTCAACCGCACCCTCAAAATCCCTTGGGCTAGCAAAGTGTTGTCTAATCTCATCACGTACATGTTGTGGCGCCGTCTCGTAGAAGCTCTTGGTGGAAGTAGTAATTTCTGGAGTGATAACTGGCTTGGCTGGAGTCGCTTCAGTATATGAATGTCCGTTATCGACAAACACTTCAGTACCACCAGGAATTGGCTTCTCAACAACGGTAATTGGCACAGACTTAACTCCTCCGTCAGCCTCGACAGAAAGTGGGCCAGACGTTCGGAACTGTTCAATAATCTCTCTGTCCTCAAGCACCTGAGTAAGTTCACTCTGCAAGCCACCAAGTTCAATTTTTTCACCCGCGTAAATCTTGTCGATGTTGTTGCTATCAAGACTGAGTGACTCAACCAAACCTGAATCTGCCTTAACTCTTTCAAAAAGTCTACCTAGTACTTCCTTTCTTTCATTTGGCTCTAAGTCTTTAAGCTGATCTTTAAATTTATCTTCGGCAATTTCCCAGAGTGTGTCGCCTTTCTGCACGACATACTCACCATTAATAATATTTGGAGCTGATGGATTGCCAGATACGAGTACTACCTCTAGCTTACCAATATCTACTGACTTAATTGGAGCATCAGACCACCAGCGAGAATCACCAAAAGATTTTTGTATAGCGGCCTGTAGCTGTCGCTCAACTTCCGGTACAGGGGTATTTGGTTTATCAGACAAGATGTCATCAAGCTTAACGCGCATAAAGCTATTGAGTGCTTTTGTATCAGCATCGGTCAAAGCCGCTGGTTTAAATTCTGGACCAAAGGACACATCCTTCACATGGTGCTCGTACACCAAACCACCTTCCCGACTATCAAACGGAAGAGCTATGTCTTTAACAAAAGTTGGTTGGGCAGATGCTTCAATGGTCACTCCGAGCTTTGAGGTTTCGGGAGTGTCTATTACCTTTGGTACAATCTTACTTGTCTCTAATTTTCCAAGCGCTTCTGCACTAAGGCCAGCTCCGTTGACCACCTCAGGCACATAATTAGAAATACCACTTCCAGTCGCATAACCAGCCCAGCCTCCACCTACCACTGTAGTAAATTTCTGAAAATTCTCAGCTGCTATATTGCGCTCGGTGTCTCTAATAAGTTCTCCTGCCAAAGCGCCCATACCTTCAATATTAAAGTTTGTCTCAACATTTTCAGTGGTTTTCTTTAAGTTGGCTGCAGTTTTGTCAACGACAAGTTTTTGAGTGAGAATATTTGTAATTCCACCGGTTAGCGTAGCAGCCCCAGCCGAACTAGCAATTTTAATCCCTTGTAAACCAGCAGCTCCAGCAAATGCCAAAACAGTACCGCCACTGGCAGCGCCTAACACCCCAGCTAGTGCTACTGAACCAGCCCGAACTGCCCACCTGTTCTTTGCCAACACGGCTGCAATACGCTTAATTCTCCCCTGAGCTTCAGGTGAGAGGAAATTACTCTCTTGGAGTTTTAACAGTTCCTCTTGTGGACGCAAGATAAACTTACGAGCAAACGCCCGCTTCATATCATCTTGTGAAAGTTCAAACTTCTCCCCTCTTTGACCGAGACGCGCATCTAGCTCATGCGCGTAGTCCTTACGACGAGCTAGGTATTCTGCCTCAAGCGCCTTAACTGCTTCTGGTAGATCAGGTTTAATACCCAGCGACTTAATCTTGGCAAATAAGCTGCGACTATTCGCTTCATTCTGATACACCTCAAGTGCATCATAATAACGCTTTTTAACATCACGGAGCTCCTGCTTAGCCTCAAGTGACTTTTCTCGCTGGATTGTTCGCTCACTTGGTGCCAACACCGCCAATTCGTATGAGCTAGCTTTTGGCAAATCTGGTTCGGCAAGTTCAGAAATTACTGGCTCTGATTTACCTAAATCAACATCAGGCTCTGCTGAGGCAGTATTGTCTTCACTCTCTGGCACTGCTGGGTCTGAAGATTCTGCACCTGCACCAACAGTAAATTTGTTTGTCAGCTCATCAAGCGCTGGCCACAAGCCAGCCAAATAGGTCTCTAACTTGTGATTTAGGATGTTGGAATCAGGATCATTACAATCATCAGCCAACTTAAAAATACCTACAACTCTTTTATATTCAGAGCTAGCTAGAAATTCGTCATTACCTACATGTCTTTGGCTCAGCTCGTCTAGATAAAACCGCGCTGTGTCTATATCACCCTTTATATCTTCAATACCACGCTGAGACAATGACGGGCCGTCCTCTTGATTTTGTCTTCGTTCTGCCTTATCGGCCCGACTGGTCATAACCAGAGCCAGGGCTTCATTGCGTATTTGCATATACGCCTCATTAATTTTTTCTCTATACTCTGCAGACTTCGTATTATTCCTATTTTTTGTATTATTTACTTCAGAGTTAAGTAATGCAAGCAAACTTTTAATTTCATTTCGCTGTAATTCAAAAACACCACTCTCAGCAAAAAAGGCGTCTGCCTCAGCTTTTGGAATTCGCTCGGCTTCAAAGGCGGTTTTAATGTCCTTCTGTAAATCTAGCAATGTCTTTTTTGGCCTTCTCTTATCTTCTGGAGCATCCGCCAATAAAATCTCAAAAGGATTTTCTGATGTGAGTTGTAAAACACGTAAGTCTTTTACATGTTGATCATGAAGCTTGACTCGCTTGCGAGCTGGAGCAGCTTGTACTACTGGCCTCTCCTTCACCGGAGCCTCTGTCTTAATTTCTACTGCCTGGTTAGTTGGCGACATATCCTCAACTGGAGCCGGGATAGTATCTGGCTCATCTGCAGGTGGAAGAGTGTCTATTTTAGTAGTGAGTTCAAAAATACTTTTTTGGGCACTATCTAGTACCTCACTAAATTTACGCAGCTCCACCAATTCACTTTCTAAATCAATAGGGTCACCACTAATTATACTCTGATGAATTTCATTTAATTTTGTAAGGGCTTCATCAAAAACCTGAGCTAGAGCAACAATGTCATCGACTTCGTCGGCTGGGATTTGGCTTATGTGTTTTTCGAGCTTGTTATGTTGAGCTCGTGCCTGGGCCATAATAGCCTCTGCTTCAATTGCAGCGTCTTCTTCGAGCTCATTACGCTCAGGTGCATTTGTAAGTGATTCAGCTGACATATGTAATTACATCATAGCACCTGGTGTTGGTACAGCGGCTGGTTTCTTCTGGTAGCGTGCGGATATCTCAGCCTCTACTTCAGCACGTGGACGACCGTGACGCTGTGCACTTTCTTCAATAAGCGCTGAAACACGCGCTGGATCTGAGGTGATTGGTGGCATGGTGGCCATACTAAATGGCTTACTTGGCACACCATTAACCAACATTCGAACAAAGGCATTGTAGTTTGGTACATTCATGATGTCTTTAGCTTGAAACACAGGTGCAAATTGTGATTCCAAGAACTGGGCATCTTCTGAACCAACTCGGAAGGTAGCAATTGAGCCAACGTTACCAAACACAGCGTCTTTGATGTTTTGATCCAGTTGCGCAATGAATTGATGAGCGACAGTGAGGCTGAGTTTGTACTTACGGGCTTCAGAGAGAATTGATGAGATAGCTGGGGTGGAGACGTTTTGGAACTCATCTATATGTAGATAAAACGGCGGGAACGAACGAGTCGGGTCATCAACTCGAGATAGAGCCGCCATAAGAATCTTGCCGACAAAAATCATACCGATGAGATTGGCGTTAATCTCACCCAAGCGACCTTTAGAAAGATTGACCAGCAAAATCTTGCGCTCATCCATCACCTGCCGGAAGTTAAAGGCAGACTTTTGCTGACCAATGATTGGTCGCATGTAGTCGTTGGCGGTAAAGACGTCGAACTTGGAGACGATATACGGCACAATGTTCTCAAGTGAAGCTTCCCCACCTGCCTTGGTCGCAATTTCACTCCAGAATTGGACCACGACTGGGTTCTTGGCTTTTGACAACTTGTAGCGGCGGTACTGAGCATCAGACATCACGCGTGAAATATCCATGAGGGTATTTCCACTCTCGGGATCTTCCATCACGAGCATAGTGGCGTTACGGAAATATTGTTCAAACATCGGACCCATACTTTCAGGATTGGCTCCATAAAGTTTTTGGAAAATTGAAAAGAGTTCGTTGACCACAAACGTCTTTTGTTCAGGCTTGGTTTCGTCGTACTCAAGCATGTTGAGTCCAACGACTCTATCCATGCGTGATGGATCAAAATAAATGACATCCTTGGCTCGCTCAGGCGGCATAGCCCCTAGCACTTCTTCGATGTCGGTACCATGAGGGTCAATCATACAAACACCATTTCCCTGTTGAATATCTTGGATGATGAGGTTGGTCAAAAACTTAGACTTACCAGTACCAGTCTGTCCGATTACGTAGAGGTGACGCATGCGATCAAGCTCAGTCATATAGATTGGCTTTTCCGTATTGCGGTGTTTGTTGGTACCTAATCTGGTACCCTCTGTTGGCATATCAAGTGGAGCCGGCGCAGTACTAGAGTGAGACTGCTTAAACTGTGGTGAGGCCAATACTCCATTGCCTGGGAAGTGAATAAGGGTCGAGAGCTCGTTTAGTGAAAACGGCATAATCGAAGACGTCACAAATTCCCGAAAGGCAAAGGCCTTTTGTTGACGCAACAAGGCACTGCCTTTAGCACGTTTAAACACGAAGTTATTTCCTTCAACTAAATCAAATTGGTGGAAGGTTGATTCGATTTCGGTTTGAATTTGCTCCGCTCGATAAGCATCTTTGGCTGATACCGCGATGCGAATATTGGTTTCGATGATGTCTGATTTAATCTTTCGTGAGAACACCTCGATTTTTTCACTATCAATATCTTTTGGTTCGTTTAATTCATCTTTCTTCTTACTAGAAAATAAATCACCAACTGACGCCATGAGCTGGCCACTAATGGTACTGCGTGAGATAGCATCACTGGCCTTCATGCCCTTTTGTACATTTTTGATGATGTCTTCGTAGTCTTTACGATAACGCTTTTGGGGATGGCGCATTACAAACTGAATGGCCGCTCCCCCACCTTCGCGCTCAATTTTTGAAAAAGCATTTAGAATTACCGCTAGTGGGTCTGAACTAAAACCATCAACAGTACGGATTGGATAAATTGGATGCTTTTTAAGAGCAACTTCAGTCATCACAGTAACGCCATTATCAACAAAGACGTTATAGTCTTGGGCTTGGATTACCAGCTCGGCGTACGGAAAAAGAGACAAGGTCTGTTTCTCAAAAAGAGTCACAAACTGATTTGGGACCGCTACATAAAACACGATGTCATCACTGTTGTCAGCGACGGCAATTTCAATCACAAAGTGATTATTCATTTGCTGTGAACCAATGGTGCGCAAGCCCGCAAATAACTGCTCCATCATGCCAATAAGTTCGGACAGCTGCAGCTCTTTATCATTGGCGGTCTTGAGTTCCGGCAAAGTCACCTCATAGAGAGTCATGTGGAGAATATGCCACGGCGCCACGCCTTCTTTGAGGTCTTGCATGGACGCCCCAGTGCGGATGTAAGCAACAATTTGGCGATGTACCTCATCGACCACGTAAGCATTCTGCATCTTATCAAGAACAGACAAAGCATTGCGTACCCCCTTTTCTTTGGCGAGATTAAGGATGTCTTCTACCGGATCATGAGATAGTGAGACCTGCTCCACTGACGCAGCTAGAGCTGGCTCATCAAGTGCGTGTTCACGCGCCAAAATAACCTGCGGTGTAAATGACGCATACTCTTTTATTTCTTGGCGACCAATTGTCTCAGTATCGGCCGGGTCAGCCTCGAGATTACGAGACAGCAGCTCACGCTCGCGAGCGGCGATGCGTTCACGTAAGTAAGTTAGCTCCTCTTCTGGTGAAGAGAATTGTTTTGGTACGCCTTCATTCATTTGTCTTTATTGTACCGCATGCGGAAGGGCACAAAAATTGAAATCCCCCGCTAAGTAAGTAAAAGCGCGGACCGTAGGTCCGCGCTTTTCTCTTATCTTTTTGCCAAAACCGTTCGTTTATAGGTATCTAGGTGTTCTAGCGCAATTCCGGTACCAGTCGCCACACAAAATAGTGCTTGATCAGCCAAATGAGCCTTTACCCCTGAACGGCGGCGCACTAACTCTGGGAAATTTCGGAGCTGTGAAGTACCGCCAGTCATGATAATGCCGCCGTCAATAATATCGGCAGCCAACTCTGGCGGTGTCTCTTGAAAAACATCTTTGATGGCCTTAACCATCTCACGTAGTTCCCGGCCAATTGCGCGCACCACTTCATTGGTACGAATCTCAGTAGTTCGTGGTAGTCCGGACAGTACGTCTCGACCTTTAATCTCCATAATCAACTCCTCTTCTAGTGGCAGGGCTGAGCCGATGGTAATTTTAATTTCTTCAGCTGTCTTTTCACCAATTGAAAGATTTCTGGTCTTTTTTACATAATCAATAATTGAAGCGTCGATGCGGTTACCAGCACACTTCACAGAGTTGGCGGCCACAATACCTCCAAGTGAGATGACAGCCACATCGATAGTTCCTCCACCAATATCAACAATCATGTGTCCTTGTGGTTCATAGATTGGCACACCCGCTCCGATAGCTGCCAAAATCGGCTCTTTGACCACATAAGCATTACGGGCGCCAGCTTTGATGGTGGCTTCCACTACTGCTCGCCGTTCTGTTGAAGTTACACCGGCTGGTACTGAGACCATGACGTCTGGTTTAAAGATATTGTAGCGACTAAGTGACTTGCGCAAGAAATAACGCAGCATCACTTCGGTCACTCGGTAGTCTGCAATAACACCGTCCTTCATTGGACGGTAAGCGCGGATACTGTCTGGAGTACGGCCAATCATACGTTTGGCTTCAGACCCCACCGCCAGAACTTGGTTGTCATCAGACACCGCCACCACTGACGGTTCGTTGAGGACAATGCCTTGGCCAGGAATAAACACCAAAATACTGGTGGTACCAAGATCAATACCGATTTTTGGCGTTAAGTTATCCCAGAACATAGCTGATAGAATTCACGTGAGACTAGTGTACCTCTTTTCCACAAATCGACAAAGGGCACAGACATAGCATCTATGCTATACTCCTCACATGACAAATATTGGACACCGCATCGCTGACATGCGCGAAACGAAAGGAATTACTCAGGCTGCCCTCGCCAAAAAACTCAAAACCACCCAAAGCGCCATCGCGCGAATTGAATCTGGCAAGCAAAACATCAGCGCCGATATGTTGAAGCGCATCGGTCAGGCTCTTGGCAAAAACCTCATCACTCTGTCTCCCGGCACAGTTAACATTCAAATTGAAGGCAATAAAAAACTTTCTGGCACGATTGAAACCAACACCTCCAAGAACGGTGCGGTTGGCCTTCTCTGTGCCAGCCTACTCAATCGTGGCACGACTACTCTCCACCACATGCCCCGTATCGAAGAGGTGCACCGTATCATTGAAGTACTTGAAAGTATTGGTGTCCGTGTGGAATGGAAGAACAACAGTGTCATCATCACCCCACCCAAAAAGTTCTCACTACAAAATATTGATGTTGAGGCCGCCAGAAAGACTCGCAGTATCGTGATGTTTATCGGCAGTCTAATTCATACCCTGCCCCAGTTTTCGCTTCCCCAATCAGGCGGTTGCAAACTCGGTAGCCGAACCGTGCGACCACATTTTTATGCACTAGAAAACTTTGGTGTCACTATCGACACAACTGAGGATGCCTTTAAAGTAAAGTATGCCCCGAAGAGTCCACAAGAAATAATCCTCTACGAATCAGGTGACACCGTAACTGAAAATGCCTTGTTCGCAGCAGCTGGACACACTGGCACCACTACAATTAAGTACGCTTCCGCCAACTACATGGTGCAAGAAATCTGTGTCTTTCTACAAGCACTCGGCGTACAAATTGATGGCATTGGCACCACTACTCTCACCGTCACTGGCCTGGCTGCCATCAATACCAATATTGAGTACACACTGGCTGAGGACCCAACCGACAGTATGTTTTTTATTGCGGCCGCAATTATCACCAATTCAAATATTACAATCACCCGCTGCCCGATTGAGTTTTTGGAACTTGAGCTACTCGTCCTGCAAAAAATGGGGCTAGATTACACTGTCTCAAAACCATACTTCTCACACAATGGCCGAACTAAATTGGCTGATGTCAAAATAAAAGCCAGTAAACTAATAGCCTCTCCAGAAAAAATTCACTCGCGCCCCTACCCTGGACTGAACGCCGACAACCTACCGTTCTTTGCGGTTATCGCCACTCAAGCTGAAGGACAAACCCTCATTCATGACTGGATGTATGAAAAGCGCGCTATCTACTTCACTGAACTCGATAAGCTCGGCGCGGATACAGTCCTCGCTGACCCACACCGAATTTACATCACTGGACCAACTCCACTTAAGGCCACTGAACTCATTTGTCCACCCGCTCTGCGCCCAGCTACCATCCTCTTAATCGCCATGCTTGGCGCCAAAGGCACTAGCGTCTTGCGTAATATCTACAGCATTAATCGCGGCTACGAAAAATTGATTGAACGACTATCTTCAATTGGAGCTAGTGTTTCCTACCTAGACGAGTTCTAACAATAAGCACGGAAAAGCCCTGGCGACATTGTCGCCAGGGCTTTTCTCTACTATTTCAGACACTTCTGTTACAATACCGCAACATGTTTGTCATCCAGGTAGTCCCCTTAATTCGCGGCACTAAAATCGACACACTTTCTTATTACAGTAGTGTTAACTACGCTATTGGTACCTTTCTCGCTGTTCCAATTCGCGGCAAAGTAGTGAACGCCATTGTGACTGAAGTAACCCCAGTCGCTGAAAACAAAAGTGCGCTTAAAAGCGCTTCCTTTACTCTGCGTAAGCTACCAGAACAAAAGCCTGAGTCTGTAGTGCCAAGTAACATCACCGCCACCGCCGAAAAACTCACCACTGTCTACCCGAGTTCAATTGGTGCCATTCTCTATCAACTCCTTCCCCCTGATGTACGAACTGGCGACTACAAGTATCCACTCGTCTCTTCCCTCATCCATAATGAGGATACCTTACCCCAACTCCTCACTGCTGGTGTCAAAGATCGGTACGTCTCATACCGTAGCCATATCCGGAGCGTGCTCGCTCGTCGCGGTTCGGTAGTGTTTGTAGTGCCCACCAGCGCCGATATCGATTATGCTGTCGCCAATCTATCCCACGGCATTGAGGACCGTCTCGTGGTATTTTCGCCCGCTCAGGGCAAGACAGAGCGCAGGAAGGCCTATGCAGCCTACGAGGACACCAGCTTAGCCAAGCTCATCATCACCACCCCTTCACACGCCTACCTAGACCGGGTAGATCTACTCTCAGTAGTGATTGAACGTTCCGCTAGTGACTTTTATCGTGGACAGCAACGACCCTACCTAGACCACCGCACCACTCTCGCTATCTACGCCAAGCAAACTGGACGAAGCCTGCTTCTCGGAGACATCCTGCCCCGTACCGAAGACGAGTATAGACGCCGAAATGACTTATATAACACCTATAACGAAGAAACTAAGCGCCTCGCCTTTAGTTCCCCACTAACCGTCATTGAACAGAAGGACAAATCAACTCCTGAGACGCCATTTGCGCTATTCTCAAAAGAACTCAAATCTCGGATGCAGAACGTGCTTGAGGGTAAGGGTCGTGTCTTCCTCTATGGTGCCAGACGAGGAATCGCACCAGTAGTGACCTGTATTGATTGTGGTCATATTTTCCGTTGCCCTGATTCTCAAACCCCCTATTCACTTATAAAGACCATTTCCAAAACCGGGAACGAGGAGCGGTGGTTTGTGTCTGGTACGTCTGGCAAGAAAATTCGCGCCGCTGACACCTGTCCAGACTGTGGCGGCTGGAGACTACGCCCACGAGGCATCGGTATCCAATTTGTACACGAAGAAGCAACCAATCTCTTTCCAAACCACCGCGTCTTTCTCTTAGATCACATCACGGCCAGCACCCGTAAACGTGCTGAGAAGATAATGGAGGAATTTTATGAGTGCAAAGCCGCCGTCTTGGTCGGCACGCAAATGGCTTTACCATACCTCACTATGAAAGGTGTTGATTTAAGTGCTGTTGTGTCGCTTGATGCCACTCGCTCCAACCCCACCTGGCGAGCGGATGAAAACGTATTTAGACTACTTCTAGAATTACGAGAACTCTCAGAGCAAGAAGTACTGGTACAAACCCGTACCACTCCCGACTCAGTCTTATTAAGTGCTACTCACGGTAGTCTCGAGGTTTTTTATAATGAAGAAATTGAGCTTCGTGAAATGCTTAAGTATCCACCATTCTCAGTCTTTGTACTGCTGAGTTGGACTGGTGAAAAAACGGTTGTCCAAGAAGTTGAAGCCATGATTAAAAAAGGTACCGCTCCTTATGAAGCGTCTTATTACAGCAACCCTAGCTCAACTGACTCCAAAATTCTCCGCCATGCTCTCTTCCGTATCCCGGCCGCAGACAAAAATAAACACTTATTTATCGAGACCCTTAAATCGTTGCCGCCATTTATTCGTATCGAAATTGACCCAGCCCGAATTGTCTAAACCAAAAACGTGTGGTATTTTGCTATAATCAAACAATATGGCAAAACTAGTACCAGAAAACCACCCAGTCCTACACGCCATGGCCGAGGAAATTACCCCGGAGGAATTTGCTGATGGGACAGTCAAAAAGCTTCTAAAAGACCTGCGCGATGCTATCAAGACTTACAAAATCGACGGCTTTACCGCTGTGGCTATTGCCGCACCACAAATTGGTGTTAGTAAGCGAATGTTTATCATTGAAGACCAGAGTACCGATGGCGACCGTCTCCCAACCGTAATTGCTATTAATCCTCGCTTTACTAAAGTTTCAAAGAAGACTCACGTTGTTGGTGAAGGCTGTCTTTCTATCCCCGACCAATACGGACTAGTTCGTCGTTCAACTAATGTCACGATGGAAGCTACAGACGAAAACGGTGTTCGCTACACACGTGGTGCTGGCGGATTGTTGGCCCAAATCATGCAGCACGAAACAGACCACCTCGACGGTATTCTCTTTACCGACCGCGCTGAAAAAATCTGGACCAAAGACGACATCAAAGACAAGGATCAAGCTGAGGCTTCACGCACATGAAATTCGCCTTCTTCGGAACACCAGAGCTAGCCGTTAATGCTCTTGATGAACTAGAAACGTTTGGACTAGTACCGAGCTTAATTGTGACCACTTCAGACGCACCAGTGGGCCGCAAGCAAATCATCACTCCACCACCAACTAAAGTCTGGGCAGAAGAACGCCAGATTCCAGTCTTTCAACCAACCACCCTCAAGCACAAAGAAGACCTCACTCTACTATCTGATAATACTTGGGATTTCTTTGTAGTGTTTGCCTACGGCAAGATAATGCCAGAGTGGCTACTTAGTCTTCCAAAGTATGGGACCATCAACGCCCACCCTTCACTACTACCCAAGCTTCGTGGTGCTAGTCCAATTCGTAGCACCCTACTCACTGACCTGTCTGCGGCCGGAGTGACCATCATGCAAATGGACGCCGAGATGGACCATGGACCAATTTTATATCAGCAACCAATTTCACTACCCGTACCAATCCCTGGACAAGAATTAGATCGCATCGCCAGCCTGATGTGTGGCGACTTACTCGCTCATGTCATGCAGGAATTACCCAAAGGTACCATTGTACCTGCCCCACAAAAGCACGAGGATGCTACATTCTGCACCAAAATAACTAAGGACATGGCAGAGCTGACCATTGACCCTACTGCCCTACCGACCGGAGAAGAAGCCTTGGCTTGCTACCGCAAAATCTGCGCCTTTGATGGTTGGCCTGAGACTTTCTTCATTCATGAAAAAAAGCGTTTTAAGATTAAGTCTGCCAGACTGACCGAAGACCAAAAACTTGTCATTGAACGCATCGTTCCTGAAGGCAAAAACGAAACTGATTTCAAAAACTATTTTGCCTAATATACTAATCGATTTTGGTATTAAAAAAGCGGCGGCCTTAAGGCCGCCGCTTTTTATTTATTGTCCAAATCGCATCATCTCCTTAATCTTTCTTCCGCCGCGGCGCAACAGACTGTGACGTCTCTTATGCGCCTTTCGCATTTCTTGGTCAAGTTCATCACGAGCTACATCGACTGCTGCTTCAAAGGTAGCTTGGGTATTTTCAGATCGGTACAACTCTCCTTCAATCCAGATATTTACTTCAACCCGACACACTGGGCCAGTACGATGCGCCACAATTTTTTCGTATTCTACTTCAGCTTTGGCTTCTTGATCTTCAGATACATACTTGAGTAAAGTATTGAGCTTCTCGGTAGTGTATGCGTCCATTCCATTCCCCACCTCAGTGTTAGTGTGCTTAAATGTGATGTTTTGAAATACCATGATGTTGTACTTAGATTTCTAAACCTCGTCCGGTACCGCAAATATTTTTCGACTGTTCTGATGTCCCGAGACCAACCTGATTTGCTTCTCTGATGTCTTGTAGTGGGTGGCCAGTAATTCTTTTACTCGTTTATTTGCAAGATTACGCTCGGCCGGTTCCTTAACTTTTATTTCATAACGATGTGGTCCTTGTTCGGTAAACGATTCTCGTTTAGAAGCTGGATACACCGCTACTCTGACGTACATACTTTATTAACCCTCACACGACACACACACATTGTCTGAAATACTGATGCGTGGGCGTGACGGTGTGCTACTAGCTGTACCATAATTCGCCTGCAAGTGTGCGACGATATCATCTGATTCGTACATCTCTACGTTTTTGTTGTCATCTACCAAATACGGCACGAGCATCTTTCCCCCGCGCGCTACAAGCTCTGCCTCTACTGCCTCATCTCCTGCATCCTTGAGTTCTACTTGTAATTGCAAACGATCTATAACCGCAGTGACACGACGGCAAAACGGGCAATCTTGTTTGTAATAAAGTGTAAGCATACGAAACATTTATCCTTTTAACTACCCCATTATACTACGTACTCCCAGAAAGCCCACCTGTGTATTACTTCCCTTTTGCCCCAGTTGAATATTCACGAGTTTTCTGTACAATAGGGCGACTATCAGTTCATATAGGCTAAATAAGCCTTGAAAACTGATACAGAGCACCTTCCGCGGTAGCTCAGCGGTAGAGCAGTTGACTGTAACATTGGACAAATGTTCAAAATAGCAGCCTTATTGAGAAATCAATATTGCAAACAAGGTGAATTGCTGGAACCCCTATTGCGCAAGCAAGGGCAATCAGCAGCCAAGCTTTCAGATAACATCTGAATGAAGGTTCAGAGACTATCCTTAACAGGAGTAGGAAGTGAAAACTTTCGAAGCGCCTTGCACCGTCTACACAGCAATGTGTCCGGTGATGATATAGTCCACGCCATACAGTAACGTATGAATAAGTGTAATCAATTGGTCGCAGGTTCGAATCCTGCCCGCGGAGCCTATAAAATCTTAAACACGCCTTAGGGCGTGTTTTTGATTTTATATGCTCCGCGGGAGCAACAGTCCGGGGGACTGTTGCGGCAGGATTCGAAGACCTTGCCTGCTATCTTTTGAGCTTGCGAAAAAGTAGCGACAAGGTGTACTGCGGCTGTAAGCCGAGAAATTCCTGCCCCGGGAGCGAGTGACCAAACGTCACTCACGTCAGGATTCGAAAAGCGGTTTGAGATATTTTGAAGCTTGCGAACAAAATATCCAAACGCTGCACCGTCCATGTAATGGAAGAATCCTACCCGTGCTTCCGTGTAGGATTCGAAAAGCTTTTGAGCATTTTCTTGAGCATGCGAAAAGAAAATCCAAAAGGTGTACTGAAACTGTAAGTTTCGAAATTCCTACCGCACGGAGCAATAAATTGACATTAGTGTAAAACTATGTTATTGTTCCTCTCGGATTCCCCTCACACACAGAAAGGACTGCACCATGAAGAATTTGGCTGGTGTCGCTGACTGCGACATGGATATCAGGCGTGAACTGGGTCGTTGCTACATCGACACCGTGGACATCGAGAAGGGTAATACTGAAGTGCCCTACTCGGTCATCGGCAAGCTGGGCGATATGACCTTCAAGCGCGGCTGGTACTACTGGGTCGTCAACTGTCGCGTGCCGCTCGAAATCGCACGAGCACTCTACGCCGACCCTGTTGGCAAAACCGACATTCGGGTCGCTGGCCACTGCGGTTGCCCGCCGCCTGAAGAGTGGGTCACACATCTTGATGACCAAGGCCATGTCTTGTGTGCGAATTCGGAACGCCCGACGGATGAAAGCCTCGTCAAGTCGCTCGAGTCTCAGGGCTACCGTTTCGTCGACGATCCCACAAGCGAAGGCAAAGCTTGTATCACTTCGTACCACATCGACACTGAAGTGGGGCTGCGGGTCTTCGCTGACATTGTGCGGCGTTACAACCTTGCTCCAATGGAGTTTCGCGAGCTGTTCGGTGATGAAATCCCTGAACATCTTCGTGCTCCGCTGGGACAAAACCCACTGCGCCGTCCACATGCCTGAAGAACCACGTCGGTAAGACCGACACGAGACCCTGCAACACACCGCAGGGTCTCATTTCGTTAGGGCAATATCAAAATACCTAAAATCGTTTTCAATATTTAACCAATCCAAGGTTCGAAACCCGTCCAGCACGCGGAGCCATTTCTTGACCAAAGTAACACCACAGTGTTTAATTGGGTGTTCTTTGAACCAAAACGTAACTCTGGAGAACGCAATGAATTTCAGATTCGCCGTACTTTTGCTCACCGTGTGCGCAATGACTTTCTGGGGAAACTTCTACTTTGTCCTCGCTATGAATGCCGCACTCTGGATGTATTTCATCTATGACATGCACCGTTCGAGAAAGTCCCCAGGAAACAGTGGGGCTATCGGTGCTGCAATCATCGTGTTCGCGTTCCTTTTCGTTGTAACGCTCGTGTCACTCCCGGTTTCACTCTTCCTCAACTGGAATGCCTTGGAGATGGACTGGGAGCATCGTGAAAAAATTTTCTACCTCTGGCATTTGGTGGAACACTACCTACTCAGGTAATTGAGCCGCAAAGGCTCCCTCCTCGAGGCCTGACGACCGCCCACAACCAATCTCACCCTGAGACCGTTGTGAGGCGGTCTTTTTTTTATACTCACAACACTAAAGACATCCACAAAACCACCCTATTGCTTAAAACCCTAAACTACATATATACTACTCCCCATGACACGAATAATTGCATTGAGTCCAAAGAAGAACACCAAGACTCGTCCATACAAATCAAAGGCTCGTCTAGCAGCTAAGCAGGAGATGCTTGCCAAGAAGGCCGGCAAAACAGCCAAGAAGTAACAACCGATTATTAATAAAAAAAACACCCGTTCGGGTGTTTTTTTGTTTGCGTCCCGCTTGACTTCCCTCCCTATTAAATGTTTACTACTTTCAATACTCAGTAAGTCCTGAGAGTCCTTCGCTAAATTAGCACATACTGGAGAAATAATGTACGAGATTGACCAAGATCTTGAAATTAGACTGGCTAGGGCTTTCGCTGAAGCCCGGATGAATCGTCACGAAATCATCACCGTTGAACATCTACTGATTGCAATACTTGACGACCCATCTGTTGTTAAAGTAATGCTCCATCACAAAGTTGATGTCAACACGCTGCGTCTTGAGCTTACCAAGTGCGTAAACACCACCCCCATCAGAGAAGACACGGGGGATATTGAAGCAGTGCCTACTGAGGGCTTCAAGCGCGTGTTTCAACGCCCCACAATGTACGTACAGAGATTTGTCGCTAAAAAGCGAAAAGTCACTGGTGTTCATGTTCTTATGTACATCTGCCGAGAAAGAAGCCCCGCCGCGGAGTATTTGTCCTCGCAAGGCCTGACTTCTCTTCATGTTGAGGGATTCATTCAGCACAACTTGTGACCGAAACAGTGTCTGACTTTATCACTCCCACAAGAATCGCCACCCACACAGGCGGTTCTTTATTTTTATACCAACTAAAATCCCAACCTGTGCTAAACTTTATAGGTATCGAAAACCTGTTCTTTGAAAGGAGCACATCATGCACTCTGTATTAAAAGAAGAGGGTCACCCAGTCGCCCACTTGCAGACATTGCTCGCAATGATCAAAGGCAGCATCGGCTCGGGGCAATTCTTGGAAATCTATATAAAGATTCAACAGGGTGAGGAGGTGCGACACGCTGACGTCATTGGAAATGGAAGTTTTGCTTGTGCGTACTTCACCTCAGCTTTGCTTACCCTCATCAACCTACTTGAAGGTGGTGTCCACACCACTGTTACGGTAACGGTGGAGGACTTGTACGCTTCAGGGTGGTACGAGATCGATGAGCCAACACCTGGCGCCGTCGTCCTCTGGGCACCAAAAATGGCCAGTGACAAGAAACCACATCGCCACATCGGCTTTGTCCTTGACGACCTCCACGCCGTCAGCACCGACGGCGTAACTGGTCGCCCGACCAAGCACCATGTGACCTATGGTGAAACCGACGGGGTACCAAACCGACTGATAGAAGCCATCTTCTTTCACGAACTTTTGTGCCAATAGCACCGACCCAAAACCGGGTAGTGAGATTCACTACCCGGTTTAGTTCATTACCACAAAAATTGTGGTTTTTTTATTTAAATTCTACTGTTGAATATTCCCGAGTTTCTGCTCCAGCAAAGCAATCTTCTCTTTAAGTGCAATCATCTTGAGTTCACGGTCAACCATGGTCTTGTTCATCTGCTCCAATGTAGCAACCTTTTCTTGAATTTCTTCTTGGAAATTTATGTATTTAGTGACGTCTCTAAAACTCCAAATCTTACCGACGTTTTTGCCTTCAAGTAACTGCGGATAAGACTTTACCGCCACAACACTTTTGTTAATTAATTTAATTCTAATGTCATTGCCTATTTCTTGACCACTATTGACCTGATCAATTATCCGTCTAAGAAACTCAGTATCAATAACTTTGTTTATCACTGAAGTAATCACCACTTCTGTTTGTGGAGCAGTAATTTGTTCGGCTGGAATTTCCCAAATTTCAACAAAGCGTTTGTTGAAATAAGCGATTTTTTGATTTTCATCAAGCACCAAGATACCTTCTCCAACCGAATCTAGAATTGTTCGCAAAGTAGCGACCAGCAATCTTAGTTCTTTGGAACTAATTTCGAGAGAACGTTCGCTTAATACCCTTTCCTTATCAAAACCTTCATAGGTAACACTAATCAATTGCAATAACTCCTGTAACTCAGGAGTGAGAACGGGATCTGCTCCAAGTGCCCGCTGCAATTGTCGTAAAAGGGTTTTGTGCATACTATTCTTCTCTCAAAGTAGTTATCGTCATGGTTTGATTGTGTAATCGACATTGCTTCTCAGTCGGCGCAACTGGACAAATTTCTCCGTAAGAATAAAAACCAGCCATAACCGTATCTTCTCCTAGCATATTTCTAACGGCCTCTGTCTCCTCTTCTACTCGTTCCTTCAGAACCAACTTTCTACCGATACAGCTAATCAAAATCGCCAAATCAGCACTAGCTCCAAGACTGTCACGACCAGCTTTGGCAGCGCCTGAAGCTCCGTCAACCAACCGGTCGAAGTTAGCCTTCATAAGCACAGACACTACCCCCTCTGGCATATCACCAGCAAAAGTCATACTCTGCTCAGCTTCATCAACCGCCAAAAGAGTTCGTATCACTTCTACATCGCCAAGGTTTCCTTCTAGCTGAAGTTTCATTGGGAAAAGTAGTCCCGACCCAGGTAATTCCGCTGCGAGCTCACCTAAGTATTCTTTGTACAGGGCTAGCGCCGGCTTACCATCTAACTCATAGAGAACATTGCCTTTTGAACGCGTAATGACACGGTCTGGACCAAATGTATCCCACCCACCAAGAGAACCATATCCAACTTTTAGTGACTCACCATAAAAACCAACCAGGACAATATTCTTCTCTTTTGGTACTTCATCTACACCCACCAAGGTGATTTTAAAGTCAGCACCATCACCCACCAAACCTCCAGTTACAGACACATTCTCTGGTAGTCCGGCGGTAATTCCCTTTAATAACTCTGTTCCATTTACAATCAATCCATCAGAAAAAACCATCACATGTGAGAGGCCTTCTTTTGGCAACATATTAGCCACCTCTTTTCCTTTGGCCTCATTCTCTTCTAATGAACCAATCATAACTTGGCTAAATTCCAATTTGGTTTTTTCGAAATAAACAGCTGTGACTGATATTGAATTATCGTATACACGAGTATCGAGAATTTCTCCAGCAGTTGAACACATCAAAATCTTTGAGTTAGGGTAAGACTGCCGCAGTGAATCAAAGTGTTCTTGCTTTTGAACCTGAGCTCGAGCACCGAAGACGAATACAATTTGTGGAGTTTCAGTTAACGGATCACTTTTTTGAACCCAGCCCGCTCCCTCAGTCCATAATTTTTGTTCTATCTTCATAAATATATTTTAAAGAACTAATTAACCCCACTTAAGTGCTCAAGGTTACTGTGGTAAGTACTGTCTGATTTTTAGAACCAACTCCTTTAGTGATATGTTTGACTTAACCACAAAATCTACTGCCCCCAGTTTTTTGGCCTCTTCGATATCTGCTATTTGACCCAAGTTAGAAGCAACAATAATTGGCACCTTTTTTACACTCTCGTTATCACTGTCTACCACTTCAGTTAAAACTTCAAACCCAGTCTTCAGTGGCATCATCAAGTCCATCAAGACAAGGTCGAACTTTTCTGAACCGAAGATCATGTCAATTGCCTCCTGTCCGTTGTGAGCGTGGTGCACAATAAATCCCTCTAGCTCAAGCTTGCGCTTATATGAACGAGCTACGAATTCTTCATCTTCACAAAGTAGGATTTGGTACGCCATGGGTATTTTAATTATGTGTAATTTTGTTGCTATAAAAATTACCAGACCAATATCCTATTTGTTTATAATATAAGGACTTTGGTGCGGTACTATTTTAATTTAGTATATCATCTACCTTCACTTTTTTTAACTTTTAAGGTGTAAAATTTAGACAAAAAGCATCTGATAATCACTGCTGTTCACTAGTTGGTAATGTAACAAAAAATGTTGTACCAACATTTTCCTCAGATTCAAATCTAATATTGCCGTGTAATTGCTCCACAATTGATTTAACAATATATAGTCCAAGTCCACTACCACTACTGGAATTATTTTTTACGTTTGAGGCTCGATAAAAACGATTAAATATCTTTGACTGTTCAATCTTTGGTATACCCTGACCATTGTCTTTGAAGTTAATTTTGGCGTCATTCCCCTCTACATTACCGGTCACTTTTAGAACACCAGTACCTTTTGAATACTTAATTGCGTTATCAATTAGATTTTGCATGACTTGCCGCACCCGAGACTTGTCGCCATAAACATTAATACCTTCAGGGATGTTTATCTCAATCACTACCCCGCGTCTCTTGGCATAATCCGCCAAGTCGGAACATATTGAATCAACTGTCTCTTTAACACTAACGTATTCAAGTACCATATCAAGGTTTCCTCTTTCAATCTTGGTGATGTCTAGCATGTCGTTCACCATACCAATTAGACGGGCAGTTGAAATATCAACGTCAGACAAAAGCTCATGTTGCTGTTCGTTCAGCGGGCCATAACTTTCATCAATTAACATTTCAATATTGCCACGTACGGCAGTTAGCGGAGTACGTAGTTGGTGTGAAGCCACTGCCACCAGCTCACTTTTTGATCTTTCTAGTAGCTTTGCATCAGTAATGTCGGTAATCAATACGAAATAATTTACATCGTCTTTTCCATCAGTTTTAACCTGAAGGTTGTTAAAAAATATCTCAAAAATCTTACCCTGAGTCTCTACTTCGGGCAAAGTGAATACTTCACCATTTAGACACCTTGTTAATGACTCTTTAAAATTAGTGTCCTTGTAATACGCCAAGATTTCTTCTAGTACTTCTGGCATTAATATCTCTTCTTGGTTTAAATCAAGTAGTTGATATAGACCTTCATTAACAAAAATAACTACACCTTCACTATCCAAAAGAAAAACCCCGTTTTTAATGTTTTTGGTAACTTGATGTAGCTTTTCCTTTTCGCGTTTAATTTCTGCGGTACGCTCTTCGACTCTTCGCTCCACCGCTTTCTTCTCTTCATCCAAATCTTCAAGAATATTTAAAATAGCTTTTTTGGTATTCTCGAGCTCAGCTTCCTTCAACTTCATATCAGCAATAATTTGCTCAAGATTACTGGTATCGCCGCCAGAAGTAACTGTTGTAGTTGCTGAAACTTGTTTAGGCTTATCTTCTCTTACCACTCTCTGGTTTACATGATTCATGACACTGCCATAACCAGATATTTCCTCAAGTAAGATATTTGACTCAGGTACACCCATTTCCCGCAACTGATATAGTACCGACAAGACAAAATTTGAGGCACCAGCGACAAACCATTGTTTGTCTGTGATGTTTTCTACAGAGTCTTTTATTAAAGTTGAGCTAATATCTCCCGACACCAACTTCAGTTTAAAGGCGTCACTCTGCTTAGCAATTTCTTCAAGTTCCTTAACATATAAAGCCTGCTCTGAATTAACGTTAGCATAAAGTAGAGTGACAGGAGTTTTAATATTCCTATTTAAAGAAACTTGGATCATACTCATAAATGAAGCAATACCAATTCCTCCTGCGATAAATACCACCTCTTGCTGTGGTTTATTTGGTAAACAAAAAATACCAAATGGTCCACGAATTAGGACCTTATCGCCGACAGGCAAGTCCAGTAATGAACGTTCGAAGCTAGAGTTGGTGTCACGAAGTACTACGGTCAGCAAATTCTTGCTATCGACCGACGATACAATAGGAAGTTTTTGACAGTCGCTTCTTTTGTCATCTGCGGCAGCGTGAGATAAACACAGTTCTATTGATTGACCTGGCTCAAAAAATAATGGGGTACTGAGCTTAAAAGTAACCTCATATATATTTAAGGCAACTTCTTTGGTTGAATAAATAGCTGCTGAAAATTCCTCCATGTATTACAAAATTAAATTGGCGATTTGGACAAATTTATAGCGTAACTGGAATAATCTCTGACTTGTTAAAATCTAAAATAACGTCTACCTGGCTACCACAATCGGTTCTTCACCTTGGGTCTCTGGTGCACAAACTTCAATCCGATCACCAGCATTTATCATGATTTTATAACCAGTGATGGTATCGGTAGCACCCGATGGGTCATTTGGCATTTCAGTTAAGTACAGTCCATTTTCTGCCAACTCATCAAGACTGACTCCGCCAGTACACCCTGCGCCATACTGACAAATATCAACAGCATCATTAATACAGTCAGTACCGTAGGTGGTTATATCAGCTGGGTAGGCTCCAGAGTTATCAATAGAATATTGATGGACGGCATCAAGAATGGCCCGTACGTCGTTACGACGTTGTGCGTCTTGAGCCTCACCAAGTTGTTTGGCTGGATTTATAGCAATAATAACTATAGCTGCCAGTATGGCCAAAATAGCAATTACCAGCAAGACTTCAATGAGAGTAAATCCTTTTGATATATTTTTTTTCACAGTTTAATAATTATTACCGGGTCGATAGTCCCTGTCTTGTTTATCCTATAAGTATATAAGAAGATTGACTAACTATGGCTAACATATCCCCTCTTTATTGTACTTTTAGCGGGTAACGGAAATACTATCCTCCGTCTCAACACTTTGAGAAGAGACCATGATTCGGCCTGACTCTGTCATTTCGACAAAGTAACCCGTTCCATATACTGAACAATAAGCATCCCCGCCCTCCTCGGTACAACGAGGGTCACGAGGCATATCCACCAAATACACTTGGTTGTCGGTAAGGACAGACAAGTCGGCCAAAAAATCACAATTTAAACTACCGGTTCTACATATCTCAAGTGCATAAGTATCAATTTGGTCTGGGAACGTGCCTTCATTATCTAGAGCGTACTGATGAATGGCATTGAGAATAGTGTGTACATCAGACGTACGCTCCGAATCCCGAGCCTTAGCCAGTTGCAGAGCAGGATTAATCGCAATAATAGTGATTGAGGCCAAAATCGCCAAAATAGCAATTACCAGCAAGACTTCAATGAGAGTAAATCCTTGTGGCTTAACTTTTAACATATTTTTTATACTTTACCACAAATTAATCCTACAAATATGTTTTGAGTACCCAAATTAAAAATACCGCTGCCGCCAAAAATACTACGATAGTTAATATCAGTTTAAATTTAACTCTAATTTTTGAGACTGTCATTTTAAGGTACTGTAAGCACAAAACGTAAGCTGCCTTGACTCTTCTCAAAAAATTATGGGCCACACTAGCAACATCAGCCAGCGAGCGAATGTCACTGATGGCTAACGAATCGGTACTAACGACTTCTTCGTCTTGATCGTATTGCGTCAGTAGATTAATGTGCCTAAATTCAGGATTAGAAGCAGCCAAAGCCAAACCAACGACGTTGGCAAATAACACATTTGGCGTAGCATCCTTTTGCAAGACATCGTGTTCTTTAATTTTAAAGAGTGGATTGGCAATAGTGGCTTCGATTCCAGTTTTTTCTGTAATGAATGATTCTATGTACGGCAACAAGGCTGAACCTCCAGCAATAATAATATGCTTAACCGGACTGCCACTTTTGGCTTCAAAATATATTTTCGCTTCGTTTATTTTGTCAGTTATTACGCTCAAACACTCCCGTAATATTGCTGGCACACCAGTATCTTCATAAGCTGGATTGACTCCGTTTACACGCTTCAATGTTTCAGCTTCTTCTTTATTAACATTTAAACGTTCTGCCAAGAAATTAGTGAAGTACTCTCCACCATAAGGAAACAGAATTGAGTCATTAGGAACAGTATCTGTACCAAACATCCCAATCGTAGCTGAGCGAACACCGATATCGATAACAATACAATCTTCATCAGCAATTGGGTTTGGTAAAAGTGCACTTCCTAAAGCGAATAACTCACCACCCACGAAGGCTGGCCTGACGTTGGCGTGAACAAACGCTTTGACATAGTTATCTAGTACAGATTTTTCAACTCCAACAAAAGTGGCATTACGAACTCCTTTTTCTTCGGCCACATGGTGATTTGAATACAGTGCACCAAGTTCAAAAGGGATTATTTTACCAGCTTCAGCGTAGAGGTAGGCTTCAATTTCGTTTTGTTTAACAGTTTCTGGTACGACACAATGGTGAGAAAAAAGTTTTGCTTCAGGCAGACACAAAAAAGCGCGATGAAGACTATTTTCGTCAGCCAAAACGTTTGGTTTGGTGTTTTTCAAAACCTCATTTAAGACAGTAGAAAAAGTCTCAACATCAATGATGCGACCTTTTTCTACTACTCCTTTTTCTAGAGGGGCGTTTCCGTAAGCCTTAATTGAATTGTCATCATTAAGCTGCAGAACCTTAATAGAAGATTCACTTACGTCTACGGCAATAAAATTTAAATGTCTCATATTAAAAACTTACAACTCTTTCAGACGAAAGTATTATCATGTTTGGGCTAATTTGTTCTATCATATCTTTAATACGCACAGTATGATTCCCTACAGTACTTTCAACCATCAGTACTCGGTTGTTATTGCCAGAACCTTCGATGTCGAAAATTTCACAATCTCCTTCTCCTATTAGTATAACCTCATTGCCCTGATAATCTAAAGTGCGTTGTAGTTCCATACGGGCATAATCTAGGCAGCCATGAGCTAACAACCTAGCTTTTTCGCGCTCAGCAAAGGCAATACTAATGTCGGTTCCAGCAATAGCTCGCAGCGACATACCAAGGCTAATTGACAGGAAAATAGCCGAAAGCACTAGGACGGTTGATATAGCTATAAATCCTTGGTTTAGTTTTATCATGGATATTGCAAATTTACCGTTGTATATATGGTTGAACTAGCAAAATAAATGGTTCTGTCCTCTGGATTACGCAGCCCCATTTCTAATATCACTCGCAGTGAACCAACACCCTCATCATACGTTATATTTGAAAATTCAACCCCAAAAACATCCACGTCTGTCCCAGAAATAAACTGTAACTCCCCCACACCTTCGAGCAACGTCACCCTACCATCTACCACCTCAATAACGGTTGGATCTTTGGAGACATCGCTCATTCTAAGCGTGAGTGCCGATGATGACTCCCCCGCCACTGGCGTACTGATAGAATCAGCCTGACTAACCAAGTCACGAATTTTTTCGGTCACAAACTGTGTGTTGTATCGCAGCTCCTCAGCTGCTTTCACCTTAACAAACCCAGAGAATACATTGGCACCAATTCCTCCAATAAGCACGACCAAAATGGTCGACAAAGCCATATACAAAAGTATTTCGATAAGCGTAAATCCTCTTTGGTTGGTTAACACATACTTTTTCATAATATTATGGCGAAATGTATACAGACCTGGTGCTGCCATCACCTAAAGTAAAGATAACAACCAAATTTGATCCAGCCACACTAGAATCAAACGTAATGGAGTTAATATGATGGAAACCCGAAGCGGCTGGTATAGTGTAATCAGTTATATCTATCTCTGTACCCGAAGAAACTGGTGCTGAGGTTGAAGCATTAAACACCTCGACATCCTCAATCGCTACCCGGGTGAGGAGGGCCCCAGTATTCCAAGAAATGGCCAGGTCGGTAATGGTAAGGTCTTCAGCACTTTCGTTTTGTATAAACAAACCAAACACTTCAGTATCAAAAGAAATAAGTGCAACATTTTCGGTTGAAACCTCCAAATCTCCGGCCTCACCTTTGGTCTGTGTCCAATTACTTAGAAGTGTGTCATACGACACACTTCTCTCCCGTCCACCAAATACGTTCCAGGTGACAAGTGAGGTAACTTCTACCACATCTTCGTCAACCGCTTGAATATCAATGGTTCTAGTAAATTTACCCTTCTCATCAGCGGTTGGGGTAAGTGTCCAAAAACCAGCATCAAATAAAAGGCCGTAAGTACCGACTTCAATATTTTCAAAACCAGCATCTCTAATTGAAACCAAGGCTTCAATTCCCTCTGCCGCCAATAGTCTCGCCTGCACACTGTCAGTAACCCGCTGCATGGAGGTAAACGAGTCGATAGTGAGATACCCAATAGTAACCACGCCGATTACAAAAACCGAAATAGCAAAAATTATTTCAATGAGTGACTGTCCTTGTTGTAATTTATTGACCCGCATGATTATTTATCAATATAACCAGTATCTAAGATACTGATTTGTTTTTCTTTGGTGCCAAGAGATATATAAAGAGTATCGGACACATTGGCGTTTCCAGTTAATTCCGTAAAGATTATTTCACTTGGACCAGATATTGTTACATTTGAATTAATTGGGAACACTACATCCTGATCAATTATCCGAGACAAATAATCTTGCCCCTCAAACAAGACATATGAATCCTCATCAATAAAAACTCCAAAAGCGTGGTTATTTTTGCCAGACTGAGCAGATCCCTGAGCTTGTCTTAATGTACTCACCAAATTATCGGTGGTCTCGTTTAATATTTGTGATTGATAATAAGCAATTCCAATTGAAGATGTAAACACTCCAATAATTATCACCATCGCCATTACCAGCATTAGCTCAAACAGCGTAAACCCAGACACACTTCTTTGCCTACTATATGTTTCCGGTAATTTCATAGATTGGCATAATAATTGCTAAGGCCACGAAACCAACCACCACAGCAATGACAATAAGTAAAATTGGCTCAATGATAGTCGGTATCTTTTTTGCCTGCATATTTACTTCCTTAGCATAAAATTCTGCCATATATTCAAACGACTGGACCAAAGTACCACTATTTTCTCCAACCGAGACAATACTAATCATCATGTTAGGAAATAGCGAGGTAAATTTTTTCATTGACTCTGAGAGAGTGGTGCCTCTAACGATATTGGAATGAATATCAAGTAAAGATTCCTGGTACTGAATATTTGTAACCGCCTCCGACACAATATGAATTGATTCATTAAGTGACAACCCACTTTTTAGTAGAGTGGCAAAAAGCTGTGCCACCAAGGCCCGTTGATAATCTTTTAACATCTCACCCATGAATGGTAGGTTGATATAAAACGTATGAAAAAGTTTTCGGACTCGATAAAATGTATTTACATAAACTACACCCATCACCAAGGCCACCACTCCAATGATTCCGAGCAGCCAGTAATTTTGTACCCAAAGCGAAATGGCTAATAATATTTTTGTTATTATCGGCAATTCCACATTTAAACTATTAAAAAGCGGGACTAGCTTGGGAAGAATAAAGACAGCCAAACTTCCCCCAAGAAGAATCGCGGCCCCAAAAACTAGTTTTGGATACATGGTGGCAGCACTTATTTCACGCTTAAGGTCGGTACTTCTGGTTAACCAATCAGCTAAAAATTGTAAATTACTCTGAAGAGTTCCACTACTTTCTCCGGCTCGAATCAGACTTACAAAAATACTTCCAAAGGTTTTTGACTCGCGTTCAAAGGCTTGAGAAAGTGTTACTCCATTTTCAACATTAGTACAAACACGATTTATTATGACTGAAAAATGTGGTGAATTACTTTGTTCTGCCAATTCAGCTAAAGCTACGTTAATTGAAATTCCACTCTTGAGCATGATGGACAGACTCTTTGTAAAATCAACCTTGTCTTGTGCTGATACACCTTTAAATAAATTCATATAATTATGTGCCGGCAACCTTAATTACCTCTTCCAGAGTAGTGGTGCCATCAAGAGCTTTGGCGATACCGTCGCACAAAAGTGGCACCATACCTGACTCTAGAGCTTGATTGTATATCACATCAGCCGCTTCTTTTTTGGTGATTAGTAGCCGTATTTTTTCATCAACTTCTAGAACTTCATAAATACCAATTCGTCCGATATACCCAGTATCTTGGCAGGCCTTACACCCCCTACCTCGGTATAGTCTTAACTGTGATATATCCTTTTCACTGGTGACAGCCTTTAAACTATCACAGTCCATCGCTCGAGAATTTTGTGTCAAAGTTTCTAATTCAGCCGCTTCAACAATGTAACTTTCTTTACAATGTGGACAGATTCTACGAACCAGACGCAAGGCAATAATGATATTTACTGATGACGCAATCAGAAACGGCTCAACATTCATTTCTGTCAGACGCGGAAAAGTGGTAGCGGCATCATTGGTGTGCAGAGTAGAAATAACCAAGTGTCCAGTCAAAGCCGAGTTAATGGCGATGTCGGCCGTTTCTTCATCACGAATCTCTCCAACCATAATAATGTCTGGATCTTGGCGAACAATTGAACGTAGTCCGTTTGCAAAAGTTAAATTTTTCTTTGAATTTACCTGAGTCTGTTGAACTCCCTCAATGTCGTACTCAACCGGGTCTTCAATCGTCATTACGTTCACCTCGGGGTTATTTAGCTTTTCCAGAATGGTATACAGAACGGTGGTTTTTCCAGAACCAGTTGGCCCCACGGCCAATATCATGCCGTGTGGTCTTTTGGCAGCATCTAGTACTTTTTGATAATTAGTGTGACTTAGTCCCAAATTTTCTAGCGTGTATTGATGGGCATGAGAATCCAATAGTCTCATCACCACATTCTCTCCATCAGACACTGGCAAAATTGAGACTCGAACATCAAAATCATTTTCGAGGTTGTGGTATTCAAATCTTCCATCTTGCGCCGCCGCATGCTCATCAGTCTGCATATGCGCCATAATCTTTATACGGAAGATGATTTTATCGTGCAGTGACTTTGGATAGCGCACTGCTTCATGCAGCAGACCATCGACACGGAACCGAATTAGAACGTCGTTCTCCAGTGGTTCAATGTGTATGTCTGAGGCGCGGTTATCATATGCGTATTCCAAGAACAGATCCATCAAACGAACAATGTCTCCTTCCTGGTGACCCTCCTCATAAAATCCGTTAATGAGCTTTTCAATTTTGTCATGTAAATCACCTTTGTAGGATCTTAGAGCCGTGTTTATACCACGTGAGGTGGCATAAAATACTGAAATATTCTTACCAGTTTTTTTCTCCAGTAATCTAAAAAATTCGTAGTTATCAATTTGATCGGTAGCCAGACTTAAAGTGTTATCGGAAACATCAAACACAATGGCCCGCTGGGCACGAGCTACTATCTCAGGCATGAGTGACAGATACTCATACTTAGTTACTGCTTCACCCAAATCAACAAAGTGAATATCAAAAAAATCAGCGATGGTTCGGCCTAAGTTTTTATCTGAAATTAAACCTTGCCCTATCAACTCTTCAGGTAGAGAGATTTTCTTGTTTAAAGATTCAGTTACAGCACTACTGAATTGTTCCTCGGTAATATGCCCTGGCGGTACCAGCATTTCGTGTAGTTTTTCTTGTGTGATTTCCATATAATCCTTGCTGTCGTTTAATACCCTTTAGTATACAGCATCAGATGTGGCTAACTTTCGAATTTTATCCAGACAAAAAAGAACGGGCCGCCTGCCTTTAAAATCCTAAATAAGCAAATTATTCAAGGATTACGCTGGTTTAATCTACGCCCCATAACAGGCACAACTGGGTCCTGATGCTAATTAATTTGTTTAAATTATTCACTTTTCTGCAACTATTTATACATAATTCTATGTATCATCAATGATACATAGAATTACGCCTATTTTCAGTCTTTTTAATTAGCTATTGGGGCCAGCTGTTTGTTTGACAGTAATCTCTCATCGGGCATAATGGGCAAAACTGTTCCTCTCATCAACCCAGCCTTAGGAGAACTGTCATGTGGAAAAATTTGGCACTGACGCCCCGGATTTCCTTTTCAATAATCTGGTCTATTCCAATCTGGATTTTTCTAGATATCCAAGATCAGAACTGGTTTCCGTCGGCCGTCATTGATTTGTTCGTGATGGCTTTCTTCAGCTTTGTGATTGAACACGTCCTGCTATACAAATGGCTTCGGTTACTAAACAACAGAGAGTCACGTCGGCAGGCGCTGGAACTCGTCATATACATTTGCTATCTGCTCATGCTTTTTGCCTTAGTTCTTTTATTGTTTCTGGTTACCTTTACCAGCAACACTGAAGAACTGCAACAGAAAGCCTTTCTGGTCTGGGCCTATGTATTGCTGGCCACTCTGCATATAGCCTGCAAGTGCACGAAATACAGCTTCGGCCGCTACGGCGCTATGTAACCGTCCCCACAAAAACCGAGGGGGCGGTTTTTGTTTGTCTGCTTAGTTTTAAAAAACTATTCCTCGTCAACGTGCACTGAAAACTCCTCTACCGCCTCCCCCACTATCTCAGCCTCGTCTTTGTCTATCAAGGACTTCTCTAGCTTACGCAGCACAGCCATAATTTCTTCGGGAGAATAGCCTTTCTCACGCAGTCTTTCAGCTTCAGCTAAAACAGCGTTCTCCAGCGGAGTACTTTTCTTAATTGCTCGATCAAACATTTTTTCAAACGGATGTGACATATGATCTAAAAAACTTTGAAACCTAAGCCTTCTTTACATACTCTGGACGAATATAGACCCCTTTCATACCATCAATCTTTCCGGTCACCCCTTCAGCCTCATCAGACAGGCGAATATCTCGCACCTTCGTACCACGCTTGATGGTCGAACCACCTTTTACTTTTAAATCTTTAATCACCAAAACCGTATCACCATTTTGTAAAAGGTTACCGTTACTGTCCTTGACTACAAATTCTTCATTGTCCAAAATTTCATCTTCCATAATAGTGTTTTACATCTAATAAGTATGTTGTCGCTAGTGTATACAAATATAAAACAATAGCAAATTAGTAAATATAGGTTTATTTTAGGCAACTTTACCAAGAATCCCTATCCCCAAAAGTAACTCCACCACATGGACAGATGTCCTATACTATAAGCATTAATAATATATGACACATAATATGCGTACACAAGTTATTTCAAACAAGGCAGTGGTAGGATTTTTTATTGGCACAATTATCCTAGCGCTTTTCCCATTTTATAGTTCAGCTGCTACAGCTAAACTCACCAATAAATCAGTTGACCTGTCTTGCATGCAAGACGCTGTCTCAACTCGAGAAGATGGAATTGCTGCTGCCTTTACTACCTTTAACGAAGATGTTGAGGAAGCCCTAGCCGCTCGAAAGACAGCCCTAGTAGCCGCTTGGGGTATCGAAGACAAAGTTGAACGCAGTAAAGCCATAAAGACCGCTTGGGCAGACTGGAAGACAGCCAAGAAGGCCGCTCACACTGAACTCAAGGCAGAGCGTAAACAAGTATGGGCAGACTTTAAAACTACCGCCAAAACTACTTGTCGTATTACTCTTCCAAAAGAAGAAGGGCTTGAAAAAGATAGCAGTGGTTCAATCTCACTCTAAACAAATCTAGACAAGACCACAAATAAAAGCGCCTCAGGCGCTTTTATTTGTGAATCGATATCTAGCATTAACCCTTCTTTGATTTTTGGACTGGACGGTTGCCGTGATTTTTTGAACCCTCCATTCTAGAAGCAACTCGACGCACCTGGTCTTGTGAATGATTCATCTGCGCTTGGTTGATTTTTTGTTTTGGGATATTGTCTTTCATAAAAATAATTATACCACTCAATACCGCCAAAGCTTCCTATTGTCCTTCAGTAGTAGTGACTGGTGTTGGATCTGGTGCAGGTGTTGATTCAATAGCGGGTTCTTCTACCACCTCTTCAACCACAACTTCTTGTTCTACTGGAACTTCCTCAACAACTTCCACTTCTTCTACAACTGGTTCTGTTTCTGATTCAGTTACTGGTGCTGGCTCAATTACTGTATCAGTAGTAGTGCCGACTATTGGTGCTAACGTTTCTTCTGGTTGCACTTCATCGTTAGTGGCGCCTGGTTGTGTCTCCACTCCCACCTCGGCCTCCACCGCTTCAAGGCGAGCCTTGAGTACAGCATTTTCTGCCTCCAGTTCATTAAGTCGCTCTTCATGCCCTAGCACCCTGGCCCAAATTTCTTTAATTGCCTCGACAACCACCGCTACTAGATTCTTGCTATTGAGTGACCAGTATTCACCTCCCTGCAGTACCACCTCAGGCACAACTTCGTTTACCTCTTGTGCGATAAAGCCGATTTCAGTCTGATCACCAAAGCGAGCTTTGTCTATCCATTGGTAACGCACTCCACGCAGAGCCAAGACAGTTTCAAGGGCATTGTCCAAAGTAACAACATTCTCCTTCAACCTAGCGTCTGATGGGTCGCGGATAATATTTCCATTAGCATCGGTAGTGAGGTTGGTCGAACCTCCAAGCAAGGCAGTAGATTGGATTGTTCCATCCACAGTCAACTTTTCTGACGGAGTAGTGGTACCAATACCAATATTTCCAGTAGATATAGATGAGCCCAAACCATCAATGTCAGTACCGAAGATGAGGTTACCGATATTTAGCTGGTTTGAACCAGTAGTTGAAGCAATATTAACCGCATAACCAATCACAATATTGTTGGCACCAGAAGTAACGTTCATAGCAGATTGGTACCCAATAAAAATATTATTGTCTGCACCAGTTTCAGCGTTATAGCCAGCTTCAAAGCCAACAGCAACGTTATTTATGGCTGCAAAAGCACTATTTCCATGTAAAGATTCACCACCAATTGCTACCGAAGAAGTAGACTGAAGATAAAAGCCAGATTGATACCCAATTAAATCATTGTAAGTACCGCTATTGTTGAAACCAGCATAATTTCCAATTAGGTTACTGTGTGTACTACTGTTGTTGTAGCCAGCTCGATAACCAATCGCGTTGTTGTATGAACCGGTGTTGTTAAGAGCTGCATTATAACCAATCGCGTTGTTGTATGAGCCAGTGTTGTTTTCGGCAGCATTAACACCAATCGCGTTGTTGTATGAGCCAGTGTTATCTTGTCCAGAATTAAGTCCAGAGAAGTTGTTTTGTAGACCAGTGTTATTTAGTCCAGCTGAGCTACCAAAAAAGTTGTTATGTGCTCCGGTGTTATTTTGTCCAGCTAGATAACCAACCAAGTTACTATATGAGCCAGTATTGTTTTGTCCAGCTTGATAACCAATCAAGTTAGTAACTGAGGCAGCACTACTGTATCCAGCTTGATTACCAATAAAATTATTATCTGATCCGATATTACCAAAACCGGCATTAGGTCCTAAAAAGCTATTGTTTGAACCGGTGTTATTTTGTCCAGCCAAGTAACCTACATAAGCATTAGTATCAGCTCCAGTAGTAGAGGCGTATCGTCCCGCTCCAAATCCAATGGCAATGTTATTGGTAGTAGCGCTAGTAAAAGTAGCTCCGGCGTTTTCACCAAAGACAATTGAGTCGTTAGTAGAAGATGCGTATAGGTAGTTGGTACCACCAAAAGCAATTTTACTTTGGGCACCGAGGCCGAGATTAGTACCATCAAAAGTGAAGTTGGCACTATCAATTAGAGCTGTCGCCCCACTATCAGTAAACATCACGCGTCCGGCAGTGTATGAATTTGGAGTATCAGTGAGAGCCAAGAAGGTGTTCGGAGACGATGTCGAGAGACTTGTTACATCAGCCTCAACTGAAAGTAAGCGAGTATCCAAAGCTGACAAATCAGCCGACAAATCATTGTCTGAGTCTCCAGAGTTATCAGCCGTTTTTTCAATTTGTTTATCAACAAAGGCTAATATCTCATTCCTATCCTTGCGTGACACTTCGACATCGTTATCATGCTTTTGTAACCAATAGACATGTGCCAACAGCCCAGCGAAGCGGGCGTCCAAGAAATCTTGAAACTCTGATTCAGACCAACCAGCAAAGTGTGGTGTCACTACCGTGGTACTAAATAATTCTCCAGTTGGACTTGGAGCTGTAACTTCTGTCTTGGCTTGATAAGTGGCAGCATTAGTGAGTGCAACTACTTCAGCAACTGGTACTGACTCTACTACCTTAGGTGTTTCTGAAGCTGCACCAGTACCAAAAAGTGCCAAACTACTAATAACTGATGCTGCTAAAAAATTAAATACTTTTGCCAAAAGGCCGCTGAGTAATTCCATATATTTTTATTGTAGCACTTAGAACCTTCACATTTTGTAGATTCTCACACTCTTGACTGAATCTAGATTTGCCAAAATCTAATTTTGCGGCACTATTAAGGCCATGCCAGAACTGCCAGAAGTAGAAAGTGTCCGCCTCCAATTATTAGGGAAAATCGTTGGTAAAAAAATTACTGATGTAGTTGTTTTGCATCCCAAATCTACTAATCATCACCCTAACTTCGCTTCCCTTTTGGTGGGCAAAAAAATCGCTCACATTGATCGAGTGGGAAAACTGATGATTTTTAGCTTTGTTAAAGAACCAGACTTCTTCTTACTCGGCCACCTCAAAATGACGGGGCAATTTTTCTTCGTCCAAAGAAAGAGTATTGTTGGTGGTGGACACTCCATGTCTGACACAGACAGCAGAGACCTACCCAACAAACACACCCGCATCTCCCTTCATTTTAGTAATGGTGCTTCTTTGTTTTTTAACGACATGCGCCTGTTTGGCTACCTCAAAATCGCAACTGCTGGTGAAGTGGCTACGGCTCGAGGTCGGTTTGGAGAAGAACCAATCCGTGCTGATTTTGATTTTGATTCCTTTACAGAAAAACTACAGCGTCGCGGCACTAGTATTAAAGCGGCTTTATTAGACCAAAGTTTTGTGGCCGGCTTGGGAAATATTTATGTTGACGAAGCGCTGTTTGCGGCCAAGATACGTCCTGATCGCAAGGCTAATACTCTCACTGCCAAAGAAGCCAAGGCGGTAATCAAAGCCGGCGGAAAAATTATGCTCCACTCAATTGAAGTTGGCGGGACCACTTTTCAAAACTTCGCTGACACCAACGGACACGCCGGAAATTTTACAGAGCATCTCAAAGTATTTGGTAAACAAGGGACACTCTGTCCCCGCTGCAAAAAAGCCAAGATACAAAAAACGCGCGTCGCTGGTCGCGGCACGCACTTCTGTCCAAACTGCCAAAAGTAATACGAATTATTTTATATTTGGCTCAATTCCCAACAAACCCCACCTGACTTTACCCCAGGTGCGCTCATGCAGATAATAAAAAAGTAGCTTGGCAGACACATCTACCGCTCCCACACTTGCTACCAAAGCTAAATCTCCGGTCACAAAATACACCACCGTCATAGTGGTAGCCGAAGCAATAATTCGCCAAGTAACTCCTTTTAAGACGCTTCTGATGTGTGATTCTCGCATATGTGAACTAGTGTACCATACGCAAAATGTCTAGCGAGTGAGTTAAAAACACGCTACAATCGCCCATATATATGGAAAATCTTATCCCTAACGACTGGCACACCCTCCTTACTTCGGAGGTTATAAAATCCTATTTTAAAGCTCTGGAAGGAGAAATATCAGCTCAGTACTTAACTAAAACCATCTACCCTGATAGACAATCAATATTTAAAGCTTTTTATCTTTGCCCTTTTGCTGATGTGCGCGTAGTGATTCTTGGGCAAGATCCCTATCACGGAGTGGGGCAGGCGCACGGCCTTTCCTTTTCGGTACCAGGTGAACAAAAGCTTCCACCTTCTCTGCGAAATATATACAAAGAACTTGAAAGTGACCTTGGACAAACAGCCAACACCTCTGGTGACCTGACTCATTGGGCCAAGCAAGGTGTCTTACTACTAAACAGCACCCTGACCGTTGAAGCAGGTTTACCAGCTTCACACCAAGGGCTTGGCTGGGAGACATTTACTGACGCTGTTATTGCAAAAATTTCAAAAGCGAAAGAGCATGTGGTGTTTTTGCTCTGGGGTAAGTTTGCGCAAGAGAAGAAGTCACTAATCAACGAAACAAAACATTTAGTACTCACCGCTCCTCACCCCTCACCCTTCTCCGCCTACACTGGCTTCTTTGGCTGTAAGCACTTTAGCCAGACCAATGAATATTTGAAACAGCACGGTAGCAAACCAATAAATTGGTAAAGCTAAAAAGAGCAGCTGCCTTTAGGCAGCTGCTCTTTTCATTTACGCCAACCCTGGGAAGAAATCACGCTTCACTTGGCTTCTTCGTACACCCATCTTCCGCAAAAGCCCCGCGTAGGCATTGACCATCCCTGGTGGCCCAGAGAGATACCACTCCCGCTCCAAAAAATCTGGTGTGTGCTTTTTTATTAACTCTGCAGTTAGGTAGCCTGCCTCATGTGGCGCTAGGGTTTCTTTAGCCAGCACCTGCACTACTCTAAGTGAAATCTTTTCGGCGGCACTATCAAGGAAATCCACGTAGGCCGATTCAGCTAAGGTGTTGTTGCAAGAAAATAGCACGCAATCACGCCCTGAATTCATTGCCACCATCTCGCCAACCTGACTAATAAACGGCGTAATTCCAATTCCACCCGCCACCATTGCTACCTTACGACTTTCATCGACTGGAAGGGTAAAATCCCCAGCCAACTGACTGGCCACCATCACTTCCCCCGCCTTCAGTGTACGCAGTGCCTCTTTGTATGTACTCACCCGTTCACCAAATCTTACCGCGATTTTTAGTTCAGACTCTGACGGAGCCGAAGCAATGGTGAAGTAACGACGAATTCCTCGATTATCAACTCCGTGATGTGGGAGCATCCATTCCAAATACTGTCCAGCAACAAAGTGTAGGTCAGACGGTTTTTTAAAAGCAAACTCAAAGGTGTTTTTGGCAATCTCTTTGCCAGCTATTAGTGGCAGAATTAATTTCTGCTTAAGGGTACTCGGGTAGAAAAATAAATTACCCAGCACTAATGCCAGCTCTGGGGTCATTTTTATAAACGGCAAGAACAAAGTGGTTTGTGATATAAAGCCGACTAGAGCCCCATAGGTCGCTTGCAACTTCTTGGTCGGCGGCATTGTAAACGGTTCAGTCAACATAAAGAACGCTAAAAACAAACTTGGCCTGGAGATAAAATAAAGTGGGATACTTGGTAAGACTTCAAGACCAAAACGCCACTGCTCAAACAAAAACACTACCAAGCCTACACTCAAGAAAGCCAAGACTGGTACCCACTTACGAACCTTACTCACCACCACCGCCCCAGCTAGTAAAAGTGGTATCAAAAACTCCACTCGCGAAGTCCACCACGATGACTCAAAGTAGCCAGAGACCGGAAAGACAGCGTATACAATCGCTAGTGCCAACACCCCAAAGGCAGCCGGGTTTACTAAGTGTTGTTTGCGCCACACCAAAAGAAACTTAGACAACATCGCAATCGTTGCCACCACAGCAATTACCCAGGTGTCACCGAGATCCGACCACTGTGCTGGTATCACCAAAAAATAAATGATGAGCGCAGTAATAATTGCTGACTCGACATTAATTGGCACTCGCCAAATATTACTCAAAACATTGTTCACCAATAATGCTGTCACCAACACTACTACCAATGAAACCAGCTGTTCAAGAGGGGTGTATGGTATTAGTCCAAACACACCGAAGCCAAGGCCGCAAATAACCAGGAAAACCAGCATCAAAGTGACCGTGCGGTACATGGCCGTTGCATCAATCTTTTGGGCTATTTTTTGAAATAAAAGTTGAAGTTGTGCGTACATATACAATAACTAAACGTAACTAAAGCAACGCTACTAAGTTAACGTAAAGTTAGTATAATACATACATATTTATTTATCTAAATTAATCAAATCACTATGCCAATTGTAGTTGCTGTTTTAGGGGTCATTATTGTCATCATGGGTGTGGTTTTCTTTACTGTCAGTCCCAAGGAGGAAGTCACTACAGTACAGCCAGAGATAAATCGACCAGAGATGGAAGTAGTTACTGAGGAAGAAACACCAGCTGACACCACTAGTCTTGATGATGAAACAGCCAGCAATGCCCTGGTACTTAGCGGCTCTGCTACTTACCAAACTCCAGCTCGCACCACTTTAGAAATTGACGTTACCTTAACAGTGGAGGGTGGCATAGTGACCGATGCAAATGTTGTGTACGACAACGGTGAAGGATTCTCAAACCCAAACCAGGAACGCTTTGATGGCGCTTATAAAGCTGAAGTTATTGGCAAGCCCCTAAACGACATTTCTCTCTCACGAGTTGGTGGCGCATCCCTCACCTCAAATGCTTTCAACGAAGCTTTAGAAATTATTAGAACGCAACAATCATAGCTATGATTACGCTCCCCACCATTACTGGATTAGGTACACAGTGGTGGGTTGAGGTGTTTGATGATATATCAACCGAAAAGGCGCAAACAGTCTATGACGACGTGCGCCTTTTTATTACTAAATTTGAGGACCGCTATTCGCGCTTTAATCCCGACTCAATTATTAGTACACTCAATGCCGCCCATAAATTTCCTAACCCAGACGCTGAAACTATTGAAATTTTGGAGTATGGACTTAGTCTCTATCACGACACTCACGAAGTCTTTAACTTCTTAGTAGGCGAAGCGATGGAACAAAGTGGCTACGACGCCCTATATTCCTTCACCCCAAAGAGTGAATCATTGACCACTCCAGATCCCACCCACTCCCTTTCTATCACTCCAGAAAAGTTAATCCTCTCAGTTGGCCAAGTGGATATTGGCGGGTATGGTAAAGGTTACTTAATTGATTTGATTGCTCTTCGCCTGCAGCAAGTGCACAACCTTGAGTGCTTTTTGATAAACGGTGGTGGGGACATGTATGGCACCTCAGACCTTGGCAAACCAATTACTATTTATCTGGAGCATCCAAGCGAAGCCAATACCTACCTGAAAGAAACCACCTTACTGAACGAAGGCTTTGCCGCTTCAACTACCCAAAAACGCCGCTGGGAAAACGCTGGAAAGGTCTATACCCACATCATAGACACCAAAGCCGGTCAGAGTAGCCAAAGTGGCCTAGCGGTCTTTGTAAAGGCCTTATCAGCCAAAACAGCTGATGCTTGGGCTACTACTCTTCTCATTTCTGCACCAGAAAACCACACCGACATGATGACCGAAAAATCTATCCGCGCTGCCATCTACGACGAGCAACAAAAGACCCTCAAGTATTACGGGGAGTTTTAGAACCAACTAAATTACAAACAAAACAGCCCGGCCAACGGCCGGGCTGTTTTTATTTTTAAAGTAAAATCGTGACGGAGTTTTTACTCACTTCAAGAGTACCGGAGACAACTGGAAATTCTTCAGCTTCACCATCAGCCTTTCGCAAAGTGATAGTTCCGGCTCGTAGAGCTGAGACTAGTGGTGTGTGGTCAGGCAGCAGTGTCATCTCCCCTTCACTTCCGGGCACTGTCACCGAAACCACCTCACCCATAAAGAGTGAGCCGTCGACGCGAGCGATATTTAGTTGTAACGTCTTTTGTTCAGCCATATTTATTAGCCCGTAACCTCGTCTATACTTCCCTTCATGTAGAAAGCTCCTTCTGCCTTATCATCATGCTTTCCATCAAGAATCTCACCAAAGCCGCGGATAGTATCAGCCAGAGCTACATACTTTCCTGGAGCACCAGTAAATACTTCCGCTACTGAGAAAGGCTGAGACATGAAACGTTGAATCTTTCGAGCACGGTACACAGTCTGCTTATCTTCTTCTGAGAGTTCTTCAATACCAAGAATGGCAATGATGTCCTGGAGGTCCTTATATCGTTGCAATGTCTGCTTAACTCCTTGGGCGACTCGGTAGTGTTCTTCCCCTACAATCATTGGATCGAGAGCTGAAGAGTTACTTTCAAGTGGGTCAATCGCTGGGTAAATACCGAGAGAGGCAAGCTGACGACTGAGTGACACAGTTGAGTCGAGGTGAGAGAAAGTAGTAGCTGGCGCTGGGTCAGTAAGGTCGTCAGCTGGCACGTATACCGCTTGGATAGAAGTAATAGAACCCTTCTTGGTTGAAGTAATACGTTCCTGCATCTTACCCATTTCTTCAGCAAGAGTTGGTTGGTACCCTACCGCTGACGATACGCGTCCGAGAAGTGAAGATACTTCCTGTCCAGCTTGAGTAAAGCGGAACACGTTGTCCATAAAGAAAAGTACGTCCTTCCCTCCTTCGTCTCGAAGCGCTTCTGCCATTGTGAGACCCGAGAGACCTACACGAGCTCGCGCACCTGGCACTTCGTTCATTTGACCAAACACAAGCGCAGTTTTATCAAGTACACCTGAGTCTTTCATTTCGTGATAGAGGTCGTTTCCTTCACGTACACGCTCTCCTACTCCTGCGAACACTGAGTATCCACCGTGCTCTGAAGCTACGTTGTGGATGAGCTCTTGAATGAGCACTGTCTTTCCTACTCCCGCTCCTCCGAAGAGACCTACCTTACCTCCCTTAATGAATGGTGCGAGCAAGTCTACAGACTTAATACCAGTTTCAAACACTTCAGTCTTGGTAGACTGATCTACGAATTCAGGAGCCTCTTGGTGAATCACTCGACGCTTTCCAGTAGTGATATCTCCCTTACCATCAAGCGTGTCTCCAAGTACGTTAAACAAACGTCCCAAAGATACTTGCCCAACTGGTACTGAAATTCCCTCTCCGGCGTCAAGGACTTCCATTCCTCGAGTGAGGCCTTGGGTGTCCTGCATCGCAATAGCGCGTACGCGGTCGAGTCCTACATGCTGTGCTACTTCAAGGGTGATAGTAGTGCCATCTGACTTTTTGACAGTCAAAGCATTGAGCAGTGCTGGCACTCCGTCAACAAAGTGCACGTCTACAATCGGACCGATAATTTGGGTAATTGTTCCTGTTTTCATAGTAATTGAATAATTTTAATAATGTGTTTGAAACTCGGTATCACCGAGTGCTGAAGGAATCAAGTTGACTCTCTCAGCACTCGGCACTACTGTGCCGATTAATATTTATTTTTTCATTGCTTCCATACCGCCGGTTATCTCTGCCACCTCTGCAGTGATAGCTGCCTGACGAGCCTTGTTGTATTTTAGAGTTAGGAACTTTGTCACCTCCTTACTCTTATCAGTAGCGTTCTTCATCGCCACCATACGAGCAGAGTGCTCTGAAGCCTTGCTTTCAAGGAAAGCGTGGAAGAGAATAATTTCGATAAGCTGTGGGATGAGTGCATCAAACACTACCTCCGCACTTGGCTCAACAGTGTGATCAATCATCGCGTCTGGAGCAACAGTATCTTGACTAAACTTGCCATGACGAGGACGAATGCCATGCATCATAAAATGCACTTCAGCGGTATCTAGTGGTAACACTTGGCGCATAGTCGCTTCTTGTTCAAAGGTAGAAAGGAAGTTTTGGTAAACTACCTCAACTTTTTTATAGACACCAACTTCACCAAAAGCAGTTTGAGCAACTGACGCAATTTCTTTAACATCAGCTAGAGTAACTTCATCATGAAGGTTGGTGTATTCACCAAGCAAAGTAATCTTTTCACGGTTGGCAAACTCTACCGCCTTGCGTCCAATGGCTATCATGGCAAATTCCTCACCAGCACTTTTCAGTTGTTCAACCTTCTTTAGAACTGCACTGTTTACACTTCCAGCCAAACCTTTATCACTAGTCACTACTACCAAGAGCACCTTCCCTTCTTCACGCTTGGTGGTAAGAGGATGACTACCAAACGCTTCAGACTGAGACACGCGGGCCAAGATTCGCAGAGCAGCGTGCACATACGGGCGACTCAAAAAAGCCCGCTCCTGACTTTTGCGCATCTTCACCGCCGAGACAGACTCCATGGCCTTGGTCACTTTGCCAGTCTTTTTGGTTGAGATTATTTTGTTTTTGATTTGTTTGAGTGCCATTTGATGAGGAAATGAGCGGGCGAATAAATGCGGTCCTTTACTTACTTAGCTACTGTGTAGAAGTGAGCGTGTGACTCCTTGAAGTCCGCCATAGCGGTGTTGAGCTTCTCTACTACTTCATCTGTGAGTTCGCGACCAGTTTCGATAGTATCGAGAATGTCTTTTCGGTCACGTCCGATGAAGCTTAGGAATTCAGTTTCCATCTTTGAAACAGCGCTTGGTGCTGCATTATCAAAGAGACCATTGTTGGCAGCGTAGATAGAAACTACCTGCTTATAAAATGGCATTGGGTCGTTTTGCTTTTGCTTCAAAAGCTCTACGTACTTACGTCCACTATCAATTCGCTGCTTGGTGTCATCGTCGAGGTCTGAAGCAAATTGCATAAAGGCTTCGAGTTCACGGAATTGAGCCAGTTCAAGACGAATCTTTCCAGCCACCTTCTTCATCGCTTTAGTTTGAGCAGAAGAACCCACACGTGATACTGAGATACCAACGTTGAGTGCTGGACGAATACCCTTGTTGAAGAGGTCTGTTTCAAGGAAAATCTGTCCGTCTGTAATTGAAATTACGTTAGTTGGAATGTACGCAGATACGTCACCTTCCTGAGTCTCAATAATTGGAAGGGCGGTAATAGATCCACCACCAAGCTCTTTGCTAAGCTTAGCTGAACGCTCGAGGAGACGTGAATGTAGGTAGAAAATGTCTCCTGGGTACGCTTCTCGTCCTGGTGGGCGGCGAAGTAGAAGTGACATCTGTCGATAAGCCACAGCGTGCTTTGAGAGGTCGTCAAATACCACTACCACGTCTTTACCCTGTTCCATAAAATACTCACCGATCGCTGCTCCAGCAAATGGAGCAAGGAAAAGGAGTGGTGAAGCTTCAGCGGCTGAAGTAGCCACGATAGTGGTGTACTCCAAAGCGCCAGCTTCTTCTAGCTTGGCCATAATACTAGCGGTCTTTGATCGCTTTTGACCAATGGCTACATAAATACAAATTGGGCGTTTTTCTTTTGGCTCGTACTTTTGGTTGATGATAGTGTCGATAGCAATAGTTGTCTTACCCGTACCACGGTCACCAATGATGAGTTCGCGTTGTCCGCGACCAATTGGAATCATTGAGTCGATAGCCTTGATACCAGTGTGAATTGGCTCGTTCACTGAAGAACGATCCATTACGCCGTACGCTACACGCTCAATTGGCATGTCGCGGTCAGTTGCAATCGCACCCTTGCCATCGATTGGTTCACCAAGGGCGTTTACCACACGGCCAACAATTCCTGCACCAACTGGTACAGAGAGAAGCTTGCCAGTGCGACGCACACGCATACCTTCCTTCACCAAATTACTTTCACCAAGCACCACCACCTTCACAGTGTCTTCCTCAAGGTTGAGAATAAGACCAAAAAGCGCTTTCTCACTGGCGATAGTTTCGGCTAGAGAAGCTTTTTCTCCCGCTTCAAATATCACCATCTCCATCATTTGAGCATTGGTGAGTCCTTCGATTTCAGCAATACCATCACCCACACTAATTACAACTCCAATCTCTTCTGGAGTGGTTGTAGTTTGTAGGTTTTCGATTTCTTTTTTGATTCGGTCAATGATTGGTGTACTCATAGTAAGTAATGATTTAGTAATAACTTGGTGAATGAATAATTATTTGGTGATCTTTCGATATAGGTCGGTAAGTGCTCGTTTGTAACTGGCATCAATCATGCGGTCTTGGTATTGCACCAAAAATCCGCCAATGAGGGTACTATCAACCACTGTTTTTGGTGCAGCAGTAGCACCAAGTGTAGCCAAAGCTTGCTTGAGAGCTTCGCTTTGTTCTGCACTTTCTTTAGCCACCATAACTTGTGGCACTGCTTCAACACTTCGCTTCTCAAACTCGCGCACCACACCACGAAGCACCGCTGGCCAAAGCCGAGTGTGCCCCTTTTTACTCAAGAGCGCCATGGCATTTTTGAGTACAGTCTCAACATCCTTAGAAGTAAGGAGGGTATCGACTATGGCTGTGATATACGCTTGTTTCATAGACAATCTAACTAGGCTTTTTCACGCAAAACTTTTTCAGCTGCCAAAACAGCCAAAGTAGCAATCTCCTTTTCACTCTCCTTAAGTGCAGCGGCTTTGATTTGCTCTCGCTTAAGCTCAGCGTCAGATAGTACTGCGCCGGCCTTAGTTTGTGCAGCTGCCACAATCTCGGCGGCTGTAGCGTCCGCTGCCGTCTTGGCACGCTTAGCTACTTCCCCAGCTTCCATATGAGCGTTGGTGAGAATAGTTTGCTTTTCTTCACCGGCTTCCGCTTTAGCTTGCGCAGCCGCTTCTGCATCTTGAAGTCCTTGCGTAATTTTCTCTTCACGTTCTTTGAGAATACGAAGAATAGGCTTGTAGAGGAAATACCCCAAAGCCACCATCAAGATACCGAAGTTCACCACCTGAATGATGATGAGACGAGCGTCGATACCAAATGCGTTTATGATTTCATCCATATGTTTATTGCTAAAGGAGTGTGAGATTGATAAAGGGTTTGTTTGAGTGCTTCTAGTTTTTGTAAATTCTTTTAGTTTTGCAGAAATTCTTTTCTTGGATTGCGCTAGATGCGAGGAGCGGAAAGAAAATTTTTGGAGCCGTACAAGCGTACGGTGATAAAAATTTTCTGCACCGCGACAAAGCAGATGGCGTGAGCCAAAAAAGAATTTAAGCGAACTTGATTACGAAAGCTACTACCAGTGCAAAGATGGCTAGAGCTTCCACGAAAGCGATACCAATGAACATGGTTGCTTGTACCTTTCCAGCTGCTTCTGGGTTTCGTCCAATAGCTTCAAGTGCACGTGATACCAAGATACCGATACCGATACCTGGACCAAACACGCCGATACCAGCTGCGATAGCCATAGCAATCGCCTTCATAGAATCTGCGTTTACTTCAGCAATTTGCATTGCCATTTCTAGTTCTGTCATTTTTTTTAATTAATTATTAACGGACAAGTACGAGTCACGCCCAATTTGTTTTCAACGGGACTCGTGATTACCCACTAACTAATGCGGCTCTGCTACCGCCACCTTGATAAAGAACAATGTTAGCACCGCAAACACAAAGGCTTGAATAAAACCAACAAAGAGTTCAAATCCGTACAACGGCACTGGGGCGATGTACGGCACAAAGAACATAATCACCACCAGGAGCGTCTTACCAGCAAAAATGTTTCCAAAAAGACGGAATGAGAATGAGATAAGACGAGCCAACTCAGAGATAAGCTCAATAATACCGATAATAAACGCCAGCGGTGAATGGAAGTTGATAAACTTCCCCGCATACTTGAAGGCGCCAATGGCTACCACCCCAGCCACCTCGATAGTGACAAAAGCGATAAGCGCAAAGGCGATGGTGATATTTAGATCAGTAGCGGCTGGATATAAGAGTGGTGTGAAGTGACCGTCGTGATTGAGTCCGATAGCTGTGACGCCAGGCAGGAGCCCAATCCAATTTAAGGCCAAGACAAAGATGAAGATGGTTATTACTATCGGGAAGTACTTGCGAGCTAGGGTGCGACTTTCAAGAACATCACTCATATAGTCATATACGCCACCGACAACCATTTCAGCGATACTTTGAATCTTGGTTGGAATTAGGGTCGGTTTTCGACTCAAAAAGAAGGTGCCTACAATCAGTAGGAACATCGTAATCCAAGTAGTAATAAGAGTAGCGGTTAGAGGTATACCAAAAACATGGCCAACAATATATGGCTTGAGCGCGACATGGATGCCGACTTCTTCAGCAGCGTAAGCTGTAGCAATCAGTGAAAACATTGTATATATACCCAAAAACGCTAGTCCGTTTTTGCGCCCGTATGCTACCACAAAAACGGCCAAAACAAAACTCAGACTGTGAACTGACGCTTATTTAGAGCCTTCTATTGACTTTTAGTACAAAGTGTGCTATTGTATTAGTTGGTATCTTCTTTCAACCAACTGGAGTCTATCCATGAACAAAATCATCGCCGTCGCTTTCTCCCTGTTCTTTGGCCTGCTGTCGTCAGCCTTTGCAATCGAAATCAACAACAATCCGTCGCAAGCAAGCAGCAGCGCTTCGGCCACCAGTCAAGCTGTGGCGACGATAAAAACCGAGGTGCGAGTGCCGGACGTTCCCTACGTCTTCCCCGCTGACGCCCCGAATCTGGTTGAGTCAGTGTTCTTTATCTCATCTTTGAAAGGTGATGTACTCACGCAGATTGTGAGTACCAATGATAAGGAAAAAGGACCTTACTTTTTCCTCATGACTCCGCCGGTTGGGAGCAAGGTGCTGGTTGATCTGGAGAATATCTTGCTTTGCCTCCAAAAAATCAACCCTTTCGCAATTGGCAGCAACCAAGGGGTGTACATCAAGAACCCTTTGGGTCAATGGAATTATGTCGGCCTCAACATCGCCGACACGAAGCTCGAGTACACACCGTACATTGAGCACCGCTGCGACTAAGCAGGTCACAGTACCCAACCAACCAACCCGCCGCCCCGCACGCAAGTGCCTGGGGCGGTTTTTCTTTTGTAAGAAATTCCGATTTGATTCGTCATGGGGTTTAGGAGGCAATACTTGTCCTAGAAACCAATACTTTTTGAAAGGTGGTTACGTTTTGAAGTTCTTTAGTGTTCGAGGTTTTTTTCTGTTCAGTTGGCTGATGTTCTATGGACTCAGCCACGCCCAAGCAGAAAAAATCCCCGAGGTGTCTAAGTTGGAGCGTTCACTCGAACAATCCGACCTGACACGTCAAATCAGAACCGTTTTTGCTGATGCACCACAGATGGTGCGGGTAGCAAAATGTGAATCTGGCCTAGTCCACCGCCAAAATGGTGCACTGATTCAGAATCGCAACGGATCTTCTGCCCGAGGTGTCTTTCAAGTGCTGATGCGGGTTCACCAACCCCAGATGCAGAAGATGGGTCTCAATCCCGAGCGAACCGACCATTACCTGGCCTACGTTCGTTACCTCTTTGATCAATACGGTCTAACCCCTTGGCAAGCATCAAAGCATTGCTGGGCAAAAGACCACACTCACTCTCGCGGCTAAACCCCGCCCTCAACGCCACCCTCCCGAGGGCTGGCGTTTTTCTTTACTTGTCCCTACCCCGTTAGAAAGTATAGAAACAATTTATCCTATAAAATAACACTGGGAGGTAATATATATGAGCTTTCTAACGGAGTTAATTTGACTATTTTCGATAATAGTGTTATTCTCTTGGCACCTTGAGATTCTCGTGTAGTGCTCTTAAGCCACAATCTTATATCCATTGATATAACCACGATTGAATTTATCTACTGCACAGCTTGGAATTTTCTTAAATTCCTCTAACTAAACAACCAAATGCCAAATACATCTGGTCGACCTAGTCGACCATCAGCGGGACATACCCGTAGACCTTTTTCTAGTAATTCTGCTGCCAAAACTGGCGGAGAACGCCGTTCTTATTCTGCTCGTCCTAGTACTGATGGAGAGCATCGTTCACATTCTGCCCGTCCAAGTACTGGTGCTCGCACTGGTGGTTATTCTCGCGGTGGTTCATCTAGTTCATCACGAGGTGGATACAGTGGTGGCCGTTCATCAGGTGGAGGCCGCTCTTTCGGCGGTAACCGTGGTGGTGGAGGCGGACGTGGACGTGGCCGAGTTATGAGTACGTTTGACGTATCAAAATTCATCAACCTTAATCCAGCCAAGCCAGTTACAGAAGCTCCATACCAAGCTAAACATACCTTCAACGACTTCGGTCTTGATGCACACCTAGCCGCTGCTATCGCAGACATGGGCTTAGTTACACCTAGTCCAATTCAGGACCAGGTTATCCCTCTTATTCTTGAAGGTAACGATGTTGTAGGACTTGCTCAAACCGGAACCGGTAAGACAGCAGCCTTCCTCGTGCCTGTTATTCACAAAACCCTAAAGGAACGTGGTCGTCAGACACTTATCCTTACCCCAACTCGCGAACTCGCGATTCAAATTGAACAGGAATTTCGACGACTTACTCCACGTATGAATCTATTTTCTACTGTGTGTGTTGGTGGTATGAACATCCGTCCACAAATCAGTGGTCTCCGTCGTAAGAACCAATTCATCATTGGTACACCAGGTCGTGTTCAAGATCTTATCGATCGTGGCCACATCAAGCCAGGTGGTATTACTACTGTTATCTTCGATGAAGCTGACCGTATGCTCGACATGGGATTCATTCATGACATGCGCGAAATCCTTAAGGACATTCCAGATGAACGAGAGACTCTCTTCTTCTCTGCGACTATGTCTAAGAGTGTTGAAGGTTTGGTTCACGAATTCCTCCGCAAGCCAATTACAGTTTCAGTTCGAAAGACTGATATCACCAGTAGTGTGACCCAGGACGTAGTTCGCTACGAACATCACAATAAGTTTGATACCCTCGTTAGCCTACTTAAGACTGAAGAATTCACTCGCGTGATTGTCTTTGGTGCAATGAAGCACAGTGTAGAAAAGCTTAGTCTAGAACTAGTTCATGCTGGTATCAAAGCTGATGCTATTCACGGCAACAAGTCTCATGTCCAACGACAACGAGCACTTAAGAACTTCAAAGACGGTCGGGTTCAAGTACTGGTCGCTACCGACGTAGCCGCTCGTGGAATCCACGTTGACGACGTATCACACGTAATCAACTACGACCTCCCAGGCACTTACGAAGATTACGTTCACCGTATTGGTCGAACAGGCCGAAGTGACAAATCAGGTAAGGCTCTTACCTTCGTACCAGCTTAAAGATTTGGTATACTGGTAGCATTATGAAAATCATAGTTATTGCTATCGGCCTCTTCATTCTTTTGGCTATCGTCAACCGCTTTCTTGGGGGTATACCCTTCTAAAGTACCACCGTGGAATACTTACTTTCTCTCTTTCTTATTGCTTGTTCAGCGATGTTCTCAGGTTTAACTCTGGGTTACTTTTCTCTGAACTTAAATACGCTTGAGAGACGAGCCAAACACGGCAATCCTGACGCTCTCATAATCTACCCTATTCGCAAGCGCGGTAATTTACTTCTTACAACTCTCCTTCTTGGAAACGTAATGGTAAACACCGCGCTTTCGGTGTATTTGGGGTCACTCGTTAGTGGTGTTGTGGCCGGAGTAATGGCCACCTCCCTCATCTTTCTCTTTGGCGAAATCATCCCGCAAGCAGCCTTCTCTCGTCATGCTCTTTGGGTCGGCAAGACCTTTGCCCCAGTCATGCGGGTACTTTTGTTTGTCATGTTCCCAATCACTTTTCCTATTGCTTACATGCTAGATAAGCTCCTCGGTGAGGAAATGCCATCACTGTATTCAAAAAACGACTTAATGCAGATTGTGTCTGAACTTGAAGAGTCTGAGCATAGCGACGTCGATGCAGACGAAGAACGTATCATTCACGGCGCCCTGCAGTTTTCTCACACCAGTGTCCGTGAAATCATGACCCCAAAAGAGCGGGTATTTACCTACGAAAAAAATCAACGCATTAACCAGGAATTCATAGATACTGTTTCTGAAACAGACTTTTCTCGGTACCCCGTCTATAGCGGCAACGAAGATAACATCGTAGGGATTTTGTTTTCTAAGGACCTAATGCACGAAGAGGAAGACATTGCTATCTGGCAAACGGCTGAGGCCTTTGATGAAAACTTCCTCAAGGCTCGTCCAGACGAAAAACTCGATGTGGTACTCGGCCGCATGCTCAAACAAAAGAAACACATGGCTATCGTACTATCCAAAAATAAAATGTTCTTGGGTGTAGTGACACTAGAAGATATTATTGAAGAGATTATTCAATTTGAAATTGAAGACGAAGGAGACGATGATGATAGTAATGAAGCATAGTCATGATTCCTCCATTTGTTGTATTAGATAAAGCGGTCGGTCAAACTCCGCTTGAGGTTGCGGAGGCTTGGAGACTGACCCAGCCCGAACTTAAGGATGTACCACTCGCCTACGCTGGTAGACTGGACCCAATGGCCTCGGGGCAATTACTGGTGCTTATTGGTGAAGAATGTAAGAAGCAAGGTGAATACCACGATCTAGATAAGGAATACCAAGTAGCTATGCTCTTTGGTGCAGCATCGGATTCTGGCGACATCCTCGGTCTAATCAAAGAATCCGGACCGATAGCTGTGGAAGAAGAGACTGTGTCAGCGGTGTTAGAAAAACTGATTGGTGAAATTACCATGACCTATCCAATTTTTTCTGCCAAGACCGTGGCTGGAAAGCCGCTTCACACTTGGACTATGGAAAACCGCCTGGCTGAGATAACTATTCCCACTCGTACCTCGCACATCTATTCACTGACCCTAAACAATATCGAGACAATTACTCGAAATGATTTAGTAGAGAAAGCCCTACAAAAAATTGCCCTACTACCGCCAGTCACTGATCCTAGAAAATCTCTTGGCAATGACTTTCGCCGTCCAGATGTATACAAAACCTGGGAGACATTTAAAAACACCGGTTCACCAGCCGATGTGTTTTATATTGCTAACTGTAACTGCATCGCTAGTAGCGGCACGTACATGCGCTCATTAACTGAAGTGGTGGCTGAGGCGCTTGGTACTACTGGCCTAGCCTTCGCTATCCATCGTTCCAAGATGGGGCACTATGATGCTGCTACCAATACTTGGCCTACCCTATTTAGATAAGTCTTTTACTTTCTTCAAGTACGCATCTACGGCGAGCACATACTCAGCATGACTCCAAATCAACGGCGCGGTTGAAACATGGGCTCTGGTATTTGGATGCATCTGTTCAGCCAAAACACCGCCAGTAGTGGCGTGGGAACAAGTCCACATCAAAAGCTCTAGTGGTTCTTTTAACTCGGTTAATTTGGTCGCTTTTTTAATTAAATACTGCGCCATCCATAGTGTGGTAATGACCCATGGATTTGGCGTATCAGCGTCACTCATGCGGTAGTAGCCATCATTTTCATAACGAACATAGCCTTTACTATTTGCATGTACTTGAAGTCGCTCACGGACAGCAGCAGCCGCTCTGGTAATTTTTGGGTCATCAATATCAAACACCTCAAAGACTATTAGTCCGTAGAAGCTACTAGTATCAAATGTCTTGTCGTACTCCAGCTCCCCATCTTCTGTGTGGCGTACATGCTTTACAAACATTCCCGTCTCTTCATCAAACAAAATTGTACCAATGGCGGTTTGCATTCTCTGCGCAATCGCTTGGTAGGTACGAGCATCATCGTCTTTACCAAGTATCATGGCAAAGCGAGAAGCGGCCATCAGTCCTGCATAGACCGAAGCAGCGGTATAAGTTGAAGTACCATACTTCTCTTCCCAGAGATCATACGAAGCTTGTGGCAGGCCAGTAGTAGCTTCAATGTACTCACACATGAACTTCGCTGCTGGTTCGATAAACGGATTATAGAGTGACTCGATAAATTCCAAGTCGCGGACTCGTTCGTAATGTTGCCAAAGGGCAAACACCGTAGCCGCTGTTTCATCTTCTTGGATTGGCAATTGTGGTACACCCTTCTGCATCCAAGGATGCCATGAACTACCAAGTACACCATCAGAGCGGTACTTGTGCATCAAATAACCACCGGGCTCGATACACTTAGTGATGAAGGTAAAAAATCTGGTAGCCACATCGTGGTAGCCAGAGATATCAAGAGCTGAAGCAATAACTGCTGCATCACGAGGCCATACATAACTATAGGTATCGCGACCATGGTGAAGCATGTCGGTATCACTAGAAGCGATAATGCCGCCGCCATTATCATTGTGGACCCGCATCGTTATTAAAGAACGATTGTATAGAGTGCGCAAAGCTGTTGGCAAAATAGACAAATCTCGCGGCTCTTTATCAAGCCAAGCCCGCCAATACGAATCAGTAGAGTTGATAAGTCTAACTGGGGTTTCTTCAATCACATATTCATCGAGCATGTGCACATCGGGAATAGTGTTGCCACAAACAACCCAGTAGTATATTTCGGCACTGGCTCCGGCCGCTAGTTCAGCAGTCAAGCCAATTACTGAATCAACAGAACCGTGTTCAATTGGGTTTTTCTCCAATACCCCATCCATCGCGTCCATATAAGTCCCCTCTTTACCTTCAATACCAAAGAGGCCGATGTTGTACTCGGTAAACTGCACGTCATTAATAGACGCGTTAACCAAAAAAGTAGTATTGCCTTTATAGTGAATAATGGCTTTTACGCGCGGATCAAAAAAGGCCGTGTCACCACGACGTGACTCAGCAATCCGGAACTGTTGTGAGAGAAAGAGTTTCAACTCACGTTTCTTAGTACCTTTATTGGTTAAGATAAAGTTCCGCAAAAAAACGTTTTGTTCATTATGAACGGCATCACGACTAGTGAGTTGTACCCCGAGTCTAACGTGAGTAGCAGTCATGTTACCAATAGAAGTTTGTTCATCACTACCAATTTCTATCTGCCACTCATCACTATCAAGCCAAGACATTTCTCCGTCACAAAAGACACCGATCCGGTGTACAAAGTTACCCGAAGCTCCACTCACGTGATTAGCCTCTCCTACATGTGGGTAGTATAAATCCCGTAGTTGTCCTCGATAATCGAGACCAACGAGCAGGCTTCCATTTCCAATTGTGACTGCGCGCGCCATATATTATAGTGCGTATTTCTTCAAGTGTTTATTTACAGCAGTTTTGGTCGCCGCTACCGTCTTCGCCTTGCGAACATCGGCCGCACACTCCTTATCACCAAGCACTAGCTCAACCCATACCGCAAAGTCGTTTTTGTCTTTGGCTACGTGGTGTACAAAAGTAGCTTTTTCCATTAAATCAAGTGCTTCTTTGAGAGCTAGTAAACTATTTAAAATTTGACCGTCTGTCACCCAAAATGAATGTTTGTTTTCTGCGTAGACAAGCGCTGGTTTGGCAGCTGAAGTAACCTTCTTGGCTACTGTTTTTTTGGCTACTTTCTTGGCCACCGCTTTTTTGGGGGTTGCTAACTTTGGCATAATAATTGATGAACTTATTTCTTGTGAAAGAAATCTAGTAAAGAACGAAAACGTTTTTTTAATCCCGACACCCAGGTAGAGAGTAGTGCATGAAGAGTTGGTTCTACGGTAATTGGAACTACCGTAGCTGGCGACACTTCCTCCAAAGTGGCTGCCAATTTCTCTTTCTTAAGTGCACGCTCCTTAGCACGCGCTTCCCGCTCTGTAAGTGAGTGACTTACTCTCAATTGTAAATCACTTAAGGCATTCATGAAAGCGATATATGCATCATATGGGGATTGATACGGACTGAAGTAAGCGTGCACATCACCGTCCTCAGACCACTTAGTACACATGTAATAAAAGTGATCAGAAGTTTGTAGCTTGCGCCAATTCTCAATCAAATCTTTATTTTTAGTCTGGAGTACTTTTGGCTCCATATCATAAATGGCTTTGATAGCGTCGCGCTGAATGTCATTACCTGTCCAAGCTGTTAAGTCACGATCGGTGTCAGCCCAAGTCAAAATATCTGGCACATCAATCTCGCCAACAGTGTTGTAGCTTTGCACAGTTTCAGTTGGGGTGCGGAAGGTGGTGTCAGCACGAGCAGTTAAGAGATGCGGTAGAGTGCGCAAGAAATTAAAAATACCCGTATCTTCCCATTGGTGTTCACCAAAAGTTTCATAGTCCATAAACAAGTTGATGGTCTCCGCCCCGCCGTGGTGTGAATGAATCCAGTCAGTATAAGTCTCAGCAGAAAGTGGCCAACTTTCCCAACCTTGATTACCAAACCGAAAAGCCACATCGTCAGAGAGTTTGTAGTTTTTAAGTAACACCTTAATCTTGTTACAACCTGGTGGTTGATAGAGAAAGTTTGGACTGCGCCAGCCAAGATACTTATCCCACCCCTCCGCCATGATACCGATATAACCGTTGTCTTCGCACCACTTGGCCAAATCATTACGGTATGAAAGCTCAGTATTACGAAAGACTCGTGGGGTCACTCCAAACAATTCTTGAATTCGCTTTTTGTGTTTTAGTACCTGGCGCTCAAATTCTGGTACTGAATAAAAGAAGGCCAATGAGTGGTGGTAGGTATCAGCCAAGACTTCCACTCTGCCACTAGCAATCAGCTTTTGAAATGACTCCAGGACGTCAGGAGCATAGGCTTCGAACTGATCGAGGACCGTACCAGAAAAGGACAAAGCGAATTTAAAGCCTGGGTGATTGTCTAGCAGTTCTTGGAGGATTTTGTTGGTTGGTCGATATGACTTGTTGGCTACCTTCTCAACAATCCGTCGATTATTTAAATCGGTCTCACTACTATCATTAAAATACTCGTTGTCATTACCAATATCAAAAACTCGATACTGCTTAATGCGGTACGGTTGGTGAACATGAAAATAAGGACAGACACTGAGCATACCTATGAAGTTAAATATTGAAGCAGGTTACGATATAGCTTAAACATCTTGGTGGCGGCATCGTGCCAAGACATCTTTTGTAGCTCTCGCTTACCTTCATTAACCATCTGCTGCCGCATCACTGGATACCGCAACGCTGAGAGGATTTTGTTGGCCATCTGATCAATATCCCAAAAATCCACCTTTAGAACATGCGTAAGCACCTCAGCCGCACCGGACTGTCGACTAATCAGTGAGGGTGTGCCGTGCTGCATAGCTTCAAGTGGCACCAAACCAAACGGCTCAGACACCGATGGCATCACCACTAAGTCAGCGGTCTGATACATACGGTCACGTTCTTCTTCCCAAAGTGCGCCAGCAAAAATGACATGCTTAGACAGCCCCATCTCACCCACCTGATTAATTATTTGATTGGTCATATCACCCCAACCGGAAATCACAAACACCACATCAGGATCAACATCAATCACTCGTCTCGCTGCCTTAATAAAATAATCAACGCCTTTTTGAATAGTAATACGTCCGTGATACAAAACTATTTTTTTATTCTGGGATCTGAGTGCACTTAAACTTGGTTCATAACGAACTGGCTCAGTGGTGTCACAGCCATTATGGACCACTTCAACTTTGTCGGCAGGAACACCGTGCTTCTCTACAATAATGTTCTTAGTAAACTGACTAACCGTCACAACTTTGTCGGCCGCCGCAAAGCCTTCACATTCAATTTTAAAAATTCCAGGATCAACGTTTTGACTGGCCGCTTGGTCGTATGAGGTAGCGTGGACATGCAAAATGAGCGGCTTGCCACTCGCTCGCTTGGCTGCAATACCAGCTAGATATGATGTCCAATCGTGGGCATGGATAATATCAAATGTTTCTTCTTGTGCGATAAGTGACGCTTGGTGGGCAAAGCGATGTGCCTCCTCAATAATGGTGCGAGATTTGATAATAGGTCGGCCATCTGCATCAAATGATTCTATGTAGTGCACCTGGCTTTCGGCCTGGTGGTATGGCTGGAGGAATGAACTTACTTCTCGTACGCTGACATTGCGAGCCTGATCCGCAAAAACAAATCGAGCGTTACCGACTACGTCCTGGCGTCTGGGTAGCACAAAAATCACCTCAACTCCATTCTGGGTCAATTCGCGGGTTAGCCCATAACACGCTACGCCCAAACCACCGTTTCTAGACGGTGGGAAGTCCCAGCCAAAAGTGAGTACTTTCATATGTTAGAACTACAAACGTGCACTGTTATTAACATATCGATTGGTTCAACCCATGATACCACACCCCCTCAATTAGCCCTTAACAAAAACCTAGTTTCTGTTGACTATATATCCAGAATCCGTGCCGTGGTCCATAAAATTGACTAAAATCAAGTTTTTTGCTAGAATCGGAGCCACTATGTCACAAGATTTACTCATCAAGCTAGTTTCAGTCGGCGATAAAAACGGCGTTGGAAAAGGCCATACTTACTACACTCGTTTTAATAACAAGGTAAAAAAGGACCCAAGTAAGAAGTACGAGACTAAGAAATTTAACCCAGTTTCAAAGACTCATACTACGTACAAACAAAAGAAGTAACAAAAAGTCCCTCCGATAGGAGGGACTTTTTGTTACTTCTGCGACACTTAAAAAACTTCCTCAAAGGAAGCTTTCTAAGTGTCTATTTTAATATGTTGTCTGCAGCTGCATCATACATCCCCTGGCTAGCTAGGCTATTCATCTTACAAGCATGGAGCAACACCTTCTGCGCTTCCGGAATATTCTCTGGCTTACCTTGCCAGGCGAGCAGTGTTGGTTCTTCAATAGCTCTTGAGTATGAATAAGTAATTGGCCATGGTTGTGGACCCATCTTAGCGATTGCGTTTAGGTTTTCAGTTGAACGCTTTGGTGACTGTCCACCAGACAGGAACACAATTCCACCAACTTCATGTGGCACAGACATATGGAAAGTACGAAGGGTGGCATTTGCCACTTGCTCTGGAGTTGATTGCTCAGGGCACATATCTCCTGCGATTACCATTGATGACTTCAAGATAAGTCCCTCGAGGTCTACTTTATAGGTAATTAGAGTCTGGAACAAAATCTGCAAGACATGTGTAGTTACCAGTTCAGACTTAGCTTGGTTATGATCTCCAGCAAAAATAACTTCTGGTTCTACCATCGGGACAATACCAGCCGCTTGTGCCAGCTGCGCATAACGTGCCAACTGGATACAGTTCATAGTAATAGCGGCATCAGTCGGAAGCTCATCCTCATCGATAGTAATAACAGCGCGCCACTTAGCGAAACGAGCTCCGAGGTCATAGTACTCAGCAAAGCGAGCGGCTAGGTTATCGAGTCCTTGAGTGACTACTTCACCCTTAAAGCCGTGAAGGTCTACTGTGCCAGTATCTACTTTGATACCAGGCAAAATACCTTTGGCAATTAATACATCAGGGAAAGGAACACCATCATCAGTAAAGTTCTTGATTGATGAGTCGTACATGATTACGCCCGACAGAAACTCTTCAATACCTGGAGCGGTAAAAAGGAGTTCACGGAAGTCTTGCCGATTTTCTGGTTCGTTTGGTAGATGAACCATTGCTAACCGCTTACCAGCAGACGCATCACTTTCATCAGCCGCTAGGATACCTTTACCTGGTGCCATCATCGCAGCTACAGTTTCATATAACTTGGTGTTCTTTTTCATACTCACTTAAGTGTACCAAACATACTGGAGAAATAGCACTAGAGGTGTGAGCAACAGCTCGCTACAGCCAAATTTTCCCTTTGGGGTCGAAGTTGATTAGAAGTATTGCTATGTCTTGGTGTTCGAATTCCCTGGCGGAGCACATATATCTGTTTCTCCCTTGGAGGTCGAAACTGATATTGTGCCTGCCTAAGCAAAATATAGTCGAAGCTTTGCTTCTCCTTATTTCTGCTTAAGTCGACGCGATGCGTCTCGTTTGCTTACTTGTGTTTCTACTTTCGCAGGCCACTACAGCTGACCGCTCAGGCCACATACCTTTTCTTCTCCCTTGTGGGTCGAAGCTAAGGTTGTGTCTGTTTAAGTTCACAATAGTCGACACTACGTGTCTCGTTTGTTCACTTGTCCCTGCGGGGTCGCGGCTCAGCTAAGTGTCTGCATAAGTAAAATATAGTCGCGCTACGCACTCGTTACTTCTACTTAACAAAAAAGGCCCTCACTAGGTGAGAGCCTTTTGTCTTGATGGTGAGCACCATCAAACGGAATGTAGTTTTTGACGGGCCCGAGCGCACTGTTCACTGATGAAGTCACGAAACTTCCTCAACAGTGTCTCAAAGGTCACCTTCAGCTCAAAGGTGATGTAGGTCTCCCCAAAAATATCGCGGACGACGGTGAATATCTCCCAAAACTTGTCCGAGGTCGTTACCTGCGAAATCTTCCGTTGGAAGAACTTCCAGATTTCGAGCTCAGCGTTGTAGATGTTGAACCAGCAAACGTGCAGATTGTTGGCGCTGGTGATTTCCTTCACCTGGCGCAAAGCTTCGCTGCGATTCAACCTGAGAGTGAAGAGCACTTGTTGCTCTTCACTAGTGAGAAACGACCTGTTCATGACTAACCCCTTTGAAACTCAATGTTGTACAAAACCCAATCTATATTGTACGATTCGATATATGTTTAGTCAAGAAATGGAGTGGTTGCTTGTGGAAAAATACAAAGGCGAAAAAAGCGAAGCTTTTTTCGCCGACGTCGCCAAATTAGAAGCTGGTGAACCACTCGCCTACTTAATTGGCTCCATCCCCTTTCTCAATACCACCATCTCCTTATCTTCACGTCCTCTCATCCCTAGGCCGGAGACTGAGTTTTGGGTAGAGAAAGCTATTACCGAAATCAAAGAGGCACAAAATGTAACCGAACGCACAATGTATGTACTTGATCTCTGCGCTGGCAGTGGCTGTATTGGTGTTGCCGTTGGACAGGCAGTACCACAAAGCATCATCCACTTTGCTGAGTTAGATGCTGTTCACCTTCCCACTATCACTGAGAACTGCGAAGCAAATGGTTTACCAGAAGCCAGGCGACGAATAGTACAGAGTGATTTATTTACCAATCTCAAGACCGAGCCCCAGCTCCGCTTTGATTTTATTCTTAGTAACCCACCCTACATCGACCCAGTTATTGATAGAGCGGAGGCGTCAGTCAAAACCCACGAGCCAGCCCTGGCTCTCTATGGCGGCTGGGCGGGCATGGAACTCATCGCTCGTATCATTACTGAAGCTCCTAATTTCCTACTCCCCCACGGACAACTCTGGCTAGAGCATGAGCCAGAACAAGTTGAACTAATCACCGAACTAGCTGAACCATTTTTTGCAGTAACCATCCACAAAGACCAGTACGGGGTCAAAAGATTCTCGAAACTGATGCTACAATAGCCATATGGAACAAGACTTTAGCAACGCCTCAGTTGCAATATCAATGAAGACAGCGCTCATGTTTGGCTTTTACATCATGTCTGCGGCCTATATTATTTTTACCATTGTCATGTACTACCACTGGAACGAATACAGTGTTGATGCCCGCGTGACCTCCATCACCCTTATCACCTATGCCGTGACGACCATACCACTAATCGCCACTCTCGGTATTATTGCCCTCTCGTTTTAATAATTTTATATGCTGTTTGAAAAAATAGAATTTGAAGAAGATGAAAATGTCATCCTCACTGTCCGTAAACACTGGTTTGTTATAACTGCTGAATTGATTACGGCGCTCATGTTTGCTTTCCTGCCATTTCTTATACTAATATTTCTAAGTGCACTACCAGAATTTGTACCGCTCAACATTGACTTTGGTACTTACTCTTCATTAATTGTCTATGCTAGCGCCGCTTGGATTCTTCTGACTCTCCTTTCGACTTTTATGATTTGGACCCACTTCTATTTAGACCTGTGGGTGATTACTGACCACCGCATTATTGTGATTGACCAAATTCACTTCTTTAACCGCAAAGTTAGTAGCTTCCGACTAGAACGCCTGCAAGACATCAAAGTCTCCATTAACGGCATTATTCCAACCTTCTTAAATTATGGGACACTGCGTGCCCAAACAGCTAGTGCCGCTGAAAGTAACTTCATGACTGTCGGTCTACCAGACCCTCGCGGCATTCAATCAGTGATTCAAAAAGCTACCGATGAGCGTCTTCGTTCTCTTCAAGGCACTCTACAGACAGAGCCCGATTAGTAGAGGTTATAACTTGCAATACCCTATTCACTCAACTACAATCACGCTATGAACAAAGGTAACCTTTCGACTGAATCATATAAAGGAGTACGGGATTTTTATCCTGAAGACATGGCGGTGCAACGCTATATTTTTGATACCTGGGCCAAGACCGCTGAGTCTTTTGGCTATGAGCGCTACGACGCCTCAATTCTTGAACCATCAGACCTCTACCGCAGCAAGGGTGCTGTTAACGAAGAGATGGTTAATGAACAGACCTACACTTTTACCGACCGTGGCGAGCGAGAAGTAACCCTCCGTCCAGAAATGACTCCAACTGTGGCGCGTATGGTGGCTGGTAAGCGGCGCGAACTTAAGTTCCCCCTCCGTTGGTACTCAATTCCAAATTTATTCCGCTACGAACGACCACAACGCGGACGACTACGAGAACACTGGCAACTCAACTGCGATATGTTTGGAGCAGATGACTTCACCGCTGATGTGGAGTTAATTGCACTGACACACCAACTCTTTCTCGACTTTGGCGCTACGCCAGACATGTTTGAGATTCGTGTAAACGACAGACAAGAAATGTCTGCTTTGTATAATTCCCTTGGCATCAAAGACCAGTCAGTAATTACAGCTATCACGAGATTGAACGACCGTAAAAATAAAATTACGGGAGCTGAGTACGAGACTGCCCTTGAAGAAATTATCGGTGATACAAAACTCACTAAGGCGGTTATTACCATAGTGGAGGACACCACCGGTACGAACCAAGTCATTGATGGTTTGCGCGAGCTTGGTATTTACAATGTCCGACTCGACCGTACTATCGCTCGAGGATTTGATTACTATACCGGAACAGTCTTTGAGGTATTTGATACTAGTCCAGAAAATAACCGCTCCATGTGTGGTGGCGGTCGTTATAACAATCTCACTGCCATGTTTAGTGATGACACTATTTCTGGAATTGGGTTTGGTATGGGCGACGTCATCATGCGTGACTTCCTTGAGACCCACAAACTTCTACCGACTCACATTACCGAAACCGCTCCTTGTGTAGTTATTATTCCGACTGATCAAAAATTAAATCTTGAAGCCCAGAAAGTAGCTCATGCCATTCGGATTCGAGGTATCTCAACCACCACTGATATCGGTACCAAAAAAATTGGCAAGAAAATTGCTGACGCGGTGGACCGCGGCGCCCGATACACAATTGTTGTTGGTAGTGATGAACTACAAAGTGGTGCTTTTACTCTCAAAAACCTGGCCCAAACTACCGAAATCACTGATTCACTAGAAAACCTCTTGACCCATCTCATAACCAATAATTAGCCATGCGGTATATCATCTTCGACTTAGAAACCCAAAACACTTTTCAAGACGTTGGGAGCACAGATTCGACAGCTCTCGATATTTCAGTCGGGACCTTTTATGACAGTGAGACCGATAAATATGTGACCGTTACTATCGATGAACTCCAAAGTGTCTGGCCCCTCCTTGAAAAAGCCGATGCTTTAGTTGGATACAACAGCAACCACTTTGATATTCCACTTCTAAATAAATACTATCCAGGTGACCTGACACAAATTAAAAGCATTGACCTACTCGAAGAGATTCGTAAATCACTGGGGCGACGACTACGTCTAGATAGTGTGGCCGAAGCTACTGTCAATGCCAAAAAATCCGCACATGGTCTCCAAGCCGTACGTTGGTGGCGTGAAGGCAAAATTGAAGAGATAAAAAAATACTGCGAACAAGACGTGCGGGTTACAAAAAAGGTTTTTGACTATGCCCTCAAAAACGGTCACGTTAAATTTAAAGACGGTTCACGCAAACGTGAGATTCCACTTGATACAAGTACTTGGGGCATCAAAGAAGAGGCGGCCATGACCCACTCACTGCTTTTCTAGTACTATACGTAGATAGTGACGTAAGCCACTAGTAGTGCCAATCCGATCTTGTACCAAATAAACGGCCAAAGTGAGTACTTACGAATAAAGTCTAAGAAAAATCGAATCACTACCAAGGCGGTAATAAAACAAATAAAAGCACCAATAGCAATCACTCCCCACGATACTTCTCCAGCAGACAAGATAAGCTCAAGCAACATCTTTAGACCAACCGCCAAAGTAATTGGTATAGCTAATATAAATGAAAAACGGGCAGCTTCAACACGAGTCATACCGAGTAGCATTCCTCCAGCTAATGTAGAACCCGAGCGCGAAAAACCAGGCAGTAAAGCCAAGGCCTGAAAACAACCTACCCAAAAACCTTGTCGTATAGTCAGTGCGCCCTGTGGTGGTTTTATGTAGTAGCGCCATTCTGCAAACATAAAGAAAAACGAGCTCACAAACAGCATGGCCGCAATAATAATTGGTGTATGAAATACAGTAGTTATGATTTCTTCAAACAAAAGTCCAACAACGACCGCTGGTACGGTTCCAACCATGAGGGCAAACAATAAAATCTGATCTTTTTCATTCACTGGCAAACGTCCTAATCTGCGAATAGCCGTCTGAATTAAGGCTAAAACATCAGTCCAGAAAAACATAATAATAGCTGCTGTAGTGGCAAGATGTAGTACAGCATAAAAGGCCAGTGAATTAGCCCCTTCAAGTGACAATAAATCACCGACCAATAATAGGTGTGCACTGGAAGAAATTGGAACAAACTCAGTAATACCCTGTAAAACACCCAAAATCAGCGCCGTTGTTATATCCATATAGTGAATAGTATATCATCCAGTTTCAAAAGGACATGATATAATCACGGTATATTAATCAAATCACATTATGGAACCATCATCTACCAAAAATTCACTAGCAATTCCACTTTCGATTGTTTTTGGCTTCGCTCTCATTGCGGTCGCTATCTACTTCAGTGGTATGAATAAGACTGTTGCCCCAAACACCGCACAAAACAATGGCGATACTCCAGTTACAACTGTCTCAAATATTCCACCAGTTGATGAAACTGACCACATCAAAGGTAATCCCAACGCTCCAATTCTAATCGTTGAGTACTCTGACTATGACTGCCCATTCTGTAAGTCATTCCACGAAACCATGAATCGAATTATTGAGGAGTACGGTGCTACTGGCAAGGTGGCTTGGGTATACAGACAATTCCCTATTCCACAACTACACCCAAATGCTCCACGTATCTCTGAAGCAGCACTTTGTGTTGGTGATATTGCCGGCAATGACGCCTTTTGGACATTTAGTAATCTAGTTTTTGGAGAACGAGACATCAATGAACCAACCAACACCACTCGTCTAGTAGATTATGCCAAGACAGCTGGAGTTGAAAACGCTGACTTCACCTCTTGTCTAGAAAGTGGACGAATGAAGTCAGTAGTTACCGAAGACTTCAACGGTGGTGCAGCGGCTGGTATCCAGGGTACACCACAATCATTTGTGCTCATCGGTAATCAACAAGCTCCTATCGAAGGCGCACAGCCATACGAAGTAGTTAAACAAATTGTCGAGAATCTTCTCGGACAACTAGAAGGAACTGTTACTACAAACTAGTAGTAACTCATAACAAAAGACCCGCAGCCTTCGGCCGCGGGTCTTTTGTTATGTCTCTATCTCAATCGTTCTGCCAAATGACAGAAGTCAGTTACTTCAGGATCGCACGGGACACTTAGACACTCGCCAGTTACTACTGACCTGGTCGCTTCGATGATTTCAGCTTTTAGTTCAGCGATCTCCTCGTGAGTAATAGAAAATGATTCTTCATGGATTACACCCTTTTGGTCTGGTTCAACGAATGACAGCACGGTCGTTGATGTCTTTAATCTCTCGTCACTTTGCAGTGAAAGTAGCAGTGCATAAAACACTAATTGACGCTTATAGTTACCATTACTAGTTTTAGTGGTACCTTCTATCTCACCGCGAGTTTTTGGTTTGCCGGTTTTATAATCTACTACCCTTAGTGCCATCCCATCACTTCCACTATCAATTCGGTCAAAATTTCCAGTCAGTAACACTTCTGGAAAATCAACGATGCCTGTAGATAGAGTAGCTTTTACACCAAATTCAGTCCTGGTCGTCAGGCCGGGCAAAAGCGCCTCTTTCAGTTTTTGTTGATACCCAAACACCGCTTTCATACCACGTTCATGCAGACGAGTGAACTCACTGGTAGATAGTACGTTTTGTCCCAACGCCGTATCAAGCCAATTGATAACTAGTGCATCCTCAGGCATGGCACCTTGGGCTGTTTGGTGACGAACAATCCGCTCAAGCACAGCGTGCACAGCTGTACCAAACTGTAGTTCTGGAGTCTTGATACTAGGAATACGCAACACATTTTTATAAATGAATTCCCACGGACTCTCGTGGTAATTATTAAATGAAGTAGCCGACCAACCTCGCTCAAGAAGTGCTGTCCGCAAAAAAGCCACGTCAATCTTTGCTCGCGGAACCGGAGCGAGTGCAGTGAGTGGGTTAAACCCTTCCATAAACTTAGTCTGATCAACTTCTGTTAGATGTGTCCCAAGGAGATCAGTCAAAAAACGTGACGGCGCAAATTCCCTTCCCTCCATATTCATAACAGAATGTGAACAGACCAATCTACGCTTTGCTCTGGTGAGCGACACATAAAACAATCGCCGCTCATCATCTTCGAGTAGTGCTTTTGCGTCTACCACTTCATGTTTAGTAACTGGTAAATCAAATGTTGAACTACGAGCACGCGACCCTCCCCAGACGTTGTCTGTAAGATGTGGCAGACAGACAACTTCAAACTCCAACCCCTTGGCTTTGTGGGCAGTCATTACCGCTACTGCAGACTGACTAGCTGCTATAGCTGGCGCCGTGAGTGGAAGTCCATAACTTTGCAGTAAGGCAAATTGTTCCAATACTTCCTTAAGTGTTAATCCCCCGGACTGCTGACACATTCCCTCCACCTCATCATAAAGTCGACGCACTACCGTAGCGCCTTGAAGTGGTTCTTCAGCCATCACAAAATCCAAAAAGTCACTAGCCCGAAATACATACTCCACTATCTCAGCCGCACTTTTAGTAACCGATAAATCCTTAGCTGTATTTAATACTGCCAACACCTGGCTAAAGGCGGCTACATCTTTGACTCCAAGCTCTTTGAGTCCGTCTTCATCTTCAATTAAGTTTCGCAATGACCGCGCATAAGTTCTAGCAGAGAGCACTCGTACCAAATCTGAAGTTGATACCTTTAAGTATGGAGCGTGTAGCAACTCCGCTAGCAAGCGTTCATTCTCTGGCTCAACTACGGCTCGCAAAAGAACCAGCGCTTGCTTAGTAATCACATGGTCCAAAATATCAGTATCAGCTGATGGAGCGACCGGCACATTAGCCTTACGAAGTAACTTAGTAAATAACTCCACTTCGCGGTTGGTGCGCACAATAACTGCAATCTCCTCAGGGTGTACGCCAGCCGCAATTTCTGATTCAATTTGCGCCACAATAAATCCTTCCTCAACTGCTGTATGGGCAAATTGCTGTACTGTTAAACTAGCTTTAAAAGACTTAGCGGCAGTTAAAGGCACTCGCAAGGGAGCGAGTGTTGGGTCATCAGTTTTGATACTGGCGTGGGCGGCATCGAGGATGGTCTGGTCTGAGCGATAGTTTTCGGTCAAGGCAATCGTAAGTGCATCTTTGTAGACATCACCAAAGTACAAAAAGTTATCAAGTGACGCTCCTTGGAAACGGTAAATCGCTTGCTTCTCATCCCCTACCACAAACACGTTTGGATGCTCATGATATGAAGCAATTAGTTCAATTAGTCGGTTTTGACTTTGGTTCACATCTTGGTGTTCATCAGCCAATATATATTGATACTGCTCTTGCACATCAAGTAGCATATCCGGACTACTCTCCAGTGCCGCAATGGTATCAAGAATCATATCTTCAAAGTCATAGAGTCGCTCACTCTTTAGCGCGGCCATGTACTCACGGTATATAAGTAGCAACTCTTGGTTCTTTTGTAGACTCTTTTCTGCTTCTACGTATGGTCCACGCAACTTCCCTTTATGAGCACCCTTCTCATGGAATTGTGGGATTTCATCTAAAGCGGCCGCTTGTACATCTATCGCTCTAGCAAAGGCGTCGGCAGACACATACTCTTTTTTGAGAGTCGCAATTGCCTGCAGAATTGGTTTGACATAATACTGTGGATCGCCATGCGGACGTAGTCGCTTATATATTGTCGACTCTAGTACTCGCTCAATGATAGAAATTTTTTCGAGCTCAGAGGCTGGCCGCCCACCGACGATATTTTCATACGCATCTGGGTAACGTTTAATTAAGTCACCAGCAAAACTATGGAAAGTATGAATTGGAACATGATAAGCATCCTGCCCAATAAACCGAGCCAATCGCTCTCGCATAGCGCGCACACCAGAGTCAGTGAACGTGAGGGCTAATACCTGCTCTGGTTTAGTATCAGTTTGGAGCAGTATGTTGGCGATACGAAGTGTCAGAATTTGAGTCTTACCGGTACCAGGGCCAGCAATAACCATAACTGGACCATCTATTACGTCCACGGCTTGTCGCTGGGCAGAATTTAGGGCGGCAAGCGCCTGTTCAAAAACAGTGTTGGTTTTGGCAACTTTCATGGCTCGAGTATACCACTTTATCCCGTTTAGAGCTGCCAAACTAGCCAAAAGGACTGGAAAAATTGGCCTGAACGAAATGGTCCCCATATTTTTCCACCCCTTGGTATAAACACCCTTGCCAGGTACCAAAGCTAAGAGTATAGTGGCAGTTTAATTAACAATATAAAACCACTTTATGCTCACCGCCAATGCTACTCTTGCTATTTTTGCCATGCTAGGCATCTCCAGCCTCGCCATCTTTTGGGCCAAACGCGTACGACTACCGCACACAGTTTTCTTGGTAGTAATTGGTCTATTATTGGGATTAATCGCTCAATTCCCAGCCTTTAGTTTTTTTACTGAATTCAGTCTAACTCCAGAACTTCTCTTTTACCTCCTCTTGCCTACTCTTATTTTTGAATCTGCCTACAACATCAACGTGCGGCGCATGGTTGAGGACACCAAAATCATCCTCATTCTATCAATCATTGGTCTACTAGTTTCAACCGCTGTCATCGGTATTGCCCTCTATTTCATTTTGGCTTTATTGGGACTACAAATACCATTTATCGTAACCCTACTCTTTGGTGCACTTATTTCAGCCACTGACCCAGTAGCAGTTCTAGCCCTATTTAAAGAATATGGTGCCCCACGTCGACTTTCTCTTATTTTTGAAGGAGAAAGTCTTTTTAATGACGCTACAGCGGTAGCGCTCTTTTTGGTTCTCCTCGAAGTCGCTCGCTTTGGCTACCACGGAGCTGACACAGTGATTGAGGGAGTAATTTCTTTCACTTCCATGATGGTCGGTGGTGTACTCTTCGGTATCTTAATTGGTGGAATCTTTACCAAGCTAGTAGGACTCGCTCGTGAAAACGAAATTGCCAGTATTACTCTTACTATCGTACTCGCCCATGTTACCTTTATTTTGGCCGAAATTCTCTCTCATCATCTAGTTATCGGTTCAGTGCACCTTCCATTATCACCGATTATCGCCACTACCGTTTCAGCCCTACTTATGGGTAATTACGGACGAAGCAAGATTCACCCCCGTGCTGAGGAATTCGTTGAAAACCTCTGGGGTCAATTAGCTTTTATGGCCAACTCCCTCATCTTCATCCTGATTGGTGTGTTGTTTGTAAACGTACCAACTCTTGATATCTCAATGATTGCAGTGGTTGTTATCACCATTCTCGTAGTAGCAATCGCCAGAGCCATCTCTATTTATCCAGTAGTGGGAATTTTCAATGCCTTTACCAGTAAAGACATGAAGGTACCAATGGCTTGGCAGCACCTTCTCTCTTGGGGTTCACTCCGTGGCGCTCTGGCCGTTACTATGGTGCTTCTTATTCCAGATGAGCTCACCTTTGCTGGGTGGGGTCTCACAATGTCACCAAAAGACTTTCTACTTTCATTAACCGTTGGTTGTATCTTTGCTACCCTCTTTGTGAAAGCAACTACCATCCAGACCTTCATGCGCAAGCTCAAGCTTGATGCCTTAACTGAAATCGAAGAAGTTGAAGCTGATGAAGCTCGGGCTCTTATTCATCACGAAGTACAAGAACGTATTAATCACTACCGTGAACGTGGATACATTGATGAAAACGTTGCCAACGAATTCTGTTCAAATCACGCGGCTAAATATGAAGCAGCTTGCCAAGGTCTTAAGTCGACTGACACTAATGAACTTTCACTTCGTGTACTCCGCATGTTTGCTATCGGAATTGAGAAGAAACACCTCAAGGAGCTATACCACCATCAAGAAGTAAATGAATCTGTTTACCGACGACTAACCGGCAAACTACAACTCCAACTTGAAGCTATTGAAGTTGGAAATCTAGCTCCAAATATGTCTATTCATACCGACGGTAAAGATGTATTTGAAGTAATGGCCAGTAGTATTAGAAAGTTCCTCAAACCAAAAACTGCCGAGGAAATAACTAGTAATCTATATATGTACTACCGCGCCCAGACTATCATTTCGCGAAAAGTACTAAAGGAACTCACAGCGGTAGATCACAGCAGTGCTGAACACATCTTTAATGCAGAGGCACTGGCCCACGTACTTGAACTCTACGCTAACTTCCGTGCCCAATCTGAAAAGAAGATGAACGAACTAGCCAGTGCAAACCCTGAAATACACAAACACCTATCACGTACTCTAGCCAACCAAACTGTACACAAGATTGAAGAAATAACCTTGCACGAACTCTACGAACGCCAGCTCATTACCCCAAAGCTCTACATTACTCTCAAAGAAGAACTACAAGACGCACAATAAGCACAAACAAAAAAACGAGCACCCTTTGCAGGGTGCTCGTTTTTTTGTGACTAGTAGGATTTTAACCTTCTGGCCTTCTCGTGTTGGCGAATCTTCTCCAGGGCCTTGGCTTCAATCTGGCGAATACGCTCACGTGTTACTCCAAACTCCTTTCCTACTTCCTCAAGCGTGTGATACGTTCCATCTAGTAGTCCGTGTCGCATCTCGAGAATCTTTCGCTCCTTCTCAGAAAGAGTATCTAGGATTTCGGTAATCTGGTCGGTCAAAATACTGTGGGCCACTTCTTGATCTGGTGAGACAATCTTATCGTCTGAGATAAAGTCTGAGAGTCGCGAACGGTCATCATCATCACCAACTGGTAGTTCCAGCGATATAGTGTCCTGACTAATTTTTTCAATCTGGTACACCTTCTCTACTTCAACTCCCATTTCAGTAGCAATTTCCTCTGGCATCGGGTCGCGACCAAGGTCTTGTGACAGTCGGCGTGATACTTGCTTGTACTTAGCCATTGTCTCAACCATGTGCACTGGAATACGAATCGTACGTGACTGGTCTGCTAGCGCTCGGGTGATAGCTTGGCGAATCCACCAAGTAGCGTAAGTAGAAAACTTAAAGCCCTTAGTAAAGTCAAACTTATCTACCGCCTTAAAGAGACCGAGGTTTCCTTCTTGAATCAAGTCGAGCAGTGTGAGGTCGGGTGAACGTCCTACGTACTTCTTGGCAATAGATACCACGAGACGGAGGTTGGCGCGAGCCAACAAGTTACGAGCTTCTTCATCCCCATCCACGATACGCTTGGCGAGGACTCGCTCTTCTTGAGCATTTAGAAGTGGGTACTGTCCAATTTCCCGTAAGTACATCTGAATTGAGTCGTATCCACTATCACTACGCTTAAACGCATTCTTCTGCGCAATGATATCGATACTTGGATCATCTCCGAGCATTCCGCCACTCTGCAGCACATCGATGCCAGCAATTGAAAAACGATCATAAAGCACATCGAGGAACTCGATGTCTTTTTCAATTTCTGGGAATGAACGGAGAAGTTCGTCATAAGTGACATACCCTCGTTCACGACCAAGTTTCATCAGTTCAGCCGCTTTGAGTTCGAGAATTTTCTCACTCTTAGTCAATGCAACTTTCTTAACTGGCTTTGGTGCCGCTACTTTTTTTGGTGCCGCGACCTTCTTGGCTGGTTTACTAGAAACAGCCTTCACCTTCTTAGTGGTGGTAGGCTTGGTAGTTTTTTTGGCAGCAGGTTTAACTGCTTTTTTTACAACCTTCTTTACGACTTTCTTTACTGCTTTTTTTACACTAGCCTTCACCTTTTTGGTGGCTGGCTTAGTTGTTTTTTTAGTAACGGTTTTGGCCGTTTTTTTGACTGCTTTTTTTATGGCCTTCTTGATAGGCATAGTAGAGCAACTATACAGAAAAATCAGAAAATGTCTAGCCTTGGCTTATTATTCAGCCTTAATGGATCCAATTATTCAGCCTTTAGAATGTCATTGGTGTATGGGGCGACTTGAAGGGTTAGTTGGAGCTCCCCAATGGTCTTAAGTAGAGCTAATGCACCAGCCTCGTCGCCAGACTCGTCAAGTCTTCCCTGCTCTTCACGTGCTTGCTTCAAGCGATTCTTAATAACCACCTCACGAAAACGATTTAAGGTATGCACACACTCTTCATCAAACACCCGTCTGGGATTCTTATCAATAAACGACTCAATTCGAAATAACACTTCAGCTTTAGCGGGAGCTGGTACCTGCAGTTCAAGTGCGGCGTAGTCCTCCCCAGTAATTACCGCTAAAGCGGCTTTAATTTTATCTGCCACGGTAGTATCAAATAACGGTAGTATACCAATTAGATAAGTGAGATCAGACTGGTAACGCTGTTTACCATCGGGTGCGGCAACCTTTTCTTTAGTCACAGCCTTAGCTGCTTCTGGTGTCGCCGTTTGTTTACTGTCACGAATTCGCTCCACCTCCATATGTATAGCTTCTTTAGTGGTCTTGAGTGCCTCAGCGACCTTGCCTTCAAAGTGGTCTTGGTCGATATAGTTTGGTAGAAGCACAATGTACGGCAACACTTCCTCGCGCGCCCGAAGCTTCAGCGTGCGTTCGTCTAAGTTTTGATTGAGTAGTACTTGAAGCAAAAATTCAATCACATGGACTGACTTCCCAATCAGGTGTTTAAATTCGCGTGGGTCACGAAGGATGATGTCAGCTGGATCTTTGCCGCCAACAAGCAGCGTAACTTTTACATCAAGTCCACGGCGAAGCATCAAGTCGGCCGCTCGCTTCACAGCAGCAATACCAGCTTTGTCCGCATCAAGCGAAAGCACCACTCGGTTTGAAAAACGCTCAAGTAGGTGCACATGCTCAGCTGTGAGAGCGGTACCAGATACCGCAACCGTATTGTGATACCCCGCCTGATGACTCATTACCACGTCAAACTGCCCTTCCACAATCAGTGAAAAGTCTAGCTGACGAATTCCCTGCTTGGCCTTATCGTAACCATAGAGAAGTTCAGATTTTTTGTACAAATCTGTCTCCGGTGAGTTTACGTACTTCGGGATGTCATCGCCAGCTTCAAGGGTGCGGCCAGAGAAACCAACCACTCGCCCACTCTGATCAAAGAGTGGAAACATGATGCGATTGCGGAAGACATCGTATGAGTCTTTACCCTTATCACTAAGCTTTATAAGACCCGCTTTGAGCATTTCTGCCTCAGTATAACCTTTGGTGAGCAAATGCTCTTTTACGACCGCCCAACCGTCTTGTGGTGGCCCAGACACGAAGCCAATCCGCCACTTAGCGATAGTAGCAGCGGTTAGACCACGCTTCTCTAGGTACTCAGTAGCAGTTTTGGCATTTGGTAGGCAAGACTCATAAAACAAGGTCGCGTCCTCAAGGATAGCGTAGAGGCGGTCACGTTCAGACTTCTTTTGTGGTGATACTGGCGTAAGTTCTACGTTCGCCTTGGCTGCTAGAATCTTTAGTGCTTCTTTAAAGTCCACCCCTTCAATCTCTTGGATGAAGGTAAACATATCTCCTCCTGCTCCACAGCCATAACAGTGGTACATCCCACGCTCGGGCGACACATTAAACGATGGAGTTTTTTCGGTATGGAATGGGCAACAAGCCTTTAGATGCTTACCGGCTTTTTGCAGCGGCACATACGGCGTAATAACATCAATAATATTGAGTCGGTCTTTAATTTGCTGAACAGCGTCATTCATATAGTGCGGTCATTATACTGCATCTATTAACTAAGCGCACAAACTTGACTAAAACCACATTTGTTATACGCTAACCTTCGAATCGTTCATCATACAACCTGGAGATTGCCATGTGCATAAACGCCTATACCTGCATAAGCTGGTGGTGGTTGCCACTCATCCTGCTAGGCATCATTTACCTGCTGTTCGGTTTTTTTATGGGAATCCTTGTCTTAATGCCAAAAGGCAATACCATCAATCACAACGAGGAATCCCGCTGGGAAATGATTTCTGCCCTGGCTCTGATGACGATCACTATACCAGCTGTGGCAATTTACGCTATTTTGCGTGATTTGATAAAAGGCCACAAACCTCAGCCACGAAAGTCGCACCAAACCAAGGAATAAGTCATGAACTTCTTCGAAATTTTCCTCCCTGTCTTGGCTGCACTGTGGCTGATCTGCAGTCTTATTGCCCTTCCGAGCATCATTGCCATATGCAGAGAAGACAAGGTCGTCTCCACCTCCGTAAAAATAACATCCGTTATTTTTGTCGTGTTGTTAGGCCCATATTCAATTGGTCTCATTCTCGACAAAAATAAAGACTGAGGCCTATACCACCTGCCCCGCCCAAGCCTTGCGCTTGCGTGGGGTTTGTTTTTTATTTCAAATACACCCATTTAAATGGTGGCATCTTAAAACCTTTCGGTTAACCGAAAGGTTTTAAAGTATCTATTTATATTGTTTAAATTTTCACTTGGTGCTATAAATCAAGCAGACACGTCGTCATAACCAACCGCTCCCGAGGATATAGATATGGACTTTTGGAATACTTGCACAGGTTGGTGGTGTGTACTGTGGTACGCCATCTCAATCTTCGTCGTCGCCGGTTATTTTCTGGTAGGATTTTTCTTTCAGGCGTTTATCATGCATAAACGACCCCATGGTCCTATTGATCTACCAAAAGAAAGCTCGTCTGATAATTTTTTGTTCAGAGTGCTCCTGTTCATCTTTGGTGGATTAATTCTCTTTGCGGGATGGCTTTTCAGTTTTTTCTACAAAATTGTGAAGGGAATTTGAGACCACCCCAACCCACCCGCGCCTCTACAGAGACGCGGTTTCTTATTATCTCCATGCCCCAATACCCCAATCAATTGGGATATTGAATGTTAAAAAATGCACAACTTTTCCATTTAAATGGAAATGTTCTAAAACCTTTCAGTTAACTGAAAGGTTTTTACTATTCCAATCGATTGGAATAGTAAGTGCTTCGGTATCTATAAGTTAACAGGTGTTGCGCTTCAAGGTTGAATCTAGCCCACCCAAAATTGACACTTACATTAAAATGTGCTATTATAATAATCAGTACACAACCAACCGGAGAACCAAATGGGCATGAGAATCTTTCTTGCTTTCATTGCTGCGTTATTGAGCGTAATCTGCAAGATAAGCGACGGCATGTTCCATCTCGAACTGGCAGGCAGGGAAATTTCCCAAATCGCTACGTTCATGGTGGTCAGTTCCCCAGTTTTACTGGGAACTGCAGTTTTTGCCGCAATTGTGGCAGTGATGCCCTACGACAAGGACTGACCATATCCACCCCCACCAAGCCTTGCGCTTGCGTGGGGTTTGTTTTTTATTTCAAATACCCCCATTTAAATGGTGGCATCTTAAAACCTTTCAGTTAACTGAAAGGTTTTTATTTTAATCTCGTATTTAATTACTTAAATCGATTGGAATAATAGGTACACATAAAAACCCCGCGCTAGATAGCGCGGGGTTTTTATTGGTTAGTATTTAGCAGTTAGACAGCTAAATTTAGCGGTGCTTCTCGATAGTTTCGATCATATCGTACTTCTTACTGCCCTTGAAGCCTGAGCCAGCAGGGATAAGTTTTCCGATGATAACGTTCTCCATGAGACCAGCCAGGTTGTCGTGACTTCCCTTCACAGCAGCGTTGATGAGAACGCGAGTGGTGTTTTGGAATGAAGCAGCCGATAGGAAACTCTTACGTGAGAGTGAAGTTTCAGTGATACCCAAGATGAGCTTATCAGCCTTGGCTACCTCCTTACCTTCTTCCTTAAGCTTGTTGTTAGCTTCTACGAAGATCCATTCTTCTACTACGTCTCCAACTGTAAACGGACTATCTCCTGAGGCAGTGATCTTCACGCGTGACATCATCTGCTTAACGATAAGCTCAATGTGCTTACGAGCAATGGTCACACCTTGAAGTTCGTAAATCTTGTTTACTTCAGAAATGATGTAGTCCTGAGTCACTTCCTGTCCACCAAACTTAAAGAGTTCTGGCAGAAGGGCTGAACCATCAGTGAGTAGTTGTCCTTGCATGACTGTGTCACCCTTTGAGACAGTTACTACACGTCGGTAGTGAACTTCGTACTCAATGTTGTCCTTCTTCTTTGGTGCGCCCTTAGCGTTCATGTCTGGCGCCACCACGATAACCTTTTCACGTCCTTCAGTTCGGATGTCTACCACAATTCCTTCTGCCTTTGAGACTACAGCTGGAATCTTTGGTTGACGCTTTTCAAATACTTCTTCTACACGTGGCAAACCTGAGGTTACGTCTCCACCGACTGACGCAGCTCCTCCGGCGTGCTTAGTGTTCATAGTGAGCTGTGTACCTGGCTCTCCAATCGCTTGAGCCGCTACAGTACCTACTGCTTCTCCGACATCAACCATTTGGTTGGTGGTGAGGTCAATACCATAACAGTGCTGACAAACACCACGTAGAGTCTTACAGGTCATTGGTGAACGAACTACTACTGATTCAGTAGTAGATTCTTCAACTGTAAGTGCATCAAGACGAGTGAGCAAGTGACCCTTAGGGAAGATAACTCGACCCTTTGAATCAACTGCGTCCTCAGAGAGGATACGTCCCTTGATAGCCTTTGAGAAAGCAATCTCAATACCTGAAGCAGACACACGTCCGATGCGCACACCGGCCTTGGTCTTACAATCAGACTCAGTCACGATAGCGTCTTGCGCTACCACGAAGAGACGGCGAGTAAGGTATCCAGCCTTCGCAGTTTGAAGCGCCGTGTCGGCGAGTCCCTTACGAGAACCGTGAGTAGTAGTAAAGTATTCAATCGGTGACATACCCTCCTTCATTGAAGAAAGAATTGGGAATTCCACTGTTTCACCTCGAGTGTTTACAATAAGACCCTTCATACCAGCCATCTGGGCAATCTGTCCGAGAGAACCTCGAGCACCAGACTTCCACATTTCGTAAGCTGAACCATTTTCATCTAGTGTCTCTGGAAGTACGCGTTCGATTTCAGTCTTGGCACGGTGCCATACTTCTACAATCATACGACGACGTTCATCGCGTGAGATGAGACCTTCTTCGAAAGCAGCAAGGATACCTCGTTCTTCACCGCGAGCCTTTTCGATAATCGCTGGCTTTTCCTTTGGTACCTGTACTTCGTCAATTCCCCAAGTTGTACCTGAGAGTGTCGCGTACTTGAGTCCAAGCTTCTTGAGTTTGTCTACAATTGGCGGCACCGCTTCTGGACCACGAGCATCGATGATGTCGATAATTACCGCGAAGAGTGTTCGCTGCACAATGATGTCATTGATGAAGTCATGATCAGATGGCAACACACTGTTGAAGATAAGTCGTCCAACGGTTGTTTCAAAAATCTTACCTTCGTATTGTGCGTACTTCTCAGTTTCAGTAGCGAGTACGTGCACCTTGGCTCGGAAGTCGATTACTCCGTAGTCATACGCGTTGATAGCGTCGTTTGGTGAAGAGAAATACTTTCCTTCTCCAAGTGCTCCTGGGATAACCTTTGTCATCCAGTAGGCTCCGAGCGCCATATCAAGTAGCTTTTCAGATACCACCGGTTCAGCCGATCCTGGCTTTAGAATGTTCTTGTTAGCTGAGATGATTTCTCGGGCCTCCATTTGGGCCTCCTCTGAAAGTGGAACGTGAACGGCCATCTGGTCACCGTCGAAGTCAGCGTTAAACGCGCGACAAACGAGTGGGTGGACTTGGATAGCGTTACCTTCAATCAGTACTGGGCGGAAAGCCTGGATACCCTGACGGTGAAGGGTTGGAGCACGGTTTAGAAGTACATGCTTATGCTTAATCACGTTTTCCAAAATTGCCCATACTTCTGGCACTCCGTCTTCAATGAGACGTCCTGCTCCACGGATGTTGTACGCTAGTTCCTGCTTGAGGAGTTGAGCGATAACAAACGGACGGAAGAGTTCAAGAGCCATGTGCTTAGGCAGACCACACTGGTCTAGAGCCAGCTCCGGACCAATAACAATCACGGAACGTCCAGAGTAGTCTACACGCTTACCGAGTAGGTTCTGACGGAAGTAACCCTGCTTACTCTTGAGGTAGTCTGAAAGAGACTTGAGTGGACGGCGCTGGGCTTGACTCATTGCTGAGTATGCACCACCACCATGACGAATTGAGTTGTCGATAAGGGCGTCTACCGCTTCTTGAAGAATACGCTTTTCGTTACGAAGAATCACGTCTGGAGCCATGATGTCGATGAGCTTCTTCAGACGATTATTTCGGTTAATCACACGACGATAAAGGTCGTTTAGATCAGAAGACGCATGACGTCCGCCTTCAAGAGCCACCATTGGACGAATCGCTGGTGGAATAACTGGGATACGAGTAAGGAACATCCATTCTGGACGTACACCAGCGTTTACCATTCCACGCACGAGTGAGAGACGCTTGTCGAGCTTGGCTCGTTCCATTGCGCCAGCTGTCTCACGCTCCTTCTCAAGTCGCTTGAGGAGGTCTTGGAGATTTACTTGCTTGAAGAGTTCAAAGATAGCTTCAGCACCGATACGCGCCTCAAAGAGCGTACTGTACTTGATAGAAAATCGGTGGAAACTAGCTTCATCTAGAACTACTCCAGGATTGATGCCTTCAATCTCCTTCTTCATGTCGTCAGCGCGAGTCTTTAGAGCCTCACGAGCATCTTCGTTTTGAAGAGCCTTGTACTTAGTTTTGAATTCAGTGTCGAGTTCCTTTAGGAGTCGTCCGCGATCGTCTTCACTTACTTTAGTAACAATGTACCCAGCAAAGTAAATTACCTTCTCAACTGATGAGGCAGTAATACCGAGAATCATCGCAATGCGACTTGGTACACCACGAAGGAACCAAATGTGTGAAACTGGAATACAGAGGTCGATGTGACCCATGCGTTCACGTCGTACAATGGCGCGAGTAACTTCTACTCCACACTTCTCACAAACGATACCCTTGTAACGAATGCCACGGTACTTCTTACAAGAACATTCGTAGTCTTCTACTGGTCCAAAGATTCTTTCGTCGAAAAGACCGTGCTTTTCTGGACGTTGTGTTCGGTAGTTAATTGTTTCTGGCTTAGTCACTTCTCCGTGTGACCATTCAAGAATCGTTTCTGGTGAAGCGAGCTTGAGACTGATCTCTGTGAAGTTTGGCGTAGCTGGAGTGTGCTTAGCAAATGGTTGTTGTGTTGACATAGATACTTATTTAGGCAGACTCATAATCACGCTTTGGCTTCTCAGCTCGGTCGAGCTTCACATCAAGTGAAAGACCTCGGAGCTGATTAACAAGCACATTGAACGCCGCTGGTGTGTGCGGATGACTAATTTGTTCGCCACGAACGATGGCATCAAAGGCGGCACTACGTCCGACGATGTCGTCAGACTTGATAGTAAGCATTTCACGAAGGGTGTAGGCGGCACCATAACCGAGGAGTGCCCACACTTCCATTTCTCCGAAACGCTGTCCTCCGACCTGCGCCTTACCTCCGAGAGGCTGTTGAGTAATAAGTGAGTACGGCCCAATCGAACGCATGTGAATCTTGTCCTCCACCATGTGGTGAAGCTTCAAGATATACATGTATCCAACGGCAGTCTTCTGAGCAAATTTGTCGCCAGTAAGACCATCACGAAGTTGAATCTTTCCGTCTTCTGGAAGACCAGCCGCCTTGAGTTCAGCCTTTACGTGACCTTCGTTGGCACCAGCAAATGGTGGCACGATAGCCTGATAGCCGAGAGTGTTTGCAGCCATACCAAGGTGAAGCTCGAGAATCTGTCCAAGGTTCATACGAGACGGCACACCAAGTGGTGTAAGGAGTACGTCAATTGGACGCCCGTCTTCGGTGTATGGCATATCTTCTTCTGGAAGAATACGAGAGATAACACCCTTGTTTCCGTGACGACCAGCTAGCTTGTCACCAACTGATACGTTACGTACTTGAGCCACAGTGATGTGGATTCGCTTGATAACACCACTTTCGAGTTGGTCACCGTTTTCACGTGAGAAGATTTTTACTCCAATCACACGTCCACGCTTTCCAGCTTCGAGTCGTAGTGAAGTATCTTTTACATCCTTAGCCTTTTCTCCGAAGATTGAGCGAAGGAGACGTTCTTCTGGTGTAAGTTGTGTTTCTCCCTTTGGAGTTACCTTACCTACCAAGATGTCTCCTGGGCGTACTTCAGCACCGATACGGATGATTCCGTTTTCGTCGAGGTTACGGAGCTTAAGTTCAGATACGTTTGGAATGTCTGAAGAAGTTACTTCGGGTCCAAGCTTTGTGTCTCGTACCGATACTTCGAGTTCATCGAGGTGAACAGTTGAGAACTTACTTTGCTTTACCATTCGCTCAGAAATAACAATCGCGTCTTCGTAGTTCGCACCGTTCCATGACATAAAAGCCACCAGAGCGTTTTGTCCTACCGCAATCTGACCATTGTCAGTTGATGAAGTATCAGCTAGCAAATCGCCACGCTTTACCTTGTCGCCAACAGTTACTGCTGGACGGTGATAGAACGCTGAGAAGTCATTAGTTCGTTGGTAAGTAGTGAGTACATATTCCTTCTTCTTGCCTTCCTTATTCTTAACAACAATCTTTCGAGCATCACACTCAACTACTTCTCCAGCATCATCAGAATAGATTACTCGCTTTGTATCACGAGCCACCATTCCTTCTACACCAGTAGCTACTAACGGCGCTTCCTGTACGAGACAAGGAGTCGCCTGCTTCTGCATGTTTGATCCCATGAGGGTACGGTTGGCGTCGTCGTGGTTCAAAAATGGAATCATTGAAGTCGCCACTGAGAATGGTTGGTTGGTAGCAATATCGATGTAATCAACATCTTTCTTGGCAGCCAATAGTGGGTCGCCATTCTTGCGAGCCTCCACGAAGTCTGACTTAATCTTGCCACTAGCATCTAACTCAATAGCAGCGTGAGCAATAACATACTTCTCTTCTTCATGAGCGTTCATGTACACAACATCATTGGTAACAACACCCTTTACCACCTTTGCGTATGGAGTCTCGATAATACCAAAACGGTTTACACGAGAGTACATTGAAAGACGCAAGATGAGTCCGATGTTTGGACCTTCTGGTGTGTGGATAGGACAGAGACGACCGTAGTGAGATGGGTGAATGTCACGCACTTCAAAAGAGGCACGTTCACGTGTCAGTCCGCCCGGACCGAGCGCTGAGAGCGTACGAAGGTGTTCAATTTCAGCGAGAATGTTTTGTTGCTGTGAGAATTGTGAAAGCTGGTTGGTACTAAAGAATTCTTTAATAGCAGCTTGTAGTGGACGTGGATTGATGATCTGCATCGGGAGAGATGTCTCTGCCTCAATAGTAGACATACGGTCCTGGATATTTCGCTTCATGCGAGTCATACCAACACGAACACGCTGTTGGAGCATTTCACCGAAGTAACGCACGCGACGGAAGCCGAGGTGGTCGATGTCGTCAGCGAGTGCACCTGGTTCGTGGTTCTTAGTAATGATATGAGTCATGATGAGACGCACATCTTCAATTGAAACTGTTCGTTCGTCAGTTGCCTTCTTATCAATTGGGCGACCGAAACGTTCGTTAAAGTGGTGACGTCCGATTTCTGAAAGGTCGTATCGTTCTGGAGCAAAAATAGATTGTACGAATTCGCGAGCGTTGTCGACAGTAGCAAGGTCGCCGTCTCGCAGACGCTTGTAGATTTCAATATATGATTCTTCGACAGTCTTCGCTGGGTCCTTGGCAATAGTTGCCTTCATGTACTCTTCACCGCGGGGTACGGCTTTAACGAGTTCAATCATGTCCTTCTCCTTGGTCAAACCAAGTACACGGAGTAGTGAAGAAATTGGAAACTTCTTCTTTCGGTCAATCTTTACATAGATAACTCCGTCAGCTTCTGATTCGATTTCTACCCAAGCGCCTCGAGCTGGAATAATCTTGGCGCCAAATAGTGTCTTGCCTTTTGATTCAGCTTGCGTAAAGAAGATACCGTATGAACGAGCTAGCTGAGGCACGATAACACGCTCCACACCATTGATGATGAAGGTGCCTTGCTCAGTCATTACTGGCAGGTCGGTCATGAAGATTTCCTGATCCTTCTCACTTTCGAAGGTCTTGTTCTTCAAGATTACGTGCGCGCGAAGTGGCGCTTCGTAGGTAAGCTTGTTTTCTTTTGCAAACTCTGGAGTTGTCTTTGGTGACCCAAGTTCGTACTTCTTGAACTTAAGTTCAAACTTCTTCTCAGAATAGTCACTGATTGGTGAAAATTCAGTGAAAATTTCTTTGAGAGCAGTTTCAATAAACCAACGATATGACTCGTGTTGTGGTTCAATGAGATCTGGTAATGGGATGCGAGGTTGAGGACTGAGCTCAAATCGCTTCTGTGGTAATTTACCAACAGAGATTGTTCGATCTTTTTGTGTTGCTTCCATAAAACACTAAATGATTATTACCCCTAAAAACTAACAGCACAAAATGCGCTTGCGCGCTTTACGTTCTGCTTAGTTTTATTTTATTAATATCGACATCAATTGCTTGCTGCGCGACACGAAATCATCTCCCAACCATAACTCACCCGAGACCTCTTACGTATGTGCCGGGGATTATACCAAAACTGTGGAAAACTGCAATAGACAGACGGGATTTTCTAGTCTGGCGAAAGTCAGGCTCCAGTCTAAATTCTCCTTATTTGTCAGTTTTGCCACGATAGGCGTCAATTTCCTTATGATTCCCCTCTACCAGGACCTTTGGGACCACGTATTTCTTCTTCTTATATTCATAGACCTCGGGGCGTGTATACACTTCCCCTTTAGTTGGGCGTTCTTCCTCTAGAGACTCAAACGTACCCAGTACGCCGCGGATTTGGCGGGCGGTGGCATCTACGATAGTTAGAGCCGGTAGTTCACCGCCAGTAAGGATATAGTCACCGACTGACACCTCCTCCGCATTGAGGATTTGGCGCACCCGATCATCAATCCCCTCATACCGTCCAGAGATAAGCACCAAATGCTCGTACTTGGCCGCATACTCCTTGGCCAAAGCCTGAGTAAAGACCGTCCCGCGTGGAGACATAATAAGTGTCTTTACCTTCCCGGCTTTTATCGCTGCAGTCTTTCGTCCGACCGCCTTCTCCCATGCTCGAATGATAGGCTCCGCCATCATAACCATTCCTGGTCCGCCGCCATATGGTCGTTCGTCTACCTTGCGGTGTTTATCGGTCGTGTATGCACGAGGATTGTAGTACGCAACTTCCATCTTCTTGCCACGCACCTTGGCCCCCTTCCCCTTGTCGGTCTTTTGGGCACGACCAAGCACCCCCGCCTCTAAATAGGCTTGGCAAACTTCTGGAAACAAAGAGATAATATGAAACTGCATGTTTATAATTTATTTTTGTAGCTTTCTAAGAATAGGTCAAACTGAGAATGGCGTGGCGTAGGGATTTCTTCTATAGTACACCATCGTATCTCAGCACACTTATCTGGTTCCATAATTTTTACCTCGTCTGGATTAACTTCGGCACGGTAGTCAAAAGCTATCCAGTGAGTCTTCTTACCATCATGTTCTCGAATTGGCTCACGCATTCCTAGATACTCAAGATTAAAAGGTTCGGACCCTGTTTCTTCTTTCACCTCACGTTTGATGGCGTCTTCGATTTTTTCACCGAACTTCACACCTCCTCCGCCGAGCGGCTCCCAAGTAAAATGCTCATCCCGACATTTATCAGTCCGCAAGCCAACTAGGTATTTTCCCTTACCATCGTGCAGAAACGGAATCGCCGCGATGCCAATAAAGTCATATCCTTTAATCATTCAAAAATCCTAGCATACAAAACCCCCGGCGCGTAGCGCCGGGGGTTTTGTGACTGTTCTCAATTTAATCCCCTATTTGACCTCAAACACTGTGAAGTTATCCGCATCTCGTTCAGAATAACGCCCAGTAGCTCCAACCTCACAAAGCTCTTTATTAACTTCATAAAAGCCTCCTCCAAACCGCTCCGTGCCGGCAACATAACAATCGCCAAAGGCTTCTGGTGAAATTAGTTCGCTCACAAAGACATACTGATTGTTTCGTCCTATTTCAACTCCAGGTAAGCATGGGCTTTCTATATCATCACACTGATCTTTTACATACGTAGCGACTGGGTAAATTCCAATACTACTTACCATAAAATTATCTTTAGTGTTTGCTAGTAGAAAATAGTTAAATGTAGTCTGACCCTTTGCTCCGACCCCTTTCCATGTGACAAATCCAATATCATTCCAAACTTTTGGTACAGCCAAAGCAAAGCCGTATTCAGAATTTTTGTATTCTGTGTTACTTGACGAAGTCGGTACAGAATCCACAGGACGAGAATCCTCCCTGGAAACACTTAACGCTCGCACAGAATCGTAAGTAGATTGGCTATTTGTTTCTATAAGCTTAGCTAAACTACCAAAATAGCTAGAGCTGAAAAATAGCCCAGTGAATTGGAGTAAAATAATTACCAGCAAAAGAATTTTTAAAAGATATTTATTTGAGCACTTACAAGGTTGTGAGTCCATACTATTATTTAAATTATTATCAAATAATTATACCAGTGTCTCAAACTGATAGAGCTTGTATCCTGTGTAGTAGATTTGCCTAGGGGTACCCTTTGCAGAAATACAGCGATAGTGCAGTACCGCCTGGTCGTGAACATCTGCAGGCGGCAAGCCAGTCAAAGTAAAAGCCAGACAGGTGTCTGGCTTTTACTTTGTTGCCGCCGAAGCCGTAGGAAAAATCTGCTGAGATTTTTACGGTCACGACTAGGTGGTACAAACGACTAGATTTTCAAATCCTCAATCGCTTGATCTAACGATTTTGGTTCAGCGGCTGAAGGATTATCTTCCCGCATCGCCTCACTCATCTCACTACTCATGCCTCGACCTCCTTCTGGTTCGTTGATTTTGAGGTTTACTCGGGCGTCGTGCTTCATTCCGACAACACGAAGGAGGGTGCGGATAGCCTTGGCAGTATTGCCAGAGCGTCCAATAATCTTACCCATATCTTCTGCATGCACATCAAGGGTAAGGAGTACTCCCATCTCATCGACTGTTCGGTTGATTCTTACACTTTCAGGATGGTCAACAAGCGCTTTTACAAGCGTCTCTAGAAACTGCTTATCTTCATGCGAATCCATACATTCAATATTCTTAGCTATTCTGGTAAGCATGCGCCACAAGCGTGACGTTGCTACCTTAATGATACGAGAGCTATCCCCACCCGTCAACACAAAACCGTGTGTAAAGAACACACGGTTTGTTTGAAAATATGTAGTTAAGCAGCAACTTCTTCGGTCTTAGCCTCTTCTGCTGCTACTTCAGGCTCTGCCTCGGCTGCGGCTTTCGCTGCTTCTTCGGCTTCCTTTGCTGCCTTGGCATCGGCTTCGGCCTTGGCCTTAGCTTCTGCTTCAGCCTTAAGCTTAGCTTCGTCGATGATTGGAGACTTCTTTGGAAGTACGTTCTTCTTGCGTCCTTCGATAACTCCTTGCGCTACGAGCATGTTGTATACAGTGTCTGAAGGTTGAACTCCTTTACTGATCCAATGCTTAGCTTTTTCTTTATCAATGATGATAGTTCCGAGCTTTGGTTCGTATGAACCGAGTAGGTCTACACTGCGTCCTCGTGAGGCCGCGTTTCGTGAATCAGTAACAATCAACCGGTATGACGGGTTGTTCTTGCGGCCAATTCGTTGCAATCGCATCTTTAACATAGTGGCGCTAGAGTATCAGATACTGGTTATTTGGTCAAGGACTGACATCTTAATCTGGTTGTGATACCCTACGCAAAGACCAGAACCTTCAAAGGAACACCTATGAACAGAGCTGACTCCATCCACGAAAGTGGTGAGCTCAGCCTAGAGTTCACCAAAATCCTTACCCAGGCTGGAATTACCAAGTTTAAAGCCTTAGCAAAATACACCCGTTTCGGTCTCCGAACCAAGATACCAAAGCTGAAAGTGCGCCACCTAGCCAATCTAGAATGGTCACTTAAAATACGAGGTCTGGATTTTGTGCCAGACTTCAGTATTCGACTCGATGATTTCATCAACCAAAGGAAACTGTTTAATCTCTGGAAACAAGGTGTCTACACCTATCAGGAGCTTGATCGACTACCATTTGAGAAATTTGTCGAGGCCATGGGCGGACCCCAATCACGCTTCTTCAGAAACAAGTCTGCGGCGAAACAGTGGGTGGAAAAGAATAAACTTTCTAACAAAAAGCGACTTGGACTCCCCCACCTCACCCAAACTACTGCTGAGCTACTATATAAAGGTGGCATCGGGAGCCTAAATCAGCTTGCCAAGAAACCGGACCTTGAGCTCGCGAAAATACTGCAACCAGGTTTTGGGACCACAAAGACCGCACTCAAACTACTCACAAGAGCCCGGCTGGTCGAAATCAAATACGCACTTTATAAAGACGGAATCGACCGTCCTTGTATGCCGCTCTAATTTTTTAGGGCGGTTTTTTTATTATGAAAATTTATATAAAGAAAATGCTTCGTGTCGCAAAAGCGAGCACGAAGCATGAAATTGGTCGACCGGGTAGAACCTAGCAGTATGAACCACATGAACTAATTGATTGCAGGCAATTGGGGTAAACCTGGAGAAACTGCAGCCAATCTAGATCGATGCAAAAAGACAACCCGCGGGAAAAGTCTCATGCATTGCATTTGACTTAGCTGGTCATGCCGCAGACTGCTGGCAACTACTCAATGAACTACCTGGCCGACCAATACCTTAGTATCAAAATAATTATATGTCAACCAAAGAAAAAGCCCCGTGCCGCAAGATGCAGACACGGGGCTATGAAGTTGGACCGGATGAACGTCGAGTAGTTATCCAAAGAGACACAGAACGCACATCGATAGCAGTAGGCAGCCGCCGTCAATATGTCTAACACAATGGTCATCCGTAAACCGTTAAGAGCTGTGGTGCAGGCTGTCAGCGGTCAGGCTAAGTACTCATGTTGACGCCATCCGATCCGCGTCTAAAGTAAATCAAAATCACGAAGTTGTCAAGGCGAAAGAAGAATCCCGAAGCGCAAGCGCTTCGGGACATGTAGGGGGAACAAAAGCAATATACACCCAACATTCATGCATAAGTAACAGGAGGCCCCTGCTCAGTAGTTACGCGCCTAATTTTGGCCGAAGCCAAAACTGACCTTAAACAGACTGAGCGCCCCAAGCACACGCGGCCACCTAGGTGTCCGCCAGCCCAAACGAGCAACCAAGCTTACATACGGTGTATTTCAACCGCTGCAGAAACTTGGTTTTGCATAAATTCTGACCAAGCTGATCCAGAAGGATGATACGTACGTCGGTACAACCTGCACCCTATTTACGATACTGCTTTTTATTCCAGGTATTAAAGTACAGCCACGACAATATGATGTCAATAAAATAAAAGCCCCAAGATACGCGTACGCACTTGGAGCTATAATTGGGGAGAGACGATTACTTTCAGTCTAACCGAAGTCAGAATGACATAGGTGATGGACTTTGCAACTGCTTTCACAATTGGTCAGATACATCGGTCAGGAACCGCCTCTGTGTGTATTAATCTACACCCTATAGCCTAGCTGTCAAGCCTGTGCTACTCTAAGCGGCACATGTCAAATACTACGAATTTTGAAGGGCCAATTATGGTCCGTGGTAAAGGAACTGGTTTTGTAAACCATCCAGACCACGCTGAAGATATTATTATTGAACGAGAAAACCTCGGCTTTGCGCTTGATGGCGACATTGTAATGGTTGAACTCAAAAAGAAAGTTCCGGGCAAGCGTCAGGAAGGTAAAGTTGTCGAAGTTACCAAAGCTGCCTACCGAGAACTCATCGGTACTATTAAAGAGCGAAAAATTGACGGTAAGACCGTCCCCTACCTCCAGCCAGACAACGGGCGCATTCACATCCGACCAATCGTTCCTGATGCCACACCTAGTGACATCAGCATGAAGGTAGTAGTTGAGATTACTAAGTGGACTGAACCTCTCCTCGACCCAGTAGCAAAAATAACCGAAACCCTCGGACACGCTGGCGATCATGAGACTGAGATGCAAGCCATCATTCGCTCAGGTGGATTCTCAAAAGAATTCCCAGAGTCAGTCCAGAAGGCTGCTCAAGAACTCTTTGCTACCAAAGAGCAGATTTTTGCTGAAGCTATTGCCGACCCTAAACGTCGTGACATCCGTGGTATCACCACCATGACCATCGACCCAGTTGATGCCAAGGACTTTGACGATGCCCTTTCCTGCCAGACACTTCCAAACGGTAACTATGAAATTGGTATTCATATCGCTGACGTGTCCCACTACGTACGAGACAATGATGGTATTGATGAGGAAGCTAAAGAACGTGCTACTTCTGTCTACCTCGTAGACCGAGTGATTCCGATGTTGCCAGAAATTCTCAGTAACGACCTCTGTTCATTGCGACCAAACGAGGACCGACTTTCCTTCTCAGCTATTTTTGAACTTACTCCAGATGCACATATTGTGAACGCCTGGTACGGACAGACCATCATGCACTCAGACAAGCGCTTTAGTTACGAAGAAGCACAAGAAGTGCTCGACAAACAAGACGGGCCATACCTAGCTGAACTCAATATCATGATGACACTCGGACGCAAGCTCCGCCAAAAGCGTTATGCGCAAGGTGCTATTGCTTTTGAGTCTGCTGAAGTTAAGTTTGAACTTGATGAACGTGGTGCTCCAATCCGAGCGTATAAGAAAGAACGCGTGGAAACCATGCTTATGATTGAGGACTTCATGCTTCTCGCCAACCGCGAAGTAGCTACCCACATCTACAATCTATCAAAAGACAAAGGCAAAGAACTCGCCTTTATTTACCGTATTCACGACACCCCAGACCCAGACAAAGTTGAAGAGCTTGGTATGTTCCTCCGCGCTATTGGTTATGAATTTGAAACTCATAAAGGAATTGTTAAGGCTACTACTATCAATAAACTTCTTAAAGAAGTGGCTGGTAAGCCAGAAGAAAACCTCATCAAGACGGCCAGTATTCGCACCATGGCCAAAGCCGTGTATTCAACGAAGAACATTGGACACTTTGGTCTAGCGTTTAAGTTCTACACTCACTTCACCTCACCAATTCGTCGCTACCCCGACCTCATGGCTCACCGTATGCTTCGTAAGCACCTTGATGGTTCAGTCATTGGACCAAAGGAACTAGCTACCTACGAGCGTATGTCTATCAAGTCTTCACAGCGTGAAATGGAAGCAGTGTCAGCTGAACGTGACTCAATTAAGTTTAAGCAAGTAGAATACTTGATGAACAAAATCGGCGAGACCTTCGCTGGTGTTATCACTGGTGTGACTGACTGGGGTATCTATGTCCAAGAAGAGTCTTGTCTAGCTGATGGTATGGTGCGTCTTGCTTCAATCAAGAGTGACTACTTCGAACACGAAGCTAGTCAGTACCGCATTAAAGGCCAAAAGACCGGCAAAGTCTACCGCCTCGGAGATAAGGTAACTGTTAAGCTCATCGCCGCCGATAAAGAGGCTCGCCAACTTGATTTTGAACTAGTAGCTTAAGGAGAAATAAAGATGGCCACGCACCAAAGATGCGTGGCCATTTTTAGAACATCTTCGACCCAAACTTGATATTGAATTAATTGGTTGTATAGTAATTAGGGAGTTCGCTCCTTTCATTGCAATGATTCCACTCTCCACCTAACGTCTCCCCGCGCCATTAGAGTACACGATAATGTTTGAATGAGGTCGCTACTCAATCAGGTTTTATCAGACGGGTCGGTTCGAGGTCTTGAACAAGGTGATCTGATGAGTCCTACTATGCAGCCGTGGACTGCGAACTATGGCTAAGACACCTGCCTATCCCACCACAGCATGAGACTAACCCTCTCATGCTGTTTTTATATTAAAACAAAACCCACCAAGTGGTGGGTTTTTTAATCTTGAAGGAGGTTCGACCTCCTTCAAGATTGGTGGGTTGTTGTCCAGCAGACTGGATTTAAGACGCGGTTATGGCCGCGTTGAGCTCAGCCAGAGACAGGCCGACCTCTTTCAGGAGGTCGTCGACCACCTTCTTGTGCAGAGTGAGACATTCAGTCTCGCTGAGGATCGCTCCCAAGAGGAGCATTTTTGCCGACAACATGTCATTGCGGGCAACCAAAACCTGAAAGGCTTCCTGGCCTGGGAGGCTCAGGTGTTGCTCAGACAGACGATACAGTTCCTCAAGATTTTTAGCCATAAGGCCTCCGTAATATAAAAAACAAAGAAAGGGCGTGAATTAACCAACCAGAACTATACCATAAATCTTAATAAATACTAGATATTAAAATTTTCCATAAGAAAAGGTGGCGCACTTTGAAGCTGAATCTGCTCCGACAGTTTTTGACATTTAATTAAAAGTGTGCTACTATTGTAACAGTCTCGATCCTCTCATCATCACCCACTTCTGGAGAACACATGTCCACTTCCATCGAAAACAAAGCCCTCTTTGCCATTGTCGGTCTGCTCACACTGCATGCCGCCGTCAAATTCTTTGGCTTTGGTATGGACCTTTACACGCTCACGCAAATGGTCAAGGCTGTTCCGGCCATACTGCTTCTAGGAGCAGGCTACGGTCTGGTTTTGTACTTTGCAGGTGTCGTGATTTACGGCACAAGCACAGTCAAGCGTCGCGTGCGTAGCTTGGCGGTAGCCCTGGTCCGAGGAGCCTCCCTCACAGCACTTTTCTACATCCTTATGTGGACGGCACATCAAATTTTGCACATGTTTGTGTAAAACTGTACATCGATCCGCTTCAACAAGGCCCCGAACGCATTCGCGATTGGGGTCTTTCTTATTTTGATTTAGACAAAAGAAAAGGCGCCGAAGTTTCCTTAAGCGCCCGCGGGACCTTGGAATTGAAACAATTCACTATATCCCTGACTCATTATCGCCTACGACATTGGACGGACGTTGGCACCCGACTTGTCTTACTGCAAACGCAGGGCTATTGGAAATATATCACGGCTTTAAGTTATTTGGCAGCTCGCTACAGTTGAATTCTCCCTTGTGGGTCGAATTCAACTAAGCGCCTGCATAAGTAAAATATGGTCGCACTACGTGCTCCCTATTTCTACTTAGCAACTGCTACTGCTTCGTCCAATTTCACAGACAAAAGTTTTGAGATTCCATCCCCTCCCATCGTCACTCCATACAAGATACCAGCGCGACTCATCGTCTCGCGGTTGTGCGTGATAAGAATCAGTTGAGACTTCTTGGCCAGCTCTTCAATCATGTCACCATAGCGACGACTGTTAGCTTCGTCCAAAGCCGCATCAGTCTCATCGAGGATAATGAACGGTGGTGGATTAACCTGACTCATCGCAAAGATAAGGGCGATGGAAGTGAGTGCTCGCTCACCACCAGACAGCATCTCCAAACCCTTCACGCGCTTGTTTGGCAGCTTAGCGATGAGTTCTATACCGTCTTCTTTTTTCTCCTCTACCTCTTCCCCTTCTTCAAAGAGTTCTTCATCAGCACCACGGGTTTTGGTGACCACAGTCACCAGTTCAGCTTCACCACCACCAAACATTAGTGTAAAGAAACGATTAAACTCTGCTGAGATTTTTTTGATACCAACTACAAATTGTTCCTCCAGCTTGCTGTCTAGCTCAGCAATTAGTTCGCGGAGTTTTATAATTGAAGCCTCTAGGTCGGCAATTTCGTGCGCCAAGAATGCATCACGTTCTTTGGCGTCGTTGTATTCTTTAATGATTTCATCAGTAGCGCCAATACCAAGTTCCTCCAGACGAATCTTTAGCTTCTCCAGTTCATGACGACGAGTACGTTGGGCATCACGATCTTCAGCTGCTAACACTTCTATTGATACTTCCTTGCCTTCCTCATCAAGAATTTTAAAATCATAATACGCTGCGGCTGCCCGCCCCAAAAGAGCAACTGCTTCTTGCAGTTCACGCTTAAATTCATTACGGTCACGCTCAAGAATAGCCAGCTCTCTATCAATACGCTCAAGCTTAGTCTCAAGCTCACGCTGCTCACCCACCAAGCGGAACACTGCTCGCTCCGCTTCGCGACCATCGGTTGCTGCCGCTACGCGTGCTTGCTCGATACCTTCATAGGTAGCGCGAGCCTTGGCTTCGTCACGAATAGAATCTGCCACCCGCTTAGTTAAAGCAGACATTTCATCTTTAAGTCTACCGAGTTCTTTTTTATCAAATTCAGAGGTGGTGTCTTTGGCCTCGGAGGAGCGTTCAATAAACAACTTCAGTCGGTGCACAATATCAGAAAGCGCCCGCTGCAAAATTGTCACTTCATTTTTTTGCAGGGCCTTACCAACCTGCTGCTCAATATCAGTAATCAAAGCTGAGATATCTTTGTACGCCACTGCCTTGCCTTCGGTACTGGTAGCCCGACGTTCCTGCTCAGCCAGGCGGCGCTCCAAGAGTGCAATCTGCCCTTCGTACTTACTCACCTCCCTCTCTGCCTGCTGGCGTTCCATTACAGCCTTCTGTACCGCCTCCTGCGCTGCAATGAGTGGTTCTGAGTCACTCTTGGATTCAGTGGCCTGGAGAGTCTTTTTAGCATCAGCCAAATCAGCGGCAGCCTTCTTAAGCAAGGCTTCTGGTTCACGACGTTCGGCCAATAACCGATCATGATGAAACGCAATGTACACGTCTTCACGGCGTAAGTATTCACCATACACACTCTTAAGTTGTTCTTGGAGTTGGAGTGATTTTTCAATCTTCTGAACTTGCTTCTCCAGGTATTTCAAATGCGGCGCCGCTTCTCGCCTGAGAGACTCTACCTGAGCTACGTTCTCTACTGTCTTATTAAGTTTACGCTCTGCCTCTTGGCGTTTGTATTGATAAATCTTTAGACCGAGCGCGTCTTCAATCATCTCACGACGTTCTTTTGGATTGGCAGTCAAAATTCTATCAGCTTCACCTTGAGAAATTATATGGTGACCAGTTGAGCCAATATTGGCAGACGCCAACAACTCCTGTATGTCTTTAAGGCGGACCGCAGAGCCGTTTAAGATATATTCATTTTGTCCATCGCGATGCACTACGCGCTCGATACGGATTTCTTCGAAGTCTAATGGGAATACCTTCTTGGTGTTATCAAGTACGATAGTAACCCCAGCTCGGTTGCCGCGCGCGACCGATGATGACCCGCCCCAAATCAAATCTTCACCGCGCTTGCCGCGCATAGACTTAACAGACTGCTCACCGAGTACAAACCGAAAAGACTCCGCTACGTTACTTTTGCCAGAACCATTTGGTCCAACAATCGCCGTGATGGGCGCAGAAAATTCCAATTCGCCTTTTTTGGCAAACGACTTAAATCCAGCAATAGTGAGCTCCTTGAGGTACATAACAACTTCTCTAATTACCAGTCCTCAGCGCCAACACTATAGACGGCGTAGGTGTTCGCTGGCACGGTAGTACCACAAGCACCACCAGCAGACGGACAGCGAGAAAGTTCTTCACCATAAGCGGCGATTGTCTCAAGTTCAACCGAGTCAAACACCATCAGCTTATAACTGGAACCAGTGGCGTCAGTCCGATAATAAAAACCACGATTGGCCTCGTCTTCAAACATAGTGTCAGTTGGAAGTTCTGAGGTAAAGTCTGGAACAAAAGTAACTCCAGCGGTGTGTCCGGTTATGTAATTAGTACATGACGTGAAGTTACCAGAAGTAGCTGGACCAGGACCGGCGAAGTTGGCGGCCGCAGTTGAACACCCAGCAGCTGGGTAGCGACCGTATTGTGCTTTGTATAACTCAAGAGAAAGCTGTAGCTCCTTGAGTTCAGTCATGCGGGCTTTATCTCGTGATGACTTACGAGCATCACCGAAGTTTGCAAACAACACCGCTGAGAGGAGAGCAATGATGGTGACTACCACCATCAGCTCAACCAATGTAAATCCCTTTTTAAAAATTGCTTTTTCCATAATAAATTTACTTACAAATAACAACGGCAGTATTTCGCACTTCAGCCGCACGGTTAACTCCACCAGCTAGTGGCTCAAATCCGCCCCACACTCCAAACGATCGTTCAAAGCGTCCGTTACCACCATCTAGATTTGTACCCGTACTCATACGACAATTTGGAATTGATCCATAAGAAGTAGCTGATCCTGGTGGTTCATTGGCAGCCAATGTGGCGGTGGTGCACCAACCTGAAGTATCTACACCGTTTACACCAAGGTTCTGCAAACGTCCAAGTGAGTCTGGTCTAATATCACAACTTCGCAGCGGATTAGTGTAGTCAACCAACTCAGCTTCTACGGTATTCATGGCCATAATTTTATAGACAGTGCCATTAGCGTTAGTTCTATATACGTATCCAGAATCAAGACCGTTTAGTTTCTCCTCAAAGGGCAAGACAGAAATAAACTCTGGTGCCAAACCAATAATGTACTGAGAACTGCCGGCCGCACAGGCGTAACTGGTGCCTGGCTGTCCAGACCAAGTATTAGCTCCCCGACAACCTTCTGGGTAGCGACCGTTATTGTTCTTATATAACTCCACGGCGCTTTGCAGTGAGCGTATGTCAGCTTGGCGTTTGGCATCACGACTTAGTTGTCCAGACTGCAGAGCATTAACTGCAATCACAGCCGTTAAGAGGGCTACAATCGAAATCACTACCAAAAGCTCTAGGAGGGTAAATCCTGAGGAACGTTTCTGTAGCGCGCTCTTATTCATAGCAAAAGTATACCATGCAGCCATAACCAGGCTTTGATTAAGCTGTTAGTTGATACAAAAAAGCTCCGGTGGAGGCGGAGCTTTTTTGTATCAAGGTAAGAACCATATTATTCGTCCCAACCCTTGGCTTTGATTGCAGCCTGTGCCGCTTGTTGTTCGGCTTCTTGTTTAGAGCGGCCTTTGCCTTCCCCTACTTTTTCGTGACGTAAGAAGACTCCGACGGTAAAGATACGGTCGTGGTCTGGTCCGTCTTGTGAAAGCGTATCGTAGGTTGGTGTAATTGAGGCGTGTTCTTGGGAAAGTTCCTGGAAGCGACTCTTGGCATCTTGCCACAAACGCTGTTTAACAATGTCTTCAGTATTTCCAAATAATCTATCAGCGATAAACTTCTTCGCACTATCATAACCTTGGTCGAGATACATCGCACCAATACAAGATTCAAAAACGTTCGCCAAGATGTACTGCCGCGCTCGTCCTTCATCCTTTGATTCACCCTTAGACATCAGTAGGTATTTGTTTACACCTAGAATCTCTGAAGCGGCTGCGAGTGAATTAGTGTTAACCAAAGCCGCTCGGATAGCAGTGAGCTCTCCTTCTGGTTTCTCAGGATACTTTGAAAATAGGTAGTCAGTCACTACAAGCTCAAGCACAGCATCACCCAAAAACTCTAGTCGCTCGTTATGCTCCCAGGTTGCTTCGCGATGTTCATTTAAATACGAACGGTGTGTCACTGCAGACAAAAGAATGGTAGGGTCAGCAAAGGTAACACCCAGTATTTCCTGGAGCATTTGTAGGTCGGATTCAATATTTCGTTCAGACATAGGTGTATTTCCAGTTATTGTTTTTGAGAGTATCACTATTTACTGCGTCTGCCAACCAACATGGTAATGGCCTTGGTTACAATCGGCAAAATGTCTTCGTAGAAGTTAAGGGCCAAGATATCAGCCACTCGGAACCATCTAGCATCATCAAGTCCTCCCTTCTTAGCCAGAACCAGTTCTTGGTATGGAGCTTTGGCGAGGAAGTAGTGTACTTGCTTACGAACCTTTCCTTTTTCAGGTTGTGTAGCAATGTATTCGTTGTTACCAAGCTCTGCTTCAATCTCTACCGGAAGACCAATCTCTTCGAGAAGAGCTCGCATCGCTCCCTGCTCTACCGTCTCAGCGTCCGCCACCTTACTCTTAGATAGAGTCCAGTGTCCAAAGATATCGTGCACCAGAGCAAAGTACATCTCGCCATTTTCCTCAGCATAAACCACCGCTCCGGAGAGACGCTCAATTGGCATCTGGTCAAATGGTACTTCCTTCTTGCGGCGCTTACTTTGCTCTTCTTTTCCTGGTTCGCCAATTTCTTTGTAGACAGCACCAAGTACTCCGTTTACAAAACGACTACTGTTATCGCCACCAAATTGTTTAGCTAGTTCAATGGCTTCGTTAATAGCTACCTTAGCTGGGACCTCTGAACGTTCCGAAAACAACAACTCAAAAAGCCCAAGACGAAGGATGTTTCTGTCTACGGGTGAAATTCTATCAATTGGCCACTCCGGAGCGGCTTTAGAAATGACTAGGTCCAGTTCGGTCTGCTTACTCAAAATACCAGTAAGCAACTTCTCCATAAAAGGTCGGTCGGTCTTATTTTGTGCAAATTCTTCAATGTTGCGATCTAGAATATCTATAACGTCCTTTTTATCGACTGCATTTAAATCCCACTCGAAGAGGGCTTGAAGAACGATACTACGTGAAAGGTGCCTATTTGCCATAAAAAAATGTACTAAAATTCTACTGAGATTACTATACCATGTTAAATAACATGAAGGTGGACCAAATCCACACTACTCCGACCATAAATTAAAAACCAAACCCCTTGCGGGGTTTGGTTTTTAATTTATTTTGCTTCTTCAGTCGCTACTGGAGTCTCTGCCACTTCTCCACTTCGAGCCTCTTTCTTGGCTAGGATACGGGCCTCTCGGTCCTTCTTCTTAGCTGCCAAATCAATAACTACACGTCCCTTATAGAAACCACACGCTAGACACATGTGATGTGGGCGGTGATGTGCTCCACAGTTCTTACACACAGCCATTTCTGGTGCAGTAAGCGCATGATGAGAGCGTCGGTTGGCGGTGTGTGACCGCGTATGTCGCATTCGAATTACCATAGTGGCGAAACTATAGCAAATCCTTGTAAAAAAGCAACTGTTTTAAGGGCAAATGGGCGGTTTTGGCTATTTCCTAGCCTTTTCTGCCATTTCTAGGGCTATATTGCGACAAAAACTGACCCGGTGCTCCGGCGAGAGTCCGTGCTCCGTTACCGCCGTTCGATGCCTTTTTGTACCATATCCTTTATGAGTCGCAAAGTCGTACGGCACATACTTAGCTTTTTTGGCCAGCTTAGTCATATAAGCATCACGCGTCACTTTGGCAAAAATCGACGCCAGCCCAATCACTGGCTCTTTAGCATCACCTTTAATAATTGTCTCTTGGTGGACAAACTCTACTGGGGCTTTGAGTCCACCATCTAGCAGGACGAGGCAATCAGCTGGCTTGGCTCCCGCACGGGCCACAACCTCAGCCAAGCCTTCCACTAGCGCTTCACGAATCACAACTGCAACCCCCCGCTTATCAATCTCCTTGGCGGTTTTAAATACGACTACCGGAATAATCCCGGCGGCCGAAGCTAGCGCTTCGGCCGCCCCGTACACCACTTCCCGCTTCTTCTCACTTAATGCCTTACTGTCTCCGACTCCAGGCAATTTCTTCCAATTAAATTTGGTTGGCACAAGCACTACCCCAACCGCCACCGGCCCAGCCAGCGGGCCTCTGCCTGCTTCGTCGATACCAATAATATATTTATATGCTTGTATTGCCATTTTAGAAACAGTATAGCCTACTTGTTTATCACCTGGGAGTCACTGCTGGGCGGTGATATAATTGCCACACATGTCTGAACCAGTCACAACTCCGCCGACCTTCGTCCATCTTCACGTTCACAGTCACTACTCTCTCTTGAACGCCCTACCAACGCCTAAGGAGCTCGCTTACGCTGCTAAAGCTGACGGACAAACCGCACTAGCCATCACCGACAACGGTGCCCTCTATGGTGCTATCGACTTCATGAAGGCGTGTAAGAAAGAAGGTATCAAACCCATCATCGGTCTCGATGCCTTTCTCGCGCCACGCACTCGCCACGATAAAGAAGCTATTGATAAACCCCGAGCTCGCTTAGTTCTACTAGCCAAAAACTTCACAGGCTACCAAAATCTCATTAAGCTTGTCACCCTCTCCAACCTCGAGGGCTTTTATTACAAACCTAGACTTGATGACGAACTATTAGCTGCACACCGTGAAGGCTTGGTGTGTATCGTCCCATCTTTCGCTGGAGAAGTAGCTCGCGCTCTTAAAGACGGAGATGATGAGTATGCACTCAAGAAACTAACTTGGTACAAGGAACAATTCGGTGACGATTGTTATCTCGAAATCACCCACCACCCAGAAATTCTTGACCACGAAGACAACCAAAAAAGAATGATTGAATTGGCACGCGAAACAGACACCAAACTGGTCGCTGCCCATGATGTGTACTACCTCAAACCCGAGGACCGAGTCGCTCGTGAGGTAATGATTAAGATTCAAAGTGGTGGCATCGTTGATGTGGCAGCAGAAGCCGACCGCGAAGAAGACTTTTCATTTATTACTCAGGCCCAAGCAGCGGAATACTTTAAAGACACACCAGACGCTTTAGCAAACACTCTCAAGATTGCCGATGAATGTACGGTGGAAATTGAAATTGGTACGCATTGGTACTTCCCTGACTACGAAATTGAAAGCGGCAAAAACCCAGACGATGAACTCCACGACTCTGCTTATTCTGGTGCCACCTGGCGCGGCCTTTCACTTGATGACGAAGTAGTTAAGAAGCGTCTCGATTACGAACTAGAAGTTATCAAAAACAAAGGTTACGCCAAATACTTCCTCGTAGTAGGAGACCTTTTGCGTGAGTCGCGCGAACGTGGAATTCTAACCACCATTCGAGGATCGGTGGCGGGCTCACTCACGACCTATGTACTCGGTATTACAAACGTAAACCCAATTGAATACAAACTTCCCTTTGAACGTTTCCTCAACCCAGAGCGTCCGTCTGCTCCCGACATCGACATGGACTACGCTGATAATCGGCGAGATGAAATTATTGAATACGCTAAGAGCAAATATGGTGCAGACAAAGTAGCTCAAATTGGTACCTTCGGTACCATGATGGCTCGAGCGGCGGTACGTGACGTAGCTCGAGCTCTTGGTCACCCTTACTCTACCGGAGACCAAATCGCCAAGCTGATTCCGATGGGTAGCCAAGGTTTCCCGATGACCCTCAAGAAGGCGCTCGAGATTGAGCCTGACTTAGCTGAACTTTATAAAAAAGACAGTGAAGCACGCGAAGTCATCGACCTCGCCAAACAAATTGAAGGTCGAGTGAGACACCTAGGTGTACACGCCGCGGGTGTGGTGATTGCCCCTGCCCCACTCAATCAATTTGTTCCCATCCAGCCCGACCCAAAGACTGGTAAGTTCATTACCCAGTACGAAATGAAGTCAGTCGGTGAAGACGGTGTTGGTCTCCTTAAATTCGACTTTCTTGGTATCAAAAACCTAGCCATCTTGGCTGACGCCGTTAAGCGCGTAAAAAAGATTCGTAATGTAGAAGTCGATATTGAAAACATCCCCCTTGATGACCCAAAGACTTTTTCTATTTTGGCCAAGGGTGAGACGATGGGACTCTTCCAGCTTAACGGTTCTGGTATGACGGCTTTTCTAAAGCAACTTAAACCAACCACCATTCACGACATCAACGCGATGGTGGCGCTTTATCGTCCGGGACCGATGGAATCTATTCCTCAATATATTGAACGTAAACACAATGCTAGTTTGGTGTCTTATCTAGACCCACGACTCAAGCCAATCCTCGATATGTCTTACGGGGTTATTACCTACCAAGACGACGTTATGACTATTGCGCGCGAGCTCGCTGGTTACAGTTGGCTCGAAGCCGACATGCTGCGAAAAGCGATGGGTAAGAAAATTCCAGAAGTGATGGCCGCTGAGAAAGACAAGCTCATGCAGGGCTTTAAGGAATTCGGTAAACTCCCACCCCACATCGGCGACAAGCTTTGGCTTCTAATTGAACCGTTTGCGGCGTACGGATTTAACAAAGCGCACGCGGCGTCTTACGGCCGAGTGGCTTACCAAACCGCCTACATGAAGGCCAACTTCCCGGTGGAATACATGTCGGCTGTTCTCACTGCCGACTCTGGCGACACCGATAAGATTTATGAAATCATCCATGAATGTGAACGCATGGGAATTGAAGTGCTGCCACCAGATATTAATGAGTCCTTTGCGGACTTCTCAGTAGTGCCCGGCAAGCAGACTATTCGATTCGGACTAACAACCATCAAGAATTTTGGTGAAGCTATCGCCGAATATATTATTGAAGAAAGAAAGAAAAACGGGCCATTTACTTCTCTGTCTGAATTCCTGTCTCGTATTCATGATCGCAACCTAAATAAGAAGTCGCTTGAAGCCCTCATTGTTACTGGTGCGATGGATAGCTTTGGTGAACGTGGACAAATGCTCGCCAACATCGAGACGCTACTTACTTTCAACAAAGAACAAGTGGCCGAAAAAGCCTCTGCTCAAGAGTCGCTCTTTGGTATGGGTGGTGGTGTGGCTCACACCCTCAACCTAGCTCCAGCGGAACCAGCACCAAAGCTTCAAAAACTAATTTGGGAAAAAGATTTGCTGGGAGTGTACGTCTCTGGTCACCCGCTAGACGAATACGAAGCAGACATTGAGAAGCGACCAAAGCTCCATGAAATCAAACGAGCTGTGGTAGAGAAAGAAGAGATGGCTATTTTACGCTACAAAGGTGAGCTAGTGACGGTTGGGATGATTGGTACTGTACGCGAACTTCTCACCAAGAAAGGCGATCGTATGGCCTTTGTGGCGCTAGTGGACAAAAAAGACATGCTTGAGATGGTAGTCTTCCCAAAGACCTACCTCGAGGTCAAAGACTTACTCGTACCCGGCACCTGTATCGTGGTTAAAGGCAAGCTATCAATTCGTAATGACGAACCAAGTATCATGCTCGACAAAGCCAAGCGTTTGGCCATAGAACCAGAACCAATAATTTCATAGATAACATTACAAAAGCCAGGTGTGCTCAACGTCTGGCTTTTTTACTATTCTGTGTTATAATACTTTTGGTTCAGTTTCCTTCCCTCCCCAATCCATGGAGCATGTCATGACTTTTCTTACTGCGATGGAACAAGCCTTCATCAACGACGGCGCCACCTCCGCCGAAGCACTGGCGGACGCCGAGGCAAAAGCCAACGCCAGCCTGATTGAAAAAATCAACAGCAAACTGGAGTTGGTGTCAGGACAAATTGCCCGCGAATGCTTAGAAGAACGCTTGCGAGCAATACCCGAATTGCCCAACCGCCAAGCGCGTCGCCACGCACTGGAAAAAATCCTGCATGACATTGAAGCCAAGCTCATGATTCAAAACCTGCATGGCTGAACCTAGCAGAAGACAACTTCCGACCCACACTTCCAAGTGTGGGTCGCTTTTTTATTTGACCAATTACCAAAGTGCGCTAGGATATATGAACTACAGAGATTGTGGTGTCTACCAAACACCAGCAAACTTTCGGTTAACCGAAAGGTTTGCGGAAACTTAACTTCCCTAATCTGACAATCAAGCGCTGCCTTACGGCAGAAGCTCGGTGGAACCGCGGTCTCATTTTGAGATACGTCCGAGTAAAAATATGACTTTGTCATATTTTTACTCGGACGTTTTTCGTTCCTATTATTAGACACCTTACCAATAACTGAAGAGACAAGAAGCCAAAAGTTTTGAAGCGGTCCTCGCTCCGAACATTGTCGCTGCGAAGGCTTCAAAACTTTTACTTCCTGTCCCTTCCCACAAATTTATGTGCAGTCAACATAACAATCTAGAATTTAAGCGCCATACTTTGGCCCATCTGATGGCTAAGGCTATTATGGATGCCTACCCACACGCCAAGCTCACCCTCGGCCCCGCTATTGATACTGGTTTTTATTATGACGTTGATTTTTCTGGTGGCGACACCCTTGGCGACGATGGACTAAAAGATATCCAGAAGGCCATGAAGAAACTCCTCAACACCTGGAGTGAATGGTCACATCGTGAAGTAACAGTCGAAGAGGCGCGAGCAGTCTTTGCTGGCAATCCGTACAAGCTCGAGCTGATTGAAGAAATTGCGGCCCGTGGCGAAACTATCACTCTTTATACTTGCGGTAGTGGTAAAAGTGAATTCACCGACCTCTGTCGTGGTGGACACACTGAAAACCCTTCAGCTGAAATTGACGCTGATAGCTTCAAGCTCGACAAAGTGGCTGGCGCCTACTGGCGTGGCGATGAGAAGAACCCGATGCTCTCTCGCATCTACGGCCTCGCCTTTGAGACCAAGGCTGACCTAGAGGCATACCAAGCCCAACTAGAAGAAGCCAAGAAGCGTGACCACCGCAAACTCGGCAAGGAACACGACCTCTTCACCTTCTCTGATCTGGTAGGAGCTGGTCTACCCCTCTGGACTCCAAAGGGCACTATGATTCGTCACCAACTTGATAACTACATCTGGCAACTGCGTGACAAACACGGTTATCAAAGAGTGACTATCCCACACATCACTAAGAAAGACCTCTATGTTACTTCAGGTCACTGGGATAAGTTTGCCGACGAACTCTTCCGCATTACTACTCGTGAAGGCAAAGAGTATGCCCTCAAGCCAATGAACTGTCCGCACCATACTCAAATCTTTGACCGACACCCACACAGCTACCGAGACATGCCACAACGCTACGCCGAGACCACCATGGTCTACCGTGATGAACAATCTGGTGAACTAGGCGGACTCACTCGCGTCCTCTCAATTACTCAAGATGACTCACACGTGTTCTGTCGACACTCACAAGTAAAAGAAGAATTCTTCAAAATTTGGGACATCATCGATACCTTCTACGGTACCTTTGGTTTCAATTTGCGAGTCCGACTTTCCTTCCACGAACCAACTGAAATGGAAAAGTACCTAGGTACCAAAGAAGTGTGGGAGAACGCTGAGAATGCGCTCCGTGAAATTGCTAAAGCCAGAAACGCGGACTACTTCGAAGCCCCAGGTGAAGCCGCCATGTACGGACCAAAACTAGACTTCATGGCCAAGGACTCACTTGGTCGCGAACACCAAGTGGCTACTATCCAACTTGATATGAACCTACCAGAACGTTTTGACCTCTCTTGTATCAACGAGAAGGGCGAGAAAGAACGCATTGTGATGATTCACTGCGCTATCATGGGTTCTATCGAACGTTTTGCCGCTGTCTTGATTGAACACCTAGGAGGCAACTTCCCTCTCTGGCTAGCACCCGAGCAAGTTCACATCATTGCCGTCGCCGACATTCACAAGCCGTATGCTGATCAGGTCTACCACGCTCTCAAGGCAGTTGGTATCCGCGTCCACATGGATGACAGTAATGACTCTATGGGTAAGAAGATTCGGGCCGCTAAGCAAGCCAAGATTCCTTACTTCATTGTGATTGGAGACAAAGAAGTTGAAGCTAAGAATGTCACAATTGAAAACCGTAGTGGTGAATCAAAACAAATTGATTTACATGCTCTAGCCAACCACGTACTAACTGAAGTTGAGACCAAGCAGATGTCTTAATGGACAACACAAAAGCCCCGCGCTAGATAGCGTGGGGCTTTTTGTTAGTTGTTTCTTTGAGAGACAGTTCACAGACCCTCAGATACGAGGCGCGACTGAACGAAAACATGAGGCGTATTGCTATACGGTGAATGTTTGAGTGAAGGAAGCAACAAAGTAGATGAGGGTTTGTGGGCAGTCTCTAAGCAACCACCTTAATAGCCTTCATTATAGACATCTTCACAGCCGACGCTTCATCGTTGTAGGTACCATCTAGGGCACCAGTCAACGCTTCAATCATCGCTAGAACCTGTGCATCAGTAAGTGAGGCAGTGCTCTTCATAAGTAGCTCAGACGCAACAGCGTTGCCACCACGTCGGATTCGGTATACAGCATCAAGGTCAGCAGCAGCATCGGCTAGTGCAAACATTGGACGATGTCCAATCAGTTCGTAGGCAGCCAGTACATTACCTCCCACAATCGCTTCAGCTAGTGATCCAGATCCTTCTGGAATTACCGCTGGAACGTATGAAGCAGCACTTGTTTGTTTGGCATTAACGGCACAAACTAGACAGAGTTCTTGCATACGCTTTTCATTGAGGACAATCCATCCATCTTCAGCTGGAAATTGTGCCTTAGCTGCAATAATAACTTGATTAAGGGCGTCAGTTCGTTCCGCTACATTGTTAGTAGTGGCAATGAAATGTCGGATAGCGTCACTTGAAAGTAGGATGCGTTCAGCATGTGCCTGGTTTTCGATAGCTGTCATTTCTGCATCATCGATATTATGCACGTTAGTTGAAACCTTGGTTTCAGCTAGAGCTGCGTTAGCGTACCCTACCACCGCTCCACCAGTTGGAAGATTAGCTGGTAGTGTAGACGCTGTCATTTCTGGAACTTGTACTTTAGCCACAAACACATCAGAACGAATTTGTTCTGGACTGAGCTTTGGAGTTGGCGCAGCAGCAAGAGTTAATCCACCAAATACGTCACGGCGGATAACAATCAAGTAAGCTACGTAGAGTGCCCAAGCCATCAATAGTGAGTAGAACAAGAGAGTCAAGATTGGACCAGCTTCAAAACCAGTATATGGAACTTCTGTAAGTGAAATACCGGCTACTAGTGGTTGTTGGTCACGGATTTGAGTAAAAGTAACTCCATCCTCAATCTCTACCTTAACCGCACAGGTTCGAGTACTTGAGCCACGCTTTACAGTCAGGAGATATCTTGTATCTTCCTTTGGCTTTACGGTAATCTTGCCTTCAAATAATTCATCCTTCTTTGAACTTGAAAGTCCTTCAGTGGTAACAATCTTTCGATCCACAGTTTGATCTTCGATAAAGAGTTCAGTGGCTCGTGTACTGTCCCAAGTTAGAACTACACTTTCGCCAAGCTTAATCTTGGTGTCTGAAATTTCTAGTTCACAACGTGGAGCATTTGATCCACCGCCTCCACCTCCATCAACTCGTACAGTGACTGGACAAGCGACTGAAGTAGTTCCGTCTGTAGCAGTAAGGGTGTAGGTAGTAGTGTTACTTGGTGTAACTGTGGTTGAACCACTAAGTGCAGTTGAAGTAATACCGTTATCAAAAGCAACGCCAGTGATACCAGTAGTTGACCAAGTTAGAGTAGTTGAGTTTCCGCGACGGATAACTGAGTCAGCTACACTAATAGTCACATTATCAGCGCAAGTAATTGCATCATTAGTTGGTGGAGGCACCACAATCGTTACGGCACAGGTGTCTTTGTTTCCATCAACGTTACTAGCTGTAAGGGTATAGGTAGTGGTAGTTCCGATATTTACAGAAGTAGTACCAGTAGCGGCTACTGATCCAATAGTTGGAGAAATTGAAACTGAATTAGCGTCTTTTGTTGACCACGCGAGAGAAACAGTACCGCCACCTACTGGTAGTGTAGTTGGAGTAGCTGTAAACGCTTCACACTTTGGAAGAGTCTCAACTGGAGTATCCTTTACTGTAATGGTAGCAGTACAAGTATCTTTCTTATCTCCAGTACCAAACGCTGTGAGCGTATAGGTGGTAGTCGCTAGTGGTGATACAGACAAGGTGCCAGAAGCAGCCACTTCTCCAATAGCATTATCAATTACTACACGAGTAGCGTTAGTTGTTGCCCAAGCCAGAGTAGCTGATTGACCCTTTTGAATAACTGTTGGTGTAGCTGTAAATGCATCACAAGAAGGAAGAATTTCTTCAACTGGTGGCTTCACCTTAACAATTGAGTGACATTGAACTGTCTCACCATTTTGTGCAGTAGCGGTCAAAGTGTATGAGGTAGTAGTACTTAGTGGACCAGTACTTTGTGTACCAGAAAGTCCAACTGTACCAAATGAAGTCAAAGTCGCACTAACAGCGTTAGTAGTTGACCAGGTAAGGTTAGCTGATGAGCCTGAGTTAATTGTCTGCTCAGCTGGAGTCATCTCACAAAGTGGATGAACTACAACTGGAGGCACACATTGAATATTAACAGTGGTAGAACAGTTAGCACTACCATCAGCAGTTGTTGCCCTAAGGGTGTAGGTAGTATTCGCTTGAATATTGTGGAATGTCCGTGACCCTGAGAGAGAATTTTGTGTCTCACCATTGATGGTGATAGTAGCAGCGTTTTCGGTTGACCAAGTCAACGTCACACTTGAACCATACTCGACACTACCAGTGTCAGCACTTGCCGTAACAGTACAGTAAGACCAGTTACTTGAGTTAGAAGTACCAGCCTCACCAAGTGAATTGATGTTTAGGTCATTTACATTAAGGTCAGACAAAGACAATTCAGCCTGTGCCACCTCTGGTGTAAGAACAGCGAACTCATTGTATGGATCGTATGACCCAAAGTTAAGTACACTGATAACCAACGCAAAAACCGCCAAGATTGGCGTTACTTTCTTTAGAAAGGTATTTTTCATACTAAAAAATTTATAATTCATAATTTTTATACTCCTACCTACACCCTTGTACGCAAGAGTAATCAAAGTTACGAACAGCTCAAATAAATTCAAAGGACGTTAGAGTACGTGGCCAAAATGCCTTACCCGACAAGCTCAATTCAGAGCTTTAGAGAGAACGATATTGGTAAATATGATATCGTACTATTATGGTTTTGTCAAGTTTGACGCACCTGCCCCACCCTCTCCTAGGATGGGATTACTTCTATCAAATCTGCCTCAACGATATAGCGATCGTCCTGACTTCCGAAACTGTTACAAGTTGCGAGATATAGCCGTTGTTCTGGGCCAGCAATTGGCACCACCACATCACCAGCCTTGGCTCGATACACCTTATCTACACGGTAGATGTAATCCCCGTCAGTTGAACTAATAGTGATGGTATCACCCCATTTAAGGTCTTGGATACCATTAAGAGCCTGGAAGTTCTTATTACGAACGACTGGCAAATAACTTGAGTGTCCGAGGATAAACACCGTACCATTTTGCTCCAGAGTCGCAGAATCAGGATGACGCACCACACCCTCAAGTAAAGCCGCATCAAGGTCAGCCACCTTACGAGAAGTTGGGTTTAATACCGAAATAGTCTTACCAAGTGGTTCAATAGTGATTGATAGTGGGTAGACAGGAGCAAGATATTCTTCAACTGATGAAACTTCAGTTGAAGTTGAAAGTGATGCAAGAGGCACTGCAGTCACAGTAATTGGAGTTGTGACTTCAGTTTCTTCAGCCTTTGATTCCTCAGTTACTAGTTCAGGCAAAAAATCCAAAGCAGCAAGGAGTGCGTAACTAAGCAAAAAGACAACAAAAAACGCCACCAAGAAAGAAACCTTGCGGAGAAGAATTGCATCAACCAGCTGTGACCATGAGCGGACTTCCATATATTTACATGATAGCACATTTTATAAAAAAGTCAATACAGACCGCAAATACACGCTCAAATCGCGGTTTGATTGACATATTTGACCATTGTAGTAGAGTTTTTTACTATGAATAACGTTACACCAGAGCGAAAGCAGAATGTGCTCAAAAGTCTTGCCCTTGCCGGTTTACTAGCTATTATTATTTTTATTGCTTGGGTTTCAGTGCAAATTGTTTCAGTATTTCCAAACGCTGTCTCTTCCCTAGCCTCATTGGCTGACAGTGTCTACAGTTATGACCCACGCGACCCAAAGGATATTACTCTAACTACACCAGTAAATGACGCTAAGTCAGGAGAAACTATTACCATCGCATGGGAGAGACCACTAAAGACTGGCTCTTACGCTTTCACCTTCACTTGCCAAGACGGTGTGGCAGTTGAAATCAAAACCAGTGAAAATACGTTTGGTAATGCTGAATGTAATAAACCATACAACTTAGGTGGCGTTGACGCAGCTGACATCGTAATTGTTTCTGACAAAAACTACCAAGTTGATTTTAATTACACCCTGGCTTACCTAAAAACTAATGCCACCGAAAGTACCAGTGAAGTTACTCAATCTTTGGTAGTAACTAACGACAACCTAGCTCCAGTTGAAGATGAAGTAACTGTTAATGATGAGACTATTACTCCAGTTACAGAAGAACCAGAAGTTGTTGTGGACCCAGCTCCAACAACACCAACAACTCCCGGTACACCAGTAACTACCTACGAGTACACCTACGCCATTCCAGTTTCCAATCCAAACGGCTACACCGACCTTAGTGTGTCATACAAAGGAATTGGTAAAACCACCTCTTCAGGTACTTTCATCAATACTGGAGTGGTTCGCAAAGGTGAAGCTGGTGCTATCCAGTTTGTGGTGCACAACCTCGGTACCAAGACGTCTGAAAAATGGTCATTTGAAGCAGTACTCCCTGGTGGCATAAAGTTTAGCTCACAAACCCAAGACGCTCTAAAGCCAAACGAACGAGCTACCCTTACTTTCAACTTCCCTGCTATCTTTGAGACCACTGTCCAAAAATTCTCATTTGAAATTGAGGTAGACAAAGACACTAATAGCAAGAACGATGAAGTAACCTGGTCAACTATAGTATTGAAATAATATTTAGTTTCAAACAATAAAAAACCGAGTGGCTGATGCCACTCGGTTTTTTGTTTGTCTACTTTGGTTTTATTTCTAGAAGTCCAAGTTCGCCATTTTGGCGTTGGTTTGAATAAATGACTTTCGACTTGGTACATCAGTACCCATCAAAATATCAAATACTCTATCAGCTAGTAATGCATCCTCAATGTTCACTTGCTTTAGAATTCGGAATTCAGGATTCATAGTTGTTTCCCAGAGTTCGTCAGCGTTCATTTCTCCGAGACCCTTGTAGCGTTGGATGCGGACCTTACTGTTCTTCTTGGCCACAGCTGCTTCAGCTACTTCAGCGTCTTCACTTTCATCCTCAATAACGTCTTCGTTTTCAGATGGATCAACGCCCATACTCTTTAGAATAGAGAACTTTTCGTTATCATCAAAAGCGTAGTGCTGCTCCTTCCCTTTCTGAATTTTATAGAGTGGTGGTTGAGCAATGTAAATAAATCCTCCCTCAATAAGTGGTTTGAAGTATCGGTAGAAGAGTGTAAGGAGAAGTGTACGAATGTGCGCTCCGTCGACGTCCGCGTCAGTGGCGATAATAATCTTATGGTAACGGAGCTTACTGATATCAAACACGTCGCCAATAGCAGTACCGAGTGCAATCACTACGTTCTTAACCTGCTCTGAGGCAAGCATCTTATCAAGACGGGCGCGTTCAACGTTTAGGATCTTACCTCGTAGCGCCAGAATAGCCTGTGTCTTTCGGTCACGACCCATCTTGGCTGAACCACCCGCTGAGTCTCCCTCTACGATAAAGAGTTCTGAGTCCTCAGCGCGCTTACTCTGACAATCTGCGAGCTTACCCGGTAGTGACATCCCTTCCAGCGCTCCCTTACGAAGCACACTGTCCTTCGCTGCTTTAGCAGCCTTACGTGCCTTTACTGCGATAATCACCTTGTTGATGATGGCCTTAGCGTCATCTGGATTCTCTTCTAGATATTCGTTAAACGCTTCACCGAAGACTGACTCAACCGCACCACGAGCTTCAACTGAACCGAGCTTAGCTTTGGTCTGTCCTTCAAACTGAATCTCAGGCATCTTCACTGACACCACTGCTGTGATTCCTTCAAGTACGTCGTCTCCAGTAAAACCAGTATCTTTATCCTTCACTGAGAAGAAGTTGTTCTTCTTGGCGTAGTTATTGAGAGTACGTGTCAGTGCTGTTTTGAAGCCAGTAATGTGGGTACCATGCTCTGGGTTGTAGATGTTGTTAGCATAAGCCGAAATACGTGATGAGATATCATCCACATACTGCACCGCTACTTCAACCGACATCACCGCTGCATCGTAGTCATTCTTTTCAACGTAGAAAATGTTCTTGTGAACTGGCTTTTGGTAGTGGTTGTTAAAAGCCACGAGTGAACGGAGTCCGCCTTCAAAGTAGAAGTGTTGGTGTGGTACCTCTAGGTGTTCATCACTAAGGTATTGTTTGCCTTTGATGCCCTCAAGAAACTTTGTTACTGCTTTATCAGTTGAGGCATGCATAGCAGCTTCTTCTCCAGCGGCCATACGAGCGTCAATAACTGAAATATGCATCGCCTTCACCAAGTACGCTTGCTGACGTAAGTGATTCACTACTCGCTTAAAGTCATAATCTGTTTCTGGGAAGATAGTAGCGTCAGCTTGGAAAGTAACGACAGTGCCTTGCAGCTTTGAAGCACCCATCTTCTTTACTTTGTACTTCGGTACACCAATAGCGTACTCCTGCATGTGATAAGCACCATCGCGGTGCACCTCAACAATAACGTGTGAAGAAAGGGCGTTCATTACAGACACACCCACACCGTGAAGACCGCCAGATACTTTGTATCCAGATCCTTCACCACCAAACTTACCGCCGGCATGGAGGACAGTAAGAATAGTTTCAAGAGCAGACACTCCGGTTTGTTTATGGATGTCTACTGGAATACCGCGACCGTTATCAACGACACGAACATACCCACCAGGTAGAAGTGATACTTCCACTCGGTTAGCAAAACCACCCATCGCTTCATCACGTGAGTTGTCGAACACTTCCCAAATGAGGTGATGGAGACCATCAGGACCAGTAGTACCGATGTACATACCTGGTCGCTTTCGTACTGGTTCAAGTCCTTCTAGAACCGAAATAGACGATGCATCATAGTTACCCTTTTTCACTTTTTTCTCTGCCATGCCGAATATTACTAACGCTTAAAAATATCCCTAAATTATAGCAGAATTTGACTCTGCTGTCTCCCCAATTTCCCACGTAAAAACCGCCATTTCTGGCGGTTTTTTGACCAAAATCTGGTCTTTACTTGAACAACAGGTTGTATAGATAAGAAACCAAGAACAAAGAATTGAGGACGACAGCAAGAGCTACCAGAACTTCAACATGAATGAAATCACTACCCCTCTTAAACCGTAATGCCATAAAGGCCGCAAACACTGAGCCTAGAAAAACTGAACTGGCTATAGCGAAGGGCAAGTGGTCAGAAAGTTCGCTATTTTGCCAATAGCCGTAATACAGCAGCGACTCCACAAGCAGTGTTCCGATAATGAGGAGTGGCCAGGCTTTACTGCGCATGATTTTGTCAGCATTGCTAAACAAATATGCCAAAGCAATTCCGCCAAGAAAACCATGCCCAGTCGGAGCAATGTCCCTCCACTCAAACACGGAATACAGAATCACCAAAGCCAAATTAGCCCAAGCAAATTTGTTCATAGGACCTCCAAAAGAAACAGTTGAGAAAGAGCGACGATTTCACTGCCTACACTACACAAATATAGCTCGGTCGTAAAGCCTAGCGAGCCTCCCAGCCTTGGTTTGCAACTGTCTTGTAGAGGGTGTCCATGTACCCTTGCACCTCCTCATCCGTTAGAGTTTTATCAAAGGACTGAAACACAAGTCGGAACGCTAGAGACGTCTTGCCGTCTTTGCTAAATGTGTCTACGTGGGTGAGGCGGACACAAAGTGGGCCAGCCTCTGCAGCTAGAATTTCCTCGACACTTTGAGTGGTAACTGCTTCTGGTACCCACATCGCAATATCACGACTAACCGCTGGATAGAGTGAAAATGGCCGGTAGGTAATCTTTGGTAGTTGGGCTTGAGGTTCGTACGCAGTCACTGCTGGAAGTTGTGGCAAAAGTGCATCAAGTGAAAACTCAGCTATTCCCTCTGCTTTACTGATAAGTTCTGGAGTTACGCCAAGTACGGTCGCAAGCGCAGTTAATACTTCTTCAAGTAGAGGATCGTCCACCTTGGCTTTGTATGAAGTTCCGGTTTGAACTGCCACTCCTACGCGGAACTCTTCACTCTCAACACCAAACACCGTACCAATTTCAAAAATCTTAACCGCTTGAAGGCCGAGTAAGTCGCGGTGCGGAATGTTGGCAGTACGGACTTCACGCAAATTCTCCACGAGTGAACTTCGTAAGTAGCCCTTGTCAGTCGCGAGCGCATTCTCGAGCTTCACCACGTCCTTCGCCCGGAAGCTACTGGTGTACACTTCAGAAAATCCAAGCGCCATAAGTGTCTCCCGAATTTTTTCTGAGTAATAGTGACGGACGTTTATCTCAGCCACTGCTCCAACCGTTGGCGGTATTGAGACAATATGCCCGAGTCCATAGATACGGCCAATCTCCTCAACCACATCTTCAGCAATGACAAGGTCATCACGTTCAAACGGTGGAGTGACAGTCACACTACCCCCGGCTGTTGTATAGGTATAGGCAAATCGACTGAGGATATCTTCAACATCACTCATAGTGAGAGATACACCCAGTAGTGAGTTAATTTCATTAAGAGTCACTGTAACTGGCTGGCGTTCAACACTGACGTCACCGACTGAAGTAATCACCTCAGTTACGCCACCAGCTACTTCAAGAATAAGCTCTATCACGCGAGTAAGGGCTATTGGCGCTATGGCGCGACAGATGCCGTTCTCGTAGCGCTTAGAGGCGTCTGTCTGGAGCTTCAAGATCTTCGCGGTCTTTCGCACGGCAAAGCGGTCAAAGTGGGCTGACTCAAGTAGGATGTTCGTGGTACCAGCATCTACGGCCGCTACTGCCCCACCCTTTACGCCAGCAATACCAACTGGAATGTCATTTCCTCCATCAACAATTAAAGCGTCACTTGGGTTAAGTGTATATTCTTCACCAGTGAGCGTTGTAATCTTTTCTCCTGGCTTTGCATCACGCACCACGATATGGTGTCGTCCGTCAGCATGAGACAGCTTATCAGCATCAAAGGCATGGAGAGGTTGCCCGAGTTCAAACATCACGTAGTTAGTAGCATCAACAATATTGTTGATTGAACGCTGCCCTAGTGCTACTAATCTATCCTTTAACCAATCAGGAGAAGGTCCCACCTTCACGCCTGTTATGAGCGCAGCACTATAAAAATCACAGGTAACACTATTAAGTGACACCTTGATGCGTTCATCAGTCGGAATGGTCACAGGATTTGAAAAAGGATCTGTCTTGAGGGTGTTCTTGGTGATGACCGCAATCTCTTTAGCCATTCCCAGGTGAGACATCAACCAAGCTGATTTGTCTGGCAAGACTTTGACATCAAGTACTGTATCACCAGCAACGTCAATTAACTCTTCAATCTCAGCAGAATGAAACGTTATCAAATCACCCAACTCTACAGCAGGTGGTAGTGGTTTTTCCAAAAGTGACCCTAACCAGTTATAAGAAAATTTCATACGTTTCAATTAGAATTGGTTGGTGAATCGGAGATCCCCATTATACATAAGCCGAATATCATCAATTCCATACTTCAACACTGCGAGTCTGTCCATCCCCATCCCAAAGGCGAAGCCTTGGTATTTAGTTGAGTCGATGCCACTAGCTTCAAGTACATTTGGATGCACCATTCCTGCTCCCATAATTTCAATCCAGCGGCCAGAAAGTTTGTTGTCTGGTGAGGGAGCAATCATCATATCTACCTCAACTCCCGGCTCAACAAACGGGAAAAAACTAGGACGAAAACGTACTTGTACTTCCCCACCAAAAAACCGTGAGAAGAAGTATTCGAGCACACCCTTCATATGTCCAAGTGATACATCGGTATCAATCATCAGACCTTCAATTTGGAAAAACTGCGCCTCATGGGTAGCATCAGTTGCTTCATTACGAAATACCTTACCAGGACAAATCATCTTGATTGGAGGTGTGTGTGATTTCATGTGCCGCACCTGTACTGGTGAGGTGTGGGTACGCATCACCACGTCTGGCTTATCAGCCAAGTAGAACGTGTCCTGCATATCGCGAGACGGGTGATCCTTCGGTACATTGAGCGCGTCAAAGTTAAATGCCACCAGTTCACGCTCCGGACCCTCTGCAAAAGTAAAACCAATCTCAGCAAAGATGCTGTTGATTTCGGCAATTACCTGCGACAGTGGATGTTTATGTCCTCTTGGTGTTTCCATAACAAAATACTAACACATCCGATTTAGCTAGCAATTTCAGTCAAAACTTCAAAGATAAGTCCGTCTTCACGCACGAAGACACTACCACCGTAGACCATCATTTCGATACCAGTTCCTTGATATAGTGGCTGCATGTTCTGCCAAGCTCGATCATCTATTTCAACAACATAAATACCACTCTCTAGATGAAGTAGCACTAAATTGGCATTCTCTGGCAAGAAAGTGAATTCAAGAACTTCTTGATTGCGACGATCTATTCTGATGTTGGTACGACATTCACGAGTATTGTTTGAAAGCTCGTTTAAAGTGTCTTCAAAAAACAATTCTCCTTCCTTTACTTCAAGGGCTTGTTCGAGCTCATCGCCAAGTGATGATTTAATCTCCACCTGACTAGTACAGAAATAATGTGGGATTTGGCGACCAGTACCCAGTGCCTCTGCGTACACCTCCTCCCCTTCTTGGTATAGAGCCACGTTGTTGCGGACAACGGTGGTAGTAGCTTGCACAATTTCTTCTGCGTCGGTAGTGGTTGAAAACGAGAATGGCTTAGTTAACTCTACTTCAGCCGCCTTGGTGGTAGATGCCTTAACTTCAAATAAATCAAAGAGGAGAGCATACTCGGTGCTTAGTCTATAAGTACTAGTGGCGGTTGAAGTCGATACTATATACGGAACAGAACTTGAGGCCAACGGCAAAATCATTTCTTCAGTAGTACTACTCATAAAAAACACCGCTTCATCAGCTTGTGTTCGGTACTCAGTTACCAAACGCACCTGTGGCACTAGCGGTAGGTTGAACGCCTCCGCTTCAGTTACGATATGGCGGTAAACAGATAGATTCTTAACCCAAGTATGAAGACCAGGAGCTTGAACGTGTACTCGGTGCATACCTGGTTCTAAACCTTGAATGTACGAAGCATTTCGAAAGACTCGAGCATTGGTGACTTCAGTCTCATTAACATAAATAGAACTATCGACAGCATCAGCTGCAATATAAAGTCCACCAGTGGCGGTGATACTTGGTGATCCAGAAAATATATCGTACCGATATCCAGTCGCGTAAAACATAAAGGCTGGCAGACTAAAAAGAAACGCTAAGAGCAGAGTAATGAAGATTACTTTTCGTCGCCAGTATGCCAATGGTTCTACAATCGGTTTCATAAATTTATTTTTGTTTTAAGGCCACTTTTGGAGTAACCCAGAAGCCCATATATTTACCAAACATCAGTCTCGTCTGGGCATCAAGCCCTGGAATCGCACTAAAGATAATCATCGTCGCTGGTACCATAATCCACTGCAAAGCCATCACTAGGTAATGGAAACGACTAGCCTTCTCTGGACGTGGTGGTAGCAAAGTAAGAGAAATCACAGACGAAATAACCAAGCCAAACATCGCCAAGATTAGGAGGTCACGCACCACAATCGGCAAGTTGTATGAGAGCACTGTCTGGTGAAATTCCTGACCACCAAGAAAGATTGGGGCCCAACCGAGAATAAAGAGCATGATGGGATTGGTCACTAGAGACCAGTACCCTTCCGCTTGTTGGAGAGCTACCGTAATCCGCTGCTTACGTGGAATATTTTTGTTCTGAGAGAAGTGGTAAAGGATGTAACAAAGATTTTCTACACCATATGTCCAACGGCGGTGTTGCTTGTAGATTTGTCCAATAGTCTGCCAGAGTCTCGGAGCGGCATTGGCGTCCATTGATACTGGATATGACAATGGGATGACACTGTACTTACCGTCATTAGCCATTAGTAGGTTCCAGAAAATACGCGAGTCTTCACTAACCATATTACTTTGCCAGTACCCTACTTCATACAAGGCTTGGAAACTAACTGAGTGTGATGAAAAAGTCGCCATTCGTTCTGGACGCTCTTGTTGTACCATTTCCCAAAATGTACTACTCATCGCTACCACGCGTGAAATGGCTGGGGCTTCCCAAATGTTGTTATTAAAAATTGGCACCGGCTGGAAAGAGCTCTTCAGTGGATTCTCGGCAGTATGGTAGTGCCAAATCAAACAGTTAAAATAGTCCGGGTATAGAACGGTATCAATATCAAAAATAGAAACGATTGTTTGGTCATACTTAATACCTTGTGGATCAAGCACCTCCACCCGCACCCGTTCAGCCGCGTATGACGCATTAGAGCCTTTGCCGGCCATTTCTCCAGGCAGGTCCTTTGGGTGAACAGTAGTTACAAAGTGACCAAAGTGACTACCGTAACGCTCACGCATGGTAGTACCAATCATGGCAGCATGTTCAGCCGCGCGCCCCTCTCCCGCTAGCACTACTATAATCTTACTAGCGTCATAACGTACTTTTGAGAGTGCCGCCAAACTAGCCTCAATCACTTCAATTGGTTCTTTATAGAAAGGCAGAATAACTACATGGTAAAAATTCTGATATGGGAATCGTTCAATCATCGGCTGCCAATCAAGTGACATGTGGTGACGAAGTCGCTTCCAGTTATAACGGAGATGGTATGAGAGAAAAGCCGTCTTGAGTACCCAATAAAGGGCAAAGGCTATCACAAAGTACGCTGCGATGAATGGTGCGTAGACTGACAGCAAAACCACTCCGACTAGAGTTGACCATGAAGCGAAGCCAGGCAGGATTTCAAGACAGCGATAAAAAAATCGGGCTCGACCAGTGAGGTCAGTGGCTCGACCAACGTGAAAATCTTCTCTTTGGGCGTACGGCAATAAATGATTTTTCTCTGGAGCGCTCATAAATAGTACTGGAGAGTATATACCCAAAAAGGCAATAAATAAAGGGTTCTTGACTTAGGAGAAATACGCTGTCGTGACGGCTTGAGCTAATTCAGGATATAGATAGTTATTAGTAACTATTACCCCACGGTCACCTGGAGACCAGTTTTTACCTTCAAAATTACTAACGATGCATCCCGCTTCTTTAGCAATCAAAACAGGAGCGGCGAAGTCCCAACTATTACTGCCAGGACTTGTATACCAATCTCGCCTACCGTCAGCCACCCAAACCGCACTAACGGCTGGGCTAGCAATAGCACTAATCCACGTGGTGTTATTGGAGAGACTTGCGAGTGTTTGCTGCAAGTCAGAGTTTTCTTTTGAATATCTGATTGGTCCAATTCCATAAGCACCAGTCCAGTCTTGTTTTTGCGAACATGTAATTTTTCGCTCATGACCATCAAGTGATAGCGAGGCTCCCATACCCTTTTCCGCTATAATCAGCTCTCTGGTCGCAGGAAGATATATTCCTGCCAGTACAATGTCACCACTTTGTATAAGAGCGATATTTATTCCAAATAAAGGTACGCTACTTTCAAAATTTTTAGTTCCATCCAAAGGGTCGACGTACCAAACAAACTCTGCATCGGTATTATATAGACCCGATTCTTCGGTCACTATCCCATGTTCAGGATAATTTCTTTTGATAGCTTCGACTATAAATTTGTCAGACGCTAAATCAGCTTCGGTTACAATATCAACAACTCTTTCTTTAGACATCAATACATTGGCCTTGCCATAATAATCCATTACTATTGCCCCAGCTTCTTGAATTGTTTTTGATAGAAATTCTTTCATATAATTTAGCATACAACACCAGGAGTACACTTTCAAACAAATCTGTCTGGTGTTATAACACCTATATGCTTCGTAATAAGAAAGGTCACACTTGGGGCATCGACCAGAGTTTGCAAAGGACCAGCCTAGGCAAAGAAGTTGATATACAGCATGATATTTGATACTGTAATTAAGGACAGGTTTCTAGGGCCACGGATTGAATGCTTTGGCCAACCCTCCAGGGTTGATATACGCTATTACATTGGTTGCAACATGGCAGTTGTGACGTTCAGAGGGCCCTCAATGTATAGTAGTGAACACGGTATTTAAGTTTTGCGAGTCAGCGGTGTTGCTAGTCCTAAGACTTTGCTCGTACGAGCCGCATCCCCATTGCGACCTGTCCACTAATTCCGACCCATGCCGAATCTGGCATGGGTTTTTCTTTTGTATTAATTGTAGAGCTGTCTGTATGCAAAGTAGGCAAGCAAGTTCGAGATTAGTGGAGGGGTTGTGGGGAGCCATCTGTATGCTAAAGCATGCAGATTGGCCTCACTCGGTCATAAGTACGCTGAGGCTGAGGCCTCAGCTAGACTCAACAAAAAAGCCCGGAAGAAAGCTAGCTTTCTTCCGGGCTTTTTTGTTGAGTCTTCTCTCGCTATCACTCGCGACTTACGACTCTCGTTTTGAGCCATCTGTCAGATTTGAACTGACGACCCACGGTTTACAAAACCGTTGCTCTACCAACTGAGCTAAGATGGCTTATTAATGTTGGTTACTTCTTCTATACTTTGTTGTCTTAGGGTTTTGTAAATGTTCACAAAACTTTAAAACAATTCCCCGAATTGTTTTAACTCTCCCAACTGAGCTAAGATGGCACTACCTCTTTACGTTTTCACGTGACTGCTATTATGCCTTTTTTGAAAAAATTCGCAACTTTTTTATCCGCGTTCCAACTTCTTCTGCAGCAGCTTCTTCTTTTGGGTCTCAGTAAGCGCTGTAGAGGCTTTGTGGTCTGCTACTTGCCCAAAGTGACCTTTGGGTGCAAATAGGGTTTTCTTTTCGATTTTGAGGGTGCGGGCTCGGTCGCGATTACGCATAAACGCGGCTTCCAAAAAATCATACATTCGGACCAAACTAGCCAGGATAAACCGAAGTACCTTGTGAATACTGTAGTACCAAGAGAGTTTAATGGTGTGTCGGCCTAAATACGTGAGCTTGAGAGACAGCCAGGCAGTAACCTGCACTAGAAGCTTATCTATATAATCACGTACTCCCCCGAGAATTATTCGCTTGCCGTTCTTACTCTCGTACACAAAAAGGCTGGCACAAAGAATAAATAGCAACGCACTTGAAAGAAATAATTGCCAGGTACCAAACATAGGTTACCTACTTGACCGAGATACGAGAAATCTGAGCGATTGAAACGTTCTCACCAAATTTTTGAACTGCACCAGAAATCATTTCTCCGATAGTTGTATCAGGGTTCTTGATAAATGGCTGTTCCATTAGAATTTGCTCACGGAAGTATGAGGCCATCTTGCCTTCAAGAATCTTGGCACGCATCTCCTCTGGCTTGTCTCCTAGTTCTGTAGCGAATACCTCCTCAGCCTTCTTAAGTACCTCAGCTGGTACTTGGTCCTTTGAAACATAGGTTGGGTTGGTCGCTGCAACTTGCATAGCAATTTCACGCGCCAAAGCTACGAACTCTTCGTTCTTTGATACGAAGTCAGTCTCGCAAGCCAGGAGCACAAAAGCGGCTACTTCGTTAGTGTTGTGTACGTAAGCGCCAATAGATCCTGCACCGAGTTCACGGTCAGACTTCTTTTCAGCCGCTTCACTACGCTTCTTCTTGAGAATGATAACAGCCTTGTCCATGTCACCCTCTGCTTCTTCAAGGGCCTTTTTACACTGCATCACTGAAATACCGGTCTTATCACGGAGTTCCTTTAATTGAGCTGATGTGATTTCCATAGTTATAGAGTAGTTAAATGTTTTTATAGACAGAACAGTTTTGTAGACAGCAGTCTACGAGGCTTCATCGAGTACGAGCTTACGCGCGTGGTGTCCGTGGACGGTAGTCGCTGCGAGGTGTTGTAGACACTGGACGTGGAGCTACTACCTTTGGTACGTAAGCTGCCTTCCCTTCTGCGATTGAAGCTACTAGTTCTTCAAGTACAAGCTTCACACTGCCTTGTAGAGCATCGTTAACGAGTACTGGATAAGTAACGTCCTTTACGTTGCAGTCAGAACTCATGATACCGATAACTGGTACATTCATGAATTGTGCTTCTTTGATAGCGATAGCATCATGACGTGGGTCAACAACCACCATGATATCTGGAGTCTTGGTCATCTTACTGATACCGAAGAAATTGTGATTGAGCTTAGTAAGCTCGCGTCCGAGTAGTAGACGTTCTTTCTTGGTGTACTTTCGTTCTAGCTCACCTGACTCTTGTTCACGTACAAGTTCTTCCATTCGGAAAATACGCTTCTTGATTTCAGAGAGGTTAGTAATCATTCCTCCAATCCAACGATTAACCACGTATGGCATCTCCGCTTTTACAGCAGCCGCCTTTACGCTTTCAACTACTTCAGTCTTGGTACCAACGAAAAGAATTGTCTTTCCGTTCATAGCCGCCTCCTTTACGACGTCCTTTGCACTGTTAATAAGATCTGAAGTTTGTTCAAGGTTAAAAATATCGTTACCTTCTTTAGTTCCAAAAAGGAACGGAGTAACGCTTGGATGACGACGACTCTTTTTAAAGCCGAAGTGGGCACCTACGCCAAATAGGCGTTCGATGAGTGATTGGTTGTTAGTTTGTGTTGACATAATTAATACTAAGCAAAAAAGCGCACTGCGCTTAAGCCTCGAGAGCTTATCATATATGAAAAACCTGCGCAACTGCCGTGGTTAGGGGGCAGACTGAGGCCACCACTTCCATAGCAGCTACTACTCTTCACTTCCCTCTACCCCTTCACCACGAGAAAACGCTTTGAGCGCTTCAACTACTGGCTGTAACTGTCCATTAGTAACAATCCCTTCAATATTATGCCAAGACACCTTAATTCGGTGGTCAGTAATACGGTTTTGTGGATAGTTATAGGTACGAATCTTTTCTGAGCGGTCGCCAGTACCAATCTGATTTTTACGTTCAGCGGCATGCTTCATTGCCTGCTCTTCTTCGTGGGCCGCTTCGAGTTTGGCTACTAGAATGCTCATGGCTTTTTCCCGGTTCTTTAGCTGTGAACGTTCTGACTGACTTCGTACCTCAATTCCAGTTGGCTTGTGGACGAGACGCACTGCTGTCTCAACCTTGTTTACGTTTTGTCCACCAGCCCCTCCTGAACGAGAAAACTCCATCTCGATATCGCTCATACTAATATCAATAGTTGGCTTTTTGCGTAGTGGTAGAATTGCGACTGAAGCGGTTGAAGTATGAATACGCCCAGCCTTCTCAGTAACTGGAATCCGCTGTACACGATGCACTCCTGTCTCAAAGCGCAGGTCGTCATAGACTTTATTACCCAGAATTTCAAAAATTCCTTCTTTGTATCCGCCAGATGAACTTCTGGACTCACTTTCTACCATAGTTGGCCAGCCTTGCTTGTCTGCATATTGTAAATACATCTGCGCCAACTCCTCAGCAAACAGTGCAGCCTCATCGCCACCAGCGCCAGCCCGCACTTCAAGCACGACTCCGTATGGCTTTTCATCTTCTACTTTGGCAGCCTCAGTAATTCGCTGCATTTCTTCAAATAGCCCTTGCTGCTGCTCAAGGTAGCCCTTGATTTCCTCTTCGGCCATTTCAGCCATTTCTGGTTCATCAAGTGCTAGCTGCTCTGCTTCAGCCAGTTTCCGTGAGACATCATCAAACTGGCTCGCAGTAAATTGCGTTTTGTGGTTTTCGCGCCAGGCTTGTAACTCTTCTTCGTTGTATTCCATATATAAATCTATTGTACACAAAAAAACGCAAAAGACCGCCTCCTCAAAGAATGAGAAGGCGGTCTTTATAGTTAACGCTTCTTGCGCTTGTCTGCAGCTTGGGCCGCACGAGCCTTAAATCGCTCTACGCGTCCAGCAGTGTCCATAACCTTCTCTTGTCCAGTAAAGAACGGATGAGAAGCACTTGAAACATCTACGTTTGCTAGTGGGTATTCATTTCCATCAGTCCACTTTGCAGTAGCAGTTGTAGCCACTGTAGAACCAACGAGAAAACGCTCGCCACTTGAGTTATCTTCAAAGATTACCAGTCTATAATTTTTTGGGTGAATATCAGCTTTCATATGTGCGGAACACTATAACAAATATGTATATTTTAGCAAGCTACGGCTCTGACCCCTACCCTCCAAGAACCTTAATATCACCATCAAGTCGAGTTTTGCGATTCATTACCTGGTCGCCATAAAAGGCGTTGGCTGGATTATTGGCCCCTCCCCAACCAGCGTAGTAACGCAAGGCTGCCATCCGGTTTCCAGCATAAGTACCGTTAGCACCGTTGTCTCGCAAGAGCAGTGCCGTAGCAATGAAGGCGTCCTGATTGTTGAATGGATTAGCAGGATTGCCGCTACCATTCATACGACGGATGGCGTCGTCAGCCTGACTATAAACCCAACCACTACCAGTGTTTACAATACCGCCATAAACAGCCCAAGTTGATGGAATAAACTGTGATGGACCCATTGCCCCTCCCCAACCATAACGTTCACCATTTGAAACAATTGGACAAGATACCTGCTTTGAACGCGCATCAAATCCAAGAATAGTGGCAATCGCCACAAAGATTGGTGCATCGCGATCTGGATGCATTACCTCCTTGCCGCCACGAAGGTCGTTATAGATACAACTACCGAGGTTTGAACCAAGATTTGTCTCCTGTTCCAAAATAGCCAAAATGAGACCGGCCTCTACCCCTGTCTGCTGTGAAGCATACTTAGCCAAAGCCACCGCATCTGGGAAAGGAATGCCGCCGCCTCCACCGAGGAGTTCGAAGAGCTGACTTCGCAATTGAGCAGCAGTTTTTTGTTGTGACTCTAGAAGTTGCTGATACGCTTTCTCTTCACCCTTTGTTACGGTCAAGATTTGTTCTTTCTCATGCTCTTTACGCTCAATTTCCTTTTTCTGCAGCTCTTGGATACGACGCATCTCCGCTTCGGTTTCTTGCTTGGTAGCTAATTGATCTTTCTGAGCAATAGTGTCTGTCTTGATACCATGCAGAATCTCCAGAGATTCATTAAGAGATTCTTTAATAGAATTAAAAGTTGCAACATCAGTAAAGAATTCTGAAAAACTCTGGGTACTCAGCATTACTTCAACCAACGAGTAGTCAGCTATCACTGAAGACTTCCGGACCAAGTCAGCTAGCGACTCTCGCTGCTTCTTGGATTTGTCTTCAAGAATTGAAAGCACCACTTCCTTCTCCCCAATCTGATCAGACAGTTGAGTGATGGCTACTGACCGTGCCTGGATACCAAGTTGAGCCTGTTTAATTTCACCTTCAATAAGGGAGATGTCGCGTTCGAGCGATTGACGCTCTAGTTGTTTGTCTTCAACCAAGCGGCTCTGGGTTAAAATCTGTCTCTCGACATTTTGCAGCTCTGCCTCAAGTCGCGCCCGTCTTTCAGCCTCAGTTTCAGCTATGGCAAAAAGTGGACTGAAGGCAGACACAAAAATAAGACTCAGGGACAAAACGTATTTCATTGATTTAGTATACCAAATTAATTTAAAAAAACAGAAAAACAGAAACCCGGCGCCTTTGGCGCCGGGTTTTCTGTTTTTAATTTCAAACTCAGACCAAGATTCTGTTCACAAACCTTCAGATACGAGGCGCGACTGAACGAAAACATGAGTCGTATTTGTATACGGTGAATGTTTGAGTGAGGGAAGCAACAAGGTAGCTGAAGGTTTTGTACAGAATCTTAAGCGGCTGCTTCTTCCTCAGCCTTACCCTTCTTCTCGACTTCAATATCCTCTACTGAAATTGGAGCTTCTTCTACCACTTCTTCCTTAATCACTTCAACGAGAGCTACCGCATCAGTTGCCTCATCGGTAATCTTTACTCCCTTTGGACACTTAATGTCTGAAACGTGAATAGAATCTTCAAGAGTTACGAGTACTTCTAGATCAACGTCGATGTGGGCTGGTAGGTCAGCTGGCTTACAAGTGATGTGTACTTCGTGAAGTACTTTGTTTACAACACCGCCAAGCTTAACAACTGGAGCTTCGCCGATAAAGTGTAGTGGTACGTGAGTAGCCATTTCCTTCCCCTTCTCAACTACGTAGAAGTCGACATGAACAATTCCACCCTTGATTGGTGAAAAGACAACATCCTTAACCAGCACCTGAACTGGCGCTTCTAGTCCCTGGAGTTCAATAATAGTTGATTCTCCGGCAGTCTTAAATGTCTTTTCAAATTCTTTCTTATTTACAGAAATTGGTGTAGCGGCGAACTTTGGACCGTACACGACAGCAGCGATCTGATCAGCAGTTTTGATTTCTAATGATTTTGAACGTGGTTGTATGGGCAATATTACTGTCATATGCGTAAACGATACCATAAGACGGACCACCACGCACTACTCCCCACAACCACAGGGTAGCTACTTACATGAGTGCTACAATTCATATATATGTCAGAACAAACAGAACAATATGATTTTGTGGCAATCGGTGACATTGTCATAGATGCCTTTATTCAACTAAACAAAGAGGCCGCCGACGTGAGTCAGGACATGGATACTGGACGCCAAACCCTCCATATGCCGTTTGGTAACAAGCTTCCATATGATGAAGTAGACGTTATCAATGCCGTTGGTAATTCGCCAAATGCCGCTGTTTCAGCCCATCGTCTAGGATTAAAAGCCGCCTTAGTAACCAACCTCGGTCAAGACCGAAACGGAAAAGACTGTCTCGAGACCCTACGAGCCGAAGGAGTCCACACTGATTATGTGAAGCTACACGAAGGAAAGTTGACCAACTACCACTACGTGCTTCGCTACGGACCAGAACGAACCATCCTTATTAAGCACGAGAAGTTCCCGTACAGTTTGCCAGATTTCCAAGTACCGCCACGGTATTTGTACTTTTCTTCTATTGGTGAGCATGGACTGCCCTTCCACTTTGAAATCGCTAATTACGTTAAAGAGAGTGGCTCAAAGCTTGTTTTCCAACCAGGCACCTTCCAAATTAAACTTGGCTATGAAGCCCTAAAAGATGTGTACGCCGTGACTGAAATCTTCTTCTGCAACAAAGAAGAGGCTCAGGAAATACTTGGCACTGACGAACAACACGTTCCTACCCTCCTCCGTAAGTTCAAAGAACTTGGACCAAAACTCCCAGTAATTACCGACGGACCACACGGTGCGTATGTAGTAGACGAAAACGACCAAGCTTGGCACATGCCAATGTACCCGGACCCGAGCGATCCGGTTGACCGTACCGGTGCCGGCGATGCCTTCGCCTCTACCTTTACTGCCGCAATTGCCCTTGGTAAGACTCCGGCTGAAGCGTTGACTTGGGGACCAGTAAACTCAATGTCTGTAGTGCAATACGTTGGAGCCCAAAAAGGCCTTCTCTCTCGTGATGAATTACAGAAACATCTCGATAATCGTCCAGCCATATACGAAGCCAAGCAGATTGACTAAGTAGTAACTTATTACTAAGAAACGCGAATCAAATACAAAAACCGCCGAACTTTAGTTCGGCGGTTTTTGTATTCTGATATCAAAATTTAAACAGCTTTTTTGGCAGCGGCGACAATAGCTTCTACACCCATACCATAGTGTTCAACGAGCTCATCTGGTTCACCAGACTGACCAAACTGATCATCAACACCAACTCGCACAATCTTAATTGGAGCAACTTCACTTAGGTACTCAGAGACTGCACCGCCCAATCCCCCAGCTCGCTGATGCTCTTCAACCGTGACTATTCCAACATGCCCTTCGGCCAGTGCCAAGAGCGCCTTCTCATCTAGTGGTTTAATAGTTGGCATATGGAGTACTGTCGCACCGATTCCTGCCGCCTCAAGCGCTTGTGCGGCCTTGAGAGCGTTATATAGAAGCGTACCAGTGACAACAATACCAACTGGTGTTGGCAATGATTCATCACGAGTATACATCACCTCCGCCTTACCAATTTCAAATGGAGACTCAGCAGTTGTGACCACTGGAGTATTGCTACGTCCAACCCGAATATAAACCGGACCTTCATACTTTGCAGCGGCTAGTGTCGCTTTGCGCGCCTCGTGTACATCAGCTGGCGCAATCACCACCATGTTTGGCACCACTCGTAAGAGTGCAATATCCTCAATGGCTTGGTGAGTAGCACCATCTGGACCAACCGAGACCCCAGCGTGAGCGCCGATAATTTTTACGTTACTTTCATTGTAGGCAATGGTGGTACGAATCTGTTCCCAGTTTCGACCTGGCGAAAACATCGCATATGAAGCAATAAACGGCACCTTCCCCATCGCTGCCATACCAGAGGCTACTGAAGCCATGTTTTGTTCAGTGATTCCCACTTGAATAAATCTATCTGGAAAGGCTTCTGCAAAAGGTAGAGTACGAGTTGATTCAGTTAAGTCAGCAGCCAAAGCCACGATATTTTTGTCTCGCTTACCAGCCTCAACCAAACCTTCCCCATAGCCGTTTCGGCTAGGGACTTTTTGCATGTCTTTGGTATCAAACGCCTTGTCTAGATGTGGTGCTAACATATGAACAGTATAAATAAAATCTTTAAAATGAATAAAATTCGAGGCGCCCGAAAGAAAAAGTGCGAGACATATTTCGGTATATGGTGAGGTCTTTTTCTTGAAGGGTAACGAAGAAGTTTGTCATTTTTATGATTTTCTATGAAATATCTTCTTTAGCGATGATTCCTGCTAGAGTGCGAAGTTTCTCTAGTGCTACTTCTGCCTGTTTGTCTTTTGGAACTCTGTCCTCAGGGCCTTTACCTGGAGGATTACCATGCCACCTAAAGTCTCGTTCAAATACATCGACTCCTTTGGAAGCAATAGTGTGAGCAATGATAAGTGATGGCTGACTGTACACAGCCTGCGCCTTTCCGATAGCGTCATTAACGGCTCGAACGTTGTGTCCATCTACTTCCTGCACATCAAAGTTAAAGGCTTCGAATTTTGCAGCTAGTGGCTCAAGCGGCATCACGTCTTTGGTGTAGCCATCAATCTGAATACCGTTACGATCCACAATCACAATCAAGTTATGTAGCTTTTCTTTTCCAGCCTGAAGGGCCGCCTCCCAAACCTGTCCTTCATTGAGTTCACCATCTCCAGTCAAACAATAAATGTATTTAGATGAGTATGGATTATCGATACGTTCAGCCAACGCCATTCCGACTGCTTGTGATAGACCTGAACCAAGTGGGCCTGAGCTGGTCTCTAGTCCTGGCAGTGCAGTGCGATGTGGGTGACCTTGCAAACGTGAACCAAACTTACGCAAGGTCAATAATTCTTCAGTTGGAAAATACCCTGCGTGAGCCAAGGTAGCGTATAACACTGGGCAGATATGTCCATTAGACAAAATAAGCCGATCGCGTTCTGACCAAGTTGGATTCTTCGGATCATGCTGCAATACCTTGAAATACAGAAGAGTCAAAATGTCTGCCATCCCGAGCGGACCAGCGGTGTGACCACTACCAGCCGCCACCAACATTTCGATAATACTCTGACGAATCTGATTCGCTTTGAGTTCCAAAAACTGTACTTCTTTTGAGGTAAGATAATGCATAAAATAACACCCCTAGTATAACAGTCACGAAGACCGATGCGTAGTGTGTATTGTTAGTTAATCAACGCTGATAGCGCTGCATGGGTAGCCCTGGGATCAACTGCTGCCACAATCGCTGAGCCACAAATAAATCTATCAGCACCAGCTTCGGCCAAGCGTTTAATAGTGTCTACGTTTACACTTCCATCAATAGTAATAGGCATATTTGGGAAAGATTGTTTAAGTTCCTTAATACGCTCAATTACTCGCTCATCAAATGGCTGCCCTTGCCTACCTACCTTGGCAATACCCATAAGCTGCACATAATCAGCCACTTCAAGATACGGAATTAATGTCTGCAGTGGCGTGTCATTATCAGCCGCGATGCCAATAGAGATTTTGGCAGCGTCAGCAAACCTAGCGAAGGCCTCGACCCCGATTGTATCAGTATGAAAAACCAGCATATCAGCCCCAGCCGCCAGCCATGAGTCAGCTGCTGTTAGTGGGTCTTTTACCATAAGGTCCACTTCAAGCGTATAGGCATCGGTATATTTCTTAATTTCTCTGGGACTACCAGCTGGCTCATACGGCCAAGACACATACGGCACATATTGCCCATCAACCACATCTAAGTGCAACTCCGGTGAAAAGCTTAGTCCTAGTGCAAATACTCGAACCTCATCTGCAGTCTTCGGAATTATGGCTGGTACGATAGGAATCATTGTGTACGAATTCGTCTAGTAATATGCTCAATCTTTTGGTTGCGGCGTTGGTACTTTTGATCGGTCAACATGCTGGCTGCCAGCCAAGTAGCTATGCTGTCTTTAGTCTCTTCAATTGAAACAAACCGTGCACCAATGGACAGTATGTTGGCGTCATTATGCTCACGTGACAGTGAGATGATTTGTAAATTTCCTCCGTAGTAGACCGTAGCGCGGACACCCGCAAAGCGATTGGCCACCATTGCCTCTCCTTGCCCTGATCCACCAAAGATAATTCCACAAGAACTATCTGGCTTCTCGCTGACAGCCATAGCAGCGAGCGAGATAAAGTCTGGGAAGTCATCTTCTTTGTCCATGACCTTAGCGCCATGATCAACTACCTGGTGACCGAGTTCTTGCAACCACTTAACTATCTCTACCTTATGCTCAAAACCCGCATGATCAGAAGCGACATGTATAATTTTTTGAGCATGAGTTTGAGACATAGTTTTTATGAGACGTGTTTAGCACTAGCGCGTACGTGCTCAACTAGGGTTTGAGTGTAACTGGTTTCATTATCGTACCAAGCTAACACCTTAACTAGATTGCCTCCGACCACCTTAGTAAATGACAAGTCGGCAATTGATCCAACTCGTGAACCAATAATATCTGTAGAAACAATTGGCTCGTCAGTAACAGCAAAGAGATGTTGCCAACGTGGATCAGCTGCTGCTTTGACCAAAGCCTCGTTCACTTCTTCAACGGTTGTGTCTCGCTTCGCGATAAAGGTGACATCAACAATCGATCCCACCGCCACTGGTACCCGCATAGCAATACCGTCAAATTTTCCAGTTAGTTCTGTATGGGCCAGTGTAGTAGCAATAGCTGCTCCAGTAGTACTAGGCACAATATTGAGTGCTGCCGCTCGGCCAGCCCGGTAGTCCTTCTTACTCGGACCATCAACCAGAGTCTGGGACGCTGTGTAGGCATGCACAGTATTAAGAACCGCCTTATCAATCCCAATCGCTTCTTTGAGAATAGCGATGAGTGGACTGGTGGCGTTCGTGGTACACGAAGCGTTTGAAGAAATTTGGCAAGTCTTGAGTTTGTCTTCATTTACTCCCATAAGCACCGTTGCGCCCACTACTCCAGCCGCCTCGGCTTCCCCCTTCACGGGTGCTGAGATAACCACCCGCTTAGCACCGGCATCTAGATGTAACTTTGAACCTTCATAGGTAGTAAAGAAACCAGTGGACTCAACAACGATGTCGATGTTCAAATCCTTCCACGGCAACTTGTTTGGTTCGCGCTCTTGGGTAAAGGCAATTTTTTTGCCATCGACGAGGAGTGCCCCATCTACCACTTCAACTGAAAAAGGACTTCGTCCGTACACTGAATCATACTCCAGCAAGTACGCGAGGTTGCCCAAATCTCCTAAGTCATTAAAAGCGACTACTTCAAAATCTGGATTACCGTACGCCAAACGAAAAAACGTTCTTCCAATGCGACCGAAACCATTAATTGCTACACGAACCATAGATGTATATATACTTTATTACTAACTCCTACTACTATAACGGGAATTACCCCAATCGACACTAGAGCTTATCCTCAGTTTGTTTGGAGCGCCGGTATAGCAAAAACAAGATAAGCAAAAATGCCAAGAAGATAAGCCAAGCTCCAGAGAAAAATGAACCCATGGCCATAATGATTTTATCTGGGAAAATCACCTCAGGCGCCATCTCCGGATGTACAAATGTGAGTAGTTGCTGATACCGACCAACCAACTTGCGCTCGTAGTCAAAGATTTCGACCTGCAGACGAGTCACTCCTTCGACCTTAAGTGGAGCGATAGTGGCTTCGTAGGCGGTCCGATCTTTATTGATACGGAGCAAGAATGAATAACTACGGGATCCGTCAGCTGGATCAAGTAGTGTGACAATTATTGATTTTAGGTTGTCCGGCAAAGCTCCATACGGGATTCGAATGGTAAACACCTCACTACTTAAGAGGTTAATATCAGCGTCTTTAAAGGTGAATTCTTTGTTACCCTGCAGTAGCTTTATATCTTCAGATGAAAATCCAAAAGCCGATGTAGTGCTCCCAATTTCAATATCTGGCAATGACGGCAACGAGCCGGTGGCTGTGGTTGTGCCCGGTCCTGTACCTGGAGTAGTTAATGGCACCTTACGAGCCGCCACCACCGCCCCTGAAGACACTGAACCGTCAGCTGCAATTACAAATACTGTGTAGTACTGAGTCTCATACTGACGAAGGGCGCCAGTATCTACAAAGCTGGTGCCCGCACCAACGTACACCACCGCCCCGTCGTAAGGGTCGCTTGGATACCCGAGATGACTGCGCACAATTCGAACCTGACTATCATTCAACTCCGTCGGCATCTGCCAAGACAATGTAGCGGTTGTATCTACTACCTGCACCGCTAGATTACGTACGTTTGCTGGTGTATTTGCAGTCTCATAGGTGGTGGTAAAATCTCCGCGCTTAAGCACCACTTCACGACCAGACGGACTGTACCCAACCAACTCAAAAAGATAATTAGTACCAGGCTCTAATTCATTAATGATAGTTCGGTGAGTACGTTGGTAGGTATCATTAATCACAAATCCATCATCGTAAGAACTGGTCCTCCCCCACCGCAAAGCAAACCGAGACGGCAAACTTGTCTCAAACTGAAGCAGTGCACTATTGCGAGCGGTCACAATATTTAAATCCACCAACCGAAACACCATAGTGGCGGAAGGAGGGTTGGTAGTGTCGGTTGAGGTGGCGGCAGGCGGCACTACGGGCGGGGCCAGGGTAGTTGTCGCCATAGCATTTGAAGTACTGGAAATATTACCGAAGGAGTCATAGGCGTATACTTCGTATTCGTACAATGTCTCTGATGCGAGACCAGTATCCATGTAAGTTGTTAGAGTAGTAGTTGCAATTGATACTCCATCACGAAACAACACATATCCCTCCAATTGCAGATTATCAGTAGACACCGACCAAGTGACATCAATTTGTGATGTCGCGACAGGATCAACCGATAGCAATGTCGGAGTACTTGGCGCCTCGGAGTCATCCCCACCCAGCACCGAAATAATAAATTCACTAGTATCGGCTGCCAAGGATACAAACGGTAGCAGTAATATAAAACCAGCTACAACCAAGCGCGCCATCATAGTGGAATAGCAGTTAAGGTCGTAGTAGCGATATAAGTACCAGCTACGACTGGAGCTGAGCCCCCAACACCAACTCGGAAATTAATGGTGGTGGTGGCTCCGTTAGGTTGATTAGACGGGCCTTGGGCTACTACGGTATCTGAAGTAGAAAGACCGTCCCAACAAGCCAATGTCGTATCGAGACTATCTACCCCACAAACTCCACCACTGTCTTTATAGCGAAGCACAATGTCATCCCCTTCAGGTGAAAAACCAAAATGAGCATCTGTACTACCCGTAGTAAAAGTAAAGTCAGCTGCTGGTGAGGCTACAGGCACGTAGTCGGCAATTGTCTCGGCACCATTTTGCATAGCTGGAGAGTTTGCCGCCACAATAGTTAGTTCATACCCACTCGGGCTATCAGTAAGCACCACCACACTAGTTGAACCATTTGAGGTGCCACCAGTCAGTCCCCCAATTGATGGAGATAGGCTGACATTCTGTCCTCCCGTCAGACTAAGAAATACTTCTTGCATTTGTTGATACCCAGCCCGCAAACTATAGCTGGTACTATCTGCCGGACCAGTCGCAATTTCACCAGCGGTACTCTCTAAGCTGTAGTTGGTAGAAGTCGATAACCCACCACCAAAGTTAATTGAATCACTTTGTAATTGGTAGCTTGAACTAGTACGTACTTGAGCGAAGGTCAGCGCCAAAGACCCAAGGCACAAGCTGGTTAAAATAATGGCTTGAAGTATAACTGAACAAAAAGAACGTAGGGTCATGTTGTTACGAACGTCGTCGAAACTCAAAGTTCCTAAATAGAAATCTAAAAATAAACAAGACTAAGAAAATAACCACAAAGGTACCGAGCACTATCTTCCATGGCAACACATAAAATGTCACCGTAGAGGTGTCGACAATGTCATCGTAACCGCGGTTAATTGATACCGTCGCCGTATATCGACCAAACAACATTTCTCGATTCCAGGAGACATCACGCGCCCGCAGTGACTTCGGTAATACAAACCATGGCTCAAGTTCTACAAACCCCACCTCCTCATTAAAGAGATTGGTGATACGAACCTCTCCGTATGGGTTTAGGTGAACTGAACCAGTATTTTCGTACAAGATAGACAGATCAATTGGACCTTTTTCAAACCAGTATTTGTTCTGGGTTAGTGTCACTGACTTTGTCTCACCCGACTTCACCACCTCACCTGGTACCGTTATGAAGAAGAGCGTTCCCACTCGAGCAATAATCGGTGAACGGGCTGTGCCTGCTCCTTCATTAATACCATCATCCTGAATGGTAGAGACCAAAACACCACCGTAGTATCCACCCGGCTCAGCATCTTCTGGAATGGTAATAGTAACTGGAATACGCGCTCGGTCGCCCAGGTCCAAAGTAAACGTCTTCTCTGGGAATGAAATATAATCCTTTAGTGTATAGGGACCGGTTTGGTCACCCAAGAACACCACCGCCCGACCAGCATCATCTGTACCAGCCACATCTTCTACCGCCAATTCAAATCGACGATTATCACTAATACGATTAGCGACCGAAATTTCAAAGACAGCACTCTGTCCTGGCTTTAGTTCGAGCTCCGCTCGCCCCGGACCAACCACAAAGTCACCTTGATTGACAGTACCTGATAATTTTTCAAGTTTGTACCAAAGTGTGTCGTCAGTAACAACTGTAGAAGAAGCTGTTACAGCCGTATCAGTTGTTGTAACTGGTGCTGGTTCTTGTGCCTGTAGCACAAAAAACGGTAGCAGAAACAATGTGAAAGCAGAGGTAAGAATTGTACGCATAGAGATTCCGAAACTTAACTGATAGGTAGTCATAACAAGGTAAGACTACACCCCCCCTCTTACTGCGCAGCAACGGTCAAAGTAGCAGTTGCTGTATAGGTATCGGCCACTAGACCAGGACTTGGGTTATTTGGAACATAAACCCGGAAATGAAGTGTACTAGTAGCACCAGTTACCGCGTCCGTAGTGCGGTCGATAATTTGGAAGGTAGTAGTAGCTGGCTCCATCCAACAACGGTCGGCCGTATAGCCAGAACCAGTGTTGCAAGCTGAACCGTTATCAAGGAATGACTGGTCGAGGTCACTACTATCAGCCGCACTTACAGTGTAGGCAAAGAGAGCAGCGGTACTAGCTGTCGAGAAGAGGAAGGTTGGCTCAGAACTAGAAGCTGGGTAGTCGATGATAGAACTACTATCAGTCACTTCCCCGAGCATTGTCTGACTAGTGCCGTTATTATAAAAAGCAATATCCATCGTATAGCCAGTTGGACTGTTGGTCTGCACTACTACGGTGGTTGAGCCGTTGGCCGTACCACCAGTAATACCGTTTAGAGATCCAGAGAGAGTGGTGTTTACCGCATCAACGATGAAGGAAGTCTCACCGGTGATAACCTGAGAAATTGTAAACGGACCACTAGTGTCTTGCGCCCGACCCACCTGTGGCTCAATCAAAAAATATGATGAGGCCATTAAGACCGCAATCAAAACCGAGGACACAAACGTGTGAAAACTTATTCTTAGATAATACTTTGCATTCATATAATAGATTTATTTTTATTAACTTCCTTACTCTCTTAATACTCCTTCAATTTTACCAAACTTTTAACTGCTTTTGTGCACTTCTACCTCTTTCTGTAGACAAGTGCCTCTACCCTCCTTCAGCCCCAGCTCCTGAATCTGATGTCGGGGCTGGTTCAGGCGTTGGCTCCGGTTCTGGGGCCGGTTCCGGCTCAGGTGGAGGTTCTGGCTCTGGTTCCTCCTCTACCACTACTGGCTCCTCTGCCCCTGCCCCACCCTCTGCTTCAGACCCAATTTCTGTATCTGGTGATGTTGCTCCAGAGTCTCCTGTCGGATCTCCTTCTCCAGTATCAGGCGTTGGCTCAGTTGAAGTACCGTTGTTGGGAGCTGGTTCAGTTGAAGTCCCTGCTGGTTCTGGTTCTGGCTCGGTCGGAGTAGCTGGGGTAGCTCCAGCGTCGTTTAATAATTGCTGCAGTTCAGTCTCGGTCACACAGACATCGCCCACACAAAGTTTGTCCGTCTGTACTTCTTCTGAAGTAAAGCGGGTGGCGAAGCCAGCCACCATATCCTTAAGACTAACAAACTCTGTATAAAATTCCTTAAGTGCCTGCATGACGTAGAATGGCAAAGCCGCGAAGTCCACTTGGCGGTAACCCTTACTATCAATTGATACCAATTCAGGGAAGACCAGTTCAACATCTTGCGCTATGAGTCCAATAGCGGTTGTAGTAGTACCATTCTTATATAGGTCAGCGGCTAATTCGTTCCACTGATAGGTAACCGGAGTCAGGCTAGCAATACCCTCAATATAAGTACGAGTAGTGGAGCTGTCGGTAAGCGGTGTAATATTAGTCTTTAGTTGTTCATCTGAAGAACATGTACCGACTAGCGCAGTACCATCAAATCGCTGTAGACAACCGTTGGTACCAGTAGTTCCGACACGGATATCTCCAATTACTTGAAGTTTTTGTACTGGGGTGGTGGTACCGATACCGACGTTACCACCTTGAAGTATAACGAATTTTGCCGCTCCCTGTGTAAATACTTGAAAGTCATTACCTAACACACCGGCCGCCACCTGACCAGACGAGGTTGTATCATCGTCAAAGACAATCAAGGAATAGGCATCGTCTGATTTTACATGCATTGCATTTGCAGTTCCTAAATACACATCCAGAGGATAAGCCGGGCTTGAAGTACCGATGCCAACACTGCCTGCCGACGTCACCGTAAACAGACGAGAGCCTGTTGATGATGAGATAGTGAAGATGTCGTTTGAACCAGCAGTTCCCACAATTGATAGCTTAGAGGATGGAGTGGTTGTTCCAACACCAAGGTTTCCAGTTGAAAGTGTGGTGCCAGTACCATCAACCCCAGTACCAAAGAGCAGGTTACCAATGTTGAGTTGATTAGAACGAGTCGTAGAAGCAATATCTACATCGTAACCAATCACGATGTTGTTGGCACCAGAAGTAATATTGTCGGCAGCTAGATGTCCAATAATTATATTGTTATTGGCATTTGTATCAGCATTAAACCCAGCTTGGTAACCGATAGCAATGTTGTTACTGGCGGTAAAAGTAGGTACGGCGTTTCCATTAAAAGCCTCAGTACCGAGCAGAACGTTATTGTTACCGATTATGTCCGCGCCAGCTGCGTCACCGATCATTATATTATCGTCACCAGTGGTGTTACCAAAACCAGCTGTTAGTCCCATGAAGATGTTAGAGAAGCCGGCAGTATTATTTTCACCAGCACTATCACCCATGAAAATGTTGTCATTTCCAGTGTTTACCTTACCAGCATCCACACCAATAAAAATTCCATCGTCACCAGTGTTGGCATAACCAGCTGCGGTACCAAAAATAAACGAACGAAAACCCTGATTGTCGTTTCCAGCTGTATAACCATTAATAAAGTTATCGTTACCAGTATTATTAAGACCAGCTTGGTAACCACTAATAAGGTTATATGAGCCAGTGTTATTCATACCCGCCTCATAACCAAAAGCTGTCACAAAGATACCGGTGTTATTACGTGCCGCCCAATCTCCTATAGCCTCAACGTTATCTCCAGTGTTAAATTCTCCGGCGCCATTTCCCAATAAAGCCACATAATCACCTGAGTTGTTGGATCCAGCCAAGTCTCCCACTGTCAATACTTTATTACCTCTATTGCCATAGCCAGCCCGGAAACCAATATATGTACTGTTATCGGCTGCAGTAGTGGATGCATATCGCCCAGCTTCAAAACCAATAGCAATATTGTCTGTAGTAACACTAGCAAAAGTGGCTCCGGCATTCTCACCAAAGGTAATTGAATCGTTGGAAGTTGAAGCAGTGATGTAGCGAGTGCCGCCAAAAGCAATACCGTTAGTACCACCTAGTCCTAAGTTAGTACCATCATAAGTGAAGTCCGCACTGTCAGTTAAAGCAGTCGCGCCACTGTTGGTAAACATAATACGGTTAGCAGTATATGAAGATGGAGTATCAGTAAGTGCTAGGAAAGTTGAAACTCCACCTGTAATACCTAGCGTTGAAGTGGCCACCCACTGGGTAGTAGTGCCAGTAGTCTGGAGAACCATACCAAGAGTGCCAGCAGAGTTTACTGAATCACGGAAAGCGCCGGTGGCAAAGACATCACCAACCACAGTGAGTTTTGATGATGGAGTAGTAGTTCCAATTCCGACATTTCCCTTTAAGGCAGTGGTAGTAATTGAATCGTTACCAAGCACCACTGTATTTGAGCCAAGGCCGTTAGTATCGTAACCAATAACAATAGAGTTTAAGTCGTTATTAGTAAGGGCTTTAGTGTTGTAACCAAGGAAGATTGATCTATCAGTAGTTGAGGCGGCGGAAGTACCGTCAGTTAAATAGCGTCCAGCTTGGTAACCGACTGCGGTATTGGAATCACCGTTTACATTAGAATAAAGAGCGTAAGTGCCTAAGGCAGCATTAGCCGACCCGGTTGTGTTTAAGTATAGAGAGTTATAACCATTAGCGGTGTTATTTTGTCCTGAAGTGTTGGCCCTAAGTGCTTCATAACCAGTAGCAGTGTTACTTTGTCCAGTAGTATTAAGACGAAGTGCATCATAACCAACAGCGGTGTTATACCAACTATCAGCATTAGTGTAGAGCGCGCCAGGACCAATAGCCACGTTATACCAACCAGTAGTATTGGAGCGAAGAGCATCAAGACCCATAGCGACATTATTAGCACCGGTAGTGTTTGATAATAGTGAATTAACACCAACGGCACTGTTACCAGAACCAGTAGTGTTGGCCTGGAGCGAACCTGAGCCAATAGCCACGTTTGAATTACCAGATGAATTAGATGTTAGAGAATTATAGCCAATACCAGTGTTGTTATCTGCCCCACTGTTACTGGCTGTACTAGAAGAATAACCTGCTCGATAACCAACAAAAGTATTGTTGTTAGCGCCACTAACTAAATTCTTTCCAGCTTGGTAACCAACTTGAGTCAAAAATCCAGTGTTATCAAATTCAATCAAGTCATAAACTTGGATTAAGTTATTTGGGGTGGTTGTACCAATACCAAAATTTGTACCATCAAACACCAAGTTGGCACTATCAGTCAGTGCGGTCGCTCCACTGTTAGTAAACATAATGCGGTTGGCCGTGAAAGAAGACGGGGTATCAGTGAGTGCCAAGAAAGTAGTAGCGCCTCCTGAAATACCGAGAGATGAAGTAGCTACCCACTGCGTACCTGTGCCCGTAGTCTGGAGGACCATGCCAGTAGTTCCTGAGGCGTTAGTAGAATCACGGAAAGCGCCGGTAGCAAAGATGTCGCCAACTACCGTCAGTTTTGAAGATGGCGTAGTGGTACCAATACCAACACTACCTGTTGCATCAACATTAATCCGTTGATTACCGGCTCCATCAGCGAGGATGATGTTGTTTGAAAGTGAAGACGAAAGGCCGACGATAGCATTACCAATAATCACGTTATTGTCTCCTGTGGTAATGCCAGTATCAGACCCCGAACCCAAAACAATATTGGCAGCACCGGTAGTGATAGTATGTCCAGCTCGATTACCAATTAAAGTATTGTCAGATCCGTTAGTAACATTGTAACCAGCGTCAGATCCAATAAAAGTATGGAAGTAGTTTCCTTCTAGGTTATAACCAGCGTTCCTTCCCACAATAACCGCACTTCCAATCTCTGAACCTCCCTCATTTTCACCGACTGCTTGTGAACCGATAATAACGTTAGCTGATGAAGTAGAGATACTTAGACCCGCGCTCTGACCAAGAATTACGTTACTGTTACCCGACACCAAATTACTAGCGGCTGAGTCTCCCAACGCAACATTGGAGTAAACACTGGCGTCTGTAAGGTTGTTTAATGCATATTCACCAAAGACAACGTTACCCGCTGCATATTTAATAGCCATTGGCGAACCAAAGGTATCAGTATTAAATCTTATACCGCCAGTGAGATTAATGTCTCCTGCTACCGTCAACTTAGAGCCTGGTGTAGTGGTGCCGATACCAACATTTCCACTTGAAAGTGTGGTGCCAGTGCCATCAACACCTGTACCGAAAACTAGGTTACCGATATTAAGAGTATTGTCGGCAGTGGCCGTTGTAAGATCTACATCGTAACCAATCACGATGTTGTTGTTACCAGTAGTAAGGTTATCGGCAGCTTGGTAACCAAGAAGGATGTTGTTGTCAGCGGTAGTGGTGGCACTATATCCAGCCCGATAACCAACCGCCACGTTATTAATAGCCTGAAAGACACCGCCGCCGTAGTAGGCTTCAGCGCCAATCATTACCGAAGAAGTAGATTGGACGTATCGTCCAGCCTGATATCCAATAATTTCGTTATAGTTACCGTTATTGGTATAACCTGCGAAATAACCAAGGATGTTGTTGTATGAACCAGTGTTGGTTCGACCAGCTTGATACCCCAACATGTTGTTGTATGAACCAGTGTTAGTTACGCCAGCCAAAGTACCCAAAATATTGTTACTTTGTCCAGTATTACTATAACCAGCTGCTCTACCAATAAAATTGTTATCTGAACCAGTATTGGTGAATCCAGCCGTTCGACCTAGAATGTTGTTATCTGAACCAGTATTGGTTCGACCAGCCTGATTACCTAATGAGTTATTATTTGAACCAGTATTAAACGTTCCTGCATCATAACCAAAAATATTATTGGTAGAGCCAGTATTAGCATAACCAGCTAAATTACCTAGCAGGTTGTTAAATGACCCGACACTAAACTGCCCAGCTTCAGATCCAATTATATTATTTTTTGTGCCAGTGCTATGTTGTCCAGCCACATACCCAATATAGTTATTGTAATCAACATCAGTTGTAGACGCATATCGCCCCGCCTCAAAACCTATAGCGACGTTATAAGTAGTATCGCTATTAAAGTTAGTGCCGGCATTTTCACCAAAGACAACTGAGTCATTGGTTGATGAAGCATAGAGGTAGTTCGTGCCACCGAAAGCAATTTTGCTCTGGCCGCCAAGGCCAAGGTTTGTTCCATCAAAAGTGAAGTTAGCACTATCAGTGAGCGCGGTCGCACCACTATCTGTGAACATAATACGATTGGCGGTGTATGAAGACGGGGTGTCTGTTAGGTCAAGGAAGGTAGAAGCTCCACTTGAGAAACCGAGGGTTGAAGTCGCTACCCACTGGGTACTAGTGCCAGTAGTTTGGAGGACCATGCCAGAAGTACCAGCCGAACTTAGTCCGTCGCGCAACTCCCCACTTATATAGGCATGAGAAAGAGTTGTTGTCCCAGTCACACCGAGCGTGCCGGAGAAAGTAGCTGAAGCACCAGCTAAGGTGCCAGAAAGGGTTATGTTACCGCCAATGTAGGCATTACCAGCTACCGTAAACTTGCTTGATGGTGTGGTGGTACCAATACCAATATTTCCATCACCGGCAATTCTAAGCCACTCTGTCCCAGTATTGAGTGTATCTGAGTTGGTATATAACATACCGTTCTTAAAGATAATTGGACGAGCGCCTTCGTTACCAACTATAAATTCGCCTGCACGATTACCGAAGAATGATGTACTGAAGTTCCTTGATGCCATTGAAAGCATAGTGGAGCCCGTTTCAGTAGGAGAAGCAAAATGGAATATTTTGTAAGTAGAATTACCAGCAGCACCGGGAAGATTTGTAAAATCATCTCCGGCCAAATTGCCGTTACTATATACTCTTAACCGTTCAGTCCCACCAGTAGAAAATGAAAGTGCGTCCGCTCCACTACTATAAATTCCAGTATTTGTATCTGAAGTAAAACCAAAGCTAGGTAACGCCGCCGATCCAGCCGCCACATCAATTCCACTTCCTAACTGGAAGTGCGACCCATTTGTTTTCGTAAAAGTAGAATCACCGATAGTTAGTCCACCAGTAGTTCCATTACCAAAAATTGAATTAGAAGTTGACGAGGCTTGTATAGCTCCGTCAACAGTTAACTTATATGATGGTGTAGTAGTACCAATACCCAAATTAGTTCCATCAAACACAAAGTTTGCACTATCAGTGAGCGCAGTCGCTCCACTGTTAGTAAACATGATGCGGTTGGCAGTGTATGAAGATGGTGTGTCGGTGAGGTCGAGGAAGGTAGAAGCTCCGCTTGAGAAACCAAGAGATGAAGTGGCGACCCACTGCGTACCTGTGCCCGTAGTCTGGAGGACCATGCCAGAAGTACCTGAGGCGTTAGTAGAATCACGGAAAGCTCCAGTAGCAAAGATATCGCCAGCGATAGTAAGTTTTGAAGATGGAGTAGTGGTGCCAATACCTACATTACCCTTGAGTGCCGTAGTGGTAATTGAATCATTACCCAACACTACGGTGTTTGAGCCAAGGCCATTAGTGTTATAGCCAATCACGATGGTATTTTGGTCATTGTTGGTAAAGGCCCTGGTACCATAACCAAGGTATACAGAATTATCGGTAGTGGAGGCAATTGTTACACCATCATTTAAATACCTCCCGGCATTGGTACCAAAAGCGGAGTTATTGCTACCAGTGATGTTTCCATTTAGAGCATAAATTCCGAAAGCAGAGTTATTATTGCCATCAAAATTGTCTTCTAGGGCTGAATTACCAAAAGCGGAGTTACCGTCCCCAATTGTGTTTTCCTCCAACACCTGTTCACCAAAGGCTGAGTTTTCTGCACCAGTGCTGTTATTAACTAAAGACCTTCTACCAAAAGCTGAGTTTGTGTATCCTGTAACATTGTTTGATAACGCATAACTACCCACAGCTGTGTTGTAACTACCGGTAGTGTTGTTTAAAAGGGCTTGGTAACCAATTCCAACCGTTCCAGCAACTGTATTACCTGCAGTAGTGGTACCAAGTGCCTGGTAACCAATAGCCACCACATTACTGCCTGTGTTGCCATAACCAGCCTGGTAACCAAATAAATTATTGTTAGCGCCAGTGTTGTTATATCCAGCCTGGTAACCCATGAAGTTGTTGTAGTCAGAACCAGTAGTTGAGGCATAACGTCCAGCTAAGTAACCGATGGCAGTATTAAAGGTGGTCTGATTATTGAAGGTAGCGCCAGCGTTTTCTCCAAAGGCAATACTATCGTTGGTAGTAGAAGCTGTGATGAGGCGAATTCCACCAAAGGCAATCCCATCATCCCCTCCTAGGCCTAGATTACTTCCGTCATAGGTAAAGTCCGCACTATCAGTGAGCGCAGTCGCTCCACTGTTAGTAAACATGATGCGGTTGGCAGTATATGAACCAGGTGTATCAGTAAGGTCGAGGAAAGTAGAAGCGCCACTTGAGAAACCAAGGGTTGAAGTCGCTACCCACTGGGTACTAGTGCCAGTAGTTTGGAGGACCATGCCAGAAGTACCAGCCGAACTTAGTCCGTCGCGCAACTCCCCACTTATATAGGCATGAGAAAGAGTTGTTGTCCCAGTCACACCGAGTGTGCCGGAGAAGGTAGCTGAGTCACCGGCCAAAGTGCCAGAAATAGTTGGTGAAGTACCAAACACCAAAGCACCAGATCCAGTAGCGTCAGTGACTATCGCTGCTAGTTCAGCAGAGGTATCAATCTCTGTTCCAAGAATAACCGCTGAATCAAGATAAGTACTAGAGATAGCGTCTCCTTGCCAGGCACCACCACTAAAGGTTCCGCCAGAGATGGTGCCAGATAAGGTAGCGCCAACAATATTTGGACTAGTGAGCATGGTTGAAGACGCCCGCACAAAGCCACCCCCAGTTCCCACTTCGTCTGATAATAGAGCAGCGAGCCCAGCTGAAGTGGTGAAGGAAGCTGAAAGACCGAGTGATGAAGTGGCAATCTGAGACCAAGTGTTGCCAGCTCCACCGATCAAGAGTTGGTTTTGAGTAATAGTTGAAAGACCAGTACCTCCACGAGTGGCAGCAATAGTATCTGCACTCCAAGTACCATCAGTCACGACTCCAGCTGAAGACACTAGAAACTGGGAGCCGGTTGTTCCACCAACCGTGAGCATTTGAGACGGTGTAGTAGTACCAATACCAAGACTACCTGAGTTTGTTAATATCATACGCTCCTGGTATGCATCACTTGTCCTGGTACGGAAGATTATTGAACCGAGGTCACTTCTAGCAGCGGTTAGCATGAGTGAATTGCGATACAAAACGGTAGCAAATGAGGAACCAAACGACTCCAAGCCACCGTAATAGTTTGATCCTTGATAAAATATCAAACCACCTTCGGCGGTAGTATCTGACCAAGTTGTTCTACTTAATGCATTCCCAGCACCAGCATAAATATGTAGATTAGCCGCTGGTGTACTTGTCCCAATGCCGAGATTAGTACCATCAAACACAAGATTTGCAGAATCGGTTAAGTAACTACCTGTAGTTGAAAACAAAACTCGCCCAGGCGTCAGAAGCGGTGCCTGGATAGTGCCACCGATTGTAACATTGTCTTCTATAGCCAGTGACCCACCAAGAGAGGTGTCACCAACCACAGTAAGTCTTGAAGACGGAGTAGTTGTCCCAACTCCCACATTCCCGTTACTCAAAACCGTAAATATCTCAGTTGCTCCGGAGAATAAACTAAGGACTTTACCAATACCATTTTGGATTAAAGTGAGCAGTGAGGAACTTGAACTCGCCGTCATAGTATCAACCTCGTCAGAACGAAGGAAAGATGAGGAAGCAATTCCGCTCAAGGCATCAGCTGAGTCAGCCGTCTCCGCTACGAAAGCAGCTGGCACGGCCCCGAGTACTTTGCGCGGCAGCAGTTCTCCATCCCAAGTTGGTGTACCAGTACCACCAATCTCCACAGCTAGGTAGAGAGTTTGATTGAAGTCCACAGACGCCAAAGTAGAGACGTCACCCAACATGACTGAGAAGAGACCATCAGTGACCTGGACACGATTAGCGCCAGTGCGAGCCTCACTCCAAACTGCTGTTGAAGTAGCACCACCAGAAGTTGGCACGAGCCAGAAGTTCATGTTGTACGTACCATCAGCTACCGCCACACCGCTACCATTAGTCAATTTACCTTGGTAGTTAATCTCTGGATTAAACTGCGCCATAGCCGAAAGCGGCATCACAAACATCAACACTCCGACCAGCAGTAGGAGTAAGTTAGTTCGCAATGTTTGTAAAAGGGCGCAACGCATAAATTATTTATATGATCTCAAGTGGTGCACTCGTCGTAGCACTGGCTGTATGTTTTCTCTGTCCAGTCGGCACAGACACAAATGGGTACTCGACCACTTCACCAGCCCCACTCTGATACTTCACAACTCCAGTACTATCATCCAAAAATTCCACTTCCACCTCATCGGAAAAGAGCGCCGCCACATCAGCTGCCGTTTGTACTTCTCCATCACGGTTTAGCAAGAACACTCCTTCAGCATTACCGACGGACAAATCTCTAACCTCTTCCTCTACCACAAAAAGTGGGTACTCAACTTCACTTGAATACAAAGTAGTTGGTTGGGGTGTAACTGCAGCTAGTGGAATTTCTTCAACATAAACTTCTTCAGTCGGTGACACTGCTCCCAAGTTTGCTACTGAAGTAACTGGGACCGAAAGCAAAGAAGACACTGTGTACATTCCTGCTCCCGTTAACAGTCCGAGACAAAGCACACTCGCCGCCACCATCTGGGCATGCAAGTTGATTGATTTTGATTTGGCTCGATGTTTCTTCTTGATGGAAGCAACTTCTTGCTTGACGACCTGTTCGCGCTTTCGCTCGAGACTGAGTTGTTGTTTACGAACTGACTGCTCGAGCTCCGAAGCTTCGGCAAAATTTTGGAGCGAGACGCCATCGATGAGCCACTGACGATTAACTTGGGTAGCGACGATTTTTCCCTCGCGAGCAAGACGAGCGACATAGTCGCGAGAATACGAAAACTCCTTCGCTGCGTCCTTAATGGGAAGGAAAGAAATTCCGTTTATTTCAACAAGTGTCGACATACTGATTTAACTTTAATTATAAAGCTAAACCAGACTACCCAGAAGAGAAATTATGTTAACAACTTTAACGCAAAAAATGACTCACCAAAGCCGAAAAATCTGTGGTCGAAAATTCAAGTCCAGACTCTAAACTGAGCGCATCCGCCCGGACGTAACTTTCTGAAAAAAGTACTAAAACGAGGATAAGTGCCAAAGAAGCACTAGCCAGTGCGTAAGTGATTTTAATTGTTCGATAAAAAACGTCATCAGCCTTTATAGCCACTTGAGGTGCTTCGGTAGCGACAACCGCTGCAGGTTCTGTGCGTTTAGGCATAGCATCATGTAAATGCTGCTTAACAGGCCGGTATGCAGGCTTAGTGAGAGAATTCTGGATAGCCTTTGGCTTCAGGTCTACATCTTGGGGTACGTCTTGGTCAAAAACCTCTTCGATAAGCGCATCAAAGTCCTCCTCTAGTGAAGATATGTTTAATTTACCCTTTAAAGACACTTCTGGAAGCGGCTCAGCGACTAAATCAGTAGCTTTTGCAGTAGTCTTGATAGATACCGGAGTGGAATCGGCCAAACCAACATGAACACGCACCGGCTTAATTTCTCTCTTCACCACCGGGAACAAATCCCCTCCATCATCTTCGTACTTGGCGGGTTGCCACTCAATACGACGAGCAAAGTTTTGCGGTGCAGCCTTGGTTGCTTTAATAGTATTTTTGGCCAATACAGGCTCTATGTTTATCCGAGATATCTCTATTTTATCCTTACTTTCTATAGTTTTCTCGGGTAAATTTGTCTTAGTATATTTGGCACTTTTGTGAGCAGTAAGTGATACAGGATTTACATACCAACTACGACCCACCAACTGCGCATCCACCTTTTTGGCGCGACAAAGCTGGCCGATATAATCGGTTGTATATCGAAATTGCTTTGCTAGTGCTGATGCAGGCAAATACGATACCCCATTGATGGTTACCTCCTTCATGCCATTAGTATAACAGACGGCATCCGTATGGATGCCGTCTGTTTACCCGAGATGTGTATAGAAACTAAACTTTTCTCGACGCTTCAAGTGCTTCTTTGAGGAGAGGTGTGAGCACTCCTGGGTTCGCGGTACCCCTGGATTTCTTCATAGCTTGTCCAATCAGGAACTGAATTGAAGTCTCTTTACCAGCCAGATATTCAGCCACTACCGTAGGGTTTTCAGTGATTACTTCGGCTACAAGGCTAGCTAGCGCTGCTGGATCTGAGGACTGCATAAGTCCTTTGGCAGTAGCAACTGCCTTCGGACTTTCGTTCTTAAATAGCAGCTCCGTTAGCAAATCTTTAGCTACACGAGAGTTAATACTGCCACCCAAAACCATCTCCATTAGCTCTGCAAAGTTCTCTGTTTTAAGTGCAATCTGTGCTGACTCATCGGTTCCCAAAAGCGCAATCACGTCTGAAGTGAGGTAGTTGGCAGCCAGCTTTAGTAGTTCGGGATTCTTGGTTGCGTAAGCAGCATAGAGTTCTGCAAAGATTATATCGATGGCTTGGACTGATATTAGTAGCTCAATCTGTTTACTCGGCAAACCGATATTTTCGTAATTTATCCTTTTATTACTAGGCAATTCTGGCAATATCTCGGATAGACGAGCCTTACTAAAATACTCATAAGTCTCAGTATTTATCTTTGGAATATCTGGATCTGGGAAGTAACGATAGTCCTTAGCTGTCTCCTTTGAGCGTTGTGAGAAAGTCTTTAATCTAACTTCGTCCCAACCACGAGTCTCCTGACTAACTGCCTCCCCCTTTTCTAATAGTTCTCTCTGTCGCTCTATCTCATAGGCAATAGCTCCTTCTACTGAACGGAAAGAGTTTAGGTTCTTAACTTCAACCTTGGTTCCAAGCTCATCAGTACTACTTATTGAAATGTTGGCCTCAACTCTCATCTCACCCTTCTCCATGTTGGCATCGGAAATACCGAGGGTGCGAAGTAGGAGCTGAAGTTCTCGGGCAAAGTCACCGGCCGTCTTGGCATCATGAATAACTGGTTCAGTCACCAGTTCCATTAGTGGTACCCCAGCTCGGTTGAAATCAACCAAACTTACTCCGTCATGATCATGCTGACTTCGAGCAGTGTCCTCTTCTAGGTGGACCCGAGTGAGAGCCACTCCGCAAAGTTCGCCAGCAGTCAAAAATGGAAAAGCGTACTGACTAATCTGATAGGCTTTTGGGATGTCTGGGTAGAAGTAGTTCTTGCGATCAAACTCTGAGTAGGTTGCCCTGGTGGCTCCCACCGCTTCACCGAAGAGAAGGACTTTGGCAATTGCCTCTTCATTTGGTACCGGAAGAGATCCGGGATGCGCAAGGCACACTGGACAGGTGTACGCGTTTGGTTCGCCTGCGTGTGGGTCGTTTTTACAACCACAAAACATCTTACTTTTAGTGCGAAGTTCAGCGTGAACTTCCAGTCCGATAGTGGTTTTGTAGATTGTACTCATAGTAAAAAAGCGAATTAAAAATAAACTAATCAGACAAGTAGTAACTTGTCGGTCTATTCTACGATTGTCTTAGGTGTTGTACAAGTGAATCAGCCAATTCTTTGACCCCTTCCCCTGTTTCTACAGAGATTACAAACACACGATTCTCATTTTTGTCAATAGTCTTGAGTACGGTCTCCAAATACGCTTCATTTACAAGGTCTTTTTTAGTAAAAATAATCCACTCTTCCTTGTCTGTAAGCTCTTTGCTGAAGGCACTGAGCTCCTTGCGGATGGTTTCGTAGCGTTCTAGAGCGTCCTCTGTCTCAAGCGAGACGAGGTGTAGGAGCATTTTGGTACGAGTTACGTGTCGCAAGAATGTGTGTCCGAGGCCTTTTCCGGCAGCAGCACCTTCAATGAGACCAGGAATATCTGCCAAAACGTACCCATAAAAATCTCCTAAATGTGGCTCGAGTGTAGTGAATGGAAAGGCACCAATTTTTGAGTGCGCATTAGTCAGAGAATTAAGGAGAGTCGACTTCCCGGCGTTTGGCATACCAATTAAACCGACGTCCACGACGAGTGAAAGTGCGATCTCAAGCTCCCCTTCTTCCCCAGCCCGACCAAGGGTCGCTTCTTCTGGAGACCGGTTGATAGAAGACTTGAAGTGCTCGTTTCCGAGTCCACCGCCTCCACCCTTGAAGACTCGCTCTAGTTGTCCTTCCTCAAGTAGTTCGTAGGTACGACCACGCTCACGGTCAGTCACCATTGATCCGATAGGTACGTCAATAATCAAATCCTCTCCGTTTTTACCGAAGCGACTTTTGTTCTCTCCTGGTCCTCCCGACTCCGCCTCGAACTCTTTGGAGCCTGTGTACTTAGCTAGCAGGTTCACGTCACGAACAGCCCGCAAAACGATATCGCCGCCCCGGCCGCCGTTACCGCCAGATGGTCCAGCCATCGGTCGAAACTTCTCATGACTCCAGCGCACTACGCCGTCTCCGCCGTTTCCAGCCTTTGCATAAATTGTAAGTTGGTCTATAAACATGGACATAGTGATAACACAAAAAACCTTATCTGTACAGAATAATCCCCAAAGACAGACAGAGTGAATTAGTCTGTGGCACAGGTCGTGGCCGCGCAAATTATCAGACACCCGCCACCTTTGGGTAACAGGTAGTCGTTACCCATATAAAACAAAACCACCCGAAGTGGGTGGTTTTGTCGGTTACTCATACTTCAGGTAACAGTGTCCGACGACCAGAATGTCTAACAAAATAGAGCTATGTCGCTACAGGTACTTATTGAAGACAGCACTCGCTACCGACACAATTAGTGATCCTAGTAGTGCGTGGAGGAAAGTCTCTACCGCAAACCCATCGATGAACGTTGCAGCAAACCAGAATAACGCTGCGTTGATAACAAACATAAACAACCCCAAAGTGAGAATAGTGATTGGAAAAGTCAGGACAACCAAAATTGGTCGAACAAAGAGATTGAGTAGTCCGAGCACAATCGCAGCGATAAGAGCTGGGTAGAATCCGTCCACTGTGATGCCAGGAATGTACTCCGCGACAATCAAGAGGACCAGCGCGGTCAGTAATAATCGAGTAATTAATTTCATAACTATGAGATTATTTTGAAATAAGCTTCCATGAGCCAGCCGCCAAAAGCGCCTCGGCTTTTTTGAACTTCAGGGTCTGAGTATCAGTACCGTCAGTGATAGTCACTAAGTCATTACGGCCAACCGCTTCCTTGGCCCGAGCTGGTGCGCTGCCACCCTTAGACTCACTGGCACCCGCCGCTGCTTGCGCTGCTTCAGACTGCTTCTTCATCTCCGCTTCCTCACGTTCAATTATAACTGGTTGTAGTCGTGGCAACACTTCGGCAATACGGATAAGGACAACCTGCTGCATTTCCTTGAAGAGACGGGTGCCTTCCTTGCGGTATTCAATGAGTGGATCACGCTGTCCGTAAGCACGTAGGTTTACGCTTGAGCGAGTATATGACATCACCTCAAGGTGTTCTACCCAAAGAGTATCAATCATCTGGAGGGCCAGTCGGCGGAATAAATTACGGAAGACTTCCTCTCCTAACTCGGCTGTCTTGGCTGCCACCGCTGCCGCTGACTCGGGCGACATGTCTCGTACCTCAGCCAGCATCTTGTCTATCTCAACAGCGTCCCCCACCAAGAGCTGGTGGCGGCGAGAGTAGATAGCCATACGCTGCAAATTTAGTACATCATCGTAGGCGAGGATTTGCTTACGAGCATCAAAGTGAAATCCTTCGATGCGAGTCTGAGCACTTTCGAGTGTCTTGGCGAGCATGTTCATTTCAATTGGCTGGTCTTCAGGAATACCAAAAGTGCCCATCAGGCTCTTTACCCTCTCCCCTCCAAAGACCCGCATCAGGTTGTCTTCCATCGACACAAAGAACTGTGTCTCTCCAGCATCGCCCTGGCGGCCGGCACGACCTCGTAGCTGATTATCTATGCGTCTAGCCTCATGTCGCTCTGTACCAAGCACAAACAGGCCTCCGAGAGCCTTTACGGCCTCAGCCTCCTCTACAGTGGCTTCTGGGCCGCCTAGTTTGATGTCTACACCACGACCAGCCATGTTGGTGGCCAATGTTACCGCTCCAATCTTTCCAGCCGCTGCGATAATCTCTCCTTCTCGTTCGTGGTTCTTGGCGTTAAGCATCTGGTGAGTTACTCCAGCTTGTGCCAGTGCAATTGAAAGACGTTCGTTTGATTCAATTGAAGCAGTACCAATAAGAATTGGCTGCCCTTTAGTGTGAACCTCTTTTACTTTGGCGATGATAGCTTTAAACTTACCCGCCTCGTTTTGGTAGATTAAGTCAGTGTGATCAAGGCGGGCAATCTTGCGATTGGTTGGAATTGGAATCACCTCTAGGTTGTACACTGTAAAAAATTCTTCTTGAGAGGTCAGAGCCGTACCAGTCATACCAGACAGCTTCTTGTACATACGGAAATAGTTCTGGTACGTAATAGATGCAAAGGTCTTTGACTCACGCTGAATAGTTACACCTTCTTTGGCTTCTACTGCTTGGTGTAGCCCTTCAGACCAACGTCGCCCTGGCTGGAGTCGTCCGGTGAATTCATCAACAATTACTACCTCACCATCACGCACTACATACTCTTTATCCTTGGTATAGAGAGCTTTAGCTCGGACCGCTGTCTCTAGGTGGTGTACGTATTTAATTCCCTTGTCTGTATAGATATTGTCGATACCAAGCATCTTCTGTGCAGCATCAATACCAGCGTCCGTTAAGGTCGCACTCTTGAGCTTCTCATCTACTGTGAAATGCTCTTCTATCTTTAGGTTGCGTGCAATCTGAGCAAAGGTACCGTAGAGATTTTCTGAGTCATTAGCTGGTGCTGAAATGATGAGCGGTGTCCGGGCTTCGTCGATAAGAATAGAGTCAATTTCGTCGACAATCGCGTAAGCGTGTCCACGCTGACGGAGATGCTCAGCTTCGTATTCGATATTATCGCGTAGGAAGTCAAAACCAAATTCACTGTTGGTTCCGTAAGTAATATCAGCTGCATAGGCTTCTTGTCGGGTACATGGTCGCAGGAAGTCGTAAACAACCTTGTATGAACCTACCTCATCTCGCACACTATCAAGCTCTTGGTGAGTACTATCGTATATATATGAAGAGTCGTGATTTATCACACCAACACTGAGTCCAAGCGCAGCGTAGATCTGACCCATCCAAACAGCATCACGACGAGATAGATAGTCGTTAACCGTAACTACATGCACTCCGTTTTGAGTGAGAGCATTGAGGTAAGCCGGCAAAGTACCTACTAGTGTCTTTCCTTCTCCAGTCCGCATCTCAGTGATGTTGCCACGATGGAGAATAATTCCGCCAATCATCTGCACGTCGTAGTGACGTAGTCCAAGTGTCCGCTTTGCCGCCTCACGCGTCAGCGCAAAAGCCTCAACCAATACATCATCGAGTGTCTCTCCAGCCTGCAGCCGGCTTTTGAGCTTGGCTGTCTCCTCTGGCAAAGATTCAGTAGCTAACGCAGCAAATTCCTCCTCCTTGGCATTAATAGCATTAATAAGCGGAGTGACTGATTTCAACTCCTTTTCGTAGGTTGGACCAAAGAATCTATCTAAAAATGTCATAGTGGGCCTAGTATATACGCTCTTTATTATAAATACAAAAAGCAAAATCGCCCCTTGCGGGACGATTATGCAACAAGTCGTACTGGCAGATGGAACGTTCCGTCTGCAGATATTACTTTTTTGACTTCTTTGCTGCCTTCTTCTTTGGAGCAGCCTTCTTTGCTGCCTTCTTCGCTACCTTCTTAACAGCCTTCTTTACTGTCTTCTTCACAGCCTTCTTTGGTGCTGCCTTCTTTGCGGTCTTCTTCGCTACTTTCTTGACAGCTTTCTTTGTTGCCATATATGTGATGAGAGTATTAGTGAATAAAATTCGACCGCAACACCTTCTCGAGTTGAAAGAACAATTCGGAGAGAGAAGATATTTGCTTACATATATTATCGCGCGTAAAAAAAATTTACACAATCACTTTTACAAAATTTATTTGTGGATAAGAAAATGCGTGAAAAATTTTTTTAAAAAAATTTTTCACGCATTTTAAAAATAAATTTTAGAAAATAAAAAATATTTTTATTTATTTTTTATAAATCGTACCTCAGGAGAAATAATTATTTTTGTTTTTACGTACACTAAATCAGAAATGTGTGTGGCAAATTTTTTAATTTCATCAGTCGTCGCTCCGCCATAATTTACGAGCACGAGTGCTTGAGCTTCGTAGAGTCCAACGTTTCCTTTCTTGTATCCACGGAGGCCACATATCTTATCTAGCACGTATCCTAAGGATATTTTGACCATTCCCTCTCCCGCCTCATACTGCGGAAGCTCGGGATACTTCAAGCGTAACGCATCTGCTTCAAAGCGACGCACCACTGGATTCTTAAAAAATGATCCAGCTGTACCGAGTACTGTCCAGTCTGGAAACTTCGCCGCGCGAATTGCAATAATCGCTTGCCGCACTTCTTCTACTCTTGGAGTAGTGTCTCCAAATTTATCTCTCAAGTCTGCGTAACCAATTTTTGGTGTCAGATTTTTTTGTAAATCAAAATGCACTGCGGTGATAAAATAATTTTTTCCATTTTCTTTTTTGAAAAATGATTCGCGATAGGCAAATTCACACTCATCATTATTGAGCACATCTACTTCTCCAGTGACAACATTACACACTTCAACATGCGCAATTAATTGCGCCACCTCCACTCCATACGCTCCGACATTTTGCACCGGAGTCGCTCCGACTGTACCTGGAATTGCCGACAGATTTTCTAGTCCCCAATACCCCTTCGCTACACTCTCCGCTACGACCTCATCCAGCATTTCGCCGGCTCCACACACGAGCGTCACTCGCCCATCCTCATACTCGGTGTATTCACGTCCCTTGATAGCACACCAAACAACAACTCCGTTGTAGCCAGTGTCATCAATCAGCATATTTGACCCTCCTCCGAGGAATAATAATGGTAGTTTTTGAGAGCGCGCAAAGGCCACCGCCTCAGTTAAGTCAGCTTGATTAGTAACGGTCACAAAATAACGAGCTACACCACCCGTCTTGAGGGTGGTGTAGTTTGCTAGTTGGATATTTTCTTGAATTTGTATTGGCATAGTTGCCAATACACTTTAGCAGCCTTCTTGCGGTTGTCTACCTGCTTCTAGGTTATCAGCGTAACAGTTAGCGGTCTTAGCAAAGGCTGGACGAACTTCTCCGGCTTGGCGAAGAGTGGCGACGGCTGAGGCAGTGTCACCCACCTGACTATATAAGAAAGCGAGCGAAGCCCAGTTTTGATCTACTTCTGGATTACTCTTTACCTTCTCCTTATACAGCTCCACCATAAAGGCATAGTCCTTTGCTTGATTCACGGCACCCAAGAGGAAATCATTCTTTGCAAAACCACTTAAGATTTCTGGAGTAGTAGCCAAGGCCTTAGCAGCCTCTCCTTCACCATTGTTGAACAACATGGTTGCATAAAACTCTCTAGCCTCGGCGTTACGCTCATCGAGATCAAGGGCTTCTTTAAATAAATCCCGCGCTCCAACAACATTACCAAGACTATACTCAATGATAGCTTGCTGCGAAATAATAGATTGCTTCCGTGGAGACAATTCACGCGCTCTGGCCATCTCAGTCTTGGCTCGCTCTAGGTCACCCAAGGAACGATAAAAAGTACCAATAAACACATGGATACGGGCATCGCCTGGCTTGTCTTTGGCTAATCTATCTAGCTCACGAATCGCGAGCTCAACATACTTCATCCGCACCTCTTCACTTACCTGCTCATTGCGAATAATAGACATCGCCTGCTGCGCCACCTGTTCAGCAATTTCTTGCTGCGCAAATGAATTGCGATTTACCGCTCGCTCAAAAGCTTCAAGACGTTCAACAGGATCAGCGGTGGCGCGGTAGCCTTCGATGATATCGGAAGCAGCGTGCATGCCCGGTAGGTGCAAGGTATATACCAAGAACACCACCAGTAGGGCTGCCACTGGTGCCACAAACTGCTTTACCAACACTGGATCAATCTTAAACTTCTCTACCGATGGCATCACTTGCCCGACGCGACTATGGATAAGCGCCAAGATAAGCGCGAAGAACATGTAACTAACGATGTTATCAAACACCACGATATTGTGCGTAAAGTACCCGGCCAAAATACCGATAAGTACACCACGCTCCAGTACAGTAAACGTCTCCTTCTCGCGGCGCAGGAACGGCTCCACAAACAAGTAATACAAAGCGGCCACAAAGATACTGAGGTAGGCAAAGAGTCCCAAGAAACCACCAGTCACCAACCAATCCATGAAGATATTATGGGAACGGTCAAACCACTGCTCTTGGTTAAAGAGGAACGGATTATACTGCTCATTAAACACAAAGTTAAAGTTACTCTGACCCCAACCAAGGACTGGTCTCTCCTTCACACCCTCCCAAGCCATTCGCCAGATGGTCATACGCACACGTAAGTCTTCTCCGAGGTCAATATTGGCCACACGAGCAAGGTTTCCGTTGTTCTGAATGAAGTCAGCATCTTTACCAAGAATCAAAGTTCCGGCCCCAAGAATTAAGACAATAAAGGCTCCAATCGCGTATTTACGGAACTCACGATACTTCGCACCAAACAGCATGATGTATGTCACCATCACAGCTAAACCAGCCCCAAACCCGAGGACAGTACCGCGAGTACCAGAGTTCATCAAAGCATAAATAAATAGAACAGACAGCAAGATGTAAACCACTCTATGTAGCGTCACCTTACTCTCCACAAACATCCAAAAGGCAATGAAGATGTGGAAGAGCATGTAGATAGAAAAGTAAGCAGCGTTACCGAGATAACTCTCAATACGACTACCTTCACGTCCCTCAACTACACCAGTATATTGCGCTACACCATAGATGGCCGCTATAAGCGCAACAGCTAACGTAGTATGCAAATACCAATTCCAAGCCTTCTTGGTCGTAAAGACACTTCCCAAGACCACCACATACAAGAACACATGTACGAGCGTGATGTATCCATCCATACGTTCAAAGTTGCTCCAGAAACTTGATTCCGGATGCACTCCAAACATATTCGCAAAAAACATCACTCCCAGGAGCACACTGAAACTTGAAAGAATCCATGAGAACTTCGGTCGATAAGTCGTATCCAGCAAGGCCAAAACCGCCCAAGCTACAAAGACCAACTCAACAATGATACGAAAGGCAAAGTTTTTGCCGGTAATAAAAGGAAAGAAATAATCGTTTGCCACAAACAATGTCAGAAACGGAATTGCAAACAATCCTCCGTAGACAATAGCCTTTAAAATGTCATTCATATGGGTGCAAATATACCATATCCTAGAATCGACCCCGCACTAGACGAAAGGCAAAAACCGGTTTGAAAACACAATAGACATATGAAAACGGCTGGGAACAAGTTCCCAGCCGTTTTTCGTACGCACCTTCGTGCTACTTGTTGAGTTGAATCTTTTTGTCCACTTCCTCTTCAAACTCAGGCGCGGTTTCGGAAATACGCTCGATGTCCGTCTCTTCCGAGACACCGATCTGCACCTCGAGAATGATGAGCGGCTCATCATCTGGTGCCTTTGGCGCATGCCATACCCCTGGCAAGTTCACCCGCACCTCGCCTTTCATGGAGAAGAAGAACTCCGTCCGGAGTTTGTGTCGTTGCAGCGACAGCTTCATGCCCGGATTAATGTGAAGCAGCTTCACCTTGAGAAGTGGCATGTCGAGGATGACATCGTAGTGACCCCAACGCGTCATCACCCGTTGCTTGGCATTGATGGCCGAGCTAGAGCTGTACTTGCCACCACCGAGCCCAAAGACTGGTTCGATACCGAGCTCCGCACAGACTTGCAGTTCTGGCGTGTTGTCGCTGGTGCGGTCGCCGCCGTTACCGAAGTAATCGGGCTTGATTCGCCTAAGCGCTTCACAGACAGTGCCGTCAGTGTCATCAACCTCATGAATATGAGGCGTGTACGCCTCAAGAATCTTCTTGCGGTCGACCCACGGCTGGTGAAAACTACCCTTCTTACGAACAAGCCACGCGTCACTGTTGACGATAATGTGCACTTCCCCGTATTTACTAGCCGCTTCAATCATCGCAATGTGACCTGGGTGCATTGGATCGAATCCGCCCGAGATTGCAATGGTTTTCGGTTTTGATGTCGTATTCATATATATATGTATACCAAAAGAAGCCGAAAAAGGTTACACGACCATAAACATAGTTGAGGATAAATACCACTGTTCTACCACCCTGGACCACAAGCAACCTTTCTTCTGGTCATTAGGTTGTAGAAAATGTTAGTATGATGCAAATTTAACGGTAGTAATTATTTATGAAAAAAGCACTTATCACAGGCATTACAGGACAAGACGGCTCATACTTAGCCGAGCTACTACTTGAAAAGGGCTACGAAGTGCATGGTATCATCCGTCCTTCAAGCTCTATCAGGACGGCCCGCATCGAACACCTTTTTAATAATCCAGAAGTACACGACAAGACCCTCTTCCTACACCACGGCGACCTAACAGACACTACCAACATCTCTACCCTAATTCGCAACATCGAACCAGATGAGGTATACAACCTCGCTGCTCAGAGTCATGTCCGTATTTCTTTTGACCTGCCTGAACTAACTGCCGAGACTGATGCTATGGGCACCCTTACTATCCTAGAAGCAATTCACAAACAAGGCTTGAGTGACAAAACCAAATTCTACCAAGCCTCTACTTCAGAGCTCTACGGTCTTGTTCAAGAAACCCCCCAAAGTGAGACAACCCCCTTCTATCCCCGCAGCCCATACGGTGTAGCCAAGCTATACAGTTTTTGGATTATCAAAAATTACAGGGAAGCCTACAACATGTTTGCCTGCAACGGTATCCTTTTTAATCATGAAAGTGAGCGTCGCGGCTACAACTTCGTGACTCGCAAAATCACTATTGGCCTTTCCAAAATTAAGCTTGGTCAACAAGACGTTTTAGAGCTCGGTAATCTAGATGCTAAACGGGACTGGGGCTACGCCAAAGAATACGTAGAAGCAATGTGGCTTATGCTACAGCAAGACACGCCTGAAGACTTTGTAATTGCCACCGGCGAGACCCACAGCGTGCGAGAATTTATTGAAGCGGCTTGTGATGAACTTGGTATTAAACTTACCTGGCAAGGTACCGGAGTTGATGAACTTGGTATTGATCAAGAGACTGGAAAAACCATCATTAAAATTAATCCTCAGTACTTCCGCCCAACTGAAGTAGACCTACTACTTGGTAATCCAACTAAAGCCAAAGAAAAACTAGGCTGGGAGGCAAAGATTAAATTTGCTGAACTAGCCAAGCTTATGACCAAAGCTGACTTTGAGCTGATGAAAAAGTACAACGGTGAATTTCGTTTCTAGATTATGATGAATCATATTCCCCTACCCACCTACAAAAAAATTCACGCCCTAATGCCTATCCCTTGTGTTGATGTAGTCATCGTCCACGACGGAGCCGTCCTCTTGGGACTGAGACTAAATAAGCCTGCCGAAGGGGTGTATTGGTTCCCCGGTGGTCGAGTTCAAAAAGGAGAAACTCTCGCAGCGGCAGCTAAGAGAAAGGCTGAGGAAGAAACTGGCTTAACTGTAAAGATAGTCAGACAACTGGGCACAGAAGAGACTATGTTCCCAGACGGTCCATTTGACGGACCCACTCACACCATCAACGTAGTCTTCTTAGCTACCTGCAAAAACCCGACGAACCTCAAGGCCGACTCACAAAACTCCGACCTCAAGTGGTTTACCAAGCTCCCCAAAAACTCACCGGGTTATGTCAAAAAATTCACTAAGCTTGCCCTAACTTAAACAAAGTTAAACCCCGTAGTCGCAAGACTACGGGGTTCTTTGTTTTGACACAGCCTTGTTGTTCAAGGCATGGCCAAAGAACGAACGGGTTCCCGATGCAGATAGGAAATCGCCTTCTGCACATAAATCGGGAACACAATCTCGTGGGCGGCCTCAGGCGTAAACCAGCGGAACTCGGCCTTGTTGGTATCGAGGTGAATCTGCTGTTCGTATTCCGGCCACACCTGGAAGCAGGTACTGAGGGTGAAATAGGCTTCGCCGCCCCCTGCACTCTCGGGGTTGCAAATCGACTGCAGCAAGACGAGCTTGGTGCCACAGGCTTCAGGCACAAACCCGAGCTCCTGCCGGCAGACGCGAGGCAATGCTTCAGCCGGGATTTCGCCTGGCAAGATGCGGCCGCCCGCAAAAAACCACTCGCCCGCCCAAGGAGCTTCACGACGCTTCGTGAGCAAAAACTCGAAGCCGCGTGCGCCATACCGCGTAGGAATGACATCCGCCGTGGGCGTGTTGGACCACTGGCGGACCGCGCCAGCAACCTCGTCCGGAATGAATTTCCGCGACCGAGCAAGCTCCGCAATCTGTTCAGCGGACTGAGGATAAAAAGGATCGTGTTGCATGTCTCTCTTCCTTTCAGGTGTAAAAAACAAAAAATCGGACCAATGTCCGAGCCCAACCAGAATTATGGGATATTCCATACATAAGTCAAGCAACCCCTTTTGTTCTTATCTTGTTAGAATAAGTGATATCATAAAAACTTATGGAAACAACATCTAAAATTTACGTAGCCGGTCATCGCGGTCTCGTGGGCTCTGCTATTGTACGAGCACTAACAACCCAAGGCTTTACCAATCTCATTACGCGCACAAGTAAAGAACTGGATCTCACCAACCAAGTAGCAGTGAGTGAATTTTTCTCAACAGAAAAGCCTGAGTATGTTTTACTAGCGGCAGCCAAGGTGGGCGGAATCATGGCCAACAAAACCTACCCCGCTGAATTCATATACCAAAACCTCCAGATTCAAAACAACGTCATAGAGAACGCCCACAAAAACGACGTCAAAAAACTTCTCTTCTTGGGAAGTTCTTGTATCTACCCAAAGATGGCTCCACAACCAATTAAAGAGGAATATCTTCTTACTGGTGAGCTTGAACCATCAAACGAGGCGTATGCCATTGCCAAGATTGCTGGTATCAAAATGTGTCAGTCATATAACACACAGTATGGAACAAACTACATCAGTGTGATGCCGACCAACCTCTATGGTGAAAACGACAACTTCGACCTAGAGACCTCACACGTCCTCCCTGCCCTAATCCGGCGCTTTGACGAAGCCAAGACCAACAATCTTCCTAGTGTCACCCTCTGGGGCTCTGGCACACCAATGCGTGAGTTCTTGTATGTAGACGATTTAGCTGATGCCTGTGTCCACCTCATGCAGACCTACGACCACAGCAACGAGATTGTAAACATCGGCACTGGCGAAGACGTCACTATTAAAGAATTGGCCGAGACCATTGCCGCCACAATTGGCTACACCGGCACCCTAGAGTGGGACACCACTAAGCCAGACGGCACCCCACGCAAACTCCTCGATGTATCAAAACTCCACTCTCTTGGTTTCAAGCACAAAATCTCACTTGAAGACGGTATCAAAAAAACCTACCGGTGGTATAAAGAAAATAACCCTGTAAAATAACTGGTCATGTCTCACACGACAGTAACAGACTTTACACATATTGAACTGTCTTCACACATAAAGACAGTTCTTCTTGATTTAGACAACACCTGCTACCAATACGACCCGTGCCACCAAGCTGCCATGCAAGACTTCAGGCAGGCTCTAGAAAGTATCGCTGGTCCTATTCCTGACTTTGATACGCTATATAAAGCAGCGCAGCAACAAGTGAAAGTCCGCATCCCCACTCATGCCGCCAGCCACAGTAGAGTTCTCTACGCTCAAGCCCTATGCGAGCTCATTGGTCGGACCGACGCCCATATCCATGCAGCCCACTTAGAAAAAGTCTACTGGGATACCTTCCTTAGCACTATGCAAAAAACTGCTGGGTTAGACGCTTTTCTTGCGCATTGCCGAAAAAGTGATACAACAGTTGTAGTTGTTTCTGACCTTACTACCACCATTCAATGCCAAAAGCTGGTCGCTCTACATATTGCAGAAAATATAGACTTTTTAGTTACTGCTGAAGAAGTGGGTGCAGACAAACCTGACCCAAAGCCCTTTTTGGTAGCTCTAGAGAAAGCTGGGGGCGATATACAGACATCGATAGTAATTGGAGATAACTATGAACGCGACATAGAAGGAGCTATGGCTCTTGGCATCGCCAGTATTCTGATTACTCATGACACAAAAAATCAAACAACTCCTGTACGATAAAACTGGTCACTTTAAACTTACCTTTCTTTCTTCGTATCTTTTTGTTTTTGGACTAATCGCCAAGCTCTACGCAGCCACATTTTTTACTGGAGAAAATTTTACACATTTATTTACCCCATTTCTTAAGTCGTTTATTTTACAAGCTGGCAATCCCTACCAATTCTTTTTTCAAAATGGTCTCCTTGAAGCTTTTCCCTATCCGCAACTGATGTTATATGTGATGTCTGCTCCCGCAACCATCATGGGTCAACTCCTAGGCCCAGAACTATTTATTGTAACTCCTGGTGACTCACTCCTTTTCCACCTGCCTATACTAGCAGCCGACATCGTCATACTGGTAGTACTTTCTAGATGGCTCAAAAATAAACATACAGAATTACTGTGGTTATACTGGCTTTCTCCAATCCTCTTCTACATCAACTACATCCACAGCCAACTTGATGCAGTACCAATTGCCCTCACTTTTGTATTTCTATATTTTTTGTTTAAAGAGCGCTGGCTGTATGCTTTCATTTTTCTCGGTGCGGCCATCGCTACCAAATTCCATATAATAATCCTACTTCCCTTTACACTAATTTATTTGTGGCGTCGTCGGGTATCAAAAGTACTCATTAGTATATTTGCAGCTCTGCCAATTCTGGTTTTTCTTATCGTCAACAATATACAACTTCTCAGTGAGGCGTTTTTAACTATTGTCTTTGCCAATCGTGAACAAGGTAAAGTATTTGATTTACAGATGTCCCTAGGTAGTGAGCATGTACTTTATATAATTCCTTTTGCGTACATTCTATTATTTTTACACGCACTTACCTTTACTCGACTCAACCGTGACACCTTTGTCATGTTCTTGGGGTTCAGCTTCGGTATTTTAACTCTTGGCATTCCACCAATGCAGGGTTGGTACTATTGGATACTTCCCTTTTTGATATATTTTTATGTTAAAAACGAACAATTCTCAAAAGTACCGTTCATTATTCTTACCGCTGCGTACTTTGTACATTTTGCACTTATTCCTGATTCGGACTATGTTTCAGTTTTTAGTGCCATAGCACCTGCGGTAGCCTCCTTACCAAACCCATATGAACTAATCAGTAACGCTGGCTTCGATGCTGATTTGGTAAGTAACTTAGCTTTGAGTTTTCTACAAGCCTGTCTATTCATGAATGTGCTGTGGCTATACCGTCGTGGTGTAGAAGAAAGTAAAAAACAAAAGTTATACAACATGCCATACCTTATTGGTATTGCTGGTGATTCTGGTAGTGGCAAGAGCACCTTAACTGATCTATTTGTTGACCTATTTGGTACCAAGCACGTAGCTATAGTACCTGGTGATGCAATGCATAAATGGGAACGAGGAGATACCATGTGGAGTAAATTTACCCACCTCGACCCTAGAGCAAATCAATTGCACCACGACCTAGAATATGTCCGTCAATTGCAAAGCGGGCAAGATATCTACCGTCGCCATTATGACCACCATACTGGTAAATTTTCAACTCCAGACAAGCTAGAGTCGAAGTCGGTCGTAGTCTTTGAAGGACTACACTCTTTCTTCTTAACTGAGATGCAGCAGGCGCTTGATCTAAAAGTATTCATCAAACCCGACGATCAACTACGCACTCACTGGAAAGTAAAGCGTGATATGGCTGACCGTGGCTATACCAAAGACAAGGTACTCGCCCAACTCAAAACCCGCGAGCAAGACGCCAAAGAATACGTAAACATCCAAGAGAAATACGCCGATATTACTTTCTCACTAAAGTCCCTCATCACCATTCCTGAGACAGACATTGGTACTGATATTAATGTACCGGTTTATCTGGAAATCACTTGCGATAATAAGATCTACCTTGAGCCATTCCTCGAGACACTTTCTACGTATGTAAACATTGAGCACACCTTTACCGACAAACACCAAATAGTGAGCTTAACTGGTTCAATCTCTGGTTCAGTACTAGAACACCTATCGTACTCACTCGTGCCAGACTTGTTTGATATTGTTACCGAAAAACCACACTGGTCTTCCGATCATCGCGGCATCATGCAGCTCTTTATCTCGTACTACATTCTCAACTCTCTCAACTATAATCGTCAATCAACTCCGACTAAACCTTTGCGTAGAAACGCTACACTTACCGATATCGTACAGAGTGCCAACCTAATTGGTGCTGAGTGTACTTACGTACAAGGTGGAGGAGGCAATGTTTCTGTAAAAATCAATAATGACGTCATGGCTGTAAAAGCCTCTGGACTACGCTTGGAGGAACTCCAAGAAACATCTGGTTTTGTCGGTATCGACCACTGTGCAGTACGGCGCTTTTTTAATACCCCGCGTGACAACAATACTGACGCTAAAGCCCTAGCGACGGCTTACAATGCAGCAATCTCGGCCAGCAAAGTAGCGTTGCCGGGCTATCCTGACACAGAACTTCGACCATCAATTGAGACCGGATTTCATGCCATCCTCGATACCGCTGTGATTCACACTCATTCTGTCTTCGTAAATATCCTGACTTGTAGTAACGAAGGTACCGACATCTTGAAGAAACTTTTTCCCGAAGCTGCCTTTGTCCCCTACTACACCCCCGGAGCCTCACTTACATTTGCCATCAGTCAATTCTTAAAGACCGCTCCATATACCGTTTTCTTTCTGGAGAATCATGGAGTTATTGTCTCAGGCAAGACAGTAGCTGAAGCTCATTCCAAGCACGCTGAGATAAACTCTGTCATTAAAAAATACCTCCACCTCCGTGACGATTTCCCTGTTACTGCCGTAGTTACCGAAGCTGATGGTCGGCTAGTAAGCAACCACGCCTCTTTGCGTGCGTTCATTTTAAAACACTCAGACTTACTCCCCATCTTTACTGAGACGATTCTATTTCCAGACCAGGTAGTATATTGCACCAAGTTTGGCTTTGCGGGAGATAATAAACCAATTACCGTAGACAGAGTGACTGGAGAGATTACCTATGATGTATCATATAAAGAAGCCCTAGCCTTTATTGAAACGTTTGTTGCTTGGGTATATATTGAATCAGAAATTCGCCGCCACAACTTCATCCACAAACTCATAACTGCCGAAGAAGGCCAATACATCCTAAACATGGACAGCGAAAAATACCGCCAAAGACTAATCACTTAGTACCATTAAAAATTAGTTGCTACATCACTATTAACTTGATGGTGTTATATAGCGATTTACAGTTAACAAAAACCCGCTTCACGTGGAAGCGGGTTATTTTTATACCTGTTTCTTGTCTAATTAAAGACCACTAGCCTCCCACTGCGGTGCTTCTTCGAGAGAAGTCATAACGGCTGTTGGCGAAAAATTGAGAGCCTTCATCTCAGCAACGTACGCCGCGATATCTGCCGGTCGACCCCACCGCTCGGGACAAACCAAACAGGTCTTAAAGCCCTGCAAGCGACGCACAATATCTGCGTCAAGCGGAAGTTGAGTGTTGGTATCGATCCAGACCCAATCGAGAAGCGGCTGTCCATCGACTACCTGTGCCTCGACTGCCTCAATAGGCTCAGCTTCGCTGTAACGAACAGCAATCTTCCTGACGCCTTCTTTGCGCGTAGCCCGGTAAAGATAAGGGAACTCGACATCAAGCAGGAAGTAGTCGCTTATGCCATAACTTTCGACCAAATCCATCGCTACTTGCTCGTAGCCAGCCTCCTTCAGATTGAGGATGATGCCGCCAGTCAGACCACGATCGACGTAAGCCTCGAGAAAAGTCTCAAGATCTACGTATTCGATGTCACTTTTCAGCGGATCATGATTCAGCAGCATTCGCTCGCCCCAGCCACGAATATCAATTTCAACCCCAAAGTGTTGTGGGACACGAGCCAGCTTTTCCAAGGTGTTAACTCTGTGTGCAAATATTTTCATATAGACTCCTGCTTATCAATTGGGATACAAAATTGCACCCCTTCTAGTTCGGATAATTACACAAATATAAACTACTGTCAATAATAGATCTCGTAATGATTAAAGAATTATTATGTATAATAATCACACATTTTATGAAATTAGTCATCCCAATGTCAGGTAGTGGTAGCCGTTTCGTTCAGGCTGGCTACTCTTCGCTTAAGCCACTGATTTTAGTTGAAGGTCGTCCACTCATTGCTCATGTCCTCGATATGTTTCCTGGCGAAGAGGATGTTGTATTTATCTGTAATCCAGAACACATAGCTACAACTGACGTGGTAGCTATACTCAAATCCCTTAAACCTAACTGCACGATAATCACTACCGCGCCAGGTAAACAAAAAGGACCGGTAGAAGCCCTCACACACGCCTTTACTGTCATTGGTGACGATGAAGATGTGCTAGTAAGTTATTGCGACTTTACTCAAGCGTGGGACTACGCTACCTTTAAAGACTCCACCAAGACTGGTCAATTCGCTGGAGCCGTACCTGCCTACACCGGCTTTCACCCTCACCTGCTTAGGAAAAACCTCTATGCCGGAATAATTGCTGATCAAAATAATGTAATGCTCAATATACAAGAGAAGCACTGCTTCACTGAAAATCCAGAGGATTCATATCATTCAGGCGGCATATACTACTTTGCTTCAGGAGAACTACTTAAGCGCTATGCTACAGAATTAATTAAAAGTGGTGTAAACCTAAATGGTGAATACTACGCAAGTATGATGTACCCATTATTACTGAAAGATAACCATTCAGTATCCGTCCCTACAGCAGACACCTTTATGCAATGGGGCACACCTGAAGATTTAGAAGAGTACGAAGCTTGGTCCAGACTGCTACATGCAGAGCTAGGCCTACAAAAGCAAAGGACAGATATACCAGAAGCGAGAGAAGAATTAGTAAAAATCCCCTACCCCGAAAATTCTCCTGAGTTTCAAAAGAGTTATAGGTACTGGCACAATTATTTTAAACAATCACAACTATGATAAACATCATTCCTATGGCCGGCCTTGGTTCACGATTTGCTCAAGAAGGCTACCTGTTACCAAAGGCTCTTGTTCCCGTTTCTGGTAAACCAATGATCACACAAGTAATTAACCATCTACCAGAAGCCGAAAAATCTGTCTTCATCATACGCAAGGAACATCTTACTGATTATAAAATTGATGAAGTTATTAAAAACACACAAATAAATACAAGAATAATTGCTCTTGATAAAACTACCGAGGGTCAAGCCTCTACTTGTCTTCTAGGACTTGAAGGGGTGGATGATGAGGAAGAAGTTTTTATCAGTGCTTGTGATAATGCTTTTGTTTTTAATGTTGAGAAATTCGAGGCTTTAAAAAAAAGAAGTGATGTTGATTGCATTGTCTGGACATTCACTCAGGATGAACTTCTAACCGCCAAACCTGAAGCTTGGGGCTGGATTAAACTAGATAGCGACGGTGAAACTATCAACGATATGTCGGTCAAAATCCCAGTTTCTGACGACCCTTTTAATGACCACGCAGTAGTGGCCACATTTTGGTTTCGCCGGGCTGGTGACTACAAAGCTGCTTACGCCAAAATGGTTGAAGAAAACCATCGTGTCAACAATGAGTTTTATGTTGACTCAATGCCGGTATTTATGAACAAATTAGGGAAAAAAAGTGTCATCTTCCCAGTTGATTTATATGTTGGTTGGGGCAAGCCGGCCGACCTACACCTCTACGATTTACGCGAATATCAATACGAGATAAAACAAGGGGAGGGCTTCGAAAACAAAAACTGGCACTCTTACTTCTCTCACCTTTCAAAATAAAAACCCCATAAGACCAAAAAGGTCGATGGGGTCGGTCCAAGATTTAACTTGAACCAAATGGAACATCAGGCGGTCATCAACACTTCCTTGAAAATCGTGACCAACCGCTCGGCGGTCTCGGCATTGTTGGCCCCAATCATGAAGTTGGCGTCCATGACCGAGAGCGGGACGACCTCTTGCAAAGTGCCACCCTTGTTGCTGAAACTCTGCACAACTCCTCCAGCTTCAGTCACCAACAGTCCCGGCGTGATGTCGTGCGGACCACCACGGCAGGTAGTGATAACCCCCGCCACGGAGTTCCGTCCCAGCGCGAGCAGAGCGTAATGTCCGCAGTTGGTACCCATGGCATACGTGATGCCGATATCGTTGAGGGCGACCATGAGCCGTCCCCAAGTTGCCGGTGAAGTAACCGGATGGTCCTTCAGAGCAAAGCCGTGGTAGCAGTCGACCAAGACGACCGAGCCAGAGCCAAACTGACCCGCCCAGACCTTGGTTTCTTCCGCCACATGCAAGTCTGCTTCGAGATCACCACTGCTGTAGAAAGCAAAGGTGCCCGAACCTTCCTCAGCAAACATCACCTTGCCAGTAGCGGGCTCACCGACCACGCAAGCCGTCACCGTCTTGCGTTTGATGTCATAGAGAGCCACGCTCACGGTTGAGGTGGGAGCGCCGATGGCAAAGGGCTTAGAGCCATCCAGCGGATCGACCAGAAAGACCAAGTCCTGCTTACCGCCGCCCTGATCGACAAACCCCACCTCCTCCGACCACACGTCGTAAGGAGATTGCTTCAACACCGCGAGTATGGCCGCTTCGCTCACCTTGTCCCATTTGGTGACCACGGTGTTTTGACCATCACCTTGCTTGGTCACGACCTGGCCCACGGCACTACGTTGACCAAGACGAACCTGAGCCATACCGGCCAGAGTCGCCTGAATCATCGTTTGCATCACTTTAGTTGAACTCATTTGGACCTCACAATAAAAGATTGTTTTGGGACCATTCCCAAAAGCACTGTACCTGGGATATTCAAAAAGTCAATAAATTCAGCCCCCTCGCACACGTGGTGAAAGGGGGCTTTTTGACTGATGACATCTAGGTCGTCAGCAGGTCGTAGGTCGTCCCGACAAAGGTACCTTGCGAGACAAACTCCAGCGGCCGTTTTTGGAGCAGCACATTCCAGTCCTCGACCACCTTCGTCAGCCACACTGCAGCTGCGATGGAATAATTAAAGCGCTGGATGCGCGCCACAGTGGAATGAAAGATAGGCAAGGGTTTTGGCACACCATCATGTTCAGTCATGACCTGGGTCGCCCAGCCGCGCCATTCGGAAACAGCAGCCGGCACCCCTTCATTCATGAGCACAATGTTGCCGCCGCCATCCAGCACCAAACGATTGAAGGTCAACAGGTGGCTATCAACGTAGTCAACTCCCGATTCGAGTTCTGACTGCGCTTCATGTCCACCTGCAGCGACCTGAATCGTCACATGGTGTGGGAAATCGCGCCGAGCCATGAAGAATGAGTAGTGTTGACCTTCTTCCAGACGTCCCAAATCTCGCAAGAGCTCGGATAATCCACCATTCAAATCCTTCAACTTCACCGCCACAATCAAGTCATTGCGGAGGACTTCGCTGACTCCAGGAAACAATGGGATCGTTCCATTCTGCAGCTTCTCCACGCCGGCCTGATGACTGGCATCATAGCGATCTTTGAAAAAAGCTTTCAATTGGCTCTCCTTGAAAAGGACCGATTAGCACTATGCGTCTCGTATCTATTACAGATTAAAACATACTTTTATACATTTGTATATACATGACGATAGACTGTATACTAAGTCTAATACTCATGCGAAAAACTTTTGAAATATTCACGCTAAACTTTTTTACAAAAAACTTTGCTACGTTTTTTTGTATTGGCGTTACTACTGCCCTTTTTGACTACTTATTATATATTTTTCTCCTATCACACGATTGGCCGATGCTGCTGGCTAAATCTTTAGCTTCAGCAATTGCTGTGGTATTTAATTACTTACTCAATTCTAAATTTAATTTTGGCAAGGTCCATACCATGAGCTTAAAACACCTAGGCTATTATGGAATTTTGTATGTTTTTCTCATCCTTATTCATACACTATTTAACCAAGGATTGTTTATCGTCCTAAACAATGTCAATATAGCTGTATTTGGGGCACTATGTATTTCAACTTTTGTGAATTACATAGGTGTCAAAAAGTTTTTCAATCATTTTCGTAACTAATAATTTTATTCTGTATGTTGTTTGAACTCGCAAAAAAACTAAGCTTTATTCAAAACATTGTGGTGGATATGCAAACATCACTACATCCTTCCATCATGCACAATCTTGGGAAGATTGAAATGATTAAGAAAGCCATGTGGCATTGTGAACTAGAAGGTATAACTGGCGACTACTTCGAGTTTGGAATCTATGAGGGCACTTCATTGTACGCAGCTGTCAAAGCTCACAAAAAAATAAACAGTGCGTACAAGCGAAACTTCTACGGTTTTGACTCTTTTGATGAAGGCTTTAAATATTTTGACACCAAGGACAAGCATCCTTATTTTAAGGAGGGAGACTTTGTAAGTTCATATGAAAAGGTGTTACGAAGATTTCGAAAATTCCCTCACGTAAAATTGATTAAAGGATATTTTGAAGAAACCACAACCACTCCTGAAGCAAAAAATATTTACGGGGACAACAAATGTGCCATCATTTTTATTGACTGTGACTTGATGCACCCTGCTGGTGTTGCACTTGAGTATGTATACCCAATACTGCAGCCTGGCTCAATCATTATTCTGGATGATTACTTTGCCTACAAGGGAGCTGAGGACCTAGGTACCAGTGGTGCCTTACGCGCTTTTCAAGAAAAGCACCCTACGGTTAAGGTACGAGAATTTTCTGATTATGGATACGGAGGTAAATCTTTTGTGGTAACTAGTTTATAAACATAATTTTATAGGTATGAAGTTATCTATAGTAATTCCCTGCTACAACGAGGCAGAGAATATCCCTAAATTAATCCGAGCATACGCTGAGGTAATCACTCGGAACGACATTGAGATTATCTTGATCAACAACGGATCGACTGACAACACAGCCGCACTTCTCACCGAACTTGCTCCACAACACTCACCTTGGCTTCATGTAGTTACTGTACCGGTGAATGAAGGCTACGGGTTTGGTATTCTGCAAGGCCTCAGGGCCGCTCAAGGTGAGTTTATTGGTTGGACCCACGGTGATCTACAAACACCCCCCGAGGACGTTTTAACTGCCCTTAGCATTATTGAGTCAAAAGGTAGCCCTACTGACATTTTTGTAAAAGGAAATCGTTACGGACGTCCTCTTTTTGATCTTATCTTTACTTGGGGAATGAGTGTATTTGAAACTATTTACATGGGGACAGTGTTATATGACGTGAACGCACAACCAAACGTATTTCACAGAAGTTTTTTTCAAGACTGGACAAACCCGCCACACGACTTTGCCCTTGATTTATACGCCCTATATATGGCCAAGAAAAAAGGCATCAAAATCATACGCTACCAGGTACCGTTTCTTAAGAGAGTACATGGCGAATCAAAATGGAATACTGGCTTTGGTGCAAAGTGGAAATTTATCAAGAGAACAATCTCGTTTAGCGTTATGTTGAAAAAACGCCTCCTTACAAAATAATCCCGGTTTTACATGATTAATCAAATATTTTCAAAAAATGCTCTGACTTATGTTTTTATAGTCATTGTTTTTGTTAGTTTTTTGATACATCTTAATTTTAGACAATCTCATTTTCAAGAATTGGATTCATCTGGTGTCTATTATGTCTTAAATAATTTTCCGACAAGTGCTATGAATTTCATAAGCATGTCATACATGAGTGAAAATTTAAAAATTTTCAAGACAAGAGAAGCAGCAGAAAATTTTTTTAATAAAGAAATAGTTGATAAAAATTTAAGAGCAGTACTGGGAGCAAAATATAATGACAAAAATAAAGAACTGATAATATCAGAGATCTATCAGGGTAAATCAATATTTTTCTATTTGCGGGCTGCTGAAATTTTAGCTTTAAATAAAATAGTACACTTGCTACCAATCCCTTTGTTTACCAGTATAGTACAACCGCTTTCATCGACATATTCTCCTGGTCCTGGTTTTTTCTACGGATTCATGGGTGCACACAGCTCTTATGATGACTTCATGAAATTTGCTGGAACTTTTCAGCTTTTGATATTTCATTTAGGTGTCTTAATCATGTTCTTTACTGTTTCATTTTTGAGTAAAAATCGATTTACTGCACTGACAGTTGGATCATTGATGCTATTTTCATATTCTTTATATTCTTATGCCCATCACATGGGAAGCGTTACATGGAATATATTTGTACCTACTATCTTCATAGGGTTATTACTCTATTACTATAACAAGGAAAGAGAGGATATTTTGCGTAGAGTTTCGATTATATCTTCATGGCTCCTACTTTTTAGTTACCTAGTTCCCTACTTATGGTTTGCTACCATAACTTCAATAGTAGTAATTGATAAAAATAGCGGTATTAGTGTATTCAACTTAGAGTATCTAAAAAAGATTGTTATAAGTCAGAAATGGTTCCTAGTATCTTCCGTTGTTTGTTTGCTATTAATCCTTCCTCCAAGCCAAGGTTTTCGAGGTTCAGCAGAATCATTAGTGGAATTTATTCAATTTTTCTATTACGGACTATTAAATTACTTTTATTTATACGGAAACCTTACTTATCTCTCACTAATCGAATTCTGGGTATTTTTTACCCTGTTCGTGAGCGGTCTATATGTTGGTTATAAAAAGATCAAGGGTTCAGAAAAAAAACTGATCTGGTATTTTATAGTATCTTTACTAGCGCTCTATTCTGTATCGGTTGTATTTAACATTCTCAGCTTTATACCTTCTCGTCATATATTATTTTTGACACCAGTATTATTTATCATCATTTCGTTTGCAATCGATGTTTTATACAAGCGACTAGATATGGTGTTGTTAGTATTATTTAATGTACTGTTGATATCAGCTGGTTTTTATTCAGTAATTGCCAGCCAAGACGTAACCTTTGACCAAACGCTTCATGCCAAAGTTCCAACATACATAGACTCAGTTATAGTGTACGGTGAAAATTATCCTTTAAAATATAGGTTCGAAGACTCACATCACGCGTTCATAAAGAAAGGAAATGTTTTATTGAGTGAACAAATAAAGCCCAATGTAAGATATCTCTACGTGAGTCAACTTGGCTGTTTTGAGGATTTGCTCCAAGATGCAAAAGACGAGGGTATACATGTTGTTCTTGAGAACAAAAAGCAATACGTGACCGACCAAAAATTTATTGCTTTTGATCCTAGTGACTTTGTATTCAATAGCCCAAATAATTATTGCCAGGCTGAATTTATTTGGAAGGAATAAATAAGAATATAATCTGTTTTATCAAAGACAGTTTTCTGAAAACATGAAAAATTTACCACACCGAACTCTTCAGACTGTTTTACCCAACTGGGCCTACGAACGCCTAAATGAATATTTGAATAGTGAAGGTTTAAGACGATATGCCTCAAACACGGCCTGGGCACTAGCAGCCAAAATTTTTAGTGTAATTATGTCATTTTTTGTGACCATATACCTTGTTCGGTATCTTGGTCCAGAAAACTACGGAAACCTCAGTTACGCTGTGAGTTTTGTTGGAATCTTCTCTGTACTCAGCACACTAGGTATTGATAACGTCCTATATCGTGAGCTCATAGTCTATCCAGAAAAACGAAATGAGTATCTCGGTTCTGCATTTTTGCTTAAACTTTCTGCTGGCTTTATTGCTTGTGTCTTCACTATATTTGGAGCCATCTTTTTTGCAACTGATGACGTATCTCAGCTCATTATTATTATGTTGGCCGCTACGTTCATTTTTAATTCTTTTAATGTTGTTATTTATGAATTTCAGGCAAACGTAAAGCAAAAGTACCCTTCATTGGTATCACTAGCAGTTGTCTTTATTTTAAACCTGTTAAAACTCTCTGTAATAGCCTTGGATCAAGGAATTATATACATCGGTGGTATTTTACTTTTGGAATCAGTCTTGTACGCTACATTCTTTATATTTATTAGGATTAGACACTACGGTACTTTTCGAGACTGGACTTACAACAAAACAATTGCGGTGAGTATACTTCGTGACTCTTGGCCGTTTATCTTTATCGCCCTCTTTGCCTCGGTATATGCACGAATCGACCAAGTGATGCTGAAGCACCTCATCGACAGCTCAGCTGTAGGTATCTACGACGCAGCCGTAAGAATTGCTGAGGTTTGGTTATTTGTACCTGGTATCATTGCTTCTTCTCTTTTTCCGGCCATCGTGAACGGTAAAAAGACCAGCGTTTACGAGTATAAAAAGCGACTCCTCAATTTAACCATTTTTTTAGTAATCATCGCTGGGGCATTAGCTACCTTTTCTTCATTCATTGCAAAGCCGTTGATACATACACTGTACGGTCCAGCATTTATTGAGAGCGCTGGTGTATTTACTATTTATATATGGTCAGGGGTTTTTGTCTCTATCAGTCTTGTATTGCATTATTTCCTGCTAGCAGAAAATAAACGCAAAGTGATTTTCTTTAGTTCGCTCGGTACCATGATTACCAATATTGCGCTTAACGTACTGCTTATCCCCGTCTATGGAATTACTGGAGCCGCCTTGGCTACCCTCATTTCTTATGCGATTTTGATTTTACCGATTATACTAATATTCAAACTTAAATAAATATGAACGAAACGCAATATAGTATCGGTGTAGTTACTTATCACGCTAGATTTGAAAGTTACTTTAAGCCATTGATTAGACAACTAGTTCGTATATTCCCTGATAAAGAAATCATTTGTGTCATAAATGGCCATCCAGACCGCACACTACAAATAAACTACCTCAAGAAGGTGGTGGCTTTTTTGAGATCATTTCCAAATGTTCGCCACCTTACTTACGACACCAATCAATCGCTATCCAAATGCTGGAACCAAGTAATCATTCTCTCTCCCACAGAGCGTATACTTCTACTTAATGATGACACTCAGGTGAGTGAGCTGTTCCGTACAGAGCTAGATGCGATTATAGGAAATTCAGAAGTATTCACCATAAATAGGAGCTGGAGTCATTTCGTTATATCAAAAACAACAATTAAGAAAGTCGGTTGGTTTGATGAGCGATTTCCTGGCATAGGACAAGAAGACGGTGATTTTGCCTATCGAATGGCCATGCAAAATGTGGATTTAAAAAATATTGATTTTACAGGCATAAGAAATTTTGTGGCTGAGCAAGAAAATCCAAGCTGGTCAGAGGTGTCACCGGTCGTAAGTGGTACTCGCTATTCAGACATCAATCGTGAATTTTTCAACAAGAAATGGCTAACTCCCCTAAACTCACCTAATATTTCAACTTTTTCTCATTACTGTGTCTTTAACGGGGCCCCTGCCCCATTTACTCCAATACCAGAAATGGAGACACCGATATTTTATGAATTTTCAGTTTTGGACAATACTGAAGACGAGAACTTTAGGCAATCATTCACTGTTCGGTCGCTGCAGATACATCTACAGAGAGTATATTTTACCCTAGGACGCGCAGTAGCCAGATTTCTGCGCAAAATAAAACTAAAACTATGACAGCCATTTCAATTATCACCTCGATGTACCGGACTGAACAACACTTGCCTAATTGGAGCAAGCAAGTTTTATCTTTTGCCGAAGAAGCCCGTAAAATTGGTCTTGATTTTGAAATTAACGCCATCGCCAACGAGCCGTCGGAAATCGAGCTTGAGCATTTAAATAAACTAGCCCTCTATCCATGGTTCCATATTCATAGCGTGCCTCGTGAATCAATCTATGCATCTTGGAACCGAGGAGTCCGAGTCTCAACGGCAAAGGTATGTACTTTTTGGAATGTCGACGACATTCGCAACGCCAAAGCCATCGCTGATGGACTCAATCAAATCGCTAATAGCTCTTCGACAGAAGAGACTAGTGCCGTTGTATACTTCCCTTTCATTTACAAGCGGTACATAAATTTCTTAAACCATAACTTTTTGGTAAAGCGCACTACCGTACGGCCACCTATCTTTAGTAAAGCTAAGTTTATACAATCTATGCACATGGGCCCGTTCTTCATGTTTACAAAAAGCGCTTATGGGCGCATTGGTGGTTTTGATGAGAAATACACTATTGTTGGAGACTATGAATGGCAAGCCCGAGCGGCTGCAAATGGAGTACAGTTCCTAAAATCAGATACTATTGCGGGAATATTTACTAACAACGGCAAGACATTAAGCGGTAGTCGGGCCGCCAAGCACACTGGCGAACTTCAGTCAGTTTACGATAAATTTAACGTTGCCAAGACGGCAGTATAATATGAAAATAATTGCACTAGTTCCTGTAAAGAATGAAAGTTGGGCCCTCCCTTCTTACCTTTCTAGTGTCTCAAAAATTGCTGACCACATCATTGCACTAGATGACTCCTCTACTGATTCAAGCAGAGACATCCTGAAAGCGGCCGGAGCTACAGTTGTAGAATATGACGCAACTGGAGAAAAGCTAGTAAACATGGGTAAGCGTAGACAACGACTCTTGGAACTTGGTCGTGAGGCTGAGGGTACTCACTTTATTTGGCTTGATGCTGACGAAACTTTTTCTGCCAACTTTGTAGAAAAAGCCGAAGAGATAATTTCAAAATTACAGCCAGGTGAAAAGCTGGCGATGCGATGGGTGCATGCCTGGAAAAACACAGACCAGTATCTAAGCGATATTAAATCCCCCTTTGGTTATATTTGGAAAGATTTTATTTTCTGTGATGATGGTCAAAGTAACTTTAAGGATAAATTTCTATCAGAAAGTAGGACCCCAGGGGAATATAGCGAGCCGATAAAACTAAAAGAGGAGGACGGGATTGTCTTACATTGGCAATTCACTCGATGGAAAACAACACAATACAAACAAGCTCTGTATCGATGCATTGAATTAATAAAGGGTGAAAGAAGTGCTCGTAGGATAAACCATACCTATAGCATCACTCTTGATGACACAAACTTAGAGACAGAGTACCTCAAAAATACCTGGGTAAACGGCACAGTTACACCTGCTACAATAGAAGATACACAATATTTCCACGCTAGACTTCTTGAACTATTTTCTACCCACGGGATTAAATTCTTTGAACCTCTTGAAATTTGGCATATACCTGAATTAAAAGAACTGTTCCAGAAAACAACAGGTTACACACCAAAATTAGAAGTATTTCCTAAATGGCTTATATACTTGAACACAATAAAAAATAAAATTTTTCATGATTAAAAAAATACTAAAGAGGAGTTTAAATAGGGCTGCAGAAATATTTGGGTGGCAAATAGTTTTTTTACCAAAAAATTCAACCGCCAGAACCACTGCTGTTAAATCTGATTTAGGATTTTGGTACGCTGGCAATGTCTTTGACTCAAGTGATATTGCTTACGGGGTTTTTCGTAATGGTCTCGTAGAAGAAATGGAGACTAACTTAGTAGTACGTGTATTAAATACAATCAGTGAAGCGGTCAACGGTTTGCATTTTTACGACATAGGTGCAAATTCTGGTTACTATGGAATCTTAGCAGCATTTTTAGGTAAAGATAAAACTAAAACTTTTTCTTTTGAGCCACTAAAAGAATATGTAAATTTAATCAAAGATTCTGTTGATATTAATCATTTAGAAAATTCTGTAAAAGTATTTACTACAGCTCTTGGAGCTTCTGAATCTTCTGGGGTTATCCAAATCTCTGGATCTGGTTCCAGTCTAGTTCCTGGATTTCTCGGCAAGGATAATCCCTGTCCAACTAGGGAAATTACTATTCAAAAGTTAGACGATATTGTTAAAACACAAAATCTCCCTCTACCACATTTTATAAAAATAGACGTTGAGGGATTCGAACTTGCTGTATTACGTGGCAGTGAGAGTACAATAAAACAAGCAAAACCAGTACTTTTTATTGAGGTTGCCAATACACTTATCACTACACATGGAAAATTTGTAAATACGGAAGCCAGGGTGGTTTTTGATTTGCTTGCTGGGCTAGGTTACAATGCCTTTATTGTCAAAGAGACTATTGAAGCTATTAACACCGTATCAAATGACACTGGTGTGTACATGTATCTCTTTTTGAACAACGAAAATCCACTACACGAAAAAATTAAACAAAGTCTTTAGAAAATATGGAAAAATTCTGGTTTGGTAAGAGAGTACTTGTAACAGGAGCAGATGGATTTGTAGGAGCACATTTAATTAAACAGCTACTTATGGACAAAGCTGTTGTGGTTGCAACCGTACGCCACCACCGTCCACTCAGCACTCTCGATCTCATTGCTGAACCAGAAGAAAACGTTGGTAAGCCAGACATTGAAACATGTGACCTTTTAGACTATCAGGAAATTAGACGAATTTGTGATCGCCATCAAATCGATACTATTTTTCATTTAGCAGCCACTGCAATTGTGAGTAACGCAGCCAACTCTCCAATGTCGACCATTGAAAACAATGTGATGACAACACTAAATCTCCTTGAAGTTGCGCGCATCAATAACATTCCGCGTGTTGTTATTGCCTCAACCGATAAAGCCTATGGTGACCATGCTACTGACGAGACTGAGTCCCTTCCCTACAAAGAAAACTATACCCTTCGCGGATTAGACATTTACAGTGCTTCAAAAGTTTGTGCTGATATGATTGCGCAAACGTACGCTTTCCAATTTAAACTTCCAGTAGTAATTACGCGATCATGTAACATCTACGGACCAGGAGACCTGAACTTCACCAGACTTATTCCACGCACTATAATGCGACTTATTTCAGGAAAGGCTCCAGTCATTAACTTGGGCAATGAGAATGTACTCCGTGAGTACTTATATGTTAAGGATGTGGTTAATGCCTACATGCACCTAGCAGAAAACATTGAAGTTTTTTACGGCGAACAAAACAAAAATATGCCAATTAGTGGGCCAGGGACTTATGGTTGGCCAGCTTTTAACTTCTGCTCATACACCGCAGAAGAAACAAAGAACCTTTCAAGTTGTGAGAACATAAAAAGCGTAAAAGATGTTATTACAATTTTACGCAAAAAAGTTAACGACATTGAGCCAATTACAATTCCAAAGCCAGCAAACTTTATTGAAATACCAGACCAGTATCTAGACTGTACCAAGATGAGAAACTTAGGTTTTAATTCATCAACTAGCTTTGAAACTGGCGTTAAGGAAACTATCGACTGGTACACAAAACATTACGATACGTTAAAGATAAATGCGGCAAAATACATAAATAGCTAATCATGTCTTTGATCCAAACAATCAACTCCCGTTTAAAAAATGACAGTAGATTGTACTGGTGGATTCGTGAGTGTTATGTGTCACTGTATATACGACTAAAAGAACTGTCAGATACCCCTACACCAACAAAAAGAAAGCGAGTGCTTTTTTATCATATAAATAGCCTAGGTCACGCCGGTACAGAAAAATTCATCCAGATATTAGCAAAATACTTAGATAAAAATACTCATGAGGTTTTTTATCTATATCCAGAAAATAAAAAAGGTGAACCTGGATATAAAGAGCGATATGAGTATGTAGAAAAGAGTGGTGTAAAAATGCTCCCTTTCTTATATGAGGAAGTCTCTAACACACCTCCTTATTTTGTATCAAAGATGAATCCAAATCTCCAGGCACTTATTTCTGGACTTGGTATAGATGTTTTTGTGACGGCGGGAGCAGGTCATGCCGATTTTCCTTTTTCAGGCATAAAAAATGTTCCAATTATTCTTTTAAATATTTTTGGTCAGCCAAACCTCCAAAAAAATATTGCCTTTCATCTTTGCATCTCAAAAGAAGTAGCCAAAAAAATTGAACTAATTGTTCCACAAAATAAAATTAAAGTATTTCCAGTCCCTTCTGAAGGACCTATACCAGAAGCAATTTCGCTTGGTGCTAGTCTCCGAGAAAAATTTAATATTGATAAAAATCACACGGTTTTTGGACGTATCGGAAGATCAGATAATGGTATCCATGACACTATTGGCATCGAGGCGTTTAAGATTGCATTAAAGCAGAGAAATGATATTCACTATTTAATAATGTCTGCGCCTTCAGATTTAATAGAGCAGGTAACAAAGGAGAATATACCTAACGTGCACTTTGTACAGCCAAGTAGCGAGGAAAGCGATATTTGGGCTTTCCATGCTGCTATTGATGTTCTGGCTCACTTCAGAAAAGACGGTGAATCATTTGGTCTTAATATAGTAGAATCTATGCTTTCTGGAAAACCTATAGTCACACATAAGTCTCATATCTGGAATGCACACTTAGAATACCTAGATGAATCTTTTTCACGAGTGGCAAATAAAGATGATGTACTTACCTATGCTGAATACCTACTAGAATTTGCTGACCTTAAGGACAAAGGCCTACTAGCTGATATGGGGTTAAAAGCACAAATAAAGTCAGAAAAACTTTTTCATATTTCTAACCTAATAAAAGAATTTGAAAACCTGATTAAACAAGCAACTTCTAAAAATGCTTAATGTAATTTCACGTTCGATAGTTTCTACTCATACGCGTGGACCGCGTAAGGTAGTAGCTAATTTGCTGAAAGGATTAGATGAGATTGGTTATCCATACGTAGTAAATGCTGCACTGGATGCGACAGACACACTATGGATCCACGATGACAGCGCTGCGCTTGAAGCTGCGCTGGCACTACCAGGTTCTCCAGCTATTATTGCCGGACCAAATATCTTTACCCTACCCAGCGAAATACCTAGTAGTGTTTTGGCAAAGAACGTACTCTTCATCCATCCAGCCAAGTGGGTACAGGAATTTTGGGATAGGTTTAGTACCACAAAAATAAACAGTGTGGTTTGGCCGGTCGGTATCGATACCAGGACTTTTGCACCAATTGATTCAATGGCAAAAGACCTTGTGCTTGTATATAACAAACAACGTCCACAATCAGATGTAGACGCTGTCTGCAAAGCACTAGAAGCTCGAGGAGAGCGGTTTGCGGTAATTACTTACGGCAATTACAAGGAGACTGAATATCAGGAACTCCTCGCAGAAGCCAAAGCTGTTGTATGGGTGGGACGCTCTGAAAGCCAAGGAGTAGGTCTCCTTGAGTCACTATCCATGAATGTGCCTATACTGCTTTGGGATATTAAAAAATTTGGTGATTTTGTCGGGGCTTCACAATCTAACTTTTCAGCCGAGCAGCTAGCTTTTACTCCAGTCACTGCGGCGCCTTATTTTGATGAACGCTGCGGTATACGACTTATCACACAAGCAGACTTAGAGCCGACCCTAACTACCTTCCTTAGCTCCCTCTCCACTTTTGGTCCCCGAAGCTATATAGAGGCTGAACTATCTCTCGCCAAACAAGCTACGGCTTTTGTAGAGCTCTTCAAGATTAATTTTAATAAGACCGATAGTGAGCTTAAAAGCCCAGTGCTTCATTCCACCAAAAAGTGGCAAAATGGCACGCTTTACTTCAAGTGTCTTACCCGCCTAAAAGATGCAGTGCGTCAGATAATACGTTAATATGCAACCTATGTTACAGCTCGCTAAAAAAATCTATAAGCTCGGCAAGAATATTATTCTTAGTCCGTTTGTTATCTATGATTATTGGAGCTTCAAGCAACTAGATAAAAACCCCCGCTTTGAGTTAGGGATTCGAGACTTTTTTCCGCAAATATTTGATAAGACTAAGTTAACTGGTTTTGATCGGCACTATGTTTATCACACTGCCTGGGCGGCACGTAAGGTAGCACAGATTGCTCCAGCCAAGCATGTTGATATCGCCTCTAGTCTCTATTTCCCAGGACTTGTCTCTGCGTTTATTCCGGTTGATTTTTATGACTATCGTCCGGCCCCACTACACTTGAGTGGACTCGCTACCGAACATGCAGATTTAACCCAACTTCATTTTGAATCAAATTCAATTCCCTCTTTGTCTTGTCTGCATACCATTGAACACATTGGCCTTGGCCGCTACGGTGACCCGATTGATCCAGAGGGAGACATCAAAGCCTGTGCTGAACTGTCACGGGTACTCGCGCCGGGCGGGTCCTTGCTCTTTGTGACACCAGTTGGAAAAAAGGCGATTATTCAGTTCAATGCTCATCGCATCTATACCTACGAAAAAGTACTAGCCCTCTTCCCCACCCTTAAACTCGAAGAATTTTCGTTTGTGCCTGAACATGGCACTGACGGTGTACATGAACACGCCAATCCAATAGAACTACAAAATGAGACTTATGCTTGTGGCTTGTTCTGGTTTAAAAAAGTGTAGCTTATGGTAATCGTTAACCTCAAAGGTGGACTTGGCAACCAAATGTTTCAGTACGCCCTGGGTCGTCACTTAGCAGAGAAGAATAATGCTGTACTCAAGCTCGACACTACGAGCTTATCTAAAGCCGAAGAAATCGGTAATATCTACCGACCTTTTGACCTAGATGCCTTTAATATAAAAAACGAACAAGCCACTCCTGAGGAAATAAGAGCCCTGCAGTATCCCTATGGCCTTATTTCTAAATTCATAAATAATTTTAAGCTAAAGATACTGCGAAGGACTTTTGTCGAATTTGATGAAAAAATACTAGAATTAAAAGACAATACTTATCTTGATGGCTATTGGCAAAGTCCAAAGTATTTTGAGGCTATTCGGAATATACTTATTGCTGAGTTCACTCTAAAGAGCCCACTTTCACCAAGCAGCCAAGCACTTCAAGCAAAGATACTTGAGTCTACTTCAGTAGCGCTTCATGTCCGCCACGGTGATTATGTAACTAACAAGCGAGTATTCAACGAAAATGGTATCTGTTCAGTTGATTATTACAAACAGGCTATTGATATTATTTCTTCAAAGGTAACTAATCCAACATTCTTCGTCTTCTCTGATGATATTGCTTGGGTTAAGGCCAACCTTCCCCTACCGACTGAGACTGTCTTTGTGTCTGGTGAGACTATTAGTGCTCCAGAGGAGCTATACCTCATGAGTGTCTGCCAGCACAACATAATTGCCAACAGCTCATTTAGCTGGTGGGGTGCTTGGCTTAACCAAAATGGAGACAAGACGGTAATTGCGCCAACTCCTTGGTTTGATACGATTACCTATGACGACAACCTTATTCTCAACTCATGGATACAACTACCGAAGTAAAAACTAAGCCACTTGTAACTATATTAATGCTCACGTACAACCGCGCGCATTTTTTGCCTGAAGCCATAGATAGTGTATTACATCAAACCTGCAGTGACTGGGAACTTGTAATCATCGACGATGGCTCGACTGATGGAACCAAGGACCTTATTGCCAGCTACACAGACCCACGCATTCGTTATATTAGACACGAAGATAATGCTGGGTTATTTGTTCGTCGTGTTGAATCACTTTCTTATGCAACTGGTGTATACACCGCAATACTCGATAGCGACGACTACTGGCCTGGTGAAAATAAGCTCACGGAGCAGGTAGCTTTTTTGGATATTAACCCTGAATATGTGGTGGTCGGAACTCAAGCCGAATTAATTGATGCAGAGGGTAAAAACCTCGGAAGTTATCAAGTGGCAACAACTGATTCAGACATCCGAAATATAATTTTACGACGCAATCAATTTATTCACTCTAGTCTTCTTATCCGTACAGAGACACTCAAGAAGACAGACGGTTACCAACCTACTCTGGCCGAAGATCTTGAGTTGGTACTTCAACTTGGAAAACACGGAAAGCTAGCGAACCTTCCTTTTCCACACACTGCCCATCGAGAACACAGTGACTCTGAAAATGATCACGGAATAAAAATGGCACGCGGTGTAGACTGGATTATCGCCAGGCACGCTTATGCATACCATCACGCAATATCAGCCAGACTTTTTAGCAAACTACGCCTCTCGCTTGGCAGCCTAAAAGCCTTCCTATCTCAATAACACAACAAGTTATCCCAACTAGTTAAATACTAACGTCTAAAGGGCAAAATAGGCCTTTAAAGCGGTCTTTAGGTGGACTATCTGGTCTTTTTAGGCTTTGTTGGTTCTTCCTCATCAAAGCCCCATTCTGAAGACAGACTGCGGTGGAGCAGGCGGGATAATAGCGCGACGTCTTGGCGGTAGTAGTCTTTGAGGTAGCTCTCTAATTCTGGAGACAATGGAATCTTTCGCGCTACCATAGCCGCAGTCTCCAGTGGCACCTCGGGTGGATAGAGACGGTTGGCTAAATTGGTGAAAAAATCCTTGGTGTGTTGCTTGAGGAAACGGAAGGTACGCTTGATGAGACCAGGTTTGTGCTTTGGATCATCCTCAACTGGTACTAGATGCACAAGCGGAGGTGGGATAAATGAACTATCTACACCAATATGCTCATAGGTTTCTTTAACTACTCGGAGCGCATCATTTCGCACATCGCCGGCGGTCACTACCAACAAATCAATTGGGGCGTAGTAGCTGAAGTATTGTGCCAGCTGGCGACCGTAGCGAGCATTAAAAAGTACGTCGGGATTTTGTTTAAGAAATAGAGCTAGCGAAGTCTGCGGCGTGATGGTATGTGCGCGTCTTGCCTCAACATACGCTACCCGTACCGAAGTCAGCGGATTCTCAATGACCGCCACTAGATGGGCGTTTGGGTAGGTGCGCACAATAAGCGCCGCCGCCTGCGCACTTTGAATGTAGTTACTAGCCAGTTCGCCACACACCATACTTGCTCCCCGTTTGGCAAAAAAACTCTCGTACCAATCAATTCCCTGCTTGAAGGCTTCGGTACTGCCAAAAAACTGTGTGTCTGCGGCCGTGCAGACACCAGGGTGACTTTTTATATATGAATACAATAATGGCGCAGCGCTGGCGGAGCCAATACCGATAAATGAAACAAGTCTGCGTTGAGGGCGTCTCATATTATATGGAGTTATCTTCGACCGGTTCTGTGGCTTCAGTTGCTTCAGCCATTCCCAAAAACAATACTTCTTCAATACTTTCCCGATACGCCGCTTTGTACCTGACTGGGTCCTCATGGAACTTAGTCATGATTATCTGCTGAGCATTTTCAGCGATGTGCTTGCGCAGCGGTAGGTCATTCATGAGAATATTGAGCTTGAGACTATACTCATCGATATTATCTGGGGCGCACATCAAGGCCGATTCACCATCGGTAAATATATCCTCTCGCATTGGTGTACGGGCTAGAATCATCGGGATGCCGGCGGCGGCGGCCCGAAGCACAATCTCCTCACTTTCGGGAGTAGTGTCTGGCATTACTAGTACATTGGCGGACTTCATGTACTGAACGTCGTCTTTTACTCCCTCTTCAAATACCACCTGCTCACGTACTCCAAGGATTTTGGCGCGTTCTTCAAACTCCTTCTTGGCCGGACCTTCCCCCACCGCCACCAGTCCAATTCGGGGATTTTTTAAACCAAACCGAGCCGCGTCTATGACACGGTAGAAAAAGCTATCATGACCAAGGGTACCAACATACAAAATAATAAAAATGTATGACTTGTACTTAGCGCGTAAGTCTAGTGTAGACGGAGCGGTGCGTACTCCTTCAAAATTATTGAAACGCGGCAAGACTGCTAAGTCTGCTGTCTGGAATCGCTTAGCCAAAAAATCATAGAGGGCTTTGGTGCTAGTACGAATACTTAGAATCCGTGGGACGGTAAACCGCGGCATATACCGACGCCAGCGGTTGTGGCGATTCTTGGCCAAGAACTCCTTGGTGGTGTAGTCCTCAAGCACATGGAGCTGAACTGGGCGCTCATACTTTCGTCCGAGGTGGATTGCCAAAGCTGCACTTTCATACGGGTCGCGCGCCACAATGATGTCTGGACGAAAACCATCAGCAAACACCAATTGATTTAGTACTAATTTATTACCAACAAACGGTGTCCCCCACCAATCTTTATGGGTGGCGGTATACAGCCACATGTTGGGCGCCAAGCGCAAGACTGGGTTTTTGGCCGGGATACCCTGCCGCAATATTAGAATATGCACCTCATGAAAGAGGTCCGCCAAATTAGTGTATCCGTCTAGTGACTGCTGAGTAGGGTTGAGCAGTGACTCGTCTTGAGAAATAAATAACACCCGCGTGATATTGCGATTTGATTGTGTTTGAAAAACAGCGTCCGACCGCATCGCCTCTTCTACCGAGACATAAGTGTTGTCGTCTTTAGGGGCACTGTCTTTTTTGAGAATATATTCCAGGTTCGAACGCTCTACATCTGAGGCATCGAAGCTTGAAAGATTTTTCCTTGCCATGTCACTACTAGTATACCGTGCTTGCATACAAGTATGGGAGTGCGTAGTGGGAGAAAGTTAATGAGTCTCAAGAATTTCCATGAGAGCTCGAGCTAGAGCGTGTGAGTCGTGACGAATTAAACTTCGCTTCACGACATCTCCAGAAGTCAGTACTACTTCTTCTTCAGACACTAGTGGCAGAGCAGTGATGGTGCACACGTCACCGTTACAATTATTTAAAATTGGATGGTTACCTTCAGCATCATACTTACTAAGCAAGTCATCACGAAAGGTCGCGGTATTAATTAGCGCTACATCGGGCGCGCGACCAATATGAGCAGCTATCTCTGCGATATGTTCAGCGGCGTGCATGCCAACTGTCTGTCCGCGCTTAGACATCAAGTTACAAACGTACACGATGGTGGCCTTGCTCTCCGCCACCGCTTCACGAAAGCCAGACACGACACAGTTGGCTAGTACACTGGTATATAAATCTCCTGGACCAAAGACAAGTAAATCAGCCGAAATAATGGCTTGGCGGGCATCTTCTGTGATATACGCCTCAGGTGTGACGCCAAGAGAAGTAATGCGTGAGTCACCTTGATATATGAGTGATTCGTCGATATCGTTCTCGCCAACCACCACCGTACCGTCTTCGTAAGTAGCAACAAGCTGCACGTCACTGGTAGTGACTGGCACTACTCTCCCCGAAACCTTGAGGATGTGCGAAGCGGCTTTGATGGCCGCCTCTTCGCTACCTAGGATGTCCGTGAGGGCGGTTAAAAATAAGTTGCCGAAGTTGTGTCCAGACAGTCCCTCACCCTTGGCAAAACGGTATAAGAAAAGTTGGCGAAGTAAGTCATCATGAGCATCCCCTTCTGAGGCCAGGGCGGAGAGGGCGTTTCGAACATCACCAATCGGCAGAAAACCAAACTCATCTCGCAGACGACCCGTTGAGCCACCTGAGTCCGCCATACTAACAATGGCTGTGATGTCTAGCTTATCAGCGTACGCGCGAAGTCCACGCAAAACTGTGTGCGTACCTGTCCCGCCGCCAACTACCACTACGCGCTTTTTTGTCATATCTGTATAAAACTACGCAGTTATTAAATAAGTAACGTGAAGCTAAGCTGGGTTAGCTGGCTGGTTGCGACCACTGAGTAAGACCACTAAAAAAGCTAGTCCAAGGATGGCAATGAGGCCGAGGTAATTGTTTCTACTATTACCACCATCTTCACTTGGCAGCGCGGCGGCTGCGGCCGCCGCGCTCTCTGGCTCTATCACTATCACCTCATTAGGAACCGCGCCATCTGGCCCGGCAGCAAGTGCACTCTCAGTAAAAAACCCAAACGGTGTAGAGACAGTAACCGGGCCGCCAGCAACCGTATCAGCACTACTTTCTTCTGCCGATTCATCAGCCTCAGATGTCCCGTCCTCATACGTTGAGGTGACAAGCTGTTGCTTGGTGTCATAAAGATAAACTGGTGACCACTGCCCAACCATGTCAGCTGGAATAGTAATAGTGGCCCTAGGTAAAATTATCGTCCTAGGTGGGAATACCACCGTCTCAACACCTTTAACGCTATACCCCGAAATATCGGTGTCGTACTGGGCATTGTTGTGAATTTGTATATCACCACTATCATTTCTTGTAATTGAGAATACTACTGGTAGCACTTTTATCTCATGCCGAGCCACTTGTTCAACCTTATCTTTCTTGGCATACACAGTCACCACGTATTCACCAGGGTAGGCATAGGTGTGCGTCACTCGCTTTCCTTCCTCGGTATACATGTCACCAAAGTTCCAAATAAAGCGCACTGTACTATCTTGATTTTTATATACACCAGAGACGTCGACCTTCAGTGGAATACTTTGATTTACATACGCTACACTCTGCACATCGGGAGTTAAGGTCATCTTGGTCTCGGGGTTTTTAATTCGTACCGACACCGAAGAGCTTCGACCACTACTACTTTTATTTGAACCACTACTGGTCGTTTGTGTAGTAGTGGTGGTAGTGGACGTGTCGCTGGCTGGTGGTGTTACTCGCCCACCGCCATTTATGGCGCCAGGAGTTGGGGTGTCTGTGACCCACCCAGAGGCTGTATACTGCGCCGTCTCTTTGGTGGCGTTATCGCCACCGATGTTTTGCCAATCAGTGCCGCCAGACACCTGATCAATAATGGTGCCACCAGCATCACGGAGAGTGAGGGTCGCGCCGGTATTCACGAGCGCACCTGAATACGTCAAAAGAGCCGTGCTTGGTGCAGAATCATCACTGGTACGCTCAAGCACTCCATACGATGCAGCCTCAATGCTACCAGTGAGTCCAATATTTAAATTTGCGCCGTCGGTGAGAGACCAACCAGCCAAAGACACAGCGCTGTCCCCAGCGTTGTATAGCTCAATCCATTCGTGATTAGCATTAGCACTACTGCCCATCCAGGCTACTTCATTAATGCGAACAGCATAGACCGTCTGCGTAACACCCAAAAATAAACAAGTGGAAATTACACAGAGGCGAAGCATACTCTAGGAAGCAAATGGCGAACGTTCTCCGCCGGATGACTTAAAAAGTTTTTCAATTTTCTTCGGTGCTAGTGGGTCGTCTGAAGCAGTGTCTTGCTTAGCTTCCGGTGCAGTATGAGTCTCAAGGGCGCTAAAAGCAGCTTCGGCTTCGGCCGCCAGCCTCTCTATCTCTTCTCGATTAGCGACTGGTTTCGTCTCCTCTGGTTTTTGATGGACTGGAGCTGGAGTAACTTCTTCTGGCTTGTGAGGTGGTGGCACCGGCTCTCCGGCCGTATGTACTCCAGTGTCTACCTGCTTCAGTACATCAGCAAGAGCACTGCGCAATGGACTCACCTCAGGGGCAGACTTGGTAGACTTATCTTCACCACCTTTACTCAAACGAGCCAAAACCGCCTTCAAATCTTCTGGTGATTTTGATGGCTGCTGCGGGCGCTTGTGTGATTCATGCTCATGCTTTCGCTCTGGGTTTTGAACTCGGGGCCGTTCTTCCGCCATATTTGCTTCTGGAGCACGTTCTTCTGTTCGCTTAGTAACAGGGGCCTGTTCTTTAGTATCTACTCTTGGGAGATGTTCAGTCTTTGGTCGCTCTGGCTGTCTAGGGGCTGCAGCGGGTTGGCTCTGACTTGTCTTGTGAACTGTTTCAACGGACTTGACTGGTGCAGTGGCGGCTGGCTTAACTGCAGCTTCACTCTTACGTTCAGCAACGTATTGGCTGTTGGTTTTTTTTGGTTCTACTTTTACTGGCGTATGGAGATCAAAAATTATTTTCTCAACTTCTTCACGCGGACGAGCGTTGTTTTTGCGACTAGCGGCAATCACCATCCCCTTGCAAGACATATGTGGTCGCTCCACTGGCGGCAGCGTAACAGCGGAGAACGGCTGCGAGCCAATACCGTCAATCATGAGGGTGAGATAAATCTGCGCAAAACCAAGGTTCACTAAGTCCGTCGCTAGAAAGCGTGGGGTGAAGACAGTCTCTAATGTCTCAGCATCAAACGGCCCAACTCGGAATGAGACAGTAGTACCGACGTTACCAAAGACTGCGTCACGTACCTCCTCTTCCATCTGTTCGATGTACTGGTGAGCGATGATGAGGTTGAGGTGATACTTACGAGCTTCAGAAAGAATGTTGGCAAAAGTCGCGTTGGCAAAAGACTGGAATTCGTCAACATAGAAGTAGAAGTTCGGCATGGTACGCATCTGCTCCACTGGCAAATCCGCGCGACTCATGGCAGCAAGGTAGATGCGGGTAGTGAGCATTGAACCAAGCAAGTTAGCATTGGTCTCACCCACCAGTCCTTTAGAGAGGTTCATAATGAGAATCTTTTTCTCATCCATGATTTTTCGAATATCAAAACTCGAATGAGGCTGTCCGATGATATTACGAATCAGCGGGTTACCAGTGAACTGGCCAATTTTGTTTTGAATAGCTGGCAAAGCCTCGGCCGCAAAGCGGTCGGTATAGTTGGCAAACTCTTCAGTCCAAAACGCCTTCACGGCTGGGTCCTTACAATAATCCACCACCTGGTTGCGGTACGCCTTGTCTGAGAACAGACGGTTCACAGAGAGGAGTGTGGTGTCTGGGTACTCAATCAAAACCAACAGTGCATTGGTGAGGATGTACTCCATACGAGCACTCCAAGCATCTACCCAAATTTTCTTGAAGGTAGACATGAGGCCAGACACCACCAAGTGACGTTTATCGGGACCAACGTCTTCCATCACGTTAAATGAGACGGGGTTGTCTAGATCAAACGGCGCGAAATACACCACGTCGTTGATACGGTGCTCAGGCACGTAATCTAGTAGTGTCTCAGCCGCTGAACCGTGCGGGTCAATAAAAGCCATTCCTTCGCCGTTTTGGATGTCTTGGGCCGCCATGTTTTCAAGCAAAGTCGACTTACCCATACCAGTCTTCCCCACCACGTACATGTGACGTTGGCGGTCTTTGGCTTTAATACCAAAAGGCACCTGCTTGCCCCGGGCATCAGTCTTTGCAAAGAAAGTAATTTTTTCTGGATCAAAACCCATGATTTTATGTATGTAGTATAGCAAACAAAAGCCCCAGCACCCGAAAGGTGCTGGGGCTTTTGTACTGGTATACTAAAAGTTACAATTATGGGACTAGAGCTATCTCAAGAAAATACCAAAGAAACAGTCGACACCAGCCGTCGTAATTTTTTGAAAATAGGCATGGCGGCATTTGGCAGCACCCTACTTAATAACAACATAGCAAACGAGGATGTCACAAAGGGAAAGCGACGGAAAGATTATGAAATGGACAAAAAAGAAGCTGAGATTGGACCAGAAATTGAGGATAGTGTAAACGAACTAAAAGCGGGACTTGAACAAAAATACAATTTTTCAATTGAATTAGTAGCTGCTGAAATAGCAGCTACTAAGTCTGCTACAGCAAAAGACTTTACCGAGCTTCGACTCATAAAAAAGTACGAGGCGTTATTAATGCTAGAGTCTACTTTAGCCAAATATCCGACTTTCATAATTTCAAAATCTGGACTAAAAAACTTAATGATTACCACCAAGAGTGGTAAGCGCTCAAACAGTGATTCTGTGGGATTTGTCACCTTTGGTCACCTTGAAGCACCTGAACGAAAAGACCAGCCCGTGCTAGTGATTGCCTACGACTGGAATAGTGGCGAAGACATACCAGAAAAATCAAGGCTTGATTCAGAGTTCGTGCCAGATAGTTTATACGAAGAATACGTATCTGAAGAATCAAAGATTACAAAAATTAGTTTTGAGCAAACTATTCACCATGAATTTTTCCATTTTCTTGTTGACATGCCTGGAACAGAAAGCAGTTCTAGGAGTGCGGAATATTTTTTCACAAATAAATGGTCAGACAACTACGGTGATTTTAATGACAGAAAAAAAGAAGAGTATGAAAAAGTCATACAAGAACAATCTGAAAATAAAAACGAAGCCCCAGCTTTTCATACAATTACAGAGGATACTGCAGGCTTTGCCGTTCCGTACGGTTTAACATCAGACAAAGAAGACAGAGCGAGCGTTGTTGAGATACTTCTTAGCGGATACGAGGCGTATCTAATTAGAGACAAAACTGACATAATCTTGCACCAAAAGGTTGCCAGCATAAAAGAATTTTATTTTAATCTCAGCAATGGCCTTATGGATGATGAGTATTGGGAAGACTTAAGGCTAAATCAGAAATTTTCTCCAGCCGTCGCCGAATTTACTGAAAAGGCCCATGGTATTATTAAAACACCATACGAGGAATATATCTTTAAAGATAGGGTTTCTAGCGAATTGTACGCTGATTGGCAAAATCGATTAAAAATTGAGTATCCAAACTAACCAGAGTGATACAGCAAAAGCCCCAGCACCCGAAAGGTACTGGGGCTTTTGTGTGGCTACTTATTATCCGCCAAATCGTTCCTCGGCGTACTTGAGTAGGTCGCGCACATCATCGTTACGATTCTCTGAACCGAGGATAATGATAGCTACCACTCGTTCTTTCCCCTTCACTGAAATTGTATGTAGCGTCACTGACGTTTGCCCAGCAGCAATAGTCTCCCCCACCTTGCCGCCAATGAAGTTATCTAAAGTTTCTACTTTATTAAAATTAACTAATTCACCAAACTCCCCACCGGTGTATGAACTAGCTGTATTTTGATTGGCAGTTATTTCCAGGATGAAGCTACGGTTCGTGTAGATGTACTGCGCCAAGCGGAACAAATCACTAAGTGACGAAGTGTTCTCAGCACTGAGGCCTGAGGCATCGGCAAAGTTGGTGTGGAGCATACCCAATGAACGGGCCTTTTGATTCATGAGGGCAATGAATTCTTCACGTCCTAATTCAGCTGCTATTACTTCGGCTGCTTCGTTTGAAGATTCCACTAGTAAGAGCTGAAGCAGACTATACATTGAAACCTTGCTGCGTTCTCCAAGACGTGGGATGAGTGATTGTACAAAGGTCGGCTCATTCACGTACACACTACTATCGAGGTTGATGTGCTCAGCCGCTACTAGTGCAGTCATGAGCTTGGCGACCGACGCAATTGGCGCTACAGCGTCTAGGTCACTTGAGGCCAAGACAGTACTGCTCTTCACATCAGCAATTAAGTAGTGCGGGGTTTTAAGATCAGGAATTTTTGGTTCATAGACAAAGTCTTCGGCTTCAACATCAGCAGCGTGAACCAAGACTGGTGTACCGACTGAAACCAGCTTATACAGTCGCTCAGCATCAGCATCAGCGAGTCTGATACCGCCACCAGCAAACTCTTCATTTACCTTTGTACCGTCAGCAAATTCCGGCCAACCATGGATAAAGAAGTTACCTTGGAATGAAAGACTCCATGGTTGATAGATTTGTCCCACCGTCGAGAAGTGTCGTTCTTTTTTGAACTCCACGGCATAAAGACCAGCTGGTGTCTGCCACCAGGTTCCTTCAATACCCTTGGCTAGAATTGGTGCACTTTCGGTCAAAATTCCATTTTCAAAAAACCGAAGCTGCATCGCGGTAAGGTCGGCTTCGATAAAGGTGGTGGCTGCTTCCACAAACGCTTCGCGAGTCTCCGCAAAGAAGTTTGGTTGCGAGAGCGCTACTTGTACACCGTAATTAAGAACAGATCCACTATCGGCCTGCCCCGCCGGGAGATGGACCTCAGGAACTGGAGCACTTCCAACTGAAGCGAGAGATTGAACTCCTAAATATCCAGCTGAAATTACAAATACAAAGGCCGCCAGTGGCAACAAAAATAATACTGCGTAGGTATCAATTTGACGCAAAGCTGATGTCTTGCGCTCAGCTGTCGCTACTGACTTTGGCTTGAGATACGGAATCAGCGACCCATTGCCTGGAGTTGGTGTTTCATCTTCTAGTCGTACAGCATAAAACCGACGCGGTGTTTCGTCTTCCATGGTGTCATTATACCTTACGACCACAACCTACTCTAAGACGTTAGACACACTAGAGGTAGCTACTTCCATTGTTCCTGGAGCCTTTAAGGCGCCTTTGGTGTAGATATTTGATGGCGCCCAAATCATAAAAGACATTACGCCAGCGTCATAGCTTGCTTGGATTTGTGCTCGCACTTCAGCGATGTCGTAGTTACCACCATAATCAAAGTCCTGGATCCAGGTACGGAGACGGTCGGCAGTGTAGACAGGCTTCTGGTATACCGCTGGCGTAGAAGTACCAACCCGTTCATGTAAGAAACCGTTCATTGGGGTGGTCTCAGACTTCATGCGATCTACTCCAGTCTTCATGGCGTGATAGACCACTTTGTATGGACTCAGGTTTGGGTCACCCAGGCCCAGATAGTCGTCTGGATAATGTGATGGATACACCATTGGCGCCACAAAATCAAAGTACGGAGCGGTTCGATCTTGGACTTGTCCAATTGAAAGGTCATCGTAGTTGGTAGTGGTCATTCCAAAGAGGTCGGCTGAGGTCCAAGGAGTAGAAGTAGCGCGGCCAGTGTTCGTGTGGCGCACAGCGGCAAATTTACTCTCATCATCAAGTGCTTTCTCTAGATATGCGAAGAAGGCTTCGAGGTTGGCCTGTTTGTCGCCCGGCCACTGACTACCGTCAGTGTGCTGAAACAATATGTCGCGCATGTTGCCGTCACTTGGGTACCGCACGTAGTCAAAGTTCAGCTCATCAAAACCTAAGTTGTATGTATCAACAGACAAAGCAACTATGTGGTCCCAATATTCTTTGGCGGCCACATCAATAAACGACAGACCTTTGCCGTCATGCCAAACCGAAACTCCGTCTGACTTTTTGACAGCCAAGTGCGGAAAACGCTCAGCATGAAATGGGTCTTGAAAAACTGTGATACGACCAATGAGATAGATTCCTTTTGAGTGCATTTCTGCCACAAACTCTTTCATATCCCGCGCGCCGCAGCGCGCGTTTTCCCAACCTGGCATCAGGGCTGGGTTAGTTGGCTTAAACGAAATCGTGCCAGAGTAATCTTTGATATCCAAAATCACACTATTGATCTCTGTCTCCTCAACCAAAGTCACCAACTTCTCACGGAAGCTTGGTGTACCCGCCACACAAGAGGTCATGTAGATAGCTTTTACTTGAGCTGGGATTGGCACATGCTTTACCACTTCCCTAGTATCAGGAGGTTCAGGCTTGACCACTTCTTCTGCAGTCTGCTCCTTAGTTGCGACCGTGCCTGGCTTTTCATACGTCAAATCAGCCCGCGGTATTGAAGCGTGACTTAATAATGCCAGCAAGCTGACAAATCCAACTAGGGTCATACCTAGGTACTTTTGCATACCTACTATTGTAACTCGCGGTCAGAGAAGAGTTGCTTGGTTGTCTCCACGAAAGAGTCATCGCCTCGTTCTCCATTACCATGGTCTATTCTGGTGAAATACTGCGCCCGTCTCTGCATGTAGCCAATCAAGATAAGTAACGCACCCACACTAGCCACGGCATACTGTTTCCAATCTTCGGGAATACCAAGAAATGGAACCAAAGTCAGAATGATACCGATGAAGAAGACGAGCGTTTCTTTAGTCATTGTTTGCAGTATACAGTACCCCTCCCACAAAACCAAAATGTGGATTAATAAGACCACTCTTCTTAATTTTTTCAATAGAAAAAGCCGCAGCGGAGCTGCGGCTTTTTGTGCCTGAGGGTCAGTGACCTTCAGACATCATCTGGATATGGGACCCACTTAGGCACTCCGTGAGTGGACACTTCCTTTCGGACCACCGGCGGTCGTTGGGGCAAAGTGCCGGGGGAAAGCGTGCCGGGAAGAAGCCTCCCCATCATGCCTTCGATACCCCAGTGGTGCTGTTGCGACCGCGGTTTAGAGGGCTGGTGGGGTTTAGGTTCTTTTAAGATTTGTTGACTCAAGTTTACTCCTTCTGGGTTGAAAAAACGGGACGACCCACATAATACAAGCCAATAGGTTAATGTCAATGACAATCAACCAACACCACATACTCCCCCCGAACCTTGTCTGGATAGGTAGTAAAGTAGTCAAAAACGTACTCTGCACTGCCCGATACCACCTCTTCGAAGAGCTTGGTGATTTCACGCGCTACCATGACTTTAGTCTCAGGCGACACCGTCTGCTTGAGCGACTCCAGTGTCTTCATGATGCGATGGGTTGATTCAAAAAATATTACTGGGTGATCGTAATTTTCGAGCTCTTGGAAGAACGTCTGTCTTCCCTTCTTCTGCGGCACAAAGCCCAAGAATGAAAATTGGTTTCCAGAGAGGCCGGCGATAGAAAAAGCGGCAGTGACAGCTGAAGGACCTGGGATGGCATCAATTCGCCCAGCGTCTGCCTCACGGACTTTGGCCACCAAGAACACACCCGGATCAGACACACCCGGTGTACCAGCATCAGACACGAGCGCAATCTGCTTGCCAGCTTCGAGGTCAGTGATGATGTCTGCATGGACCTTTTCGCTAGTGTGGGCGTCGTAGCGCTTTAGAGTAGTTTTGATATCGTAGTGCTTAAGGAGATTACCAGTCACCCGAGTATCCTCACAAAGTACGTAGTCTACTTCTCGCAGAATACGAAGGGCCCGCATGGTGATGTCTTCCATGTTACCAATTGGAGTCGCTACTACATAGAGAGTTCCTTGTTTTTCCATATATATCTGCCTAAGCTACCACTTACGCAGACAAAAGAAAAGGCGAAGCGCAAGCGCTTCGCCTTTATCATCGAGTCAGACCGACCAATCAATCAATCGGACGACGGAACGGGAGGATGTTTTGAGAGCCCTCAAAGAGTGCCCCCGGCATTTCTCCACCGAGGATGTCCTTCATCGGATCATCTTCGAGCCCGCGGTAGTGAGCCGGATGAAACATCATCCCGAAACCAAACACCTTGGCCTTGTGCTCTTTGAGCACTTGCTCAACAAACGCGACCCGTTCCTCGCGCTCAATCAGGTCGACCCCATCCGGCACATGCACCTGAGCGCAATACGGGTCACGCGCGAGCACGTAGTGGCTCATGAGGTCGCACGGCCGCACCTTCTTCAGGCCCGATTGTGCTCCTTGAGGGAACACGTAGCGGTACTGAATACAGTTGGTGTGCAACCACTCCCCCAGCCACAAAAGCAGCTGGAGCTTCAGAACGGTGAACCAGGTCAGTTCGCCAGCTTGGTTGACTTGGCCAGTCATGACAGTGAGAGCAATCATCAAGAAACTCCTAAGTTGGTTGTAATTAGTCGACTTTTGAAGCCGACAGGAACAGAATCACAGTAATCAGTATGCCAGGATTTTACTAGGTTGTCAACAAAGTAGCTACTTCAGTAACATCCCCTGCCCCCATGACCAAGACCACTCCGCCTTGTGGTGTATTTTCCTTTACTGCCTCAGCGGCGCCACCATTAGTTTGGAAGACTTCAGTTGGAATACCAGCCTCTACCAACTTCTCCGCCAACTGCTCACTGGTAATGCCGTAGGTATTCTCCTCTCGCGCGGCGTATATTGGCAGCAAGACCACCTTATCTGCCTTACTAAGGGCGGTCACAAAGTCAGCAAACAATTCATAGGTACGCGAATAGGTATGTGATTGGAAGACTAGTGTCAGATGACGGTCAGGGTACTGCTCACGTGCCCCAGCGATAGTTGCCGCTACTTCAGTTGGATGATGACCGTAGTCATCAAAGACTGGTATGGCTCCCCCATCGTTTACAAACGTCCCTTTATATTCAAAACGTCGCCAGGTACCAGCAAAATTCTCAAGTGCAGCTTTGGTGTCTGTATCATCAATACCAAGCGTCGCTGCTACCGCTCGTGCTGCCGCAGCATTGAGGCGGTTATGCATCCCTGGCTGATGCAGTGACAGGGTGAGGTCAAAATACTTTCGGTAATCAATCACAGTCGCCACTACTCCTTCAAGGACTGGTTTGATGGTTGGACTGGTAGTATCAGTAATAATAAATCCACTCTCTGGTACAGACAGCGCGATTGTCCTAAAAGCGTCTTGCACATCTGCTAGGTCCTTGTAGTAATCGACGTGCTCGTGTTCGATGTTGGTTATGACCAATATCTCTGGCTTTAGGTGCAAAAAGTCTCGCTTATACTCACACGCTTCAACCACCGCGTACTTACTCTTACCAGGACGGAAGTTACTGCCAGTTTTACTACGCAGTGAGCCAATGATAGCGGTTGGATCTAGTCCACCTTCTTCTAGCACGTCAGTTAGCATGGCAGTGGTTGTCGTCTTGCCATGGGCACCAGCGACCGCAATTAAGTAGTAGGGATTAGCGACCATTCCCAGGGCCTCGAAGTAGTTCATGGTCGGAATACCCATGACACGTGCCTCTACTAACTCAGGGTGATCCTTAGGCATTGCTTCGGTATACACCACGAGATCAAAATCACTGAAAATATTCTCAGGTCCTTGAGTACCAAATACTTCAACCCCCTCAGCTGTGAGCGCATCGGTAATCACCGAAGGAGTGCGGTCGCTACCACTCACTAACTTCTTCTCATGCAAAAAGAACCGCGCCAGCGCAGACATACCGATACCGCCAACACCGATGAAGTGGATGCGATTAAAATTATTTAATTCCATAAGCGTTTTTAAATCTTTCAATGATTACCCTCTCATCTAACTCCGGTCGACCTGTCTTTTTGCACTGTTCAGAAAATATCTTCAATAATTCATTCGGAGAATGCCACTCCATCATCGATTTACTTTCAATATCAAAATTTAAACGATCACCCTGCGAGACTAGTTTGGCTGAATGATAAATAGTTAGTTTTTCAAACGAATCTTGGTCTGGTCCAGTAATAGTGTCAATTTTTGCTCCCAGATATTTATCAACCATCACCTCAATACCAAACTCTTCTTTCATGCCGCGCACCACAGCATCTTGTAGGGGTTCATTACCCTCTAATGATTCACGCATCAAATGATAAATATCATCCTGAAAATCCATCAAAAAGTGGACTGCTTCAGGAATATCTTTTTTGAAGAAATGGTGAACACAAATTTCGTGATTATCGTTAAAAAGTACTCCACCAACCGAAATATGGTATGGCTGCGGCAAGCTGTGTTGGTAAAAATTATTCATACTTTTTAATTAACGCCATAAACTCATCATTACGTTCGTATTCATTCTTATATTGTGAAAAGGAGGCGAAGCCAGGAGAGAACAAAATTATCTCCGGTACGGCAGCGACGAGTCTAGCCTCTTCAACGGCTGCGGTGAGATTTTCCACCACTACATAATTAGCATACCCCGCTGCCTCAAGCGCAGCTATGAGCGCGTCTGTCCCAGTACCCGGAATAAGCACCAGCTGCTTCACGTGAGCCACGATACCAAGCACTAGTGCACTAGTATCAATTCCCTTGTCTGCCCCACCAGCAATCAGGACGATGTTCTTATCATCGCCAGCCAACGCCTTGATAGCGACAGTAGTCGCTTGAGGTGTAGTGGCATTGTTGTCGTTATAGACACGTACGCCGTCGAGTGTAGCAATGAGCTGTAGTCGGCCTTCGACTCCAGGGAATGAAGCTAAGCCAGCAAAGATTTCGTCTTCAGTTAGTCCCACGGCCTTGAGTGCTTCATACGCGAGAGCAGCATTGAGGCGGTTGTGTTCGCCTGGCATAGATAGCAGCATGTCTTCAGGCAGCACAGAAGCATCAGCCAAGATTACTTCTTGTCCGATACTACCAGGCAGCTTCTGCGCCCGGGTAAATACCTCAGGCGTGGTCACCAGCACACCGCTCTCTTCCTGATGCAAAAATATCTGTGCCTTATCTAGGAAATATAAATCCATCGCCTCGGCTTTAGACTTCCCTCCCCGCTCGTAGTAGTTAAGGTGATCTTCCATGAAGTTAGTAAAGACCGCAACTGCCGGACTGATGCCTGCCCAACCAAAGCCTTGTAGCTGCCACGAGTCGAGCTCCATCACACATAGTGAATCTTCTTTTACTTGCTTGAGGAGTTGTAGGTTTGAGACACCGCGAACATTACCTCCAAGAAGCACTTCTTCGCCAGTAGTTACTGAAAGCACATGATGAATCATGTGTGTCACGGTACTCTTGCCGCGAGTACCGGTGACGCCAATGATTGGTACATGGGACAGTTCTGCAAATAAAGCCGCGCTTTGAACTAGACGCACACCCGCTTTTTTACACTCAAGTAGTACAGGCTCTTCAAGTGGAGCCCCGGCTCCGACCAAGACCAAATCAGCGTCTTTAAAATCAGCAAAGTCGTATGGTCCAAATTTAAACGAAATGTTTGGGTACTTAGTAAGCGCATCAACTGCAGGTTGCATGACACTTTGGGGAGCGTCGTCTACAACCAGAACTGTACCCCCCATTTCAGCAATATAGGCCGCGTCACCAATACCGCGCCCGATTAAGCCAACACGCATGACGGTTACATGTTTATCTTTAAAGTAGTTTGCAGCGCTTGAAGTTTCCATACGATAAATTGAATATATTGGATATTACCACGATAAATCAAAGACTTCTAACCAGGCAGGTAAATCTCGTGATACACTACAAATAGTATGACTCGTCGCAAAAAAGTCTTTAATATTATTCTTTTCCTAGGCCTAATATCGGCAGCGCTTTTTGCCTCGTTTATCTTGGCGGACTACATCGCCAACAACCACTCCTCTCGGGAACTAATCCAGGATTACGGATACTTTGGTATCTTGCTAGTAAGCTTTGTGGCTGGGCTAAATATGTTTGTGCCAATTCCAGCCGCCACCTTTGTACCGGTTTTTACCGCTGGTGGTATTTCTCTTCCAGAAATAATTTTCTTTTTGATAATCGGCACCATGGCAGCCAATCTACTGTCTTATTATCTTGGACAGTTTGGTGGCAAAATTACCAAATCACACTACCCAAATCTCCAGAAGAAACTAGTCACCTTATATAGCAGTAAACGAAAATGGCTGCCTTACTTTGTGTTTGGCTTTGCTGCTTTTATCCCCCTCCCTGATGAAGTGTATTTGATTCCACTCGGAATCATTGGAGTTCGTTTAACACAATTTATTATCCCGCTTATTATTGGCACCACTGTCTATCAAGGCTTGGCGGCATTTGGAGTCGACAATCTCTTCCGTTTCTTTTTTTAAATCAACTAGGTGGAAAAGCAATTGGTTCTCAAAGGGATTTGCTATACTTCATATATGCAACCAAAAAAACTAGAGCACTATAAATACTTCCAACCAATTGCCTGGGCCGTCTGTATTGGTTTTGCATTGTTTGTAGGGATGTTAGCCCTTAATATAAATGACGAGATTCAACGTTTAGGTAATTCTTCAATTGGCTTTGAACAAAGGCTTCAAAATCTTGAGGAAGCAGTTGGAGTAACTGAGGCAGAATAGTAAAAACCCCGAGCCTACGGCTCGGGGTTTTGATTTCTAGTACAGGGGTTACATTTTTTGAATATTTCTGCTATAGTAGCGGGCACTTGAATAGATGTAGATGCCTGAGTGCCGCGCGAGCTGAAAATTCCGACTAGGAATTTTCCCGGTCGCAAAGCGAATTGCCGATGTTTACGAGGCAATAGGGATGGCTAATCAAGTAGAAATAAGCTTTTGTTTCTTTTGTGCGCGCTTAGCTCAGATGGCTAGAGCATTCGACTGATACTCGAAAGGTCCTAGGTTCGACCCCTAGAGCGCGCACAAAATACGCAAAAGCTTTTTCTATTGGAGCATTCAATAAAAGGTGCTAGGTCTTTCACCTATCCGCTATCACACGGGCTTTTACTATATCTGCAGGATAAAAGAAAAAGCCCGTGGTGAAAACCAGGGGCTTTTGCGGGTGGATCGGGACAAAAGTGCTTAACACTTGCCCCAGAGGCCGCGGAAGATACGCCGCGGACCGCTGTCGTTCGGCAGGGCCTTGGCCACCAGGAAGGTGGCGATAGCCCAAAAGATCAGTGAGCCCCATCCTTGTCCGGTAACGGACAGGAAGGCGTAGGTGGTGATGAGTTGCCAGAGGCAAATCATCAACAGGATGATGGTTGCGAGAACCAGGACGAGCCTGATTGTCTTACAAAAGTGCACGTTCATGTCTGTCTCCTACCCAGAAACGCTCTGGGCTTGCTACCTAATACAGTAGCACATTTTATGCTAAAAGTCAATAAATAGCGTGCATTGGGCTTGTTTTAATACATAAAAATAGGCCAGGAACGCAAGCGTTCCTGGCCTATTTGATCGTTGCTCTAGCGTTACCGCTAGCGCTGTTTGCGGCTGTCTAGGCGCTGCCAGACTCGCTCGTTGAGCTTCATGAGCCAGAAATTGATTCGATTAAGAACCCGTCTCCAGTTGAACTTCAGGTTGATGCACATCAATCCGACCAAGAACATGATGCCAAACAAGGAGAGGACAAACGCGCCGGAGTGTTTGTCCGGTTGCGGTCCAGCATAGATGCAAGCATATATGCCAAATGCGCAAACGGCCAGTAGGATACTTCGATACATGGGGATGTCTCCGTTGTTGATTAATCTGGGTACGATTTAACTGTACTTTGAGGTAACTGTCAATCATTTTTGAAACAACCTGGCCTGGGTAGTACTCACCCTTCCTACCCATAGTCCATAGGCTATACTTATACGTATATGAAAAAAATCATAGCACCAACAATTATTCTAGCCGCTTTCCCATTCATCTCTCATGCTCAGTCCTTCCAGGGTATGTTTAGTAACATCGTACGTTTTATTGATAGTACTCTCATTCCCTTCTTGTTTGGAATTGCCTTTCTGTTTTTTGTGGTTAATGTCTTTCGCTACTTCATTTTGGGTGGTGGTAACCCAGACGCACAAGAGTCTGCTAAATCTTTGGCTACATACGGTGTAGCAGCGTTTGTGTTTTTGATTATCTTCTGGGGCATTGTGAACATGCTCATTGGTTCACTTGGTATTAACTCAGAGCCAATCCGGTCAGACTATGTAAACAGTAATCGATCAGATGCTCCAAACAGTGGAAACGACGGTGGACTGCCTTTTAACGCCCTTCCGTAATCTTCAAACAAAAAGAACGGCGAGCTTGGCTCGCCGTTCTTTTTGTTTATCACCTAGAGACCATCCAAAAAACCTCTTAAACAGTAGCTTCAGTTTCCATCAATCCTGGTCCTTCCTGGGCCGGATCAACAAAATCAAATTCATTCATGAATCCAAGTAGCTCCAGAGCTAGCACAGCCACCATCAAAAGTGGGGTCAGTATGGCTAGGCCAATGTACCAGCCCCGCACAGCGTTTGGTTCAGCAACCACCCCGGCCTTCATGGCTACCAACGCCTTGTACATGACCGTAATCGCATAGAGGCAGATAATCGAGCCTAAAGCACTAAAGATAGGCTCTACCGCCAAGAGAGAGATTAAGTCAGCCGTGTCTTGCGTCAGACCAACGATACTAGCCAAGATTCCGAGCGCAAACCCAACTGAGAAAAATATCACCACCATGGCTAAGGTTAGAAATATCAACCGGGCGGTTACTGCCCACCAATACCCTCGCACCAATTCAGTTGAACGCACTAGAGAATCCATACCAGTAGCAGACTCTGCCGCCCGCGTATGCAGGGCAAACATGAGATACGTAGAGAGAATAATTCCGGGAATAATAAACATAATAAACCCAGAGAATAAAACGAGAGTACTTAAAGACAACACCCACAAATATGACCAAGCACTGCTAGATACTTCGCTGAAGTAAGTGCTGATTTTTTCCGTCCCGTCATTCAAGAAATACTTAACAGCGACAACTGTTCCTAGTACATTGATATAAAGAGCGATGAACATTACAACGGTCAAGGCTAGCACTTGCCATACACCAAGAGTGGTTCCAAATTCTATTAGGTACGCTGTCACTGACAGCACAATGCCGCTACCAGCCAGCAAAATAAATAAGGGCCAAGAGGTAAGACTCTTAGTGAATGATAATGAGACTAGGTCACGATACTCTGGCAAAGCCGGACTGGCCACTTCCGCCACGCCATCAGTTGCTTGTATTTGATTATCCATATACTTATAAGCATAACATTGATAATCTCCAAAACAACAAAACCCGCCTTATAAAGGCGGGTTTTGTACAACATCGTTATGCAAAAATTTGCAAAGGAGAAGCTTCATTTAGTAGCGAGCTACCAAATTCACTTGAATTCTCTTTTGTCTTATCCTAAAAGTCCGGTCTTTCCCTGGGGTCTGATACCATTTCAGAGAATTGAGTATCATCTCTCGTTATATGCTCAATTGAGGCATATAACATCGACCAATTAGCCGTGAGTTAAAGGGTCACCCCAATAATCCGACGTGTCCAATTGGAATTAATCCACGACCAGCTTCCGCTAGCCGTGCCTTGTTACGACTTAGTCCTTGTTATCGAGCTTACCGTCGGCCCACGCGAGGTGGGACTTCGGGCACTCCCGACTCCCCTGACTTGACGGGCGGTGAGTACAAGGCTCGGGAACGTATTCACCGCGGCGTTGCTGATCCGCGATTACTAGCGATTCCGACTTCATGAGGGCGAGTTGCAGCCCTCAATCCGAACTGGGGATGGTTTTATTAGGATTTGCTCCACGTTACCGTATTGCGTCCCGTTGTACCACCCATTGTATCACGTGTGCAGCCCAAGGCATCAAGGGACATGCTGACCTGGCGTCATCCTCACCTTCCTCTCCCGTGAGGGAGCAGTCTCGTGTGATACTTATAACACACAACGAGGGTTGCGTTCGTTTCCCCACTTAAGGGAACAGCTCAAGCCACGAACTGACGACGGCCATGCATCACCTGCTATACACCCTCGAAGGCTTCCTAGGTTTCTCTAGGCGTGCAGTATAGTTTCTAGCCTTGGTAAGGTTCTTCGCTTATCGACGAATTAAGCCACATGATCCACCGCTTGTGCGAGCCCCCGTCTATTCCTTTGAGTTTTAATCTTGCGATCGTACTACCCAGGCGGTCTGTTTAACGCGTTAGCTTCGCCACAGAGAGGGTCGATACTCCCTATAGCCAACAGACAGCGTTTAGGGCGTGGACTACGCGGGTATCTAATCCGCTTCGCTACCCACGCTTTCGTGCCTCAGCGTCAAGAATGTGCCAGTAAGCTGCCTTCGCATTTGGTATTCCCCATGATATCAACGGATTTCACCCCTACACCATGAGTTCTGCTTACCTCTCACACCTTCTAGTCATACCGTTTCGAATGCGAACCTGAGGTTGAGCCCCAGGATTTAACACCCGACTAATATAACCGCCTACGCACCCTTTACGCCCAGTAAATCCGGATAATGCTTGGGGCCTCTGTATTACCGCTCCTGCTGGCACAGAGTTGGGAGCCCCTTATTCATGAGGTAACATCAATATACTTTCTCCCTCATAAAAGGTGTTTACGTCCCTAAGGACTTCATCCACCACGCGGCGTCGCTCCGTCAGACTTTCGTCCATTGCGGAAGATTCTCGACTGCAGCCTCCCGTAGGAGTATGGACCGTGTCGCAGTTCCATCGGTGGGGGTCAGGCTCTCACCTCCCCTAGCCGTCGTAGCCTTGGTAAGCCGTTACCTTACCAACAAGCTGATAGCCCGCAGGCCGTTCCCAAAGCGATAAATCTTTACTCCGAAGAGACTATCAAGTATTATCCCGGATTTCTCCGGGTTATCCCTGACTTTGGGGTACGTACCTACGTGTTCCTACCTCGTCTGCCATGGGCCTAAACCCATTCGACTTGCATGCCTCATCCACGCCGCCAGCATTCATCCTGAGCTAGGATCAAACTCTAATTTAAGACAGGGCACTAAGAGATAACTCTCTAGTGCATCTGCGTCAGTGAGACTATGCGGTACTGTACTACTTCCCGCGCTCAACTGACTATTTTACCTAAAGGATAAGACAAAAGAAAATACAAATTAAATCTGTAAGACTTTTGTCTTTAATTATTTTTTTGCTAGCCCCGTTATAACGATGAAAGTTTCTGCCAGAAGCAGAATCGTTCGGATGTACTCGCGGTACACCTAGTAGCGTCACAACGGGGATTAGTGCATGTAGTTAACTTCTTGCTTTAACAGCAAAAAGATAAACATGTACGTTCATATACATTGCTGTTGCAACAATATATATGTCTATTCAATTGTATGATTTTCATCCATACAATCCTCATTAGCAACGACTATCAAAATAAATTTTGAAGGTCTTCACTCATGAGCTTTGTCAATGTTTCCAGTGTCCCCTTCAGAGTATAGTGTAGGCGCATAAAAACGCCGCTACGTAACCTCCGATGAACAGTGCTGAGCATTATACAGATACTTAAAAAGATTGCAAGTCTTTTGCCTTGATAAAGGGTTTCTCACCCCTTTAGACAGTTTCTTAAGCAAAGAAAAGACCGGCAGTTGTTTTCCCTTTGAGAGGAAAACAACTGCCGGTCCGGTCGATTTAGGGTTCAAAACCCTACAGCAATCCAGCGGCCAGGAGCGCCATGCTGAGAACGGCGCAAATCAGTACCAGCTTGAGCCCACCCTTCCAGCTGAACCACTCTTCGTAGTCATCTTTGTCTGTCTCCATGATGCACTCCTTGAAAAAGAAGATTACCGATACAAAAGCACTCGCGCACCTTTGATGGCCGGGCCAGAGAGTGAGAGGAGGTTCAGCAGCTCATCGTTGAGCAACCGCACACACCCTAGTGTCTCATCTGCGAGGAAGTTCTCAGCGTCGTACCCACCGGTGCCGTGTATGTGTCGTGTGACCCAACTCGGCCGCAACTCCGCACCAACTTTCCAGTCAATGAGGATTTTGGCAACGCCCATGGCGTTGAGCTCATGGCCGGGTTCGAAACAACCCGGCGGCAGCTCTGGGTACTTCAGGCGAGCACTTTTGGTCGGACACCACCAAGGGTTTTTATCAACCGACTTGATGTATCCTTCCACCGCATCAGCATGAAGCTGATGCGGTTGCACCGTGACCACCACCCAACCTTCAATCGGACTGACGATTCCCTTCTCGTCTTGGTGATAGAGCAGCAATTTCTTGCTAGCAGTATCAACGAGTAGGTTAAGGCCAGTCACAAGTGGTCGCGGCGGTATCTCCGGCGGTGTGAACCGCCCACCCTCAATTTCTTGAGAGATGGTTTCCCAGCATTCATCAAGTTGGGTATCAAGACACCCTTCTCGTTGTTGTTGGGTTTGATGAACAATGAAGTCACCAAGCTGTCTCGACATCACTCGCGACTCCGCAGCCTGAGCTGGGAGCGAGAACGATATCCAGAACGCAAACGATAGCAGGGCCAACACGAGACCCTTAAGTGCAAGCATGACCCACCGGCCAAACTTGGTTCGAGATTGGGTCAAAGGCATGCAGGAACCTCCAGTACAAAGAATTGAATAAAGAATTGAATTGCGAAAGAACAAACACCAATTACTGGTGATTATACCACAAATCTACAAAAAAGCTACAAAAGAAAAGACCCTAGCAAGTATGTTAGCTAGGGCCTTAGAGGGCTTGGTCAAGAACAAAGGGACAAACGAAAGGAAGAAGATCAGGCCACCTCGGGACCAGGCGTGAAGACCGGCGTAATGCGAGATCTCAAATGATCACCAAACTGCCCGGGTGCGGCTGCAGTTTTGGCAGCACCACCACGACGCGACAAAGCGACGAGACTGAAAATAATCGCCAGCACGGAAATCAATCCGAGCACAGCAATCGCTATCCACAACTTGCCCAAGTGCTTGGCAAGACCATCGACCTTTTCTGAGGACGTTTTTGCCATGTTGAATGCCGTTTGTGCTTGACCACCAACGGCAGCGAGGCCAGTCGTGTGATGATTGACAGCAAGCTCGAGCTTCTCCACCTTCCCTTCCACCACTTTGACGCGGTTGGTCAGGTCGACGATCGTTTGCGTTTCCGCAACGATCTTCGCCACATCACTTTTGAGCGCAGCTCGGCTGAGAGCCGTCTGCAACTCGCCGATGCGTCGATTGGTAGCGCCGAACTTCTTGTTCAAAGCCTCCAGCTGTTGCTGGACGTTATCGACAGTCACGACCGGGGCCGGGGGCGTTTGCACTTGGGGTGCAGCCGCGGCCGGAACCAGCGTGGTCGGCGGAGCAGAGGTTGTTGCCACTGCCACCACCTTCACGTCCGGCAACTTGAGGTTGCCCGCGTATTTACGGAACTCACCAACCGTCATTTCTGCCGGCAGGTTGTTGACCACCATGTTGAGGCTATGGAAGCCCACGCGCGAGACACTGCCCTGTTGGGCCTCATCCAGTGCGTTGTACATGGCGTTACTTACGCCGACCGTCTGGAAACGGTCAGAGCCGGGTTTCATCAACCCATCAGCCACCAGCGCCTGGGAGAACTGTTTCCAGCCCTCACCATCCGCGTAGTCCGACAGATCCACCGTCTTGGCCGAAGCGGCGAAGGCGATGGACACCATCAGCAGAAATGCGGCGAAGCCGCGGAAAATCTTCTTCATGTTTCTTCTCCAAATTGGTTGAAGGCGGGGTTGGGTTTAACCCCGCCCCCACCAATTAGTTGGGCTTGAACTTGCAGGTGCTGCAGGTTCCGCCACCAGTGACATTCGCACTGGAGTTGGACGAGCTTCCGCTCACCGCGAGCGCCCCGGCGTTGCCGCCGCGACCGCCTTGGCCACCTTGGCCACCTTCGCCGCCAAAAGCGACGTTGTTGTTGATGGTGTCAATGCAGCCGCCGTTGGTGCAAATCTTTCCCTGCTTGCGTTGCAGGGCAGATTGGACCACGTAGTTCGCGACACCATTAACACCAGCACCGACCCCAACCTTGGTCAGCTCACCCGCCAAAGCAGGCGACCCTTGCACGGTCAGTTGGTCGAACTCCTTGCAGGCGTTCTCTTGCACAATCAGCGCCGGGTCCTTCTCATAGGCTTTCGCCTTTTCGAGACTGATCTGCTTCTTGAAGGTGCATTTCTTGGCCTCTGACGTGGTCATGCCGTCCGCACCCGGACTGACAGATGACGCAGTCATCATGCTGGTCCGTGTCGGGTCGACTTTTGCCACGCTGGCGCAACCGGTCAAAACGACCGAAGCCACAAGCAGAGACCACAGCGCGATGCGCTGGAAAAATGAAACTTTCATGACTATCTCCTAGATGAATGGTGGGAAGGAAGGAAATTACTCGCAGACCCTGGCGTAGGTTGTAGTCTGACCACCAGGGATGATTGCACCTTGTCCAGGTGAAAACCATGGTCCCAGACACGAATTCAAAATTTGGCCGTGGATTTCAATCACTTGCGAAGCAGTGGTAGTGGCCCCGATCAAAACCCATTTGCAGGTCTTTGTAGGGGTAGCCGTCACCACAGGTGGCACAACCTTCTTCGGCGGCGAAGCCTTGGAGGGTGGAGCCTTCTTTGCAGGGGGCGACATCACTGTCGGCACCCCGGGTTTCTTGCCATCAGCTTGCGCTGGCGTCATGTTGAGCACGAAGCCCATCATGACCATGAGGAGCGCGAGCAGAATCTGCCCGCACTTGGTTTGGGTCTTTGCGATTGCTCGCATATCGAACTCCTTTCGTAGTTGTCAAAGAACGCGGGATTGCGTCCCTTTAAATTCATTAAGTATACTACCATACTTTTACACAAAAAGCAAGGGCTAGAGCATCTTTATCTATAGCCCTATTTTAAAAAAGAACCCGTCTCAGAAAGAGACGGGTTGGGTTGGATACGGGCGATCAAGCCCGCTTTGGTCAAATGACCAGGACCTTATTGGCCCTTCGTGAAGCCAACCATGGCTTCGGCGTTGGTCACACTCGAGACACCAGCCTGGACACCGGAACCGCGAGAAAACGCGGCGCCGATGGCAGTGACCTTCTGACGAGCAGAGCCCTGTACGGTGTACGTGGCCTCGCCACAGCCGCCGGGGCAAGCGCTTCCAGCTGCATCGAGGGTGATGTTCATCACAGACGAACCTTCTTTGGTCACCTTCGAGAAGCCCTTCTGGCCTTCAAAGACCGAGATGGCGGTGCCAGCGGTGCCAGCCACACCATGAATGGTCAGGCCGGTGCCGACGGGGTTGGTGCTGGGCGTGCAACCACTGCAGGTCTGGGCCATGGCGGGTGCCGAAGCAAAGGCCAGGGTGGTCAGGGCGGCGGCGATGGCGGTACGGGGGAAAGAACGGAAGTTCATGGCAGGCTCCTTAAAGGTTGCCAGGTTGAAGTGTGGAAGTTGCCGAGATGGCGACCTCCGGAAAGCCCCGCCGAAGCGAGAGCTTTGAAGGTTGGGGCTTTTTTGAATTAGCCACCTGGGACCCTCACTTCAACAGAACTAAGCAGGATTATACACACTTTTACAAGTCTGTCAAGTATGAAAATTTAGCGGTGTGGCTATGGTGGTCAGGCGTGGG